>Ga0247739_10000001_pt1 | contig 1168078 bp, 961 predicted proteins | sample UWRJL058202B2_FD_180943 | JGI IMG/M metagenome (GOLD analysis project Ga0247739, IMG submission 180943) | Plant litter microbial communities from Arlington Agricultural Research Station in Wisconsin, United States - UWRJ-L058-202B-2 | ecosystem: Environmental > Terrestrial > Plant litter >... | reverse complement strand
TGCATACGCGTTACGCACCCGTGCGCCGGTCTCTATCTCCGAAGAAATATACCCCTCGACTTGCATGTGTTAAGCCTGCCGCTAGCGTTCATCCTGAGCCAGGATCAAACTCTTCATCGTATATTGTTTGTTCTAATTACTCAGAACTAAGTATTATGCGATGTCGTCTCTATCGGTTCTTTTCGAATCTCTCGATTCCATTACTCTTATTCTTTTGTTTTGAGATCTCTCTCAAAACGGCTGTCAATTCAATATGTCTACGAACGTGTTTCAATTTTTGTTTCGCTTGTGTTGCAAAGCGGGTGCAAAAGTAGAAAACTTATTTCAAACCGGCAAATGTTTTTTGAAGTTTTTTTTTGAGAAATTTTCATTCCCTTTTTCCTTCTAAACCTTACCAATCTTTCAATGAACTTCCAGTGTTTTGCGGGGTGCAAATGTAACATCTGTTTTCAAATCTCACAAGCTTTTTTTAAACTTTTTTTGAAAATATTTTTTCAATTCATTTAATCTGCCTGTCAGTATTTCAGTGAACGTCTGTCGTTGTTGCGGGTGCAAAAGTAGCACCTTTATTTACATTTACAAGCCTTTTTTTTATATAATTTCAATCTTTTTTCTAAGTGGCTGGTTTCGCGTTTTTTACAACACGAAGTTTTTCTTGGATTTGGCGGGTTGTACCTGATTTTGGCTCTTTGGGGCGGGTTGGCCGCAAAGGCGCTAAGCCGCGAAGGTTTCTTTTTATATGGTTTTGTGGTTTCTCCCAAAGTCGCAAAGGCGATAAGTTTGCTCCCTTTCGCTTTATTTTCTTCTGGAAACTGCTGCCCTAGCCCCGATAGAAGTGGAAATCCTTTTGCTTTTTCCTTTAAAAAGCAAAAGATTGTAACGGATAGCGGGAAATAGCTCCTAATTCTTAAATTCCAAATCTGAAATTCCAAATCCCAAATTCCAAATAATGGTGACTTAATATTAAACCCGACAGGTTTTGAAAACCTGTCGGGTTTCGGTGACCTAGAAATTGCACTTAATATATAGTAGAAAGTTCTCCTTATATATATGTGTATAAAAACAAACCCGACAGGTTCTGAAAAACTGTCGGGTTGTGGATAGAGATTTTTACTCTTATATATAGGTATGTAAAAATGTACATTATATATATGTATAGTTTTAGTTTAAAGCATCGATTACTTCTTTGGTGATTTGAATGCTTTTTAGTTTTGCATTGTGATCGAAAATTGGGCTGGTTACCATTAACTCATCAATTCTGGCATAATCGATAAACTTTTTAAGATCGATTATTAACTGTTCTTTGTTTCCTGTAAAAGTACAGGCTGTCATTTGATCGACATGAAAGCGTTCTTCTTCACTCATGATATCATCCAGTGAATCTACAGGCGGCTGAAGCCCTTTGCGATCACCGCGAATTAAATTCAAAAACATTTGGTATAGACTTGTAGATAGCTTTTCTGCTTCTTCGTTTGTATCTGCAGCTACAATATTTACGCATGCCATTGTTTTTGGTTTATCTAAAACATCTGATGCCTGGAAATTTTCACGGTAGAATTCAAATGCCTGAATCATTTGACGTGGTGCAAAATGTCCGGCAAAAGCATAAGGTAATCCGTATGCACCGGCCAATGCAGCACTTTCCATACTTGAGCCTAAAATCCAGATTGGAATATTTGAGCCTTCGGCCGGAAATGCACGAACTTTTGCCGTTGCATTTTCTGCCGAGAAATAATCCTGAAGCTTGCTTACGTTTTGCGGAAAGCGCTGTGCTTGTTCAAAAAAGTCTTTTCGGATTGCTTCTGCTGTTGGCTGATCTGTTCCCGGCGCTCTTCCTAATCCTAAATCGATTCGGTTTGGGTAAAGCGTTTCTAAGGTTCCGAATTGCTCGGCTACTATTAAAGGGGAATGATTAGGCAACATGATTCCGCCAGAACCTACACGGATGTTTTTTGTATTACCTGCAATGTAGCCAATTAAAACTACTGTTGCAGTACTTGCGACATGTGCCATATTATGATGTTCGGCAAGCCAGAATCGCTTGTATCCTAAATTATCTGCTAATTGCGCTATGTCTTTTGTTTTTTGAAATGTTTCTGTAGCATTGCTATCCTGAGTGATAATAGCGAGCTCTAATAGAGAGACTGAAATTGGGTTTTTCATATAAAAAAATCTAGTATGCAAAATTAACTCATTTATATGGTTGTGTTTTGTTTTCTACTGTTAATAGAATTATAATATTTCTCCTGACAAGAAAATAGTAACAAATAAGGGAATTTTAATAATTAATTATTGTTTTACAATAATTAATTATACATTTGCAATATCAAAACTAAATTTAGTAGCAAATGAAAACCACTTACATTGTTTCAAAAATCTTATTTTATGTTACCCGATTTTTAGCTATTGTTTACTTTATATTAGCTCTTTACTCCTTAGCGGCTTTAATTACCGGATGGTCTTTGACTTTTAAGGAAAATGGAAAATATTTTCAGGTATGTTATCCTTTTACTGAACATCCGTTGATGCTGGGCAATTATAATATTCCTTATATTATTTTTGATTTCTTATCCCCTCTTACTCTTTACGGGCTTTTCTTTTTACTGAGCAGTAATGTGTTTAAAGTATTTTTTCAACCTAAATTATTTACTCAAAACGGGATTAGTCATTTAAGGCGATTTTATTTGGCAAATTTGATATTGCCCGGAATTACCATTTTTTTAGCTTCTATTTTTGTTTCGTTGGATAATGAAGTGAGCATTTTTATTGTATTACATTTTATGCTGGGAATATTTGCCTATTTTCTGGCTGCAATTTTCAAACAGGGTTTAAACCTTCAGAACGAACAAGACTTATTTATATAACTATGCCAATAATTGTAAATGTTGATGTTATGCTTGCCAGACGCAAGATGCAAAGTAAAGAATTGGCAGAAAAACTAGATATTACTCCTGCTAATTTATCGATACTTAAAACCGGAAAAGCCAAAGGAATCCGGTTTGATACTCTTGAAGCTATTTGCAAAATATTAGATTGCCAGCCCGGTGATATTTTAGAGTATGTAGGCGAATAGCTTTTTTTTAAACTTAATCTTTTTATATAAAATCGACTTTTTGAAGCCGACAGGAATTCTATTACCTGTTTTTTCGAAAGTATATTAAAATTAATCATCTAAATCAATCAAAAAATGAACAGTTTATCAATCAAAAATCTCAGCAAAAGCTATGAGAACGGTACACAAGCACTAGCTAATGTATCTCTTGAAATTACGAACGGAATGTTTGGGCTATTGGGTCCGAACGGAGCCGGAAAATCAACTTTAATGCGAACTATTGCCGCTTTACAGGAACCAACTTCCGGAATCATCGAATTTAATGGTATCAATATTCTTGAAAACCCAATGTTTATCAGGCAAACTCTGGGCTACTTACCCCAGGAATTTGGTGTTTATCCAAAAATCTCTGCTTATCGTTTGCTTGATCATTTGGCAGTTTTAAAAGGAATTGTCGACAAAAAAGAAAGACATAATCAAATTTTAAACTTACTCAATCAGACTAATTTACTGCAGCATAAAGACAAAGCGGTACATTCTTTTTCTGGCGGAATGCGTCAGCGTTTTGGAATTGCGCAGGCTTTGCTTGGAAACCCTAAAATTATTATTGTCGATGAACCTACTGCGGGACTTGATCCTGAAGAAAGAAACCGTTTTAATAATTTATTGAGCGAGATTGGCGAAAACATTATTGTGCTTTTATCAACCCACATTGTCGAAGATGTTCGCGATCTCTGTACCAAAATGGCGATTATTGCAAATGGAAAATTAATTTCTGAAGGGAATCCTAACGATGCAGTTGATTCTTTAAAGGATAAAATCTGGATGAAAGCGATTCACAAAGCTGAATTACAGGATTATCAAACGAACTTTAATATTATATCCTCGCATTTAAATTCCGGAAAACTGAATATTCATGTTTTTTCAGATCATCAGCCTGATTCTGGTTTCGACTTAATTTCTCCCGATTTAAGTGATGTTTATTTCAGTGTTTTAAATCAAAATCAACTTAAAAAATAATGTTATGTTTCTAAAATTATCACAATTTGAATGGCATAACAATACCAGAAACTGGAGTTTTTATGCTGCGTTTTTCATTTATCTGCTTTTTGGATTTCTGGTTAGTGCTTTTGCTAATTTTTCTTTTTCAGGTGCTTACAAAAACGGTCCTTACGTATTGACTTATGCAATTGGTTTGATTTCTTTGACCACGATATTCTCGATTACGATCCAAGTTGCACAGAATTTCCTGAAAGAATATGAAACCAAATTTGATTCAATTGTATTTACCACTCCAATTTCTAAATCCCATTATTTAGGAAGCAAGTTCCTTGTGGCTTTTGGTAGTGCTATTGTTTCTTTTGGGATGTTTATAATCGGGATGATAATTGGGCATTTGATGCCGTGGTTTTCTAAAGATGAAATTGGTCCGTTTTCATTTCTCAATTACTTTTGGCCGTATTTGGTTTTAGTGATTCCGAATATTTTATTGTGTCTCTCTATTTTGACTACTTTGGCGTGGTTAACGAGAAGTAAACTCTTTATATATGTAGGCGGTTTTCTGATTTACATTTTATATATCGCCGGTTCGCTTTTCTCTAACTCTCCTATTTTTGCTAATGCTTCGCCTTCGTCAGCGGCTGCGATGTCTTTTGCGGCAAAAGTAGATCCGTTTGGGTTAGCGGCTTTTTTAGAGCAAACGAGATATTGGACTTCTATTGAAAAGAATAACGAACTTCTTCATTTATCAGGCAATTTTCTGTTTAATAGAGTTCTTTGGTTAAGTGTTTCAGTTCTTCTGATTTTAATTTCTTATCGTTTCTTTTCTTTTCGAAAAACGAAAACTAAAAAGGTAAAATCATCTCACGTTTTAAAAACTGAAACGATTCCTTTTTCTTCGGAAGTGCCAAAAAACATTGAATTTCAAACTTTAAAACACAATTTTTTAGTTTTAAAAAGCTTCATTAAAATGGATATTTCCTTAATTCTGAAAGGAATTCCGTTTATCTTAATTGTCCTTTTATTTTCAGGATTACTATTAATTGAAATTTCAGATGAAATTGATGGTGGCATTCGATTAGCGCAAAATATTACAAATACTGCTTTGATGATCAGCACGATTATGGATCGTTTGCCTTTTCTTCTCATCATCATTATTCTTTTTTACAGCAATGAATTATTATATAGGAGTGAAAATTCAAAATTTGAGATGCTCGAAAATACAGCGCCATATTCTCAAATAGTAGTTTTATCTGCAAAATTAATTTCGCTATTTATAATTCCGTTACTAATTATTGCCTTTACGATTTTGATAGGTTGTGGTTTTCAAATCGTTTATGCCAATGCACCAATAGAATTTGACCTTTATCTTTCGTTATTCTATTATCTTGGATTGCCTATTTTATTGATTTCTGTTTTAGTTGTTTTTATCCAGACTGTTATTTCTAATAAATATCTGGGACTTTCTGCTGCGACAATTATCACGATCTTAATCAGTACAGGAATTGGCGAACAATTGGGTGTTTCTCATCCTTTACTACGATTTGGAGATTCTTTCAAAAGAGAATATTTTGATTTGAATGGTTTCGGAAGATACACTTTTGCATTTGATATTTCGATGTTATACAATTCAGGTTTGGCTTTGATTCTCTTAGTTCTGACTGGAATTTTATGGAAACGAAATACTTCTATTCTGAAATCATTTCGAAGACATTCGTTTAATGCTATTCAAAAATTGATTTTTGCTTTGGGACTTCTTCTTTTTATTGGTTTTGGAAGTTATCTGTTTTATAAAACCAATATTGAATATCCTTATATTACTGAAGAAGATCAGAACAATTGGAGTGAACAATATGAATTGAAATTTAAAAAATATGCTGATTTACCTCAACCTACCATAACTTCCGTTAAAAGTAACGTTGATTTATTTCCTGATGAAAATCGTTATGAAGTTAAAGGAACTTACGAACTAATCAATAATTCTGAAAAACCAATTGATAGTTTACTCCTATATATAGATCGAAATTCGAAACTTACTTCAGTTGAAATTCCGAATGCTAAAAAATTAGGTGATGCTTCAGCATTCCATCATTATTGGTTTTGTTTAGTAAAACCGCTACAACCTCAGCAAAAAATGCAGATTTCATTTTCATTCGAATCAAGCTGGTCACCATTTAAAGGTCATACAGCCTTTAATTCGATTATAGAAAACGGTTCTTTTATGAGAATAAGCCGTTATTATCCCAACTTTGGTTATCAGGATTCTAATGAAATCAGCAGCAAAAAAGAACGTTTAAAAAGAAAGTTACCAACTCAAAGTCCGCTTAAAAAATTAGAAGACAAATCAAAAACCGAATATGATTTTATTAATTATGAGGCAATTGTTTCTACATCAAAAAATCAAACTGCAATTGGGGTTGGAGATTTAATTGGAAAGTGGAAAAAAGACAATCGCAATTATTTTCATTATAAATCAAATGGGAAAATTCCCTTTCGATTTGCATTTTCTTCTGCTGTATACCAAATTCAAAAAACAATTTATAAAGGTATTTCTATTGAAGTTTATTATGATAGAAGACATTCCAGAAATGTTTCGAAACTGATAAAAGATGTAAAAAACACGCTGGATTATTGTCAAATCAATTTTGGAAAATATCCATATAAAACGATTCGTTATGCCGAAGTTTCTGCTTTCGCCGATGGATTTGCCGCAACTTCTTATCCATCTACGGTTTTCATGAAAGAGAATTTTGGATTTTACAGCGATGTTTCTCATAAAGACAAGGAAGATGTAATTAACCAATTAACGGCTCATGAATTATCACACGAATGGTGGGGAAATGCGCAAATTAGTCCGGAACAAAAAGAAGGAAGCTGGATTTTGACTGAAACTTTGGCTCAATACACAGAATTGATGCTTTATGAAAAAGAGCATGGTTTAGAGAAAACTTTAGAAACTTTAAAAATTCATTTGGATTTATATCTAAGCAGTCGAAGCTACGATCCTGAAACACCTCTTTATAAAACGAATTATGATACGCCGCATTTGCCTTACGATAAAGGAATACTCGTGATGCATCAATTGCAATTATTAATTGGAGAAAAAAATGTGAATTTGGCTTTGCAGAATTTTCTAAATAAATATAAATATCCCAATCAAAGTCCGGATTCTCAGGATTTATTAAATGAAATTTATTTGGTAACAGATCAAAAACTGCATTATAAACTAGATGAAATGTTTAAACAAATTCTAACGTATTCATCAAATATTGTTTCGGTTGAAAGTCAGCGGAAGAATGGTTTTTATGAAGTTTCCTTTAAAGTGAATTCTGAAAAATATTCTGAGAATGCGACTGGAAAACGAAAACTGATTCCGAATGATGCTGCAATCGATATTGGCATTTATGATGAAAACGGAAAGTTATTTATTTATCCGTTTTCGATTAAAAACAATTTGGTGCAAGGAAAAATCAAACTCAAAAACAAACCTCAACGTATTGTTGTTGATCCGTATTTAAAAAATACAGATACGTTTTATAAAGACAACGAAAAGGAAATTAATTAAAAGTTTTTTTCCACAGATTAAAGGATTACAATGATTTATCAGAATAATTAAATCCTACTAATCCTTTAATCTGTGGCAAAAATTTTCTTATTTTAGTTAATCGTAATCAATTTATGAGTTGTATTTCCATCACTGGAAATTTTAAAATCTGTTGAATTTGACTCTATTTCGAATTTTGAAGAAGTTTCAACCGCTAACGAAATTTCACGATGCCTGAATGTTTTTGGAATTTCAGGAATTTCAATTGTCACCAGACCATCTTTATTGGCTTGTTCGTACTTGATTTTGATTCTGTCACGCAGCCAGATATATTCGTACACTTCCTGCCATGGCGCCATCCAGATAGAATCATTTCCTTTTGAACCATATTTATTGGCAATCGCTGTCATATAAAATTTGAAATCTGGAAAACGCATACTCAAATTCCAAAGATTTCCGTTCCCTACTCCGTGTGTAAATTCATTGTACCAAACTGGATTTTGCAATTTTGCAATTGAATCGAACGTTTTCAAAAAGCGATCCATTGTTTTAAAACCTATTGTATCTTTTGAACTTTGCACAAATGTTCTGGCATAAATCATCTTGTCGAGATTTACTTTTTCTTTTACATTAATTGCAGGACCGGAACCAACATAAGATGCAACCGAAAATGAACCGTTTGCTAATGCGTCTCTTTCATATTCTAAATGATAACCGGGATCACTTTCTCCACCCGGAACTACAAAATGCGACATAGTAAAACCCAGGTTTTGTTGTATCGAAGTGGTATTTTCTGTTACTTCGGTCAGGAAATTAGTGCCGTGTTTGGTCGCGTGATGAAAACCGTGATTCAAAACATCCCAGCCTGCATTGTACATTTCTTTTACTTCTGGCCATGAAAGATTTCCTCGGTTCGCTGGTAAATCACCAATTGCTCCGCCGTTTATTGCTAAACCTAATTTGAACGAAATTTTATTTCCTAATCCATCCGAATAAAAAAGTCCTTTCGAGATTGTTCCGTCTCCGCCCTGATCATTTTTCCATTCGTTAATCATTGGTCCGCTTATATTTCCTCCATTAAATAATGGAAAAGCTGTTAAATAAGCAGATCGGTAGCCATCATCAACGGTAAAACTGTACGCTAAATGTTTGTTGAATTTTAAAGCAGCGGTCTTAATTACTGTTTTATCTGCCGACTTTAATTTTAGTTTAAATGAAATAGTTCTGGTTTTTGAAGAATCTGTCTGGATATTATTTGCAAAACAAACAGAAACCGAATTGACAATAAGAACTATGGTAAACAAAAATATTTTGATTCGGGATTGTGGCATTTTCATTTGACGTATTTGATTTGAATTTCTAAAGATACATTTCTTTAAAATTAAATCTATTTCCAAAAAATGATATTTCAAGATTGTTATTTGTTTTTTAACGAAATAAGAATAATTATCATTCAAACAAAACATGTAAACAACTACAAATCAAACACATATACAAAGGTCTGTAATTTGGTTAGTTGAATTGAATTCAATTAACATCTAATATTAAAATTATGAAATCAACTATCCTTCAAAATGTTTGGTCAAAAACAGCAAGAATTATTTTTGGCCTGTTAACAATCAGTTTTTTTATGCTTACGAGCTGTAATAAAAAAGAAGACACTGCAACAGTTTCTACTCAGGAAACTAAAGATACAACTGCGATATCAGAGGTAAAACCGGCAAATCCGCCTGCAAATTTTAAGCATGAAACTGCTTTGGTTAATGGCGTTAAAATTCACTATGTAATTGGCGGAAAAGGAGATCCATTGGTTTTGGTTCATGGATTTGGACAAAACTGGTATATGTGGAATCGCCTTCTTCCAGAACTTTCCAAACATTTTACTGTTATCGCTCCGGATTTAAGAGGTGTTGGAGAATCTGATAAACCAGAATCAGGTTATGATAAAAAAACAATGGCAACAGATATTCATGAACTGGTAAAAAAACTGGGGTATAATAATATTAATCTTGCCGGACATGATATTGGACTTATGGTGGCTTACGCTTACGCCGCTCAATATGGCAGTGAGGTTAAAAAAATTGCTTTAATGGATGCGCTTCTTCCTGGTGTTGAACCGGTTTGGTCAAAAGTTTCGGCTTCGGCATGGTGGTTTGGATTTTTCGCATGGCCAGCTTCCGGAGATATTGTAAGAGGAAAAGAAAAAGAGTTTTTAGTTAATTTCTGGCCAATGGTTGGGCACGTAAAAGACCCTTTTACAGCTGAGGAAACTGCCGAATTTGTGAGAGCTTATGCTGTAAAAGATGCCGCAAAATCTAGTTTTAAATGGTTTGGAAATTTCCCTCAGGACGGAAAAGACAATCTTATTTTTATGAAAACAAAACTAAAAATGCCTTTATTGGCTATGGGCGGCGAATATTTTGCGGCAGCTTTCTTAAAAGATCACTCAGAATTAGTTGCCGAAAATGTAACGGAGTCAAAAATTGCCGGTTCAGGACATTGGCTGGTTCAGGAAAATACTGCTCAGGTTCAAAAAGATTTACTTGCTTTTTTCCTTGCAAAATAAAAATCAGTCCAAATTAATCTAAATCAGATCATGAAAATTCAAAAATTAATTTCAGGACTTGCGCTATTATTATGGTGTTTGTTTCACACAAATGCTTATGCACAGTTTCCCATGCCAAACCACGTTCCTATTTGGGATGCCAATACAGTCACTTTAAAACTGCATAAAATAACGGCAAATGTATATGTAGTTTCTCCGGCAACTGTCGAAAATGAAACTACAAAAGGAATTCCGCAGGCAACTTCGGCAGGTTTTATTGTAGGCGATAAAGGCGTTTTGCTTATTGAAACTATGCTGAGCAAAAGGCTTTATGATCAGCTTTATAAATTGATACGATCCGTAACAGACAAGCCCATTGTATATGCCGTAAATACAAGCGATCACGGCGATCATTGTTTTGGAAATTATCTGCTTCCCAAAGAAACTATCATTATTCAGAATGAATTTTGCAAAGAGAATCTTTCTAAAAACTATGACAATATCAAACAGTTTATGATTATGCTTTTTGGTAAAGGAAGAGGAATCGAAGAGAGTGTTTATCGTCCTGCCGATATTACAATATCAAAAAATCAAAACCTGAAAATTGATATGGGAAAAGAAAACATTGTTGAATTGATTAATGTTGGCACGGCACAATCTCCGGCAGATCTTTTTGTCTATTTAAAATCTCCTTCGGGAAATGTTCTTTGGGCGGGAAATCCTTTTATTGCTGAGAGTCCGGCGATTCCGTGGCTATTTGATGGCTATTTTTTAGAACCTGTTAATAATCTGAACAAAATTTACAACATGATTTCAGATAAAGATATTGTAGTTCCCGGTCATGGCCGAATAACAAACAAAGCCGGAATAAAATATACGATTGATTATGTAGAAGCTTTAAAAATCAATGTAGAAAATGCAGTGAAGAAAGGTCTCACTTTAGAGGAAACAAAAACTGCTGTTACTATGAAAGAATTTGATAAAGGATATGAGCTTTTTAACTGGCTGCATTTTAATTTCAACATTCCAAATGCCTACAAAGACATTAAGCAAAATGAGAAATAAATAATTTAAATACTGCGCTATGAATCTATCAAATACTAAAACTATTGTGTTTATTACAGGAGCATTTGTTAGCCATTCCTGCTGGGATGAATGGGCTGTTTTTTTTGAAAATAAAGGATATAAAACCGTTGCACCACCATGGCTGCATAAAAATGAGTCGGCCGAAGTGCTGAGAAGCAGACATCCTAACGAAAAAGTAGCATCAATAAGGTTGCAGAATTTGATTGATTATTATACCGAAATCATCGAAAAATTACCCAATAAGCCAATTCTGATTGGTCATTCTTATGGTGGACTTTTAACACAATTGCTGCTTCAAAAAGATCTGGCTATTGCAGGAGTTGCTATACATTCTGTCGCGCCGCAAGGATTAATAACTTTTAAATATTCATTTTATAAAGGAACCTGGGGAGCTCTGGGTTTCTTTACTTCTTTGAAAAAAACATTTTTAATGCCTTTTAAACAATGGCAATATGCTTTTACAAACGGAATGCTATTTGAAGAACAAAAAGAAGCGTATGAAAAACTGGTAATTCCGGAATCTAAATTAGCGCTTAGAGACGGTCTGACCAAAACGGCTAAAATCGACTTTAAAAAACCTCATCCTCCGCTTTTGCTGATTGCCGGTTCTGAAGACCATATTGTGCCTTCCTCTTTAAATTATTCTAATTTTAAAAAATATAAAAACTTTAATTCCATAACAACTTTCAGAGAATTCAAAGGCCGAAATCATTTCGTTTTAGGACAATCTAACTGGATGGAAGTTGCCAGTTTTACCGCAAATTGGTTAGAAAAAGTAAATTAATAAACACAGATTTCACGGATTTACACTAATTAGTTTATGAAATTAATCACAAACGATTGAAATTCGTGACCATTCGTGAAATTTGTGTTTGCTTTTTATGCTAATTCATTTCTCTTTTTATTTCTAACTTTTTAATTTTTGAATTTAATGTCGATGGATGAATATCGAGAATTTCAGCAGCTCCGCCAATTCCCGATATTTTTCCATTGCATTTTTTCAGAATATATAAAATGTAATCGCGTTCATTTTCCAGAATTGTTTTGATTGAAAATGACTCACTTACTTGTTCTCCATGCATTTTTGATGATGGCGAAATATCTATTTCCTTAATCGTATTTCCGTCTGTCAGCAAAATGGCGCGTTGTATACAATGCTCTAATTCCCTGATATTTCCCGGCCAATTGTAATTCATTATTTGCTGCAAGGCATGATCGGAAAGAACGGGTGTTTTTCTTCCCATTTTTTCACTGTAAACATTTATAAAATGATTGGCTAATTGCGGAACATCCTCTTTTCGCTTTTTTAAAGACGGAACCATAATCGGGAAAACATGCAAGCGATAATACAAATCCATTCTGAATCTTCCGGCTGCCACTTCTTCTTCTAAATTTTTATTGGTGGCTGCAATAATTCGAACATCTACTTTTAAAGGAGATTTTCCGCCAATGCGCTCAATTTCTCTTTCCTGCAAAACACGTAATAATTTTACCTGAAGTTCCAGAGGCATCTCTCCTATTTCATCCAGAAAAATTGTTCCTCCATCGGCCAGTTCAAATTTACCAATTCGTTTATCGAGTGCGCCGGTAAAAGCTCCTTTTTCATGTCCGAAAAGCAATGATTCTGCCAGATTTTCAGGAATAGCACCACAATTTATAATCACCAAAGGCTTGTCTTTTCGAGGCGATAAAGCATGAATACTTTGTGCGATTTTTTCTTTTCCCGTTCCGCTTTCTCCCAAAACTAAAACAGATGTATCTGATGGAGCCACTTTTCTGATATAATCAAAAACAGTCATCATTTGCGAACTGTTTCCAACAATACCTTCAAAGCCAACAGTCTCTTTTTCTGGTTTTGTCTTTTTAATTACAGCTTCTTTATAATCTGATTTATCTGATTTTAAATCTTCTAATGCATATATTTTATTAATGAACCGAAGAAGATTTGCTTCTAAATTCGATAATAATTTCAAATGATCATCTGAATACACTTTGAAACTACGGCTGTAAAATGTAAAGTGAAACTTTTGAATTATGGCTACTGAAAGAGGAAAAACCAAATAGGATTTAATTCCAAAATTATGAGAAATCAAACTCTTAATCGGTGCCACCTGAAAATTATCAATCAGAGATTCTTCACTATATATAATAGGTTTTAGATCTATTTTTGACTTTTTATACGTTTGATCTAATTCTGCTGTATCAATATCCGTTATTTTAGAAAGTTTCTCGGGACTTATAATTTGATAGTTGTCAATATTTTTTCTGATTATACCTAAATTATCATAATGTGTCGTATTTACAAAACCAATTTCTAAATAATCAAATGAGATAAAAGTCTGCATCATTCTGCTAAATTCAATCAAAATATCTTCCTTCTTCAAATTTGAATTTATGATCGCTTCAAAATCATTTTTTAGCTGTAATTGTTGTCTCAATTGCGACTCTAAACTATATTCCTGGCGGTAAAAAGCAATTTCGAGCGTCGTTAAAACATCTTGTTCCCTAAAAGGTTTTACAATAAATCCGTAAGGCTGGGTTGTTTTTGCCTGATCTAAAATACTTTTGCTGGAATTTGCCGAAATGTAGATAAAACCAATATGTTTTTCTTTTAAAATTTTCGCCAGATCAATTCCGTTTTGACTTCCTTTTAATATAATATCTACAAAAACTAAGTCCGGTTTTTCTGTTTGAATCTGATCCAAAGCCTGATCAACAGAACGTGCAATTCCTATCACATCATAATTTGCTTTTCCGAGTATTAATTGCAAATCATGGGCTTCAATAAATTGATCTTCAACAATTAAAATTCGTTTTTTAAAAGTAGTTTCAGCCAAATTATTTGCATCATAAGAAGCAGTTTTCATATTGTGGTATTTTTAGTGTTAGAGACTAGGTAATATACTGGTATAAAATTACTTAATTATTATAATTAAAATAACAATTTAGCCAAATATAAACCAATAAAAACAACTTTAATGTGAATTTTCTTTATCTTTTTTCAAAAAAACACAGCGGTTTATATTTACATTTGTGTACCACAAAGCATCTTAAACCTTAATTATAAACCATTTATGAAACAAGCTTATTTCATCTATTATTCTTTATTTTTTATTGTTTTTCAATCCTTTGCTCAGGCACCTTCTGTACAAAAATATGATCTAAAGAAAAAAAGACTTTTAATTCAGGCTTGTTCGATATATTTATACAATTCTAATCAGGGTTCAATAGATGCAGACAGTTCTGTAGTTTTGGCCTGCAAAGCATATAAATTGCCTGTTTCATTAGCTTATGATGAAGGTTTTAATGATGGCTCTTATCTTATAGGAAATGAATTAATCGAAAAAGAAAATATAAATTCAGCAAAAAAACTGCTCACAAAATCAAAAAATGAAGATCAGGTTAAATTATTGCTTCAGTTAGGGAATTTTTATCTTTTTAAACCCGGCACAAAACCTCCGGATCTTCAAAATGCTTATCTCTATATAAAGAAAGCAGTTGATGTTAGCCATCAGCTCAAAATAAAAAAATGGCAACATCAGAGTTTGCTGTTATTGGGTAAATATTATGCTCAAGCCAATAGTCCATCTCAAAGTAAAAATTGTTTTGAAAAAGTTATAAGCGAGTGCCGTAAACAAAATGACAAACGCGGTCTTGCGGATGCTCTTGACGCTCAGGGAACTCTTTTATCTAATTTAGATCCTGAAAAAGAAAAAATTCTCACAGAAGCCGTTTCTCTTTACGCTTCATTAGGCTTGGAAGAAAAAAGAATGGAACCTTATATGAAGATTACAACCATTTATTTTTGGACCGGAAGAATCAATGAAGCCAAAAAAAGACTGTACCAAAATATGGCTGATCTGCGTAAAATTGGTTTTAAGCACGAACAATTTGATGAAACCACCATTTCTTATATAGAGCTTGCTCAGTACAATATAAAAAGTGCCTTGTATTATGCCTTAAAAAGTGTAAAACGAATGGAAACAGAAAAAGATTATACACTGGCTGATGTTTTTTACATTCGTTTGGGCGACGTTTACAATCTCATTGGGCATAATGAAGCGGCATTGGGCTTTTATAAAAAAAGCATTGAGTTTGGACAAAAAGGTATTAACAGCGGCCATTGGTATAGAAGTTTTTTAAATGCTGTTTCTGCTTTATCTCTGGCAGGCAAAAACAAAGAAGCTATTAATTACATTAATTCAATGACGACCAATTATCCGCCAACGAATATTTTTGACAAAATGATGCTTGCCTACACCAAGGCCAATTGCTACTCTGCCTTAAAAAATTATGATTTAGCCGAGAAAAACTTTAGTGAAATCGATCAATATACGGAGCAATTAACGGTTCCGGAAACTGTTCGGGAAGTTATCGTCTGTTATACCTCTGCAGCTTTGTTTTATGCCTCAATACATCAGGCTAAAAAAGCCAAGTCCTATGCAGACAAAGCAATGGCATTATCAAAAAAGTACAAAACACATAGTAATAAAGACAATCTTCAGGCAGCCTTATTTTTAATTGATTCTCTTAATGGTAATTACCGTTCCTCTTTAGCACATTTTCAGATCTTTAAAAAAATAAAGGACTCAATTAACAGCAGTGATAAAAACAAGCAAATTGAAGAACTCAAAATTGAATATGAAACTAAGAATAAAGAACAGAAAATCAAACTCTTAAATAATCAATCCAGGTTACAGCAAAGCGAATTGCAAAAATCAAAACTGCTAAACAATTTATCGGTTGGTTTTTTAATATTGCTTCTTATCACGATTGGTTTACTCTATAATCGTTATCGTTTAAAGCAGCGAAATCACGCCAAGCTTGAGCTTAAAGAAAAAGAAATCAATCAAAAAAATATCAATCTGAGGCATTTATTAGACGAGAAAGAATGGCTATTGAAAGAAATTCATCATCGTGTAAAAAACAATCTTCAAACGGTTATTAGTCTATTGAATTCTCAATCAGCTTATCTGGATAATGATATGGCGCTTTCTGCCATAAAAAATAGTCAGCACAGAATTCATTCGATGTCATTGATTCATCAAAAATTGTACGGTTCAGAGAATATTTCGACGATTAATATGCCCAATTACATCAAAGAATTAGTCGAATATTTGAAAGAATCTTTTAATCTTGGACAAAGAATCAGGTTTGAATTAAAAATAGATTCACTTGAATTAGATGTTGCGCAGGCGGTTCCGCTTGGACTTATTTTGAATGAAACGATCACCAATTCTATCAAATATGCCTTTCCGGATGACAGAACCGGAATCATTTCTGTAACGCTTGAAGCAACCGCTGAAAACCATTATTTATTGACGATTGCCGATAATGGAATTGGAATTGATACCGATTTTAGTGCCAAGAAACAGAACTCATTTGGTATGAGTTTAATAAAAGGTTTGAGTGATGATTTAGAAGCAAAATTTACAATGGAAAATAAAAACGGAACTTTATTAAAAATTGAATTTTCGCAAGAATTTCCAATGAATCAAAAAAGAGAAGTAATTTAAAACCTAAATTTGTCTTTCAAAATACAGTACTTTTTTAGCCCTTTCCTCAAATGACACACAAAATTTTAATTATAGACGACGAAGAAAAACTGAGAAGTCTGTTGGCACGCATTATAAAATCAGAAGGATTTGAAGTTTTTGAAGCCAAAGATTTAAAATCAGGTTTTAAAAAATTAGAACAAACCGAAATTGACGTTGTTTTATGTGATGTGAAATTACCGGACGGAAATGGCGTTGATTTTCTGCAAAATATAAAAGGAAGTTTTCCATTAATTGAAGTTATTTTATTAACCGCTTTCGGAAATATTCCGGATGGTGTTCAGGCGATGAAAAATGGTGCTTTTGATTATATTGTAAAAGGCGATGATAACGACAAAATTATTCCGCTTTTATACAAAGCCGTTGAAAAAGCACATTTGCAGAAAAAAGTACAACAGCTGGAAAAACGTATTGGCGATAAATATTCTTTTAATACCATTATAGGAAAATCAAAAGGAATTGAGCAAGTTATTGATCTTGCCAAAAAAGTAGCCAAAACGGATTCGACCGTTTTACTTACCGGCGAAACCGGAACAGGAAAAGAAGTTTTTGCACAGGCAATTCATGAAAATAGTAATCGCGTTGGAAAATCTTTCGTTGCCTTAAACTGCAGTACTTTCAGTAAAGAAATTCTCGAAAGTGAATTATTCGGACATAAACAAGGTGCTTTTACCGGAGCCTTAAAAGATAAAAAAGGTTTTATTGAAGAAGCCAATGGCGGAACTCTGTTTCTGGATGAAATTGGAGAAATGCCAATCGAATTGCAAGCCAAATTATTGCGTGTTTTAGAAACCAGCGAATATATTCCGATTGGTGATACAACTCCCAAAAAATCAAATTTCAGGTTAATTGCCGCCACAAACAGAGACTTAAAAACCGAAAGCGACGAACACCGTTTTCGTTCTGATTTGTATTTTCGTTTGAATATTTTCGAAATAAAACTGCCGCCTTTGCGTGAAAGAATCAAAGATATTGCGCCAATTACGCATTTTTTTGTCAAACAATTTTCTGAGAAAACGAATAAAAAAACCTTAGATATTGCTGATGATTTTCTTCAGAAACTGGAAAGTTATTCGTGGCCTGGAAATATTCGGGAACTTAAAAATGTCATTGAACGTTCTGTTATTTTAAGTAACGGAACTATTTTAACTTCAGATGTTTTGCCTTATGAAATGCAACATCAACCTGAAAAAGCTACCAAATCAATGTCGGCTTTTTCGATGCAGAGTATTGAGAAATTGCATATTCAAAAGGTTTTAAATTATACCAAAGGCAATAAAGCTGAAACTGCAAGATTGTTAGAAATTGGGATTGCGACTTTGTATCGAAAACTGGAAGAATATAGTATTCAGTAATAAGAATAAATTCCAATTTAAAAATTCCAAATTCCAATAGCAATGGCAATTTTTAATTTTTAATTAAACAAACCTATCATTTCAATAAAAGCTTATCATTTTGATAGGCTTTTTTTATGCCTGAATTTTGGCACGCAACGGCAATCTCTTTATTGACAACACCTTAGCTATTACTCCGCTTTTTCGGTCTAAATTTTGGCATAAGTGGGAAGAACATAAAAATTCATTCTCATGAAAAATCAAGTCACTTCAATCTACAAACAAGCGGAACGTTTTGCAGAGATTACCAAAAAATCTATTATTTCAGGTAATATCGTTCGTGCAAAAAAATGTCTGGCGCTTGCTGAACGTCTATTCATAAACGGAAGTTTCGAAACTAAAAATGCCATTTCTAATGTCTACATTTTCTCTGTTTCTTCTTTTATGGAAATGCGTCACTGCAATATTTCACATCTTTTTCCGCAAACCCTTAGAGCGGAATATATCAAACAAGTAAATACTTCGGGCGTGTAAAAATGTTTAATCGGTTAACTGTTTAATGTTTAATCGTTCTTAAAAATCTGAACTCTAAAATCTAAAATAATTATGATAACTTTTCTTTTACTCGCATTGGCCGTTTTGCTTTTTGCCATTTGTTTTAAATCAGTTGAATTTTTTGAAAAAATCTAAATCATGACTGCACTATTTATTGTTTCCATCGCCGTTTTTGGGTATTTGGTTTATGTATTAATTAAACCCGAAAAATTTTAAAAAAAAGAATTTTAGAATTTAAGATCGTCTCAAAGAAATCTAAAATCTAAAATCAACAATCTAAAATTAAATATATGAACACAGAATTACTAGGCGTCATCAGTATCTTTATCGTTTCGATAGTTTTAGCCATTCCGTTAGGAAAATATATCGCTAAAGTTTATTTGGGAGATAAAACATTGCTTGACCCCATTTTCAATCCAATTGAAAAATTAATATTTAAAATCAGCGGTATCAATTCCACTGAAGAAATGAACTGGAAACAACACTTAAAAGCACTTTTAAGTATTAACATGGTTTGGTTCTTTCTTTGTTTTTTCGTCTTATTGTTCCAGGGATCGTTGTTTTTAAATCCCGATAATAACCCAAACATGACACCTGATTTGGCCTTTAACACTGCCATATCGTTTGTTGTAAACTGTAATTTACAGCATTATTCAGGCGAAAGCGGGGTTTCTTACCTGTCACAAATGTTCCTGATGTTCCTGCAATTTGTTTCTGCCGGTGTTGGTATGGCTTCTGCAGCAATCATTTTTAATGCAATGAAAGAAAGAACTACAGAGAAGCTAGGTAATTTTTACGATTATTTTATCAAAAGCTGTACTCGTATTTTATTACCGCTTTCAGTTATTGTAGCTACTATTTTAGCATTTAGTGGAACTCCAATGGATTTTGACAGTAAAGATTCTATCACAACTTTACAAGGTGATCATGTTGATGTTTCCCGCGGGCCTGCTGCAGCTTTCATAGCAATCAAACATTTAGGTACAAACGGTGGTGGATTCTTTGGAGCCAACTCAGCGCATCCTTTAGAAAACCCAACTTATTTTACCAATGCCGTTGAACTTTGGTCACAATTAATAGTTCCGTTTGCGATGATTTTTGCTTTAGGTTTCTATCTAAAGAAAAAGAAATTATCCTACGTAATCTTCGGAGTGATGACAATTGGATTCTTATTACTGGTTATCCCAACAATGATCAGCGAAATGAACGGAAATCCAGCCATCGAAAAAATGGGAATTGCCCAAACAACCGGAGCAATGGAAGGAAAAGAAGTTCGGTTAGGACCAGCCGTTTCAGGTTTTTGGAGTATTGCCACAACCGTAATTTCTACAGGTTCTGTAAATAGTATGCACGATAGTTCAATGCCGGTTTCCGGTGCTATGGAATTGCTTGCCATGATGGTCAATGCGTTTTATGGCGGTTGTGGTGTTGGGATTTTAAACTTCTACATTTTCATCATTCTGGCTGTATTTATTTCCGGATTAATGGTAGGTCGAACACCTGAATTTTTAGGAAAGAAAATTGAAGCGCGGGAAGTTAAAATTGCTGCTTTTATCGCCATTCTTCACCCTTTATTAATACTAGCCGGAACAGCTTTAGCATCTTATTTTGCAGCAAACGATACCGCAATGGGGTACTGGTTTAGCGGAAACGCAACTGGCTGGCTGAATAATCCCGGACATCACGGATTCTCTGAAATGTTATACGAATATACATCGAGTGCTGCTAATAATGGTTCTGGTTTTGAAGGTTTGGGAGATAACAACCCGTTCTGGAATATCACCACAGGAATTGTGCTGTTATTAAGCCGTTTCATTCCAATCGTTGGGCCATTGGCAATTGCAGGATTATTGGCAAATAAAAAATACATTCCGGAAAGTGCCGGAACTTTAAAAACTGATACTTCTATTTTTGGAATTATGGTTTTTGCCGTAATCGCGATTATTGCTGCTTTATCATTCTTCCCAGCGTTGGCTTTAGGTCCATTGGCAGAATATTTTACACTAAAATAATGCGCAATAAACATAGCTCGTGGTTTCAACCGCGGAAACGAATTATGGGAACACAAATTATAATATACGTTGCGTCCCAGTGGTTGAAACCACTGGCTATGTCTAATAATTGATGATTTATTCCGCATAACATTTAACAAATAACATTTAACTTTTTACAAGAAAATGACAACTAATAAATCCACATCATTGTTTGAAAGCAAGCAAGTAAAAGAAGCCTTGGTGCAGTCTTTTGTGAAGCTGAATCCAAAAATGATGATCAAAAATCCGGTAATGTTTACCGTAGAAATAGGAACCGCCATTATGTTCGCCGTTTGTGTTTCCATCTTAATGGGAGCAACAGATCAGGGTAGTTTCACTTATAACTTAATTGTGTTTTTAATTTTATTAGCAACGCTTTTGTTTGCCAATTTTGCCGAGGCTATTGCCGAAGCCAGAGGAAAAGCACAAGCCGACAGTTTAAGAAAAACACGTGAAGAAACTCCTGCAAGACAAATTTTGCCTAACGGAGATATCAGAAACATCAGTTCATCTGAATTGAAAAAAGGCGATGTTTTCGTTTGCGAAGCCGGAGATTTAATTGCAACCGATGGTGAAATTATCGAAGGTTTGGCAACTATCGACGAAAGTGCAATTACGGGAGAAAGTGCTCCTGTAATTCGGGAAGCCGGAGGTGATAAATCATCTGTAACCGGAGGAACAAAAGTACTTTCTGATAAAATTAAAGTAATCGTAACTTCTGAACCTGGCGAAAGCTTTTTGGACAAAATGATTGCTTTGGTGGAAGGTGCAAGCCGCCAGAAAACACCAAACGAAATTGCTTTGACTATTTTATTGGCCGCATTTACTTTAATCTTCGTGATTGTGTGCGTTACGCTAAAACCGTTTGCCGACTATGCAAATGCACCCATCACGATTGCGGCTTTTATTGCTTTATTCGTTTGTTTGATTCCGACCACAATTGGAGGTTTGCTTTCTGCGATTGGAATTGCGGGTATGGACAGAGCGTTGCGTGCCAACGTAATTACAAAATCAGGAAAAGCGGTTGAAACTGCCGGAGATATTGACGTATTGCTTTTGGATAAAACCGGAACAATTACAATAGGAAACAGAAAAGCAACTAATTTTTATCCTGCAAAAGGCATTTCTCAGGAAGATTTTATAAAATCTGCTGTGTTAAGTTCATTAGCAGATGACACTCCGGAAGGGAAAAGTATCGTGGAACTGGCAGGAGCCGAAACTGCCAATAAATTATCTATTGAAGGTGCTACTTTAATCAAATTTACCGCTGAAACCAGAACTTCCGGAGTTATTTTAAAAGATGGAACGAATATTCGAAAAGGGGCTCAGGATGCTGCAAAAAACATTGCACTTCAGGCCGGAAATACTTTCCCTGAAGATACGGCTCAAAAAGTAATTGACATTTCTACAAACGGTGGAACTCCATTAGTGGTCATTAAAAACAATCAGGTTCAAGGTGTTATCGAATTGCAGGATATCATTAAAACCGGAATGAAAGAACGTTTTGACCGTTTGAGAAAAATGGGTGTAAAAACGGTGATGGTTACCGGAGATAATCCGCTTACGGCGAAGTTTATTGCCGAAGCTGCCGGTGTTGATGATTTTATTGCCGAAGCGAAACCTGAGGATAAAATGAATTACATCAAAAACGAGCAAAACCTGGGTAAACTGGTTGCGATGATGGGTGACGGAACCAACGATGCTCCTGCCCTTGCACAAGCAAATGTAGGTGTTGCCATGAACAGTGGAACTCAGGCTGCGAAAGAAGCCGGAAACATGGTCGATCTTGATAATGATCCAACCAAATTAATCGAGATTATAGAAATTGGAAAACAGCTTTTAATGACTCGCGGAACTTTAACTACTTTTTCTATTGCAAATGACGTTGCGAAATATTTTGCTATTGTTCCTGCTCTTTTTATTACTGCGATTCCTGCGCTTGAAGGTCTGAATATCATGCGTTTACACAGCCCGGAAAGTGCCATTTTATCAGCAGTGATTTTTAATGCGATCATCATTCCGATATTGATTCCATTAGCGTTGAGAGGTGTTGATTACAAACCAATTGGTGCAAGTGCCATCTTAAAAAGAAACCTGTTGATTTATGGTCTTGGCGGATTGATTGTCCCTTTTATCGGAATTAAATTAATTGATTTACTGGTAGCTCTCTTTATGTAAGCTGCTAAGGCGCTAGGTTGCTAAGATCCTGAGTTTTTTTCTCAGTGTCTTAGAAACTTACCGCTCATAATCTTCAAAAATCTTAGAAACTTAGAGACTTAGTCCCTTAGAAACTTTAAAAAAATGAAAACAATATTTTCACTCTTAAAATTGACACTGCTTACCGTAATTCTGTTTGCAGTTATTTATCCCCTTGCGATTTACGGAATTGCACAATTTGCCCCAAATCAAGGAAAAGGAGAAACTATTTCGGTTAACGGAAAAGTGGTTGGATACCAAAAAATAGGTCAGAAATTCGATAAGTCGAATTATTTCTGGGGAAGACCTTCGGCTGTTGATTATAACGCTGCCGGAAGTGCCGGAAGCAATAAAGGACCAAGCAATGCTGAATATTTGGCTTTGGTTCAAAAAAGAATCGATACACTTTTACTTGTTCACCCATATTTGAAAAAATCGGAGATTCCATCAGATATGGTGACGGCTTCAGGAAGTGGTTTAGATCCGAATATTTCTCCTCAAGGCGCTTTGATTCAGGTGAAACGGGTTGCCAAAGAAAGAAAATTAGATGAAGCGAAAGTAAAAGCTTTGGTGGAATCTAAAATTAATACTGCTGTTATGGGACCAGAAACAGTTAATGTTTTGGAATTGAATGTTGCACTTGATAGATTGAAGTAATACGTTTTTAAACCCGACAGGTTTTAAAAACCTGTCGGGTTAACAAAGTAATTCCGTCATTTTTGTCATCCCGAGGAATGAGGGATCTCCGCGAGTAACTCGACAAAGATTGACGATTCACTGGATGGAGTTTCTAGTGTGATTTCTCCTTCGTCGAAATGACAAACTAAACTTTAAAAAACTAATACCTAACAGATTTAAAAAACCTGCTAGGATAATAAAAGCCCTTTTACCCCAAAAGCCCTAGCCCCGATAGTAGTGGAAATCCTTTTACTTTTTTCTTTAAAAAGTAAAAGATTGAAACGGATAGCGGGAAATAGCTCCTAAAAAATCTACTAATAAAATTAAATACCTTTTTTACCCCAAATAATTAAAAACAAAAATGAAAAAGATAATACTTACCGCTTTAATCGCTTTTGGTTATAGCAATTTACACGCTCAGGAAGAAACAAAAAGTCCGCTAACATTTTCAGGATATGTAGAGACTTATTATAGTTATGATTTTGGGAAACCGGAGAATCATACGCGTCCGGGCTTTTTTTACAATTATAATAAAAGCAATGAAGTGAACGTGAATCTGGGTTTGGCAAAAGTGAATTATTCGAAAGATAATATTCGTGGAAATTTTGCTTTAATGGCCGGAACTTATGCCGAATATAACATGTCGGCTGAACAAGATTTGTTGAAAAATATATACGAAGCCAATGTGGGCGTGAAGATTTCGCAAAACCATAATTTATGGATTGATGCGGGAATTATGCCGGCACACATAGGTTTTGAAAGTGCGATTGGAAAAGATTGTCAGACTTTAACAAGAAGTATTCTGGCTGAGAATTCTCCTTATTATGAAGCGGGAGTTAAAATTGGCTACACTTCTGAATCCGGAAAATGGTATTTGGCCGGAATGTATTTGAATGGCTGGCAACGAATTGAGAAAGTGGAAGGCAATCAAACGCCTGCTTTTGGAACGCAAATTACTTATAAACCATCAGACAAAGTGGTTTTGAACTGGAGTACTTATGTTGGAAATGAACAACCGGATATTGACAAAAAATGGCGCTATTTTAATAACTTTTACGGACAATTTAAGATAACGGATAAAACAAATGTTACGGCTGGTTTTGATGTTGGTTCGCAACAAGCGGCTAAAAACAGCAACAAATATGATACTTGGTTTTCGCCGGTTTTGATTCTGCAATACAAACCAACGGATAAGATTCAGCTTGCAGCTCGCGGCGAATATTATAGTGATGAAAAAGGAGTTATTATCGCAACTGAAACACCTAACGGTTTTAAAACTTACGGATTTTCGGCTAACTTTGATTACTTAGTTACTGATAATGTAATGTTTAGAATCGAAGCCAGAAATCTTTCGAGCAAAGATGAAATATTTACAAAAGACAATCTTCCAACGGATACGAATACGTTTGTAACGACTTCGTTGGCGATTAGTTTCTAATAAAATATAAGCCACAGATTACACAGATTAAAGGATTTTTCTTTGTGTTAATTTGTTCGCCACGAATTCACGAATTATTTCAAAAAAAAATTCGTGAATTCGTGGCGAATAAAAATAAAACTTAGCGTCTTAGCGCCTTCGTGGCCAAACAAAAAACCATGGAAAACGAAAACAATGCACAGCATTTTCTGGATTTAATTCAGAAATCACGAAAAGGGAAGTTTAAAATCTACATTGGGATGAGCGCCGGTGTGGGTAAAACGTATCGCATGCTGCAAGAAGCGCATTCGTTGTTGAAAAACGGAATTGACGTGAAAATTGGTTATATCGAAACGCATATGCGGAAGGAAACGCATGAACTTTTATCTGGTTTGCCCGTTATTCCGCGGCGAACCATTTTCTATAAAGGAAAAGAGCTCGAAGAACTTGATGTGCAGGCAATTATCAATCTGAGACCTGAAGTGGTTATTGTGGATGAACTCGCACACACAAATGTTGAAGGAAGCAAAAACGAAAAACGCTGGCAGGATGTTCTGGAAATTCTGGAAGCGGGAATCAATGTGATTTCGGCAGTGAATATTCAGCATATTGAGAGTTTAAATGAAGATGTAAAACGGATTACAAACGTTGATGTTCAGGAACGGATTCCTGATAATGTGTTAAGATTGGCAGATGAAGTCGTAAATATCGATTTGACGGCTGAAGATTTGATTGCGCGTTTGAAAGAAGGTAAAATTTATACGGCTGATAAGATTCAGACGGCTTTGACAAACTTTTTTAAGTCAGATCAGATTTTACAATTGCGCGAATTGGCTTTGAAAGAAGTTGCCAGTCAGGTGGTTCGAAAAGTCGAAAGCGAAGTACCTCAACTGCATGCTTTACGTCATGAAAAACTTTTGGCGTGTATTAGCAGTAACGATAAAACGGCTAAGATTGTGATTAGAAAAGCCGCACGTTTAGCGAGTTATTACAACGGATCGTGGTATGTTCTATACGTAGAAACTCCGAAAGAAAGCAGCACTAAAATTGCGTTGGACAAACAGCGTCATTTGATAAATAATTTTAAACTGGCGGTGCAATTGGGCGCAGAAGTCATTAAATTAGAACATAAAAATATTGCAGACGCGATTTTGATCGCCGCAGAAGAAAAACAAATTACAACTGTCTGCATCGGGAAACCGCATTTGAATTTATTTAAAGTAATTTTGTCGACAACGATTTTCAGACGCTTGCTAAACAGGCTGTCTTTATCGAATGTTGATCTTGTTATTTTATCGTAATTTTTCTAACCATTAAGAAATTAAGAAAGATTAAGCTTGGACTTAATGAAACTTAATAACTTAATGGTTCATATATAAAAAAACTTGTTTTTAAATAAACATCATGAGAATTAAAACTAAATTGAATCTGGGAGTTGGGTTATTATTTTTATTAATAATTATACTCACTTTGGTAAGTGCTTTTTATATTTTTTCGATAAAAAAAGATACGGAGAATATTCTGAAAGCAAATTATAATACGCTTGAATATTCCAGAAATATGCTTTTGGCTTTGGATGAAATTACTACCAATAAAGAAAATGCTATTATTACTTTTAAAGAAAACCTTCAGAAACAAACAAAAAACGTTACGGAAGAAGGCGAGAAAAAAGGCACGGATAATCTGGAGAAAAATTTTGCACTTTTAGAAAAAAACAGTTCTGATGAATCTTTAAAAATGCAAATCAGACAGGACATTTTTGAGATTATGAAACTCAATATGAATGCCATAAAACAGAAAAGCGACATCGCCAAACATACCGCTGAAACTGCCAATTTATGGATTGCTATTGTGGGAACTTTATGCTTTTTGATTGCTTTTAATTTACTGATTAATTTACCTCATAATATTGCCAATCCAATTAAGGAATTAACGCTGAGCATTAAGGAAATTGCAAATAAAAATTATTCGGAACGTGTACATTTTACGAATCATAACGAATATGGAGATTTGGCAAAATCATTTAATACGATGGCGCAAAAACTTCAGGAATATAACAATAGCAATTTGTACAAATTATTCTTCGAGAAAAAACGACTGGAAACGTTAATCAATAATATGCACGATCCTATTATTGGTTTGGATAATGAAGGGATAATTTTGTTTGCGAATGATGAAGCTTTAAGAATTATCGGTTTGAAACTGGAAGACGTTATTGGAAAATCGGCTTCTGCACTGGCTTTATCAAATGATTTAATGCGCTATTTGATTTTGAAAGAAACAGCATCTGATTCTCAGAAAAAGAAAACACTGAAAATTTTTGCTAACGGAAAAGAAAGTTATTTCGATAAAGAAATCCTGAATATTACTATAACCCCAACCGGCGAAGAAAAAGAAATTAATATTGGTGATGTTATCATTCTGCGAAATATTACTCTTTTTAAAGAACTCGATTTTGCTAAAACTAACTTTATTGCCACGGTTTCACACGAATTAAAAACACCCATTGCGTCTATAAAACTGAGTTTGCAATTGCTTCAAAATGGCAAAACCGGCGACATGAACGACGACCAGAAACAATTGGTTGAAAGTATTAAAGATGACAGTCAAAGGTTATTAAAAATTACTGGTGAACTGCTGAATTTATCTCAATTGGAAACTGGAAACATCCAGCTGAATATCGAAAAAAGTAATCCGTATGCGATTGCCAATTATGCTGTTGAAGCTGTAAAAGTCCAGGCAGATCAAAAGCAAATAAAACTCATTATTGATGCCGATGAAAATCTGCAGGATGTAAAAGCCGACAGCGAAAAAACAGGCTGGGTTTTGATTAATTATCTTTCGAATGCGATCACTTATTCGTCTGAAAAAAGTACAATTGTCATTCGATTAAAAAATGAAAATGATCAGATTGTTTTTCAGGTTATCGATACCGGAAAAGGAATTGATTCCAGATATAAAGACAAGGTTTTCGATAAATATTTTCAGGTTCCCGGAAGTCAAAAATCAGGAACCGGATTGGGATTGGCAATTAGCAAAGAATTTATCGAAGCGCAAAATGGGATTATTGGCGTAGAAAGTAATTTAGGTCTCGGAAGTACTTTTTGGTTTTCGCTGAAGGTTTAGTTTTTTTTTGCCGCGAATTACAAATTTCCGCGAATTTATTCAAAATACAATCAATAAAATTCGCGGAAATTTGTGTAATTCGTGGCGACTTTTTTCTAAGTATTCGATGTATTATTCTTAATCTCCATCACCTCTCTTTTTACCTCCAAAAGCAAATCTTTCATACTTTGGGATTCTGTTACTTCGTGTCGTTTGTCGCTTCGGCCGATGCTGCATTCGTATTCCCAGATTTCTAAAATATCCGAGGCTTTCACTTCATAATTCGGATAAAAACGATTGTCTGATTCTAAGACCAAAGCATTTTTTTTATTTTTATTGAGACGTTTATAAACCATTCCTTCATTTTTGGTAATCAGGATATAGGTTTTGCCGTCCATCACCTCTCCCAGCCTTTCTACATAACGGCCAATAATAATCGATCCGTCTTCGTGTGGCGGCATCGAATCACCTTCTACAGGAAAGCCGCGGTGTTTTCCCGGTCCTAAAAACGGAAGGGAAACTTGCTGCAGACTTTCAATATATTCCGGATCGGCATATCCGTTTAGGTATCCTGCTTTTGCTTTTTGGGATACAATTTCGATATAATTCTCCCCATAACTGTCTACTTGTATGGGCAAAATAAGTCGGTTGCCTTCTAATTTTATCAAATTTTCTATATTGATTTTACGTATGTCGACAGACAATATTAAATCAATACTCATATGAAAATATAAGGCAATCTGTTTTAAGATATCATACGGAGCTTCTGAAGTTCCATCTTCGTATTTAACGTATCTTCCTCTGGTGATTTTAAGGCTTTCAGCTAATTTCTCCTGTGATATTTTATGCTTAACCCTCAATGCTCTGATATTGTCTGAAAATAAGGACATAATTAATTTGTTATAATTTGGAACAACAAATATACAAAAAAATGTTATCATCTGTACTAATTTTGTAGTATATAAAAAAACCGAATTTTTGAAGTGATCATGAAATTGAGAAATATAAATACCACAAAATCAATAGAATTGTATGTTCCGGATGTAAGTTCGGAAGTAAAACTGCCTTTTTTTGACGTTGGTATCAGCGCTGGTTTTCCTTCGCCTGCTGATGACTTTATGGAGTTATCGATTGATCTCAACAAAGAATTCATCAAACATAAATATACTACTTATTTTGCCAGAGTAAAAGGACATTCTATGAAAAATGTTGGCATTAATGATGGCGATTTATTGATTATTGATAAAAGTCTGGAACCGCAAAATAATAAAATTGCTGTTTGCCAAATTGATGGAGAATTTACGGTAAAACGTATCAGAATAGAAAAAGACATCATCTGGCTTATTGCCGAAAATGAAGATTATCAGCCTATAAAAGTAACTCCTGAAAATAATTTTGTTATTTGGGGGATTGTGATTCATAGTATTAAATCTTTTTAAGTTTATTGTCTCTTTCGGTTCTGCTGAGATTGACAAAATAAAAAATAAAAACACGTTTAGAAATGTTTGCTTTAGTCGATTGTAACAATTTTTATGCTTCTTGCCAAAGAGTATTTGAGCCACATTTAAGAGGAAAACCTATCGTTATTCTATCTAATAATGATGGCTGTGTTATTTCACGTTCTGATGAAGCTAAGGCTTTGGGTATACCAATGGCAATTCCTGCTTTTAAGTATGAAGCTATTTTTAAAGAAAAAAATATTTTTGTCTTTTCTTCCAATTATCCACTGTATGGCGATATGAGCAATCGGGTAATGAATTTACTTCGAACTTATACTCCAGAAATTGAGATTTATAGTATTGATGAAGCTTTCCTGAAATTTTCAGGTTACGATTTATTTGATATAAATACGCTGGGTTTAAAAATGCGAAAAGAAGTAACACAAGGAACGGGAATTCCTGTTAGTATAGGTTTTGCGCCTACCAAAGCTTTGGCTAAAGTAGCGAATAAAATTGCCCGAAAATTTGCAGATCGTACGCAGGGTGTTTATTGCATTGACTCTGAAGAAAAAAGAATTAAAGCATTAAAGTGGACGAAAATTGAAGATGTCTGGGGGATTGGAAGAAAACATGCCAAACGTCTTAAATTAAAAAAAATAAACACGGCTTATGAATTTACTGAGCTTCCGGATGCCTGGGTAAGAAAAGAAATGTCTGTAGTCGGGCTTCGGTTAAAACATGAATTAGAAGGAAAATCAACTTTAGAATTAGAAGAGGCGGCAGACCGAAAAATGATTGCCACGACGAGATCTTTCGAAAAAAAATACACCACTTATGAAGAAATCTCAGAACGGATCAGCACGTTTACGGCTTCCTGTGCTGAGAAATTAAGGCGTCAGGATTGTCATTGTAATATGGTAACTGTTTTTATCCAGACTAGTTTTTTAAAGAATGAGCAATCACATTATTCACGAAGTATTACTATTACTACTGATTTTCCAACCAATTCGACAATAGAGCTTAATGAAGCCGCGCAAAAAGGGTTTAAGGCTATTTTTAAAAAAGGATATCGTTATAAAAAAGCCGGTGTAATTGTAATGGGTTTAACTCCAAATACTGAAACGCAGCTTAGTTTATTCGAAACTTCAAATCCTAAACATCAGCCTTTAATGAGGGCGATTGATAAAATGAACCAAAGTTATGGTAATAATAAAATTAAATTTGGCGTGCAGTCTTTGGGACGCCAATGGAAAATGAGGCAGAACAGACTATCACCCAAGTTTTCTACTTTACTCAAAGATGTTATTACGGTTAGAGCTTAAATATTCTTAGATAAAAGATAAGTCTATTACAGATTTTAAACTTTAATAAAAACGCCAGAAAAATAGATTTTACGTTATATAATAGAAATGAAAAAGCTGGAATATGCCATAGTAGATATCGAAACCACAGGTGGTAACGCCAGTGGCAGCCGCATTACAGAAATTGCCATTATTATTCATGATGGAGAAAATGTGATGGAGCGATATGAAACACTTGTTAATCCGGAAAAGGAAATACCAATTTCTATTTTTGCTTTAACAGGTATTAATAACGAAATGGTAGCTAACGCACCTATATTTGATGATATTGCAGAGAAAGTACTGGAATTGCTTACTGATCGTGTTTTTGTTGCACATAATGTCAACTTTGATTATTCATTCGTACGTCACCAACTTGAACAAGCGGGGTTTAAGTGGACGGCGAGAAAATTATGTACCGTTCGTGCAGCAAGAAAAATCAGACCGGGATTTAGTTCTTACAGTTTAGGAAATCTTTGCAATTCATTGGATATATCTTTAGAAAATCGACATCGCGCCGGTGGAGATGCAGATGCTACAGCGATATTATTTTCCCGATTACTCGAATGGGATGATGAAGGACATATTACAAAAATGATAAAAAATACGTCACAAGATCAGCGTTTACCGCCAAATCTTCCGCCTGACGATTTTAATCAATTGCCGGAAAAACCGGGTGTCTATTATTTTTATAACGACGTAAAAAAAGTAATTTATGTAGGGAAAGCCATTAACTTAAAAAAACGTGTAGCTTCTCATTTTAGTGGACATAAAATAAATCCGCAAAGGCAAAATTTTTTACGGGATATCTACAGTATTTCTTTTGAGGTTTGTGCTACCGAATTAATGGCGCTGCTTTTAGAATGTACTGAGATCAAAACACTCTGGCCAACTTACAACAGAGCTTTAAAACGCTTTGAACCGAAATTTGGACTTTATCAATATGAAGCACGAAGCGGCTACAAATATCTGGCTGTTGGGAAACTTAGTAAATTCCAGTCTTCTATTGAACATTTTAATAGTATACATGAAGGAATAAATGCATTACAAAGTCTGGCGAAAGAGTTTGAAATCGATTATCGATTCTGTAAATATTGTATTTCGATAGAAGAAAATATACCCAATACAGATGCAACAGATTTACCTGAAGTCCATATTCATAACGAGAAAATCGAAAATGCCATTGAATTTTTACTAAGCAACAGACCAAGTTTTGCCATTATCGACAAAGGCAGATCTGCAGATGAAAAAAGCTGTATTTGGGTTGAAAATGGTCATTTTTATGGTATGGGTTATATTGGGCGTGATGTTACCATTACAGAACCATCAGAAATAAAAGATTATGTCACGGCTTACAGGGGCAATCAATATATGACGCATTTAATCTATAGTTATGCCGAAAAATATCCAAGGAAGGTCTTTTTTAATAACAAGCCTTCTTAAAATGAATTTTAAAAATAGAGCTATAACTTTAAAACATTGACTTATGACACTATTTAGCGATACTGAATTATTTACTACGGGAAATCGTGGTAAAATTGTCTATGACCTGCCTGATACTGAACTGATTTTGATTGATAATTTTTTCACCAAAGAAGAATCTGATCGTTTTTATGAAAAATTGCTTCATCAAACGAAATGGAGAGAATATGAAATGGAGATTTTTGATAAAACTGTTACTGCTCCCAGAATGATTGCCTGGTATGAAGATAAAGATAATGCAGGAGCAGATCCAAACGGTCCTGATTGGAATTATGAGTTATTGATGATTAGAAGCCGGGTTGAAAAAGAAACTCAGCTGGATTTTAATGCTTTATTGCTGAATTTGTACCGAAATGGTAAAGATGGCGTAGCGTGGCACAGTGATAAAGAACACAATACAGGTCAAAATCCTATTATTGCCTCGGTAACTTTTGGGGAAACCAGAATGTTCAGACTGCGTCATAAATTTAGAAAAGATATTCCACAAATTGAGATTCCTTTACATCATGGTTCTTTTCTTTTGATGGCAGGAACAACCAATAGTTTCTGGCAGCATCAGGTTCCTAAGACGGCTAAAAATGTATTGCCAAGAATCAATTTGACTTTTAGGAGAATTCATCGAAAGGAGGATAATATCAAACATTTTCATACCAGAAATAGTGCGCAAAAATTCCTCACCAAAAGTTAAAACTCTCACAGTATGAACCTTTTATTAGGCAGACCTTAAAAATTTTAGTACTTTCGCACCCTTTTTTTCATATATATAATACCAAAATGGCTTACTCAAACAATGATTTAATGCGTTTTTTAGATGCACAAAATAAACTTTACCTTACTGCTTTTTCTGAAATTAAAAAAGGAAAAAAAGAAACACACTGGATGTGGTTTATCTTTCCTCAGTTAAAAGGATTAGGAAAAAGTGATACTGCAAATTATTATGCGATCGCCGATTTAAAAGAAGCAACTGAGTTTTTAGCACATCCTATTTTAGGAAAATATCTTATCGAAATTTCAGAATTGCTTTTAACTTTTAAAAGAAAATCAGCAGATGGTATTTTTGGAGATTTAGACGCGAGAAAACTCCGTTCCTCAATGACTCTTTTTTCTTTGGTCGAAAATACAAATCCCATCTTTAAAGAAATTCTGGATGCTTTTTTCTCCGGAGAAGAAGATCCTCTTACTTTATCTATTATTAATTCAACTATAAAATCTTCTATTGAACCTGAAATAGTTTAATTTTTTAACCGCAGGAGCGCAGGATTTATTCTTAAAATTCGCTAAGGTTAATTATTGATTTTTTTTCTCGCAAAGACACATCATCGCAAAGAAAGACAAACTTGGCGTTTCTGTGATTTTGCGGGATTTTTTTTTGAATAGCTTTAAACAGATTCTTTGTTCCTTTTCATTTTTGATAATTGAATATTTCGCACTGTATTTAATTATATATTTACCTACAAATCAACCTCTTAAATAAACCAAAAATGAATGAAAAAATCAAAACCCTTCAAATAATACATTTTGCACTTTGTGCAGGATTGATCGTTGCGTATTTTGTCATAGGAGAAATTTCGGTTGAAAAACTAAAAAAAATTCCAACTATAGATTCTTCTTCAATTGTATTTGCTATTATACCTCTTTTAGCTTTTATTTTAAGTAGTTTTCTTTTTAAATCACAATTAAAACAAGTTGATCCAAAATTAAAACTCGAAGATAAGCTGCCTGTTTATCAGACTGCTTCAATTATACGTTGGGCAATTTTAGAAGTCGCTGCTTTTATTCTCTTAATTCTCAAACCTGACTTTTTGATATTCGGAATACTTATTATCATCTACCTTATATTTTTGAGACCTACAGAAGAAAAAATTATCAATGATTTTTCTGAATAGTTGTTACCGCAAAAAACACAAAGCGCCTTGCAAAAACAAGGCGCTTTTATTTATTCTCGAAAGTTGGCAGCCACAAAGTCCATTAAACTTTGAAACCTGAAACAAATTTTAGTTCTCTTTCGGTTTTGTTAAGTAATATACCGGAATCCCTATTAACATGATTAAAATTCCCCAACCACAAGTTGAGAATTTTGTAATTAATAATGAAATACAAATTGCTGTTGCAATCACGATATACAGCATTGGTAAAAACGGATATCCGAAAGCTCTGTAAGGTCTTTCAACATCTGGCATTTTTTTGCGTAAGATGAAGATTCCGTAGATTGTCAGAATATAAAAAATCAGCACAATGATGATGACGAAGTCTAGAAGATCACCATATTTTCCTGTCAAACACAAAGCCGACGCCCAAATACATTGCGCCCATAATGCCCATGCAGGAACGCTTGCTTCATTAAGAACAGCGGCTTTTTTGAAGAATAAACCATCGTTTGCCATTGTATAATATACTCTTGCTCCGGCCATGATTAATCCGTTGTTGCAGGCAAAAGTCGAAATCATAATCATAATCGCAATGATTAATGTTCCTATATTTCCAAAGATATATTGCGAAGCTACTACTGCTACTCTATCTGACTTTGCAGTTGCAATTTCATCCAGCGGAATTACTGCCAAATACATCAAATTGGTTAAAACATATATAATCGTTACGATGAAAGTTCCCAGAAATAAACTGAAACCAACATTGCGCTTTGGGTTTTTAATTTCTCCTGCAATAAATGTTACTCCATTCCAGGCGTCGCTTGAAAATAAAGATCCTACCATAGCGGCAGAAATTCCTGTAATCAAGGCTGTTCCGCTAATTGGCAGCCAGGAACCGCTTTCGGCATTATACGAACGTGTTGTCCAGGCATCTGCCCAGTTAGCATCCCAAACCGAAGCTTTTGCAGCAAGCGTTAGTCCAAAAACAATTAAACCTAATAATGACAAAATTTTGATGATTGTTAAAACCGTTTGCAAAATTTTTCCATTTTTTACACCACGACTATTAATATAAGTCAGCAGGACAATTGTAAAAATCGAAACAATCTGCGCTGCATTCAATTTAAAAAAGCCTAATTCAAAAAGTATATTTTCATCACTTAACGGTTCATAGAGATAAGCCGCAAATTTTGAAAAAGCCACCCCAACAGCGGCGATAGTTCCGGTTTGAATCACGGCAAAAAAGCTCCAGCCGTATAAAAAGGCGATTAATTTGTTGTATGCTTCCTTAAGATACACATATTGCCCGCCTGCTTTTGGAAACATCGCGCTCAATTCGCCATAACTTACTGCAGCAATAATGGTAATTAATCCCGAAATGAGCCAAATTAATGTCAGCCATCCCGCAGATCCAACTTGTCTGGCGATATCAGCACTTACGATAAAAATCCCTGAACCAATCATAGAACCTACAACAAGCATAGTTCCGTCTAGTAATCCGAGTTCTCTTTTAAAATTTTCCTGGTTGTCTTCTTGCATTATTTTTTATTTTGGGTTGGTTAAAGATATACTTTTTTTAGAAATTTTAGAATTTAGATTATAGATTATGCCACATCTTAATTTTAATTACATTCTATAGTGTCAGACTGAGCAAAGTAAAAGTCCTTTTTAATTATTCCGACTTATAAAAATAATTTGGGCGTGCCCCTTTGGGCCGGGCTTTCGGCTTTACCTTTTGTTCCGTTTCACTTTAACAAAAGGCTCTATCACTCATGCAAATTCAGTTTTATTAGAACTTTTAGTTTAAAATCTCATTTACGGTTTTCCATAAAATTTAACTTTTCGTACTAGTTACATTTGAAAAACAAAAAATTACAATAATTCAAAAAATATGGCAAGGATTATTCTACAAAACGACAATATAAATCTTGATGTAAATCAAAAAGAAAATTTAATAACTGGTTTTATTAGTGACAGAGATATTCTAAAAAAACGTTCAAAAAAATATCTCGATCTTATTTCCGGACTTGATGCTAAAACATTAACAAATACTAACGGAATAAGCGAGCTCATAAAAGCAATTCAGGAAGAATTGGGTACTGCTGAACTTGCTAGTTTACCACTTGGAATTGTTTCGAAATGTTTTTTAGGACATCCTTATGAAGTTCATACTCTTGATTTGAGTGGGAGTCAAATCATCAAACATTATAAAGCAACAGAAACAATGGAAGCTGAATTTGAAAAAGCCCGAACAGTTGCCAAACACAATGCTTATGCTATGGTGGAAATTTATAAAGATAAAATCATTTTAATTCGGGAAGATGGAACTGCAACAAAATTATAACACCAATAAACTAACATAATTATGTCACAACAAGTAATCTCTTATGCTGATCTTAGCTTCATAAATAGTGCATTAAGATCAATAAAGTCAGATATGTCTGGAGTACATTCTGAACTAGGAACATTAAATTTCAAACAAGATCATCTAGAAAGTGAACTTGTAAAATTTGCTGATTTTTTTGCAGATTTTGTAGAATCAGATATAAAACACAAAGCACTACAACTTGCAGAAACCAGACAAGGTAATTTAAAACAAGATTTACAAATTAAATTTGGCTATTATTCAGATGTTCGAAGAATGGCAACTGGCATTCTGCAAGGAGTAGATACAGGAGTAATAAGTGATGAAACTTTAAAATTTACTACAGAAGAAGTAATGATAAAGGCACCGGGTTACTGGTTGGCACCTGCTTTGGTTTCTTTAGCTGCCTGGGTTAGAAATGACAAAAACACAACCGAAAAAGCATTGACTGAAGCTTTGAAAAGGGATGACTATAAAACAACTCTTTTCTTTATGATGGTAATGAGAAGATTGACGCGAAACGATGCAAGCTTAAAATGGCTTGAACGCTATTTTATGCATCAAAATCCTCATAACCTTGACAGAGAATTTATAATTATACTGGAAGCTGTAACTACTGGTGTATTTCCTCCCGCAGCAAGGCAATTAATGATGATGAATGTGAAAAACTGGCTGGATCAGCTTACACAGGGAGACACTTTTATAGATCAACAAAAATCACAATGGGTTAATTTTTTTGAAGCACTAGGACCCTTGTCTGATGATACGTATCCATTACTCGAAAAATTTTCTAGTAACTGGAATTCTCTTGAAAATTCTTTAAAAGAAGCTAAAACGCATGAAATTTTAGATACTCATTTTAAAAGTATAATATCATCATCTGCAGATTTTTCTAAAAGCGTTAAAATTCAATTAGATGAAATTTTATCTTTATTGGTTACCAATTTTGATGATGAAGAATTACCATTACAGGAACAAGTAAGGTTTAATCAGCTTATTATTCAAATGGATGGTGATAAAGCCGCCGCACAAGCAATTATGGATGCTGAAAAACATATTTTTGAAGAACAAGTTGATTTTCTTCAACTGCTTACAAATGCCTCATTCAATCCAGAATTATCCGGGGCAACAAAGGTCACTCAGGCACTTGCCGTTTCAATAAGTCAACCTTGGATATTGGAAGCACATGATACTTTTACAGCACAATGCAGAAATAAAATACCTGAATATGTTGACCTTTCAATTGATGATTTTAAAACTTCCACCAGAGATGGAAGTGAGGAAAATGAACTTCTAAAAAAACAAGAAGATTTTTATAGTCATATATTAGAAAAGGAGCTCACAAAACTTTCATATCCTTATGCAGGTATTATCATTGGTATATTAATCGGTATACTTGGCTTGTGGGCTTTTAGTCTTCATATAATCGTGGGTATTATCGGAACGGGAATAGGTAGTGTCGTAGTTTGGAATTCTATCAACAATCATAAAAAAGCCAAAAATATAATTATTGAGAATGTCGAAGAGAGAAAACAAAAAGCAAAAGAAGTTTTAAGAGGTTGTCTGGCAGAAACTGTAGACTACAGGAAAGAACATTCTGATGAGGATAATAAAGCAGAACAAGTCAGACAATTATTAGCCTCAATTACTCCCGAAGATTTTTCAAGTGTATCGAAAGAAACAGTAAGAAATATTATTTAATTAATTAAAAATCAAAAAAAATGGCCAAAATAATTTTAGGTAATCATTCAGAAGAATCTGAAAATACCAAACAAGAAATAAAGAAAGAAAGCAATATAAAACCAAATTTATTTCAAGGCAGAACAGAAGCCGAATTAAGTAATTCAAAATTTCCTGATTGGGACATCAATCCACCAAATCAATTTATAAATCCAAGAATAAAATCACAATAATGGCTGTGCCTACAACATATTCAGAATGGACAAAGTTACTTGACAAGTTCGGCGATGGAGATGATTCTGTTATAGAAGAATTGAATAAAGGCAGTTTTATAATTGATGCAGGAACAGCAGTACGTTTTTATATCAAAGTTGAAGAAGTCTATAAAAAACGCAAGCAAAAATGGCTTGATAAATTTCAAAGATCTTTTCAGTTGCAAGACCTTAAATCAGAAGAAGATTTTGAAATTGCTTTACGAAATGGCAAACAAAATCTTCTTACATTAAATAAATATATTAATGTAAACGGGTTTCCGGACGACTTAAAAAAAACATTGCAAAAAGATTTGGAAGATTTCGTTACTGAAATTAAATCTTCATTAAATAGTAACAATTCCAAAATTTCAAAAGGAAGAGATAAAATTTTAATCTTATTAAAGTCTTTTGAACTTAGTCCCATTTCTGAGGAAATTAAATTTATTCCTGAAAATAATGAACTAATTGCTCCAACGGGGAGAAAAATTATATTTTAAAATGGCAAATAAAGCAGAATTTAAAACTTCGCTTTTGCGAATGTTCAGAGCAAGAATACCTTTTATATCTATTAGAAGCATTGAACGGGCAAGAGTATTAGAGGTAATTCAACAATTAGCTGAAGAAATTAATATTCCAATTTACTTTCATAGCTTATCACATGGTACTATTGATATCAAATCAAAAAAAAGCATAAATGACGATCGCTCAGTTGCTGGTGGTCTAGATTATGCTGTTCAAAATATTTCACAAAGACAAAATTTAACTTTTGTTTTTACCGAAGTTAGTGACATTGAAGATGATAACTTAGTCTCAAGACATCTTTATGATTGTGTTATTCAGGCTATTGAAAGAGGTGGTAGCATTTGCTTAATCACCACTAAAACAATTTGGCCACAATTGCAGCGCTTAGGAATGACTATCACGCTCGATGCACCAAATGAAGAAGAGATGTTAGAAGTTGTTAGAGATTGCGTTACACCTTATAAAGGCTCAATTCCGCTTGAATGGGATGAAAACGATTATAAAATGGCTGCAACAATTTTAGCAAATATGACTAAAATTGAAGCAGAAAATGTTTTAGCTACTCAAATGGCAAAAGGATCTTTAACCAAGGAAGATATCAAAGAATTAAGCAATGCCAAGGATAGATTATTTAGTGATATTTCCGGATTAGAAAAAGTAAAGCTAGATAATTCTACTTTATCCGTTGCAGGTTTAGCAGGTTTACAGCACTGGCTTGATAATCAGAAACAACTTTTAACTGCAGATCTAAAAGCAAGAAAAATGAGGCCTCCACGAGGTGTTTTATTAGTAGGAGTTCCAGGTTGCGGTAAATCGCTATCTGCCAAATTTATTGCTGCAAACTGGAATTTACCTCTTTATCGACTTGATCTTGCAGCTATACAAGGGCAATATCTAGGTCAATCTGAGAATAGACTTAAAGAAGCTTTAGCATCTGCAGACAATGCAGCACCTTGCATCTTATGGATTGATGAAATTGAAAAAGGACTATCTGGAGCAACAGGCTCTAATGATGGGGGAACATCTACCAGAATGGTTGGGCAATTTTTGTTTTGGCTTCAAGAAAGTACAGCTAAAGTTTTTGTTGTTTCTACTGCAAATGATGTTAGTAAATTACCTCCTGAACTTTTACGCAGAGGACGTTTTGACGAATTGTTTTTTGTTGATTTACCCGGGACAATTGAGAGAAAAGACATTATCAACTTATACATAAAACGTAATTTATTATTCCAGCCTTCCGCACATACACTAGAGCAACTTGTTGAGATTTCTGAAGGTTTTGCCGGCTCCGATATAGAAGGCGCTGTTAGAGATGTTGCGATTCAGGCAGTTATTCATGGAGACAATATTGTAGATGATAATCTTTTTGAAAAATGTTTTAAAAACATTGTACCATTAAGCAAAACGGCTCCGGAAAAAATTGAATCAATAAGAATGTGGGGACGAGAAAGAGCCGTACCAGCTTCAGGTACTTCTTGGGAAACTTCATCAAATGATAAATTAATTGGCAAGCGTTCTATTATTATATAAGAAACTTATCTCTCATAACAATACCATAATAAAAACTGCAAGATTACCTTGCAGTTTTTTATTTTTAAACTACTCATATCGTTAAACAAAAAACAGAATATACATTGAATCCTCCATGCTACATTAAATTGAAAAAATAGTACGTTATTTTTAAAAATCAAGAAAATAATTATTAAATTACTAATAATCAGTTATTTAAATTAAAATTAATACTTAGAAATAATTTAACAAGAAAAAACAAACCATTTGTAAAACCGTAATATTTTTTTACTAAATTTGAGATAATCGTTAGATTGACCTTAAAATTCAAACATTTCATTAACAGTTGTTTAATTTTACTTATAATAATCAGGCCCTTAAGGTTATTATAAAAAAGTGTCTTTCTGCCAAAATTGACTATAAACCGGAATCAAATTACTAACCTACAATTCGGAAGCTATGTCTAAATTTCAAGTTTTTAAGAAGTTACGTTTCGCAAATGTTTTCATTCTTCTTTTAATTGTTTTTGCTTGCTGCGCATTATTAATTTGCATCAACTTTTTTACTATTAAAACTTTGTCAGCAACAAGGGCTTATGTAAACGGTGAATCGCATTATTCAAAAGGACAAAAAGACGCTTCGCGACATTTAATTACTTATTTATATACTCAGGATAAAAATCAATGGAAATTATATCTGGAAGAACTCAAAGTTCCTCAAGGTGACGGAACAGCGAGAGTCACATTATTAAAAGCAGGAGATAATGCTATTGCCAGAAAAGCATTGCTTGTAGGCAGAAATCATCAGGAAGATGTTGATGATCTTGTTTGGCTGTTTGTTAATTTCAGACAGATTTCTTTTTTGGCAAAAGCCATTCATGAATGGGAACAAGGTGATAAATTAATCTTTAAGCTATTTACTATTGGCCAGGAAATTAATGCCAAAATAAAACACGGTATTTTAACCGCTGCTGATCAGCAAAAATTTCTTCAGGATATTAGTATTATTAGTGACAAACTCACTATTAATGAACGTAATTTTTCGAATACATTAGGAGAAGGAACACGAAAAATAAAAAGCCTGCTCATTTTTACTAACGTGTTTTTCATTCTGATTATAGTTTGTAGCGTGAGCCTTTATTATTCGATAATGGTAAAACGACTAATTGTTTCTAAAAAAGAAATTGAAGTTAAAAACGAGAATTTGATATTAGTGAATCACGAACTTGATCGCTTTGTTTACAGCGCATCTCATGATTTAAGATCACCCATAACATCTTTAAAAGGTTTAATTGAAATTACTCAGGCAGAAGACAATCTGGGTCAGATTCGGGAATATTTGACTTTAATGCATACAAGCCTCGCCAGACAAGATCAGTTTATTAGCGATATTATTGATTATTCAAAAAATAAACGAAAACAAATTATCATGGAGCCGGTTAGTTTGCGTGAAATATTTGATGAAGCTATTTCGCAATTGATGCATTTTGAAAATGCCAGCCAAATTGCCATTACAAAAGAATTGCAGGTAGACGAGATTCAGAGTGATAGTTTACGCTTGAAAATTATTGTTTCAAATTTGCTTTCAAATGCTATTAAATATGCGGATTGTACGAAACAACAAATGTTTATCTCTATCAAAACCTATATTGCTGACGGTCTTAATAAAATTGAAATATCTGATAACGGTATTGGCATTAAAGACGAATTTAAAGATCATATTTTTGAAATGTATTTTGGAACAAACAAAAATAAAGGATCCGGACTGGGATTATATATCGTAAAGGAAGCGGTTGAAAATATCAGAGGAAACATTTATGTTTCTTCGGAAAATAATATTGGAAGTAAATTTATTGTAACAATACCAAGCTCTCATGGAAGTTAAACCTGTATTTTTATTAATTGACGATAACCTGATTGATCAGATCGTTATCAAACAGCTCATAAGAAAATCTCTTGACAGTGAGGTAAACATTACTAATAATGGCAGAGAAGCCTTGCAATGGTTACAAAATCATCAGGACTTAAACCAGTCTTTGATTATTTTACTGGATATTCAGATGCCTATAATGAATGGTTTTGATTTTTTGAATGAGTATGATAAATTAAACGAAGATTTTAAAAAAGAAATTCAGATTTATGTGCTTTCATCGACCTTAGATTCGGATGAAATTAAACGAATTAAGGAAAATCATTATGTAACTGATTTTTTAAACAAACCATTGCCAATTGAGTATTTTAAAAAGAAAATACATTTCAATTAACCCAACGTTATTGCAGAACTCTGTTTACCTGCGAAAAACTTCTTTGGTAATAAGGCTCTTTTGTGGAAGAAATCATTACTCCGCCGTGAGTAGAGGAATGAACAAATTTAATTTCTCCTCCTTCAACGACTTCTACTACCATTCCAACATGATTAATTTGTCTTCTGCCATTTGTTTTAAAGAAGATTAAATCGCCTTTTTGCGCTGCATCACTGGTCACTTTCATTCCAATTCTTGATTGCTCTATTGAACTTCTTGGCAATTTAATATCAAAAGTACTAAACGTGGAAATCATTAGACCTGAACAATCAAAACCTGCTTTTGTAGTTCCGCCGGATCGGTATCTTGTTCCAATATTTTCAGTCGCGTTTACAATTAATTGATCTACTAATTCAGCATAATTATTGACTTTTATAATCGTATTTGAATCATTTTTTATTACTGAATTTTCTGCAATCTGTGTTTCTGGTGAAGGTAATGCCTCTTTTATATCAGGAGAAGCGCCGGGAGCCATATTAGCAATATTCGCAGCTGCATCGGCTTTTTCTTTTGAAGTTCTGATTTTAAGAACGTAACCAACCGGTAATTGACCTTTAATAAACGGATTTTGCTTTTCTAATTCTGCCACTGTTATTCCGTATCTTTTTGCAATTGCATATTTTGTTTCTTTTGGCTGAACTTCTACAATAACTTCAACATCTGTAACAATTTTAAGATCGTCAATTGGCTTTTCTGAAACCGCAACTGAATTAGAAGGTATTACAATTTGCTGTCCAATTTTTAAACCTTCCGTTTCCAGAAGTGGATTGGCTTTCTTTAAATCTTCTACAGATACATTATATTTTTTTGAGATTCCCCACAGCGTTTCTTTCGCTAAAACTTCATGGCTCCCAGAAGTATTATTACCTGAAGCAACTTCATTGGTTGTTGCAATCGTTTGGTTTGAATTCGGAATTAATAAAACTGAGTTTAGTTTTAAAATTTTAGGCGCATTAGGATTTGCATCTAAAATAGCTTTCGGTTTTACACCGTATTTTTTTGCAATTGATGTGATATTATCACCTTTAGAAATAATATGTTTACTATATTTCTCTTGTGAAAAGGCACTACAACTCAAAAAGAACAGGACAACAAATAATCTTAAAATCATAATTTGGGGGAATTACTTTTTTATTTTTCAAATTTGAATTTTATCAATTCAAAAATGCTTTCTACTAATAAGGCGAATTTAAATTTTAAAGCAAAAAAATCTTTTTTCTTAACAAGTTTATGCTAAAACTAATAATCTAAATAACACCTTAAAAAGTTGCAATTTATACGAAAAATAGTGTTTTTAAAAGCAAATACCTGTTTTTAACATTATAATGTTTTAAAAAAAATACTAAATCCGTTATTTTCAGCAGTATGGCACTGCAAAGAATTGGTATTAAAATTCTACACTAAAAAAGTTCTGTCCAGTTATTTCGCTTCATCTCTAAATAAAAAATGCCCTGTTCTCACAGGGCATTTTAATATAGTTAAATCTTAATATTAAGCTTTTCCTGCAGCAATTAAGTTTAATGCTGAACCTGCAACGAACCAGCCAATCTGACCTGCGTTGTAAGTGTGGTTTGCCAGGACAACATCTTTAGAACCATCTGTATGAAGGAATTCTAACGTTAATGGTTTTCCCGGAGCGAACTCAGTTAAATCAGTAAAGTTGATAGTATCGTTTTCCTGAATTTTATCATAATCAGCTTCGTTAGCGAATGTTAATCCTAGAAGACCTTGTTTTTTAAGGTTTGTTTCGTGGATACGGGCAAATGATTTTACCAATACCGCTTTAACGCCTAAGAAACGTGGCTCCATAGCAGCGTGCTCACGAGATGAACCTTCACCATAGTTGTGATCTCCCACAACGACAGATGGAACTCCAGCCGCTTTGTATGCACGGGCAACAGCAGGAACTGCATCGTACTCGCCTGTTAATTGATTTTTAACTGAATTTGTTTTTTGGTTGAATGCATTTACAGCACCAATCAACATATTGTTAGAAATATTATCTAAATGTCCACGGAAACGCAACCATGGTCCAGCCATAGAAATGTGGTCGGTTGTACATTTACCAAATGCTTTGATTAACAATTTAGCACCTGTAATGTTTTTACCATCCCAGGCATCAAACGGAGCTAATAATTGCAAACGCTCAGATGCCGGACTTACAACGACCTCTACTCCAGAACCATCTTCAGCCGGAGCCTGGAATCCCGGATCTTCAGCATCGAAACCTCTTGGAGGCAATTCGTCTCCTGTTGGTGCTTCAAGTCTCACTTCTTCTCCATCTTCATTAATTAAAGTATCTGTTAATGGATTAAAGCCTAAATCTCCTGCAATGGCCATAGCGGTAACCAATTCAGGCGAACCTACGAAAGCTAACGTATTTGGATTACCATCTGCACGTTTTGAGAAGTTACGGTTGAAAGAGTGCACAATAGTGTTTCTTTCTTCTTTCTCTGCTCCGTCTCTGTCCCACATACCAATACATGGTCCACAAGCATTAGCAAAAACAGTAGCTCCAATTTTTTCGAAAGTATCGATAAATCCGTCTCTTTCAATTGTATAACGAACAACCTCTGAACCCGGAGTAATTGTAAATTGAGATTTAGTTTTTAAGTTTTTATCACTTACTTGTCTGGCCAAAGAAGCTGCACGGGCAATATCTTCGTAAGAAGAGTTTGTACATGAACCAATTAAACCAACCTGAATTTGCAATGGCCAGTTATTTTTGATTGCTTCTTCTTTCATTTTAGAAATTGGAGTAGCTAAATCCGGCGTAAAAGGACCGTTTAAGTGTGGCTCTAATTCAGATAAATTGATTTCAATAAGCTGATCAAAATATTGTTCCGGGTTAGCGTAAACTTCCGGATCTCCAGTTAAATAAGAAGCTACTTTATCTGCAGCATCCGCAACATCAGCTCTGCCTGTAGAACGAAGGTAACGACTCATAGAATCATCATAACCAAAAGTTGAAGTTGTAGCTCCAATTTCAGCCCCCATGTTACAAATAGTCCCTTTTCCGGTACAAGACATAGAAGTGGCGCCTTCACCAAAATATTCAACGATAGCACCAGTACCACCTTTTACAGTAAGGATACCGGCAACTTTAAGGATAACATCTTTCGGAGCAGTCCATCCTGATAATTTACCAGTTAATTTTACTCCAATTAATTTAGGAAATTTTAATTCCCACGCCATGCCTGACATAACGTCAACAGCATCTGCTCCACCAACACCGATAGCGACCATTCCTAAACCACCTGCGTTTACAGTGTGAGAATCGGTACCAATCATCATTCCTCCAGGGAAAGCGTAATTTTCAAGTACTACCTGGTGAATAATTCCGGCTCCCGGTTTCCAGAAACCAATTCCGTATTTATTTGAAACTGACGATAAGAAATCGAAAACTTCGTTACTTTGTGTTTTTGCTCTGGCCAAATCGGTTGCGGCATCAACTTTTGCCTGAATCAAGTGATCACAGTGAACCGTTGTTGGTACTGCCACTTTCGATTTACCGGCATGCATAAATTGCAATAATGCCATTTGAGCTGTTGCATCCTGACATGCAACACGATCCGGTGCAAAATCAACATAATCAACCCCTCTTCCAAACGCCTTAGACGGAGTTCCATCCCAAAGGTGATTGTACAAAATTTTCTCTGTTAAAGTAAGTGGACGACCAACGATCTCGCGTGCTTTATCTACGCGATCTGGCATGTTCTCATACACTTTTTTAATCATTTCAATATCAAAAGCCATAAGTATAATTGTATTTGTTTTTCTTTAATTTGAACATGACAAGTTACAAATAATTGAGGAGCTATAAAAGAAAAAGCCCGAGTTTATCGCCCGGGCTTTTTATATATAATGATTATAACTAATCGTATTTATTACATCACTAACTGTTTGTTTGAAGGTGCAAATTTAGTCAAACTAATCCCTTCAACAGCAGCTACATATTCATCCATTGTAGGAGTTCTTCCAAGAACTGTAGACAACACTACTACCGGTGTTGAAGAAAGTAATGACTCTCCTTTTTTACCTTCAGTATCTTCTACAACTCTTCCTTGGAAAAGACGTGTAGAAGTTGCCATTACAGTATCTCCTTTTGCCGCTTTTTCCTGATTACCCATACATAAGTTACATCCCGGACGCTCTAAATACAACATGTTTTCGTATTCTGTACGTGCAGCACCTTTAGGAGCATTATCGTCAAATTCGAAACCAGAATATCTTTGTAAAACTTCCCAGTCACCTTCTGCTTTAAGTTCATCTACGATGTTATAAGTTGGCGGCGCCACTACAAGCGGTGCTTTAAACTCAACTTTACCATGTATATCTTCTATATTTTTAAGCATTTGAGCCAGGATCTTCATATCTCCTTTGTGAACCATGCAAGAACCGATAAATCCAAGATCTACTTTTTTCACTCCTCCATAAAAAGAAAGAGGTCTGATGGTATCGTGTGTATATCTTTTAGAAACATCAACATTATTAACGTCCGGATCTGCGATCATTGGTTCAACAATTTGATCAAGATCTACCACAACTTCAGCATAATACTTCGCATTTGCATCCGGAGTTAAAGCAGGTTTCTCTGCTGATTTAATCTCAGAAATTCTCTTATCTGCTTTATTAATTAATCCCTGAAGAACTTGTCTGTGATTGTCCATTCCTTTGTCGATCATGATCTGGATTCTGCCTTTTGCAATTTCTAATGATTCAATCAATGTATCATCTTCAGAAATACAAATAGAAGCTTTTGCTTTCATTTCTGCAGTCCAGTCTGTAAACGTAAATGCCTGGTCAGCAGTAAGAGTTCCAAGATGAACCTCAATAATTCTTCCCTGGAATACGTTTTCTCCTCCAAATTTCTTAAGCATTTGAGATTGTGTTGCATGAACTATATCACGGAAGTCCATATAACCTTTCATTTCTCCAACAAATGTCACTTTTACTGATTCCGGAATTGGCATTGAAGCTTCACCGGTAGCAAGTGCAAGAGCAACTGTTCCTGAGTCAGCACCAAAAGCAACACCTTTTGACATTCTTGTATGAGAGTCACCACCAATAATAATAGCCCATTCGTCTATTGTAATATCGTTAAGTACTTTGTGAATTACGTCTGTCATTGAATGATAAAGGGCTTTCGGATCACGAGCCGTGATTAGACCGAAATCATTCATAAATTTCATCAATTTTGGAATATTAGCCTGAGCTTTTTTATCCCATACAGAAGCTGTATGACAACCAGACTGATATGCACCATCAACGATTGGTGAAATTACTGTAGCAGCCATAGATTCTAATTCCTGAGCCGTCATAAGACCAGTTGTATCTTGCGAACCTACAATATTAACTTCTACACGTACATCTGAACCTGCGTGCAATACTTTACCCGGAGTAATTCCAACAGCGTTTCTGTTGAAGATTTTTTCTACTGCTGTAAGACCTTGTCCTTCAATAGTAATTTCTTTTGATGGAGCAAATACAAGAGGAGCTTCAATATCCAGAATTTTTGCTGCTAATGTCTGAAGCTTTTTACCAAATACAATTGCATAGGATCCTCCGGCTTTTATAAATTCCATTTTCTGAGGCGTAAATGCCTTAGAAATATCAATTAATTCTTTGTCTCCGTTATAAAGCTTTTTCGTTTTTGTGTTTATTGTTAATACAGTACCTGTAGCAACAGAGTAAGCTTCTTCCAAAACAGGCTCATTATTCTCATTACGAATAATATCACCATTTGCATCCAGCTTTTTTACCCAGTTTTTAAGGTCTAATCCAATACCGCCTGTAACGTCAACAGTTGTTAGGAAAATAGGAGAAATACCGTTTGTTCCCGCAACAATTGGAGCAATATTAATAAATGGAACATACGGACTTGCTTGTTTACCTGTCCAAAGCGCCACGTTATTTACTCCTGACATTCTGGATGAACCTACACCCATCGTACCTTTTTCAGCAATTAACATCACACTTGCATCAGGATATTGAGCCTGAAGCATTTTGATCTCGTCTTGTGCCTGAGGAGTGATCATGCATTTACCATGAAGTTCACGATCAGAACGAGAATGTGCCTGGTTACCAGGAGATAATAAGTCAGTAGAAATATCACCCTCACCAGCGATATAAGTAACAACTTTAATTTCTTCAACTACTTCTGGCAATGAAGTAAAAAATTCTGCCTTTGCATAACTTTCAAGAATCTCTCTTGCGATTACATTATCATTTTTAAAAGCTTCCTTTAGACGATCTGTGTCTGCCTCATAAAGGTAAACCTGAGTCTTAAGAACATTTGCAGCGTCCTTAGCGATAACAAAATCTTCACCAAGAGCTAAATCCAACAGCACTTCAATAGAAGGTCCGCCTTTCATGTGTGATAATAACTCAAAAGCAAAAGCAGGTGTTATTTCCTTTACAGCAAACTCACCAAGAATAATTTCTTTTAAAAATTTAGCTTTAAGACCTGCAGCGCTGGTAGTTCCCGGTACAACATTATAAATAAAGAATTTCAGAGAATCATCTCTATACTCATTATTTACATCCTTAATTTGTTCAATGATATCGCTTAATAAGTCAGCACCATCAATTGGTTTTGGGTGAAGTCCCTGATCTTTACGATCTGCAATCTCTTTAATGTAATCCTGATAAATATTCATATTAAAATTCTTTTGTAGGTATTTTTATTTTTTTGTTCGCAAATTTAGCTATTAAAGCCGAGAATTAAAAAAAATATAATGGAACTCGCCTTTTCAAAAATTATTATTGTTAAAAAACGATTTTCACTGCTTGTTTTTGCCGAAATGTCAATTTTGTATTAAAAAAATGAATTTTTAACATTTTAAAATCTTTTCTTTAACAAAGTCGAAATTTGTTGTTAAAAAGAAAAGCCTTTTTTAGCACATTTTAAGCGAAGAACCTTTCTAAATTATAATTTACATCGTTATAGTTGTCGTCAAAATCACTTTTCTGATATTTTTTGAACAAAATTTATGAAGCTTTTATTAAAGATAATTTTACACCTTAAATTGGTATAAACAGGAAAGCCTAACAATTTAATGCCAGGCTTTTTTTGAAGTTTTCTTTACTTTTTATAATAATTTCTGAATAATAATTTCTTCCGTTATTCCTTCAGCATCTGCTTTATAGTTTTTAATAATTCTGTGACGTAAAATTCCGGTTGCAACCGCTTTTACATCTTCAATATCCGGCGAAAATTTACCATTAAAAGCCGCATGAGCCTTAGCTGCCAGGATTAAGTTTTGAGAGGCTCTTGGTCCTGCTCCCCAGTCTAAGTAGTTTCTAACAAAATCATTTGTCAGCTTATTATCAGGACGTGTTTTACTTACTAAAGACACAGCATATTCAATAACATTATCTGCTACCGGAATTCTGCGGATCAAATGTTGAAAATCAATAATTTCCTGTGCTGAAAATAATGGATTGATAGTTGTTTTCGCATCAGAAGTTGTACGTTTTACGACTTGCACCTCTTCTTCAAAGCTTGGATATTCTAATTTTATGGCAAACATAAAACGGTCTAATTGTGCTTCAGGTAAAGGATAAGTTCCCTCCTGCTCAATTGGGTTTTGTGTTGCCAGTACAAAATAAGGCAAATCTAACTTATGATTTTCACCGGCAATTGTCACAGAGCGCTCCTGCATGGCTTCAAGCAATGCTGCCTGCGTTTTAGGCGGCGTTCTGTTAATCTCATCTGCCAGGATAATATTAGAAAAAACAGGTCCTTTTATAAATTTGAATCTTCTGTTTTCATCTAAAATTTCACTCCCTAAAATATCAGAAGGCATTAAATCCGGCGTAAACTGTATTCTTTTAAAATCTAATCCTAATGCCTGAGACAGTGTGTTTATCAATAATGTTTTTGCTAATCCAGGTACACCTATTAAAAGAGCGTGTCCTCCGGAAAATATACAAAGTAAAATTTGATCTACCACGGCATCTTGCCCTACAATGATTTTTGCTATTTCGGTTTTTAATTCGTTACGTTTTTGAACTAAATTATGAATTGCTGTTACGTCAGACATTTATGAATGTATTTAAAATTAAAAAGAGTTAGTGCTATGAAATCATAAAACTAACTCTTTTTATTTATTTAATAAAAATTATTTTTTCAACCAATTGTTTGTAAAAGCACAATCTCTGTACTCTCCGATAATTTTAATATAGGTATCTTTTATTTTTTCATCAAACCATTTTGCAATTGCATTGATTTGTTTTTCTTTTAATGCTAATTCTTTAATTTTAGTATAATCTTTAGCATAATCAGCTGTATGTTCTTCAATTCTGTTGGTAACAGTAATTAATTTATACGTTTTTTTACCTTTATCATCTGTATTTAAAAGTGGCTGAGAAATTTCAGCATCTTTTAAATTTGAAACCTGGCTGTATAAAGTTGGATCCATTTTTGTCAATTCAAAACGCGTGTCCTGCGTGTTTGGATTTACTAAAGTTCCACCATTTGCTCTTGTTTCTTTTTCGTCAGATTCTGTTCTGGCTGCATCAGCAAAAGAAATTTCTTTACTTTCAATCTTTTTTCTGATGTTTATAATTCTTTCCTTAGCATCTTTCAAAGCATCTTCAGAAACAGTTGGCGCAATCAAAATATGACGCAATTCAACTTCTTGTCCTTTAATTTTATCTACCATAATAATATGGTATCCAAAATTAGTTTTAAAAGGTTCTGAAATCTCTCCTTCAGCTAAACTAAATGCTACATCCTTAAATTCTTTTACGAAAGGTGTTTTTCTTGTCATTTTATAAAATCCACCATTTGGCGAAGATCCCGGATCCTGAGAATATAAAACTGCTTTTGTTGCAAAACTGGATCCTTCTAAAACATCTTTTCGAATCGCATTTAATCTGTCAATTACTTTTTGCTCATCTTCTTTAGAAACCTTAGGTTCAACTACAATCTGAGCTACTTCCATTTCTGCTCCAAAAGTTGGCAATTCATCTTTAGGTATTTTTTTAAAGAAATTACGAACCTCTTCCGGCGTAATTTCTACACCATCAACAATCTTTTTTTGCATTTCTGAAGCTAACTTTTGCTCTTTTAAGATATCAGCAAAGTAAGTCTTGAATTCTTCTACAGAGTTCTTTTTGTAATAAGCTACAACTTTATTGATATCTCCAACTTGCTGCATCATATAATTCAAACGCTCCTCCATCATACTTCTTACTTCGGCATCGCTTACAATAATACTATCCTGAATAGCCTGATGTGCGTATAATTTATCTTCTAAAAGTTTACCAAGCATTTGGCATCTGGTGATATCTTTTATAGAACCTCCCTGACTGGTAATTTCTAAATATCCTTTATCAATATCAGAATCCAAAACAATATAATCTCCAACAGTGGCAATAATACCGTCAATTTTTTGTCTCTGTCCCGAATGAACTTCTGCTGGTTTTTCTGCTACAACATCAGGAATAATTTCTTGTGCCGAAATAAATGAGTTGAAAAAAAGTAAAAAACATATTGTTAACCCAAATTTGTAATCAATTGTTTTTAGCTGTAATTTTTTTAATAACATTATTTTAAATTTAATTTGAATGCCTAAGACTTTGTTTAAACTACCATTCATTTATTCGGATTTCAAAAATTATTCTGAAACATTAAATAATTAACTTCTGGCTTCTTCTAACTTATAACGAACAAAAATAACAATTCAATTACATAATACAACTATCAGCAATACTATTAACAAAAAATTATAGGATCGCTTCAAAATTGCATTAATAAGCAATTGTATATCAGCAGAAATACTTCAAAATATAAACTCAAATGAATGAAGCCTTTATCAAAGAAAAATTAAGTTGTTTCATTAATAAAGAAAGAACGTTAGCAGAGCCAAAAACAAAAAGTTTTCAACACTACAACGTTTTCGTGATATAAATATTTTCCTATAATTTTCAACATAGCAAAATTTACATACTTTAGATGCGTAATTAATAATTCAAAGGTATTAAAAATGAGAATAATTCATATTTAACATTGCCGAATTATCAAATTATTACTTTATCAACTTAACCTTAACCACATTCTTATTATGAAAAAACCTTTTTTACAACAGTATTGCATTGCGGCAATTGCGTTACTTTTTTATTCTTGTTCCGATAATGAAGCAGCTCAAAATGAAACGAGAGCTGAAAGCCAGCAATTTAAAATCATCAATGTAACACATCATGACGGAAAACCTTTTAGCACCGGAGAAACAAAATCAATAACAGGAAAATATGTTGACAATCCTGGCGGTGGTGTAATGATGCAGGCTTTTTACTGGGATGTTCCAGCTGGTGGAACCTGGTGGAATACGGTGAGCAGTAAAGTAGCCGCCTGGGGTAATGCCGGAATTGGATCTATTTGGCTGCCACCCGCTTCGAAAGCACAAAATGGAGCGTTCTCAATGGGATACGATCCAACAGATTATTTTGATTTTGGAGATTATAATCAAAATGGTTCTACAGAAACCAGATTTGGATCTAAAACGGAATTAGTAAGTTTAATAACAAATGCACATGCAGAAAATCTAAAGGTATATGCTGATATTGTAATCAATCACAATAGTGGAGGACAATCAGAAGCTAATCCGTTTACAGGAACAAGTACCTGGACGAATTTTACAGGCATTGCTTCCGGAAAATTCAAACGTACTTATAATGACTTCTACAAGAATAGCTACGGAAATAATGACGAAGGCGCCTTTGGAGGTTTTCCTGATTTATGTCACGCTGCGCCAAATGTACAAGATTGGTTGTGGTTAAGAGCTGACGGAGTTGGTAAATATTATAAAAACACTATGAAATTTGATGGCTGGAGATTTGATTATGTGAAAGGTTTTGGTCCGTGGGTTGTTAATTCATGGAATGCCAATGTGGGTGGATTTTCTGTTGGAGAATATTGGGATGCAAATGTAAACACACTAGAATGGTGGGCTAACAATGCTAATAGTTCTGTTTTTGATTTTGCTTGCTATTACAAAATGAATGATGCCTTTGACGGAAATAATCTTGCATTATTAAATGATGACATGATGTGGAAAAGAAATCCATACAAAGCTGTGACTTTTGTTAGCAATCATGATACTGATGAAATTTCGAATAAATTATTGGCATATTCATACATTTTAACGCATGAAGGATATCCAACAATTTTCTACAGAGATTATGAAGAATGGCTGGATAAAACCAAACTTAACAATTTAATCTGGATTCATAACAACAAAGCGACTGGTACAACATCCATTTTATATTCAGATAATGACGAATATGTAGCACGAAGAAATGGATATAATGGAAATCCGGGATTAGTGGTTTATATCAATAATTCAACTTCATGGCAGGAAAGATGGGTTCAGACTAATTGGGCAAATACGCAAATTAAAGATTTTACAGGAAACTCAACCTGGTATCCAACTACGCAAGCGGATAAATGGGTAAAAATACAATGTCCTCCTAAAGGATATTCAGTTTGGTCAATTAATCAGTAATTTAAAATGACTAATGTAAGGCTGTTTTTATAACAGCCTTATTTTTTTCTTTAAAAGAAAGACCTCTAAATTAAGAAGTGAATATTTTTATTAAGCCGTAATTAATAGTACTTTTGCAACCTATTTATACGAAATATGAGCTTTTTAAAAGAAATACAACGCAGAAGAACATTTGGAATTATATCGCACCCCGATGCCGGTAAAACAACATTAACAGAGAAATTATTGTTATTTGGAGGTGCAATTCAGGAAGCAGGTGCTGTAAAAAACAATAAAATTAAAAAAGGAGCAACGAGTGATTTCATGGAAATCGAACGCCAAAGAGGTATTTCGGTTTCGACATCTGTACTTGCTTTTAATTATAAAGACAAAAAAATCAACATCCTTGATACTCCTGGACACAAGGATTTTGCCGAAGATACTTTTAGAACTTTAACTGCTGTAGACAGTGTTATTGTGGTAATTGACGTTGCAAAAGGGGTTGAGGAACAAACTGAAAAATTGGTTGCCGTTTGTAGAATGCGTAACATTCCGATGATTGTTTTCATCAATAAATTAGACCGTGAAGGTAAAGATGCTTTTGATTTGATGGATGAAGTCGAGCAAAAACTGGGATTAAAAGTTACCCCTTTAAGTTTCCCAATTGGTATGGGTTATGATTTTCAGGGAATTTATAATTTATGGGAAGAAAACATCAACCTTTTTAGCGGAGACAGCCGAAAAAACATTGAAGAAACGATCGCTTTCTCTGATGTTCAAAACAATCCGGAATTAGATAAAATCGTTGGTCAAAAAGCAGCTGATAAACTTCGTGAAGAATTAGAATTGATTAATGAAGTTTATCCAAAATTTGAACGTCAGGATTATTTGGATGGAAAAATTCAGCCTGTGTTTTTTGGCTCGGCTTTAAATAATTTTGGAGTTCGTGAATTGTTAGATTGTTTTGTTACAATTGCTCCATCGCCAAGAGCAAAAGATTCTGAAACTCGTTTAGTTGATCCTAAAGAAGAAAAAATGACTGGTTTTGTATTTAAAATACACGCCAACATGGATCCAAAACACCGTGACCGTTTAGCTTTTATTAAAATTGTTTCGGGAACTTTCGAAAGAAATAAACCCTATTATCATGTTCGTCAAAAGAAAAATTTAAAATTCTCTAGTCCGAATGCCTTCTTTGCTGAGAAAAAAGAGATTGTAGACATTTCATATCCTGGAGATATTGTTGGCTTACACGATACAGGAAATTTCAAAATTGGAGATACTTTAACTGAAGGGGAAATCATGAGCTTCAAAGGAATCCCAAGTTTCTCTCCGGAACACTTTAGATACATTAATAACGCTGATCCTATGAAAGCCAAACAATTGGATAAAGGTGTAGATCAGTTAATGGATGAAGGTGTTGCGCAGTTATTTACGCTGGAAATGAATAACCGTAAAGTGATCGGAACTGTTGGAGCGCTTCAGTATGAAGTAATTCAGTATCGTTTAGAGCATGAATATGGTGCAAAATGTACGTATGAAAACTTCCCGGTTCATAAGGCTTGTTGGGTAAAACCTGATGATGCTAAAAATGATGAATTCAAAGAATTTAAACGTATCAAGCAAAAATTCTTAGCTCATGATAAGTATGGTCAATTGGTATTTTTAGCTGATTCTGACTTTACAATCCAAATGACACAAAGCAAATATCCAACTGTAAAATTATTTTTTACTTCTGAATTTGATTAAATATTTTCTACATAAGGAATCATAATAAAAAAAGCGCTAATAGATATTATTAGCGCTTTTTTTTAATTTGAATTAATCAACCTTACTAAGTCATTATATTCTAAAAATTAATCTTTTATTAGGAATCTCAAAATTATGACAATAAGACTTACAAAAGAAATATACTCGATGAAAGTGAATTAAATCGGGTAAACTGCATCTAATTAACTTATTAAATAAAAAAAGCCCCATTACTGGGGCTTTTAAGTTTTATGCTTGTCCTGCCGGACCAAAATTAAGCGGAATTGGTGCTTGTTCAGTGTCTTTGATTTCGCCGTGAGCGGTTTCAAAACGATGAATATTTTCTCCAATTGCTTTCAATAATCTTTTAGCATGTTGTGGTGTCAGGACAATTCTTGACTTTACCTTGGCTTTAGGAATACCTGGCATAATGCTCACAAAATCTAAAACAAACTCTGATGATGAGTGATTGATAATCGCAAGATTAGAATAAATTCCTTCTGCGACAGTTTCGTCTAACTCAATATTAATCTGCTCTTGTTGTTGTTTCGGATTACTCATAGTTTCCTAAATTAATAAATGTATTCTTCTTTATTTGCCATCATTTCATTGTAATCGTCTTTAGATCCTACGATAGTATTATCGTATTCTCTCATACCAGTTCCTGCAGGAATTCTGTGTCCAACAATTACATTTTCTTTTAATCCTTCTAAATCATCTACTTTACCAGCTACAGCAGCTTCGTTAAGTACTTTTGTTGTTTCCTGGAAAGAAGCAGCAGAGATGAATGATTTAGTTTGTAGCGAAGCTCTTGTAATACCTTGTAAAACTGGCGTTGCAGTTGCAGTGATTACGTCTCTTGCTACAACAAGATTTTTATCAGTTCGTTTCAACAATGAATTTTCATCACGTAAGTCACGAGGAGAAATAATCTGACCTGGTTTCAATACAGCAGAATCTCCAGCGTCTTCAACTACTTTCATACCATATAATTTATCGTTTTGAACGATAAAATCTTTAGTATGAATTAATTGATCTTCTAGGAATAATGTATCTCCTGGATCCTGAACTCTTACTTTACGCATCATTTGACGAATAACTACCTCAAAGTGCTTGTCATTAATTTTTACCCCTTGTAAACGGTATACCTCTTGAATTTCATTTACCAAGTACTGTTGAACAGCAGCCGGTCCTTGAATTCTTAAAATATCATCTGGTGTAATTGCACCGTCAGACAATGGTACTCCTGCTCTTACGAAGTCATTTTCCTGAACTAGGATTTGGCTTGAAAGTTTAACTAAATACTTTTTAATCTCACCAAATTTAGATTCGATAACAATTTCACGGTTACCTCTTTTGATTTTTCCAAAAGAAACAACACCGTCAATTTCAGAAACAACCGCTGGGTTTGAAGGGTTACGAGCCTCAAGCAACTCCGTAATTCTTGGTAAACCTCCCGTAATATCGCCTGCTTTAGAAGAACGACGTGGAATTTTAACCAATACTTTACCTGCTTTAATTTTCTCTCCATTCTCAACCATAAGGTGTGCACCTACTGGTAAGTTATACGAACGAATCAATTCACCTTCTTTACCGTAAACCAATAAAGTTGGAATTAATTTTTTATTTCTAGCTTCAGAAATTACTTTTTCCTGGAATCCTGTTTGCTCATCGATTTCAACCATGAACGATTGTCCTTGCTCTAAATCCTCGTAAGCAATCTTACCAGTAAATTCAGAAACAATTACACCATTATATGGATCCCATTTACAGATCACAGATCCTTTAGTAACAGTTTCTCCGTCTTTAACAAAGATACTAGATCCGTAAGGAATGTTGTGTGTATTTAAAACGATTCCAGTTTTCTCGTCAACTAATTTTAATTCAGTTGAACGTGATACTACGATATCAACCGCATTACCTTCACTATCCTCACCTTTAACAGTTTTTAAATCTTCAATCTCAAGTCTACCGTTGAATCTTGTAACAATACTAGATTCTTCAGAAATACCTCCGGCAACCCCTCCAACGTGGAACGTACGAAGTGTTAATTGTGTACCTGGCTCACCAATAGATTGAGCTGCAATAACTCCGACAGCTTCACCTCTTTGTGTCATCTTACCAGTAGCTAAGTTTCTACCGTAACATTTAGCACAAATACCTTTTAAAGCTTCACAAGTTAATGGAGATCTAACTTCTACTCTTTCAATCGGAGAAGCTTCAATAGTTCTCATGATTGCCTCAGTAATTTGTTGACCTGATTCAACCATTACTTCATTAGTAAGTGGATTTATAACATCTTGCAATGCAACACGTCCTAAAATTCTTTCTCCTAATGATTCAACGATTTCCTCATTTTTCTTCAAAGCAGATACTTCAACACCTCTAAGAGTACCACAATCTTCAATGTTAACAATAACATCTTGAGATACGTCATGAAGTCTTCTTGTTAAGTATCCGGCATCGGCAGTTTTAAGAGCCGTATCCGCAAGTCCTTTACGAGCACCGTGAGTAGAAATGAAGTACTCAAGGATCGAAAGACCTTCCTTAAAGTTAGAAAGAATCGGGTTTTCAATAATCTCACCACCACCGGCAGTAGATTTTTTAGGCTTAGCCATCAAACCACGCATACCAGTTAACTGACGAATCTGTTCCTTAGAACCCCTCGCCCCAGAGTCAAGCATCATATATACAGAGTTGAAACCTTGTTGGTCTTCTCTAATATTTTTCATTGCTAATTCTGTTAACTGCGCATTTGCTGAAGTCCATACGTCAATAACCTGATTGTAACGCTCGTTATTGGTAATAAGACCCATGTTATAATTCACAGAAATACCTTCAACTTGCTCTCTGGCATCTGCAATTAATTTTGTTTTTTGTTCTGGAATTCTAATATCACCTAAAGAGAATGATAAACCTCCTCTAAATGCGAATTTATAACCCATATCTTTCATATTGTCCAAGAAAGCTGCAGTAGTAGGTACATCAGTCACACTTAAAATGTGTCCGATAATATCTCTAAGGTTTTTCTTAGTCAATACATCATTGATATATCCAGCTGCTTCAGGTACTACTTCATTAAATAATACACGTCCTGCAGTTGTTTGAATAATTTTATACACTAATTCTCCAGCGTCATTAAAATCTTTTGCTCTAATTTTTACACGAGCATTCAATTCTAATCTTCCTTCGTTTAATGCAATGTTTACTTCTTCAGCAGAATAGAAAGTTAAGTCTTGACCTAAAATTACATGTTCTGGTGTAGAGATACGTTCTTTGGTCATATAATATAGACCCAAGACCATATCCTGAGAAGGTACAGTAATTGGAGCACCGTTTGCAGGGTTAAGGATATTGTGAGAAGCCAACATTAATAATTGTGCCTCTAAAATAGCCTCTGGTCCTAATGGCAAGTGAACCGCCATCTGATCCCCATCAAAATCGGCGTTGAAAGCCGTACATACTAATGGGTGCAATTGGATCGCTTTTCCTTCAATTAATTTTGGCTGGAAAGCTTGAATACCAAGTCTGTGTAACGTAGGAGCACGGTTAAGTAATACCGGGTGACCTTTAATTACGTTTTCAAGGATATCCCAAACTACAGGCTCTTTTTTGTCTATAATTTTCTTAGCAGATTTTACTGTTTTAACAATACCTCTTTCAATCAATTTACGGATAACGAAAGGTTTGTATAATTCAGATGCCATATCTTTTGGCAATCCACATTCGAATAATTTTAATTCAGGACCAACAACAATTACCGAACGAGCAGAATAATCCACACGTTTTCCAAGTAAGTTTTGACGGAAACGTCCTTGCTTACCTTTTAAGGAATCAGATAATGATTTTAATGGTCTGTTAGATTCTGTTTTAACAGCAGAAGCTTTACGAGTGTTATCAAATAATGAATCCACGGATTCTTGTAACATACGTTTCTCGTTTCTTAAGATAACTTCAGGAGCTTTAATCTCCATTAATCTTTTTAAACGGTTGTTACGGATGATTACACGACGGTATAAGTCATTTAAATCTGAAGTTGCAAAACGACCTCCATCAAGTGGCACAAGCGGACGTAATTCTGGTGGAATAACAGGAACCACTTTCATAATCATCCACTCAGGACGATTTTCGCGGTTTAAGTTAGACTCACGGAAAGACTCAACAACTTGTAATCTTTTTAAAGCTTCAGTTTTACGTTGTTTAGAAGTTTCGTTGTTAGCGCTGTGTCTTAATTCATAAGATAAAGCATCTAAGTCAATACGAGCTAATAAATCCATAATACATTCTGCTCCCATTTTGGCAACAAATTTATTAGGATCTAAATCATCTAAATATTGGTTTTCTTGTGGAAGAGTATCTAAAATATTCAAATATTCTTCTTCAGTTAAAAAGTCTAATCTTTGTAATGATTCTCCATCTGCATTTTTAGCAATACCAGCCTGGATTACTACGTATCTTTCATAGTAAATAATCATATCTAATTTCTTAGATGGAAGACCAAGGATATAACCAATTTTGTTTGGAAGAGAACGGAAATACCAGATGTGAGCAATAGGCACAACAAGGTTGATGTGTCCTACTCTGTCACGACGTACTTTTTTCTCAGTAACTTCAACACCACAACGGTCACAGATGATACCTTTGTAACGAATTCTTTTATATTTACCACAAGCACATTCAAAATCCTTTACAGGTCCGAAGATTCTTTCGCAGAAAAGTCCGTCACGCTCTGGTTTGTGAGTTCTGTAGTTGATAGTTTCTGGTTTCAAAACCTCTCCTCTTGATTCTTTCAAGATAGATTCCGGTGAAGCCAATCCAATTGAGATTTTATTAAATCTTTTAACTGGATTTTTATCTTTATTATTGTTTCTATTATTCATCATAGTTTTTACTATTGATTTATTTGCAATTAAAAAATTGATTTTAGATTTCTAATTTTTTCGCTTAAAGCGAAAATGAATCAGCAAGCTACTACCTCGGATTACTTCTCTAAACTTCAAACCTTATTATTTTGAAGTGCTAATTATAAAACTCTTAGGGTCTATAAAAAATCGGAACGGTTTACGGGTATAAATCCTAAAAACTTTAATTCTGGTAAACAGTTTCAGTCCCAGCTTTCAGTGTTTACTGAATACTGAGACTGTAACTGATAACTTTTATTTATTCTTCTAAACGAATGTCAAGTCCAAGACCTTTCAATTCATGCATTAATACATTGAATGATTCAGGTAATCCTGGTTCTGGCATAGATTCTCCCTTAACGATAGCCTCGTAAGTTTTAGCTCTACCAATAACGTCATCCGACTTAACTGTTAAGATTTCACGAAGTGTACTTGATGCTCCATAAGCTTCAAGTGCCCAAACCTCCATCTCTCCAAAACGCTGACCTCCAAATTGAGCTTTACCTCCAAGTGGTTGTTGAGTGATCAACGAGTATGGTCCGATAGAACGTGCGTGCATCTTATCATCAACCATGTGTCCTAATTTAAGCATGTAAATTACACCCACAGTTGCAGCTTGATGGAAACGTTCTCCAGTACCACCATCATAAAGATGTGTATGTCCAAAACGTGGCACTCCAGCTTCATCAGTTAATTCATTAATTTGATCTAAAGAAGCACCGTCAAAAATTGGAGTAGCAAATTTTCTACCCAAGTTCATACCAGCCCATCCAAGAACAGTTTCATAAATCTGTCCAATGTTCATACGTGAAGGTACCCCAAGTGGATTCAATACGATATCTACCGGTGTTCCGTCTTCAAGGAAAGGCATATCTTCATGACGAACGATTCTTGCAACAATACCTTTGTTACCGTGACGTCCTGCCATTTTATCCCCTACTTTCAGTTTACGTTTTTTAGCGATATAAATTTTCGCTAATTTCAAGATTCCAGATGGTAATTCATCTCCAACTGTAATAGTGAATTTTTCTCTTCTTAAAGATCCTTGTAAGTCGTTCAGCTTAATTTTATAGTTATGAATTAAATCATTAACCATTTTATTAGTAGCGTCATCAGCAACCCATTGACCTTTGCTTAAGTGAGCAAAATCTTCTACTGCGTAAAGCATTTTCTGAGTGTATTTTTTACCTTTTGGTAAAACTTCTTCACCCAAATCATTCATTACACCCTGAGATGTTTTTCCGTTTACAATCAGGAATAATTTTTCAACCAATCTGTCTTTTAATTCAACAAATTTAGTTTCAAATTCCATTTCTAAAGCGCCTAAAGCATCTTTATCCTGAGTACGTTTACGTTTGTCTTTTACGGCTCTTGCAAATAATTTTTTGTCAAGAACTACACCATGTAAAGAAGGAGAAGCTTTTAATGAAGCATCTTTTACATCACCTGCTTTATCCCCGAAGATTGCACGAAGCAATTTCTCTTCCGGAGTAGGATCTGATTCCCCTTTTGGAGTAATTTTTCCGATTAGAATGTCGCCAGGCTTAACCTCTGCTCCAATTCTGATCATACCGTTTTCATCTAAATCTTTAGTAGCTTCTTCAGAAACGTTAGGAATATCGTTTGTTAACTCTTCATTTCCTAACTTAGTATCTCTAACTTCTAATGAATAATCATCAACGTGGATAGAGGTAAAAATATCATCACGAACTACTTTTTCAGAAATTACAATCGCATCCTCAAAGTTATACCCTTTCCATGGCATGAACGCAACTTTTAAGTTTCTACCTAAAGCTAATTCACCATTTTGAGTAGCATATCCCTCTGATAATACTTGACCAAGAATTACTCTGTCACCTTTTCTTACGATAGGTTTCAAGTTAATACTTGTTCCCTGATTGGTTTTTCTAAATTTAATTAAGTTGTAAGTTTTCTCATCAGCATCAAAACTAACCATTCTTTCTTCTTCAGTACGGTCGTATTTGATAGTAATGATATTAGCATCAACATATTCTACAGTTCCATCTCCTTCAGCATTAATCAATACTCTTGAATCTGATGCAACCTGACGCTCTAAACCTGTACCAACGATTGGTGCTTCCGGACGGATCAAAGGAACCGCCTGACGCATCATGTTAGATCCCATCAAGGCACGGTTCGCATCATCATGTTCCAGGAAAGGAATTAATGAAGCCGAAATCGAAGCAATCTGGTTAGGAGCAACGTCTGTATAATGTACTGCAGAAGGCTCAACAACCGGGAAGTCACCTTCCTCACGGGCAATAACATTACTTGCAGTAATTTTACCTGTTGCATCCATTTCAATGTTTGCCTGAGCAATCATTTTTCCTTCTTCTTCTTCAGCACTTAAATAAATAGGTGTACTTTCTAAATCAACTACACCATCTGTTACTTTACGGTAAGGAGTTTCGATGAAACCCATTCCGTTAACTTTTGCATAAACACCAAGAGATGAAATCAAACCAATGTTTGGTCCCTCTGGAGTTTCAATCGGACATAAACGACCATAGTGTGTATAGTGAACGTCACGAACCTCGAAACCAGCTCTCTCTCTCGAAAGTCCACCTGGTCCAAGTGCAGATAATCTTCTTTTGTGTGTAATCTCAGCTAATGGATTCGTTTGATCCATAAATTGAGATAACTGGTTCGTACCAAAGAAAGAGTTGATAACTGATGATAATGTTTTAGCATTAATCAAATCAATTGGTGTAAACACCTCGTTATCTCTAACGTTCATTCTCTCACGAATAGTTCTAGCCATACGCGCTAAACCAACACCGAATTGTTGAGACAATTGTTCACCAACTGTTCTAACACGACGGTTTGATAAGTGATCAATATCATCAATCTCTGCTTTAGAGTTGATCAATTCGATCAAATATTTTACAATGGTAATGATATCTTCTTTGGTAAGCACTTGCTTTTCCATTGGGATATCTAAACCAAGTTTTTTGTTCATTCTGTAACGACCAACTTCACCTAAGTTATAACGTTGATCAGAGAAGAACAATTTATCTATAATACCACGAGCAGTTTCCTCATCAGGCGGTTCAGCGTTACGCAACTGACGGTAAATGTGCTCTACAGCTTCTTTTTCAGAGTTTGTTGGATCTTTTTGTAACGTGTTGTGAATAATAGCATAATCTGCTTGGTTATTATCCTCTTTGTGTAACAAAATAGATTTAACGTTAGAATCGATGATTTCTTCAACATTATCTTTGTCGATAATAGTATCTCTATCAAGGATAATTTCGTTACGTTCGATAGAAACTACCTCACCGGTATCTTCATCAACGAAATCCTCGTGCCAAGTGTTCAATACACGTGCAGCAAGTCTTCTTCCAATATATTTTTTAATTCCTGTTTTAGAAACTTTAATTTCTTCAGCTAAGTCAAAAATTTCAAGGATATCCTTGTCTCTTTCAAACCCAATTGCACGGAATAAAGTTGTAACAGGTAATTTTTTCTTTCTATCGATATAAGCATACATTACGCTGTTGATATCTGTAGAAAATTCTATCCAAGAACCTTTAAAAGGAATTACTCTGGCAGAATAAAGTTTTGTTCCATTTGCGTGGAATGACTGTCCAAAGAAAACCCCAGGAGAACGGTGTAATTGAGATACAACCACACGCTCAGCACCATTGATTACAAAAGTACCACTTGGAGTCATATAAGGAATTGTACCAAGATAAACATCTTGCACAATAGTTTCAAAATCTTCGTGTTCTGGATCTGTACAATATAGTTTTAACCTGGCTTTTAAAGGCACACTATAAGTAAGACCTCTCTCTATACATTCTTGAATTGTATAACGTGGTGGATCAACAAAATAATCTAGGAACTCCAATACAAAGTTATTTCTTGTATCTGTAATTGGAAAGTTTTCCATGAAGGTGTTGTACAACCCTTCGTTGCCTCTTTCGTCAGATTTAGTTTCTAATTGAAAGAAATCTTTAAAAGATTTAACCTGAACATCTAAGAAATCTGGATAGTCAGGAATATTTTTTGTAGAGGCAAAATTCAATCTTTCAGTCTGATTTGTTATCATCAATGGACAAAATTTTGATTAAAAAAAAGTAATTTTTTGTGTAAAAACACACTGTTTAATCTATACTTTCTTATTATAATCAATACATCTTTAAAAATGACCTGATAAAATTAGGTTCAATTTTTTTTCTTCGTATTGATCAAAAACTTTTTCGTATTTTAAACTATTTGATAATAAAACGGGATATATTTTATTATACGAAAAATGGTTTAGGCCATTGAGCTTTAACTCAAGACCTAAACCTAGTCTTTAAAACCGAGTAAACTTATTTAAGTTCAACTACAGCTCCAGCTTCTTCTAATGATTTTTTAAGACCTTCAGCCTCTTCTTTAGAAACACCTTCTTTAACGTTGCTTGGAGCACCGTCAACTACATCTTTAGCTTCTTTCAAACCTAAACCTGTAAGTTCTTTAACTAATTTTACAACTGCTAATTTAGAAGCACCAGCTTCTTTCAATACAACTGTAAATTCAGTTTGTGCTTCTTCAGCAGCACCTTCTCCACCACCAGCAGCAACTACTACAGCTGCAGCAGCAGGCTCGATACCATACTCGTCTTTTAATATTGTTGCTAATTCGTTAACTTCTTTAACTGTTAAGTTAACTAATTGTTCTGCGAATTGTTTCAAATCTGCCATTTTTTCTATCGTTTAAAATGATTTGTAAAATTATATTTTATTTATTGTGCGCTATTTAAGCTGTAAGGAAAATAAATCCCTTACAATAATTATTATGCTTCAGTCTCTTCTTCGCTACCTGCGAATTTGTTTTGTAAAGCAGAAATAATTCTTTGTGCTGGTGATTGCAATAATCCAATAAGTTCTCCAAGAAGTTCTTCTTTAGATTTAATAGTAGCTAATGCTTCTAATTGATTATCTCCAATATATACTTCAGAATTGATGTATGCTCCTTTTAAAACTGGTTTATCAGATTTCTTACGGAAATCTTTGATAATTTTTCCAGGTGCATTAGCTACATCAGAAATAAATATAGCACTGTTACCAGTTAATACTGTAGGTAAATCACCATAATCATTAGCAGAAGCTTCCATTGCTTTTGCAAGCAAAGTGTTCTTTACAACTTCTAATTTGATACCTGCTTTAAAACAAGCTCTACGTAAGTTTGAAGTTGTTTCTGCGTTTAATCCAGAAATATCAGATACATAAATGATATTTGTACCAGCTAACTGCGCAGTTAAATTTTCAATCGCGATTGATTTTTCTTCTCTAGTCATACTAAAAATTTTTAACTACCAATTATACTGCTTTTGGATCCAATGCAATTGCAGGACTCATAGTGCTTGTAAGGTGAATACCTTTAATGTAGGTACCTTTAGCAGCAGTTGGCTTAAGTTTTATTAATGTTTGAATAATTTCGTGTGCGTTGTCAACAATTTGCTCAGCTCCAAAAGAAACTTTACCAATTCCTGCGTGAACGATACCAGTTTTATCAACTTTAAAGTCAATTTTACCAGCTTTAACCTCTGCAACAGCTTTTGCAACATCCATAGTTACAGTACCTGTTTTAGGGTTTGGCATTAAACCTCTAGGTCCTAAAATACGACCTAATGGACCTAATTTACCCATAACAGCCGGCATGGTGATGATAACATCAACATCTGTCCAACCATCTTTAATTTTTTGTAAATAATCGTCAAGACCTACATAATCAGCTCCAGCTTCTTTAGCTTCCGCTTCTTTATCTGGAGTAACCAATGCTAATACTTTAACGTCTTTACCTGTTCCGTGAGGTAATGTAACCACACCTCTAACCATTTGATTCGCTTTTCTTGGATCTACACCCAAACGAACTGCGATATCAACAGACTCATCAAATTTTGCAGAAGCAACTACTTTTAATAATGCCGCAGCATCTTTAAGAGAATATAGTTTGTTCTTTTCAATTTTTGAAGCAGCCTCTTTTTGCTTTTTTGTTAATTTTGCCATGTCTTTTTCTTAATTAAAAAGGAGCATCTCCTGATACGGTTATACCCATAGATCTAGCTGTTCCAGCAACCATACTCATTGCTTTTTCTACTGTAAAAGCATTTAAGTCTGGCATTTTGTCTTCAGCAATTGCTCTAATTTGTTCCCAAGTAACGCTAGCTACTTTTTTACGGTTAGGCTCACCTGAACCAGATTTTAGCTTTGCAGCTTCCATTAACTGAACCGCTGCTGGAGGAGTCTTAACAACAAAATCAAATGATTTGTCTTTATACACAGTGATTTGCACTGGGCATATTTTGCCAGGTTTATCTTGAGTTCTAGCATTAAATTGCTTACAAAACTCCATGATGTTTACCCCAGCAGCTCCTAAAGCAGGTCCAACCGGTGGCGACGGATTCGCAGCACCTCCCTTAACTTGTAGTTTAACTACCTTACTAATTTCTTTAGCCATTTTTAAAAAATTTAACACTGCAATCAATGGAAGCGATTACAATGGTTATTATATATGTAACAAAAAATTATACTTTTTCAACTTGCATAAAGCTCAATTCTAATGGAGTTTTTCTTCCGAAAATTTTAACCATTACTTCAAGTTTACGCTTTTCTTCATTGATTTTTTCAACCGTACCGTTGAAGCCGTTAAACGGACCATCGATCACTTTAACAGTTTCTCCCAGGTTGAAAGGAATAGCACGAGTATCTGTATTTACAGCTAACTCATCTACTTTACCTAACATTCTGTTTACTTCAGAAAGTCTTAAAGGAACAGGTTCTCCGCCTTTAATCTCTCCTAAAAATCCAATAACACTAGTAATAGACTTGATAATATGAGGTATCTCACCAACTAAATTGGCTTCGATCATAACATATCCAGGAAAATAAACTTTATCCTTAGACATTTTCTTTCCCTCTTTTACAGTAACTACTTTTTCTGTAGGCACTAAAACTTGGGAAACATAATCACCCATACCTAATCTGGCAATCTCAGTTTCGATATAAGCTTTGACTTTATTTTCTTGTCCGCTTACAGCTCTAACTACATACCATTTTTTTACATTATTATCTGCCATCACAAAAAAATTATCCTTTTAACCAGTTAAAAAATCCAGCCAAAGCTTTTGCAAAAAATTCGTCTACTCCCCATGTTGCCAAAGCGAATAAAACCGAAAATACAGCCACAACAATTGTCAATTTTTGAACCTCAGCCCAAGCAGGCCAAGTAACATTTGACTTTAACTCTTCGAAAGCCTCTGATAAATAATTAGTAACTTTTGTCATTTGATATATTTTATATTGCACGGGCGGAGGGATTCGAACCCCCATCAACGGTTTTGGAGACCGCTATTCTACCCTTGAACTACGCCCGTAATTAAAAGCCAGTGATATCAGTTAAGAATCAACTGGCTTTTTATAATTTTTATAGGATTATCCTACGATTTCAGTCACCTGACCTGCACCTACAGTTCTACCACCTTCACGGATAGCGAAACGTAAACCTACGCTCATAGCGATTGGGCTTAATAAAGATACATTGATAGTCAAGTTGTCTCCTGGCATTACCATCTCTACTCCTTCTGGTAAAGTAATAACTCCTGTTACGTCAGTTGTACGTACGTAGAACTGTGGACGGTAGTTATTATGGAATGGAGTATGACGTCCACCTTCTTCTTTTTTCAAGATATAAACCTCAGCTTTGAAAGTAGCGTGTGGTTTTACTGATCCTGGCTTAATGATAACCATTCCTCTTTTGATAGATTCTTTATCAATACCTCTTAACAATAAACCTACGTTATCTCCAGCCTCACCTCTATCAAGGATTTTACGGAACATCTCAACTCCTGTAATAGTAGAAGTTAATTTATCAGCTCCCATACCAATGATTTCAACTGGATCTCCTGTATTAGCAATACCTGTTTCGATACGACCTGTAGCAACAGTTCCACGACCAGTAATTGTAAATACATCTTCAACCGGCATCAAGAATGGCTTAGCTACGTCACGCACTGGCTCTTCGATCCAAGCATCAACAGCTTCCATTAATTCAATGATTTTTGGTACCCAAGCAGGATCGTTATTCAATCCTCCTAAAGCAGAACCTTGAACTACAGGACCATTATCTCCATCATATTCGTAGAAAGATAATAAATCTCTAATTTCCATTTCAACAAGCTCTAACAATTCAGCATCATCAACCATATCCACTTTGTTCATGAAAACAACGATTCTTGGAATACCAACCTGACGACCTAAAAGGATGTGCTCACGAGTTTGTGGCATTGGACCATCTGTAGCAGCAACTACTAAGATAGCTCCGTCCATTTGAGCAGCACCAGTAACCATGTTCTTTACGTAATCCGCGTGACCTGGACAGTCAACGTGAGCGTAGTGACGGTTAGCTGTTTCATACTCTACGTGTGATGTATTAATAGTAATACCTCTTTCTTTCTCCTCTGGAGCGTTATCGATTTGATCAAACGATTTTGCTTGACAGTAACCAGCATCAGACAATACTTTTGTAATTGCTGCAGTTAATGTAGTTTTTCCGTGATCCACGTGTCCAATTGTACCTATGTTTAAGTGCGGTTTGGAACGATTAAAATTCTCCTTTGCCATTTTACTTAATTTTTAATCTTAGTTATATATTAATTTCAATTTCCTACTTACTTGAGCCAATGTCGGGAATTGAACCCGAGACCTCTTCCTTACCAAGGAAGCACTCTACCCCTGAGCTACACCGGCAGAGAGTTCTGATTTTAGATTCTTGAATCTAGATTTCAGATTTTAATCTAAAATCATCAATCCAAAATCTCAACTTCTTTTGTTGTGGGGAGAGCAGGATTCGAACCTGCGAAGTTCACACAGCAGATTTACAGTCTGCCCTCGTTGGCCGCTTGAGTATCTCCCCTTTTTTTTATCAATAATTGCATGAACAATTTCAAATCGCATTTGAAATATTTAGAGCCGGCGGAGGGACTCGAACCCACGACCTGCTGATTACAAATCAGCTGCTCTAGCCAACTGAGCTACGCTGGCAATATCAATAAAAAAGTCCGCTATTTCTAACGGACTGCAAATGTAGCTATTTTATCTTTGTATCAAAACATTTTTTGAAAAAAATTTTCAATTATATGTGTGCTCTTATTTTTTCTTTCCTTTTTACCAGTAAACGCTCTAACGATTCTGCCGAAAGCTCAACTGCCTCTTCGAATGTTTTGCATTGTTTTTTAACCAAAAATTCATCTCCAGGAACATTAATCTTAATCTCTACTGCCTTGTTCTCCTTATCACTGGTTCTTTCAACTTTTAAAAAAACGTCGGCTGAGACAACTCGATCATAATATTTTTCCAATTTATCCATTCTTTCCTGAATAAAATCAACTAACTTTCTGTCAACAGTAAAGTTAACGGCATGAACATCTACCTTCATAATACTAATTTTAGGGTTAAACATTTAAGAACTACTATTTATTTCTCGGATGCGCATTAGTATAAACCTTTTTAAGCTCTGCTAAACTATTATGAGTATAAACCTGCGTAGACGCCAAACTCGAATGTCCTAATAATTCTTTAACTGAATTTAAATCTGCTCCGTTATTTAAAAGATGGGTAGCAAAAGTATGCCGAAGCACATGTGGGCTTTTTTTCACCTTCTCAGAGACTTTACTAAAGTATGAATTTATTAATCGATACACAAAAGATTCGCTCAATTTTAACCCTTTTTTTGAAATAAAAAAATAATCATCATCAACTATATTCTCAACTAAAGTCCGCTCTTTTATATAAACCCTAAGCTGATCTACAATTACAGGCAAAAGCGGAATAATACGTTCTTTATTTCTTTTACCTAAAACCTTAATTACATTTGAAGACAAATCTACGTTTCGCAACATTAAATTGATCAGTTCCGCCCTTCTCATTCCGGTTGTATAAAACATTTCAACAATAAGCTTGTCTCTTATCTCCTCAAAGCCAACAGGATTACTCACTTCCTGAATCAAATCTGTGAGTTCTTTTTCTGAAAAAGGAATCTGAATAATTTTAGGAGTTTTCAGCGCCTTATGCTTTAGCATTGGATTTATTTCTATCTGCTTTGTTTTTAAAAGAAATTTATAAAATGCTTTTAAAGAAGCCATTTTTCGATTTACTGAAACATTTGAAATATCAGCATCAACCAGGAAAACAACCCAACTTCTAATCTGACTATAATTTACCTTGTCGATATTCTCTTGCTCGAAATGAGTTTTATTAAAAACTTCAAAAGACAAAATATCATTCAAATAAGCATTAACAGTATGTGCTGAATATTTTTTTTCCAACTGAAGATAATCACGAAACGCCTCTTTATTTGATTTCATAACAACAATCTTTTTTATTTACACAAAACCAGATATCATACCTATATATAATACTTCCAGATCTTATTCATCTCAAAATTAAGCATAAAAAAACCGTTAGTATCAAAATTTGATAACTAACGGTAATTATTTTGAAAAGTCTGATATTAACTTTCTAAACTATCTCTCAAGTTTTGAATGTAAGCAGCTTTTTGAATTTGAGCTCTTTTGATAACAGAAGGCTTAATAAAAGCAGTACGTGCTCTTAATTGACGAACAGTTCCTGTTTTATCAAATTTTCTTTTATAGCGCTTTAATGCTCTATCGATATTTTCTCCGTCTTTAATTGGTATAATTAACATAATATAGACACCTCCTCTCGTTAAGGTTGCAAAAGTAAATATTAATTTTGAATAACGGGTTATAAATTTTAAATTATTTTAAAAGAAAATAGAACATAGAAAAAAGAGAATAGACTTCTCTGAAATCCGATCATTAAAAAGAGCAATTAGAAATATTCTTAATTCTTAATTCTTAATTCTTAATTCTTAATTTTTTATTCTTTATCCTTTACTCTTTCAACAAATTTCTAGCAATAACCAGTTTTTGAATTTCGGTAGTTCCTTCACCAATAGTACACAATTTAGAATCTCTATAGAACTTCTCTACCGGAAAATCTTTTGTATATCCATAACCACCATGAATTTGCACGGCTTCATTGGCAATTTTCACACAAGCTTCTGAGGCATACATTTTTGCCATTGCTCCAAGTGTTGTAACAGGTTTATGTTGTTGTTTTAAGAAAGCAGCTTTATGCAATAGTAATTCTGAAGCTTCAATTTCAGTTGCCATATCTGCTAACTTAAACGAAATTCCCTGAAAACTACTAATTGGCTGCCCAAACTGATGTCTTTCTTTTGAATATTTTAAGGCGGCTTCGTATGCTCCTTTTGAAATCCCGAGTGATAATGCTCCGATTGAAATTCTTCCTCCATCCAAAATTTTCATGGCCTGAACAAATCCCTGCCCTACTTCACCCAATCTATTAGCATCGGGTACGCGACAGTTATCAAAAACCAACTCTGCAGTTTCGCTGGCACGCATTCCTAATTTATTTTCTTTTTTTCCTGATGTAAACCCCTGCATTCCCTTTTCGAAAACAAAAGCAGTCATTCCTTTAGAGTCTCCTTTTTCTCCTGTACGAACAATTACAACTGCAATATCTCCTGAAATTGCATGTGTAATAAAGTTTTTTGCTCCGTTTACAATCCAGAAATCACCATCTTTAACAGCAGTAGTATTCATTCCTCCTGCATCAGATCCTGTATTATGTTCTGTTAAACCCCAGGCACCAATATATTCAGCAGTTGCTAATTTTGGTAACCATTTTTTCTTTTGTTCTTCATTTCCAAAAGTCAAAATATGATTCGTACATAATGAATTATGAGCAGCAACAGAAAGTCCGATTGAAGGATCTACTTTAGAAATTTCTTCAACTACCGTAATATATTCATGATAGCCAAGTCCTGAACCTCCATATTCTTCCGGAACTAAAACACCCATAAATCCCATTTCTCCTAATTTTTTGAAAAGATCAACGGGAAAAATTTGTGCTTCATCCCATTCCATTATATTAGGTCTGATATTTTTTTCAGCAAACTCTTTTATAGACTGAGCAATCATTGATTGCGTTTCATTATATTCAAAATTCATTTCCATGTTATTTTTAGAACTCCAAATATAAACTAATTATTTTTGCTTTTTCAACAGGAAAATCTTTAATTTTTGCTAAATCCTCAATATTTTTAAAATTTCCGTTCATACTGCGATAGGTGATTATCTGTTTTGCCAGGGCATATCTGAAATACGGAAACTGCGCCAGCTCTTTTAAAGAGGCATCATTTACTGCAATTTTTTTAAAATTTGGAACATTTAAAACTTTAAAGTGTGTATTTAATTCAAAAAGAACTTCCGGTGAAAGTCCCCAAACATCTTTCATTTGCTCCATGGAAACAAAACCTCCTAAAATTTCCTTTTGCTTTAATATTCGAATTGACAGAGCTTCACCAATACCAAATATCTTCATCAAATCTTCCTGACTTGCTTCATTAATATCCAATAAAGCCGCTTTTTCTTTTTTAGGATATTCTTTTCGAACATATTCTACATGATCCGTTTTAAACGATTTTTTATTCTGGGTCCAATCCGGGAATTTGAAAAGTGGAGAAATAACATTTAACAGAGAATCTGAAATTTTAGTTACTTCCTGAAATTCTTTGGCTGAATTGACATATTTATTTTCTTTTCGAAAAGCCAGCAATCGATCGATTTCCAGAACCGACATTCCGAGTTTGTATCCTTTATAATCAGAAATGAAATTTGGATTAAAGGTATAAACCTTTTGAAGCTCATTGTATTTTGCAGCTTTTAGTGAGTCTATTTCTGATTGCAAGGAAAGCCATTGTTGTTCATCCTTAGAAAAAGTTTTCTCCGGTTTTGAAAAATTGAAAAAAAAGTAAACCATTTGTAGTATTGCTATTATTCCTAAAAGCAAAAAAATTCCTTTACGCTGCTGATTTGTAAACTTAAAATGAGATGCGAGTGCTTTTAAATTATTCATTTGATAACATATCGATTTTAAAAAAATCAAAATTAAATTAAAAAAGAACCAATTTATAAGAAAAATACTATTTTTTTATAATTTGTAAAAAAATACATAATGCATTTTTTATCAAATTAAGTTGACAAAATAGAGTTGTTAGAACTGAATATCGGATGATCTCATATTAAATTTAAACATTTTATAACTTAAACTTATATAATTGTTTTTATTTTTTATAAAAAACGATACATTTGGAGCTTAATAACAATAAACCACTATTATAGTATGTCAATTTGGAGAGTTAAACCTATATCGGCTTTTGAAGCGGATATGAAAAAAAGTGATTTAAAGAGAGTTCTAGGAAAATGGAGTCTTACAGCCATTGGAGTTGGAGCTATTATTGGTGGAGGAATTTTTGTTCTTACTGGTACCGGTGCATATTATCATGCAGGTCCAGCTTTAGCACTTTCTTTCATTATTGCAGGAATTGCCTGCGTTTTTGCAGCTCTTTGCTATTCTGAGTTTGCGTCAATTTTACCAGTTGAAGGTTCCGCTTATGCGTATGCTTATGGTACAATCGGAGAAATTTTTGCCTGGATCATTGGTTGGGGCTTAATACTTGAGTACGCAATGGGATCAATGACGGTAGCCGTTTCCTGGTCAGGGTATTTCAACAAACTACTCAAAATGTTTCACATTAAACTTCCTGAATGGCTCACAACAGACCCGGCAAGTTATACCGGTGAAGGCTTTTCAATGAATCTACCTGCTTTTTTAATCGTTATTTTAGTGATTTCATTGCTTATTAAAGGTACAAAAAGCGCAGCAAAAGCAAACAATATGATTGTTATCCTTAAAGTTTCTGCTGTAATATTTGTAATCGTTGCGGGTCTTTTCTTTATTAATACTGCTAACTGGCATCCATTCATTCCGGCGGCGACTCAAATTATTGAAAAAGAAACAACTCATAATGCATATGGAATTGCTGGAATCGTTTCAGGAGCTGCTGCAATTTTCTTTGCTTACGTAGGTTTTGATGCAGTTTCAACACAAGCAGGTGAAGCCATTAATCCTAAAAAAGATGTTCCGTTTGCGATTATTGCTTCTTTATTAATTTGTACTACATTATACATTCTTGTTTCTTTAGTGTTAACAGGAATGATGAATTATCAGGATTTTAATCCACTAGGAAAATATCCTGAAGCTATAAAAGCACCAGTTGCATACGCATTCGATATTGCAGGACAACCTTGGGCCGGATTCATAATTACAGTTGCTGCAACCATTGGATTGATTTCTGTATTAATGGTAATGATTATGGGACAATCAAGAATTTTCCTTGGTATGTCTAAAGATGGTTTAATTCCTGCTGTATTTTCTAAAGTAAATCCAATTTCAGGAACACCAAAAACAAATTTAATGATCTTAGGAGGTATTATCGCTGTAGTTGCAGCTTTTACACCAATTAACAGATTAGCAGATATGACAAGTTTTGGTACCTTATTTGCCTTTACAATGGTTTGTATTGCTGTTTGGATTTTAAGAGTAAAACAACCTCAATTAACAAGAACATTTAAAGTTCCTGCTCTTCCGTTAATTGCAATTTGTGGTATTTCAATCAATACTTATTTAATGATTAATTTGAGTTTAGATGCTCAGTTACTTTCACTAGGCTGGTTAGCTATCGGTATCATCGTTTATTTTGCTTACAGTAAAAAACGTGCGAAACTAAACAGACCACAAGAAACAGAAGTATAAAAAAATAGAAAATGAAAAGCCCCTTATCAAAAATAAGGGGCTTTTTTTATATTAAAATTTTAAATTATAAGTCAAAAACAGATGTTCGTTTGGCACGAATCAAATCTTTCAACCGAATCCAAAAAGCCAGGGTCAGGTAAATACCAAAACCCAATCCTGCAGTTACAAACGAAATATAAATAAAAAACAATCGTACGCTTGTCACACGCATTCCCAGTTTGTCAGCTAAGCGCGATGAAACATGAAATCCGTATTTTTCAAAGAAAAATTTAAGTCTTAAGATTGCTGACATTTGATTTTAGATTTTAGATTTTAGATTTTAGATTTTAGATTTTAGATTTTAGATTTTATCCTTCGACTTCGCTCAGGATGACAATTGGCTTTCGCTCAGATAACAAATACAAAAGTACAAAATTATCTAATTGCCACATTTTCTAATTATTTTAATTATTCCTAAGTAATTCCATTCCTACTGCGCATTTCAAACACGCATTTTGGTTGCAGTATTCGTTTTTAAGCTGCAATAAAGTTTGTGTATCAAAAGCGTTTTTAGAAGAAACTCCAAAAAATTCAAACTTGTCAATTACAGAATTCTTTTCCGGCAAAACCTCCTTTAGCAGCGCAATTAAATCCTCTTCAATTGATTCTCCCATAATACTTGCATAAGCAAACTGAACAGGAATTATTGTATTGATAATCAACAAATCGATAAACGATTTTGATAATGGTTTGGATTTCTTCGGACTTTCTTTATCAAACTGATAATGGTTTTGCCAATACAAACTTGCTGACACATTCAATACTTCATAAATGTTTTTAACCGATTTTAAAGCTACAATTTTAGAAAATAAATTTTGATGTTTGTTATACAAACTTGCCAATTGCGAAAGTCTGATTGTTGGAAAATTATCCGGTCGATGCTTAAAAAACTCAACTGGATCAGTATAAAACCTATCTAATTGATATTTGTGTAAAAGGTAAAAATACCTGATTTTTAAATCTTTAAAATACACATCTTCTTTTTCGAAATCTAGCAAACCGGAAGTTCCTAAAAGTAATGCTTCGAGATTTTCAACTTCAAAACTTTCTTTTCGAATAATGGAAAAAGGAATCGATCTGGCGATTTGCAAAAATGAATTTCCGTTTGTATTCAATCCAAAATTCTTTGCTAATAAGCAAAACAAAACTGCTTCCCAGTCCTGATTTGTTTCTTCGAGTAAATCGTAAATAAACTTTGATTTGCGCTCTAATCGTTCAAAAAACAATCTTTCCTGCCAATTCGTAAAAACGAATTCATTAATTTGTGCAATTTGTTTTTCGCAGGATATCCATGATTTGGGACTTACTAAGGAATGATAATTATTAATGGTTTCTGAAGCAACATAATCTTTTAAAACCAAAACAGGAATTTCGACATTATTTTTCCCAAAAATTTCAGTATCGTGTTTCCAGACTACATGCAGAATAACATTGTCATATGCATCATCCTTTTCGTGACCGTGAACATACCAATCAGATGATTTGATATGGATTTCAATATTTCCTGCCCATTTTTGATCACCAATTATAATTTGAGCATTAAAAAAATCCGGTCCCGAAAGTTCTAAATAATCTCCGGTTTTAATAATTGTGATTTGTTCTTTTTGAGTAGTTCGCAAATTCAAGGTTTCAAACTTCTTGAATCTCCAGAGATAATGAAGAAAATCTTCTTTCATTTTGGCTTTTATATTAGATTTACAAAAAGCCTAAAATTAAATAAAATAATATTAATCCTACAAATAAATACAAATTATCGCAGCATAAATAATTTAGCACAAGCTCTTGCATCAGAAAGTGCTTCATGATGACTTAACTGAATCTTCATTTCGCGACAGCAATCACTTAATTTAGTCGGCTTTAATCCTTTTGCTTTATAAATCTTAACGGTACATTCCCATTTTTCAGCAATATTCAAATCTTCATATTGCAAACCATGAAATGCCATAGATTTCATTAAAACATTTCGGTCAAAACTCTCGTTGTGTGCTACGACTACTCTATTATGCAATCGTTTTTCAATTTCAGGGAAAACCTGTAAGAATGATTTAGCATTTACAGTATCGCGGGGATAAATACCATGAACACGAATTGTGTACGGATTATATTCGTTGTTGGGCGGTTTAATTAAAGTAACAAACTCGTCTACAATTATACCGTTTTGAACAGTAACAATTCCAACAGAACAAGGATGATGTCCAGTTGCGGTTTCAAAATCTATAGCGGTAAAATTCATTATAATGGAGATAAAAAATCCATAAATCTAATGGTTTAAACCAGATTTATGGATTTACAAAAATTTATTAAAATCGTTTTATTTTATTGATCCGATAATATCGTATTTAGTAATAATATGATGTTTACCGTTTCCAAGTTCTACTAAAACGGCATCATTTTCTTTAGTAAATAACTTCGATACTTCTTCGATTGTAGTTCCTAATTTCACAATCGGGAAAGGTTTGCCCATTACTTCTTTGATTGGTTTTTCGGCTACATTTTTATCTGCAACATAGCTTCTAAACAAATCTGTTTCATCAACAGAACCTACAAATCCGTTAATGTCTACCACCGGAATTTGCGAGATTTTATATTTACGCATACGTTCGATCGCGTGCGAAACCAATTCTTCTGTTCGAACAACAATCAATTCTTTGTCGATATGATCTTTGATAACATCTTCTGCTTTGGTAATGTTCTCTTCTAAGAAACCACGCTCACGCATCCAGTCGTCATTAAACATTTTACCTACGTAACGGCTTCCAGAATCGTGAAAAAGCACTACAACAACATCTTCAGGCTTGAAGTGTTCTTTCAGCTGTAATAATCCTTTTATACAAGCTCCTGCAGAATTTCCAACAAAAATAGCTTCTTCAAGCGCAATCTTTCTGGTATAAACCGCAGCATCTTTATCGGTTACTTTTGTAAATCCGTCAATTAAAGAAAAGTCAACATTTTTTGGTAAAATGTCTTCTCCAATTCCTTCAGTAATATAAGAATAGATTTCGTTTTCATCAAAAATTCCGGTTTCGTGGTATTTTTTAAAAACAGAACCATAAGTATCAATTCCCCAGATTTTAATGTTTGGGTTTTTCTCTTTTAAATATTTTCCAACACCAGAAATAGTTCCGCCAGTTCCCACTCCAACCACAAAATGAGTGATTTTTCCATCTGTTTGTTTCCAGATTTCCGGTCCGGTTTGTTCGTAATGTGCCAATGAATTTGACATATTATCATACTGGTTTACATACCACGAATTAGGTGTTTCTTCGGCCAGTCTTTTAGAAACAGAATAATAAGAACGTGGATCTGTAGGTTCAACATCAGTTGGGCAAACGACTACTTTGGCACCAACGGCACGCAAAATATCCATCTTTTCTTTCGATTGTTTATCTGATATTACACAAATCAATTTATATCCTTTGATGATCGCTACAAGTGCCAATCCCATTCCGGTATTTCCAGAAGTTCCTTCGATAATAGTTCCACCTGGTTTTAATCGTCCATCTGCCTCAGCATCTTCAATCATTTTTACGGCCATTCTGTCTTTTACAGAATTTCCCGGATTAAATGTTTCGACTTTTGCCAATACTAACGCATCAATTTCAGCAACAATTTTGTTGAGTTTTACTAATGGCGTATTACCAATTGTTTCTAAAATATTATTTGAAAAGTCCATTTCTATATGAATTTAATTTGTTTGGTTTAAGATAGTAAAGTGCCTGATTTTATTGGAAGAAATTCCAAACTAAACCAAAACGGATCGTAAAATCACGGTATGGATTATTAGGCGCCGAATAATAATTGTTTTCTGAAAAAGAAGCATTAAAATGTTCTGCCTTAAAGTAAAATCTGGTTTGACGAATTCTGAAATTTATGTAATAATCAAAGTTAGCAAAACCGCCAATTTTTTTGTCATTCTGAACAAAAAATTCTCCTACAACAGGATTGTAATCGTTACCGTAATATTCCGTAAAATAATTAAACGTTAATCCAGTTTGCATAAATAATGCTTTCTTGAAAAAATAACTTGAATAATAAAGTGTGTTTCTGGTTACAAAATCAGGAACATTTAAGATTAAATCCGATTGATCTACTTTTTGATATAAAAACGTATTATCGAATCCGAAAGGTCCAAATTTAAACTCCTTGTTCGCTTTTATAGATAAGTAATTGATAGCGTTTCCGTATTGTGCCGGATTTACAATTTGAGTTTGAGCAGCAATTTGAGCATCTGTCGAAACATCCTCAAAATATAAATGATCTTTTAAAACTGTATATTGAACTTCGGCATTTAGCCATGGCGTATATACATTTGCACTAAGCAAATTGATCTTCTCGTTTTTAAAATTATTAGACCAGTTGTATTCTACATAGCTGCTTTGGTACAAATTATAGTTATTATTTGGTAACTTATTGATGTTTCTGTATCTAAAATCAAATTGAATTTCATCACTAAAATTATATTTCAATTTCGCATCTAAATCAGATAGTGACTGATTTGTGATTGATCTGGTATACAAAAAACGACCATTCCATTTATTTTTTTGATATTCGTATTGTCCTCCAACATTGTTTATTTGAAGATATAAGTTATTTGGAACTATAGAACCGTCGTTTTTAAATATAATCCTGTTATATTCATAATTAGACCTGTAATCGTCTATAAAGAAGTTGAATTTTCCTAAAAGCGAATTTTCATAAGCCAGACCTGCTTTATTGTATAATTTTTCAAAACGAGTCTGATCATTTATTCCGCCGGTAACATACGATTCTCCAAATCTTAGCACCGATGCACCGTCAACCGTAGAAATCACTGTTGGCTGCTTGTATTCAAAATATTTATTCTCGTAATTAAATTGATGCGTTACATACAAATTGTTATTTCCTTCTGTTGGATTCACTCTAAAAGCATGATCAAAAAACAATCGTCTTCCTTTTAAAAATGATTCTGCATCAGTCAAATAAACCTGTAATCGCTGACGGTTTTTAAAATCCGGATCTCCGCTTTCAAAATCTGCCGGTGTCGTTATACCTCCATTTTCTTCGTTCAGGTTATCCTGAAAAGTAAAGTGTGCGTTTAAAATATACCTTTTGTCAGTAGTAAAATAACTTGTTGTAAATCTGAAATTTCCTGTACTTACCAGTTGATTTATATAATTCCCTTCAGAACGTAAACCTCTGTATCCTATAGAAAAATTAAGATTTTTTGATGTATTTAAGGTTATAAATGAATCTACATTTTGACCTTTGTTTATAGTTGTATTAAAAAACAATTCGGTAAAAGGAGTCGCAACAGAATAATAGCGAATATCGCTGGCCTGAAGATAACTAAAATGTTTACCACTAAACCCAATTTCCGGATAAGGCGAAAAATCAGTTAAACTATATTGCAGCGTATTATAAGTTTGTCCAATATTAGGAAAAGGCAAAAGCCCGAAGTTATCCTTGCGAAGATAATTTTGTCTGTAAGCACTTTTTAGCGTTAAAGAAGTATCAGCATAAATTGTATCGTGCTCTAAAGTGTAGATTTGATACTGTTCGATTTTAGCAATTTTTGCTTCTTTCTTTTTCAGCGTATCAGTAATACTCGAGTATTTTGTATTCATATCTAAATTTCTTTTTGGCGTAGATTTTTCCTGAGAAAACAACAAAGCGGGTACGATTAATAGATATAGAAAAAAGAATATTCTCATTTGATAGCTTTATATATAGTTATTTTGGCAAAATTTGTCTGGCAAAGGTAAAAGATAAAAACGTATAAATAAAAAAACACTTCAATTTATACGACTGCTTTTGCAATAAGTTAAAGAACGAAAATTTTTGAAGAAAATTTTATAATATTGCCTTTTGAAAATTTAAAAAAATGCTTGCCAAAAATTTCTCCGGATTTATTTTCGAAACAGGTACTGATGAAGCAGGACGCGGCTGTCTGGCCGGTCCGGTAACTGCTGCTGCCATAATTTTACCGGCAGATTTTGAGCATGAATTTTTAAATGACAGTAAACAACTTTCAGAAAAAACAAGATTTCACCTAAAACCTATTATCGAAAAACATGCAGTTTGTTATTCAGTTACGCATCTTCATGCAGAAGAAATTGATGAAATAAACATTCTAAATGCATCAATGAAAGGCATGCAGGAATGTATTTTAAAATTACATCAGCGTCCGGAATATATTATTGTCGATGGAAACCGATCGCTTAATGCAAAACTGGGATTAAAAAATATTTTAGGAAAACAATTTTCGAAAGAAGAAATAGAGTTTTTAAAATCGATTCCCAATCAAAGTATTATAAAAGGAGATGCAAAATTCGTAAGTATTGCAGCCGCTTCTATTTTAGCCAAAACCTATCGTGACGAATACATGGATCGTATTCACGAAGAATTCCCGATGTACAACTGGAAACAAAATAAAGGCTACCCTACCAGAGAACACCGGGACGCTATTAGAAAATACGGAACTACAAAATACCACCGAATGAGTTTTAGACTTTTGCCGGACCAGCTGGAATTAGAGTTTTAGATCAACTGATTTGTCTTCTTTCAAAAAAGACAGAATTTGATTTTGCCATTCAAAAATATCCTCTGAGGTTGCTCTGTCTGCTTTATCAAAATAAAAATGCTGCTGAATTTCGAATCCGCAATAATTGAAAATCCCGGTATCTGACGTTAGCGCCAAAGCCTTATCCATTCCACTTTCTTCATATTCTGCATTTGATTTTCCGTGAGAATTGATAATGATGGCTTTCTTTCCTGCCAATAAACCTTTTTGAATTCCCTGATCGTATCGATACGAAAATCCGTAACTAAAAACGCGGTCAATATAACCTTTCATAATCGCCGGCATTCCTGTCCACCAAATTGGGTAAATAAAAATAATGCGATCTGCCCAGCTTATAAAATCCTGTTCTTTTTGAACATCTTCTGCAACCTGCCCCATTCTTTGTCCGCTCATATCGTCTAAAGAAAGAACCGGATTAAAATTAATTTCATTTAAATCGCGAATGATAATTTCCTCTGCAGAATTTTCTAAACTTTCGAGTACAGTTTGTTTCAAAAAATGATTTAAACTCGCAGGATTTGGATGTGCATAAATAATTAAATTTTTCATGTTTTCTATTTTTAAGATTACATGACAAATGTAGAATGCAAAGTTTGGGTGTAATTGTAAGAAAACGAAAAGAGAAATTTACTCTCCTCTTGATCCGCAGATATCGCTTTGAAACTTTAAAAATTTTGTTGGTGAAATATCCATATAATATTGAAAATCATGAATCAATTGACTTTGATCATAATACCCACATTGTTCAACGATAGAAAGCCAATCTGTTTTTTCAGAGCTAACAGAACTTTTCTGAATGAGATCAACCGCTTTTAAAAAACGTTCGTACCGGGTAATTTCTTTAATCGTATAACCAAAAAACTTTTTTTGATGGAGTTGAATGTTTCTTTCGGTTTGATTGATTTGCGAAGCAATTGATTTTATTGGATTCAAAGCTTCTTCTTTAAAATCGGCCAAAAGTGTGGTAATCGCATTTTGCTCTCGTAAATAGGGAGTACAAAATTCTAAAATATGATCGACACGCTTTTGATTATCTGATATGATTTTTAATTCTTCCCATAAAGTTGTAAAACAATTTTCTGGAATTAAAGCATCAGGATGAATGGGAAGTGAATGCGTTAAAAGTGCATTTCCGAAGAATCTGTAAAAGGCATCTTCCTTAAAATTAGCCACTAAAATCTCTGAATTGGGTTCTAAAGTATAATCAAATGCTTGTTTTATTGGCCCAAGAACAATACATTTCTCTACTTCTAAAACAGTATTCTGCTTTGATTTTAAAGAGGATTTTGTTCCGAAATTAAAAACCAGAATCGTTTGAAAACTGGGCAATAATGTTTTCGTTACAGGTAAATTAGTTTTATTTTCTGCAAAGTAAAAATGAGAAAAAACACTTGAAAACGCTGAAGGAACCCCAATTCTATAATTGTTATTTTCTTCAGCATTTTTCATATTTACTTCACTATTTAATAAATTCAGCTTCAAACAATTTAGTCAAATGTTTTATGATTTTGGCTTTTACCTCTTCTTCGTCCACTTTTTCTACGCCAAGTTCTACTTGTAATGAAGTAACGCCTTTTCCGCGAATTCCACACGGAATAATGTTATCAAAGTATCCTAAATCTACGTTTACGTTTAATGCAAATCCGTGCATCGTAACCCATCGTGAAGCGCGTACGCCAAGTGCGCATATTTTACGTGCAAACGGAGTTCCAACGTCTAACCAAACTCCGGTTTCGCCATCGCTTCTTCCGCACTTTAAACCGTATTCTTCTAATGTCAGAATAATTGATTCTTCGAGAAAACGCAAATATTTATGAATATCTGTAAAGAAATTTTCTAAATCCAGAATGGGATAACCTACAATTTGTCCCGGGCCGTGATACGTAATATCGCCGCCACGATTTATCTTGTAAAAAGTAGCGCCTTTTGCTTCAAGCTGTTTTTCGTTCAGCAATAAATTTTCAAGATCACCGCTTTTTCCTAAGGTATAAACATGCGGATGCTCTACAAATAGTAAATAATTGGGTGTTTCTAATTCGAGTTCTTCTCTTCTGTTTTTGATTTTTAAGTCGACTATATCTTTAAAAAGTTCTTCCTGATGTTCCCAGGTCGATTTATAATCTCTACTTCCTAAATCCTGAAGTTGAATTTTTTTATTCATTTTAATTATTTTTCAAACTCGACATCAAAGTTGAGTTTGTCAGGATTCTCCATATAATCCGTGAAAGAGTATTGTAATGTAACTGATTTTCTATCGTCGCTAAACAAAGCATTTGGGTTTGAAACCTTTTTAATTCGTTTAGGAAAATGATATTTTAAAACGTAATTCGATGATGCAAAAACCATATTCGACATCTCTGCTGCACTGTCCTTAACTTTTTCAGCTGCTTTTTGTTTGTCAATTATAGCTTTACGCGAAAATTTTTTGCCGTCGTAAAGATAACTAACTGTACTATTATTTTTTCCAAAACCAGTTGCAAAAGGATTTGAAGCGCTTGATCCGCCTTCTAGTTTTTGAAGTGTATTCATAGATTGCAAGACATCGTGCACTTCATTTACGTTTTTAAAATCTTTTGAAAATGCCATGAAAAATTCTTTTTTCTCTGCATTCATTTTTAGATTAACCACAAGATCTTCTATGTTTTTAATCTCCTTTTGAGTTTCAGGTGATAGTTTTGCAATACTGTCTTTTTTATCTGCCAATAATTGTTTGAAAGTAAAAGTCGAGTCAATATTCTTTTTAGCATCAGCTCCCATTTGATTTCCTAACTGGTCTCCAGCCATTTCCATCAAAGCTGAACCATCCATGTCCAGAGAAAACTTTCCTGCTCCATTATCGCTTACATAAATATTTTCGGTAAAAGTGCAGCTCGTTAATGTTGCTAATAAAAAAGAAAAACTAAGTAATTTATATAATTTCATATCGCTAATTTTTATCAAAGATACGAAGACTATTTCAAAATGTTTAATTGTTGATTTGTTTAATCGTTTATACGAAAATTACCAAAAAAATCACTCTAAAACCACTTCTAAACTTGTCATTTCTGGATTTTGCAAACAATCTAAAAGTGGAAATTCGACAATTACAGTTTTTTTATCCGGACTAATAATTGCTTTTTTATTTGAAACCGATTTTATTTTCGCCGGAAAATGATACCGAAGCGTATAGGTTTGCGTCAGTTTTAGAGAAGTATATTTAGAGCCCGTTTTCTTAAACTCCTCTTTTGTTTTTTGAAGTTCAACGGGATCTGTGATAGAAACCAGGCGCTTAAAAACTTTTCCATCAAAAGCATACGCTACTTTATAATAATGACTTTCGGCAGTTAAAGCATAATTATACTTGAGATCACCTGCATAATTTTCTGTTTTATACAAATCCGGAATTTCCGAAACTTTACCAAAATCAAACGAGAAAACATTTTTGAATTCTTTTTCGAAAGAGCTTTCCTTAATATGCACTTTTACATTAGAATATTGCTGAAATAGTTTTTGTTCTTCGGGCGTATATTTTAAAAAATTCTCTTTGTACCTTTCAATATATTCCTTAAAAACATAGGTTGTGTCTTTAAAAGTTTCTTCATGAGAATAGCTTTCGCCTGATAATTGCATATAACTATTTTCATCACGAAGTTGCACTACTTCAATATTTCCGCTTCCGTCCGGATTAATTGTAATGGTTTCAGTGACCTGGCAACTTGTTACCAGAAATAGAATTAAAAAGGCTCTTATGAATTTCATTTTTTGGAAGGTTCTGCGGTTTTGAGATGCTAAGATACTGAGGTTTTTGTTTGGTTTTATTTTTATCAAATAACATTTATCATCCAGTATGTTATTTCGACGAAGGAGAAATCACACCAGAAACTCCGCAAAGAAAGTTGTCAATCTTTGTCAAGTTACGAGTGCGATTTCTCCTTCGTCGAAATGACAAAAAAGCCGTATAATGAAAAACCACCCCAACCAAAACCTCTTTTAAAAAATAAAATTTCTAATCTAGCCCCGATAGAAATGGAAATCCTTTTGTGCCGGTGTTCGGCATAAAAGATTGAAATGATAGCGGGACAAAAGGGGATTGAAATCCCGAAAATTACTGCTTCAAAAAATCTAAAAACTGCATTCAAAAATCTACATTCTTTTCTTTATCTTTGCACACTTAAAAAAGAGCACAAAATGGCATTATCAGAACAAGAAATCATCCGAAGAGAAAAACTTCAAAACTTACGCAACTTAGGAATCAATCCTTATCCGGCTAATCTTTTTCCTGTAAATCATACTTCGAAGCAGGTTAAGGAATCTTTTGAGGAAGGTAAGAAGGTTATTGTTGCCGGACGTTTAATGAGTGTTAGAGATCAGGGGAAAGCTTGTTTTGCTGAATTGCAGGATAGTGAAGGACGTTTGCAATTATACGTTAATCGCGATGTTTTGTGTGAAGGTGATGATAAAACTTTATACAACACGGTATTTAAAAAACTGACTGATTTAGGTGACTTTATTGGTATCGAAGGTGAATTGTTTACTACAAAAGTTGGCGCGCAATGTATTCGTGTTGACGGATTTACTTTTTTGAGTAAGACTTTACGTCCGCTTCCTTTGCCAAAAACGGATGAAGATGGAAACGTTCACGATGCGTTTAACGATCCTGAATTACGTTACAGAATGCGTTACGTGGATTTAACGGTAAACCAACAGGTTAAAGACACTTTTATAAAACGTACAAAGTTGTTTACTGCGATGCGTGGCTACTTTAACGATGCCGGTTATTTGGAAGTTGAAACTCCGGTTTTACAGCCAATTCCGGGTGGTGCTGCGGCGAGACCTTTTATTACGCATCATAATTCGCTTGATATTCCGCTTTACATGCGTATTGCAAACGAATTGTATTTAAAAAGATTAATTGTTGGTGGATTTGAAGGTGTTTATGAATTCTCGAAAAACTTTAGAAATGAAGGTATGGACAGAACGCATAATCCTGAATTTACCGCTATGGAAATATATGTAGCCTACAAAGACTACAACTGGATGATGGAATTTGCAGAAGGTTTATTAGAACATTGTGCAATTGCTGTTAACGGAACGAGCGAGGTTACTTTTGGTGAACACCAAATTAACTTTAAAGCGCCTTACGCCCGTGTGACCATGACAGATTCTATCAAACATTTTACTGGTTTTGATATCTCTGGTAAAACAGAAGAAGAATTGTTTGAAGCAGCAAGAGGAATGGGAATTGATGTTGATAAAACAATGGGGAAAGGAAAATTGATTGATGAAATTTTTGGTGCAAAATGTGAAGGAAATTATATTCAGCCAACTTTCATCACGGATTATCCAAAAGAAATGTCTCCTTTATGTAAAGAACACCGTGATAATCCTGAACTTACTGAGCGTTTTGAATTAATGGTTTGTGGTAAAGAAATTGCAAATGCTTATTCTGAATTGAACGACCCAATTGATCAGCGTGAGCGTTTTGAAGACCAAATGCGTTTGGCTGAAAAAGGTGATGATGAAGCTAACGGAGTTATTGATGAAGATTTCCTAAGAGCACTTGAATACGGTATGCCTCCGACATCCGGAATGGGAATTGGAATGGACCGTTTGATTATGTATTTAACAAACAACGCTTCGATTCAGGAAGTTTTATTGTTCCCGCAAATGCGTCCTGAGAAAAAACTAGCTCAGGTTGAATTGTCTGATGAGGAAAAATTTATCCTAGATTTATTGAAAGGAAATGAAAATAAAATGGATCTTCAGCAATTAAAAATTACTGCAAATTTAAGCGGTAAAAAATGGGATGCATCGATGAAAAACTTATCTAAACACGGTTTGACTAAAGTTGCTGTTGAAGGCGAGTTTAAATTTGTGGAATTGGTGGGATAGTTTATCTTTTGGAAAATTCCAAATTTTAAAATTCCAAATTCCAAAAATGGTATTTACAATATTCAAACCCGACAGGTTTTAAAAACCTGTCGGGTTTTCTATTTAAATTCTAAAACGAATACTTCTCCAATTTCTTTCCCTGAATATCCAAAACCTTTGTACTTTCCTTTGGAATATCGCCTTTTAATTTTTCCTGAACAGATGGATTTGACGGATATTTTCCATTCTTCAATTTTAATAAATGAAATTTTCCCCCAGTCTCAAATATAAGATCGTAAAATTTATCAGATGTTGAAGTGGTTACATAGATTGGAAAATCAGTTACAGTAAACTTATTGATTATACTTCCGTCATTACTTAAAATATAACCAGAACAGCCTCCGCTTCCGCAGAAATACGGATTCGAGAAACCTACGAAATATTCGTTTTTCTTATCGTTATTTAAATCGAAAGCTTCATAATAAAAGAATCGATCTTCTTTTGTCATTGCCGGTAAATCTTTTTTCAATACTATATTTAATTGTTTTTGAATCAATTCGACTGCTTTATCGTCTTTCACAGGAGCGTCGCTGACATCTGCAGTTCCGGCAACTGTTTTTGATAATGTGTCTTCTACAATTGTTTTAATGATGTTTTTTTGTTCGGTTTTATCTTTATTTTGGCATGAAATCATTCCTAAAATCATAAATGCCATTACTATTTTATTTTTCATAATTTGTCTTTAAATTAAGTTTGCTAAATCCAACAGGTTTTATCCCGAGGCTTCGGGACTGTAGGGTTTGCCAATCTTTCGTATAAATTTTTAAACCAACAAAGCGGCTTTATTTTCTATATCATTTTTCGTTAATAAATCTTTTATATTATTAAACGTAACCAAAGCAATCTGTGTTAAAGCTTCGTTCGTAAAAAACGCCTGATGCGCCGTAACCAAAACATTTGGAAAACTCATTAAACGCTGAATCGCATCGTCCTGAATAATATCTGCCGATAAATCTCTAAAGAATAACTTCTCTTCCTGTTCATAAACGTCGATTCCTAAATAACCAATTTTACCTTCTTTTAAACCTTCAATTACGCAGGCCGTTTCTATCAATCCGCCGCGACTTGTATTGATAATCATGACGCTGTCTTTCATTTCATCAATAGATTTTTTACTAATGATATGTTTGGTTTGCTCGTTTAATGGGCAATGCAGCGAAATAATATCACTCGTTTTGAAAATTTCTTCGAGCGAAACAAATTCCACTCCATCTTTTTCCATTTCTGCGTTCGTCACAATATCATAAGCTAAAACTTTGCATCCAAAACCTAAGGCGATTTTAGCAAAAGCTTTTCCGATATTTCCAGTTCCAATAATTCCAATTGTTTTTCCGAATAAATCAAAACCTAGTAATCCGTTTAGAGAAAAGTTTTGTTCACGAACTCTATTGTACGCTTTATGTGTTTTTCTGTTTAAAGTCAAAATCATGGCCATCGCATGTTCTGCTACTGCTTGCGGTGAATAAGCCGGAACGCGGCAGACTTTTAAATTGTATTTTTTAGCAGCTTCAAGATCTACATTGTTAAATCCGGCACAGCGCAATGCAATAATTTTTACTCCTTTTTCTGCCAATTGTTTAATCACGGCTTCATTGACAATATCATTTACAAAAACACAAACAATTGATGCGTTTTCAATTAAAAGTACGGTTTGAGGATTGAGTTGCGTTTCGAAAAAATCCAACTCAAAACCAAAATCATTATATTTATTAAAGAAAGTTCTATCGTAAGGCTGTGTCGAAAAAAAGGCAATTTTAGTATTGTTTGATATTGCATCTAAACTCATAATCCATCTCTATTTTAGGTTGATAACATATAGTTTTACTAAGTTAAGCAATTTAAGCTAACTACTTTTCGTTTTGTTAAATAAACTATAATTCTTACAATCAAATTAAACCTATCGAATTTGATAAAGTCTAAATGTTATAACCTTAAAAAAACAAATCATGAAAAAATTATTTATCGCAGCTTTGTTATTCGTTGGAGTAGCAAGTTTTGCACAAGATGCTGATCAAAAACCTGCACGTGAACAAAGAGAAAGATTAACTCCGGAACAGCGTAATGAAAAGCAATTACAAAAATTAACTTCTGAATTAAGTTTAGATGCAAACCAACAAGCACAGGTAAAACAGTTACTGGCAGAAAGAAGTGCTAAAACTGAAAAATTCAGAGAAGCGAGAAAAGAAAAAAAAGACAGTGATGTAAAACCAACTGCTGCAGAAAGAGAAGCTTTTAAAAATGAATTGAAAGCCGAAAAAGAAGCTAACGATGCAAAAATGAAATCAATTCTGACCGCTGATCAATACACAAAATGGCATACTTTGCAAGAAAAAAACAAAGATAAAGCCAAAGAAAAAATGAGAGAATATAAAAAGGAAAACAACTAATTATAGTTTATACAAAGAGGCCGCCGGGCCTCTTTTTTATTCCTTAGAAGAATTTGTATTTTAATTAATAGTTTCTGTTAAATAAAAGATAAACCTGATAATTCAATTAAACTTAGCAAACTCTTTGAAGTCTAAAAGGTATAATCTTAAAAAAAACGAATTATGAAAAAATTATTTATTGCGGCTTTATTATTCGTTGGAGTAGTAAGTTTTGCACAAGACATCAATCAGAAATCAGGACGTGATCAACGAGAAAATTTAACTCCGGAACAACGTAACGAAAAACGTTTACAAAAACTTACTTCTGAATTGAATTTAGATAAAAAACAACAAGAACAGGTAAAACAGCTTTTGGCTGAAAAAAGTGCGAAAGCAGAAAAGTTTAAAGCAGCCAGAAAGGATAATAAAACAAAACCGACTGATGCAGAAAAAGAAGCTTTCAAAAAACAAATGACAGATGAAAAAGAAGCTACAGATGCAAAAATGAAATCGATTCTTAACGCTGATCAATACACAAAATGGACGGCTCTTAAAAAAGACCATAAAGGTCATAAAGGAAGAGGCGATCATAAAGGTGATCACAAAACTTCACAAGAACGCGATCAGGCACATTTGCAAAAATTAACGACTGAGTTAAACTTAAATGCTGATCAGCAAAAACAAGTTGGTCAACTTTTATCTGACAGAAGTACTAAAATGGAAATGCTTAAAAAAAGCAGAAAAGATTCTGATGCAAAACCAACTGATGCTGAAAGAAAAGCCATGAAAAAACAAATGGAAGAAGATCACAAAGCGAATGATGCTAAAATGAAATCAATTTTGAATGCCGATCAATATAAAAAGTGGACAGCAATTCAAAAAGAACACAAAGATAAAATGAAAGATCACCGAAAAGATAAAATGTAATTGAGATCAAAAAAAAGAGGCTAATTTAGCCTCTTTTTGATTTTTATACTTTAAAATGTTTTTGAAACTTTATCAATTGCATTTATTGTAAAATCTAAATCTTCATACGTCAGTGCATCTGTAATAAACCAGGTTTCGTATGCAGAAGGCGCGATATAAACTCCTTCGTTTAATAATCCGTGGAAGAATTTTTTAAACGTTTCATTATCTCCTTTTGCAGCAGTTTGAAAATCGACAACCGGATTTTCATCAAAGTGAACAGAAATCATAGATCCTACTCTATTGATGGTAAAAACAACATTATTTGCTTTTAAAACCTTATCAATTCCCGCTTCTAAATAAGCTGTTTTTTCTTCTAAACGGGTAAAAATCTCACGATCATTATCAAGCGATTGCAACATTGCCAATCCCGCAGCCATTGCCAAAGGATTTCCGGATAATGTTCCTGCCTGATAAACCGGCCCAAGCGGTGCTAAGTAATTCATGATTTCTTCGCGCGCAGCAAAAGCTCCAACGGGTAATCCACCGCCAATAACTTTTCCGAAAGTAACAATATCAGCGTTGATATTATACAATTCCTGAACACCTCCGCGAGCCAGACGGAAACCAGTCATTACCTCATCAAAAATTAGTAGAATTCCGTTTGCTGTACACAATTCTCTTAATCCTTCTAAGAAACCTTTTTGAGGCGGAATACATCCCATATTTCCGGCAACTGCTTCAATAATAATAGCTGCAATTTCGTTTTTATTGGCTTCGATTAATGTTTTTACATTCTCTAAATCATTGTATTTTGCCAATAATGTATCTTTTGCAGTTCCTTCTGTAACACCCGGACTATTTGGCGATCCAAAAGTTACAGCCCCACTTCCGGCCTGAATCAAAAATGAATCTGAATGTCCGTGGTAACAGCCTGCAAATTTGATTATTTTATCTCTTTTTGTAAATCCGCGAGCCAGACGAATCGCACTCATACACGCTTCTGTACCTGAATTTACAAATCGTATTTTATCAATATTCGGAACCATAGAAACCGCCAAAGCTGCGATTTGAGTTTCTAATTCTGTTGGCATTCCAAAAGAAGTTCCCAGTTTTGCTTTTTCAATTACAGCATCAACAACCGGCTGATACGCGTGACCTAAAACCATTGGTCCCCATGAATTGATGTAATCAATTAATTTATTTCCGTCTTCATCATACAAATACGCACCTTTGGCACTTTTTACAAAAATAGGAGTTCCTCCCACCGCTTTAAAGGCTCTTACTGGTGAATTTACGCCTCCCGGAATTACTTTTTCTGCTTCAGCAAAAAGCTGACTACTTCTTTTATAGATCATTTTTTATTTTAGATTTTAGAGTTCTGATTTTAGATAATAAACTGAGAACTTTATTTTAAAATTTGATTTTTATATTTTAGATTGATTTCAAAACTGAAAACTGCCACTGAAAACTGAGACTAAAAAAAAACTTACTTCACTTTTAATCTCTGCCCAATAGAAATAGCATTGTCTGAAAGATTATTTTTTCGTTTTAAATCATCAACCAATACGTTGAATTTTTTTGAAATAGAATACAATGTATCTCCCTGTTGCACTTCGTATAAATTTGGATCGTTTGAATTGGAATTGGATGGGTTTTTAACCGAAGTTGAAGAATTTTTAACTGAAACTGATTTGTCAAAAGGCTTATAATCTTTTCCGGTAACCTGACAATCATATTGATGCAGATTATAACGCTCAATATAACTAATTAATTTATCCGGATAATTAGGATCTGTGGCGTAACCCGCAGCTCTTAAACCTTTTGCCCAGGCTTTATAATCGTCTTTTTCGTAAGTAAATAAAGTAGCATATCTGTTTTTTCCAACCAAAAACAAAGCGTGATCTCTGTAAGATTCGGCAGCTTCTTTGTATTTTCTAAAACATTCCTGCGAAGAATCATCATCATGGCGAACACTTTCTCCCAACCAGTCTTTATGACATTTTATTCCGAAATGATTATTGGCTTCCATCGCTAAATCGCCTTTTCCAGCACCAGATTCTAAGATTCCCTGAGCCAGAATAATACTTGCCGGAATGCCGTATTTCTGCATATTTCCCATTGCAATATCTTTATATTGCAAAACATAATCTGTAATGACATTGCTGGTTACAACGGTTTTTGAAGTCGATTGAATAACTTCTGTTGTAACATTTGTAGAAGGATATTTTTTTACAGTTGGTCTGGAATCGGTCGTTTTTTTAGTCGTCGCTACTCTCGGTTTCTGTACTGCCGCAGCTTTTTTAGTTGTTGCAATAGCCGGTTTACTGGAAGAACAACTCGCTAAAGTTGCTATTATGAAGAGTATTATAATTTTTTTAAACATTCGTTTTGAGTATTGGTAATTTCTTCTGCTTCAATTTTAAATTCATACCTTCAATTCCCTGCAATCCGCCTGTGTGAATGAGTAAAATTTTTGAATGCGCAGGAAAATAATTTTTGTGGATTAAATCTATAACGCCAAAAACCATCTTTCCCGTATAAATTGGATCTAAGGGCACTTTATTTTCTTCAAAAAAAGCATTGATAAATTCAATTAATTCTAAATTTATCTTGCCATAACCTCCAAAATGATAGTCAGAAATTAAATCCCAGTTATCTTTTTTGGCAAAAATACGAATTTCATCGGTTAAAAAGTCACCTTTTAACGCCGGAAAACCTAAAATTTTCTGATTTGGCGATGCACTATTTATTAATCCCGAAATTGTTCCGCCAGTTCCTACAGCGCAGCAAACATAATTAAATACATCATCTTCAGCTGTCAAAATCTCTTCACAGCCCTTTACGGCAAGTTCATTTGTGCCGCCTTCGGGAACCAGATAAAAATCTCCGAACTTTTCTTTTAGCTTTTCTAAAAACCAATTTTCATTTTTATTCCGATAATCTTCGCGCGAAACAAACTTAAATTTCATTCCGTTTTCCTGAGCAAATTTCAAGGTTGGATTTTTATCGATTTTGTCAAAAAGCTCATCTCCGCGAATAATTCCGATAGTTTTAAAACCCTGTTCTTTTCCTGCATAAGCGACTGCTGCAATATGGTTCGAAAAAGCGCCTCCAAAAGTCAGTAAAGTAGTTTTGTTTTCGGTCTTCGCCTGAAGTAAATTGTATTTTAATTTTCTTAATTTGTTTCCTGAAATAAACGGATGATTCAGATCTTCACGTTTTATTGTCAAAGAAATTTCGTCTGGAAAATGGATATGAAGTTCCTGGTTCAAAATTGGTTTTATTTTAATGTAATGTATTTTAGAAATTGAAAAAAAGATCTGTTTTTCAAATATTCAAAATCACTTTCTTTTGCATAAGCTTCTCTTTCAAAACTAATATTTCGATACGCCAAATCCTTGTTTTTATATTGAATCAAACGAACTAAATATTCTAAAAAGTACCAAATAAAAAAAGGCAGAATCAGCATTTCTTTTTGCTGTTTTAAATGAATTTTTTCATGATTAACAAAAGTTGAATTTGTTTTATCAAAATCATATTTTACTAATACAAACGGAAAAACAGCCATTCCGCGATATCCTTTCGGAATTAAATATTTGGCAACAATCAGAAACATTGGCTGTAAAATTTATAAATTTGTAGCTATAAAATTGTTCGATTTCTATAAAATCATAATCAAATATCTTTATTTTTGATTTTAAGTTTATCAGAAACGAACGCGAAGCAGATTTATGAAACAGCAAAGTAATGAAAATAAATTAATTGAAGGCGAAGATTTTTACTATACGCCCGAAGGTTATAAATGCTTTACCGAAAAACACCATTTAAAAAGAGGTTATTGCTGTAAAAGCGGCTGTCGTCATTGTCCATATGGATTTGATAAAAAAACAGGGCGAATAAACAAACCTTTATAAAGAATAAAAACAATACAAATGAACGTTTTTATAAATAAAAATATACCAAAAGCCGGCATTGCATTACTTGAGGAAAAAGGCATCAACCTTACTGTAAATCCCACTGAGAATGTATTATCAAGAAATGAATTTATCGAAATCTGTAAAAAAAACGATGTTCTTTTGAATGTTGGAGCCAATAATTTAGATGAAGATTTTTTCGAGCAATGTCCTGATTTAAAAGGCATCGCTTTATTTTCCGTTGGATTTGATTCTGTCAATATTCCATCAGCAAATAGTCGCAAAATCCCTGTTGGAAACACGCCTGATGTTTTAAGCAGAGCAACTTCGGATGTGGCTTTTTTATTGATGCAAAGCGTGGCCAGAAAGTCATTTTATAATCATAAAAAAATTATAAACGGAGAATGGGATACCTTTAATGCATTAGAAAATTTAGGACAGGAACTCTACGGCAAAACACTGGGAATATTTGGTTTAGGAAGAATTGGTTTTGAAATGGCTCAAAAATGCAAAGCTGCATTTGGAATGAACATCATTTACCACAATCGATCTCATAATGAAAATACCGAAAAAGAACTTGGCGCAGAGCTCGTAGACTTTGAAACCTTACTTTCGCAAAGTGATGTTTTGAGTATTCATTCTAATTATTCTGAAGAAAACAACGAGCTTTTCAATAAAAATAAGTTTGCTAAAATGAAACGCAATGCTATTTTCATCAATACAGCAAGAGGAAAGTTTCATAACGAAGAGGATTTGTACGATGCCCTGACTCATAATATAATCTGGGGCGCCGGACTTGACGTTACCAATCCGGAACCGATGAAAAAAGATAATCCTTTATTAGAGTTGCCAAACTGTTGCATTTTACCGCACATCGGTTCAGCAACATACGAAGCCAGAAACGGAATGGCAGTTTGTGCCGCACAAAATATAATCGCGGTTTTTGAAAATAAAAAAATGCCATTTTGTGTTAATGAAGAAGTTTATTTTTAATTAGAAAATGTGGCAATTTGATAATTGGATAACTCAGCTATCTAAAATCTAAAATCTAAAATCAACAATCTAAAATATTTGCATGGATATTCGCTCAAGAAAATTTAGGATTAAAATCCACAAATCCTATCACAGGTCGGATATTCGTTATCCCTAGTTTTAATTAGAAAATGTGTCAATTTGAAAATGAGATAATTTCTTTTCAAAGTGAATTTAAATTTAAGCTTCAATTGATTAGATGTTTGATTATTCGGATTCAAAAAATCTGAAATCAACAATCTAAAATCTAAAATTAAAAAAATGACTTTTCAAGAACAAATACAACAAGGAATTCCATCGATATTACCTCCAAAAAAAGAATATGATTTAGCGATTAATCATGCGCCAAAACGAAAAGAAATTCTTTCGGCAGAAGAAAAAAAACTGGCTTTAAAAAATGCATTACGTTATTTTGACGCCAAACATCATGCTGAATTAATTCAGGAATTTTCAGAAGAATTAGAAAAATACGGTCGTATATATATGTATCGCCTGCGTCCAGATTACAGAATGTACGCAAGACCAATCGATGAATATCCGGGGAAATCTTTGCAGGCAAAAGCGATTATGCACATGATTCAGAATAATCTGGATTATGCTGTGGCGCAACATCCGCATGAATTGATTACGTATGGCGGAAACGGAGCCGTTTTTCAAAATTGGGCACAATATTTATTGACGATGCAATATTTGTCTGAAATGACAGATGAGCAGACTTTAACGATGTATTCAGGACATCCGATGGGATTATTTCCTTCGCATGCTGAAGCGCCAAGAGTTGTGGTTACAAACGGAATGGTAATCCCAAATTATTCTAAACCGGACGATTGGGAGAAAATGAATGCACTTGGTGTTTCTCAATACGGACAAATGACCGCGGGAAGTTATATGTATATTGGACCTCAGGGAATTGTACATGGAACGACGATTACGGTCTTGAATGGTTTCAGAAAAATAAAATTAAATCCTGAAGGAAATCTTTTTGTTACTTCTGGACTTGGCGGAATGTCCGGCGCACAGCCAAAAGCAGGAAATATTGCAGGTTGTATTACGGTCTGCGCCGAAGTAAATCCGAAAATCACTAAAATTCGTCACGAACAAGGCTGGATTAATGAAATCGTAACTTCAACAGAAGAATTGGTTAAGAGAGTCAATTCGGCGAAAGCCAATAAAGAAGTAGTTTCCATTGCTTATTTAGGAAATGTAGTTGATGTTTGGGAATGTTTCGACAAAGAAAACATCAAAATTGATTTAGGTTCTGACCAGACTTCGTTACATAATCCGTGGGCGGGAGGTTATTATCCGGTTGGAATTTCGTTTGAAGAAGCAAATGAAATGATGGCCAATAATCCGAATTTATTCAAAGAGAAAGTTCAGGAATCTTTACGCCGTCAGGCAAAAGCAATTAACAAACATACCGCAAAAGGAACTTACTTTTTTGATTACGGAAATGCCTTTTTACTAGAAGCTTCACGCGCCGGAGCAGATGTTATGGCCAAAAATAATATCGATTTTAAATATCCAAGTTATGTTCAGGATATTATGGGACCAATGTGTTTTGATTACGGTTTTGGTCCTTTTAGATGGGTTTGTACTTCGGGTAAACCGGAAGATTTGCAAAAAACAGATACGATTGCAAGTCAGGTTTTAGAAGAATTGGCAAAAACGGCTCCAAATGAAATTCAGCAGCAAATGCAGGATAACATTAAATGGATCAAAGGCGCGCAGGAAAACAAACTCGTTGTAGGTTCTCAAGCCAGAATTTTATATGCTGATGCCGAAGGAAGAATTAAAATTGCAGAAGCGTTTAATCAGGCGATTGCCAAAGGCGAAATTGGAACTGTTGTTTTGGGCCGCGATCATCATGATGTTTCCGGAACCGATTCTCCTTACCGAGAGACTTCAAACATCTATGACGGTTCTCGCTTTACGGCAGATATGGCGATTCAAAACGTGATTGGAGACAGCTTTAGAGGTGCAACGTGGGTATCGATTCATAACGGTGGCGGAGTTGGCTGGGGAGAGGTTATAAATGGCGGATTTGGTATGGTTCTTGATGGTTCTAAAGAGGCTTCAAAGCGTTTAGCTTCAATGCTTTTCTGGGATGTTAACAACGGAATTTCAAGAAGAAGCTGGGCTCGAAACGACGAAGCTATTTTTGCTATAAAAAGAGCGATGGAAGTTCAGCCTTTATTAAAAGTAACTTTACCTAATATTGTAGACGAAAGTTTATTTTAATACAAAATTGTCACCCTGAGCGAAGTCAAAGGAATGTCACCCTGAGCGAAGTCGAAGGGGGCGCTTAGCTGACCGGAAAATAAAGAACATTAAATTTAATTATATGAAAACATTCAAATTAGTACCCGTTTTTTTGCTTTTAATATTAGCCTCCTGCAGCACCGTTAGTGTTTATTCTGATTACGACAAAAACGTAGATTTTGCACCTTATAAAACCTATGCTTTTTTTAAGCCGGGAATTGACAAGGTTGAAATTTCTGATTTGGATAAAAGACGAATTCTTCACGCCATAGATACTGAATTACAGGCTAAAGGTTTTACCAAAAGCGAAAATCCTGATTTATTAGTAAACATTTTTACTAAATCAAGAGAACAAGTAAATGTCAACCAATTTAGCGCCGGATGGGGCTACGGTTGGGGTTGGGGATGGAATCCTTACATGATGTACGGAAACCAGACAACAGTTTCAACTTCGACAGAAGGAACTTTATTCATCGATTTAATCGATGCTAAAAAGAAAGAAATGATCTGGCAAGGTGAAGGCGTTGGAACTTTAACCAAAAATGTTGACAAAAAAGATGCAAGAGTGCAGGAAATTGTAAGCAAAGTTTTGGCTCAGTATCCGCCGGTTAAGAAATAAGTTTTCAGTCTCAGTTTTCAGTTTTCAGTTTTCTCAAAACTAAAACAGAGATTGAGTCATTTCTAAAAAAATAATTAATTATATTTGTTATTCAGACAACAGAAAAATGACAAACTTTAGTAACATTATTATCGCTATTATTAGCATTATTGCAATTGAGCAATGATGGCGAGGTGTTATATAAATAAGTAAACAAATACAATTTATGAAACCTCCCAAACCGGGAGGTTTTTTTATTTTAAATAGCCACGAATTACACGAATTAACACGAATCATTTTTTTACATCAAAGAATAAAAATTAGGAAAAATTGGTGTAATTCGTGGCAAAAAAAACAAACCATCATGGATTTATTTAACGAAGTACTCGCCGCAAAAAGACAACTTGAAAATGTAGTTGCCGCTACTCCACTCACACAAAATTTAAACCTTTCGGAAGAATTTAAAGCTACTATTTTATTAAAAAGAGAAGATTTGCAAATTGTTCGGTCGTATAAAATCAGAGGCGCTTATAATAAAATTTCTTCGTTAAACGAAAAAGAAAAAGCAACGGGAATTGTTTGTGCCAGTGCAGGGAATCATGCACAGGGTGTTGCTTATTCCTGTCATTTATTGCAGATAAAAGGCAAAATTTATATGCCCAAAACCACTCCGAAACAAAAAGTAAAACAAGTTCAGTTGTTTGGAAAATCGTTTGTGGAAATCATCCTTACCGGAGATACTTTTGATGATGCTTATGCTTCGGCAACTGCAGATGCCATTAAAAATCATAAAACATTTATTCATCCTTTTGATGATGCCAAAGTTATTGCGGGTCAGGGAACTGTAGGATTAGAAATTCTGGAAAGCTATAAAGAACCAATTGATTATGTTTTTGTACCCATCGGCGGTGGCGGACTAGCTTCTGGTTTGTCTGAAGTTTTTAAAAATTTGAGTCCGAATACAAAAATTATTGGTGTTGAACCAAAAGGCGCTCCTTCGATGAAAACTTCTATTGAAGAAAATAAAAATACGGCCTTAAAAACAATCGACAAATTTGTTGACGGCGCAGCTGTAAAACAAGTGGGAGATTTGACTTTTGATATTTGCCGAAATAATTTAGAAGATATTATTCTGGTTCCCGAAGGAAAAGTCTGCACGACAATTTTACGTTTGTATAACGAAGAAGCAATGGTTGTAGAACCTGCGGGTGCATTGACAATTGCGGCTTTAGATTTTTATAAAGACAAAATAAAAGGTAAAAATGTAGTTTGCGTGGTTAGTGGAAGTAATAACGATATTGAAAGAACAGCCGAAATAAAAGAACGCTCTTTATTATATGAAGGTTTAATGCATTATTTTTTGATTCAGTTTCCTCAGCGTCCGGGTGCTTTAAAAGAATTTGTCAATAATATTTTAGGCCCGGATGATGACATTACGTATTTTCAATTTCATAAAAAAAACAATCGCGAAGTAGGCTCTGTAGTTGTTGGTTTAGAATTGAAAAATAAAAAAGACATTATGAATATTAAACTCAATATGACTAAAAACGGATTCGAATTTCACTATTTAAATGACAATCAGGAATTGTTTACGCAGTTAATTGGATAAAAAAAAAGGCTGCCTGAAATAATATCAGACAGCCTTTGCACTCAATATAAAATTACTAATTGAATTCGGAATTATTGTTTGATAACTTTTTTAGAATAAGAACCTTTGCTATCCGTAACTTTTACAATATAAAGTCCTTTTGGTAATTTTGAAATTTCAACTTCTGCTTCATTTCCGTTTGCAAAATCAATCGTTCTTTTTAAAAGATTTTGTCCCGTAGCTGAATAAATTTCAACCTGACCGGAACCTGAATTTGGTGTGTTTATTTTTAAATAATCATTTGTAGCGTTTACATAAATAGAAAGATCAGAAGAAGAATCAACTTCTTCTACAGCTACTTTTTTAGCCGTAGATTCAACCTGAATCAATTGCCATTGCTGATTTAAACCTCCTGTATAACTCCAAACCTGAATATTGGCGCCGTTTGCCGTAGAAACATTTTCAACATCCAATGATTTTCCACTATTCACATTAATGATTTTATAGTAACCTCCGCCAAGACTCGTAACAGTCCATTTAAATTCATTAGAAGCTGAGAAGGTTTTTTGCTGCACTTTTAATCCGTCAGCTGCGCCGTTATTTTCAACTGCAAGATACATTCCTGTAGATTTTACAATGATGTAATAATTACCGCTTCCGTCAGAAACAAATTTCCAGCGCTGATTATTTCCTCCACCGTTTGTGATATCATATTGCTGAATTCTTCCTCCGCTTACAGTCGAATTATCTGCAACATCCAAACCTTTATTACTATTTCTTGAAATAATATTGTAGTAACCCGGAAATCCTGTAACTGGAGGGGTTCCCGCACTCCAGGTAAATGTAACCGCTGATGAAGCCGGAACTGTATAATTAAATGCCGATGATCCTGAAACGACTTTTATCGTATTTGATCCGCCTGAATTATAGACTACCAGTGAAACAGAACCATCAGGGTTTTTAAATCCGGCAGAAACAATACTTCCATTTGTACTTGACGAACTAATTCGTACAGCGCCCGGTTTTACAAATTTTGAAATTTGACCAATAATATAATACGCCACATTTTTAGTATAACTTGTACTATTGTTAACCGTAATTGCTCCTAAGCAAGTGTTGCATCCGCCAGGAGTACGCGGGCCTAAACCTGAATTGTTTGCTGCGTTCCATTCCAGAACTGTTTTTGCCCAATTATTTGTACTTCCAATAACGACGTTTTGCATGTGCCAGCCAAAATCTCCGCTAAAACTTCCGCCTGATCCTGTGTATTGTTCTGTAAAATAAACATTTTTATTCGTTGCATTTCGAACTGTTGACATGGCAGAAATATTTCCTAAATACAAATGAAATGCCGCGCCATCGACATAACTGCTGTTATTTAAAACATCAATAGGATAAGCCGTATTATCACAGTTATGATCAAAAGCTATGATTTTTATGTTTCCAAAACCTGCCGCAGCCATTTGAGGTCCAAGCTGTTGATTAATGAAATTTTTCTGCTCTGTAGAATTCATAAGCATACTTGGCTCATTATTTGGATTTTCAGGTTCGTTTTGAGGTGTGATTCCCCAAATAGAAATTCCCTGTGCCTGCATTGCTGTAAAGTATTTTACAAAATACTTAGCATAAGCCGTATAATATTGTGCTTGCAAACTTCCGCCAACCCAGGAATTATTGGTTTTCATCCAGCGTGGCGCTGACCACGGAGTTGCTAATATTTTTATGTTCGGATTAATTAATTGAATCTTTTTAATAATAGGAATCAGATACGTTAAGTCCGGTCCGTTAAGACTAAAATTATTCATATTAACATCGCCCGAAGTTTCATTGTAACTATAAGAAGAACTGCTTAAATCTGAAGCTCCTATACTAATACGAACAACACTCGCGTTTAATCCTGTAGTTGGATTATACAAATCATTCAGTAATTGATTTTGCTGTGTCGCTGCCATTCCGCTGATAACTTCGCAGCTTCCTTCTGTAAGTGTATATCCAAAACCATCCATGGTTTGATAGGTTGTAGACGGATTCACGGTAACTGTAGAAGGATTTGATCCTGAATTTGTTCCGAAACTCACAGTCGATTGTTGCTGCAATAATTTGGTCTGATCGCCGGATGTGATCCATGGCGTCACAGTTTGTGCATTTGTTTTAATTATTGAAATCAAGATAAAGCAAAACAGCATTATCAATTTTATTTGGTTTTGTGGTTTGTGGGTAATTTTGTTCATAGTTTTGAGGTTTTAGATAATTAAATTTTTCTTATTTTTTAAGATTAATTTTATTAATTCACTTCAATATTATGCTAAATTTAATTAAAATGATATTTTTCTTACATTACAAATACACATCATTTTAAAATTACGACCTTACAAAAACTTATCTGTATTTTTTATATCAAATTGATATACAATACATTAATACAATAAAAAAGAATAAAAATCTTACTTTTAAATTTGAAAAAATCATAAAATGCTAAAAACGGCATATAAATCTTTGTTTCCCTGTTTGCAGCGTATTTCAGAAACTCATTTTGATAAATAAATAATCCCCAAATGATAAATATCAGAATTTATAAATCATGATATGTCGTATTTTTGCAAATCATTTTGATATAGAAATTATGGCAGCTCTAAAAGACATTTCAAACATACAAGACATACAATTAATGGTCGATACTTTTTATGATAACGTTAGAAAAGACGATCTTCTCGGACCTATTTTCAACGACAAACTGCAGGATCGCTGGCCGGTGCATTTGCAGAAAATGTATGGTTTTTGGCAGACTATTTTGTTTGATGTTCGTGCCTATTCCGGAACGCCTTTTCCACCACACAAACAATTACCTGTAGATAAAACACATTTTGATCGCTGGATTCAACTTTTTAATTCTTCTATCGACAATCTTTTTTCAGGACCAATTACAGAAGAAGCAAAAATGCGCGCAACCAATATGGCCTTTATGTTTAACCACAAAATTGAATATTTTAGAAATTTAGAAAGTCAATAAAAAAAGTCGCAAATTCAAGAGGTTTTTCTTTTAAATAATTCGTGAATTCGTGGCAAAAACATACCAGTATTTTAAAAACCCATACAATTGCAGATCTTCAAGAAAACTGTAACAGAAGATTATATTAAACTAAAATATTTTAATTAATCGCAGGAAAAAGCCATTCAAATTCGTAATTTTACATTCTTAATCTACAACGTTTTCGAAAATGAATGCATCTATAGAAACAAATCCATTATTGGAAAGATTGCCAAAACACTTACAGCAATTCATCAAACCTCAGGATTATAGCGATTACACTCCTATAAACCAAGCAGTTTGGCGTTATGTAATGCGTAAAAATGTAGATTATTTATCAAAAGTTGCACATCACTCTTATTTGGATGGTTTGAAAAAAACCGGAATCGAAATTGATTCTATTCCAAGTATGTACGGAATGAACAGAATTTTAACTGAAATTGGCTGGGCTGCCGTTGCAGTTGACGGATTTATTCCGCCAAATGCTTTTATGGAGTTTCAGGCTTATAATGTTCTGGTTATTGCTTCAGATATTCGTCAATTAGAACATATTGAATATACGCCTGCACCGGATATTATCCACGAAGGTGCCGGCCACGCTCCTATTATTGCAAACCCTGAATATGCAGAATATTTGCGTCGTTTTGGTGAAATTGGATGCAAAGCCATTTCATCTCACAAAGATTATCAAATGTATGAAGCAATTCGTTTGCTTTCCATTTTGAAGGAAGCTGAAGACACTCCACAAGAAAAAATAGACGAAGCCGAAAAAGCAGTTGCCGATTTGCAAAACAATATGGGCGAATTATCTGAAATGGCTCAGATTCGAAATTTACACTGGTGGACAGTGGAATACGGTTTAATTGGAACTGTGGAAAACCCAAAAATATATGGTGCCGGATTGCTTTCTTCTATCGGTGAAAGTGCCTGGTGCATGACCGATAATGTAAAGAAAATCCCTTATGATATTTCTGCTGCGAATCAAAATTTTGATATTACGCAATTACAGCCTCAACTTTATGTTACGCCGAATTTCTCTTATTTAAGTTTGATTCTGGAAGAGTTTGCCAATAAAATGGCGTTAAGAACAGGAGGACTTTCGGGAATTAAAAAACTAATTCATTCTAATGCTTTAGGAACAATTGAATTAAGCACCGGTTTACAGATTTCGGGAGTTTTTACCAATGTTCTGGAAGAGGAAGGAAAACCGGTTTACATTCAGACAACCGGAAAAACAGCTTTATCTTACCGTGAAAAAGAATTGGTTGGTCACGGAACTTTAACACATCCACACGGTTTTGGTAGTCCGATTGGGAAGTTGAAAGGCTTTAATTTAGCGATTGAAGATATGAGTCCGAAGGATTTACAGGCTTATAGCATTGTTGAAAATGAAACTGTAAAACTGGAGTTTGAAGGCAACATTATTGTTGAAGGCGAAATCATTACGGGTTCAAGAAATCTGCACGGTGAAATTATCCTAATCAGTTTTAGAAATTGTACGGTAACACAAGGCGAAACTATTTTGTTTCAGCCTGACTGGGGAAATTACGATATGGCAATTGGTAAAAAAGTGGTTTCTGCTTTTTCCGGTCCAGCCGATGTGAATAGTTTTGATCTGATTAATTCTGTTCCAAAAACAACTACAATTAAAGCAAAACATACTGACGAACGAGACGATTTAGAAGTTTTATACCAAACAGTTCGTCTGATCAGAGAAAATAAAGATTCAAAATCAGAACTGAAATCTGTGTTTCAAAAAGTAAAAGAAAATCACTCAAACGATTGGTTACTTTCTGTTGAAATTGCTGAACTTTTGAAAGATTCTGAAGAGAAACAACTTTTACAGGAAGTCTTGGTTTATCTGGATCAATTGAAGGCAAAACGTCCTGAAGTGGCTCATTTAATTTCCGGAGGTTTGGATTTGATTTTTGACAAGGAAGCTGTTTAAGGTTTGCCACGAAGGCACTAAGACGCTAAGTTTTTTTTGATTGTGGTGAATTTATTTCTCGCAGATTTGGCAGATTGAGCAGATTTTAATCTCTCGCAAAGACGCAAAGTCGCAAAGTTTATCAAAGCTATAATTTAATCGTACTGTTTTGTGTCATTTCGACGGAGGAGAAATCACATAGAATTCCAGATGGAATGTCCTCAATCTTTGTAGAGTTCCGCGTGTGATTTGTCCTCCGTCGAAATGACAAGATTGTGAAAAAACCTTTGAACCTTTGCTACTATGAACCTCTGAACCTTCCCCTATAACTTTAAATCTTCATTAAGATCTGTATCAGATTCGATTGTTTTTCCTTCGTATTGCAGCTTCCAACCCATTGAATTTGTCAGGATTAAAATTTTAGACAATTCACTGATTAATCGGTTTTGAGCGTTGGTTTTGAGAGAAGATTTTTCGATTTTTTTAGCCAGATTTGCTTTTACTGATTTGTTGATTTTATTATAATCATCGCCCGTAAAAGGATTTAATTTGCTTTGCTCAACATCATAAAACTGAATATCCGGATTGATGGTAATTTCTTCTTTTGGAATATTTAAAATCGTAATGGTTTTGTTTTTTTCGTCGATGTCGTATTTCATTTTATGCAAATCATACGCCACCGTTACATTTGCATTGACAACTACCAACGCTTTTTTCTCAAAAGAAAGCATATCCATCAAATATTTCTGTTGATTTTTATAGGTAATCACTTCAGAGAAATGCCCTTCGGTAACAACCAGTTTGCCAACATTTAAAATTTGCTGCTGAATTAAATTGGTATTGTAATCAATTGTAGAATCATCGTCTCTTTTGAATTGACAGTATTTGAAAGCCAGAACTATTAAAAGTACTACGGCAGCTAAAACTATTATTCTTTTTATTAAATTTTGCATTCCATTATTTTATTAGACCAATTTACAAAATGCGAATTAAAGTTTGCCACGAATTACACGAATTTTCACCAATTAAAGTTTCCGCGTATATATAAGTAAGATTTGTGAAATTGAATTAGCTAATATTAATTCATTCCAAATTCGTGCAATTCGCGGCGAAAAAAAATCTTTTAAAATGGATAGCCAATCGCGATATTCAAAATCAGGTTTTCTTTTCTCCAAGGACCGCTTCCAAAATCAATATCTTTTATTACCCATCTTTCATTTTCAGGTAAATACGGTTTTCTTAACGGAAATGCCAAATCGGTTCTTAAAATCAGGAAAGACAAGTCGAAACGTAGTCCTGCTCCTGCTCCAACGGCCATTTCTTTCATAAAATCTTTAGTGAATTTAGCTCCGGGTTTGTTTGGGTCTTCATTCACCAACCAGACATTTCCCGCATCCAGAAACAATGCGCCTCGTACAACACTAAAAAGTTTAGCCCTGTATTCTGTACTAAATTCTAATTTTAAATCTCCGGATTGATCAGGTAAGTAATCGTTTGTAGTAACGGTATTTAAGTAACTTCCAGGCCCAAGCGATCTTGCTCTAAAAGCACGAATACTATTGGTTCCCCCAACTACAAATTGTTTTGATGTTGGCAACGCAAGCGAATTTCCGTATGGAATCCCGGCGCCTACAATAATTCTGCTCGCCCATTCGCTCTCTTTACTTAATTTCAAATAATGTCTGAAATCAGCTTTAAGTTTTACATACTGACTAAACGGAACATCAAAAATACTTTTCTGATTGCCTTCTTTTACGTTTGCTCCGGTTGCCAAACCTGTTATATTTCCGGCCAGATCTAATTCTCCATTAAAATAAAACGTATTTTTTCTACGTTTCTGCATCGTATTCGTATACGTAAATTGATACGTTGGCCCAAAAATTAATTGCTTTTCGATTACTTTTCCAAGTGCCGGATCATCTTTAATATCTTGCAAATATTCTTCTGTTACATTATTTGGACTTACATACGTAACATCTAAAACATTTAATTGATGTTCTTTTCGGGCATTTTCTTTCCATAAATAACCAAAAGAAGCATTAAAAGAATTTAGTGCATAAAGCTGGGTCCTATTTTGAAATTCATATCGAAGTGTGGCTTTTGTTCTTGGCACAAATTCACTTGAACCGCCAAATTTAAATGGCGCAATAAATCGCGGCCAGGTTAAACTGGTTTCTGCTCCAAGTTTATAAATGTTTTTCCCGTTGTTTGTTCCCGAAAGCTGAAAATCGGCACCGCCAAAGACAGATACGGTAAGCAATTCGGCACCACGAAATAAGTTTCTGTTATTCCAGTTTAGATTCACTTCTGTTCCGGTATAACTGGCTGAATTTGTTTTTCCTAAAACCTCTACACGAATGAATTTTTTCGGCAAAAGCGTTAAGTAATAATACGAATCCAACGTCTTCGGTAAACTATCAGACTGTTTAAATTCGTTTTTTACAAAATTAAATGTACCCAGGTTTACAAATCTATTCAAGGTCAAATTATGATCTTTTCTGTTGTAAAGATCTCCTTTTTTAAAATAAATAGTCCGGTCAAAAACTCTTGGATTGAAGGTATTTGCGGTATCAATTATGGTAAAATCCTTGTATTGTACGACATCTTTTTGGGTATATCTAACGCTGTCTTTTGAAATCGAAAAATTTGGATACACCACAATTTTCCCAATTTTATAGGCTGTAAGTGCTTTTGGCGGTGCATCGGCTTTTATAACCAGTTTTACTTTTACCTCATGATCGCCTTTACTGCTATCGACCTGAGCCAGAATATAATCAGGATTAAAATAATAATATCCTTTTTCCTTTAGTCTCGCGTCTATACGTTCACGTTCGGCTTTAATAACATCCAGATCATATGGCTTGCCTACTTTTAGTAAACTTCTTCTGCTTGATCTTCCTATTATTCTTGACATTGCTAAGGAATCATCCGGAAAAGTCACACTTTTAATGATATATTGTTTTTTGGGCACAACTGTATATTCTGCTGTAGCTCTTTTGTTTTTAGCTGTAGAATCTGCGCTGACACGGGTTTTAAAATAGCCGCGATTCTCCGTAAAATTTCGTAATACTGATGCGTTATAATCTAAATCGACTTTGCTAAAAAGCACCGGTTCTTCGCCTACTTTATTTCGAAGCCAATATCGTATTCCTTTTTCTTTTTTAGGTTCGCCGGCAATGTTATAAATCCATAATTTTGGTCTTAAACCAAAAATTTGTTTATTGGGTTTTGGACGCAATAAATCTTCCAGTTCTTTTTCGAGCTCTTTTCTTTGTTTCTTTTTAATAACAGAATCCTTTACCGTTACAGTTGCTCCCGTGTATAATAAATCGCCTTCCGGCAGATATTTAGTGTTGCTGCATCCCAGAACAAAAAACAAGGATACCAGCATCATCAAATATTTTATATATCTAATATTCATATCACTATGTTTTTTGCTCATTTCCTTCAATTGATTCATTTTCCTGGTTTTCTTCTTTTTCCTTTTCTTCTTTCTCTTTCTGTTTCTTTTTTTCTTTGCGCAGTTTTTCGTCCTTAATCATTTCTTTTTCTTCTGCAGAACGATGAAAAAGTTCACGGAATTTATTGTAACTCATCGTGATAATAAACGCAACTCCGGTTTCTACAACCTGCCCTTCTACCGCAACCTGATATTCATTTTTTCGATAAGCACGAACCATATATCGGCCGTCTTTTGTAAGCTGATAATCTAATGCAACGTCTCCGGCAATGTTTGTACTTTCTTCGTTTGCGCGCTCCTGACCTTCAACTCCAAAACTACTTCCAACAGTGACTTTTAATCTGTCGTCAAGCAGTTTTTTTGAAACACCAACATTCAAATCGGTTCTGTTTTCTCTCGTTCCTGAGGTATAATCGTCTGTAGATTCCAGATCAAACTCTAATTCAACGCCTTTTACTAATTCTCCGGCCAAATCGTTTAATTGCTGTGACAGAATTTTGCTCACACTTTGTCTTGCCAGTGATTCTGCACTTGTTCCGCCGCTTTCGCTTGCAAACGGATTTTCGCCAATAAATCTGTTCAATAATAAAAGTGCAAAAACCTGTTTGTTTAATTCTGCCGGTTCTTGTCGAAGCTGTTCCAGTTTTGCCTGTGAAGCCGAAACAATATCTGACGAAACATCGTAATTTCCGTCTGGCAGAATAATATCAAAACTAATTTCAGGTTTCAATAATTCGCCTTTCATTTTCAAATGCGTCTCAAACGGAATTTTCTGTTTGTATGTATTTCTGATTGTTGGACTAACTGCTAACTGATTTCCTAACAAATCGATTGGTGCAGTTTCAACTTTATAAATTGCTGTAATGTTTAATGTTGCCATTGTTGGTTCACCATTCCAGGTAATCGAACTTCCTTTTTGAATGTCAAATTTTCGACGAATCATATTGAAATTCATTTCATACGCCCCTTCAGAAAACTCATATTTACCGGTTAAAGTCGTTTTTCCAGAAGGATCGATTCCACCTGTAAGCTGTGCTTCTCCTTTAAGATTTAGATAATCTCCGTTTCCTTTATCGATAACCAATGTAAGTTCTGCTTCTTTATCGATTGTAATATCAACGCTTACATCCATTCCTTTCAACTCAGACTGGTTGAGTTTTTCCTGCATTTCTGCAGTTTGTTTCAGATACAAATTATCTTCATCAACAAATTCTACAATCCCTTCTCTATCAGCGATTGAAGGATCTGATTGTGGTAAAACAACAGAGAATTTTGTTTCTTTATTGATCTTGATATTTCCGCCAATTACCGGGCTGTCAAGTGTTCCTTTTATGTTTAATTTGGTATCTAAAAACAAATCGCCATAAAACAAATCGTTGTCTGCCGCTTTTGAGTGAATCGCTCTAAAGTCATTGGCCACAACGGTTAAACCAAAATTATATTTTCTAAAATCCGGAGACTGAATTGTTCCGTCTATTGATAATTCGTTGTCATTTTCGTCAATAAGCGTAAACTTATCAAACGAAATTATATCATTTGCAAACGTGATTTTTTCCTGATCTGTTTTAAAATATGAATTAAGCTGGGTAACTCTAAACGCTGTGTCGTTAAAGTTTAATTCACCGCCAATTTTAGGAGCAGAAGAGTTTCCGGTGATTTTGAAATTTCCTGATAAGTAGCCTTTACCTTCCGTAATATTCCCCATCGTAAATCCCTGAATACTTTTGATATTCAGTTTATTGATGTCTACATTAAAATCTAAATTTCCACCTTTTATCGCATAATTCCCTGTCAGTTTTACATCATTATCCTGCCCGGTTAAATTGACGTTTGCAGCCAGAATATTGTTGGTTTTATTGTCTACTTTTATTTCAATATCGCCAACCGGTTCTGCTTTAAAAGCAAAATCAGTAATTTTTATATCCGATGTAAAAGTTGGACTTGTCATTACGTTTTCGACCACGGCATTTCCGTTTATCAATCCCTGCATCAACAACTCATCTTTTTTGACCATGTTTAAAATGGTTTCGATTTTGAAGTTTACAAAATCTACCTGTAGTGGCGCATTATTCTGAGTTCCCTGTGACTGGATTTTTAACTCATTTCCGGCATTATCCAGATAAAACTTATTGATGTAAAGTCTTTTACCTCCAAATTCAACTGAATTTTCAGGATCAACATTCCATTTATCATAATTAAGGACAAAGTTTTCAGCATCAATTTTAAAGATGTTTTTACTATCCTCACGATTCAGGTTTCCGGCAATATAATACTGTTGTTTGTCTTTTGCATCTTTTACTTCAAGCGCATAAGTCAGGATATTATTTTGCATATTTCCGGATAAACTGGTAAACGGAATTTTCATTGAACCACTTTCTATTGTTGCAACAGAGATTTGATATTCAAGCGCATTTTCTTTGGCTTCGATATTTATTTTCCCGTCGGCAATAGTATTGTTTGCGTAAACAATTCTCGGAATCGTTCCTTTAACTTCCAAAGAATCGGTTACGTTGTTGTATTTTCCTGTAATTTTAATTGGCTCTAAACCAGTTAATTTTGGAATTAATTTAAAAAGCAACGGATCATTATCAATTGTCAATGTAAAAGCCAGTCGTTGTTCATCAGCTTCTCCGTTTACTTTCGGATTTTGTAAATCAAGATATTTCGATAATGATTTTTTTATTGCCGCCGTTAAAGTCGTTAGTTTGTATTTTCCGTCAACTTCGGCTTTTAAAAACTGAGATGAAATTTTGATATTGTTTCGGGTTTCATCTGAAAAAGCAATTACTCTTACTGAATCTAAAACAATTGGTTCTGCTTCCTGTAAAATCTGAACGTTCGAAAGAAACACTTTTCCGTTTAGAAAATCCGGATTACTGTTTGCAATATCGGCATCAACATTTCCGCGCAATTTCATTGGTCCGGCATGAAGATTCAGCTTTTCAAGATCGGCAATATCCAGGTTTAATTTTAATTGAATCGAAGGATATTTGTCTTTTGTACTTCCGCTTGCGGCCAAATCAAAATTCAAATTCGGATCATTCATACCGGATTTAACATTAAAAAATCCATTTTTAATATTTCCTTTTAAAGCTAAATCTCTGTACGTATATTTATTAAAAACTGCTTTCTGAACCAAACCGTCTAATTCTGCCTGCGCTGTTTTTGGGTCTAAACCTTTGCCTTTTACTTTCGCTTTAAGCGTAATTTTTCCAATCGAGTCATTTTTGATTAATCGGCCTAAATCAAAATCAAGCAAATAAACCGTCGCGTCGTATTTCTCTTGTTTTTTAATTCGCTGATCAAATAAAGCATCAACTTTTGCATTTCCGAAACTACTGTTTAATGCCAGATTCGTTTTGAAATTCTGAACTGAACCTTTAAATTTTCCCTGCAAATTAAATTGAGAAGGCAATTGAATGTTTTTTGGAATTGTTCCTGCCGGAATAAAAGAATAAACATCTTTTGAAGTACTTGATAACTTTTTGATATTCAAATCGTAATAAGCTTTCTGAGCATCTGGCAAACCGGTAATTTTCCCCGAAAGGGAAACTTTTGTAGTTCCAATTCCGCTCATTTCAAACTGAGGAATGTTCAGGTCTTTTATTTTTCCACTCAAACGTGTATTCAAATATAAAATGGCATTTGGATTACTTTTAAACGGATTTGTTTTTTGTAAATCAGGTGCAAAAAGTAAAATGTCTTTAAATCCAATTTTGGACTGGTTTAAATTAGCGTCTATAGTCAGGTTTCCTAAATCTTTTTTTAATGCGTTAAGCGAAGCATACTTCAATTTTATTTTATTTTGAACTAAAGTTTGAGGCGTTCTCAGGTATAAATTTTCTAAAGACGCATTTTTAGGTCCGTAAAAGAAATTGGTTTTTAGAGACTGAATCTCCAATCCTCTTTTTTCATTTGCGGCAAGCGATTTTATATTTCCCGAAATTATATCATTTCCGTAAGACAGTTTTTCTGCCTTAAGATTGAATTTCTTCAAATCTAAATGACTGTAATCAATTCCTTTTTGAGTAGGTTTTGATTGCATATCATCAAACTTGAAAACGATATCTTGTATATCAACCTCATTTAGTTTTACTTTCCAACCTGTTTGTTTAATGGAAGTTGAATCTAAACTTGGTGCTTTAATTTGTTTGTCTTTTGCCCCTAATCTTAAGTTCCCTTTTAAGTTTTTTAATTTGAAAGAATCGAAATCTAAAAGCTGTTTGTTCAGGTCAATTTCGTTAACCGTTAAATCCAGGTTTCCCAGTTTTATTCCGGAATCTAATTTGGAATCTTTATTATCGTAAGAAACATCAATTTTTGACAAACTGATTTTATCTAATTTAAGTTTGAAGTCTTTTCTTTTAGAAATGGTATCAACAGTTTCAACAGAAACTTCAGCAATTTTTTCGACCGCATCCTGATCCAAAACCAATTTCAATCCGTTTAAATTAATATTCGGAATGTCAAAATTCATTTTATCCAATTCAAATTTGTTGAATTTGGTATCAAAATGCGTCAATTTTACTTTTACATCATTTTTAGCAAAATCATCTTTGAAATTAAAATTGATATTATCCAGATTAACTTTTACAACCGAAATTTTAAAAGGTTTACTGTCCGGATCTTCCACTTTTGGTTCTTTTGATTCGAATGCTTTTATGATATAATCGAAATTGAAAACGCCTTCTTTATTTCTTGAAATATTGGCAGTTGTATTTTCCAATGAAACCGAATTGATTTCTAATTCACTGCTAATCAATTTAAATAAATCAACATCAACTTCCAAACGTTTTCCGGCAAGTAGAATATTCTTTTTTTGATCTTCAAAATAAAAACCTTCGAGAACTACATCTTTTGGAAATTTGATTAAAATTCGGTCTAATGAAACCTTGGTTTTTATCTTATCATGCAGATACGCTATGGCTTTATCTTTAGCATAGTTCTGAATTGACGGGAGCTGAATTAAAATTGTAAGGAGAAGTAAAAGTGCAACTACAGACCCTACGCACCAAAGTAGTACACGTAGTGTTTTTTTAAGAAAGTGAATTGATTTCTTATTCATACGTCAGTAAACACGATTAGATTAAAATTGCATTGATAAAAACTGTATTTCTACAGTTTACAAAATTGTAAATTTTAAACTTTAACAATTTACATAATTATGCGTAATTATTCTAAAATTATACTGAGGAATAGTTAATTTCTTACTTTAAAAAGTCGCGAAATTTTGCTGAAATGGCTCTAAGTCGCAAACTTTTTTTGTTTTTAAAATCTAATATGCGGCAATTTTTTGCTCAGAAGATTTATTTTTTGCTGAAGTTTGGCTAAGAATTTCTGATGCTGTTCAGATTCCGGATTGAAGCTTCTGTGACGCAGGCTTTTTTGAATTTCTTCAATTTCTTTCATGATCAAAAAAGCATTTTCAGCAATATAATTTTCACTGAATTTATGCCATATAAAATCAATTGCAACCTGATTGGGATGCAGCATATCTTCGGCATAAAAACGATAATCACGAAGTTCATCCATCATGATTTCGTACGAAGGAAAATAGTTATGAGTTGTGTCCCGAAGCTTCGGGAGTGAGTTTTGAGTTTTTAATGTCTGATGAAGAGCTGTAAACAAATGGGATTTGCTTAATTGATTTTCGACAAAACCATCTTTTATATGACGAACTGGCGAAACGGTAAAAATGAAGTTTATGTCCGGATTAATTGTCTGGATTAAATGGATTGTATTTTGAATGCTTTTGTCGATTATATCAGTAGACAATAATTCTTTTGAGAATTGTTTTTGAGGTACTTTATGGCAATTGGCAACGATTTCATCACTTTCTGTATTTCTGTAAATCCAGGACGTTCCGTAAGTGATAATTAGGTGTGTTGCTTCTTTTAGCTGTTTGTTGGTTTCTGCAATTGCTTTGTTTAAAGTTTCCAGTAATTCCTGTCGGTCTGAATTGGTTAAATCCGAATGTACTTCATACGAATGCCAGCGTTCATTGTGAAAGAAAACATCTTTTTCTGTAAATTCTTTTTCCTGAATTGTTCTTTCGATTATTTTTTCAATCGAAACCGGATTAAAAATAATTCCGAATGGATTTGTCTCATTTTGAAACTTAAAATAATCAAATTTATCGGCTATGTTTTCGGCAAAACAGGAACCAAAAGACAATACTTTCGAATTATAATCGATTGGATTAGCGTTTTTAGAAAGCGGGATTTCAGTTCTGAATTGCATGGTTTTTTATTTGAACACGAATTTCACGAATTTTCGTCAATAAAAAAACCAAATACGGAAAGTATTTGGCTTTTATGAATTTAAAATTTAATCTCAATATGTGTATTCAATTTCATATTCTATTGATTTACCGTCTCCTGCAAATGAGGTGTGTTTTATAGGGTAATTTTTATCATTGTAAACGTAAGTAGTCAAATAAATTACCGGATCAGGAAATTCTGTTTCGACTCTATTAATTTTCAATATATTATTGACAGAAAAATCTATTCCATCCAATAATAACAAATTAAATCCTAAAATATTTTTACAAGGATTATTTTTTCCATCATACTCAAAAAATCTAGTTGAAACTGAATTTCCGTTAACCGACTGATATTTAATAAGATTACCATTTTCATAAGTCAAACTACCATCATTAATTTTTGTCTCAATTTTGGTATCAGAATTAACAGAGTAGTTTGTAAATGAAACCAAATTCTCAGAAGTATGGATGTATACTGTTTTTCCAATGTATTCCCCATCTGGATATTTATTTTTTGTTACCCTTGTTTTTAATTTTCCATTTTCATAAGTGTAATTAACTTCAATATCTTTAGTTTCTATACCTTTTGAATCGACATCAAATTTCTCTTGTCTTGTAATGACATTTCCTGTATAAGTAAAGATAGTTTTTGTATCATCCTCTACGCTGGTTAATATTTTATTTCCGTCATAACTCAAAGTAATTTTACTATTTGTACCCAAAGATATATCAGGATAAGTATATGAAATTGTTTTAGGCAATATAGAAGAATCTTCCGGAAAAGAATTTTCTGAAGAATCATCATTAGCACATGAAGTTAGTACAGCAACCAAAGCGACACAAAGCAATAAAAGTTTTTTCATTTGTAATAGGTTATTTTTAGCAGGTTATATAGTATCAATTGAGCAAATATAATCGAAAATGAAAAAATACAAATATTTAATCTTTTTTAAACTAAAAATCAAATTTATCAGTTCTGTCGGCAAAACAAGAACTAAAAGAAAGGGGTTTATAATTGTAATAAATTGAATTAATGATTTTACAAAATGGAATTTGAATTCTGAATTGTATGGATTTCTATTTGAAACTAAATTCACGAATTTTCACCAATAAAAAAACCAAATACGGAAAGTATTTGGCTTTTATGAAAAATGAAGCTTTTTGCTTAATAGGTATATTCTCTTGTTTCAATTATTTTACCAGCATAACCATAAGTTGTTTTTTTTATTGGATACCCTTTCGAATTGTATTCATATTTCATCACATACTCTGAAGGCTCAAATACAATGGTTGATTTTGGGCCCTGAATATAATCAACTTTATATCTCGTTATATTATTTGCTGAAGAAAGGTGTATTTCATCATAAAAATCAAGCGTATTAACCTCATCGATCAATAAATTCAATCCTGCGACATTTTTAAAGACATTATTCTTTGTATCATATTCATAATGAGAACTACTAATAACATCATATCCGTTTTCCCAATTGTATTTCGATTCAACTATATTTCCATTCACGCCAATAAATATATCTTCAGTATCTTCATCTAATCTAATTTTATTATCTCCCTCATGAATTTGCCTTGTAATTGTGTTATTATCATAAGTATAGATATACTCACATCCTCTATGAGGATAAGATAAATTATGCAATTTATCATTTTGATAACTATATAGTTTTTCAATATAGATTCTACCATTATCCCGGGATTGAATTTCTTTTACGATGCGATTGCCATCATAAACAAAATCAATAGATACAAATTCATTAGAAACATTTACAATTTTATTTCCATCATAAGTAAAAACTGTAGTTTGATAAATCTTGTTGTTTTGATCTTTACATGTTATCTTCTTGGGTAAAACTAAAGTAGTATTATCACTATTTTCATCATTAGAACAAGAATTCAAAAGCAAAAGCAGCAGTGGTAAATAATAAAATAAACTCTTTTTCATAATATTTAGTTTTATGTATTACACAAAAGAAATCTTTTTCAAAAAGCACTATCTCCACAATAAGGTTTAATTATAACACTTTAAGACAAATTAAAAATTTGCTCTTTTTTGTAGTCTTTTTACATGTAAATTGCAAATTACTTTAATCTCTGTAAAATGAAAAAACTAAAATTAGTAATTGCTGGTTTTGCATTTATTTTTTTCTCTTGTGATAAGGATATCGAAACTACATCAAACTCATTCTCTTCTGCCGACGAAACAGAAATCTGTATAATTGATTTAATAAATTCACAAAAAAATGGAATTTCAAAATCAAGCGCAGCGATTATAAACTGGCCCAGATGGGAAACTGGTCAGGTCATAAAAATTAAATTCTTAGATGGCACTGAAACTCAACATGAAATAGTAAAAAAGTATGCAGCTGAATGGCTAAAATACGCAAATCTAAAATTTGAATATGTTCCTAAAGATCAGGATGCCCATATTAAAATTGCCATAAATATGGGCAGTAAATTGTGGTCTCAACTAGGAGCTATACCAATGTATCCAAGTCCGATATATACTACTGTTCAAAATACGCCCACAATGCGTCTGGGCGCTGTTACTGATGTGCCAAGTTCTCGAACTACCATACTACATGAATTTGGACATGCTTTAGGTTTAGAACATGAAACAAAAAACCCTGATGCAAATATTAAATGGAATTTATCAAAGGTTTATGATTATTTCAGTTATGAACAAGAATGGACAAGAGAACAAGTAGACCTAAATGTAATTAATAAAGCAAGCAGCACTAATTATAGCGAATATGATCCGCTTTCTATTATGCATTATTCTATACCAGCATTTCTTACCACTAATGAAGTTGCTGTATACAGCGCAAATGAATTATCTGGAATTGATAAAAAATACATAAATAAATGGTATCCTTTTCCTATAGTATCGGTTTTAGAATCCGGACAAAGTATAAACGATCTGCCTTGGAACAAACGCATTAAATCTCCTAATGGCAAATATTCGCTAGAGTTTGATAATGGCCTTCTACAAGTAATTGATTCAACAGATAACAAAGTTATTTGGAAAGCCGGAGATTCTAATTATAGACGTAAATCAAGTTGCTATTTTGAGTCAACAACCGGAAATATAATAATTAAAGGCGCAAAACTCAGTACTCTTCCTACAACTATAATATGGACAAGTAATACATCTGGTTTTCCGGGAGCGAAACTTTATTTAAGAGATGATGGCAATCTTGAATTAGTACATTTTGGTATTGTAAGGTGGTCTTCTACGAAGGGGAAAATATAATATACAATTCAATCATTTATCTTAAAAAAAAGCCAAATACATTATGTGTTTTGGCTTTAAAAAAAATAGAAATTTTGTTTAATATGTATATTCGATTTCATATTCTACAGATCCTCCTCCGCTTAATGAGGTTTTCTTAGTAGGATAATCTCTTTCATTATAAATGTAACTTGTTAAATAAACAGTTGGATTATTGTTTTCAGATGATGTTCTGGTAGTTTTTATGATATTATTTTTTCCAAATCCATAGATTTCATTTAGTAGCAAATTATACCCTAAAATATTTTTAAGAGGATTTTGTTTTGTATCATAATCATAAATTGATGTTGTTATTATTGAATTTGCCTTTTGTTGAAGTTTCACAAGATTACCGTTTTCATATGTCAAAGTTCCTTCATTGATTAGAGTCTCCGTTTTAGTTATTGCATCAATAGAATAATTTAAATATGAAATTAAATTACTAGTATTCTGAGTGTAAACTGTTTTTTGGATATAATCACTATTACTTTGCCCTGAACTAATAATTGCTCTGTAAATTCTGCTTTTTAATTTTCCATTTTCATATGTATATGCAACTTCTTTGATTTTTGTTTGGTTTCCCTGTTTATCAACCCTAAATACCTCTTGCTTTGTAATAAAGTCACTATCGTAAGTAAATAATGTTTTATAACCATCTTCACTACTGTTTAAAATTTTGTTGCCATTATATGTCTCAGTACTTTTACTATTAACACCTAATAAAAGTGAAGGATATATATAAGAAATGCTTTTAGGCAATATAGAAGAATCTTCCGGAAAAGAATTTTCTGAAGAATCATCATTAGCACATGAAGTTAGTACAGCAACCAAAGCGATACAAAGCAATAAAAGTTTTTTCATTTGTTATAGGTTATTTTAAATGCAAATATTTAATAATTCTTTAAACTAAAATCAAATTTATCGGATATGTTTTCGGCAAAACAGAAACCAAAAGATATGACTTTCGAATTATAATCAATTGGATTATTGGTTTTAGTTGGATTGAGTTCTGAATTGCATGGTTTTTTTATTTGAACACAATTTTCACGAGGTTTCACCAATAAAAAAATAATCGTTCAATACTATTTCTAGTAGAAATATTGCGTTGAACCTTCTGTTTTTCCTTCTTTGTTAAAATGTTTTGCCTCTGTTGGAAAATCATTTCCATCGTAAGAAAAAGTAGAAGTATATACTAAATTAGAACTAGACAAAGACAAGGTAGTTGTTTCTTTTATTTTATTATGTTTAGAATAACCTAGCTCAGAATTATCAAGCAATAGATCTACTCCTACAACATTTTTAAACGGACTATTTTTTGTATCATATTCATAAACAATAATTGACGTCTCTGAACTATTCACGTTTTCCTCTTTTACAAGATTTCCGTCAGTATAAGTTAATTTACCCGTTCTTACATTCGTTTCAGCTTTCGTTTCTTGATTTACATCTACTTTTTTATAAGCAACTGAACCATCTACATTATGTGTATAATATGTTTTTGTAATATAGTGTTTAGTACCATCAATTTCATCAACAAGTATTGTTTGCAAGTTATACCCATTGTATGTTAAAGTAGTAATAACATCTACATGACCTTTGCTTGACTCAGCCATCGATGTAATTAAATTGCCATCATAAGAATAAGTTACTTTGTAATTGTGATCACCTTCTTGTGCAGCTTCTTCTGAAATTTTATTTCCATCATAAGTATAGTTTACAGTAAAATTATCACCATCATTATTAATTTCGACAATCTTCTTAATTAATATTAAAGATGAATCATCATCACTTGAACAAGAGCTTAAAAGCATGCATAAAGCACCAAAAACACATAATATTTTTTTCATTTTTACAATTTAAATGTTATTATTTAAGCAAAAATACATCAAAAAACAGCTTAAAAACTAATAAAATCTTAACATTTTTTAATAGTAAAATACTTTTAAACCATAAAAAGCAATAGAACTCTTCAAATAATATGGTAAGTAAATATTATAGATGCAAAGAAACTATAATACTCTTTAGAAAAAACAAATATCTAATGTAACTTCTTCTTAAAAAAGTAAAATTGAAGTCAATTGCAGTTGGATAAAAGTTCAATAAAGATTATTTAAAATCTATATTTAAAAATTACATTTTTAATAACAAACAATACTCTATATAAACTCAAACTATTCACTACTTTTGCATCTTCTACAAATTTAAATTCATCTATGAAATTACTATATTCTTATATAATCAAACATAAAATGTTACTATTTTTTGCTTTGATTATGGCTGCTATTAACATCTGTTTCAGCTTATCAGATTCTATTATTACCGGAAAATTAATGCAGGATTGCGGAGTTGGTCTTTATAAATACAAAGGAAACGAAATGGGATTCATAAAATCCTTATCCTTTTGGCTTGGTCTTTCTCTTGGTGCTGCTATGATTTCCAGAATTACAAAAAACTTCCAGGATTATTTTACCAATGTTGTTATCCAGCGCACCGGAGCGCAAATGTATACGGACGGAATTAAAAAATCACTTGATTTGCCTTTTGCCGAATTTGAAGATCAGCGAAGCGGCGAAACTTTAAGTAAATTGACAAAAGTTCGTTCGGATTCTGAAAAATTGATTACCCTTTCTATCTCTTTGATTTTTCAAACCGTTATTGGTTTTGTTTTTGTAATTGTTTACGTTGCCCGAATTGATTATCGTATTTCGATTATCTTCTTGATTACAGCGCCAATTATCGCTTTAGTAAGTTCTTATCTTGGTAAAAAAATAAAAATTGTTTCTCGAAAAATTGTCAATCAAACGAATGCCTTGGCTGGTTCTACAACCGAAAGTTTACGAAATATTGAACTTGTAAAAAGCCTTGGTTTAACGTATCAGGAAGAGAAACGTTTGAACTTGAACACCTTTAAAATCCTGCAGTTAGAACTGGAAAAAATCCGTTTTATCAGAAGTTTGAGTTTTATTCAGGGTACAACGGTTCACTTTTTAAGAACTTGTGTTGTTTTTACTTTATACTATTTCCTATTTGGAGGAAAAATTATTGTGGGTGATTTACTAACCATGGTGTTTTTTACTTTCTTTATTTTTGGACCTCTACAGGAATTAGGGAATTTTATCATTGCTTTGAATGAAACCAAAGTTTCAATGGAAAACTTCAAAGTTTTATTAAGCGCTCCAAAAGAATTCAGACCAAAGAGCCCAAAACATATTGGAGCGATTCAGTCTTTACTTTTTTCTAATGTGAGTTTTCAGCATAAAACGGCTAAATTTAAAGCGGTAGAGAATATTAATTTCGAAATTAAACAAGGTCAGACAGTTGCCTTTGTTGGTCCATCTGGTTCTGGAAAAACTACTTTAGTTAAACTACTGGTTGGTCTATACACACCTGCAGAAGGACAAGTGCTTTATAATGAAATCGATTCTACTGATATTGATTTATTAGACTTAAGAAAACAACTAGGTTTTGTGACTCAAGATGCACAATTATTCTCCGGAACGATTCGTGAGAATTTATTGTTTGTAAAACCAAATGCAACCGACGAAGATTTATACGATGCTCTAAAAAGAGCTAGTTGCGATAAATTACTAAGACGTGCCGAAGATGGACTAAACACTACAATTGGCGAAGGCGGAATTAAAGTTTCAGGTGGTGAAAAACAACGTTTATCGATTGCCCGTGCTATCTTAAGAAATCCCAATTTATTGATTTTTGATGAAGCAACTTCTGCTCTTGATTCTATTACAGAAGAAGAAATCAATGCTACAATCAGAAACATATCAGACAAAAACAGAATCACGGTTTTAATCGCTCACCGATTATCTACTGTTATGCACGCCGATAGAATATTTGTTTTAGAACAAGGAAAAATTATCGAACAAGGAAAACACGAAGATTTAATCGTTGAAAAAGGTTTGTATTACGCTATGTGGCGTCAGCAAATTGGGGAAAGAAAGTAATTTTTAAGATTCTAAGGTACTGAGATCCTAAGGTTCTAAGTTTTTTTTTTCAATAGCGTCCAGCTTTAGCTGGATGGAAAATATATTAAAGTTAAAGGGCTTTAGCCAAACATAACAGTTTGGCTAAAGCCCTTTCTTTTAACCTACTATTGATTTGAGTTTTTTATTAAAAGAACCTAATAAACGCACTATTTGTCATTTCGACGAAGGAGAAATCACACTAGAAATTCTACAATCAAAATCGCCAATCTTTATCGAGTTACGCGTGTGATTTCTCCTTCGTCGAAATGACATAACATGAGAAAAAATATAAGTACTATAAACATAAAACCCGACAGGTTTTAAAAACCTGTCGGGTTTACTTTATCTATAATTTTAAAATCTTAGAACCTTAGTGACTTAGATTCTTAGCAACTTTAAAAAACTTACTTCACGAAATCAACTGCATGAGTTAAAGCTTCTTTAATTCCGGCAGCATTTTTACCTTTTCCGGATGCGAAGAAAGGCTGTCCTCCTCCATTTCCTTCAATATATTTTCCTAATTCTTTGATAACTGCATTTGCATTTAAGCTTTTGCTTGTTACCAATTCCTTAGAAATATAACAGTGAATATTTGGTAAACCATCTTCGATTGAAGCTAAAAACACAAACGAATCAGCTTTTGAACTTCCTAAAGCAGAAGCTAGATCTTTTGTCGAAGCCATACTTAAATCAACTTGTTTTGCAAGGAAATTTACGCCGTTTATTTCTTGAAAATCTTTTTCTAATTCTGATTTTAAAGCATTTACTTTTTCTTTCAATAATTGCTCAACTTGTTTTTTCAGTTTCGCATTATCATCTTGTAAAGAAGCCACTGATTTTAAAATATCCTGTGGATTTTTCAATGTTTCTTTTATTTCAGATAAAGTATTCTCCTGATTTTGATAGAAGTCTTTTACTGCATCACCTGTAATTGCTTCAATACGACGAATTCCAGCTGCTACTGCACCTTCAGAGATGATTTTGAAATGCCAGATTTCTGCCGTGTTTTTCACGTGAATTCCACCACAAAGTTCTTTACTGTCACCAAATTCAATCATACGAACATTATCTCCGTATTTCTCTCCAAATAAAGCCATTGCACCTTTATCTAATGCTTCTTTAATCGGAATATTTCTGTGTTCTACTAATTGCAATTGTGCTTCAATTTGCGCATTTACACTTGCTTCAACCTGACGTAATTCTTCATCAGAAACTTTAGAAAAATGCGAAAAGTCAAAACGCAAATAGTTCGGGTTTACCAATGAACCTTTTTGCTCTACGTGAGTTCCAAGAAGGTTTCTCAAAGCCAAATGCATTAAATGCGTAGCTGAGTGATTTTTAGAAGTTGATGTTCTTAAATCAGTATTTACTTTTGCTACAAAACCAGCTTCAATATTTTCAGGTAATTGTTTTGCCAAATGTAAAATCAGGTTGTTTTCTTTTTTGGTGTCAATAATTTCGATTGTTTCATTTGCAGAAACCAATGTTCCTTTATCACCCACTTGTCCTCCACCTTCCGGATAAAATGGAGTATTATCTAAAACGATTTGGTATAGAATTCCGTCTTTCTTAGAATCAACTTTACGGATTCTTGTAATTTTAACCTCATTCTCAACTTTGTCATAACCTACAAATGTTTCTACATTTCCAGGAATCAAAACCGACCAGTCTTCTGTTGAAACTTCTGATGCTGCACGTGAACGATTTTTTTGTTCCTGCATTGATGCATCAAATTCTGCTTCGTTAAAAGACATTCCCTTTTCTTTCAGGATTAAAGCTGTCAAATCTTTCGGGAAACCAAAAGTGTCGTATAATTCAAAAGCTTTTGCTCCTGAAACTTCTGCTCCTGAAGTTTGTGCAATTACGTTGTCTAATAATTGTAAACCTTGGTCTAATGTTCTCAGGAAAGAAGCTTCTTCTTCACGAATTACATTCGTAACCAATTGTTGTTGTGATTTAATTTCAGGGAAAAATTCTCCCATTTGGTTTGCCAGAACTTCTACCAATTTATTGATAAAAGGTTCTTTTGTACCTAAAAATGTAAATCCGTAACGAATAGCACGACGCAAAATTCTACGTATTACATAACCAGCTCCGGTGTTTGATGGTAATTGTCCATCAGCAATTGCAAAAGCAACCGCACGAACGTGATCAACAATTACACGAATGGCAATATTAGTTTTGTTTTGTTCTTCTGAGATGTTTTTAACCTCATCAGATGTATATTTTAAACCTGTAATTTGTTCAACTTTTTCGATAAGTGGTGTAAAAACATCGGTATCATAATTGGATGTTTTACCTTGCAAAGCCATACACAAACGCTCAAATCCCATTCCGGTATCTACGTGTTGTGCAGGAAGTTTTTCAAGAGATCCATCAGCTTTACGGTTAAATTCCATGAATACATTATTCCAGATTTCAACTACTTGCGGGTGATCATTATTTACTAAACTTTTTCCTGTAACTAATGCTTTTTCAGCTTCAGGACGTAAATCAACGTGAATTTCAGAACAAGGTCCGCATGGTCCCTGATCTCCCATTTCCCAGAAATTATCTTTTTTGTTTCCAAGGATAATTCGGTCTTCATCGATTAAAGTTTTCCAGATATCCCAGGCTTCCTGATCAAACGGAACATTATCTTCTTTACTTCCTTCAAAAACAGAAACATAAAGATTTTCTTTTGGAATTTTATACACTTCTGTCAAAAGCTGCCAAGCCCAGTTGATCGCTTCTTTTTTGAAATAATCTCCAAAAGACCAGTTCCCCAACATCTCAAACATAGTATGGTGATACGTATCAAAACCTACATCTTCAAGATCATTATGTTTTCCTGAAACACGAAGACATTTTTGCGTATCGGCTATTCTTTTACTTTTTGGTGTTCCGTTTCCTAAAAAATATTCTTTAAACTGGGCCATTCCTGAGTTGTTGAACATAAGAGTTGGATCGTCCTTAAGAACGATTGGAGCAGAAGGAACAATTAAGTGTCCGTTGCTTTTAAAAAAGTCTAAAAATTGTTTACGTACGTCTTGTGATTTCATATTTTATTAATGTGACAATTTGATAATGTGACAATTAGAAAATTACTTACTGTAACAATTTAATAATCTGATAATTTAAACTAAAAACTTACTGCCTTAAACAATAAATCTCCTACTTAATACATTATCTAATTATCCAATTGTCTCAATTATCTAATTGATTTTATTCTTGAAAAAAAGCTGTGAACAACTGAAACATTTATTAAATTTGTTCGACAAACTATTTTACAAGCTGCAAAAATAGGGTATTTTAAAATATGGCGAAAGTAAAATATTATTACGACTCAGAAAATCTGGCTTATACGAAAATAAAAACCAGAAAAAGAATCAAAATCGGTTACGCATTACTGTTTTTGCTGGCTTCAGCGCTATTTGGATTTTTGGTTTTTGTACTTTTAATTAACACACCTTATTTCGAAACTCCAAAGGATCGCTTACAAACCCGCGAAATTGAAAATTTAAAATTGAAATATGCCATTTTGAATAAAAAAATGGATGAAATTGATGACGTTGCCGACGCGCTTGAAGAAAGAGACAATAACATCTACAGGGTTTATTTTAATAAAGCCGAAATTCCGGATTCTATCAGAAAAGCAGGTTTTAGAGACATTAACAGATACAAGGATTTAGAAGGCTACAATAATTCGCAATTGGTATTGAATACGACCAAACGCATTGATCAGCTTTCAAAACAATTGGCGATTCAGTCAAAATCATTAGATGAAATTTTGAAATTGGCAAGCGTAAAAGGAAATTTATTATTGGCAATTCCTGCCATTCAGCCAGTTCGAAATGAAAACTTAAAACGTGTTGCGTCAGGTTTTGGATATCGAATCGATCCTTTCACGAAAGTGCGAAAAATGCACAACGGAATGGACTTTACCGCCCCTACAGGATCTCCAGTCTATGCTACCGGCGATGGAGTTGTAGCAAGAGCAGATGCTGCCGCCTCCGGATTTGGAAATCATGTCGTTATCAGGCATGGTTTTGGATACGAAAGTCTGTATGCTCATTTAAGCAAATACAATTGCAGACCGGGACAACATGTAAAAAGAGGAGATGTTGTTGGTTATGTGGGAAGTACAGGAAGATCTGAAGGACCGCATTGCCATTATGAAGTGCACAAGGACGGAAAAGTCGTGAATCCGATAAATTTTTATTACGGAAATATTTCGGCAGTCGAATATGTGGCGATTTCACAAATGGCTAACCAGGAAAATCAGTCATTAGATTAATACTATAAAAAGTAGTATTTTTGGAATAAATAAGAAAAATAAGAATCATGCACATTGAGCTTTCTAAAGATAAAAGATATTACAGCATTGGCGAAGTTGCCAAAGCTTTTAATGTCAACGCATCTTTGATCCGTTTTTGGGATAGCGAATTTGATATTCTGAAACCAAAGAAGAATGCTAAAGGCAACAGAATGTTTACGCCGGAAGACGTTACAAATCTTCAATTGATTTATCATTTGGTTAAAGAACGCGGTTTTACACTTGATGGTGCTAAAACCCATTTGAAAGAGGGACAGAAGAAAACATTAGATAAATTCGAAATAATACGTAAATTAGAGACCATAAAAACACAATTAACAGAAATTAAAAACGAATTATAATATATTTTAATAATTAAATTAGAAACAAACTTAAATTAGATAAACATGAAAAAATGGTTAATCCCCGTAGTAATTATTGTAGCACTTATCGCTATTATTGCATTTTGGTCAATTGGAATTAAAAATACTGGTCTAAAATATAGCCAAGCCGTTAATAAAGAATGGGGAAATGTACAAACCGCTTACCAAAGACGTAATGACCTTATTGGAAACTTAGTAAATACTGTAAAAGGTGCTGCTGATTTTGAAAAAGGAACTTTAACTGCTGTTATCGAAGCTCGTGCAAAAGCAACTTCTGTTACAGTTGATCCAAGCAATGTTACTCCTGAACAATTAAAGGAATTCAATCAGGCACAAAGTGGTGTTTCTTCTTCATTATCAAGATTATTGGTTTCTGTTGAGCAATATCCAACGTTAAAAGCAAATGAAAATTTCCTGAAATTACAAGATGAACTTGCAAGTACAGAAAACCAGATTTTAACTGCCAGAACTCGTTTTAATGAGTCTGTTCAGGAATATAACGGTTACATTCTTTCAATTCCAAATAAATGGTTCTTAGATTATAAAGAAAAACCATACTTTGAAGCTTCTACAGGAGCAGACAAACCGGTTGAAGTGAAATTCTAAAAAATATATCTGGTTGAAGATTTCTGATTAAATCTGAAGTCTGAAATCTAAACTCTAAAATAATTCAAATGTCAAAAGTAGAAGATTTTTTATCCAAAGAAGAAGAACAAGAAATTGTTGAAGCTATTCGTGTGGCCGAAAAAAACACTTCTGGCGAAATTAGAGTACATATAGAAAAAACGACTTCTAAAGTTCCTTTTGACAGGGCTTTAGAAGTTTTTCTTGAATTAAAAATGAATGAAACCCAACTTCAAAACGGTGTTTTATTTTACTTTGCTGTTGAAGATAAAAGCTTTGCAATTTGCGGAGACAAAGGCATAAATGATGTTGTAGCATCAGATTTTTGGGATTGTACCAAAGATAAAATGGTAGAACAATTTAAATCAGGAAATTTTAAACAAGGAATTGTCGACGGTATTTTGAACGCCGGCGAACAATTAAAAAAGAATTTTCCGTGGTCTGACGGTGACACAAACGAATTATCAAACGAAATTTCAAAAGGTTAAATATGAAAAATTCCAAAAATAAAATCTCAAATTCCAAAAGAATTTTTCAGTTTACTTTTTTGCTATTAGCGTTTTTTACTTGTAATTCTATTTTTGCACAGTTTACAATTCCTGAAAAACCAAGTTTTCAAACTTCTGTTTACGATTATGCCAATATTTTAAGCGCATCAGAAAAAGCACAGCTTGAAGAGAAACTAATTCGTTATTCAGATTCTACCACAACTCAAATTGTAGTTATTACGATTGAAAGTTTAAAAGGTGAAGATGTAAGCCAGCTGGCCACAAAATGGGGACAAACCTGGGGAATTGGCGGAACAAAACAAGATGACAACGGTGTTATTATTTTACTTGCCAAAAACGAGAAAAAAATTGCCATTAATCCGGGATACGGAGTTGAAGACCGTTTAACCGCAGGAATTGGTGGAACAATAATCAGAAATATAATCATTCCCGAATTTAAAGCCGGAAGTTTTTACAACGGTCTTGACAAAGGAACGGATGCCATAATTGATGTTTTTAAAGGAAAATTTAAAGGAGAAAGAAAACAAGCCAAAGGAAACAGTTTCCCGATATTACCTTTTATTGTAATCGTTGTAATTGTATTAATTTTACTGTCCCGAAATAAACGAGGCGGCGGAGGAAATTCAGGCAATAGTGGCGGAGGTCCTAGTCTTATGGATGTAATTCTTTTAAGCAGTCTTGGCAGAAGCAGCGGCGGAGGATTTGGCGGTTTCGGCGGCGGATCATCAGGTGGTGGTTTTGGCGGCGGAGGCGGTGGCTTCGGCGGAGGTTTTGGCGGCGGCGGATTCTCTGGTGGAGGTTCTAGCGGAGGCTGGTAGATTTTTAGTATCAGTCGCAGTTTACAGTCACTTTTTACAGTTTCAGTATTCAGTTGCAAAAATTTATAATTCGTAATTTACAATCATAATTAAAAATAGATGTTATCACATAAAGCAAAATACGCCCTTAAGGCCTTACTTTATTTAGCTGAACAAGACGAAAATCACATTTCTAGAACTATAGAAATTGCTGATGGCGCTAACATTCCTAAAAAGTTTTTAGAACAAATTTTATTAGATCTAAAACGAGGACGTTTTGTGAGCAGTAAGCAGGGAAAATTTGGCGGATATTATTTGATACGATCAAAAAATGACATTACTCTGGCAGAAATTCACCGTTTATTTGACGGTGCAATTGCGCTTTTACCATGTGCTTCGTTAAACTTTTACGAACCATGTTCTGATTGTAAAACCGAGGAAGAATGCAGTCTGAGACACGGTTTAATGATCATTCGTGATGAAACGCTTAAGGCGATGCAGGGCATTACAATAGCCTCTCTTGTAAAGAAATAAAAAAATATTTTCTAATTCCTAGTAAATCTATAGAATTTACATATATTTGCAAAAAAATCAACAACCAATTACAAATTTTAACCCTATGAAAGTAAATTACAATCGATCAGGTTTAACTGAAAATCTTTTGCAAAGAAACCAAAATAGTCAATTCACTACTGTGAAAAACAATTCTTCTATGATGTGTATGTGCTGGTAAAAAAAATTTAATTTAAATTCTACTAATCACATATACTTAATATAAAAATGAAAAATCTATACAAAATATCTCTTACAAGCATCTTTTTACTTTTAGCCTTCACAACGTCTTATGCACAAAATATTGAAGGTATAGTTAAAACCAATGAAAACACTCCGCTGGAAGCTGCGAATGTTGTTATAAAAGGAACAACCTCGAATGCAACTACAGACCAAAACGGAAAATTTACAATAGACGCGAAAGGCAAACTTCCTTTTACGCTTTTAGTTCAATATGTAGGATATAAAACTACAGAAATCGAAGTTACAGCTTTACCAACAGCACCTTTACAAATCGTTATCCGTGAAGAAAATGAACTTATTGAAGTTGTGGTTTCTTCAAGACGCCGTATCGAAAAAGTTCAGGATGTGCCAATTGCAATTTCTGTTATTACAGGAAAACAAGCAGAACAAACCGGAGCTTTTAACGTAAATCGTATTAAAGAATTAGTTCCTTCTGTTCAATTATATTCTTCAAACCCAAGAAATACTGGTATTAATATTCGTAGTCTTGGTTCTCCTTTCGGACTTACCAATGACGGAATCGATCCTGGTGTTGGATTTTATGTAGACGGTGTTTATTATGCACGTCCGGCTGCAACAACGCTTGATTTCATCGATGTTGAACAAATTGAGGTTTTACGCGGACCGCAAGGATCTTTGTTTGGTAAAAACACAACCTCAGGAGCTTTTAACATTACAACACGTAAACCAAGTTTTACTTCTGGTGCTGATTTTGAAGTGAGCTACGGAAACTATTCTTTCATTCAGGCAAAAGCATCTGTTACAGGAGCTTTAGGTAAAAAAGTAGCGGGTAGATTATCTTTCTCAGGAACACAGCGAGATGGTTTAGTGGATAATATTGCAACAGGAAGAGCTACAAATACATTAAACAATCAGGGAATCAGAGGACAATTACTTTGGACTCCAACTACAAATACGAATATTATATTAGCGGCTGATATTACAACACAACGTCCTGACGGATATGCTCAGGTTGTTGCAGGTGTTGCTCCTACTCAAAGAGCAGCTTATCGTCAATTTGATGCCATTATTGCTGATTTGAATTATAAGCTTCCAAGTCAAAATGCTTTTGATCGTAAAATTGATCAGGACACTCCATGGAGATCGAATCAGGATTTAGGAGGTATATCTCTTAATATTGATACAAAAATTGGAGGCGGAACTCTTACTTCAACAACAGCATGGAGATTCTGGAATTGGGATCCATCAAATGACAGGGATTTTACAGGTTTACAAGTATTGGCAAAATCACAAAACCCTACAAGACAAACACAAATTACACAGGAAATTCGTTACGCAGGACAGTTAACATCTAGAATTAGCGGTGTTGCGGGAGTATTCTTCATTGATCAAACATCTCAAACAGATGGTACTGAAGAATCTGGAAATGCACAATGGAGATTTGCTCAAAGTTCGACAAGTGCTTTATGGAAAACTCCGGGTCTTTTTGAAGGTTACGGAATCAAAACGGATGCCAATATCAGAGCGTCAAGTGCTGCGGTATTTGGTCAGATTGACTGGGCTATCACAGATTGGTTACATGTTTTACCTGGTTTACGTTATAATTTTGACAAAAAAGATGCTCACTATGCCCGTACCACTTATGGAGGATTGCAAACAACGGATCCGGCATTACTTGCTTTGAAGAAACAAGTATATTCTGATCAGGCATTTGATTCAGCTATTGACAATACAGACTTTTCTGGAAACATCACAGTTACTGTTAAAGCTTCTGATAAAATCAATGCTTACGGAACTTTTGCAAAAAGCTACAAACCAGTTGGTGTAAACGTAGCCGGATTACCAACAAACTCTGCTGGTGCGCCTTTACTTGATCTTGCGGTTATCAAACCGGAAAAAGTATATCATTATGAAGTGGGTGTAAAAACATCTCCTTTCAAAAATTCAATCTTTAACTTAGCATTATTTCAAACAGATATTAATGATTTCCAAACTAACGTTCAGGCAGCTGAATTAGGTGTAAACCGTGGATATCTTGCAAATGCTGATAAAGTACGTGTACAAGGTGTAGAAGTTGACGCTAGTTTTGTAGTAAGTTCGCATTTAACTATAAACGGAGCAGCAACTTATACAGATGGTAAATACGTTAAATTTATAAATGCACCACTTCCATTGGAAGAAACAGGAGCTCCGGTATCCTTTAAAGATGTATCAGGATCTGCTTTACCAGGTGCTTCAAGATGGGCAGGATCTTTAGGCAGTGAGCTTTCTGATAATGCTAAATTCTTCGGAAATACAGGAAAAGCTTTCTTAGCAATCGATTCTTATGCACGTTCTGAATTTTCATCAAGTCCATCTGCTTCAAAATATTTAGTTGTTCAGGGTTATGCAATTTTTAATGCCCGTTTAGGCTTCCGTGCATCGCAAGGTTTATCTGTTCACTTCTGGGGTCGTAACCTTTTAAATAAAGATTACTATGAGCAATTATTACCAGCAGGTGGAAATTCAGGACAATATGCAGGAGTACTTGGAGATCAAAGAACTTATGGAATTACTTTAAAATATTCACTATAATTTAGATTTTAGATTTTAGATTTTAGATTTTAGATTTTAGATTTTAGATTTTACAAAAAAACCTCAACCAAATTTGCAATTTGATTGAGGTTTTTTTTCTTTGTCCCTGTGTGCCTCTGCTCCTTTGAACCTTCAAAAAAAGCTATTCTCTTTCTCTTCTCTTTCCTCCTTTTTCAGATCCTGTAAAGTTTCCAATTTTATAAGCCAGAGAAAACATAACATAGCGTTTTAAAACTGTATTTTCTTCATCACGAATTGACGTTGCAGAAATGGTTCTTGTTGCGCTTAAGTTTTGATTTAGAACATCATATACTTTTACCTTTGCATAAAGTGTTTTATTTAAAAATCCGTAAGACAAACTGGTATTCCATAAATAAAAATCTTTCTTGAAATCGTCTGAAATGTTTGAATTATAAGTATATCCAAAATCATTTCCGAAAATGAAATTCTCCGGCCAGTATGTTGTTGCCTGTAAATTAATTCTGTGTACCACATTTGAAGTAGCATCTCTGGAATAGTTCTCGTATTTGGACTGATTGTATGATAAATTATAAGATGGTGCAATGGTCAATATTTCTCCATAATCGTAAGATAAATATACTTTTGGAGTTATTGAAGTTGATTTTGCATTGTATACCTCAGCATTTGTAAATCCTTTATCAAAAGTGTAACCGGCATTTAAACCCAATCCGTAGCGTAAAGTATGCGCTCCGGTTTTTACAGACTGATTCCAGTTTGCTCCAAACGAAGCATTGTAAACCCCAGATATATTTACATACGTTGTCGTTCTTTTTCCGCTATCGTCATAAATCGAAGTTGAAACAATATCATTATTATAATAATCTCCTTTTATATACAAGCTATAACCGGAACGAGAACGAAAATCATAATTTTTAAAATTAAAATTGACACTGTTCTTTTCAATAGGTTTCAAATCCGGGTTACCAACAATTGTATTCAACGGATTATTAAGATTGACAATTGGCATTAACTGATTTGCGGATGGCAGTGCATTTGAATAATCATATTTGAATGATAAATTCTTTGAACGGCTAAATTTATACCTTAACAACGCTGTTGCAAAAGGCAAGGCATATTTTTTATTTAAATCTGTTGCATTATTTAGATATAATGAATGATTATCAAAATTTACAATCGAAGTTCGGCTGTCAAGATTAAGGGTGAACATGTTTTTTTGCAGCGTGATTCCAACTTTTGGCGTAACTGAATTTTGGACTGAACTTGTATAATTACTCAAAGGCAGATTCAAATCTGTATATTCTTGTGTTGCCGGATCGAAGTTAAAAGTTCTTTCATCGTTTGCAGAACTTTTCCAGTCAAAATCAGAGCCAAATCTAACTCGTAATGAATCTGTTATAGGCTCTGTATACTCGATATCTGCTGAATAAGAGTCACTGCTGCTTCTCTTTTTTGTATTTTGATTTCTTTCGTCATTTGGCTTATTATCCTGATAAAAAATAGTCTCCGAAAGATTCATTGTATTACCATCACTGCTCGTATTATTATTGCTGAAAACGAAGCTTAAATTTCTCGATTTTCTTTCAAAAGCTTTATTAAAATTGATGGTATTGCCAAAATTTGTATTGTCGTTTTCTGAATATGAATTTGAGTGGCTTTCATTTAGACGGTTTCCATTTTCATCTTCAGAAAAGCTTGAGGAACTTGAATTACCGTTGGTATGCGCCTGATTAAGTCTTGGTGCAATTACAATTCTCGTTTTTGGATCAATTTTATATTCCAATTCAAAATTAACATTGTTTCCAGTATTTTCATTTCTTGAGTTAGACTCGGCAGCTGTAATAATATTTCCGGTTGGCAAAAAACTAAGCTCATTTGATTTGCTGTCATTTTTATTAACTGTGTTGGTAAAATTATAACTTCCCATAGCCAAAAGGTCCTTTGTCCAGTCATCAGAATAATTAAGACCAATTAAATTAGACTGTGTAATTCCTTTTCCTCCACCGCCGCCTGAACCAGAGCTACCGCCTCTGCCGCTAGTGTTTCTTCCGCCTCCCATGCTATCAAAAACATCATCCATAGAAAATCCTGTAGAATTGATATTATTGGAAGAAGCCAGCAAACTTATCTTTTGTTTGTTATTAAAATAATTTAGGTTGACATTGGCTTCATAGCGATCATCTGTTCCGTAACCGCCCATAACTTTTCCAAAATATCCTTTGTTTTTCTTTTCATCAATAGTAATATTAATGCTTGAAAAATCTGAGGTTGATTCTTGTTTTGAAAGTTCTTCTTTTTTTGTTTTAAAATCAGAAACCTGAATTTTTTTAATAATATCGGCAGGTAAATTTTTAATAGCAATGGCTCCGTCTTTATCAAAAAAAGTTTTGCCATTTACCAAAACCTGATTGACTTCCCGGCCGTTTACCGTAATTTTTCCATCATTGTCGACATCAAATCCCGGCAATTGTTTTAGTAAAGTCTCGACATTAGAATCAGGACGCACTTTATAAGAAGCGGCATTGAATTCTAAAGTATCTTTTTTAATTGTAATTGGGGCTGCTTCTGTTTTTATCACCACATCGTTCAGTGCGTTTACATTTTCTATCATGTAGAGCTTGCCAAAATCCTTGCTTTCTGTAAGTCCTTTGTATTCTTCAAAATAAGTTTGATATCCCATATAACTCACCTTAAGAAAAACAGGCTTCTCATATTTTTTGATATCCATTCTAAAAGTTCCGTTTTTATCCGTAGTGGCATATTCAATAACGGTAGAATCTTTTATGGTTGTAAAATAAACTGTTGCCATTTCCAGCGGCAATTGGGTGTTAACATCAAGAATAGTTCCCCTTAAGGTGATGTCGTTTTGAGCATTTGCAGTAAAAACAAAAAGGAAAAAAAGTGCTAAAAATGAATAAATCTTTGTCATAAAAATTGGTTAGGTTGTTAGTTAGACTGCAAAAAAGCCAAAAGGTTTAATTGTAGTTTTTACATTTATCCAAATAGCATGCCATTTTGGTCTAACTAAATCATTTCGATTAAAAAGGAAGCATAAAAAAAGTCCCCGTTTTGAGGACTTTTAATTTTATTTCTCTCTGATATAAATATCAATTGGCACTCCTGAAAAATCCCAATTTTCTCTAATTTTATTTTCTAAATAACGCTTGTAAGGTTCTTTAACGTATTGTGGCATATTAGCAAAAAACACAAACTGAGGCGTTAATGTTGGCAACTGCATACAATATTTAATTTTTACATATTTACCTTTTGTCGCTGGCGGTGGGTAAGCTTCGATCACTTTCAACATAAATTCATTGAATTTAGAAGTTGGGATTCTTTGTTTTCTGTTTTCAAAAACCTGAACCGTAGCTTCAAGTGCTTTCAATAAACGTTGTTTCGTTAAAGCCGAAACGAACAAAATAGGCACATCAGTAAAAGGCATTAATTCTTTTTTGATTTTCTCTTCGTAATCACGAGTCGACATAGTATCTTTCTCTACCAAATCCCATTTGTTTACTAAGATTACAACACCTTTACGGTTTTTTTCTGCCAGCCAGAAAATACTTTGATCCTGACCTTCAAATCCGCGGGTTGCATCGATAACGAGAATACAAATATCAGCATGCTCAATCGCACGAACAGAACGCATTACGGAGTAAAACTCTAAATCTTCCTTTACCTTAGCTTTACGACGGATTCCCGCAGTATCAACCAGGTTAAATTCAAAACCAAAACGGTCAAATTTTGTATCAATTGCATCACGGGTAGTTCCCGCAATATCTGTAACCATAAAACGTTCTTTACCAATTAATGCATTGATAAAACTTGATTTACCAGCATTCGGACGTCCTACAACTGCAAAACGAGGCAAAACTACTTCTTCCTGAACTGGTTCTGGTTTCTCTGGGAAAGCTTCAATTAAAGCATCCAATAAATCTCCGGTTCCGCTACCTGAAATACTGGCAAAAGTGAAATATTCTCCTAAACCAAGATTATAAAACTCAAGTGCATCTTTTTCACGCATTGCGTTATCTACCTTATTTACAGCCAATAAAACCGGTTTAGTCACTTTACGCAATAAGCGCGCAACAACATCATCCATTGGTGTAATTCCTTCTTCTACATCAACCACAAAAATAATAACATCAGCTTCATCGATAGCAAGCTCTACCTGTTTACGGATTTCACCTTCAAATACGTCATCAGATCCACGAACATATCCGCCGGTATCAATTACAGAAAACTCTTTTCCGTTCCACTCGCTTTTACCGTAGTTTCTATCTCTGGTAACTCCAGAAACCGAATCTACAATAGCTTCTCTTCTTTGTATCAGCCTATTAAAAAGGGTTGATTTCCCTACATTAGGTCTTCCTACTATCGCAACAATGTTATTCATTTTTTTGAATTTTAGATCTTGAATTTCAGATTTCAGATTTTTAGTTCCCTAAAAACCTAATCACTTGTAACACAAAATACTTTATTTTAATTTTTTGCAAAGGTAGTTAAAAAAGTGGCTAAGTCACTAAGTTTCTAAGTACCTAAGTTTTTTATTATTTTTCCTGTTATTTTAAGGAGCTATTTCCAGCTGTCCGCTATATCTTTTCCTGGCTAAAGAAGCCATAAAAAGGATGCCGCTTCCATCTGGGCTAGGGCTTAAAGGGTTCAAGAATATTTAGTTTATAAAATTTAAAATTTAGTACTCTTCCTGATCAACCCAAGATCCTTTTTTATCTATTTTAATTTCTTTTTAGTCTGTATGCGTGAGGGATAGAAGTGGAAATCCTTTTGTGTAATGAAATGGAACAAAAGATTGCAACGGATAGCCCGACCCGGAGGGGCACGCCCAAACTATATTACTGATTATAACCAAATCGTTTCAACATATTGGCATTGCTTCTCCAGTTTTTGTTCACTTTTACAACCAGCTCAATGTGAATTTGTTTCCCGAAGAATTTCTCTAAATCAGCACGGGCATCTGTTCCTACTTTTTTAAGAGCAGCACCTTTATGTCCAATTATGATTCCTTTTTGCGTTTCGCGTTCTACCATAATGATCGAACGGATACGGATAATTTTTTCGTCTTCAAAAAATTCTTCCGTCACGATTTCAACTGCATACGGAATCTCTTTGCTGTAGTTCAGTAGGATTTTTTCACGAATGGTTTCGTTTACGAAAAAACGTTCCGGTTTGTCTGTTAATTGATCTTTTGGGTAATATGCCGGCGATTCTGGAAGTAATTCAATGATTCGCCCGAAAACTTCCGGTACATTAAAATTCTGTAAAGCCGATATTGGGAAAATTTCAGCATTCGGCACTTTTGCTGTCCAAAACGCCACTTGTTCCTCTAATTGTTCCTGATTTGAATTGTCGATTTTATTCAACAACAATAAAACCGGAATTTTAGCGTGTATTATTTTATTAAAGAAAGCTTCGTCTTTTAAGTCCTGCTCTCCTATTTCGACCATATAAACCAGAATATCAGCATCTTCAAAAGCCGATTTTACAAAGTTCATCATCGATTCCTGCATTTCATAAGCTGGTTTGATGATTCCGGGAGTATCCGATAATATAAGTTGAAAATCTTCGCCATTCACTATTCCAAGAATACGGTGACGAGTTGTTTGTGCTTTTGATGTAATGATCGATAATCTTTCTCCAACAAAGGCGTTCATCAATGTTGATTTCCCTACGTTTGGATTCCCGATGATGTTTACAAAACCTGCTTTATGTGACATTTGTGTATTATTTAATTTGCAAAGGTAGTCATATCAACTCAATACAGAAAATAAAACATTTTTTAAAGTTTTCGTTGGATTTCTCAAAAAACGACGTATCTTTGCACCCGAAACATCGCGGGATAGAGCAGTAGGCAGCTCGTCGGGCTCATAACCCGAAGGTCACAGGTTCGAGTCCTGTTCCCGCTACTAAGACAAAGCTTCAGAGAAATCTGGAGCTTTTTTATTTCAAATATATTTTGGCAGGCTCATATCCGCCGCCGCGGACACAGGTTCGAGTCCTTTTCCCTGCCACTAAGACAAAAAACTTCAGAGAAATCTGGAGCTTTTTTTTGTTTTGTACTAATTTAATAAAGAGTTTTAATTATCTCGCTTTCTTAGCAAGCGGTTTTATTTTAAGATCGCGGTTTAGGCAAATTTCTGTCGTACATAATAATAGTTCCTGCGACAGCAACATTCAGGCTTTTTACCGATTTAAATTTTACTAAATGATGGCATTTATCCATTACTTTTTTGGATAAACCATGATCTTCTGCTCCCAATAAATAAACACAACGTCTTGGATGCTCAAAAGTTTCTAAATCAGATGCTTTTTCATCTAATTCAACACCAACTAATCGTGCTCCCTTGGGTAAGTTTTCAAAAAAATCTTCGAAAGTATCATAATGAAAATACGGAATTGCTTTTACCGCATCATGAGTATCACAGGCTTGCTTGGCATATCGATTACCTATGGTAAAAATAAAAGTAGCCCCTAAGTTTTGAGCTGACCTCCATAAAACACCCAAATTTTCAGGCGTTTTACCATTTTGTATTCCAATACCAAAATATTCATTTATAAAATTATCATTCATAAGGGCAAAAGTACAAACTGTAAATACATAAGTCAATTTTTTATTGAGTTGAAAAAGAATCAGCATTGAGTATTTATATAAATAATTTTTAATATTTTGAATGCTCCCCACTCTACGAAGTGCTCTTCTTTACGCTGCGCAAATATCGGACACAGGTTAGAATCTTCTTCCTTCTATTAAAAGGAAAATTAATAATCATCAAAAGTCCTGATTTAACAAATACCTTTTAAATTTAGAAATTAAACGCTAAATTAGCTTACTATCCCATTAGTAGTTAAACATTTGTGTATTTACAACCTGATAGAAAGACCAAACCTTAATCTTGTTGAGTAATGCTAATAGATGAACAAAATAATATTCGCTCAATTACATTCATTGACACCGAAATTGAGCCAAGAACAGGTAAAATTCTTGATATTGGTGCAATTAAGCAAGATGGAAATCATTTTCACCAGTCATCTTTAATGGATTTTACCCAATTCCTGAGAGGAAGCGAATATATCTGCGGGCATAACATTTTAAATCACGATATTAAATATATAAGGCAAGCAATTAATAATGCCGGCATTAATCCTTCGAACATAATTGATACCTTATACCTGTCTCCGTTACTATTTCCAACTAAGCCTTATCATGCTTTATTAAAAGATGATAAACTTCAGACTGAAGACACAAATAACCCTTTAAACGATTCCATAAAAGCGCGAGATTTATTTAATGATGAACTTGCCGCTTTTTGGCAAATGTCTGAAACACTTAAAGAAATCTTCTGCCTCTTGCTAAGTCCAACAAAAGAGTTTGGAGCTTTTTTTCGGTTTGTAAATTACAGAGACATACATACTGAAACAGAATTGCAGATTAGATTAAAATTTCGCGATGAAATTTGTGAAAATTCAGATTTAACCAAAATAATAGCAGAACATCCAATCGAACTGGCCTATTGCTTGTCACTGATTAATTCATTTATAACACATAAGAGCGTTCACTCGATCACTCCTGCCTGGGTTCTTAAAAACTATCCGGAGGTAGAACGTATAATGCTTTTGTTACGAAGCAAACCTTGTGTAACAGGCTGTGCTTATTGTAATAATGCCCTTGATATACATAAAGGATTAAAAAATTTCTTTGGTTTCAACTCATACCGAACTTATGGTAGCGAACCGCTTCAGGAAAAAGCGGTTAAGGCAGCTGTAAATAATAAGTCGGTACTTGCCGTTTTCCCTACAGGTGGCGGAAAATCGATCACATTTCAGGTTCCGGCACTCATGAGCGCCGAAAACTCAAAAGGATTAACCATTATAATTTCTCCCCTCCAGTCATTAATGAAAGACCAGATTGATAACCTCGAAAAAAATGGAATAACTGAAGCTGTTACAATTAACGGACTATTAGACCCTATCGAAAGGGCAAAATCTATTGAAAGGATTGGAGATGGCTCTGCTTCTATTCTATATATTTCACCTGAATCACTGCGCTCAAAGACTATCGAAAAATTAATTTTATGCCGGAAGATAGCCCGTTTCGTGATTGATGAAGCACACTGTTTTTCATCATGGGGACAAGATTTCAGGGTTGACTATTTATATATCGGAGATTTTATAAAATTAATTCAGGAAAAGAAAAACCTTGGAGAAAGCATACCTGTGTCTTGCTTTACCGCAACGGCCAAACAAAAGGTAATTGAGGATATACGGGATTATTTTCGTGAAAAGTTATCGCTTGATCTTGAAGTATTCACTTCGAAAGCATCAAGGACTAACCTCCAGTACAAGGTTTTTGAAAAGCAAAATGAGGAAGAAAAATACTTAACTGCAAGAGATTTAATTGAAGAGAAAAACTGCCCCACAATTATCTATGTTTCCCGAACGAGAAAAGCTTATTTACTTGCTGAAAGGTTAGCAAAAGATGGCTTTAATGCAAAACCATACCATGGCAAAATGGATAAACAGGAGAAGACCGAGAATCAGGATACCTTTTTAAATGGGGAAACACAAATTATGGTAGCCACTTCTGCATTTGGTATGGGAGTAGATAAGAAAGACGTGGGTTTGGTTATTCATTATGAAATATCAGATTCACTTGAAAATTATGTACAGGAAGCAGGACGCGCAGGCAGGGATGAAAATATCTCGGCCGATTGTTTTGTGCTTTTTAATGAGGAAGATCTTAGTAAGCATTTTATTCTGCTAAACCAGACCAAACTTTCTATAAGAGAAATCCAGCAGGTGTGGAAAGCCATAAAAGACATTACAAGATTCCGATCGAAAGTATCCAATTCGGCATTGGAAATTGCACGCAAAGCAGGTTGGGATGATAATGTTGTAGAAATAGAAACGCGCGTAACTACAGCAATAGCTGCCTTGGAAGACGCGGGATATCTTAAACGCGGACAAAATATGCCCAGGGTTTTTGCTAATAGCATTTTATCTAAAACTGCTCAGGAAGCCATTAACAGAATAAACACTTCAGAAAAATTTGAAGAAAAGCAAAAAGAGCAAGGAGTACGAATTATAAAAAAACTCTTTTCAAGTAAAAGTAGAAAAAAGACAAACAACGAAACTGCCGAATCAAGGATAGACTACATTAGTGATCATTTGGGTATAGTAAAAGAAGAGGTTATTAATGTAATTAACCTGCTGCGTGAGGAAAATATCCTGGCAGACGCAAAGGACCTGACTGCATTTATAAAGAAAGCAGATAATAAAAACCGTTCTCTCAGCATTGTAGATACATACAGCAAAATTGAACAATTTTTACTTCCTGTTTTTAAAGAAGAAGAAAGTATTTTTCATCTGAAAGAATTAAATGAACAGGCTGAAAAAAATGGCTGCGATAGTGCAAACACTAATAAACTAAAAACAATTATTAATTTTTGGTGTATTAAGAACTGGATCAAAAGGAAAAATCTAGAACACTCTAAAAACCATATTTCCGTACTTTGTCTTCAAAGTAAAGAGCATTTAAAAGATAAGCTTGAAAAACGCCATGAACTTGCAAGGTTTATCGTTGATTTTTTTTATGATAAAACAGTCAATAACGCTACACTAGATCAAGGAGATAAAGAGGAGATTCTGGTAGAGTTTTCTGTTCACGAACTGAAGACAGCTTATGACAATAGCATCAGCCTTTTCAAAAAAGAAATAAGCATTGATGATATTGAAGATACCTTGTTTTACCTTTCACGAATTGAAGCAATAAAGATAGAAGGCGGTTTTCTTGTAGTTTATAATCGTTTGACCATTGAGCGAACCGAAGAAGATAATAAAAAGCGTTATACTAAAGACGACTATCAAAAGCTCAACCAGTTTTACGAAAGCAAAGTTCAGCAAATTCATATAGTAGGCGAATATGCTCAAAGAATGCTTAAAGATTACAGAGATGCACTTCAGTTTGTGGAAGATTATTTTCAGCTGAATTATAGTTCCTTTTTAAATAAATATTTTAAAGGCAGTAGACAAAATGAGATTAAGCGGAATATTACACCTGCAAAATTTAGGCAACTGTTTGGAGAACTGTCGCCTACACAATTGAAGATTATTAATGATAATGAAACACGTCATATAGTTGTTGCTGCTGGCCCTGGTAGTGGAAAAACAAAAGTGTTAGTCCATAAACTGGCTTCACTTCTTCTAATGGAGGATGTTAAACATGAGCAGTTGCTAATGTTGACATTTTCAAGGGCAGCGGCTACCGAATTTAAAAAGCGTTTACTAAAGCTAATTGGTAACGCTGCAAACTTTATTGAGATCAAGACATTTCATTCTTATTGTTTTGATCTTTTGGGTAAAGTTGGCACTTTAGAAAAATCGACGGATATTTTAAATACTACTGTTGAAAGAATTAAGAACGGTGATGTTGAGGCTAATAAAATCACTAAAACTGTTTTAGTTATAGATGAAGCCCAGGATATTAATGCAGATGAGTTCGCCCTTATAAATGCATTGATTGAACAAAATGAAGAAATAAGGGTGATTGCTGTAGGAGACGACGATCAAAACATTTATGAATTTAGGGGAGCGAGTTCAAAATATCTTGAACAATTTATCCATGATAATAACGCTGTAAAACATGAGTTAGTTGAAAATTACCGTAGTAAAAGTAATTTGGTTGAATTTTCGAATCAGTTTGTACAGCAAATTCAACACCGATTAAAAGAAACACCGATCATTGCTAATCAAACTGATAATGGAAAAATCAAGGTTATTAAGTATCAAAGCAACAATCTTATTACACCTATTATAACTGACATAGCCAATACAGATCTTTCCGGAACCACCTGTGTACTCACAAAAACTAATGAGGAAGCCATAAAAGTTGCTGGGGTACTTTTAAAGAATAACATCAATGCAAAACTAATACAATCTAACGATGGTTTTAATTTGTATAATCTTGTTGAAGTTCGGTTTTTACTCAATAAAGTTGATTTAGGAACTGAAATTTACACCATCAGTGATGAAGTTTGGGAGAATGCTAAGCGTGACCTAAAGAGTACGTTCCATAACAGCAATAAATTAGAGATTTGCCTGAATATCATCAAAGATTTTGAAACTACTAATCCTTATAAAAAATACAAATCCGATTTGGAGGTTTTAGTCCGGGAATCTAAACTGGAGGATTTCTATAATGAAAATGGCGAAACAATTTTTGTATCAACAATCCATAAAGCCAAGGGAAAAGAGTTTGATAATGTATTCCTTTTGCTAGAGAACTTTAATTCGGCTACAGATGAAGCTAAGCGACAATTATACGTGGCAATGACCAGAGCTAAACGCAATCTAAATATTCATCTAAATGCAGACTATCTCAATTATTTGGCTGCAGAAAATTTTGAGCAAGTAAACGATCCTGAAATTTACACTGCACCTAATGAAATTGCTGTACATGTAACTTTAAAAGACATCTGGTTAGACTATTTTATTAACAAGCAAATTTTAATTTCCCAATTAGCGTGTGGAGATGTATTGCATTTTAATGGCGATGAATGCTTAAATTCAAGAGGCCAATCCGTGCTGAAATTCTCAAAGCTCCTCATTAAGAAAATTGAGGAAATGAAGCTTAAACATTATGAATTAAAAAGTGTAAATGTGAATTTCATACTGTACTGGCTTAAAGAGGAAACTTCACAAGATATCAAGATAATCTTACCTGAACTTTATTTTGAAATGATAGCCAAAATTGAGGGATAACATCAAGGATTAATAATGTGGATTGTAACAAATATAATTTCATTTATCAGAATAGCCAAAGTAAGAGCAATGATCTCATGAAATATCTAATATTTTCTACAAAATAATTCTAAAAAAACAGTTCGATAGTTGTACTGTCGATACTGCATCACTACTCCACTTTCATAAAGCTTTTTTATTATATTTGGCAATCAATATTTTTAATCGAAATTTATTCACTATAAAATAACTACTACGTAATTTTTTCTGATTAAAACTTTATAAATCTATAATGGAATTTAAAGATTTTTTTAAACCCTTTCAAAATAGGAAAGATAAAATTAAAGAACTAGAACAAAATCTAGAATCGGACTATATTCAATTTGTAAATGAGAATAGAAAAGAAATTAAAAAATATATACCTGCAATTGGAGCAATAGTAAAATATATTGGGCCATCTAACCTGACATATGATGGATTCAAATGGGAATTTTTGAAAATTATAGATAATAGAATAATTTCAAAACCTGAGTACAATAGTTTTATTCCAAAAATTAGTGTTATCCCATTAGATGGAAATTATAACGAATTGAAATCTTATAACGAAAGAATAGAAATAGATCAATTCGAGGTAATTGATAAAGCGAAACAAACTAAAGTTGAGACTATTGGATATGTTTATTTGTTGAACGTAATTAATACTGATATTTATAAGATTGGATATTCAAAAAATGCTGATAAGAGAATTGGCAGTATAAAAACTTCAAGTCCTTTAGATATAGAATTGATCAAGGTGTTCAAATGTTATGATGCATTTCAGGCTGAACAAGAACTTCATAATATTTTTAAAGGTAAACGAACTAATCGGGAGTGGTTTAAACTTAATTTTAATGATCTCGATATTTTAAAAAAATTTCTTTCTGACTTTCTGATCGAAGAAGCGGAGGATTTTTTAGAAGATAAATTGCAAGCTAAGGAAAAAAATGTTTTGCCATTAGACAGTTATGAAATTGAAAAGAATGATATAAGAAATGAGTTTAATAAATTGATGGAAAAATATATCGCAAATTGTAAGGTAGCTTCTGTGGGTGATCAAGTTCTTGATAAGACTAATCAGCAGTATATGCTATCTAAAATTTCAATTTGGGACAAACTTGAGTCCAAAGATAAAAAACCACATTTAAACTATGAGGGTTATAGAATACTAAAGTCAGGAAAAAAAGCTAAATATTCCCCTTTCATTTTTTTGAAAGGAAAACTGACGTCAAAAATTGACGAAGATTATAAAAATGAAAAGCGTATTCTTTTAAATAATTATAAAAAACTCAAAAAAGATTATTCAGCCAATTTCCATCAGTTCAAAAAAGGTGACAAAGTAATAGATATATTTGAAAACTTATATATAATTGACAACGTTGAATTTCATGATTCTTTCGAATGGACTGCAAAGGCATATTTCACCTACAGCGGAAGAAAAATTTTGACCAATGGTAAATTATCCGAAAAATATGCTTCATCGCTTCATAGCATTAGATTGGTTAATGATTAACTAAGCCACTAAAATACTTCTTGTCAACTTATATTAAATCAAATGTCTCATTTCTTGATATGCTTGTGCTCGACACTCGCATCATTGCTAACTGCTTTTAACTATAATCGTTGCTGTTATTACATGTTGGAATTTTTAGCAACAATTAAATCTTATAAAATATTTAGCAATGCCTTCAGACGAGGAGAATAAAGACAAAGCTTCAGAGAAATCTGGAGTTTTTTTTAAGACTAAGATTTTAGATTCATTAAATTAGATTTAAATTGCGTGTGCGAAGTCAAAGAAATTCACAGAGCTTTTCATAAGGACTCTACGACGGGGAGTTTTATTTATAAGTGGCTACAGAGAAATCCTGAGCTTTGTATAAAATATACTTTACTATTCAATTGAAGCACATGAATTATAAGAATATTCTTTTAAAATAAATGAATTCCAAGAAAATTTTAAATGTTATTAAAAACAATCATTTGACTTTTCTATTCAAAACAACCAATTATTAATCAAATAAATACATCTTAATTAACCCATTTTAGTTAGGATTGATTATTTCTAAATGAAATATTTTTAGAATAATTTTAAAAAATCTCTTTGTGTTTTTTAAAATTATTTGCATTTTTGCACCCGCATAGAAAAACAGGCCCGTTCGTCTATCGGTTAGGACGCATGGTTTTCATCCATGTAAGAGCGGTTCGATTCCGCTACGGGCTACCAAAGAAAAGCTTCAGAGAAATCTGGAGCTTTTTTCGTTTAACTGTTTTTCTCTATAAGCAATTCATTAATTTCACTTAGCAACTCAAATTCATCCACAGGAAAAAGCTGCATTACAACTTCTAAAATAAGTGCCACATTAATAGATGGATTTTTCACCGTCCCTGAAATTTTTGGTGCCTCATGATCCAGTGCCAAAATACATAATTTAAGCATGTTGGTAATAACACAGCCAAGCTCAAAATAATTTACTAATTTGATTTCGGCGGTATAAAATTCTGTTTTATCATTTGGTCCTTTTAACGTATTTAGATTCTGACTCATTAGTTTTCTCAAATACTGTAAATCTTTAATCTCTTTTGCTTCCATAAATTACATCTTTTTTATCATGGCTCAAATTTGGTCATATCTTTATCAAAAGTGGTTATCTTATATGATAAGCTAAGAAAATAAAGCAAAATTTTAAAAAAAAAATATTTAATGCACTTCAGATAGATTATATTGAATTATCTAAATTTTAAATCTGTTTTCTTGAGTACATTCATTTTACAAAAATTATATATTTAGCTATAAATAAACACTTGATACTTTATTAATTATCAACAAAAGAATAGAATAGGAATTAAGAAATGACAGATTTTACTAACATAGAATATTTAAAAACCGGAAACGAAAAACAGTTTCAGGCTTATAAAACCCTAACCAAATATAAAGTCTTATCAAATATTGCCGAATTTGAACCTGTTCTTGTTGGAACTATTCCGATCAATATTGATATCGAAAATAGCGATCTGGATATTATTTGCTACTGGAAAAACAAAACCGATTTTATAGAAAAACTCCAATCTGTTTTTGGAAATCAAAATGGATTTACCCTTCGTGAAACACTGATAGAAAATGAAGAAGCAGTTATCGCAAATTTTAAAATAGAAAATTTTGAAATTGAGATATTCAGTCAAAATATTCCCGTCAAAAATCAAAATGGATATAAACATATGATTATAGAACACGAAATTCTACAATCAAAAGGCGAAAATTTTAGATTAGAAATTATCAAACTCAAACAAAAAGGTTACAAAACCGAGCCCGCTTTTGCTTTTTTATTAGGTTTAAAAGGAAATCCGTACCAGGAATTACTTGATTATAATTTTGACATTTAAAATATTTGAAATAAACATCTAAATATCTGCGCTTTACAACCAAAAACGAAGCTATCAAAAAAAATCCGTAATTTCTTTGCATAACCGTATTTAGTGCGTATCTTTGCACCCGAAACATCGCGGGATAGAGCAGTAGGCAGCTCGTCGGGCTCATAACCCGAAGGTCACAGGTTCGAGTCCTGTTCCCGCTACTAAGACAAAGCTTCAGAGAAATCTGGAGCTTTTTTTTGTTTTAAGACTGTGCTGTCGGCCGCGCCGGACACTGTTTGGTATTTAATTTATACTAAGCACTAAAGGTTTTGCTTACTTTTAAACCTTTTCTTACGTAACAAATTCAATTCTTACCCTTAATTCTGCTATATGGCGAACTTGAATATTAAAAAAATAGGTTTTCTTAATAAACTGAGTTTATATTAGTAAATGTTTTTATAAATTTGCGATCTTATATTAAAACCCATTATTTTTAATACAAAATTGTGACTTTCATAAATACCGCAATTAAGTTAAAGTCTTTAATTCAAAATAATTAAATCCAATGTTTAAGAAAAACAAATCCCAATTTTTATTTTTTATTCTTTTAAGTTTCTTTTTTTCCATTAATTCATTTTCTCAAAAAAATCTTTATGCCGGAATTGAAATCGGACGAAGAGCAATAAAAACTTCAGTTCTGGATGTAGATAACATCAAAAAGGCTGATTATAAGATTCTTTACTTCTCGAATGAGAGGATTAGTCTTGCTGATCATGTTACTGCAACTGGCGAATTTCCTCAGGAGGACATTGAAAAAATCAGTAGTATAATTGCTGAACAATTGAAGAAAATAAGAGAAGAATTTAAAATTACCGAAGGAAATATATTTATAGTTGCCGCTCCTGTCTTCACATCTGCACGCAACATTGATATTTTGAGAAATAAAATTACTACGCTAACCAACAAAAGTTTTGATATAATTAATGTTGATGAAGAAGCAAAAATATTAGTAAAAGGTGCTATACCACCTGTTGATTATGCTAATGCTTTACTACTTGATATTGGTGCTCAAACTACAAAGGGCGGATATATTGATGAGCTGAAAGATAACAGATTAGAGTTTATACCTTTAGAACTTGATTTTGGTACAATGACTCTTACTGATGCTGTCAAAAAAACGGTTCTAAATCAAAGCCAGGTTAATGATATGTCAACATATCAGGAAAAATCTTTTGAATTCAACTCGGTTCTTCGTAAGAAAATAAAAGAGATGCTGGATGCGAATCCTCTTTTATTAAAGAAAGAAAAAATCTATCTATCAGGAGGAGCAGTCTGGGCATTTGCAACTTTGTACTTTAATGAAAACGTTAAAGATCATTACATTTCTTTCAACTTAGATGACGTTATTAATTACGATGCCATTTTGAAAAATAATTTTATTAAATATACCAGTCTTTCTAAAACTGATAAAGAGGCAGCCAGAGTTTTAAGTACCTATGATCAGAAATACCTGATCTCAGCAAATAATATACTATCGAACTTTCTGGAGAGCATTCCAAATGTAGCGTCAAAGAAAATATACTTTGTAAAAGACGGACAAGTAACCTGGCTAATGTCATACATCGCAGACCGTTCTAAAAAAGTAAATACTAATTTTTAAAACATTGCTTTTTTTAAGTCAACACAAAAACAGCTTCAGATTTCTCTGAAGCTGTTTTATTTTACAACTTTAGCAAAATTATATCTTCACTTTATCGCATAAAAATAATCAGATAAAACACCTTGTAAAGAAAATTGTCAAAATCACACTTTTTTTAAACAAATGTTAAAAGAAAATATTTTTTCTAATCCTTGTTTGACTAAAAAAATATACTTTTATCCGCTTAAAATAACTAACTGTTTTATATGGGGAAACTTTACTTTTTACACCTATCCTTTTTTTTAATATTTACTTCTTCGATTTATAGTTTTAACTACAAAGAGAAAGGTAACCCTATTGCGATAACTTCTGCAAATTTTGATTTACCGCCTAGTGTAGACTTTAATTTTACCAATGATGGTTCCTGTTCTGGAACTCCTGTCACATTTAATCCTGTTATAACCGGTACCGGACCTTTTAAATACAGTTGGAATTTTGGAGACGGAACAAATTCTGCAAACAGTAATCCAAGTCATACTTTTACCGCTCTTGGATGCGGAACGAGAAACTTTACAGTAACACTAACCGTAACTGATGCCAATGGAGATGTTAGCTCTAAAACGTTAACTGTTAATGTAAAAGAAAAACCGGATTTAAAATTTGGAAACGCAAATAATCCAGGGGCCGCAAAACCTTTTGAAAGATGCGGAGACAATAACTCCAATCCAAAATATAGCATTACTGTGGGCAATAGTTCTGCCTCTATAGCTTGTATTACTTCTTATAATGTTGATTGGGGTGATGGAAATTCAGAAACAAATGTCACTTTTCCTAAAACACATGAGTACCAAAAATTAGGTTCTTTTAATATGGTCATAACGGGAATTGGAACTAACTCCTGCAGTAATTCTATTACCTATGTTGTTAAAAATTCAAACAACCCAATTGGAGCTTTAATTGCTCCGGGAAATACCACCAATTTATGTATTCCTGTAGATCCTATGCCATTTGCAATTGGTTCCTGGGGACTAAATCCATCAGATACTGAATATTATGTCAATTTTGGTGATGGCTCAGGAATAGAAAAATATACACAAGCGCAATTAGAAAATTCTATTTATTATAATGCTGCAAATCCTTCAGCATCTCAAAATTTTCCTGTGCCACATAAATATACAAGAGCCAATTGTGCCAGTTACGGAAGCACGGTTAATTTAACTATAACAACATCATGCGGAAGCACTTACCTTACAGCTGGTCCCATCATTATATTAGACGTACCGGTAATTAGTTTTAGCGTACCACCTATTGCCTGTGTTAATTCATCTGTATATTTCAGCAATTCAACCTATGCAGGTTATACTAATGGCTGTAGTACTACTAATGTTTATACCTGGGATTTTGGCGATGGAACGACTTCCAGAGAGGTTAGTCCGTATCACGCTTATTCAACGCCGGGAACTTATAAAGTTACTCTGAAAGCGACAACTCCATGTGGTGTCGGATTGGATGTTCCTCCTCAATATATATGCGTAGAACCTGTATTACAGCCAAAATTTACTTATACAAATGCCTGTGCTTCAGAAGGAGTTCAAATGACGAATCTTACGGATACCAATTTAAGCTGTGGAGCCTCAAGTTATTATTGGGAAGTTACCAATTATTATGAAGGCTTTTGCGGAAAAGCAACTTCTGCACAATGGTATTTTGCAAATGGAACAAATGCCTACTCAAAAGATCCTGTTATTATTTTTGCAAATCCGGGAACATATACGGTTCAATTAAGATCAATTAATTCTTGCGGAATATATAATTACGCATATGAGTCTATTCAGGTAAAAAAGAAACCGGTTATTTCTTTAAAACCAATTTCAGATTTTTGTAAATCGGCAACTATTTATCCTGTTGGAACGGTAGAAGAAACCTGTTCGCCAAGTTCTGAAATTACTTATGAGTGGAGCTTCCCCGGAGGTACTCCTTCCACTTCTACTTCGCTTAATCCAGGAGCAATTAATTATACCACAACGGGTAATTATGTGGCTACATTTAGTGTAAAAAATAGTTGTGGTACTACATCGGTATCAAGAAATTTTTCTGTAGATATGGTTCTTTCTCCTGTTATTACACCAAAAACAGCAAAAATATGTAGTGGGAATTCTTTTCAGATTACACCTTTTAGTAACGGAACAGATAATGTCCCGGCAGGAACAACTTATATCTGGTCAACCCCTGTAGTTTCTCCTCCGGGAGCAATTAGCGGCGCTTTTGCACAATCCAGCCCAAGAAACACAATTAGTCAGACTTTAGTAAACAATACTGCCAGTCCTGCAACAGTAACATATACAGTATCACCTATATCTACTTTATGTCCGGGACCAGATTTCACAATTACAGTAACCGTAGAGCCAACAATAAAAGTAACTCAAACTATAAAAAACGGCACTTGTTATGGTTCTGCTGATGGAGCTATTAGCTTAATAGTAAGCGGAGGAACACCCTTTACAACCGGAAAACCATACATAATATCATGGACAAGTTCTAACGGATTTACAAGTTCAGATCAGGATATTTCTAATCTAAAAACAGGTCAGTATTATTTATCTATTAGAGATAATGGTGGATGCCCTTATAATACGTCTTATTATGTTTCTGAACCTGGGGAATTTAGAATTACAAGTCAGGGTAAAAATGACATCACTTGTTTTGGAGCAAACAACGGAACAATAACAACTAATGTTACAGGCGGAACACCTCCTTATAACTTTGTATGGACAAAAGATGGTGCTCCGTATACTGCTAATTCAGGTAATCTGACTAATTTACAAAAGGGAGTTTATCAGGTAACAGTAACTGAAACCAACAATTGTAATGTATTAACAGGAACCAGTTTTACCATTATCGAACCACAGTTATTGAAAGTAAAATGGGATAGTCAGGTTGATGTTTTATGTTATGGATATAATACAGGTGAAGTTAATGTGAGCACAACCGGAGGAAGATTGGGCTATAGATACAACTGGAGGGGTCCAAATGGCTTTACAAGTAATCTTCAAAATTTAAAAAACCTTTACGCAGGGACTTATAATTTAACTGTCACCGATAATTCAGGCTGTACCGATGTTCTTACCGTGACAATACTTCAAAATCCTGAAATTAAGTTAGATTACACCGTAACTCATTTAACTTGTTATAACGTTAAAGACGGAGCTATAAAAATTAATAACATTACTGGCGGAGTTCCGTTTGCAACCGGAGATCCATATATCATAAAGTGGAGTAATTTAGGAACCGGAATGGAACAGCCTAATTTATCGGCAGGAACATATACCATTACAATTACAGATGCATTAGGTTGTCCGAAACAATTTCCGATATTGGTTAACGATGCTCCTGTTTTTAAAATTGATCCGGATTTTAAAAATATTTCGTGTCATGGTGCAAATGATGCCCACATTAGGTTAAATCTTGTTGGAGGTCAGGCGCCTGTTAAATTAGAATGGAGCGATGGATCAACTGCTGGAATTGAGCGAAATAACCTTGGTGAAGGGACTTATAAAGTAAAAATTACCGATGCAAAATCGTGCGTAATAGAACAGGAATTTATTGTAGTTGATCCGCTTGAACTAATTATAAAAGGTATTGTTTCTAATCCGCTTGATTGTTTTAAAGCAAATACTGGTATTATCGATTTGGTTGTTACAGGCGGTACTGCTCCTTATACCTATGTATGGTCAAATGGAGCACGAACAGAAGATTTAAGCGAACTAACACCCGACAACTATACGGTCACAGTGACAGATTCAAGAGGCTGTAAAAAATCAGATACTTTTAAGATTATCCGATTTGAACAACTTACTCCAACAATTGAAGTTTTGACCGATTTTAATTGTGATACCAGACGTGTAGATCAAACCTTCATAGGACATGTTAAAGGAGGTATTCCGCCTTATACCTTAAAATGGTCAGACGGTGTGGTTTCCGGTACAAATGGCGAAATCATGAAAACCGAAAATAACGGATTAATTAGATTTAGTGTCACAGATAGTTTTGGCTGTTATGCCTATCTTGATTACAATGTTACCAGACCTGTTTTAGGAATACCTAATTTCTCTACAAGTTCTTATGGCAAAGATGTTTATGATTTATATGCTATTTATGATCCGGTTTTATTTACCAATTTAGCGACAGGTGATTTTACGCATGTCTCATGGGATTTTGGTGATGGTAATTTTTCAGATGACGAAAATCCAAAACATATTTATACAAGAGAGGGAACTTATACCATTACGCAATTAGTGAGTTATCCTTTTGGATGTAAATACACTTATAGCAGTACATTAACTATTGAAAAAGGATATAAATTGGCAATGCCGAATGCTTTTACACCAAACAATGATGGATTCAACGATACATTTGCGCCGGTATTTCTTGGTTTAATAAACATTACTCTGGACGTTTATGATACTTGGGGAAGCGCTGTATATTCTGAAACAGGAACAAACATCCGTGGCTGGAATGGTAAAGTAAAAGATCTGGATGCAGAAAATGGTAACTACTATTTTAAACTTACTGCAAAAACTTTCTACAACCATACCGTAACCGAAAAAGGAGCATTCACATTAATTAAATAAAAGCAACAGACAAACAAATGAGATTAAAATTACTATTTATTATAAGTATTACATGTTGTTTTTTTTCTGAGATAAGAGCACAAGATCCAATTTTTACACAATACTTTTTGATTCCCGAAACATTAAATCCAGGATTCTCCGGTTTTATGGAAACCACTTATACCGGAATTATACATCGCGAACAATGGCCGGATCTGGATCTAAAAGTTGATACCGATTATGCTTTTGTCAATACATGGCTTGAAAGTATTGATAGCGGAATTGGAGTAAGCGTTTTAAACCAAAGAGAAAATTTAACGAGTTATAATTTTACACAAGTAAATGCTAATTATGCTTACAGAGTAAGAATTAACGACGATTGGTATTTTCGTCCGGCAATTGAAGCCGGTTTCGGAATAAAATCATTCGCTTTTCAGAATTTATTGTTAGAAGATCAGATTAACATCAACACGGGACAGAACCAGTCAACAAACGATCCGTTTATCAAAAATGCAAATGACAAAATTACCTTTTTTGATATGTCTGCCGGAATGGTTTTTAATACTGACGATCTTTGGATTGGTCTTTCCATGAAACACCTTAACAAACCTAATATTGCGCTTAGCAACAACGGAAACACGCCTTTAAACACCTTTTTCTCTTTGAGCGCGGGATATGAATTTTTGCTGGCAAATTATATAGACGTCCTGTTTTTGCCGTATGAAACTAAAATGTTTGTGACTTCAAATTACATGCAGCAAGGCCGTTACAACCGTTTTGATCTGGGTACCTCTATCCTGTTCGAAAAAATGTTTTTTGGAGCAACAGCTGTTACCAATCCTGCAAAAAATGGCATTGGCGGCAATTTGATCACATCTGTAAATTTCTTTACAGGTTTGCAATATGAGCATTTAAAATTAGGTGTTTCATATGATTTAAACACTTCAAATATTGGAAAAACCGGGGGTGTTTACGAACTTCTGCTAACTTATCAATTTAACCTTGATAAGAAATGTTTTGGCTGCCCGAATTACTCAGGAAAGTAAAAAATAATTTCTCAAATATGCATAAAAAAAGACTGTTCAAACGAACAGTCTTTTTTTATGAGTTATAAACTAATAGCCTAAGCCATAAACAAAGCATATTTATTATAGTTGAATAATACCAAATCATAAGGCACTAACTTTGGCGCAATCTTCTCTGAAGAAGCATTAAATTTAATCCCGTTATGCTTTCTAAACAAATAGATTTCCTTTAAGCAATTTGATAAACTTTGGTGAATTGATGTTGTAAAAGTTGGCAATTGTTTGTCGCCTATCAATAAATCAATTTGATAATTAGAACTACTTTTAGAAAGATTATTTCCAATAATTCTTATCGTAAAAGTGGTCGATTTTCCGTATTGTTCGCCCTGATACTGTACTACCATAATATTAGTATTAAAAGTTTTAAATTAGTTTTTTCTTTATTTCAATTCATTTCCGGCTAAATTCAACTTAAAGTTATGAAAAAAAATTAGCCGATTTACAAACTGACCTTAATATATCAATTTCGCACAAATGTACTATAATTCTATTTTCAAAAAAATCATTGCATAAAAACTTTATTGCATAAAAAAACCGCAACAATTACGGTTTTAATAATTAACTGATAGTAATTTTAATTCATAAGCATTATTCATTTTTGGTTATTATTGTGGTTTCTTTTTCGGTATTTATTTCCAATAAAAACGGATTGTCATTTTCATCAAACATAGTCATGTTTAGGGCATCTAACAAGGCTAAATTTTTAGAAACGGTTCCTTTAAATTTATTATAAGACAGATTAAGTTCTGCTAAATTATACAATTTTCCGAGTCCGTTTGGAATTTCGCCTTCAAAATTATTATCAAATAAACTTAAATTTTGCAAAGCATGGAAATTTATAATTTCAGGCCTTAAAATCCCTGTCAGCTTATTATTCAAAAGTAAAACTTTCAATGTCGTGATTTTGTATAACGATTCAGGCAAATCACCTTTAAGTTCATTTTCAAACAAGGCAAGAATTTCTAACTGATTTAATTTTCCAATTTCTACTGGCAATTCTCCCGAAATCTCATTTTTAAAAACTTCCAAATCCTTTAGCTTTTTTAATTCGCAGATAGATTTTGGTAACGATCCGGACAATCTATTATTAGAAATATCTAAAACTTCAAGATCTTTCAGGTTTGAAATTGAGGCCGGCAATTGTCCTTTAATAGTATTCTGATGCAAATCGATTACTTTTAAAGACGCCAAATTAAAAAATTCAGCAGGCAATTCTCCTTGCAGATTATTAGCAGACAAATTAATTGCGGTTACTTTTCCTTCTTCGACCTGAACGCCGTACCATTTTGATACAGAAAGCGATAAATCCCATTTTATTTTCCAGTGCAAACCATTTGTTGCGTGGTAAAATTTAATTAAGGCATTTTTCTCTTTTTCTGAAACAGTATCAGCATAAATGTTTAACGAAAAAACAAAAGCTATAAAAAACGGGGCTAAGCTTTTCATAACAAATTTGGGGTTTGTTTTCTGCTGTAAAATTATATTTTTTACAGACATAAAACATGCGATGTCGAAAAAGTGTTAATAAGTAAATAATTAGGCTGTTTACTAGTTATTTAAACATTCAAAATCTATTATTTTTTTGATTAAATTTGATCAACTAATTATAAAAACCTCATATTATGGAAATTAACTTTATCGCATTATTACTGGCTGGACTTGTCTCTCTTGTAGTTGGTTTTATTTGGTACAATCCAAAAGTGTTTGGAACAATCTGGATGAGAGAAAACAATTTCACACAAGAACAACTTCGAACAGGAAACATGCTCAAGATCTTTGGGTTAACTTATGTTTTCTCGGTAATGATTACTATGACGCTGATGTCGCTGACTATTCATCAATCCGGAGCCGTTGGAATGGTTGGCGGGCCGCCATTAATAGCGAGCGCAAAACCATCATTTCAAGCCTTTATGGCCGATTATGGAACCGCGTATCGCACCTTTAAACATGGAGCGCTTCATGGTTTTATTTCAGGTTTGTTTTTTGCTTTTCCAGTAATTGGCATTAACGGATTGTTTGAAAGGAAATCATGGAAATACATTTTTATTCACGCCGGATACTGGATTGTGACACTGACTTTAATGGGCGGCATTGTTTGTGGATTCGCCTAAAAATATAAAAAACAAAACCCGTTTGATACAATTTTCAAACGGGTTTTTCTTAATAATAACTTAAACAAGTTCTGTTATTATAAATATTATCTAATTTTGAAGAAATTAGCAACTACTCTTGAATACAACTTATTCTTTTCAAATATATAAAAGCGCGTCATTACTACCTTTAGAATGGAATTCGCTTGCAACTGAAAACATTTTTTTGACGCGGGAATATCTTGAAGTGCTCGAAAAATCTTCTCCGGTAAATATGATTTGCAATTTCATCGGAATTTTTAAAAATGAGAAATTAGCTGGCATCACTTTGACTCAATTTTTATTTACCGAAAAACTGGAATCTTTTGGAGAACGTGACCAATGTTTAAAAACTTCGGTGCGTAATTTTGCCTTCAAAAAGTTTGCTTCACACGTTTTATTTATTGGTAATAATATGCTGACTGGTCAAAATGCATTTTCGTTTGCCGAAAACGTAAATCAGGCAAAAATTATTAAAACACTTCATAAAGCCATTAATGAACTTAAAAAAGAATTTAAATCAATTGGGAAAAAAGTTCATATAACGAGTATTAAAGATTTTACCGAAAAAGAAATTGAACCATTAAAAGCGGAGTTCAAAAACAATTTTACGTTTTCGACCCAGCCTAATATGATTTTTGAAATCCAAAAAAACTGGAAATCAGAACAGGATTATATTGATGCTTTATCCAAAAAATACCGCGATCAATACAAACGTGCCCGCAAAAAAATGGACGGAATCGAAAAAAGAAAAATGCCTTTAGCCGATATCATCAAACATGAAAATAGCATCTACGAGCTTTATTCTCATGTCGCAAAAAATGCTCCTTTCAATACTTTTTTCCTTGCCAGAAATCATTTCAGTACTTTTAAAGCAATCATGAAAGAAAAGTTCCTGTTCTATGGTTACTTTTTAGACGGAAAACTGATTGGTTTCAACACTTTAATCAAAAACGGAAACGTAATGGATACTTATTTCTTAGGTTATGATGAAAGTATCCAGCGCGAGAAAATGTTGTACTTAAATATGCTTTATGACATGATTGCCTATTCTATTAATCAGGGTTTTACAGAAATAGTTTTTGCCCGAACTGCACTTGAAATAAAAAGTTCAGTTGGAGCAAAACCATTAAAAATGTACGGATTAATAACCCACAGCAATGCCTTAATCAATAAAAACATTGGGAAATTATTTGATTATTTAGAACCCAAAACCGACTGGAAAGAGCGAAATCCTTATAAAGAAAACTAATTTTTAAGGAACCGCAATTTTCATTTGCTTGTGCAAAATATGAATTTCCAAATCTGTTTGAGCACCGCAATATTCACCGTCAATTTGAAAATTAACCGGATAATCTGTTTTTATAGTCGCTTTATCTGTCGAAATAATCACCACATCATCTGAATCTATTGGCATATTTCCGGTAATAATTTTGCCCAGTAATAATATATCCAAGCTTTTTAAAATCACCAGTTCAAACTTTCCGTCGTTCATAGCACCGTTTGGGTTAATGGTAACGCCAGTTCCGTATTTTTGAGAATTTGCAATTACAATGATTCGCGCTACATGTTCGACCGTTTTTTTATTGGCCGTAATTGTTGCCACAAAAGGAGCTTCAGATTCTACCAAAGTCGTGTACGCTTGCAATGCATAACCCCAAAATCCGCGCAAGTTACTTTTTTCGTAATTTTTAACCAGATCTGCATTGATGCCAATATCGCTTAAATGAATACTTTTTTTGCCGTTGATACAAATCATATCCATTTCGATATAATGATTTAAAAAGGCAATTTTAAGGTTTTCTTCGATAGTTGCAGGCAAACTTAAATCTACAGACAAGCCATTTGCAGATCCCGCAGGCAAAATCCCTATGATAATATCATGATTTTCCATCGCTTCGGCAACCATTTTTATAGTTCCGTCGCCGCCGGCTACAATAATTCGTTCCGGTTTATATTGATTATAAAGTGATTGTATTTGTTTTAAATCACTGTTTCCTGTAGTTTCATAAACTTCAAGATCAAAATGATTTGTAGTCGCAAACTCCTGTACGGCTTCAATTAAATCTGTTTTATCCAGATCACCCGAAATTGGGTTTACAACAAAAATGATATTCTTTTTCAAAATTTTATTTTTTAAACCGATTAAAATAATTAATTTACACTATATATAAAAATACGCAATTAATGAAACCAATCCTACAATTATATCGTGGTTATGCTAATGAACAAGAATTAATTGTAATGGGACACGTTTTTAAGAGAACTTATGACTATGATTTTGAGAAGAAAAACTTAAGAAACGCAAAATCAGTAATTAATCAATTTAGGATAAAAACCATTAAAAATCATGATGTTTACCTGAAATACGGCAATCAGGAAATCCATTCAAAAACACTGGACGATGGTTATTTTAAATTTTGCATTCCAATCGAAAAACAATTTGATTTTGGATGGATGGAATATGAAGTGAATATAAAATACGAATCAGAGATCATTACTGCTAAGGGAAGTTTTATAAAGCCTCACGACGGAAATCTCGGAATTATATCTGATATTGACGACACATTTCTGGTTTCGCACACCAGAAATATCTTTAAAAAAATATACATCCTTTTGTTTAAAAATGTAAATGACCGTAAAGTTTTTAAAGATGTTGTGCCGCATTATCAGGCTTTAAGTTCTGCCGGAAGAAATAATAAAGACGAACAAAACGCTTTTTTCTACATTTCGAGCAGCGAATGGAATTTGTATCAATTCATTGTGAAATTCACCAAATTACATCAGTTACCAAGGGCTGTTATTTTATTGAAGGATATAAGACGTGGTATTGCTGATTTTTTTATCAGCGGAAGAGGAGACCATAATCACAAATTTGAAAAAATAAAGCATGTTTTAGAATTTTATCCTAATCTTAAATATGTTTTATTGGGAGATGATTCGCAACACGATCCTGTTTTGTACGAGCGCATTTGCAAAATATTTCCGGTAACGGTAAAAGCGGTTTATATCAGGCAAACAGGTAAAAACCAAAAAGAAGCTACAAAAGCGATTTTGAAAAACTTAGAAAACTTAGAAGTCTCCGTTTGTTATTTTAAAGACAGCAGTGAAGCGATTATGCATTCTAAATCTATTGGGATTATAAAATAGTTTTTTTTTTCAGGTTTTAAGTTTCAAGTTCTTATTGAAACTTGAAACCTGAAACTGACGCTCTCCTAGCCCAGATTGAAGTGAAAAGCCCGGAGCAAAAAAAATTGCATTTCTTGTTGAAAAAAAGCGACTGAAAGAAGCTCTTTTTGCAACATTAGAAATGCAATTTTTTTGTGAGGACTTGAAACGAAAAGCTGGAATAGCTCCTAATTCAAATATTAAACATTAAAATTATCAATCTCTTCCTGAACGATTTCCCAGTCTAAAAGTAACTGATCAAGGTCTTTTTTCTTTTTGTTATATGCTGTAAAAAATGAAGCATCTTCGATATGTTTATCATAATTAGAAGCCAGCAATTTATCATCGTGCTGAATGTCTTTTTCTAATTGTTTGATTTGACTTTCTACTTTACTCAGTTTATTTTGAAGTGCTTTTCCTTTTTTCTGATCTTCGTAAGATGTTTTATTACTTTCTTTCGGAGCAGCAGCTTTAGCAACATCTTTTTTCTCAACTTCACGCATGTTTTCAAGATTGCGCTGCTCTAAGAAATAGTTGATATCACCCAAATATTCTTTTATTTTTTGATCTTTAAATTCATAGACAATATTCGACATTCCCTGAAGGAAATCTCTATCGTGTGAAACTAGTAATAAAGTACCGCCAAATTTTTGAAGTGCTGCTTTTAAAACGTTCTTAGATTTAATATCCAAGTGATTCGTCGGCTCATCCATCAGCAAAACGTTGATAGGCTGCAATAATAACTTGCAAAGTGCCAAACGGTTACGCTCACCTCCTGAAAGTACTTTTACTTTTTTCTCCACATCATCTCCACGGAATAAAAAGGATCCTAACATGTCACGAACTTTTGAACGGTTCGTATCCATTGCTGCGTCTTCCATGGTTTGAAGCAACGTGATTTCTCCATCCAGATATTCCGCCTGATTTTGAGCAAAATATCCTAATTGTACGTTGTGACCTAATTTGATGTTTCCCTGATATTCAAATTCGTTTACAATGGCTTTAATGAAAGTCGATTTTCCTTGTCCGTTTTGACCCACAAAAGCAATTTTGCTTCCGCGCTCTACTAACAAATCAATATCTTTTAAAATAACTTTATCACCGTAAGCTTTTGTAACATGTTCGGCTTCAACCACCACTCTTCCAGGTTCTTTTGAAACCGGAAAAGAAATATTCATTACCGAATTGTCGTCTTCATCAACTTCAATTCGTTCTACTTTATCTAATTTTTTAATCAACGATTGCGCCATCGAAGCCTTTGAAGCTTTTGCACGGAATTTCTCGATTAACTTTTCTGTTTCTTCAATTTTCTTCGCCTGATTCTTTTGAGTCGCCAATTGCTTCTCGCGAATTTCATGACGTAATTCTAGATATTGAGAATAAGGTTTATTAAAATCGTATGCTTTTCCTAACGAAATCTCGATCGTACGATTCGTTACATTGTCCAAAAACATTTTATCGTGCGATACAATAACCACAACTCCGGGATAATTGCGAAGGAAACCTTCTAACCAAATAATACTCTCGATATCAAGGTGATTCGTAGGCTCATCCAGAAGCAAAACATCATTTGACTGCAATAATAATTTTGCCAATTCGATACGCATTCTCCAACCTCCTGAAAATGTTTCGGTTTGATTATTGAAAACTTCTCTTTTAAAACCTAAACCTAAAAGGATTTTCTCGGTATCTCCCACATAATTATAACCTCCTAAAAGCTCAAAACGGTGGGTGTAATCAGATAAATCTTCAATGATCTGGCTGTATTCTTCACTTTCATAATCAGTTCTGGTAACCAATTGATGATTGATTTGTTCCAGTTTTTTTTCTACAATCTTAATTTCGGTAAAAGCTTCATATGCTTCTTCTAATACGGTTCTTCCTTGTTCAAAATCGATATCCTGACGTAAAAACCCCATTCGGATATCTTTCTCCTGAGAAATAACTCCAGAGTCAGGAGCAAAATCTCCCGCTAACATTTTAAGCATTGTAGACTTACCAGCTCCGTTTTTACCAACAAGACCCACGCGGTCGCCGGCACCTAAACGAAAAGTAACTTCTTCAAATAAATATGTTCCTCCAAAAGAAACCGAAAGATTATGTATATTAAGCATGTATTGTTATTTTATAACTAATTGATTGTGTAAATTTACACTCCCAAATCAATGGGTAATTTAATTTTTTGCAAATGTTAAAAAAAGGATCCAAACTAAATAGTATTTTAACAGGAAGTTGTCCAAAATGTCAAAAAGAAAGTATGTATTCAGACAAAAATCCGCTTCATTTGACTAAAGTTCTAAAAATGAATGATCATTGCAGTCATTGTGGACTAAAATATCAAATTGAACCTTCTTTCTTTTATGGTGCAATGTATGTAAGTTACGGGTTGAATGTTGCCGTAGGAATTGCCGCTTTTATAGTTTCATTTGTATTTTTTGGAGTGACTATAGAACAATCTTTTTTAGCAATTGTAATTAGTTTAATTGTTCTGTTTCCTTTTGTTTTAAGACTTTCCAGAAATTTGTATATCAATATGTTCATTTCTTATGATCCTAAGGCCGGTCAGGAATAAGACTTTTCAAATATCTTTTGTGGAATCGTTTAATATCAATCTCAGGAGATAAAGGTATTTCATTTTCAATACTGTCAAACAATGCTTTTGCCATTGCCGGACCTAACATCACACCTCTTGTTCCTAATCCGTTAAGAATATGGAGCGATTTACGATCGTGGTGTGTTCCTATCAAAGGCCTTCTGTCTTTTACCGTTGGGCGAACTCCGCCAAAATGTTCTACGATTTCAAAATCGCAGGTAATAATTTCTCTTATGCGTTCGAGAAGTTCTTGTTTTCCCTCTTCAGTAGGTGAATCTGTTTTATCCTGCCAATTATAGGTTGCTCCTACTTTAAATAAGTTATTTCCCAGAGGTAATATGAAAACACTGGTATTTACAATAACATCTAAGTTTAAATCGGGCGCATTTATGATAAATAATTCGCCTTTTGTACCATCTAAAGGCAAATAATTGAAAAAAGGATTTTTGTGCAATCCAAATCCTTCTGCAAAAATGATATGACGAGCCTGAATGTTTTTATATTGAATTCCGTAATCAAAAAATTCCATGTAAATACTATCAAAAAATTCTTCTAATAATAAATTATTCTGCTGTAAATATTCTTTGTACTTATCCAATAACAAGGCTGTATCTACATATCCAGTATGCAAAACTTCACCATAATCATAGGGAGAATCAATACTTTTATATTTTTTGGAAATTATATTTGTAGATAAAAAAGGAGCCAAGTTTCTTTTATCTGAAGCTGCAAACCAATTGTTTTGTTCTTCTATAGAGAAAAATTTTCTTAAAATAGGAAGTTTAAAATTAAACTTCGTTTTTAGTTTCGTTTCAATATCATTGTAAAAATCCTCCATTAAAACCAATTGCTCCTGCGCATTCCAGACTTCGCTAAAGCGTTTTAATATTACAGGATTGTATAAGCCACCTGCAACTCTTGAAGATACCTGAGATTTATTATCAAGAACTAAAATAGATTTATTGTTTTTAAGTGCTATTTCAGCAAATGAAATTCCGGCTAATCCAGATCCGACAATTAAATAATCAAGCATAATGTAATGGGTAAAAATAAAAAACTCTTACTACACAAAGGTAACAAGAGTTTTTGTTATAACGTAATTTAGAACTTAGTAGTTCCACATATCTTCTTCGAAATTGCGTATTTTTTCTTTTACTCTCTCAGATTCTAGCAGCTGATTCTGCGCATTATCTTTCATGTAGTCTTTGATTTCACGATCTCCGTACATGTTTTCTTCTTTGTAAATAATAGCGTTAAAATGTCTGGAATTCAAAATCTGATCAAACGAAATTGGATGCGAAGAGTTACTGTCGTTAAATGCTTTTGCTTCATGTAATACTTCCCGCGCATCAGGAAAGAAAACCCAAAACAGCTCGATATAATCTTTTTCATCACTATTCATCGTATAAACATCAGGAGTTACCGGACAAATTCCCAATAAACGATATTTTAGGTCACTCTGCCTTTTATCAAAATACCAGTATCCTTTAATTTTATACTGCGTAACATCGGCAGCAGTCAGATCTTGTTTTAAAATATATTCAGCAGGAATTGTTCTTGTTGGCCCAACAGTTTCATCAACATAAGTAACTGATTTCTTTTTACCTGTACCGGTAACTACTTTTTTCTTTACAACACGTGTTTTGTAATCATCAGGATATTGATTAATCAGTTCTCTACCAGCATCTGTTGTATCAACACGGGATAGCGATCCCTGAATGTCTTTTAATGTTTTTTTGGTATTAAAATAACTATCAGAATACACTTCGGTTATTTTGCCAGCTCTCATCGCTTTGGTCAGAACGTCATAAAGTGAACGCCTGTTAAAACCAATATTTGCTGTATCTACAGGAAAATATAAAGGAAAATTTATCTTTTCATTTAAATCAATAATCTCCCAGACCGTTTTTCCCATCAAAACATCTCTGTCATCTACATAACCATAAGCTAATGGCTTATCATTATCCGCAACAAGTTGGGCAGCACTCTTTTGACCAATTTGGTCAACTGATTTGGCGTTCAATAAATTAGATTGTGCGCCGGATGTTAAACTTCCCAAGACACAAATAATAGCGATCAATATTTTTTTTGCTTTCATCATCATATCATTAAACATATTGAACGCAAAAATACGTATTTAATTGCTATTTTTCCTACATTATTAAAGAAAATTAATCAGAACATATAATTGCCCTAATTCCTTTATAAGAAAAGGCAGTACAACATAGCTTACTTAGACAATTGCTCTCTAATGAGGCAAAAAAAAACTCTTACTAAAGTAGTAAGAGTTTTTATTATAATTTGATTTAGAACTTAGTAGTTCCACATATCTTGTTCGAAGTTACGGATTTTCTCTTTCACTCTTTCAGATTCTAATAACTGATTTTGAGCGTTATCTTTCATGTATTCTTTGATCTCACGATCTCCGTACAAGTTTTCTTCTTTGTAGACAACAGCGTTAAAACGTCTTGAATTTAAAATTTGATCGAATGAAATTGGTAATGCTGAATTGCTATCATTAAAAGCTTTTGCTTCGTGCAATGCTTCTCTTGAGTTTGGATAGAAAATCCAGAACAATTCAATATAATCCTTTTCGTCACTGTTCATAGTGTAAACATCCGGAGTTACTGGGCAAATACCCAATAAACGATATTTTAACTCACTTTGACGTTTGTCAAAATACCAGTATCCTTTAATTTTATACTGCGTAACATCTGCTGCAGTAAGGTCTTGTTTTAGGATATATTCAGCCGGAACCGTTCTGGAAGCAGGAACTGTTTCATCAACATAAGTTACTACTTTCTTTTTACCAGTACCAGTAACTACTTTTTTCTTTACAACACGTGTTTTATAATCATCAGGATATTGATTGATTAACTCTCTACCAGCATCCGTTGTATCAATACGAGATAGTGACCCCTGGATGTCCTTCATAGATTTTTTAGTATTGAAATAACTATCAGAATATACTTCAGTTATTTTGCCATTTTTCATAGCTTTAGTCAAAGCGTCATATAAAGAACGTCTGTCTGGACCAATATTAGCAGTATCTACCGGAAAGTATAAAGGAAAATTGATCTTTTCATTCAAATCAATAATTTCCCAAGTAGTTTTCCCCATCAATACATCTCTATCATCTACATAACCATAAGCCAACGGCTTGTCATTATCTGAGATAAGCTGTGCAGGTGTCTTAAGTCCAATCTGAGCGGGTGTTTTTGCATTAAGCAAATTAGATTGCGCATTTGAAGCGAAACCTCCTGCAATGGAAACAATAGCTATTAAAAAATTTCTTACTTTCATCGTGGTATCATTATAAGATATTGATTGTAGTATAAACTACGCTTTATTATTGTATTTCGTAAATTACCGGAGCAGTTCTTGGTAATAAATAACTACCAGCTCCAACAAGTTTAGTTTTAATTTCAGAAATAGTAACCTGATCTCCTTTTCCAGCTCTTGAAAGAATTTGTTTACATTGTGCATTTAATCTGTTACCACTAACAACAACTGTAGGCTGTCCTGTAACTTTTAAGTTAAATCCAACAACATCTAAACCAACTTCGAAATCAAAGTCAAGTAATTTAGCACCAATTGTAGCAATTTCTAAGTTAGATTTAGGTCCTTTAACAACACCCATTTCACCTCTAATTGTACCAGTTGGTCCAGGAATACCTTTAATTCTGAATGTTTTCTTATCTGTAACTTTGTCTCCATTTGGTAATGTTCCAGTAACTGCAATTGTAGCTTCTGTTCCTTGACCCGGGCTCATGTTATATTTACCTGGTTTACCAGCAGAAACTAATCCTGGAGCACTTGCAACAATTTTGTTAGCATCAACACCAGCAAAAGATACAGAGATTGGGTTAACAACACCTCTATAAACAACATTCATTTTATCAGCAGAAATAGTAGCTGAGTTTGGTCTTGGTACTACAACATATTTTCCAGCAAATTTAAGTGGAATGTTTTTACCATCTTCTAAGAAAGTAAATTGTCCATTAATATCTTGCTCTCCAACACCTCCGGCAGTTAATGAAATAACAGCTTGTCCGTTAACAATTTGTCCAGGACCTTGGAATGAAGTTGGTTTTGTGTTTTCGTCATAACGACCTAAAACTACTTTACCAGTTACTTTTTCTCCTTGGAAATAAGCGTTTTTATCTAAAACAACAATTGCCTGATAGTTGCTATAAGAAGCAGCAGCTACTGCAGCTTTTCCTAAAGCACTGTTGTAAACATCAGTTTCAGCTTTCTTAACGTCATTTTGCCAAGTTGAAAGTTTTGCAGCCGAAGCGATTGCAGGGAAACCTTTAAAGTGGTAAGCTAAGTATTTTTCTTTTATACCTTCTTTGTTTTTTACATCAGAAACATCAAATTTCTTTTCAATCTCTGCGATAATTGGACCATATTTTTTGTCTGTTCCTAAAGCAGCTTTCATATCTGCTTTATATTTTTGAATTTTAGCAATAATATCGTTCCCTTTTTTAGTATAACCGTCTCCAGTAAACCAATCGTCGATATTATCTCCTCTGTCCATAGCTTCGTATGGTAACTTACCAGTTTCTTTTTCAACTTCAAATCCTTTGATAGACTGAGCTTTTAAAGTTCCGATATAGTCATAAAATTCTTTTGAAATTGCTTCAACTTTATGAGCAGTTACTGCAGCAATAGCGAATTCTCCTTTTGCTTCAGCAGCTTTTTGATCTAAAGATGTCAATAATGAAGTGTTTGTTGCAACTGAAGAAGTATTAGCATCTTCAAATTTTTCATTCATCAAACCAAAAGCAGAAATTACTTCTTTTGAAACGTTCATTGCTAACATTGCGATGAAAACCAGATACATCAGGTTAATCATCTTCTGTCTAGGGGTTAATTTTCCTCCTGCCATTTTTTTATAATTAGTTCTTTATTAATAAATTTAATATAATAGTTAAAAACTAATTATCCTTTGTTACTCATTGCAGAAAGCATACCACCGTAAACACTGTTTAAAGAAGCAATGTTTGCAGTCATTGATTGCATTTGTTCTTTTAATTTAGAAGCATTTTCAGCAATTTCGCTGTTTGCTTGTGCATTTCTTGAAGCACTTTCTAATTGTACTTTGTATAAGCTGTTTAATGATTCCATTTGTGCAGCAGCCATAGACATTTCTTCAGCATATTTCTTTTGTCCTGCAATAGAATCTACTGTTGGAGAAATTGCTTTTGCAGCACCTTCGAAGTTTTTGATAGAATTTCCTAAACTTGACATTAATTCACCGTCAATTTTAGCTTCTTTCAACATTGCATCTAATTTTTGAGATAATAATCCTTGCGCATCAGCAGTAGCTTCTACTTTATCTTCTCTTTTTCTAGCTTGACCGTTAGCTAATTCAGGGTAAACAAGAGTCCAGTCTAATTCGTCTTCAACTGGTTCGAAAGCAGAAAGGGCAAAAATTAACGCTTCAGTTAACAATCCCACAGAAAGCATAACCGTACCTGTTAATGGTCCAATTTCAAAGTGAGTAATTTTGAATAATGCTCCAACGATTACTACTGCCGCTCCCATACCATAAGCGAAATTCATTGCTTTTTTACTTAATAATGCCATAATACTTTTTTTTAGGTTTTAATTTAAAATAGATTCGATTTGGTTATTGATTTAATTATAATTTACTTTTCTTTTTTCCGCCAGTTACCTGAGTTCCCATGTAATCTTGTACAGTTCTGAAACCAATGTAACTTCTGGCAGAGTCTGCATATTCGTGATCACGAGTACTTACTTGTAGGAAGTAAGCAACATCTTTCCAAGATCCTCCACGAACCACTTTTCTTTGATTGTTTCCATCAATTACGTTAGGGTTCATTGTAGAAACATATTCGTAAGCGTTTGGATTGTAAGCTGAATCCGTCCATTCTGAAACGTTACCAGCCATGTTATATAAACCGTATCCGTTTACTTCATATGATTTAGCCTCAACTGTATATAAAGCTTCATCGGCAGCATAATCTCCTCTGCTTGGTTTGAAGTTTGCTAAGAAACAACCTCTGTCACTTTTAGTATAAGGACCTCCCCAAGGGTAAGTTGCAGATTCCAGACCTCCTCTTGCAGCATACTCCCATTCTGCCTCAGTAGGCAATCTGAAAGAGTTTACTAAGTCACGTCCTTTTTTCTTAGATTTAATATAACTGTTTTTGTTTAAAGTTCTCCACGCACAAAATGCTTTTGCTTGTTTCCAGGTAACTCCAACTACAGGATAGTCTCCGTAAGCTTTGTGCCAGAAATAATCATTGTGCATTGGCTCATTATAAGAGTAAGCGAAATCTTTAATCCAAACTGTTGTATCAGGATAAATTCCGATTTGTTCCGTTTTAACGAAATCTTTTCTTTTTCCAACTTTAGCTTTAGCTGCAGCCTGAATATCCATCCAAGAATAACGGAATTTCAATTTATTTACATCAACTGTTCTTAAACCATTGTATGATTCTTCAATTGGCAAATACATAGAGTCCATTACCTCAGCATAATACTCATCCGGATAAGCTTTAGTATCTTTAATTAATTTTACTTTCTTGTTTAATTTTCTACCAGCATACGGATCATCTTTTGTTCCTACACTATAGTAGTTATCGTACATGTACTTATCATAAGCCGTCATTTTATCCGGCTCAGAATCGTTAAATGCATAGTCAGAAATGCTACCAGCTTTTTTACCTTTACCATCTCCTGTACTTTTCTGTCCAGTTTCATCAGCTAAAATAGCTAAACGAACTCTCATTGTAGAGTCTTTTACCCACTCTACAAACTGGCGATATTCGCTGTTTGTAATTTCTGTTTCATCCATATAAAACGAACGAACAGTCACTGTCTTAGTAGGAGCATCTTCTACATTAGCTAAATCAGCATCTGATTTACCCATGATAAAAGAACCACCTGGAACTAAAGTCATTCCATATGGTTTTTCGGGATGCCATTTCCCTCCTGTAACACCAACTAACTCACCTTTGTCACCTGACTTACCACAGCCAATTACTAGTGTTAACATTGCTGCAAATGCAATAAACTTCTTCATATAAATTTGGGATTATCTATTCATTATTATAAGTCCGTAAACGTATTTATTATTTATTAAAAAAACAACACTACTCACGAAATTTATTTCACCGTTCAAAAATAATGTTAAATAAAATAAAAAAAAAATATTTTGTCGATAAAGTAACTCAAAAAACCGACGTAAAACGTTAAATTTTGTATTTTATAAATCTTATCTTACTAAATTAATTTAACAATTTTTTATATTTTTTTCAATTTTAAGAATTTAGTTAAAATTCTGCTCTATAATGCGTTTTTTCGCTGTGCTTTCCACCATCTTTCTGGCAATTCTTGGTTGCAAGCGCACAAATATTCGTCATAAGAACAGGGTAATAACGTATTTCTTTTCAATTTATTGTGACCGTTTGATTCAAATGGAATTTCGATCCACCAGCGATCTGTTTTGTCACTTTTATAAAAAATTAATTCTTCATCTTCCAGCGGAACAATATATTTTAAATAGTTTGTTCTGCTTCCAAAAGGATACTCTTTAGAACGATAATGAAACCCTTCTATAAAATACCAGATTATTTGCGAAATCATCGCTGACTCATATACGGTATTATTGTGATTAAAGATTCCAAAAGATGAAACTTTATCGCTAATACCTGCATATCGTGCCAAAGAACAAATTTCTTTACCATTAAATCCGTTTGGCTCAAAATTCACATTATTACCTGAATCAGAAGACTTTATCGAATTTAAATCGATACTTACCAGATCTGCATCTCTAAAAACAGGCTCTGCCAAAGCAATATTATTCGAAATTTCACCTAAACGATAAGCATCAAAAAATAATTTTTCGATCAAATCAATTTCTTCCTGAGAATTATAATAGGTTTGATAACCAATATTACAATAATTAAAAAGATTATTAGGCTCATCAATTATAATCTTTGTAAGGTAAGAATTAGCCGAAACCGTTTCGTTTTCTTTACCAAAATCAAATTTACTATCTACAGCAACCATATTAACCATTTGCTCTAAATCATCATATGCACGATACAAAGCATAGGTCAAATCCTGCGAACCTCCCAGGACTATAGGAATCACTTTATTCTTTATTAATGCAGAAGTTACCTTCTTTAATGCAAAATAAGTATCCTCTACTGAATCTCCTGCCAGAATATCCCCTAAGTCTGCAATTGATGCATCCCAGTTACCCGGAAACATACTATAAAGCTTTTTGCGAATAGCCGTCAGGTTTACTTCATTAACAATATCAATATTTCTACGATCTTCTAAAACTCCAACAATAGCAATAGTAATTTTGCTAATATCCGGAAATTGATCCTGAGTATGTAATACAATTTTACTACCCAATTCTTGTGAAGACAACGAACTAATGAATTTTAAAACTCCTTCGTTAACTGGTTCTAGAAAATCAAATTCCATTTTTTATTTCTTTTTAGCAGCTGTTTTTTTAGCTGGGGCTTTCTTTGCGGTTGTTGCTTTTTTTGCCGGCGCTTTCTTTGCCGGCGTTTTTTTCGCTGGTGTTTTTGCAGCAATCATTTCCTGAACCTGAGCCAATGTTAATTTTGTTGCATCAACATCTTTACTCAATTCAATTTTGATTTTGCCTTTTGTAATCACTGAACGACCCCAACGTGCTTTTTCAACCAAAATACCTTCATCTTCCCAATTGTGAAGAACTTTATCTATATTTTTCTGTAATTTATCTTCAATCAGTTCTTCAACATCTTGCTGAGATAAATTATCAAAATTGTATTTTTTACTTACGTTTACAAAAAGACCGTTCCATTTAATGAAAGGACCAAAACGCCCCACACCTTTTTGAACTGCTTCTCCCTTATAAACTGCGATTGGCGCATCAGCAAGTGCTTTTTCGTCAATCAATTCCTGAGCTCTTTCTTTAGAAACTCCAAGTGGGTCTTCTCCTCTTGGCAAAGAAATAAAAACACTTCCGTGACGCACATAAGGACCGTAACGACCATTACTTACTTCCACTTCTTCTCCTTTATATTCTCCTAAACTTTTAGGAAGCAAAAATAAATTTAAAGCTTCTTCAAGTGTGATATTTCCAATATTCTGATCAGACATCAAACTGGCAAACTTTTTATCTTCATCATCCGCTTCTCCAATTTGAGCCATCGGTCCAAATTTCCCTAAACGAACAGATACCTGTCTTCCATCAGCATCTTTACCCAAAATTCTTTCTCCGCTTTCGCGTTCTGCATTAGCTTCAACCTCTTTTACATTTGGGTGAAATTTATTGTAGAATTCCTGCATCATGGTTGCCCAGTCAATATTTCCTTCGGCAATTTCGTCAAAATCCTGTTCTACTTTTGCTGTGAAATTGTAATCCAGAATATTTCCGAAGTTTTTTACCAGGAAATCAGTAACAATTGTTCCGATATCTGTTGGCACTAATTTTCCTTTATCAGAACCTGTATTTTCTTTCAGCAGCTTCTCTCCTACTTTACTCGCTTGTAAAGTAAGCTGAGTATAATTACGTTCCTGACCTTCAAGTGTTCCTTTTTCAACATAATTTCTGTTGATGATAGTTGAAATAGTTGGCGCATACGTAGACGGACGACCAATTCCTAATTCTTCTAATTTTTTCACCAGTGAAGCTTCTGTATAACGAGCCGGTGGTCTTGAATATCGTTCTGTAGCTGTAATATAGTTATTCGCTAATTTTTCGTTTACTTTTAAAGCAGGAAGCATTCCTTCTTGTTCTTCCTCATCATCATCATGTCCTTCAAGATATACTTTAAGGAAACCTTCAAAAAGCAACACTTCTCCAGATGCAGTAAAAAGTTCATCATGATTATTTGCTTCAATTTTTACGTTTGTTCTTTCAAGTTGTGCATCGCTCATTTGAGATGCCAATGTTCTTTTCCAGATCAAATCATATAAACGAGCCTGATCACGATCAATATTTACAGTATGGCGTGACATATCTGTCGGACGAATTGCTTCGTGCGCTTCCTGTGCCCCTTTGCTTTTATTGGCAAAAGTTCTCGGTTTCGAAAACTCTTTCCCGTATGATTTTATGATTTCAGCTTCTGCTGCATCCATTGCATCTTTTGAAAGGTTTACACTATCGGTTCTCATATAAGTAATAAGTCCGGCTTCGTACAAACGCTGTGCAAGCTGCATAGTGATTCCAACCGGCAAATATAACTTTCTAGCTGCTTCTTGTTGCAAGGTAGAAGTTGTAAATGGCGCTGTTGGTGATTTTTTGGTAGGTTTAGTTTCTAAATCTGCTACCTTATATTGTGATCCGATGTTTTGTTTTAAGAAATCTTCGGCTTCTTTTTTTGTATTGAAATTTTTTGGCAATTTGGCTTTGAAAGCTTTTCCGGCTTCATTCACAAATTCTGCTACTACAGAATAACTTGCAACTGCATTAAAATTCTGGATTTCGCGTTCTCTTTCTACAATCAAACGCACTGAAACTGATTGTACACGTCCTGCTGAAAGTCCGCCTTTAATTTTTCTCCATAAAACCGGAGACAATTCATAACCTACCAAACGGTCTAAAACACGTCGAGCCTGTTGTGCATTTACTAAATTATAATCAATTTCTCTTGGATTCTCGATTGCTTTAAGAATCGCAGTTTTGGTAATCTCGTGAAAAACAATTCTTTTGGTTTTTTTAGTATCTAGTTTTAATTCTTCCGCCAAGTGCCATGAAATAGCTTCTCCCTCGCGGTCCTCATCGCTTGCCAGCCAAACCATTTCGGCATTTTTAGATAGTGTCTTTAATTTACTTACTAAGGCTTTTTTATCAGGAGAAACTTCATATTTAGGTTTAAATCCATTCTCAACATCCACTCCTATTTCCTTTGACGGTAAGTCGGCTATGTGCCCATAACTAGACTCGACCTGAAAATCACTCCCTAGAAATTTCTCTATCGTTTTCGCCTTTGCAGGTGATTCCACTATTACTAAATTCTTTGCCATTGATCTATTTTTCTGGAACAAAAGTAGAAGTTTTTTTTAAATATCAACCTTGATAATGCATTTTTGAGGTATTTTGATATTATGTTTCCAAAAATTGCAGATTTATCTGTAAACTAATGCATAATATATATAGGTATAACTTTTTAAATATATAAGGTTTGGAAAGCTTCTTTTTTTAACAGTAATCTTCCTAGCCCAGATTATAGATTGTAGATATCAGAGCTTAGATTTTAGATTTATTTCAAAATACTCATGCAGACTGTCAAAATTTAACCGCCGAGTTCGCAAAGGTTTACACAAAGTTCACTAAGTATAATTTGAGCTGAAATTTCAGGCAGAGATCGCTAAGCTTTGAGAATCTTTTTAATCTTTTAATCTGTGGCTAAACTTAATTGATAGTTATTTGAATAAAAAGGGCTTTCTATAACTCTCACATATTAATCTAAAATCTGAACTTTAAAATCTAAAATCTTTTCTCTGCCATCTTGTCATAATTATACCTTTTGCGTTATCTTTGCACTTTGAAATTATACAATGGAAAAGATTATTGAAGAAAGCAAGCAGGGCGAAAGTCTTGTTTTGGAGAATAAACCTGAGAATACAAAAAAACTTTTTATAGAAAGTTACGGTTGTGCGATGAATTTTTCGGACAGTGAAATCGTAGCTTCCATTTTATCCGGAAATGGATATAATACTACACAAACCCTTGAAGAAGCCGATTTAGTTTTAGTAAATACCTGCTCGATTCGAGATAAGGCGGAACAGACTATTCGTAAGCGTCTGGAAAAATATAATGCGGTAAAACGTATTAACCCGAAAATGAAAGTAGGCGTTTTGGGCTGTATGGCTGAACGTTTGAAAAGTCAGTTTTTGGAGGAAGAAAAAATTGTCGACCTTGTTGTGGGTCCTGATGCTTACAAAGATTTGCCTAATTTACTGGCAGAAGTTGAAGAAGGCCGCGACGCTATCAATGTAATTTTATCAAAAGAGGAAACGTACGGAGATATTTCGCCGGTTCGTTTGATGAGTAACGGAATTACAGCTTTGGTTTCGATCACACGTGGCTGCGATAATATGTGTACGTTTTGCGTTGTACCTTTTACACGTGGGCGTGAGCGTAGTCGTGAACCCCAAAGTATTATGTCTGAAATTCAGGATTTATGGGAAAAAGGCTTTAAGGAAATTACTCTTTTAGGTCAGAACGTTGACAGTTATCTTTGGTATGGCGGCGGTTTGAAAAAAGATTTTGAAAATGCCTCAGAAATGCAAAAAGCAACGGCGGTTGATTTTAATCAATTGCTTGAAATGGTTGCTGTTGGTTTCCCAAAAATGAGAATCAGATTTTCGACTTCTAATCCGCAGGATATGCATGAAAGTGTTTTGCACGTTATTGCGAAACATCCCAATATCTGTAAACACATCCACTTACCGGTTCAATCCGGAAGTAACCGAATTTTGAAAGAAATGAATCGTTTGCATACGCGTGAAGAATATATGACGCTGATTGATAAAATCAGAGCTATTATTCCGAATGCTTCGATTTCGCAGGATATGATTGCCGGTTTTCCAACAGAAACGGAACAAGATCACCAGGACACGATGAGTTTGATGGAATATGTGAAATATAATTTCGGTTATATGTATTCGTATTCTGAGCGTCCGGGAACTTTGGCCGGAAGAAAAATGGAAGATGATGTTCCTGAAGAAACTAAAGCCAGAAGATTGCAGGAAATTGTCGATTTACAACAAAAACATGCCTGGTTCCGCAGCGAAGAATTCGTAGGACAAACTGTTGAAGTTTTAGTTGAAAAAGTATCTAAAAAATCAACCGAAGAATTCTCTGGAAGAAACTCGCAAAGCATTACAGTAGTTTTCCCAAAAGAAAATTATAAAATTGGGGATTTCGTAAACGTAAAAATCACAAGCTGTACTAGTGGAACTTTGAAAGGCGAAGCTGTTGGATTAAGCAACATGAATTAATTTTCTTTTTGCCACAGATTAAATGATTAAAATGATTTTTTTGCATTATTTTTCTCACTTAAAATTAAATGGTAAAATTAATTAGTTTATGCAATATTATAGAGAAAAAGAAACTTATAAGATTATTGGAATATGCATGGAAGTTCACAAGAATCTTGGACCCGGATTATTAGAAATAGTCTACAAAGATGCTTTAGAAATAGAATTTAAGGAAAATAATATTCCGTTTGAAAGAGAAAAGGAATATTCTATTGAATACAAAGGTAAAATCTTACCTCATAAATTTTATGCTGACTTTATAATTAATGAAGATATAGTTTTAGAGGTAAAAGCAATAAAAGAATTTTCAAGTGAACATATCGCTCAGATTTTAAACTATATAAAATTGTCACATTCAGAATTGGGGCTACTTATTAACTTTCAAACAAAATCTCTTCAATATAAAAGATATATTTTATAATTTAGAGAATCTGAGTTAATCATTTAATCTGTGGCAAAAGATAAAAAACATACATGGAAACAGTTCAAGCAATAAAACAACGATTTGAGATTATCGGGAATGACCCGAAATTAAATCGCGCCATCGAAAAAGCCATTCAGGTTGCTCCTACTGATATTTCGGTAATGGTAACTGGGGAAAGTGGTGTTGGTAAAGAAAACATTCCAAGGATTATTCATTCGCTTTCACACAGAAAGCATGGAAAATATATTGCTGTAAACTGCGGAGCCATTCCGGAAGGAACAATTGACAGTGAACTTTTTGGACACGAGAAAGGCGCTTTTACAGGAGCAACAAGCACACGTGAAGGTTATTTTGAAGTAGCTGACGGCGGAACTATTTTCCTGGATGAAGTTGGAGAATTGCCTCTAACGACTCAGGTTCGCTTGCTTCGTGTACTTGAAAATGGTGAATTTATAAAAGTGGGGTCATCACAAGTTCAAAAAACAAATGTGAGAATCGTTGCAGCTACGAACGTGAACTTATTCAATGCCATTGAAAAAGGAAAATTCCGTGAGGATTTGTATTATCGTTTGACTACAGTCGAAATTACTTTACCGCCTTTACGCGAAAGAAACGAAGACATTCATTTATTATTCAGAAAATTTGTGGCCGATTTTGCGCATAAATATAAAATGCCACCGTTAAAATTAGACGATGATGCAGTTCAGCTTTTGCAAAAATTCAGATGGAACGGAAACATTCGTCAATTGCGAAATGTAGCAGAACAGATTTCGGTTTTAGAGACAAATCGCGATATTACTTTGGCGACTTTGCAATCGTATTTGCCTACTGAAGGAAGCAACTTACCATCTGTAATTAGTGATAAGAAAAAAGAAAGTGACTTTAGTACCGAAAGAGACATTTTATACAAAGTGCTTTTTGATATGAAAAGCGATTTGAACGATTTGAAAAAACTGACTTTGGAATTAATGAAAAACGGCACATCAAAAGTGCAGGATATCAATCCAAATTTAATTCAGAAAATATACGGTTCACAGGAAAATGACAGCGAAATTGATTTTGAAGAAGAACCAAGAACAGCGGTTATGACACCTGCAACGCGCGAAGACAATTATCAGATTCAGGATGATAATTATTTATTTGCCGAAACAATTGAGGAAGAAGAGATTTTACGTTTAGAACAAAAAGAAATCGAAATGATCAAAAAATCATTAGAAAAAAACAAAGGAAAACGAAAAGCTGCTGCTGATGAATTAGGCATTTCTGAAAGAACTTTGTATCGAAAAATTAAACAATTCGATTTATAAAAATAAACAAATTCCAGATTTCTTAAATCCAAAATTTCAATTATCAGAAACTTAAATTCAAAAAATAAATTCCAAATTGCTTCGCCTGTTCGCTAACGCTCGGGTCCAAATTAGTATATTTGAAAAAAATTAGAATTTGGAATTTTAAAGATTGGGATTTCCTAAAGAATTGGAATTTTGAATTTAAAATATTAGAATTTTCCACTAAAACATCTTATGAAAAAAATATATTCTTTATTAGCCTTGATGAGCCTTTTTATGTTAAGCGGCTGCGGAGTTTACAATTTTACCGGAACAGGGAAAATTGATGCCGACACTTTTCAGGTTAACTTTTTTCAGAATAATGCCGATTTGATCGAACCGGGAATCGACAGGGATTTTACCTTGGCTTTGCAGGATTTAATTCAAAATCAAACCAATCTAAACTTAGTAAGTGAAGGTGGCGATTTAGTTTATGAAGGAGAAATTGTAGATTACAGAACAACACCAATGACTGCAACTGCAGACCAGCAAGCGGCTCAAAACCGTTTGACAATTCGTGTAATGGTTCGATTTACAAACAAAAGGAAAGAAACGGATGATTTTGAAAAAACATTCGAATTCTACAAAGATTATCCTGGAACGCAACAACTTGTAGGATCTTCTTTGAATGCTGCCATCAAAGAGATTTATGACAGGATTACTCAGGATATCTTTAATGAGTCATTGGCTAAATGGTAAAAATGTTGATTGAAATCGGTTAATCGTTGAATCGGTTTTACAAAACGATTAAACATTAAAAAACAAAAGATTAAACAAAAGAATAAAAAATGAATGTAACGGATTATACATACCTAATAAACAAACCCGATGTTATTACAGAAAAGCAGGCGGAAGCATTAGGCAATGTTTTGATTGAATTTCCATATTTTCAAAGTGCACGCGCATTGCGATTAAAAGGACTTTACAATCAAAACAGTTTTAAGTATAATTATGCTTTAAAAGTTACAGCCGCTCATACAGCAGATCGTTCTGTTTTATTTGATTTCATTACTTCGGAGACTTTTACTTCGATTCAGAATGATTTTTATGATAAAAAACTTCGTGATCTTTTAAATATCAATGTTTTGGATAGCGAAGTGGTTTCACCTGAAGAAATTAAAAAAAGCTTCGAGGCTCGAATTGACCCAATTGAGCAATCAATACTGACTTCTATAAAGCAAGCGACTTCAAATAATGCATTTGAAGAACCAATCGAAGAAAAAACTCCTGAACCTATTATTGAAGAAGTTGTTTTAACTCCAACTGAAGAAAACAAACCTGTTTTTGAAGAAACAATAGAAGCGGAAGAAAAACCGGAAGAACTTGTCGCAGTTCCGGTTGATGAAACGAAATTAGCTGATGTTGAAGAAGTTTTAGCAACGGAAGAAATTATTGTTGAAGAAGTTTCTATAACTCCGGTTGAAGAAACAATTGTAATTCCTGTTAAAGAATCAAGACCTACATTTTTTGAAGAAGTAGTAGATATTGAAGAAGAAACTTTTGATCCTGTTATTGAAAAGCCTGTTTCACCTTCAATTGAAGAAACTACACCAATTATTGAAGAGAAAAATAAATTTAGTGAAGTTCGTATTGATCCAATTGAAGAATCTATATATAATTCTATAAAAGAAGCTACTACGGTTGTTTTTGAAGAATCAAAACCTGAAGAAAAAGCGGCAACAATTATCGTTGACGAACCAAAGTTTATAGATGAATATCCTAAAGAAGTTGCAACGGTTGTTTTTGAAGAAGTAAAAATTACAGAAGAAGAACCAAACGAAGTAACTCCGGTTGTTTTGGAAGAGTCAAAAACTATTGAAGAAACTCCAAACGAAGTCATTACTTTTATTCTTGAAGAACCTATATTTATAGAAGCTGAAGCAGATACTGTAATTAACGAGGAGGAAATAAAAGCGATAGAAAACGAACCAATTGAATTTACGGCTAATAATATTGTTGAAGAACCTGAAACAATAGAATTGCAACCAGAAAAAACTCCATCACAGGAAACTGTAAAAATTGCCGAGAAAAATCTGGAAATAGGAAAACCACTGGATTTTTCTGTAAGCGAGAAACATTCTTTTCAGGAATGGCTGCAATTGGCAAGGCCAGAACCTATTGACAGATCGAATGAAATTTCAGCAGACATAAAAGCAGAAGATAAAATTGTAAAAGAAGTAGAAAAAACTCCGGAAATTATTTTAGAAAAAGTTATTCCTGTTGAAGTAATTGAAGACGAGAAAAAGAAGAAAGCAAAACTGATCGATAAATTCATAGAAACGAATCCTAAAATTCCGCCTATTAAACCAACGCCAATAATACTTCCAACAGTTCAGTTTGACATTAATCAGGAGGATAATTCGTATTTGATGACTGAAACTTTGGCCCGTGTTTATCTGGAACAAAAAAAATATACAAAAGCAATACAAGCATATGAAATATTAATTTTGAAATATCCAGAAAAAATTAGTTTCTTTGCAGACCGTATTTCGGATATTAAGATTTTACAACAAAATAACAATAATAATTAAGCAATGAGCACATTTTCAATTTTTTTAGTTTTAATCACAATAGTTTGTTTTCTATTGATCGTAGTAATCATGGTTCAAAACCCTAAAGGAGGCGGATTATCGTCTACAATTAGCGGAACTCAAATGTTGGGTGGAGTTCAAAAAACAACAGACTTTTTAGATAAAAGTACTTGGACTTTAGCTACTATTTTGATTGCTTTAATCTTACTTTCAAGTTTAAGCTTTACAGGATCTTTAAGCGATACTGATTCTAAACTTATTGAAAAAACAGAAGCTCCTGCAACAAATACACCAGCAGCTCCGGTACAGCAAACACCTGCTCCGGCAGCACCTGCAGCAAAATAATCATTTTGAAATAATATGAAATGCCAGCCTGTCAAAGCTGGCATTTTTTTTAGGAAATAATGTCAGTTTTTACACGATGGCATAATTTCTGAAAGTTACTTTAGCATTAAAAAAATATAAACTATTAATAATATAAAATCATGGCCTTAAACATTAAACCGCTTTCAGATCGCGTACTTATTGAGCCTGTAGCAGCTGAAACTAAAACTGCCTCAGGGATTTTTATTCCGGATACTGCCAAAGAAAAACCACAAAAAGGAACTGTAGTTGCAGTAGGAAATGGATCTAAAGATCACACTATGACCGTAAAAGTTGGCGACACTGTTCTATATGGTAAATATGCAGGAACAGAATTAAAACTTGAAGGAACTGATTATCTGATTATGCGTGAGGATGATATCCTTGCAATTATCTAAAAAATAATAAGTATTAAGTTCCGGGTATTAAGAATTAAGACTGCGATAACTTGAAACAAACCAAACATTAAACAAATTAAAAAAAATGGCAAAAGATATAAAATTTGATATTGAAGCACGTGACGGATTAAAACGTGGTGTTGATGCATTAGCAAATGCTGTAAAAGTAACTCTTGGACCAAAAGGTCGTAACGTAATTATTGGAAAATCATTTGGTGGACCAACTGTTACTAAAGATGGTGTTTCTGTTGCAAAAGAAATCGAATTAAAAGACCCATTAGAAAACATGGGCGCGCAAATGGTTAAAGAAGTTGCTTCTAAAACTAATGATTTAGCGGGTGACGGAACTACAACTGCTACAGTTTTGGCTCAGGCAATCGTAAAAGAAGGTTTGAAAAACGTTGCTGCAGGTGCAAACCCAATGGATTTGAAACGTGGTATCGATAAAGCTGTTGAAGCTATCGTTGCTGACCTTGCAAAACAAGCAAAAGTTGTTGGAAGTGATTCTGACAAAATCAAACAAATTGCTTCTATTTCTGCAAATAACGACGAAGTTATTGGTGAATTAATCGCTACTGCTTTCGCGAAAGTGGGAAAAGAAGGTGTTATTACTGTTGAAGAAGCTAAAGGAACTGACACTTTTGTGGATGTTGTTGAAGGTATGCAGTTTGACAGAGGATATCTTTCTCCTTACTTCGTAACAAACCCAGAGAAAATGGAAGTTGAACTTGACTCTCCATACATCTTATTATACGACAAAAAAGTATCTTCTTTAAAAGAATTACTTCCAGTTTTAGAGCCAGTTGCTCAATCAGGAAAACCATTATTAATTATTGCTGAAGATGTTGACGGAGAAGCTCTTTCTACATTAGTAGTAAATAAATTAAGAGGTGCCTTGAAAATTGCTGCTGTAAAAGCTCCAGGTTTTGGAGACAGAAGAAAAGCAATGCTTGAAGATATCGCAATCTTAACTGGTGGAACTGTAATTTCTGAAGAAAGAGGATATACTCTTGAAAATACAACTATCGAAATGTTAGGAACTGCAAAAAGAGTTTCTATCGATAAAGACAACACTACAATTGTAAGTGGTGCTGGTGAAGCTGATATCATCAAAAACAGAGTAAACCAAATTAAAGGTCAGATGGAAACTACTACATCTGATTATGATAAAGAAAAATTGCAGGAGCGTTTGGCTAAATTAGCCGGTGGTGTTGCGGTTCTTTATGTGGGTGCTGCATCTGAAGTTGAAATGAAAGAGAAAAAAGACAGAGTTGATGATGCGTTACACGCTACTCGTGCTGCTGTTGAAGAAGGAATTGTTGCCGGTGGTGGTGTTGCTTTATTAAGAGCAAAAGCTGCTTTAGCTGATCTAAAAGCTGACAACGCTGACGAAGCAACAGGAATTCAGATTGTGTCTCGCGCTGTTGAATCTCCATTAAGAACTATTGTTGAAAATGCAGGTCTTGAAGGTTCTGTAGTTGTAGCAAAAGTTTCTGAAGGTTCAGGTGATTTTGGATACAATGCAAAAACTGACGAATATGTAGACATGCTTACAGCTGGAATTATCGATCCTAAAAAAGTAACTCGTGTAGCATTAGAAAATGCTGCTTCTGTTGCCGGAATGATCCTTACGACAGAATGTGCATTAATTGATATTAAAGAAGAAAACGGAGGCGGAATGCCAATGGGTGGCGGTATGCCAGGAATGATGTAATTCATCCCTTTCTTAAACTTAAAACGCCAGATTCTTATCTGGCGTTTTTTTTTTGCCACGAATTCACGAATTAATTATTTTAGATCTTTACGAATGTTTTTAGCCGCAGATTACACAGATTAAAAAGTTTTAATCTGTGTAATCTGTTGTGAAAAAAAGTTAACTACAAAGAGTTGAATAATTAATTCGTGAATTCGTGGCTATTCTTTTATTTAACATTCTCTTTTTCTTTAAAAAATCTCTTATCTCTATCTTTGCTCTTCTATTAAAATTGCAAAATGAGAAAATTTACCACTCACCTTTTATCTTTTACCTTCTTACTTCTTACCACTCTTTTACATTCCCAAACCAATAAAGATGCCTATGTCGTATTAGTCTCCATGGATGGATTTCGTTGGGATTATCAAAAACAATTTAACCTTCCAAATTTAAAGCAAATTGCCAAAGAAGGCGTTCACGCAAAGTCGATGAAACCTTCTTATCCAAGTAAAACTTTCCCAAATCACTATTCGATCGTAACCGGACTTTATCCTGATCATCACGGAATTATCAATAATGTTTTTTATGATGCCCAACTAAACGAATCTTTTTCATTATCAGGCAAAGCAAAGAATGATTCGCGATTTTATGGAGGAAATCCAATTTGGAATGTAGCCGAGCAACAAGGTGTAAAAGCAGCTTCTTTCTTTTGGCCGGGTTCTGATATTGACAAAAGAAATCCGAGTTACTATAAAAATTACGATGGTAAAATTCCATATGAAGCCAGAATTGATACCGTGATGAAATGGTTACAGCTTCCGGAAAAACAACGTCCGCATTTAGTGACTTTGTATTTTGATGAGCCTGATCACACCGGACATAATTTTGGTCCGCTTTCGTCGGAAAATAAAAAAATGGTCATCAAAATGGATTCGATTATGGGTGAACTATCCCGTAAATTAGATCAGTTAGCCATTGGAAAACAAATCAATTTGATTATCGTTTCAGACCACGGAATGGCCGCAATTAGCAATGATAAAAAAGTCGCTGTTCTGGATTATTTAAAACCGGAATGGCTGAATTACAAAGATGTAATCAACCCGATTATGAGTTTGCAGGCAAAAGCAGGATTTCAGGATTCGATTGCCAATGCTTTAAAAAAAGTTCCACATATCAAATTCTGGAAATCAACCGAAGTTCCTAAAAGATTACATTACGGAACCAATCCAAGAGTTCATGATTTTGTTATCGAAGCAGATAAAGGATATAGTTTAGTGAGTAAAGAAAGTACACATATAAAAGGAGGCACGCATGGCTATGATAATAAAGAGAAAGACATGCACGCTATTTTTTATGCAAAAGGCCCCGCTTTTAAAGTAGACAAAGAAGTACACACTTTTCAAAATGTTTCCGTTTATCCTTTAATTGCTCATATTTTAGGTTTGCAAATTGAGAATGTTGATGGAAAATTGAGCGATGTAAAATCTGCTTTAAAATAATTTCTCGTCTGTCACCCTGAGCGAAGTCGAAGGGCATTCCAATAGGCACGCTGGCTTCTCCCAAAGTTTCGGGACGCTCAGCCTGACAATGTCAACAAAACATAAACCCGACAGGTTTTAAAAACCTGTCGGGTTTGTTGTTATAGATGTAAATTGCTACCCATAAGACGCACTGCTGTGCGCCTCTACAATAAACTACGATGGAAATTAATTATCTAATTAAAACCCTGTAGAAACAGAAACTGATTTCCATCCCTCCAATTCACCCTGAACACTTGCTATTTTTTGGTTTGCCATATCGTAGGCATCTTGTCCCAAAAATAAATGTAACGGTGGATTTTGATCGTGACTTACTTTTATTAAAGCTTCTGCTAATTTTTCTGGATCTCCAGGCTGATTTCCGTTGATATCCTCTTTGTGAGCACTTTCAGATTCTCTAACGTTTTTATATTCTGCAATTGGGTTTTCAGGCAATAATAACGAACTGTCTTTTAAGAAATCGGTTCTAAAATAACCAGGGTAAACAATAGTTGCATGAAGTCCAAATGGTTTTATTTCTGCAGCCAAAGATTCTGTTAAACCGGCAACAGCAAATTTTGTTGAGCAGTAAATCCCCCAACCGGGAAATTCTCCATAATAACCTCCAACAGAAGAAATATTAAAAATATGTCCTGATTGTGCAGAACGCATATAAGGCATTGTATTTCTGATCACATTCAATAATCCGAAAACATTTACTTCGTAATTTCTTCTGGCTTCTGCATCTGTTAATTCTTCTAATGTTCCTAATAAACCATAACCTGCATTGTTTACTAAAACATCAATTGTTTTAAAATGGCTTACCGCTAATTCGATTGCATTTTTCACGCTTTCCTCATTAACCAAATCCATTTCAAGAGGAAGGAAATTGTTAGACGCATTCCCTAATTCCTTAATCAAAGCGCTTTCGCTTCTTGAAGTTGCTGCTACTTTATAACCTTCTGCCAATAATTTTTTTGCTAATTCTAATCCAAGTCCTTTTGAAGCACCTGTGATAAACCAAACTTTGTTATTTTCCATGATTTTAAATTTTTACGTTTAATTACAGGACAAAGGTATTTTCGAAGTACTTGTAAAAACTTGAAGCAATCAAATGAGAAGTTACGAAAATCAAACAATTTCGGTTACACGATAGTTTTTTGGCGAAAGCTGAACATTTTTCTTAAAGAAATTGATAAAATGAGACAATTCCTCGAAACCCAAACACCAGGCAATTTCATTAATATTCCAATTGGTTTGCTTGAGTAAAATCATGGCTTCCTGCACAATTCTTTCGGATATAATTTGAGAAGTTGTTTTTCCGGTTGTTTCTTTTAATGCTTTATTCAGGTGATTCACATGCACATTTAACTGACTTGCATATTCTGAAGGCGAACGGAAATTAATTTGCTGTGAGATCGATTCAATTGGAAATTGTCTTTCTAATAATTCTAAAAACAAAGAAGAAACCCGAATCGTTGCATTCGACTTACTGTATAATGAAGTAGTTACAGTTTGTGTTTTGAGTGCAAGATGAATAATTTCGAAAACTAAATTTCGAAGTACGTCATATTTAAAAGCGTAATCTGAATTGATTTCGTCAAACATTCTTAAATAAACTGATTTTAAAGATTCAGCCAGTTCTTTTGAAATTGGAACAATAGGATTTCCTCCGGGCTGAAATAATGGATATTCTTTTAAATTTCCATATTGACTGAAAAAAGCATCTGTAAAAATGCAGAAAAAACCAGTTTGATTCTCATCAATCTGTTCCCAATTATACGGAATTTGCGGATTGGCAAAAAACAAAGCCTGATCTTCAATCTCAGCGATCTTATCAGCATAATGCACTTTGTTCTTTCCAATGATTAAACTGATTTTATAAAAGTCTTTTCGAGTGTAAGGAAATGGCTTGCAAATACTTCCAACGAAATCATCTAATTTAAAAACATTAAAATGTCCGATTTCTTTTTTAAGATTCTCGGGCATTCCGTTTACTTTGATGGTGTAAAAATCTTCTAAGGTTTCTGTTAGTTTCATTTTACAAAGTTACGAAAATCAAATTAATTAGAGAATGTGTCAATTTGATAATTTGATAATTATAGTATCAATCAATTGTCACCCTGAGCGGAGTCGAAGGGCACTCCAATTGGCACGTCGGCTTCGACTTCGCTCAGCCTGACAAACTAAAAATAGAATTGCAAGTTAGATAGCTATAGATGTCCTGTAAATACAACAAACCCGACAGGTTTTAAAAACCTGTCGGGTTTACTGAACGCAGACGTAATGCTGTATGCTTCTTATTTTTTAATTATCTAATTTTCAAATTGACACATTATCTAATTAAGAAACCACCTTATAAGTAGGATCTTCAATCACATTTACATTAATAACGGCATCAGCATTTTTTAGTAAAATCCTGCAATCTTCGCTTAAATGTTTCAGTTCTATTACTTTGTTTAACTGATTGTATTTTTTAGTCAGATTGTTTACGGCTTCAATTGCGGACATGTCTGCGATGCGGCTTTCTTTAAAATCTATAATGACGTGAGAAGGATCGTTTTGCACGTCAAATTTTTCCATAAAAGTGGCAATTGAACCAAAAAATAAAGGGCCGAAAATTTGATAATGTTTTACTCCTGCTTCATCGATAAAATGTTTTGCACTAATTCTTTTGGCACTTTCCCAGGCAAAAACCAAAGCTGAAATAATGACGCCAACTAAAACCGCCAAAGCCAGATTATGCAATACAATCGTAATGACAGCTACCAAAATCCCAACAAAAATATCATGTTTTGGCATTTTGTTGATGACCTTGAAACTTGCCCATTCAAATGTTGTAATGGCCACCATCATCATAACGCCAACCAAAGCTGCCATTGGCAATTTTCCTATTACTGGCGCGCCAAAAAGTATGATTAATAAAATCGTCAATGCCGCAATTATTCCTGAAAGTCGGGCTCTTGAACCGGCACCAAGATTTACTAAGGTCTGCGCGATCATCGGACAGCCGCCCATTCCGAAAAAGAAACCGTTCAGAATATTTGATCCGCCCTGAGCAATACATTCTCTGTTACTGTTTCCGCGTGTTCCGGTAATTTCATCTACCAGATTTAAGGTCAGCAAACCTTCGGTTAAACCGACAGCGGCCACAATTAATGAATACGGGAATATTACTTTTAAAGTTTCAAAAGAAATTGGAATATTCGGAATATGAAACGGAGGAAATCCGCCCTGAACTGAGGCTATATCTTCAACCGTTTTAGTTTCGATATTAAAAATAATGACCAAGGCAAAAACCACCATAATCGCGACTAAAGAAGCCGGAACCGCTTTTGTAATTTTAGGAAAAAGCAATACAATACTAATCGTAAGCGCCACCAAACCCAGCATAATATAAAGCGGTGTTCCCTGAAGCCAGGCAACCTGACCGTTTACAATGGTTTTGAATTGTTCTAACTGCGACATAAAAATAACCACTGCAAGTCCGTTTACAAAACCAAACATTACAGGCTGCGGAACAAGTCTGATAAATTTTCCGAGTTTAAAAAGTCCGATACATATTTGTACTACGCCTCCAAGTGCGACGGCTGCAAAAACATATTCTATGCCGTGCGATTTCATTAAAGCGATCAAAACAATCACGGTTGCTCCTGCTCCGCCAGAAATCATTCCGGGTCTTCCGCCAAAAATTGACGTAACCAAACCTGCAATAAAAGCAGCATATAAACCAACCAAAGGAGGAAATCCAGCTAAAATTGCAAATGATAATGACTCGGGAATCATTGTCATTGCGACAGTTAAACCGGCTAAAATTTCGTTTTTGTAATTGACTTTTTGTGAAAAATCAAAGAGAGAAAAAGCTTTTTTCATAAGTCGCAAATTTAAAAAAATAATGCGCATAAAGCCAAGAAACCTTTTCCCTTAAAAAAAGAGGAAAAAATAAGGAAAATATACAGGACACTTTTTATTTAAAACTGTTCCAGAAGCAACGTTATAAGCGAAAGAATAAAACTTAACATAAGTGAAAAATTAAAATTATTTTGAAGAAATTATTCCGTCAAAATTATTGAAAACGAAGTATAAAAAAACGGGTATTTTTACCCTTTTTTCATACCCAAATAAAGTTTTTAATTATTCTAATGCCACACAAACATATCCCAGACAATTTACATGGTCTATAATGTTTTTAGGTTCCAGTTTTGCGCCTTCAACCCTTAATATTTTATCGCAGTCTTCTAAATCAAAATTGATTTTATAATCAGGAAACTGACTTTGTATCACGGCAATAACATAATTTTTGTCTGCCTCTTTCTGAACGTTTGTTTTAAAAACCTCAACTACCATAATTATTTGTTTAAATTATAATAAATCATGAATTTCGATTAAAAAGGATTGTATGATATTCCGAATCTAAAATATCCCTGCGTGTCTTCGCTATGGTCGTAAACATATTTGTTGGTTCTTTCGCCCTTTTCGGTAATTCGGGTACTCAATACGTTGTTTACTCCTGCCTTAAAAAAACTGATTATTTTGGGCGTAATGCAGTATTCGTAAGTGATTCCGGATTTTAGCTCCAACTGATTCAACTCATAAATTCCTTTTAAATTTGAGGTATCTAAATTTAAGTAAAAACTTTCAGAGTTTAATTCCGTTCCTAACGATATTCTTCCGTTTTTCAGCAATTCTCTTCTAAACAATAATCTTTGTGGCAAAATGAAGTCGACATCCCATTTTGAATCCTTAAACTTATGATTATAAGTAAATAACGGCGTAAGCGGAATTATTGCTGACGGATCGAGCATGACCAAAGTACCTGCTGTTATTGTCGTATTTTCAGTTCGTTTCAAAACCAAACTTGCCGTAACAAATCCTTTTACACGCTGTACGCCATCTTCACTTCCATCAACTGTTGCCGTTGCATTATAAATAATAGGTTTTTTAAAAAGTGTCGACATATATGTGGCGCTTATTGCCGCTGCCATAAAATGAAAATCTTCTTTTTCTCTTGTATAATTGGTATCCGAATTATAATTGTAAATATCTCCAAATCCGTATGTTTCATGTTTATAACGCAGCGAACCGGTTAAAATAAGACGCTTCGATTCTGACACATAAAATGGCATATTAAACGCTACTTTTAATCGGTTGTGATTTTCAATTCTGCCTCTTTCAAAACGATTCCCAAACAATTCCGAATCATAATTTGTTGGCCCTAATTGTTCGTATTGCACATCTAAAATTCTCGTAGTCGGAAATTTATCTGTGATAGCTTTTACCACGGTTTGCATCGGAGCATTCTTTTCCTGAGCCATTGTGTGCAAAGACGTACATACAAATAGAACTGAGATGATTCTTTTTCTCATAAAGTAAATGTGGTATTGTTGATTTTGGAATGATTGAAACCCGGAGCAAATGTAAATGACAAGCTTCTTTTATAATAGTATAATTATACTAATGGCGTAACATTTATACCAACGGCGTTCGTATAATTTTTATAACGTAAAGAGGTAAAAACTATAATATTACCCTAATTTTGCCGTTATGAAGATTCTTAAAATTTATCAGAACTTTTTTCTTAGAAACCTCATCGTACACACTTTCATATTTTTGGTGATTTTAGCCTGTGTATATGACGAATTGAGACTTGATGGCCACAGTTGGTCGTATATGATAAGCAAAATAGCAGTTGGTTATTTTCCGTGTATTGTATGGATTACGATTTTCAATCTTTTTATCATTAAACCTTTCTTATTCAAAAAAAAGGCTAAAATTTTCTTTGCGCTTTTTGCCATTTACTGGACTTGCTTTTACTTTTTCATGAATTGGTTTTTTGCTCTCGTTGGTTTAGGAAATTTCAAAACACTTCAAATATTATCGCTTATTATCAACGGAATGTTTTTCTATTTCATTCATGTCGTGATTACTAAAAAAATCATGGATGCCGATAAAGACATCATGAATTTCAAGTCGGAACTTTCGTTTCTAAAACAACAGCTAAATCCGCATTTTTTATTGAATGCGATGAATAATTTATACGGGGAAGCCTTGGCAGAACCGGATAAAGTTCCGGACCGAATTTTAAATCTTTCCGACATGCTTCGCTATCAAATTGAAGCAACAAAAAAGGATTATGTTTTATTAGAAGAAGAAATCGCTTTTATTAAAAAGTATATGGAATATTATACTTTTAGAAATGAAAGACTGGCTATAACCCAAAAATTTGACGGTAATTTTGACAGCATTGATATTCCACCTTTGTTCTTTTTACCTTTGGTAGAAAATGCAGTTAAATTTTCGGCAGAAACACCGGAACCTTTTATTAATCTGGATTTAAAGGTAAAATGCAACAGTTTGTCTTTTACGATTAAAAACAGTTGTCTGGAATCCGGATCCCGAATTTCAGGCACCGGAATTGGCATCGAAAACCTGAAAAGACGTCTTGAAGTTTACGGTTTAAAACACGAATTGAACTGCAAAAAAGAAAAAAATACTTTTATCGTAAAATTAAATATATGGCACTTACCTACCGCTGTCTTATCATAGATGATGAATCGCCGGCACACAAGGCACTTGCATCTCATATTTCTAAATTTGACGATCTGGAACATTCCGGAAGCGCTTTTAACGGAATGGAAGCGATAAAAATGCTCAATGAAAACGCTTACGATATTATTTTTCTGGATATTAATATGCCCGTAATTTCGGGTGTTGAGTTAATGGAATTACAACCCAAAAGACCTTTAACGATTGTGACCACCGCTTATTCCGATTTTGCGCTGTCGGCCTACCAAAACGATGCGATCGATTATTTACTGAAACCTATTTCGTTCGAAAAATTTTCTAAAGCAATCGAAAAAGCAAAAATCTACTCCTCCGGAAACAGCTTAAAAAAAGAAGATAATGTCAACGAAAAAGTACTTTCCATTCGTGTAAACGGTCAAATAATGAATATACCTTTAGCAGATATTATCTACATAGAAAGCCTTGGAAACTACATGAAACTTTACAGTGCCAAACTCAATTTACCTTTAATTGTTTACGGCTCACTTTCGAGTATTGCCTCAGAAATTGACAGCAATAATTTTGTTCAGGTGCATCGTTCTTTTATCGTAAACGCTGCTGAAATTACTTCTGTTACCTTCAAATCTTTGACGATGTGCAATGGTGAAATTATTCCCGTTGGACGAAAATACCAGATTTTACTGGATAGTTTCTTTAGGTAAAGTTCATTAACCATAAATACACAAAAAGCTCAACTTTAGATAGTTGAGCTTTTTTATTTTGTTATTTGTAATAAAAAACCGTATAAATACTTGGTGGTGTTTTTTGAATTATTGGTAATATTGTTTGAATAAGTTAAAATGTTTATTAAACCAAAAACAATTAATTATGAAATCAAATTACTCATTTTTATTTTTATTTCTACTAATTACTAACTATTCTTTTGCACAAAAAGAAGGGGAGATTGTAACTCTTAAAACTTATTGTGAAGTTTTAAATTTTAAAAACATAATCGGAGAAGATCAAACTTCAACGAAATTTTTAGAGCCATATATAAAATTTATTGTTAATCATATTGGAACCGACACCGTCGCTTTAAAAGCTCCTAATTTTACAAAGGATTCCATTAAAGCAAACATTTACAACAATAAAATTTATTATATTTCAAAAAGTGAATTCGATAAAAGTGCAGAAGTAATTCAAAAAAAAGACAAGTTGTCTGTTGGAATTTTAACTTTACCATTTAAGGCAAGGCCACAAGACGATTTTTCATTTGATACAGAATTTAATTTGAGTACAACCTTAAATTATAATATTACTGCAATATATGATGCAAATTTTAATGTCCAAATCGGAGCAGGAATAGGTAGTGTGAATTTAAACGCAAGTAATGCCAGTGGTATTACCGATCTAAAAGCACAAGATGTTGCATGTTTGAATCTATTTAGCGGATTAATGGTGGAATATAAAAAAGTACAAGCAGGATTATATGTTGGAATTGACCAAATAAATAATCAATCTCAATACCAATGGCAACATAATGGAAATATATGGTTTGGCTTTGGTATTGGCTTTAATGTTTTCAATATTTCTTTAGGAGAAAAAGAAAATAAAAATCCATAATCTATAACATTTTAGTCCAATAATATAAAGCTCAACGATTTTAGTTTGAGCTTTATATTTATTCCTTAAACATACAACTGATTTACAGTGTATTACACAACAATAAACCTAAAATCATCTACGACATCTTTTCTCTCAAATAACTAATCGCCCCAGTAGACCACAAAGCCAGAAAAATCAAAACAGGTTGAAAAAACAAACGAATCAAACGGGCTTGATCTGTGTCGAGTCCGAAGGCGCTTGTACCGTTTAAGTATTGGGCAATATTACCCGGAAAAACCAAGAGGTAAAATCCTGCCAGTGCAATTCCAACATATACTCGGTATTTTTTTAGAAACAACATACCAAGACCAAGCGCTATTTCTACAATTCCGGAAAGTATTACCACCAAATCTTTATCCATCGGAACCCAATTTGGAACTTGCGCCTGAAAATCGGCTCGCTGAAAAGTAAAATGACCAAAGGCGGCCGTTATCATAAAGATTCCCAATAGTATTCTAAAGAAATTTTGAGTTTTTGTAGTTTGTATATTTTCCATTTCAGGTTTTGATTTAAATTAATTCGACATTTTATTAACAAATGATTACCCTCAAATTTACTCTAAATACGCCATAAACAATTTGCAAATTTGTACTAAAATCCTTGTGTAATATCCATGTGATGAGCACTTTTGTTCTTTTAAAACTTTGAACCTAAATCTGTAGAAAACGCTCTACAGAGCCTTCTGTTCATAAAAAACAGGTAGTATAAAATAATTTTCTTACATAAATAATTATCTTCGCAAAGCCAAAAACACTAACCACCCAAATTTAAGAAGAATGACCTTTTTTGATTTCCTGTTTAAAAATTCAGATTTAGAATGCCCCAGATGTTTAGGAAAAGGATTTGTTGGACCCGATGATATCCGACGCTTAAACAGACAATTGAAATGGGCTCCGGGTCCATGTGCCTATTGTGATGCATCGGGAAAAGTGAACGAAGAACTGCTCTCAAAAGTACCCGTAGACGCCACTTATCTGACCATTGATTTGCCAGAATCTGAAATAGAAAAAATAAAAAATGGGGACGAAGAAACTATAGAAAAAGGAAAACTGCAAGAACTTTTTATAGACAATCTCATCAATTATATCGAAGATCAATACCTCAACAATAATATGAATGCCGAAAGTATTGCAGATTTATATCTGAAGACGGAAGATGAAAAAGCGGTATTTTCAGTAGAAAAAGAAAATTTGCTGCAATATATTCGCAAAATAATCGAATTAAAAAATGCTCAAACTGATTAGTTTTGTTTTCCAAAACACAAAATCAGGTATAAATACGTGTTGCCAAAACTTTATTTAATGGTAAAATTGCCTTTGAATAATTTTTGTTATAAATTATAATTCCCAAAAAGGGAAATTATTAAAAGTATTATTTTTTTTGGAGCTATAAAGTGAGATTTCAAATCTGTGTAGGGATTGGAAATCTCATTTTTTGTTATGCTTATCCTCAGATATCAATTAAAAGCTTTGTGGGTTTTGTATTCTTCAATCACGAATAAAGCGTAACAAGATATTATTAATAACTTTTAAAAAAGTAAAAAGCAAAAAACGCTAATTATTGGCTGATTTTTATAGATTTGCAAATCTACATTGTATTACAATACCGGAAACAATAATAAAATCTAATGATAATGAAATCTATTACTTCAACATTTTTATTTTTCATGTTTATTTGCTCCAATTCTTACGCACAATTGAGTTCAGATCAAATATTTGAAAGCTTTAAACAAGGAGAAAGAACAAACTGCTCATCAATTGCCTTTATTAAGGCTTCTTTAAATGTTTATGGATTAGACAATCTTTTTGTAACTGACACAGTAAGTGATGGTTTATATAAAATAACACTAAAAAATAATGCCTCTTTTAATTTAAAACAGGAGGAAATGGATAAGGCCAGAATTTCTGCTGATTTTGTCTATATCAAAGATAATCCGGATAGTGAAAAAATAACAGAATACGCTATTTTGACTTACGCTGTAATGGCAAAATACAGACAGATTACGGAGAAAAAAGAAACTTTTGATAAAGCATTAGAAGACCTCGAAGATGGCGAAGTCTATACACCAACGATTTATAAATATTTAGGTTTCGAAAAAGGGAAACAAATTCAAAAATTAAAGCGACAATCAGGAAGTGAATTTTGCGGCGTTGTTGCCTGGTCAACGGCACATGCCGTATTTGTATGCGAAGATTTTATGGATTATTATGGTAACAAAAAAAGTCTGTGGCTTAAATATCCGGGACGTTTTAGAATAATTAAATCGTAGTTTTTAACCGCAGAGGTTTTTTAACCGCAAAGTTCGCAGAGGTTTACGCAAGGTTCGCAAGTTTTTTAAATGAAGCTTTGCGAACTTTGTGTTTTTACTAAACTTTCTATATTAAAAAACTATATGGTAAAAGCTAAAAAACTCAGCAACTTAGAATCTCAGTACCTTAGCATCTTTAAAAAAATCCTTTGTATCTTTGAGCCTTATTCGCCACGAACCTACAACGACAAAATATGACACGAGAACATTATATTCCCTTCAATAAGGAATTCTTACTCGAGCAACAATTAGCTACTTTCGCCGAAGACCCAAAAAAGGTTGATGATTTTAAAAAGTTATTCGATATTATCGAGCATTACTATCATTATGAAGCTTTTAACCTCAACAGAAATTTAAAACTAAACTACGCTTTATTTGATCCAGATTTGAGTTTGAAGGAGCGCGAAAGTTTTATTGGAAAAAGTGATTTTGCTGTTTTTAAAGAAACACTTCGTCAGGTTTTGCATCGTGGCAATTATACCAGAATCGATGAGGAAACTTTAGATAAAGCTTTTAAAGATTCTGATTTAATTGGGTTGAATCTTTCTATTGATTTTAATGCTTTTAAAGATTACGAATTGTACGTTCGCGGAAGTCATAAAGCGAAGGAAAAAGTAAAAAAATATATCTTTTGGAAAAAAGAAGTGGAGATCGAATATTACGATCGCGTTATGATTTACCTCAATTATAACGAAGCCGATTATCTAAAAGAAAACAAAGTTAAACTTGGAAAAATGCCAATTGATCCTGGATCTATTGGTTTGAAAATTTTCAAGCGTGTTCCGAAAAATGATTTGGAAACGATTTTCCCAAATGCAATTCCCAGAATGTCTTTGAAAGACAAAATGCTGCTTTGGGTTCCGGGACTTTTTGGTGGACTTTCCTTATTAAGTGCCAAGGTAATTCCGGCTTTGATCAATATGTATGGCGCTTATGAAACAGGCGAAACCATTGATTTATTAGACAGTAAAACTTCCTTAAATCAGGGATTAATTGCCTTGGGAATTTTAGCGGCTTACTGTTTTCGACAATACAATAATTTTGTAAACAAGAAAATCAGGTATTCTAAAATGCTTTCGGATAGTTTGTATTTTAAAAACCTGGGAAATAACAGCGGGGCTTTTTATTCGCTTTTAAATTCATCTGAAGAAGAAGTGCTCAAAGAAACTATTTTGGCTTATGCGTTTTTGCACAAAAGCCAAAATCCGTTAACGGCTCAGGAACTAGATGATCAAATAGAATCCTGGTTTAAAACAAAATTAAACGTGCATCTTGATTTTGATGTAAAAGATGCTTTACTGAAACTTAAAAATATTGGTCTTGGTATTGAAACCAATGGAAAATGGGAAGTTATTCCGCTAGAAAAAGCATTGATTCAAATTGATGAATTGTGGGATAATGTTTTTGATTATAATCAGAAGTGAGATTTGTAGACTTTTGTTTATTCATTTTCTAATCTTTGTCATGGAACGCTGATGACACGTATTAGAACGGATTTTTTTTAGGAGCTAATCCCGCTATCCGTTTCAATCTTTTGTGTCCGCCGCGGCGACACAAAAGGATTTCCACTTCTATCAGGGCTAGGCCAAACATTTTCATAATAGTATTTTCGTCTGGTTTTGTCATTTCGACGAAGGAGAAATTGCATTTGCTGAATCCGCACAGTACGTTGCTCTCTGGATCTGATTTCTCCTTCGTCGAAATGACACAAAAACGCAGTTTATAAATTGTGATTAAACAAAAAAAGAGAACCTAAAGTCCTCTTTTTCTATATTATCAAAACTAAATTACTCGCTGTCAACTTCAACAAGATCTTCTATGCTTTCGCCTGCATCTCCTACAGCAACAATTTCAGGTTTAGAAGCTTTTAGAGCGTTGAATTTTTCTAATTGTTCTAAGTCTCCTTCTTCTCCGCTAAAGTATGGGAAAACATCCATAATTGGCGATTCTGAAATAGCCGGAATCGTGTAGTCGCCCATTGTGTTTTTCATTGCCGTAACCGTATTGTCATAGGCTTCTTTTACGTCATTTCCCTGAACTAACAAATACATGTTTGTTTTACGTTCTTTTCCGCTTTCTTCATCATAAGCCATTAAAGTAACTTTCGATTTAAACCAGCGATCTGCATTTTCAAAAGGATGAATTTCGGCATAATTTGCCACTTTTATATTCGTGATTTTAAATTCTTCACTTACATACGCTTTCATTTCCTCGTTAATTCTGCTTTCGGCTTCTGTATACGATATTGCGTCTACCAAATAAGGCTCTGTAGTAACCTTTTGTGTCCCAATATCATCTGTTTTTCTATATTTTACTTTGCATTCGTACCAAGTTGCGCTCATTTATCATTTTTTTTAAGGTTGCCAAAGATAGATTTTAAAGGAAATAAAAATTCTTAATTCTCAAAATAGATATTCACAATTTGAAATAAATTACAATATTTATTTTTCCCTTTGATTGTGATTTATTTTTTGCCAATGATTTAACACAATACTATTATAAACTATAAAATAAACTGACAATTATTTAATAAATTTGTAAGTATAATACAGTAAAAACCAAAGCCTCAAACTATTTGTATCATTAAAAAAACTATACCATGAAACTTACTAAATTTTTAGGCGATCAGGGTTACGATTTAATCGAAGGACCTATAAGAAGTCATAAACCCCTGCAATTATGGTTGAAAAAGCCATTTGATGAAGCTCAGCTTTATTATGCACATATTAGTCACGCTTTTAAAAGTGATGTTGAATTAATAGAGATCGAAAATCCGGCTCTAAGCGTTGATTACACTAAAAAAGACGATTACGGTTTCAATATCGGAATCACACTTCTGGAAGAAATCCTGAAAACATTGGGACTTGGAACTTTTGAAATTTCTGCCAAAATAAAATCAGGTAAAACCGTCACAATCAGTTATGAAAATTCGGTAACCAAAGAATATGCATTGGGAAATCTCGAAGAATATTTTTTTTCTGCTGATTTTTTGCATCCCAATCCTTCTTTGCTAAAAAATTCCAATCAAAATAATATTCTTCTTATTACGGGAACTGTTTTTGCCAAAAATCTTGTCGTAGATATTGAGACTGATTTTGCATTGGATGCTGCTTTGATTGCCAATTTAAATACCATTGCAGATGGTAAACTGGATTTTACGACAAGCAATCAGAATAAATTAAAAATGACGTCAAACATGGGCGTTTATTTCCCAATTGCAGTTCAGGCCAGCAGAATAGATTTTGACAGAAGCCGCTTTAAAAAATTAATTCTGGCAACAGATAATCTTAATATATTTTAAAGCCGGGTTTGGTAAATTTTTCTGGCTTAAAAACAAAGTCAGAAAAATTTTAATAGATTTGTTTAACTATCTAAACCCAAAAAAATGAGAACATTAGACCAATGGTTTGACGAATACGCCGTAAGTCATCAAAACCCAAAAAACAAAGCAATACATTATGTTTGCGTTCCGGCAATTTACTTTTCGATCGTAGGTTTACTAATGAGTATTCCGAGCGGTTTTATTGCCAATACTTTACAATTGAATGCGCCCATTATTGAAAATTGGGCTGTTGTGGTTTTACTTTTTGTACTTATATTTTATATTCGGTTATCCGTTGCAATGGCTATTAAAATTGCTATTTTTTCTGCTATTTGTCTGGTCGTTAATTATTATATCGGGCAGTTTTTGCCTTTGTGGGCATTCTCGATTGGCGTATTCGTAATTGCTTGGATTGGTCAGTTTTACGGACATAATATTGAAGGTAAAAAACCGTCTTTCTTAAAAGATCTTCAGTTTTTAATGATTGGCCCTGCTTGGGTTGTAGAAAATTTGTTTTCCAGAAAGTAAGGCGTATGAAAGCAGAAAGAACAAGCAGAACGGCTCAATATATGGCTTTTTTTAGAGCATTAGAAACTAAACGCAAAAACAAACTATTCTCTGACCCTTACGCAATTTATTTTTTAGATTTAAAGTTGAGATTTGTAACGCGTTTGTCGAGGTATTCAATTATTGCAAAATATATAAGCAATACGATACAAAAAAAGATTCCGGGCGCTTTATCTTCCGGAATTGCCAGAACAAAATATATCGATGAGCTGCTTGAAACTGCCATTTCAAACAATGTAAAGCAGGTTATCATATTAGGTGCTGGCTTTGACACTAGAGCTATACGCCTTGATTTTCTAAAATCTGTTCCTGTTATAGAAATTGATCATCCCAATACATCAAATTTTAAAGCCAAAATTTATCAGAATCGCATCGGCAGAATTCCTGAAAATGTGAAATTTCTCCAAATTGATTTTAACAACCAAAATCTGGATCAATTAGCATTAGAACATAATTTAGATTTTTCTAAACCCACTGCCACAATATGGGAAGGTGTAACCAATTATTTAAGCGAAGAAGCTGTAAAAAACACCTTCTCTTTTATTTCAAAATTTGCAAAAAACAGCTATGTCATATTTACTTATGTACATAAAGAAATTCTTTACAATCCCAGCTCATTTTTAGGCGGTGAGAAACTTTTAGAAGATCTTAAAGAACTGGAAGAACATTGGACTTTTGGCTTTATACCAAGTGAATTACCAGATTATTTAAAACAGTTTGATATCGAACTTATAGAAGATTTAGGAGCTGATGAATATCGGGAAAGATTTCTACCTGACAGAGCTGAAAAAGGGTATGAATTTTACAGAACCGCCGTTGGAATAAAGCGATAATATTTACTGCTTTTTGTTAAGGCAGATCTCGATTATCCTACAATATCATATCATAAATTTATTATTATAAGAATAAAAATTATGAAAATTAATAATAAAGAAGTCGACATTGAAGGGAATAATATTTTCACCTACAGAAGAATAAGGCGAACGATCGGCTATTTAGGAATAAGCCTTCCGATACTTTTAGTTGGTTTGTCTTATATTTCATTTTTTAAAACACCGCTTCAGCCTTCTATAAGTGATTATTATTTCACTAATCTCAGAGAAATTTTCACTGGAACTTTAGCTGCCGTGGGTTTGTTTATGATTAATTATAAAGGGTCAGGAAATCCTTCGATCTGGAAAAACGATAATTTACTCACCAATATTGCCGGAATCATGGCAATTGGTGTGGCATTAATTCCGGTGAATCCTGATGACTTTGCCATTAAAATTTACACTTTAATTCCCTATCCCGAAAAATGGCTTGGCTGGCTTCATTATAGTTTTGCCGCTTTCCTTTTTTTAATTATGGCTTTGCTGTCAATTAATGTTTTTACAATTGGCCAGAAAAACGAAACCAGAGATCCCAAAAGTATTCTTAACGAAAATAATATTTACCGGTTTTGCGGTTATTCGATTCTGGTTTTTATTGTGATGGTGCCTGTTTCAGAAACCCTGAAATTGTTTTCTTATTCTACTTTGGTTTTTGAAGCTCTTGCTCTTTTCGCTTTCGGAATTGCCTGGCTGATAAAGGGACGCGTTCTTGGTGACAAAGGCATCATTGGCAAAAAATTATATCAGGAAAATAATCCTGTTGATACCGAAAAGATTTTTGAAGAATAAATAGTTTGCTTACGTCCGCTTTTTTGAGTGGTATATTTTTTGGATAAATAAGTTAACTATTTAAATTTAGATAATTATTAATTCATTAAAACCTATTTATTATGAAGCTAACTTATTACGGACATTCGTGTTTTTCAGTTTATGCTAATGGAAAACATATTCTCTTTGATCCTTTTATTACTGCTAATGAATTAGCAAAAGAGGTTAACGTTGATGAAATAAAAGCCGATTATATTTTTATTTCCCACGCTCATTACGATCATATTCTTGATGTAGAACGCATCGCAAAAAACACAGGCGCTAAAGTTCTCGGGAATTTTGAAATCTATAATTGGCTTTTAAAAAACGGAATCGAAAATGCACATCCAATTAATCCCGGCGGAAAATATGATTTTGATTTTGGATCCGTTAAATGTGTTATTGCACAGCACCCGAGCAGTTTTATGGATGGAAGTTATGGCGGAATTGCCTGCGGTTTTGTATTAACAACCGTTCATGGCAATTTTTATTACAGCGGCGATACGGCCTTAACGCTTGATATGCAAATTATTCCAAAATTTACTCCACTTGATTTTGCTGTTTTCCCTATTGGCGACGGACTCACAATGGGAATTGAAGAAGCGATTGAAGCTTCTAAATTCGTTGGCGTTACAAAAATATTAGGCGTTCATTATGATACTTTTGGATTCATTGTTATGGATCATCAAAAAGCCGAAGAAAGTTTTAAAAAAGCAAATCTGCAGCTGTTCTTGCCGAAAATTGGCAGCACCATCGAAATTTAATTTTTCTAAATATCGCTAAAATCTATTTTTTTAGCGAAATAAAACCGAGAATCAGCAGGCAAAATTCAGCCAATATCCCAGAAAGTATTGGTTTATAAATATTTTTTAACAAGGCATTAAAATTGTTTTTTGAATTGATTATTAACCAAAATTCAAAAACAATGAAAACAATTACGATTCCATTTATTTTTTTGATGCTTATAACAAACTTATCTATTATGAATGCACAACAAACAACCGCCGTAAATTCAGAAACAGAATTTGCTGATGTTTCCGGCAGAAAATTAGCCTACCGCTCTATTGGAAAAGGAAATCCTATTATTCTGGTCAACCGCTTTAGAGGAACGCTCGACACCTGGGATCCGCTATTTTTAGACCAACTCGCCCAGCACTACCGGGTAATTACTTTTGATTACTCCGGAATTGGTTATTCAACAGGAACGTTGCCAACTGATTTAAAAGATGTTGCAAAAGATGTAAAAGATCTGGCTGATTTTCTGAAAATAAAAAAAACAACCATAATGGGCTGGTCTTATGGTGGATTGGTAACGCAAGTGGCAACACTTCAATATTCTGATCTTATTTCTCAAACTGTACTATTAGGAACGGGGCCTCCTGGAGAAAGAGTTGTTCCGCTTGAACAGGCTTTTCTGGATTCAGCTTTAAAACCTGTTAATAATTTTGATGATGAAATTGTGCTGTTTTTTGAACCAGCTTCTGAAACGAGTAAAATAGAAGCCAAGGCTTCTCACGACAGAATCGCAAAAAGAATTGATGTTTCTAAAATTCCATCAACTATGGAGGTCTTTCAACTTTATTTTCAGGGAAGCGCAGGTTTAACCGAAGATAAAGATGATTTTAAAGGAAAACTTAAAACTACCAAAACTCCAATTCTTATTATATCCGGTGATCACGATATTAGTTTTGCTGCCGAAAACTGGTATCCTTTAACCCGACAATTGCCTACAGCACAACTTATTGTTCTTCCGCAAACAGGTCATGCACCACATCATCAACATGTAGATTTGGTGGTAAATTATATTCATGCTTTTTTAGAGAACACAAAGTAAATAGATGAATTTTAAAATACATTACTGATAAAGAAAACAAAAAAGCCAGTGACATTATATCACTGGCTTTCGCTTGAAAACATATTAAATTCTTTACTCTACCTTAAAGAACTTATATTTTTTTCAAAGTTTTATTTTATTTTGTAATTCAATCCAACTTCAAAAGTATTGTTTGCATAAGCTCCCAATTTTCCAAAATATTTAGAGTAAGCTAGGAAAACGCCCAAATCGTCAAGCGAAATTCCAAATGCTGTTGAAACAATGCTATTGGTATGGTAAAATGCGGATACGTTCATCTTATAATCAGGGAAATTAAATCTTGCTCCCATATCTAAAATATCTTTGTGTCCTTTAATACCTCTGTAGGCAACCAATGGCTCAATATTTAAGTTTTCATCGTAATTGGATAATAATATCTTGTAACTCACCGCTGAATAAAATGTAGAACGATCTGCGTAATTTTTTACACCATTATCATTTTCATAGAAAAGATTATGAAGTTTTGGCACAGATGCCTGCACTGTCCATAATCTGCTGGTATAAGCAATCCCTAAATCCGCATCTAATTTTGCTCCTTCATTAAAATTCTGAAGAACAGCATCATCTTTGTCACCTATTACTTTACTGTAATCAATTGAGGCAAATTTTGCACCTGCAGATAAACCGAAATGAATTTTGTCTTCAACTCCTATCGGTAAATGATAGGCAAAGGTTCCCATTATTCTGGTTCTGTTAATTAAACCTGCTCTGTCACTGGTAACATTTAATCCTAGTCCTGTTCTGTTTCCCGAATTGTATTCGAAGGTGCCATTCATTAATATCGGATTGCCCGGAACTTCATCCCATTGTCTTTGGTAACCTAAGTTCAGTTTTGCCCCTTCCTCTAACCCTGCCATTGCAGGGTTATTAATATACTGGTTTTGAAAATACATGGACTCGTATTCTGTTAACTGCGCCTTTGCGGAATTAGTTCCTAATATAAGCAGGAACATAATTGCCTGTAAATAGATTGTTTTTATTGATTTTATTTTCATTGTATTTATGTCTGTGTGGTTATGTTCTAACCACTTTTACTATTTTTCGTTTCTTTTGCTCCAGATTATTAGTTTCTAATGATCGAAATGAATCCTTTAATTTTAGGAGAACCATTTCCTAGGTCAATTAGATAGTAATAAGTGTCTTCGTTAAGCGGAGATCCTTTATAAGAACCATCCCAATCATTATTATAATTATTTTTAGAATACACTAATCTTGCTGCTCTGTCAAAAACTTTAACTGAATTGTTTGGATATTTATCCAGACCATCAATTATCCAATAGTCATTTTTACCATCTCCGTTTGGAGTAATAATATTTGTTGGTACAATTGCTTGTGGTACTGCATCTGCTCTGTTTACAATAACTGTATAGGTTTCCTGTGTACCATCTTCAGCTGTAACAACTACAGTCACTACATTTTCTCCTACTTTTAAATCTATTGGAGAAGAAGGATCAATTGTCACTCCGTCAACTATCATTTCTACTTTTGCAGCAGGATCTATTGGCTTAGGTGTTATTACAATTGAATCAGTCGCATTTGGCACATCTACTGTATACCCTTTAGTATCAGTATTAAAAGCAGGACTTAAAGTACCATCACTTAAAGCGATATCTGATAAACCTGCATTGTCAGAAGGCTTGTTTGTAGGCTCATCTCTTGTAACAACAACAGTATATGTTTCTTGCGTTCCATCAGGAGCAGTAACCACTACAGTAACTACGTTATCGCCAACTTTTAAATCGATTGGTGCTGTAGGATCAATAGTTACATCTCCAATTTTCATCTCTACTTTTGCATCCGCATCTTTTGGTGTAGGAGTAATTACAATTGAATCAGTCGCATTTGGCACATCTACTGTATATCCTTTAGTATCAGTATTAAAAGCCGGGCTTAAAGTACCTTCACTAACCGTAATATCAGCTAAACCTGCATCACTAGATGGCTCTCTTGTAACAACAACAGTATATGTTTCTTGTGTTGTGCCATCAGGAGCAGTAACTACTACTGTAACTACGTTATCGCCAACTTTTAAATCGATTGGTGCTGTGTTATCCGTGATTGTTTTTCCGTCGATTATCATCTCCACTTTTGCATCCGGATCTTTTGATGTAGGAGTAATTATAATTGAATCAGTTGCATTTGGCACATCCACTGTATACCCTTTAGTATCAACATCAAAAGCCGGGCTTAAAGTACCTTCACTAACTGTAATGTCGGCTAAACCTGCATCACTAGAAGGCTCTCTTGTAACAATTACTGTATAAGTTTCTTGTGTTGTACCATCAGGAGCAGTAACTACTACTGTAACTACGTTATCGCCAACTTTTAAATCGATTGGTGCTGTGTTATCCGTGATTGTTTTTCCGTCGATTATCATCTCCACTTTTGCATCCGGATCTTTTGGTGTAGGAGTAATTACAATTGAATCAGTCGCATTTGGCACATCCACTGTATACCCTTTAGTATCAGCATTAAAAGCCGGGCTTAAAGTACCTTCACTAACTGTAATGTCGGCTAAACCTGCATCAGTAGAAGGCTCTCTGGTAACTATTACTGTATAAGTATTAATAGTTCCATCCTGAGCTGTAACTACAGTTATAATCTCATTTTCTCCAACTACCAATGGAAGTTTATTTGTAGGTGTTCCACTTGGCACTACTTCTCCATTCACTGTCACTATTGCTGTAGGATCTGCTGTAACAGGTGTTACTGTAATACTTGTAACATCATTAGGTACGGTAGCTGTATAATCTTTAGTTCCTTCTGAAAAAGTCGGGCTTAGTGTACCTTCACTGATTGCTAAATCTGTTAAGCCTGCATTACTTGATTTAATCACGGTTAAAGTTCCGTTTTTAAACGTAATACTATAATTTGGTGAAACGGCTTCGCTAACTGTGATTTCATATTCTCCTACTGGACTTTCTTTAACCGCAAGAGTTGCGATTTTGGTTGACGTAGTTAAACTCGCTTCGGTATCACCATTTCTAAATCCAACATAACTTGCTGTTAAAACCGGATTTTCAATACCAAACTCTCTTCGCTGATTATCTGCTGTAACAGTTAAGGCTGCAGGAGTAATAGTCAATAATGCATTTTGTCCGTAAGTAATAGTATAGTTTGATGAAACTGCTCCGCTAACTGTGATTGGGTAAGTTCCTACTGCACTTCCTTTTGTAGCTGTAGTTGAAATTGTAGCTGCTGTCGTTAAGCTTGCTTCAGTATCACCATTTGCAAAACCAACATAATTCGCCGTTAAAACCGGATTTTCAATACCATATTCTCTTTGCTGATTTAGAGTTGTAATAGTTAAGTTAGCAGGAGTAATAGTTAATATTCCATTTGTATAAGCAATAGCATAGTTTGATAAAGCTGCTCCACTAGCTGTGATTGCATAAGTTCCTATTGAGCTTCCTTTAACTGCTGTTGTTTCAATTGTTGCAGGCGTTGTTAAACTTGCTGCAGTATCTCCATTTACAAAACCAACATAACTTGCTGTTAAAACTGGATTATCTGATCCATATACCTTGCTATTATTATTTGCAGTAATAAGTAAAGCTGCAGGAGTAATAGTCAATGATGCATTTGTTCCGTAAATAATTGTATAATTTGATAAAGCTGCTCCACTAGCTGCGATTTCATAACTTCCTATTGGACTTCCTTTAACTGCAGTAGTTGTAATTGTTGCAGGCGTTGTTAAACTTGCTGCAGTATCTCCATTTACAAAACCAACATAACTTGCTGTCAAAACCGGATTATCTGATCCGTAAACTTTAGTATTATTATTTGCAGTAATAAGTAAAGCTGCAGGAGTAATAGTTAACTTACCATTTGTATAAGTAATATTATAGTTCGCTAAAACTGCTCCACTAACTGTGATTTCGTAAGTTCCTATTGAACTTCCTTTAACTGCTGTAGTTTCAATTTTTGCTGCTGTCGTTAAACTTGTTTGAGTATCGCCATTTACAAACCCAACATAACTTGCGGTTAAAACGGGATTATCTGATCCGTAAACTTTAGAAGCATCATTTGCAGTAATAGATAATGTTGCAGGAGTAATTGTCAATTTACCATTTGCATAAGTAATGTTATAGTTTGATAAGTCTGCTCCACTAGTTGTGATTGCATAAGTTCCTACTGAACTCCCTTTAACTGCAGTTGTTGTGATTGTAACTGGCGTTGTTAAACTTGCTTCAGTATCTCCATTTACGAAACCAACATAACTTGCTGTTAAAACAGGATTCTCTGATCCATATACCTTGCTATTATCATTTGCAGTAATTTTAAGCGGTGCTTTATTTACTGTACTTGTTGCAATTGGGATATTAATTGTAGTTGTACCAGTACTTGTCAAAACTATGTTACCTGTATAACTACCTACCGCAATTGTTCCCTTCAATCGAATATACACTTTTGTTGATGGAATATAAGCTGCAGTTCCTACACTAACTGTATCAGAAAAAGTAACTCCATCTGTACTTACTTCAAAACCTGCAGGCGGAGTAACCAAAATTCCTCCAACAATATCAGTACCGGATATAGTAAAATTACCTGATCCGGATGGCGTACCATAAATTGTAGTTAATCCTGCTACGCTAGTACTATTTATTACTATTGTTGGTCCAACATTTACAATACCATTGTTAAGAACAAAATAAGTATCATTTTTATTAACTGCATTTGATTTGCTACTACCCCAAGATCCACCACCTTCAGCTGTGGTTCCTAATTTTATATATTTGGCAGAATGTACTAAATTGGCAGTCAAGTCAGCAACTACTCCATTTAAAATAGAAAAAGTTCCATTTATTGTAGTTTTTGCTCCAAAGGTTTTAGTTGCAGTTCCTGATAATATAAGATTATTATATATTATCGATCCCGTTCCTAAATTTTGTATTCCTCCGTTAAATTCTACCGTACCGGTTCCCGCATTCAAATTACCTCCGGTACCAACTACATTTCCTCCTATTTTTAAAATACTGCTACCTCCATTTAATGTACCCTGAGTTCTGGTCCAATCAGAAGTAAATGTATGAGTTAAGCCTATTCCTAAATTAAGTGTTCCTAAACCATTAATGATAAGATTTTTTGTATTCATATTTCCTGTAAAAGTTGCTACACCAGCACTTTTAATCATAGAAATTCCTTCTGTAGATGTAAAACTTGCAATAGTCTGATTCACTCCTCCTGTTAAATAAACAAATTTGTCTGTAGTTAAAGAGCCCCAGTTATTGATAAAGTTACCTCCGAAATATAATTCAGTATTCGTCACAAGTAATGAAGCTTCTTCATTTATAAGAAGTTGCACTCCATCGTTAAATCTTTTTTCTGATTGAATAGCACTATTCAGGGTAACCGTGGTGCCTTGAATAATTTCAATTCCTCCCTTTGCAATAAATGGTGTGATCCATTCCGGACCAACTGTAATGGCTACTCCGCTATATTGTAAAGCAGCATTGGCACCATACGTTGGAGCTGCAGAAGCTTTTGCTGTACCCGCCATAGTAAAAGTACCGTTTACTATTACTTCCGGAGTTACAGTTCTGACACCGCTCCCGGAAAATGTCAAATTATTATAAGTATAGGGACCTACATTTCGTGTTCCTATGCCATTATAAGTTACAGTTCCTACTCCATTGGAATTTAATGTTCCACCGTTCATTATTCCTCCTATTGATAAATTTCCCGCTGCTGAAAAAGTTACATCGTTTTGAAGGTCGTTGCCTGTCATTACGATATTTCCTGTAACACTTATTTTTCCTGTTCCAATTCTTAAACTACAATCACTGGTATTTCCGCCAGTACTATTCATTGTTATTGATGCTGTAGTAAAAGATCCTGTCTTTACAGTAAGAGTAACATCACTGCCCGCAGTTGAATTTGACAATATCAGAGCGGCACAGGATGCTCCCAGGTCAGATATTACAGGTTGATTAACAGCATTAGTTATTAGTACATCATCTACAGATGTCGGTGCTTCTCCAGTGTCCCAGTTCGAACCTGTTTCCCATGCTGTGCTCGTTGCACCTGTCCATGTTTTGAATGTTTGGCCATATCCTATTATATTAAATAAAAGAAAGGCTAATACGAGAAGTAAATTTTTGTTCATTTTTATTTTATTTCTATCCATTTTTGTTTTAGTTTTTTTTGATTCATGCTTTTAATTTTCTACTTCATACATTTTGGTTTTTAATTCATTTTTAAATTATTTCACTCCTTTTTTAAACTTTCAACTCCAACAAACATTTAAAAACAATTGCATAAAATTCACTACCGTTTGTTTTTAAATTCTCATAAAAAAATCACTTTAATAAGTGATCGCTATTTCCATAAAAAGAAATAATAAGTATAATACGCTGATTGCAAAATCATTGCAGAAAAACATTCGCAAGTCCTTTAATTACTGGAGCTGCCGTTATTTGATTATTCAAATATTGCAAGTATATGTATCTAATACTTCCTTTAAAAGTTTTTAGATGAATAGATAAAGACATTTATTACAAACAGTGGAATTAAAAAGAAAAAGGAAGATGGGTACCGATCAGAATTTGTAGCGGTACGAGTAAACTATTGCTACCTCACTTTAAATAACAAATGAAATCTGATTCCAAATGAGGATATAATAGAAATTCAAAAAGGAATATGGAAAAAATAAATCTTTCTTATTTTTGGAAAATAAAAAAAGGCAAAATACATTAAGTATTTTGCCTTTTGTTGTGACCGCGGAGGGGTTCGAACCCCCAACCCTCAGAGCCGAAATCTGATATTCTATCCAGTTGAACTACGCGGTCTTTTTGATTGATTGTTGATTTTAGAATTCAGATTCAATCTAAAATCTAATATTATTTAAACTAAAAGTTTCTTTACAATTGCAGAAATTGTTTTTCCTTCAGCAGTTCCGCCTAATTGAGCAGAAGCTAATCCCATAACTTTTCCCATTGATGCAATTCCTGAAGCTCCGGTTTCAGCAATGATTTTTGCAACCACAGCTTCTACTTCTTCTTCACTTAATTGTGCAGGAAGGAATTTTTCAATTACAGCAACCTGAGCCAATTCCGGTTCTGCCAAGTCTGGACGGTTTTGCTCTGTAAAGATTCTTGCGCTTTCTTTACGTGTTTTAACCAATCTCTGAAGTAATTTTACTTCATCGTCTTCAGTTAATTCTTCTTTAGAACCTGAAGCTGTTGCAGCTAATAACATTTCTGATTTAATAGCTCTTAAAGCTTCTAATGCTACAGTATCTTTTGCTCTCATGGCGGTTTTGATCTCGTCCATGATTAGTGTTTGTAAACTCATTTTTGTTTTTATTTAAATAAGCAATGCTTATAAATTGATTAGATATCTGAATATTTGTTTTCGACTTCAATCGAACTGACAATAAAATTAACTTTAATTACGGAGTAAGGAAGTCAAATTTTTAAATTCTGTGCGAAGATAAAAAAAATAACCCGAAAATTAAATCCAATTTTCGGGTTATCCTATTTATTATGACTGTAAAATTAATCTACGTTATCGTGCAAAAATGAATTGTTTGAACGCAATTGTAAATCATTATTACTATCAGTACCAACAGATATTCTTGAATTGGTTGTATTCGACTGATTGTTTGAAAGATCGATACCTAATCTTTTGTAAGCAGGCTCTTTTTCAAGTTCATCAATTCTCGAAACATTATTATGGAATTTGTAATTGAACTCTTTTAATTTCTTTCTTCTTTCTTCTGCTCTTAAACGTAATGTTTCTTCGATTGTTAATTCCATCGGAGAAGCATGATCTGTAGTTGTAAAAGCAGCTTCCTGTGCAAAATCAACTCTTGGTTTCAATGTAATATTTAATTCCTCAGGAACTATATCTTCAACCACTTTTTCAACAGGTTTTGATGTGATTAAATCATTCTCAACCTCCATATATTCCTCTAAAGAATATTTAATGATTCCGTTATCAGAAAGTTCCGTTACCGGCACAAATGAAACCGGGTCATTTACTTTTATATTACGGGTTTCGTTTGTTAATTCAAACAAAACTCTATTATCTTCAACAACTGGTTCTTTTTTTACTTCAGGCTCAGTTCTAAAAAGAGGCAAATCAAAAGAGAATGTTGTTTGTTCTTCTTTTTCAAATACTCTTTGCTGAACAGGTTTTACTTCCTGAAAAGCCTGAGTCTGTGGAGCTGAAATAGTAAAATCGATATCTGTAATTGGCGAAACGATTTCAAAAGTTACATCAAGGTTTTTAATAAACTCTGACATTACTACTAATTCATCCTGATTGATTACTGGAGCAACAGCAACCGGAGTTGGATTTACGGGAGCAACAGCCGTATCTTCCATTAATTCAAAAACAATTTTTTCTTCTGATTTTGCAGTTGGTGTATTACTTGTTGAATCAAAAGAAGCAAGTGCTCTATTCGTTAAATTATGAACACTTCTTTGCTCATCTTCTAACGTATGAATGATTTTTTTAGGCTCTGTATTTACAATTTCATTTTGTTGTTCAACGTCAAAACCAGTAGCAATAATAGTTACGGCAATAGCCTCACCAAGAGTTTCGTCTTCACCAACTCCCATGATAATATTAGCATTGTAACCTGCTTCTGCCTGAATATGATCGTTGATTTCTCCAATTTCATCAAGCGTAATTTCGTTTGATCCAGAAACGATAAGCAACAATACGTTTTTGGCTCCTGTAATTTTGTTGTCGTTTAACAACGGAGAATCCAATGCAGAAATAATCGCATCTTTTGCTCTGTTTTCACCTTCGGCAACAGAAGATCCCATGATCGCAGTTCCACTGTTTGCAAGTACAGTTCTGGCATCACGTAAATCGATATTTTGAGTATAGTGGTGCGTAATTACTTCAGCAATACCTCTTGAGGCTGTTGCCAAAACTTCATCCGCTTTTGAGAATCCGGCTTTGAAACCAAGATTTCCGTATACTTCTCTTAATTTATTATTGTTGATTACGATTAACGAATCTACTTGTTTACGTAACTTTTCGATTCCTAAAAGCGCTTGTTCCTGACGCACTTTCCCTTCAAACTGAAAAGGAATTGTCACGATACCAACTGTTAATATTTCTCTTTCTTTAGCTAATTGTGCAATAACCGGAGCAGCACCAGTACCTGTTCCACCACCCATACCAGCGGTAATAAATACCATCTTAGTACCACGGTCTAACATTTTTTCGATATCGGCAATACTTTCAATAGCAGATTGTTGTCCTACATCAGGATTTGCTCCTGCTCCAAGACCCTCTGTTAGGTTCATCCCTAATTGAATTTTATTTGGTACAGCACTATTTTGAAGTGCTTGTGAATCTGTATTACAAACGATAAAATCTACCCCTTTAATACCTTGCTTGAACATGTGGTTGATAGCGTTACTTCCGCCTCCACCGACACCTATTACTTTGATTACATTTGATTGGTTTTTCGGTAAATCAAATGAAATACTTCCAAATTCTGAGTTGCTCATCATCTTTTTGGTTTTGAAATTCTTATTAAATACATTTTTTACTTCTTGACTTGGGGCAAAAAGTAATCCTTTTCGTTTATTACTATTTTATTCTGCGTTGTCTAAAAAATCTTTGATTTTATCGACATAACGATCAAAAAATGATCTTCTTATTTTTGTTTCGGTAGACTCGTCTTTGGTCGCCACATTACTTCTAACTTCTCTTGGCGGTTCAAAAGTTTCTACTCTTTCAACGTAGTTTTCTTCAACTTCGTATCGCTGCTGAACAGGTTGTTGCACTTGCGGTGGAACATTTCTATATACCACTCTTGGCTGTTCGTTTACAATCTCCATTCTAACAGCACTTTGTGTACTATTTTCGATGCTGTTCATTACCAAACCAACTGCAGTTGCAAACAACGGACTTGAAATTTCTTCGCTTGAATTTCCTGCTAAATGCTCGTTTGGATATCCAATTCTGGTATCCATACCAGTAATGTACTCTACTAATTGTTTGATATGTTTTAGTTGAGCTCCACCACCTGTAAGAACAATTCCTGCAATTAATTTTTTGCGTGGATCTTCGTGTCCGTAAGCCTTAATTTCGGCAAAAACCTGCTCTACAATTTCCACAACACGTGCATGAATAATCTTAGATAAGTTTTTAAGCGAAATCTCTTTTGGCTCTCTTCCTCTTAATCCCGGAATAGAAACAATCTCGTTGTCTTTATTTTCTCCCGGCCATGCCGATCCGAATTTTATTTTTAAAAGCTCTGCCTGTTTTTCGATAATAGAACATCCTTCTTTGATATCTTCTGTAATTACGTTTCCTCCGAAAGGGATTACAGCAGTATGACGAATAATTCCATCTTTAAAAATGGCCAAATCTGTTGTTCCGCCACCAATATCGATAAGCGCTACACCAGCTTCTTTTTCTTCCTGACTCAAAACCGCATCTGCCGAAGCCAATGGCTCTAATGTCAATCCGGATAATTCAATTCCTGAGCTCTGAATACATCTTCCCACATTTCTGATAGAAGATGCCTGACCAACGACTACGTGAAAACTAGATTCTAATCTTCCACCGTACATTCCGATTGGTTCTTTAATTTCAGATTGTCCGTCAATTTTAAATTCCTGCGGCAAAACGTGAATAATTTCTTCTCCCGGTAACATGGCCAGTTTATTTACCTGGTCAATCAAAAGCTGAATATCATTTTCGCCAATTACTTCTTCCGGATTACTACGGCTGATGTAATCTGTATGCTGTATGCTTCTGATGTGCTGCCCGGCAATACCCACAACAACATCTTTTATTTTATAACCTGAATTATTTTCTGCTTCTAAAATAGCTTGTTGAATTGACTGAATAGTTTGCGTAATGTTGTTTACAACACCTCTCGCCACACCCAGACTTTTGGATTTACCAATACCCAAAATTTCCAACTTGCCATACTCGTTCTTCTTGCCTATCATGGCAACTATTTTGGTGGTTCCAATATCTAGACCTACTGCAATGTTATCTTTTTCCATTTTCTATTATTTTGTGCAAACTACTTGTTCCGTAAACCTCAGGTCAATCTTATTGTATTTGTATAACGAACTATCTAAAACTGCTTTTTGAAAAAAGGCTTTATAGTTATCAAATTTCTTATCAACATTCATCGTTCTGCCAAAATCGATGAAGTAATTATAATTTCTATTAAACATTTTTAGGCTACCATTAGGCATAATTTGAATTGCAATGATGTTTTTTTTCAAAAACGCATCGTCATAAATTGTGCGAAATAAGGTAGCTAAATCTTCGTTATTTTTTTTATTTATTGCCCCTGAAACAAGAGGAACCCGCGCCGTAAAATTGTCTGATAAGGGCATTTTATTTCCCTCATAGTCAATATAAAAAGAGTCATCACCATCATAAACTCTTGCTATTGGTGTCTTCTGTTTTACTATCGCTTTTAGAACACCATCAATACTTACAAATACATCTGACTTTTCAATCATGTCTTGCGTATCAAGGTTTTTTTCTATCTTATTCAAATCTACTTCATCTTTTCGGATAGTGGAAGCGTCCCTTTTATTTTCTATTAACAATTTATTAACCGCTTCAGGTTTTATAAAAAGCGTATTTTCTCCTACAAAAACAACGGTCGATTTTTTCAATTTTCTATTCCCGTTTCGATGCTGAGCGAACGAGTACAAAAAAAGTACTAGTCCAAAAATGAGCACTAATCGAATATTTGACCAATTAAATATTTTCATTGAGCATTTTTTTTATTGACGGAACCATTTCTCCAATATCACCAGCTCCTATTGTTACAATTATTGGCGCATCACTGGCTTTGATCTCCGCTAATAAATCACTTTTTGCAACAATTTTTTTGTTCGAATTTGTCATTTTTTCCAACAGCCATTCTGATGTAATCCCTTCCATCGGTAATTCGCGTGCCGGATAAATATCCATCAAAAACACTTCATCAAACTGAGATAAACTGGCAGCAAAACCATCAGCAAAATCTCTGGTTCTGCTAAACAAATGCGGCTGAAAAATTGCCAAAACTTTACGATTTGGATACAATTCTCTAACTGCTTGATGTACAGCATTTATTTCTGTTGGATGATGTGCATAATCATCTATATAAACTAATTTATCAGACTTAATCTGATACGAAAAACGTCTTCTTATACCGTTAAAAGAAGCTAGCGCTTTTGCAATCGAATCTGTCGAAGTTCCGAAAGTTTTTGCCATCGCAATAGCCATCAATCCGTTCATCAAATTGTGTTTTCCAGGCAATCCAAAACGCAAATCTTTCATGATTTCTGATGGTGTCTGCACATCAAAAACATAACTTCCGTCTTCTATTCTTACATTGAAAGCTTTATATACAGCATCTTCATTTATAGCACATTGAACTCCTTCAATCGGTAATTCTTTTGTTATAAAAAGATTGTTTTTATTTTCAACCTTCGAAGCAAATTCAACAAAGGAAGCTTCAATAGCCTCGCTGGTTCCGTAAATATCCAAATGGTCTGCATCCATAGAAGTGATACACGCAATATTGGGATGCAAATGCAAAAATGAACGATCAAATTCATCTGCTTCTACAACTGTTACGGTTTTTCCGCTTCCAATTAAATTCGAGTTGTAATTCTCTACAATTCCTCCCACAAAAGCTGTAACATCTGCTCCGCTTTCATATAAAATATGCCCTAAAATGCTTGATGTTGTGGTTTTTCCATGTGTTCCGGCAACAGCAAAACTAAACGTATCTTTAGTGATAAGTCCCAGAACTTCAGCACGTTTTTTAACCTCGTAATGTCTTTCTATGAAATAATTCCACTCTGAATGTGTAATTGGAACAGCAGGAGTAAAAATGACTAATGTATTTTCTACAAAATAGTCATTTGGAATCAAATTAATATTGTCTTCAAAATGAATATCAATACCACTTTCAATTAATTCATTTGTTAGCATTGATGGCGTTTTGTCGTAGCCTGAAACCTGTTTTCCAATATATTTGAAATAACGGGCCAGAGCACTCATTCCGATGCCTCCAATACCAATAAAATAAACGTTTTGTATTTGATTTAAATTCATTTCAATTTTTAATTTTGAGCTATTTACAAGTTTGTTTTTTCCTATAAAAAACTAGTAATTAAGCCTTTGTATTTTTCTTACTTTAATAACTCAAAACGCTTAAAAATAGCGTTCTAATTTTTTTATTTTGTTCTATAATTTCTTTAAAAAGTTATATTATAACAACTTTTTAATTTCTTCAACGATCACTTTTACGGCATTTGGCCTGGCGAGTTTTTTAATATTTTCGCTTAACTGATTTTGTTTGCCTATATCCTTCAATAAAGCTTCAAAAACAATACTAAACTGGCTGTCCAATTCTGATTCTTTTAGCAAAATTGCTCCTTTTGCATCTACAATTGCCTGTGCGTTTTTTGTCTGATGATCTTCGGCCACATTTGGTGAAGGAATAAAAATTACCGGTTTCCCCACAATGCATAATTCCGAAACTGATGATGCTCCTGCACGTGAAATAATCACATCTGCCGCTGCATAAACAAAATCCATTCTTTCAATAAAATCAACTACTCTAACGTTTTGCTGATTGTGTTTTTTATAATCTTCAAAATATAATTTCCCGCATTGCCAGATAATCTGAACATCCTGAGAAAATATAGTTTGCAATTCTGATTCAATTAACTGATTCACTCTTCTCGCCCCTAAACTCCCGCCTAAAACCAATAATGTCTTTTTATTTGGATCTAAGCCATAAAACGCAATCGCTTCGTCTCTTTTACTGTCGATATCAATTAAATCCTGACGAACCGGATTTCCTGTCAAAACAATTTTTTCTTTTGGAAAAAAACGTTCTAAATTTTCATAAGCGACACAAATAGCATTTGCCTTTTTACTAAGCAATTTATTTGTGATACCAGGAAACGAATTTTGCTCCTGAATCACTGTTGGAATTCCTGCTCCTCCAGCCGCTTGTAATAATGGTCCGCTGGCAAAACCTCCCGTCCCTATCACGACATTTGGTTTAAATTGTTTGATGATTCTTCTTGACTCTAACAAACTTGTTGCCAGTTTTAGAGGAAACATCATATTTTGCAATGTCAATTTTCTTTGTATGCCGGCAATCCAAAGTCCTTTTATTTCATATCCTGCCTGAGGTACTTTCTGCATTTCCATTTTATCCTTGGCACCTACAAAAAGAAATTCAGCATCAGGAAATTGCAATTTTAATTCATTTGCAATCGCAATCGCAGGATAGATATGCCCTCCTGTACCGCCACCACTTAATATGAATTTATAATTTGTCATATTTTTAAAAGTTATTCGCTTAAAAAACTATTTTATTCTTATTCTTTATTTATTCAAAACTGCATTCATCGGATTTCTTGAATTGTCCTCGATAGAATACATTGCTTCTCCTTCATAAATTTCTTCTCTTTCATCAACAGGCAAATCTTCTTCTGCCAGTTCTTTATCAATCAATCTTTGAAGTGCTTCTTTTCTTCTTTCTTTTTCCTGTTGCTCTTCTACAATTTCTTCGTCTTTTTTAGTCACGCTAATGATAATTCCAAGAGAAAAACACGTCATCCAGATTGAACTACCTCCACTACTTATTAGCGGAAGCGTTTGCCCTGTTACCGGCAATAATTCTACAGCAACCGCCATATTAATCATGGCCTGAAATATCATCGGAAAACCGAGCCCGACGACGACTAATTTTCCAAATAATGTAGTGGCTTTATGAGAAGCAATTACAAATCGGAACAAAAGCAATAAATACAAAAGCAAGATCGAAACTCCGCCCACTAAACCATATTCTTCTACAACAATGGCATAAATAAAATCGGAAGACGATTGTGGTAAAAAGTTTTTCTGAACACTTTTTCCAGGTCCTAAACCTCCTAATCTTCCAGATGCAATGGCAATTTTTGCTTTTTCTATCTGATAATCATCTTCATCAGGTTTATCTGTCGTGAAGTTCGCGATACGGCTTTCCCAGGTTGAAACCCTGCTAAAGAATCTTGAATCCGGAAATGCTTTGGCAACCAATAAAAAGAATACCAGCATTGCTACTCCTGAACCAATTATAAAACCGATATATTTTAATGGATATTTACCAATAAATGTCAACATCATCACCATTGAAAAAATCAACGCCGTAGTCGAAAAGTTAGCCGGTAAAATCAATGCAAGCGTGATAAAAACCGGAATCCAAAGCTGTACAAATGAGGTTTGAAATGGCTCATTTTCTTCTTTGGTTTTAGATAAATATCGTGCTACATAAATGAACAAAACAATTGAAGCCAAAGTCGACGTTTGAAACGTGATTCCGATAAACGGAACCTGAATCCAACGACTTGCGTTTGCTCCGGCAATTACTGTTCCTTTCAACAACGTATACAACAGTAAAATCCATACAACCGGCAAAGCAATTTTTGAAATGGCTCTGAAATAATGATACGGCACTTTATGCACCCAATAAATAATCATGAAACCAATACAAATATGTGCCAAATGTTTTACCAGATACCCCAGTGTATTTCCTGTTCCGTGACCTATATAGGCTAAATTACTACTTGCACTAAAAACAGGCATAAACGAAAACAATGCTAATAAAGCCACGAATGACCATATTACTCTGTCTCCTTTTAATTTATTTACTAGTTCTTTCATAAGTGCAATTTTAGATTTCTGATTTTAGATTTTAGATTATTTTAAAACCTTTGTCTTTTCTATATTATTTATTCTGTTGTTTACCGTTTTTAAACTGCTGACAAAAATGGCCGTAAGCTCATTCCCTTCTTTCCAAATTATTTCTAATTCAGATTTATTAATCCACATTTTTTCTTTTATAATTTCCAACCAAAACAAGGTTTCATCAGATTCTTCTAAGACTATATTCATTTTAGCCACAAATTCCCTATCACTTCTTGCTCGGCAAACAGCTCGATAATTTGCTCCAACAGATGTTCCACTTCTGACTATTTGATTAGTAATTGATCTAATCACATTTGTATTTGGCATTTTTTCAGCTAAATCAATTATCATCAAAGAGAACTTTTTTGTCCTCAACTTCATTTCATCCGTCGTCATAATCAAAAGAACATATTATGTAAATTCAAAGTTTAGAAACAATCTAAAATCTAAACTCTAAAATCTAAAATCTAAAATTACAGGTTGTGTACTGCTTGTTTGAATTGCTTTCCACGATCTTCGTAGTTTTCGAATAAATCGAAACTTGCGCAGGCTGGAGACAATAAAACGGCATCACCTTTTTCTGTTAATCTTTGTGCAGTTTTAACCGCATCGTTCATGTTGTTTACTTCTACCATGATGTCAACAACGTTTCCAAAAGCATTGATTATTTTTTGGTTATCAATTCCCAAACAAATAATTGCTTTTACTTTTTCGCGAACTAATGACATTAATTCGTTGTAATCGTTTCCTTTATCAACACCACCCACAATCCATACTGTTGGTACATTCATACTATCCAAAGCAAAGAAAGTAGCGTTTACATTTGTTGCTTTTGAATCGTTGATGTACTGTACATTCTGAATTTTCAATACTTTTTCTAAGCGGTGTTCAACACCTTGAAAATTTGATAAACTTTCGCGAATTGTTGCATTTCTAATTTGCATCAATTTTGCTACAGAGCTTGCTGCCATTGCGTTTTTCATATTATGTTTTCCTTCTAACGCAATGTATTCTGTTTCCATTGTAAACTCTTCTTGGTTGATCTTTATTTCCATTTTGTTGTTATTTATAGAAGCTCCTTCGTCAAAACTTTTTGTCAGTGAAAAAGGAATTAATTTTGCTTTTGTTTTGTTATTTTTTAACCATTCTGTACTTGCTTCATCATCTGCATCGTAAATCAGATAATCACTTTCCGTCTGGTTCATTGTTATTCGAAACTTCGAATTGATATAATTTTGATATTTATATTCGTATCGATCTAAATGATCAGGACTAATATTGGTAATTATCGCAATATCCGGCCTATAATCTATAATTCCGTCTAACTGAAAACTACTTAATTCAAGAACGTATGCGTCGTATTTATTTTCGGCTACCTGCCAGGCAAAACTCTTTCCGATGTTTCCTCCCAAACCTACATTCAATCCTGCCGACTTTAGTAAGTGATGCGTTAACATTGTTGTGGTAGTTTTACCGTTACTACCTGTAATTCCAATTGTTAAAGCTTCGGTAAAGGGTTTTGCAAATTCAATTTCCGAAATCACCTGAACTCCCGCCGCAATAAGCTTTTTTACTATCGGAGATTTTTCCGGAATTCCCGGACTTTTCATGACGACATCGGCATTCAAAATCAGGTCTTCTGTATGTTGCTCTTCTTCCCAGGCAATCCCATTTATGATAAGAACTTCTTTATAACTTTCTTTTATTTTTCCAAAATCAGATACAAAAACTTCGTATCCCTGTTTCTTCCCGAGAATAGCCGTTCCAACGCCACTTTCTCCTCCTCCTAACACTACTAACCTCATAATTTATAAATTAAAAATTGAGAATTAAAAATTAAAAATCTAATACACGAGGCTTCTAATTGCATCACTTTTCCCTTTTAAGGTTATTATAATTTTTGCTAATATTTTACATATTTCTTCTGCTTCATAATGAATACTTTCGAACTCATTTACAGAAATATAATCTGTTGCTTTTAATAATTTCAACCAGTAAATTGTTTCTCTTGTTTCCTTGTATGAAATCTCTAGTTTAAACAAAAACTCTTTATCCGATCTTCCTCCTATTGATTCTTCAATATTTGCTCCTATTGAAGTTCCCGATCTCAAAAGTTGTTTACTTAAAACAAATTCCTTTTTTGCATTAGTTAGATATTTATACAAATTGACTACTCTAATTGCAAAGAGAAATGACTTCTCTTGAATAATATTCTCCTTCATTTACCCGAACACACATTTTTTTAATTTTTAATTCTAAATTTTTAATTAAAATTCTATCTTAATTTTAAAGTAACAATTGACAATATGGCTAACATGATGGCAACAATCCAGAAACGGGTTACGATTTTACTTTCGTGATAACCTTTTTTCTGATAATGATGATGCAATGGCGACATCAGGAAAATTCTTCGGCCTTCGCCAAAACGATTCTTTGTATATTTAAAATATGCTACCTGAATAATCACTGAAGCACTTTCTGCAAGGAAAATTCCACAGAATAACACAATCAATATTTCTTTACGAACGGCAATTGCCAAAACTGCAATGATTCCACCAATCGTTAAACTTCCTGTATCACCCATAAACACAGAGGCGGGATATGAATTGTACCAGAGGAATCCAATTAATGCCCCCACAAAAGCGGATATAAATACCGTCATTTCTCCCGAATTGGGGATATACATGATATTCAGATAATTTGAGAAAATAATATTTCCGGATACAAACGTAAATATTCCGAGGGCGAGGACTGATATTGCCGAAGTTCCCGCGGCGAGTCCATCGATTCCATCTGTTAAATTAGCTCCGTTAGAAACTGCTGTGATGATAAAAATAACCACCGGAATAAAAATCAACCATGCCCATTTTTCATATCCGTCTCCTAAAAATGATAAAATTTCAGCATAATCAAATTCATTATTTTTTACGAAAGGAATTGTAGTTGCGGTAGATTTTTCCTCAATAGGAGCTGGCATAACAACAGTTGTATTTACATCTCTGTAGATATCTGTTCTTCCGGTATCAGTTCTTACAGTAACGGCAGGATTAAAATACAAAACCGTACCTACAATAAGTCCTAAACCAACTTGCCCAATAACTTTAAAAATACCTTTAAGTCCTTGTTTATCTTTTTTGAATATTTTAATATAATCATCCACAAAACCAATTGTTCCCATCCAAAGTGTGGTTACAATAAGCAATACGATGTAAATATTTTGCAAACGGGCAAACAATAAAACCGGAACAAGCGTAGCAAAAATGATAATCAGACCACCCATTGTTGGCGTTCCGGCTTTTTCATTTTGACCCGCAAGACCAAGCTCACGAACTGTTTCACCAACTTGTTGCTTGCGCAGAAAATTGATAACCCGTTTTCCGTAAATCGTGGATAAAAGCAGCGAAAGCATAAATGCTAAAGCCGATCTAAAAGTGATGTACTGAAAAACCCCTGCTCCCGGCATGTCTAATGTTTTTCTTAAATATTCAAATAAATAGTATAGCATATTTCTCTTGTTTTAAACTCCAATTTTGAAACTCCAAATTCCAAATCATTATGTGGTATTTTCGGATTTAAAAACTGATTATTATTTATTTAGCTGGTCTAAAATTTCCTTTATTATTTCCATATCATCAAAATGATGACGTACTCCATTAATTTCCTGATACGTTTCATGTCCTTTTCCGGCAATTAATACAATATCATTAGGCTGAGCCAATTGACAAGCTGTTTTAATGGCTTGTTTTCTGTCTGTAATTCTCAGCATTTTTTTGTAATTCTGTGGTTCAACACCTTTTTCCATTTCGTCCAGAATTACTTCAGGATCTTCGTTTCTTGGATTATCAGATGTTAAAATGGCTTTATCGCTCAAATCTGTTGCGATTTTAGCCATAATTGGTCTTTTCGTTTTATCTCTGTTTCCGCCACAGCCAACAACTGTAATCAATTGTTCGTTTTTAGTTCGGATGTCAGCAATCGTTTTTAAAACATTGTCTAAGGCATCAGGCGTATGTGCATAATCTACAATTGCAGTAATATTTCCCTGAGAAATTATATACTGAAAACGTCCCGAAACACTTTCTAAATCAGACAGTAAACGCAAAGCTTCTAAACTGTCCATTCCTAATTCTACTGCCGTTCCGTAAATCGCCAGAACATTATAAGCATTAAAAGTCCCGATTAGTTTTACCCAAAGTTCATTATCGTTTACTTTTAATAATAAACCTGATAATTGGCTTTCTAAAATTTGTGCTTTAAAATCGGCATAGGTTTTTAAGGCATATGTTCGTTTTCTTGCTACTGTATTCTGCAGCATTACAGGACCATTTTTATCATCGATATTTGATAAAGCAAAAGCTGTTTTTGGCAATGAATCAAAAAATGACTTTTTTACATCTCTGTATTCTGCAAAAGTTGGATGATAATCTAAATGATCATGCGAAAGATTCGTAAAAATCCCTCCAACAAAATGCAACGCTTCTGTACGTTTCTGGTGAATTCCGTGCGAACTCACTTCCATAAAGCAATGTGTAACGCCGGCCTCAATCATTTCATTTAAATAATGATTAATGGTGATAGAATCCGGAGTTGTATGTGTTGCATTATATTCTGTTTCATCAACCATAATTTTTACAGTTGATAATAAACCAACTTTAAAACCTGCTTTTTGAAACAATTGAAACAATAATGAAGCAATAGTTGTTTTTCCGTTTGTACCTGTAACGCCAACTAATTTTAACTTTTCAGAAGGATTTTCAAAATAATTAGCCGCCATAAAAGCCAAAGCCGTATTAGTATCCAGAACTTTTATATAGGTAATTCCTTTTGCAAGGTTTTGAGGCAATTCATCACAAATAATTGCGATTGCACCTAACTGAATTGCTTTTTCAATATAATCATGACCATTAGAAAGCGATCCACGAATGGCTATAAAAACATCATTTTCTTCAATTTTTCTTGAATCAAAATCAATTTTATGGATAGCAATATCCGTTGAACCTGTCACAGACTCAATAGCTACTTTATATAATATGTCTTTCAGTATTTTCACGATAATTCTAATACTATAGTTGTGTTTTTACTAATATTTTGTCCAGCTTGTAAAGACTGTTTTTTTACTTTTCCTACTCCGTTTACTTTTACTTTTAAACCTAAGTTTTCCAATAAAGCAATAGCGTCCATTCCCGGCATTCCTTTTAAATCCGGAATTTGATTTGATTTTTTATTGGCTTCAACCACATAATATTTATCATAACTTGAATCCTGTTTTGGAACTCTTGAATCCAGTTTTTTAACTTTGTTTGTCGAAGGCGCATCTGTAAATATTTTTTGGGCGATTCTTTTAAAAACCGGCCCTGCAACATCGGCTCCATAATAATTATTCTTTGAAGTATTTGGTTTGTGAACCACTACAATACAAGAATATTTAGGATGATCAGCCGGAAAATAACCTACGAAAGAAGAGGCATAATACAATGCTGATTTTCCTTCTTTACCTGCATAATTCATTTGGGCCGTTCCTGTTTTTCCTGCCATCGAAAAATCTTTCGAATACAATTTAGAAGCCGTCCCCTTTTTAACCACATTCAGCAATACTGCTTTTAATTTTTTTATGGTTTCAGGCGAACAAACACGTGGATTAATCACTTCTACATCAAATTTCTTGATAGTTTTATTCCATTCTTTTATTTCTGATACAAATTGTGGCTTAACCATCACTCCATTATTAGCAACCGAATTGTAAAATGCCAGTGTCTGCATTGGTGTAACTGAAACTTCATATCCAAATGCCATCCACGGAAGTGAAATTCCCGACCAGTGTTTGTCTCCAGGTTTTGGTATATAAGGTCTTCCTTCTCCTTTAAAATGCAATCCTAATGGTTTGTCTAATCCATAACTTTTAATATGATTTACAAACCTGGACGGATTAGTTTTATAGTTTTCATAAACTGCCTGAACCATTACGGTATTTGACGAAAGTTCGAAACCACGTGCTAATGAAACTTTTCCATAACCTCCATGGTGTGAATCATTAACGGGACGTCCATAATATCTTACTTGTCCACCGTGACTATCGTAAACCGTACTTGTATCTGCTACTTTATCTTCTAAAATCGCCATTAAATCCACTAATTTAAAAGTAGAACCAGGCTCATGCGATTCTGCAACAGCATAATTAGTGGTTTCATAATACGATCCGTCTTCTGCTCTTCCTAGATTTGAAATCGCTTTTACGTGACCGGTTTCTGTTTCCATAACCACCACACAACCGTGATCTGCTTCGTAATCTTCCAGTTGTTTCAACAAAGCGTGGTGCGCGATATCCTGAATAAAAACATCAATTGTCGAAATCACGTCGTAACCATCAATTGGATCTACTTCGTTTAAATCACGAATAGGTTTCCACTGCCCTTTTGCAATTTTTTGTTTTAAAATCTTACCGTCTTTTCCGTTTAGGTAATTTTTAAAAGCCCATTCGATTCCTTTACCCACTTCAACTCCTGTTGCAGGATCAATTCTGTCGTAACCAATTGTTCTTTCGGCAATTTTCCCTATCGGATGTTTTCTAACTGTTTCCTGCTCAATGATAATTCCGCCTTTAAACGGACCTAAATTGAACAACGGAAATCCTTTTATTTTTACATATTCAGTGTAACTCAAATTGCGTCCTATTAAATAGTAGCGATTTTTGTTTTCTCTGGCTTTTCTTAATTCTTTTTCATAATAACCTCCCGGTCTGTCCAAAATAGTCGCCAATGAATCTGCTAATGCTTTTACGTGTTTTTCAAAAGTTTCTGTTTTTGGCGCTTTTGCATCAAATCTAATTTCATAATTAGGAATTGAGGTTGCCAGTAAACTTCCGTCTGCCGAATAAATATTTCCTTTGTTTGCCGGAATTACAAAATTCTTCACAGTACGCTGTTTGGCCAGTTTTCTGTAATAATCTCCTTCAACCCATTGAATATTGGTTAATTTAACAACAATAGCAATTGCCATCACAAAGATGAAAACTGCTACGAGGTAAATTCTGTAGGATATATGTTTATCGTCTACTGCCATATTCTTTTAAAGAAACTTTTTTCTTCTTCTTTTTTAACTTCTATTTTAACCGGAGGAACCGTTGATGGAAAAATTTGCTTTTCGAGCATTTTATCCGATATGGTTGACTCCATTTTTAATTTCATTAATTCTGATCTTCTGTCTACAAATTCTGATCGTAATTCTTTTACTTCATTATTCAGTTTTGCAATTTCAAAAACCTTTTGTTCGTATCGCTGTGTATTGGCAATCATGATTATGGCAAGCAAAATGAGAAAAACAATAAACCGCCAGTTTTTGACAGCGTCATCATTTAATAGAAATCTTGCTTTTAATATGCTAAATACTCCCCCTTTCATTTTATACCTTAATTATATCTTTTCAGCAATTCTTAATTTTGCGCTTCTTGCTCTGTTGTTCACTTTAATTTCTGCATCATCAGGAACAATCAATTTTCCGATGGTTTTAAACGGAACCGTAAAATTTCCGTAAAAATCGCGTTCCGGCTCTCCTTCGAACATTCCGTTTTTGATAAATCTTTTTACCAGTCTGTCTTCAAGAGAATGATAAGAGATTACAGAAAATCTTCCGCCCGGATTTAAAATTTCTAACGATTGCTCGATAAATTCTTTTAAAACATCCATTTCCTGATTTACCTCAATACGAATGGCCTGATAAATCTGAGCCAATATTTTATTTCGAACTCTTTCCGGTAAATATTTTGCCAGAACTTCTTTCAGCTCGTCTGTCGTTTTGATTGGATTACCTTGTCTCGCCTCTACAATTGTTCTTGCCAAAACCGGTGCGTTTTTCAACTCTCCATAATCAAAAAAAACACGACGTAAATCCTGTTCTTCATATTCATTAACCACACGGTAAGCATTTAAATCATTTTTCTGACTCATCCGCATATCGAGTTCGGCATCAAATCTGGTGGAGAAACCGCGCTCCGGAACATCAAACTGATGCGATGAAACTCCTAAATCGGCCAAAATTCCGTCAACACTTTTAACTCCGTGAAAACGTAAAAATCTTTTTATAAATCTAAAGTTCTCATTAATTAAGGTAAACCTTTCATCCGGCAACGCATTTGCAAGCGCATCTTCATCCTGATCAAAAGCAAACAATTTTCCGTTTGGCCCTAATCGTTTCAAAATTTCTTTTGAATGACCTCCGCCACCAAACGTTACATCTACATATATTCCGTCAGGTTTAATATTTAAACCATCAACTGTAGGATGAAGTAAAACCGGATTATGATATTCCATTGTCGTCGTCATTAATATTTCCCATTACTTCTTCGGCTAAATCTGCAAAATCCATATCTTCGCCGCTTATTGATTTTTCATATAAATCCTTATCCCAAATCTCAACTATATTAACCGCAGATGAAAAAACCACATCTTTTGAAATACTTGAAAAAGCAACCAAATCCTTTGGAACCAATAATCTTCCTAATGCATCGATCTCTACCACTTTAACTCCCGCAGTAAATCTTCGAATAAAATCATTGTTCTTTTTTACAAAACGATTGAGTTTGTTGATTTTTTGCATCATCAAATTCCACTCATCCATAGGATACAATTCTAAACACGGCTGAAAAACAGAGCGCTTCAAGACGAAACCGTCCTGAAGAGAGGATGCCAATTGCTTTTTTAAAGGCGCAGGCATCATTAGCCTTCCTTTAGCATCGACTTTACACTCGTATGTTCCTACAATTGTGTTCAAGAAAAATTCATTAACATGTTATACAGCAAAAATATAAAAAATATTACCACATTTTACCACAAAATACCACTTTGTTAATAAGTTTAACCACTTTTACCACAAATAGCCTAATTAATAGATAATCAATTGAATAGATTATAATTAATGAATCAGTAATTCTATTTAACAATTACAAAAAATACATAGTCATTCTCTTAAAAACCATGCATTATGTTAGTTTTTTAACATTTTGCGTTTATGTAATTTTAATGAATAAAACCTGATTTTTAACCACTTAGAAGTTCTACTAAAATTATCTAGTTAAAAAATGGTAGCAAAAATCCATTTTTATTTATTAAACCCTATATTTGTCCAAATTGAAATTGGCATTAGATTAGATGGACAAAAACTACAAAAAAGAAGGCAAATACAGCTATTATGAAGCTGGAGAAGGAACTCCTATCGTAATTTTACACGGCTTAATGGGAGGTCTAAGTAACTTTGATGCTGTAGCAGAATATTTCCCAACGAAAGGATACAAAGTTGTTATCCCTGATTTGCCAATATACACACAGAGTATTTTAAAAACGAACGTAAAAAGTTTTGCGAAATACGTAAAAGACTTTATCACCTTTAAAGGGTTTGATAAGGTAATTTTATTAGGTAATTCACTTGGAGGACATATTGCTCTTTACCACACAAAATTATATCCTGAAAAAGTTGCAGGTCTTGTAATTACCGGAAGTTCTGGTCTTTACGAAAGCGCAATGGGAGATAGTTACCCAAAAAGAGGAGATTATGAATACATCAAAAAGAAAGCTGAAGATGTATTTTATGATCCTAAAATTGCTACTCCAGAATTGATTGATGAAGTTTATGCAACAGTTAACGACCGCATCAAATTAATCAAAACCTTAACAATTGCAAAAAGTGCTATTCGCCACAATATGGCAAAAGATTTACCAAAGATGACGGCAGAAACCTGTATTATCTGGGGTAAAAATGATGCTGTAACTCCACCAAATGTGGCCGAAGAATTTGATAAATTATTGCCTAATTCAACTTTATACTGGATAGACAAATGTGGACATGCTGCTATGATGGAACATCCTCAGGAATTTAATGCAATTCTTGAAGAATGGCTTACTAAAAAGAATTTATAGCACTTAACTTTCGATTTCTGGAGGTTTAAAAAACAAAACACATGAAAATTACAACCGCCGAATTTATCATCAGTAATTCTGAAGTTGCAAAATGTCCAAAAGATTTTTTGCCGGAATATGCTTTTATCGGAAGATCAAACGTAGGGAAATCTTCGTTGATTAATATGCTTACCAATCATAAAAATCTAGCTAAAACTTCCGGGAGACCAGGAAAAACGCAATTAATAAATCACTTTAAAATCAACAACAATTGGTTTTTGGTCGATTTACCAGGTTATGGTTACGCTAAAGTATCTAAAAAAACAAAGTCTGTTTTCCAGCAATTTATTACAGATTATTTTGAAACCAGAGAACAGCTTGTTTGTGCTTTTGTTTTAATTGATATCCGTCATGAAGCGCAGGCCATCGATATTGAATTTATGTCTTATATGGGAGAAAGCGAAATTCCGTTTTGCATTATTTTCACCAAAGCAGATAAAATCAGCAAAGTAAAAATAGATTCACATATTGCCGCATACAAAAAGCAAATGTTTGCCAATAACTGGGAAGAAATGCCTCATTATTTTGTTACATCGGCCACAGAACAAACCGGAAAAGAGGATGTTCTGGCGTATATTGATGAAGTAAATCAGGAAGTTTTTAAAAACAATTCTGAGTTTTAAAAATAAAATTCCCATATTGGAATTATCAAAAATATAAATCCCAAATTCTAATTTTTAAGTGGAATTTGGGATTTTTTATTTGTAGTTAAAATCTTTAAATAAATATCTATAACATACTACAAGACAACTTTTTTAAACTACATTTGAAGCAAATCAAAAATAGTTTATGAAGAATTTTACATCGCTCTCTTTTCTTTTTCTCTTAATTCTATCGTCCTGCCAGACACCAAGCTATATGTTTATGACCGGACAAAGAACCGGCGTTGATTTTACATCCGGGAAATGGCTTTTAAACGAATTAGATTGTCCAAAAAATTCGAAAGAAAAAATGACCGATGAAACTCTAAAATTTTTCAGAAAAAGCGTTGGAGACAGATTATCTTATATTAATGACGTGAATGGATTATTGGTTACAAGAAAAATTCATCTCAATCCGAATAGCGTAAAAATAAAAGAACTTAAAGACGGCACCGGTTTTGATTTTTTTATTAATATTTCTACCAAAAAAAACAGCAGCGACTTTTCTTCCATAGAACTTTATCAGGATGATAGCGAATCAGGAAAAAATGAAGCTTCTGTAATTCTCGAAATATATGATTTGAACCTTAAGCAAATCATTTATTCCCAAAATGTTGTGGGTATCACGCATAAGGGAAACACAAAATCGATGTGGGAAACAGAAAAATCAGATAAGCTGCTAGACAATGTTACCTTTTATAAAAACTCAGATGCTTTAATGCTGGGCGCTTTAAAAAAGATATTTAAGGACTTAAAGAAAAGATCTGTAAATAATAAAATTTAAATTCCAATACTAAAAAATCCCAAATTCCAAGTTACAGATTGGAGTTTGGGATTTTTTATTTGAAATTTCAACTACAAGAATTGGAATTTGGAATCTTATTTAGTCAACTCCAGTTTCTCTGCAAAATAATCACAGAAATCTTTCATCGTATCTGACATTTTTTCGTCGTCTGTAGCGCGTTTAAAAGTATCTGACATGGCAACTAATGTCTGGTGAAAGAAAATTTTCATTTCATCTACCGGCATATCTTTTGTCCATAAATCGATACGCATTGTTTCTTTGGCTTTGCTGTCCCAAATAGACAACATAATCGCTTTTGCTTCTTCTGCCTGAACACCACCGTCCTGAGCACTCCATGTTAATTTTTCAGGAACACGGTTTTCGTCTAATTCTATATTGAATTTAATTTCTGAGTTTATTGTATCTGACATTATTTCTTAGGTTTATATTTTGACTTTTCGAAAATTTCTTTAGCATTTGTTTTTAATAATTCCGGTAACGTTACATTATTATTTTTCATGTACGAACGCACCATTTGCCATCCAATCCAGGCACCAACTCTTCCGGGTGAATCATTGTCTATTTCAAGATAAAATTTTGAAAACGGAGCAGGCGCAATAAATCGGGTGTTCAATTTAGGATCTTCGCTATACAGCATTTCATTTTCAATAAAATGACGCCACATATAACTTTCGTTTTCTTCGCACCATTTTATCTGTTCCGGCGTGTAGCCCATTTTTTCTGCATCTGTATATTGAGGCAAAAGCAAATCTTTGGCATACAATTGTTTTCCTTCAAATATCATTTGAGAAAGCAAAGTTCTGTCTGTTGAAGCAGGAATTTTTCTGAAAGTAAAACTCGAGACCACATCGGGCATAATTTGTCTTTCTTCGAAATTCTCTTTTAAATAATTTGGGAACTCATAAAACTTATGATTTTTTCCTAAATACAATTCTAATGCCACAACAACCAGACTATCTGCATAAATAGCTTTTGCATTATAATCCATTTCGCCGATAACTGTAATTACTTTTGGAATTTTAGTTTCGGGAAAATAATATTTGACGTGCTGAAAAAGTGCGTTGAATTCTTCACGAACGGGTTCAAAATTTGAATATTTCTTTTGAACCTCATCATAAACTTCTCTCCAGATTGGATCCTGCATTTTATTTAGCCATACATTATCGTCATTTCCGGCAGGAAAAAAGAAAGGATACTCTTTTTTTACTTTGGCTAAATCCTGAGGTTTGGTTTCGAAAAAGACTTTATCAAAACGCTCCACCTTAACATCAACCGGAATTTCCTCAACAGCTTTTTCTACTTTACTTTTTTGATCACATGCCAAAAAAAACAAGCACAGAACCACTACAAAGCGATATAATTTCATTTTATTTTAATTAGATTTGTGTTACACGAAATGAAGCATAACGTGTACTTAAAAATATTTGTGCAAATATACATTCCAGTATCTTAAACTTGACCTATTATGACTAAAAAAAGCACTATTCAAACAGAAAAAGTAAATACACACATTGTTGAGTGGTTAAAAAATTACGCTACCAACGCAAAAGTAAATGGTTTTGTAATCGGAATTTCGGGTGGAGTTGACTCTGCTGTGACCTCTACTTTATGCGCTCAGACGGGATTGGAAGTTTTATGTGTAGAAATGCCCATTCATCAGGCAGAAAGTCAGGTTTCCAGAGGGAGGGAACATATAGAGCAATTAAAAAAGCGTTTTCCGAATGTTTCTGATGTAAAAACAGATTTAACTGACACTTTTGAAGCATTTAAGAGCGCTATGCCTACTTCAAAAGATTCAACAAAAGTTAATTTATCACTTGCGAACACGCGAGCACGTATCAGAATGACTTCTTTATATTATTTAGCAGGGATTCATGGCTTATTAGTTGCGGGAACAGGCAATAAGGTTGAGGATTTTGGTGTAGGGTTTTACACTAAATATGGAGATGGAGGGGTCGATTTAAGTCCAATTGCCGATTTAATGAAATCTGATGTTTATGCTCTTGGAGAATTTTTAACAATTCCAAACTCAATTTTAACAGCAGCACCAACTGACGGATTATTTGGAGACAACAGAACAGATGAAGATCAATTGGGAGCCAGTTACGATGAACTGGAATGGGCGATGCTGGCCGCGGAGTCAGGAAAGACGCCAGCTGACTTCACAGGGAGAGAAAAATCTGTCTTTGAAATTTATAAACGTTTAAACACCAGCAACAAGCATAAAATGGATTCAATACCAGTTTGTTTGATACCAAAAACGTTAAAATAAACTTTTTAACATTTGTCTTCGATTAATTACAGAATTTATTTATTAATTTTACAGCTCCAAAAAACATGATAATAATTCTAAAAAGGTAAAATTATGATTAAAGTATGTCTTGCAGACAATCATCCTGTGACTCACTTTGGCGTTAAGTCTTATTTCAAAGACCACGATCAAATTTCAATTGTTGCCAACGTAGGCAATTTTTCAATGGTTAGAGATATTCTTCAGACGAAGGAGATCGATATTCTAATTCTGGATTTAGAATTAGAAGGTCTTTCGAGCATCTTCGAGGTGAAATCTATCCTAAAAAATTTCCCAAAAACAAAAATTGTAATTTTCAGTGACCTCGCTGAACAGATGTATGCTCCAAATGCTATTAAAGCAGGAGTCTCTGGTTACGTGCACAAAACAGAAAAACTTGAAACTTTAGGTCTTTCTATTATTAAAGTACACGAAGGAAAAATTATTATCAACGAAACAGTTCGCAAAAACATGGCCCTAATTGCTAAACAAAGCAAGAGCGAACGTTTGTACCGTAAACTTTCGAACCGTGAAATTGAAGTTTTGCGTTACTTAAGTGATGGTAAGAAAAACAATGAAATCTCAAAAATTTTAAACCTGAACGAAAAAACGATCAGTACTTACAAATTGAGATTATTAACTAAATTAAACGTGACTAATTTAGTTGACTTAGTAAACAAAGCTAAGACGTTAGAAATTATTTAATGGTGTAAAATTACTCTTACTGGTATCTTCCAAATATCAGGTGAATAATCCACAAACCGTAAACAAAAGCTCTGTACTATTATTTAGTACAGAGCTTTTTAAGTTTTAATGATAAGGAACTACTACCCTGCCCAGTTTTCTGGAAAAATTATTCAGCAATTTAGAATAATCAACCACCATAGAAAGAAGCTCTGAATTATCTTCTTGCGGATCAGTTAGTAAAGACTGTTTTAGTTCTTGTATTATTTTCGAAACCAAATACCAGCGCATTGAGAAAATTGTATCTGAAACATTTTGCTCTATCGTTACATTTTTATGTTTCGGAAAAATATTCTGCCCTTCCCAATTGTGAATCGCTACTTTTTCGTCCTCCATTAATATATTGGTCACTTCCTGAGCAAATTCAGGCTGTAAATGCATTAAATATTTATCTAAACTAAAACTTTCGTTTTGGTTATAAAATTCTATCAAACCTGTGAAAATATTTTGGAATAACGAATTTGAAAGTTCTACTTCGTCTTCCTGCAGGCTTAAATATACTTTTTCGTAAACTTTATATTTTCTTTTTTCTGTAACTTCCTTAACAACACCTTCTTCATCAGCTTTTAGGTAAACATCTTCAAAATCTTCGAGAACACTTCCGTAAAGCAATAATATCTCTATGATTTTACGTTCAAAACCATATAAAATATCTACTTTTTCGGTCTGCTGCGGATATCCCGGTTCTCCAGGATAATCATCCGGCGGTCCTGTTCTTGGATCATCAGGATCTCCACCTGAATACCCCGCATTTTTAGGGTTTTGGTTTCTAACAACATCAAAAGGTTTTTGTTCCTGTTTTTGTTTTTTATTAGCTTCTGAAATATCTTTTTGAATCAACTGCGCCAATGTACTCACTAAAACCTGTTCAGAAATATCCATGATTCGGGCGCATTCCTGAATATATACTTCTCGCTGAATACGATCCGGTATTTTAGAAATACTCGTTACCATATCACGAATTAAATCTGCTTTTTTTATGGGATCGTTTTTGGCTTCGTTCATTAAAATCGAAGCTTTAAACTGTATAAAATCTTTGCTGTTTCCTTCTAAATAGGCAACCAGATCATCATGAGAATTTTTACGCGCAAAACTGTCCGGATCTTCTCCATCAGGAAAAGTACAAACTCTTACGTTCATTCCTTCTTCCAGAATTAAATCAATTCCACGAATAGAAGCTCTCAATCCTGCAGCATCACCGTCAAAAAGCACTGTAATGTTTTTTGTTAAACGATTGATCAAACGTATTTGATCTGGCGTTAAAGCAGTTCCTGAAGACGCCACAACATTCTCAATTCCAGCCTGATTAAACTGAATCACATCTGTATAACCTTCAACCAGATAACAATTATTGAGTTTTGCAATGGATTGTTTGGCCTGAAAAATTCCGTAAAGCACTTTACTTTTATGGTAAATATCACTTTCAGGAGAGTTTAAATATTTTGCCGCTTTTTTATCATTGGTCAAAATACGCCCTCCAAATCCTAAAACCCTTCCGGACATACTTTCTATAGGAAACATTACACGGCCTTTAAAGCGATCAAAAGGACGATCTTCTCTGGCAATTGTCAAACCGGTACTTTCCAGAAATTCAAGTTTATATCCTTTGCCCAGCGCTTCTTTTGTAAGTGCATCCCAGGTTTCAGGCGAATATCCTAAACTAAATTTTTTGATTGTTTCACTGGTAAAACCTCTTTCTTTAAAATAGGAAAGTCCAATTGCTTTTCCTTCTTCTGAATGTAAAAGTGTATTGTGAAAATATTCTTTTGCAAATTCCGAAACCAGGTACATACTTTCGCGAACATCCGTTATGGCTTTTTCAGCATCTGTCTGTTCTGTTTCTTCAATTTCAATATTATATTTTCTGGCTAAATACCGAATGGCTTCCGGATAGGTAAAATGAGAATGTTCCATCAAAAAAGCGACAGAATTTCCTCCTTTTCCGGAACTGAAATCTTTCCAGATCCCTTTTGCAGGCGAAACCATGAACGACGGAGAGCGCTCATCTGAGAAAGGACTCAGACCTTTGAAATTACTTCCGGCGCGTTTTAAATTCACGAAATCACCGATAACCTCCTCTACACGAGCGGTTTCAAAAACAGTATCTATTGTAGTTTGTGAGATCAAAACGTAAATTATTTTTAAAGTTGAGAGCCTGTAAAAGTACACAAATCCTTCTTCAAATTTTGGCTTTTTCGCATAAAAAAAGTGTCTCTTTCGAAACACTTTTTCTACTAACTAAACTTAACTCAAATCTTAATTTAAATCGAAACGTAATCCCAGCGAAATATTTTTTTCGTCAACTGCATTATCCTGAAATAAAGGGTTCAAATCATATTTTGCATACAAACTCAACGATTTATATCCAATGTAAGAACTTAATCCGTAAATAAAATTATTGACGTTATAATCGCCTTTTATGGTTGTTTTATATTTTAAATCTCCTTCTTCAAACTTTAAAATTTGTTTTGATTTTACGTTGATTCCTGCATAACCTCCAATTCCAAAACGGAAACTTTTATGTGTTCTGAAATAAGTTTTTCCGTTCGTTACGGTAGGTTTAGAAAAATCAAATTCTAAATGCAAAGGCAATACTAAATACACGTTTCTAAATCGGGATTCATCAAGATTTATGGTATTCACTTCCAGATTCGTCTGATTTTCATTTACAACAAAACTGCGATTGTCTGTTGGGCGAATATTATTGTACATTAAGGAGAGTCCGTATTTGGCATGCAATAAATTGTCGTTTTTCATTAATCGTGAATTATAGGTAAAACCCCATTCGTAAAAATGTGAACCTATAAAACTGTAATTCGAATCCTGAAGTTTTCCGTCGACCATCATATTATTTAACCCCATTGCAAACACAAATTGCGAAGTGGTTCTTTTTTCTCCATGAATAGAATCTCTTCTTTTTCTGTTTTGCTCATTCCAGTTTCGGTCGTTCCAGTGAATTATCAAAGTATGTTTTCCGGTCGAATCCTGCTCTTTGATTTTTCCATCAACTTTTTGCTGAACCAAATCATTGAGTTCGTTTTGTGCCAAAGTTATTTTCTCTTCAATGATTACAGCTCTGGCTTCTGCTAATTCTTTTTTGCGTTTATCCGCTTGTTCCTGAGTTATTTTCCCTTCAGATAATTGCACATTTACAGCTTCGACTTCTTCTTTTAACGCCGTTTTTTCTTCTTTGGTAATTTTCTCTATTTTATTAGCAATTTGTTTTGCTCTTGATTCAAAAGTTTCCTGTCCCAGCACTTTGCTGACAAATAAGAAAACTAAAATTACGAGGTAAACGGTAAAATTTTTCATGATTGATTTTTTAATTTGATTTTGATTGATGATTTTTTTTATTATTAATTATTGATTGCGAATTTACTTTATCTCCATCGGGTTAATCCCGAAGCGTCGGGACGACGCTACAATATGGATCGTTCCTCCGAAACTAAAATCTATATTCTATATTCTATGTTCTTTTCTCTTGCTTCTTTACTCTTGCTTCTTTACTCTTGCTGGTTTCTATTCGCCAAAGCCACTTTTACCGTCTGATAGTTTTTATTGACTTTTGTAATTACTTTTTCCCGAAATGAAAGTTCCAATTCACCATCGACCTGATTAAGTAAATCACTGGCGTTTACTTTTATTTTAGATTTTGGCTTAGACGAATTTTCTGCGACAACAGTTTTCTCGGCTGTAATTAACAATTGCTCGACGCTTTCATTTTTAGGAGTTTCGACAACTGAAATTTGATTATTGATTGATTGTTTTTCGGGATTGTTTTTGATGATGACTGAAGACTCCGCTATTTGATTTTGCTTGTTTATACTCGTTTTATCTAAATTTGATTTCGAAACCCCGGACTGATTATTTCCTTGGTTTTCTAATTTTCCGATTGATTCCTTTTCTGAAATGGCGATTTCGGTTTTATTAGAATCTATTATATCCAAAGTTGGTTTTACTATTGAATCCTTCTTTACATTTTCTTCTGTCGCCACATTTACCTTTGGAGCTTCAATAGCATTTTTCTTCTGATTAAAAAAGAAAGTACTAACTAATAGAAAACCAATAATACTTGCCGCGATGTAAAGCCATCTTTTTTTTGATGCTTGCAGAGAGCGAAGTCGAACTGTGGGCTTTTTTTCTTCAGCAATACTTAACATGGAGTCTAGTCGATCCCAGGCTTTGTCGCTTGGTTCAATTTTACGCTGGTTTAGTTTGTCACGGAAATCCTTTTCAAAATTATTCGGTTCCATTATCTTGTTTTTTTAATGTATTAATTTGTGTCTGAAGCATTTTTCTGGCGTGCGATAATTGCGATTTTGATGTTCCTTCGTTAATTCCCAACATCTTGGCAATTTCATTGTGTTTGTAACCTTCGATAGCATATAAATTGAAAACCATTTTATAACCGTCCGGCAAAGCGTCAATTAAAAACTGTATCTGATCTATCGAAAACTGAATGTCGATTGCGTTGAAACTTTCTTCGACATAAATTTCATCTTCGGTAAATTTTACTTTTTTCTGAACCCTTAAATACGAGATGCATTCGTTCACCATGATTCGGCGAATCCAGCCTTCAAAACTTCCTTTATGTTCGAATTTATTTAAGTTGGTAAATACTTTCATGAAAGCGGTAATCATTACATCTTCTGCCAGTTGAATGTCTTTTATATATTGTCGACAAACACTTAGCATTTTCGAAGAAAACTGACTGTAAATTTGCTGTTGGGCTTGTCGATTATTTTCGACAGCCAACTTTATAATTTCAGCTTCTTCCTGATGTAAATGAATAATTTTCATTAATAAGCTTTCGGTTTTGGTTTACTAACAGACTTCTATTAGCATAGACGATTGTGGATTTAAAATGGTTGCATGGGAGTAAAAAAAAATCCAAAACAATAAATTTAAAAAACTATAAGACTAAAAAACACTATTTTAGCTAAGTAATAATTATTCTAAAATGGATTTAGAAATCAATAAAAAATCATGATTAACAAATATACTTTTATAATTTTTATTCTTCTTGTCACAAACATTGTTAATTCTCAAGTCAATCCTAATGAGGTTTTTGTAAATGGTTACACAAAAGAGAATGGTACTGTAGTTGCTCCACATTATAGAACGGCGCCAAACAGTACCAATATTGATAATTTTTCCACACTTCCAAATATCAACCCTCACACATTAGAACCGGGATATATATTACCTGATTCTAAATCAGACAACATTAATACACAAATATACATTCCTGATTACCCAACTTATTATCCAGATCAAAATGAAATAAAATCTAATTATTCTTACGAAGTAGAACGCTTATTAGAAAAAGTAAGCAATCAACAATACTACAATAATTCACAAAAACCTTCATCCGAAGTAATTGACAACTATGACTCTTATTATAATCAAAACTTTGCAGATAATAATGATTACATTTCGGCAATTGATTCTAGTGCCGCACCAGTTGATTCAACTTTAATAATTAATTCATCTTATGAAACTCCAAAAATCATTCACAATAACAATATAATTGAGAATAAAAAAAATGATTTTACGAATACAAATATTCAAAATGAAACTGACATTACAATTTTCGCTGAAATTTGTGTATTCTTCCTTGTTTTATTAATTGCAAAAAAGATATTCGCTTAATAGAAGCAGTTGATAATAAAAACTATTTTTTTCTCTCAATAACGTAGTTTACCATCAAAATAAGTGCGTCTTTAAACTCAGAATCGGGGAAATTCTGTAATAATGAAAGTGCTTCCTGCTGGAATTCTACCATTTTATTTTCGGCGTAAGCCAAACCATTATTGTCTTTTACAAAAGCAATCACTTCTTTGACGCGTTTTTTGTCTTTATTGTGATTTTTGATGGAGTTGATCAGCCACTTTTTTTCCTGCGGAGTACAGGTATTTAAAACATGAATTAATGGCAAAGTCATTTTTTGCTCCTTAATATCGATTCCGGTTGGTTTACCGATGGCTTCTTCGCTGTAATCAAATAAGTCGTCTTTGATTTGAAATGCCATTCCGATCAATTCACCGAATTTGCGCATATTTTCAACCTGAATATCATCTTCAATTACCGATTTTGCGCCAAGAGCACAACAAGCCGCAATAAGTGTAGCGGTCTTTTTTCGGATAATCTCATAATAAACATCTTCGGTAATATCGAGTCTTCTGGCTTTTTCGATTTGAAGTAATTCTCCTTCGCTCATTTCGCGAACGGCTACAGAAATAATTCGAAGTAAATCAAAATCGCCATTATCGATAGAAAGCAATAATCCTTTTGAAAGTAAATAATCTCCAACCAAAACGGCAATTTTATTTTTCCAAAGCGCGTTGATAGAGAAAAATCCGCGACGGCGATTACTGTCGTCAACCACATCATCATGGACCAAAGTTGCGGTATGAATCAACTCAATTACTGAAGCGCCACGATATGTTCTTTCGTTTACAATACCTCCGGAAACCATTTTTGCGGTCAGAAAAACAAACATAGGACGCATTTGTTTTCCTTTTCGATTTACGATGTAATAGGTAATGCGGTTCAGCAATGCAACCTTTGAAGTCATCGATTCATGGAACTTTTTTTCAAAAAGTTCCATTTCGTTAAAAATGGGCTGTTTTATTTGAGAAGTAATATTCATTTCGATTCCAAATATACTATTTTAAATAAAAAAACGTTGTCTATTTTATGTTAGTATATGAACAAATTATGTACTAATTAAAATTTTAACCAAAAAAACATCTAATTCCAATTCCTAATTTGAATTCATTAATTAAAAGTAAAACCTAAACTTATTTATTATGAAAACAAAATTTTTATTAATTGGAACTTGTATCACTTTATCATTTTTTATTAGTTGTAATTCTGATGAAAGTGGAAACGACGGAAGTACAGCTAAAATCTCGAATGATGAGATTATTACGAACTCTAAAATTGATGCTTCGATTGAAGACGTTACTAATATTGCTGAAGATCAATTTGATGCACAACAAAACAGCACCAATAAACCCAGCGGACCTGTAAAAAACTTTTTACCAAGCTGCGCTACAATTACAACCGTTTTAACCAATAATACCTGGACAAGAACAGTAGATTTTGGTGTTGAAGGATGCACGCTGGACAACGGAAATTCTGTAAAAGGAAAAATGGTTGTTTCGTTCTCAAATGATTTTACGGCAGCAACACAAACGATCAGTTATACTTTTGAAGGTTTTTATCACAATGGCAGAAAACTTCAGGGAAGCAAAAGTATTATTCGAACTAAAAAAGCCACAGATTTACTTGCCGAAGTACATCCTGTTTTAACAGCAACAATTGATTTGACCATCACTTTTGATGACGGCGGTGTTTATGCCCGAAAAGGAACTTTGACCAAAGAAACAATTTCAGGATACAATACCTGGTTTAATTGGGATGATAACAAGTCTGTTGTAACGGGAAGCGGAACGACAACTTTTCCAAATGGCGATACTTTTTCGGCAGAAATTACTACTCCTTTAGAGTTTAATGCTGCTTGTAAAAAACCATTTGCTGTAAAAGGGGTTTTATCCTTAACTAAAAATGGTGCAAATGCCGTAATTGATTACGGAAACGGAGATTGCAATACTTTGGTAACTGTTACTAAAGACGGTGTTACCGAAGAAGTTGACTTAAAAAAATAATACCTTTTTTGCCCAAAAAAAAGCATTAAAAACAGGATGGATCTTGTCTTTAATGCTTTTTTATTTATTTGAAATTGTTATAAATGTGTAATCCCTACGGGATATATTTACTGGTTGTTATTGTTTTTTCTACCAATATGTAATTCCTGACGGAATTTATTTTTATTCAAAATATCTCGGCGATTTTAAATGTTAGCAGAAAATCAATTCGTGTATATTTTTATTCCCTGGGAACTATACAATTATTCAGTCAAATTACCTTCTTTGTTCGCCAATTGTCCACATGCGGCATCAATATCTTTTCCGCGGCTGCGACGCACTTTTACCACGACTCCAATATTTTCAAGGGCTTTTATATAAGCCATAATCGATTCTTCTGAAGCTTGTTGGAACTCTCCGTCGTCGATTGGGTTATATTCGATTAAATTGACTTTACAAGGTACATATTTGCAAAACTTAACCAAGGCATCAATTGACGCTTTATCGTCGTTAATTCCTTTCCAGACAACATATTCGTATGAAATTTTGCTTTTGGTTTTTCTGTACCAATATTCAAGTGCTTCACGCAAATCTTTTAAGGGGAAATTTTTACTGAAAGGCATGATCTTGGCGCGAATTTCATCAATTGCAGAATGCAGGGAAACCGCTAATTTGAATTTTACATCATCGTCGGCCATTTTCTTAATCATTTTCGGAATTCCGGATGTCGAAAGCATAATACGCTTTGGTGACATTCCTAAACCTTCCGGCGATGTAATCATATCAATTGCCTTAATGACATTATTATAGTTCATTAAAGGTTCACCCATTCCCATAAAAACAATATTCGAAAGCGGATGATTATGATACAAACGGCTTTCTTTATCGATCGCCATAATCTGATCGAAAATTTCTCCCGGCTCCAGATTTCGCATACGCTTTAATCTTGCCGTTGCACAAAAATTACAATCCAAACTACAACCAACCTGACTCGAAACACAAGCTGTTGTTCTGGTATCTGTTGGAATCAAAACTGATTCTACAACCAAACCATCATGCAGGCGAACAGCATTTTTTACAGTTCCGTCGCTGCTGCGCTGCATTGTATCAACTTTAATGTGATTGATCACAAAATTATCTTCGAGCATAGAACGTGTTGTTTTGGCAACATTGGTCATATCCTCAAAACTGTGTGCTCCTTTGCTCCACAACCATTCATAGACTTGATTTCCACGAAAGGCTTTGTCATTATTTGCGACAAAAAAATCTCGTAACTGATCTTTTGATAAGGCTCTTATGTCTTTTTTCTCCATTTGCATGGTGCAAAGTTAATCACTTTTGTCATTTTTTTTGACATTTGAATGTATTCTTCTTTAAAAATCAATAAAACGGAAATGTTTTTTTGAGGATTTTGATTCTTATATAGAAACCTAAGTCTTCAGTTTTGCGCTGCATTGAAGATTTTTTCTGGTTTACTATTTTATGATAAGACTTTAATAAAATTCTAACCATGATTTTTATCAGTTCATTTCCTAATCGTTCGCAATAAATTTGATCCGGAAAAAGATAGGGGCTTAATCAAACCCAATCTTAGAATTAACTAAATACCACATAGAAATGAGAACGATCAAATCAATTTTATTAGCAGTAGTCATTACATTAGCTTTACAAGTAAACGCACAAAAAAAATATACTGTAGCAAAATCAACTTTTGAAGTTGCAGGAACTTCTAACATTCACGATTGGGTAATGAAATCTTCTGAAGGAACCGGCAGCGCTTATTTAACCTTTACGGATTCAAAACTAACAGACATCAAAAATTTGACCATTAGTTTATTAGCAGAAAGCATAAAAAGCAGTAAAACCAGCATGGATGAAGTTGCTTACGAATCGTTGGACACAAAAACATATAAAAATATCAGATATAATTTAAAATCTGCTGATAAAGTAAATGAAACAACGTGGATTTTAACCGGAACCTATACCATAGCCGGCGTTAGTAAAGAGTATAGAACTCAGGCAAGAGTAACAACTTATGACAACGGTACTTTTGTTTTACAAGGTTCTAACCAAATGACTTTTAGCGATTTTGGAATGACACCGCCATCAGCTGCGCTTGGGGTTGTTAAGGCAGGAAAAGAATTAACCGTTATCTTCAATATTACGTTTACTTACTACGCAAGAAATGAAAATGTTTTAGTGATTAAATAGTGATTAAAAAAAATAAGTTTTAGTTTCTGAAAAAACAAAATTGTGGCACGAGAATTGTCTTGCTCTTGAAAGAAAAATAATCTTACGAAGAGCGCTTAATTTTAAAATTTGTACTTTTATTTTTTCAGCTTTATAACCTTTATATTTTATCAACTTTTAAAAATGAATTAATCATGAAAAAACAAATTTTAAGCTTAGCTTTTATTGCTTTATTGGCATTTGCCGTACAATCTTGCGGAAATAAGGAACAAAAAACTGAAGAAGACAATCTAACTCTTGGAAACAAGGTAGATACACTTACAACAGATATTGAACAAGCTAAGGATACTGCTGTATTAAAAGTAGAAAACGCTGCTGCTGAAGCAAAAGATGCTACTAATAATACGGTTCAGGAAGTAAAAGACGCTACTAAAAAAACAGCAACTGAAGTTTCTGATGCTGCTAAAAAAACAGCCGCAGACGTTAAAGAAGCTTCTAAGAAAGCTGCAGATAAAGCAGAAGCTGCTGCAAAAGCTGCAAAAGACGGAACTGTAAAAACAGCGAAAGACGTTAATGAAGCTTTGAAAAAATAATTCCCTTTGAAATCAAAATTAAAACCATTCGTCGCGGCGAATGGTTTTTTTTATGGAAAAAAGCGAGCAATATTTTTTTGTATTTTTGCTTTCAAATTACAACATACATAAAATGCATTTTATATCACAGGAATTAGAAGATTATATCGAACAGCATTCTGAAAACGAACCGGAATTGTTAGCGAAACTGAATAAGGAAACATACCAAAAAATACTTTTGCCAAGAATGTTAAGCGGACATTTTCAGGGTCGGGTTTTAAGTATGTTATCTAAATTGATTCGTCCCGTAAATATTCTTGAAATTGGCACTTATACCGGTTATGCTGCGTTGTGTTTGTGCGAAGGAATGCAGGAAAACGGACAATTGCATACTATTGATATAAAAGAAGAATTAGTCGATTTTCAGCGTAAATATTTTGATGCCTCCCCTTGGGGCAAACAGATTTTTCAGCATTTAGGAGAAGCCGTTGATATTATTCCAACGCTTGACGTAAAATTTGATTTGGTTTTTATTGATGCTGATAAAGAAAACTACATGAATTACTGGGAAATGATTGTTCCTAAAATGAATAAAGGCGGCATTATTTTATCTGATAATGTTTTATGGAGCGGAAAAATCCTGGAACCCGTTCATCCAAATGATGTGAGCACAAAAGTACTTTTAGAATATAATTTACTGTTGAAAAACGATCCAAGAGTGGAAACGGTTTTATTGCCAATTCGCGATGGTTTGACGGTAAGTAGGGTTCTTTAATTTTATTTCTAAAAATGAATTACTCTAACGAAATTAATGCTAAAGGTTTTACAATTATTGATAACGTTTATTCTGAAAATGAAATTGAAAAACTTATTTCATTAATTGAAGATGTTACCGAAAATAAAAACGAAAATGCAACCTTTAGAAAATCTGACGATTTATTTGCAATCAGGCAATTTCACAAAGAAATCCCTAAAACATTGCCTTATATTTTTAATAAAAATTTAAAGGACATTATAGAAACAGCTTTTGGAAAAGGATATTTTATAACGAAATCTATCTATTTTGACAAACCTGAAAAATCTAATTGGTTTGTTGCGTATCATCAGGATTTAACCATTTCAGTTGATAAAAAAGTAGAAATAGAAAATTTTGAAAATTGGACAACAAAACAAAATCAATTTGCTGTTCAGCCTCCGAAAGAAATTTTGGAAAATAATTTCACAATCAGAATTCATATCGATAAAACTACGAAAGACAATGGCGCATTGAAAGTCATAAATGATTCTCATTCGAAAGGAATTTTAAGAATTGAAAATCTGAATTTTGAAAATGAAACAGAAACTATTTGTGAAGTTGAAAAAGGTGGAATAATGATTATGAAACCTTTATTATTTCACGCGTCAAACAAAACTATTAATAACGAAAGAAGAAGGGTTATTCATATCGAATTCAGTAAACAGGAACTTCCTGCAGGATTGCAATGGAGTGAAAAGGATATTCTTCAGAATTGAATATTATCATTAAAAATCTAAAATAATACTTATCTAATATGCTATTTATCTACTCTTTGATTTTTATCATAATAAATTATTTTGCTATAATAGTGAGTCAAAATACAAAGAGCACTACAAATACTATATTCTGGATTTTATTTTCATTTTTAATGATTGTTATTATCGGCAAAACATATGATATTGTTTATATAAAAAGCATAATGATGAACAAAAAGACTTTCATTATTATGTTGGTTTTTAGTTGGGCAATAATGCCTTTAAGTCTAATTAACAGTTATGATAATAAAACTATCAATGAAAGGCTAAATAAAAAAGAGATTCCTACTTTTTTTGATAGCTCAAGTATTCCTGTTTACGTAATTGCTTTAACATTATTGATAACTCTATTTCAACTTATAATAATTTGGAATAAAGTGCAATTTCCCAGTGATTAATTTTTTTTGACAACGATTGTTTTAGTGCCCATAGCTGCAGAAATTTATCCCGGAAAATATTGAGGCTTTAGTTTTCGATATACTAAATAAAGTAAAGAACCAAAAACTGCTCCGAAGAAATAACCGGTAAGAATATCTCCCGGATAATGCAATCCTAAATAAATACGGCTATAAGCGAAGATTAAAGGCCACAAGAACAAGAATCCTAAATATTTGAAATGGCGTTTTAAAATCAGGAATAAAAAGGTTGCAACCGCCATTGTATTAGCAGCATGCCCTGAGAAAAAACTGTATGAATTACGAACCTGAACGATACGAATAATAGACTTAAGATCAGGATTATTACACGGACGCAAACGTTGAAAAGTATGTTTAAAAAGATTTGTAGTCTGATCTGTAAAAGCGATCAAAACCGCTATAAAAAGTAATAAATATAACGTTTGCTTTCCTCCTACTTTTTTATAAATCAGATAAAAAAGAAATAAAAAAAATGGCGTCCAATACAATTGATTGGTAATAAAAAGCCAGAAACCATCGTATTTTTCAGAACCTAAACCATTAAGATATACCAATAAATTGATATCTAATTCTTTTATTTTTTCAAGCATTATCTTTGGCGTTTAACAGGTCCTGAGATTGTTTCAATATCTTCTTTTACTTTGTCGATTTCTGTGGCAGTATCTCCTAATAAATTAGTGGTTGTACTTGTCGTATCACCTAATAAATTAGTTTTTGCCTCGTTTATCTGGGCATTGATATTGCCTGTAATATCCGTTAAAGTTTTTGAATCAAAACCATTAGCTTCGGCTCCTTTATGGATTTCACTTTTAATATCGTTGGTTGCATTTTTTAACTGCGCCATTGCTTTTCCCATTGTACGGGCAATTTCCGGCACTTTATCTGAACCAAAAAGCATTAGAACTATAAATAGTATGAAAACTAATTCTCCTCCTCCTATACCAAACATAACTTTTATTTTTGTGTGTCACAAAGATATTAAATTTTGTAGCTCGTGAACTTTAAAATTTCCTTAAAAAAAAAAGACCCTTTTCAGAGTCTTTCCTTTTTATGCTTAATCAAATTTTGATTTTTCTTCTGTTTTTGGCCAAGAGTTGTTGGTTACATCAATATCAGCAGTCATTAATTTTGGATCAATCTGAATGCTTTTTATCGGTTTCTCTGTAGCATATACTTTTTTGGCAGTATCATTACTTTTTCTCCAGATTTGCGCCGGATACTGGAAGTTTTGTTTCGAACCATCTTCATAAGTGATTTCAACTAGAATCGGCATAATCATTCCGCCTGGTTTATTGAACTCAACCTCATAGAAATATTTTGGTGATTTTAAACTTGCTTTTTCTTCGGCTGTAAAAGTCTGATTTACATAATCAGATAATAATTTTACTTCATCCACTTTCAATGCTTTTTTCTTTGATGCATTTACTTCGGTATTATCACCTGCAACTAAGTAAACAAATGGTCCTTTATCAAAGCCAAAACGGCCTTTTTTAACTTTTACATCTTTAAGATCAGCAGTTGGAGTATCTGAAACATAATATTGTTTTACGTCTTTAATTCCAATATCTACAAAATCAGTGGAGTAAAACCATCCTCTAAAAAACCAATCTAAATCTACGGCAGAAGCATCTTCCATAGTTCTAAAAAAATCTTCCGGGGTTGGGTGTTTGAATTTCCATCTGTTTGCATATGTTTTAAAAGCATAATCAAACAATTCTTTGCCCATTACTACTTCTCTTAAAATATTAAGACCTGTAGCCGGTTTTCCGTAAGCGTTATTTCCAAACTGGTGAATGGTTTCAGAGTTAGACATAATTGGCTCTAAAAACTTTTGGTCACCGCTCATATAAGGAACAATATTTTTTGCAGGTCCGCGTCTTGAAGGGAAATTTGGATCTAATTCCTGTTCTGCCAAATATTCTAAAAACGAATTCAAACCTTCATCCATCCACGTCCACTGACGCTCATCTGAGTTTACAATCATAGGAAAGAAAGTGTGCCCAACTTCGTGAATTACAACACCAATCATTCCGTTTTTAATTTCTTTGCTTGTCACACCGTTTTCATCAGGACGACCAAAATTCCAGCAAATCATAGGATATTCCATTCCCTGATCTTCTGCAGAAACTGAAACTGCTTTTGGATAAGGATAATCAAAAGTATGAGAGGAATAACTTTTTAAAGTATGCGCTACTGTCATTGTCGAAGTTTCTCCCCAAAGCGGATTTGCTTCTTTTGGATAAACAGATTCTGCCATAACAATTTTACCACCTAATTTTACGGCCATTGCATCATAAATGAATTTTCTTGACGAAGCAATACCAAAATCACGTACGTTTTTAGCACTAAATCTCCATGTTTTTTTCTTTTCAGAAAAACCTTTTTCTGCTGCTTCTGCTTCTGCCTGCGTTACAATTACCACCGGTTTGTCAAAAGATTTTTGAGCCTGTTCGTAACGTTTTACCTGTTCCGCAGTAAAAACTTCTGCTCTGTTTGTCAATTCTCCTGTTGCATCAATTACGTGATCTGCAGGAACTGTAATGTTTACATCAAAATTTCCAAAAGGCAAAGCAAACTCTCCGCTTCCCCAGAACTGCATGTTTTGCCATCCTTCAACGTCATTGTAAACGGCCATTCTTGGATAAAACTGCGCAATTACATATAATTTATTTCCATCTTTTTCGAACAATTCATAACCGGAACGTCCGCCTTCTTTTCTATAATTATTGATGTTGTACCACCATTTTATAGCTAATGAAATTTTTTCACCCGGTTTTAAAGGAGTCGCCAAATTAATACGCATCATCGTTTCGTTGATCGTATAGGACATTGGAGATCCTTTAGCATCTTTTACCTGCTCAATATTAAAACCACGCTCTAAATCTTTTTTCAAATATTTGCTCGAAAAGCCATCAAGCGGCAAAACCTGATTGATTTTTTCGCTTTCAGCCAAAGTCGATTGTGTATTTGCTTTTGCCTGATTTTGATCTAACTGAATCCATAAATACTCTAAACTATCCGGAGAATTGTTTGAATAGGTAATAACCTCAGATCCTGTGATTTTTGAATTTTTATCGTCTAATTCGATATCAATTTTATAATCTGCCTGTTGTTGATAGTAAGCAGGGCCCGGCGCTCCTGAAGCCGTACGAAACATATTAGGCGTTGCTAATAAATCATACATCTGGCTGAATTTATTCGTATCGTATTTTCCTTGTTGTTTAGGAGCAACGACAGAACCTGATTTTTCCTGAGCCATTAATAAGGCCGGAAAAATTAATAATAATGAAAGCTTTTTCATAAAATGCAATAGGTAATTTGTCAGGGTGTGAAAATAATAATTATAATGGTAATTATGTGTATTCCCTAATACTTTAACAATTCTTTCCTTGAAGATTCCGTAAAAAGAACACTCTTTTTAATCCCGAAAGCAGTAATATGTGTAATATTCTGTTGTTCAGGATTCCAATCGACTAAAATAGTATTCGAAATCTCGATTGTTTTGAACTTATCTATATCTTTTATTCTGGAGTAACAAACCAAAACATCTCCGGCCTCTACTTCTTTAGATAAAAAAGTGATTGCCTTTGATTGTCCGTTTATTTTTATAGTGAAATTTTCCGCTAGATATTTTTTTAATAAATCCAGATCTTCCGGCGTTTCTTTTTCTGTTCCTACGGATGTTTTTTTATGGTATTTTTTTTCCATACCGTTATTCAAATCATCAATAAAAATGCGTGATGTAATTTGAATCATCTTTTTTTCGGGCACATAATTGACCTGATAAACGCCCATATAAAACTTATGAAACGCAAAAGAGGATAATGATATAAATAAGATTCCGATTATGGAATAAACTAACTTCTTTTTCATTTTTTATGCATCTCCACTTTTTTGAACTCTTTGTTTTTATTAACCATAAAGTCCATCAATTCAAATTTTTCTTCCGGTTTTAAGTGTTGCTTAGACTCTGCATCGTTAGAACAATACATTAAAAACAGATCTATTTCATCTTGTTTCAAACCCAATGTTTTAGTATAAAAATCAGGCGTAAAATTATCTTTCGCATATTCAACAAACGCAATATCACTTATCGCCTCTTCTTTTACGTCTTCATCTTTACGGAAAAGTTTTTTTACATCTTTAAATATTCGAACAAAGTCTGTTCCGTATTTAATAGTCTGATCAGAGTACATTACTTTATTTTCCGGGCTGGATAATTTATCGTCTTCAAACTGCATATCCGTTATGCTCTGTGATCCGCCTTGTAACGATTTTACTTTTAATTCTTTATGAACCAAAACTTCTTTCAGCTCAATATTTACTAAATCTAAAGGCACAGAAAAAAGTACTTCTGCACAATCTTTTTCTGTTAATACAACTTTCTTAGATTGAAATGCAATTCCGGTAAACAGCAACGTGTCTTTTGGCCTTGCCATAATATCAAACAATCCGTTTAAACCAATAAAAGTTCTAACATTGGCATTTACATTCATCACATAACCGCTTTCGATGGTTTGAGATTTATTAATTACTTGTCCGTGTAATGGTTTTCTTGAGTTTTGTCCCAGCGCAATTTGACAAAATAAACACACAACAAGTATTCTTAGGCTATTTTTCATTTTCAAGAATTTTTAGATATTTTCTGGCTAATTCAGTTATTAAAAACATACTCATTGTTTTGTTCTTACTACTCAAAGATACGGCAAATTCCGCATCATCTATGCAATATAATTGAAATCCTTTGATGTCTTCTGCAGAAATTTTCAATCTTTCCGTATAATAATTCTCTTCAAAAAGATATTCCATTTTCTTAAAAAGTGCTTCTTTTTTCTCGACTGCAACTTCTTTTTTCAACATTGCGGTTCTTCCTGAAATTGCATTTAACAACATATCTCCCGGAGTTGATGTTGCGGTGTAAACTTTTCTTTCTGCCGGTGTATATTTTTTTTGATCTCTTGAAATTATTCCCAAATTTTCAGCTGTAATATTAGCATTTTCATTTACAACAACTTCTTTCAGTTCAATTTCCTTGGCAGCCATTTTTATTTGAAGCGAAGCAAGTTTCAAATCCTCAGCCGTAATTCTGCGTTGAAGCGGTTCTAAATTTACGGATGAAAATACCAGCACATCGCCTTCCTTAGCTACAATCGAAAACATTCCGTTTGCATCAGAAGCCGTTGTAACCTGAGTTGTATTATTGATGATATTTACGCCTTCAACAGAAGTGGATTGCTCAAAAATTTGTCCGAGAATTTCTTTGGCGCCGGTTGTTTGTCCAAACGAAATTTGGGTTATCCACAGAAAAAATATCAGTAAGGCTTTATTTGTTTTCAACAGCTAGTATTTCTTTATATTTCACAGCTAATTCTCCTAAAAGAAATTCTGTTGAAGTTTTATTTTTAGAATTTAAAATCGTGGTAAACTTGTCATTTTCCACGGCATAATATTCAAATCCTTTTACATATTCATTTGGAATTTTCAGTCGGTTTACAAAATGATCCAGACTAAACATATTCTCTAAAAGTTTCATGAAAAATTCTTTTTTCTCCACCGCCACTTCTTTTTTCAGCATAGCCGTACGCCCTGACAAAAAATTCAACAAAGGATCTGCCGAAATGGAACCTCCTGCCATCAAACTGGCACTTGCAGTAGCATCTAAAGCTGTAGCAGTACGCAATTTTCTTTCGGCCGGGGTATATGTTTTTTGTCCTGCAGGAATAATTCCTAACGCAACGGCATTTATATTATCGTATCTTCTTATGATAACTTCTTGCAATTGATGCATAACCAGATTTAGTTTGACTATAAAATTAAGATCTGAAAAATTCTCAGAAAGCAGTAAAACTCGTTTTTCCTTAAATTGAATAGACGAAAAAACAAGTGTATCTCCGGCTTTCGCCGAAATTGAAAAACCGCCTTCTGCATTTGTAGTTGTCATCACTTCAGTTTGCGCATTTACTACATAAACACCTTCTAAATCATTTGTGTTAGAAACAATTTTTCCGCTTATAATAATACGCTCCTGATTTTGAGTCCACGCAGTCTGACTCAAAACAACAAACAAAACACATAAAACTTTGTTGATCAAAATGAAAAAATTAGAATTATTCTTAAAAGTGTAAAAATATCTTAATGTGTTCCAAATTTAGTATTAAGGGCTTGGTAAAAAAATGTTAATTAAACTTTGGATTTTAATTCTTAAAAAGGAGTTTTTAATATCTTTAACGACAATAATCTGAGTTTAAATTTTATGAAAAGTATTATCATTGCCAGCACTTCTACCTTGCACGAAGGCAGCTATTTAGAGTATTTATTACCTACTTTGGAAAGTCATTTTAAAAACTGTAAAAGTATTTTATTTGTCCCTTATGCGCGTCCCGGCGGAATTTCGCATGACGAATACACTTCAAAGGCAGCGCAGGCATTTGCAAAAATTAACATAAAGGTAAAAGGGATTCATGAGTTTGAAAACCCGGAAGACGCTATAAAAAATGCAGAAGGAATTTTTACCGGCGGAGGAAATACTTTTTTACTGGTTACTAAATTATATTATCATAATGTTATGCAGGTTCTTTCTGAAACTGTAAAAAACGGAACACCTTATTTAGGCACAAGCGCCGGAAGTAATATTTGCGGTTTATCAATGCAGACTACTAACGACATGCCAATTGTCTATCCGCCAAGTTTCCAGACTTTAGGATTAATTCCGTTTAACTTAAACCCGCATTATTTAGATGCCGATTTACAATCGAAACATATGGGCGAAACCCGTGAAACAAGAATTAAAGAATTTCATGCTTTTAATTCTATTCCGGTTTTAGGCTTAAGAGAAGGAAGCTGGCTTGAAGTACAAGGAGAAAAAATCACTCTGAAAGGAAATCTAAAAGCACGTTTGTTTTTACAAAACGAAAAACCTCAGGAATTAGAAACCGAAAGCGACTTAAGCGCACTAAAATAATTTTTTCACCATATAAGTTATATAAGAAAATTCAAGCTTTTGTCTAAAAACTTTTTAAATGAACTTATATAACTATATGGTTTAAAACAAAAAATCCCCAAACGAGATGTTTGAGGATTTTGAAGAGCGAAAGACGAGGCTCGAACTCGCGACAACCAGCTTGGAAGGCTGGAGCTCTACCAACTGAGCTACTTTCGCATTAACAGGGTGCAAATATAAATAATTAAATCATTTAAAAAAATAAAAATCAATAATTATTTGCTTTGATAAAAAAACCTAAACGATGAAGCTTAGGTTTTTTAGAGCGAAAGACGAGGCTCGAACTCGCGACAACCAGCTTGGAAGGCTGGAGCTCTACCAACTGAGCTACTTTCGCATTACTGGTGCAAATATAAAAAATAAGTTCAGTTCAAAACAAGCTTTTTTTCAAAAAAATTAATTAAAAAACAACGATTTCTTATAACCTATTTAAAACTAAAAAGTTATACTTTTATTATTTTTTACACATTATGAATATTATCAAAGAAATTCCATCAAAAGATACTTATATCGTTCGTCAACCGGTTCTCAGAAAAGGAAAACCTATCGAAAGCTGCATCTTTGATGGCGATGATTTAAACACTACACATCATTTCGGGTTATTTGAAAACGAAGAATTAATAGGAATTATTTCGTTATTCTCCCAAACCAATACTATATTTGCCGACGAAAATCAAGCTCAGATTCGGGGAATGGCTGTTTTGGATTCTCATCAAAAGAAAGGTTTTGGTGAAGCTCTGGTAAAACATTGCGAAAAATATTGCCATAAAAACAATGTTGATCTCATTTGGTTTAATGCCAGAACAGCTGCCGTTGGGTTTTATAAAAAAATGAATTACCAAATAATTGGCAAGCCGTTTGATATCAAAGACGTTGGCGAACACTATTTAATGTTTAAAAAACTATAAAATGAAGAAACTTTACTTTCTGATTGTAATAAGTATATTTATAAGTTGCAAAAAAGATGAACCTAAAATTCCTGTAAAAAAAACTCCTCCACCGGCAATTATACTTACTGACGAAAGAAAAGTAGTTATAGACACTGCATTAATCAATGTTTTTAAAAGTGAAACACTGAAGCAATTTTATATCGCATCAGAAAATAAAAGCGTTTGGGGAAACCTTAAAAAACGAACTTTTGTTTTATCTCAATTAAAAAAATGCGAAGAATTAGGTTTAAATCCGGAAGATTATAAAGCTGCGACGCTTGAGAAATACGAGAAAAAAATCAGCTCTTTAAATGATAAGCAATTAGCAACTTACGATATATTGCTAACGTATAATTTTGAATTATACTTAACCCATTTATACAAAGGAAAGCTGGATCCCAAAAAATTATATACAGATTGGGATTTGGAAGAAAAACCTTTTGACCCAAATAGCACACTGATTAAAGCTTTCAACAAGAACAAATTAGACAGTATTGTAGAGAATATTCAGCCAAAATCTCAAACCTACAAAGAACTATTAAATGCACTTAAAGTCATCAACACTTATCCGAATGAAGAAGCAATGGATACTATTAAGGCTGCGGATAAAATAGTTTTAAAAGACACCAACAATGCCTTATTAAATATTAAAAAGAAACTTTTATTCTGGAAAGACCTTACTGGAAGAGACAGTCTGACTAATATTTATGATCAAAAAACATTTGAAGCTGTAAAAACATTTCAGGAGCGACACGGTTTAGCTGCTGACGGCGTTATTGGAGCAGGAACTTTGAGCGCTTTAAATTTCACTAAAGAAAAAAGAAAACAACAAATTATTGCGAATCTGGAGAGATGGAGATGGTATAATAATGATTTTGCCGAAAACTATTTCATTATCAATATTCCAAATTATAGTTTGAATGTTATTGAAAGCCAGGATACAACTCTTGTCCGAAATGTAGTTGTGGGAACGAGTAAAAGAAAAACACCTATTATTACATCAAAGCTAAAAACGGTCGTTTTTAACCCAACATGGACAGTTCCTCCCACTATTTTAAAAGAAGATATTATTCCTGAAATGAAAAAAAACAGGAACTATTTAGCCAAAAAAAGAATCACCATATTTGATTCTGCTAATCGTGAAGTAGATCCTAAAAACTGGAACGAAAACAAACCAAATAGTTATCGCTATGTTCAAAGTCCGGGTTATAACAACTCTCTTGGTTTAATGAAAATTTTATTCCCCAATCATCACAGCGTGTATTTACATGACACGAATCATCGTAATTATTTTGGAAGAAACAATCGTTCTTTGAGTTCAGGATGTGTTCGTATAGAAAATCCATTAGAATTAGCAGAACATATTTTGAATGACACTATTGCTACAAACTGGCCAAAAGAAAAAATTGATTCGATTATTGAAACCAAGAAAACAATAAACATCAGAATCACCAAAAAATATGCTTTATACCAATGGTACTGGACAGCTTGGAGCAAAAAAAATCAGCTCATTTTCAGAGCTGATATTTATAATTTAGATTCAGATTTGTATAATAAACTAAGAAATTAATTTTTCTTCCATCGCAAAACTTCTTGACGGATGGTAGATATACAAACATGATTTACCTTTAATAGTTTGGATGATTTCATTTGTTAACTCAAATGGAATCGCCGGACAACCCTGGCTTCTGCCTAATCTTTTGTTATTTCTGATAAAAGATTCAGAAACATAATCAGCACCGTGCATTACCACTGCTCTTTCACGTGCATTGTCGTTTACACCTTTTTCTAATCCGTCTAATTTTAATGAAGCGCCGTGTTTTCCCTGGTAAATTTCGCCAGTTGCATAAAAACCTAAGCTGCTTTTAAAAGAGGAATTTGCATTTGAAAATGCCTGAGCAAATTCTTCTCCCGTATTTCTTCCGTGAGCAACCAAAGAATGAAATAAAATTTTATTCGAATTCAAATCAATCACCCACAGGCGTTTTACATTTGAAGACAAACCAAAATCAATAAGGGTTAAGATATCTTTTTGAACAATTCCTTTCTCTTTCAATAAGTAAAAGCCTTTTAGTGCTTCAGAAAAAGTTTTAAGTTCAGGCAACTCAAAATGATTAGAATTTAATGTATTATAAACATTTTCAATTTTTGCATCTACAGTAAGTTTTTCAACTTTAGCAATACTTCTTGTAGTTACTTTTTTTAATTCTAGGGTGCTTTTTGTGTCTTTTCCAAAAGACAATAGCAAAAACACTAACAAAGGATAAATTTTGTAAATCATTGAAATTCTTTAGGTTAATAATAAACTTGGGTTCAGCAAAAGTATAAAAAAAATGTAGCGCACAAAATAAATCTCTGGAAATCAATGATGTTTTGTTTAAAATTTAACAGATAAGAAAGATAATATTAGCATATCGACAGAAAAACCCTATTTTTGGCGAATATTTTTAACTTTTATTCGTAGCTATAAACTTACAATCTGAAAAATATATAAATTTTGAATATTTAAGTGTAACATTTAACACAGATTGATGTCTATATTAATGTGGATCATCTTCATTATTTCAAATGAAAAAATTAGTTTTCGTTAGTTTCTTTTTATGTATATCTTTCGGCTACAGCCAAAAGAAAACTTTACAGGCTCAACCCATTTCTCAATTTATTTCTATTGATGGAAAACTAGACGAAGCTGCCTGGCAAAATGCTGCAATAGCTTCAGACTTTGTAATGTTTGAGCCTGATAACGGAAAACCAATTCCTGAAGGCAAGAGATCTGAAATCAAAGTTTTATACAATAATGACGCTATATATATAGGTGCAACGCTGTATGATGACGAGCCGAATAAGATTTTAAAAGAAATCTCGCAACGTGATAATTTTGGAACGGCCGATATTTTTGGTGTTTTCATCAACGGTTTTAATGATGGTCAGCAAAACTTTGAGTTTTTTGTTTCTGCAGCAGATGTTCAGGGCGATTGTATTATGACTGATGCTATTGGTGAAGATTATTCGTGGGATGCGGTTTGGATCAGCAAAGCAATATTAACAGAAAAAGGATGGAATGTAGAAATTAAGATTCCGTATGCCGCATTGCGTTTTTCTGCAGAAAACAAACAAACCTGGGGAATCAATTTTTTCAGGGAAATAAAACGCGAACGTAAAAAATATACGTGGAATTTGATCGATACTAAAATAGGCACTTTTACGCAGCAAAACGGTAATCTGGAAGGTATTGAAAACATTAAACCTCCTACCCGATTGTTTTTTATGCCTTATGCATCTTATTATTTGAATGCAGGTGATGGCCAAAAAACGTACGGAACGCTGAAAGGCGGAATGGACATTAAATATGGTATAAATGACGCTTTTACGCTTGACGCCATTTTAATTCCTGATTTTGGTCAGACAAAATACGACGATCAAATTCTGAATTTGGGTCCGTTTGAACAGCAATTCAACGAAAACAGAGCCTTTTTTACCGAAGGAACAGATTTATTCAATAAAGGAAATATGTTTTATTCGAGAAGAATTGGAGGAAAACCATCCATAGATCCGGATTTAAATGATGATGAAGAAATAATCGAGAACGTTCAAAACGTCAATCTTATCAATGCCTTAAAAGTTTCAGGGCGAACTAAAAACGGTTTGGGAATTGGTGTATTAAATGCGGTTACAGAAAAAACATTTGCCGTAATTCAAGATACAATAACAGGAGCTACGAGACGCGAAATTGTAGAACCTTTGACCAATTATAATGTATTGGTTTTAGATCAGCGCTTTCGCAAAAATTCATCGGTAACTTTAATTAATACGAATGTCTCCCGAAACGGACATTACCGAGATGCAAACGTAACGGGTCTGGCCTGGGATTTAAATACAAAAGCGAATACGTATAATTTATCCGGAAATGTAAAATACAGTCTGATTAATGCCGAAGAAGACAAAAACGGTATTTATTCAACTATTGGCTTTGCCGAAACAAGCGGCAATTATCGATACAGTTTTGGTTCTGATTTTGTCTCTAAAGACTTTGACCCAAATGATTTGGGAATTAATTTCTACACGAATTATTATAATTTTTACGGAAATGCCAATTACAGAATCTTAAACCCAACAAAGCTTTTTAATAGTTTTAAAATTAATTTAAACCTGTACACGGAGTTTAACAAACAATCCGGAAAAGTGCAGGACAACAGCATTAATGGAAATGTGAATCTGACGACTGTAAAAAACAATTATTACGGAACAGGAATTACGTTTTACCCTTTAGAATCATACGATTATTATGAACCAAGAGCCGAAAACAGATATGTAGCGCTTCCGCAAAGAATAGAATGGTGGGGCAGCATTTCGACCAATTACAATCATAAATTTGCTTTAGATCTAAATCCGACACTTTTGATCTTTAATGAATCAGGAAGAATAAATTACGGCTGCGATATTGGCCCGAGATATCGTTTTAATGATAAACTATTGTTGACGTATACTTTTAGCTATTTTAGAAAAAACAATAATAAAGGTTATATTGACAGCACAGATGGTGATGATAATGAAAGTACACCTGAAACTATTGTTTTTGCGAATCGAAATGTAATTACTTATTCTAACACATTAGGAGGTAAATACGCTATTAATAGTGCTATGACGCTTAATCTTGCCATTCGTCAATATTGGTCGTATGCCGAAAATAAAGACATTCTTGAGCTTGAGCAAGACGGAACTTTATCTCCATATCCGCAATATACAGAAAACAAAAATTCGAGTTTTTATTCCTGGAATGCAGATCTTTCGTACTCCTGGTGGTTTGCTCCCGGCAGTCAGGTTTCGGTTTTATACCGAAATAATGCAGCAAATTTTGAGCGCATAATAGACAAAGAATTTAAATCGAACGTAACCGATTTATTAACTAATACAGCACTAAAACATGTTTTTTCGGTAAGCGTCAAATACTTTATTGACTATAATGCTGTCAAAAATAAGATTAGAAAAAGAGCCTAGCCTGAATTAATTTTAAAAAATAAAGACTTATATAATTGAATTAATATTTTTCAAGACAATTCATTTTATTAAATATAAATTGTGGCATTGCTTTCTTACGCATTTTAGAAATGGCTTATCTTTGTAGAAAACTAAAAAATGATGAACAAAAAAGTAATCCTTATGATTTTAGATGGTTGGGGAAAATCTCCTGACCCTAAAGTATCTGCAATAGACAATGCACATGTTCCTTTTATAAACAGTCTTTACCAAAATTACCCAAGTGCACAGCTAAGAACCGATGGTTTAAACGTAGGTTTACCGGAAGGCCAAATGGGAAACAGCGAGGTAGGACACATGAATCTTGGTGCTGGAAGAATCGTATATCAGGATTTAGCCAAAATAAATCTGGCTGTAGCACACAAAACGCTTGCAAAAGAGCAAGTACTTATTGATGCTTTTACATATGCCAAACAAAATAACAAAAAAGTACATTTTTTAGGATTAGTTTCTGATGGTGGAGTTCACTCTCATACGTCGCATTTGCGCGGATTAATTGATGCTTCTCAGGAATATGGTCTGGAAAATGTTTTTGTTCACGCTTTTACAGATGGTCGTGATGTTGATCCTAAATCCGGAGCAAAATACATTCACGATTTAGAAGAATATATCAAAGAAACACCTGTAAAAATCGCTTCTATCATTGGTCGTTACTACGCAATGGATCGTGACAAACGTTGGGAACGTGTAAAATTAGCTTACGATTTGTTGGTAAATGCAAAGGGAACTCCTTCTCAAAATGCCGTTGCAAGCATGCTAAGCAGTTATGAAAATCATGTTACCGATGAGTTTATCGAGCCAATTGTAATGGTGGATGAAAAAGAAAATCCATTAGCGACAATTGTTGAAGACGATGTTGTTATCTTCTTTAATTTTAGAACAGACAGAGGCCGTGAACTTACTGAAGCACTTTCTCAACAAGATTTCCACGAGCAAAACATGCACAAATTAAAATTGTATTATGTGACGCTTACCAACTACGATGAAACGTACCAAAACGTAAAAGTGGTTTACAATAAAGATAATATTACAGAAACTCTTGGTGAAGTTTTAGAAAAAGCCGGCAAAAAACAAATTCGTATTGCCGAAACGGAAAAATATCCACACGTAACTTTCTTCTTTTCAGGCGGTAGAGAAACTCCGTTTGAAGGTGAAACCAGGATTTTAAGAAATTCTCCAAAAGTAGCGACTTACGATTTACAGCCGGAAATGAGTGCTTATGAATTGAAAGATGCACTTGTTCCTGAATTAAACAAAGGCGAAGTTGATTTTGTATGTTTAAATTTTGCCAATGGCGATATGGTAGGACATACCGGAATTATGAGCGCTGCAATTTTAGCCTGTGAAGCTGTTGATGCCTGCGTAAAAGGAGTTATCGAAGCGGCTCTTGCAAACGATTATACTACAATTGTAATCGCCGATCACGGAAATTGTGAAACCATGATTAATCCTGACGGAAGTCCAAATACTGCGCACACAACAAACCCGGTGCCGATTATTTTGGTTGACAAACAATTGAAAAACATAAATGATGGTGTTCTGGGTGACATCGCTCCTACTATTTTAGAATTAATGGGCGTTCAGCAACCAGCAGCAATGACTTGCCATTCATTGTTGTAGAAAATCATTTATTGCATAAAAAAAAGAGACAAGTTTTAGAATTTGTCTCTTTTTTACTTTATAAACATATAGCCTCGTTTGTCACCCTGAGCGTAGTCGAAGGCTTATGAAACCGAAAGGGCTTCGACTACGCTCAGCCTGACATTTGGTGTTTCAGTAAATTTTATCACATTACAAAATAATGATACGTCCATTCAACGCCATAAATTACAAGTCCGATCATTCCTCCAACCAAAGTTCCGTTGATTCTGATGTATTGAAGATCTTTTCCGATTTCTAATTCTAATTTTTCAGAAACTTCTTTTCCGTCCCAGCTTTTTACTGTGGAAGAAATCAAATCTCCAATCACTTTTTTATTGTTTAAAAGCACTGATAATAAATCATTTTTGATGAAATTATTGATTTTATCGATCATTATAGTATCTTCTTTTATTCCGGTTCCGAAGCCCTGAATTAAACCCGCAATATTTTTTTTGATTGAAGATTCATCCCCTTTTCCTAAATCGGTCGAAATAGATAATTTTATTTCATCCCAAATTCCGTTTACATAGTCCTGAACTTCTTTTTTTCCGGCAAAGCCAAGAATCAAATTATTGATTTTTACGCGCATTTCTTCTGAGTTTTTGACTTCATCGAGAAAATTATAAACGTATTCGTCAATTTTAACTCTTACGGCACTTTCAGGATTTTTGGCTTCGTCTAGAAATTCAGCCAATCCATTAAAAATACCTTCAGAAATACTTTTATCAGCTAAGCCAAAACTCAAAAATGGCGTTGATTCTTTTACTTTTTTGCGAATCAGGTCTTTATTATTCGCCAATTCTGTGCTCATTACTTCCAGAAGATTGGTCAACAACTCATCTTTCATATTGCCTTTCTGCAAAGGTTCCAACGCCAGCGCAACCCAGTCTCCGAAATTAATTCCTTCGAGTTTTTCCTTAAACTGAACCTGAATAAATCGTTTTATATCTTCGTCTTTAATGGTCTTTATAACACCCGGAATAATATTTACAGCAACCAAATTGGCGATTTTATTGGCATTTTCTTCCTGAGAAAGCCATTCTGAAGCTTTTGTCGCAAAGTTGAATTCTTCTATTTTAATTTCCAGTTTCTCCCGATTCAGGAATTCTTCTGAAACAAAATTCCCCAGGTTTTCTCCAATTTCATTTTTCTTGGTTGGAATAATGGCAGTATGCCAAATCGGAATTCCCAGCGGATGACGAAATAGAGCCACAACAGCAAACCAATCCGCGATTCCCCCCACCATTGCGGCTTCACTAAACGCCTGAAGCATTGGGATTTTAAAATAAATAGCGATGATGAACAAAAGAACTGCAACACCCAAAAGGGCCAATGCATTACTCTTCATTTTCCTTAAAGCTTTTACTTTGGATATATCCTGATCTATAATAGTAGTTTTCATAATTAAACATTTTACTACTAATTTATGGCTTTTTTCTGAAATATCCAGCTGTTCTGGTTTCTTAAATAGCCACGAATTCACGAATTTTCTAAAAATTATCTATTGAATTTTAAACAAATACAATTTGTAAAATCAACATTCCAATATAATTCATGAATTAGTGGCGAAAAAAAATTAATTCACAGCAAAAAGACCTAATCAGGTCGAAAAATTTATATTAAAATCGTACTTTTGCGAACTGAAAATCTGAAAAATATGATTATCCAAAAAAGTAGAGAGGAAATTGAATTAATGCGCGAAAGTGCTTTGATCGTATCGAAAACATTAGGAATGATTGCTTCTGAAATTAAAGAAGGAGTTACTACATTATATCTTGACAAATTAGCCGAAGAATTTATTCGCGATCATGGCGCAGTTCCTAGTTTTCTGGGATTGTATGATTTTCCGAATTCACTTTGTATGAGTCCAAATGCACAAGTTGTACACGGAATTCCAAATAATACACCTTTGAAAAACGGCGATGTTATATCCGTAGATTGTGGTGCGTTCAAAAATGGATATCACGGTGATCACGCTTATAGTTTTGAAATTGGAGAAGTTGCTCCGGAAGTTAAAAAACTTTTGAAAGTAACTAAAGAATCTCTTTATGTAGGAATTAGAGAATTTAAAGCCGGAAATCGCGTGGAAGATGTTGGAAACGCGATCCAAAAATATACTGAATCTCACGGTTACGGAGTTGTTCGTGAACTTGTTGGCCACGGTTTAGGGCAAAAAATGCACGAAGAACCGGAAATGCCAAACTACGGAAAACGTGGTCGCGGAAAACTTTTTGTTGAAGGAATGGTCGTTGCCATTGAACCCATGATCAACATGGGAACAAGAAACATCAAACAGCTTAAAGACGGCTGGACAATCTTAACTGCTGACGGAAAACCAAGTGCGCATTTCGAACACGACGTTGCCCTAATCGACGGAAAACCAGAATTGTTATCTACTTTTCAATACATCTATAAAGCGCTGGGAATCGAAAGCAATGAAGAAGATGAATTCAGAAAAGTGCCATTGGTATTATAGTTATTTCACAGAGATTCACAAAGATATACGCCAAGATTCACAAAATATTATTTTACAAGCCTTTTAAATGTTTGAAGAAAACAACGAATCTCGAAATAAATTAGATGCAATTACATATAAAATTATTGGTCTCGCAATTGAAGTTCACAAACAATTAGGACCCGGCTTATTAGAATCCGCTTATCAGGAATGTTTATATTATGAAATTATAAATTCCGGTTTAACTGTTGAAAAACAAAAAATTCTACCAATAATTTACAAAGACATAAAACTTGATCATGGATAGCGAATTGATTTATTGATCGAAAATAAAATAGTTATTGAATTAAAAACTGTTGAAACTTTTACAGATGTGCATTTTGCCCAGATATTAACCTATTTAAAACTTGGTAATTATCCATTAGGACTTCTTATTAATTTTCATTCAAAAATTTTAAAAAACAACATAAAAAGATTTATAAACACTTTGTGAAGCTCCGCGCTTACTTTGTGAAACTCTGCGAAACAGCCCCATGAAGAAACTTTTTAAACTAATACTTAATACAATCCCGCGTCCATTATTAATTCGTTTGAGTTATGTGGCGCGTCCCATTTTGGCTTTATCCTTAAGAGGAAATAAATTTACTGATCCTATTGACGGGAAAAGTTTTAGATCATTTTTGCCTTACGGATACGGAAAACAACGTAATAATGTGCTTTCGCCAAGTACACTTTCGTTAGAAAGACACCGTTTGCTTTGGTTGTATCTAAACGACCAGACTGATTTTTTTACAGCTCCTAAAAAAGTGCTGCATTTTGCTCCGGAACAGGCTTTTTATAAAAGATTTCGCAAGCAGAAAAATCTTGATTATACTACAACCGACTTGTTTTCGCCTTTGGCAGATGTAAAAGCAGATATTTGCAATCTGCCTTTTAAAGACAATGAATATGATGTGATTTTATGCAATCACGTTTTAGAACATATTCCGGATGATACAAAGGCAATGCAGGAATTATTTCGCGTGCTGAAACCAGGCGGAATGGCAATTTTACAAATTCCGCAGGATTTATCGAGAGAAAAAACGTTTGCTGACGATACTATTACAGACCAAAAAGAACGCGCTAAAATATTTGGTCAGTACGATCACGTTCGTATTTATGGCCGCGATTATTTTGATAAATTAAGAAGCATTGGTTTTATTGTTATCGAAGAAGATTATACCAATAAAATTGCACCTGAATTGGTAGAAAAATATTGTTTGGCAAAAGGCGAAATTATTCCACTTTGCTTTAAACAGGAAAACTAAATATTTTCACATATAAGTTCATTTAAAAAGAGTTTTCAAAATAGCAATAATTTGAGAACTCTTTATTTTTTTGCCCAACATCAAAATTAATTACAAGCCAACCAAATCCCTAAACCTTGGAACCTACAAATTCATTTCAATTTTGTTTTGACATCAGTTTTGAAAAAAATCTGAACCATTATATTCCAACTGCTTATATTGTTGAGGATCGTAATGATATTAAATATTTAAATAAAAAAGCAAGTGCTGATGTACTTTCAGGATTTGGAATTGTTTTTGAAAATTTAGATTCCAATACAAAAAAGATATTGACCGCCTGTGAATCTTTAAAGTCTGATTTTATTTTTAAAAAATTCAGCACAAAAATCAAATCGGCAAAAACAATTGCTGATTTGCAAAAAGATTCCAAGATTGACTTTGCCATTCGCCAACATTTAAAACTAAATTTAGATTGTTTTTATACTTTAATTGTAAAAGAACAATTTCCATTATCCATGAATATGGGCGTTGAAAAGGATTTTTATCGTTCCAGAGTTGCTATTGATCCTTTATATTTAGAGCCTCAGATTCAGTTTGACAAACATTCTGAAGGAATCACTTATACCTTATCTTTAAAAGAAAACGAAACTACATTTCTACCGATGAATAGTAAAGTTGATATTCTTTTGGATGAACCAAGCTGGTTGATTATCGACAAAAAATTAGCACAGTTAAAAGAACTAAACTCTAAAAAACTATCTCCATTTTTAACTAAAAAATCAATTGAGATACCTTCCAAATTAGTTGATAATTATTTTAAAAATTTCATTCCGGAAATAGCCAAAAAAATTGACATTGAAGCCACTGGTTTTGAAATTGAACTTCGCGATACAATTGTTTCGTGTACGATTCAGCCTGTTTATGATTTCTTTAAAAACTGTTATTACCTCAATCTTTTTTTTGATTATAACGGTTATTTATTTGACAGCAGTAAAACTAAAAAAACACATTCGTTTGTTGATTTCAGTATTGCCAACGAACCCAAAATAATTCAGTTTAAACGAAGTTTTGATGAAGCTTTATATACAGACAAATTGCTTGAAATTGGTTTTATTAAAATCAAAAATGAATTATTTGGATTAAATTCAGAAACAGAAATTCAGGATCCTTACCTTAATATTCAATTGGTTATTGATCGCAAAGAAGAACTGGAAAGTTTAGGATTTACGATTCAAAACCTGAAACTGGAAAGCAAAGAAATCATTACAGAAAATTATAGTGTTTCTGCTTCAAAAGAAACAGCGGGAGATTGGTTTGATATTAAAATCATCATTACGATTGGAAATTTCAATATTAATTTCAGTGAAATTATTCCGAATATAAAAAGCAAGGAAAGACTTTTTTTATTGCCTGACGGAAACTACTTTTTGATTCCGTTAGAATGGCTTAGCAAATATAGTTCACTGGCAAAATTAGCTAAAACAGAAAACGGAAATCTACTTTTGCGTAAAAGTAATTTTGCTGCTTTAGACACGATTTCAGAAATTAAAAGTGACGCAGAGCCCATTTACAAAGCTGAATATATTGCTTCTGATTTATTAAAAGCTACTTTAAGACCTTATCAAATTGATGGTGTAAAATGGCTTTTGGGTCATTTTAATTCAAGCTTAGGCGCTTGTCTCGCCGATGATATGGGACTTGGAAAAACATTACAAACTTTGGCTGTTTTGGTTGCGGTTCAGGAACAGTTAGGATTTACAACAAAAACCACAAATTTTGATTTGTTTCAAAATGAAACTACTGTCGAAAGAGAACCTTTAAAAACCTTAATTGTTTTACCTTCTTCATTGGTTTTTAACTGGTATAATGAATCTCAAAAATTTACACCGCATTTTTCAAAAATGCAATATGTTGGAAATGACAGAAAATTATTAGCCAATCGATTAGAATCATCTGATTTAATTTTTACGAGCTATAGTATTGTTCATCGCGACATTTCAATTTTAGAAAAATACAATTTCCGCTACTTAATTTTAGATGAAAGTCAATACATTAAAAATAAGAATTCTAAAATTTTCAAAGCGATTAATAAAATAAATACGGAGCATAAAATAGCATTAAGCGGTACGCCAATCGAAAACTCTCTGGACGATTTATGGTCGCAAATGCAATTTATAAATCCGGATATTTTGGGTACTTATGCTTTTTTTGCAGAAAATTTTAAAATTCCGATTGAGAAAAAACAAGACGAAAACAGTTTATCTGAATTAAAAAATCTGGTTCAGCCTTATATTTTAAGAAGAACCAAAGAACAGGTTTTAAAGGATTTACCGGAATTAACCGAACAAATTTATTATTGCGATATGGATCCGGAACAGGAAAAATTATACGAGCAGGAAAAGTCAAAAGCCCGTAATTTTTTACTGAAAACCGATGGATCCGGTCCTGACAAAATCAGCATTATCAATACTTTGATGAAGTTAAGACAGTTGAGTAATCACCCTAAAATGATCGATCAGGAGTCAGAAATTGATTCCGGAAAATATATTGCCGTTACTAATTATCTGGAAAATTTAGTAAAAGGAAAACAAAAAACGATCATTTTTAGTTCGTTTGTTACGAACCTGAATTTTTATACAACCTGGTGTAAAGAAAACAAAATACAATTTTGTGAAATTACAGGTGAAACTCCGGCTGCAAAAAGAGAACAGCAAGTAAAGCTGTTTCAGGAAAACGACGAACCATTGCTGTTTTTTATTTCGCTCAAAGCGGGCGGCGTTGGGTTAAATATTACCAAAGCTTCGTATGTTTTATTCTTAGATCCGTGGTGGAATCCTTTTGCTGAAAAACAAGGAGTTGGAAGGGCACATCGAATTGGACAAATGAATAAAGTAAATGTTATTCGTTTTATTTCGAAAAATACGGTTGAAGAAAAAATAATCAAATTGCAGGAAAACAAAAAACTGTTATCTGATTCTCTTTTGGAGGAAAGTTTTGTGAATGATGAAATCGAAACTAATTTAGAATACATTTTAGGTTCTTAATAAATTGTTCTTAAAACCAATAAATTGTCTTATTTTTCGTTGTATAAATTGTTATATTTACAATCTTACAAAAACGTTGAGTATAATTTAAACACATAGAAACATAGATTTTATGTGTAAAAAAAAAGAATCTAAAAGAGAAATATATTTCTCTCACATAGCGGACTATTGTGTATTTAAATAAGTGAAACGCCTTTTTAATATTACAAAATCTATGTTTCTATGTGTTAGAAAAAATTATATGCAACGAGTTTATACAATTTAAAAAGATGCCAAAATTTTTGTTTCAGAACTTTCTTTTGTTTTTCATTTTTACTTTCGCGACAGCGCAGGAAGTACAAACCGAAGTTACTCCACCTTATAATATCAAAACGGTTTCGTTTGTTCAAAACGGAAATAATGTTGTACCCATATTTGAATTAGGTTCTACATTTGAACTGCAATTTGATGACTTATTTGGCAATGAAGCCAACTATTATTTTGATATTACACATTGCGATTACAACTGGAAACCAACCGATATTCCGAAAACAGATTTTATTCGTGGTTTTGATAATCAAAGAATTACAAATTATGTAAATTCTTTCAACACACTTCAGGTTTATTCGCATTACAAACTTGCTTTTCCTAATCAGTTTACTACAGAATTACGGCTTTCAGGAAATTATATGCTGAGAATTCTCAATGAAGATAAGGAAGTGGTTTTTTCGAGAAAATTTATTTTATACGAAGAACACTCGACTGTTGCTGCTCAGGTAAAAAGAAGCCGGGATCTCAGCAACATAGACTATATGCAAAATCTTGAGTTTACTATCCTTTCCAACGATATTGCTTTTCAAACGCCTCTGCAAAATGTAAAAGTACTTTTGCTGCAAAACGGTGATTTCAGTACAAGCATTAAAAATATTCCACCTCAATACACCATTGGTAATCAATTAGTTTACAAATACGGGAAGGAAACTTTATTTTGGGGAGGAAATGAATTTTTATATTTTGAGAATAAAGATATTCGTGCCGCCAATAACAATGTCGGAAAAGTAGGTTCTAATAATGATATTTATAATTCTTATTTATATACCAATGCGGCAAGGGCCAATCAAATATACACCAATTATGAGGATGTAAACGGTAATTTTGTTGTTAAGAATATTAATGGTTCCAACAACGAAATTGAAGCCGATTATGCGTGGGTTTATTTTACACTTTCGGCACCAACTTTCAGATTGAATAAGGATATTTATATCACCGGAATGTTCAATAATTACAGCTTATCTCCAGAATATAAAATGGATTATAACCAGGATAAAGGTGTTTACGAAAAAGCAATAATGATCAAACAAGGTTTTACCAATTTTCAATATAAAATCGCCGATAAAAACGGTGTTGTTGATTATGAAAATGCGATTGACGGTAACTTCTATCAAACCGAAAACAATTATACAATATTGGTGTATTACAAGCAAAGTTCTGATCGTTATATGAGAGTTATCGGAAAAGGAAATGCTAACTCCATAAATATCACCAATTAAAACATTGTTAAAGGTTTTCGGGTAAACGATTTTTTTTCGTAAGTTTGCCACTATAACACTCACATATATACGACGTTAGTATGGTTTCTCAGATAACAAGGGGCATAAAAATATCTGTTTTAACTAGTTTTGAAGGTACTTACTTCAAGAACTACAAGATCCATTTTGCCTTTAGTTACGTCATCACAATCGAAAATCACAGTAAAGATTCTGTCCAGTTAACTTCTCGTCACTGGGAAATTTTTGATTCTTTGAATGACATTGAAATTGTTGACGGTGAAGGAGTTATAGGTAAAAAACCAGTTTTAAAACCTGGTGAAAATCACACTTATAGTTCTGGTTGTTTACTTTCATCCCCTTACGGAGCGATGCAGGGTCATTTTAATATGATCAACTTTACGACTACAAAAACATTCAAGGTAATTGTTCCTACTTTTAGAATGTGTGCTCCGTTTGCGTTGAACTAGTTTATCGCAACTTCTATTATTCCTTCTTTTGTAATGGCATAAACTTTATCTTTTTCGGTTGGAATAAGATAAGAATTTCCTGTAAATTCTCCAAAAGCCGGAAAAATTAATTGATTTGGTTTTAGAAAAAAACACGATAAACTCAAAAATTGTCTTCCCAATCCACGCAGTTGTATTCCTGGATGAATGTGTCCGCAAAAATTAAAAAGACCATCTTTTTCAGTTGGATGATGTGTGAATAAAAAATTATTTATTTCTAATTCACTGTAAATTTCAATATTCAAATCTTCATAATATGTTTTTGAAATAATATCATGATTGCCTTCTACCAAAATTATTTTCTGCGAATGCTGTTTGGTCCATTCTACAAATAAATCCCATTCGTTATTGATTTTACTGTGAAATAAATCTCCCAAAAAAACAATGGTTTTAGGATTGAATAATTCTAAAACTGCTTTTAATCGGGTGAAATTTTCAAAAATAGCATTGTTGGGAATTCCAATTCCGTGTTTTCTAAAATGTGCCACTTTTCCAAGATGCACATCAGATATTAGCAGCATTTTTTCCTTTTCCCAAAAAACAGCACCAGACTGATGCAAAATGAAATCCTGATTGTTTATTATTATATTCATATTAAATTTTATCCAAAAATCAGTCCAAAATTATTTCATGTAACTGGCTGTCATTTTTTTAATTCTTTCTGCCAATGTTTCACTTGATAATTTTTCCCTGAGTCGGTCTGTAATAATAGGAAAACTAAATGGCGTTGGCTTTTTGCACTGTTTCCATACGATTGTTTGCCTGTTAATTCTTTCTAAAGCCTGAATCAAACGTCCTTCTTCTAACTGATGTTCAAAGGTTTCTGTATAGGCTTGCTGAAGCAGTAAATTATCCGGTTCATAATCTCTAAAGACTTCAAATAATAACTGCGAACCACTTTGCAAATGTCTGGTTTTTACTGGTTTTCCGGGCATTCCTGTAAAAACTAAACCGGCGATTACTGCAATATCCCTAAATTTTCTTCGTGCCATTTCAGTCGAATTCAGACTTTTTTGCAAATCATGATGTACATATTCTGTCGAAAATAAATCATTATCAAAAACAGCTTCCATATCGATTTCCTGATCCGAAAGCAGTTCAAATCCATAATCATTATAAGCTAATGAAAATGTAATTGGCGACAATAAACTAATGCGATACGACAGCATACTGGCCAAAGCTTCATGCACAAAACGCCCTTCAAAAGGATAAAAAACAGCATGAAATCCTTCTCGGGTTTTAAATGTTTCGATCAAAAACTCATTCGTATCCGGAACGATGCTTTCTTTTCGCTGTCTTGTAAAAATAGGCTGAAGCGCTTGTAATTCCGGAGTCAGATTATCTGTATTTGCGGCATATAATTCTTCGCGTAAAAGTTCACTCATTTGCACAGACAAAGCCATTCGGCCGCCCATCCAGCTTACTGTTCTGGAGTTTTTTTTAGGATCGGCTTTTCGAACCAAAACCTGCATATTTTTTACCCGAAATAATTCAAGTCGCTTTCCGGCAAAAGTAAAAACATCTCCCGGTTGCAGTTTTGAGGCAAACCATTCTTCGATCGTACCGATAAAACCGCCGCTTAAAAACTTGACATTGAGAGCAGCATCCCCAACTATAGTTCCAATTTGCATTCTGTGATGCATGGCAATCATTCGACTGTTGATTTTAAAGCGTCCATCTTCTTCAACCTCAACTTTTTTAAATTCATCATACGCCTGTAAACTCTGACTGCCGTTGGTAATAAAATTAAGGATCCAATTCCAGTTTTCTTTGGTTATATTTTGATAACAGAATGTTTTTCTCACTTCTTCAAAAATTTCATCCGGATAAAAACCATCAGAAACCGCTAATGTATTTAGGTATTGCACCAAAACATCCCAACTACTCAAATACGGAATTCGATCTTCGACAATGGTTTTGGCTGCTGCTTTTTTTAGTGCCGAAGCTTCTATTAATTCGATGGCGTGAGTAGCCAGAAAATAAATTACACTTTCTTTCCCCGGTTGATGTCCGCTTCTTCCGGCTCTTTGCAGAAATCTTGCTACGCCTTTTGGTCCGCCAATTTGAATAATCGTTTCAACCGGTGCAAAATCAACACCTAAATCAAGACTTGAAGTACAAACTACTACTTTTAATTCTTCATTTCTAATCGCATTTTCAACCCATTGTCTGGTTTCCCTGCTAATACTTCCGTGATGCATCGCCATTTCTCCGGCAAATTCAGGATATTTTTCCAGAATGGCCTGATACCACATTTCGCAGGCAGAACGCACATTGGTAAATATTAAAGTCGTTTTGCTTCTTCTTACTATTTTCGCAACCTCATCAATTAAATGCAAACCCATATGACCACGCCACGGATAACTGTCCATTTTTTCAGGCAATATTGAAAGTACTTTTATTTTCTTGTTGATATTGGCTTTTATCAAAACCGAATTTTGATAAGCCTCAGAATTCAATCCTAATAAAACCTGTTGTGCTAATTCGAGATTTCCGATTGTTGCAGAAATTCCCCAGATTCGCATTTTTGGAGCTACTGTTTTTAATCGCGATAAAGCCAGTTCCATTTGAACACCGCGTTTTGTACCTAATAATTCGTGCCATTCGTCTACGACAATCGCAGAACAATTGGCAAAAGTTTTCGCAAATTCTTTTGAGGCCAGAAGCAATTGTAAACTTTCCGGAGTTGTAATAAGTAAATCGGGCATTTTTTTGCTTTGCTTCGCTCTTTCGCTTTGAGACGTATCTCCGGAACGAATTCCAACAGTCAAAGGCAAATTCAAATCTTCAACAATTCTTTCAGCAGCCTGTTTTATTTCTACCGAAAGTGCGCGTAAAGGCGTAATCCAGATTGCTTTTAATCCCGGTTTGTGTTTATTTTTAAAATCAGGATTTTTTTTCATGTAATCGAGAACTATCGGAAACCACAAAGCATAGGTTTTCCCGCTTCCGGTTGGCGCGTTTAATAAGCCGTTTTTCCCTTGCAGAAATGCTGTCCAGGTTTGGGTTTGAAACGGAAATGATTTCCAACCCTGATCCTGAAACCATTTTTCGGCAATTATATATAGTTCTTCTCTGTTCATTTTATATTTTGACTTATTCGGTGTAATTCTAATGCAGTTTTTTGCCACAGATTAAAAGATTCAAATGATTTTTTTCTTATTTTTTTCACACAGATTTAGTAGATTCAGCGGATTTTAATTTTTAATTCTCAATTTTTAATTCTTTTATTATGAAATCATACTTTTTAAATCTTCTATTGAATTGGCTTCATCTATTTTCTTATCATGTCGCCATCTCAATATTCTGGGAAAACGCGTTGCAACACCGCTTTTGTGTCTTTTTGAAAGTGCGATTCCTTCAAAACCAATTTCAAAAACCAGTTGTGGCGTTACACTGCGAACGGGACCAAATCGTTCCAAAGTATTTTTCTTTATAAAATCATCCACTCTTCTGAATTCAGCATCGGTTAAACCGGAATAGGCTTTTGCGAAAGTGACCAGTTCTTTTTCGCCGTTATCGTTGGTTTGCCAAAGTGCAAAAGTATAATCTGTAAATAAGTTCGAACGTCTTCCGTGACCACGCATGGCATAAGTTAGAACGGCATCAATTACGAGAGGTTCAATTTTCCATTTCCACCAATCGCCTTTTTTCCTTCCCACCAAATAAGGAGAATCATTTCGTTTTAACATCAAACCTTCACTTTTCATTTCGCGGGCACGCATTCTTTCGGTTGTTACATCTTCCCAGGAATGGAGTAAAACTCTTTCTGATAATTGAAAATGAGGCGTTTTATCTTTTATGGAATCATATAATTGTTCTAATAATAATCTGCGTTCTGCATAAGGTAAATTGCGAATATCCTGTCCTTCCCATTCTAAAATATCATACGCTTTTAAGATTACGGGAACCTTTTCGAGCAAACTTGCGGATATTGTTTTGCGTCCAATTCTGGTTTGCAAGTCATTAAAAGTGCCGATTTCACCTTCGGGAAAAGCTAAAATTTCTGCGTCAATTACGGTTCCGTCCGGAATTAAACCAACGAAATTTTTGAATTCAGGATATTTATCAGTTACCAGCTCCTCGCCTCTTGACCATACATAAATTTCGCTTTCGCGGATGATCGTCTGTGACCTGATTCCATCCCATTTATGTTCGATAGACCAATCTTCGGGATTTCCCAAATTATCTACTTCACCTTCAATAGGATATGCCAGATAAAACGGATAAGGTTTTGATAAATAGTCACTGTTTTTTTCGTCCAGAATCAATTCCTGAAAAGTGATTGTATTCGGATCCCAGTTTCCCATTAATTTATAAGCCAAAGCATCTTCATCAACATCTTCAGCCTTAGAAAGTGCTCTTGTCATTAATTTTTGGCTTACGCCGATTCTTAAACTTCCGGTAATTAATTTGGTAAAAACGAAGCGTTCGTAATAATTCAGCGCTAGCCAATTCTGATGTAAGTATTCTTTTTTCTCAGCATCTGATTTCTTTTTTAAAGCAATAATTTCCTGAAGATATTCGGTTAAACTTTTATCAGAATGTTCTTTTGTGGTTGGAATTATCAAAGCAATAGTTTCGGCCAAATCTCCCACAATATGATAACTTTCTTCAAAAAGCCAAAGTGGAATATTAGCCAATTCGTTTGCCCAAATTCGCAACAAAGTAGTATTAACCGGTCTCGGCGGACGACGATGCGACAGAATCGCAATGGTCCATACTTTATCTTCCGGCGATGCATTTTTAAAATACATTGTCAGCGCATCCACTTTTACATTCGTTTTATTCGAACTATCGAGGGTTTTTATGAGTTGGGCAAAGTTTTTCATCTACAATTCATTATTTTCAGAAATAAGCGAAGTTTCACTTTGATCAACTTCTGCTTCCTTTTCATCTTTTTCCATTTCTGCTGCTTCGCCTTCGTATTGTGTTTTTTCGGTTCTGGCATCGTAACCCAATTCTCTCAGATATTTAGAGAAAATATCGGTATAACCATGTGTGCAGATTATTTTTTCTGCTCCTGTTGCTTTTATGCTGTCGAGCAAGGAATACCAATCGCAATGATCGCTTAATACAAAACCTTTGTCAATAGCGCGTCTGCGTCTTGCTCCGCGAAAAGCCATCCAGCCACTTGCAGAACCAGTAACGAAAGGCGTCATTTTTCTGATCCAGATACTTCCGTGCGCGCTTGGCGGAGCGAGAACCATATTTCCTAATAAATCTTCTTTTTTGGTTTCGCGGGTCACCAAAGTTGTTGGTGGAAAATCAACCATCGGCCTTAAAACATTGGTCATATTTTCGATTGCGCCATGTGTGTAGATTTTACCTATGTCGGTGTCCAGATATTTTAAAAGTCGCTGTGCTTTTCCTAAAGAATAACCAAAGAGAATAGAAGTTTTTCCTTCGGCTTTGTTTTCTGCCCACCAATTATTTATTTCTGAGATTACTTCTGCTTGCGGAGTCCAGTTAAAAGCAGGTAATCCAAACGTACATTCGGTTATAAAAGTGTCACATTTTACCACTTCGTACGGAGTTGAAATTCCATCGTCTTCTGTTTTATAATCTCCTGTAAAAACCCAGACTTCTCCTTTGTGTTCTACACGAATTTGTGAGCTGCCAATAATATGTCCTGCAGGATGAAGCGAGAATTTTACATTGTTTATTACAAAGGTTTCATTCCACTCTTTTCCGGTTACATTTATTTCGCCTAAACGATGGCGAATAATTGGAATATTGGTATGATGTGTAATATAATTTTGATGTCCCCAACGCGAGTGATCGGCATGACCGTGTGTAATAATGGCATTTTTTACCGGTCGCCACGGATCGAGATATACATCGGCCTGCTGGCAATAAATACCTTTATCATTAAAAGCTAAAAGAGGGATTTTCATAGTATTACCATTTTAAGAATTTCTAAAATATTATGGCAGAATTGTATCAAATTTAATTATTAAATAATTGAGGCTCTTTACAATTTGACCCGATTAGTTTATTTAATTACAACTTTTAATATTGTGTTATGATATAATCAAAATATCATTTGTACTTTTGTAAAAAATTAAATAATTCGTAATTTTAAATACTTTCAACCCATGTTAAAAGGATTCTTTCATGTACCAAAAGCGGTAAACGAGCCAGTAAAAGGATACGCACCGAACTCACCAGAAAAAGCAGCTGTTCAGGCAGCATACACTTCAATGTGGAACTCTAAAATTGATGTTCCATTATACATTGGTAGTGAAGAAATCAAAACCGGAAATACTAAAAACATTACAGCGCCTCACGATCACAAACATATCGTAGGAACGTACCATTTAGCTGAAAAACAACATATTGAAAAAGCAATTGCTAATGCTCTTGAATCAAGAAATGCATGGGCAAATATGGCATGGGAACAGCGTGCTGCTATTTTCTTAAAAGCTGCTGAACTTATTGCAGGTCCATACAGAGCGCGTATTAACGCTGCTACTATGATTGGTCAATCTAAAAATATTCACCAGGCTGAGATTGATGCTTCTTGTGAATTGATCGACTTTTTACGTTACAACGTAGAATTCATGACTCAGATTTACAACGATCAGCCAAAATCTGATTCTACAGTTTGGAACCGTTTAGAATACAGACCTCTTGAAGGATTTGTGTATGCTATTACTCCATTTAACTTTACTGCTATTGCTGCAAATCTTCCTGCAAGTGCTGCGATGATGGGTAATGTTGTAGTTTGGAAACCAAGTGACAGTCAGGTATTTTCTGCAAAAGTTATTATTGATGTATTCAAAGAAGCGGGAGTTCCTGATGGTGTTATTAACGTTGTTTTTGGAGATGCTTTAATGATTACGGATACTGTTTTAGCAAGCCGCGATTTTGCCGGAATTCACTTTACAGGTTCAACTCACGTATTTAAAGATATCTGGGCAAAAATTGGTGCAAACATCAATAACTATAAAACCTACCCAAGAATTGTTGGTGAAACTGGTGGTAAAGATTTTATCATTGCACACCCAACTGCAAACGTAAAACAAGTTGCTACAGGAATTACTCGTGGAGCATTTGAATTTCAGGGACAAAAATGTTCTGCAGCTTCAAGAGCTTATATTCCTCAAAGTTTATGGCCAGCTGTAAAAGAACAATTAATTGCTGATGCAAAATCAATGAAAATGGGTTCTCCGGAAGATTTCGGAAACTTTATTACAGCCGTTATTCACGAAGGTTCTTTTGATAAATTAGCCAGTTATATCGATCAGGCTAAAAAAGATGCTGATGCTGAAATTATCATTGGAGGTAATTATGATAAATCTGTTGGGTACTTTATTGAACCAACGGTTATTGTAACTACCAACCCAAAATATACTACAATGGAAACTGAGTTGTTCGGACCAGTTATTACTATATATGTATATGAAGATGCAAAATGGGAAGAAACTTTAGAATTAGTTGATACTACTTCTGAGTATGCTTTAACAGGTGCTGTATTTAGCCAGGATCGTTATGCTATTGAAGTAGCGACTACGAAATTGCAAAATGCTGCCGGTAACTTCTATATTAATGATAAACCAACCGGAGCTGTTGTAGGAATGCAGCCTTTTGGTGGAGCAAGAGCTTCAGGAACTAACGATAAAGCAGGTTCTGCATTGAACTTATTGCGTTGGGCTTCTCCTAGAACTATTAAAGAAACTTTTGTAACTCCTGAAGATTACAGATATCCGTTTTTAGGATAATACAATATTAGATTTATCTAATACTACACAACCCACAATTATCAATTTAGATAGCTGTGGGTTTTTTCTTTTTTTAAACTTCTCATTTATAAATAATTATAATATTTTGTAGTACTTTTCTTATTTACTTAATATTCAATAACTTAGCTTTTTAAAAAGCTTAATCTGTCATTTTAAAAACTTTTAGTATCAACTTAAAAATAGGTTAGCATTTAATTTTGTCAAACGCTTTAAATCTCGAAAAACAAGAAGAAAAAAAGCGCCGCCGATTAAAAAAACATGACAATAAAATCTAATTAAAAAGCTTATGAAAAGTTTAAAAAATGTTCCGGATATAATTCTAAAATCCAAATCAATTGGTCATCGAATTGATTTTAAATGGAGCAAAAATAAAATGGAGAAATTTCTCGATCCTTTAGAAGGAAATGAAGAACTTCAAATTGCACTGGATCAAATTAGCCACAAAGCAGCTGTTGGCCTTACGGCAGCTCTTGTAGAATGGATTCACTGGCGTTTTACAGGATATACAAAAGCAGCAAATGATGTCGAAAAACGCATTGAGGCGCTATGGTGCTCTATTAATAATCCGGAAAATTCAAAACCACTGGATTTTGATACAGACTTAGAAATGCCCGTAAGAAGTTGTGTAAACGGACCAATATGGCTGGCCCTTATGACTGCAAAAATGGTTGATGTAAGATATAGAAAAGGATCCTATTTTCTTCAAAGCGAAATAATTGGACTGGCTTTATTGACACGCCATGTTACTCCTAAAAAGAAAATTTTTGATAAATGGTTTAGTAATACGATGATGGAATTAACCCGTTTATTTCCTTGTCAATACAGTTATGCAAATCTTGATGAAAGCGACGAATCGATCTACGATTCTTCTAATGAAGCTGTAATTAGCAGAGATTTTTTCTTTGATTCTAATTTCAAATATTCTCCGGAAGCATCAGAAAAAGCGCTAAATGATTTTATAGAAAATTTAAATCATAAAGCAAATCCATTTTTAGATATTTCCAGAAAGGCATCTTAATACAATCATTATTAATTCAAAAATGACCCGGTAAAATTTATTTTGACCGGGTCATTTTATTTTATGTTATTTCTATTTTAAATTGTCATTTACTGTTCTTATCAATAAATAAATCAGCTATGTTTTCTAAATAATCTTCTGGGTAAAAAGCCTGTGTATTAGTCAAAATTATGACTGAAACATTATCTTTTGGATAAATATGCATTCCCGAATTAAAGCCTAAAGATGCTACAATTGGATTCTCTAATCTTGAAGATGTATAAAAACCAATTGAATAACCGTTAAAAATATTGTTCATCCCTTGTTGTTTTTTATTATTGAGAATCATTGGATTCCAAAGTGTTTTAAGGCTTTCTTCTTCTTTAATTAATTGATGGTTTTGCAATGCAATTATCCATTGTGCGATCTCTGTTGCAGTTGAATAAATTCCCGCTGAGGTTCTTAAATTCTCAGGAACGACTTCATACGTATCAATTATATCAGTATTTCTAAAACTTTTATATGATTTTGTCGGTTTATTAAATACATTATAATAATCAGCGAATCCGGCTTTAATTGAGTTCTTCATTTCAGCCTTTTCAAATTCATTTTCTATAAGATACTTTTCAAATGATTTTCCGCTTATCTTTTCAATGATCATTACAAGCAAAATATAATTTGTCTGATTATAATCAAACCGCTCACCAGGTTTGAAAACAACAGGCAACTCTTTTATTTTCTTTAAATATTTTGAGTTATTTTGAGTTAATATATTTTCTTCTGAATCCCAAACACCCGGAATTCCTGAAGTGTGCATTGCTAATTGTTTTATAGTAATGTTTTTCCAGTTATTTGGCAAATCATCTAAATATTTAGCAATTGGATCTTCTAAATTTAGTTCTCCATTTTCTACTAATTGCATCAATGCAACTCCTGTAAATGCTTTGGTCATAGCGTTAATACTAAAAACCGTTTCACTATCTACTAAAACCGAATCCTGAATATTAGCCAAACCGTAATTCAGCGTTTTAACAATCTTGTTGTCTTTAACAACCGCTAATTGCAAACCAATAATGTTGTTTTTTTGGATCATTTCTTTTATCACATTATCAACTTTTTCGACTTGCGGATAAATAGCATTTGTGATCATAACAATGGCAAACAAAATCATAATTTTCTTTAATTTTTTTCTCATAGTTTCTATTGTTTCGGAATTATTTTTTACTTAAAAAGCAGTTCTTATTTTAGTTCTTTCCCCAGAAATAAAAGTAATAGCAGAATAATTTTTATCATATTTTATATTTTAAGCGAATATAATCAGCAGGCAAATTCTCTATTTTGTGCGCAATTGAAAAGGTAGTTTTAGCATATAAATAATATGTTTCAAATGATTTTTTCATTCGTATGCTCAAATGGCATTTTTAGAAGCAAAAACTAATTATTTATACTTGAGAACTATGCTTGCTTCTATATTTTATTATCTTGCCCTCAATTAAATTACATGAATTTTATCAAAAAAAATGATTTAAAAAGAGTAGCGCTTCATTTCTTATATTGGATTTTCTTTTTATTCTTTTACATTTCGAATAAATCTGATAATGAAGGATATTACGAATTTACTTTTGTCTATTGCTGGAAAATTGTAGCACAGGCAACATTTGGATACGGCTTGATTTACTGGATTATTCCGGAAACACTAAATAAAAAAAGATATTTACTTTTTTTGTTCTCAGCATTAGGTTGGTTTTATCTGATTTTTACCATTTTAATGAATTTAAAGTATTTTTATCTTGAGCCAAAATTTCCTGGTTTTTTCGATGATTGGCTTGGACATAAAATGACGGTTCCGGAAAGACTGACCTCATTTAAATTAATACTGAGGGAATTCTCTTTCCTTACTTATCCGGTTATTATTTTAGGTTTTATTAGTTTTAACAGAAAGCAACAGCGTCTTTTAAAATTGGAAGAAGAAAAAAAATCAATGGAACTAAAGGTTTTAAAGAACCAGTTAAATCCTCATTTTCTTTTTAATACTTTAAATAATTTATACACTTTAACTTTAAAAAAAGACGATAAAGCGCCTGAAGTGATTGCAAAATTATCTGAAATTTTAGACTTCGTTTTATACCGTTGCAACGAAGATTATGTTTCTATCGAAAAAGAAATTGCACTTATCGAGAATTATATTGCCTTAGAGAAACTTCGCTACAACGAAAACAGATTGGATATTTTGTTTACGAAAGATATTCAGCAAAGCAATAAAATTTCTCCTTTAATTATATTGACTTTTATAGAAAATGCTTTTAAACATGGCGTAGTTAATGAAACCGAAAAAGCAATTATCCGGTTGAATTTAGAAAGCAAAAAACAGCAAATTATTTTTAGTATTGAAAATACGAAGCCTCAAAATGAATTGGCCGGAATTTCAGACAAATCAAAAATTGGTTTAGAGAATGTTCGAAAGCAATTAGATTTGCTTTATCCTAAAAAGCATCAATTAGAAATCGAAGAAACGCAGACTAACTATACCGTTAAACTTTACCTTACTATTTAAATTATCTATCTAATCTTATGAAAAAACATTTTTTACTTAATCTCTTTTTCTTTTGTTCTTTTATTTCGGCAAATAGCCAATCTAAAACGATAGATACTTTGGTGGATGTTGGAAATCATAAATTGCATTTTAAAATTGTAAAAGGTACCGGAATTCCAATACTTTTTGATTCTGGTGGAGGAAATGACGGATCAGCCTGGAAATCAATTCTTGATAAAACTTCCAACATAACAAATGCAACTCTTATTACTTATGATCGTGCCGGTTTTGGAACAAGTACAATTGATACTTTACAAACTGACGAATCTAAACACGGTATTATAAGCAGCATTGAAGATTTAGAAATTGGTCTGAAGAAATTGGGTTATGATAAAGAAATTATTTTGGTTTCACATTCATATGGAGGTTATCTTTCGGCACTTTATTCTTCCAGACATCCTAAATTAGTAAAAGGCGTTGTACTTATTGATGTTAATCATAATTACTATGAAGATGGATACATCGAAAAAGTAGTTGCTACACAAGATAAACTTATTCCACAATGGAAGATAAATAATAAAGGTACTTATTATATGGCGGCAACTATTATTGAAACGGTCAGGATAATGAGCAAAATTTCAATTCCAAAAAACATTCCGGTTGTTGATTTTGTAAACGGAATTCCTTTCTTAAAAACAAATGACGAAATTGAACGATGGAAAGAATGCCATAGAAAATATGCAGCTAATAACGCAAATGTTACAGGAATTACAGCCAATGATTGCGGGCATGGGATTTGGATAGGAAATCCGCCTTTAGTAATTAATTCAATTGCAAAATTATATGCAAATAGTTCTAAACAAAAAGCTGAAATTTTAGAGCGTGCTTTACAATATGCTATAACGGCTTGCAACGAAGAAAGAGCTGAGGTTTTGGCTTTTAATAATTCTGACGATGATTTGAATACCTGGGGATATCAATTATTAAGGAAAAATGAAAACCTAAAGGCAGCAGAAGTTTTTAGACTTAACATGATACTTAATCCCACAAATGCAAATACATATGACAGTTATGGAGAAGCGCTTTTAAAGACAGATCAAAAAGAAGAAGCTATTAAAATGTATAAAAAATCGATCGAACTAAATCCTGAAAATAAAAATGCCAAAGAAGTTTTAGAAAGAATAACAAAAGACAACTCAAAACATTTAAATTAGATTTTTATAAATTTCATAACATTTATTCTTTTTTGAATGAAATACAAATGCATTATCGTTGATGACGAACCTTTGGCGAGAGAATTAATTGCTTCTCATTTGGTTAATTTTGAAAGTTTCGAACTAATCGATTCGTTCGAAAATGCACTAAAAGCGTATACTTTTTTGGAAACAAATACGGTTGATTTGATTTTTTTAGATATCGAAATGCCTTTGCTGAAAGGAAATGATTTTTTGAAAAAATTAAAAAACCCGCCTAAAGTAATTTTTACAACCGCTTACAGAGAATATGCAATAGAAGGTTATGAACTTAACGTTATTGATTACCTTTTAAAACCCATTACGTTTGATCGTTTTTTTGTTTCGATAGAAAAATTCAGGCAATTACAAACTCCGCAAAAGGAATCAAAACCTGTTAACGAAAACCATATTTTTGTCACCAGCGGAAGTAAAAACATCAAAATTGTATTTGATGAAATTTTATATATCGAAAGCCTGAAAGATTACATTACGATTCATCTCGAAAACGGAAAATCGCATCATATCAAACAAAATATTTCTGTTTTTGAAAAACTATTAGATTCTAATTTTGTTAGAATTCATCGTTCTTTCATTATTCAAACCAAAAAATTAACGGCTTATTCTAAAAATGAAGTTGAAATAAATTCAATTGAAATTCCAATCGGAAATAGTTATAAAGAAAACTGGTTAAATCATTTAGACAATAAAATTCTACAATAAAAGAATCCGAATCTTAATATAAGATTCGGATTTTGCTTTTCGAAGATCTTCAACCTGAAACCAAAAACGTTTTAAACTTGAACTATGATTAAGGCTGAAACTTCAACGGCAAATGAACTACTTTTTTAGTTTCAAAAAACTCATCTTTAAAATAATCTGCTAAATCGTATAATGTTGCTTTTGGAAAAGCAGCCAATTCTTCGGTTAAATCACCACCTTTAAGATATAAAATTCCGTTTTTCAGCGTATGCTTATGCTGTTTTTTGATTTTATCTTTAATCCAGGAAACAAAATCAGGCATATTAGTTACGGCACGGCTCACGATAAAATCAAAATCTCCTTTTACCAATTCAGCACGTTTTTGTTCTGCTTTTACATTTTTTAATTCTAAGGCATCTACAACTCCCTGAACTACTTTTATTTTTTTCGCAATTACATCAATTAGATAAAAACGGGTTTCCGGAAAAAGAATAGCTAAAGGAATTCCGGGGAAACCTCCTCCGGTTCCTACATCAAGAACAGTTGCTCCGGGTTCAAACTTCATGATTTTTGCAATTCCAAGCGAGTGCAAAATGTGTTTTGTATACAATGCATCAATATCTTTGCGTGAAATAACATTGATTTTTTCATTCCAATCGTGATATAAAAAATCTAATTTTTGAAATTGTTCGATTTGAATGTCGGTCAAATCAGGAAAATATTTCAGAATCTCATCCATTGCTCTAATTTTTTAACAAAAGTACTACTTTACGATTGAAATATTTAACTCAATTTTGCAAATTGAAAATTTATAATAATTACCTTTGAAAACTATTTAAATTAATTATGAATAACACTGCACCTACATTTGCAAGGCAAGACAATCTGAAGTTTTTCAGAACACTTAACTCTCGGGTAAACAATTATTTCAGAGAAAATAATATTCAGAAAACCGGAAACTGGAAGTTACACCTTAAAGCTGTTATTCTATTTGCCGTTTTCCTTACACCTTATTTTTTAATTCTTACGCTTGATATGCCTTTTTGGGTTATGATGCTTTTATCAATCGTCATTGGTATTGGTATGGCGGGAGTTGGAATGAATGTAATGCACGACGGGAATCACGGATCGTATTCAAACAAAAACTGGATCAACAAATTCATGGGCGGAACTATTTATGTTTTGGCCGGAAATGTTTATAACTGGCAAGTACAACACAATGTATTGCACCATACTTATACCAATATTCCCGGACACGATGAAGATCTTGATGCAGGAAGAATTATTCGTTTTACAAAAGATGCAAAATGGCATAGTTTTCACCGTTTTCAGCATTACTATTCTGTTTTCTTATACGGATTACTGACTTTCAATTGGGCTATTACGACTGATTTTAAGCAAATGAGAAATTATCTTAAGAGAAAATTATCTTACGGAGAACCAAAAAACCCAAAAATTCTTTGGACAACATTGATTATCACAAAAGTAATCTATGTTTCTATCTGGATTGTACTGCCTCTTGTAATTGGAATTACATGGTGGAAAGTTTTAATTGGATTTTTCATTATGCATTACACAGCGGGATTAATTTTAAGTGTTGTTTTTCAGTTGGCACATGTTGTTGAAGAAACTACTAATCCTTCTCCAAACGAATTAGGCGAAATGGATAATACATGGGCAATTCACCAATTGTTTACTACAACTAACTTCGCACCAAAAAATGCAATCGTTAACTGGTACACAGGCGGATTGAACCACCAAATAGAACACCATATTTTCCCGAATATCAGTCATATTCACTACGGTAAAATTGCAAAAATCGTAAAAGAAACTGCAAGAGAATGCAACTTACCATATTATGAATACAAAACAATGACAAGTGCTGTAATTGCTCACTTTAAGCATTTACGTGAACTGGGAATGAAACCTGAACTGGCATAAAAATCAAAAATCTATTAATAATTAACCTTCCTTAATTGAGTTGAAATTAAGGACATTCAAAATTTTTATAATGAATCATATTCTTTCAGACAGAATCAACAACTTAGCGACATCACAAACTTTAGCAATGGCTGCTTTAGCACGCGAATTAAAATCGCAGGGAAAAGACATTATCAGTTTAAGTTTAGGTGAACCTGACTTTAATACTCCGGATTTTATTAAAGAAGCTGTTAAAAAAGCAGTTGATGAAAATTACAGCACCTATTCTCCGGTAGAAGGTTATTTAGAATTGAGAGAAGCAATTTGCAGAAAATTCAAAAGAGACAATGATTTAGATTACAAACCAACCCAAATTGTAGTTTCGACAGGAGCAAAACAATCTTTATACAACATTGCACAAGTAATGTTAAACGATGGTGACGAAGTTATCTTGCCGGCGCCTTACTGGGTTTCTTATTTCGAAATTGTAAAACTTTCAGGCGGAGTTCCGGTAGAAGTTCCAACATCTGTAGATACTGATTTCAAAATTACACCAGAACAATTAGAAGCTGCTATCACACCAAAAACAAAAATGATGTGGTTCAGTTCTCCTTGTAACCCATCCGGATCTGTATACAGCAGAGAAGAATTAACAGCTCTTGCAAAAGTTTTAGAAAAACACCCTAATATATATGTAGTTGCAGATGAGATTTATGAGCACATCAATTTCTCAGGAACTTTCTGCAGCATCGGTTCAATTCCTGGAATGTTCGAAAGAACAATTACTGTAAACGGAGTTGCAAAAGCATTTGCGATGACAGGTTACAGAATTGGTTACATCGGAGCTCCGGAATTTATCGCAAAAGCGTGTACAAAAATTCAGGGACAAGTAACTTCAGGAGCAAACTCTGTGGCACAACGCGCTACTATTACTGCTGTTGATGCTGACCCAAGCGTATTAAACCACATGGTTCAGGCTTTCCACCAACGCAGAGATTTAGTTGTTGGATTATTAAAAGAAATTCCAGGCGTAAAAATCAACGTTCCGGAAGGAGCATTTTACGTTTTCCCAGACGTTTCTTCTTTCTTCGGAAAAACATTAAGAGGAACCGAAATCAAAGATGCAAACGACGTTTCGATGTATCTTTTGGCAGAAGCTAACGTTGCAACAGTAACAGGAGATGCTTTTGGAAATCCAAACTGTATTCGTTTCTCTTACGCAACAAGCGACGATTTATTAAAAGAAGCTTTACGCAGAATCAAAGAAGCTTTGGCTCTGTAATTAAAATAAATTATTAAAACGACTTAAGGTTTAAAGTTTCATCACTTTTTACTTTAAGCCGTTTTTTTATGCAGTTATTTTGGGCGTGTCCCGCCGCGGCGGGTCGGGCTATTCGCTGCAAGTCCTCGCACTTCCTTCGTCAGGCTGTGGGCTTTTCGCTACTATCCCTCACGCAAACTTTAAAACGAGAAAATTTCGTCAATTAAGCAATCAAATAATTCGTGAAAATTTGTGTAATTCGTGGCGAACAAAAAAAATCCTTTCAAAATTCCCATTCCACAATTTTATAAATCCGTCCTGTAATTCTATAATACATAAGGCTTTATAAAATCCCAACTTTGTATTATACATTAATTAAAAATTATTATTATGATACATACAGATGAAACCACGAAAGAAGCAGTTAGTACATTAAATGGATTAATTTCTATTTTGGAAGATGGAAAACTTGGTTACACAAATGCAGCAGAACATGTAGATAATCATGCAATCAAAGCAGAATTTCTAGATTATGCACGTGAAAGAGCTTTATTTATTGTTGAATTGCAAGACGAAATCAACAAACTTGGAAAATCAACAGATACTTCAGGAGGCGGACCATTAGGTGCTTTACACCGTGCATGGATTGATATTAAATCATCTTTTACAAGTGGTGATACAGAAGCTATCGTTAATGCCTGCGTAACAGGAGAAGAAGCTGCAGTTGAAAAATACAAAATGGCTTTAGAGAAAAATGAACTTAACGGAGGTCAAACTGCAATTGTTTCAAAACAATTAAACAGTATTCAATCTACTTTAGATAGAATTAAAATGAAAGCAAACTAATAATTGTTTGATGTTTTTATTTTGGGAAAACTACTTGGTTTAAGGACTAAGTAGTTTTTTTTATTTTGTCAAAGATGAAAATTAATATTATTTTCGTCGCAACCATTTAACGAGATAAAAACTATATTACATGACACTAACTTTACGTAACTTTTTCATTTCCTTTCTTTTTATAATTTTCTTCGCTAGTCTTAAAGCACAGCCAAGAGTTGGTCAATCAATCAAAGCATCAATAGGTTTTGCAAGCAGTAGTTCCTATTATATCGAAGATTATGGCAATCAGGATGAAATTGACGTTATGGGAGGCGGTCTTTATTTACAGGGAGAATATATTTTAGGAGTAACCTCCTGGTTTGGTGTCAGACCATATGCCGGAGCTGTTTTTACATCCGTTGATAAAAATCTAAAAGTAGAAAACCAACCTCAATATAAAGTAACAACAAATGCTTTTTTAGTTGGAGGAAAAGTTCGTATTTGTGCACCAATTCCTTGGGTAGCACCTTTTATTGAGGGCGGTGTTGGAGCTTCAATAGGCAAATTTGAAACTTTTACACCAGCAGTTAATTTTAATAAGAGTGATGTATTGCTTCATATACCGTTTAGTATTGGATTAGCCGTAGGACGAAAAAACAATTTAGAACTTGCTATTTCCGGTTACTTCCATCCGGCAGCAAAACAATCAACAGGAATATTCGCTGTAGGATATACTTTTCCTATCGATTAATTTAAAAATTTACAATTTCCTTTATCATCATTCCATATAAGTTAACTATTTCAAAAAAAGTCACTTCAGCATTAGCAAACTCGAAATATTTATAAGAACTTTGCAAACTTTTTTCCGTGAATACCACAAAAACCTAAAGTTTTAAAAATGAAGAAGAAAATTGAAATATTAGCTCCTGCTAAAGATTTAATTGGAGGAATGGCCGCCATCAATAGTGGCGCCGATGCAGTTTATATTGGTGCACCACAATTTGGCGCAAGATCAAATGCCAACAATTCTATTGAAGATGTTGCTGCTTTGGTACAATATGCACATTTATTTAATGCTCAGGTTTTTGTAGTAATGAATACCATTTTGTACGACAACGAACTCGAAACATGTCGCAAAATGATCTGGGAATTATACGATATTGGTGTTGATGCCCTGATTATTCAGGATATGGCGATTATGGAAATGGACTTACCTCCTATCGTACTTCACGCCAGCACTCAAGCCAATAATCGTGATGCCGATAAAATCAAATTCCTTAAAGATGCCGGAATCAAACGTGTGGTTTTGGCCCGCGAATTAAATCTGCATCAAATTAAAACAATCTACGACCATGCTGATGTTGAGTTAGAATTTTTCGTAACCGGAGCTTTATGTGTTTCGTTCAGCGGAAACTGTTATATGAGTGTGGCAAACGGAGAACGCAGCGCCAATCGTGGTTCTTGCGCTCAAAACTGCCGTTTACCCTATAACTTAATCGACGGAAACGGAGAAACTTTAATTAAAAACAGCCATTTACTTTCGATTAAAGATTTAGATATTTCAGAGCAAATTCCGAATTTGATCGAAGCCGGAATTGTTTCTTTTAAAATCGAAGGAAGATTAAAAGATGTGGTTTATGTAAAAAATAACGTCTCTTACTTACGCCAAAAATTAGACAGCTATTTAGAAGGAGCAGGAAGCGAAAAATACATGAAAGCTTCTTCTGGAACTTGTACCTATACTTTCGATTCTTCTTTAAGCAGAACTTTTAACCGCGGTTATACTGACTATTTCGTAAACGAAAGACACAGCTCTATTGGTTCTTGGGAAAGCCCAAAATCAAAAGGACAATATATTGGTAAATTAATCCGAACTGTTGGAAACGCTTACGAAATCGAAAATGGTGAATTCCTAAACAACGGCGACGGACTTTGCTTCATCAACGAAAACAATGAAGCCGACGGTATTTATGTTAACAAAGCCGAAAACGGTAAAATTTATCCAAACGTTTTAAAAGAAATAAAAGACGGAACTTTCATCTACAGAAATAACGACGCTGCTTTCATCAAAATCGTAGAAAGAGAAGACAGTGCCGTTCGAAAAATCAGCACTACTTTATTGCTTACAGAAAACGAAAACGGTTTTGAATTAATCGCAACCGATGAAGACGGATACGTAAGCATTGTAAATTTAGAACACTCAAAAGAGCAGACTAAAACTGGCGAATCTATAGAAGAAAACATTAAAACACAATTGGCCAAAACAGGTTTTACACCTTATAAAGCTGATGAAATTAATATAATGTTCACTCAAAACTGGTTCCTTCCTATTTCTAAAATCAACGAAATGAGAAGAACCGTTTACGATCAATTAACTGAGATTCGTTTGGCAAATTACAAACGTGAAGAACATCAAATCGTAAAAACTTCGCATCCATATCCTGAAACGAAACTAGATTTCATGTACAACGTTTCGAACAAAACGGCTCGTAAATTTTACGAACGCCATGGCGTTACCGAAATCGAAAAAGCATTCGAATTACAATGGGATCCGGGAAAATCTCGTGTAATGACAACCAAATATTGCATTAAATACGAATTAAAAAAATGTCCGATACACCAAAAAGACATAGTAGGTGTTAAAGTAAAAGAACCATTAGTACTAAAACAAGGTGAGCTTGAATACAAACTAAAATTCAACTGCAAACCCTGCGAAATGGAAATCTGGGAAAAAGACGCCGAATTTGAAATTGAGGAAGATCATTTTCATTAATAGCTTAACCGCAAAGTTCGCAAAGAATTACGCAAGGTTCGCAAAGATTTATTTTAAAATCTTTGCGAACCTTTTTATTTTGGGCGTGTCCGCCGCGGAGGATCGGGCTATCCGCTGCAAGTCCTCGCACTTCTTTCGTCAGGCTGTGGGCTTTCCACTTCTATCCCCCACGCAAACGTGTAAACAAGAACTTTTTATATTTATAATACGCTTAATATTCCACAATCTTGTCATTTCGACGAAGGAGAAATCACACTAGATATTAACATCAAGTACTTGCTCTCTTAATGTGATTTCTCCTTCGTCGAAATGACATACTAAACGAAAACATTATTATAAAAATGATTGCCATAGCCCCGATAGAAGTGAAAATCCTTTTGTGGCGGGGTTCGCCACAAAAGATTGTAACGGATAGCGGGATTAGCTCCTGAAAAAAATGATTTTATCTAGAAATCGAAATGACAAACTACATGGTTACATTATTTAAAAATCAAGATAAATCTGCAAAATCTGCGTGAAAGTCTTTGCGCTCTTGGCGTAATCCTTTGCGAACTTTGCGGTTAAATATAGATACACTACAGTACACCTCTACATAAAGACATGTAAATAGAACTTTGCGGTTAAAAGCATTTTTCCTTACTTTTACTATTCCAAAATTTCAAACATCCCCTATGAAAATACTACTCCTCGGTTCTGGCGAATTAGGCAAAGAATTTGTCATTGCCGCACAACGAATCGGACAAACCATAATTGCTGTTGACAGTTACGAAAATGCACCCGCAATGCAAGTCGCACACGGCTTTGAAGTTATCAATATGCTTGATGGCGAAGCACTTGACCGAATCGTAGCCAAACACAAACCAGATTTTATAGTTCCTGAAATTGAAGCCATTCGCACGGAACGTTTTTACGATTATGAAAAGCAAGGAATCACCGTTGTTCCTTCTGCGAAAGCGGCCAACTTTACTATGAATCGTAAAGCCATTCGTGATTTAGCTTCGAAAGAACTGGGTTTAAAAACAGCCAAATATCAATACGCAACATCGGCAGAAGAACTGCAAAAAGCCGTTCAGGAAGTTGGAATTCCATGTGTGGTAAAACCTTTAATGTCTTCTTCCGGAAAAGGACAATCGACTATAAAAACCGAAAGTGATATCGAAAAAGCGTGGCAATATGCCGTTGCAGGTTCTCGTGGTGATGTTATCGAAGTAATTGTAGAAGCTTTTGTAAACTTCAATTCAGAAATTACGCTTTTAACGATTACGCAAAATGGTAATCCAACGCTTTTTTGCGCTCCAGTTGGCCACAGACAAGAACGCGGCGATTATCAGGAAAGCTGGCAGCCTGCTTTAGTTTCAGAAAGAGACTTGTACGAAGCGCAGGATATGGCAGAAAAAATTACCGAAGCGCTTGGTGGCGCGGGACTTTTTGGTGTTGAATTTTTTCTAACAAATGAAGGTGTCTATTTCTCTGAACTATCCCCTCGCCCACACGATACCGGAATGGTAACTTTAGCCGGAACGCAAAATTTCAACGAATTCGAATTGCATTTACGTGCAATTTTAAGCTTGCCAATTTTCGAAATCACATTAGAAAAAGCCGGCGCAAGTGCCGTAATTTTAGCTTCGGAAGATTCCGCAAATCCAACTTTTACAGGAATCGAAAAAGTGGCTGCTTTACCAAAAACTGATTTCAGAATCTTTGGAAAACCAACTTCAAGACCTTATCGCCGAATGGGAGTTGTTTTAAGCCATGATTCATTGGCAACTCCAATTGATGAGGTAATCGAAAGAGCAAAATCAACCGCAACATTAATAAAAGTACATTCATAAATGGAGTTAATTCTTGAAAATATCGCCAAACACGTTTCTTTAACACCCGAAGAACAGGCTCATTTCTTATCCAAATTAGAAACAAACACCTACAAAACCAAAACCATTTTATTAAATGCCGGCGAAGTTTGTAAACATTCATATTTCGTAAATTCGGGAATCTTAAGAAGCTTCAATATTAATGATAATATCGTCGAACATGTTTTATCATTTGCTTGTCAAGGCTGGTGGATGAGCGATATGTATAGTTTTTTTTCGCAAAAACCGGGACAGCTTTTTATAGAAGTTTTAGAAGACGCAGAAGTAGTTTCGTTATCTAAAGAAAATCAGGAACAATTGTATCATGATATTCCAAAATTAGAGCGCTTTTTCAGGATTTTAATTGAGAATTCATTAGTCGCTAATCAACAACGATTAATGGATAACTTAAGTTTACCGGCAGAAGAACGCTTTGAAAAATTTACGACGAAATACGGAAATCTGGTTCATAAAGTACCTCAAAAACAAATCGCTTCTTTCATTGGCGTAACGCCGGAATTTTTTAGCAAAATGAAAGCAAGGCTTTTAAAAAAATAAGATTTTCCGCCACGAATTCACGAATTATTTTTTGACAATCTTTGTGAATAAAATTCGTGAATCCGTGGCGGAAAAAAAATTAAAATTGCTCAACCTCTGTAGAATGTTTCATAGCTGTTATGGTTGATTTTCCGATCATAACGGTATTTTGAACTGCATCAAAATAAGAAGTTCCAACAAAAGCCTGATGTTTTACAGCTCGGAAACCGTTTTTCTGTAAAGCGAATTCTCTTTCCTGCAATTCAGAATATCCCGCCATTCCGCGCTCTTTGTAGGCTTTAGACAATTCAAACATACTTGTATTTAAAGCATGGAATCCTGCCAGAGTAATAAATTGGAATTTATAACCCATTTTAGCCAAGTCTTCTCTAAACGTTTCCATTTCGGCAACTGATAATTTTGCAGCCCAGTTAAAAGAAGGCGAACAATTATAAGCCAGCATTTTATCTGGAAATTCTTTTTTCATGGCATCGGCAAACTTTTTAGCATAAACTAAATCGGGATTACTAGTTTCCATCCAAATCAAATCGGCATAAGGTGCATAACTCAAACCTCTTGCAATTCCCTGGTCAATTCCGTTTTTTACATAGAAGAAACCTTCAGCAGTTTTTTCTCCGGTTATAAATTTTGCGTCTCTCGGATCTGCATCGCTGGTTAATAAATTAGCTGCATCTGCATCCGTTCTTGCAACAATTAAAGTTGAAACGCCCATAACATCCGAAGCCAAACGCGCTGCAATCAGTTTATTAATTGCTTCTTGGGTTGGAACTAAAACTTTACCGCCCAAATGCCCGCACTTTTTAGCAGAACTCAATTGATCTTCAAAATGAACTCCGGATGCTCCGGCTTCAATCATAGATTTCATTAATTCGAAAGCATTTAGGTTTCCGCCAAAACCGGCTTCGGCATCAGCCACAATGGGAACCAGATAATCTTTTTTATCTTCAACTCTGTTTACGGTCTGAATCTGATCAGCGCGCAACAAAGCATTATTTATTTTTTTAACCACCATTGGCACACTATTTACCGGATAAAGCGATTGGTCCGGGTACATTTCTCCAGCCAAATTTGCATCGGCCGCCACCTGCCAGCCACTCAAATAAATCGCTTCTAAACCAGCGTCGACTTCCTGAATCGCCTGATTTCCAGTTAACGCGCCCAAACCAGCAACATAATCCTGATTTTTTAACTTTTTCCATAATTTTTGAGCTCCCATTTTGGCAATAGAATGCTCAATTTGATATGAACCCTGAAGTGTAACTACTTCTGTAGCGGTATAAGGGCGTTCAACGCCTTTCCATCTTGGGTTCGTGATCCAATCGTTAATCAATTCCTGAATTCTGTCTTCTGTTGTTTTCATAAATAGTTTAAGTTAAAGTGGTTAGTAAGTAAATAGTTTTCAGTCTCAGTTTTCAGTTTTCAACTAAGACTCTAAATTTTATTCTTTGAGTTTAATTTTTAAACACATAGAGACATAGTTTTTCTTTGTGGTTAAAGGCATTTCATTTGTTTTAAACAAACATAGCTATGTGTTAAAAACTAGTTTTTTTTATAAACTTTTTTCATTGAAACTTAAACCTATGTCTCTATGTGTTTAAAAAAGTATTCTAATTTCATCTGCCTAATCTGCATGAAAAATATTTTTTAATTTTTAATTCTTTATAAATATTTGTAACACGGAATAGTTAGGAAATCAACGAAATCTTGATTTACAACCAGTCTTTCCAATACTTTTTCAGCCAAAGGAAATTGACGTTTTTCGTGATTTTCTTCGCCTAATTCGTCTTTTATTTTTTTGAATTCATCCAGAGCCAATTCATGATAATAAGCCAAATCTAATTTTCGTCCATTATCCAAAACCACTTTGTTTTGGAGCCATTGCCACAATTGCGATCTCGAAATTTCGGCAGTTGCTGCGTCTTCCATCAAATTGTGCAGTGCTGCTGCACCTTGTCCGTTTAGCCAGGAAGCCAAATACAAAACGCCAACATTGATGTTTTTTCGAACGCCGTTTTCTGTAATGATTCCAATTGGTGGTTCAATCAAATCTGCTTCTGTAATTTTGCGGTGTTCTCTTTTTATATGAATCTGATTTGGAGTCGGCATTCCTTTATCAAAGATTTCTTTTGCTATTGAAACCAAATCCGGATGCGCCACCCAGGTTCCGTCATGACCGTTTCGAACTTCTCGTTCTTTGTCGGTTTTTACTTTTGCGAAAGCAACAGCATTGGCTTCTTCATTATTTTTTATCGGAATCTGCGCTGCCATTCCGCCAATGGCGTGAATTCCTCTTTTATGACATCTTTGAATTACTAAATTTGAATACGCATTCATAAAAGGCGAAGTCATGTTTACCTGATCGCGATCCGGAACAATGAACTTTGGATTTTTTCGGAACTTTTTAATGTATGAGAAAATATAATCCCAGCGTCCGCAATTCAGGCCCACAATATGTTCTTTTAATTCATAAATAATTTCATCTAACTGAAAACTGGCTGTTATCGTTTCAATTAAAACCGTCACTTTTATTGTTCCTCGTTTCAGTTTCAAATAATCTTCGGTAAAATCAATTACATTATTCCACCAACGCGCTTCCAGATAATGTTCCAATTTCGGAATGTAGAAATACGGCCCTGAATTGTTTTCTAAAAGCTTTTTATGATTATGAAAAACATACAACCCAAAATCTACCAACGAACCGGAAACCGGATTTCCTTCAACTGAAAAATGTTTCTCTGTCAAATGCAATCCTCTTGGGCGAACAATTAAACTTGCAATTTTTTCGTTCAACTGATAACTTTTGTTTTTTGCTTCATCTGTGTATGAAATTGTTTTGTTTACAGCATCAATCAGATTCATTTGCCCATCCATCAAATTTTGCCAGGTTGGCGAAGTACTATCCTCAAAATCAGCCATGAAAGTTTTTGCACCAGAATTCAATGCATTGATTATCATTTTGCGATCTACCGGTCCGGTAATTTCTACTCGGCGATCTAATAAATCTTTCGGGATTTCTTCTGCTGTCCAATTACTTTCTCTGACATTTTTTGTTTCTAAAGGAAAAGCTGGCATCACTCCCTGATCAAACATGACTTGTTTTTGATCACGTTGTAACAATAATAGTTTTCGTTGCGATTCGAATTTTCGATGCAAATCGCCTATAAAAACAATTGCCTCTTCTGTCCAGATAGTTGGATAAGAAAGCTTCTTTTCGGCTAAAAACTCAATGGCCGTTTCTGTAATTTCTAATTGGTTTTTCATAGCAGTTGATTTATCTGTTTGAACAATTTTTAATAGTAGATTGATTTTCAATACTTTCTATAGCACAATATTAGAAAAAAGTTTTTTACAAAACAAGCGAACGTTCGCTAATATTAAAAATACTTTTTTGGCGATTGTTTTTTATTTGGCTATATTTGAAACATGGATATCGAAAAAGACTATATAAAGCTGATATTTGGACTCAAACTAAAACAAGTTCGAACTCAAAAAAATCTTTCTCTTTTTGGCTTAGCCAAATTGACAAATCTTTCAAAATCGTATTTAAACGAAATTGAAAAGGGAAAAAAATATCCAAAAGCAGACAAAATTTTGCTTTTATGTAAACATTTGGATGTCTCTTACGACCAAATGGTATCCCTAAAACTCGATAACAACCTCGCTCCGATTGGTGAAATTTTAAAATCAGGCATTTTAAAAGAAATCCCGCTGGAACTTTTTGGAATTCAGGAAGCTGATTTAATTGATATTATTGCCAATGCTCCGGCAAAAGTCAATGCGTTTATTAGTACGATTATCGAAATTGCACAACATTATAATTTAAGTCGGGAAAGTTTCTTTCTTGCCGCTTTAAGATCTTATCAGGAAGCGCACAGTAATTATTTTGAAGATTTAGAAGAAAAAGTAATTGCATTTTCGAAATCCTTCCAAATTAATTTAGATTCTAAAATTACTATTGAAGAATTAGAAGCAATTCTCAAGGAAGAATTCGAATATACCATTAAAGAAATCGCCTTTACAGATCAGGAAGCTTTAGAAGATCTGCGTTCTATTTATGTTCCGAAAAGCAAGACGTTGCTGCTTTCAACAGAGATCGACAATCCTCAAAAAGCTTTTATTTTAGCTAAAGAAATTGCCTATAATTATTTAAAAATCTCTGATCGTTTACTGACTTTCAGCTGGATTAAGTTCGAAAATTTTGATCAGGTTTTGCATAATTTTTACGCTTCTTATTTTGCCGGTGCTTTATTATTGCCAAGAAATTTGGTGGTTAATAAAATCAATAATTTTTTAAACAATGAAAATCCAAATCCGGAAGAATTTGTCGCTTTAATAGAAAGTTTTGAAGTTTCTCCGGAATCATTTTACCAAAGATTGACAAATTTATTGCCGAAAGATTTTCAGCTGAAAAATCTATTCTTTTTAAGAATGTCACATCCTATTGGCTCTGATATTTATCAGATTAAAAAAGAATTACACATTACCAATCAGCAAGAACCGCACGCAAACGAAACCAATGAACATTATTGCAGAAGATGGGTTTCGGTAAAAACCATAAATGAAGCTATAAGACAAAATAAGCCTCACTTTTTTGATGCCCAAATTTCGAGTTATGTTCATAGCGGAAATGAATATTTGGTTTTTTCATCGGCGACAAAAGATCCGTTTATAAAAGATAATATTCGCAGTATTTCTGTTGGAATCTTAATTAATCCAACCATGAAAAAGAAATTTAAATTCATCGAAGGAAAACCCCTCGTTAAGAGAATTGTTGGCGTTACCTGCGAAACCTGCGATGTAAAAAATTGCCTTGAAAGAGCTGCGCCACCAATTGCGTTAGAGAAAAAAAGACGTCATGATAATACGGATTTTGTTGTACAGCAGTTCATTAGCCAATATAGTTAGAATTTTAGATTGCAGAGTTTAGATTTTAGATTTTTCTCGATTTTGTCATCTCGACGAAGGAGAGATCACACTAGAAACTCCAATCCTATAATCGTCAATCTTTGTCGAGCCACTTGCTCAGAATGGATTAAAATCCATCCCTACAATATAATTCGTTCCTCTGGAACTTTTATACATATTGGAAATATGCATTTCTATGAAAATTAAATTTCTAGCATAGCCCCGATAGAAGTGAAAATCCTTTTGTGCCGGGGTTCGGCACAAAAGATTGAAACGGATAGCGGGACGTCACGTCTTTTGAAAACCAAAAATTTCTGCTTCAAAAAAGTTCAAAACTTTTCTTAATCTAGGTTAAGTGCGTTTTGATTACTACCGCCGTAAATTTGTACTATAAAAATAAAGAAACAATAGATCATGGAAAATATAGTATTACACAAAGCAGAAACAAGAGGAAACGCAAATCACGGATGGCTTAACGCTTATCACAGTTTTAGTTTTGCGAGCTGGTACAATCCTGATAGAATTCAGTTTGGGGCACTTCGTGTTTTGAACGATGACACAATTGCGGGCGGAATGGGTTTTGGAACGCATCCTCACGATAATATGGAAATCATTACGATTCCGTTAGAAGGTGATTTAGCACACAAAGACAGTATGGGAAATACTGAAATTATCAAAAACGGTGATATTCAGGTGATGAGTGCCGGAACTGGAGTGCAGCACAGTGAGTTTAATCCGAATGCAGATCAGCAGACTAAATTATTGCAAATCTGGTTGTTTCCTAATAAAAGAAACGTTTCGCCTCGTTACCAACAAATTACTTTGGATGTTGCGGACAGACATAACAAACTATCTCAAATTTTATCGCCAAATGCGGATGATGAAGGCGTTTGGATTCATCAGGATGCCTGGTTTAATATGGGAAATTTTGATGCCGGAATTGCAACTGAATATAAAATTAAAAAAGAAGGAAACGGCGTTTATGCTTTCGTTTTAAAAGGAAATGTAACAATTAACGGTCAGGAATTAAATACTCGCGATGCTGTTGGGATTTCCGGAACTGACATTTTAAACATTAAGGCACATACCGATGCTGAATTTTTACTAATGGATATTCCGATGAACTATTAATTCAATAGTAATTTTTCAAACAACAAAAACAAAGCAAACTGGGAATCAAAAAGTTATTTCATTTTTATTTCTTAATCTAGGTTAAGTGCCAAATGAAGACTGTCGAAGTAACTTTGTCCTATCAAAATGAAATTAATATTTTAAAAAATAAAATTATGGCAACTACAAAATGGTCAATTGACCCAACTCACTCAGAAATTGGTTTTAAAGTTAAACACATGATGTTTACAAATGTTTCAGGAAAATTTGGAACTTACGACGCAACAATTACTACAGAAGGAAATGATTTTGAAAACGCAGCAATCGAATTCTCAGGCGATATCGCTTCTATCGATACAGCAAATGCAGACAGAGACGGTCACTTAAGAAGTGCAGATTTCTTTGATGCTGAAAACAATCCTAAATTAACTTTCAAAGGAACTTCATTCAAAAAAATTGATGACGGAGATTATGAATTAACTGGAGATTTAACGATTAAAGGTGTTTCTAAATCAGTAAAATTTCCTGTAGAATTTAGCGGAATCATGACTGATCCTTGGGGAAATACTAAAGTAGGTTTAAGTATTGAAGGAAAAATTAATCGTAAAGATTGGGGTTTAAACTGGAATTCTGCTCTTGAAACCGGTGGAGTTTTAGTTGGAGAAGAAGTTCGTTTAAACATTGAATTACAATTTGTAAAACAAGCTTAATACTTTATAATAGGTTTTAATTTGGTTGGTTGAAAAGCCTGCACTTTTTCGGAAGTGCAGGCTTTTTTTATAGCCACGAATTCACGAATTATTTTTCCAAACTTTATGTATAAAAAATTCGTGAATTCGTGGCTAAAAACTCATCGCAATGTATTTCTAAATTCAGTTGGAGAAAGTCCGGTTTGTTTTTTAAAGAGTCTGGAGAAATACGAGTAATCTTCGTAGCCTACTTTGTAAGCAATTTCATTTACCGCTAATTGTTTGTCGATTAACATTCGTTTTATTTCCAGAATTACCCGGTCCATAATTACTTCGGTTGCCGTTTTTTGTAGAATTTCATTACAGATTCTATTCAGGTGTTTCAATGTAATATTTAATTTTTCTGCGTAAAAAGATGGTAACTTTTCTTGTCTAAAATATTGCTCTAAAAGCGTTTCAAAGGTATTGATTTTGATATTGTATGAATGTGTCTGATGTGAATAAGTCTCGCTATATTTTCTGGAAATTTCGATATGAATACAATCCAGCAAATTCAGCATTTTATCTAATCGCTGCTTATGATTCTGACTGTTTTCCTGAATTAACAAATTAAAATAAGGCTGGATTTTTGGAATTTCTGTTTCTTCAAAAACCATTTCCGGCCGGTTATGAATGGAATGGTAAAAATTATAATCGTTGATTTTTTTCTGTCCGAAATACAAATTATAAAGTTCCTGCGAAAAGATAATCACAAAGCCTTCAATATCTTCAGACAAACTCCAATGATGCATTTGTCCGGGCTGCAATACAAATAAACTTCCTCTTTTTATTTCGAATTGGTCAAAATCAACCTCATGTTTTCCGGAACCATTTGTAAAAAAAACCATCAAATAGGAATCGTGCCGATGGGGTTCTTCGACAAAACTGTGGCTTTTTAAATGTTCTGCAAAAGTATTGACGTAAAAATCACGATGAATGTCATTGCAGCTAAAATTCTGAACACTATAAATTGGATATCTTTTCATACGTTTTTAGATTTTATATTGTAGATTTTAGACTTTAGATTTTTGGTATGGGAATTGGAATTTACTTATTGGAATTTACTTATTGGAATTTCATACAAAATGTCTTTATTGTGCTAATATTAGCGAAGATATAAAAAAGACTTTTATCTCACTCTGATTTACCTTTGTATAAATAAAAAACAACAAAGTCATGTCAAATTCATTAACTCATATTTTAAGCAACGAATGTCCGGTTTGTCATAAAGGAAAAGTTTTTAAAGACAACAATATTTTCCTAACTTTTGGTTTGCCAAAAATGAATGAATACTGCAGTCATTGTAATTATAAATTCCAGAAAGAACCTGGTTATTTCTTTGGTGCAATGTATGTAAACTACGGATTAACAGTCGCTCAGGGAATCGCAACGTATTGTATTGCACAGTATTTCTTTGAACAAAATTTCGATTTAAGAATTATTCCTATTATTGCAGTTGTCATTACTTTACTTACTTCTTTCAATCTTCGATTTTCAAGATTAGTGTGGATTTATATGTTTAAGGATTATACGAGCTAAAAAAAATGCTATTTTTGCCTTTCAATTGAAACTAATTTTCAATTCAAAAAAAACAAAAAAATAAATTAGACAAATGAAAGCATACGTATTTCCGGGTCAGGGCGCACAGTTTACAGGAATAGGCAAAGACTTATATGAAACATCGGCTTTAGCCAAAGAATTATTCGAAAAAGCCAATGAAATTTTAGGTTTTAGAATTACAGATATTATGTTCGAAGGTACTGCTGAAGAACTAAAAGAAACTAAAGTTACGCAACCTGCTGTTTTTTTACATTCAGTTATTTTAGCCAAAACTTTAGGCGAAGATTTTAAACCGGAAATGGTTGCAGGACATTCTTTAGGAGAATTTTCAGCATTGGTTGCCAACGGAGCTTTATCTTTTGAAGACGGACTTAAATTAGTTTCTCAACGTGCTCTTGCAATGCAAAAAGCTTGTGAAATCACTCCATCAACAATGGCTGCGGTTTTAGGTTTAGCCGATAATATTGTAGAAGAAGTTTGCGCTTCTATTGACGGAATTGTGGTTGCAGCAAATTACAATTGCCCTGGACAATTAGTAATTTCAGGAGAAACTTCTGCAGTTGAAAAAGCTTGTGAAGCGATGAAAGCTGCCGGAGCAAAACGCGCATTGATTTTACCAGTTGGAGGTGCTTTCCACTCGCCAATGATGGAACCGGCAAGAGAAGAATTAGCTGCTGCAATTGAAGCAACAACTTTCTCTACTCCTATTTGTCCGGTTTACCAAAACGTAACAGCAAATGCGGTTTCTGATGCAAACGAAATCAAAAAGAACTTAATTATACAATTGACCGCTCCGGTAAAATGGACACAATCTGTTCAGCAAATGATCGCTGACGGTGCTACTTTATTTACTGAAGTTGGCCCAGGGAAAGTGTTAGCTGGTTTGATTAATAAAATTGACAAAGAAGCGGTTACTGCTAATGCTTAAATTTTAAGTATTCAGTTTTCGGTCGCAGTTTTCAGTTTACTGACGAAGGTATAAATAAAAAATCCCAAATGATTATCATTTGGGATTTTTTATTGCGCGTCTCTACCTGAAAATTGCGACCGAAAACTGAAAACTATTTAAGAACGAACTTTCTGTTCCCATTTCCAGGCGCTTGCCATTGCTTCGTCAAGACTTAATTCTGCTTTCCAGCCTAAAACGTTGTTTGCTTTATCTGTATTTGCATACGCTTCGGTGATATCACCTTCGCGGCGTGGCATTATTTTGTATGGTAATTTTTTATCGCTTACTTTTTCGAAACTATGAATTACTTCCAGAACAGAACTTCCCGTTCCTGTTCCTAAATTAAAAGTTTCTACTTTTTGTGCATTCTTTTTATTCAATAAACGCTGTAAAGCAATTACGTGCGCTTTTGCCAAATCTACAACGTGAATATAATCACGAACTGCAGTTCCATCCGGCGTTGGATAATCATTTCCAAAAACTGATAATTCCTGACGCAATCCCATTCCGGTTTGTGTAATAAACGGAACTAAATTCTGCGGAACTCCTAAAGGCAATTCTCCAATTTCTGTGCTTGAATGCGCTCCAACCGGATTAAAATAACGCAATAAAATAGCGCTTATATTGGTTACTTTTGCTGTATCTGTAATGATTTCCTCGCCTATTTGCTTGGTATTTCCATAAGGAGACATTGCTGTCTGAACAGGTGCATCTTCTGTAATTGGCATTTTTTCGGCTTGACCGTAAACCGTACAAGACGAGCTGAAAATAAAACTTGCTTCCGGCTTTTCTTTTAGTTCCTGCAAAAGATAAACTAGAGTATTGATGTTATTTTCGTAATACAACAAAGGATTTTCGACACTTTCACCAACCGCTTTTGAAGCTGCAAAATGAATTACACCCGTAACATCATTGTGTTTTTTAAAGAAATCCTGAACAGTGCTTTTTTCTCTTAAATCAATTTTTTCGAACAAAGGCGTTTTTCCTGTGATAGCTGTAATTCCTTTTAAAACATCTTCTGAAGAATTGGAAAGATTATCAATTATCACGACTTCAAAGCCTTCATTTTGCAATTCGACTACGGTGTGAGAACCAATAAATCCTAATCCTCCGGTTACTAATATTTTCATTTTTTGGTTGATTTTTTTATGTAGTTAATTTGTAAGCCTGCCTCGCAACAAGAATCCAGTTATTCTTTTGTTTTTGCCAAACAAGCATTATTCCGATTTTAATATCTCTGTCGATTCCGTCGTCTTTGGTATGGGCAGACAAAACATGCCTCACAATAGCAACATCATTTTGAATCGTGATTGTTTGGTTTTGAAAATCTATCGTAACGAAATCAGATTTTCCGCTAACAATTCCGTCTATAAATTCTGCCTGATTTTGAAAATTACCATTCGAATGAACATAATTTAACTTTTCAGAAGTTAGCGCTTTTAATTTAGCTCCATCTGCATCAATCATGGCTTTACGCAAAATTTCAACCTGATTGTTAACAGCAGTTTCTTCTTTAGCATTCGATTTTTGGGCAAAACCAGAAAACTGAACTAAAATCATTAAAATTAAAAAACGATAACTTCTCATATTTATTTATTTAAAAATTCTAAAACTGAATCTGTAATAAATTTAATTTGCTCATCATCCAATTCTGTGTGCATTGGCAAAGCAATAACTTCTTTTACCAATTGATTGGTTACCGGAAATTGCTCTTCCTTATAACGAACATCTACGTAAGCTTTTTGTGAGTGCAAAGGAATTGGATAATAAATCGCACACGGAATTGCTTTGTCTAATAAATGCTGCATTAAGGCATTACGATCTGCATCTATGATTCTTAATACATATTGATGAAAAACGTGATCATTTTCGTTGGCATCAAATTCCGGAGTGATAATATTTTTATGACCTGCAAAAGCTGCATTATATTTTGAAGCTGCACGACGGCGCGCTTTATTGTATTCGTCTAACAAAGGTAATTTTGCGTTTAAAACTCCAGCCTGAATACTGTCTAAACGTGAATTCACACCCACAACATCATGATGGTAACGCTCGTACATTCCGTGATTTACGATTCCGCGGATAACATGTGCTAATTTATCATCATTTGTAAAAATTGCTCCACCATCTCCGTAGCAACCTAAGTTTTTAGACGGAAAAAATGACGTTGCCGCAACATGTCCAATTACACCAACTTTAGTTTTTTCGCCAGATTTTGAAATATAATCAGCACCAATTGCTTGTGCATTATCCTCAATTACATATAAATTATGCTCAGCGGCAATTTCCATAATTGCATCCATATTCGCAGCTCGTCCAAATAAATGTACCGGAACAATTGCTTTTGTTTTTGTTGTAATGGCTTTTTTAATCGCTTCAATATCAATATTCATATTGGTCATATCAACATCAACCAACACTGGCGTTAATTGCAATAAAGCAATCACCTCAACTGTAGCTGCAAAAGTAAAATCAGCAGTAATTACCTCATCACCAGGCTTAAGATCCAATCCCATCATGGCAATCTGCAAGGCATCTGTACCATTTGCACACGGAATTACGTGTTTTGCTCCTAAATATTCCTCAAGATTTTTTTGAAACTGATGAACTAATGGCCCGTTTATATAAGTATTTGTATCTAAAACTTCTTGAATTGAAGCATCAACAGTAGCTTTTATTTTTTCGTATTGACCCTTTAAGTCAACCATTTGAATTTTTTTCATTTCTTTTTATTTATTTAAAACTGTGAGATTATGTTTTAAAACCAATCTCTAAAACGAAGAACAAAAATAGTTATTTAATACCTTCAAACAATGAAAATAATTTAAAGAAACGTAATTTAGCCCCAAAATTATATATATGCTTTTTCTATACAATTTAGTGGTTTCTATTGCAGGGTTTTTTCTGAAAATTGTAGCGCTTTTTAGCCCTAAAATCAAACTTTTTGTCGAAGGCAGAAAAAATGTTTTTGCCCTTTTAGAAGAAAAAATAAAACCTACAGATAAAACTATTTGGTTTCATTCTGCTTCTCTTGGTGAATATGAGCAAGGTCTGCCGGTAATTGAAAAAATCAAAGAAAAATATCCTTCGCATAAAATAGTAGTTACTTTTTTTTCACCTTCGGGTTATGAAGTACGCAAGAATAATACTGTTGCCGATGTAACTATTTACTTGCCTTTGGATACTAAAAAAAATGCAAAATGTTTTTTAAAATTAGTTCATCCGGAAAAAGCTTTTTTCATTAAATATGAATTTTGGCTGAATTATTTAAAAGAATTAGAAAACGCTAAAATTCCAACCTATCTGGTTTCCGGAATTTTCAGAGACAGTCAAATGTTTTTTAAATGGTACGGAGGTTTTTACAGAAAAGCATTAAAAGCGTTTACTTATTTCTTTGTACAAAATGAAGTTTCAAAGAAAAAAATTAAAGCTATTGGATTTCACAACGTAATTGTTTCCGGCGATACTCGTTTTGATCGCGTCAATGCTATTTTAGAAAGAGACAATTCACTTGATTTTATTGAAAAATTCAAAAACAATCAAACTACAATTGTCATTGGAAGTTCCTGGCCAAAAGACGAAGCTTTATTAGCAGCTTATATTAATCAGGCTCCGAATCATGTAAAGTTTATTATTGCTCCGCACAACATCAAAACAGATCAAATTGCAGCGCTCAAATCACAAATAACAAAATCAAGTATTTTATTCTCTGAGAAAGAAGGTGCAGCTTTATCAAATTATCAGGTTTTTATTATTGACACAATTGGCTTACTAACAAAGATTTACAGTTACGGAACAATCGCATATGTTGGCGGTGGTTTCGGAAATCCCGGAATTCATAACATTCTGGAACCGGCCACATTTGGAATCCCAATCGTCATTGGACCCAATTATTCTAATTTTGCCGAAGCAGTACAATTGGTTGAACTGGGCGGATGTATCGTGATAAACAATAAAGAAGAACTAAAATTTAATTTCGATCAATTGATAAATGATCCTATTTTATTGAACGAAAAAAGCTCTATTTGCAAGAAATATATTGAGGATAATATTGGCGCTACAAACAGCATTATGAAAATCGTTTCTTAGGCATTTTTTAACACTAAAGCTTGGTTTGATGTCGTTATTGAGAAAAAAATCGCTTAAAATGGCTTATTTTAATCTATTCAGCATAATGGATTATCAATTAAAAACGAAATAAACTGCAACTAAGTAAATAAAAAAAGCCAATTCTCTTATTGAATATTCAACGAAAAATAATTTATACAAAAAATACAATAATATCATAATATTTTGTTATTTTGGCATTATCTTTGATAAATAAGATAATCGTGAGCAAGGAAAATATTTTAAAAAAAAAATAAAAAAATATTTTACATATTAAAAAATTTATATCTTTGCCACGAATTAATAATTAACCTTTTATAATAAAGTAAGATGAAAAAAGTATTTTTAAGTTTAGCTGTTGTTGCTGTTTTAACTGTTGTTTCTTGTAAAAAAGCTGATGCTGCAGCTACTGAGTCTGTAGATTCTACTGCTGTTGCTGTTGATTCTGCTGCTGCTGTAGTTGATTCTGCTGCTGCAACTGTTGATTCTGCTGCTGCAAAAGTTGATTCTGCTGCTGCAAAAGTTGAAGACGCTGCTAAAGAAGTAAAAAAATAATTAGAACCTAAGTTCTAAAAATTTTAAAACCATCCTAGTGATGGTTTTTTTATGCCCAAAATTTAAATAAAAAAATTCTGATATTTAAATTGCAATAAAAAAATCCCAAATTCCAATAACACTCGATGTTTTAGAATTTGGGATTTTTATTTCAGACTTATTCAAACAAATCCAGGCAACTAGAATGATTGAATTTTATATTTGGAATTTTATTTTTATTCCATTTCTTCTTCAAAAACATCTTCAACAACTTCCTCGTCTTCAAAAATCAAATCATTTGACGAGAAGTCCAAAATTTCTGCTTTTGAAGAATAGGTTACAATTTCTTTTATTCCCTTTTGCAAAAGCAATTCTGTGGTATATTTTCGACTTGTTGCGAAGTGAACCTCACCCAGCATTAATTTAAAAAAATACTTCCCTCCGGAACCTTTAAATTTTAAAAACTTAGCCTGATCTATATTAGCCTTAAATTTCTCAATATCTTCTTCGCATTCAAACTTCAATTCATAACTCAAACTTGTAAAAATCACCTTCCCTTTACGAGAAGTAAATACAAATTTATATTCATCATTAAATCTTTTACTGATTACAAATGCACCCATAGTTATATTTTAGATTTAAGATTTGTGGATTTTAGATTATTGATATGCGATTCTTAGATTCTTTAAAATAAATTTACTAAGCAAATTTATTTTAAAACCATTGAGTTTACACAATAAAAAAAGCCTCTTCAAAAGAAGAGGCTTTAGTACTCAGAGCGGGACTTGAACCCGCACGAACATTGCTGTTCACTGGATTTTAAGTCCAGCGTGTCTACCAATTTCACCATCCGAGCATTATATGGTTTTGAGCGAAAAACGGGGCTCGAACCCGCGACCTCGACCTTGGCAAGGTCGCGCTCTACCAACTGAGCTATTTTCGCGTTTCAAATTCTTGTAAGAACTACAATACTTGACTTGTTCTGTATTGCGAGTGCAAATTTAGGACATTTATTCAATTATACAAGCCTTTTTAGAAAAAAAATTATACTTATTTTATAACTTTCTGATAACCTAAACTTTAAATCTGAAATTATTTTCCTACCAACATTCTTTTAATCTCATTGAGCTTCATTAATGCTTCAACAGGCGTGATTGCATTGATATCAAGACTCAGGATTTCTTCTTTTATCTCTTCTAATAAAGGATCATCCAGATTAAAAAAGCTCATTTGCATTTCATCATTTGCTGCTTTTACACCATTTAATGCATCACTGGAATGATTTTTCTCTAATTTCTTCAATAACTTCTGCGCTTTCAAAATTACGATTTGAGGCATTCCCGCCATTTTTGCAACGTGAATTCCAAAACTATGTGCGCTTCCTCCTTTTACAAGTTTACGAACAAAAAGAACAGTATCTTTTAATTCTTTTACCGCAACATTATAATTTTGGATTCTGGATAATGATTCCGTCATCTCGTTTAATTCGTGATAGTGAGTTGCAAACAACGTTTTTGCTTTTGATGGATGCTCGTGCAGGAATTCGGCAATAGCCCAAGCAATCGAAATTCCGTCGTACGTACTGGTTCCTCTACCAATTTCATCTAATAAGACTAAACTTCGATCAGAAATGTTATTCAAAATCGAAGCGGTTTCATTCATTTCTACCATAAAAGTAGATTCTCCCATCGAAATATTATCCGAAGCCCCTACTCTTGTAAAAATTTTATCGACAATCCCCATTCTTACGCTGTCTGCCGGAACAAAACTTCCCATTTGTGCCAACAATACAATCAAAGCAGTTTGTCTTAATATTGCCGATTTTCCGGACATATTGGGTCCGGTAATCATGATAATCTGCTGGGTTTCTCTATCTAAATAAACGTCATTAGCGATATAAGGTGTTCCAACAGGCAATTGTTTTTCGATAACAGGATGTCTTCCGTTTTTGATTTCTAATTCGAAAGTTTCATCAATTTCAGGACATACATACTGATTTTCGATAGCCAGTTGTGTAAATGAACACAAACAATCTAATTGCGCCACTAAATTGGCATTCATCTGAACCGGTTTGATATAGGTCGCAATCCAGGCAACTAATTGTTCGAAAAGATCTGATTCGATTTTATAGATTTTTTCTTCGGCACCTAAAATTTTGGTTTCATATTCTTTTAATTCTTCGGTAATGTAGCGCTCTGCATTTACCAAAGTCTGCTTACGAATCCATTCTTCAGGAACTTTATCTTTATGTGTGTTTCGAACTTCGATATAGTAACCAAAAACATTATTGAAGGAAATTTTTAAAGATGAGATTCCGGTTCTTTCAGATTCTCTTTTCTCGATTCCTTCCAAATATTCTTTTCCGGAAGTCGAAATAGCCCTTAAATCATCCAATTCTTCGCTAATTCCTTTCGCAATTGCATTCCCTTTTGAAATAGCAACAGGCGCATCCTGATTTAAAGTTGTTCGGATTTTTTCTCTTAATAAATCGCAGGCATGTAAACTGTCTCCAATAACTTTTACAGCTTCCTGCGGACTTTCGAGTGCTAATGTTTTTATTGGAATAATTGCATCGAGTGATTCTTTTAAGTAAACAATTTCCCTCGGAGAAACTTTTCCGGCTGCAATTTTAGAAATCAAACGCTCTAAATCAGAGATTTGTTTGATTTGATATTGAATTTTATGTAAAACTTCTGAATTTGATTTCAGATATGAAACCACATTATGACGCCCTTTTATCTTATTGCTGTCTTTAAGCGGAAGTGCCAGCCAGCGTTTCAGTAAACGACCTCCCATTGGCGAAAGCGTTCTGTCGATAACATCTAAAAGTGTCACCGCGTTTGGATTATAGCTATGATATAATTCTAAGTTTCTAATAGTGAAACGATCCATCCATACGTAAGCATCTTCTGCAATACGCTGAATTGCCGTGATATGCTGTACACGATTGTGCTGTGTTTCAGATAAATAATATAAAATTGCTCCCGAAGCGATGATACCTTCTGCTAATTCTTCAATTCCAAATCCTTTTAAGGAAACAGTCTGAAAATGTTTGGTTAGTGTTTCTAAAGCATAATCTTCTTTATAAATCCAGTCTTCCAAATAAAAACTATGAAAATCGTCTCCAAAAGCAGCTTTAAAATCGCCTTTATTATTTTTTGGAACCAAAACTTCACTTGGGTTAAAGTTCTGCAATAATTTATCTATATATTCTGCATTCCCCTGTGCGGTTAAAAACTCACCGGTCGAAACATCCAGAAAAGAAACTCCAATGCTTTTGTTGGCAAAATATACTGAGGCTAAGAAGTTATTTGATTTTGATTGTAAAACTTCATCATTTAAAGAAACTCCCGGAGTTACCAGTTCTGTTACCCCTCTTTTTACAATAGTTTTGGTCATTTTTGGATCTTCAAGCTGATCGCAAATGGCAACACGAAGCCCTGCCTTTACCAATTTTGGCAAATAGGTATTAATAGAATGATGCGGAAAACCGGCCAAAGCGGTTTCGGTTTCAGAACCTGCGCCTCTTTTGGTCAATGTTATTCCAAGAATTTTAGAAGCTCTAATGGCGTCTTCTCCAAAGGTTTCATAAAAATCACCCACTCTGAAAAGCAGACATGCATCAGGATATTTTCTCTTGATTTCGTTGTACTGTTTCATCAAAGGTGTTTCTTTCACCACTTTCTCTTTCGTTGCCAAATTATTGTATTTTAAATGAAAATTTATGACAGCGAATTTATAATATTTTGAAGGAATAACGAAGAGGTGTAAAAATTAAAATATTTTAAGATTTTTTTAAGTTCAGATATAAGAATTTTATCTAGATTTGTCATAATTAAAAAGACTCTTAAAAGATGAAAAAAATAATTTTATTCGTTATGTTAGCTGTAGTTGGAATTACTGCTTCTAACGCTCAAAGCACTAAAAAAGCTAAAGCTGCAAAAGTTGCTAAAATCGAAGGAGCTGGAATGGCTTTTGAAACTGAAACTATTGACTACGGAACGATCGCACACAATGCTGATGGTAAACGTGAGTTTGTTTTCGTAAACAACGGAACAAAACCATTAATCATTACAAATACACAAGGATCTTGTGGTTGTACTGTACCAACTACTCCAAAAGAGCCAATCGCTCCGGGTGCTAAAGGAATTATTGGTGTAAAATATGCTACTGACAGAGTTGGTGCTTTTACAAAAACGGTAACGGTTACTTCTAATGCTGAAGGACAACCAACAAAAGTACTTACTATTAAAGGTACTGTTTTACCAGATCCTGTAAAAAGCTAATCTGAAAACAATAAAATAATCGAAAAAGCTTCCTTATCTTTGGAAGCTTTTTTTATGACCTGAATTCAACACAATGAGAAAACTTGAAAATAGTGAGCTGGACAGAAAATCAATTGAAGATTTCAAAAAATCAGAGAAAACACCTTTGATTCTAGTTTTGGATGATATTCGAAGCTTACACAACATTGGATCAGTTTTTAGAACTGCCGATGCTTTTTTGATCGAAAAAATTATCTTATGCGGTATTACAGCCACTCCTCCAAATAAAGAAATTCATAAAACTGCTCTTGGCGCTACCGAAACTGTTGCCTGGGAACATCACGAAAGTGTTTTGGAAGTTATCGAAAATCTTAAAAAAGAAAATGTGCTGACTCTGGCTATTGAACAGGTTGAAAGTGCCATTTTTCTTCAGAATTTTAAAGTGGAGAAAAATCAAAAATATGCTTTAATTTTTGGAAATGAAGTGTACGGCGTTTCTCAGGAAGCGGTTGCTATTTGTGACGGATGCATTGAAATCCCGCAGTTAGGTACAAAACATTCCTTAAATATTTCTGTAAGTGCGGGAATTGTAGTTTGGGATTTGTTTCAAAAACTGAATTTTTAATTAGATAATGAGAAATGTGTCAATTAGATAATTTGTGTTGTAACCTATAAAATTATCTAATTTTCTAATTCTCCAATTGCCACATTAATTTAATTTCTTCTGAATTTCATTCAAGATAAAAAGATAATCTTCGTGGTTTTTTACAAAGTCTCGATTTGAAATGTCGATGATTAAAACATTCAAATCGGTTTGGGATTTAATATATTCTAAATAACCGTTGTTGATTTTATCCAGATATTCTCCTTCGATATTCTGCTCGTAGTTTCTTCCTCGTTTTTTGATATTTTCCAATAAACGACCTGTATTTTGGTACAAATAAATATACAAATCCGGCTTTGGCATTTCCTTATAAATAATATCAAATAAGTTTCGGTACAAACGATATTCATCTTCGGCAAGTGTGATTTTAGCGAAAATTAGTGATTTAAAAATATGATAATCGGCTACGATAAAATCTTTGAATAAATCAAATTGCGCCAAATCATCTGATAATTGCTGATATCTGTCGGCAAGAAATGACATTTCCAGCGGAAAAGCATATCGGTTTTGATCTTTATAAAACTTTGGCAAAAACGGATTATCTGCAAAACGTTCTAAAACAGTTTTTGCATTAAAATCTTCTGCTATTTTATGTACCAAAGTTGTTTTTCCGGCTCCAATATTCCCTTCAAACGAAATATAATTAAAATGCTGCAGCGGAATTTCCTTTAACGGACTTTTTAAATCCTGAACAACAGTACAAATACTATCATCCGGCGTAATCGTGATTAGTTCACTTATCGTTTTATGAAAAACAGGATGTTTCCAATTTAATTTTAAATCCTGCATCGGCAATAAAACAAATTTTCGATTTTGCATTAAAGGATGCGGAATCGTCAATTTTTCTGATTCAATAATTTCATTATCGAAAACAATCAAATCAATATCAATAATTCGGGATTGATATCCTTTCTGATTGGAACGGATTCGACCCAATTGTTTTTCGACTTTTAAAACCTGATTTAGTATTTTTTGTGCCGATAAATTAGTGTGCAAAAGTAAGGCACAATTGTAAAAAGCATCGCTCTCAAATCCCCAGGCAGGCGTTTCGTATAATTTTGAAACCTCAATTACGGTTCCCACTTCCTGATGTATTAAAGCAACACAACTTTCGATGTTTGCCAATCGGTTTCCCTCATTACTGCCTATAGATAAAACGACCTGATGCTGTGATTTCATAATTAATGCAAATTAACTAAATCTATTTTAGAATTAGCAATATATTTGTGAAACGAGTTCTGAATTTAATTGTGAATTGTGCGTTAAAATTTGTAACTTCTTACCTTTTTTCGCTACATATTAAAAAAATATATTTTATGAAATTTCTAGGAAATGTAATTGCCACAGTCATTGGTATTTTTGTTTTTATCATGTTATTCTTTTTTGGAGTAATTCTTATTGGTGCTATTTTTGGCGGAGACGATACGATCTCTGTAAAAGCTGATTCTGTAATAGAATTAGATTTGAAAAAAATCAATAATGATTATGCCGGAAAATATAAAGATCCGTGGGTAACTGTTTTTTCCGATAAAAAAGGTGTTGGTTTAACCGATGTAATCAATGCCATCGAAGCTGCAAAAACTGATGATAATATTAAAGGAATCTCCATCTTAAACGATGAATCTTCGTTAGGACTGGCTCAATATAAAGATTTAAGAAATGCACTTGAAGACTTTAAAAAATCAGGGAAATTTGTCTGGGCTTACGCCAATACATTTTCGCAAAAAGAATATTATTTAAACTCTGTTGCTAATACCATTTATTTGAATCCTGCCGGAGATCTTGATTTTAAAGGACTTTCATCTGAAGTGATGTTCTTTAAAGATTTTCAGGATAAATCGGGAATTCATATGGAAGTAATTCGTCACGGAAAATATAAAAGTGCGGTTGAGCCCTTTTTAGAAAATAAAATGAGTGATGCCAACAGAGAGCAAATTACGGCTCTTTTAAATTCTATCTGGACAAATATTTCTGAAGATATCTCAAAAAGCCGCAATATTCCGGTTGCCAAATTAAACGAAATTGCAAATGGTTTACTGGCAAGAACTCCGGAAATGGCAAAAAGAGAAAATCTAGTCGACATTGTAGCTTATGAAGATGTGTATCACAACGCTATTAAAAAACAATTGAAAGTAACCGGAGACGACGATTACAACAAAATTTCGATTCTGGATTATACTCAAAATAATATTACAACGGCGTTGACCAATTCATCAAGCGATCAAATTGCGATTATTTACGCTCAGGGCGAAATTGAAAGCGGCGAAGGCGATGTTACGGTAATTGGCGAAGGCGCTATGCGTCGTTCTTTGCAGGAAGCCCGTAAAGACGAAGATGTAAAAGCAATTGTACTTCGAATTGACAGTCCGGGTGGAAATGCTTTGACTTCTGATCTAATTTGGAGAGAAATTGAAATTACCAAAAAACTAAAACCTGTTGTGGTTTCTATGGGTAATTATGCGGCTTCGGGCGGTTATTATATTGCTTGTAATGCCAATAAAATTTTCGCAGAAAAAAATACAATTACAGGTTCTATTGGTGTTTTCGGAATTTTGCCAAACTTTAGTCCGTTAGCCAATAAATTAGGAATTAATACAGAACAGGTAAAAACACATGAAAACTCGGCTAATTATAGTCCGTTTGTTCCTGTTGATGAAAAATTCAAAGCCTTTACATTAGAAGGAGTAGAAAAAATTTACAACACTTTTGTAACTCACGTTGCAGAAGGCCGAAAAATGACTTTTGCACAAGTTGATTCAATTGCACAAGGTCGTGTGTGGTCAGGATCTCAGGCAATCAAAATTGGTTTAGTAGATAAAATTGGAGGTTTGGATGATGCTATCGCCGAAGCTGCAAAAATTGCCAAAATAAAATCATACAGCACACAAAATTATCCGGAATACGAAAAATCATTCAACGAACTTTTGTCCGGTTTACCTTTTGCACAATCAAAAGAAGCTTTTATAAAAGAAGAAATTGGTGAAGAAAATTATCTATTGATTGAACAGGTAAAAAGACTTCAAAAACAAAAAGGCGTTCAGGCGATGATGCCTTTTGGATTAAATATTAAATAATTATCGATGAAAAAAGTATATATCGTTTTATTTGTTGTTTTTGTAAATTTCATAAATGCCCAAAGCAAAATTGAAACAACATACAAGGAAAGCAGTTTATCTTTAAAAATTAATACCGATAACATTTACGGAACTTTAACAACTCCTGATTTAACAAAAAAATATCCTGTTGCCCTGATTATTGCAGGTTCAGGACCAACAGACAGAAACGGAAATAATCCGATGATGAAAAACAATTCCTTAAAAATGCTGGCAGAAGCGCTGGCAAAAAACGGAATTGCCTCTTTACGATTTGACAAACGCGGCATTGGCGAAAGCAAAGCATCTGCAGGACCTGAATCGAGTTTGGTTTTTGAAAATTATACCGAAGATGTAAAAAGCTGGATTAACTTATTGAAACAAGACAAACGTTTCTCAAAATTAATTATCATCGGGCATAGCGAAGGTTCGTTAATTGGAATGATTGCCGGTGCAAAAGCAGATAAGTTTATCTCCATCGCAGGTTCCGGAGAATCTGCAGACAAACTTCTTAAAACACAAATTGCAGCCAAATCAAACAAACAAATTGAGGAAATGACATTTCCTATTATTGATAGTTTGAAAAACGGAAACAAAGTAAAAAAAGTTGACCCAATGCTTAATTCTCTGTTTAGACCAGGAATTCAGCCGTATTTAATATCGTGGTTTAAATATGATCCTTCAATAGAAATTAAAAAAATAAATGTGCCTGTTTTAATTCTGCAGGGAAATAACGATTTACAAGTATCAGTAAAAGATGCTGAAAATTTGGCACAAGCCAATAAAAATTCAGAGTTGGTGATCGTGGACAAAATGAATCACATCATGAAAATTATTGACGGTGATCAACAAGCCAATTTTGCAAGTTACACCAATGAAACATTGCCTGTTTCAGAAGAACTGATCCATAAAATTGTTTCTTTTATTCAGAAATAATTAAAACTTAAGTATATAGAAATCCGTTTGAAACTTCTCAAACGGATTTTTTTATTTGATCAAAACAATTTCTTAGCATACGTAACAATAACCTTCTTTTTAATTAACCCAATGTTAATTTCTGCTTAACAGGTTTAGCGGGTACTACTATCTATTTTAGCAAAAAAATTACCCGATCAGATAAATCAAAAATACATATCATAAAGTTTTAAAAATATTTAAGAATAATTTATTTTTTTTTGATAGCTTGCCCATAATCGAAATTCGATTAAGGCAGGCTATTGTTTTTTATGATTAATTTGAAATATACTTAACTATAAAAGTTTATTTTTGCAAGAATAATATGTATAAATTAAGAACCCTAAAACCTCAAATCTATAATTAATTATGTTAAAGAAAATTTTAAAAATTACCGCCATTGTTCTTGTGGTTATTATTGCCGCATTATTTGCTATCCCTTATCTATTTAAGGATCAAATAAAAACAAAAATTACAGAAGCTATTAACGAAAGCGTAGATGCAAAAGTGAGTTTTGCAGATGCAGATTTAAGTTTGTTTAAAAACTTTCCCAATGCTACTGTTGGAATCGAAAAATTAGTAATCATCAACAAAGCTCCTTTTGAAGGTGATACTTTAGTTTCTTTAGGTGAACTGAACTTAAAAATGAGCATCAAGGAACTTTTTAAAGGAAAAGATGAACCTTTGAACATTCAGGGAATCAGTTCTACGAATGGTTTAATCAATATTATTTTTAATAAAGATGGTGTTGGAAATTTTGATATTGCATTAAAAGATCAAAAAGAAGAAACAAAGAAAGACGAAGCAAGCAAACCGCTTTCTTTAAAAATCCAGAACTATAAAATCGAGAATTTTACTTTTAGATATATTGATCAGGGTTCTAAAATAAAAATGGTAATTGATAGCTTAAATCATGAAGGAACGGGAGATTTCACCAATTCTCAACTTGATTTAACGACAAAAACTACCGCCAAAGTTTCTATGGATATGGATAAGATGAATTACATGAAAAATGTAAAACTGACTTTGGATGCTGTTTTAGGAATTGATCTGGAAAAAAGCAAATATACTTTTAAAGAAAATAAAGCTTTAATCAACCAATTGCCTTTAGAATTTGACGGATTTATTCAAATGGTTGAAGCAGGTCAGATTTATGATTTGAAATTTAAAACGCCAACTTCATCATTTACGAATTTCTTAGGATTAATTCCTTCTGCTTATTCTTCTAGCCTGGAAGGTGTAAAAACTACCGGAGACTTTACTGTTGTTGGTTTTGCTAAAGGTGAATTAACAGAAACTACTGTACCAAAATTCAATATTGCAATTGCATCCAACAATGCTTCATTTCAATATCCGAATTTGCCTAAATCAGTTCAGAATATTGTAATTGACACTAAGATTATCAACGAAACAGGTATTTTGAATGATACTTATGTGAATTTAGATCAACTATCTTTTAGAATTGACCAGGATGTTTTTAGCGCTAAAGCAAATGTTCGAAACATTACCGTAAATCCTTTGGTAAAAGCAGCTTTAAAAGGAACTATAAATTTAGCCAACCTTTCAAAAGCATATCCGGTAAAAATGGATAAACCTTTGGCCGGTATTTTAAAAGCGGATGTTACAACTGAATTTGATATGGCTTCTGTTGAAAAAAGTCAATATGAAAATATCAAAAATGCCGGAACTATGAGTTTGTCAGGATTTAAATATACTGATGAAAACAATAAATCAATGAATATTAGCACGGCTTTGGTTGAATTTAATACGAGTACAATCAACCTGAAAAAATTTGATGCTACTACAGGCAGAAGTGATATTAGCATTAATGGAATTCTGGAAAATTTCTACGGCTTTATGTTTAAAAAACAAGAGCTAAAAGGAAACTTCAATATGAGCTCAAACCAATTGGCTGTTGATGATTTCATGACTTCGGGAGAACCTGCTAAAACCGGGACAACTACAACAGCCGGAAAAGAAACAGAAACAAAAGCGACGCCGGCAAAACCTGCTGAAGCAATGAAGATTCCTGCGTTCTTAAACTGTACTTTGAATGCAAAAGCAAATACAGTTTTATATGATAACCTGAAACTAAAAGATGTTTCCGGAAAGCTGATTATCAAAGATGAAAAAGCACTTTTAGAAAACTTTAAAACGTCAATTTTTGGAGGAACAATTGGTTTAACCGGAGCTGTTTCGACAAAAGCAAAAGTGCCAACATTTGACATGAACTTAGGTTTCAATCAAGTTGATATTGCTCAGACTTTTACGCAATTAGACATGATGAAAAAAATTGCTCCTTTGGCAGGAATTATCAATGGAAAATTGAATTCGACTATCAAATTAAACGGAAATCTTGATGCTAATGAGTTAACTCCGGATTTAAAATCACTTTCAGGAGATTTAATTGGTCAACTGCTTTCGACTACGGTAAATGCTAAAAATTCTACTGTATTAAATTCATTAACTTCAAATATTAAGTTTCTTGATATGAGCAAACTTAATCTGAACGATTTAAAAATGGCGCTGACTTTTGACGATGGAAAAGTAAACGTAAAACCATTTGATATTAAATATCAGGATATTAAAGTTACTGTTGGCGGAACACATGGTTTTGACCAAACAATGAATTACAATTTAAAACTGGATGTTCCTGCTAAATATTTAGGAAGTGAAGCTAATGCATTCTTATCAAAATTATCTCCTGCCGATGCTGCGAAACTTGATAACATTCCGATTAACGCGATGATTACAGGTAATTTTTCGAATCCAAAAATATCTACGGATATGAAAAGTGCTGTTAGCAGTTTAGCTTCTCAGGTTGTGAATCAGCAAAAAGAGAAACTGACTCAAAAAGGAACAGCAGCGCTTACTGATTTGATAAATAAAAACACAAAAGCAAAAGACACTACTAAAGCTGCGGCAACTGAGAAAGAAACAAAAACTCAGGAAGCGACCAAAAAAGCAAGTGACTTGTTAAATGGTTTGTTTAAGAAGAAAAAGTAAGAAGAATAGAGAATATAGAAAATAGAAAATAGAATATAGAATAAAGAAAAAGTCCATTTGCTGAAGCGAATGGACTTTTTTATGTTTGTTATTTTAAATTTTAAACTGCTTTTGAATATATTTTTACTTTACCATTATTTAAAATACCGTTTATGATTTTAAAATAATCATTTTTTGAAAAGGTTTCGACATCAACCCCAATACTGCAATTATCATACGGTTCATATTTTTTAAGAATTGAAACCGAAAACAAACCAATCGTTGGTGTCTGGGCAGAACTTGCCAAATGCATCATTCCACTATCTGCTCCTATAAACAATTCTGTATTGGCTATTAACGAACCTATTTCTCTGATATCTTTACTATAAAATGTTGGCGCTTTAAAATCAATTTGAGAGACGTTTTCAATAGGCAGAACTTCAATTATATTATAGTCGCTATATTGTTCTTTCAGAGAAGCATAAAAATCATTCCACCAGTCTGTTGATAAACATTTTGTTCCAGTGGCAAATGTAAATATGCAAATCGTTTTCTTAGAATTGTTACTATTTAATGTATTTAAGATTTTTTTACCTTCAGATAATTCAAAAGGAGATAATTTAAGATCTAATGGTGCGACTATCTTATTGCTTTTTGTTAATCTTAACCTGGTCAAATAGTTTCTAAAATTATAAACCGGATATTTTGCAATATGATCGTAATCTGATTTTATTTCCTGAGATTCATCGTGCAAATCTCCGTAGAATTTATATTTTGCTTTTGAAAAACGAACCGCCAGTCGGCCGGAAGAAGAATTTTGATCGACATTTATTGCCATATCATACGGTTGGTTTCTGATAGAAATCCAAACGTTTATATATTCCAGTAAATTTTTGAAGGGTTTTTTAGGTAAATGAATTGTTTTATAAACAGCATCATAATTTTCAAAGATAATCGGCGCAAGCGGACCTTTAACAAATAAATCAATTTTACAATTTGGAAATGTTTCTGCAACTTCCTGAACGAGTGGTGAAACCAATAAAAGATTCCCTAGTCTTGCATTTGGTCTACAAATTAAGACTCTTTTAATTTCGGCTTTATCTACTAAGATAATTCCGGATTCATTTTTTGGTTTACCAATATTCTTAGTCAGATTACGCATTAAACCCCTTCTAAAAACATTTACTTTGTTTAAAACACCCATTTATTAAATAATTTAAAAATTATAAATTTTCATTTAATTTTAAAAAAGTCCTATAATTTGAATTATTCAAATCTAGCTACTTTTTACACATAAAATTAAAATCTTCCAATAAGCAATCATTACAGAATTGTTACTAAATGTATCAAATTTCACACATTTTGCTTATCTAAAATATAATCTAAAATTATAAAAGTATTTTATAAGTAAAAAAGAATCAGACCAATAGCCGAAAACAATCGACTTACACGTCGATTGTTACGACGTAGCCTTCCGAACCTCGAACGTTAAAAACTGTTCCGTCTTCGAAAATCAGGTATTGTCCTTTAATTCCAATCAATTTTCCTCGAAAAGAAGGTGTTTTATCTAAATTCAAACTGGCCACTTTTGCAGGATAATTTAAAACTGGATAATTCAATTCATATAAATCATTTTCCTGACTATAAAAATAATCTTTAACTTCAGCCGGAATTAAATTCTCTACTTTAGATTTTTCAAAAATCAAGTCACAGGATTCTGCTGTACATTGCAGCATCTTTCGCCAATTGGTTTTGTCTGCATAATAATCCTTTAATGCCACCTCGGTAATACCTGCCAAGTATCTATTTGGAACCTCAACAATCACAATTGCATGTGTAGCACCCTGATCGATCCATCTTGTGGGAACTTGTGTTTTACGAGTAACTCCTACTTTTATTTCGCTTGACAAGGCCAGATACACAACATGAGGCTGCAATTGTACTTTTTGTTCATAATCTAAATCACGATCTGCGATTCCTAAATGTGCTGTGCTTAATTCAGGTCTCATAATCCAGTCTCCTACCGCCGGACTTGAATAAAAACAGTCGTAGCAAAAACCTTGTCTGAATATCTTTTTTTTCTTCGTGCAGTTTAAACATTGGAAACCTGTAAAACTAATTTCAATTTCTTTATCCAACAACTGATTCATAATGAGAAAACTATCTTCAAAAACCAAATAATACTGAATTGGATTTCCGATTTCTGTCTGCATTTTTGAAAGTACACCTTGATATGTCATTATATTTTTAAATTGTTGTCCCGAAGTTTCGGCATTGATATTAGATTTTAGATTTGCTTCTGAGAGTTATGAATCTTAATTCTTAAAATTCATTTTTTGAAGTAGAATCTTACCCGAAATAGGATTGTTTTTTTATAAAAAAACACTATTTTTGATACAAAGGCAAAGTTAGTATTTGTCTGTCGATATTCAAATTTTTAAGTTTTTTGTTTTACCTAAGTAATCATAAAACTAAAATCAGTAATCTAAAATTCAAAATTATCCATGCCAATTTCAATCATAAACTCCTTTGCTTCCTGGGTTCTTAAACAAAGAATTCACCAAATTGAACTTTTTCTAAAATATCCGAATGAAGTTCAGGAAGAATTGTTGCATAATTTATTGATGGCATCTGAAAATACCGTATTTGGAAAACAGTATGATTTTGCTTCGATTAGTTCGTATCAAACTTTTGCAGAAAGGGTTCCTATTGCAACTTACGAAGAATTACAGCCGTTAATTGAACGTACACGTCAGGGCGAACAAGGTGTTTTTTGGGAAACCCCAATAAAATGGTTTGCAAAATCGAGCGGTACAACAAATGCAAAAAGTAAATTTATTCCAGTGAGTAATGAAGCTCTTGAAGATTGTCATTATAAAGGAAGTAAAGATTTGCTTTGTTTGTATTTGAATAATAATGAAGACTCTGAATTGTTTTTGGGAAAAAGTCTTCGCTTAGGCGGAAGTTCTCAGATTTACGAAAACAACAATACTTACTTTGGGGATTTATCGGCCATTTTGATTGAAAACATGCCAATTTGGGCTGAATTCAGTAGTACGCCAAGCAATAAAACTTCGTTGATGAGCGAATGGGAAGCTAAAATCGCTGCCATCATCAACGAAACCAAAGTTGAAAATGTAACCAGTTTTGCCGGAGTTCCATCCTGGATGCTGGTGTTAATGAACAAGGTTTTAGAAAATACAGGCAAGGAAAGCCTTTTGGAAATCTGGCCAAATCTTGAAGTTTATTTTCATGGTGGTGTGAGTTTTTCTCCTTATAAAGAACAATACAAGAAAATTTTACCAAGTAAGGATTTTAAATATTACGAAATATACAATGCTTCTGAAGGCTTTTTTGCGATTCAGGATTTAAATAATTCAAGTGATTTATTACTAATGCTGGATTACGGAATTTTCTATGAATTTATTCCGATGGATACTTTTGACACTCCAAACCAAAAAGTAGTTCGTCTGGCAGATGTTGAATTGAATAAAAATTATGCTATTGTAATTACGACAAATTCCGGTTTATGGCGCTATTTGATTGGCGACACGATTCGTTTTACTTCATTAAACCCTTACAGAATCAGAGTTACAGGAAGAACCAAACACCACATTAATGTTTTTGGTGAAGAATTAATGGTCGAAAATACAGATCAGGCCATTGCAAAAGCGTGTCAGATTACACAAACGGAAGTTATCGATTATACGGTTGCCCCAATTTTCATGCAGGACAAAGAAAAAGGCGCTCACGAATGGATGATTGAATTCAAGAAAAAACCGGCTGATGTTGGTCTTTTCCAGAAAGTTCTCGACGAAACTTTACAAACGCTAAACTCAGATTATGAAGCCAAACGCTACAACAATATGACGTTAAATCCTTTGGTAATTAATGTCGCTCGTGAAAACTTGTTTTATGACTGGCTAAAAGAACGTGACAAATTGGGAGGTCAGCATAAGATTCCGAGACTTTCGAACCAGAGGGATTATCTGGAACAGTTGAAGGAGATGTGTGTGCTTAAACACTAATTTCACGAATTTTCTCGAATTGTCCTTGCGAGTAATGAAGCAATCTCACTCTTAAAAACATTTAGTAATAAAAGTCAACGTCATTAATTGTGCCTTAGGCACTAAATATTGGTAGTTAATAGGAATCGGAATAAACATGGCGTGCCGTAGGTAAGCAATAGTTATCATTTTGTTGCGTACCTACGGCACGCCAACATATTTATAATCTATATTAACTACCGATATTTAGTGCCTAACGGCACATTTAACTCTTGGTTCAATTACAATTATCAAAAAAGCTTGGACGGGAAACGCCCATAAAAAAACCTTAATTCTCATTTGAACTAAGGTTTTGTATATTATTGTCAGGCTGAGCGGAGTCGAAGCCCTTTTCAGCATGAAAACCCTTTGACTCATCTCAGGGTGAAAGTTGTTTTATTACATCATATCAATATAGCGATCGTGATATCCTAAAAGGTATAAAACGCCATCAAGACCTAAACTCGAAATAGAATTTGAGGCGCTTTCCTTCACTTTTGGTTTCGCATGGAAAGCAATTCCTAAACCGGCTAAATTAATCATTGGCAAATCGTTGGCTCCATCTCCCACGGCAATTGTCTGGTTGATGTGAATTCCTTCTTTTGCTGCAATAGCGGTAAGATATTCGGCTTTCTTTAAACCATCGACAATATCGCCTATATATTTACCGGTTAGTTTACCGTCTTTTATTTCTAATTGATTCGCGTGAACGTAATCGATTCCAAGTTCTTTTTGCAGATATTCGCCAAAATAAGTGAATCCACCGGATAAAATCGCGGTTTTGTAACCGTAGTATTTTAAGGCTTTCATTAAACGATGTGCCCCTTTTGTTATTGGTAGATTTTCGGCTACTTTTTGTAAAACGTCTTCGCTTAAACCTTCTAATAAAGCCATTCGCTGTTTGAAACTTTCGTTGAAATCAATTTCACCGTTCATTGCAGATTCTGTAATGGCTCTCACCTGAGGTCCTACCCCATTTAGTTCTGCCAATTCGTCGATAACTTCGGTTTGAATTAAAGTTGAATCCATATCGAAACACACTAAACGGCGGTTTCGTCTGTAAATATTATCTTCCTGAAATGAAATATCGACATTTAAAGTTCTGGAAATTTCCATAAAATTGGCTGTCATAACGATCTTATTCACAATTTCTCCGGTTACGGATAATTGAATGCAGGAACGTGGATATTCTTCTTTGTCAACAATCGAAGTTCTTCCGGTTAATCGTATAATAGAATCAATATTCAGGTTCTGATCTGACATTATTTTAGTTACAGCAGCCAATTGAGAAGCGGCTAGTTTTTCGCCTAAAATATTGATTATATAGCGTTGTTTTGATTGGGATTTTACCCAGGTTTCGTAATCTTCAATAGAAATTGGAATGAACTTTACTTTAATTTCTAATTCGTAAGCCTTGAATAATAAGTCTTTTAAAACTGGCCCTGAACTGGAACCGGCTTCAATCTCAAACAAAATTCCCAGAGAAAGTGTATCGTGAATATCGGCCTGACCAATATCCAGAATATTAGCATCATAAGTCGCCAATACAGCTGTTAAACCTGCTGTCACTCCTATTTTATCATGTCCTGAAACTTTTAATAAAATAATCTCTTTATCTTCTATTGCCATTTTATCTTTATTGATTTTAAGAAGCGACAAAAATCGGCAATCTGTTGCTGATAAAAAAGGATATTGTTTGTTTTTTTGAAAAGAAAAAGCACATATCAATGTGCTTTTCAAATTAATTTAACAATTAACTTCAGGTATTGAAATAAAATAACTTTTACATTATTTATTGGCCTCATTTACATCAAAATTCACCATCCAGTTGACATCAAATTTGTCTGTGAACATTCCAAAATAAGCGCCCCAGAAAGTGTCACCCATTGGCATAAAAACATTTCCACCTGCTGAAAGTCCGTTGAAAATTCGATCTGCTTCTTCCCTGCTTTCCACATTAACTGAAACAGAAAAATTTCCTCCAAATTTCACATCTCCGGATTGTTCATTACTGTCGCTTCCCATCAAAATGGTGTTTCCAATTGGGAGAGACACGTGCATTATTCTGTTAGCGTCTTTTTCTGAAAATTCAGCACAGCCTCCATCTTCGGCAGCCGGCATATCTTTAAATTTTCCGATATATGGAAATTCTCCTCCAAAAACTGATTTATAAAACAGAAATGCTTCCTCGCAATTTCCATTAAAAACTAAATAAGGGTTTACTGATGTTGCCATGATATTTTTGTTTTTTTGTTTAATCTATTCTCTTTCTTCTATTCTCTTTCTATTCTCTTTCTTCTTTATCTTCAGAAAGTTTTTTTACCACTTCTAATGCTTTAGGGAAAGCATCCTTAAAATAATCGATGTGCTTTTCGACTACATCAACCTGAACTACAAGATCTGTAAATTCATCATCGGGAGTTAAGCGATAGGTTTCCATAGCACCGCTCCATTTTTCTGCTTCTTCATCATTTGGCAGTTCTTTAAAATCTTTAACTTCTCCCAAATGCTTAAAAGCCATATATTCATTTGGTATTTTTTTCTCGATTTTACTGCTCATTCCTCCTCCGTTAGGTCCCAGGAAATGTATTTTCCCTCCTTCGTTCCAATCACTTACTGCATATGATCCTTCATAAAAAACTCCTGCCCATTTTCTATAGGTTTCATCATTCCATAAAACCAACCAAACTTGGTCCGGGTGAGCTTTGATTCTAATTTTAAATTCAAGTGTTTCCATACTTAATTTTCTTTAGGTAATTTACTAAAATCCATATATAAAATATTCCAGCGATGACCGTCTAAATCTGCAAAAGCGCTGCCATACATCCAGCCTTGACTTTCTGCAGGGTCGCTAAAAACAGTTCCGCCGGCTTCTTTTACTTTTTCTGTCAGTTGATCCACTTCTTCTCTGCTTTCTGCATCAATGGAAATTAAAATCTCTGAACTTATTTTGGTATCTGTCAGTTTGTTTTGAGAAAAACTCGCAAACAAAGATTCTTCAAAAAGCATTACTGCAAATTTTCCTTCGCCCACAATCATACAAGTTGAGCTTGGCGTATCGTGTTTTTCGTTAAAAGAGAAACCTATTTTCGAGAAAAAAGCTTTTGATTTTGCCACCTCCTTCACCGGCAAATTCAGCCAAATTTGTTTTGTCATAATCTTAATTTTTAAATCATATAAGTGATATAAGAAAATTTAAGCGGAACTTTTTTTTGCCGCGAAGACACTAAGTCGCAAAGTTTTTCGATATTTCAAAACTTTGAACCTTTGTCACTCTGAACCTTTGAACCTAAAAACTAATTAGTTTCCACATAACTTTTAAAATTATCCAAAATTGCCTGCCAGCCGTCACGCTGCATTTCTTCCGGGTTTTGTGTTTCAGGATCAAAGCTTTCGATTACTTCTACTCCATTTGGCGTTTCTGTAAAACTGATTTCTACCTTTCTGCCATCTTCTAATACATATTCAATCGCTTTATACTTTTCTACTAAAGTATATTCGCCGCCAAAATCAAAACTCATACTGCCATCTTTTGCAGCCATTGTCGATTTGAATTTACCGCCTTCTCTTAAATCATTTTCGGCATAAGGTGTATGCCAATCCGGAGAGGCAAAACTCCATTTTGTAATATGTTCCGGTGAACTCCAGAATTCCCAAACTTTCTCAATTGATGCTTTGATTGTTGTTTTTATTGTGATCATTATATCATTTTGTTTTTGATTTATTACTTTAAATTTTCGACATACTTTTTAAAATTTTCGATAATAGCGGTACAAAATTCTTTTTGTTCACTTTCAGCATTGATTTCAGGTTCAAATGTTTCTGTAAGTATTACATCATTGCCGTTGTCTTCAAAACGAACATTCGCAGTTCTGCCATCAAAAAGTCGATATTCTATCAATGAAAATTTTTCAATTTTAGTATATATACCTTCAAAATCAAATTCAGTGGTTCTGTCTTTGGTTCCCATCGTAAATTTGAATTTACCTCCCACTTTCAAATCATTTTCTACAAATGGAGTATGCCAATCTGCAGAAACATTATTCCAGTTTTTAATATGTTCGCGCAATGTCCAGAGATTCCAAACTTTTCCAATTGGGGCATTTATTTTATTTTGAACTTGTACCATCATCTAAATTATTTAAGTTGTAATTAATAAATTAAATTCTAGTCCATTTTCGGAATCTTACTTTCATCCATAAAGAAAGTTTCCCAATGATGCCCGTCTATATCCAGAAAATTACCCTGATACATCCAGCCATAATCCTTTTTCTCCATATGTTCTGATCCTCCGGCTTTAACCACTTTTTCTATTATTTCGTCTACTTTTTCGCGCGTTTCTACCGATATTGAAATAATAACTTCGCTCGCTGTTGTAGTATCGCAAATTTGTTTGTTGGTGAAGGTTTTGTAAAATTCTTCAACTAGAAGCATCACATTTATATTTTCTCCAATAATCAAACAGGTTCCTTTTTCATTTGTAAATTTTGGATCGAACGAAAATCCCAATTGGGTAAAAAATGCTATTGACCGATTTAAATCTTTTACAGGAAGATTTAGAAATATTTTTGTTTGCATGTTATATAAAATTACAAATTATTTAAAACAAATTTAAAGTATAAGAATCGGCTTTAAACTACAATAAAAGTCAACTTTAGGGTCATTTAAGACAAAATTTATATCTTCGTAATACTGTAAATTAAAAAATCATGAGCAAAAAAGTAGGTTTAATTGTCCCGCACGACTATAAATTGCTAAGTATAGCTGCGATTCTGGAAGTTTTTGAAACGGCCAATAAATTAAGTAAAAAAACAGAAAAGCCTTTTGCTATTATGGTTTTTCAATCTTCAGAACAAATTACTGATAAACAACTATTTGGGTACGAAGTAAATTCAATTCAAACATCAAATGAAATTTTAGACCTGATTTTGATTCCGGCTTTTACCACCGAAAATATGAGTGAAATGATTGCTAAAAATTGCCATTTTATTCCCTGGTTACAAAAGCAGCATCAAACAGGAGCTGAGCTGGCAAGTTTTTGTACCGGCGCATTTTTGTTTGCCGCTTCGGGTTTGTTAAACGAAAAACTGGCTACGACACATGTTGATGCCTGCAGTGCTTTTACAAAAGCTTTTCCGATGGTCAAATTAAAATCAGAAGAAACTCTAACCGCCGATGGAAGTTTATATACCAGCGGAGGCTCTACCTCAACGTTTCATTTATTAATTCTTTTGGTGCAGAAATATTGTGGAAATGAAATCGCAGTGCAAATCGCCAAGATTTTTTCTATCGATTTAAACCGATACAAACAAAGTTATTTCAGCACTTTCAGACCCAATCATTTACACAATGATTCTTTGGTGGCAATGCTGCAGCAAAAAATAGAAAGTCAATATCATTCTATTGAAAAATTAGAAGAAATCACAAAAGATATTCCAACCAGTGCCAGAAACATGACACGAAGATTCAAACAAGTCACCGGAATTCCGCCAATCGAGTATTTGCAAAATATACGTGTAGAAAGTTCTAAAAAATATTTAGAACAAACACAGCTTTCGATTTCTGAAATTATAGAAAAAACAGGTTACAATGATCCAAAAGCTTTTAGAAAAGTATTTTATAAAATGGTTGGGATGAAACCTATTGAATACAGAGAGAAGTTTAGGGTGCAGTAATTTTTTTCAGAAGCAGAAAACCTGGATTCAAAACGCCACTTGTCCTGCTCTACACTATATCTTTTGTTGTGAACCCCACAACAAAAGGATGCCGTTTCGATCAGGGCTAGATTAGAAATTTCATTTTCATAATTTAAAGTCTAATGTGGAAAGTAGTAAAAGCAAAAAAACCTGCTCAAATAAATGAACAGGTTTATATTTTAAACTTTCTCAAAGTTTTGAACTTTGTCAAAGTACTATTAAGATTTACGAAGCAATTTCCATTCTCTTCAATAAATTTTTATTCAAAGTATGTTTTGCATAATCTTTATCAATTGTCAAAACTTTATCGTCTGAACTTGGTAATTCGTACATCGCATCGGTTAAAATAGCTTCACATAACGAACGTAATCCACGAGCTCCTAATTTGTATTCTAAAGCTTTATCTACAATAAAATCTAAAGCTTCATCCGTTATCGTGAATTCCACTTCGTCCATCATAAACAACTTTTGGTATTGTTTGATTAATGCATTTTTTGGCTGCGTTAAAATCGCACGCAAAGTTTCTCTGTCAAGAGGATCCATATGCGTTAAAACCGGTAAACGACCAATAATCTCCGGAATCAATCCAAAATCTTTAATGTCTTTTGGAATAATATATTGCAATAAATTGTCTTTGTCGATATTGTCTACATTTTTAGAAGTAGAATAACCCACTGCCTGACGGTTTAAACGTTTCGAAATAATACGTTCTACTCCATCAAAAGCTCCACCTGCAATAAACAGGATGTTTTGAGTATTTACCTCAACAAATTTCTGGTCCGGATGCTTACGACCTCCTTTTGGCGGTACGTTTACAACTGTTCCTTCTAACAATTTCAATAATGCCTGCTGTACACCTTCACCAGAAACGTCACGGGTTATCGATGGATTATCGCTCTTACGGGCAATTTTGTCAATTTCATCAATAAATACGATTCCTCTTTCTGCTTTGGTTACATCATAATCAGCGGCTTGCAGTAAACGTGTCAAAATACTTTCGACATCTTCACCTACATAACCTGCTTCTGTAAGTACAGTTGCATCAACGATAGCCAAAGGAACGTCTAACATTTTTGCGATAGTTTTTGCTACCAGTGTTTTTCCGGTTCCGGTTTGACCCACCATAATGATGTTACTTTTTTCAATCTCTACTTCGTCGTCTAATTGCTGTTGCATTAAACGTTTGTAGTGATTGTAAACCGCAACTGACATTACTTTTTTTGTCTGATCCTGACCAATAACATATTGATCTAAGAAAGCTCTGATTTCTTTTGGTTTCTTTAAAATTAAGTCACCAACAAGTTTTGCGCTTCCGCTTGATTTTAATTCTTCTAATACAATTCCGTGTGCTTGTTCAATGCATTTATCACAGATATGTGCATTAATACCTGCAATCAATAAATTGGTTTCTGGCTTTTTCCTTCCACAAAACGAACATTCTAATACTACTTTAGCCATTCTTTTTTAGTTACTGAGCTGCAAAGTTACTAAGTTTCTGAGATTTTACACTAATACCCCAGAAACTTAGCAACTTATTAACTATATTTTTGTTTCAATTTTTGAAGTTTCAGGTTTCAGGTTAGCAAAAGCAACCTGAAAACTGAAACCTGAAACTAATTTTTAACCTCTTTTCAATACTTCGTCAATCATTCCGTATTCTTTTGCTTCGTCAGCTTTCATCCAGTAATCACGCTCACTGTCTTTGTGCACTCTTTCAAAAGATTGTCCTGAATGTTGTGAAATGATGTGGTATAATTCATCTTTCAATTTCAACATTTCACGTAAGTTGATTTCCATATCTGTTGCAACACCTTGTGCTCCTCCCGATGGCTGGTGAATCATTACTCTTGAATGTGGTAAAGCAGAACGTTTTCCTGCTGCTCCTGCACATAATAAAACAGCTCCCATTGAGGCTGCCATACCTGTACAAATTGTCGCTACGTCTGGTTTGATGTATTGCATGGTGTCATAAATTCCTAATCCTGCGTAAACACTTCCTCCAGGAGAATTTAGATAAATTTGAATGTCTTTTGAAGCATCAGCACTTTCTAAAAATAATAATTGCGCCTGAACGATATTTGCGATCTGATCGTCGATACCTGTTCCTAAAAAGATAATTCTGTCCATCATTAATCTTGAAAATACATCCAGTTGAGAAACATTCAACTGACGTTCTTCGATAATATATGGAGTCATGTTTGTTGGGTTCATTGCTGCTACGATTTTATCGTAGTACATTGCGTTTACTCCCTGGTGCTTTGTAGCAAATTTTTTAAATTCTTTACCGTAGTTCATATTTTATGTGTCTAAGTTTTACTTAATTTTTGGTATTATATTTTTACCTTCCACAAAGGTCATACCTTTTTCTAAAGAATGTCAATATGTCTTAGTTTTTTGTTTCAGGTTTAATTTTGTTTCAGGTTTCAGGTTCCGGAATTTCACTAAACCTGAAACCTGAAATAAAAAAATAAGCGTCAAAAGAAATTTCTCCTGACGCTCAAATATACTTATTTTTTTAGAAATTATTCTCCGTATGAAGCAGCAATAAATTCTTCGTAAGTTACTTCTTTAGTGGTTGGATTTGCTTTTTCTTTAAACACTTCTAACAATTTTTCAGCTACAACCTGCTCAGAAAGTCTTTTCACTTCTTCCTGGTTAGATAAAACTCTAGCCACGATTCCCTGAACTTCTTCGTCAGTTGGATTTGTTTGTCCAAATTGAGCCATTTGTTGTCTGATTGCTTTTGTTGTAAAAGTTTTCAAGTCTTCAAATGTAATTTGGATATTGCTTTGAGCCATTGCTTTTCCTTCGATTAATTGAAAACGTAATCCTTTTTCAGATCTTGCGTATTCAATTTCAGCTTCTTCTGCAGAAAGTTTTTTCTCCCCAACAGTTTGCAACCATTTTTTAAGGAATTCAGCAGGTAAATCAAATTTTGTATTTTCAATTAGGAAATCCTGAACGTCTAATAATAATTTTTGATCTGCTTGCTGTGCGAATTGAGCTTCAGCATCTTCTTTAATTTTAGATTTTAAATCTTCAAGAGAAGCTACTTTTCCTTCACCAAAAAGTTTATCAAATAACTCTTGGTTTAATTCTGCCAATTCAGCACCGTTGATCGCTTCGATAGTAAAGTTTACTTCGATATCTAAACCGTGAACATCATCATGAGATACTTTTAAGTAATCCATTAATTGGTGATCATCTTCGAATAAACCTTTTGTACTTACAGTTACAACATCACCCACTTTTTTACCGATGAAATTATCAGCAGTAGCTTTGTTGAAAGTAGACAATGAAATTGTAGTTGTATTGTTGATCCCTTTTTCTTCGTTTGAAAAAGTTCCTGTCAAATCAGAATCAGCTTCAACTTTATCTTGTGGAATTGCTTTTCCAAATTGTTTTTGGATACGCTCAACTTGTCCGTCGATTAATTTATCATCAGCAGTAACGATATATTTTACGATATTGTTTTTTGCTTCTAAGTCAATTTCGAAGTTTGGCACTAAACCAATTTCGTATTCGAAAGTTAGTTCTTCAGCATCCCAATCAAAGTTTTCGTTTTCTTTAGCAAGAGGAGTTCCTAAAAGATTTAGTCTTTCAGATTGAACGAAACGCTCTAAAGCCAAATCAACAACTTTTTTAACTTCTTCTTGTTTGATTGCTTTTCCGTATTGTTTTTCAACAAGATCTTTAGGTACTTGTCCTTTTCTAAAACCTTTAACAGTAGCCAAAGGCATTTTTTCGTTTATTCTTTTTGCTACCTGACCTTTGTAATCCATGTGAACAACTGTCATTACAATTGTTTCATTCACAGCGTCTGTTGCTACTCTTTTAATATCCATCTTCTTCTTTAATTTACGTAATAAAATTGGGTTGCAAAATTATAAAATTTTTGCAACCCAGCCAAGTTTTTAATCTATTGTATTTGAAGACGTTTAAACGTCATTCGTATTTTGATTTATTTGTCGTCTCCCAAAATTTTGTAAGTAATCGACTGAAGGATCGATAATATAATGCTAAATATTAACGCCGTCCAAAAAGAATCTACTGCAAAACCTCCTACTATATTGGTACACAATAAAATAATGATTGCGTTTATAACAAGCAAAAATAATCCTAAAGTAACTACTGTTACCGGCAAAGTCAGGATCACTAATATTGGTTTGATAAAAAGATTAAGCAATCCTAAAACCACTGCAACAATTACAGCTGTACCAAAACTTGCCACATGAACGCCTGTTAAAAGATTTGCAAGTAATAAAACCAAGGCTGCAGTAACAAGGAGTCTAAGTAATAATTTCATATTTTTCTAAATTTAAATTTTAATAAAAGTAATAAAAATTTTATCAAAATAATTACTCTTTAAGAAACGCCGTTGTCAATTCAAAAAACATTTTAGGATTTTCGGCATGAAGCCAATGTCCGGCATTTGGAATTGTTTCTACCTTTAAATCCGGAAAATGCGTACGAATCTGATCGATATCAGCATCCTGAACATAACCTGAATTTCCTCCGCGAATAAACAAAGTTGGCTTTTCAAAAACCAAATCATCTGCCAAAGCTTTTCCGATGGCATCAAGATTATTATTAAAAACTTCCAGATTAAATCTAAAGGCCAATTGTCCCGGTTCTTTCCAATAAAGATTTTTTAATAAAAACTGACGTGTTCCAAAATCAGAAACATATTGTGCTACAATTTCTTCAACATCGTTTCGACTTGGTTTTACCGAAAAATCAACTGCATTTAAACCTGCCAAAATATCCTGATGATGCTGTTTGTAAAATTTAGGCCCAATATCTGCCACGATCAATTTGTCTACAATATCAGGATGTGTAGTTGCAAAAAGCATCGCTACTTTTCCGCCCATTGAGTGTCCTAAAATATCTATTTTGTTTAATTGATTGGCCTGACAATATTCGAATACATCCTGAACCATGGCTTCGTAACTCCATTCGTCTGAATGAAAACTGCGTCCGTGGTTTCGCAAATCTAAAATATGAACCTGAAAACCTGCTTCTACGTATTGTCCGGCAAGTGTTTTCCAGTTATCAGACATTCCAAGAAATCCGTGCATGATGATGAAAGGTTTTCCTTCACCTTCTATTTTTGAGTATAACATTTATATTAATTTTTTACTTATCACAAAGATAAAAAACTTATTTATCAATATAAGGACAATAATTTTGAAGAAATGATTTTATTAGAAAAAAACTGCACAATTTTACGGTTTCCCGTAAACTAAAAACATTCTGAAAGTGTATATTCGCCGCTAGAAATCAAACTAAAAATTTGATTCAATTTATTTAATTAAAATACCAAATCCATGATTAAAAAATTCCTTTTATTATCATTAGTTGCTTCTCAACTTATGGTTTCATGTTCTAGTGAAGACAGCCCGGAAACAGATCCTGTTGTAGTTGATCCTCCGAAAGAATTAACTTTAGAAGAAGAAATTGCAAACATTGTTAAACAACCTTATTCAAATTTAACTCCGGCACAGCAAAAAGTAAAATTAGAAGCTGAAGCTAATGAAATGTTAGTTCAATTAGACAAAACAAAAAGTTCTGGCGCAATTGAAGCAATTGAAAATTTAAGCAGATTATTAGGCGTTAGTCCTGTTGATGTTTTTAACGGAAAAAACTCAAACGAAGTAGAAGACCTTTTAAATATCTCAGGTATTTACGGTATTTACACATGGAATAACTCAGGAAAAGTTTGGATTAAAACAACTTCAACAACTGAATTGAAATTTGTTTTCCCTGCTAAAGCATCTCAAACTTCAAACAACGCATCATTTTCATCAAAAAGCGTTTCTTCAACTATCAAAATAAAAATTGATGATAGTTACGGATATTGGACATATGATGAGGAGACTGAGCAAAGTACTTATGTTCCTGCTGTTTATGATGAAATCTTTTTACCGGCATCAGCAGATGCTGTTTTAACAATTGATAGTAAAGAAGCGGCTACTTTTACTCAAACTGCTAAATATTCTACAAAAAACGAATCTCCAGATGAGTTTGCATACAAAATGACCTTAAATGATGGTTATGTATGGGAAATGAGCGGTAAAAAAGGTGCTACAAGTACTTCAAAAGCGGTTCTTACTTTCAATGGCAAAAACTTAATTGACTTTACTGCAGGAAGCACTGCCAATATTGACGGATTAATAGAAAATGACGAATTAATTCAATACAAAGGTAAAGCTAATGGATTGGTAAAATTAATGGACAATTTTGTTATTCTTGCTGACATGGATATAGCTGCATCTGCTACTGACGATGTTAACTTAGATAAAACGGTACTTTATCCATCTTATCCAGAATATAATGATCCAAAAGCTGATTTCAAAAAATATTATACAGCTGTAAATACTTACCGTCAAAAATATTCTGCCGGAACTGCAGCGAATTTCAACAAAAACTCAAAATTAATTTTAGTGTCTAAAAAAGACGGTACTAAAATAGCTGATATTGTTTTGCACTCAGAAAAATCAACTGATTCTTACAGCTTTTACTTACCTGTATGGTATGCTTATGGAAACGGTAGCGGTTTCTGGCAATCAACTGACGAAGGAGAGTTGTTTACTGAAGCGTATTACGACGAAGTATATTACTTAAAATTCAACGATAATACAGAAGTTGAAATGAGCGCTTATTTCTCTGAAGGATTTGGTTCTTTTGAAGCTAAATTCGAAGAATTTATTAAAGGTTTTGAAAGAAAATAATCTTTAAGATTTCATTTAAAAGCCGGTTTGAAAACAATTTCAAACCGGCTTTTTATTTTTTAGGCGGCGTTCTAACAACTATAGTGCTTTGCCCATATCCTGCCCAAATTCCCAGCGCTCCTTTTATATTCGATTTTAAACTTGTATTTGATGGATAAATTGGGTTTTTACTGTTTACAATTTCGTTTTGCCAGCTGTTCCAGAAATCTAAAGCGTCTTTGTTTTGAGTTCTTAATTTTACATAAATCAAATCTCCATCGGCAAAATAAGGCGTGAACTTTGTTTTCGGAAAAAGTAAAATCCCTCTGTTGATTTGCATCGAAACTGTTGATTCACTAAAGTTTTTATCATCTAAATTGCCATAAAATGCAGGAACAAAAATAGGTTCCTCCGTATCAATTTTTGTAGCCAGCTGATAATAATTTTTCTCTTCTAAAGGATCATCGAATTTTACAAAAACATAACCCGTTGTATCTGTCGGATTCTTTTTTACATACTCCGCGCTTTTAAGCGCAACGGATTTAGGTATTGTGGTTACGGCTTCGACAACGCGGGATAAATATTCTATTTTTAATGAATATCGCTTTCCTGCTTCTCCCTTTAAAGTTGATCCAAAATACACAAATGGCGGCACTCTGTTTTTGTCATTTTTAACCCTTAAAACTTCTGAAGTCTGACCGTCAGAAATCGTAATTTTTGCAGATCGAATGACATGATTCAAAACATTGGTAGAATCAATTACATCTGTAACCGGAATGCTTGTGGAAAGTAAAACCTGAGCATAATCCCCTTCTTCTATCCAGCCCTCAACCACAATTCTGGATTCGACACTTGCCTGTTCACTAAAATTATCCTGAGAGCAGCTTACCATTATTAAAGTAAAAAGAAACAATATATATTTTTTCATCTTTTTAAAATTTAAATCTCCAGCTTATGGAAGGCAATATTCTGTACAAAACCTTTTTATCCTGCTTTACCACTACACTATTTTTATCTTCATTAACCTGAACATCCAAAACAACATAAATGGGATTATCAATATTGAATGTATTATAAATTGAAAAATTTAACGCGCTCTCTTTTTTATTTGTTTTAAAGAAGAAATAATTTACCGAAAGATCTGTTCGAATATAATTGGGCATTTGCGCATTATTGTATTCCGAATATTCTTTGACAGGATTGTTATTGATAAAATACCATGAAGTGGGCATTGTAAATCGATTTCCGGAACTAAATATTTGGGTAACGCCAAAATTCCACTTGGCATTTAAATCATACATTCCAACCAATGACAGATTATGACGTCTGTCGTATTTAGCAAAATACGTTTTACCGTTATTGAGCTCGTCAAAATTTCTGTCAGACCAACTTAGCGTATAACTTAACCAGCCGGTAAATTTGCCGTTATTTTTTCGCAGCATAAATTCCAAACCATAAGCTTTTCCTTTTCCAACTAATAAATCATTTTTTAAAGTTGTAACTTCATTAAACTGAGTTATACCGTATGGATATTCAAGCAAATCTTTCATAGAACGATAAAATCCTCCAAAAGAAGAAACCAGGTTTTTAGAAATATTTTGATTGGAACCTACAGAAAATTCGTCTGAAGATTGGGGTTTGATTCCATCTGAACTGGCAATCCAAAAATCAGTCGGAATCCCAACACTAGAAGTTGTTATTAAACTCAGGTATTGATATTGTTTATTATAAGATCCGTAAAAAGAAAATTTTTCGTTTGCAATATAATTTAACAAAACACGAGGCTGAAAATGCAAATAAGAACTTTGTGATCCTGAATTGTAATAATTTATTCGCAGTCCTAATTCTGCATTTAATTTGTCTGTTAGTTTTGGTTTAAAAGTAGTAAAAACAGCCCCTTCATTAGCATTAATAATAGTGTTTTGAGGCGTATTAGAATTGGCAAAATTTTCAATATTAATTTTTTGAGGCTGTAATGTATGATAAACATATTGCAAACCGGATTCAACACGAATGTTTTTTATCCAGTAACGAACTGAGTTTGTAAAACCAAAATCTTTCACATAAGAAGAAACCCCAAACTGAATTGTTGCCTGCTCCATATTCAAATCATTAGAATACTGACTAAAATAAACCGCATTCGACATACTGGTTTTGGCAGAAAGATTTGTTGTTAAAGTTGGAGAAACCGTAAAATTACTCCACTTCAAATTCGTTGTCAAAGACAAATTATCGTCTTTAATCTTTAATTTGTCACCACTAACAAAAGCATCAACAGAAAAAAGATTGTTTTTAGAAAGTTGCGATATAAAAGTGATATTTCCGTCTGAAAAGCCATACTTCATATCTTCAATATCATTGTTTTTTGAAAGTGAATTTACTAAAGGAGCAACGAGTTCATCTATATAGGTTTTTCTGCCTGATAAATAAATTCCGGACTTATCAGTAATTGGCAAAGCCAAAGTTAACTGCGATGCCAAAATCCCTAAATTTCCCTGAATAGAAAATTCTGAAGGTATTTTTTTATTCGGAATTAATAATGTTGTCGAACTTAAGCGGCCGCCATATTTTGCATTTGAACCCGATTTATCAAACTCAACTTCCTTAATATGGTCTGTATTATAAAAAGGAAAAACGCCTAATAAATGTGACATTCCATAAACAATTGTACCATTATATAATATGGCATTATGTCCGGGATCTCCACCTCGTACGTACAAATATCCATTTGCATCGCCAGAATTTTGGACACCCGGAGTAAGCTGTAAAATTTTTATAATATCTGTAGTTCCCAAAACAGTGGGCAATGAAGATAATTCTTTTAAGTTGAAAGATAATTTACCGCCAGATAAAGTTGATATCCCGCTTTTTTTATCATTTGCAATTATCACTTCTTTTAAAAGTGAAATGTCTTTTTCTAAAACAATAGAGATTAGGGTGTCTTTTGCAAAATCAACAAAAATAGTTTTATTAAAATAACCTGGTTGATTAATTAAGATTGTAATTTTTCCTAGAGGAATATTTTTTGAAAAATTACCTAATGAATCACTTACAACAGAAAAGCCCTGATTATTGGTGTCAAAAGAAATACTGGCACCAATTAAATTTTCATTTTCAGAAGATTTTATATTTCCTGTAATATTTGCCTGAGATTGCGCAAATAAACCGGAAAAACACAACAAACAAAAAATAATAATTGATTTCGACACTAGCTTTTAATATGAAAAGTGCGAAAGTAAACAATTATAACCCAATTATATCAGGTTATAATTGTTTTAATTTTAACTTATTTCAATTTATTTAAATACATATTAACCACATTATCCAAGCCAAGATAAAGCGCCTCAGAAATTAAAGCATGACCAATGGAAACTTCCAATAAACCTGGGATATTTTGCTTAAAAAACTGAATATTATCCAGGCTTAAATCATGTCCAGCATTGATTCCCAAACCGAGTTCATTTGCTAATTCTGCAGCTTTTACATAAGGATCAATTCCGTTTTTATTTCCTAAATCATATTGGTGTGCAAATGCTTCTGTATACAATTCGATTCTGTCGGTTCCTGTTTTTTTTGCTCCTTCAATCATTTCATTAATCGGATCTACAAAAATCGAAGTTCTGATTCCGTTGCGTTGAAATTCCTGAATCACTTCTGTTAAATAATCCTGGTTTTTGATAGTATCCCAACCTGCAGAAGATGTTATAGCTCCGATAGCATCCGGAACTAATGTAACCTGGGTTGGCTTACATTCTAAAACCAAATCAATAAAATTATGCTGAGGATTTCCTTCAATATTATATTCTGTATAAACAATTGGTTTTAAATCTCTCGCGTCCTGATAACGAATGTGACGCTCATCAGGGCGGGGATGAATCGTAATTCCTTGTCCGCCAAAACGCTGAATATCGGCAGCTACTTTCAATAAATCAGGAACATTTCCGCCACGTGCATTACGTAAGGTTGCAATTTTATTGATATTTACACTTAACTTTGTCATATAAATAGATAATTTAATTCTAGTAACACTATATTTGTTACGACAAAAATACAAAGTAAAACGTAGCAGTTTTTGCTATTTTTTGATTATTTTGCATCAAATATCCTCAATTGATTTATGACAGAAATTACAAACTATATCACAAACGATTTTCGAGCAATTGATAGCCAGGAGACGATTGCATCGGTTCAGGACTTTTTTGCTGATTTGAATTTTTCGCATTTTCCAATTTTGGAAAACGGCATTTTCATTGGAAGTATTGCTGCAGATGATGTTGAAACTTTTGACGCAGACAAAAAAGCAATTGATTACAAATATACTTTAGAACGTTTTTTTGCCAGAAAATCGATGATGTGGCTTGACGTTTTAGAAGTTTTTGCAAAAAATCATACCAATACAGTTCCTGTTATTGACGAAAACAACCTCTATATCGGTTATTACGAAATGGAAGATATCATGAAATTTTTTCAGGAAACTCCATTTTTAAAAGAACAAGGCGGTATTATTATTGTTCAAAAAGGTCTTTTGGATTATTCTATGGGACAAATAACGCAGATCGTTGAAAGCAACAATGGCAAAATATTAGGCTGTTTTGTTTCTGAAGCCGATCTGGAAAATGTTCAGATTACGGTAAAAATTGGTGTAGGTCCAATGAATGAAATTATTCAGACTTTTAGACGATATAATTATGAAATTATTTCTGAACATCAGGAAGATGCTTATATCAACAGTTTAAAAGAACGCTCAGATTATTTAGACAAATACCTTAATATATAGTTTTTGTTGTTGAATCGGTTAATTGTTTAATCGCTTTGACAGAAAAATTAACTATTGAACAATTAAACAAAAATCGATTAAACAGCAGATGAAAGTAGCCATTTACGGACAGTATTACCAAAACAGTACGGAACCTATTATCAAAGACATTTTTTTGTTTTTTAACACTAATAATGTTGAAATGGTGATAGAAGAAAACTTTCTAAAAATGCTTCATGAAAAAGAACTCGTAAAAAAAGAATATAAGACTTTTTCATCGAACACTTCTTTAGATGATAGTTTTGAAATGTTAATTAGTATTGGAGGTGATGGAACTATCTTAAGGGCAGCTACTTTAGTCCGTAATTCTGGCGTTCCCATTTTAGGAATCAATGCCGGAAGACTTGGTTTTTTGGCTACCGTACAAAAGGAAAATATTGACAGTTTTTTACAATTTGTAATAGATAAAAACTACACGACTTCTGAAAGAACGTTATTGAGTGTAACCTGCGACCCAAAAAATGATGCTATTCAGGAAGATTTGAATTTTGCCATGAATGAAATCACGGTTAGCAGAAAAGATACTACTTCGATGATTACCGTAGAAACTCATCTGAATAATGAATATTTAAACTCCTATTGGGCAGATGGCTTGATTATTTCAACACCTACAGGTTCAACAGGATATTCATTAAGTTGTGGCGGACCATTGCTGACACCAGATGTGAAGAGTTTAGTAATTACTCCTATTGCGCCACATAATCTTACAGCACGGCCACTTGTTATTCCTGATGACACTGAAATTAAACTTCGTGTATCCGGAAGAGAAGATCAATATCTGGTTTCATTAGATTCCAGAATCGCTTCTGTAAAAAATGAATCTGTATTAACGATCAAAAAAACAGATTTTAAAATAAAAATGGTCGAAATTCCGGGCGAAACTTTCTTGAAAACCTTAAGAAATAAGTTGCTTTGGGGAGAAGACAAGAGAAATTAATCGTTTTTCTGACGAACAACTATACGATAATACCACTTTTTCTCGTTCTGCATGTATCGAATCCGTATTAAATGTCTAAAAATCAAATTGTAAATTAAAAAAAAAGCACATTTAACCAAAGCAACGTTGATTCGTATCGATAATTATTATATTTGCACGCAATTCTGAATTAAATGAAGAAAATTTTTAATTTATTGTTATGTTTTTTCCCCTTTATTACACTACACGCTCAAATCAATGAGATTGGTGTTTTTCTTGGTGGAAGTAACTTTGTAGGAGACGTTGGAAGCACCACTTATATTTCTCCTGAAAAATTAGCTTTTGGTGTTCTGTACAAATGGAATAAAAGTCCACGTCACTCTTATCGTTTTTCCTATACACAATCTACCGTTGCAGGATTCGACATCGATTCAGATGAAACAGGAAGAAGCAATAGAGGATACAGATTCAAAAACAACATAAAAGAACTTTCTGCAGGTTTAGAATTTAATTTTTTCGACTTTAATCTACATGATTATCATCCAAAAATTACTCCTTATATATATTCAGGTTTAAGTTTCTTTATTTATGACGACTTAATTCGACCTGTGGCAAATCCAAATGCGATACAAAGTAAAAGTTCAAACTCTTTTGCAATACCTATAATATTAGGTATAAAGTCAAATGTAACTCCAAATTTTGTTTTGGGAGTTGAAGCCGGAGTTCGCTATACTTTTACAGACAATATTGATGGAAGTAATCCAAAAAATCAAAGCCCGAATGTACTTCATTTTGGAAATTTAAATAATAATGATTGGTATGTCTTTTCAGGTATTACTTTAACGTATACCTTTGGACTGAAACCTTGCTACTGCGCAGAATAATAAAAATGGACCTAATAGACTCTATAGACAAAACAAATTTACCTAAACACCTCGCCATTATCATGGACGGTAATGGACGCTGGGCGAAACAACAAGGCTTCTTAAGAGCTTTTGGGCACGAAAACGGCACAAAATCAGTAAAAAAAACAATTACTACCTGTGCAAAACTTGGTATCGAATACTTAACGCTCTATGCTTTCTCGACTGAAAACTGGAATCGACCAAAATTAGAAGTCGAAGCTTTAATGAAAATTTTAATCAATTCATTAAAAAAAGAGCTTGGTACCCTACAAGAAAATAATATCAGGCTTAATGCTATTGGTAATCTTGATAAATTACCAAAAACAGCTCAAAAAGAGCTTTTAGATGTTATCGATAAAACCAAAAATAATACACGTCTTACTCTAACGCTGGCTTTAAGTTACGGATCACGAGAAGAATTGGTAAATGCTGTGAGAATCATCAGTGATAAAGTTAAAAATAATATAATTTCAATAGACACTATTGACGATTCAATTATAAATGAGCATCTTTACACGCAAAATTTACCTGACGTAGATTTATTAATACGAACAAGTGGAGAACATAGAATAAGTAATTTTCTGCTTTGGCAAATTGCCTATGCAGAACTGTATTTTACTAACGTGTTGTGGCCAGACTTTAAAGATCAAGATTTATATGAGGCTATTATTAGTTATCAAAAAAGAGAACGTAGATTTGGAAAAACCAGTGAACAAATTAAATAATTTTTTAGTGTTACAAAAAAGAATACAAATAGTCCTTACCCTAGTTCTTTTGGGTAGTTTTTCACAAATAAAAGCACAAGAAAGAGTTCCTTTTGATCAAGGAAAAAAATATATTCTTGCTAAAGTTTCTGTTGTTGGTAAAATAAGCTTCAATGAACAAACTGTTGTTACTTTCTCCGGTCTTCAAAAAGGTCAGGAAATCACTGTTCCAGGTGAAGAAATCAGTGGTGCAATTAAAAAATTAGGCAAACTTGGTCTTTTTGACGAAATTGCATTCTATGTAAATAAAATTGATAATGATAGTATATATCTTGACCTAAACATTGTTGAGCTTCCTAAATTAAATGAAGTGAAATTTGTTGGTGTTAAGAAAAGCAAAGTTGAAGGATTAATTAAAGATAACAATTTAACCAAAAATAAAATTGTAAACGAAAACTTAATTACTACAACCAAAAATTATATTGAAAATAAATATAAAAAAGAAGGTTATTATAATACTAAAGTTACCATTACAAATACGCCGGACAGTACTGCAGGAAATCAGGTAAATATGCTGGTTCGTGTAGACAAAGGCGATAAGGTAAAAATTAGTAAAATTGACTTCATAGGCAACGAAAAACTTACTGATAATCAGTTAAGAGCAGCCATGAAAGATACCAAACAAAAGAACATTCTGCGTGTTCTTAAAAAATCGAAATTCATTCCTGAAAAATATAAAGCCGACTTAGAAAAAGTTATTGCTACATACAAAGAAAAAGGATATCGTGATGCCCGTATTATATATGACTCTGTTACTTATAATAAGGAGAAAAATATGCTGGCCATCAAAATTAATTTAGAAGAAGGAAATAAATATTACTTCGGAAATATTAAATTTATAGGAAACACAGTATACTCAGATCAACTTTTAAACCGTTATTTAGGTATTAAAAAAGGAGAAACTTATAATGGAGTTTTACTTGAAAAAAGAATTGCCGACAAGACAAAACCAGACGCAGAAGATATTACAAACTTATACCAAAACAATGGTTATTTGTTCTCAAATATCAATGCTGTAGAGGTAAAAACGGTTAATGATACTATTGATTTTGAAATTAGAGTTACAGAAGGTCCTATTGCTTATTTCAACAAAATATCTGTAGTAGGAAATGACAAAACAAATGATCATGTTATTTACCGTGAATTAAGAACTAAACCGGGAGAAAAGTACAGTAAAGAACAATTAGTAAGAACTATTCGTGAGATTGGACAGTTAGGATTTTTTGATCCTGAAGCTATTGATCCAAAATTCAAAAATGTCGATGCAGCAGCAGGAACAGTTGATATTGAATACCACGTAGTAGAAAAAGGATCTAGCCAGGTCGAACTTCAGGGAGGTTACGGCGGTGGAGGTTTCATTGGAACCTTAGGTCTTTCGTTTAATAACTTCTCAGCCAGAAAGTTATTTGACAAAACTGCTTATAAGCCTTTACCAATGGGAGATGGTCAAAAAGTATCACTTCGTTTGCAAGGAAGTACTTATTTCCAAACGTATAGTTTATCATTTTCTGAACCTTGGTTTGGAGGAAAGAAACCAGTACAGTTTAGCTCATCTATCTCGTATAGTACGCAATTTCTTAATAATTATATTACTCGTGATGTTGATAAGAGCAAAAGTTTTAATATTTTTACAGTACAAGTTGGGCTTGCCAAAAGGTTAACTGTGCCGGATGATTACTTTGTTTTATCACAATCGATCAGTTACCAACATTATGATTTAAATAACTATAACACAGGTTTATTTACGTTTGGTAACGGAGCGTCAAGAAACTTAGCTTACACAATAGGAATTTCAAGAAGTAATAAAGGGGTTAACCCGATATTCCCAACGTATGGTTCTGAATTTAGCATTTCAGCAAAAGTGACACCTCCATATTCATTGTTTAATGGAATTGATTATGGTGATTTACAAAATCAAAAAGAGTACAAAACACGTTATACAGGAACAGAAGTTATTTCCGGATCAGATGGACAGCCAATTAGTCCTGGAGATTATACAAAAACTGAAGTAGTTAATAATGAACAACGTACTATAGGGGTTGGATCAGATTACGCAAGTGCAAGTACAGATCAAGGTAAAGTTGACCAGAAAAAATACAACTGGTTAGAATATTATAAAGTTAAATTTAAAGCAGACTGGTATACTAAAGTATATGGTAAATTAGTTTTAAGAACTTTAACTGAATTTGGTTTCCTTGGAGCTTATGATCAGTCAAGAGGTGTTGTACCTTTCGAACGTTTTTATTTAGGAGGAGATGGAATGGCAAACTACTCTATGGATGGTAGAGAAACTATTCAGTTAAGAGGATATCCAAATAACTCATTAACACCTGTAAATTCAGTTGGAGATCAAATTGGAGCGACTATTTATAATAAGTTCTCAATGGAGTTACGTTATCCAATTACATTAAAAGCATCGGCATCTATTTATGCTTTAACGTTTTTGGAAGCAGGATCATCATACCCAACGTTTAAAGATTATAACCCGTTTGATCTTAACCGTTCTGCTGGTGTTGGATTACGTGTATTTATGCCTGCATTTGGATTATTAGGAATTGATTTTGGTTATGGTTTTGATGCCTTACCGGGATCTGTTACTAATAAAGCCAACGGATGGGAAACACACTTTATCATTGGACAACAATTTTAGTACAATTTTTAGTACATTTGGCTAAAAATTTGAAAATAAACTAATGTTATGAGAAAACAATTTTTATTTATATTTTTAGCCCTGATTGTATGTGCTTCAAGTCAAGCACAAACAAGAACGACCAGAATTGGCTATATTGATATGGAGTATATTTTAGAAAATGTTTCTGATTATAAGGAAGCAAAAGCCCAATTAGAGTTAAAAGCTCAAAAATGGAAGCAGGAAATAGAAACCAAAAAACAAGATATCAATAATCTCAGAGAAAGTCTTAAAGCTGAAAAAGCTTTACTTACTAAAGAGCTTATTACTGAAAGGGAAACAGAGATTAAGTTTCTGGAAGATGAAATGACAGACTATCAGCAAAAACAATTTGGCGCTGATGGAAATTTAATTAGACACAAAGCGGCTCTTGCAAAGCCAATCCAGGATCAGGTTTTTACAGCCGTTCAGGATATTGCAGAAGCTAAAAATTATGATTTTATATTTGACAAATCATCAGATCTGACCATGCTTTTCAGCAATAAACGATTTGACATTAGCGATCAGGTTATACGAGTATTAAACAGAACTGAAAAACGCGAACAATTGACTAAAAAACAATTGAAAGAACAGGAGGTCAAAGAAAATCGTGAGAATGAAATTGATGAAAATCCGGCAATGGCAGACAGACAAAAAGTTCTGGATGAAAGAAAAGCTGCCAGAGAAAAATTAATGGAAGACCGAAGACTGGAGCAGGAAGCTAAGAAAAAAGAATACGACGACAGAAGAAAAGCAATTGCTGCAGAAAGAGAAGCCAAAAAAAATGGCACGGTTTCTGAACCAGTTAAAACAGAAGAAACAAAAACTGAATCAACAGCAAAACCTTCTTCAACAACGACAACGACGACGACAGAGCCAACAACTAATGCTGCTGATGCTGCAGCGGCTAAGGCTGAAGAAAGACAAAAGATCTATGAACAGCGTAAAAAAGAATTAGAAGAAAGAAAGAAGAAAATTTTAGAAGAAAGAGAAGCGGCTAAAAAAGCAAAAGAAGCCGAAACACAAAAAACAAATACGACCAATAATTAATTAATATTTTTTTAAAATGATGAAACAAATCAAAACTTTACTAATTGCTGCTATATTAGTTTTAGGAGCAAGTAACACAATGAATGCACAAGCTAAGGTAGCTCATGTTGATGTTAGCGAGATTATGTCGAAAATGCCTGCAATGCTTGACGCTCAAAATCAACTACAAAAATTAAGTGGTACATACGATACTGAATACAAAAAAATGGTTGACGAATATCAAGTGAAAATCAAAAAGTATGAAGCTGAAGCTGCTACTGTAACTGAAGCTGTAAACGGTGAGCGTTCTAAAGAAGTTCAGGATATGCAAAAAAGAATTGTTGACTACAGAGACAATGCGCAAAAAGAACTACAACAAAAAGAAACTGACATCGTAAAACCATTAATGGAAAAAGTAAGAGCTTCTATCCAAAAAGTTGGAAAAGCTAAAGGTTTCCAATATGTATTAGACGGTTCTACTCTTTTATTAGCTGATGGTCCAAACATTACTGCTGATGTTAAGAAAGACTTAGGATTCTAAGAAACAATCTTATTATAAAAAAATGGCTCAACTTTTAAAGTTGAGCCATTTTTTTATTAGATACATTATACCTTTTTAAACTTTTTGAAAGAAATTCAAAAAGAATTAATTTGTTTAAATTCCATACTTATTTCCCATAGTCTAGATTTTATATTCATAGATAACCTAAATTTAGATATAGTATTTCTTTTACATTTTATTAACTCATTTATTTAAAATCCACATTGTAGAAAAACATAGAAATATGTAACTTTGTTTTATGACAAACAACAATCCTATAGGCGTTTTTGATTCCGGTATTGGAGGAACTTCCATTTGGACCGCCATTCACGAGTTACTTCCCAACGAAAAAACCATTTATTTAGCAGACAGTAAAAATGCTCCGTATGGTCAAAGAACCAAAGAAGAGATTGTTGCTTTGAGTAAAAAAAATGTTGATTTTTTATTAGAAAACAACTGCAAATTAATTGTTGTTGCCTGCAATACTGCAACAACAAATGCCATAAGAGAACTTCGTGCTGATTATGATATTCCATTTATTGGGATTGAACCGGCTATAAAACCGGCAGCCAATAATTCGAAAACACAAGTTATAGGTATTTTAGCAACTCAGGGAACCCTGAACAGCGAGTTGTTTAATAAAACGGCGGAGATGTTTCAAAACACTACTATAATTGAACAGGTAGGTCATGGATTAGTTCAGCTTATTGAAGATGGAAATTTGAATTCACCTGAAATGACTCAATTACTGGAATCGTATTTACGACCAATGATTGATGCCAATATTGATTACCTGGTTTTAGGCTGTAGTCATTATCCTTACCTGATTCCTCAGATAAAAAAAATTCTTCCTGAACACATTCAAATTATTGATTCCGGAGAAGCGGTTGCGCGACAAACACAAAACGTATTACGTGAAAAAGTTGGTTTTTCGGATGCTGGAAAAAGTGATCCTGTGTTTTATGCCAATTCAAATCCTTCTGTCCTAAAATCAATTTTAAATGACAAATACGATATAATTCAGAAGGACTTTTAAATTGCTATTCTATTTTTCGCTTGACGAACCAAATTCCGTCTAAAGACAAATTCAGCGATATTTTATGATAATTTTCTTTGATCAGATTATCTGAAACTTTTCCTTTTTGGCCATAGGAATAGGAAATATTTAAAGCAGAATAAGTGTTCTCAATTGGAAGTGAAACTCCTACCGAAATTGCGGCATTATTAATTCTTTTGCTGTCCACTTCAAGATAGCCGGTGTCAAAATTGGCACCTGCAGCATATTGTATACGATCCCAATATGTTCTGACATTCTTTTTGGCACTATAAGTAAATCCAAGCGCAAATCGATCCTGATTAACAAAATTTCCGTACAATTCAGCTTGATTAATTGAACCCCAAAGACTTTTTTCATAATCCAGCGTCATGTTTAGGTTGTTTTTAAAACGCTTGCTTATCCCCACGCCTATCTCTAACGGTAAATAATAATCGTCTGTGTCTGAAGCCACATTCGATTCAACCGTAGAAACAACTTCATTGGTTAAGGTTTCAACACTTTGTACTTTTGAAGCTTTTACTCTTGTCGGCATTTTAAAAGTTGAGGCAATCGTAAAAGTAGAATCAATTTGATATTGACCACCCAAAGTAGCCCTTATACCATTATAATCTGTTTTTTTACTGATGGTTGTAATAGAATTTGAAATCAAATAACTTCTGTCGTCTGTAGTATTCCCAAACAATAAAGTGGCCGAAGCTCCGACGGATAATTTTTTACCAAATCGATAACCATATGAGAAATCAAAATTATTTAGTCCGCCGGAACCCGCCGCTGTTAGGTAATAAGATTCCTGACTATCTGAAATAGGCAATTTTAAGTTTGATATCAAAAACGTTGCACTGGAATAAGGACGTAAAGCCATACTAAAACCCGAGTTTTTAGTAACCGGAAAGGCAAAAGCAATGTGGGAAAATTGAAAATTATTACGTTTTTCAGATCTTGATCCGCTTTCATAAGTTGTTGCAATTGCTTTACCGCCAATATCAAACATAAAATGATTTAAAGGTAAATAACCTAGTGAAGCAGGATTTAAATTATTAATAAAAATGCTCGATGGCAATGCAATTCCTGAGGAACCAATAGACGGAATCGAACCAAAATCAGAGTCATACAAACTTCCTACGCCATATAAAGAATAAGGAGAACTTGAAATACTTTGAGAAAATGCGGTTAGCGACATTAGAATAAAGCAGCTTAAAAAAATTATTTTATTTTTCATCTAATAGGAGATATAGTAAACTTTCAGTTGAATTTTATTGCTTGCATGCTTTTGATCTCCCAAAACAATTCTGTTAACAGATTTAGAAATTCCTGGCAATGTTAAAATAAGAGATGATTTTGAATCCGATTGTTTCCACATTTCTTTTTGAAGAAATCCGCCTATTGGAATCGTATAACCGATGTTTTCATTAAACTCGTCGCTTTTTTTATTTAATAAACCATATACTGTACTTCCTGCTGAATTTAGCAAATTGGCACTAATTCTATTTAAATTATCCGCCACATATACCCGCAAGGAATCTTCTAAGGGATATTGTTCTGAATAGGAGTTATTAACGGGTTTTAAAATGAGCTGAGCATCCACAATTGCTCCCTTATCAGAAATGTATTTGAGCTGTTTTATATTTGGAAAATCAATCCGGCAGGCTACCCCCGCGCCTGACTGAATAAATCCCTGTCTGCCAGTTAATGAGCTGGAGAGCTTGCTGCTTGAAATGGGGAGGTTTTGAATTAAAGTTCCCGTTTTATCCGACGAAATTGAATTGAATTGCTTTGAAATATCTGCAATTGTAAAATCGATGTATTGCGATTCCTCATCATCACTTTGGTATTTCGAATAGTACATCCTGACGACACTTGTAGAAGTACTAAAACCAATAACACTCGAAGAATTTGAGCTTGAAGGCACCAAAACAAGGCCTTTTAAATATTCGGTAAAAGTTGTAAAATCGGTAATTTCTCTTTTTTTGATTTTCTGAAAAATATCTTCTCCAAACGTTTTATCCATTTTAATATTGACGGAGTCTTTTTCAGTTGGCCTAGGTTTATAAGATAAAGTTCCAAGGATATCATTACTATAACTCAGGGCAGAATTATTATAAAAACTATCATCATCTGTATTTGGTTTTATCTTTTGAGTGACTCTATGAATATCGAATGTCTGAACGCTGGTGGTATCCCCATAATGATAATTATTATATTTTAAAATCATGGAAATAGAATCGAAAACATAATTTACCGATTCTGTATCAGATCCGCTACTTGCTAAGCTATAAGAGTTTGCCGATAATTGAAAATAGCTGTTCGCTTTTATTTTCCCAAATATGGGATCATCATAATTTCCAACTAAAATTCGGCTTTGAGCTGAAGTAACAAGCGAATCAAAGTTTATGGTAGACATTTCTACTGTTACAGTGTCAATTAAAATTACTTTGTTACTTACCGCCAAATAATCAGAGCCAACAACAAACTCGCCGGTATCTGTATCTGTACCGCATGAAATTATTGTAAGTGCCAAAACCAACATTATTATATACTTATGCATAATCATATTTTTGAACAAATATAAAATGCACTCTTCTGCACTGCACTATAACATATACAGTCTCGCCTTTTTACCCTATAAATAGCAAAAAATCATCTATAATAGGTTTACGCAAACAAATAATTGGTTCAGCCATAAAAAAGGGTATTTAGTCTATCAAAAAGTGGCATACATATATCTTCTTTTTTTTAAAACCATTAGCCACCTACTTTTGAACCAATAATTAAGTAATGAAAATAAGGCTTTTAATAGGTTCTCTTTTTTTGATTTCGTTTTTGAATTTAAACGCTCAGGAAAAATTTTCAGTAAATGCAAATTTGAAAACGGAGCCAACTGATAAAATTGATTTTAATGAATCCAGTATTGGTGTATTATTTACTGCAGCAATCAATTCAAAAAATAAAATAAAGAATACTATAGAATATTCGAATTTGAAAGTGAATTACGATGCAGGAAGTTTTGAAGCGTTTGAAAATTTGGATCAGTTTAATCAGTTAAAAAACAAATTTGAGATTTCACATGCATTTTCAAATACAAAACTGAATCTTGGTCTTACGCCAACGGCAAATTTTCAAAAAAATCTCGATTTCTCGGATGTGACGCTGTTGGGGAATTTTGAAATAAGTCAGCAATTGAATTCAAAGACTTTTATAAATGTTGGAGTTTCAAGAACAACAGTATTTGGATATCCTCAATTCATGCCTACTTTATCTTTTCAATATAAGGTAAGCGATAAAAGTAACCTGTTGGTTGGATTTCCGGATTCGAAGATTTCATATTCTAATAATATTCGAAATGCATTTAGCCTGACGAATAGTTTTAATGGTAATTTTTATCATCTCGATCAATCGCTTACAGGAACAAATAATGGCACAAAAGTCAGCACGTCGCAAATGACAACTGCGCTTGAATATGAGAGAAACGTCGATAAAAATTGGTTCATAAACCTTAAAGCCGGTTATGATTTTGATAAAAAATACAACATTCTCAATAACGACAATCATAAGGTTTATGATTTTAATACCGGCAACGGTTACATTTTAGGCATTGGCATCAAATACAAACAATAAATAAATTTAATACACTATGATGAATATTTTAAAAAAAGGAACATTATTCGCCGCATTATTTTCTAGCCTCTTTTTTATAGGCTGTAGTAATAGTGATGACGATGAAGATTTGATAGGGAACTGGATTAAAAAATCAGCATTTGATGGACCTGCAAGATCTAGTGCTACTAGTTTTGTTATTGGCGATTATGCTTATATCGCAACCGGGTATACAGGTGATGTGTATTTAAAAGATTTATGGGCTTACAATTCAACTGGCGATTACTGGGAACAAAAAGCTGATTTTATAGGTATTGGCAGAAGTTCTGCATCAAGTTTTGCGCTTAATGATAAAGGTTATGTGGGAGTTGGCTATGACGGAACAAATAAATTAAAAGATTTTTACCAGTATGATCCAACAGCAAATACCTGGACACAAAAAACTGATTTTGCCGGAACTGCACGTTATGCTGCAGTAGGTTTTCAGGCAGGTGGAAAAGCTTATATTGGAACTGGTTATGATGGAAATTATTTAAAAGATTTTTACCAATATGATGATCAGGCAAATACCTGGACACTTGTAAATGGTTTTAGCGGAAACAAAAGACGTAATGCAACTGTTTTTGTAATAGACAATAAAGCTTATTTAGGAACCGGAATCAACAATGGTGTTTACCAGGAAGATTTTTGGCAATTTGATCCTTCAACGGATGTTTGGACACGTAAAAGAGATATTGATCAGGATGACGATGATGATGAGTCTTTCAACGATGATTATGCAATCGTTCGTTCTAATGCTTCTGCTTTTTCAATGAACGGATTGGGTTATATTGTTGGCGGTGAAAGTGTGAAAACAGTTTGGGAATACAATCCATCAACAGATCTTTGGGTAGAAAGAACTCCAATGGAAGGCGCTACCAGAACTGATGCTGCAGGTTTTGCCATTAACAACAGAGGTTTTTATATGTTAGGAAGAATAGGCACGACTTATTTTGATGATGCCTGGGAATTTAAACCTCTAGAGGAACAAAATGACAATGACAATTAATACTAAACAATTCTTCCGGGGTAAAATCCGGAAGAATTTATTGTTTCTTTTTTTGGTTTTGCAAATGACAGCCTGCTCAAAAAACGAAACACTAAAAGTTGAATCCTTCAAAACAACTTCGGGTTGGGGGTATTTGCTTTCTTATAAAAATAAAATCATAATCAAACAATCTATTATTCCGGTAATAAACGATACAAAAAGTTTCTCAACAGAAGAAGATGCAATAAAAGTGGCAAATCTGGTAGCAAAAAAGCTCAAAGAGAACAATTCGCCAACAGTAACGAAAAATGATTTAATTTTATTAAAAATAAAAATCTAAATGAACATAGGCAGCATCAAAGACACCAGCTCTAACAAAATTTTGTTCCATAGTATTATATGGACTTTCTTTATATTGACTTCATTGATTCAATTTTATGAAAGTCCTTTTAGGATCAACAATGATTTTTATGTACAGTGGGCAACTGGGATTATTTTGTTTTATCTCAACTATTTTTATTTGGTGCCTGCCCTTCTTTTAGAAAAAAAATACCTGCTCTATTTTGTATTTGTTTTTGCGCTTATTTTACTTTTTATGGTCATCAGGATCAATTATTTTATTCCTGAATTTGGTCACACAAGACCGTTAAACATGCCACCGCCTCAAATAATGCGTGGCGAACATGTGGACTTTATTAAAGGAGAAAGACATGCAATAATGGCAAGAAGACAGCCTTTGTTTTTTAAAATTGGCCCTTCTCTTTTCTATATCCTGATTATTACAATAAGTGCCATTATTAAAACATTAACTGAATTTTATAACAACCAACAAAACAAATTAATTGCCGAAACGCACAGAACAAATACCGAATTAATTTATCTGCGAAAACAAACCAATCCGCATTTCTTATTTAATTCCTTAAACAGTATTTATTCTCTGGCACACAAGAAATCTGATTTGGTCCCTGATGCCATCGTCACGTTATCAGAATTAATGCGCTATATGCTGTATGAAACCGATAACAAAACGGTGGCTTTAGAAAAAGAAATCAATTACATTCAAAATTACATCGAGTTACAAAAACTAAGGCTTAACGATATCGAAGACATTTTTGTAAATGTTCACGGAAACACCAAAAACAAATTCATAGAACCTTTGCTTTTGATTTCATTTGTAGAAAATGCCTTTAAATACGGAACCGATTATAAAGGAGCCGCTCATGTTAAAATTAAGATTTTCATATTAGAAGATACGCTTGATTTCTGGATCGAAAATAGAATTGAAAATTACGTTAAAGACCCTGAAAATTCAGGAATTGGATTAGTAAACATCCAGAATCGTCTGGATTTGCTTTACCCAAATGCCCACGAACTCAGCATTACACAAGACAATCAATATTATCGTGTGCATTTAAACTTAAAATTAGATAAGATTCAAACAGCGATCAATTAATATAATGATTTATGGATAGAAAAAAATTCATTCGAAATAGTATTTTAGGAATTGCTTCTTTAGCAACAGCGACAAAAATATTAGAATCCTGTTCTAAAAACGACAATGACGATAATGGTACAGATACTTCTTCTGATGAAAGCTGTGCTGTATCTCCTGCAGAAACCAAAGGTCCGTTTCCGATAAAAACACCAAGTCAGCTCGTTTTAGAAAACATAAAATCAGACCGAATTGGAGTTGCCTTACTAATTAATTTAACTATTGAAAACCAAAGCAAAGAATGTTCTCCCTTAGAAGGAGTTTTGGTAGATGTTTGGCATTGTGATAAAGATGGAAATTATTCTGAATACGGAGGAACTTCAATGCAGCAAACAGATTACACTACTGTTCACTTTTTGAGAGGAAGACAAACTTCAGATGCTAACGGAAAGGTTTCGTTTATTTCTATTTTTCCGGGTTGGTACCAAGGCAGAGCTCCACATATTCACGTTGAAGTCTTAACGGCTTCAGGTTCATCATTGTTAGTAACACAAATTGCTTTTCCGGAAACCATAACGAGCGAAGTATATTCCAGTACAAATTATGCTGCTCACGGTCAGGCCGATACTTCAAATACAAGAGATAATGTTTTTTCAGACAGTTTATCCGATGAATTAGCCACTTTAACGGGGAATTTGACAGATGGGTATACATTAAGCAAAACCATAACAGTAAAAGTATAATTTTATGATAACAAACCTGTAATTTATGATAATTTTAAAACTTAAATTATTGGTTTAAAAGTACTTTTGACTGCCAAAAACAAATTTTTAAAAACTAATTCCGATCAAATGAAATGTGTAATTATAGACGATGAACCGTTAGCGGTTGAATTATTAGAAGATTTTGTTCGAAAAGTAGATTCGCTCGAATTAGTTAGTACTTTCAATAATGCGATTGATGCCGTTTCTTATATCAATCAAACTAATATTGATCTGATTTTTCTGGACATTCAGATGCCGCATTTCTCCGGAATTGAATTTTTAAATACAATCGAAAAAAAACCTTTGATTATTTTTACAACAGCCTATTCAGACTATGCCGTTGAAGGATTTAATCTTGGTGCCGTAGATTATTTGGTAAAACCAATACCGTTTCACCGTTTTTTAAAATCAGTTGTTCGCGCACAGCAAATTTTTAATCCGGCAACAGCAATTCAGGCTATTTCAGAAAACACTACACCTCCGGAATTAGAACAGGATTTTATGTTTGTAAGAGCTGAATATGAAAATGTAAAAATGAATTTTGCTGATATTTTATTTATTGAAGGTTTAAAAGATTACGTAAAAATCTATACTACAGATAATAAATTTACCTTAACCTTAATTAGCTTAATCAAATTAGAAAACCTGCTTTCCAGCAAAGGATTTTCAAGAATTCACAGATCATATATTATCAATATAAAACATGTAAAATCGATCCAGAAAAACAAGGTTTTGATAAGCGACAAACGAATTCCAATCAGTGAAAGTTATAAAACTGCTTTCTTCGAAAAAATCAATCTTTAAGTTAAATTCTAAAAATAAAAATTCCAAATTACAATAGAGCGCTATACTATTGGAATTTGGAATTTTTATTTTTGCAATTTCTATTTATTTTTCATCCTTAAACCAACTTGAATACATTACATAATTATTAGAAATACGCTCGATTTCGCCCGCAAAATTGGATTGATCGATATCTTTTACCTTTTTAGCCGGAACACCTGCCCAAATAGTTCCTGAAGTTACCACTGTATTTTGAGTTAAAACAGCTCCGGCAGCAATAATAGAATTACTTTCTATTACACAATTATCCATTACAATAGCTCCCATTCCTATCAAAACATTGTCATGCACCGTACAGCCATGAACAATGGCATTGTGCCCAATGGAAACATTATTTCCAATGATGGTCGGGTGTTTTTGATACGTACAATGAATAATAGCTCCATCCTGAATATTTACTTTATTTCCTATTTTGATAAAATGAACATCACCGCGAATAACAGCATTAAACCAAACACTGCAGGAATCTCCAAATGTAACATCACCAACAATAGTTGCATTTTCAGCAACATAACAATCTTCGGGAATTACCGGAGATTTTCCGTTTACAGATTTAATCAGCATAATAAAAAGTTTAATTAATTGCAGGACAATTACAATCGTAACGTTCCTTTGTACAAAATAAATTGATTCCTAAAGTAATCTGGTGATAACCGCCAGTATCAAATTTCACATCGCCCGTAACTTGCGAATACGTGTAAGCAAACATAAAATTTTTATAATTTACACCTATAATTGGTGTTATATATTGTAGTTTTTGAGATTGTACGCCGCTTCCTAAACTGTATTGTGCGCCGTCAAAACTTCTTCGATAAGACAACGCAGCCCAAAGACTTCCAAAGTCCATGTTTTTGTATGCTTTTAAATTCACGTCAAGGGATTTCTCTTTCGTCTGATCAAATAATTGAAACAAAATAGAAGGTTCCCAGGTAATATTTTCGTGTTTACCAAAAACATATCCTGCGCTTAATAAAAACTTTCTCAAATTATCACTTTCATAATCGGTGTAGATTTCTCTTCTGGTTTCCAGCAATCCCTGAACCGTAGCGTGAGCATAAAAGTCCATATAATTATAAGAAGCCCCAACATCCATATTAAAATAAGAATCTTTTTGAATAGAACCAAAAACAATTGGATCAAAAGTGGTCCCAAATTGTGTCTCATCAAGCTGATTTTGAATTACTCCACCACTAATACCAAATGATAGCTGGTTTAAATCGACTTCATCTCTCGAAAACATAATATGATGTGCGTAAGTAAGCTTTACTCCTTTTTGTGAATGGTATCCGTTTTTATCATTAAAAACAATAATTCCGGCTCCGGATCTTTCTCCAATTCTTCCGTTAAAACTTAATGTCTGAAGAGAGGGCGCATCTTCCTGACCAAACCATTGTTTTCTCGCAGTCAGTCTTATTTTGGCACAATTCGCCGCACCCGCCATAGAAGGATGGATTAAGTAATAATTATCTGATAAATAATCCGAATAAACAGGCAGTCCTTCCTGAGAATAACCATATAGTGAAGTCAGCAAAAAAATATATATTATTCTGATTTTAAACATGATAAAGTCAATCGTATTGAAATAAATTTTAGACATTGGCATTTTAATACGATTAATTTGCGAAGAGTCTTAATTATTTTATTAAAAAATCAAATATAGGTATTAGTAGAAAATAACTTTACTAAATTTGTAAAAAATTAAATCATGACAAAAATCACTATAAAAGAGACTCAAAACCCGACTATTTTAAAGTTTGAATTTGAGGATTTTATTACTCAAAACCAAAATTTTGAGTTCAAAAATATTGACGAAGCTCAGGCATCACCATTGGCACAGCAGTTATTTTATCTGCCGTTTGTAAAAACAGTTTACATTTCAGGAAACTTTATAGCTATAGAAAGATACAGCATTGTGGAATGGGATGATGTAAAAGATGCTGTTGCAGAACAAATTACAGCGTTTGTAGATAAAGGCGGCGTTATCATCAACATTGACGAAACGAAAGCAAAAAAACAACCTATCACGGTTTATGGAGAAACAACTCCAAATCCATCTGCACTAAAATTTGTAGTAAGCAGAATGTTAACCAAAAATCCGGTAGAATATAAAAATATCGACCAGACGGCTTCTTCTCCTTTGGCAAAAGAATTATTTAAATTTCCTTATGTAAAAGAAGTTTTTATTGATGAAAATTATATTTCAGTAACGAAATATGACATCAATGACTGGCAGGAAATTACATTAGAAGTAAGAACGTTCATCAAACAATTTATCGAAAATGGAGGAACTGTTCTTGATGAAACCCTGATTGAAGTTGCAACAAAAAATGATGTTACAAAAGATGAAAATTTTGATAAACTGGATGTGACTTCACAACAAATCATCAACATTCTGGAAGAATATGTAAAACCTGCAGTTGCTGCCGACGGAGGAAATATTGCATTTGACTCTTATAATGAAGATGATAAAACGGTAAAAGTAATTTTGCAGGGAGCCTGCAGCGGATGCCCATCTTCTACTTTTACTTTAAAAAGCGGAATTGAGAATATGCTAAAAAGCATGCTAAACGATGAAGCTATTAAAGTAGAAGCTATAAATGCATAAAAAATAACATCAAAAAATAGCAAAAGCGTCTCAAATAGAGGCGCTTTTTTTTATAAATATATATCTGCTTAATTTTCAATAAATTATTATAAATATTCGTTTTTCCTATCTCCTAAATAGTTATTATTGTATAAATTAACCAAAACCAAAAACTATGGGATTATCTTCATTTTTTAAGAATTTATTTGGCTCAGCCAAAGAAACCAGCACTGATTTAGCAGATAAAGCAGAAACAGCTTTTGAACAGGCAAAAGAAGAAGTTGCTCCGCTATTGCATAAAGCAGAAACTTATGCAGAAGAAACTTTTGCAAAAGCAAAAGAAGCTTCAGAACCAATATTTGAGAGCGCTGTAGAATATGCCAGTAAAGCAAAAGATATTGTAAGTGAATATGTTGAAAAAGCTTCGGATTCGATAAGTGAGGTAATCGATTCTGCAAAAGATAAAACTGCAGAAACGGCTGTTGAAACAAAACCAATCGTAACTGAAACTGTCGTAGATGTAAGCGAAGCAGACAAAATTGAAGCAGATCAGATTATTGATAACGCCGGCGAAAAGGAATAAAAAACTACTTTTTTTATTATATTTGCAATCTAATACCACCTTCTCCTATTGAGAAGGTTTTTTTATTTAAAATAATGGACATCAATTCAAACGAGATTAACAATTACGCCACCAGATTTATTGACGTATTACTTGATTATTCACCAAAATTAATTTCAGCATTTCTTATCTTATTTGTTGGCTTATATGCCATAAGATTAATAAACAGAATCATTAGAAAAGTAATGATCAAAAGAAATCTGGATCCCACTTTAACTAAGTTTCTTGCCGATATCTTACTTTGGGCGCTGCGCGTTTTATTGTTTATAACGTTTATTTCAAAACTCGGAATCGAAACGTCATCGTTTGTTGCTATTTTAGGAGCAATGGGTCTAGCGGTAGGTTTATCATTACAGGGTTCGCTTTCTAATTTTGCAGGCGGAATGCTTATCATTCTTTTCAAACCTTTTAAAGTTGGCGATACCATTGAAGCGCAAGGCGTTATCGCAACGGTTCTGGAAATTCAGATTTTTGTAACAAAAATGCTTACAGGAAACAATCAAACGGTTTTTGTGCCAAATGGCGCTTTATCAAACGGAACCATTATTAATTATTCAATGCAGGGAGAAAGAAGAGCTGATTTGACTTTTGCAGTTTCTTATGATTCTGATATCAAAAAAGCGAAAGATGTTTTGGTTCAGGTTTTAAATACCAATCCAAAAGTGCTAAAAAAGCCTGCTCCGGAGGTTTTTGTAAAAAATCTAACGCCAAGTTCGATTGAATTTGCAGTGCGTCCGTGGGCTAAAAACGAAAATTACGGAGCTGTTTTTTCTGAGACTTTAGAGAATTGCAAAATAGCTTTGGACGAAGCAGGAATTGCAGTTCAGCCGTTTACACTTCAAAAATAAAATTATTGTTTTTTTGACGGAGGTGCCATCATAAAATCTTTTAAATAATAAGGTTCAAAATAAGCGACATCTACAGTGTCGCTTTTTTGATATTTATCAAAACTGATTTTACTCATTGCTGCTGCTGATGGGTATTTAATATCTTCTAAAAAAACAAAATTATCTTTTGTTAAAACCGGTTTGCATTTTTCGGCACAATCGCCCACAAAATAGACGGTTTCGGTAAAGTGCTTAAATGAGTTTTCATCGATAACTTCAGCTTCAATTTGTCTTTCTATTTCTAAATTGGCATTAAAAACTTCGCTATATACTTCCATTCTTCTGGCATCAAGCATCGGAATAATTTTTCCTTCAGAAACATTCGCCTGAGAAGCTAAAGTTTGCAAGGTATCAACGGCTATCAGCGGAATATTCAAAGCAAAACATAATCCTTTTGCTGCCGAAACTCCAATTCTAAGGCCTGTATATGATCCCGGACCCTGACTTACTGCAATCGCAGCTAAATCCTGAACAGAGATTTTCGATTCTTCGATTACTTCTTCAATAAAAACATGAAGTTTTTCAGCATGTGAATACCCTTCTTCTGCAATTTCTTTACAGAGAATGGTTTCTCCGTTTTTAGCAATTGAGACTGAACAATTTTTAGTTGCTGTTTCGATATTTAGAATAAAAGACAATGTGTTATTATTTAAAATTAATTATTCATTTCAGGCTGAGTGAAATCGAAATCCTTTCTCCTTGAAAGTTCTTTCGACTTTGCTCAGGGTGACATATCTCAGAGATTTATTTCTTAGAAGCATCCGCTTTTTTAAGCTTTACTTTATCACCAGAATTTAATTCTTTGGAAACAGTTGTATAAGGACCTGTAATTACTACATCGCCCGGTTTTAAACCAGACATTACTTCGATGTTTGTATCATCCTGAATACCGGTTTTAATGATTTTGATTTTAGCTTTATCGCCTACTTTTACAAAAACACATTCGAATTTCTTGTCGCTTTTTGGAGCCGTTTTTTTGTCTTCGTTAGGATCTTCAACTTTAAAATCTTTTACGGCAGTTGTATCAGATTTCACTACAACAGAACTGATTGGCACTGCCAAAACATTCGATTTTGTTTTGGTGATAATATCAACTGTAGCCGTCATTCCAGGTCTGAAAGGCGAATACGTTTTAGGCTGACCTTCTAATAAATCCTGATATGATTCTTTCACAATTCTAACTTTAACTTTAAAATTTGTAACCTGATCTGAAGTTAAAGTAGTACTTGCAGAGTTGGAAATACTGGTTACAACTCCTTTAAATTTCTTTTTTAAATAAGCATCAACTTCAACATTTGCTTCGTCTCCAATTTTGATTTTAACGATATCATTTTCGTTTACATCAACTTCAACTTCCATATTGTTTAGGTTGGCCACTCTTAAAAGTTCTGTTCCGGCCATTTGCTGTGTTCCTAAAACACGCTCGCCTAATTCAACGTTTAATACTGAAATTGTTCCATCTGCCGGAGCATAAATTGTAGTACGGCCAAGATTGTCTTTTGCCTCATTTACTGATGCAGCAGCACTTTGAACTGTATAGTATGCATTTTGTTTTGTTGCTTTAGCCACTTCAAAAGAAGCGATGGCTTTGTCCCAGTCTGACTTTGAAATAACTCCTTTGTCATACAGGGTTTTATTTCGGTCGTAATTTGCTTTTGCTTCTTTATAAGATGCATCAGATTGTGTTAAACCTGCTTTTGTACCCGATAAATTAGATACAGAACGATTGTAACTTGAGGTATATAAATCAGGATTAATTTTGACCAATAAATCTCCTTTTTTAACGACCTGACCTTCTTTTACATTTAATAAAATAATCTCACCCGAAACTTCCGGTGAGATTTTAACTTCGATTTCAGGTTGGATTTTTCCTGTTGCCGAAACTGTTTCGACAATAGTTGAGGCTACGACTTTTGTAATCTCTACTTCTTTTCCTTCATCCTTATTTCCTATTACTCCTGATTTTGAAAGACCTACTAAAATTGCAATGACAACTATTGCGCCCCCTAATAAGAAATAAACTGTTTTTTTTGACATAATAAACTATTTTGTGATAATTGGAACTATTGGAATTCCAAAGTAAAATTCAAGTATTTTTATTTTAAACATGTAATCGTATTTCGTTCTGATAACATCTGACTGCGCATTTGTCAATAATGTCTGCGCTTGTGTAAAATCAAATGAATTCATCAAACCTACATCATACTTTTCTTTTGCATAATTGTACGCCTGCTGTCTTGCTTCTAAAGTTACTGTTGATGATTCATAGGCATTTAAAGCTCCTTTAGCATCAGTAAAAGCGGTATAAACGTTACGTTGCAAATCTAAACTTTTTTGCTCTAAATCTATTTTAGATTTCTCTAAACTTACTTTGCTTCTTTCAACATTATTTCTAACGGAGAAACCATTAAAGATAGGAACTGAAAGCTGAAGTCCAAAAGATTGTCCTTTATTATCATTAAACTGATCAAAAATAGGTGCCGGACCGCCTAAAACAGGAGAATAATTTGGTTCTAAAACGGCCTGATTTGTTCCTTCAACATATCCTATTTGTCTTGTTGGATTGGCATTATTTAAAGTAGAACCTGTAATAATATCGGAGTAACTTGCTCTTGTATTAAAGTTATAAAAAGCACTTAAAGTAGGCTGATAAGCTCCTTTTGCAATAGTAACATTTTTCTCGGCGATTTCAAGATTTGTCTGCGCCAGTTTTAATTCTGTTCTTATTTCTCTTGCTTTAGTGTAAATTTCAACCGGAGTTTGTGCCAGTATATTGTTTTCATCTGCAACATTAGTATCGTCAACGACATCAAAATCTGCAAATTCTTTAAGCTGTAAAAGCTGAGCCAAACTCAATTTAGAAATTAACAAACTATTTTCTGCAACAATAATCGCCTGCTGATCTGTTGCAACTGTCGCTTTCAGATCAAATAAATCACCACGCGGAATTGTTCCTGCATTTACCATTTCTTCAGAACGGGCAAAACGTTTTTGATCAATTGCTAATTGTTCTTTTTTTACTTTTAAATTTTCTTTATTGAAAAGGATTTCCAGAAATGCATTCGCCACATTCAATGAAATATCTTCCTGCATTTTTGTCAATTGATATTGTGCAGAGATAATCGAAAGTTTAGCTCTTCGAAGTGTATTTTGGTTTTGTAAACCTCTATAGATGTCTACACCAACAGACGCTCCAACAGAAGAGTATTGAGTGGTTGAATTTTGAAGTAAACCGGTTGTAATGTTTTGATTTAAACCAATATTCCACGAGTGCGATGCATTGGCATTAACAGTAGGAAGGAAACTTCCAAAAGCACTGTTTTTATCAATTACGGCATTTTTTACATCTAACTCCGTTAGTTTAATTGTGATATTATTATCCAATGCGTATCGAACACATTCTTCTAAAGTCCAAAGTTTTGGTTGTGTCTGAGCAGATAAGCCCAAGCCAAAGAACAAAGCAACAATAAGACTAATATATTTATTTATTTTCATATTTTTTAGATGAAAGCATAGCAAAGACACTACGCAAATTTAACATTTTTTAAAACCAAAAAAACTTTACTGTTTCAGATTATTTTTTTTCTCCTTCACCTTCAGAAATTAAACCCTGATTCCAGATTTTAATTTTATCCGAAGCTTTAATTCCGCTTTTAATCTGAACATAAATTCCGTCACTAACTCCTAAAACCAAATCTTTTCTTTGAAATTTTTGAGGAGCAGTTTCTACTTCCACATAAGGTTTTTGTGTTTTTTTGTCAAATTGTACCAATGATTCTTTGATAGCCAGAACTTTGTCTGCTTTTTCTAAGATAATAGAAGCATTTGCACTTAAACCGGCTCTGATAAAAGTAGCGTCTCTATTTTCTAAAGAAGCTTTAATTTCAAACTGAATTGCGCCATTTTCTGTAACTCCTTTTGGAGCAATATAAGTTAAAACGGCAATGAATTTTTTGTTTTCGATAGCTCCAACAGTAATCTCAATAGGCATTTTTTCTTTGATTTTCCCGACCTCAGACTCATCAATTTTTCCAACAAAAATCATTCTTCCCACATCGGCAACACTTGCAATTGTAGTTCCTTCATTAAAGTTATTACTTTCAATAACCTGATTCCCCACTTTTACCGGAACGTCTAACACCATTCCGTTTACAGTAGAACGAATCAAGGTATTAGCATAACTTCCTAAAGAGGATGTTGTACCTGTTTTTACAATATCAAGACTTTGTTTTGCTGCCTGATAGTTTTGTTTTGCCTGTGTATAAGCCAATTGTGCTGCATCAAAATCATTGGCAGAAATAACATCTTTATCAAACAAAGTTTTTTGTCTTTTATAGATTTTTTCCTGGTTATCCAAAGCAATTTTAGCGGTCTGTACCTGATTTTGAGTATTGCTCACATTCGATACATTGGCCACAACCCTAATTTTTGCAATCATATCTCCGGCTTTGATTTTTTCTCCGGCTTTGATATAAACCTGCTCGATAATCCCTGAGATGTTCGGTTTGATTAGGACCTCTTCGTCAGGCTGGATATTACCTGTGGCTATCGTGTTTTTTACAATCGTTTTAATTTCTGCCTTTTCCGTTTTAAATACAACTGGCGATTCCTGATTTTTCGCATATAAATAATATAGCGCGCCAAAGAAAACGATAGCAATAAAAATTAAAATGGTTACGGTTACTCCTTTTTTCATTTTGTTCCTGGTTTAATCGATTATTTTTTGATTGATAATTTATTTTATTCTGTTCGTAAAGCGTCTACAGGCTTCACATTAATTGCGGTCTGCGCCGGAATAAATCCTGCCAGCAAACCAGATCCCACTAATATTAATAAGGCCACAAATACAACCCCAAGATCAACACTTGGGTTGGCAAACATGGTATTACTTTCCGGCGGCATCGAATCTAAAACCATATTGAGAATTGCGATAATTCCCGTTGCGACTGCAATCCCAAACATTCCTGAGATAATAGTTAAAAATATAGATTCAGATAAAATTTGTCCTCGAATTGCTGCTGGTGTTGCTCCCAAAGCTCTTCGAATTCCAATTTCTTTCGTGCGTTCCTTTACCACAATAAGCATGATATTCGAAATACCAATTACTCCTGAAATCAGCACCAAAGTTCCTACAAAATAAGCAATGATTTTTAGAATACTGAATAAACTTTGCACTTTATTAAATTGTTCGTATAAATCAAAATTTCCAACAGCTCTGTCATCCGCAGGATTTACGGAATGTAGTGATTTAATTAGTTCTAAAATTTTTGGTTTCAAAGAAGTAATAGAGGTTTCGTCCTTTGCCGTTAGTGCCATCCAGCCCACTTTATCTCCGTAATTAAATGCTTGTTGAAAAGTAGTAAAAGGAATAAAAATATTTTTTTGTTCTTGTTCTGCATTTCCTCCCTGCTGTTTTGATTTGTAAACACCAACGACCATAAAGTTGATTCCGTTGATTTTTACGTAAGTTCCAATAGCATCTTCTGTTTTTTCATAAAGCTCGCTAATAACACCTTTACCAATCACGGCAATTTTTCTTCTGTCCACGATATCCTGTTGGTTTATAAAACGGCCTTTTATAATATCCATCGGTTGTTGTTTAATCAACTCCGGATAATCGCCATAGATGGTAAAAGAGGAAGTTTTTGTGCCGCGAACTACATTATTTGTTCCGTTAAAATCTCCTAACTGATTACGCGGCGAAACATATAATAAATCCGGAAATGATGATTTTAAAGCCGCTACATCGCTGTTTCTAAAATCGTAACGACGTATTTTAGGCAATCCTTTATACGCTTTTGATGTCGTCTGGCTCCACATAAACATAGTGTTGGTGGCAATTCCGTCAAAACCTTTTTTAATTCCGTTTTCAAGACCATTTCCTGCCGCAAGTAATATCACCAGAATAAATATTCCCCAAAATACTCCAAAAGCAGTTAGAACCGTTCTGAAAACATTGGCCGTTAAAGCCTGTAAAATTTCGTCCCAATTATCTTTTTTAAACATAATTATTCGTCTCTAAGTGCTACAATAGGTTTTATTTTGGCTGCTCTGTAAGCGGGAAAAAATCCGGCAAGCGCTCCTGCAAATACAAGCAGAACAAGCGTTGTCAAAGCGACACTAAAATCAACTTCTGGATTTCTAAAATACTCACTCTGAACCATTGGCCCCACAAATTCCAGCAATAATAAACTTGCCAGTAAACCTGTAAAACCGGCAATCGTGGTAATAAAAATTGATTCATGAAGGATCATTGAAATAATAGAAAAAGGAGATGCTCCCAGTGCTTTTCTAATGCCAATTTCTTTTGTTCGTTCTTTAACTATAATAAGCATAATATTGCTCACCCCCACAACACCGGCGATGATGGTACAAATACCTACCCACCAAAAAAACAATCTGATATATAAATTTAAATCATAAAACTGCTTTGCATCTTTAACCGAATTATAGGCATTTATTCCGCCGTCATCTTCGGGAGCAACCACATTTTTACTTTTAAGCAAATTTTTTAAATCCTGCGTGAATTTTTCAGATTGCGCCAGAGCTTCATCATAATTATCTGTTTTTTTCAAGGTAAAAAACAAATTGCTGATTTTATCTCCACCGCCAAACGTTCTCTGGACAGTTGTTTTAGGCAAATAAGCTCTTGCCTCTTCTCTTTCTCCTCCCGGATCTGTAAAAATTCCTATTACTTTAAAATTGATATTGTTGATCAGGATTTCTTTCCCCATCGGGTCGCTGTCTTTAAACAAATCCGTTTTAATTTTCATACCTATAGTCGCCACTTTTTCATTATTGGCTAAATCTTTGGCATTTACAAATCTTCCTTTAACTATGGTTAGATTTTCTATTCCGCCATAATCAGGATCAACACCTCGGTATTGATAATTTCCTGATTCTTTTCCATAAGAAAACGGAGCTCCCCAAAAATTAAAAGTAGAAGCTCTTAAATCTAATTTATCTTCAAATTTCTGAACCGATTGTGAGTAATCGCTGTTTCGAAACTGAATTTGTCTTCCCGGATTCAATCCTTTGTACTCTTTGGTTGTTGTACCTGACCAAACCTCAATAATTCCGGCAGCGTCGCGTTCAAACTGTTTTTCAATTCCGTTTTGAAGCCCTTTACCGGCACCTAATAAAATCACTAAAATAAAAATCCCCGAAGCCACCGAAATTCCGGTAAGAAATGTTCTTAACCTGTTTTTTGAGATTGCTTCGAAAATTTCCTGCCAACGCTCAATATTAAACATAAGATGAAGCTCTAACTTGTTCTACCATTTTATCATCGATAATTAATCCGTCTTTCAGGACAACATTTCTTTTGCACATTGCGGCAATATCAGGTTCGTGAGTAACGATTAAAATGGTCTTGCCTTCATCATTAATTCCCTGAATAAGTTCCATCACTTCATACGAAGTTTTAGTGTCCAAAGCTCCCGTTGGCTCATCGGCCAATAAAACTTTTGGGTTTGAAGCCAAAGCTCTTGCAATCGCCACACGCTGTTTTTGACCTCCGGAAAGTTCGTTTGGCAAATGGTGCGAATGTGAACCCAAACCCACTTTCTCCAGATATTTCATGGCAATATCGTAACGCTCTTTTCTTTTTATTCCCTGATAATATAATGGCATTGCCACATTATCAAGAGCTGTTTTATAATTGATCAGATTAAAAGACTGAAAAACAAATCCCAAAAACTTATTTCTATATTTTGAAGCGATCGTTTCGTTCAGTTTTTTAATCGGAGTATTGTCTAAAATGTAACTACCAGAATCGGCCTCATCTAAAATTCCTAAAATATTAAGAAGTGTCGATTTTCCAGATCCTGAAGATCCCATAATCGCAACCAATTCGCCTTCTTCAATATTAAAGTTGATTCCTTTTAACACATGCAACTGAGAATTTCCCATTTTATAGGACTTATGCAAATCTTTGATTTCGATCATGATATTGTTAAATTTTAAGACAATAATAATATTTTTATTAAGTTTTTTATGGTAAAAAAAAGTTAATAAATATGACATACTATTTCAATAAGACTCCATTTATTATCAAATGTTACACTTTTTTACAATAATATAATTGTTTTGTTAATTTTGCTTCACTAAAAAAATCTTAACGATGAAGTTTTTTTCAACTCTTTCTTTATTTGCAGTACTTACACTATTAGTGAGCTGCTCCACATCTCAAAAATTAGAAACATTAAAACCAGAACCAGACGATGCAAGTCCGTTAGTTTACGATGCAAATCCCTCGTTTATAAATCTGCCAATTACAGTAAAACTTCGTGATATCGAAAATCAGACAAATACGCTTTTAAACGGATTAATTTTTGAAGACAATAATATTGAAGATGACGATATCGAAATGAAAATCTGGAAACAGGCGCCAATCAAAATCCTAAATGATCCCGCAAATCCGGATAAAAAGATCAAAACCATTTTACCTTTAAAAGCGACTATCAAATATCGTATTGGCACTAAAAAACTGGGTATTGAACTTTATGATACTCGTGAATTTAACTTAAATGGCACAATTACCTTATCAAGCGAAGTTGCTTTGACAAACTGGAAATTAAATACCAAAACAGAATTCAAATCTCTTGACTGGAATGAAAGCCCAACAATGACTGTTTTTGGCAAAAACATGCCAATTACCTATTTGGTAAATCCGGCGATTTCTATTTTTAAATCTAAAATTGAAAAAAGTATAGATGATGCCATCGAAAAATCAATGGATTTCAAACCGAATGTTTTATCAGCTTTAGAAAAAATATGTACGCCGTTTAAAATGAACGACACGTATGAAACCTGGCTCCGAATTGTTCCTGTTGAAGTTTATTCTACTAATGCAAAACTTAAAAATGATTTATTTTTATTAGACATGGGAATGAAATGTAACATGGAAACCATTGTAGGCAAACAACCGGAATCAAGATTCAACGCCAGTAAAATTGTTTTGAAACCTGTTGCTAAAATTCCAAATCAGATTTCTGCTAATATTGCAGCAATTTCAACTTACGCCGATGCATCAAAAATAATGACCAATAATTTTGCAGGTCAGGAATTTGGTTCCGGAAGTAAAAAAGTTACCGTAAAAAATGTGGCAATCTGGCATAAAAATGATAAAATGATTATCGCTCTTGATGTTTTGGGATCTGTAAACGGGACAATATATGTAACTGGTTTTCCACAATATAATCCTCAAACCAAAGAAATTTATTTTGACAAATTAGATTATGTTTTAGATACCAAAAGTAAATTAATGAGAACTGCAAGCTGGCTCGCACAAGGTTATATCCTAAAGAAAATGGAAGAAAGCTGTCGTTATTCTATTTCGCCTAATTTAGAAGAAGGTAAAAAAAGCATGGCATCTTACCTCAAAAATTATTCTCCTTTACCGGGTGTTTTTGTAAATGGAAAAATGGAAGATATTCAGTTTGATAAAATCCAGTTAACCAATCAGGCGATTATCGCTTTTATAAAGATTAATGGAACTGTAAATGTTTCTGTTGATGGATTGAAATAAAATTTGTTACAAAGAATCCTAATCTGCATGAAATTAATAATTAACTTTTCGCTTTTATTTTTTATCAACTTTATATTTAGTCAAGATTATAAAGAAGCTACAATCATTTTTAATGATAGTACTTCTGTAAAAGGTTTTGGAGAAATAAAAAATAATACCATCTATTTTAAAGTTAAACAAGAAGATAAACCTAGTAAATGGAGTTACGATATCGCTAAAGGACTTGTGTTTTCGGGTTATGGCTATTCTGAAAAATATGAATACGTTAAATTTGAAAAAAACAGAGACCCCAGGATAATGGAGGTTATGGAAGAGGGAAAATTATTTTTATATAAGTATTCTAGTCTGATTAGTAATAATGGTACCAACCTGGATACATCTGTATCTGGAAAAATGCCCAATCACATGTCTGGCTTTGAAAATTTCACCGAAACATTTTATGTTAAACGAAAAGATGCAAAACTTGCTCTTGACATAACTTTTAGTTTTAAATCACGCGCAAGAATATATTTTTCAGATTGTGAAAAAATAATCGAAAAGATTAATAGTGGAAAATTTACCAAAAAAAATATACCCGAAATGATCTACTATTATAATGACTATTGCGATGAAAATGAAAACTAAGCTTTTTTCTTTTTAGACTGATACATTCTATAAATCAGAAATCCTATAACTCCAACCAACAAATATGGAATCACCATTAAATAAACAATTCCATCATTTACGGCTTCTGCTTTTTTCACATTCGAATCTCCTGCAAGAGCCGCACGACACATCGCGCACTGCGCATTTGCTCCAAGAGAAAAGAAAATAGACAAAAGAATATAGAAGCTTTTTGTTGAGAAAAAATTCACAATTCTACTTCTATCAGCCTTTCTATTTTCTTTAGCCTGTATTCTATTTTCTATTTTATACATAATAAGGAGAAATCATTAAATAAACCACTACACCCGTTACGGCAACATACAGCCAAAGTGGAAATGTTATTTTAGCTATTTTTCTGTGTCTGTCAAAACTTTCTGCAAGTGCTCTTACATACGTTATTAACACCAAAGGAATAATAGCAATAGATAGTAAAATATGTGTAATTAAAATAAAGAAATATACATATCTGATAATTCCTTCACCACCAAATTTAGTAGAGTCAGATGTCATGTGATACGCCACATACATTACTAAAAAAGCAACTGACAATGAAATCGCAACCGTCATTAAACGTTCGTGAAGTTTTCGTTTTCCATTTTTAATGGCTATTACTGCCCAAATCAAAACAATGGCTGTAATGCCGTTTGTTGTAGCATAAATAGGCGGCAAAAAAGATAATGGTTCAACATTGTATCCGAAATCTTTTAATTTTACTCCGAATAAGATAGCCACAACTACCGGAATTATAATTGAAACAGCAACAATAAACTTGCTGAATTTTTTTTCTAATGAATGCTCTTCCATTTTTATTCTGCTAATAATATTTTAATATCTTCCTGAATATCTCTAACTCCTTTTTTGTCTAATCCGTCGTAATACAAAATTGGATTTCCAAACTCATCTTTACGACAACGAATATTTCCGTCTTTATCGATTAACGCAAACAATCCTGAGTGCTCAAAACCTCCGTTTACTTTTGCATTTTCACCGGCATATAAATTGAACCCTTTATTAGACAAATCCATAATCGTTGCTTTATCGCCCGTCAGGAAATTCCAGTTTGACGATTTAACACCTAATAGTTTTGCATGATCTTTCAAAACCTGTGGTGTATCGTGATTCGGATCTATTGTGATGGAAACAATTCCAAAATTAGGATTTCCAAAAAAAGTCTTTTCGATTTCTAACATGCTCAAATTCATTTTTGGACAAATAGAAGGACATGTAGTAAAGAAAAATTCTAACACATAAACTTTTCCCTTATAGGTTTCGTTTGAAATTTTAGCGTTGTCCTGGTTGGTTAAGTCAAATTTTGGCGCAGGCCCAATAGTTAACAATTTTGCATCAGACTTATCCGTTTTTAAACCAACATTATCCAAACGATTTCCTTTTACAACTTCACCGTTTTTTATTCTGTCCACAATTTTAGGCACAGCATAAATTCCAAAGATTAAAATGATAAATGAAATTCCGATATAAGATTTATTTTTAAACATTATAATTACTATTTAAAGTTGTTTCGTGGCATTATGGTTCTTTTTCAAAGCAGCGCGATATTCGTATAAAATGATCTTGAAATCATCAAGCATTTCATTACTTAACTCTGATGGATGAAAAGTATCATACCCTTCTTTGTACTCGTCTTTTTTATCTTTGGTCACTCCTTTTCTACCTCTTAGGCTTCGGTCTTTATCGACAATATAAACATTTGAAGTTCCCAGATTATCATCCAGCTTTCCTTTTAAGTGCAATTGATTATAGAATGTTTTAATTTCTTCCGGAGAGGCAAAAACAAAATTCCATCCTTTTACATCTGTAAAGGGTTTTAAGGCATCTAATACTTTCTGAGCTTGCTCTTCTGTTCCAACAGGACAAATGATTACAAACTGAAGGTCTTCGAAACCATAATAACGCTTGTAAATTTTTTCATTTAAGTTGAAATAATTCCCACGGTTACTCAAAATTTCTGATCCTGAAAAACCAAGAACTGTGATCTTTTTATCGAGTGAAACTTTTTTTCCGTTTAAAGATTTCCAATTACCAAAATCTGCAATCTTAGGTGTTATTACAGGAAGTTTAGAAAAACTATTAACACCCGAGGCAAAAAACAAATAGGCTACAATTGGCAGAACAAAAAGTACAAAAAGAACTATATTTTTTTTCATTGTATTAACGGAAGTTATTGAGGTACAAAAATAAAAAAATCCCGATGTTATCGGGACTCTTTTCGAATTAATATCATGTTAAAAATTCCATTTAATAGTAGAATCTTTAAAAACCCCATAAATATAATGTCCTTCTGTCAATAGAATAAACAATAAATATAAAACTAGGAATATAACTGGAGAAACAACAGACCATCTAAGGCTGCTTTTTTCACCTTCCATGTGCATAAATGCCCATACAATATAATATGCTTTGAAGATTGTAAGGATATAGAAAATCCAGTTTAACAAGTTCAAACCAATAAAATGATTAAATTCTAATGATGCTGGTTTTAAAATACCAAGGATAACTTCTACTGTAGTTACTACTGATAATAGTCCGAAAACAAACCAGATTCTTTTTGTATTTGATACGTGCTCGTGTGACATAATGATAAAAATCTAAAATTAAACTAAGTAGAAAACTGTAAATACAAATACCCAAACCAGATCGACAAAGTGCCAGTATAAACCAACTTTCTCTACCATTTCGTAGCTTCTTCTTTTTTCGTAAGTTCCTAATAATACATTAAAGAAGATAATGATATTAATGATAACTCCAGAAAATACGTGGAATCCGTGGAATCCTGTAATGAAGAAGAAGAAATCAGCAAACAATTTACTTCCGTATTCGTTTCTTGTTAAGTTTGCACCTTCTACTACGTATTTTGCAGTACTTAAACGAGACTCAGATTCTGCTCTTGTCAAGACTGTTTTTTTCTTTTCTGCAGTAAGTTTTTCAGTTCTTACCAATAATTCAGGATGCGCTTTAAAACCTGCCTGAATTTCAGCAACAGAATAGGTTGGCTGCGTTTCAGCATCTTCCATAAACCATTTCTCTTTGCTTCTTGTTAGCGCTGCTCTTTGTTCCGGTAATTTTACAGCAAACTCAGCAAGAGCTACTCTTTTACCATCTTTATCAACGAATTGCAATAAACTTCCACCTGCAGTTTCAACTGCACCATATTCTCCTTTAATGAAGTTTTTCCATTCCCAGGCTTGAGAACCAACGAAAATAAAACCTCCAATAATAGTTAAGAACATATAAATAGCCACCTTTGTCTTTTTCAAATGATGACCTGCATCAACAGCCAAAACCATTGTTACAGATGAGAAAATCAAGATAAAAGTCATTAAGGCTACATAATACATAGGAGCCGAAACGCCATGCATAAATGGAAAGTGAGTAAACACTTCATCAGCCAAAGGCCAGGTTTCAATAAATTTAAATCTAGAAAAACCATAAGCTGCTAAAAATCCAGAGAATGTCAAGGCATCTGATACGATAAAAAACCACATCATCATTTTACCATAACTTGCTCCTAATGGCTGGATCTCATGCCCGCCTCCCCAAGTTTTTTCGTTGTTTGCAGTAGTAACTGTCGTTTCCATAAAAGATATTCGTTAAAAAGTTCCCAAATTTACGTTTTTTTCTTATTTAAAGAAATATAAAAATAAAAATAAATATACCCACAATAAATCCAAAAAGTGCCAATACATCGCACCTAGTTCTATACCAAGAGTTTGAGTCGAATTGTATTTTTGTTTAAAATGATTATAAATTATAATTAAAAGTGAAATTAATCCTCCAGCCAGGTGCAACAAGTGTGTTACCGTTACAACATAAAGAAAAGTTGTAGTAATTGAACTACCTTCTCCTGTAAAATAATATCCGCTTTCTACAATTTGCCCAAAACCTGCAAACTGTAAAACCACAAATAAAATTCCTAATGCTAATGTTCCTAAAAGGAAAGCTGTTGTCGCACTTCTGTTATCTTTCTGAATAGCTTTTTTTGCTAAATAAAAAGTAACACTGCAACCTAAAATAACAGCTGTACTATAATAAAATGCTGTTGGCAATTCAAAATTCTTCAACCAGTCTGCTCTTGATTTACTTACTACAAATGCACTTGTAAGTCCGGCGAACATCATGGTCATACTTACCATAGCAAACAGCAAAATCAATTTTGCTGATTTTGACTTTCTTACTTGTTCTTCACCTGTTGTCATTGTCATTTCCATAACTATCTTAAAAATTTATCTACTATAAATACAATTTGCAGTAACGAAATATACGAAACACTTACCAACATTAATGTTCTTGCTGCTTTTGCTGTTCGCAATTGATACAATCGCACTGCATAAAACAACATCCATAATCCTAATAAAAACACTAGAATTGCTGCGATAGGTGTTATAAACAATTGTCCTGTATATCCTAAAGATGGTAACAGCGAAGCTATTAACAGCCAGATCGTATATAAAATAATCTGCAATGCAGTTCCTTTATCTTTTTTACCTGTTGGCAGCATAAAGATTCCTGCTTTTTCATAATCTTCATATAGAAACCACCCAATGGCCCAGAAATGAGGAAATTGCCAAAAAAACTGAATTAAAAACAAAGTTCCCGCTTCTATTCCGAATTCTCCTGTTGCTGCAACCCATCCTAACATAAACGGAATTGCACCAGGAAAAGCCCCTACAAAAACTGATAACGAAGTTACTGTTTTTAAAGGTGTATATATGCTTGTATATAAAAATATTGATATTGCCGCAAACATCGCCGACTTTGCATTGATGGTATAAAGCAATGCTATACCTATAATCGTTAGCAAACTTGCTACAAACAAAGCCATTTTTGGAGACATACGTCCTGAAGGAACCGGGCGGTTTTTTGTGCGATCCATCAAAGAATCGATGTCTTTTTCGATAACCTGATTAAAAGCATTTGATGCTCCAACCATGCAATATCCGCCAATAGACAAAACAACCAAAACACTCCATTGAAAAGGATGATCGTGATTTACACCCAATAAATATCCTGCGATTGACGAAAACAAAACACTAATAGCTAAACCTGCTTTAGTGATCTCTTTAAAATCCAGAAATATTGCTTTTAATGAAATTGTATTTTTTGTAGCGTTCAAACCTTGATTGTTTGTATATTTTTTTGAGTGGTGCAAATGTACAAATTAGATTGTAGAATTCTGAACTATAAAATTAGATTTTTTTCAATAAAACCTTTACAAAATAAGGACTTGCTTATTTTTAACACTATTATTTCGAAAAATCTTATTAAATACTAGTAATCAAAATACCAATTAAACACATCAGAACGCAATCCGATAGTGAACCATGTTGTACTTTGTTTAAAAGTGGTTGCTGTTTCCTGTGTCGGATCAAAATTTCTATAGATAAAACTTCCAAATAATTTCAAATTAGTCATTGGGTTGATTAAATATCCACCCTGAATATCAGCGATAAAAATGCTCGTTTTATTACCCTGCCCCACTTTTACACCTTTATCATACGGACGTTTTTCATCATAGCTTTTATAAATATTTCCACCATAATTGTAGCTATCTGTCGCTGTGTCAAAATCTAAACCTCTTGTTCCCATTGTAAATTTTGCATCTCCGTAAAGACGGCCTTTGTGATAACGACCAATTGCAACGAACTCCTCAAAATTACCTCCCCATTGATGCCCAATACTTTGGTTATTATGTCCGTAATTGGTAATTACAGCACTGTGCTCATATACATACGGACGTACGTGATTGTACTCCAGCTGCAACAATAAATCTTTGACTTTAAAAGCATTGTAATATTTAGCCCCTAATTGATAACCAAATTTGTTTTTCCAGCTTTGTTCTCCGGCGCCCATATCCGAAACCGAAAATTCATCTAGTAAAAACTGCCCGTATAAATTCACATTGTTATTCCATTTATATTTAGCTGTCATTCCTAAAAGCGCATTTCCGCTTCGTGAAGAAGAAGCAAACTCAACTGAACGATAAAAAATAATCGGGTTCACAAAATTCACATCAAATCCTCTGTTGTTGGTATCTGTCCAGACTACTGATTCAAAAAAACCAAAGTTTAATTTATTCGAAACATTCCAGCTTAAATAGTGATTCGCCATAAATTTAGATGCATACGTTTTTTCAACCGTAACATCCGGACGCACATCTTTAAGCCACATATAAGTGTTGGTATACTTTATTTTCCAGAAAGTCGTATTGATTTTAAAATACGGGTACGGGCTTGCTCCATCACTTTCAAGTAATGAACGGTATCCGTCTCCAATAAAATTTCTGCCGTAACCTAACTGAAAATCAAAAATTTTACTTGGAGCAAACGTAATATTAGCTTCCGCTAAAGGAAAATCGTAAGCATCAGTTTTAAACCTTTTTGCAATTCCCATTCCCGGAATAATAGCCGGATTTCCTCCCGAAGGTTTTAATGTTTCAGCATAATCATTATAATAACCCGCAAAACGTCCCTGACTTTCAAAAACGGTTGTAGTGAAATTGATTTGTTTTCCTAAACCTCCTCTAAAATTTAAGGCACGCGTATTTACATAACTGTACGAAGCATCAAGATCTGAAGCTTTTCCCATTTGCAGATCCACGATTGGGTTTAGTGATAACCAGTAATCTTCTCCCTGAATCTGAACCATATTTTCATTCCACCATTTTCTTCCCAACCAGGATGAAACATTTTTTTGAAGTGATTGATTTACGGCTTTTAAGTTATAATATTTTGAAACCTCAGCATAAGTATAAGGTTTTGAAGCCGTATGGTTATTGCTTCCAACCTGATTCATTGCGCCATCAAATTGTGCATAATAGCTATGAGAAAACGGAATATTCAAATGACTTTCAAATTCCGGATTATTGTATTTTTTATAAACAATACTATCCAATTCCGTCATTGGTTTTTCAAGTGGCCTATCAATTTCGGCTGCAGCCAAAGCTTCTGCTGCAATCTGGTCGGCACTTTTTAAAGGAATCGAAATTGAAATGGTATATTTAGAATAAGTTGGTTTTCCGCTGTAAGTTGAAGGTTTAATTTTTGGAAATTTACCAAAAACACGTTTCGCTTCTTCTGATAAAGCTTCATTTTCTGCATTAACATAAATCACCTTGAACTCTCCCGTGGCATCTACTTCAAAAAGAACCCTTACTTCACCCTGATAATTCGCTTGTTTTAAATTTTCCGGAACTTCAAAATTATGATAGACAAAATCCTGAACTTCTTTATAAAAACAATCTTCCAGTTTCTTTGACTGTAAATTTTCACAATTGGGAAAAACAGGAAATTGCTCTGCAGCAAACCCTGGTTTAACAGAACTATTATAGGTTTCTTGAGAAAATGCGAATGCAGAAAATAAAATAAGAATAAAAGACAAAAGATTCTTACCGATGTAAAATTTGGTTTTCATTTAATATTGATTTGGGGTATTTCCTCCGTTTGCAATTGTTTTTGCTGCCGAAGTTCCAATTCGCTTAACTCCTAAACGAATCATTTCTGTTGCTTCATCGTATGTTCGAACGCCACCGGCTGCTTTTACGGGCAACGGTGAAGCATTTTCTAACATCATAATTATGGTGGGAATGGTTGCTCCGTTTGGCAAATCATTTTCGGTTTTATAAAAACCTGTTGATGATTTCACAAAAACCGAAGCATAATTTTCTTCTTTGCAATTTGATATCACACTATTTTTTATCAAAGCCGAAAGCTGAATAATTTCCTTATCTGTCAGGGCAGCTACTTCAATAATCCACTTTACTGTTTTATTGTGTGCCAATCCTATTTGTGTACCGATTAAAATTTCTTGTTTTACTAATGCAAGATCTCCGTTTTTAAAAGCCTCGTAATTGCAGACAAAATCCAGATCATCTGCTCCATTTTCAATTGCTTCATTTGCTTCTTTGATTTTGGTTTCAATATCTGATTTGCCCTCCGGAAAATCAATTACAGTTCCAACCAGCAAAGTTGAATTGGCTTTTAAGATCATTTCCTTAGCTAAACTGACATATTCGGGGCGAATCATAATCAGCTTGAAGCTTTCATCAATAGCTTCAGAAATTGCATTTTTTACCACAACAGTATTTTCCTCTTCCGAAAGTCCGGCTTGAGAGGCAGTTTTTAAGTAGGTCGAATCTAAATATTGTTTAATATTCATGATTTTTAGATACATGTGGAATTTCGACAAAAATACATTTAAAATTCAGAAAAAAAACCTCTTTTTGAATCTTCGTTTTTTAGCAATAAAAAACCCACCGAAGTGGGTCTTATTTTTATATCCTGTCGATTTGTTTTTTAAAAGCTATTGCTGTAAAAATACCAATTGTCGCTCCTATTGCATTGGCTAAAATATCAGTAACATCTGCCGCTCTTGTCGTTGTAAAAATGCTTTGTAAAATTTCGATTGTAATTCCGAAAAAAACAGAAAATATAAACGAAATCAAATAAGCTTTATAATCATCCGGTGCTTTTCCTTTCAGTTCTTTTTTAAAAAATAAAATCCAGGAAATCGTAAATCCAAAATGAAAACAAAAATGTACAATCTTGTCAATGCTTGGAAAATTCACTGCAGGAATATTACTTGAATCTGTCAAACAAAAATAAGTGATAATTCCTGAACATAGAATTGCCCAAAGAAGCAAGAGTTGTTTAGGCACCGATAAGTTGTTTATAAGCTTCGTCAGATAATAATGTATCTATTTCTGATGCATCAGCAATTTTTATTTTAATCATCCATCCTGCTCCGTAAGGATCAGAATTTACTGTTTCAGGTGCACTTTCTAAACTCTCATTAAAAGCAATGATTTCTCCAGTTAAAGGCAAAAACAAATCAGAAACTGTTTTTACAGCTTCAACTGTTCCAAAAACCTCATCCTTATCTAATGTCTGATCTAAAGTTTCTACTTCAACATACACGATATCTCCTAACTCTTTTTGAGCAAAATGAGTAATTCCTACAGTTGCCACATCTCCTTCGATGCTAACCCATTCGTGATCTTTTGTGTACTTTAAATTTGCTGGTATGCTCATAATACTATGTTTGAAAATTGATAATTTAATAATTTAGTCACAAATGTAATAATCTTCTAATGAAATCCCGTTTAGAAATCTAAAATTAATTTCCGAAATTATATCGAAGTGTAAACCCTGATCTAATATTCGTTAACGGGAACGAGGTCGAAATTACTGCCTTCGAGAACGAATGATCATAATAGAATATGGCTGTTAAGTTTTTACTAAACGAATAATCTGCAGTAAGTTTCAAAGACCAAATATTTTGACCTGCTGCCAATTGATTGTTATCATAATCTAAATAGCGAACCAGAGTTTCATTATTTCTAAAAGAAAAATCAGCTTTTATATTGATATCACTTTTAATGATTCCCGTTGGATTATCTGCCAGTCTTGTAGAAAAAATCACGTCTTTAAAACGATATCCTAATCCTACTACATATTCCATTCCTTTTACTTCTGTCAACAAATTATTATCAAAACTCATCGATAATGCTCTGTCTTTTTTGATTTCAGTTAATAATCTCAAAGAGCTTTTCAATTCAAAATCTACACGAATAAGCGGACTAAACTGTTCAACCAGATTGACATTAGACATAATCGTTTTATTGTAGAAATTATAACTATTTGGATCCAGCATTGGGTTTGCTACAGGATCTGATACCGCTTTATCATAATCAAAATTAGACCTGAACTGATTAATCGTATAAGATGCCCTATAATTATGCTGTAAAGAGAAACGTTTGAATTTATCTTTAAAGAACTTGTAACGCATCAAACCATTATATTTTATACTCCAGTTTGGAATAGGGAAACTTCTAAAAATTCCTGTCGATGATTTTTCAGCATCGCCACCTGTATAAGCAGCAAGGAAAGCCGGCAACAAAACAGCCTGATTACTTTTTCCATAACCTATTGGATATCCCTGATTTGCCTGATAAATTTCTCTTTGCTTTTTAAACGGATCTTCTGCTGTTGGATCTGCCGGCGGCGGCGGAACATCATTAACATCATATCTTGGTATTGCATTTCCTGATCCGTAATAGCCCTCTGCCAAACGATTTGCTATAACTAAACGATTGTTTCTAAAATCATCAAATGCAGCAGACTGGGTTTCATTACTTGTAGAAAAAGCAGTTCCAATCATCACAGTCGAAATCGAAAACATCCCGTATGTATATGGCGAAAGAGGTTTGTATTCTCCGTCTACCACGCTATATTGTTCTGATGAATTTTCAGAATACGAACGATCCATCGTTAGATCGATTTTTAAATCCGGGAACAAATCAATATTGGTTGTTACTTTTAAAAGCTTGTTTGTAACTTGCGTATAGTTTTGGTTAAACTCATCATAAGTTGTTAACCATCCTCTTTTAGCCGCTTCGTAACGCACGTCATCCTGACTTCCAAAAACAAATCCTAAAGTTGGTTTTGAAGTTCCCAGGAAACCAACACCAGGCGTATAACCAGGTAAAACAGTACCACTATTTTTGGTATAATTTATCTGAATGTTTTTTACACTCGTCAAAACGCCAATTAAGCCATCATAAAAAGGATTGCTCGCAGTAACAGGTTTTGTTGCCGTATTTACAATTTTTTCACCCGGTTTTGGTGGCGTAACAGCTTTTGGTTTTGCGGTTTTCTTCGCTGCGGGCACCAAACCTAAGTACTTGTACAACGTAGTCATATTGAACGTTGTTGTCAAAGTATTCGAATTGGCATTCTGGATTGTATTTCCTAAATCGTATACCGTTGTTGTACCATCCACCGGATCTACTTCTTCATACTGAGAGAATGCTGTTGAAGCACGCTGCCAGTTGTAATCTGCCGTATAAGAATAACTTGCTTTTACAAAACTAAATATTGGAATTTTATTAATTGGAATGTCATAATTCAGTACTAATTGCTGTACGTGCTGATTTGGTGTACCGATGTCCCAATAATCATCCCAAATATTAAAGTCTTCTTTTGGTGTATTGTCATCATTCAAAAAGTTTCTGACAATGTTATTTGAAGACGCAGTATAATTTAATTTCAATGATTTTGTCAAATTATACCCAAAACCGTATTGATAATTAAACGCAAAGTTTCTTCTGTAAAGCGGATCAAGACCAATTCCCACAACATCAACATCTCTATATTGCTGACGGTTGCTCTGTCTTAAAATATTCGTATTAAACGTAATATTCGATGGCAAATAATTAAAATTAAAGTCGCTTAACAATTTCCAATATTCACTTTTTTTCATGAATTTGGTTTGCTTGAAAGGCACTACTTCTTTTGGCTGAAAAGTATAGGCATAATTTATTGCCGTGTTCGACTGCTCATCTTCATAATCTTCTACTTCATAATCATGACGTTCTACCTGATTATAAGATTGCGAAAACGTTAAGTTCTCCACATCATAAACATGTTGCTTTTGTTCCGGCATTCTATCTTTTCGTACCCCAATAAAGTTGATGCTTTTTCGCTTAGTATAATCTATTGCACGGGTTCTGATATTGTCTTTTTCTGCTTCGCTTGAAGTTTCTCTTAACAACTGGTCTAATTTGATATCCTGATTAAAAGGATCGTATTCAGGTGTAATCACTTCTTCCCCTATCGCATAATTAAATGGCAGGTTGATTCCCCATTTAGGCGGAAGCAGTTTTCCTAAATTTAAATTAGTTACAATATTATATTGCTGAATATCTTCACGATCTCTTTCATTGGCACCTTGTTCTAAAGATCCAAAACCAATCGTACTCTTTTTACCAGTTGCCGAAACAGTTGCAAAATCGGCCATGTTTGTGTCGATATTTAATATCGCAGCCATACCTCCTTTGTTGTCCATATCGGCCATACGAAGTTCGTTAAACCAAACTTCCCCCTTTAAATCTTTATGATCGGTTCTGTTTCGAATTCCGACCATTAAATTTCGAACCAAACCGAAATTAGGGTTTCCTTTTATCCCTAATCTCAATTTATCATTACCATCACCACCTTCTACTTCGGGGTCATCATCCGGATAATAAACACCATTAATATCTCTCTTATCAGAATTAATATCGATGCTCATTGCCTTAATTTTCATTCTCGTCAATAAGTCAAGTGCCAGATCTATATCATTATCTTCTTTCCAAACCTGCTCAGGACTAACATTAGGAGATCCCGCAGGTACTGTTACCTTTAAAGGAATTTCGACCTGATAGAAGTTTTGGGTAAAGTCATTTCCAAAACGGATAAATCCGGCCATTTCATCGTCTTCCAATGGAGTTTGTTGTGGTAATGATTCAGCATGCAAAAACATTTTCAGTTTTTTATACTGACGCATATCAACACTTACATTTTTAAATACCGCTCTTGAGTCATTCAATTGCAATCCTGCACCTGAAACTCTTAACGCTAATGATTGCTCATTTTGATTGATAACAGTATTGTTATTATACAATTGTTCTCTTTGTACTCCTGGCGGAACCACATAATTTACCGGTTCTTTAGTACTATTCTCCTGAATGTTAACCGCCAAAACATCAAAATCTGTTCCGTCATCATCAGGTTGCGTGTCAGCTGCATCAAGAGTTCCTGTATATCTTCTCCATTCTCCTCTAACCAGATCAAGAGCTCCAAAACGAACTGTCATCTGATCATTAAAGCCTGTCATGAACATACGCATGAATCGTATTGATCTAAAATCAGTAATATTTCCTATTGTATTTGTCGGTTGAGAAACCGGGATTTTAAACTGAATCCATCTTGCTCTTGTTGTGCTGCCATTTGGTAATTCAACAGGAGCAGAATCTTCCGGTTCACGAATATCAGTGATATAATTTTGCCCAACCTGCATTCCCGGTTTGATATCGATGCTATATTCATAATAAGCATTGATTGTATTCATCGTATTATCACGATTAATATCTTCAACATCCGGTAAAGTTGTCGAACCACGATTAGGATCATCGATGCTTACAGGTGAGTTTCCTTCCATCCCGTTGTATTTTTTATAACGGTCTAAAACTCCTCCATCACTATTTAAATAATAAGTGTAATTATCTCCTGCGGGATCTGATTCACCTGCATAATTGGTATAAATCGAACCTTCTCTGGAGTCTGGCAAACCATCTAAACCTACATCCTGATTTTTACGATTATCTGTATTGTTGTCAAATGCATAAATCAAGGATTGAGAAGCGGGAACATCTCCCCAAATTGGCTGAGGATTAACTTTAATCTGATCAGGCCCTAATCCGTTTTCATATTGTTTTCTTCCGTCTTTTAATACATCTTCAGAAACTTCACCTAAATTAAAATAGATTTTACCGATATTATTGCCTTGTGCTTCACCAGTTCCTACATAAGGATCAAGTACCCAAAATTGTATATATTCAACATTTCCCTGTTCAAAATTGGTTGAATTTAAAGCACGCATAATCCCTCCAAAATTTGAAGTTACAGGATCTGTATTAAAACTTGCGCTATTATTATACGGCCCTCTTTCTGAAGGATAATAAGTTAAATCCAGTGTATTTATAACTTGTATCTGACCTTGGGCAATATCCGTGTTTGGATATAATTCTTTACTATAAATCCTTCTTGTGGTATTTAATGACAAATCATCATTTGAAATTCCGGATGGTTTTGATGAATAAAAAACAGGATCAATGGTGTACCAGGCTAATTTTGCTCTTTTAAAACCATAATCTAAAGTATTTGAGCTGGCATTAAAAGTATTGTCATTTATTGAAGTTATATATGGCGTAGAAGCTAAACTCCACGCATAAGCCGAGCGCATATCGATGGTCGATTGCGACCCTTCAAAATCATCAATATAGATGGTTGCTTCTCCTTCAAAATCACTTGCTTTTGGAGCATCTGGTTTTAAAAACGCAATTTCTCCACGAATAGAAAGATTAGAAGGAACGTCTGTATCAATATTAGGTAATTTGTTTACTAATCTCGTAAAGAATGGAACTTCTGTTGAATAATTTCCGTTAAAACCAAAAATTGTATTGTTTACAGATTCCTGACCGTAACTTGACTTTTGAGTAAATGGTCTTTCGGTCATTTTTAAGAACGTACCGCCAATAACAAAATTATCCGAGATTTTGTGCTCGATATTGAATCCCATAAACCTTCTGGTCTGCTGTCCAAAAATTGAATTGTTTTCCAAAGAAACTTCAATTGGTGTGTTTGATGCCTGAAGCGAAGGATCCAGAATTTGAACTCGTCCTAATTGATAATCTACGCTATAATCGATTCCTTCGACTAAAACTCGTCCGGCAGCCGTAACTACAACAGAACCTTGCGGCACATTAAATGCTCCAATAGGAATACCGTTGCTTCCTGAAGATTTATATTTTCCGCGAAGTAAAAATTTATTTTTATCACTATCCTGCAAAGCTCCGGATTGTGTGTTTCGATACATGTTTCTAAACACGTATTTTCTTTGATTTGCATTATAGGTATTGGGATCATCGTAGTTTTCACCTGAACCTGAATTTTGTAATTTGCTAAATAAAAGTTCTCCAAAAGGTTCTTTGGTGGTAAAAATAATTCGTCCGTTTTGAACATCAACAGTTATACCCGGAATATAATCGAAGAAACCATCACCGCCTGTTTGCGGATCATTATTATAATTTAATCGGTCTATATTAAAAACGTTCAATAATGGCGTTTGCTCTACTTTATTATCTGCTGTTGGGTTTGAAGGAAAACTAGTTCCCTGAACCGGCGATATGTAATTAATAGGCGACGGATCAGTATATAAAATATTCAACCTGAAATCGTCTTGTTTTATTTGATATGCCTGTGGAATTTGATAGACGTTTTTCATCATCAGATTCCAAACCGGATTATTCACGTTTGTCAAACTGCTTTTCAGCATTTTTAAAATCAAACTTTGTGTGATGATAGCCTGATTTGCCGTTTCATTTCCTGTTACTACAGTAGCATCAACACCGTCACTACCAAATTCCCCAACCTGATAAACCTGATCTCCGACTGTATATTCGTAAGCAACCGCAAGGATTTCATCATTTGCTAAACGCTGCTGCAATGAAATATACCCTAATTGAGAATTAAAAGTATATTCGTTTGTCGTTAATTTTCTGGCATTTTCTAAAACGGAGTAGTCAGTTCCCTCGCTTACATTTGGAACATTCGCAAGATTAAAACCAGCTTTAGCCGTTACTATTTCTCTAATATTGGTATTTAAATAAGATCCGGCCTGACCAATTGCAGCGGGATTATATTTATTGTTTTTATTGTCTGTTGGAGTACCTATTGCAGTATTAAAAAATCCTGCCGAAGGATTTATAACAACCACTTCATTATCAGTCATACCTGGTATTTGGGCTTCCCCTAAATCCTGAAGTGCTATTACATTACGTAAATTGTTGTTTGTTGTACTTATCCTGTTTTGTTTGTTTGTTACCCAAACTTCTAATCTTGTAATTTGAACACGGCTCTTGATTAAAGGATACCCTTTTAGTGAAGCATCATATTTATCTCTAAAATACTGAGATAAAAAGAAATGTCGGTCATTATCATAGTCTAGTGCATAAAGGTCAAAGTTTTGAACTGTACCGCCACCTTCTGCAACTATACTCTTAGTTTGTGATTTTTGTTCTGAAAAAACTCCGGTTACGGTTGTCTTTCCAAATTGCAATTGTGCTTTTACACCAAATAAGCTCTGAGCCCCACGAATCAGGGAACTATTTAATGGCATACTAACGTTACCAACTTCAACTTTTTGAATAATATCATCTTCAGAAGGAGTGTAAGCTAGTTTAAATAAGTTTTGAAAAGCAAATGTAGATTGGGTATCATAATTTGCATTTACCTCTAATCTTGTCCCTACTTTACCCATTAAACTCATACTAATTCGCTGATCAAAGTCAAAAGTAAGACTTGATCTGTTTCTTGGTGAAAATGCAGGATTATCTTGTTTGGTATATCGAACACCTAAGTCCATTTCGACTGATCCTGTAGGTTTTACGTCGATTGTATTACTTCCAAAGATGCTTTCAAAAAGACTTGAATTGATGTAATAACGTGGCAGCAAATCTTTCTTAGCCGCCTCACTACCAGACTTTTTACCATCAATAGCATCAGATTTTTTTCTGAAATAATCTCTTCTGGATTCTTTCAAAACTAAATCTTCGTATTCTTGGGGAGTTAATATTATAGGATAATTAATGGAAAAACCGTCTACCGAATTGGTATAAACATAACGATCTGTAACAGGGTCATACTTATAAGCAGAAAGGATACTTGGAGGATCTTCGATTTCTAATTTACCTGTCGAATACTGGGTTTTAGTTGTATCTTGAACTGTTTGATTTACTTGCGCACGCAAAATATTACCGCAAAACAAAACAAGCAAAAAAATACAAATTTTACGCATAGAATTAGTTTAACTTAATGAGTTTATAAGCTTTTTAACGCCTTTTTTATGATTGTTTCGACAGTAGCTTCCGGGTCTTCTTTTACAATTTTTTCCACTACTTTTTCTGAAGTTTTTCGAACAAAACCTAAAACTTCCAAAGCAGATAACGCTTCATCTCGATTTGTATTGTTTTGAACAACCGAAACTTCATCCAAATCGTACAACTTTAACACTTTTTCTTTCAAATCAAGTATAACTCTTTGTGCTGTTTTGTTTCCAATTCCTTTTATAGACTGAATTACGCCTACATCTCCAGAAGCGATTGCGTTGATAATTTGTCGTGGTTCGATTGATGACAACATTGTTCTCGCAATGTTTGCCCCAATTCCGGAAACAGATAACAACATTCTGAATATTTCACGTTCTGATTTTTCTACAAACCCAAATAAAGTATGCGCATCTTCCTTGATTAGAAGATGCGTATACAATTTTATAAAATCAGCATTAGGAAGTAATGAAAAGGTGTGCAGAGAGATATTTACATGATATCCTACTCCCCCACAATCAATTACAACTTCGGTGGGGTTTTTCTCCACCAATTTCCCCTGCAAATGTGCTATCATAACTTAATTTAAAGGATCCAAATATAAGGATATTGCAATAAAAATACGACAAAATTATTGTTAATTTAAATATTCTTATTCTTTTGCCAATTTATTTTTTTTATTTTCTTTTTCCTGAGCGTCAATTACTGCAATTGCAGCCATATTAACCATCTCTTCTACACTTGCTCCTAATTGAAAAATGTGAACTGGTTTACCCATACCCATCATAATTGGACCAATAGAATTTACTTTGTATAATTCTTTCAACAACTTATAGGTAATATTTGCTGACTCTAAGTTAGGGAAAATCAAAGTGTTTACCTTTTTACCTGCTAATTTAGAGAAAGGAAATTTTTCCTGAAGCATCTCCGGATTCAATGCAAAATCTGCCTGAATTTCTCCATCAACGATCATTTCAGGATGGTTTTTATGCAAATACGCCACAGCCTCTCTTACTTTTGCAGCTCCGGCACTTGTTGAAGATCCGAAGTTTGAGAATGAAACCATTGCAATAACGGGCTCAACACCAAACATTTTAGCGGTTTTCGCAGTCATGATTGCAATATTTACCAAATCCTCAGAAGATGGATTTATATTTATTGCCGTATCTGATAAAAACATTGGACCACGAGAAGTCAACATCATGTTTGCTGTTGCCACAAGTGACGCTCCGTGTGCTTTATCAATTAATTGTAACATTGGTTTTACAACACTTGGGTAACTTCTAGTATGACCGGTGACTAAAGCATCTGCTTCGCCTGTATTAACCATCATTGCTGCAAAATAGTTTCTTTCGCGCATGTATTTTTGAGCATCAAGAAGCGAAACGCCTCTTCTCTCTCTTGTTTCCCAGTAAGTAGTGGCAAACTTATTTCGTCTTGCTTCTTCTTCACTGGTTTTAGGATCGATAATTTCAAGATCAGCATCAAAACCTAATTCTTTTTTAAGTCCTAAGATAACCTCTCTGTCTCCCAATAAGATTGGAAAACCAATACCGTCTTCATGTACAATTTGAGCTGCTTTTAATACATTTAATTGATCTGCCTCAGCAAAAACAATTCGTTTAGGGTCCATTTTTGCACGGTTTGTCATCAAACGCACCATTTTATTATCGTTCCCCATACGCTCACGAAGTACATCTTCATAAGCTGCCCAGTCTGTAATAGGATTTTTTGCTACTCCTGATTCCATTGCTGCTTTTGCAACTGCAGGCGCTACAACCGTAATCAAACGTGGATCGAATGGTTTAGGGATAATATATTCCTGACCAAAACCTAATTTTGTTGCACCGTACGCTACGTTAACCTGCTCCGGAACTGGTTCTTTTGCTAAAATAGCCAACGCTTTTACAGCGGCCATTTTCATCGCTTCATTAATTTTTGTCGCTCTTACATCAAGTGCTCCTCTAAAAATATATGGAAAACCAAGAACGTTATTTACCTGATTAGGAAAGTCAGAACGGCCTGTAGCCATAATAACATCTTTTCTTGTTTCTACTGCTAAATTATAATCGATTTCCGGATTTGGGTTTGCCATTGCAAAAACAATCGGGTTGTCTTTCATTGTCAACAACATTTCAGGCGAAAGAATTCCTCCCGAAGATAATCCGATGAAAACATCTGCGCCATTTACAGCTTCTGCCAAATCAATTTTAGCGCCGTCAATAGCATATTTTAATTGTAATTCTGATAATGCAGGGTTGTCTTTTGTTAAAAGTCCTTTACTGTTAAACATTAAAATGTTTTCGACTTTTACCCCTAACAATACATATAAATCAGTACAAGCGATCGCAGCCGAACCTGCTCCCGAAACTACTACTTTTACATCTTCTGCTTTTTTTCCTGCCAATTCTAATGCATTAATTAAAGCTGCCGAAGAAATAATTGCCGTTCCGTGCTGATCATCGTGCATTACCGGAATATCCAATTCTTCTACCAGTCTTCTTTCAATTTCAAAAGATTCCGGAGCTTTAATGTCTTCCAGATTTATACCTCCAAAAGTGGGAGCAATATTTTTTACAGTCTGAATAAATTCTTCTATGTCTTTTGTGCCAATTTCGATATCAAAAACATCAATGTCAGAGAATATTTTAAACAATAAACCCTTTCCTTCCATAACCGGTTTAGAAGCCTCAGGACCAATGTCTCCAAGTCCTAAAACAGCTGTACCGTTTGAAATAACGGCAACTAAATTTCCTTTTGCTGTATATTTATAAACATCATCGATGTTTGCTGCAATTTCTAAACATGGCTCGGCAACACCTGGCGAATAAGCCAACGATAGATCTCTTTGTGTTGCGTATTTTTTTGTTGGAACTACCTGAATTTTTCCTGGAGTTGGTTCTGAATGGTACAGTAACGCCTCTCTTCTTTTACTCTCTTTGTTCATTGTTTTTTTGCTTTTATTCTAGCTTACAAAGATATAAGTCTTCACTTAAAATGGCGTATTTTTATAGGTTTCTTTTGTTAAAGAAAAATCAGGCAATAAAAAAATAGTCCACATATATGCTGGACTATTCAATTAACAAATATCTTTTTTTGATTTTTTATTGCGATATATAAGAATTGAGGTGGTTAATTGTGTCTTTCTGAATTTCTATAATCGCTTTGACAACATCGCTGATAGAAATTATTCCAACTACAATTTCATTTTCTAAAACCGGTAAATGCCTGATTCTTTTTGTACTCATAAGTTCCATACAATCTTCGATATTGTTTGAAAGATTAACAGAAAAAACAGTGCTTTCCATGATTTCATGAACAAAAGTTTCTTTGGATGATTTGTCTTTTAAAACAATTTTTCGGGCATAATCCCTTTCAGACAAAATACCTTTTAAATCAGATCCGTCTATTACAAGAATTGCTCCGATATTTTTGTCACCCATTACTTTCAATGCTTCATAAACAGTTGTTGTTGAACGTACTGAATAAACATTTCTCCCTTTTGCATTTAATATTTGTTCTACAGTCATATCTGAAAAATTTTAGTTCTATAAAGTTAGAAAAAAATAAATATTAACGACAACGAAATCGATTTTTTAAAACCTAATTCGTTCATTTTAAACATAATAGCTTATTTTTAATGTTTTAGAAATTTTACGCTAACAAAATGAATGAATTTTAAGACTTTTTTGCGAAAAATGCAGGGTTTCTGGTATTATGAATTGTGAAGGAATTAAAGGCAATCTCATTTTTTTAATATTCCAGTTTGTCATTTCGACGGAGGAGAAATCACATCCAGAGAACAACGTATCGTAATGACATCCAGACAGTAAACCCGACAGGTTTTCAAAACCTGTCGGGTTTAACGCAATCTAAGTCATTGCGAGGAACGAAGCAACCGCATTACGGATTGACGCTGTGTGATTTCTAGATGTGATTTCTCCTCCGTCGAAATGACAAGATTGTGGTTATTATAGATTGAATAATGGATTGCGAATGATGGATTAAAATCCATCCCTACAATATGTTTTGTTCCTACGGAACGTAAAGAAAATCAACTTCAATTGTCATTTCGACGTAGGAGAAATCACATCCAGAGAGCAACGTATCGTAATGACATCCAGATAGTAAACCCGACAGGTTTTTAAAACCTGTCGGGTTTAACGCAATCTAAGTCATTTCGAGGAACGAAGCAACCGCACTACGGATTCACGATGCGTGCTCTCTGGATGTGATTTCTCCTCCGTCGAAATGACAAACTGAACTAAAACATAATTCAGATTATAAATAAAAAAATCCCTTTTCTAAAATTAAAAAAGGGATTTCATTAAGTAAAATATATTTATAAGTAGGTAATTATAAATTCGCTTCGTCTGTTTTGCTGATGTTGTTGTTCTGTACATTTTACGCCATCGGCACATTTATTTACTAATTGTGTTTCTCCGAATCCTTTTGCGTTTAGTCGATTGCCATCAATTCCTTTTTGTACTAACCAATTTTTGGTCGATTGTGCTCTTTTTTCTGAAAGAACCATATTACTTGCATCTGATTGTCTGCTGTCTGTATGCGAACGAATATCTAATTTTAAGGTTGGATATTGGTTTAAAATATCTACAATTTTCATCAAATCAGCTTCTGAGCTTTTTTTGATTGTGGCTTTACCCAAATCAAAAAAGTTCATCGGGATATGGAGTAATTTAGCCAAATCTGTTCCCACTTTAATCGACTTGATTATAACAGGATTTACTTTTGTTGCTTTAACGGTTATTTGTTTTGCTACCAAAGGTTTAAATTTCTTTTGAATCGCAATTGGCAAAGTCGTTTTTCCGTTAAATCTTTTTAACGCTATTGGCGTTTCTTTTATTTCATAATCGGTTTTTGCTGTTTTTATGAAATATTTTTTACCACATTTTACATTCGGAAAAATATAATTTCCGTTTGAATCTGAAACTACTTCTGCAATAAATTGAGATGCTTCATTAAACAAAGACAAAGTTGCATTTGAAAGTGGTAAGTTGCTTTCAACATCTGTAACAGTTCCCATTATATCCTGCTCGCAAACTAGTTTTCGAATTTCGGTAAAACGATATACATCGTCAAGTCCGTGGCCATTTTCTCTGTTTGAGGAGAAAAATCCGTTTCTGTTTTTACTATTAATTATAAAAGCAAAATCGTCTTGTTTGCTGTTTATTGGTTCACCAAGATTTTGAACTTCTTCATAAGAACCGTCGTTATTTATTTTTGAAACAAAAACATCAAGTCCGCCTAAACCCGGTCTTCCATCAGTTGCAAAATAAAGCTCATTATCATTTGACAAAAACGGAAAAGTTTCTCTGCCTTCGGTATTGATTTCTGCACCTAAATTTTCAGGTTTTCCATACGTTCCGTCAGCATTGATACTTACTTTAAATATATCAGAAAGGCCAAGAGTTCCCGGCATATCAGACGCAAAATATAATGTTTTTTCATCTGGACTTAAAGCCGGATGCGCCACACTATATTGGTCGCTATTAAAAGGCAATTCCTGTATACTGCCCCATTCTTCATTTATAAAAACTGCTTTATAAAGTTTTAATAAGGTAACCTTATTTTCGTTTTGTCCCCTTTTACCATTTATAGAATTGTTTTTGGTAAAATACATCGTTTTTCCATCTTTTGTAAAAACAGGAGTCGATTCATTAAATCTTGTTTTTAAATCTTTTTTATGAAAGAAAACAGGATTGCTAATACTTCCGTCCGGCATTAAATCAACAACATACAAAGCCGAAATGGCTTTATTTGTCCATTTAAAATTCTTCTTTACAATACTTCCGGTATCTCTTGCAGAGGTAAAAATGAGTTTATTATCTAAAAGCGTGCTTCCATAATCAGAATCTTTAGAATTAATTCCGGCATCGGCAATTTCATAACGGCCTGAATTTGTTTTAATATCATCTAAGTAATTTCTGTTTTTCTTAAATATAATTCCTCTTTTATCCAAAGGCATTTTTTCGCTGAAAATATCTAAAACCTCATCTGATTTAGCATAATTCCCTGCAGATTTTAAGCATTGAGAATATCGGTATAAATACTCTGCTTCCTGATTTGGATTGAGTGCAAATAATTCTTCATAACTTTTTAATGCTTGTGCCAAATCTCCCGTAAAATAATACGAGTTACCTAGTTTTTGAAGTATATTTTCATCTCTATAACCTTTTTTTACAGCGCCTTCGTATAATTTTATAGCATCTGCATAAGCATAATTATCATACTTTTTATCCGCCAGTTTTGTATTTGATTTTTGGGCGTTTGCATTTATAAAAAAGCAAAAAAACAAAATGGTATAAAGTAAATTTTTAATTTTCATATGTAAATCAATTAAAAGAATCTTGGAGATGTCATTCTGTTATAATTATTGAAAAAGTCAAAACGCAGGAAAATCTCATGTGATCCTGAATTGTATTTTCTTAATTGTGTCGTTTCGTGATCATAACCATATCCTATATACAATCCGTCTGTAATTTGAAAACCGGCCAAAGCACTCACAGAAGCGCTCCAACGGTAAGCCAAACCAACCACAAATTTGTCATTGAACATAAAATTTCCTGAAACATCAACCTGCAACGGCGCACCTTCGACCATTTTGGTTAATACTGCCGGTTTGAATTTTATATATTCTAAATGATCTAAATTAAATACATAACCTGCCATTAAATAGTAGTTGATTTTTTCTTTATAAATCGCAACATCATCATCGTTATAGCGATTTGTCTGAATGAAATTAGGAACTGATAATCCTATGTATGCTTTGTCTGAATGCCAATAAACTCCGGCTCCAACATTTGGTGTGAATTTATTTTGTAAATCCTGAAATTGCGGATCATTCTGATCTTCGTATGTTAATTTATTTACGTCAAGATTAAAAAGATTCGCCGTTCCTTTTACTCCAAAAGAAAGTTTATATGATGCAGAAGTCTGAATACTATAAGACAAATCTGCAGATAAGGTGTTTTCATTCGTTGGTCCGATTTTATCATTTACCAATGAAACTCCTAATCCTAAATTGCTGTTATTTATAGGTGTATTTACAGAAAAAGTACTTGTTTCCGGCGCTCCGTCAAGTCCAACCCATTGTGTACGATACAAACCAAAAACACTTAAAACACCACGAGAACCTGCATAAGCTGGGTTGATTTCAATAGTGTTATACATATATTGTGTAAACTGAGCATCTTGCTGGGCTGAACATACTATTGTAAAAAACGTAAAAACTAAAATTAATCTTTTCATTTTAAAAGTTTTAAAGGCGGCTTAGTAAATCTAAGCCGCATATCTTTTTTTTATTTATTGATATATAAGTAACCTGATTTTTGGTGCTGATTTGATTCGCTGTCTTTATATTTCAAGATGTAGAAATAAGTTCCAACCGGCAATCCTTCAGACTGTTTAATAGTTGTACGTCCTGCTGAGAATCCAACAAAAGCTCTGTCTTCATTGTTATAATGATCGATATCAAATACTAAAACTCCCCAACGATTGTAAATTTCAACTGTATTATCAGGATAACATTCTAATCCTCGAATGTAGAATCTCTCGTTTTTCTGATCTCCGTTTGGAGATAAAGCATTAAGAACTTCAATCTGACATCCGTTTAGAGGTAAAACTGTTGGTTTGTTTTCTGCATTATTTGTATCGTCAGACTTATCTTCTACGATAACTCCTCTCGCGCTTTTTCCTTGTACAGTTGCCTGATTGGTTACGCTTCCATTATTAATATCGGTTTGCGTAATTTTATAAACAGCCGTAAAACTATTTTCATCAGATTCGTTTACAGCTAAATCAATTGCATCTCCGGAAAGGATAATTCCAGGCAATAAATCTGTAACCATGATTTTTACTAAAGGAACATTACCTGTATTTGTTATTTTGAATTTGTAGGTAATCGTTTCACCTGCATTTGCAAATCCATTTTTGTTTTCATCATTGAAATTTGCCGTTTTAATGATTGCAATTGCCGGAACCTCAACAAAAACAGTTAAAGTTGCCGTTGTACAATTTGATGCGTTTGCTTTTTCACAAATTTGGTAGGTCAATGTATAACTTCCTCCAGGTGTGTTTGGCAATACATTTACTGTTCCATCTGAATTAAATTCAAAATGAGGATTTGGTGTATTTGAAAGTATTACATCTGACGCATTTACCGGTAAACCATCTAATAAATCATTGTCTAAAACATTGATGAATTCTAATTGTCCGTTGATTCCGTCTACTGCAATTTCTCCATCATTATTCGCAACAATTGGTTTTGTTGGAGTAACTCCTATAACTGAATTCACTTTAATACGCACAATCGCCTGACTGCAATTTGTTGCATTTAGTTTCTCACAGATTTGGTACGTAAGTTCGTAAGTTCCCGCAGGTGCATTTGCTCCCAATCTCACGGTTCCGTCAGTATTTAGTGTTAAGAAACCTGTTGAGTCCGGTGTTACAATTGTAAGGTTAAGTTCACTTGGCACAACCGCGATTCCATTATTAGTATCATTATCAAAAACACTCACAAAAACTTGTGGCTGTTTTGATTCAAGTACTGAAGGAATTACATCAGGATTTGCGTGAAGATCTCCGTTTGTAACCACAATTATAGAAATGGCACTGTCACAATTTGTTGGACTAGTGATCTCACAAATTTGATATTCTACATTATAGTTTCCTGCCGGAGTATTTGCCGGAACGGTCACTGTTCCGTCTGCATTTAATACAAATCCTGTTGGAAGCGTCACCGGTGAAAGTTTTACATCTCCGGGATTTGTTCCAATAACAACTGGCAATCCGTTTAAAGTATCGTTGGCAACTAATGTTTCCGTTGTTCCGCCCACAACTCCATTAATTACAGTTTTAGTTGTTTCTGTTGCTGCATTAATTGTTCCTGCCTTTACCTCTACTTTTATTGAAGCCGAACTACAATTTGTTGGGTTCAGTTTTTCACAAATTTGGTAAACAATTTCATAGTTTCCTGCCGGTGCATTTGCTCCTAATGTTACTGTTCCGTCAGGGTTTAATGTTAAAACTCCTTTTGGATCTGTAGTTACAATTGTAAGATTCAAATCATTTGGTACAACCGCTACACCGTTGTTCGTATCATTATCAAAAACATTCACAACTTTTTGTGGTTGATTTGCTGCAATTACTGAAGAAATCACATCCGGATTTGCCTTAAGTCCATCGCCTGTAACCACAATTATTGAAGCAGCACTATCACAATTTGTTGGATTACTGATCTCACAAATTTTGTATTCTACATTGTAATTTCCTATCGGAGTATTTGCTGGTACGGTTACTGTTCCATCAGCATTTAATACAAATCCTGTTGGAAGTGTTACTGGTGAAAGTTTTACTTGTCCAGGATTTGTTCCAATCACAACTGGATTTCCGTTTAAAGTATCATTAGCAACTAATGATTCTGTTGTTCCGCCAACCACTCCATTAATTATAGTTGTGGTAGTTTCTTCAACTGCATTAATAACCGATGTTCCTACTGTTACTTTTATACTTGCCGAACTACAGTTTGTCGGGTTCAGTTTTTCACAGATTTGATAAATCAATTCATAATTCCCCGCAGGTGCATTTGCTCCTAAAGTTGCTGTTCCGTCAGGGTTTAACGTTAAATATCCTGTTGGATCTGCCGTTACCACTGAAAGGTTCATATCGTTTGACACAACCGGTAATCCGTTATTGGTATCGTTATCAAAAACATTTACCAAAGTTGTTGGCTGATTGCCTGCAATTACTGATGCAACCACATCCGGATTTGCCATTAAAACTCCGCCTGTAACAACAATTGTTGATGTTGTGGTGTCACAATTTGTCGGGTTTGTGATTTCACAGATGCTGTATTCCACATTATAATTTCCTGCTGGAGTATTAGCCGAAATTGTTACCGTTCCATCTGCATTTAATGTTAATCCTGTTGGAACCGTAATGCCTGTTAATTTTACGTTTCCTGGATTCGTTCCAATAACTGCAGGGTTTCCGTTTAAGGTATCATTTGTAATTAATGAAGCTGTTGTTCCGCCAGTAATTCCATTGATTGATGGTGTAGTTTCTGTAACCGCATCAATACCTGGTGCATTTACCGTTACTTTAATTGTTGCCGAACTGCAGTTTGTCGGGTTTAATTTTTCACATATTTGGTATGTAAGCTCATAAGTTCCCGCAGGTGCATTTGCTCCTAAAGTTGCCGTTCCGTCAGGGTTTAAAGTTAAAACTCCTTTTGGATCTGCCGTCACAACTGAAAGGTTCATATCATTTGCCACAACCGGTAATCCGTTATTGGTATCGTTATCAAAAACATTTACCAAAGTTGTTGGCTGATTTCCCGCAATTATTGACGCAACCACATCCGGATTTGCTACTAAAACTCCGCCTGTAACAACAATTGTTGATGTTGTGGTGTCACAATTTGTCGGGTTTGTGATTTCACAGATGCTGTATTCTACGTTATAATTTCCTGCCGGAGTGTTCGCTGCAACGCTTACTGTTCCGTCTGCATTTAATGTTAATCCTGTTGGAACTGTTATCCCTGTTAGTTTTACCTGTCCTGGATTTGTTCCGATAACTGCCGGGTTTCCGTTTAAAGTATCATTTGTAACTAATGAAGCTGTTGTTCCACCAGTATTTCCGTTGATTGATGTTGTGGTTTCCGTTACTGCATCAATACCAGGAGCTTTTACCGTTACTTTAATTGTAGCCGAACTACAGTTTGTCGGATTCAGTTTCTCGCAAATTTGGTATGTAAGTTCATAAGTTCCCGCAGGTGCGTTTGCTCCTAGAGTTGCTGTTCCGTCAGGGTTTAATGTTAAAACTCCTTTTGGATCTGCCGTTACAACTGAAAGGTTCATATCATCTGCCACAACCGGTAATCCGTTATTGGTATCGTTATCAAAAACATTTACCAAAGTTGTTGGCTGGTTTGTTCCGATAACCGATGCAACCACATCCGGATTTGCTACTAAAACTCCGCCTGTAACCACAATTGTTGATGTTGTTGTGTCACAGTTTGTCGGGTTGGTGATTTCGCAGATGCTATATTCCACGTTATAGTTTCCTGCCGGAGTGTTCGCTGCAACGCTTACTGTTCCGTCGGCATTTAATGTTAATCCTGTTGGAACGGTAATGCCTGTCAGTTTTACCTGTCCTGGGTTTGTTCCAATAACTGCCGGATTTCCGTTTAAGGTATCATTTGTAATTAATGAAGCTGTTGTTCCACCAATATTTCCGTTGATTGATGCTGCGGTTTCGGTAACTGCGTCAATGGTTGCTTTTCCAACTACCACTACCGAGATTACTGTATCACAGTTTGTCGGGTTTGTAATTTCGCAGATGCTGTATTCCACATTATAATTTCCTGCCGGAGTATTAGCTGAAACTGTTACTGTTCCGTCTGCATTCAATGTTAATCCTGCTGGAACTGTGATGCCTGTTAGTTTTACCTGCCCAGGATTTGTTCCGATAACTGCCGGGTTTCCGTTTAAGGTATCATTTGTAATTAATGAAGCTGTTGTTCCACCAATATTTCCGTTGATTGATGCTGCGGTTTCGGTAACTGCGTCAATGGTTGCTTTTCCAACTACCACTACCGAGATTACTGTATCACAGTTTGTCGGGTTTGTAATTTCGCAGATGCTGTATTCCACATTATAATTTCCTGCCGGAGTATTTGCTGCAACACTTACTGTTCCGTCTGCATTTAATGTCAATCCTGTTGGAACCGTAATGCCAGTTAGTTTTACATTTCCTGGATTTGTTCCGATAACTGCCGGGTTTCCGTTTAAGGTGTCGTTATTTATTAATGAAGCTGTTGTTCCGCCAGTATTTCCGTTGATGGATGCTGTGGTTTCTGTTACCGCATCAATCGTTGGTTTTCCAACTACCACTACCGAAATTGCTGTATCACAGTTTGTCGGGTTTGTAATTTCGCAGATGCTGTATTCTACATTATAATTTCCTGCCGGAGTATTAGCTGAAACTGTTACTGTTCCGTCTGCATTCAATGTTAATCCTGTTGGAACTGTGATGCCTGTTAGTTTTACCTGCCCAGGATTTGTTCCGATAACTGCCGGGTTTCCGTTTAAGGTATCATTTGTAATTAATGAAGCTGTTGTTCCACCAATATTTCCGTTGATTGATGTTGTGGTTTCTGTAACTGCATCAATTGCTGGTTTTCCAACTACAATTACCGAAATTGCTGTATCGCAGTTTGTCGGGTTGGTAATTTCGCAGATGCTGTATTCCACATTGTAGTTTCCTGCCGGAGTATTTGCTGCAACGCTTACTGTTCCGTCTGCATTTAACGTTAATCCTGTTGGAACCGTGATGCCTGTCAGTTTTACCTGTCCAGGATTTGTTCCAATAACTGCAGGGTTTCCGTTTAAAGTATCATTTGTAATTAATGAAGCTGTAGTTCCACCAATATTTCCGTTGATTGATGCTGTGGTTTCCGTTACCGCGTCGATTGTTGGTTTTCCAACTACAATTACCGAAATTACAGTATCGCAGTTTGTCGGGTTAGTAATTTCGCATATGCTGTATTCTACATTATAATTTCCTGCCGGAGTGTTCGCTGCAACGCTTACTGTTCCGTCTGAATTTAATGTTAATCCGGTTGGAACCGTAATACCTGTTAGTTTTACCTGTCCTGGATTTGTTCCAATAACTGCAGGGTTTCCGTTTAAAGTATCGTTTGTAATTAATGAAGCTGTTGTTCCACCTGTATTTCCGTTGATTGATATTGTGGTTTCCGTTACCGCATCGATTGTTGGTTTTCCAACTACAATTACCGAAATTGCTGTATCACAGTTTGTTGGGTTAGTGATTTCGCAGATGCTATATTCTACGTTATAATTTCCTGCTGCAGTGTTTGGTCCAACACTTATCGTTCCATCTGTATTTAATGTTAATCCTGTTGGAACTGTGATGCCTGTTAGTTTTACTTGTCCTGGATTTGTTCCAATAACTGCCGGGTTTCCGTTTAAAGTATCATTTGTAATTAATGAAGCTGTGGTTCCACCAATATTTCCGTTAATTGATGTTGTAGTTTCCGTTACGGCATCGATTGTTGGAGCAACAACCGTTATTTTTACAGAAGCTGTATTGCAATTTGCACTATTTAATTTTTCACAAATCGTATAATCAAATGAGTAAATACCTGCAGGAGTTTGCGTATTCACTGTGACTGATCCAGTTGTAGTATTAAAATTTAAAACCGATGGTAAATTACTTGCCAAAGTAAGGTTTACATCATTTGCAATTACATTATTACAATTTAAAAGATCATTACTTAATACATTTGAAACAGCAATTCCCCCAACATATCCATTAAATGAAGATACAATATCATCATTCGCTTTAATAGGGCCAACTACTTTAACTGTTTGCGTACAAGTCTGTGTATTTCCTGCAGCATCTTTAGCTGTCCAGGTTACGGTTGTAACTCCGATTGGAAAACTTGTTGGTGCATTATTAGTTACTGTGATAGTTCCTGTGCAATTGTCTGATGTTGTTGGCGTTCCCAAAACAACTCCTGTGGCAACGCATGAATTTGCATCGGCTACAGCCGTAACATTTGCAGGGCAAGTGATTGTTGGTTTCTGGGTATCATTTACTGTTACCGTTTGCGTACAAGTCTGTGTGTTTCCCGCAACATCTTTAGCTGTCCAGGTTACGGTTGTTACGCCAATTGGAAAACTTGTTGGTGCATTATTGGTAACTGTAATTGTTCCTGTGCAATTGTCCGTTGTTGTTGGCGTTCCCAAAACAACTCCTGTGGCAACGCATGAATTGGCATCGGCTACAGCCGTAACATTTGCAGGACAAGTAATTGTTGGTTTTTGAGTATCGTTTACCGTTACGGTTTGCGTACAAGTCTGTGTATTTCCTGCAGCATCCTTAGCTGTCCAAGTTACGGTTGTAATTCCGATTGGGAAGCTTGTTGGAGCATTATTGGTAACTGTAATTGTTCCTGTACAATTGTCCGTTGTTGTTGGCGTTACCAAAACAACTCCTGTGGCAACACATGAGTTTGCATCGGCTATAGCCGTAACATTTGCAGGACAAGTGATTGTTGGTTTCTGGGTATCGTTTACTGTTACTGTTTGCGTACAAGTCTGTGTATTTCCTGCAGCATCCTTAGCTGTCCAGGTTACGGTTGTAATTCCGATTGGAAAACTTGTTGGTGCATTATTGGTAATGGTGACTGTTCCTGTACAATTGTCTGATGTAGTTGGTGTTCCCAAAACAACTCCTGTAGCAACGCATGAATTTGCATCGGCTACAGCCGTAACATTTGCAGGACAAGTGATTGTTGGTTTCTGGGTATCGTTTACTGTTACTGTTTGCGCACAAGTCTGTTTATTTCCTGCAACATCTTTAGCTGTCCAGGTTACGGTTGTAACTCCGATTGGAAAGCTTGTTGGTGCATTATTAGTAACGGTGATTGTTCCTGTGCAATTGTCCGTTGTTGTTGGCGTTCCCAAAACAACTCCTGTGGCAACGCATGAATTGGCATCGGCTACAGCCGTAACATTTGCAGGACAAGTAATTGTTGGTTTTTGGGTATCGTTTACCGTTACTGTTTGTGTACAGGTTTCTGTATTTCCTGATATATCTTTAGCTGTCCAGGTTACAGTTGTAACTCCGATTGGGAAGCTTGTTGGTGCATTATTAGTTACTGTGATTGTTCCCGTACAATTGTCCGTTGTTGTTGGTGTTCCCAAAACAACTCCTGTAGCAGTGCATGAATTTGCATCGGTTACAGCCGTAACATTGGCAGGACAGGTAATGGTTGGTTTTTGAGTATCACTTACTTTAACTGTTGAATCAGCCGAAGTATTTTCACAAGTTGTGGCAGTGTTTGTAACTTTAACTTTGTAGTTTCCATCAGCCGTTACAACTAGTGTAGACGCTGTTTGCCCGGAAATGATTACATTATCCTTATACCAAACATAAGCTGGAGAAGGTGCATTAGTAACTGCTGTTAAAGTAGTCGTATAACATGCTGTTAAAGCTCCGGTTATTGAAGCAGTTGGAGTTGGATTTACGGTTACTGTTCTTGTCGAAATTGCATCAGCACAACCTCCGGTTCCGGTAACTTTATAACTGATTGTTGCAGTTCCCGGGGCAATTCCTGTAACCAGTCCGTTTGATGAATTTACAGTCGCAATAGCAGTATCACTACTTGCCCATGTTCCGCCTGAGTTTCCATTTGATGTAAAAGTAGTTGTTCCTGAAATACAAATATTTTGAGTTCCTGATAGTGTACCAGCGTTTGGTGCGGTTGCGGTAGTAACTACAACTGGCTTAATATCAGAACATCCGGCAGCTGTGGTTCCTTTTATATAATATGTTCCTGCGGTTGCAGCGGTTGGTGTAGCATAAGCTGTTGTAGCAGCAGCATTTGTCCAGTATGAAAACGTTAAATTTGCCGTACTGCCTGTTGTTATTGCAGCAGCAGTAATATCAACTTTCGCAGGTGCACATACAGAAGCTGGATTGGTTACTACAACTGTTGGCAAAGGATTTGGTGTCGTTGAAACACTGGCTGAATTATTTCCCGGATTCGTATCTGGAACAGATGCCGGAATTGTCGCAGTATTGGTATAAACTCCACTAGCATTTACTTTGGCAACAATTTTTAATGTCTCGGCAACGCCTCCATTTATACCACCAATACTCCAAACTCCTGTTCCTGAATTATAAATTCCTACTGTTGAAGTTGCACTCACAAAAGCATAACCGGTTGGAAGCAAATCATTGACAGAAACTCCCGAAGCATTATTTACCCCTAAATTTGACAACGTCACGGTAAATTCTACGTTTGATCCTACGCATGGAGTTGCATTGTCAACTGTTTTAGTAACACCTAAATCGGTGCATAATGTTACTGAAACTGGTTTTGACTGTGTTTGGGCTCCGCAGGTTAAAGTAGAAGCAACTGAGTATGCACCTGTTTTAGTAGCTGTATAAGTATCTGAATTTGCTCCGGAAATAGCAACACCATTTAAATACCATTGATAAGGAGAAAATCCTGATGGTGTTTTTAATGAAGCGGTATTATTTGTACAACCTCCTCCAGAAATATAAGTAAAAGTTGGATCTTCTGGCTGAATGGCAAAGCTTGAGAAAAATCCTGCCATTGAGAAACCTCCTTCTTGCTGAACTATTGAAACTGTTAATTTAGCATTACTCGCAATAGAAAGAACATCTGGACTACCAATTTGTTTGCTATTAAAGTTAATCAAATACCAGCCTGTTGAACCTATTTGGTAACGAGGTGAAACACCAGTTACATTTGCAATATTATTTCCATTAACGGTTACAGTCTCTGTGGCACTTCGTAAAAGAATATATCCAAAATAATCTAATGTACCACTACCATAATTTCTAAACTTTGCTGTTTCTATAAAATTAGATCCTCCACATTCAGAAACTGGTGCAATTGTTGAAATATCAACCTCGCAATTTTGTGCAGTCCCTGAATACACTGCAACTCTTTTATCAGCGACAATATGGGATGCGGTAAAACTTGTTCCGGGAACACCATTTACAAATGTGTAAAATTTTCCTGCTTGTGCCAAGGTAACAGTATTTGTTGACACTAAAGCTCCTGTAGTTGAATAACCTTCTACTGTTAAAACTGTATTATCTTTTGTAGCTACAACAGTAGTTTGTTCTGCAGTATTATTTCCAGTTCCTCTTTCAAGAAAATATTCAGTACCTAAAACTGCTTCGGGAGGAATTTGATTGAACGCTCCATCTCCGCAGCCGCCAGGTACATCTATAGCAGCACATGTATTCATTACGCTTGGATTTGACGATTCTACCAAACTTCCAATTGGAGCTTTAAATAAATAACTCTGTCCTGCTTTTAATGTAGTTGTAACAGTGTTATTTATTTTTACAGTAGTATTATCGACAGTGGCCATAATACTGTAAATTGGACGTTGATCTCCATAAGTACTGAAACTACCTAACGACCCATCTCTATAATATCCAATTCTAAATCTTATTCCAATTCCAGCATCTCCAAAACTAGTCAACGCAGCATTTCCCTTTATGTCCTTATCAGATCCCTCTCCTCCTAAAGCATCAGAAGCTATATTTCGCAAATTAATAGATATTGGAGCAGTACCTGTAACTATTAAACCGGCTGCATTCAAAACTGTGTCAAATGCATATGCAGGCGCGTCTTTTGGAAGCGGTGTAAATCTATATACAGCAGGCGATCCTTTTGAAGCTGATACAGTCGTTATTACTGTACCATCACTTTTTGCAATAGTAACACTAATAGTTGTGGAAGAATTAGTTGCAATAACAATTTCATTTGCTTTACTAAAATATTGCCAAGGCGCAGGAGCAATATAATGTTTTGTATAAAACTGCGCAGAAGCATTATAACTAATTAATAAAAGTAAAATAAAGAAGATTAGTTTAAATGAATTAAACTTTCTAAGAGTAAAGTTACACATAGAGAACTATTGTTTGAAAAATAGAGATATTAGAAGTTGGAAAAACTATCATGTTTTTCAACATATAAGACAGATACGATAAAAGAAAGGAAATGGATTTTGAAAATCTCATAAAAGATTTTTCAATATCATTATAGCAAAGAAGTAGTGTTCGGACCATAAAAAATATAGGTTCAAGACTCACAATGTCTTTCAGTTAAATTAGTAGATTGGTGCCGCGAAAATATACCAAATAGCTCTATACTAGATAGTTTAGTCGATAAACTACTCGGAAAAACGTTGAACGGCACATTTTGTCTACGAAATTTAACCTAAGTCTGTAGAAAATTTAACTTATTGCCAATAAAACAGCAGAAAATTCTTAATTTTTTATTGATTTGATAATGTTTTACACGTATACTGATAAAACCATAAAAAAATCTTACAAAAGTGATATTTGAAAAAATAAGCAAACACTTGAAATACAATGATTTATATTGATTTTTTAAATTTAAACAACTTATAAAAATCAATAGTCAAAATTCATTTGAGCGAGGTAAATTGGAAGTAAAAAAAATTGACTTTCTAAAGGAGGAGATAGAAAAAAGCATTTGACAAAAACAGAAGCAATTTCCTAAAAAAATATTGAAGAAATAGTATTATAACATTATTGTAAAAATTTAATGTTGCGTTTTAGTCCATCAAATTTTGTTCTTTTAATGGGAGAATTTTTAAAAACAGTACGAAAAGTTTCTTCGGTAATTTCAAGCCAGTCTTTTTTAGTAAAAGAAAGTAAATCGGGATTTGGGTTGAATAATGGTTCGGAATGAGATTTTGAGAATCGATTCCAGGGACAAACATCCTGACAGGTATCACAACCAAACATCCACTCATCAAATTTGCCTTTCATATCATAAGGAATGTTTTCTTTTAATTCGATAGTATAATAGGAGATGCATTTGCTGCCATCTACCACATGAGGTGCTACTATGGCTTGCGTAGGACAAGCATCAATACAAGCCGTACAGGAACCACAATGATCTGTAGTTGCATGATCATATTCCAGGTCTAAATCGAGAATTAGTTCTGCAATAAAATAAAAAGAACCTACTTTTTGCGTGATCAGATTACTATTTTTTCCAATCCAGCCTAAACCGCTTTTAGCCGCCCAGGCTTTATCCAAAACAGGTGCAGAATCGACAAAGGCACGTCCCGAAACATCTCCAATATTTTCCTGAATAGAATAAAGAAATTCTTTTAATTTCTCTTTAATGACAAAGTGATAATCCTGACCATATGCATATTTGGAAATTTTGAAACTTTCCTGAGTTTGAGATTCTTCAGGATAATAATTTAATAAAAGTGAAACAACACTTTTAGCATCTTCAACCAATAAAGTTGGATCCAAACGTTTGTCAAAATGGTTTTCCATATAGGACATTTGACCATGACTGTTGTTCTTTAACCAGTTTTCAAGCCGAGGTGCTTCTTGTTCCAGAAATCCAGCTTTGGATATACCACAAGAAAGAAAACCGAGCCTTTTAGCTTCAGATTTTATAAATTTCGAATATGTTTCTTTTGCATTAATGCTCATCTTTTAGAAAATGAAACTTCTATACCAACCGGTTTTAATGTAATTAGAGGATTAAATGCAATCGTATCACCATTGGATTTAATCACATATTTTTTTACAATTTGAGAAACTGTTAAACACATTTCATAAATAGCAAATCCCGATCCGATGCACATTCTGGGACCGGCACCAAATGGATAAAAATATTGCATGGATTGTTTTTTCTGCTCGCCAAGAAATCGTTCCGGATTAAATTCTTCCGGGTTTTCCCAATATTTAGGATTTCGATGCAGTTCATAAAAAGAAACGCCAATCAAAGTGTCTTTTTTAATATGATAACCAGCAAGTGTATCATCGGTAACATTTTGTCTGTCCGTAATCCAGGCTGGCGGATACAAACGCATTGATTCGTTTAAAACTGCATTTGTATAGGGCATTTTCTGGAGCTGTTCTACAATGTCGTTTGTTTGAGAATGAATTTCGATAATCTCATCAAAAATCTTTCGTTGAATATCAGGATGTTTTCCTAAAAGATAAAGTGTAAATGTTAAAGCGTTTGCCGTGGTTTCATGCCCCGCTATAAACAAAACTTTAATTTCATCTACTAACTGGTTCACCGACATTCCATCACCCGTATCTTCATATCGGGTTTCCAAAAGCATATTGAGCAAGTCATTAATTTCTTCTTTCGAAGTCATTCTTTCCTCAATAATTTCCCTAATGATTTGATTATTTTCTTCTGCCAGTTCAAGATGTCTTTTTACTTGACCGCTTAACGAAAACCACCAAGCTTTATGCGGAAGCCTAATTTCTTTGATTAGAAAGTTCTGAACTTCTTCAATAATAAATTTTATTCTATTTAATTTTTCGTCTGAAATTGAAAGTTGAAATAAAGACTTCGCCACTACATTAAAGGCCAACTGACTCATTACAGGAAAAAGATCAATTGGTTTTTCTTCAACTAAACTTTCTAATTCTGAGGCAATAGTTTCGTTCATATTCTCAACCAACTGATTCATGTTTTGTTTATGAAAAGCAGGCTGAATCAATCTTCTTTGTTTTAACCAAAAATCTCCATCAACTGTCAAAAGTCCCTTTCCTAAATACTTGGAAAGATAGACAGATTGAAATTTAGACTTATGGTAATTTTTTTGATTCTTCTGTAAAATATACTGAGCAATTTCATTATCCCGCGATAAAATGATATGTTTTGAAATACCAATCTTAAGAGAAAACGAGTCTCCAAATTGATCGAAATATCTTTTGTGATAAGGAATGGGATTTCTGCGTACTCCTTCAGCATCCAAAAAGAACCTCAATATTGAAAGTCTGTTAGGGTAACTATATTTTCTTTTTTCAGACATTTTGAATCGAATTAAAACAATCCACCCTGAATGTTGATGTTGATTTTTCCTAAATGTTTATAGGCTTTGTCTGTTACTTCACGCCCACGCGGTGTACGCATGATAAAACCTTCCTGAATCAGGAATGGTTCATAAACTTCTTCAATGGTCTCACTACTTTCAGAAACAGCAGTTGCTAAAGTAGAAAGTCCAACAGGTCCGCCTTTGAATTTATTGATAATGGTTAATAGAATCTTATTGTCCATTTCATCCAATCCGTGTGCATCAACATTAAGCGCTTTAAGAGCATAACGGGCAATTTCAAGATCAATCGTTCCATTTCCTTTTATTTGGGCAAAGTCACGAACTCTTCGTAATAATGCATTTGCAATACGAGGCGTACCACGGCTTCTGCCAGCTATTTCGATGGCAGCATCCAATGAGATTGGCATTTTAAGTATAGAAGAGCTTCTTTCAACTATAGTAGTTAAAAGTTCTGTAGTATAATATTGTAATCGGGATGAAATTCCGAAACGTGCACGCATTGGCGCAGTCAATAATCCGGAACGCGTAGTAGCACCAATTAAAGTAAAAGGATTTAAATTGATTTGTACTGTTCTGGCATTTGGTCCTGACTCAATCATGATATCAATTTTGAAGTCTTCCATAGCGGAGTACAAATACTCTTCTACAATTGGACTCAAACGATGAATTTCATCAATAAACAAAACATCTCTTTCATCCAGATTAGTTAACAAACCAGCCAAATCACCTGGCTTATCTAAAACAGGACCAGAAGTAATTTTTATTCCTACCTCTAATTCATTTGCTAAAATATTAGCCAAAGTAGTTTTTCCTAATCCCGGAGGACCATGAAAAAGTGTATGATCAAGAGCTTCACCACGCTGATTGGCAGCGGCAACAAAAACTTTTAAATTCTCTAAAACTTGATCTTGTCCGGCAAAATCATCAAATGACAGCGGACGCAATCTTTTTTCAAGATCTAATTCTTCAGGATTGTACCCATTTGTAGTGGGATCTAGGTTCTCATTCATTTTACAAAGATAGGCAAAGTAATCAGTTTGTAAAACAGATAAATTTCAAATAAAAACTGATCTTTTGGGTCAAATTCCAATATTTTAAAATCCAAATTCCAATGCGAAGACGAACAAGGTTGGAATTTGGAATTTAAAAAATTGGAAATTATATTAATAAAAAAAGACTGTCGGTTATGACAGTCTTTTAAAATATTTTTAGTGGTGTAAAACTTCTTCACCTTCTTTCATTGGTACATTTTGAGGAACAAAATCTACATCATGATTTGGGTTACTATAGTCATAAGGCCAACGGTATACATGAGGAATTTCACCTGGCCAGTTACCGTGGATATGTTCTACTGGAGTTGTCCACTCTAATGTTGTAGATCTCCATGGATTCTGTACTGCTTTCTTACCGTAGAAAATACTGCTAAAGAAGTTGTACAAGAATACTAATTGGAACGCACCTCCTACAAGAGCAAATGTTGTAATTAAAACATTCACATTTTGTAAATCATCAAATAATGGGAAGTTTGTGTTTGTATAATAACGTCTTGGTAAACCAGCTAATCCAATAAAGTGCATTGGGAAAAATACTCCGTAAGCACAAACTGCTGTTACCCAAAAGTGAATGTAACCTAAGTTTTTGTTCAACATTCTTCCGTACATTTTAGGGAACCAGTGGTAAATACCAGCAAACATTCCGTAAAGTGCAGAGATACCCATTACTAAGTGAAAGTGAGCAATAACGAAATAAGTATCGTGAACGTTAATATCTAAAGTACTATCTCCTAAAATAATTCCAGTTAAACCTCCAGTAATGAAAGTAGAAACCATTCCGATAGAGAATAACATTGCAGGGTTGAATTGTAAGTTACCTTTCCATAAAGTTGTAATCCAGTTGAATGCTTTTACAGCAGATGGAATTGCAATCAATAAAGTGGTGAATGTAAATACAGATCCTAAGAAAGGATTCATACCTGAAATAAACATATGGTGACCCCAAACAATTGTAGATAAAAATGCAATTGCAAGAACTGACATGATCATCGCTCTGTACCCGAAAATTGGTTTACGAGAATTCGTAGCCATAATTTCAGAAACAAGTCCCATTGCTGGTAAGATTACGATATAAACCTCAGGGTGTCCTAAGAACCAAAATAAGTGTTCAAATAATACTGGAGATCCACCTTGATAGTGTAAAACCTCTCCTGCAATATAAATGTCTGATAAGAAGAATGAAGTACCAAAGCTTCTGTCAAAAATCAATAATAAAGCAGCTGATAATAATACCGGAAACGAAATAACACCAATGATAGCTGTTACAAAAAATGTCCAGATTGTAAGTGGAAGTCTAGTCATAGACATTCCTTTAGTTCTTAAGTTGATAACAGTTACAATGTAATTTAAAGATCCCATTAAAGAAGATGCAATAAAGATCGCCATTGAAACTAACCATAAAGTCATACCTGTTCCAGAACCTGGAATTGCTTGTGGTAAAGCACTTAATGGTGGGTAAATTGTCCAACCTGCAGAAGCTGGACCAGCTTCAACAAATAATGAACTTAACATGATTACAGCAGATAAGAAAAACAACCAGTATGAAATCATATTCATAAAACCGGAAGCCATATCTCGCGCTCCAATTTGAAGTGGAATAAGCAAGTTACTAAACGTACCACTCAAACCGGCCGTCAGTACAAAGAATACCATGATGGTACCGTGAATTGTAACCAAAGCCAAATAAATATCATTTGCCATTACACCATCAGGTGCAAATTTATCTCCTAATAAAACATTAAAAATTTTAAAAGACTCTTCTGGCCATGCTAATTGCATTCTGAAAAGCAAGGACATCGCAATACCGATTATTCCCATAACAATACCAGTAATCAAGTATTGTTTAGCAATCATTTTGTGATCAATACTAAAGATATATTTAGTAATGAACGTGTCTTTATGATGATGTTCGTGCTCGTGATGATCGTGTCCGTGATCGTGATCGTGCGCTTCTGCTGACATATATGTGTACTTTAAATTTTCTTAATAAATATTATTTCATAGCAACTTTAGCTACAGCTGCTTTTACAGTATCGATAACTGTTTTTACAGTATCTTTTACGATAGTACTAGCACTATCCGTAGTAGCTTCTGTTCCTTCAGCTGGTTTTTCTGCAGCTGCTGCCGCTTTAATATCCTGAGCTAAAGTAGTTTTTTCGCTTAACCATTTTTTATAATCTTCCGGAGTATCAACAACTACTTTCATTTGCATGTTGTAATGAGAAGCTCCACAAATTTTATTACATAATAATAAATAATCAAATGTGTAAGGATCTAAAGCTGTTCCACCTTTTGCAACTAACTCAGTGCTTTTTGCTGCTCTAAGTTTGTTGATATTTGAAACTTTTTCAACCATAAATGGCAACTCTCTGTATTCAGCAGTTGTATAAGTTGGTACAAAAGCAAACTCAGTAACCATTCCTGGAACACAGTTCATCTGCGCTCTAAAGTGAGGCATGTAAGCTGAGTGTAATACGTCTTGAGAACGCATTTTGAAATGTATTTTTTTACCTTTAGGAATATGTAATTCAGAAACAATAATATCATCCTGAGCATTCGGATCAGACATATCAACACCTAAAGTATTAATTCCTTCGATTAAACGAACGTTAGCTTTTCCTAAAACATTATCCTGACCTGCATATCTTGCAGTCCATTTAAATTGTTGAGCGTATAATTCAATTTCAATTACATCTTCATCTTTATCAACAAACATAATGTTGTTCCATGCATATAATCCGTAAAGAATTAAACATGCTAAAACTACAGATGGAATTATACTCCAAATAGCTTCTAATTTATTACTATCAGCAAAAAATAATGCTTTTTTATCTTTATTACCTCTGTTTTTAAAAGAAAACCAGTATAATAAACCTTGTGTTATAAATTGAACTACAAAAATTAAAACCCAAGTAATATTCATCAAATTATCTACTAAAAGCCCATGCTCTGAAGCAGGAGTATGAAGTGCTAAGTTACCCCATTTAAGTAAACCATAAATCGTAAATATGTAAATGAAAGCTAAAAAGCCAAACATAACATACCCTTGAATATTATTATCATTATCTGATGCAACCTGAGAATCGTCCGAAGAAGATCCTACCTGAGTAAGATCAAATATCTTGGTCAATTGCCATAATGCAACTGCTAATAAAACTAAAACTACAATTACCAACAAACTTGTCATCTGTTTATTTCTTTAAATATTAATAATGAAAATGTTTACTTTCTTCTATGAAAGGATTTCTTTTTGCTAACAGAGGAGCTTTAGTTAATGCTGTAAATACAACAAAAATAAACAATCCTAAGAAGAAAAGAATAGATGCAATTTCAGAAACTCCAATAAACCATTTATCTCCAACTGTACCAGGCATAATCATATTAAAGAAATCAACATAGTGACCTAATAAGATAACAACACCAGCCATTACAATTACCCAGCTTAAACGCTTAAAGTCTGTATTGATTAATATCAATAATGGGAAAACAAAGTTCATAACTACAGCTCCAAAGAATGGTAAGTTATATAATTGAATTCTTGTTACAAAGTAAGTTACCTCTTCAGGAATATTAGCATACCAGATCAACATGAATTGTGAGAACCATAAATAAGTCCAGAAAACACTGATACCAAACATAAATTTAGCCAAATCATGAATATGACTTGTATTTACATACTCTAAATATCCTTTAGATTTCAAGTATACAGTTACTAATGCAATAGTAGTAATTCCACTTACAAAGAAAGAAGCAAAAACGTACCATCCAAATAAAGTACTAAACCAGTGTGGATCAAAAGACATAATCCAGTCCCAAGACATAATTGACTCAGAAACGATAAAGAAAACTAAGAATCCAGCAGATAACTTAAAGTTCTTTTTGTAATATAGATCATCATTAGCTTCATCTTGAGCTAAACAATTTTTTCTTGAATAATGACGGTATAAATTCCATCCTAATAAAAAGATAGCAGCTCTTACAATCCAAAAAGGAAAGTTTAAGTAACCATGTTTACCAGCAATAATTTCGTCATAATTTGGGCTTTTCGGATCAGTAACTCCTTCTGCTAACCAAACAAAAATGTGGTTAAAGTGCAATCCGCAAAGAACTAAAATAATAAAGAAAATTACTGAAGCTACAGGTAAATACGCTGTAATTCCCTGCATTACTCTAAATAAAACCGGTGACCAACCTGCCTGAGCCACTTGTTGTATAGCATAAAATGCTAAAACTCCCATAGAAAGCAACAAGAAGAAAATACAAGCAACATACAAAGCAGACCAAGGTTTGTTTTGTAATTGGTGTAATACATGCGTTAAGTGTTCTTTGTGCTCATCTGCAGCACTAACTTCTGCATGTTCTCCACTTTTATGTGATTCATGTGAAACTTCAGCAGCTTCATGATGTCCTGCTTCTTTATGAGAAGCTTCTGCAGCTTCTTCATGTGCAGCACCATGAGAACCATGAGCATCTGCAGCAAGAATTTTTTCAACTTCTTGAATATCTTTAGGAGCAGTTAAAAAACCATATCCAATTCCTAATATACCAACGGCCATTAAGATGATAGAAAAAGTTTTTAATTTACTTGAAAATGTATACATATCTATTACGATCAGTTTGTTCAACAATTATAATTGGCTTTTTAGTTTTAGAACATAGTCAGCAACTAACCAACGTTCATGGGCACTTAATTGATTTGCATGTGAACCCATTGCATTTAAACCATAAGTTTCAACGTGAAAAATACTTCCTTCAGTGATAACTCTGTCTTTATAGCTAGGTACTCCAAGAAATTTTTCTCTCTCTACCAATTTACCTTTACCGTTTCCAGTTGCTCCATGGCAACTGATACAATAAATTTCGAAAAGTTCTTTTCCTTTTCCTGAATTTCTTTCAATTGAATCCAAAGGAGATTTTAAATTAGCTTTAGCCAATTCATAACCTGCAGTTGAATTTTCATATTCATAAGGTTCAAAACCTCTGTTAATAGTTCCTTCTACAGGAAGTTGTCCTTCTTTTCCTCCTTTAAATATTTTTGCTTCTGTATAAGGCTCATAAGCAACAGATTCATACATATTTGGAAAATACTGATAGTTTGGTGCCGAATTATTGTGGCAAGAAGAAACTAAAATAGTTATACCAACTAAAAGTGTTATTTTATATATCCTTTTCATAGCTACAATTAATTCTTTTCAATTACTTTAACTTCAACAGCTCCCGTACCTTCGAAAAAAGAAACTAGTTCAGCTTCATTATCATTTACAGCAACTTCCATTAAGAAGTGGTCATCTGTTGTTCTTACATCAGGATTTTCGGCTTGTTTGAATGGCCATAATCTACTTCTCATATAAAAAGTGATTACCATTAAGTGAGCAGCGAAAAACACAGTCATTTCAAACATAATTGGCACAAAAGAAGGCATATTCTGAATGAAACTAAAACTTGGTTTTCCTCCGATATCCTGTGGCCAATCATGAATCATAATATAACTCATCATTGTTGTTGCAACAGAAATACCAACACATCCATATAAAAAAGCACAAATTGCTAATCTTGTTGGTGCTAAACCCATGGCTTTATCCAATCCGTGAACTGGGAATGGAGTAAAAACCTCTTCAATATGATGATGAGCAGCTCTGGTTTTCTTTACTGCATCCATCAAAATATCATCGTCATTATAAATGGCGTATATTACTTTATTACTCATGATGTGAATCTTTATTTGCTCTTTCTCTAATGTAATTATCTCCTGTTCCTTTCAAAATTGTTTTAACCTCTGCCTGAGCAATTACAGGGAATGTTCTTGAGTATAATAAAAACAATACAAAGAAGAAACCAATTGTTCCAATGAAAATTCCAATATCTACAAATGTTGGTGAGAACATTGTCCAAGAAGATGGAAGGTAATCTCTATGTAAAGAAGTAACAATAATTACAAATCTTTCAAACCACATTCCGATGTTTACTACAATCGAAATAATAAATGAGAACATGATACTTGTTCTTAATTTCTTAAACCACATAAATTGTGGAGAGAAAACGTTACAAGTCATCATCGACCAATATGCCCACCAGTAAGGTCCGGTAGCTCTGTTTAAGAATGCATATTGTTCATATTCTACACCTGAATACCAAGCTACGAATAACTCAGTGATATAAGCCACACCTACGATCGAACCTGTAATCATGATAATGATGTTCATTAACTCGATATGTTGTAATGTGATGTATGCTTCAAGGTTAGAAACTTTTCTCATAACGATCAACAATGTGTTTACCATCGCAAATCCTGAGAATACCGCTCCGGCAACGAAGTATGGAGGGAAAATTGTTGTATGCCATCCTGGAATTACAGAAGTAGCAAAGTCCATAGATACAATCGTGTGTACAGAAAGTACAAGAGGAGTAGCCAAACCAGCTAGTACTAAAGATACTTCTTCAAAACGCTGCCAGTCTTTAGCTCTACCACTCCATCCAAAACTTAGGATAGAATATACTCTTTTATTGAAAGGTGTTATTGCTCTATCACGTAGCATTGCAAAGTCAGGTAACAAACCAGTCCACCAGAAAACTAATGATACCGAAAGGTAAGTTGAAATTGCAAATACGTCCCAAAGTAATGGCGAGTTAAAGTTTACCCATAAAGATCCAAATTGATTTGGTATAGGTAAAACCCAGTATGCCAACCATGGACGACCCATGTGAATAATTGGAAATAAACCTGCCTGAACTACTGAGAAAATAGTCATTGCTTCTGCAGAACGGTTAATAGCCATTCTCCAACGTTGACGGAAAAGTAATAATACCGCAGAAATTAATGTTCCAGCGTGACCAATACCAACCCACCAAACGAAGTTCGTGATATCCCAAGCCCAACCAACTGTTTTATTTAATCCCCATGTTCCGATACCGGTAGATACAGTGTAAATAATACAACCTAACCCCCAAAGGAATGCTATTAGTGCGATTGAAAATACAATCCACCATTGTTTGTTTGCAGGCCCTTCAACAGGTGCAGCTACATCTACTGTTACGTCGTGATAAGATTTATCACCTATAACTAAAGGTTTTCTAATGGGTGCTTCGTAGTGAGACGACATAATCCTTTATATTGTTTCTTATTAATAATTTTACTAAGTATTTCTAACTTTTACATGATAGAAAACATTCGGTTTTGTACCAACATGCTCTAATAAATGATACATTCTTTCGCTTTCTGCTAATTTAGCAACTGCGCTTTCTTTATCATTTACATCTCCAAACACCATCGCTCCAGATGAACAAGCTGCAGAACATGCACAAGCATTGTTAAACTCATCTTTTGCCACCACTCTACCTTGACGTTTTGCTTCAAGGATAACAGCTTGTGTACTTTGGATACAGAATGAACATTTTTCCATAACTCCACGAGAACGAACGTTTACGTCTGGGTTTAATACCATACGACCTAAATCATCATTCATGTGATAATCAAATTCACTGTTTTTGTTGTACAAGAACCAGTTGAAACGACGAACTTTATACGGACAGTTGTTTGCACAATAACGAGTACCAACACATCTGTTATAAGCCATGTGGTTTTGACCCTGACGACCGTGAGATGTAGCAGCAACCGGACAAACTGTTTCACATGGTGCGTGGTTACAGTGTTGACACATTACTGGCTGGAAAGCAACTTGTGGGTTATCTCCAGGTTTTTCCATTTCATTAAATGTAGACAATGAACTAGACAAACCAGCAATATTTTCTTTTCTTTCGTTATCACCTTCAAAAGTACTTTCAGAAGAATAATATCTGTCAATACGCAACCAGTGCATATCACGGCTTCTTCTAACTTCTGCTTTACCAACAACAGGAACGTTGTTTTCAGCATGACAAGCGATAACACATGCTCCACATCCTGTACAAGCGTTTAAGTCAATTGAAAGATTAAAGTGATGTCCTGTAGAACGATCAAATGATTCCCATAAATCAACTGTTGTAGCTTCAACCTCCTGGTGATCTAATGATACCATCGGTTGTTCATTCCAGTGTTTAGCATCTTGAGTATTGAAGATCTCTAAAGTAGTTTCTTTAATGATATCTCCTCTACCCATTAATGTTTTTTGTCCCTGAACACAAGCAAACTCATGCTCTCCATTTGCTTTCGCAATAGAAACAGACTGAACACTATTAAAGTTTTTATATAAAGCGTAAGCATTTAAACCTACCTGCATTTCTTCTTTTAAAGCCGCTTTACGACCATAACCAACAGCTAAACCAACTGTACCAACAGCTTGTCCTGGCTGAACAATTACCGGAACATTTTCTAATTTAGAACCATCAGCAGTAGTAATTGTAGCATAACTTCCGTTTAAACCTCCGTTAGCAACAATTTCATTTGTTAAGCCTAACTTTTTAGCATCTGCATTTGAAACAGTAACGTAGTTATCCCAAGAAACTCTTGTAATTGGATCCGGGAACTCTTGCAACCAAGGATTGTTTGCATGTTGTCCGTCTCCCATACCAGTCTTAGTATACAATACTAATTCAAAATCTCCTGTTGATCTTGATTTTGAAACTGCACTTGCAGCAGCAGCATAATCAAAGGAACCACCAGCTAATCCAGTCGAACCAATTACAAAAACACCATCGTGAAGAACTTTATTCCAAGAAGAACCCGCAATAATACCCGCTGAATTAACTTTAAGGTAATCGTAGAAACTTCCAGCAACTCCATTTAACGATAGTAAAACGTCTTGAAATTGTTTTGTATTGAATATAGGACGAATAGTTGGCTGAGTCAAACTATAAGTTCCTTTAGTAATTTCAACATCTCCCCAAGATTCTAAGTAATGAGGTGCAGGAGCAGCAATTGTAGTAATAGACGCAGTTTCATCTTCTTTTAAAGAAAAAGCAACTGAAGTTTTTACTTTTTTCAATCCAGATACAAAAGAAGCTGAATCAGCTAAAGTGTAAACAGGATTAATTCCACTCATGATTAAAGTATGAACACTACCAGCATTCATATCTTTTATTAATTGAGATACAACCGCATTAGATCCTTTTCTAATTTGTCTTGTACCAGCTGTATTATAAGCTTCACTAGCCAATACCTGATTGATAGCTAAAACTAATAACTGAGCATTTTTATCTTCAATTCCAGATACTAAAACTCCTTTAGAACCAGCAGCTTTTAACTGCTGAGCAGCTTTAACAACTTCTGTTTTAAATTTAGCTTCCAAAGAAACCGGAACAGCAGCACCTGCAACAATATTATATATTTGAACTAAAGCTTGTTTTTGATCAGCAGTAGTCATTGGAACGCGCTTATCAGCAGCAGCTCCGGATAATGTCATGTTTGATTCAAACTGAAAATGACGAGACATTTTTCCATTTTGAGGAATACGTCCCTGAGCATATCCAGCATCATATCCTCCACCTTGCCAGTCTCCTAAGAAATCAGCACCAACAGATACAATTAATGAAGCTTTTGAGAAATCATAATCTACTAAACCTCTTTCACCATAAACCGTTTCAAACGCATCTAATGCTTCTGATGAAGAGACTGCATCATAAACAACATGTTTTGCATTTGGGTTTTTTGCGATAAATTCAGCAATTAATTTTTCTGTAGATGGACTTGCCAAAGTATTTGTCAACAATACCACCTGTCCGCCTTTTGCTTTTGCATCAGCAAGACTTGATTTAATTTTTAAATCAACAGCAGACCAGCTACTATTTTTACCATCCAATTTAGGTTCTTTCAAACGCATACTATCATATAAAGCTAAGATAGATGCATGAATTCTCGCATTGGCTGAAAATTTAGCTCCAGAAATAGTATTGTTCTCAATTTTAATTGGACGACCTTCACGGGTTTTTACTAACAAGTTAGCAAAATCAAAACCATCAAAAACAGTAGTTGCATAATAATCAGCAACTCCAGGAATGATTTGTTCTGGTTGTAACACATAAGGGATCGACTTGTGAACAGGACCTTCGCAGGCAGCAAGTGTAACAGCTGCTGTACTAAATCCTACGTACTTTAAAAAGTCACGACGTGAAGTTCCAGATGAAGCTAAAGCATCTGCATTTCCTAAGAATTCATCTGTAGGAATTTCTTCAACAAATTCGTTATTTCTAAGCGCCTCAACAATAGAACTATTTTCTAGTTCTTCAACACTTTTCCAGTATTTTTTGTTTGATGACATTGTATATAAATATTAAAATCTTAATAATTCGATTAATAGTGGCATTTACCGCATTCTAAACCTCCCATTTGCGCTGCAGTCAATTTTTCTACACCGTATTTTTTAGAAAGTTCAGCATGAATTTTATCATAATATGCATTTCCTTCCATCTTAACATCAGTTTTTCTATGGCAATCAACACACCATCCCATTGTTAATTTAGAATATTGCTTCATGATTTCAAATTCCTGTACCGGACCGTGACAAGTTTGACATTCAACTCCTGCAACAGAAACGTGTTGTGAGTGATTGAAATATACAAAGTCAGGTAAATTATGAATACGAACCCATTTCACAGGCTTAGTTTTTCCAGTATATGCTTGTTTAGTTTTATCCCAACCAACAGCATCATATAACTTTTGAATTTCACCATCATAAAATGCTTTGCTATGATCTGGAGTAGCAGTAGTTTCAGCAACTTCAGAGATGTTTTTATGACAGTTCATACAAACATTTAAAGAAGGAATACCAGCATTTTTACTTACACGTGCAGCAGAGTGGCAATATTTACAATTGATCTCATTGTCTCCAGCGTGAATTTTGTGAGAGTAGTGAATTGGCTGAATTGGCTCGTAGTTTTGATCGACACCAACCTGCATTAAAAATCCATATACAAAATAACCACTTGCCAAAAGCAAAAATATAGAAGTAACCAATACTAAAAACTGGTTTTTAGCAAAAGCTTTCCAGATTGGAGTTCTAGCTTCTCTAGGAGCAACTACAATACCATTATTACTTGCAACTTTAGTTAAAACTTTGTTCACCATGAACAACATCACAACTAAAATAGCCATCACAAGAGCAAGAGCACCTAAAATAATGTTATTAGAAATTCCGCTTCCTTCCTGAACACCACCAGTTGGCAATGCAGCAGTTCCTGGCGCACCAGCAGGAGGCGCAGCTTTTTCTTCAGAAGTATAAGCGATAATATTATCAATATCACCTTCAGATAATTGAGGAAAAGAAGTCATTACAGACTTATTGTTTTCTTCAAAAAGTTTTACAGCAACAGGATCACCTGACTTAATCACGTCAGAACTGTTATGCACCCACTTGTAAATCCAAGCCATTTCATGCTTAGCAGCTACTCCTCGTAGTGCAGGACCAGTTGATTTAGCATCTAATTTGTGACATGCAGCGCAATTTGCATTAAAAAGTTCTTTCCCTTTTACTGGATCACCACCTGCGGTTGCAGCCGGAGCAGCAGCTTCAGGCGCTGCCGGAGCAGCAGCTTCTTGAGCAAATGAAGTTAGGGAGAAAATAAGCGTTAGCGATAAGCTAAGCAGCAATTTTCTTGAGATCGAATTATGGTTACCCACCTTTTTCATATAGTATAATAATTATCTACTAATTTTTGGTATGGTTTTTTCTATATTAGTATATAAAAACCGAACACCTTCTTTTAAAACTTGCACAAAAATACGACTTATGAACTATTCTCAAAACCTTAAAATACTCTTAAATATCAATTTATATCAATTCTAAATAATATCAAAATTTTAAATACAAACTTTAAATACTATTTTTGCATAAAAACCATCACATTATGAGAATTTTAGCCATTTCAAAAAACGTTTTCTTAACATCAATAATGTTTACTTTAGCATATAATATTCATGCTCAAGACCAAAATTTAACACTAAATCAAGACCCTAAATTTGAGCAATTATTAAATGACAAGCGTAAAATTAACACGTCATTAAGCACAAATGAAAATTATAAAATTCAAATATTCAGTGGGAAAAGCGAAGAGGCAAAAAAGACCTTAACCGATTTCAAAAGAGAATATAGTGATATAGATGGAACGATAATTTTCAACACTCCCAATTACAAGGTTTTGGTTGGGAATTTCAAAACAAGAATTGAAGCCGAACGAAATTTAATTGAAATCAGAAAAAAATATAAAAGCGTTTTTCTAATAAAACCAACTAAGTAATTATAAAAAGCAACTTAATTAAGTTGCTTTTTTTATGTCCAAATTACAAACAAAACATCATCGCTGAATTTCATAAAAAAAAATTGAAAACTTCTAAATTTATTAAAGCAAAATGCAGGTTTAAAGATTTTCAGAACTGATTTTGACATATTCCCATTTATATCAGATTAATCAATTCCATCCTCCAGCTTTTGTTCTATTATTCCCAATATTTCATCTTTAACAGCATCTAAGTCTGTTTGAAAAGCCTCATTAACCCGAAGTCGCTCAACTGTTACTTCCCCCATAATTCTGCCCATTTCTACATCACTATACCAATGGGCATTACATATGACACGGCTTTCTCCAAATTCATATCCGCGTTTTGCAATTAGCTCACCTTTGTTAGGAAAAATTTCACTGAAAACTAACATCCAGGCCCAGCCAACGGCGGCATGTCCAGATGGAAAAGAACCAACTTTACGCAACACATCTTCTTGATCAGGAGTACAAGTTTTCGAATTATTAACAACAAAGGGCCGTTCGCGATTGTAATGGTTTTTGGCTGCGTAAGTAGACAAGCCTGCATCTGTCATTACCCGACGCATTAGCAAATAAAGTTTAGGTGTTTTTATTTCACTAATTTCAATACCTAAGGTTGATTCAAAAGATTTAACTCCAGCCGGAAAAGACAAATTCGCATCATTAGTAGCCTGCATAAACCGAATGGTATCTTTAGATTCTATCGCTTTTTTTGCATGTTCTAAATCAAGCATAAAAGCTTCAGAATTAATTTCAGGTGGCGGGGACAATAGCACTAAACTGTTTGGCATTTCATCTGGAGATAAATATCCATGTAGCAGATCAGGCATTATTTCTCTCAGCTGCTCAACGTTTGTGTACACACGCAAAGCCCTATTAGATTTAAAACCTTTACTTATAAACGAATTTATTATATGGATTATTTTAATTCTCATCAAGGCTTCATTAACAGAACTAAATACCTAAATCAAAAAAGTTCTATTACAAAGAAATCAATAATTAAACTTAAAAACATACGTAATATCTTATATTTTGTTTCATGTTATAAATTGAAACATATAATAAGATTTAAAATTTTCAATACAAAACTTATATGATTACTTCTAATTTTAAAAAATACAAGCATAAAATTCTATTGCACATAAGATTCAAAAAGTACAAAACAAAAAAATCCCGATTACTCGGGATTTTATATTTGAAAAATAGTAATTCTATTTCAATTTCTTTTTGATAGCAACTTCATGGTATGCTTCAATAACATCTCTTTCTTCAATGTCATTGTAACCTTTTATTTGAATACCACAATCGTAACCTTTAGATACTTCTCTAACATCATCTTTGAAACGTTTCAATGCTACAAGTTCACCTGTATGCACTACTACACCATCTCTGATAACTCTGATTTTAGAAGTTCTCATAATTTTACCATCCATAACCATACATCCTGCAATTGAACCAACTTTAGAAATTTTGAAAATCTCACGAATTTCAGCAGTTCCTAAAATCTCCTCTTTCATCTCAGGAGCTAACATTCCTTCCATAGCATCTTTCAAGTCATCGATAGCTGCGTAGATAATAGAGTAGTAACGGATATCGATTTCTTCTTTATCAGCAAGTTGTCTTGCATTTCCAGCAGGACGAACGTTAAATCCGATAATGATCGCATCAGATGCAGAAGCCAACATAACGTCTGTTTCAGTAATTGCACCAACACCTTTATGGATAATATTAATTTGAACCTCTTCAGTAGAAAGTTTAGAGAACGAATCTGATAATGCTTCAACAGATCCATCAACGTCTCCTTTAAGGATCACGTTCAATTCTTTAAACTGACCAAGTGCAATACGACGACCAATTTCATCAAGTGTAATATGACGTTGTGTACGTACAGATTGTTCACGCATTAATTGAGAACGTTTAGATGCGATTTGTTTTGCTTCTTTTTCATCTTCAAAAACGTTGAATTTATCACCTGCAGTTGCAGCACCATCTAAACCTAAAACTGATACCGGAGTCGAAGGACCTGCTTCTTTAACAATATGTCCACGTTCGTCATGCATAGCTTTAATTTTACCATGATGCTTACCAGCTAACATATAATCTCCAACTTTTAAAGTTCCGTGTTGAACTAAAATCGTTGATACATATCCTTTTCCTTTATCAAGGAATGCTTCAACAACTGTTCCCTGAGCTGCTTTATTTGGATTAGATTTTAAATCTAAAATTTCAGCTTCTAATAAAACTTTTTCTAATAATTCTTTTACTCCTGTTCCAACTTTTGCAGAAATATCATGTGACTGAATTTTTCCACCCCAATCTTCAACAAGTAAATTCATACCAGCCAAACGCTCCTTGATCTTCTCAACATTAGCATTTGGTTTATCAATTTTATTGATTGCAAATATAATTGGCACTCCCGCCGCTTGTGCGTGAGAAATTGCTTCTTTTGTTTGTGGCATGATATCATCATCCGCAGCTACTACGATAATAGCGATATCCGTAACCTGAGCTCCACGTGCACGCATCGCGGTAAACGCCTCGTGACCCGGTGTATCTAAGAATGCGATTTTTTGACCATTATCTAAAGTTACTCCGTATGCTCCAATGTGTTGTGTAATACCTCCGGACTCACCAGCGATAACATTTTCTTTACGGATATAATCCAGTAAAGATGTTTTACCGTGATCGACGTGACCCATTACAGTAACAATTGGCGCTCTAACTACTAAATCTTCTTCTTTATCTTCAATTACCTCAATAGCATCTTCGATATCAACTGTAATAAACTCAACTTCGTAACCAAATTCATCAGCAACAATAGTTAATGTTTCAGCATCTAAACGCTGGTTCATGGTTACCATGATACCAAGAGACATACAAGTTCCAATTACTTTAGTAATCGGCACATCCATCATGATTGCAATTTCACCTACAGTAACAAACTCAGTAACTTTAATAGTTTTACTTCCTTCGTCAAGTGCTCTTTGCTCCTCATCAGATTTCTGACGGTGCGTATCTCTTTTATCTCTTCTGTATTTAGCCGCTTTAGATTTTCCACCTTTACCCTGAAGTTTTTCAAGAGTTTCTCTAATTTGGTTTTTTACTTCCTCTTCAGTAGGCTCTACTTTTGCAACAATTGCAGGACGGTTTCCTTTTACAAAACCTGGTCTTGCGCTTCTGTTTGCATTAAAACCTCCACCACCGGTATTTGGTGTGATTTTATTAGGATTTGGTGTTCCCGGTGCATTACCTGTAGCAGGTTTTGGTGCACCCGGAGTTCCCGGTTTAGGAGCAATTCTTTTACGCTTGTTTTTGTTAGCGTTATTTCCAGCTCCCGGAGCTCCTGGTTTATTAGGAGTTATTTTTGGATCTTCTTTCTTTTTCTTAGGCTTATTAAATTGAGATAAATCAATTGTTTGCCCAGTAAGTGTAGTTCCGGATAATTTTTGATATTGTGTCGTGATGGTTTCCTCTGCAGTAGCCGGATCAGTTGAAACAACTGGTTCCTGAACTGTTTTTGGAGTTTCCGCTTTCACTTCTTTCACTTCTTTTTTCTCTGTAATAATCGGTTTTTCTACCTTTTTCTCTTCAGAAACAACAGGAACCACTGGCTCAGGCTGTACAATTTCTTTTTGAACAGGTTTTTCTGGTTGAGTTGGAGCAACAACTGCTTTTGGTTCTTCCGCTTTAGCTGGTTCTTCAGCAGGAGGAGAAACAACAGTAGGCTTCTTTGGGTTTAAATCTATTTTACCAACTTGAACAGGTCCGGTTACAACAGCTCTTGCTTTTATAATCTCTTGTTGTTGTTTTTGGCGCTCTTCGTCTTGTCTGCGTTTGTCCTCAATTTCTTTCTCACGTTCAACACGCAATGCTTCTTTCTCTTTTCTTTTTTCTTCTCCTACCTCTTTAGAAGCTTCCTTATTCCCCTTATCGCCCGCAAATTGGCTTTGTAGGATATTAAATTCGCTATCAGAAATTTTCGCATTTGGATTTGCATCAATAGCAATTCCCTTATCTTTTAGATAATCAACAGCTCTTTCTAACGAAATATTTAATTCCCTTAAAACCTTGTTTATTCTTATTACTCTCTCTTCAGACATATAACCTTTTTATTATTACCTTTTTCGTTGTGTTGTTAGAGCAGATAACTAGCTATCAAACTCTTCTTTTAGTATTTTCATAACATCAAGAATTGTTTCCTCTTCTAAATCTGTTCTTCTAACTAAATCTTCTACTTCTTGTTTTAAGATACTTCTAGCTGTATCTAAACCAATCTTTGCAAATTCTTCGATAACCCAGCCTTCAATTTCATCTGAAAACTCAGTTAATTCAACGTCATCATCTTCTCCACTGGCAACATCACCTTCTCTTATAACATCCAGTTCATAACCTGTTAACTGACCTGCTAATTTAATATTGTGACCTCCTCTACCAATTGCTTTAGAAACTTCTTCTAATTTCAAGAAAACTTCAGCTCTTTTATTTTCCTCATCAATTTTGATTGAAGAAACTTTTGCAGGGCTTAGTGCTCTTGTAATAAACAATTGAATATTACTTGTATAATTAATTACGTCGATATTTTCGTTTCCTAATTCACGAACAATTCCGTGAATACGTGATCCTTTCATACCTACACAAGCTCCAACAGGATCGATTCTGTCATCATAAGAATCTACCGCTACTTTTGCTTTTTCACCAGGGATACGCACTACATTTTTAACAGTAATTAAACCATCAAATACTTCAGGAATTTCTTGTTCAAACAATTTCTCTAAAAACTTCTCAGAAGTTCTCGACATAATAATCTGAGGCTTATTCCCTTTTAATTCAACGCTTTCAATTATCCCACGAACGTTATCTCCTTTACGGAAAAAGTCAGATGGAATTTGTTTTTCTTTCGGAAGCACAATTTCGTTTCCTTCGTCATCCACTAAGATAACTACTCTAGGACGTACGTGATGTACTTCTGCTGTATAAATATCACCAATAATATCTTTAAATTGCTTGTAAAGATTTGTATTATCGTGTTCGTGAATTTTAGATATTAAGTTTTGACGCAAGGCCAAAATAGCTCTTCTTCCTAAGTCAATCAATTTAACCTCTTCAGAAACTTCTTCGCCAATTTCAAAATCCGCTTCGATCATTCTTGCTTCAGTCAAGGTAATTTCTTCGTTTTCAAAATCTAGATCTTCATCAGCAACGATTACTCTTCTTCTCCAAATCTCCATATCTCCTTTGTCAGGATTTATAATAATGTCGAAGTTATCATCAGAACCGTATTTTTTCTTCAATGCATTTCTAAACACGTCCTCTAAAATTGCCATAAGCGTTACACGATCAATAAGTTTATTATCTTTAAACTCTGAGAATGAATCGATTAATGCTAAATTTTCCATGCGAATTCTTTAATTAAAATGTTACTGTAACAATTGCCTCTTTAATTTCTGTATAAGGTATTTGTTGCTCTTTTTGAACTGTTTCTTTTCCTTTTCCTACTTTTTTCGGTTCTCTTGCTTTCCAAGACAAAATTATAAAAACATCGTTAGCTTCCACTAATTCTGCTTCAATTTTTTCAGTTTTTGTAGTAACAATCAACGTTCTACCTACATTTTTCTTGTATTGTCTTGTCATTTTCAAGGGTGATCCTACTCCAACCGATGCTACTTCAAGAGAAAAATCCTGCTCTTCACGATCCAGATTGTTCTCGATTGCACGACTAATATCGATACAATCCTGCAACGCCACTCCGTTATCACCATCTAAACCTACACTAATTTTAAAAGAATCAGAAATAGCCAGATCAATCAAAAAGATTGACGGCTTTTCCAAAAGAGCCTCTGTGATTAGTTCGTTTACTTTTTCTTTAAATGTCATAATTTTATAAAAAGAGGGGACACTTAGTCCCCTCATTATTTAGATTTTAATAAATAACGGTGCAAATATAGTGTTTTTTTTATAAATCAAAATAAATACATTGCTCTAAAAATATTTCTTATCTTTATAGTAGTAATAAAACATCGGAATTTCAACTTATTTAATCCTAAAGTTATGAAACGAATTCTAGTACCTACTGACTTTTCAGAACACGCAGAAGACGCCTTAAAAGTTGCAGCGCAAATAGCAAAAAAGAATGATGCGGAAATCATCGTTCTGCACATGCTTGAGCTACCTCACGAAATGAGCGATGCAATAACAGGCGGAGCGAGCATCCCTGAAACCATGCTTTTTGTAAAAAAAGCAAATGAAATGATTGATGATATATCGTCGAGGCCTTATCTGGACGGAATTGCTGTTACTGAAATTGTTAAAATGGACAAACCAATTCACGGGATTACTCAAATAAGCAGAGATTATAATGTCGATTTAATTATCATGGGATCGCACGGTTCTTCAGGTATTGAAGAATTGCTCATTGGTTCTAATACTGAAAAAGTGGTACGTAATTCTGAAATTCCGGTATTAGTTATCAAAAAAGATGCGGCAAATTTCAACGCTTCCAATATTGTTTTTGCTTCTGATTTTACAGAAGAAACAAGAAAGCCATTTGGGAAATTATTATCTTTTACAAAATTCTTCGATTCAAAAATTCACCTGGTAACTATCTGTACTCCAAACAGCTTTAAACCAACACATGTTATCGAAAAAGCAATGAAGGAATTCATTTCAGAGTTTGATCTTACCAATTATTCAACTCATATTTACAACGATACCAATATAGAAAAAGGAATTATCAATTTTTCTAACAGCATAAATGCTGATGTTATCGGAATGTGTACGCACGGAAGAACCGGTTTTGCTCACTTTTTTAACGGAAGTATCAGCGAAGGCTTAGTAAATCATGCAGTAAGACCTGTTATCACTTTTAAAGTCTAAAACTGAAATTTATGTCAAAATAAATACTCTTAATAGTTTACCAAAACTTAAAAACCTTTCGATCGAAAGGTTTTTTTATGCTTTTTAATGAAATAAATGAGCTTTTTAACAAAGTGAATTTGAGCTTTTCAACAAAGCCGACAGTGTCATTAATCCGGATCTTTGTCAAATAAAATTCATAAAAAATATATCATGAAAACAATAGACAAGATTTACATTAATGGAGAATTTACAACTCCGCGAGGAACAGAATATTTTGACTTAATAAGTCCAACAACAAATGAAAAGTTAGGAAAAGTGCTCTTAGGAAATCAAAAAGACACACAAAATGCTATTGCTGCAGCAAAAGACGCCTTTAAAACTTTTTCTAAAACCACAACAACAGAAAGAATTCAGTATCTGAAAAACATAAAAAGTGCTATCGAAAAAAGAAAAGACGATTTTATCAATGTAATGATTGAAGAGTACGGAGGAACCAGAAAATTTGCCACAGTAAGCTACGAGTATATGCTAAAAAGTTTTGATTCGGCGATTCAATTACTGAATACCTATAATTTTACAAAAATCATGGGAGAATCTGAAGTTCAGATGACACCAATAGGTGTAGTTGGAATTATTATTCCCTGGAATTCAAGCAATGGATTTATCTGCGGAAAGTTATCAACTGCAATAGCTGCGGGATGCACAGCGGTAATAAAACCAAGCGAAATGAGCGCTCAGCAAACCCAGTTAATTACAGAATGTTTACACGAAGCCGGATTACCAAAAGGCGTTTTTAACATCGTTAATGGTTTGGGCGAAATTGTTGGAGCCGAAATAAGCCGTAATCCGGATATTGCAAAAATTTCATTTACAGGTTCAACAATTGTTGGAAAAATTATTGCGCAGGAAGCCGTAAACACTATGAAACGCGTCACTTTAGAACTTGGAGGAAAATCACCCAATATTATTCTTGATGATGCTGATTTCTCAACAGCAATTCCGCTTGCAATGGCCGCCGCCTATATGAATAGCGGACAAGCCTGCATTGCAGGAACCAGATTATTAGTTCCCGAAAACAAACTGGAAGACGTAAAAGATTTAATCAAAAAAGCAACATCAGATATTATTGTTGCAGATCCTCAAAACGAAACTACTTCAGTTGGTCCAATGGTTAGCAAAAAACAATATGATCGTGTTCAAAATTACATTCAAACAGGAATTGATGAAGGTGCAGAAATTTTGATTGGCGGATTAGGAAAACCTGAAGGATTAGAAAATGGCAACTTTGTAAAACCAACTGTTTTTGTAAATGTAAAAAACAATATGCGAATCGCTCAGGAAGAAATATTTGGTCCGGTTTTATCGGTTATCACTTATACAACTGAAGAAGAAGCTATTGAAATAGCCAATGACACAACCTACGGATTGCAGGCTTATGTAAGTTCTTCAAACGAAGAAAGAGCACATAAAGTCGCTTCGCAAATTAATGCAGGACGAGTGCAGATAAACGGAATCAAACATGATCCGATGGCTCCTTTTGGCGGATTTAAACAATCAGGAATAGGAAGAGAATTTGGAACAATTGGTCTAGAGGCCTATTTAGAACCAAAAGCTTTAATTAGATAAATCTCTAAATACAAATCCGGAAATCTATACACAAATGATTTCCGGATCTTTTAGTAACTTTACATTATGACAGCAGATACAAAACCCAAAATATTATATTCCTGTTATTTTGCACGCAGCCGCGAAGGCGAGCATTTTATACCTGAACATGTTTTTAGTTATCAGATTTCAGGAGAACTTATTTCTTCTGACAGCAAAAACACATATCATTCAAAACCCGGAGATTTTCGCCTTAGCAAAAGAAATCATTTGGCTAAATTTACCAAAATTCCGCCCGAAGGAGGCGAGTTCAAATCAGTCTCGCTTTTTCTGGATCAGGAAATCCTACGCGAAATAAGCAGTGAATACGACATTACAGCGCACAAAAAGCCGGATTCAGCAGCCATGATCCCGTTAGCTCCAGATCCGCTTTACAAATCTTTCATAGAATCCTTAATTTCGTATCTCGAAGTAGAACAGGAAAATAACGAGGCTTTATTTAAATTAAAAATAAAAGAAGCCGTACATCTTTTGATAAAGGTAAATCCGGAATTAAAAAACATTCTTTTTGATTTTACAGAACCCGGAAAGATTGATCTGGAAGCTTTTATGAATAAAAATTTTCATTTCAATGTCCATTTAAATCGTTTTGCTTATTTAACCGGCAGAAGCCTTGCAACTTTCAAAAGAGATTTTGAAAAAGTATTTCAGCAAACACCCGGTAAATGGCTATTAAACAAAAGACTACAAGAAGCTTATTATTTAATCAATCAGGGGAAATCTCCGTCAGAAGTTTACATTGGAGTGGGTTTTGAAGATTTGTCACATTTTTCATTTTCATTTAAAAAGAAATTCGGTGTAGTTCCCTCCTCTTTGCTTTCTAAATAATATTGATTTTTTCCATAAAAAAAAGCCTCTCGATTGAGAGGCTTTTTATGTTGGTCTACAAGGACTCGAACCTTGAAAGACTGCACCAAAAACAGTTGTGTTACCATTACACCATAGACCAGCAATGCTGTTAAGCGAGTGCAAATTTAAAGCTTTTTTTAGTTTGCGCAAATTTTTTATATATGCCCATACAACAAAACCTTTTTATAAAAAAATTCGAATCGAAAAATTTCGCAAAGATTCTTAAATTTATTGCATAAAAAAAGCCTCTCGATTGAGAGGCTTTTATGTTGGTCTACAAGGACTCGAACCTTGAAAGACTGCACCAAAAACAGTTGTGTTACCATTACACCATAGACCAGCAATGCTGTTAAGCGAGTGCAAATTTAAAGCTTTTTTTAGTTTGCGCAAACTTTTTGATAAAAAAAATGATTTTTTTATCGATTTTTTTTCTTTCAAAACCCCAACATCATCACAAGTAATTAATAAACAATAGATTAGTTTAACTGAATAGTTTTGCAGAATTTTTTGTTAATGCTCGTTTCTTTACGTAAAAAAACATTTTCTTTGTAGGATAGAAAACATACAAAATTTTAACACCTAAATATGGCACAATTCAATTTCAATAAATGGAATACTATTATTGGTTGGTTTGCATTTGCAATCGCTTTAATTACCTATACACTAACTGTTGAACCTACCATGAGCTTTTGGGATTGTGGCGAATATATTGCTACAGCCGCTAAATTAGAAGTAGGTCACCCTCCGGGAGCGCCTTTATTTCAAATGATGGGTGCCTTTTTTGCCATGTTTGCGATCGATGCACAACATGTAGCCGTGATGGTAAATATGATGTCTGTATTTTCTAGTGCATTTACAATTTTGTTTTTGTTTTGGTCATCTTCTATGATTCTGAAAAAAATCATCGAACGTTTTGCTGAAATCAATCAAAATAATTCAATTGTTATTTTAGGAAGTTCTTTAGTTGGAGCCCTTGCTTATACTTTCTCAGACAGTTTTTGGTTTAACGCTGTTGAAGCTGAAGTTTATGCTATGGCTTCCTTATTAATCGCATTACTTTTCTGGCTGGGTTTACGCTGGGAACAGGATATGGACAAACCAAAAGGAAATAAATGGTTATTGCTTATTTCTCTTGTTATCGGACTTTCATTTGGAGTTCACTTTATGGCGCTTTTGACTATTCCTGCAATTGGTTTTCTTTACTATTTCAAACACTACGAAAAAGTTACTATTAAAAATTTCATCATAGCAAATGCAGTTGTAATTGCCATTTTGTTGTTTATATTTAAATTACTTCTTCCGTTAACCATGGCATTCTTTGGTAAAACCGAAATATTCATGGTAAACAGCATGGGATTGCCTTTTAACTCGGGAACCATATTCGTGGGACTGCTATTTATTGCATTCTTTTATTTTGGACTAAAATTTACCAAGCAAAAAGGATTGGTTTTCTATAACACTATTATACTTTGCATTTTATTTATTCTAATTGGTTTTTCTACCTGGATGATGCTGCCGGTTCGTGCCAATGCTAACACGGTGATCAATGAAAACAAACCATCAGATGCTACAGAGGTTTTAGCGTATTACAATCGTGAGCAATATGGTGTAAACCCTTTGTTTTACGGACCTCAATACACTGAAGTTTTTGCAGGCCTTGACGCAAAAACTCCTTATTTAGACAAAAATCCAAATTACGAAAGAGATTATAAAACTGGTAAATATATCATTACCAACAATTATAAAAATGCAGATCAGAATACAGATGATAATCAAAAAACTGTTTTGCCAAGAATGTGGAGTACTGAAACGGGGCACATTCAAAACTATATCAATTTTACACATCCTCCTCAATTCAAAATCAATCCTAATTATCCTTATGAAGATGATTTAGGCAAATACGGAATTGATCCGAGTCAATTAAGCGAAGAAGAATACAATAAAGCGACTGCTCAATTGCGTAACGAAGTGGAAAAAACAGTTTCTGAATTCAGAAAAGCGTATGCCCAAAAACAAATTGACAACGAAGGATATGTTAAATTCCTGAAAAGCTACGGTGATTACTTAATCATCGAAAAACCAACTACTGTTGATAATTTCAGTTTTATGTTCGAATACCAATTTGGATATATGTACTGGAGATATTTGATGTGGAATTTCGTTGGACGTCAAAGTGATATTCAGGGAAAATACGACAATCTTGATGGAAACTGGATTAGCGGAATCAAACCGCTTGATTCTTTACATCTTGGTTCTCAGGACAATTTACCTTCAGATGTTTTAAACAACAAAGGAAGAAACGTTTACTTCTTCCTGCCTTTTATTCTTGGACTTATCGGATTAATGTATCATGCTAATAAAGACCTTAAAAGTTTTTATGTGCTTTTGGCATTATTCTTATTTACCGGAATTGCATTGAAAATATACTTAAATGAAAGACCTTTTGAGCCTCGTGAAAGAGATTATGCCCTTGTAGGATCTTTTTATGTTTTTGCCATCTGGATAGGTTTTGGAGTTTACTCTTTATACGAAAGTATTCAGAAATATATTGCTCCAAGAATTGCCGGACCCGTTATTATTGCCGGAAGTTTACTGGCAGCGCCAATTTTAATGGCCTCTCAAAACTGGGATGATCACGACAGATCAGGCAGATATACTGCAGTTGCAATGGCTAAATCTTATTTGAGCTCTTGCGATAAAAATGCTATTCTATTTACGATTGGAGACAATGATACTTTCCCATTATGGTATGCCCAGGAAATTGAGCATTTTAGAACCGATGTGAAAATCGTAAATACGAGTCTTTTTATGACAGATTGGTATATTGATCAAATGAAAGCCAAATCGTATGAATCTGATCCGTTACCTATTTCATTTAAACATGAAGAATATGTGGGTGATAAACTGGATTATGTAGCTCATATTCCTAAAATAGAAACGCGTTGGAATATTAACGATTTCATCAGTTTTATTAAAAATCCAAAATCAACTGTTGGTTTACAAAACGGACAAACGATTCATTTTTATCCAACAAATAAAATCAGAGTAAATGTTGACAAAGCTTTAATTATTAAAAATAAGGTTGTCGACGCAAAATACAATGATTCTATTGTTCCTTACATGGATATCGACATTAAAGGAAGTGCGATTTACAAAAATCGTTTAATGATGTTGGATATTTTGGCTAATAACAACTGGAAACGCCCAATTTATTTTAGTGGAGGTGCTTTTGATGATGAAGATTATTTATGGCTGAAAGACTATCTGCAATTAGACGGAATGGTATACAAATTAGTTCCTGTTAAGAATGTTCCATCAAAAGATGGCGGACCTATGGACATGGGACAAATTGATGCCGATAAAATGTATGACATTGTAATGAAATGGGATTGGGGGAACAGCGAAAGCGATAAAATCTATCATGATCCAGAAACAAGAAGAAACAGTATTACATACCGTACAAACCTGTCTCGTTTAATGGACCAACTTATTGAAGAAGGAAAAATTGACAAAGCTAAAAACATTATCAATTTAGCGATGACAAAAATGCCTTTGGACAAATATGGCTACTATTCTTTAGTAGAAGCTTTTACCGGAGGATATTACAAAGTTGGAGAAAGAGCAAAAGCACAAGATTTGCTAAATAAATTAGTTCAAAAATACAGAGAGAACTTAGATTATTACAAAACTTTAACTCCCGGCGATCAAACTGATTTAGCAATGGATATTATTACAGATATCGAGCGTTACAGAAGTCTATTGCAGGTTATGAAGGAAAATAAAGATGTAGCTTTTTATGAAAAACACAAAGCTACTTTTAATACTTATGTAAATATTTTCGAACGCTTTGGCAGAGAAAAAGAATAATAAGATACGAAAAACATATTAATTAAAAAAATGTAGCATTATTGAAAAATAGCGCTACATTTTTTATTTTTACATATATCTAAAATCATTTCAAAATGAGCTTTTATTGGGTCAAAACTAATTCATTTATAAAAAGGGTATTTTCTAAATATTGTTGGGATATTCCAAACAATGAAAAGAAAATTTACCTCACTTTTGATGATGGCCCTACTCCGGAAGTTACAGATTGGGTTTTATCTGAATTGAAAAAATTTGATGCAAAAGCGACTTTTTTCTGTATTGGAAAAAACATAAAAGCCAATTTATCTTTATTTGAAAAACTGATTACTGAAGGACATTCAATAGGAAATCACACAATGAATCATGTCAATGGATGGAAAAGCCATACGAATGATTATATCGAAAATGTAAAAAATTGTGCTGCTGTTCTGGAAGAAGAGAAAAAAGAAAAAACGCTGATATTTCGTCCGCCTTACGGGAAAATCAAAAAAGAGCAATCTAAGATTTTACGAAATCTGGGCTACAAAATAATAATGTGGGATGTTCTTAGTGCCGATTTTGACCAAAGTATTACACCTGAAAAATGTCTTGAAAACGTTACTAAAAATGTAAAGTCAGGAAGTGTAATTGTTTTTCATGACAGTATTAAAGCTTCACAAAATTTAAAATTTGCGTTACCTAAAACACTTCATTTTTTAAAAGAAAATGGATTTGCTTTTGATATTATTCACTAATATCATTTAGGAAGTTTTTTATACGCTAAACTGCTCCTGAACAATTCCTATAATAGTATTCGCATCCAATTCTCCGGATTGTCTCCAGATCATTTGTCCTTCTTTATAAATCATTAAAGTAGGTAATCCTTTTATACGAAGTGCCTCTGCTAATTCCTGATTCTTATCTACATCAATTTTAATCACTTTGGCTTTATCGCCAAGTGCAGCCGCAACATCCTTAATTACAGGATGCATAGAAACAGATGATTCGTTCCAATCAGTGTAGAAATCGATTAACACCGGAACTTGAGCATTTATAAGTTCTCCAAATTTTGACATAAAACCAAAAATTTAATTCTTTTAATCTTTTAAAAAGAGATAATTAATACAAATGTAGCATTTTTAACGAATTAAGCCACATTGTTGCCTTTTTTTAGTTCAATTACCGTTATTTCCGGCATGATCCCAACGCGTCCCGGATAGGCATGAAATCCAAAACCGCGGTTTACATAAACATATCTTCCTACATTTTCATAAAGTCCGGCCCATTGTTTATAAATGTATTGCGCCAGACTCCATTTAAAATAACCCGGAATTTCAATTCCAAATTGCATACCGTGTGTATGTCCTGATAACGTAAGGTGAAAGTTTTTAGGATGTTCTTTAATTTCTGCATCCCAATGACTTGGATCGTGACTCATTAAAACCTTAAAATCGTCCTGATGAACGTTTTGCGAAGCTTTATTTAAATCCCCTGCTTTTTTAAAGTTTACACCCCAGTTTTCTACTCCAATTAAAGCAATTTTATCTTCCCCTTTTTGAATATAAGTATGTTCGTTTAATAAAAGCTTAAACCCTATTTGGCCGTAAAGGCTTTTAATCGCCTGAAAATTTTCATCTTTTTGCTTTTCAGAAGGCCATGTTACATATTCACCGTAATCATGATTTCCTAAAACAGAAAATTTACCGTATTTATATTCTTTTATTCGATTGAAAGTCTTCAGCCACGGATTCATCTCAATAGCATGTGTATTTACAATATCTCCCGTAAACAAAAGCATGTCTGATTCTTGTTGATTAATCAAGTCAATCGCATAATTTATTTTCTCCGGATTATCAAAACTTCCGCTATGAACGTCTGAAATCTGAGTGATTTTAAATCCATCAAAAGCATCCGGCAAATCCGGAAAAAAGATTGTTTGCTTGAATACCTTAAAATTATATTTTCCTTCAAAAATTCCGTAAATCAAAGATAAAAACGGTACTGCTGCTAATCCTAAAGCAATTTGACTGATAAACTTTCGTCTATCCGGCATCATCTCTTTTCTTGGAGCATTATACATGAAATAATTTAAAAGACTTGCGCCAATTCTAAAAATATCTTCTCCAAACATAACAAGCGTCAGTACAATTTTAGGCACATAAACCAGCAGCATTAAACCCATGGTAAACATGGTTTGCTTGGTTTGCCCAACTGAACGATCAAATTGTGTAAATGAATATATGATAAAAAGCAAAAGCAGTAAGCTTATAACCTGATAACTTACCAAAACCCATCTTAATTTAACTAAGGTACGAAATGCCTGGTAAGAATAAAACTCAATAAATAAAAAAAGAGCACAAAGAATTATAAAACGAATTATCATGTGTAGGTATAGTTTTAAGCAAAGTAACAAAGAATGAAAATTTTATTGCTTTTTATTATCAAAAATTTAACTCAAAAAGCAAAACAAAAAGCTGATAGATTTCTCTACCAGCTTTTCTCAGACTAAAAATTATCATTGTAAACTATTGTCATAAACCAAACCAACAATTTATGAACCAAAAATGAAAAAATTAACCGTTATTTTTTAGCTTTTGGAGTTTCTGCTTTTACTGCTTCTGTTTTTGCCGCTTCTGCTTTTTTGTCTGCTTTTTCAGCTTTCTTTTTCGCGTGTTTAGAAGCTTTAACTTCTTTTGCCGGAGCTGTTTGAGCTGGAGTTGTTTGAGCGTTTACCATTGCTGCTGTTCCTAGAACTGCGATTGCAAGCATTACTACTTTTTTCATGATTTTGAGTTTTATGATTATTATTGTTTCATTATTTATAAGCCAAAGATATAATCGCTAAATGAAGACAAAATGAAGAAGTTATCCTGTTAAACGAATTAACAATTAATTAGCTTTTTATACTGTTTGAAATAATAACATAAATGTCGTTCCGGCATTTAAAGTCGAGGTAACTTTAATTTCGATATGATGAAAAACGGCAATACTTTCTGCGATAGCAAGACCTAACCCCTGCCCGTCCTGATCAGAACTGATTCTGGTAAAACGATTGAAGATTTTTTCTATTTGAGTGTCATCCATTCCAATTCCGGAATCTGAAATGGAGATGAAGTAATTTTGATTTATAAATCCATCGCTGACCTTTACACTTCCGTTTTCATGATTGTATTTTATGGCATTGGTTACCAGATTATAGAGTAAAATATGAATGAGTGTTTTGTTTCCTGTAAAATGAAAATTCTGCTGTATTGTGTTTTCAAATTTCAGCCCTTTATCTTCTATTCTGTCTTGCAAATCTTCATATAAACTATTTACGATTTCATTAAAATCAACATTTTCATTGGCTTCATATTGATTGTTTTCGATTCTGGAAATCAACAATAAATTATTGATGATTTTCTTAAGCATATCCAGCGTTTTAAGTGAACTGGCAATTTTATCAATCGCATTATCATCTAAAGAATCATTTTGAAGTAAATTCTCTAATTTGTTTTTCAACAAAGCAATTGGCGTTAAAAGTTCATGAGAAACATTGGATATAAATTGTTTTTCTTTTTTAAAAACCGTTCCAATACGATCCATCATTTGATTTAAAACTAAATCTAATTCTCTAAAATCCCTTGATTTTGCCTTTATCGGAGTGTAATCAAAAACTTCAGGTTCGTTTACGCGCCTAATTTTAGTATCAATAATTTTATAGAAAGGCTTAAGCAAATATTCAATATAAACCGTATCTGCCAGAAAAGTTGCCAGCAGAATAATGACTAAAACAATAATAATAAACAACCTGATAATAAAAGTTAGATCTTTTACCTCACTGAGACTGCTGCCAATTTCGAGTTGATAATCTTCTTTTTCATAAGTAAAATGATGCTGTAGAATTCTGTATTCATTTTCTTCCCCTTCAATAATGCGATATTCATTACTAAAAGTGGTTTTCTTTTCATGCGGTTTAATAGACGATCTTGACAAAACCAAAAATTCACTGTGTAAAGTCGAAAACTGAGAATAGGTTTCTGTCGAATCATCAGCGTTTTCGATAAAATCATTTATTTCTTTTTGATTTAAATGATCGATGAATTTCTTCTTTTTTTCGAGCAATCCATTATTAATATGTTTATAAACCACGCTTTGTACCAAAATGGGCAGCATTAACCACAAAACCAGAATCACCAACAAACGTGTTAGTGCATTAAAAATAGCCAATTGGTGTTTTATTTTCACAGTCTGGTTGTTTATTCATTTATGCGATAACCCACATTTCTTACGGTTTCGAACCAGTCAATTGCTGTATGTTTATCAAGTTTTTTGCGGAGATTTCGAACATGAACATCAATAAAATTAGAGTCTGAATTAACCTCCAGAATATCGCCCCAAATATGTTCTGTAAGCTGTAATCTGGTAATTACCCGATTTTTATTCAAAACCAAATATTGAAAAATATCAAATTCTTTTTTAGTGAGGTTAATGGGAATTTCGTTGTAGCTTACTTTATAATCCTGCAATTGCAATGAAAATCCGTGTATGAGTAAATCATTCAAAGTAAAACCATGCATTCTGCGAATTACGGCAAATAATCTTGCGCTCAACTCTGTTAAGGCAAAAGGTTTAGTCAGATAATCATCGGCACCAAGATGCAAACCGTTTATTCTGTCGTCGAGTTCGCCACGAGCGGTAATCACAATTACAGCCATTTTTGATTTGGTTTTTCGAACCGTTTTCAAAACCTCAAAACCATCTCCGTCAGGTAAACCAAGATCGAGCAGCATCGCATCATAATCGTTGCTGTTTATTTCTTCTAATGCATCGGCACACGTATTAGCAATTTTACATACATAACCTACGTTGCACAAAAAGTCGTAAACCTCGACAGCAAGTTCCTTATTATCTTCAACAATTAAAATATTCATAAATAGAAGTTCTAAGCGCAACTAAAATTAAGCAATTATAAAAAGTCCGGTTGCTCATTATTAAAAAATTAACGAATCAAAAAAAGCTGATAAATTTCTCTATCAGCTTCTTCCATAATTATCCTTTCTGTTTTGCTGCCTTACAATTTTTCGATAGCAAAACAAAAACAATATTATTTACCTGCTTTTGCAGTTTCTGGCTTTGCTACTTCTGCTTTTTTATCAGATTTTGTTTTTTTGTCTGCTTTGTTTTTTGGGTGTTTTGTTGCTTTAACTTCTTTTGCCGGAGTTGTTTTTACTTCTTTTGCAGGAAATGCATTTACCATAACACTAGTTCCCAAAACTGCTACTAATAACATCAATAAATTTCTCATGATTTCTACTATTTAAAAATTATTACTTTTTATTTTACAGATCAAATTTACCCTCATAAAATGAAGACAAAATGAAGAAACCTTCAAACAAGATTATTTTAACTTGACATTAACTATTGGACTTTTCTACCATATAAATGATATAAGTTCATTTAATAATATCGGTAAAAAATAGCTGCGTCGCTACTTTCACGAACTTATTTCACTTATAGGGTTCAAAACAAATTAATTTTTCAAACCGAATCATTTTTAAAACCCAATTGATTATTTTTACAGACTAAATTTTTTTTTATGTCAACTCAAAAACGTCTTTTTCTTCTGGATGCTTACGCATTAATTTTTCGTGGTTATTATGCCTTTATAAAAAATCCGCGAATTAATTCTAAAGGAATGGATACATCAGCGATCATGGGTTTTATGAATTCGCTTTTGGATGTTATAAAACGTGAAAAACCGGATCATTTAGCTGTTGCTTTTGATAAAGAAGGAAGTCAGGTAAGAACTGAAATGTATTCTGATTATAAAGCCAATCGTGATGCAACGCCAGAGGCGATAAAAATTGCGATTCCGTATATTCAGGATTTATTAAGAGCCATGCACATTCCGATTATCGAAATGGCAGGATGCGAAGCCGATGATTTAATTGGAACCATTGCGAAACAAGCCGAAAAAGAAAACTACAAAGTATATATGGTGACTCCCGATAAGGATTTTGCCCAGTTAGTTTCTGAAAATATCTTTATGTACAAACCGGCCCGAATGGGAAATGGTATTGAAATTTGGGGCGTTCCTGAAGTTTTGGCAAAATTTGAAATCGAAAGACCGGATCAGGTAATTGATTTTCTTGGAATGATGGGAGATGCTGTGGATAATATTCCGGGATTGCCGGGAGTTGGTGAAGTGACTGCCAAAAAGTTTCTGAAAGAATTTGGCTCAATGGAAAATCTTTTAGAAAATACGCATTTACTAAAAGGTAAAATGAAAGAGAATATTGAAGCTAATAAAGAAAAAGGAATCTTATCAAAAAAACTGGCTACTATTATATGTGATTGTGATGTTGCTTTTAATGAAACTGACTACGAACTTTCACGTCCGGATATTGAAAAAACCGATGCCATTTTTCAGGAACTGGAATTTAGAAGAATGGCAGAACAATTTGACAATCTCTTTAAATTTGGGGGCGGAAATGAATTAGCCAATAAAAGTGATGAAGCCAAATTGTACAAAAAACCACAACCAAAAAACGAAGATCAATTTGATCTTTTTGGCGGAGGAGCAACTCTGGATGAAAATTCAGAAGAAAGAACTTCATTTTATAATACTTTAGAAAATACAACGCATTCTTATCAGGCTGTAGAAGGCGATTTAGGAATAAAATTGCTTTTGCAAAATCTGCAAAAACAAACTTCTGTATGTTTTGATACTGAAACAACCGGTTTAGATGCTTTAAATGCAGAATTGGTTGGAATGTCTTTTTCTTATGAAAAAGGAAAAGCTTTTTATGTTCCGTTTCCGGAAAGTCAGGCAGAAGCACAGCTTTTAGTAGATAAATTCAAGCCGTTTTTTGAGAATGAAAACATCGAAAAAATTGGTCAGAATTTAAAATATGATTTAAAAATCCTTTCTAATTATGGTGTTACCGTAAAAGGAAAACTTTTTGATACCATGATTGCGCATTATTTGATTAATCCGGATATGCGTCATAATATGGATATTCTGGCAGAAACGTATTTAAAATATTCTCCAAAATCAATTGAAACATTAATTGGAAAAAAAGGAAAAAATCAAATTTCGATGCGCCAGGTTCCTCTTGAAGATATCAAGGAATACGCTGCAGAAGATGCCGATATTACACTTCAATTAAAAGAAGTTTTCACCGCAGAACTCGATAAAACAGAAACTAAAAAGTTATTTGATGAAATCGAAATTCCGTTAGTGAGTGTTTTAGCCGATATGGAAACAGAAGGAATTCGCCTTGATGTGGAATTTTTAAGCGCCATGTCTAAAGAAATGGAGGTTGAGATTAAAACTTTGGAACAAAAAATATATGAAACCGCAGGAGAGAAATTCAATTTGGCTTCGCCGAAACAATTGGGCGATATTTTATTCGACAAACTAAAAATTGGCGGGGCAAAACAAAAGAAAACCAAAACCGGTCAATATGCAACCGGAGAAGAAGTTTTGACTTATTTAGCCAATGATAATCCAATCGTAAAAGAAATTCTGGACTGGCGCCAAATGGTGAAGTTACAAAGTACTTATATTTTGGCTTTGCCGGAACAAGTTGACAAGAAAACATTGCGTGTTCATACTGATTATATGCAAACTGTTGCGGCAACGGGACGTTTGAGTTCTAATAATCCGAACTTGCAAAATATTCCGATTCGTACTGAAAGAGGCCGTCAGATTCGTAAAGCATTTGTTGCGCGCGATGAAAACCACACTTTAATCTCTGCCGATTACTCGCAAATTGAATTAAGAATTATTGCTGCTTTAAGTGGTGAAGAAAATATGATTGCTGCTTTTCAAAACGGAGAAGATATTCACAGAGCAACGGCTTCAAAAGTTTTTGATGTTCCGTTGGAAGAAGTTTCACGCGAACAAAGAAGCAACGCTAAAACAGTAAACTTCGGAATTATATACGGTGTTTCTGCTTTCGGATTAAGCAATCAGACTTCATTATCCCGTGGCGAAAGTGCTGCTTTGATCGAAGCTTATTATAAAACGTACCCAAGATTAAGATCTTATATTAATGAACAAATAGAGTTTGCGCGCGAAAAAGGTTATGTACAAACCATTTTAGGCCGTCGCCGATATTTAAAAGACATTAACTCAGCAAATGCCGTTGTGAGAAGTGCTGCCGAACGAAATGCCGTAAACGCGCCAATTCAGGGAAGTGCTGCCGATGTGATTAAAATCGCGATGATCAACATTCATAAAAAATTAAAAGAAGAAAACTGGAAATCAAGAATGCTGCTTCAGGTTCATGATGAGCTTGTGTTCGATGTTCACAACGATGAACTCGAAAAAATTCAGCCGATGATCAAACACGAAATGGAAAATGCATTTATGATGAGCGTTCCTTTAGATGTAGAAATTGGTTTGGGTCAGGATTGGCTGGCAGCGCATTAAGAAATTTTAGATTTTTGAGTGTAGATTTTAGATTTCTGAATCATCTTTATACCATTACAAAAATTGACAACTTAATTTTCTAATCGAAAATTAACCCAGTTTTGTCATTTCGACGGAGGAGAAATCACATCCAGAGAGCAACGCCCTTTACGGATTCAGCAAATGCGATTTATCCTCCGTCGAAATGACACAAATGCCCAAATTGACACAAAATAATATAAAAAAAAGACTGTCCTTTCGAACAGTCTTTTTTTATAACCTATATAGTAGTCTTAAACTTTTCTAGTCGACTCTCTTTCTTTCAACTTTGTTTTAATAACGATAGTTTCATAATCAGAAGTTTCATCTTCTTTTTCTTCTAATCGTTTGATTAATTGTTTAGCGGCAACTTCTCCAATTTCAATTCCGTGTTGACTAATGGTAGTTAAACTTGGTGATAAACGTCTTGAAGCTAAAATACCATCGGCAAATCCTATTATCGAAATATCTTCTGGAACTCTGAAACCTTTTTTCAAACTCACTCTTAAAGCAGCAACTGAATCATTTTCATCCAGAGCAAAAATTGCATCAATTTTATTGTCAAAAATCGCATCAATTTTAGCTTTCATGTCATCTTCAGAGTCGGTACGAAGAATAATTTTTTCGTTTACCGGAATATTATTGTCTTTTAAAGCTTTCAAATATCCGTCAGCTCTCAATTTTCCAACGCTTAAATTATCAACAGAAGAAATTAGGGCAATATTTTTACATCCTAAATTGATTAAATGCTGCGTTGAGTTTAATGCCGAATCAAAATCGTCTACTACAACTTTATCACATTCTACTTCATCTGCAATTCGGTCAAACATTACAATTGGCGTTCCGTCATTAATAATAGCCGAAAAATGACTGTAATCTTGTAATTTCTGAGCTTCTTCAGAAACTGAAAGGATAAATCCGTCGATAGTTCCGTTGCTCAGCATTTCAAGTGTATGAATTTCTTTCTCCAGAGATTCATTAGAAATACAGGTAATTACATTATATCCTTTTTTATCGGCTACTTTTTCTATACCACTAAATACCTTTGCAAAGAAGGAATTCAATATATTAGGTATAATTACACCAATTGTTTTGGTTTTACGATTCTTTAAATTCAGACCAATAACATTCGGCTTGTAATTTTTGAGTTTGGCATACTCCTTAATCTTCACCTTTGTTTGCTCACTAATCTCTGGACTGTCGTTTAACGCCTTAGAAACCGTCGATACAGAAACATTTAGTTCTTTCGCAATTTGTTTTAGAGTTGCTTTAGCTTTCATTTAAAATTATTTTATGTAATTAGTACAAATATAGTAGAATTACCGAAAATAAAACAAAAAACACACATTCCTATTTCAAATTATAAAGGTCTTTTTTAAAATAAATAAAAATAACATCGGTTTTTTAAAACCGCACCTCTTAAAATTTCGTTAATACCTTAATACATGTTATTAACCTTATTAAAAAAACCTTTAATTATGAAAAACGAAGTTAAAATTCATGAAGTAGATCCTTCATTGAATAACAGAAGAAGCTTTCTTAAGCTCAGTGGCTTAACATTAGTTGGCGCAGGTTTGGTTTTAGCTGGTTGCAGCGATAATGATGACGATAATGATGCGCCAGACGACACATCATTGCCGGGAATTAGAAATGGAGTCTTTGATTTAGGTTCAGGAGATTTTGGCGTATTAACTTATGCTTATGCGCTGGAACAGCTTGAAGCTGATTTTTATACTAAAGTAGTAAATGCAACTAGCTTCAACGCTACTTTTAACGACACAGAACGTCAGGTTCTTACCGACTTATACCATCATGAAGTAATTCACAGAGATTTTTTTAAAGCAGCTTTAAGCGGATCGCTTCCTGATCCTGGTTCGCAGTTACTTCCCTCATTAGCTTTTAATTATGGTTCTTTGAATTTTAACAGCCGTACCGAAGTTCTTGCTACTGCAAAAGCATTGGAAGATACAGGAGTTGCTGCTTATAACGGAGCCGGAAAACTAATTCAAACTCCGGAATATTTAGTATTAGCAGGAAAAATTGTTTCGGTAGAAGCACGTCATGCTTCTGCAATTAGAAGTTTGATTAATCCAAACTCTGCAGATTTTGCCGGCGATGACATTATAAATACATCAACCGGATTGGATGTTGCTAAAGATCCTTCAAAAATTTTACCAATTGCAGGAGGATTTATTACTACAAAATTTACTGCCAAATATTTACCTTAATCTTAACTAGCTAAAACTTAGAAATTATGAATATTTTAAAATTTATAGAAACATTTACTGATGATAGCTTAATGAGAAGCACGAGCTCAAGAAGAGATAGCTTTAATCAGTTTGGAAACATAGGAAAAACACTGGCATATGCATCGATACCATTCGGATTATCCGCAATGGCAAATAAAGCATTAGCAAAAGACATTACTGCAACACCTGCAACTCCTATTGGAGCTTTGCAATTTGCATTGACTTTAGAATATCTTGAAAACGAATTTTACGCGATAGCCTTAGATTCAGGAGTAATTCCGGCATCTGAAAATGGCGGGCGTGATTTAAAAGTTTTCCAACAAATAGCCGCACATGAATCTGATCACGTTTCTTTTCTAATTGCAGGATTGGGCGGACCAGCAAGTGCTAATTTTGTTCCAAAACCTACTTTTGACTTTACTGTAGGCGGAGCATTTGACCCATTTGGTGATTATCCTACCTTTTTGGCATTGGCACAAGCCTTTGAAGATACAGGCGTAAGAGCCTATAAAGGACAGGCCGGAAATTTAATTACCACTCCGGATTTACTAACTGCCGCATTACAAATACATTCAGTAGAAGCACGACACGCATCAGAAGTACGACGCTTACGCGGATTAAAAGGATGGATTTCTAATGATGAAAGAGGTGCCGGAATGCCAGTAGAAACCCAGGGAGTTTACGCCGGTGAAGGAGTTACAGTTCAGGCCGGTTACAACACCGCTACGTTATTTGGAGCTGCCGCAGGATCAGAAGCTTATGATGAACCACTTGGAACACAACAAGTAGTAGATATTGCCAATTTATTTATTGTTTAATAAAAACAAATCTAAATATTGAAACCACCTTCGCGTTATTGTGAAGGTGGTTTTTTTTTATTGTTTTAAATAAAAAACTGATGTCCTGATTTTCAGCATATAAAATAATCTTTTCAGGTATTTGGTTTTAAAATAATTAATTGTACTTTTGCATCCCCTTTATTGGGGATGGAATGTTTAATTAAAATAATATTATGGACGCATTAAGCTACAAGACAATTTCAGCTAGCAAAGCCACTGTAACAAAAGAGTGGATTGTTGTAGACGCTGAAGGTCATAACTTAGGTCGTCTTGCTTCAAAGGTTGCGATGATCTTAAGAGGTAAGTACAAACCAAGTTACACACCACACGTTGACTGTGGAGATAACGTAATTGTTATCAACTCAGAAAAAATTAACCTTACAGGTACAAAAATGAATGACAAAATTTACATGCGTCATACAGGTTACCCAGGAGGACAAAGAACTTTAACTGCTAAAGTATTGCAATCTAAAAACCCTGCATTATTAGTAGAGAAAGCTGTAAAAGGGATGTTACCTAAAAACAAATTAGGAGCTGAACTTTTTAGAAATCTAAATGTTGTTGTAGGATCTGAGCACAAACAAGGAGCTCAAAAACCTAGAACTGTTAACCTAAACGATCTTAAGTAATGGGAGTTATTCACAAAATCGGTAGAAGAAAAACCGCTGTTGCACGTGTATATGTTTCTGAAGGAACAGGAAAAATCACTGTAAACAAAAAAGAATTCGCAACTTACTTTCCAACTGCAACTTTACAATACAAAGTTTTACAACCAATGTCTATGACAGAAAATGTAAACAACTTTGATGTAAAAGTCAACGTTTACGGAGGTGGTTCAACTGGTCAGGCAGAAGCTGTAAGAATGGCATTAGCACGCGTTATGTGTGAAGTAAATACTGAAAACAGAGCTATCCTTAAACCAGAAGGTTTATTAACAAGAGATCCAAGAATGGTTGAACGTAAGAAATTCGGTCAGAAGAAAGCTCGTAAGAGATTCCAATTCTCTAAACGTTAATATTACCTGTCTTGTACAAATGGTACAAGACATCATCAATTTATTGAAATTAAAAAACACAGTTGTTGTTGCTCTCCTATCGAGGTAGGAAATAGTTTAGCATCTAAATGTATAAAGCCTGGGAAACCGCCATTTATACATTGCTAATCAACAGAACGTAAACTAGTACAAAAATGGCAAACAAAATAGAAGTAAAAGACTTACTAGAAGCAGGTGTTCACTTTGGACACATGACTAGAAAATGGGATCCAAATATGGCCCCTTACATTTATATGGAGCGTAATGGTATTCACATTATCAATCTATATAAAACTGCAGCAAAAATTGAAGAGGCTAATGAAGCTTTGAAAAAAATCGCTGCATCAGGTAGAAAAATCTTATTCGTAGCTACCAAAAAACAAGCAAAAGACATCGTTGCTGATAAAGCAAAAGCTGCAAACATGCCTTACATCACTGAAAGATGGCCTGGTGGAATGCTAACTAACTTTGTAACTATCAGAAAGGCAGTTAAAAAAATGTCTTCTATTGATAAAATGAAGAAAGATGGTACTTTCATGACGTTATCTAAAAAAGAGCGTTTGCAAGTTGATCGTCTACGTGCTAAATTAGAGAAAAACTTAGGTTCAATCGCTGATATGTCTAGACTACCTGCAGCATTGTTCGTAGTAGATATCAAAGCTGAACACATCGCAATAAAAGAAGCACAAAAATTAAACATTCCAGTTTTCGCAATGGTTGATACGAATTCTGACCCAAGAGAGGTTGATTACGTTATTCCTGCAAATGATGATGCTTCTAAATCAATTGACAAAATTTTGTCTTTAGTTACTGCTGCTGTGATCGAAGGTCTTTCTGATAGAGGTTCTGACAAAGAAACTGAAGTATTTACAGAAGAAGCTGCTGACGCTGCTCCTGCTGCAGAGGCTGCACCAGCTGTTGAAGCTGCTGCTCCTGCAACTGAAGAATAAATCAAATTTTAAATTCCAAATTTTAAATTCCAAAATCCAACCAGAATTAAAAACGTTATGTTGATAATTTATTAAAATTGGACTTTGGGATTTAAAAGATGGAATTTTTACTTTTAACATTAAAATTCAAAATATTATGGCAACAATTACTGCTGCAGACGTAAATAAATTAAGACAAACTACAGGTGCCGGAATGATGGACTGTAAAAAAGCTTTAGTTGAAGCTGACGGAGATTTCGATAAAGCTATACAAAACCTTAGAGAAAAAGGACAAAAAGTTGCTGCTAATCGTTCTGACCGTGAGTCTTCTGAAGGAGCTGCTGTTTCTTTTGTGAATGCTGACAAAACTAAAGGAGCTATCATCACTTTAAACTGCGAAACTGATTTCGTAGGTAAAAATGAAGCTTTCGTAACTTTAGCTAAAGAATTAGTAGAAAGAGCTATTAACTTCTCTTCTAAAGAAGAATTTTTAGCTTCAGATTTTAACGGAATTACTGTTGCTGAAAAATTAATTGAGCAAACTGGTGTTATCGGTGAAAAAATCGAAATCGGTGGTTTTGAAATTTTAGAAGGTGCTTTCGTTGGATCTTATGTTCACGTTAACAAAATTGCTGCATTAACTGCAATTTCTGCTGCAATTCCTAACGCTGACGTTTTAACTAAAGATGTTTCTATGCAAGTTGCTTCTATGGGAGCTGATACATTATCTTACAAAGATTTTGATCCTGCTTTCGTTGAATCTGAACTTGCTGCTCGTATTGCTGTAATCGAAAAAGATAATGAAGAAGCAAAACGTTTAGGAAAAACTTTAAAAAATGTTCCTAAATATATTTCTTACTCTCAATTAACTGAAGAAGTTTTAAAACAAGCTGAAGAAGATGCTAAAGCTGAATTAAAAGCTGAAGGTAAACCAGAACAAATTTGGGATAAAATTATTCCAGGAAAAGTACAACGTTTCATCTCTGACAACACTACTTTAGATCAGGAAAAAGCTTTACTAGATCAAAACTTCATCAAAGATGACAGTAAAAAAGTTGGTGATTATGTTAAAGGATACAACGTTGAAATTACAGGTTTCAAAAGAGTTACTTTAGGTTAATATATTATTATTTCAATATAAAAAGCCCGAATATAATTTATTCGGGCTTTTTTTTATTCCATTTATTTCTTTTTCTCTATGATTGGAAAACTTCTTGCCCGCATTAATGCATCAGATTTGGGCGCTCTTCCCCTAAAATTTTCATATCCTTTTTCGTTATCAATTGTATTTCCAACGCTAAAAACGGTATTGTAAAGTCTTTTTGCCACTTCTTTATCATAAGGTCCTTTTCCTTCCGTAAAAGCCTCATACGCATCCGCATTTATCACATCAGACCACAAATAACTATAATAACCAGCTGCGTATCCATCGCTTGAAAATATATGTGCAAACTGAGGAATTCTGTGACGCATCACAATCTCAGAAGGCATATGAAGTGCATCTAAAGTTTCTTTTTCAAATTTATGAGGATCAATAGTTTCTGTAGCCAAATGCAGTTTCATATCGATTAAAGAGCTTGAAATTGTTTCAACAGTTGAAAAACCCTCACCAAAGCTGGCTGCTTTTTCAATTCTGTCTACTAATGATTGCGGTAATGGCTGGTTTGTTTTATAATGTAAAGCAAACTTATTTAATACCTCCGGAGTTGCCAGCCAATGCTCTAACAATTGAGACGGAAACTCAACATAGTCTCTTGCAACAGCAGTTCCCGCTAAACTTGGATATGTCACATTCGAACACAAACCGTGCAAGGCATGTCCAAATTCATGAAACAAAGTAGTCGCATCATCCCAGGAAATTAATACTGGCTCATTTTCAGTTCCTTTAATAAAATTACAATTATTAGAGACAATTGTCAGCACATCACCATTAAGCTTTTGCTGATCCCGATAAGAATTCATCCAGGCACCAGAACGTTTACCGGTTCTTGCATACGGATCAAAATACCACATTCCTGCTATTTTACCAGTGATTTTATTGCTTACTTCCCAAACACGCACATCCGGATGATAAACAGGAACATTTGTAATTTGTTTAAAACTCAAATTAAACAATTCACCTGCTACCCAAAACATTCCTTCACGTAAGTTTTCAAGCTGCAAATAAGGTTTAACTTCATTTTGATCTAAATCATACTTTGCTTTCCTTACTTTTTCTGCATAATAACGATAATCCCAAGGCTGAATTTTAAAGTTCCCTCCTTCTGAATCTATTATTTTTTGCATTTCAGCAACATCCTGATGTACTTTTTCAACAGCCGGTTCCCAAACAGACAGCATTAAATCCAGTGTTACCTGCGGCTTTTTTGCCATTTTATTAGACAAACTCCAATCTGCAAAAGAAGGAAATCCTAACAATTTTGCCTTTATTGTACGCAATTGCAAAATCGAAACCAGCGTGGTGTTGTTATCATTTTGATTACCATTATCGCCACGTTTTACAAAAATATCAAAAGCTTTCTCTCTTAAATCTCTACGATTTGAAAAAGTTAAAAATGGCTCAATAGATGAACGTGTGTTAGCTATACATCCCAAAGCATCAATTTTTCTTTCTTTTGCTTCCGCTATTGCGGCATTTTTGACTTCAACAGGTAAACCATCAAAATCGCTTTCTGTAGTTAAAACAATATACTGATTATGCTCTTCTGCTAATAAATTTTGACTAAAACGAGTAAAAAGCGTTGCTAATTCCTGATTGATATTTGTTACTTTTTCTTTGTCTTTTTCATTCAATTTAGCTCCTTCACGAACAAAGTTAGTATAATACAGCCAAATTAATCGTTGTTGCTCGCTAGTCAGCTTTTTGCTTTCTTTTGCATTATACAAAGTTTCAATTCTCGTAAATAATTTTTTATTTTGATTGATTTTATCTCTAAATTCCGAAAACTTAGGAGACATTTCCCTATCAACAACATTAAACTCAGGAGTACTGAGATTAGATCGGTAGATTCCGTAAACTGCATTAATCCTTGAAATAGCTTTGCCAGAAAGTTCTAAAGCTGCAATTGTATTATCAAAAGTTGGTGCTTTTGGATTATTTGCAATTGCCTCGATTTCATTTAGTTTTTCCTGAATTGCAAATTCAATTGCCGGCTTAAAGTCTGCAACCTTATATTGATCAAATGCAGGAACTCCTCCATAGGGCCCTGTCCATATTTGCAGTAATGGATTATTAGAATTGGTTTGTGCATTAGCCATAAAAAAAGTTGTACTCATGATAAAAATTGACATTAGTTTCTTCATTCTCATTAATTAGTTTTAGAGTAATAAAAATGGTTGTTTCCTCAAAAATAACCAAAAAAAGGGTAACCAAACTGAACTTTAACTTTGCAATTATTTTTTCTATAAAAACTTAATTTTAAAAAACATTCCATTGTTAAGTTGTATAGAAATACCTTAAATTTGATATATTATTTACCAAAATCATATGTTTAAAACAAAAAAGGAAATTGTCTTTGTAATTCTTGCCGGTATATTTATAACTAATGCAGTTGTTGCAGAACTAATAGGAGGAAAATTAATTCAGATTGGGCCATTTGTAATGAGTATTGGTATTTTACCCTGGCCAATAGTTTTTCTAACCACAGATTTAATTAATGAATATTTTGGCGAAAAAGGAGTAAAAAAACTTTCCTTTATAACAGCTTGTTTAATTGCGTATGCGTTTTTAATATTATTTATGGCAATAGTTATTCCTGCTGCAAAAGGAATTAGTCCGGTAAATGATGAGCAATTTCAGGCCGTTTTTGGACAAAGTATGTGGATTATCCTCGGTAGCTTAATTGCCTTTATGGCATCTCAATTAATTGACGTTTGGATCTTTTGGTTTTTTAAGAGACGAACAGGTGAAAAAAAGATATGGCTGAGAACAACAGGATCTACAGTAATTTCGCAATTATTTGATTCTTTTATTGTACTTGGAATTGCCTTTTGGCTTCCTGGCAAAATCGATTTTAAAACTTTTATCTCTTCAGGATTAACAGGTTACATATTTAAACTTTCAGTTGCCGTGTTATTGACTCCACTAATTTATCTGGGACATCATTTGATAAAAAAATATTTAAATGAGGATAATTCTGTCAAAGAATAATGCTACCTTGTAGTTATGAAAAAGGCAATTGCAATCCTGTTCCTCTACATTACCTGCTTTTTGGCGGGCTGTGCAAACGATGAAAAAAAACAGGTAAAGCAAAAATCTGTAGATCCAGTTAATAAACTAAAACCTGTATCTGAAATTATAAGCTCTGATATTGGAACCATTTCAACATCAGTTAAAAATAAAAGCACTATTATTACTGCTAAAAAAACACCAACCACAGTCAATTTAATTGATAGCTCACAAACTGAAAAAGAAGATAATATAGCCAAGATAGAAAACGAATTGAGCAATCAATTAATAAGTTTTACTAATATCCGTAAAATTCTTAGCGGGGCTGAAATTGGAGAAACCTTAACTCAAAAGGAATTAATTGACAATTTTGAAATCCCTAAAGATGCAGTAAAGCTTGTAAAAAGTATTACCAAAACTGCCGAAGATGAGATTGCATTAAAATGGCGTTCGACCTGGTTTTTAGAAAAAGTATCAGATGCTAAACTACGCGATGGCCGAATGAAAATTAAATTTGTTGCCAATAAAATGTACACTTCTGGCAAAGCAATTGGCATAAAATACAATAAAAAAATCTACAATGATTTAGTAATTATTGGACAATCTGCTTACATCCCAAATGTAAAAGGTTATCATTGGCAAATAGGAAAATAAATAATTACATTCTAATTAAGAATAAATAAGTCACAAAAATTAAATCCTTAATTCCTGTTAATTTTACTTAGTCAAACACCCAGAAAACTGTTAATGTAGTGTTAATAATTTTTTTATTTAACAAGACCATTATTACATTAAATTAAAAAAGAACTAAAATTATCAGCTTAAAAATCAATAAGTTAGATAAAAATGTAAAATAAACACGAAAAAACTTATTATAAAATGTTAATTTTTCAAAAAAGATTTTATTTTTGCCAAAAAATTAACAAATTAAAACCCACCAAAAATGAAAAAATTAAGCATTTTATTTGTGTCTGTATTGACTTTAGGATTAGCAGTAACATCTTGTAGTAGTGATGATGATGATAACGGAACTATCGAAGCAAAATGGCAACTTTCTGAAGTAGGAGTAGTTTTGAATGGTCAAGAAGCATTAGAGCCAGCTACTAATGAAGGATGTGCTAACGATATCACAGAATTTACTGCAGATGGAAAATTCGTTGATACTTACTCTGAATTTTATAATGATAAATGTAATAGTGGTACTGACGAAGGTACATATACAAAAGACGGTAGTACTTTGACTAAAAAATACGGTTCTGATGAAGAAAAATTTGAAATTTCTGAATTATCTGGAAATAAATTGAAATTAAAACAAACTTACTCTGAAGGAGGAATTACAGTTTCAGCTGTTTTAGTATACAAAAAAATCTAGTCTTATCGACTTATAAATTTTGAAACCTCAAATCTTAATTGATTTGAGGTTTTTTTATACATTTGAAATAAAAAATGGAACTCATAAGATGCGGTTGGTGCACATCAAGCGATTTGTATAAAAAATATCATGATGAAGAATGGGGAGTTCCTGTTTATGATGACCCCACTCTATTTGAATTTTTAATTTTGGAAACTTTTCAGGCCGGATTAAGCTGGATAACAATTTTAAACAAAAGAGAAAATTTCAGAAATGCGTTTGACCACTTTGATTACAAAAAAATAGCAAATTACTCTGAAGATAAAATCGAAGAGTTACTACAAAACACAGGAATCATTCGAAATAAACTGAAGATAAAAGCAGCCGTTTCAAACGCTCAGGCTTTTATGAAAGTACAAGATGAATTTGGAAGCTTCTCTAATTATATTTGGAAATTTACTAATGGAAAACCCATTATAAATAATCCAAAAACCTCAAAAGATGTCCCTGCCACTACTCCACTTTCAGATGAAATCAGTAAAGATTTAAAAAAAAGAGGCTTTAAATTTGTTGGCTCAACTGTTGTTTACGCACACATGCAAGCCACCGGAATGGTCAATGATCACGCTGAAAATTGCTTTACCCGAAAGGGAAAATAGTCGCAGTTTTTAGTCTCAGTTTTCAGTTTTTTAGACCTCAATTTTTTAAGTTACAGACTGAAAACTGAAAACTGAGACTGAAAACTTTAAAAAAAACATTATATTTGCTTCACACTTTAGGGGTGTCTACAAACTTGTAGGCTGAGATTTTACCCTCTGAACCTGATCTAGTTCATACTAGCGTAGGGAAAAGTAAGATGACTTCTGCGCGCATTTCTATGCGTTATTGTAGCCATTCCTAAAGTATAACTATACTAATTCAAAAAGGAATGGAACTAAAAATCAACCAACAAATCAAACAATTCAATGCTGAATCGCTAAGCGTTCAATCATTGCTCGATCTCGAAATTCCGAATAAACAAAACGGAATCGCCGTTGCCATTAACAATACCGTTGTTCCAAAAATCAAATGGAGCGAATTCCTCGTACAAGAAACTGACGAAATTTTAATTATTTCTGCTACACAAGGGGGATAGGTTTTTAAAATTCCAATTCAATCCCGAGGCTTCGGGACCAAATTCCAATGTCGTGTATATCAAAGACGCACTGCAGTGCGCCTCTACAATAACTCTTAACTTATAACTCTTAACTTCTTTCCTCATGACTAACGAAGAACAAATTTCCAGAACTCCTTTTCCAAATTCCAAAAAAGTATATGTAAATGGTGAAATTCATCCTATAAAAGTGGCGATGCGCGAAGTAATTTTAAGCGACACCAAACTTTCTAATGGGGGAATAGAGAAAAATCCGCCTGTAACAGTTTACGATACTTCTGGCGCTTATACAGATCCAAATATTGAAATCGACATTAGAAAAGGTTTGCCACGCTTACGTGAAAATTGGATACTTGAAAGAAATGATGTCGAAATCCTAAACGAAATTACTTCTAATTACGGGCAAAGCAGATTGAAAGACGAGAGTTTAAATCATCTTCGTTTTGAATATCTGCATCAGCCAAAACGAGCAAAAAAAGGTGCAAACGTGACGCAGTTATATTACGCCAAACAAGGTATTATTACTCCGGAAATGGAATATATTGCCATTCGGGAAAACCAACGCATCGAACTTTTAAACGAGCAAACTAAAGCCATGCGTTGCCAACACGACGGACATAGTTTTGGAGCCAATACACCAAAAAGTAAAATTACTCCAGAATTTGTTCGCAGCGAAGTGGCTTGCGGAAGAGCTATAATTCCAAATAATATCAATCATCCTGAAAGCGAACCCATGATTGTTGGCCGTAATTTTTTGGTGAAAATAAACGCTAATATAGGAAATAGTGCCGTGACTTCCAGCATTGAAGAAGAAGTAGAAAAAGCAGTTTGGGCTTGCCGTTGGGGCGCCGACACGATTATGGATCTATCAACAGGAAAAAACATTCATGAAACCAGAGAATGGATTATTCGTAATTCACCTGTGCCAATTGGTACAGTACCTATTTATCAGGCTTTGGAAAAAGTAAAAGGAATCGCCGAAGATTTAACCTGGGAAGTTTTTCGTGATACTTTAATCGAACAGGCAGAACAAGGTGTTTCGTATTTCACGATTCACGCCGGAGTTTTATTGCGCTACATCCATTTAACCGCAAATCGTGTTACGGGGATTGTTTCGCGCGGCGGATCAATCATGGCAAAGTGGTGTTTATTTCATCATAAAGAAAACTTTTTATACACCCATTTTGAAGAAATCTGCGAAATCATGAAACAGTATGATGTTGCTTTTTCTCTTGGAGACGGTTTACGTCCGGGTTCTATTGCCGATGCAAATGATGCTGCACAATTTGCCGAATTAGAAACATTGGGCGAACTGACAAAAATTGCATGGAAACATGATGTTCAGGTGTTTATTGAAGGCCCTGGTCACGTGCCAATGCACATGATCAAAGAAAATATGGACAAACAATTAGAACATTGCCATGAAGCTCCGTTTTATACTTTAGGCCCTTTAACAACCGATATTGCACCGGGTTATGATCATATTACTTCTGCAATTGGAGCAGCGATGATTGGCTGGTACGGCTGTGCCATGTTGTGTTATGTAACTCCAAAAGAACATCTTGGCTTGCCAAACAAAAAAGATGTGAAAGACGGCGTGATTACCTATAAAATTTCTGCTCATGCTGCAGATTTGGCAAAAGGACATCCGGGAGCGCAATATCGTGATAATGCTTTAAGCAAAGCCCGTTTCGAATTCCGTTGGGAAGATCAGTTTAATTTATCTCTTGATCCTGATACCGCAAGAGAATTTCATGATGAAACACTTCCTGCCGATGGTGCAAAAGTGGCTCATTTTTGTTCTATGTGCGGGCCAAAATTCTGCTCAATGAAAATATCTCAGGAAATTAGAGATGTGGCTGCCGCCGAAAAAGGAATGCAGGAAAAATCAGAAGAATTTATTGAGCAGGGGAAAGAGATTTATATTTAAGAGTATAGAAAATAGAAGAAAGAGAATAGAAGAAAGAGAATAGAAGAAAGAGAATAGACAAAAGAACAAAGAGGAAAGATATGATTGTGATAACAAATCCTGTTTTTGTTGAAGATGAAATTAAAACCATTCATACTTTATTTGAAGAAGGATTGTCTTTGCTTCATATTCGCAAACCTGATTTTTCTGAGATGGAAATGGCGCAGTTTATTCATCAGATAAAATTGGAATTCAGATCTAATTTGGTTTTGCACAATCATCATCAATTGGCAGAAGATTTTGGCATTAATCGTTTGCATTTTTCAGAAAGAAAAAGAAAACAAAACATTGATTTTTCTGCAAGGTTTCTAAAAGCTTGTCGGTATAACTCAACATCAACACATTCAATTGATGATTTTAATGAGCTTGATAATTTTGATTACGCTTTTTTAAGTCCTGTTTTTAAAAGTATTTCTAAAGAAAATTATTTTCCCGAAACAAACCTTTTTGAAGCTTTAAAATCAAGAACAAACATTCATACAAAAGTCATCGCTTTAGGCGGAATTGATTCGAAAAACATTCAAAAAACCCTTGAAAATGGTTTTGATGATGTGGCGCTTTTAGGAACTATCTGGAAAAATGAAAACCCGGTAAAACAATTTAAATTATGTCAGAAAATCGTCCAATCGCACTTTGTATAGCGGGTTTTGATCCTTCCGGAGGCGCAGGAGTTTTGGCAGATATCAAAACATTCGAACAGCATCAGGTAACCGGATTTGCCATTATAACGGCAAATACAATTCAAACTGAAAACGAGTTTTTTGATATTCAATGGATAAATGTGAGCTATGTGATTCGATCGATTGAAACCTTATTTGAAAGATATAAAATTGACGCGGTAAAAATTGGAATTATCCCGAATCTGCATTATTTAAACAGAATTCTTTGCACGATTAAATTGTTATCTCCGGCTACTAAAATTGTTTGGGATCCGGTTTTAAAATCGACTACAAAATTTGAGTTTATGAGTATTGAAAATCGGTTGGATTTAAATAAAATCTTGTCAAAAATTGATTTGATTACACCCAATTATAATGAAATCGAAATTTTATTTCCCGGTTTTATTCAGCATCAGCTTCGAATGCAGAACGAAATTTCAACGGCTGTTTTATTAAAAGGCGGACATAATCCTTCAGAGATCGGAACGGATCGTCTGTTTTTAAAAAATGAAATCATTGACTTATTGCCTTCAGAAAAAAAATGTTTTGAAAAACACGGTTCGGGCTGTGTTTTATCAGCTGCAATAGCCGCAAATCTTGCATTAAATCAAACTCCGGAAGAAGCTTGTAAAAATGCAAAAACTTACATAGAAAAATACCTGAGTTCAACATCAACTTTAATTGGATATCATTATGTACAATAAACTGCAATACATTTCACAAGGAAAAATGATCGAAGAACAATTGTATAATATTCATCAGGCCTTAGATGCCGGCTGCGATTGGATACAAATGCGTTTTAAAGACCAGACTGCCAAAGATACTTTTGCTTTAGCGGAAGCGGTAAAATTTTTATGCGAAGAATACCTCGCCAATTTTATTGTGAATGATAATCTTTATCTCGCCCAACAAATTGCTGCAGATGGCGTGCATTTGGGTTTAACCGATATGAATATTGCCGAAGCCAGAACTATTTTAGGAACCACAAAAATTATTGGAGGAACCGCAAACACTTTTGAAGACATTGAAAATCACGTTAAAAACGGTTGTGATTATATTGGTTTAGGTCCTTTTAGATTTACTCCAACCAAAGAAAAACTAAGTCCAATTTTAGGTTTATCAGGTTATTTTGAGATTCTTAAAAAACTCAAAAACGATAATATTGAGATTCCGGTGTATGCCATTGGCGGAATCACTTTACAAGATATTAGTCCATTAATGGAAAGCGGAATTCACGGAATTGCCGTTTCCGGAATGATCACAAAAAGTGATGAAAAGAAAAAATTGATTCAACAACTAAACGAAAAATTATATGCAAACGTCATTGTTTAACATTGGTGATAAAACATTCCAATCGCGTTTGTTTTTGGGAACAGGAAAATTTGGTTCGAATCAGGAAATGGAAGAAGCTATTTTAGCCTCTGAAAGTGAATTGGTAACTGTTGCCTTAAAACGCATTGATCTGGAAACGGAAACAGACGCGATTTTATCGCATTTAAAACATCCCAACATTAATTTATTACCCAATACTTCGGGCGCAAGAAATGCCAAAGAAGCTGTTTTTGCAGCTCAATTGGCTCGAGAAGCATTAGAAACAAATTGGGTAAAACTGGAAATTCATCCCGATCCCAAATATTTAATGCCCGATCCCATCGAGACATTAAAAGCAACGGAAGAATTGGCTAAACTCGGTTTTTTTGTTTTGCCTTATATACATGCCGATCCTGTTTTGTGCAAACATTTAGAAAATGCAGGAACAACGGCTGTAATGCCTTTAGGATCGCCAATTGGCAGTAATAAAGGTTTAAAAACCATTGATTTTCTGGAAATTATAATCGAACAAAGTAACGTTCCTGTAATTGTCGATGCCGGAATTGGTGCTCCATCTGATGCTGCAAAAGCAATGGAAATTGGTGCTGATGCTGTTTTAGTTAATACTGCAATTGCCGTCGCAGGAAATCCAAAATTAATGGCTGAGGCTTTTAAGGAAGCGGTTATTGCCGGTCGAAAGGCATTTGAAGCTAAAATTGCTAATCAACAAAATAATGCTGTTGCTTCTAGTCCTTTGACTTCTTTTTTATATGACTAGGTTTTTTAACCGCAAAGTTCGCAAGGTTTTTTCGCTAAGTTCGCAAAGCTTAGCGGACTTTTTAGTCAAACAAAAAAAGACACAACTTAGCGAGCTTCGCGTAATTCTTAGCGCTCTTTGCGGTAAAAAAATAAACTATGAAAACATTTAAATCGGTTTTTGAACAATATGATTGGGATTCCATCCAATCAAAAATATACAAAACAACTTCTCTAGACGTAGAACATTCTTTAGGAAAAACCAAAAGAAACTTAGATGACTTTTTGATTTTGATTTCTCCCGCCGCCCAAAATTATTTAGAGCAAATGGCTCAGGAATGCCATGAAATCACCAAAAAACGTTTCGGGAAAACCATTCAAATGTATGCGCCTTTATATCTAAGTAATGAATGCCAAAACATTTGTACGTATTGTGGTTTTAGTTTAGATAATAAAATCAAACGCAAAACACTTTCTGATGCTGAGATTAAAATAGAAGTTGAGGCCTTAAAAAATCTTGGTTTTGATCACGTTTTACTGGTTACAGGAGAAGCAAATTATAGTGTAAATATTAATTATTTTCTAAATGCTATTTCATTAATCCGGAAAGATTTCTCTATTATTTCTGTTGAAGTTCAGCCGCTTTCTACAGAAGAATACGAACTTTTACATCAAGCCGGAGTTTATTCGGTTTTGGTTTATCAGGAAACGTATCATCAGGAAGTTTACAAAAAATACCATACGAAAGGGAAGAAATCAAATTTTGATTTTCGTCTTGAAACTCCTGACCGAATTGGAACTGCAGGAATTCATAAAATTGGTTTGGGCGTTTTATTAGGTTTGGAAGATTGGCGAACCGATAGTTTTTTTAATGCTTTACATCTGGATTATCTTCAGAAGAAATACTGGCAAACTAAATATTCAGTTTCGTTTCCCAGATTGCGTCCTGCGGAAGGTATTATTGAACCCAATTTTATTATGGATGATAAAGATTTGACACAGCTTATTTGTGCTTATCGATTGTGGAATGAAGATTTGGAAATCTCAATTTCGACCCGTGAAAATGAAAAATTCCGAAACAATATTATTCCAATTGGTGTTACAAGTATGAGCGCAGGTTCTAAAACAAATCCGGGAGGCTATGTCGTTGATCCGCAATCTTTAGAACAGTTTGAAATCAGTGATGATCGTTCAGTTGAAGAAATCGCTAAAATAATAACTAATTCCGGCTACGAACCTGTTTGGAAAGACTGGGATAAAAGTTTTTGTTAAAAATTTCAATCTAAATAGTTATGGAGATAAATTCCAAATTACAACAATCTAAATCATTAATCTAAAATCCCCAAATGAGCATTATTCAAGATTTTTTACGCTACAACAGACAAACCATTCTTCCTGAAATTGGCGATGAAGGACAGGAAAAACTCAAAAAAGCAAGAGTTTTAGTAATTGGCACCGGAGGTTTGGGTTGTCCCATTTTACAATATATTGCTACTGCGGGAGTTGGTTTTATTGGAATAATGGATTTTGACATTATTGAAATTCACAATTTACACAGACAGATTTTATATACCGAAAATGAAATTGGACAGGAAAAATCTCTTGTTGCCAAAGAAGTTGTTTCAAAATTAAATCCGTTGATCGAAGTTGTAGCAATTCCGGAAAAATTGACTTCCGAAAATGCATCAAAAATAATTCAGCAATATGATGTTGTGGTCGATGGTTCTGATAATTTTGCGACGCGTTATTTGGTAAACGATACTTGTGTTCAATTTCAGAAACCTTTAGTCTATGGAAGCATTTTAAAGTTTGAAGGACAAATTGCGGTTTTTAATCATAACGGAAGTAAAAATTTACGCGATTTATTTCCTGAAATGCCAGATCCAAAGGATGTTCCAAACTGTAATTTGAATGGCGTTTTAGGAACTTTACCGGGAATTATCGGCACTATGATGGCGCACGAAACACTTAAATTAATTTTGGAATTACCTTCTTTAAAAAACGAATTAGTGCTTTTTAATACACTAAACTGGAGTTTTACAAAACTGAATTTTTAAAAAGAAATTTCATCTCCCACTTTAATCAATCCGCTATTTAAGCTCACAATATTGGTTCCGAAGAAAACTAAATTATCTTTTTTTCGATATTTGCTTAAGGTTTTTAAAGGTTCTTTTTTTACAATACCTTTTTGCGGATCATTATTGACCATAATACATCTTCCGCATGGTTTTATATTTTTAAACTGAACTTCTCCAATTTTAAAAGTATCAAAATCGTCTTCCTCGTGGGCGTTTTGGCTGCTTATCACAATATTGGGGCGAAATCTTAAAACAGTGATTTTATGTTCCAGTTTTTCATTCAAAAAATCAAGGCTTTCTGTTCCAACTAATAAATAAGGATATCCATCGGCAAGACTTACATTGAATGTTTCTTTGAGTGTTGAACTTTCATGTTTTCGATCTCCGCTTTTGATAATTTTAACCAACTTACATGGAAATCCTAAACGTTCACTAAACCAGTCCGAAGTCGCTTTATTTACTTCGACAACTTCACTTTTATCTTCCCAGACTTTTGAATCAATAGGCTGATCTATATATTCATTTACTGAAAATTCATGTTGATAATCTTCAAATTTAATAGTGATTTTTCCATCTGAAATTTGAGGATAAAACTGACTTAAAATTGGATATTCTCTTTGTGTTACATGCACATTTTCAGCATTGATCAACATCCATCTTCGGTCGTTTTCAAAACCCATTTCTTCGGCAAAAGCTTCCTGGCAGCTAATACCTGCAAGACTTTTTATCGGATAAATATAAATTTCTTTTACAATATGCACTGCACTCATTCTTTCTTGTTTTCTAAAATAAACATAAATTCTTCACGATCAATTTCGCGACAGCCTAAACTTTCTAAATGCGAATTATAAACCTGACAATCCAGGAGTTTATAATTTCTTTCTTTTAAATAATTGACCAAAGAGATAAAAGCTACTTTTGAAGCGTTTGATACTTTCGAAAACATACTTTCACCACAAAAAACATGACCTAAATCTATTCCGTACAAACCACCTACCAAAACCTCATCCTGCCAAACCTCAACAGATTTTGCAATTCCCTGAGCGTGTAATTTGCAATAAGCATCGATCATTTCGTTTGAAATCCAGGTTCCGTTTTGACCTTCGCGTTTGATATTCTGGCAATTCGAAATAACGTCTGCGAAATTTTGGTTGAAAGTTACTTTAAACTGCTTTCTATTCAAAACATTACGCATACTTTTTGACACAACCAATTCATCGGGAAACAAAACCATCCGGGGATCAGGCGACCACCACAAAATGGGTTCTCCTTCATTAAACCAAGGAAAAATACCGCTTTGGTAAGCCAATTTTAATCGCTCCGGATTTAAGTCACCACCAAAGGCCAGAATACCTTCTTCATCGGCTTCTGAAACTGGAGGGAAAAATAAATCTTCTAATACGTAATACATCTTTTAAATAAAATTCCAATTTTTTAAAACTTCAAATTCCAAATTATAGAAACCTTTGTCAAAGTTTAAAACTTTGACAAAGATCTACACGATACAAAAAATTCCAAACTCCAATTACAAGTAAATGTATTGGAATTTGGAATTTAAACTTTAAGATTAACCTTTTTTTAGAAAGGCAAATCGTCTGGTTCGTCTTCGTTTAAATTAGTAGCCGGAGCAAAAGCTTCTGCAGCAGGCATTGGTGGAGTTTGTGCAGCTCCTTCTGGTGCTACTCTTTCGATTCTCCAACCTTGAATACTATTGAAATATCTAGTCTCTCCTTGTGGATTAACCCATTCTCTTCCTCTTAAATTGATAGAAACTTTTACGGCCTCTCCTTGCTTATAGCTACTCAATAAATCGCATTTATCTTGTGTAAATTCGATTAAAATGTGTTGTGGATATTGCTCATCTGTTGTAACAACTAGTTCTCTTTTTTTGAATGAGGCACTAACTTGTTGCTCTGGGTTTACCACTTTTACTTTTCCTATAACTTCCATCTTCGTCTATATTAATTATTGTTTCTTTTCTTATTTTTTTGCTAAAAGTACTTTCCATGCTGATGTAACATCTTCTTTATCAAGGTATTTTTTAGCTTCCAGATGTATCTTTTCCTGATCGTCAGAGCTTAACACTCCTTTTACAGAAAAATTTTCTTTCACAAATATACTAACTTCTTCCGTTGTAGGCAAGGCTTCAATGTTACCTAATTTTCCTAAATCATTTCCATTAAATACGGAACTTTCTTTTATATAATTCGGAATAACGTCTACCCCAACTCCCAAAGTTGTAAGCGGTTTTTGTACTTCAAAAAGTCCCTGGTTAGATCTTGAATACCAATTATTTCCCAATCTTGAAACCAGGTCAATTTTATGCTGATCAATCGCTCCGTTTTCATCTAAAACCGATTCGTGAATGTGCATTTTTACCACTTCACAAAGCACTAAATTTCCTGCTCCTCCCTCAGTTCCTAACGGAATAATCTGCGTGACTTTGCACTCAAACTGCACCGGAGATTCTTTTACGCGATATGGTTTTACCAAATCTGACGGAATTTGCGTTAATCCGGCTTTTATAAATTCGTTTATACCTTCAGCATATTCTGTACTTGCTAATGACGTTTGCTGTACCATATCATAATTTACAACATTTATGACAACTTCGCGGGTTGCTTCGACATTAATTAAAGTATGTTTTACCGTATTGTCGCGAACACGTCTGGCAGGTGAAAAAACCAAAATTGGCGGATTGGCACTAAACACATTAAAGAAACTAAAAGGCGATAAATTTGGAATTCCCTTTTCGCTAATGGTACTGGCAAACGCAATGGGTCTGGGCCCAACGGCACTTTGCAAATAACCATGTAATTTTGCTGTTGTTATTTCTTTTGGATTAATGCTAATCATAATTTTTCTTTTAAACCAAAGCTCTTTTTGGTTACTGCAAAAGTATAGAAATGGTTTATGCCAAAGAAATAGTTTTGGCTTTAAAAACAAAAAAATCTTTAAACGTTTACAAAATATTAAATGTGTAAATTTCGTTATATTTATACCTCAAAAATTAATTTATGTCTTTTTCTGAAAGAAGAAATACAACGCGCTGGATTATCATTTTCATTTCATTCACAATCATTTCCCTGATTCTCTGGAATACTTATACCTTTTTCCAAATCTTCAAAAATGAGGAAAGAATCAAAATGAAACTTTTGGCGAATGCCCAAATTGCCCTTATTAATGCTGATGAAAATACTGATCTTGAACTTCCGCTTCAAATTTCGAGCAACAATACTTCGATTCCGGTTATATTAACAATGTACGACAAGATTTTGACCACACGAAATGTTCCGGAAGAAATATTAAGCGATGACAAAAAATCAATGCAGTTTTTAAGGAATCTGAAAAGTGAAAATGAACCTATTATATTTGAATATTCACCCGGAAAGTATCAAAAATTATATTACGGAAATTCGGCTTTACTAAACAAACTTAAATATTACCCGATTGCTTTATTATTGATTTTCTTTTTGTTTGGTGCTTTGATTTATAATTTTTACAAAAGCACTAAAATGGCGACCCAAAACAAACTTTGGGCAGGAATGGCAAAAGAAACCGCACATCAAATTGGTACGCCGTTGTCATCATTAATTGGCTGGGTAGAAATTTTAAAAACAGAAGAAATCGACCAATCGATAACTTTTGAAATTCAAAAAGACATCGAACGTTTGCAGACTATTACAGATCGTTTTTCAAAAATTGGTTCTGTTCCTGTTGTAGAAGTTCATGATATTGTTGAAGAGACTTTAAACTCCTACACCTATTTACAGTCCCGTTTTTCTAAACAAGTTGCCTTTTCATACCACGGGCCAAATGAACCGATATTTGTGCTAATAAACCCAACATTGCATAGCTGGACAATAGAAAATTTAGTAAAAAATGCCATCGACGCTATGAAAGGAAAGGGAACTTTAGACCTTCACATTGAGCAGGATGCGCATCATGTAAAAATACTCGTAAAAGATTCAGGAACCGGAATTCCGAAAAAGCAATTTAAAACCATATTTGAACCCGGATATACAACTAAAAAGCGTGGTTGGGGACTGGGTCTTTCTTTAACCAAAAGAATAGTTGTGGAATATCACGGCGGAAAAATAAAAGTCCTGCATTCTGAAATAGGAAAAGGAACAACATTTCAAATTCAGTTAAATAAAAAAGTGTAGCAAAATTACTTTACTACACTTTTAATTTTTTATCTGAGCGATTTTATCAGATCGAGCGATTTTTTTGTCAGGCTGAGCGGAGTCGAAGCCCCCTATTCTCAGTAAAATGTACTACAAATTCGCCTGAATACTTTTGGCCAAAGCCTCAAATTCTTCTTTCGAAAGAGTTACTTTATTATGAAAACGCATTTCATCCATTTCATTTAAAGGAATCAAATGTACGTGTGCGTGAGGAACTTCTAAACCAACAACTGCCATTCCTACTCTTTTGCAGGGAACCGCTTTTTCTAAAGCAATTGCAATTTTCTTAGAAAACCTCATTAACCCCAAATACAACTCATCTTCCATATCAAAAATCTTGTTGATTTCTTGTTTTGGAATACAAAGCGTGTGTCCTTTTGCATTTGGATTTACATCTAAAAATGCCAGATAATTTTCGTCTTCGGCAATTTTATAAGCTGGAATTTCTCCGTTTACTATTTTGGTAAATATTGACATTTTTTATTCGTTTATTTGGTTAATCGTTTAACCGATTTAACGATTAAACAGTTAAACTAAAATTTAGTCGCGGGTAATTTCTAATATTTCAAATTTCAACACTCCGTTTGGTACCGTAATTTCAGCTACTTCACCAACAGATTTTCCAAGCAAACCTTTTCCAATAGGAGATGTTACCGAAATTTTTCCGGTTTTCAAATCCGCTTCACTTTCAGCAACAAGTGTATATTTCATTTCCATTCCGTTGCTTTGGTTTTTAATTTTTACATTAGAAAGTACCAATGCTTTTGAAACGTCAAGTTGTGATTCGTCAATTAATCTTGCATTAGAATATACTTCTTCCAGCTTAGAAATTCTCATTTCTAACAAACCTTGTGCTTCTTTCGCGGCATCATATTCTGCATTTTCAGATAAATCACCTTTGTCTCTTGCCTCTGCTATATCTTGAGATGCCTTTGGACGCATTACACTTTTTAAGTGCTCCAACTCATCTTTTAATTTTTTTAATCCTTCTGCTGTATAATAAGATACTTTACTCATAACTTCGTCGTTTATATAAATACAAAAAATCCCATCGGGACGGGATTTTGTATTACAAATATACTATAATTTTTTATAGTACATAATTATATGTTAATCATATAGAATTCAAATCGAAATAATTTAATTTTGTTTCACTAATACTTTTTAAAATAATGAAAAAAATCTGGCTCTTTATCGTATTAACTTCTGTGTTGTTATCTTGTAGTGATAAGGAACGCAACAATAACAATCCTAATATACCTAATTATTCAGTTAATGCCTATCTAAATACAAGTTTACCAACATACAATGGCCTTCTATATCCTAGCAATCCTGTTTATGTTCCTAATTATGGTGCAAAAGGTATAATTGTTATGAAAACAGGCGAAGGAACTTACACCGCTTTTGACGCGGCTTGTCCTAATATGGCCTTGACATCCTGCACAGCAATGACAATTGATGGTATTTATGCGGTTTGTTCCTGCGATAAAACTTCTTACAATTTATTTACAGGACTTGGAGGTCAGGAATATCCAATGAAACAATATCGGGCTGAATTATCCGGAACATCTGTTCACGTTTATAACTAATAAAAAAAGCCTGAAAGTTTAAATTTTCAGGCTTTTTTGTTTCTATTCCTCTTTAGAATTTTAAAGTTAATCCGGCTAAGAAATTAATTCCTGCCTGAGGATAATAATACGGATAAACATCATACATATACCCGTTTGAAACATATTTTTTATCCAGAATATTATTGACCAAACCCGTAATCATAATCGATTTGAAAATTGAATTTGGTTTGATTTCAAATGACACATTCAAATCGTTTACAAAATAATCTGCCAGTTTGGCGTCTGGTAATTCTATATTATTCATGTATTGTTCGCCAACATATTTTTGCAATAACGAAAGATGCAAATTATCAATTGGGCTGTATACAATAATATTTCCTGCAATTACTTCCGGTGAATAAGCAATAGATGTTGTTCCGTAATTTTGTCCTTCAACATCCAGATCAACATTTTTATTACTGCTCAAAGTGAAGTTTGGACGCAGTATAAATTTTTCTGAAAGCTTAATTGTCGCATCAACTTCAAAACCTAAACGATAACTTTTTTCACTGTTCGAACGAATCGGAGAACCAACATCATCTAACGTTCCTGTCAGGATCAATTGATCTTTATATCCCATATAATAAAAGTTCGAATTCAGTTGAAATTTCTCTGAATTGAATCTCCAGCCTAATTCAAAATCATTTAACTTTTCCGGTTTTACATTTCCGCCTTCATAATCTGTTCTGTTTGGTTCACGATTGGCTCTGGCGTAAGAGAAATAAAGAGTGTTTTTTTGATTGATTTCGTAATTCAAACCTGCTTTTGGATTAAAGAAATTGAAGTTATCATCAACCAAACCTGTTTCATAACTATTTGCTTTATATGTTACATTTCGGTATTGCAAATCACCATAAAAACTCAACTTTTCAGTAAATTGATAATTAGCTTTCGCAAAAATATTTCCGTCTGTTTTTGTCGAAAAATCATCATAATAATGATCTCCCAATTCTGATTGAGACGCATATCTCGCCCAGATTACTTTTCCGTAATGATCGCCTTCATATTTATTCCAGCCTCCGCCAAGAATAACATCAAACTTTTCATCTTTGTATTTTACAGAAAAAGTTGTTCCGTAAAAATCATTATCCAACCATTTCTGACGTACTAAATCAGTTGAAGCTATTGCATCAACAGGCAATAAACCATACTCAACCATATCGGCATCTTCCTTATAATTTTCGTAGTAACCTTTTCCTTTGGTATAATGAAGCGCTAAATTACTGCTCCATTTATCAGACCATGATTCGCTCCAATGCAATTGATAATGATCTTGTTGATAATTGTCTGTTTCATTATCATAGAAACGAACATTTCCTGCGTCATCAGTATACATTCCGGCAGAGTTGAAAGTACGGTTTGTATTTAAAGTTTCAGCATCGATTCCGTTCCAGGATTGGTATGTTTTTTCAGTTCCGCCAAAAACCAAGGCTTTAATCAAAGTCGTTTTACCAACGTAACTTCCCTGCAAAAAATAAGATTTCAAATCAGAACTTGCGCGATCTATGTAACCATCAGACTTAAGCGTAGACAAACGTCCGGCCAATTCAAAATGATCGTTTAATAAACCGGTACTAAATTTTACAGTATTTTTATTTGAATTGAAACTTCCGTAAGAACTTGAAATTTCTCCGTTTGCTTTAGAGGCATAATTGTCTGTCAGCATGTTTAAACTCGCTCCAAAAGCAGAAGATCCGTTTGTTGAAGTACCAACACCGCGCTGCAATTGCAAACTTTCTACAGAAGAAGCAAAATCTGGCATGTTTACCCAAAATGTTCCCTGACTTTCGGCATCATTATACGGAATTCCGTTTATGGTCACATTTACTCTCGTCGCATCGCTTCCGCGGACTCTGATTCCGGTATATCCAAAACCATTTCCTGCATCAGAAGTTGTAACAACAGAAGGTAGATAATTCATCAAAATTGGAATATCCTGACCCAGATTTCGATATTTAATATCTTTTTTGTCCAGATTACTAAATGAAACCGGTGTTTTTGTAGTAACACGAACTGCAGAAACCAACACATTGTCAAGCTGATTAACCTGAGTTGAATCTTGTTCTTGTGAGAAAGAGAATAGAGAAGAGAATAAAGAGAATAGAGAAAATAAAATAGATTTAGTTCCGGCTGCATTATAAACCTTAGAAACTTTGTAACTTAGTACCTCAGTACCTTTAATAATAGTTTTCATCCGTAAAAAAATTACGAATAAAAGGGGGAATTATTCTTTTTGTTAAATTAATAAATGTGTTTCTTACGACAAAATATAGTGTGCACGCTAACAATTGTCGTTTTTTCCCTTAGCAACATTACTCGCTCAGGTTCTTTGGGTATGATCTCAGCTCGTTTTTTAGAGCACCCCTTTGAGACAGTGCAAATGTAATGTTAAAAATTCCAAAAATCAAATTCAAAATTCCAATTGAAAAACTTCTAATCTAAGTTGGGTTTTCTTCGAGATTGTTTTATTTCAGAAATATTCTTTTTGTCTTTGATTCTTTTTTTAATTACCGATTTTGGAATCTTAGTTGCTTTTCGAACTTTCGGAACAAATAAACCTTTTTTGATGATTTCCAGAAAACGTTTAATCACGATATCTTTATTCTTAAGCTGACTTCTGTCTTCATCACAATTTAAAATCAAGATGTTTTCTGTGGTTAATCGTGGCGCAATATTAGTAAGTAAAAGTGCTTTTTCTTCTTCAGATAAAGCTTGAGAAGCATTCAAATCAAAAGTCAGCACCACTTTTGAAGAAACTTTGTTTACGTTTTGTCCGCCTGCGCCACTGCTTCGAACGGCTTTAAAACTTAACTCTGATATTATTTGATCCGTATCCATTATTGTGGCTGATGTGCTGGTTTTAATAAATCATTTACTGTTTTTACCGGATTAAAAGTTATTAACGGAACTGCTACAAAAATAGTCAGCCAATTGGCCATTGCCCCATTCCATAAACCAGGCAATTCGTAACTTTTAACTGTTTTTCCTTCAACACTTTTTTCTACAATAAATCCTGTTTTATGATCTACAAATTTAGTCAGGTCAAACTTTTCGTTCTTATAATTTTTTATTCCGCAAACCAAATCAACCGGATTAAAATGAGTTGCTTCGGCTAAAATCTGAAGCTGTTTTTTATTGCTTAAATCTACCTGAGAAGTTTCTACAATCTGAAGGGAAGCTATTCCTTTTTCATTCATAACCCAAAAAGGTCCGCCTCCTGGTTCTCCTTCATTTCTAACCATTCCGCAAACACGTATTGGTCTGTCTAATAATTCCTTGATTTTAATGATTTTATTATCAAATGTAAATTTATTAAAATCATTCGTAAGTTCTATATTGAGGTTTTGTTTTAAAAAGTGAACAATTTCAGATAAATCATTTTCTGCTATTTCCTGTTTTTCGATAGCTTTTAAATACCTGAAAATTTTCTGCTGAATTTCAATTAAAATTCCTGCAAGAGATTTTTTGTATAAGGTAATCTGATCGATATGATTTTGAATTACATTGTCAATATTCTTTATAAAAATAATATCCGAATCAAGATCGTTGAGGTTTTCTATTAACGCACCGTGTCCGCCCGGTCTAAAAACCAATTCGCCATTTTTGTTGCGAACCATTTTATTATGAGCGTCAACAGTTATAGAATCGGTACTTTTATTTTGATAAGAATACCCGATATTAATTTTTGTTACAGATTCCTGTTCTATTTTATTTCGAACCAAATCAACCGCTTTTTCAAACTGAGACTGGTGAATTTCTGAAACTGTAAAATGCAGGTTTGAAATTTGATTTGCAGTTGCATAATGAACGCACTCATTCAAATGCTCTTCGATAGGGTTTGCAATGTGAGTTGGATATAAATGAAATGGCAAAACTGCTTTTGGCTTGTTTGCAAAATCAAAATATTCAGGCGATAATAATAGTTTTATAAAATAATAGTTTTTGTAATCTCTCTCTAAAGTTTCAAAATCTGGATAAATTTCTCTGAGTTTTTTATCTACTGCTTCAAAAAACGGAAACTTATTCATAGCCACAATAAAAATGGACAAATCAGTGTCTTTTTTTCTATTGATGTAAGCGTTTATGGTTTCTTTTTGAAAATTAAAATCATTCAAAAACGTACTCAAAAACTTAAACATACGGCTTGCTGCGCCAGAAGCTGGAACAAATTTCTTTAATTTAAGTTTTGTTTTTTGTTCGTCAAAAAATTTGGCTTTCGCTTGAAAATCTTCTTCTCTTAAACTTAAGATTCCGTTATTGATTGTTGCGGGACTTATTAAGTTACTTTTAGAAATTCCGTTTTTAAAAATTTCCAATTGATTTAAAACATTTTCAACAGAAATTCCGTGATTGTAAATCTCCACAAAATCTGAAGATGAAAAACCACATTCTTTGGCTATGACCAAATCATCAATAATGGAAGTCGCTTTTGCAAGGCGGCTTTCTTTATCTCCCGAAAGGGTTATAAATGGCTTTTTATGATCTATTAAAGTCTGTTTAAAGACCGAAAAAACGGTTTCTCTTCCTTCCGCTTTATCTCTTATATCGTCTTTCTCCCAAGGAACATCAATATCCGTCAGGAAAAATAAGTCGTATTCATGTTCCAGAGCAGCTTCGTTTAAAAGCGGATCACAAAAACCATAATACACTTCAGAGAAAACTTTAGTAACCATTAAATTGGTATCACAAAACAAGTATTTTTTAGCCGAAGAAAGTTTTTCATTTTCCAGTTCAACCTGTCCGTAAGCAATAGGAAGCATATCATCTGCAATGCAAATATGCTGGTTTTCTTCCCATTTTTTTTGCAGATAATCACGTGCAAACTCAGGTACCCATTCGGTTTCGTAATAGGAAGCAAGTTGTTTTGCCAAAGTTGTTTTTCCTGTACTTTCAGGACCAAACAAAGCAATTTTTATTATAGCTGTTTTTTGCTGTTTAAGATTTTTCTCCATTCTAAATAAGCTGAAATAGCTAAAATTGTAAAAATTAAATACTGAAGTGACAACATCCCTAAGCCGCGATAAGCATAAAGAGGCACTACAATAATATCACCAATAATCCAAAGAGTCCAGTTTTCGATTTTTTTTCTGGCCATGTACCACATTCCTGCAAAAAATATCCCAGACGAAATCATATCGACATAATTGTCCTTTTTAATTTCGTAATCGAAATATTTATAAATGCCGAAAACTACAAAAATGGTTACAAAAAACAATAGTATGCCAATTATTTTTTCATTAAGATTCGTTCGCGTAATGGACAAATTATCTTCTACGGTTCCGCCTTTTGCCCAAACATACCAGCCATAAATACTCATTACAGAGAAATAGCCGTTAATAATCATATCGCCAATATAACCTGCAACATATAAAAGATACACCGAAATTACCGTGGCAATTAATCCGGTTGGATATACCCAAATATTTTCTTTTTTTGCAAACCAAACGCTTAAAATTCCAAATACAAAAACCAAAAACTCTAAGGCAATATGCCATAAAGGAGCGTTTTTATAACTTTCCAGAAAAAAATCAATCATTTGGGGTTGTGGTTTTGGCTGTTTTTTTACTATTTAATGACTCAAAAAAATGACTGTTATTTTCAAAAGCCGTTCCTATTACTACTAAATCGGCACCGGCGTTGTAGGCTTTTTGAATTCCGTGCAAATCTACAATTCCTCCTCCAACAATTATAGGAATTTTAATATTTTGAGAAATTAACTCAATCATTTCCAGCGGAACCGGTTTTTTAGCACCACTACCCGCTTCAAGATAGATTAATTTGTTTCCCAGCATTTCTCCGGCTTGTGCGGTTGCTAAAACCAGATCGAGATTATCGCGATTTAACGGCTGTGTTTTACTCACTCTGGCAACTGCTGTTTCATTCCCACTTTCTATTAAAATATACCCTGTAGAAATTACTTCAAGATTCATTTTTTTAAGAATTGGTGCTGCCTGAACCTGATATTCTATCAAATAATCCGGATTTCTTCCTGATAATAAAGACAAAAACAAAATAGCATCTGCCTGAGGTGAAATTTGCGACGGATCTCCCGGAAATATAACAACGGGCAAATTTGTTTTTTGTTTTAACTGCGCAATTAGTTCTTCTAAAATTGTTGCTTTTACAATACTTCCTCCAACAAAAATATGTGTCGCCGGAGATTGATTTATCTTCAACAATAAGTTTTCTATATTTTCTAAAACAATCTTATCCGGATCTAAAAGAATGGCAAGTAACTTTTGCCCATTTTTTTTGGCCTCAATAATTTGCTGGTAAATGTTGGGTATTTTTCGTTGCATAATCGCCGTAAAAGTAAAAGTTTTTTAATGTAGAAGAACAATTTTGAATGAATTATATTTGCGTGAAGGCTTTCTCAATCAAAAAAGCAAAAGTATGATTGCAACTGAATTATTAGAAAAATACGGCGCGTTGAAGAAATCCTTTGACAAAACAGCTATTATTTTTGAAGAAGGAAATTTACCAGCGCATTACTATCAAATCGTTTCCGGAGAAGTAAAAATGAGCAATTATAACGATGACGGAAGAGAATTTATTCAGGGAATATTCTACAAAAGCCAGTCTTTTGGTGAACCGCCTTTATTTTTAAATCAAAATTATCCGGCAAATGCAATTGCTGTTGAAGATTCTGAAATTCTTCTTCTCTCAAAAAATAATTTTATGAAATTGCTGGAAGAAAACCCAACTGTCAGCATCAAAATAATCGAAAACTTAGCGCAGCGTTTGTATTATAAGTCGGTTATGGCGGCAGAAATGTCTACGCAGGAACCAGAGCATCGCGTTTTAAAATTGATGGATCACGGAATTGCTTATTTCAATTTTAAAAAAGACGAAAACGGCTACCTCATCAATTTTACCCGACAACAGATTGGAGACTTAACCGGTTTGCGCGTAGAAACTGTCATTAGAACCATTAAAGCACTGGAAAAGAAAGGTGTTTTGAAGATTATAAACAGAAAAGTATACAGATAAAAAAGTTCTCGTTATATGATTTTAATCATAAAACGGAGGCGTAAAGTGCATGTACCTTTGTTAATATAAAAACGAAATACCATGACACTTTATCAAACAACATTCGAAAATTTCAATAAAAATTATATTGGTTCTGCAACGATGGCTGTAATTGGCCAAAGCTGTTTAGGTGCGGCTGCAGCAATGTATATTCTATCACACGGAACATCAATTGTTCAAATGATGCAACTGGCCGTTATTGTTTTGGCTTGTATATTGGCAAATACTTCTATTTTAGCACAAATGAAACACAAAGTGGTTTTTAACTTCATTCTCGTAAGTGTTTTATTAAGTACTATATTCATAATCGTGAATAATTTTATACTATGAGAAAACAAATAGAAAACAGAGCTGATGTTGAATTTTTGGTACATCAGTTCTATGCTAAAATAAGAGCCGATGAAGAAATCGGCTTTTATTTTAATACGATGATAAAAGACTGGGAAAAACATCTGGAAAAGCTAACTGATTTTTGGGAAACCAATTTGTTTGCCGTTAAAAAATACAAAGGCAATCCGCATGCAGTTCACAATGAAGTTGATGCACGTTTTGACAGTAATATTACAGCAGACGTATTTGGAATATGGCTAAATCACTGGTTTCAAACAATCGATGAATATTTTGAAGGCGAAAACGCAGATACTCTTAAAAGACGCGCCAGAAAAATGAGCACTTTTTTGTATATGAGTATGTTTGAACATCGCAAAAAGATGAGCGAAGCTTAGTTTTTTTGTCATTTCGACCGAAGGGAGAAATCACACCCGTAACTTGACAAAGATTGAAAATTTCTTTGCGGAATTTCTTGTGTGATTTCTCCCTTCGGTCGAAATGACAAGGGTGTCGAATTTAAAATTTGAAATTTCCTTAAAACTTTACTTCTCAAAAGCATAAACCAAAGTAAATGTCCCTTCAAAATGATTAGATTTGATTTCTTCGTAATGCACATCAAAATCTTTTATTAAATCATCAAAATGAAGACTGGCATGAGTTTGTGGTTTATCTAAAGAAAAATCTCCCACTCTGATATGATCTTTAAAACTAATTCCTTTTTCATTTCTGATTTTAAAAATCGCTTCTTTAGCACCCCAGATAACAGTAAGTTTTTTAACGTATTCCTTTAAAACATTCGAATTTAAATATTCAAATTCCGTATCTACAAATTTATCGGCGATACGCAGGATTTTCTCACGTTGCAATTCCATGTCGATTCCCACGGTTTCGTGACTTATTATAATTGCTGCAAAATGATACGAATGTGTAATGGAAATATAATTATGACAATCAAAATACGGTTTTCCAAACTCGTCATAATGCAAATCGTGATCTGTAAAACCCATTTCCTGAATCAACATGCGAACACTCAAAAAAGCGCGTTGGTGCATTTGAGATTTCATCCCATTTAGTCTTTGCTGCGTTTTTTCTTTTAAAACAACTTTACTCATTAACTCTTCAAAAGATTCAGTGATTTCCCAAATTAAAAGTTTGGTCGTTTCGTTGCATTGTATGGTTTGAAATAAAGGCATTCTTTTTTAATTATGGATTATGGGTTTATTTTTTAACCATATAAAGTGATATAAGTAAATATAATATGGTCGTATTTAAAATTGGTATTATAAATTTAAGCAATTAAGTCTATCCAAATAAGTAATTTAAAATATTCAGAATCTTTTTTAAATGAACTTATATCACTTATATGGTTAAAAAGATTTCGCAAACTAAACTTCTAAAGATTAAGAAATTAAACATTTCACAAATCTTACAGAAAGTAGTCAAAATTAAAAAGCTATTCCGTAAATTTGCAAAAATTTTACAATATACAAATATACACTATAAATGAGTACTACAACTACGCCTTATGTGGCTTTCAAAGTAAAAGACATTTCTCTAGCGGCTTGGGGAAGAAAAGAAATTGAACTGGCTGAAGCTGAAATGCCAGGTTTAATGGCGCTTCGTGCTGAATATAAAGACGAACAACCGCTAAAAGGTGCTCGTATCGCTGGATGTTTGCACATGACGATTCAAACTGCTGTTTTAATCGAAACTTTAATTGCTCTTGGTGCTGAGGTTACCTGGTCTTCTTGTAACATTTTCTCTACTCAGGATCAGGCTGCTGCTGCTATTGCTGCTGCCGGAATTCAGGTTTATGCTTGGAAAGGTCTTGATGAGCAATCATTTGACTGGTGTATTGAGCAAACTTTATTCTTTGGTGAAGACAGAAAACCATTGAACATGATTCTTGATGATGGTGGAGATTTAACAAACATGGTTATTGACCGTTTCCCTGAATTGGTTCCTGGAATCAAAGGATTATCTGAAGAAACTACAACTGGTGTTCACAGACTTTACGAAAGAGTAAAAGCCGGAACTTTACCAATGCCTGCAATCAACATTAACGACTCTGTTACTAAGTCTAAATTTGATAACAAATACGGTTGTAAAGAATCTGCTGTAGATGCTGTACGTCGTGCAACTGACTTAATGTTAGCTGGAAAAAGAGTTATCGTTTGCGGATACGGTGATGTTGGAAAAGGAACTGCTGCTTCTTTCAGAGGTGCAGGATCTATTGTAACTGTTACTGAAATTGACCCAATTTGTGCTTTACAAGCTGCAATGGACGGTTATGAAGTTAAAAAATTAAACACTGTAATTGCTAATGCTGATATCATCATTACAACTACAGGAAATAAAGATATCGTTCTTGGAGAGCACTTCGAGCAAATGAAAGATAAAACTGTTGTTTGTAACATCGGACACTTTGATAACGAAATTGATATGGCTTGGTTAAACAAAAACCACGGTGCATCTAAAATCGAAATCAAACCTCAGGTTGACAAATATACAATCAACGGAAAAGATATCATCATTCTTGCTGAAGGTCGTTTAGTAAACCTTGGTTGCGCTACAGGTCACCCAAGTTTTGTAATGAGTAACTCATTTACAAACCAGACTTTGGCTCAAATCGAATTATGGAAAAACAGTGCTGCTTACAACAATGACGTTTACATGTTACCAAAACATTTAGATGAAAAAGTTGCTGCTTTGCACTTAGCTAAATTAGGAGTTGAATTGGAAACTTTACGTGACGATCAGGCTGCTTATATTGGTGTTCCGGTTGAAGGTCCATTCAAACCAGAATACTACAGATACTAGTAAATTTTAGATTTAAGATTGTAGATCTTAGATTTTCAAATCATATTTAAAACCCGAACGATTTAAACATCGTTCGGGTTTTGTTTTTTAATCTAAAATCTAAAATAATTAGGGCGTGCCACAATTTAAAAAAAGGCCTTAATCAACTTTGAGCGCATTGGCCTTTTCTTAAATTCTGTCGGGCTATCCGCGCTACTTCGGTAGCCTGCTCCTATCCCACACGCAACCGGTTATCAAGAATTTTAAAATTAACCGGAATACTAGACAATTTTAAAATATAAGTATACATTTGAATTCAATACCTAAATCCAAATCATGAAAACACGTTTTATTTTACTAATGTTATTAATGTTACCTATTCTTGGTTCCGCACAATTCAGTAATATGCAATCTCAAATGCAACAAGTAAGAGATATGAACAGACAAATGAATTCCCAAAATCAAAAATGGGCAAGTGAACGTGCAAGAGACACTCAACAATGGCAAATGAGAACCATGATGAGTCAATCTATGAACAAGATTGATACTGCACAAAAGAAATTAGAAAAAGAAGAAAAAAATAAAAAGAAATTCGAGGAAAAAACAGAAAAATTAAATGCTGATTTAAAAGCAAAACAAGACGAATTAGCTTCTCTTAAAAACAATTCTGAAAACGCAAATAATCCTGATATTCAAAAAGAGATCGAAAAATCTGAACATGAAGTAGCAAAGTCTGAAGAAAAACGAAATAGAGCCCAAAGTGAACTGGAAAAAAGTTCTAAAAAAGTAGAAGATTTAAAAAAATAAAAAGAAATTTCTTTAACAGAAAAAGCCGACCTTGAAAAAAAGGAAAAAGAAGAGAAAGAGAGAAAACAAAAACAAGATGCAATAAACAAGGCTCTTTTAAAAAATCAAAAATTGAAGTAACTTACATACAAATTTGACAATAATACATTACGTTGTAAGTTAATTGAAGTAACTTAATATTGTATTTTTAATTCAACTCAAAAAAATGATCGAGAAAATTACATGTGAAATCCACGGCTCAAAAGAAATGTCTTTTGCCTGTATTCATATTGCAATGTCAATAGATTCAAAAGAAAAAGTAGGTTTCTTTTATTCAGAAGCCGAAGAAAACCTTCCGCAAATTGCGTGGTGTGGAACTTGCGAACAATGGTTATTAGATAACGGCGAAGAATGGACCGACACTTTTGAAACCTTAGCCGATTTTAAAACATTATGTTCTGATTGTTTTGAAGAGGCAAAAAACAATGAATTAGAAATTCATATCCGATAAATAAATCTCATGAAAAAGATTATCATTCTTTCCATATTCCTTTGCTTCAATTTTACTTTATCAGCCCAAAATAAAGACACCTGGATTTCATTTTGGGATAAAGACACAACTCATCTCGGTTTTAAAGATAAAAATGGCAACATTAAAATAACTCCCAAATTTATGGGGCTTACTGCTGCCAATAAGTTTGATGATATCATTGCAGTTTCAGAAGAAGTAAATGAAACCTGGAAAAGCTATTATTTAACCAAAACCGGAAAAATAATAGGTCGCGACAGTTTATATATTTTTGACAATGGTGCCGATTGTGAAAATGAGGGTTTTATTCGTTTTAAGGATTACAAAACAGATAAAATGGGCGTATTTAATGGCGATGGAAAAATCGTAATTCCAGCAGAATACAGTGATTTAACAAGAGTTAGAAACGGAATGATTATAGTTTTAAAAGATGCTGCCAAACAACAAGATGGCGAACATTCTTTTTGGAGTGGAGGAAAAGAATTTTTAATAGATATTAACAACAGGATTCTAATAGAAAATTTCGGTTATAATGATGAACTGAATTTTTATTCTTTACAAAAATCAAAAGAAAAAAATCAAGATTCCATACGGGATAATTTTCTTGGTGTTGACGGTCAATATTACTCGTTCATCAATTATGATAAAGAGTTTAAGTTCTGGCTAAAAAACATTTTACTTACTGATTTATCAAAAGAAAATTTATTAAAACATTCTTACGATACAATTACGTATTGGAAAAAAAGAGACGATGACGGCTGGATTAGTAAACCTAACACCGAATTTATAAAACTGAATTACAAATTCATAAAAGCTAAATTATTAGAACTAAAACTACCTGATTGCAATTATGATATTGCCTCTGAAAGTTTAAATAAATTCATTTACGAAGCCAATGAATATGATCAATATTTTGACAATTGCCATCAACCAAAAGACTGGATTAGTCCCGTAAAAAACATCGTGATTTCTCCTAAAAACAAAACAGATGAAGGACAAGATCATTTTGAATTTCTAAGAACTCAAAATGGGTATAAGCTAATTAGTATTTCGTCAAGGAAAGAAGAATTAAAATAACATTCAAAATAGAAAAAAAAAATGGCAGCAGGCGGACCAGGTGATCATCCTTTAAAAGACATTCTTTATTTTGACATGAATGTTTACGATAATGAATGCGACAATATCATTAAAGAACTTTCTAAATATATTTCTGAAGATGAATTATATGAAAGTATCGATTGGTTTAGTACTTTTAGTATGAACAAATCTCAATTATTGGATTTTAAATTTATGCTTTCTGAAAAACTGATGGTTTTAAAAAATCAGTCTTCAAAATAAAGAAACTTCCGCAAGTTTCGGATTTTATACCCGCAAATCACGGTCGATATTTGCATTATAAAATTGAACGAAAATGAACACACAGGAAAACATCAATTATAATCGAATTGCAGATGCGATTGATTATATCAAAGTCAACTTTAAAGAACAACCCAACTTAGATGAGGTTGCCGAAAAAGTGCATTTAAGTCCGTTTCACTTTCAGCGCTTGTTTACCGAATGGGCAGGAACAAGTCCGAAGAAATTCTTGCAATATATCAGTGTCGAACACGCCAAAAAAATTCTCAAAGAAAATCATCACGCAACTTTGTTTGATGCTGCTTTTGATACCGGATTATCAGGAACCAGCCGTTTGCACGATTTGTTTGTAAATATCGAAGGAATGACGCCTGCCGAATATAAAAACGGAGGCAAAAATTTAGAAATTAATTTCAGTTTTGCCGAAAGTCCGTTTGGGAATATTATCGTTGCTTCGACCCAAAAAGGAGTTTGTTTTATGGCTTTCGCCGAATATGAAGAAACCGGATTTCAGGATTTGAAAAACAAATTCCCAAATGCAGCATTTTCCAGAAAACTAGATCTGGCGCAGCAAAATGCCTTGTTTATTTTCCAGAATGACTGGAGTAAATTATCTGAAATCAAACTGCATTTAAAAGGAACTGATTTTCAATTGAAAGTCTGGGAAACGCTGCTCAAAATTCCAATGGGACAATTGTCTACTTATGGTTCTATTGCACAAAAAATCGACAAACCAAATGCTTCAAGAGCTGTTGGAACTGCAATTGGAAGCAATCCTGTAGCGTTTTTAATTCCATGTCATCGCGTTATTCAATCATCAGGAACATTTGGTGGTTATATGTGGGGAAATACGAGAAAAACAGCCATTATTGGTTGGGAAGGCGCGCAGGTAAATCCAGCAATTTAAAAATTCACAACGTATATCCGTAGAGACGCAATTCATTGCGTCTAAACATTCCGTATTTCCAAAGAGAATTCGTTAAGATGTTAAAAATCGTTGTCGACAATCTTTGCGGAGACGCGCTGCAGCGGCGTCTCTACATTAATTACCTCTAAAAATTATCTATGCAAAACATACAATCAAAAATTGCTTCTCAAAACTGGGAAAGCATCACCGAATCTATGCACGAAAATGGTTTCGTTATTATTCCAAACATTCTCACTAACGAACAATGCGAGGATTTAAAATTCGATTATGACAATCCAAATTTGTACAGAAAAACAGTCGTAATGGAACGTTACCGTTTTGGTTTAGGCGAATACAAGTATTTCAATTATCCTTTGCCTGATTTGATTCAAACAATCCGAAATTCTATTTATCCTAAGTTGGCGCCCATTGCAAATGCCTGGATGAAAGCCTTAAACATTAATACGGTTTTTCCTGAAACACATGAAAAACTAATTGAGCAATGTCATGCCAATAATCAATTCAAAGCAACAGTTCTAATTTTAAAATATGGCAAAAGCGGTTTTAATACTTTGCATCAGGATTTATACGGAGATGTTTATTTTCCTATTCAAATAGTGCTTTTTCTGAATGAACCTGATGAAGATTTTACCGGCGGCGAATTTGTATTAACACAACAAACGTCAAGAGCACAATCGAAAGCGATTGTTCTGAAACCTAAAAAAGGAGATGTTTTGGTTTTTACGACCAATTTCAGACCTGTAAAAGGAACCAAAGGATATTATCGTGTGAATATGAAACACGGCGTGAGCGAAATTCATTCTGGTGAAAGACATACGTTGGGAATTATTTTTCATGATGCATTATCGTGAAAATTTTTTTTCGCCACGAATTCACGAATTATTTTTAAAATCTATGCGAATAGAATTAGTTTAATTCGTGAATTCGTGGCGAAAAATCGCAAAACGTAGACCACTGTGCGCTTCTACGATAGAAATACGGAAAAAACATAACTTAATATGATTCAACACAATAAAATTTCAGATTCAGATCTAAGAATTAAAATTAAAAATGCGGAAATTTGCTTTGGTGGAAACCGAAAACTAAAAATCTACGGCACGTTGAAATGTTCGTCGGGAAAAAGAATGAAAAGAGAAAATCGCGTTTTCTTTTTATCTGAAAATGAAGCGAAACAAAACGATTTCAGGCCTTGTGGACATTGTATGAAAACCGAATATCAAAACTGGAAAAATGGACTTATTTAATCCCGAAACAGACGAAACAACAAACTTACTTCCAAAAGACGGAACCGTAAATTATTATGGTAAACTATTTTCCAGAGAAGAATCTAATCGTTATCTGAAGGTACTTTTGGATACCATTGAATGGAAAAATGATGAAGCCATTATATTTGGAAAATTAATTCTTACCAAACGAAAAGTAGCGTGGTACGGCGATCAGGAATTTGAATATACATATTCGAATACTACAAAAAAAGCCCTTCCGTGGACGAAAGAATTACTGGAATTAAAAACTGTTATTGAACAGGAAACAGGAGAAACATTCAATTCTTGTTTGCTTAATTTATATCATTCCGGCGATGAAGGAATGGCGTGGCACAGCGATGCCGAAAAGGATTTAAAAAAGAATGGCGCTATTGGTTCGGTGAGTTTTGGCGCAGAACGTAAGTTTGCTTTCAAACATAAAGAGACGAAGGAAACTGTTTCTTTAATTTTAGAACATGGCAGTTTATTGGTTATGAAAGATACTACACAAACCCATTGGTTACATCGTTTACCGCCAACAAAAACAACTTCAAAACCCCGCGTAAATTTGACTTTTAGAACAATAGTTCCACAATAAAAGAAGTTAACGATTAAAAACTGGTTATTTATTATTGTCTTACCAGCCTTGATTTAAACCGTTTTTAAGGACTTCTTCGTATTTATCTTTATCAAAAGTATATAAGTTTGGTGCTTTATGAGCGACGTTGCTTTTCTTTTCGTCGAGTTTTTTAAGAATTCCAATATTGGTTATTTTTCGTAGAAAGTTTCTTCTGTCGAGTTGTTTGTCCAAAATAGTTTCATACAACTTTTGAAGTTCCGGAATGGTAAATTTCTCGGGCAATAAATTATATCCTATTGGCATCAGATTTAATTCTGTTCTCAATGTATCTAATGCCTTATTGAGAATTTCTTCGTGATCTAAAATAAGTTCCGGAACTTCTTTATGATCAATCCATTCTATTTTTTCCTGACTATTATCTTTCTGTGGAATAGCTTTTAAAAAATCAACCAAGGCATAATATCCTATTGTCACAAAACGCTGCCTGAACCATTTTCCTTCTTCTTTGGGAATTTTATAATATTCTAAAACCGCATTATCAAAATGTTTGTCATTGCGTTTTACTTTTCCAAATGTGGCAAATTGTCTTAAAAAAATACCTTCGATTCCCGTACGTCCGTTTAAAACTGTAATCGCCGCAGTATCAATATCCTGAGCAATAGGAACAAATCCGCCGGGCAAAGACCATTTCTCTTCATAAGGCGTTTTTATAAGTAAAACTTTAAGCTGATTGTCATGAAATCCGAAAATAACACAATCAATCGAAAGTCCGGGCTGATAATTTTCGTTGTTTTCCAGAATCCCTTTAGACATGGTTTTTATTAAGATTTAGTTTGCAATACACTTGCAATTTAAGTGATTTTTATAAATTGAATCGTATTTTTTTAATGAACTATAATTTCGCATCAAAACAGAAAGTGTGTAAGTCACAATTTTTACTTAAAATCAAAAAACGAATTAAAAAAATAAGTACATTGCGTCATAATAACACATTATGAAATTGATTTGTTATTTTTTCAAAAAAAAGTGATTCAAAACGGATAATCTATTCATTTACAGGTTTTAATATCGCTCTTTTTTGTAACAAAAATTAAAAAAGAAAGTCTACTTAAGTATAGAAAAATAGTAATGATTTAAATATGAGCATTCCAAATCTAACAAAACTGAATCAGAAGCTTATTAGAAAAATATATTCTTCTTTTGGAGTAGTTTCAAAAAACGATCTTCTCGAAGCTTCTATAAAATATAGTGAAGAGCAGGAAAGAATTTTCAATCAAATGATGGTTGAAACGGAAGCGAAGAATAAAAAAGCAAAACGCGAAGCTTTTGATAAAGCGTTATATGCATCTTACAAAGGAATTGGCGCTATGGATTTTATAAATACTGTCTTGAAATAATTCAAAAGTTATTATAAAATCCATAACGCCAATCTTAATTGACTTCTATTTATTGTACTAATTCAAAGTCAGATCTTAATTTAATATCTGCAGACGAAGCTCCAATCATGACTTCGAAATCTCCCGGTTCTGCATTCCATTCTAATTTATCATTATAAAAAGAAAGTTTTTCTTTATCAATTGTAAATTCAATTGTTTTAGATTCTCCTGCATTCAATTTTACTTTTTGGAAATCTTTCAGTTCTAAAACCGGTCTTACAACAGATCCAAATTTATCTTTCAAATACAATTGTACGACTTCTTCTCCTGCAACTTTTCCAACATTTGATAATTGAAAAGAAACTTTAATGGTTTCGGTGCTTTTTATTTTAGTCGAAGATAATTTCAAACCTGAATAATCAAATTTTGTATAACTCAAACCGTATCCAAAAGGAAATTTAGGAGAATTTTTTAAATCGATATAAGCCGAAACATAATTGTTTTCCGTTTCATTTTTTGCCGGTCTTCCGGTACTAAAATGATTGTAGTAAATTGGCACTTGCCCTACTTCTCTCGGAAAAGTCATTGGCAATTTTCCTGACGGATTATAATCTCCAAATAATACATTTGCAATCGCATTTCCTGCTTCTGTACCTAACCACCACGTGTACACAATTGCCGGCACATTATCTGCAGTCCAATTAAAAACCAAAGGACGTCCTGCATTTATTAAAACCACAACCGGTTTTCCAGTCGCCTGAATTGCTTTTACTAAATCTTCCTGAACGCCCGGCAAACCAAGATTGCTCCGGCTTTTTGCTTCACCGCTCATGTCGCGTCTTTCGCCAATACTCAAAATAACAACATCTGCTTGTTTGGCTGTTGCAACGGCTTCTGCAAATCCGTCTTTATTATCACCGTCTACTTCACAGCCTTTTGCATAAAGCAATTTGGTGTTTTTGCCCACTTTATTTTGTAAACCATCCCATTGCGAAACTACCCATTTATCATAATTAACATCCGGCAATTCTACAGACCAAAATCCCATATTGGCTTTGTATTCTTTTACCATTGGCCCGATAAATGCAATTGTTTTTGTGCTTTTAGAAATTGGTAAAGTCTGATTTTCATTTTTTAATAAAACAATACTTTTTTCGGCAACTTCAAGAGCCGCTTTTCTGTTTTCAGGATTACTCAAGGCTTTTTCAGCTCTTTTTTCATCTGAATATCGGTACGGATCATCAAATAATCCTAATTCATATTTTTTACGAAGAATACGTTTTACGGCATCGTCAATTAAATCAACAGAAACTTTTCCTTCTTTAACCAATTCGGCTAAATTATATCGGTACGCATTACTTTCCATATCCATATCACTTCCAGCTGTAATGGCAGAGAGTGCCGCAGCTTTTAGATCTTTAGAATAACCGTGCGCTACCATTTCGCCGATAGAACCCCAATCTGAAACTACAAATCCCTGAAAGTTCCATTTTCCTTTTAGGATATCTCTTTGTAAATGTGCATTTCCCGTTGCCGGAATTCCGTTTATGTCATTGAATGAATTCATAAAAGTGGCTGCTCCTGCATCAAGAGCTGCTTTAAATGGAGGCAAATATGTTTCCCACAACATTCTTTCGCTCATATCAACCGAGTTATAATCTCGTCCGCCAACTCCGGCGCCATAAGCTGCAAAGTGTTTTACGCAAGCCATAACGGAGTTTAAATCGCCCAGTTTATTTCCCTGAAATCCTTTTACTCTGGCATACGCAATCTTAGAGCCCAAATAAGTATCTTCTCCGGCTCCTTCCATTACTCGTCCCCAACGCGGATCACGGCTAATGTCAACCATGGGTGCAAATGTCCAGTGAATTCCGCTTGCTGCAGCTTCTGTTGCCGCAACTCTGGCTGCTAATTCAATTGCTTGTAAATCCCAGCTCGCTGCCTCTGCCAACGGAAGGGGAAATGTTGTTTTGTATCCATGTATAACATCCTGACCAAATAACAATGGGATTTTTAAACGGGATTGCATCGCTAATTCCTGATATTGTCTGGTATATTTTGTTCCGATGATATTTAACATCGAACCTACTAAACCTGCTTTTATCTCCGCCTGTTTGTTTGGATTTATGGTTATCGGACCTGTTGCAGAATTATCGCCCGTATATTGATTGAGCTGACCAATTTTTTCTTCAATGGTCATTTTTTTCAATAACGCATTTACTTTTTGATCAATTGTTTCTTGTTGTGCGGCCGCAAAAAACGACACCATCAACAAGGCAAATGTGGTTAATTTTTTCATTTTAATTTAATTAATTTCGATATAAACCGGAAGGTGATCTGACGGATATTTTAAATCTTTCGAATCACTTAAAACGGCATGTTTTTGAACTTTTAATCCACTATTTTTAGAGATAAAAACATAATCTAAAAGCAATTTCACAGGCTCATTATGTTTAAAATTATTAAAAGTTCCTGATGGGCCGAAAGGTTTTTCAAAAGAAACATCTTTTGTATCGTTCATTACTTTTTTTATCTCTTCAATTTGAGGCGTATCTGGCTCTGAATTAAAATCTCCCATCAGGAAAACCGGATAATTCTTAGTATTAAATTCTTTTATTTTAGAAAGAATTAATTGTACTCCTTTTATTCTTGCTTCGTTTCCAACATGGTCGAGATGCACGTTAAAAACCCAAAACAACCTTTTTGTTTTTACATCTTTAAAAAGAGCCGACGTACAGACTCTGTTACAAGCAGCATCCCAACCCCTGGAAACTACATTTGGGTTTTCCGACAACCAAAATGTATTTATCTTATCTACCTGAAAACGATCTTTTTTATAATAAATCGTACAAGCTTCGCCTTCCCCTTTTTCTTCTCGCCCAATTCCAAATCTGTTATACTTAGGCAAAGCCGAAGCTAAATCTGTAACCTGATTTGGTGTTGCTTCCTGAACGCCCAAAATATCAGGGCTGTAAAATTGTATTTGTGACGCAAAATAATCCTTTCGATTTGGCCACGCATTTTCTCCGTCAGAAGCAACATCTAAACGAATATTGTAGGTCATCATTTTTAAATTCTGACCGTAAAATGAAACACTAACGAAAAACAGTATTACAACTAAAAAAAATCTATTCATCTTTCTCATCTTAAAAAAATTAATTCTGTAAAGCTAGCATTCCGCCAGCCTCAATGAAAAAAACTCACTTTAAAACAATGTTAATTATGAACTCCGCCATAATCAATATTATGTATATCATAAATAATTATTTTAAGATTTTTCCTTCAAAATTAATACTTTAATTAGAAAGATAAAACTTGTTTTCTATTTTTTTGTGTTTGCTTTTTTACTTTCTGTAAATTCGAAATAATTCAAATTAAAACCTCCTTTTTCAAAAACCACTTTAATTTTATTCGTTCCTTTTTTCAATTCAATTCCGGATAAAACAACTGTTTCCCATTTATCATTTCCTCCGGTGGGCGGAAGCGATATTGTTTTTGAATTTTTACCATTTTCAATTTCTAAATGAAGTTTTCCTTCTAAATTTTCACTTGAATAACGAATTGCTGCTTTATAGTTCTTTTGTTTTGAAACTTCAACCGTGTATTGAAGCCATTCTCCATCTTCAATAAAAGAAACCTGATAACCGTTTGAACCGGAATCTTTACAAGGAAGAATATCAACACCGTCATTTCGCATCGAATTTCCTTTGTTCCATTCCTCAAAATTTCCGGTTTCGACTCTGTAATTTATAAAGTCTTTATCAGAATATGCTTTTTCATTTGTTCCTAAATCATATTGCGTTGCAGCAATCTTACCCGGAATGATATGCTTTTTATACGGTTTTGTATCGTTTGTCTGAACTTGTCTGAACATGGCATCAATTACATCCGGTTTTACGGTTACGTTTTCCATTTTGTAATTATCGGCCATTTTTAGCAATGCTTTTTTTGCAAAATCGGCACTTGGTTTTTCTCCGCCGTCTTTCCAGTATTTTAGCAAAACATCATATTGCGGTATTTTGGTTACCGAAGTTACGCCTGCAATATTTTCGATTTTTTTCATTGGCCAGAAAGCCCATCCAATATTATTCGTTTCTACCAATGTCAAGGCATCTTTAAACCAAACATTTGAGTTTTCTCCGCTTTCGCCAAGCCAAATCGGAACGTTGTATTGTTTTCTGTAATCCAGCATTTTTTGGATAGAAGCCGTTGTGTTATAATTCCAATATTTATGAAAACTCAACGCCATATTTTCATCCCATAAAGGAAAAATGCCGTTGTAATTATTTCCCCAGCAATTTCCTTCTATAAAAATTAAATGGTTGGTATCGACTTCTCGAATGGCTTTTGTTACCTGAACCATTAAATCTCTCAGAGGGCCGTTGGAGTTCTCGTCGCAGCCATTTTTATTACTTCCCGTAAAATTCCAGTTGGGTTCATTGATAATGTCATAAGCGCCAATCCACGGATTATCTCTGTAACGTGAAGCCAGTTTTTTCCATAAAGCAATCATTTTTTTCTGATTGGCTTCGCTTTGCCATAAGGATGGTTTTGTAGTATCGTAATCTGAAATGGCGGCATCATTTCCTTGTCCGCCCGGCGCAGCGTGCAAGTCCAGAATCAAATACATTTTGTTCTCGGCACACCATTTTACCAAATTATCTGTCATGGTAAAACCTTCTTCAATCCAGGTTATTTCGCCATTTTTTTCCTGTTCAATCGGCGGTGTATATAAGTTATAATGCATGGGCAAACGAATGGAGTTGAATCCCCATTTTGCCAGCGAATCAACATCTCTTCTGGTGATTCCGTTTGCTTTGTAGGCTGCGTAAAATTCCTTCGTTCCTTCTTCACCAATTACATCCTGAATTTTTTGCTTAATCATATATTGCGGACTTGCAAATGGCTGTGTCTGCAACATATAACCTTCCTGAACCATCCAGCCCCCAACACCCAATCCTCTTAACAGTACATTTTTTCCGTTGCCGTCAACAATATTCTGTCCGTCTCTGTGCAAAAATCCTTGTGCAGAAACGGCAATTGAAAACAGTAATTGAAATGTTATCAGTGTTTTTTTCATTTTATATTTACAAAATATATTGAAATTTAATACCTACAAGGTTTTGTAAACCTTGCAGGAATGTATTAGACTAATTTATTTTAATAGAAAATCCTTCTTTTGATTGGCAATCTGAATGGTGAATGTTCCTTTTTCAGAAATCCATTTTAGATCTTCATTTACAAATTGTAAATCTTTTTGGTTTAAAGTGAATTTTACTGTTTTGGTTTCATTTGGTTCTAAACTGATTTTTTCGAATCTTTTCAGGGATTTGAATTCAGGTGTAATCGAAGCGAAATTGTCTGACAAATACAATAAAACAGCTTCTTTTCCAGCTCTTTTTCCAGAATTGGTAACATCAACAGAAACATTGATTTCATCTGTATTGCTGATTTCACTTTTGTCAATTTTTAGATTTGAATACGAAAAAGTAGTATACGACAATCCAGTTCCGAATTCGAATTGAGGCAAATAACTTTTCTCATAAGTTGCATCATTATTTTGTTCTCCTTCAGAAATACTTTCAGTGTATTTTCTATTGTATTTTTCTAATGAATTTGGATATCTTGGATAATTATAAGGTAATCTTCCGCTTGGGTTTATGTCTCCGTAAAGAATATCTACTAATGCTCTTCCGCCCTCATTTCCGGGTAAATAACATTGAACAACGGCGCTCATTTTATCTTCAAAATCACTAATTAATCTTGGTCTTCCTTCGTTTAAAACTAAAATAATCGGTTTATTTAATTTTGATAAAGCAAGTGCTAATTTTGCTTGTGAAGGACTTATGTACAAATTACTAATATCGCCCGGCGTTTCTGTATAATTTTTTTCTCCTAAACACAAAACAATTTTAGTGGCTGTTTTTGCTAAATCAACTGCTTTTTGAATTTCGGCATCATCTTCTTTTTCAAGATCAGCGCCTGCAGTATACAATACATTTTCTTTGCCTAATTTATTTTGAAAAGCTTCCAGAATTGTTGATTTATCAGCGGCATACGTATCTGAATTTTCACCTTGCCAATTGTATGACCAGCCACCGTTTAGGTATTTCATGCTGTTGGCCGTTGCGCCTGTTACCAGAATTTTTTCGCTTTTGTTTAGTGGTAAAACCGAAGCATTATTTTTCAATAAAGTAATCGATTCTGCAGCAGTATTATACGCTTCCTGAATATGTTCTGCTGAACCAAATTTTGGGTAATCTTTTAAATCAGCAACTGTATTTTGAAATAAATTCAGTTCAAATTTCATTCTTAAAATTCGGGTAACCGCATCGTCAATTCTTGACATTGGCACTTCTCCTTTTTTTACCAAATCAACTAAATCGGTATAAAAAGAAAATTCTTCGGGAACCATACTCATATCTATTCCGGCCATAACCGCAATACGCACGGCATCTCTTTTCGTTTCGGCAACTTTATGTCTGGTATTTAGGTAGATAATATCTTTCCAGTCGGTAACAACAACACCTTGAAAACCTAATTCATTTTTAAGAATATCCGTGATTAAGTGTTTACTGGAGTGAACCGGAGTTCCGTTGATTTCTCCTGAACTTACCATTACACTTTTTGCTCCGGCCTTAATTGCAGCCTGATAAATCGTTAAATCATATTGTCTTAAAATACGTTCCGGAATAATACTTGGCGTTCTGTCTTTTCCGGTTGTTGTGCTTCCGTAACCAATGTAATGTTTCATGCACGAAGCCACATTGTATTTTGAACCTACATTGTTGTTTCCTTCAAAACCATCGACTAAAGCAACGGCCATTTTTGAAGATAAATAGGCATCTTCTCCAAAAGATTCCCACATTCTTGACCAGGCAGGATTTCTTGGAAAATCTAAATCCGGCGAAAAAACCCAGGGAATTGAGGATGCTCTGGTTTCGTAAGCTGAAATTTCGGCACCGCGTTTTACTAAAGCAGTATTAAAAGTCGCCGCCAAACCTATTTGCTGTGGAAATAATGTCGCACCGGCCGTATAACTGGCACCGTGAATCGCGTCAATTCCGTATAAAACAGGAATTTTCAATCTTGTTTTATTGGCTTCATTTGTAATCGCCGTTAAAGTTTCCTGCCATCTTTTTAAAGTTGGCGCACCCGGATTTGGAACATTTAAAATAGATCCAATATGATAATCCTGAATGCCTTGTTTTAATTTTGCAGCATCAAAATAACCTGGCTTTTTAGTGTCTTCAAAAATGGTAACGGTGATTTGAGTCATTTGTCCCACTTTTTCTTCCAGTGTCATTTTTGATAATAACTCTGAGACTTTAGCGTCAATATCACTTTTTTTATTTTGACTCCATGCTGCTCCACAAATCAGGAAAGCCAGCATTAGCAATTTGGTCTTTTTCATTTTTAATTTAAAATTTAAAATTTCATAATTCAAACTCTAGTATTGCAGAGTCTGCATGGCGTGTGCCGGTATTTTTATGGTTGTTTTTTGGCTATTATTTGTGATGCTGTAAATCACTTCTTTATCAGATGAATTCATGATAATGGTTGCAATTTTTCCATCAGTATTTTTAAATGAAGTACTAAGCAATGTTTTATCGCTTACGGTTTCGTTTATTCTTTTTGCATCAGGACGAATAAATTTTGAAAAATGTCCGATATAATAATACATCGGCGTATAGATTAATTGTCCGGTATTTGTGTCGGCATGGATTGGTGCAAAACAAAAATTACCCACATGGTTTGGGCCTCCGTTTTGGTCTAAGAGAATATTCCAGTCTGTCCAGCCAACGGTTCCGTTATTAAAATCGTTGATCATGTTAAGCCCGTAACGTTCTGCATTTCCCCAAAACTGATATTTATTGGCGTCGAATTTTTCGATACAACCTTCTGTAAATAATAAGTTTTTATTTGGAAAAGCTTTGTGAACATTCCCTACAGATTCGAATTTTGGTGTTCCACCATTCCAGGTTTCGTACCAGTGAAATCCAATTCCCCAGGCATATTTTGAAACTTCAGGATCTGAAAAAACAAGCTGTGCTCTTTTCTCTAACATGTCTCCGCGGTTGTGATCCCAGATAATTATTTTTTTATCTCCCAAACCGTCTTTTTCTAAAGTTGGTCCAAGGAAATTTTTAAGAAAATCTCTTTCTGCTTCGGGAGTATAAATACAAGATTCCCAACGCTGACTTGCCATTGGTTCATTCTGAATGGTTAATCCCCAAATTGGAATTCCTTCTTTTTGATATTCTTTTATAAATCTGGCATAATAATTTGCCCATGATTGTGCAAACTCAGGCAATAAAACGCCGCCGTGCAAAATATCATTATTGTCTTTCATGAAAGCTGGGGGACTCCATGGACTAACAAATAAAGTTAATTTCCCGCCGGCAGTTTCAATTGCTTTTTTGAGTAATGGTATTCTAAATTTTCGATCGTGGTCGATGTTGAAGGTTTTCAAATCCTTGTCGCCTTCTTTAATATAAGTGTAACTTTCGCTGCTAAAATCACAGCTGTGAATGTTTGTTCTGGCTAATGAATAACCAATTCCTTTGTTTTTATCATAATAAGCTGTTAGAAATTCCTGTTGTTTTGATGGAGATAATTTGGCAAAAACTTCTGCACTTGCATCTGTAATGGCACCTCCAATTCCCAGGAAAGTCTGAAATGTTTTAGCTGCATCAACTTCAATAAAAACGGTTGCTTTTTCTTTCGAAATAAAATTATTTGACAACGACAGCTTTAAATCTGAATTTTCGGCTGTTGTGTATATCTGGATTTTTTTATTTTTAGAAGAAGAAACTTTAGCAGATCCTGCATTTTGTGATGAAGAATAATTGGCCTGCAGAATTAGTATTGATGTGATTAATATGCTGCTTATTGATTTCATGTGTTCTCTAAAACTTATTACTGGATTATATTTCTTACTACTATCAAAAATTAATATACCAGAGTTTGTATAGCGTGCGCTGGAATTTTAACTATTGATTTTTCATTTGCAATAATAAAATTGTACGTAATTTCATTATCCGTATGGTTCATTACAATGGTTGCCATTTTTCCATCAGTATTCAAAAATGAAGTGCTTAACAAATAACTTCTGCTTACTGAAGTAGCGACACGTTGTGCATTTGGACGAATGAATTTTGAAAAATGTCCGATGTAATAATAAGAAGGCGTGTAAATTAACTGACCTGTGTTTGTGTCCGCATGAATAGGCGCAAAACAAAAATTGCCCACGTGATTTGGTCCGCCGCGTTCGTCCAGAAGAATATTCCAGTCTGTCCAGGCAACGGTTCCATTATTAAAATCATTAATCATCGAGGTTCCGTATCTTTCGGCATTTGGCCAAAATTGATATTTTGTGTCATCAAATCTTTCTACGCAGCCTTCGGTAAACATTAATTTTTTATCCGGATAGGCTTCGTTTACTCTTGCTACGTTTTCAAACATTGGCTGAGCTCCTGTCCAGGTTTCATACCAGTGAAAACCCATTCCCCAAACATATTTTGAAGCTTCTGGATCTGAGTAGATCACGTTAGCTCTTTGTACCATTAAATCACGATTGTGATCCCAGGCAATGATTTTTACATCTCCTAAACCTTCTTTTTTTAGTGTTGGTCCAAGATAATTTTTAAGAAAATCTCTTTCTTCATCTGCCGTATACAAACAAGATTCCCAGGTTTGAGTGGCCATTGGTTCATTTTGTACCGATGTTCCCCAAATTGGAATTCCTTCTTTATTATACGCTTTAATGAATTTGGCATAAAAATTTGCCCAAGGCTGAAAATATTCAGGTAATAATTTCCCGCCTTTTAGCACGTCTTTATTACTTTTCATAAAAGCATTTGGCGACCATGGCGTTGCATAAGTAACTAATTTTCCACCTGCTGTTTTGATCGCATCTTTTATTAACGGAATGCGGTATTTTCGGTCATGATCTATCGAAAAAGTCTTTAAATCTTTGTCGCCCTCTTCGATGTAAGAATAACTTCCACTGCTAAAATCAGAACTTTGAATTGTTGTTCTCAGCAATGAATATCCAATTCCTTTTTGAGCATCGTAATAGGCATTTAAGAATTCTGTTTGTTTTTCTTTAGATAATTTACCAAAGATTTCGGCACTTGCATCTGTAATAGCACCGCCAATTCCCATAAAAGTCTGAAACTTTTTTGATGGCTCAACAAAAACAGATATTTCTGTTTCAATTGGCTGTTTTGATGGTGTAAAACTTAAATTATCTGTTGCAGTTAATTTTAATTTTGTGTTTTCAGCTGTTGTATAAACTGTGATTTTTTTGTTGGTTGTTGTAAATTTCTGTACCGGTTTTTGGCTTTTTTGAGAAAAAACAGATAAAGAAAAACATAAACAAGTAGTAATAATGAATGTAATTTTTTTCATTGTATATGTTTTAAGTAGTAAGACTTTTGTACAAACCTCTTTTTGAACTTAGTCAACTTGATTTAAAAAATAGCCCATAATCAATGAAGAATATGGGCTATTCTGACAACCAAACTTAAACTTAACTCAAACTAACATCATATGTAGTCATTAACTCTTTATGAATGTTATTTATATTTTAAAATGATTTTTAGTAAAGATCGTTTTGAACCATTTTAGTGTTGTTGAATTCACTGTAAGGAATTGGGAAAGCTTCATTTTTTCCAGCTGTAAATCCTTTGAAAGCCAATTTAGAAGCAGCCTGACCTGTTCTAACTAAATCAAACCAACGGTGTCCTTCTCCGGCAAGTTCTAATCTTCTTTCTGCATAAATAGCATCTAAAGAAACTGGTACCGGCGTTACTCCTGCTCTTAATCTAACTGCATCTAAAAGTGCCTGAGCTCTTGCTCCTGTTCCTCCTAAAGCTTCGGCTTCTAATAAATAAGTATCAGCTAAACGAATGATATAAGTATTGATACCAAAATTCAAGAATGGATTAGAAGATTTAATATCAGCATTAACGGCTGCATATTTAATAAAATGGTATCCTGTTTCATTATAACTGTCTGTGTAAGTTATAAGTCCATTAGGATCTGTATTTCCTGTACCTCTCGCAGTACCTGCTTCAAAAATAGTAGAAGCATAACGCGGATCTCCAAGTAAAGCATTTCTTAAATCATTAGTTACTACCATGAAACCCCATCCGTTAATATAATCCGGTAAAAGTGCGGCAATACCTGCTGTTTTTCTAGTGTAATCTCTAATACCCATTAACTGAGCAGCAACGTTTCCTTCATCATCACCTCTTTCAAAATTACCCCAGTCAGCATTTGATTTATCTGTATAGGCAATTTCAAAAATAGATTCTGTATTAAATTTATTTGCATGATTCCATAAATCCGAAAATTTAGGCATCAGGTTATAACCATAACTGCTAGGCTGACCCGGAGTAGCTCCGTTTACTTTTGCTAATTCAACAGCAGCTTCTGCTTTTTTATTGTCGTATAAATATACTTTTCCTAAAAGTGCAGTTGCGGCTCCTTTGCTAAATCTTCCTAATTCATTAGTTAGTAATGTCATTGGCAAGTCAGGAATAGCTTCGTTTAAATCTTTTTCGATTTGAGCATAAACTTCTTGTGGTTTAGCCTGCACAACTAATGGAATTTCTTCCTTAAGAACGATAGGAGTTAAGATTAAAGGAATATTTTTAAACATTCTCACAAGATCAAAATAGTAATAAGCACGTAATGCTTTTACTTCAGCAGTAAATCTTGTTTTCTTACCAGCATCCATAGGAATAGCAGGAAGTTTTGCTAACATGATATTACATCTTGCAACACCTTTATAGTAATCTGCCCAAATATTTGGCGGAATATTCCCCGGACTTACACTGTAGTTTGATGCAACCTGAAGTCCTGGCTGGTCATCCGGACCACCACCTCCTGCATAAAAATCATCTGATGCAGAGTTTAAGAATAATAATGGTGCATTTTCCATTGCTCCTGCAAACTTTCCTAATTTATCGTAAGCGGCAACCAGACCTGAATAAGCTTCTGTTTCGTTTCTATAAAAATTCTCTTCATATACTACTCCATCACCTTTCACTTCTAATTTTTCATCGGTATCGCACGAGCCAAGTGTAAGCAACACTCCAAAAGCGATAAATGACTGTTTAAAACTTATAAGTTTCATAATATTTTATTTTTTTAATTAAAATTGCAAATTAACTCCTAACATGTACGATTTTGCCTGAGGATAGTAACCTCTGTCAACACCTTGTACGTTGTTCATCCCTGCTGTAGTAGGGCCTCCAATTTCAGGATCATAACCAGTATACTTGGTTATTGTCCATAAATTTTCTCCTGTTACATACAATCTTACTTTTTGCAATGAAATGCTTTCTATCCATTCTTTTGGAAATGAATAACCAAGTTGTATTGTTTTAAATCTAAAGAAATCTCCTTTTTCTAAATTAAAATCAGATGGATTTGTAAAGTTTTTATTTGTATCATTTGTTGTAACTCTAGGATAACTGTTTGTTGATCCTGGTCCTGTCCAACGGCCTAAAACTTCTGTTTGATAGTTTGCGTTTGTAATATCAAGTCTTCTTAAACCTTGATAAATCATGTTTCCGCCAGCACCCTGACCAAATACTAACATGTCAAATCCTTTGTAATCTAAGTTTAAAGTAAACCCGTAAGTAAATTTAGGTAATGAAGTTCCTAAGAAAGTTCTGTCATTAGATCCAATTGAACCATCTCCATCCAAATCCTGCCAACGGAAATCTCCCGGTTTAGCATTTGGCTGAATCACTTTTCCTGCAGCATTTTTATAATTATCAACATCTGCCTGAGTCTGGAAAATACCGTTTGTTTTAAATCCGTAGAATGAATTGTAAGCTTGTCCTACCTGTGTTCTGTTGATTTCGTAAGCACTAGACTGAACTGTTTCATCACCAGCTATAAAGTTAGTTCCTTTATCAAGGTAAGTGATTTCATTTTTGATGTATGAGAAGTTTCCATTAACAGAAAGATTTAATGCTCCAATTTTTTTACGGTATCCTAATTCAATATCGATACCTTTATTTTCCATATCTGCTAAGTTAGCATATGTTTTTCCTGTTGCTCCAACATATCCCGGAACAGGAACTGGCATTAAGATACCTTCTGTTTTTTTGTTGAAAAAGTCTACACTTAAATTAAAATCATGGAATAACATCGTTTCAAAACCAATATTAGCTTGTTTTGTTTCTTCCCATTTCAAATCAGGGTTTGCAATTGCATTTGTACTTTGTCCGTTAGCAATGTTTCCTCCAATAGTGTAATTTCTTTGAATTCCAACTGTTGAAATATATAAGAAATCCGGAGAAGAGTCATTACCAGTTACACCGTAACCTCCTCTAATTTTTAAATTGTTTACAACATCATTTTCTTTCCAGAAACCTTCTTTAGACGGTACCCATCCTAAAGATACAGAAGGGAAAGTTCCGTATTTATGATTTGGTCCAAAACGTGTAGAACCGTCACGACGAATAATACCTGTAAAAATATATTTCTCTTTATAATCGTAGTTTAATCTTCCAAATAAAGACTCTACTCTGTGCTCTAAAGCTTGTGCGTTATAAGCATTTGCTATTTTATCAGCAATTGGAATATCAACATTGAATGATGCATCAGCATGAGTTGTTGCAGGAACACCTCTGTAAGTGATATCGTTACCAGATGTAATATTATCTACATAAGTTCCTTTACCAATTAAGACACCTAAGTTATGATCACCGAATTTTTTAGTATAATTCAAAGTATTCTCCCAGTTCCAGCTATACGATTTTTTGTAAGATCTAAACAATTCGTTTACATCTTTTTTCGTAGCTCCGTTTAAGTAGTACACCGGAGTAAAATTATCTGAACCGTAGTAAGCTAATTTTGCACCTGCAGTAGATCTGAATTTTAATCCAGGTAAAAGTTCAGCTTCGATAAAAATATTTCCAACAAAATTTTCAGAGAAATCATTGTTCCCTAATCTTGTTTGCGTATACGCTAAGGGGTTTGAAGTTTCCTGAGTTACGTTAGTAGAAATTCCGTAATAATTTCCATTTGCATCTCTAAGTGCATTTGCATTTACGTATGGGCTACCAGCAACTGCAGCTTCAGGTCCTACCAATACCGGAGTTAAAGGATCTAAGTTGATTGCAGATGATAATGGACCACCAAACTCATCATTTGTATTACCAATACCAATTGTTTTTTCATTAGAGTATCCTAAAGTCTGACCAATTTTAATATACTTACCAAGTTTATGATTCGAGTTTAAACGGATATTTTTTCTGTTGTAATTAGAAATATCAGTTGTAATAATACCTTCCTGATCTGTTAAACCAAACGACATGTAAAAAGTTGAAGTGTCATTACCACCACTAAAGCTTAATTCGTGAGAATAACGCTGTGCATGATCATTAAAAATTACATCTTGCCAGTTCGTTCCTTTCGATGTTGTTGCTGCGAAAGGTGCCGGTTTTCCTCCATTAACATATGCTTCATTTAAAATAGTTACATATTGAGAAGCATCTAATAAATCGATTTTTTTAGCAGCCTGAGATGTTCCTGCATAACCTGTATAACTTACAGAAATTTTACCGGCTTTTCCTTTTTTAGTAGTTACCAAGATAACCCCGGCAGCCGCTCGAGAACCGTAGATTGCACCAGAAGCACCATCTTTAAGTACCTCGATAGATTCAATATCAGATTGATTAAGGTAACCTATTCCTCCATTATCTACAATTACACCATCCACTACCCATAATGGATCGTTATTGTTTAAAGTAGTAAAACCACGGATACGTATTGTAGACGCTGATCCTGGCTGACCTGCATTTGCAGCAATAGAAACTCCCGAAACTCTACCTTGTAAAGCTTGCTCCACTCTTGTAATTGGTAAACTTTCTAAGTCTTTTGCTTTAACACTGGAAATTGATCCTGTAACTACACTTTTCTTTTGTGTACCGTATCCTACAACTACAACTTCATTTAAATTTTGAGATTCCGGTCTTAATTTAATATCAAGCTTAGTTCTCCCGTTTACTGCCTCCTGTACAGTAACATATCCAACAAAAGTAACTGTTAAAGTTCCATTAGAAGGAACGCTAATTTGAAATTTCCCATCAAAGTCAGAAGCCGTAGCCTTGTTTGTTCCTTTAACTGAGATAGTTGCCCCTGGGACGGGTAATCCACTTTCATCATTAATAGTTCCATTTACCGTAACATCCTGTGCCATTGCGATAACTGAAAACAATAGAGATGAAATACAAAACATAAGTAATTTTGTTAATTTCATTTTTCTAAAAATTTTGGTTAATTAATTAGTAATTTGATGCAATAATAAAGTTAAATTTTTACTATTTACAATTAAAATTCATTACAAAAACACATCAAACTAAAAAATAATACATTACAAAAACACATCATTTTTTTTATAAAATATTGATTTACTTTGTTTTAAGTATAAATTATTAGATGTTATTAAAATGTTAATTATAAAAATAAACACTACATTTATGAAAAAACAATTATTTTCGCTTTTATTGAAAATAATGAAGTAAAATCGCAGAATCATAACTGCGATATTCGATTTTAAATCAAAATATAAAACATTACTCATAAAAATAGATATTAAAAATTATGAAATTCATAAAATCAGTTTTAACATTATTTGTAATTTTTATCTTACCATTTTCGGTTTTTGGACAAGTAAAAAACATCGGTTTACCACAAGTTAAGAACTATAAAAGGACAGAATATAAAGGAGGAACACAAAACTGGAACATTGATCAGGATAAAAACGGAAATATCTACTTTGCAAACAATAGTGGCTTAATTCAGTTTGACGGATCAACCTGGCATAAATATTCCCTACCTAACGGAACAGCAATAAGAAGTTTAAAAATTGACGCCGCCGGAAGAATATTTGTGGGAGGAAATGATGAGTTTGGCTATTTTAAAAATGACGATAAAGGAAAACTAAAATATTTTTCTCTCTCTAAACTTATAGACAAAAAAGCCAACAAAAACATTAATCTCATCTGGAGGATACATATATATAAAGGAGAAATTATCTTTCAGTCTTTTACAAAAGTTTTTTTCTACAAAAACGGGAAATTACGATTCATTGATGCTCCAAATAAATTTCAATTTTCATTTTTGGTCAATAAAAAGCTTTATTTTCAAGACAAGGTTCTGGGAATTCTGGAATATAAAAATGAAAAATTAGTTCCTTTAAAAGGCTCCACTTTTTTCAATGATAAAGAAATCTGGTCTGTATTTCCGCTCCCAGACAACAAACTTCTTTTAGCAACATTGGAAAAAGGGCTATTTGTGAGCGATGGAAATTCAGTAAAACCCTGGGAAACGGAAGCCAATGAATTCATCAAAAAGAATACATCTTTAGGCGGATCTATTATCAAAAATAAATTCATAGTGCTTAATTCTGTATTAAATGGAGTTATTATTTGTGATTTAAACGGTAAAATAATCCAACATCTTAATCGTCAAAAAGGGCTTCAGAACAATACTATTTTAACGTCATTTGTAGACAATAAAAACAATCTCTGGTTAGGATTAGATAACGGAATTACCTTCATAAACGAAAATTCACCTTTTACCTTTTTCGACTATAGCTATAACATTGGAACTGTTTATTCTTCTGTTGTTTTTAATGGAAACTTATATGTGGCAACAAATCAGGGGTTATTTTACCATCCCTGGAATAAACCTTTTAAAGATGAACCTTTTAGCAGGGTTGAAGGTACAATTGCACAGGCATGGAACGTGCAGGTCATCAACAATACCTTATTATGCGCCAGCAATAGCGGTGCATTGGTAATTGACAAAAACAGGGTTTCGAAGGTTTTAGATACTAAAGGCTACTTTGGATTTAAAGCAATACCGAAACATGAAAACTATATAATTGGCGAAAGCTATAATGGCTTTTCGATTTTTAAAAAAGGCACAAACGGAATAGAATATGTGAATCAGGTAGAAGGATTTGATGAAACAACCAATACGTTTGAAATTGCCCTTGATGAAAATTATTTATGGCTAAAGAAAGATCCCTATTTATATCAAATGGTACTTTCTGATGATTTAAAAAGATTTGACTATATAAAAAAACACACGCAGCTTTCATCAGAATATAAAGGAATTGGAAGTATGCAGCTTGTGAATAAGAAAATCTATTTTCAGATAAAAAATCATTTTTACAGATTTTCAAAAGAACAGGAATCCTTTTTTGAGGATAAAAAAATTAGCTCGCTGTTTCAGGATATACCACCTATAAATACTTTAATCGAAGATTTTTATGGTAATCTTTGGTATTCATACAATGAATCGTTAGGCGTTTTAACAAAAAATAAAAACGGTACTTTTACAAAAAAACAAGCTCCGTTTTCGAACCTGACAGGAAACCTGGTAAACAATTATATCTCTGTTAATATGATTGATCCAACTAATGTATTTATTGGTTTAACTGATGGACTTACCCATTATGATTCTAAAATTTCCAATACTTTTATAACAAAGCCAAAAGTTTTTATCGAAAGTTTTTCATTTCCGGAAGACACAATCCTCATTGGAAATCTGAATACTGGAAACCGGGAATTTGATTTACCTTATAGTTCAAATCACGTTAAATTCACCTTTTCTTCCCCTACTTATGAAAATCAGGAAAATGTAATGTATTCTTATAAGTTAGAGCCTTTTGATGATAACTGGCGAAATTGGTCTACGGTTTCCATAAAAGAATACACGAATTTGCGCGAAGGCAATTATACAATGAAAATCAGAGCCAGAAACAGTTATGGTGTAATGTCTGAAATCAGCGAAGTAAATTTTAAAATTTCGCCGCCATGGTATCGACATTTTCTGGCTTATCTTTTTTACTTTGTTTTGGTTTTGGCGGGGATTTATATTATTTCAAATAGAATTCAGTCAAAAATCAGAAAAAATAAATATTATGAAACTATAGAACAACGAAGACTTTATCTTGAAAAAGAATCCCGAATAAGACATGAACAGCATGAACTTGAAAAAGAAATTGAGAAACTTAAAAGCGATAAACTTCAAATTAAGATTCTAGCCAAAGACAAAGAACTCGTTAATAATTCTCTACAGGTCGTAAAGAAAAACAAAATCCTGAACGGAATAATTCATAAACTAAAAGATATTGACACCAATATCTTAGACGATTCTACAAAATTTGAATTCAATAAATTACACAAAAGTATCGTCAAAGAAGTTAACACGGATAAAAGCTGGAAAGACTTAGAAAAGCACATTAAAAACGTTCATTTTGAATTTTTGAAGCGATTAAAAGAAAAGTACCCGACTATTTCTCCACGTGAACTCGATTTATCAACTTATTTATTGATGAATATGTCTACGAAGGAAATAGCAGAAATTATGAATATCTCAAGTGGCGGCGTTGAACTTGCCCGATATCGACTACGAAAAAAATTAGGCCTGAACAAAAAAGAAAATCTAATTGGTTTTTTAATGAGTATTTAATCCAAACAAAAATGCCATTCGTTGTCGCGAATGGCATTTTACTTATATGTTTTTAAGCAATTAAATATATTCTAAAGTTCGCTCTAAAGCCATTCCTCTTGAACCTTTGATTAAAATCGTATTTTCATTAAAAACTGCCGTTTTAAGATATTCTGCAAAGGCATTAAAAGTTTCAAAAAAGTAAATATGTTCTTTTGAAATTTTATGCTCATAAAATTCTTTTCCTATCAAATAACAAACAGACTGATTTTGACTTGCAACAGAATCCACAATTATCTTATGTTCTTGCGAACTTTCATTGCCTAATTCAAACATATCGCCCAGGATCATTATTTTATTCGGATTGTCTAATTGTATAAAATTTGCAATCGCCACAGCCATACTACTCGGATTTGCATTGTAAGCATCCAGAATAATTTGATTTGTTCCTTTTTTAAGCAATTGAGATCTGTTATTGTCAGGAACATAACTTTCAATTGCTGCTTTTATATCCTTTTCATCAACTTTAAAATAAGTTCCAATAGCAGTAGCCGCATTTATATTATTAGCGTTGTAAAGTCCAATTAAATTAGATTTAACATCAAAGCTGTTATAATTAATACAAACAAAAGGATTTGCTTCTATACTATTTATTCTTAAATCAGCCTGATCTTTTTGAATTCCAAATGTAAAAGACTGAATTGATTTTGATTTTTCAATCTGAATTGGATCTTCAAGATTTACAAATGCTGTTTTATTATTTTTAGCAAGATATTGATACATCTCGCTTTTTCCTTCAATTACACCTTCAACTCCGCCAAAACCTTCTAGATGTGCTTTACCAAAATTGGTTATATAGCCATAATCAGGTTGTGCAATTTCACATAAAAATTCAATTTCTTTTTTATGATTTGCCCCCATTTCTACAATACCTATCTCAGTCTCTTTCGTAAAAGACAATAAGGTTAACGGAACACCAATATGATTATTTAAATTTCCAATAGTAGCTTTGGTTTTGAATTTTTTAGCCAAAACAACATTAATTAATTCTTTAGTAGTTGTTTTACCATTACTTCCCGTTAAAGCGATAATAGGCAATTTTAAATAAGTCCTATGGAACTTTGCCAACTCCTGCAACGTCTCTAAACTGTTTTGAACCAAAATAGTTCTATCGTCTATTAAATAGGATTCATTGTCAATAATAACATACAAAGCACCTAAATCAAGTGCTTGCTGAGCAAAAGTATTGGCGTCAAAATTTTCTCCTTTAATAGCAAAAAACATGGAACCTTTTTCAATTTTTCGTGTATCAATTGAAAGAGATTTACATTGTAAAAACAAATTATGAATTTCCTGAATATTCATTTATAAAGCATTTTTTATGAATTGTAAAAATAGAAAAAGTTCTAAAAAAAAATTCCAAATTCCAAACTGAATATTCAGCAATTGGAATTTGGAATTTTATATTAGAATTTCTAAAACTTAGTTTCTAGGCGATTTTCTTCTTTCCGCTTTTGAACCTACTCTAGACATTGCACATCTGAATCCAATGTAATCAGTTGCCATATCCTGAGGGAAATATCTTCTTTGAGCCGGATCTAACCAGTAAGCTCTGTCTCTCCATGATCCTCCTTTGTAAACTCTAACTTTATCATCGATTAAAGTAGTACGTTTACTAGAATTATCATATTTTCTCATCATTTTTCCTAAACTATCTGTTGTGATATTGTGTTTAGGAGAATTGTACATATTCTGATCTGCTTTTGTTCCAGATTCTGAATCTCCAAAGTCAAAATATTTAGATGATTGTTTATCACCATCTCTATAGTTGATATTGTCGCTTGTACTGAAATTTGTTCTCAAATAAGTTTCGTTTTCGTCAACTGGTACCTGAGCAATTTCTCCCGGAAGGTTTCTTGCCACAACTTTACCGTTACTTAAAGTATCATATTTGATGTTATCTTTAGTGATGATTTCAAGTTTACCGTCTTTACCAATTTTGTTTTTAGCATATTGATTTCCTCTATAGTAGTTAAAATCATTTGCTTCATTGTCAATAATAGGTCTGTAAACGTCAGCAACCCATTCTGCAACGTTACCTGCCATATCGTATAATCCGAAATCATTTGGTGCGTAGCTTTTTACAGAGTTTGTAATATCTGCTCCGTCATCTGACCAACCTGCAATTCCACCGTAATCACCGTTTCCTTGTTTAAAGTTAGCCAATTGATCTCCTTTATTTTTACGTTTTGCTGAACGTGTATAATCTCCGGACCAAGGATATTTCTTTTGTCCTTTGTATATATTATATTCTCTTTGTCCAACATCAGCTGCAGCAGCATATTCCCACTCTGCCTCTGTAGGAAGTCTGTATTCTGGTAAGATAACTCCTGAAGAACGTTGTGCGTACACATTTTTTTCTTCAACTACACCATCTTTATTTGCTTTTGGTCTTCTTCCGTTTGGATTTTTCTTTAATACAAGTTCTTCATTACCACCATAAGTAGTAGATGGAGATGCTAAGTAAGCTTCTGTATTAAATAAACTTTCAGCACTAACGTCTGTAGTTTTAGCACCTTTTTTAAGATATCCGTCTTTTTCTAAAACAGCTTCGTTTACACGGTCTGTTCTCCATTTACTAAATTCAACAGCTTGAATCCAGTTAACACCAACTACAGGGTAATTAGCATAAGAAGGGTGTCTTAAATAATTATTAGTCATCGTTTCGTTATATCCTAAACGATTTCTCCATACCAAAGTATCAGGAGATGCTCCTTCATAAATATTTTTGTAATTTTCTTCTGTTGGAGGGAAAACTTTTTTAAGCCATTCCAGGTATTCTAAGTACATACCATTCGTAACTTCAGTTTCATCCATGTAGAATGATTGAACGTGTTGCTGAGTTGGTGTGTTATTCCAATCGTGCATAACATCATCCTGTACTTTACCCATAGTAAATGTACCTCCTTCAACAAAAACTAAACCAGGACCAGCCTGTTGTTTTTTCCCTGCATTTCTAGCAGCAGTTCCATTCTGACTATCTACATCCCAACCTGTTGCTCTAGAAGCGTGGCTTGAACTCGATTTTTTGCTACAACTAGCCGTGCCCAACATCAATACCATTGACATCATTAATTGCAAGACTACAATTTTGTTTACTTTCATACTCATTCTTAGGTGATAAATTTAGGTGCTGCAATATAATAATTAACATTTAATTAGCAACATCTGTTCTAATAATTTTATTTAGCTGTTTTTTACCAGAAAATAACCTATAGTTACGAACGCAAAAATATACTTTTTATTATTTACTATAACATGAAATACTATATTTTTACTTACTAAAATAATTTAATTTTAAATCCGTTTTTTCAACCTATGAAACAGGCTATAATCCTATATCTTTTTTTGATTCCATTTATCGCGTTTTCCCAGATAAATAGCAGCTTCACACTAGATTGGCAAAACAAAAAAGAGATGAGTTTTGGCGAATATAAAATTATCATTCCCTACTTCACAGGAAACAGTTTTAGGTTCGATACTACTAAAAAAATCATAACATTACAGCTTAAACTTGCTGAATCAGGTTCTTCAAATGGCAATTCTGTCCTGCTAACTAATGTCATATACGAAACAATTTCAATTACAGATTTAGGAGATTTATCACTCGAAAACATCCCCAACCAACCTGGTGAATCGCTAAAAACCGTCTCGGCAAGAGAAAAAAAACAAACTTTTCTATCTCTTTTCCCAATTATTAAAGATGGAAATAGTTATAAACGAATTAAATCATTTTCATATTCAACAAACAACAGCACAGCAAAAAACAGCAGTTCTTCTTCTTATCAAAAAGCCGCTTTAGTTTCTAATTCTGTTTTGGCTTCCGGGGATTGGTATCGTTTTTATATCGAAAAATCAGGCGTTTACAAAATTTCAAAATCTTTTTTGCAGAGTTTAGGATTTGATGCGGGCAAAGTTGATCCCAGACGAATTAAAATATATGGTAATGGTGGAAGAATGCTTCCATTAGCAAACAATATTTATTATCCCATTGATTTAACAGAAAACAATATTCAGGTAATTGGAGAAAGTGACGGTATTTTTAACAATGACGATTATATCTTGTTTTATGCAGAAGGCCCTAATAACTGGAATACTGAAAGCCAAACTAATATAAATGTATATGACACAAAATCATACTATTATATTACAACAAATGGAGGAGATGGAAAGAGAATTCCTGCCTTAAATCAACCTGCAGGCAGCACTACATTGGAGCTAAACACGTTTGATGACTATCAATTTCACGAAACCGACCTAACAAATGTTGCTCATTTGGGCCGTCAATGGCTTGGCGAAGCATTTGATATTAATCAGGAACAGGAATTTGAATTCAATTTTCCTAATCTTGAAACTTCCGTTCCTGCAAAGATAGAAGTTACTGCAGCCGGCGCCGCCTATACTCCTACTTCTTTTACTGTTTCTGCCAATTCGCAAAATATTGGCACTATCTCATTTAATGCGTTAGCTCAAAATTCTGATGTTAAATATTATTCCGGCAAACTTCCATCAAACAGCACTTTCACAGGTTCTGATAATATCAAAATAAAACTCACCTATAATAATAATGGTGTACCCGGATCAAAAGGATATCTGGATTACATTAATATAACGGCAAAACGAAAATTACTCGGAACCGGAAAACAATTCAAATTTCAATACGATTTAGCTGGCTCAAATACAGGAATTGTAAATTATACTATCGGGAATGCTTCCGGGATTAGTCAAATTTGGGATATCACAGACCTATATAATGTATCAAAAATAGAAAATCCTAATTTGGGCACTTTTAGCTTTAAGGCTTCTTTAGGGGAAATTCGAAAATACATTGCAATTGATGCTTCAGATTTTTACACGCCTTTAAAAGACAATCAGTCAAAAATTGCCAATCAGGATTTAAAAGGCACTTTGTTTAGAAATGCTCAAAATACTTTTCAGGATATTGATTATGTGATTATCACTCCAAAAGTTTTAGCTTCTCAGGCCGAAAAACTAGCCAGTTTTCATCGAACAAATTCTAATTTAAATGTAAAAGTAATTGCATTAGAAAATATCTACCAGGAATTCTCTTCGGGAAAACAGGATATTTCTGCGATTAGAAACTGCATTCGATATATTTATGAAAATGCTTCTTCTGCCGAAAAAAGAATTAAATACGTGAATTTATTTGGAGATGCTTCCTATGATTATAAAAACCGAATTTCTAACAATACTAATATTATACCTATATATCATTCTTTAAATAGTAATACAGTTGGCGAATCTTCATTTGCATCAGATGATTTTTATGCACTTATGGATGCTGATGAAGGAAATGTGATTTCTTTTTTTGGGGGAATTGATATTGCAACCGGAAGAATGCTGATCTCTGACAATGCGCAGGCGGAAGAAATGGTAAATAAAGTATTGGAATACCACGATACAAAATCTTACGGAAACTGGAGAAATAATGTTGTTTTACTTAGCGATGATTCAGATCAAAGTTCAGATGCTTCTTTACAATCACGCCAAAATGCATTGGCGGATGTTATTGCCACAGAAAAGCCTTTTTTTAATGTAGAAAAAATCATTTTAGATTCTTATACACAAGAAGCTTCTGCCGGAGGGTCAAGATATCCAAAAGCGAGAACCGATTTTTTTGAAGCTTTTGAAAAAGGAGCGTTGATTTTTAATTATTTAGGACACGGAGGCGAAGATGGTTTAGCGAGTGAAAGAATCTGGGAAAAATCAGATGGGCAAAATTTAAATAATCAATACAAGTATCCTTTATTTATTACGATTACCTGCGAGTTTTCAAGATTTGATGACCCAACAAGACCCACGGCAGGCGAATATACGTTTTGGAACCCGAAAGGCGGCGCAATTGCAATGCTTACCACAATTCGTTCTATAGGTCAGTATAATGCCGAAAACTTTAATGACAACCTTACCAAAAACCTTCTTTCATACAATTCTAGTCAGTACACGACTATTTCTGAAGCACTTCGAATTTCTAAAAATGAAAATCCAAGTTCTTCCAGTAATGTTATTTTTTATATTGGAGATCCGGCCTTAATGCTGGCTGTTCCAAAACCCAAAATTAATTTAACAAAAGTAAATGATGTTGTTATTTCACAACCTGTTGACGACTTCAAATCTTTAGCAAAAATTAAAATTACAGGAGAAATTACAGATGAGAACAATAACATTTTAAGTAATTATAATGGTGAATTAGCTACTGCCATTTTTGACAAATCAATTACAAGCGCCACCTTAAACAATGATGGTTATAGCCCTGCAATGTCATTTAAAACTCTTGGAGAAACCATATTTAGAGGAAATGCTTCTGTAACCAACGGTCAGTTTGAATTTAGTTTTGTGGTACCCAGAGACATCAGAATTCCTGTTGACAATGGCCGAATCAGCTTTTATTCGAAGAAAACAGGAGCTCTGGAAAATCAATCCGGGTATAATAGCACTATAAAAATAGGCGGTATAAATGAAAATGCACCTGTGGACAATATAAATCCAAAAGTGAAGTTATATATGAACGATGAAACTTTTGTTTCTGGCGGAATAACGAATAGTTCTCCTTTTTTACTGGCTTTTTTAGAAGACGAAAACGGGATAAATACTGCCAGCGGAATTGGTCATGATATTATAGCGATTTTAGATGGAGACGTTAGTAATCCGTATATTTTGAACGATTACTATCAAACCAAATTAGACGATTACACTAATGGAAATGTGCGTTTTCCGTTAAGAAATCTCGAAGCAGGATTGCATACTATAACTTTCACTGCCTGGGATGTTTACAACAATCCCGTTACGAGTGAGATACAATTTATAGTTGTTGGAGATGAATCATTGAGCCTGACACATGTTCTTAATTATCCGAATCCCTTTTCAACCTACACTCAGTTTTGGTTTTCACACAACAGACCTTACGAACCTTTGGATGTACAAGTTCAGGTAATGACGATCACCGGAAAAGTGGTATGGACAAAAAATCAGGTCATTACAACCGAAGGTTTTCTGTCAAGAGAGATAACCTGGGACGGAAAAGATGATTTTGGAGACCGTATAGGCAAAGGTGTTTATATCTACAAGCTCACTGTTAGGTCTAATTTAACAAATAAAAAAGCAGAAAAGTACGAAAAACTTGTCATATTATAATTATATATATATTTTTACCACAAAAACCTTAAATCTATAAATGAAAAAAATATCTCTACTATTAATTTGTTTATTAATTATTTCGTACGCAAAAGCCCAAGACATTGAACGTCCTATTACTACCGGAGTACCTTTCCTTTTAGTCGCAGCTGATGCAAGAGCAGCCGGTATGGCAGATCAGGGAGTAGCTACTTCTACAGATGCTTATTCTCAACAATGGAATCCTGCAAAATATGCATTTGCAACAGAGGCTCAGGGAATTTCAATAAGTTACACTCCTTATTTGACAGATTTGGCTAACGACATTTCTTTGGGACAACTCACCTATTACAACAAAATTAATGAAAGAAGTGCTTTTGCCACCAGCTTACGTTATTTTGGTTTTGGAGGAATCGAATTAAGAGAAACAGGCGATCCTAGTGAACCAACAAGGGAAGTAAACCCAAATGAACTAGCCATAGACGGATCTTATTCACTAAAATTAAGCGAAACATTCTCAATGGCTGTAGGAGCAAGATTTATAAGCTCTAATTTAAAAATTCCTTCAAGTGACATTGATGCATCCGCAGCAAGATCATTTGCGGTAGATATCGCTGGTTTTTACCAATCTGAAGAAATCGCTTACGCTGATTTTAACGGACGATGGAGAGCCGGTTTTAACATGCAAAATTTAGGTCCGAAAATTAGCTACGACAATGATGATTTGAGTGCTAACTTTTTACCTGCAAATTTAAGATTAGGAGGAGGCTTTGATTTTATATTAGATGATTATAATAAAGTTGGAGTTAGTGTAGAATTTACAAAACTTTTAGTACCAACCCCTCCGGGACCAGGAACTCCTGTAGATCTTAACGGAGATGGCGACTATACAGATGCTGGCGAAACTACTCAGGCAGCTGCTGATGCTGCAAATTATAACACCTATAATGATATTGGATGGGTTTCAGGAATTTTTAAATCTTTTGGAGATGCTCCGGGTGGATTTAGCGAAGAAATAAAAGAAATAACATATAGTGTAGGTGCAGAATATATGTATCAGGATTCATTTTCTGTAAGAGCAGGATATTTTCATGAAAGTCCGGAAAAAGGAGCAAGACAATTCTTCTCTTTAGGAGCCGGATTCAAATACAGCGCAGTAAAAGTTGACGTTTCTTACTTATTTTCGTCATCAAAAGTTAAAAATCCTTTAGAAAATACACTTCGTTTTTCTTTAACGTTTAACTTTGGCGACAAATACGAAACGTACTAAACAAAAAAAATAAACAATAATAACAATCCAAATTTCTACAGTTTAGAAATTTGGATTTTTTTTCCCTTAAAAAGAATGAAAGAAATAAGCATTACATCCTCATTTTTAGTTTATGATTCAATAGAAGAACTGCAAAATGACGTTCAGGACTTAATGAAAGAGGCAATTGAAATCCGTAAAAAAGCATACGCTCCCTATTCGCAATTTAGGGTTGGTGCAGCTTTACTTTTAGACAATGGAAAAATAATTCTGGGATCGAATCAGGAAAATGCCGCCTATCCATCGGGATTATGTGCAGAACGCGTGGCTATTTTTCATGCCGGAAGTGTTTATCCGGAAGCAAAAATTATTAAAATGGCGATTACAGCAGCTTCAGACAACAATCAAACCAAAGCGCCAATTCCGCCTTGCGGTTCATGCCGACAATCAATTGCAGAATACGAAATCAAGCAGGAGACCCCTATAGAAATCTATTTTATGGGCGAAATTGGAGAAGTTTACAAATCAACATCCCTTAAAAATTTGCTTCCTTTTATGTTTGATAAAAAGTTCTTGTAAAAAAAAGCCAAAAAGTACCTTTTAAATTTTAGTTCTTAAATGGAATGTCTTATTTTTGCATCCCGACCTTTCGGGCGCAAATTTGTGGGAGGAAACTATTTTGCGTTATAGGCAACAATTGATAACACAAACAAACTTTAGCAAAAGAAAGAATTCAGATGAAAGAAGTTACAAAAGAAGTATATTTAAAGTGGTACGAAGACATGCTGCTTTGGAGAAAGTTTGAAGACAAACTTGCAGCATTATACATTCAACAAAAAGTTAGAGGTTTTCTACACTTATATAATGGGCAGGAAGCTGTATTAGCGGGTGCTTTGCACGCTATGGACCTGACTAAAGATAAAATGATTACTGCTTACAGAAACCACGTGCAGCCAATAGGTATGGGAGTTGATCCCAGAAACGTAATGGCTGAACTTTTAGGAAAAGTAACAGGAACTTCTAAAGGTATGGGAGGTTCTATGCACATTTTCTCTAAAGAACACCGTTTTTACGGAGGTCACGGAATCGTAGGTGGACAAATCCCGGTAGGAGCTGGTTTAGCTTTTGCTGATAAATATTTCAATACCGGCGGTGTTACTATGACTTACTTTGGTGACGGAGCTGCAAGACAAGGTTCTTTACACGAAGCTTTTAACATGGCTATGTTATGGAAATTACCGGTTGTATTTATCGTTGAAAACAACGGTTATGCAATGGGAACTTCTGTAGAAAGAACTGCAAACCACACTGACATCTGGAAACTTGGTTTAGGATACGAAATGCCTTGCGGACCTGTTGACGGAATGAATCCTGTAAAAGTTGCCGAAGCAATGCACGAAGCTATCGAAAGAGCGCGTCGCGGAGACGGACCAACTTTCCTTGAAATGAAAACGTACCGTTACAGAGGACACTCAATGTCTGATGCACAATTATACCGTTCTAAAGAAGAGGTAGAAGAATACAAAAAAATTGACCCTATTACTCAGGTTTTAGATGTAATTATGGATCAAAAATATGCTACAGAAGAAGAAATCGAAGCAATTGACCAAAGAGTAAAAGACTTAGTTGAGGAATGTCAGAAATTCGCAGAAGAATCTCCATATCCTGAATTGCAACAATTATACGATGTAGTATACGCACAAGAAAACTATCCATTTACACCTCATAAACTATAAAATATTATGGCGATAAAAGTAACAATGCCTCGTTTGAGCGATACTATGACGGAAGGAACGGTAGCGACTTGGCTTAAAAAAGTAGGCGACAAAATTAGCGAAGGAGATATCCTTGCTGAAATTGAAACAGATAAAGCAACAATGGAGTTCGAATCTTTTAACGAAGGAACTCTTTTACATATTGGAATTCAGGCTGGAGAAACTGCTCCGGTTGATTCCTTATTAGCCATCATTGGTAACGAAGGAGAAGATATTTCTGCTCTTTTAGCTGGTGGTGATGCTCCTGCTGCTGAAGCGCCAAAAGCAGAAGCTAAAGCTGATGCACCTGCTGCAGAAGCAAAAACTGAAACTGCTGCTCCTGCAAAAGCTGCAACTGAATTACCAAAAGGAGTTGTAGTTGTAACTATGCCTCGTTTGAGCGATACAATGACTGAAGGAACAGTTGCAACCTGGTTGAAAAAAGAAGGTGATGCTGTTGCTGAAGGAGATATTTTGGCAGAAATTGAAACAGACAAAGCTACTATGGAGTTTGAGTCATTCAATGCCGGAACATTATTATATATCGGAATTCAAGAAGGAAATACTGCTCCTGTTGACAGCTTATTAGCAATCATTGGACCTGCAGGAACTGACATTTCTGGAATCGCTGAAAATTATACTGCCGGAGGCGCTGCACCTGCAAGTGCTCCTGCTGAAGAAACAAAAGCTGCTCCTGCTGCTGAAAAAGCAACTGAAGCAACTGCTGATACTTCATCAAATGGAGGAAGAATTTTAGCTTCACCATTGGCTAAGAAAATTGCTTCTGATAAAGGAATCCAATTAAATCAGGTGAAAGGTTCTGGAGAAAACGGACGTATCGTAAAAAGCGATATAGAGAACTTCACTCCATCTGCGCAAGCAAAACCTGCTGCAAGTGCTGACGCAAAATCAGAAAGTGCTGCTCCTGCTGCACCAAAAGTATTTGTTCCTGCCGGAGAAGTTTACACAGAAGAGATCAAAAACTCTCAAATGCGTAAAATTATCGCAAAACGTCTTGCAGAATCTTTATTTACAGCTCCTCACTACAACTTAGTGATCGAAGTAAGCATGGACGAAGCAATGGGTGCAAGAGCGACAATCAATACTGTTCCTGATACAAAAGTATCTTTCAACGATATGGTAATTAAAGCTTGTGCTTTAGCCTTGAAAAAACACCCAAAAATTAACTCTCAGTGGAAAGAAGATGCTATCATCATCAACCACCACGTAAATATTGGTGTTGCTGTAGCTGTTGAAGACGGATTAGTAGTTCCTGTATTGAAATTTACAGATGCTATGAGTTTATCTCAAATTGGTGCTTCTGTAAGAGATCTTGCCGGAAGAGCTAAAAACAAAAAATTAGGACCACAAGAAATGGAAGGAAGTACTTTTACAGTATCTAACCTTGGAATGTTTGGTATTACTGAATTCAATTCAATTATCAACCAACCAAACTCTGCCATCCTTTCTGTAGGTGCAATTGTTGAGAAACCAGTAGTTAAAAACGGTCAGATTGTAGTAGGAAACACCATGATGTTATCATTAGCGTGTGACCACAGAACAATTGACGGTGCAACCGGAGCTCAATTTTTACAAACATTAAAACAATACATCGAAAGCCCGGTTACAATGCTGGCATAATCGATTGTTTTATATATTTAAATCCCGTTTTGAGTAATCAGAACGGGATTTTTTATTTAATTTAGATTCTCAATTTCAATACCTCATAAATATGAAAAAAATATTCTTAGTAACTTTATTTTTAGCAGCTTTTGCCTGTCAGAAAAAAGATCAGGCAGAAAAAACAACCGCTGCCAATGGTACTATTAAAGATGAACATACGTTTTCTAAAGCAGATCTTGCCGTAGTAAAACATTTAGATCTTGATATCAAAGTCGATTTTGACACACAAACTATTTCAGGAAAAGCCTCTTGGCAAATTGACAATATCAGCAAAGGAAATGAAATTATCTTTGACGAAAACACACTAAACATTACCAAAGTAACTTTAGGCGATGACGAAAAAGAAACCAAATTTGAACTGGGAAAAGAAGTTGAATTCCACGGAAAACCACTTCACATTACAATCGAACCAAACACTACAAAAGTTAACATTTATTACAGTACAACCAAAGATGCTGTTGCATTGCAATGGCTAAACCCACAACAAACGGCAGATAAAAAGAAACCATTTCTTTTTTCTCAGGGTGAAAGCATCTGGTCCCGTACCTGGATTCCTTGTCAGGATTCACCGGGAATTCGTTTTACTTATAATGCAAAAGTTACGGTTCCTAAAGATTTATTAGCCGTAATGAGTGCTTCGGTAAATCCGCAGAAAAAGAATGATAACGGAGTTTATACTTTCAAACAAGACAAAGCAATTCCGTCTTATTTAATGGCAATTGCTGTTGGTGATATTGAATTTCAATCAATTGATAACAGAACAGGAGTGTATGCAGAACCATCTTTACTAAAAAAATCGGCCTGGGAATTTGCTGAATTAGGAAAAATGGTTGGCGCTGCCGAAAAACTTTACGGGCCTTATCGTTGGGGACGTTATGATGTATTGGTTTTACCTCCAAGTTTTCCTTATGGCGGAATGGAAAATCCAAACTTGACCTTTTTAACTCCTGGCGTTATTGCGGGAGATCGTTCTCTAACAAGTTTGTTGGCACATGAATTAGGCCACAGCTGGAGCGGAAATTTAGTTACCAATGCAACCTGGGATGATATTTGGTTAAATGAAGGCTTTACCACTTATGTAGAACACAGAATTGGCGAAGAAATTTTCGGTAAAAAAGAAGCAGAAATGCAGGATGTTTTAACCCGTAAAGATTTAGACGATAATGTGGCCGAATATGGCGCTACAAATCCGGATACAAGATTAAAAGTAAGTCTTACGAACAGAAATCCTGATGATGGTATCAGTCAAATTCCTTACGTGAAAGGGTACAATTTCTTAAAAGTAATTGAAGCTGCCGTTGGACGTGAAAAATTCGATCCGTTTATTAAAAATTATTTTGATGCGCACGCTTTTCAATCTATTACGACAGAAGATTTCGTAAAATATCTAAACGACAATCTAATCAAAGGCGACAAAGCACTTGCTGATAAAATAAAACTGGACGACTGGATTTACAAACCTGGAATTCCTTCGAATATAACTGCTGTTTCATCTGAAGATTTTACTGCAATAGATAATATTCAGAAAAACTGGAGATCAACAGGCGTAAAAGGATTAAGTGAAAAAATAAAATCAACTACTGAAAAACAGCATTTTATTGATTATTTACCGGCTGATATAACTTCTGAAGAAATGGCCGCTATTGATAATGAATTCAATTTTACTAAAAACGGAAACTTCGTGATCAAGCGTCAATGGTTTGCACAGGCGATACGTCATCAATACAAACCTGCTTATCCTGCAATTGAGCAATTCATCATTGCAACCAGCAGAACCGGATCTTTAATGACTCTTTATAAAGAATTGGTAAAAACTCCGGAAGGAAAAACCTGGGCTAAACAAATTTTTGATAAAGCAAAATCTGGCTATCATGCCACAACTGTTCAGGCTGTTGAAGGTTTATTGAAATAGTTTTCAGTTTTCATTTTTCAGTCTCAGTCTCAGTCTGACTGTTTACAGCGACTGAAAACTGAGACTGAGACTAAAAAATAAAATTTCTTATCCCCGTTTACAACTCGTAATCGGGGATTTTTTTATCCCGTAGGGATTATATGTCGGTAGAAAAAATGGAGATTGTTTATATTGTCCCGTTAGGGACTACACTTTATAACAAATTGGTGTAGTCCCTGACGGGACAACCCATATTTGCGTGATATTTATGCTACCGACATATAATCCCTACGGGATAAAATCACAACCATTACAAACTGATTTTTCATTTATTTTTTTACTCAAAAGCAACCTCTGGGAAAATTGTCCATCACATAGCGTTAATTCTCCATGTTCTAAAACCTGTAATCGTCGCACCTTTGTAATGTCAAAAGACAACAAATAAATAGTAACATAAAAAAATAAATAAGATGACACGATTAACAGCATTAAACCCAGAAGAAGTAACAGGAAAAACAAAAGATTTATTCAACGCTGTTCAGGCTAAATTAGGAGTTGTTCCAAACATGATGAGAACAATGGGAAATTCTCCAGCGGTTCTTGAAGGATATTTAAATTTAAGCGGTGCTTTGAGCCATGGAAAATTAAGCGCAAAAACTGGCGAATTATTAGCCTTAACGGTTTCAGAAAAAAATTCATGTGATTATTGTGTAGCCGCTCACACTTTTATTGGAGAGAAATTACTTAAAACGGATGCTCAGGTTTTACACGATGCAAGAACAGGAGATTCTACAGATGCAAAAACAGATGCAATTTTGAAATTTGCAAAAACATTAGTAAGCAAAAATGGCCTGGTAAATGATGAAGATGTAAACACAGTAAAAAATGCAGGCGTTTCTGATGCTGAAATTGCAGAAACTGTTGCGCATGTAGCTTTGAATGTTTTAACCAACTATTTCAACAATACTGCCAATACAGAAATTGATTTCCCTGCAGTTGAAAGTTTAGAATTACAAAACTAATAAACAAAAAAACAAGCTATAAAGATAGTCGTGATTTATTTCATGACTATCTTTATATTTTAAAAAAGCACAAAGATTATGAGCAATCAAAATGTCTTTACACTAATAAATCCGCAAACAGGAAATCTGGCTTTCAAAATACTTCCATTTGATGACAACAGCCATTTTGATCATTTGCAGCGCAATAACTTCTTCTCTTTAATATGGGTAACCAAAGGAAAAGGAAAGGTTAAAGCTGATTTTGCCGAACATCATTTTGAAGAAAATTCACTCCTCGCCTTTTCTCCTTATCAGCCTTTTATGCTTTGCGTAACTGAACCTATCGAAGGAATTGCAATTCATTTCCATCCTGATTTTTATTGCATCCATATGCACCAAAAAGAGGTTTCCTGTAGTGGCGTTTTATTCAACAATGTATATCAGCCGCCGTTTGTTAAAATTACAAATGAAGCTTCAGCTACTTTCAAAATGGTTTTGGATCAGATGAAAGCAGAAATTCAAACCAATGATTTGGCACAATATGAATCGCTGGTTTCCTATTTAAAAATCTTTCTGATAACGGCATCCCGATTAAAAAACCAACAATTGGAAGAGATGAAATCGATTCCGAATTCTAAAGAACCTTTTATACTTCAGAATTTAAAAGATGCCATTGAAGATAATTTTAAAATCAAGCATTCTGCAGGGAATTATGCAGAAATGCTTAATATTTCGGCGAAAGCGTTAGCCAAAATCTCCAAAAATTATTTCAACAAAACGCTTACTGATTTAATTGCCGAAAGAATAATTATTGAAGCCAAAAGAGAATTATACATGACCAACAAAACGGTAAAAGAAATCGCATACGAACTAGGATACGACGACGAACATTATTTCAGCCGATTTTTTAAAACCAATGCTGATGTTTCGCCGCAATTATACCGAGAAACAGTAGGTTTTGGAAAAATGGAAGCTTAATTTTTATTTTTAGCTTCGATCCATTTTGCCATATATTTGGTGCTTTTTAAAGTATGATGCTGCAACAGGCTTCCCATAAAATTATGAAGGCGATGACTTTCAGAATCATTCAATAATGAATTAACAGAATCAATCAATGCTTTTGAATATTTATCTTTTTGATAACATGAATTTACAATCGTAATTCCGTTTTTTTGAGCTTGTTTCCAAAGATTTTCATCCTGATATAATGTAACAGCTTGTTTCGCAAATTTAGAAACATCATCTGTGATAAAACCATTCCACGGCAAATTTGCATGCATAGCTTCAGAACCAATTGTAGTAGTTAGACTTGGCGTTCCGCATTGCATTGCTTCCAACAATTTTCCTTTTAAACCTGCTCCAAAACGAATTGGTGCCAAAACAATTCTGGCGTTTTTAACTATTTCATTAGCATCTGCAGCTCTTCCCATAATAAAAAAACCATTTTTAGGCTGATGCAATTGCAACACTTTTTGAGAAGGATAAGCGCCATAAACTTCTAAAATAGCTTCCGAAAATTGTTTCTTGATTAAAGGCCAAATTGTTTCTTTTAAATGCTGAACGGTATTCCAATTGGGTTCGTGAAGAAAATTTCCGATGAAAACAAAATTTTTACGCTCTTCAAAAGAAGGTAATTCCTGAAGCTTTTCCTCAGATACTTCCTCAACTAAAAAAGGCAAATAATGAAGCAGACTTGCATCAATTTTAAAAATATCCGCTAAAATTTTCATTTCAAATTCAGAGATAATAAATGACAAATCACATCTTAAAATACTCGCGATTTCACGTTTTGCCACTTCTTCAGATAACAAATCATGAAGTTCAAAATTCCGGTTTTCTTTAAACGCTTTTTGTCTTGCAGTTCTCAAACAATGTAAATCTTCTGTATCTAATAAACGAATCGCTTTTGGACAGTTTTCGGCAACCCGCCAACCAAATTGCTCTTCGATCATAAAACGATCAAATAAAACAACATCAGGATTTAGTTCGATTATAAATTCATCAAAACTCGAATTATTCAATTCAATTGATTTTTTTTCTACTCCAAATTCAGACAAATCAACCATAAAATCACTGTCTAAAGCCGGGCTTGCAAATGTGATTTCAAATCCATTTTCCTTAAAAATAGAAATCAATTGCATCATTCTTCCTCCCGCCGCAGACGAATTAGGTTCAGGCCCCACAAAACCGATTATTAAAAGTTTTTTTGTTTGATTCATTTGATTTGTTTCAAGTTACAAAATAATGCTTTTTTAGCCGTAATTACACGATATTTCCTGACTTTCGGTGGTAAAAAAAGACTAATTTTGCAAAATATAAATCTGCAATAATTATGTTAGGATTAAAATTAGCAACAGATCCACGTTGGGTAAATATAGTCGAATCAAATATCGAAGAAATTTTGACGGATCATGCATGGTGCGAGCAGAAAGCCGCTTCAAACGCCATTAGTTTAGTTACGTATAACTCTGAACTTGAGGAATTAGTAACCGAAATGCTGGTAATTGCCCGAGAAGAACTGGAGCATTTGCAAATGGTTCATGACATAATTAAAAAAAGAGGCCTGACTTTGGGACGCGAAAGAAAAGATCATTATGTAAATGAACTTTTTAAATTTATGAAGAAAGACGGAAGCCGAAAAGATGCACTTTGTGATCGCTTATTGTTCTCTGCAATGATCGAAGCAAGAAGCTGCGAGCGTTTTAAAGTACTTTCTGAAAACATAAAAGACGAAGAACTGGCAAAATTTTATCGCGATCTCATGATTTCTGAAGCCGGTCATTATACCACATTTTTAGGATTTGCCCGAAAATATACTGATAATATAGATATAGACAAACGCTGGAAAGAGTGGATTGAATATGAAGGTTCTATTATTACCAATTACGGAAAAAAAGAAACTGTACACGGCTAGTCTACAGTTTTTTTTTCACTACCCCACAATCAATTAAATACCGCATCTAAGCCTATATGTCTAAAATTACATCAAAACCTTTTTTATTAAAAACAGCTAAATACACAGGAATAACACTTATTGTAATCTTAGCATTATTATTTTTAACTCCTATTCTTTTTGCAGATCAGATTAAAGAAAAAATTAAAAAAACAGCCAACGAAAGTTTGAGTGCCGAACTGAATTATTCGGATGTTTCTGTTTCATTTTTTCACCACTTTCCATCCCTGACTTTAACCTTGACCGATCTAAACTTAAATGGTTCTGCGCCATATAAGAATGAAAAATTTATCACAGCCAAGGAAGTTTCTTTTGGTATTGATGTTGTGAGTTTAATTTTTGGTAAATCAGCAAAAATTGATCAGATTTATTTATCAGATTCTTTTATCAATGTAAAAGTAAGCCCAAACGGCGAGGCAAATTACAATATTTATAAATCTACATCTCAGGATTCTAAACCAAAAGACAGCACTCAAACAGCTTTAACACTCGAAAGAATTGAAATAATAAATAGTAAAATTATTTATGACGATCAATCGACAAAAGTACATTTTGATGCGATTGGCTTTGATTATTTAGGGAAGGGAGATTTAAGTAAATCTTTATTTGATCTTCATTCTAAAGCGAAAATCGAGAAATTGAATATCATTTACGATAACGAACCTTATTTGATGAATAAAAAAGTAGACGCAGATCTGATTACTCAGATAAACGTTAACTCTTTATCCTTCTTTTTTCAGCAGAACAATTTAAAAATCAATCAGCTGCTAGTTGATTTCAAAGGAAAATTTGATTTCCTGAAAGACGGCTATAATATGGATTTTGTTCTTAAATCTGATGATAGCGAGTTGTATGATGTATTTACAGCTTTCCCTCCAAAATATATCACGTGGCTTTCTAAAACTGAATTGAAAGGAAATACAAATCTGCTTTTAACTCTGAAAGGAAAGTATATAGCATCACAAAACATTGCACCAGATTTGAATTTTGATTTAAAAATAGAAGATGGTTTTATAAATTATAATGATAGCGATTTTCCGATTTCAGATTTAAATTTTGAAATCAAAACCAAAGTTCCTTCCTTAAAGCCTAATCTGCTAATTGTAGACGCTGCAAATCTATCTTTAAATGTAGGTGACGATTATTTAAAATCGAAATTTTATTTAGAAGGAATGGATGCGCCAATAGTAGATGCTGCTTTTAAAGCCAAAATTGATCTTGCTAAACTTAATAAAGGATTAGGAATTCCTGGTTTAACATTAAGAGGGATGTTAGCTGGAGATGTTAAGGCAAAAGGAAAATTCGACAGAAAAAAGAGGTTATTTCCGGTTGCAAACGGAATAATTGATTTGAAGAATGGCTTCGTAAAAACAAGTTATTATCCTAATCCTATTACTAACATTCAATTTAAAACTACAATTGAGGATAAGAAAGGAACATTTGAAGATTTAAAATTTAACATTAAACCTGCTCAATTTACGTTTGAAGGAAACCCGGTTTTTGTTCAGGCATTTCTAAATAATTTTGATGATTTACATTACGATGTTACAGCAAAAGGTGAACTTGACGTAAAAAAAATATATAAAGTTTTCTCACACAAAGGACTTAATTTAGATGGATTTATAAAAGCTGATTTAGCCTTAAAAGGAAAGCAAAGCGATGCCGAGAATGGAAATTACAATAAATTAAACAATAAAGGAACTCTGGAAATAAGAGACATCGGCATTAACTCAGAGTTTCTGCCTCAAAAGTTTATTATAAGAGATGGTCTTTTTAAAATCAATCAGGATAAAATCTTATTTAATAATTTCACTGCATCCTACGGACAGTCTGATTTTAAAATGAATGGCTATTTGCAAAACGCAATTAACTACGCTACAAGCAAAAAGGGCGTTTTAAAAGGAGCTTTTAGTGTTTCTTCGAGATATATTAATGCAGATGAATTTATGTTTAATAATACTCCCAAAACTCAGGCGTCAAATACTGAAAAGAATAAATCAGGGGTTATTATAATTCCGAAAAATTTTGATTTACAACTTACAGCGAATGCGCAGAAAGTTTATTTTGACAAATTGATGCTTGAGAATGCCAAAGGAAACCTGAAAATTGATAATGGCAGAATGACGATGCAGCAAACAGGCTTTAATTTAATTGGCTGCCATGTTGCCATGAATGGTAATTATCACGCTGTTAATACTCAGAATGCTAATTTTGATTACAAAATTAAAGCATCTGATTTTAATATTAAAAGAGCCTACAATGAAATTGATATATTCAGAAAAATGGCAAGCGCTGCAGAAAAAGCACAAGGAATTGTTTCTCTGGATTATCAGCTACAAGGCAGATTAACAGGAAATATGAATCCTGTTTTTCCTTCTCTTACTGGTGGCGGAACGCTTTCTGTAAAAGACATAAAAATTCGCGGATTAAAAATGTTTAATGCTGTAAGCAAACAAACTGGTTCTGAATCAATGAAAAATCCGGATATTTCTAAAGTAGATATCAAAACTAAGATCAGGAATAATATTATGACCGTAGAACGTTTTAAATTTAAGTTTGCCGGCTTTAGGCCAAGAATTGAAGGAACTACAACTTTAGACGGAAAATTGAATTTAAAAATGCGCTTAGGATTACCTCCTTTTGGGATTTTTGGAATTCCGTTAACCGTGACAGGAACTCAGGATAACCCTAAAGTAAAAGTGGGAAGAAAAACTGAGGATTTGGAAGAAACTAAAGATAGTAAATAGGCAAATTCTAATTTTTTAATCCTGAAGTCTCGGGACCAAATTCCAAGTCCAAAAAGATGCTTTATGTGTCATTTCGACGGAGGAGAAATCGCATCCAGAGAGCGACGTACTCTATGTCTTCACTTTATGTGATTTCTCCTCCGTCGAAATGACAAAACAGGCATACACTATACTTAAGCTACATACAACATCCCCGTAACATACAAAATTCCTTTTGCCAATAACCACAACAAAACTGCCATTCCTAAAAATCCCCAGACAGAAGTTCTGCTCCTTTTCCAGCTTATAAAGAAGGTTGGAATCTCCCAATATTTGATAATAATATAAATACTTGTTCCTATTAAAGACGCCCAAATCATTTCGCCGGAATGCATATAAAAGCTATAAAACAGCACTGAAGAAAGAAAAAGAACCGTAATAAATTGTAAATAATAGTAGTTTTTATAATTGTATTTGAAATTATGTTTAAGTGATAAAAGCAAAAAAGAAATCATCAATAAACTTGTCAGAGCGGTTATCACATATGAAAAAAGCGGATTGTATTGAACTATCAGGAAAACATCAATTAGTAAAGCTACAATGACGCAAGTCGCAAGAGAATCAATACTTCTTTCCATATTATCATCCTTAAAAGGAATCAGAATTGGAGAAATATATCTTTCTAAAACACGCCAGAATGGTAATGCACAAATAATCGCCATGACCGAAACTACGATCTCATAATTGTACAAAACATCTTCCGGAATTTTATACAATACATACAAAAGTGCCACAGTAACAATAATGGCAGGAAGACAGATTGTTTTCACGGTTTCCCATTTATTACTGCCCCAGTAGGTATTTTTTATTTCAAAAATATATTTCTTAACTAAATATTTTCGGGTAAAAATAGCCGTTGACTGACTCCATAACAAAAACAATCCTGTATGAATTACTACTGTGCGCAATGTCATTTCTTCGATATAACAACCAAAAACAACACAAGCAATCCCAATCAGCAACAATTCATAAGTTAATAAAATTGCAGAAAATAAAAGTCTGAATATTGGTGCAAATTGCCTTATAAGTATATCAATCAGCAAACCCCAATAATTGCGTAACAGTCCTATTATGGAACATATTGCAATAAATGCAGCCAGATACAACATCCAGTTTGTCAGCGATTGTGTCTGCATCCACAATTGAACTGCCGAATTTTTTATTGGAGTATAAACTACTTGAGAATTGGCATAAATTTCTTTTGCTAATTGATTTCTTACTGTGTCATTAATTGCAGAAAATTGATTTTTATGCTGTTGCCAATAGGCATTTGCATCAGAGCCGCTTTTTTGCAGCACAGCAAATTCATATAAAATCTTTTTTTGATTATTGTTTAATGATACGATTTGTTCAGCACGATGAATTTCTTTTGCAAATAGGCTTGTACAGAAAAGAAATAAAAGGAAAACTATTTTTTTCAAAGTTGGGGTGTATTAATCCAACCAAAAATACAAATAAAACAATAACATTAATCAATGCAAATGAAATCGACTTAACAAAGCTTAAACACAAAATGCTTAAACTAAAAATTCGTGAATTCTTGGCTTTTAAAAAATTCATGAATTTGTTTGGGAATAGTATACAAACAAAAAACCCGTTCGCCAGGGCGAACGGGTTTTGTAATAAGTAATCTAATGATTATGCTTCGAATGGAAGGATAGATACATAAGATTTGTTATCTTTTTTCTTTTGGAACTTAACAACTCCAGCTACTCTTGCGTGTAGTGTGTGATCTTTACTGATGTAAACGTTTTCACCTGGATTATGTTTTGAACCTCTTTGTCTAACGATGATGTTCCCAGCAATAGCAGCTTGACCACCAAAAATCTTAACGCCTAAACGTTTTGATTCTGATTCTCTACCATTCTTCGAACTACCGACACCTTTCTTGTGAGCCATGACGTATGAGTTTAAATATTGTTATTATTCTTTAGTAGCTTCTTTTTTTGCTTTTGGAGCTGCTGCTTTTTTTGCTTTTGGAGCTGCTTCAACTTCAGTAGCCGGAGCATCTTCTGCTACAACTGCTTTTTTAGCTGCTGCTTTTTTAGTTCCGCCTGCTGCAGTAATACCTTCAATTACAATTTGAGTAAGATATTGTCTGTGACCATTTCTCTTTTTGTATCCTTTTCTTCTTTTCTTTTTGAAAACGATAACTTTATCTCCTTTTAAGTGTTGTAACACTTTAGCTTCTACTGAAGCACCTTCTATAGCTGGGGCGCCTAAAGTGATGCTACCATTGTCGTCTAATAAAAGAACTTTGTCAAAAGAAATTTTTGAACCTTCTTCATTAGCCAAACGGTGAACATAAACCTTTAAGTCTTTGCTTACTTTAAATTGTTGCCCTGCTATCTCTACGATTGCATACATACCAAATTGATTTATTGATTTTTAAGGTTGCAAATATACAATTAATAATTTACTGTGCAATCTCTTATTTCAAAAATATTTATTTCACTTTAAAGTCTGTTTTTCAAGGTGTTTTATGGCTTTAAAAAAAGTATTTATGACAAAAGGACTGTTAAAGTGACATCAAAATTATGACTAATACTAAAATCATCACTAAAAAAACTTATTTTTGATGTAACTATAATTACCCCTTGACTACCTACTATAATATTTAGGTATTAAAATTATTAATCTTTATGAAAAATTCGATAATGATGTTAAGTGCTGCATTAATGCTTGGCGGAGTAGCTCATGCTCAAAAAGTAGCTTTTGAAGAATACAATTTAGACAACGGAATGCATGTTATTCTCCACAATGACCCTTCTGCGCCGGTCGTTGTAACTTCAGTTATGTATCACGTAGGATCAAAAGACGAACGTCCGGATCGTACGGGTTTTGCGCATTTCTTTGAACATTTATTATTTGAAGGAACCCAAAATATTAAACGTGGCGAATGGATGAAAATCGTTACCGCAAATGGTGGTGTTAATAATGCCAATACTTCTGACGACAGAACGTATTATTATGAAGTTTTTCCATCGAATAGTTTAGAATTGGGTTTATGGATGGAATCTGAAAGACTGATGCATCCAATTATCAATAAAATTGGAGTTGATACCCAAAATGAAGTTGTAAAAGAAGAAAAGAGAATGCGTTACGACAATCAGCCTTATGGAAATATTTTGCCTGAGGTTAAAAAGAACATGTTCAAAAATCATCCTTATCGCTGGACGACTATCGGCTCAATGAAAGATCTTGATGCTGCTACTCTGGAGGAATTTCAGGCTTTTAATAAAAAATTCTACACACCAAACAACGCAGTTTTAGTAGTTGCAGGTGATTTTGACAAAACAAAAACCAAAGAATGGATTCAGAAATATTTTGCTCCAATTCCGAGAGGCGAAGAGGTTAAAAAACAAACTTTTACCGAAGAACCAATAAATCAAACGATAAAAGCGACTTACGAAGATCCAAACATTCAGATTCCGATGATCGTTGCTTCGTACAGAACGCCATCAATGAAAACCAGAGATGCCAGAGTTTTAGACTTAATCTCTTCTTATTTAAGTGATGGAAAAAGTTCAAAACTATACAAGAAAATAGTTGATGACAAAAAAATGGCACTTCAAATTGGTGCTGTTGGTTTTAGCCAGGAAGATTACGGAATGTATATTTTATACGGATTACCAATGCAGCCTCATACAACGGCAGACATTTTAAAAGAAATGGACGAAGAGATTGTAAAAATCCAGACCGATTTGATTTCTGAAAAAGACTATCAAAAACTACAAAACAAATTCGATAATAATTTCGTCAACGCAAATGCCAGCGTTGAAGGAATTGCAGAGAATTTAGCTTCTTATTATTTACTTTACGGAGATGTAAATCTTATCAATACCGAAATCGACCTCTACCATTCTATCACAAGAGAAGAAATCAGAGACGTTGCTAAAAAGTATTTAAACCCTAATCAGCGTTTAATTTTAGATTATGTTCCTTCAAAAAAAGCTGAAAACTAAGAGTCTCAAATCATGAAAAAAATACATACAATTTTAATCCTTTTATTCCTGACAGGAATTATGCAAGCACAAGATCGTCCGCAACCAAAACCAGGCAATTCGCCAGTAGTCAATATCAAAAAACCACAAACTTTTGTTTTGGCAAACGGTATGAAAGTTTTGGTAGTTGAAAACCATAAATTACCAAGAGTAAGTTTCAATCTTACGCTTGACAACGCTCCTTTTACAGAAGGAAACAAAAAAGGCGTTGACGAATTAACCAGCAGTTTAATTGGAAACGGAACCAAAAAAACAACAAAAGAAGCTTTCAATGAAGAAATCGACTTTTACGGCGCCAGTATCAATTTTACATCATCAGGCGCTTATGCCAGTTCCCTTTCTAAATATTCTGGCCGCGTTTTAGAGCTTTTGGCCGAAGGTGCTTTACAGCCAAATTTCACACAAGTTGAGTTTGATAAAGAAAAAGCAAAATTATTAGAAGGGCTTAAAGCCGATGAAAAAAGCGTTCCTGCAATTGCCAATCGCGTTGTAGATGTTTTGGCTTTTGGGAAAAACCATCCAGCGGGAGAATTTATTTCTGAAGAAACCTTGAAAAATGTTACTCTTGCAGATGTTCAGGCCAATTATGCTACTTATTTTGTACCCGAAAATGCTTATTTGGTCGTAATTGGAGATATTAAATTTAAAGAAACAAAAGCAGCTGTAGAAAAGCTTTTTGGCGGATGGAAAAAACAAAGTGCGCCAAAAAACGCGTATGCTGATCCGCAAAATGTATCAAAACTTCAAATTGATTTTGTTGATGTTCCAAACGCTGTTCAGTCTGAAATTTCATTGGTAAATACGGTAAATTTAAAAATGAATGATCCTGATTTTTTCCCTGCAGTAATTGCAAATCAAATTCTTGGAGGCGATTTCAACAGTTATCTGAATATGAATCTGCGCGAACAACATGCATGGACATACGGAGCAAATTCAAACATTGGAAGCGGAAAATATGTAACAAAATTCAAAGCCACATCGGCAGTACGAAATGCCGTTACAGATAGCGCCGTAGTAGAATTTGTAAAAGAAATTAAAAAAATCAGAACAGAAAAAGTTTCTGATGATGTGTTAAAAAATGTAAAAGCCGGTTATATCGGAAGATTTGTAATGCAGGTTGAAAAACCTCAGGCTGTTGCGCGATATGCTCTAAACATTGAAACAGAAAAACTTCCGGCAGACTTCTACGAAAAATACATTCAAACCATTAATAATGTGACTCCGGATGATATTTATCGTGTAGCCAATAAATATTTCCCAATTGACAACATGCGAATTGTTATCGTTGGAAAAGGTTCTGAAGTTCTTGGCGGTTTAGAAAAACTTCAAATTCCGATTTTCTATTTTGACAAATACGGAAATCCTGTTGAAAAACCGGTTACTAAAAAAGAAGCTCCGGCGGGAATTACAGCCAAAACAGTTTTCGACAACTATATTAAAGCAATTGGTGGCGAAAAAACAGTTTCTGCGGCAAAAACACTGGCAATGAAAGGTTCTACAACCATTCCGCAAGCGCCAACTCCTTTAACTTTTGTATCAAAATTAGATTCAAAAGGAAAAATGATGGTGTCGCTTTCTATGGGAACTATGGCTTTGATGAAACAAGTTGTAAATGACAAAGGCGCTTATGTTGAGCAACAAGGACAACGTAAAAACCTTGAAGGCGCTGATTTAGCCGAAATGAAAACCAATGCAGCTCCTTTTGAAGAATTACAATTAAGCAAAAGAACTGACTTGGCCGTAAGCGGAATTGAGCAAATAAACGGCAATGACGCTTATTCTATAAAAGATGGCAAAACAATTTATTTCTACGATGTAAAATCAGGATTAAAAGTCGCCGAAACCAAAATAAAAGAACAAAGCGGACAATCGACTACTCAAACAACCTACTTTAATGATTATAAGGATGTAAAAGGCGTAAAAGTTCCTTTTAATTTGATACAAAACGCAGGTTTTGAATTAGATATTAAAATGTCTGAAATTAAGATAAACGAAGGCGTTTCTGAAGCAGATTTTCTTTAAGGTTCTGAGTTGCTAAGTTGCTGAGATTCTAAGATTTTCACAGGCTTTGTCAAAGTTTAAAACTTTGACAAAGCTTTTTGTACGATTTGTTTTTTTAGAACGGTTTTTGTCAGGCTGAGCGGAGTCGAAGCCCACGTTCCAATTGGCGCGCCCTTCGACTTCGCTCAGGGTGACATGCGCTTAAACTTTAATGAATAACAAACTTCATCTAAAAACTTTGAAACCTTTACTTCTTAGCCGATAAATAAACCCCAATCAAAATAATAAAAGCACCAAAAAACTGAATTGGCGTTAGCATTTCATTATCCAGTAATCCCCAGAAAAAAGCGACTATTGGAATCAAATATGTTACTGATGTTGCAAAAACAGGAGAAGACATTTGAATTAATTTAAAAAACAAAACATTCGCAATTCCGGTTCCTAAAACGCCCAAAATCATCACAAACAAAACAGAATGCTGTGTTGCCTCAAGATTTATTCTTTGCGTAAAATCGGTTGTGCTTAAAATAAGTAAAGCAGGAATAAGCAAAACCGTAAAATTTCCGGTTGTGATGCTTAATGAATTCAAATCCGGTAAATATTTTTTGATTAGATTGACATTTATAGCGTAACAAATGGTTGCAATTACCACTAAAAGAACAAAGTAATAATTTTGTCCCGGATGTGCCGATGCGCCGCTTAAAACCAATAACAAACAGCCAATCAAACCAACAAAAACTCCTAAAACCTGACGTTTTTGAAATTGTATTCCAAAAGCAATAATTCCCAAAACCAATGTATTCAAAGGCGTAAGTGAATTTAAAATCGCTACAATTGAACTATCAACCTGAGTTTCGGCAATAGCAAAAAAGAAAGCCGGAATAAATGTTCCAAAAACTGATGTCAAAGCCACGAATTTCCATTGACGGCGGGAGATTTTCTTTAAACTTGAAAATCCTACGATAAGCAAAAATAAAGCGGCAAAAATAATTCGGAGTGAACCTACCTGAATCGCTGTTAAACCAACTAATCCTCTTTTAATTAAAATAAAAGAACTTCCCCATATTAGCGAAAGCAAGAATAAATAAAACCACTTTAATTGTTTTGCATCCATAAATCGTATTTTACTACAAATTTGTAATTATTTTATGAACTGACCTTCTGTTTTTTATTAATTTTGTAAACATCATTTAGCTAATTTAAAACATCGATATAATGAAATTTACAAAAATCATAACGGCATTAGCAATTTCAGGTTTGGTACTTGTAAGCTGCAAAAAAGAAGAAGATAAAAGTTTAGCGGTAATAAATGCTGAAAAAACAACACCAAAAGAACACAAAGCAATTGCTGCTGAAAATGTGCAAACGGCAAGTTTTAACATCGAAGGAATGACTTGTGCGGTTGGATGTGCAAAAACTATCGAACAAAAATTAACTGATCTGGATGGAGTTGAAAAAGCTACGGTTGATTTTGATAAAAAATTAGCAACTGTTACTTTCGACAAAACAGTTCAGACTCCGGAAACATTAACTAAAGTTGTTCAGGAAACCGGAGACGGAAAAACATACAAGGTTTCGAATATTAAATCTTAAAAAAATAAATCCCAATATTTTTAAATTCCAAATTCCAACAATGATAGGATTTAGAATTTAGATAAAAAAAAAATGAATCCAATTGGATTCATTTTTTTTATTTCCATTTTAAGGTTTCCATCAACTGTCGCATGTCATTTTTAATATAACTGGCAGCTGGCATAATCGAATCAAAATTGGGTTTAGCATAAAAATAAACTGATCCTGTTATAAAATGCTTGGTACTGTCTGTTACGTAAAATTGTGAGTTTGTAGCCGCGTTTCCATCAACCTGGTAAAACATTCCGTAAACCTTTTTTTGAGGGTTTAAATACGGCTGTTCTAAAATATCATCGGCTTTTATTACGTGCTCGTAAGTTAATTTTTGAGCATCTTTAAGCAGTTTTTCAATATCACCATGCACTGGTTTGTAGGTTAAATATATCGTCGCTTTCATTTTAGGATATGTAATTGCAAAACCGCAATCTTTTTCTCCTTTGATAATTGCAGCATCATTCATTTCAAATGTAAACGGACAATTGCCTTCAAAATTAGCATATTTGGCTTCCGGATAATCTAAACGTAAAAAACCAGCCGGTTTTGGCATTACATCATCTTTACAGCTTATTACCGTTAATGTTAGTAAAATTGTCGCTGCCGAAATTATTCTTTTAAGCATTTTATTCTATTGTTACTTTTATTTGTTTTACGCGTTTTTTATCGACTGCTTCTATGGTAAAAACACAGTTTTCAAACGCTACTTTCTGATCTTTTTTAGGGAAGTTACCCAAAATCTCCAGAATAAATCCAGCCAGTGTTTCGGCTTCGCCTTTATGAGATTCAAAAATATCTTCGTTTACATCTACAATTCTGTAGAAATCTTTCATATTGATTTTTCCTTCAAAGAGAAAGTTTTTTTCATCTATTTGAGAATAATTCAAATTCTCATCATCAAATTCATCACTTATATCCCCTACGATTTCTTCAATAACATCTTCTAAAGAAACCAAACCTGATGTTCCGCCATATTCATCAACTACAATCGCCAAATGGCTTTTAAGGCTCTGAAAATCCTTTAGCAAATTGTCCAGTTTTTTATTCTCAGGAACAAAAAAAGGCTCTCTTAATAAAGATGTCCATTCGAACTCTTTTTTATCAATATGGGGCAATAAATCCTTAACAAACAAAACGCCTTCGATCTGATCGATATTGTCTCTGTAAACCGGAATTCTTGAAAATCCCTTTTCGATAATTTTAGGATAGATCGCTGCAAATGTTTCTGAAATTTCCAAGGCAAAAATATCAATCCTCGGACTCATAACTTGCTTAGTATCTGTATTTCCAAAAGAAACGATTCCTTCGAGAATTTTTTGTTCCTCGCTCGATGTTCCTTCAGAATCTGTAAGCTCTAAAGCCTGTGAAAGCTGATTTATCGAAAAATTATTTTTCTGTTTCCCTAATTTATTCTGCAAATATAAGGTAACGCTTCGCATAGGCAAGCTTATTGGCGACAGTAATTTATCTAAAAAAGAAATGGTATAAGCAGACCATTTTGCAAATTTTATATTGTTTCGGCTGGCGTAAACTTTTGGTAAAACTTCTCCAAACAACAAAATTAAAGAGGTAACGAGAACAACTTCTAAAACAAATTTAAAAGCCGGTGAAACGACATTTGAAAAAATATTTTGTCCGATAAAAGAAAATAAAATAACAACCCCAATATTAAAGAAATTATTGGCTACGAGTAATGTTGCCAGGAGTTTTTTGGGTTTGTCTAAAAGCTTTGAAATAATTTTCCCCTTTGACGTATCTTCCTGTAAAGTGTCGTCGATGTCTTTTTGGGATAAAGAAAAAAGTGCTACTTCGGCACCTGAAACAATTGCCGATAAGAACAGCAAAATAAATATTCCGACAAAACCAATAATTAAATTGATGTCTACATTAGCAAGAAAAAATAAACTGGGCTCCGGGTCCAAATTAAAAAAGATTAGTTAAACAATCAAAAAGGCAAATCGTTTATAGGCAAGCCTTCATTTGCCGCATCAAAGTTAGTGCTTTTTGCGGTTTCTGACTCCTGATTTTGTTTATGATTTGCTATTTCTTTTTTGGTAGTCAGGAAAGTAAACTCTGTAACCTGAATTTCTGTAGTATATTTAGTCGTTCCGTCTTCTGCCTGCCATTGGCGAGATTTTATACGGCCTTCTATATAAATTTTATCTCCTTTAGAGAGATATTTTTCACAAATTTCAGCGGCTTTATTACGCACAACTAAATTATGCCACTCAGTCGAAGTTATTTTTTCATTAGTAGTTTTATTAATGTAAACTTCGTTGGTAGCCAGCTGAAAGCGCCCGATGCAGTTTCCTCCATCAAAATAATGCATCTTAACATCATCGCCCAAATGGCCAATGAGCATGACTTTATTTAATGTTCCGTTCATAGTTTATTTGTGGTATTTATCCCAAAGATACATTTTTTTAGCAATTTATTTCCTGCTTTTCTATAAAATTATAAATCACAATTGGAAAAGGAAAAGTTTTTAACGAAACCGTATCTACTCCATTATCAATTAGTTGACTAATTTTCACTTTCCAAAATTGAATATGCAAATGCTGATGTGAGAGTTTATGAATAACTGTTGCATGACTGCAATCTTCTATTCCTAATATAGTATAGTTTGGAAATATATCGTTTTGAACTGCTTTTGAAACATAATCAAAGTCAACAATTTGTGTCGTTTCCAAAAGAGGAAACTCATATAAGTTATGCCATATTCCTTTTGCGGTCCTTTTTTGAATTAAAGTATTTCCTATAACATCTTCTAAAATCAGGTAATTAAAAAACCTGTTGGTCACTTTTGTTTTTTTGGATTTTACAGGCAAAACATCCACTTTCTTTTTTTGCAAAGCCAGACAGCTATCTGTAAAAACACAAACAGAACAATTGGGACTTTTAGGAACGCATTGCAAAGCACCAAATTCCATTATCGCCTGATTAAAAATGGCGGGAGTATCTTTTGGCATTAATTCGTGAGCCAGTGCAGTAAATTCTTTTTTGGTCGCCGGTAATGTAATATCTGATTCAATATCAAAATAACGCGACAAAACTCTAAATACATTTCCGTCTACAACCGGAACGGGTTCATTATAAGAAAAAGAAGCAATTGCCGCCGCTGTATATTCTCCCACTCCTTTCAATTTTAATAACTCTATATAAGAAGGAGGAAAAACACCATTGAGCTCATTTGCCACATATTGAGCTGTTTTATGCAAATTTCGGGCACGAGAATAATACCCTAAACCCTGCCAAAGTTTCAAAACCTTCTCTTCATCGGCATTTGCGAGATCAAATACCGTAGGAAATTCCTCTGAAAAAGAAAAAAAATAAGGCGTTCCCTGCGCAACTCTAGTCTGTTGCAACATTATTTCTGATAGCCAAATAAGGTACGGATTGGTCGTTTTTCGCCAAGGCAAATCACGCTTGTTTTGTAAATACCATTTTATCAATATGTTAGAAAAATTCATCGTAAAATACTTAGAATACAAAAGTAAATGTTTATGTAATTAAAATTTAACGAATTAGCTTGATTAATTATTTTTTTAATTCCTATATTTGCAAACTCAAAAAAATAGTACATCATTTATAAATAAAATAGGAAAGAAAATGACGAAAGCAGATATCGTAGCGAAAATTTCAGAGAAACTAGGTCTTGAAAAAGGAGATGTTCAAGCAACAGTAGAAACTTTTATGGAAGAAGTTAAAATTTCATTAGAAACTGGTGACAATGTTTACCTAAGAGGTTTCGGAAGTTTTATCGTAAAAACTAGAGCTGAAAAAACAGGAAGAAACATCTCTAAAAACACCACTATCAAAATTCCTGCGCACAACATTCCTGCGTTCAAACCTGCAAAAGTATTTGTAGAGGGAGTAAAAACGAACAACGAAGCAAAATAATACTATTAATTAATTATAAAATCGACACGATATGCCAAGTGGTAAAAAAAGAAAGAGACATAAGGTAGCTACTCACAAAAGAAAGAAAAGAGCGAGAGCTAACCGTCACAAAAAGAAAAAGTAGTTTTAAACTACTTTTTTCTTTTTAAAAGTTCATTGAAATTGGAATTTAGTCTCAGTAACAAGTCACAGTCTGCAGCTTAAAACTGCTAACTGTAAACTGAAAACTGCTAACTAAAATTCCCCCGGGTTCAATACCTGTTAAAAATATTGTTTAATCCATCTGTAGATAAGATTTTAGATTTTGTATTTTAGATTTTAGATTTTTATAATCTATGTTCTTTTATCTATATTCTATTTTCTGAAAAAACAGATAAAAATTTACAGTGTGAATAAAGAATTAATCATTAGATCTAGTTCTGAAGCCGTAGATTTTGCCTTATTAAAAGATGGAAAACTAATTGAATTACATAAAGAAGAAGAGAAAAGCAACTTTCAGGTTGGTGATATTTTTATTGCCAAAATAAGAAAACCAGTTGCCGGACTTAATGCTGCTTTTGTAAATGTAGGCTTCGAAAAAGATGCCTTTTTACATTATCACGATTTAGGACCTAACTTAGCTTCTCAATTGAAATTCATAAAACTTGTAAGCGCAGGTAAAATAAAAGATTTCTCCCTAAAAACCTTTCAGTTTGAAAAAGAGATTGACAAAGATGGCATCATTACTGATATTTTAAGTGCCAATCAATCTGTTTTAGTTCAAGTTGTAAAAGAACCTATATCTACCAAAGGTCCAAGAATAAGCGCTGAGCTTTCATTGGCAGGAAGATTTATTGTTCTCGTTCCGTTTTCTGACCGTGTTTCTATTTCTCAAAAAATAGAAGACAAAAAGGAAAAGGATCGTCTAAAAAAACTTGTTCTATCTATCAAACCAAAAGGATTTGGTGTTATTGTTCGTACAGTAGCCGAAGGCAAAAACGTAGCCGAATTAGAAAAAGATTTGCAGAACCTGCTTGCCAGATGGACTGCAATGTGTAAAAAATTACCAACTGCTCATCATCCATCAAAAGTATTAGGAGAACTTAACAGAGCTTCTTCGATATTAAGAGATGTTTTTAATGATACCTTTAGCGGTATCCAAATAGATGATGAAGAGTTGTACCATCAAACGAAGGAATATCTGCAGGAAATTGCACCTTCAAAACAATCGATTGTTAAGTTTTATCAATCAAATGACACTCCAATTTTCGAGAAATACAATATAGAGAGACAAATCAAAACTTCATTTGGACGTACCGTTTCCATGAGTAAAGGCGCATATCTTATTATTGAACATACTGAAGCTCTTCACGTTATAGACGTAAACAGCGGAAACCGTTCGAATAAGGCGACTAATCAGGAAGACACCGCCATGGAAGTAAATATGATCGCTGCCGCTGAAATTGCCAGACAACTTCGTTTGCGTGATATGGGCGGAATAATCGTAGTTGATTTTATCGATATGTCTAATCCTGAAAACAGGAAAGTCTTGTTCGACTTCTTGCGAGAAGAAATGAGCGACGATAAAGCAAAACATAAAATCTTACCGCCTAGTAAATTTGGCCTGGTTCAAATTACAAGACAACGCGTAAGACCAGAAGTTAATATTAAAACTAGAGAAGAAGATCCAAACAATGAACATGGCGAAATTGAAGCGCCAATTTTAATCATTGATAAAATCGCATCTGATTTAGACAGAATTTTAAAAACCCACAAGGGTGTTGTACTTAATGTACACCCGTTTGTGGCTGCATACCTCAGTAAAGGTTTTCCATCATTACGTTCAAAATGGTTTTTTGAACATAAAAAATGGGTGAAAATCATACCTCGTGACGCTTACACGTACTTAGAATATCATTTCTACGACAAAAAAGGAAATGTTATTTCAGAATAAAACAAGAAACCGCCTCTCGAAAGACTGGCGGTTTTTTTGTGACTTTTTTTTATTTTTTTTTTAGCCACGACCCGAGCGATAGCGAACGGACGAAGTAATTCACGAATTAAATCAATTATAATTCGTGAATTCGTGGCATTTTTTAGGAGCAATTCCAGCTAAAAAATTGAAATTTCTTTTTTAATTTATTCCCTTATAATTTCTATTTTTCTTCTAATCTCATTTCCAAACTCATCAACAACGGTAATATAATGAAAACCCGCAGTCATTAAAATTGGTTTTTCGTAAAAAACTTTTGTTTCGCCTTTGTAAACATTGTCTACGTACCAAAACAATTTATTTTCTCTTTGCGAATACGCCACTTTAAAGATAACCGGTTGTATTTCACTATTAAAATCCTTTGTGAGATAGATTTTACTGTTTGCTTTTGGATAAATAAAATCCATTGAAGCCGTTTGTGTTCCAATACAATTTTCCCGAAAAGGCGGCAATGGCAAATATTCAATATGTTTTCCTTTGTAATACCACGCCATAACCGGAGGCAAAACAAACCAATCTTTTACAACTATATTCTCCACATTTTCGCAACTGCTGTTAACCTGAAACTGTTCACTTTTATCTAAATGAACCGTTTTGTGATACGGACAAATAGCTGTTGTTTTTCCTTTTTTAGTTACCCATTGCTTCAATTTTGGACAGCCTTCTTTTGCCAGATAACCGCTTAATTTGCAGACTTCTACCTGATCTAAATCGGCATAAGGAGTTTCGAACCATCTCTGTCTTGGCAATAAATTAAAAACATCAAACAAAATTGGGGCTGCACTTGTCACGCCTGTTAATGTTGGTCTGCCCTCGCCTGTTGCGTTTCCTACCCAAACTCCTACCACATATCTTGAATTTGTTCCGATGGCCCAGGCATCTCTGTTTCCAAAGCTTGTTCCGGTTTTCCACGCAATTTTTAGCGAGCTGTCATAAAATTTCCAGGCTTCATCACCTTCTGGTCTGTTCACTTCTTCCATTGCGTTATAGGTAAGCCAAATGGAACCGGCACCTAAAATATTCTTTTGATTACTTTCTTCACCAAAATCAGCCTGAAAATCATTCTCATAATTTAGCTCTGAAAATTCTTCAGTTCTGTATTTTCCATGGCTTTTATTAAAATAATTTATGGTCGAAGATAAGTTTGCATACGATCGGCATAAGTCCCACAAATTACTTTCGGCACCGCCAAGAATAAGCGATAATCCGTAATGATCCGGTGTTTTATTGATATCTCTTAATTTAAACTTTTGCAATTCTTCATAAAATTTATTTACGCCAAATTCCTGCAGCATTAACACAGCCGGAATATTTAGGGAACGCGACAAAGCTCTATGCGCCGGCACAGCCCCATCAAATGTCAGATTAAAATTCTCAGGTGTATATCCCGCAATTTGAGTGGGAACATCAGCAACTAATGTATTTGGCAACAATTCTCCATCATCAAGCATTGCGGCGTACAACAAAGGTTTTAGAATACTTCCGGTACTTCTTGGCGCATCAATAATATCAACATCTTTTTGATGGTCTTTATCTGTTGGAGAATTCCCAACATAACTTATTACATTTCTATTTTTGACATCAATAACCAAAATCGCCAGATTATTGACTTCGTTTTGCTTGTATTGATTGTAATAATATTTTGCAATTTGATTTACCCTGTTTTGCAAAGCAAAATCGACGGTTGTTTTTACTTTTGTTCCTTCCTGATTTTTGGCTACACGCTGTAATAAATGAGGCGCAACTTGAGGCAAATCATATGGTTTTCCGGGCAAAGGTTCGTCAAGAGATAATTCATAGGTTTGTTTGTCGATTATACCTTCCTGATTTAATTTTAATAAAAGTCTGTTTCTTTTTTCTAATAATTTAATCTGATTTTTTCCGGGATAAATCAAACTTGGCGCATTTGGCAAAACGGCAAGAGTCGCGCTTTCTGCCCAAGACAATTGACTTGATCTTAATCCGAAGTAACGCCAGGAAGCCATTTCAAGTCCAACAACATTTCCTCCAAAAGGTGCATGAGCTGCATATAAGTCTAAAATTTCATCTTTAGAATAACCCAGTTCCAATCGTGTTGCGAGAATAAGTTCAATAATTTTTTCAAAATAAGTTCTTCCCTTTCCTTTTCTGGATAATCGAATTACTTGTTGTGTCAGCGTACTTCCACCGCGAACTACTTTTCCGGCTTTTCGGTTTTGTTTGATGGCATTAAAAATTGCAACCGGATTAAAACCCGGATGTTTGTAGAAATATTCATCTTCAAAATAAACGATGCATTTTTTAAATTTATCCGGAACACTGTCTTCTTCCGGAAAACGCCATTGTCCGTCGCGGGCAATTTTTGCTCCTAATAATTCACCTTCTTTGCTTTCGATCACAGTAGAATAAGGTTCCTGAAATAGCGTTCGTGGCAACGAGAAATAATAAATCAGCAAGAGTAAAAATACAATTGCTGATTTTATTTTATTCCTTTTTATCCAATTTGTAATGCGTTGTAGAAACGCTATTAATTTATTTTTCAAAGCTTTTAATTTTAGCCCACGGATTTTACGGATTGAACAGGTTTTCGCAGATTATTTTTTTACTCAAATCTGAAAAAAAAACCTAAACCAGTGTAAACCCGTTCAATCCGTGGGCCATTTTTTATTTTATCACTTCGACCCAAAATCCTTTTGTTCTTGCTAAGAATGTATTATCGTACATCGCTTCGCATTGTAATCCAGGTAAATAATAATTTCCTAAATAAGAAGCATTTAGCAGAATCCTAAACACTTTCGTCTCATTGGATTTCATCCCAAAATAAAAATTAGTTCTGTCATCGCGAATATCAATATAATCAGCAACATTATTGGTTGCGTCGCCATAATCTGTAAAACGGGTATTTACAATTTCGAATCCGGATGGAAGAATTTGCGATAGCGCTACATTTTCTACATGTTCATTTCTCTGATTTCTAACCGTAACCTCAGCAATAAATTCTGTTCCCTGAGTGATTCTCGAAACATCAATTGTGCTTCCTTTTCGGTTTTTGAATGCTATCGCCGCCGAAACGTCATTTTGAACTACGTTTTCCTGTCCGATTGGTAAAATTCCGGTATTTAGAACACGTACATAAATGGTGTTCTTTTTATTATTTTTTAAAGTAATACTATTGGAGCCCGTTTTTACGACTAAACTTCTGTCTGCAACTGTTTTTGATGTTTTTACAATTTGAGATTTTCCATCTTTACTAAACTGAATATCAATTCCTTTAGGGTCATTATTTGCTGCAAATTTAGACATCGCATACAAACAATATGCTGTAGTTTGCGTGCTCATCCATTGGTCGCTTGCCATATTTTTAGCCAGTTTTACAGCCATGGCAAAAGCTTTTTGTTTTTGACCTAACAGCAACATTGTTTCCAGAGCCATCGCTCTGTTTCTTGCGCTGGAACCATAATAGTAATAATTATAATCATTGGTTTCATCTTCAATTTTACTTTGCAAAAATAAATTCTGACTTGCCGATTTTTGTCCTGCCAAAACATAAGACGCTGCCAATCGCAATTTACTTTCGTTAGAAATTCCTTTTGTTTCGCGCAATCTGTTCATCGAAGACAAATCTGCAGAACCTGCCAAAGCTAAGGTGTATAAACGGTAGGCTTGCGCCAAATCATTTCCGTAACGAGGTTCAAATCGCCATTGTTTGGCTTCTTTTTGTTGGTATGACAGCCATTTTGATTTGAAATTAATTGGCAAAACATAGCCTTTTTTCTCTGCTTCAATCATAAAATGTCCAGCGTATGAAGTTCCCCAATCGTCAGCAAGTGTGTTTCCCTGCCAATAAGAAAGTCCGCCATTTGGTAATTGAAAACCTCCCAATCGATTTATTCCCGCGGTAACATTTTTCTGAATTAATTGCTGACGCGTGGCATCGATATCAGCAACTTCATTTAAGAATAACTGCGGAAATACTGATGAAGTTGTCTGCTCAACACAACCATGTGGGTATTGAATAAGAAACTGTAATCTTCCGTTTAAATTGATGGTTGGCATTGATGAAACTTCCAGTTTTGCTTTATTGCTTCCGGAAACCCCAAATGTTTTCCAGTTAATCGTGGCAGAACTATTCGGTTTCAAAACGACATCTGTAAAAGTACTCGTTACCGGATTTGGATTCGTCATATCGATCTCAACATCATAAACCGATTTTTCACTTCCGGAAGTGGCTATAATCTGCACTTTTGCAATTCCTGTTAAACTACCAACGACAAGATTAAAATACGCCATTTTTTCGTCTGGCTGTGTAAATGTCAATCTTTGTGCTGCACTTCCAATCACTTTCAAACCATTGCTGGTTTTGATCTGAACGTTTACATTTTTAATATTTTTTTCCATTGCAAAAACCGTAACCGGTATAGTCACTTTTTCTGAAGGAGAAATTTTTCTTGGCAATGAAGCCAAAACCATCAACGGACTGCGAACGGGAGTTGCTTTTTCTACACTTCCGTAAGCGCTTGTATTGGCATCTGCCGCTACAACCATTGTTCGCACTGATCCAATATATTTTGGCAATTTTATCTGATGCGTTTTTGTTTGTCCTTTTTCTAATTTAAATGGTCCCAGATAAACCACAACAGGTTTAAAACGATTGGCTTTTTTGGCTTTTCCGCCGCCTAAATCCTGATCTCCACCAATACTGAAAATCTGATTTACTTTTCCGCCATAAGCGCCAATAACATCATTGTAAACATCCCAGGTTTTTACGCCTAATGCTTCTCTTACATAAAAACTATCCCATGCATTTGGTGTTTTAAAACGTGTTAAATCCAGTAAACCTTCATCCACAATAGCAATTGTATAGGTCATTTCTTTCCCGGTTTGTTCGCTGACTTTTAGCGCAAATGTCTGCTCTGGTTTTAAGACATCCGGCATTGCAATTTTTGGAGCAAGAATGGTGTTTTTGTCTATAACTTCAATCGGAACGATTCCGTACATTCTTATTGGAGAATCATTTTTGGTCGTAGCATGTGGCTGCAGCAATGTTATATTAAAATAGACATTCGGAGCCATTTCCGCCGTTACCGGAACCTCAACTTTTGTTTCTCCTTTTTGAGTTTTTACCCAAAGTGTCTGCACCACTTTTGATCCGTTTTCGATAGAAACCAAAGCACGTCCACCTTCGCTTGAAGGGAAAGAGATCTGCGCTTTTTCGCCTACAGCATATTTCTTTTTATCTGTAGAAAAAACAAGCATATTGGCTGTAGAAGCATCTGTATTTCTTGTTTTTCCGGACCAGATTGGCCAGTCGATATTTACGGTTAAAGCCGCTGCATGACCGTTAGTTTCATCCGAAACACGAATTAAATAACGTCCCCATTCTTCATCCGTTAATGCAAACTGAAAACTTCCTCTTCCGCTTGAATCTGTATTTATTTTAAAGGTTTTATAAGAAGTTGTGGCTTCTGATGAATTATAATTGGATAAATTATCACTAGATGCATCCCACCACCAGCGCCATTCGACTTTATAGACTTTTACTTCAAGATTCTTAACCGCTTTCGGTCTTCCGTTTTCATCAACAGTAACAACGTCAAATCGGTTTGCTGTTCTGGTTTCAAGCATTCCGTATTTGTTTGGTTCCGGCGATTTTACTCCCACATAGGTTTTATAGGGCGAATAAGTCGTCGAAATAACATCGGTACTAAAATCCCCGCCTTCTTCATACACTTTTGTAACGAATGCCGCTTTTAGCATTCCCGGTGCCTGACCCTGCAATTTTGGATCTATGTTTACAGATGCATGTCCGTTTGCATCTAATTTTCCGGAGAATACATTAATTTCTTCGGTACTAAACTGACGTACTAAATCATCAAAAACATATTTATCATAATTTTTGAAAGTAGTGCTTTGCTGCGAAAATTTAGCCTGCATTTCTACATTTAGATTCTTCGCAATTGCACCATGAAGCCATGTTACTTCAAGATTGCTTGTATTGGAATGCGAAGACGATAAAATAGGACTTTTGAAACTATTTTTAATTTTTAAACGATTGGGTTTAATCGTTTCTATTTTGATGCTCTTATAATATTTTGCTCCACCCACGCTTACCATTGCTTCCCAATTTCCGGTTGGCGCATCAGGATCTGTTGGAACCGTAAAGGCATAATGATTTAATTCGTTTGTTTTTTGAACGGTTTGATACGTTACTTTTCCGTTTGGATCTGTTAATCTGAATTTTATAGGATGTGCATCTGGAAGTTTATTAGCCACATCATTTAGAATAAAAGACAAATACAAATTATCGCCTGGACGCCAAACGCCACGCTCTCCGTAAATAAACCCTTTTAATCCTTTTTGCAGTGTTTCTCCCGATACATCAAAATTACTTACCGAAAGTGAATTACCATCATCAAGTTTTACATAAGTCGATTGATTTCCTAATGTTACAATAGCAAAATAAGCAAATTTATCTAGTTTAAACGAAGCAATTCCTTCGCTGCTTGTTGCTTCTGTCGCGAGTTTTTGCTGCTGAAAACTATACAAATCAACTCTTGCATTCGAAACCGGTTCTGTTGTAAGGATATTGTTTACGGCAAAGAAATACGATTTGTTTTCACCTCTTTTGGCAATCACACCCAAATCTGATGCTAAAATATTAGTGCCTATTTTGGCATTGTAATAATACGAGCCTGTACACGGATCCTGGCTTTCTCTCCATTCATAATCATCGTAGTAATAATCATCGTAAGAGTTTCCGCTATAGTTCACATCATTTTCATCGACTTCTTCTTCCTCTTCAGCCTGACTGTCATCACTTTCAGAAGTTTCGCATTTGTATAAAGAATACGCTTTTTTATATGAGAACTCAACTCTGTAAATTGCTCCGGGTTCCGGACTTATAATTTTGGATAAATCCAATGCAAAAGTGTTCCATTTACTTGGGTTTATTAAGCTGTTTTCTTTAAGATTAAGCGTGGTTTTTGCGACGGGCTGCGAAACTCTTTTAAGGTTTTGCGTTCCGTTTAATTCATTATTCTGAAGAAACTGCAGAATGTTGTTTTTATAAATTTTATAGACTTTTACATCAACAGCACTCAAATTTACCGCTTCAAAATTCAGTTTTAAGTTGCTTGAACTTGGCAAAATTGTTCCGTTTTTGATAAAGCGAACATTTGGTTTTATCTGGTCAAAAGATATTTTTTGAGTATAGTTGCTTTTCATTTTCTGCCCATACTGACTTTCTATTCCCTGAAAAACTTCCAGTAATAATTCACCTGAAACTGCTGCTGCTTCAGGTCCTGATTCTTCTACAACATCTTCTTCTGCAACAACCGGTTCGACAACTGCAGCACTATCTACAGCAACGCTTGCAGAATCAATTACTGTATTTGTAGAATCCACAGCCACAGTTTCGACTTGGACTTCATGCACAACTTCTTTAACAGGTTTTTGATTGCTGAAATACACTTTTAGAATATTTCCCTGAGTCGAAAATTTAAGATTACTGGTGTTTTGTATGGCAACTAAGCCTGCAAAATCCTGACCTTTTTCCAGAGGTTCAGAAAAATTGATTAAAACCTGCTGGTTATTCTCATCAGGAATATCAACTTTTACGATTTTAAAATCATTAATCGAAGTAATCGGAAAATCCATTTTTCCTTTCTGGTCAATGTCGAAATCATTTCCATCGTAAGCAATTTCAAGATTACTTTCTGCATCAAAACGCTGAATATTATCAATTATAAATTTAAATTCTTTACCTGAAGCTGGTGATTCATTAAATTTGATGCTGACTTTATTTCCGTTTTGAGAGGCGGAAACCAGTTGCTTAGCAGTTTCCAAATCAATATCATCTGCTGTTTTCAGCACGCAATTCAGGTATTGAATCTCTTTACTTCGCGATTGAATGTCCAGTGTATTTACCGTAAAATCCTGTTTGATGGTTTTAACGGTAAAATTAAATTCAGACAGATCTTCTTTATCATCTTCTGTCTTTTTAGGAAGTGTAATTAGTTTGTCTAAATGCAGCGTAACCTGATATTCAGTTCCTGCTTTCAGCTTTTTTTCCGGAATAAATGCGATTGTATTACTTGAAAGTGCCACTACTTTTCCGTCTACGCTTGGGGAAATATCAAATAAGTCATTATCCAGAACTTCATTGACTTTCCATTCTTTTTTATCGAAAGCTAAAACGACGCGAATGTCCGACTGCGCTGAGACAATTCCGCCCGTAAAACTAGTTATATACTCTTTGAATAATGAAAAATCTGAATTGAAATCTGATTTTCTGCCGCAGGCCTGAAAAATAAAAAACACAAAAAATACGTAAACTAATCCTCTTACTTTCACTTTGATATGGATTTAATTGTTACAAATACGAAATATAAATAAAGAACTTCACCTTTCACGGTCTAAAACCATAACCTGTGAAATGATAAATATATTATAGTAAATGTATATTATTTTTTGAAATGTTCTGGATGGAAAATTCAGTTGTCTCAATTATTTTTTGAGAGTGAAAAACAGCTGTTTATTTACGTCTCTCCACAAAAAAACGCTTCATTAAATCAGCCGCTTCATTGGCCATAATTCCTGAAACTACGGTTGTTTTAGGATGCAGTTTTGTTCCCATAACCATAAAACCGCGTTGCTCGTCGCGGGCACCAAAAACGATTTTAGAAATCTGACTCCAATACAATGCTCCTGCACACATTTGGCAAGGTTCAAGTGTAACATATAAAGTACAATCTTTAAGATATTTTCCACCTAGAAAGTTTGCCGCTGCCGTTATAGATTGCATTTCGGCATGCGCTGTAACATCATTTAGCAGTTCTGTTAGATTATGACTTCTGGCAATTACTTTATCAGCGACAACAATGATGGCGCCAACAGGAATTTCACCTTTTTCAAAGGCCATTTCAGCTTCCTGCAAAGCTTTTTTCATGAAGTATTCGTCAGTGAAAGGATTTATCATAATTGCAAAAATAAGAATTCAATTCGTACCTTTGCTTTATGTCAGAACATTTACTTTCAAACATAAAAAATCCCCCAGATTTACGCTCACTTTCTGAAGCGCAATTACCTCAAATTGCTCAGGAATTACGTCAATTCATTATTGATGTTGTCTCAGTAAAAGAAGGACATTTGGGTGCGAGTTTAGGTGTTATTGAATTGACAATCGCTTTGCATTATGTTTTTAATACACCGGATGATTTATTGGTTTGGGATGTTGGACATCAGGCTTACGGACATAAAATCCTGACGGAAAGAAGAGAAATTTTCCATACCAACAGACAAATTGGAGGAATTTCAGGTTTCCCAAAAAGAAGCGAAAGTATTTACGATACTTTTGGCGTTGGACATTCTTCTACTTCTATTTCTGCAGCACTCGGAATGGCGATTGCTTCTAAACTAAAAGGCGATTTTGACAAACAGCATATTGCGGTAATTGGCGACGCATCTATTGCTTCGGGAATGGCTTTTGAAGGTTTGAATCATGCCGGAGTTACGGATGCTAATATCCTCGTGATCTTAAATGATAATGCCATCGGAATTGATCCAAGTGTTGGTGCTTTAAAAAAGTACCTGACAGCGGTTAAAAACGGAAAAAATCCAAAGCAAAATAACATCATAAAATCGTTGAATTTCGATTATTCAGGTCCAATTGACGGTCACGATCTTCCAACATTAATCAAAGAATTAAACCGATTAAAAAAGATAAAAGGCCCAAAATTTCTACATATTGTAACGACAAAAGGCAAAGGTTTACAACAGGCAGAAGAAAATCAGGTAAAATATCATGCACCCGGAAAATTTGACGCTTCAACCGGAGAAATCCATTTGAAATCTGAAGAAAACCTTCCGCCGAAATTTCAGGATGTTTTTGGTTTAACCCTTTTAGATTTGGCCAAAAAGAACGATAAGATTATCGGAATCACGCCGGCAATGCCATCAGGAAGTTCCCTGAAGTTTATGATGGATGAAATTCCGGAACGTGCTTTTGATGTTGGAATTGCAGAACAACATGCCGTAACACTCGCCGCGGGAATGGCAACTCAGGGCATGATTGTGTATTGCAACATTTATTCAACTTTTTTGCAACGCGCTTACGATCAAGTCATTCATGATGTCGCTTTACAGGATTTACCGGTTATTTTTTGTTTAGACAGAGCCGGTTTGGTTGGTGAAGACGGCGCAACGCATCACGGTGTTTTTGATATTGCGTATTTAAGATCAATCCCAAATATGATTATTTATGCGCCAATTAATGAAATAGCATTGCAAAATATTTTATATTCAGTTCAATTTGGGCTAAAACATCCTATCGCGATTCGATATCCGCGAGGACGAGGCGTTATTTCAAATTGGGAAGTAGAAAATTTCGGACAATACCAAAATGTTAAAATAGGTGAAGGAAACTGTTTGAAAAGCGGCACAGAAACTGCCGTTTTATCCACCGGAACAATTGGTAATAATGTGATTGCTGCTTTAAACGAATGCGGAAATCCCAAAACTATTGCCCATTATGATTTTCCTTTTATTAAACCGCTAGACAACAATATCTTACACTATATTTTTGAGAATTTCAAAACCATTATTACCATCGAAGACGGCGTAATAAACGGCGGTTTTGGAAGCGCAATTCTCGAATTTGCAGCCGCTAATAATTACTCTAATAAAATACAAATTCTTGGCGTTCCCGACGTATTTATCGAGCATGGAACTGTCTTAGAATTACAACAATTCTGCAAAATAGACGTTAAAAGTTTAGTAAATCTTTTTTCAAACCACTCAAAATAATTATTTTGCGCAGTCAAAAAAAAAATCAAAAGTTAACCTAATGAAATTATTTCGATTCACCATCTTATTATTCCTTTTTAGTTTTTCAATTACGACATCTGCTCAAATTATTCGAACAACTTTAGATCCTGCCCAATTACCTAAAATTCCATCCAACTGGACAAAGAAAAACCAACTTGGTTTTGATATTTCAGAAATCGCCTTCGTCAACTGGAGCGCGGGGGGAACAAGTTCTATTTCTGGTTTATTTAAAGGAGAATTTGGAAGAACTTACGTTAAAGGAAATCATAAATGGTTTAACGAGCTTATCATAAAATACGGTTTAAACAAACAAGATGGTACAGAATTGAGAAAAACTGATGATGCGATTCAGTTAAACTCTACTTACGGATTTAGAAAAGACACCTTATCAAACTGGTACTATTCTGCCAAATTTAACTTTAATACACAATTTACAGACGGTTATAATTATCCTAACCGTGATATCGCCATTTCGAAACCATTTGCACCAGCCTATATCTTTTTGGGAGCCGGAGCAGAAAACTCAAATAAAGAAAAAAACAGAACTTTCTATTTCTCTCCAATCACGTTGAAAACTACTTTGGTATTAGACCAATATTTAGCAAATCAGGGTTCTTTTGGTGTGAAAAAAGCAGTTTATATTACAGACCCAAATGATCCCACAAATCAGATTTTAGTTACTGAAGGACAAAAAGTTAAAGCTGAATTTGGTATTTTATTTACCGGATATATGAAAAGCGAAATCTTTAAAAACATATTCTACGAAAACAGATTGAGTTTATATACTGATTATTTAAACCGATTTGGAAATGTCGATGTTGATTATGATACGCGTTTAGACCTTGTTGTAAATGCTTATGTAAAAGCCAACATTGGTATTCATTTGGTTTATGATGACGATATTAAAACTAAAATAGATGTTGTAGACCCGGTAACTGGAACCACATCTCAGGTTAACAACGGGCCAAGAGCTCAGTTACGACAAGTTTTGGGAGTTGGTTTAGTTTATGCTTTTCAATAGTTTACAGCTAGCTATTTTCAATACATAAAGCATAGAATTCTAAGCTTAAAAAAGTATTTCCCTTGTTTAAATTCACATCGCTTGTGATACTTTTTTTCTCAGTTCTTTTCTAACACATAAAAACAACCTGGTCTTTATGTGTTAGAAAATAATTTAATTACTTTTTCTTCCGTTAATCGTTTCAAATAATTCTAATGCATTTCCATCTGTTAAAAGAGAAACAAAATGGCAAATGTGAAGCAAACGTTCGTATAAATTCGTTTTGTCTAAGTGATGCTTTTCAGGCAGCATTTTCAATATTAAATTATCGTAATTGGAAGCTTTTCCGTCATATTTATTATTAAAAGCGGTAATAAATTTATCCAGCAAAGTTTGAATAATCTGATATCCAACAATTTCTTTCTCGATTACTTCACGGCTTTGATAGATTTTATCAACACTTAACTTAATGATATCATCCATTTGGGCTTTGTATTTACTTTTATCTGTTAGAGCAAAAGGAAATTTACCCGCCAGAATAGCTTCTTCATTTTCAACAAAAACATCTACGGCATCGTTTATCAAAGATCCAATTGCCAAAGCACGCAAATAACTGATTCGGTCTTCCTTGGTTTCTAATAATTTATATTTAGAAACTCCAATATTATCTTTTACCAGTTTAATTAGATATTCTAAAGCATAATCTTCAGAGACTAAACCTAAGTTTATTCCGTCTTCAAAATCGATAATAGTGTAGCAAATGTCATCTGCAGCTTCAACTAAATATGCCAAAGGATGTCTTTCAAAACCAATATCATCTCCTTCTTTATTGGCGATCATTCCCATATCCTGGGCTACTTCTTCAAAGAATGTTTTATCAGTCTGGAAGAAACCGTATTTTTTATCGGCGATATTTGAAGTTGGTTTTTTAGGCAAACTTTCTTTTGGATATTTCATAAAAGCGCCCAAAGTGGCATACGAAATTCTCAGCCCGCCTTCAATTCCCGGTCGACTTGCCGTTAATACCGAAAATCCATTGGCATTTCCTTCAAAATCAATCAAATCCTGCCATTGTTTTGCGGTTAAATTATCTTTGTATTTTAATCCGTTTCCGATCGAAAAGTATTCGCCAATCGCTTTTTCACCAGAATGCCCAAAAGGCGGATTTCCAATATCATGTGCCAAAGAAGCTGCTGCAACAATAGCTCCAAAATCATTCATATGATAACCATGAACTTCTTTAAGATCAGGATATTTTTCGATGATTTTTTTTCCAACCAAACGCCCTAAAGATCTTCCCACAACCGAAACTTCTAAACTATGAGTTAATCTCGTATGAACGAAATCTGTCTTAGAAAGCGGTATAACCTGCGTTTTATCCTGTAGGGATCGAAATGCTGCCGAAAAAATTATTCTATCATAATCAACCTCAAAGCCCAATCGAGTATCATCTTGTTCTACACGTAATCTTTTGCTAGTATCGCCTTGGCGTTTGAGTGATAAAAGTTGTTCCCAGTTCATTTTTGTATTTTAGATTATTGATTTTAGATTGAGGATCTAAACATCAAAAATACATTTTATTTTAGGATAATATTGAATAAAAATATGCCACAGATTAATTTGATTTAAAAGATTAAATCTTTTGTTTGCAACGAATTTCACAAATTTTCACGAATTAATTTAAGCACAATGATTTATGTTAATTGGTGAAATTTGTGGCAAATATTATCTGCTATTATTAAAACTCCAAAGCAGTGCTGTGCTTAATTTCTCCCATTACGAAAATACTATTGGTATTTCCGATATTTTCTATCGTTGACAATTTATTCATTACAAAATCCTGATAGCTAGCCATATCCTGAACCAGAATCTTGAGCATAAAATCATAATCTCCGGCGATGTTATAACATTCAATAATTTCCGGAAGCGCTACAATATCTTTTACAAAATTGCTTCCCACGTTTTTAGCATGTTCTTTTAATCGCACATTACAAAAAACCGTCATGCCTCGATTCATTTTTTTCTTGTCTAATAAGGCCACATATTTGGTGATATATCCGTCGCGTTCCAGTCTTTTTATTCGTTCGTAAACTGGCGTAACCGTCAGAAATAATTTACTGGCAAGGTCTTTTGTGTTGATATTTGAGTTTTCCTGGAGGTGTTTCAGGATCAATAAATCGGTTTTATCTAAGTTTTCCATAGTAATTTTTACGGCTAAAGTTCTTTTAAATAGATTTTATCAGTAATATAATCTTCCAAATATTCATTTTAAAAGACAATTTACTTAAATAAACGTCAAATGTAAGTTATAAAATCTAATACAATAAATTTGTTCAGTAAAAAATACTGAAACGAAAATGAAAACAAATAATTTAGGTTACCCACGAATTGGCAGCAATCGGGAATTAAAAAAAGCGAGTGAATTATACTGGGCAGGAAAAATTTCGGCTGAAGAACTTCTTGATGCCGGAAAAGAAATTCGCCTTAACAACTGGAAATTGCAAGCTGAAGCAGGAATTGATTTGATCCCGTCTAATGACTTTTCTTTTTATGATCAGGTTCTTGATTTAACTTTGACTTTGGGTGCAATTCCCGAGCGTTATCATGAATTTGCAAAAAACAACTCACCTCTAGATTTGTACTTTGCGATGGCAAGAGGGGCTCAAAAAGAAGGTCAGGATGTTGTCGCAATGGAAATGACGAAATGGTTCGACACTAACTACCATTACATTGTTCCTGAATTCACAAAAAACCAAAAATTTGAATTGTTTTCTGAAAAAATAATTAATGAATTTAAAGAAGCCAAAGATTCAGGAATCGCGACAAAGCCGGTTTTAATTGGACCAATATCCTATTTATTATTAGGGAAAGAAAAAGAAGAAGGTTTTCACCGAATTGATCTTATCGATAAATTGCTTCCGGTTTACTTTGAAATTTTCGAAAAACTACAAGCCGAAAATGTGGAATACATTCAGCTTGACGAACCGTTTTTAGCTTTAAATTTAACGGATAAAGAGCGTAATACTTTCACGGAAGTGTACAATGAAATCAATATTCGTTTCCCAAAAATTAAAATTATTTTAGCGAATTATTTCGATTGTTTCGGAGAAAATTTAGCTACAGCATTGGCTTTGCCGGTTGATACTTTCCATTTAGATTTAGTGCGTTGTCCGTTGCAATTGGATGATATTTTAGAATCAGGAAAATTAAACGCTGCTGTAAATCTTTCTTTGGGAGTTGTCGACGGAAGGAATATCTGGAAAAATGATTTCAAAAAATCTTTAGAATTAATCAAAAAAGCAACTGATGTTTTAGGAGAAAACAGAATTCTTATTGCGCCGTCCTGTTCGTTAATTCACAGTCCGTGCGATCTAGATTTAGAAACTAATGATGAAACGCTTACGCCTGAAATCAAACAATGGCTGGCTTTTGCAAAACAAAAAATTAATGAAGTTGTACTTTTAAAACAATTTGCTTCGAATGAAACTGATGTTGAAAATTCAGAAGATTTCAAGCAAAACACTATTGCAAATGAAAACCGTAAAACTTCAAAATTAATTCATAATAACGAAGTTAAGTCAAGAGTTGCCGGAATTACTTCAGCTGATGACAAACGTAAAAGTACTTTTGCAACCAGAAGAAAAAGTCAGATCGAAGCTTTAAATCTTCCTTTATTTCCGACCACAACAATTGGATCTTTTCCTCAAACAGCCGAAGTGAGAAGTTGGAGAGCGAAATTCAAAAAAGGGGAATTAACGACTGAACAATACAACGATCTAATCGAAAAAGAAACCGAAGCGACGATTCGCTTTCAGGAAGAAACCGGAATTGATGTTTTGGTTCACGGAGAGTTCGAGCGTAACGATATGGTGGAATATTTCGGCGAACAATTGGCCGGATTTACTTTTACAAAAAATGGCTGGGTTCAGAGTTACGGAAGCCGCTGCGTGAAACCGCCGGTTATCTATGGCGACGTTTCAAGACCAAACCCTATGACGGTAAAATGGTCGAAATATGCACAATCTTTGACTCCAAAATGGGTAAAAGGAATGTTGACCGGACCTGTAACTATTTTACAATGGTCGTTTGTTCGTAACGATCAGCCGCGTTCTGAAACTTGCACGCAAATCGCTTTGGCCATTCGTGACGAAGTTGTCGATTTAGAAAAAGCCGGAATCAAAATCATCCAAATTGATGAACCTGCGATTCGCGAAGGATTGCCATTGCGAAAAGAAGAATGGGCAAACTATTTAGACTGGGCTGTAAAAGCGTTTAGAATTTCGGCAAGCGGTGTAAACGACGACACGCAAATTCATACTCACATGTGTTACAGCGAGTTCAACGACATCATTCAGAATATTGCTGATATGGATGCTGACGTTATTACGATCGAATGTTCGCGTTCGCAAATGGAACTTTTAGATGCTTTTGCCAACTTTAAATATCCAAACGAAATTGGGCCTGGAGTTTATGACATTCACTCGCCACGCGTTCCTTCAAGTGCCGAAATGGTTCGTTTGTTAGAAAAAGCTTCGGCTGTAATTCCGACAGATCAATTATGGGTAAATCCAGATTGTGGTTTAAAAACACGTCATTGGGACGAAACCAAAAAAGCTTTAATCGAAATGGTTGCAGCCGCTCAGGAAATGAGAGCTGCTGTTGAAAACCCTGTCACTTAGGAATTATTATTTCAATATATTTTTGTTTTTTAGTGCCAGCAAGCGGAGTCGGAAATTAGTTATGATTTAGTTTCGACTTCGTTTTTGCTGGTATTTTTGTGTTTAAAGTTTTTTGAAGCAGAAATTAAAGATTCAAAACACCTTTAGTCCCGCTATCCGCTATATCTTTTCCTGTCTAAAGAAGCCAGAAAAAGGATACCGCTTCTATCGGGGCTAGGCGAGAAATTTTTATTTTCAAAAGACTTCTAAACTAAGAGCAAAAAAAAAGCATTCGCCGTGGCAAATGCTTTTCTGAAATTTGAGATAATTTAAAATTAGAAGTTTTTAGAAACTCCAATGTTAAATGTTCTACCAAAATTGAAATCGAAGTTTTTGTATTCTGGTCCGTTGTTATCGTAGTTGATTGTTCCGTAGTTTAAACCACCAATATTAAAGTTCAAACCAAAACCTTTTTTCATATCGATAAAAAGAGCTGGTGTTATACCAACATACATACCATCACCTTTTGCAGTTGTAGTAACTGGTCCTGTATATACTTTATCTTTTTCACTTTGAAAACCTAATCCTAATTCTGCAAAGAATGAGAAAGTTGGATTCAATGGCATTGTGTAACGTAAAAACGCACCTACTTTAGTTGTATTGAATCTTTCTTCGTTTACTCCTTGTTCTGTTTTTGAAGAACCAAAAGAAGCCTCACCTCCTACTGTCCAGCTTTCGTGAAATTGGTAACCTACTTTTGGAGAAAAGTTAAATTCATTGTCTTTTACTTCGCTATTACCAAGAGTTCTTGTTTCTGAAGAGTAACCAATACTTCCACCAACCAAGATTGTTCCTTTTTGTGCATTTGCAAGGCTCACAACCGCAAATGCAACCATAACTAACATTTTTTTCATTTTGTTTTATTTTAAAAAATTTAATAACCCCTTAACAATAACGATGCCGTTACAGTCAAACGTTAAGATTTTTTTATGAGTTCTTAAAAAGACAAAAATTTAGTAAACGAGCTTATTTCTGTTTACTTTTGTAGCAAATAAATACTTATGTCGATAGAAGTAAACAACATATCAAAAAGTTACGGAACGCAGAAAGCGCTAAATGAAATTTCCTTTAAAATTGAGAAAGGAGAAATCGTAGGATTCTTAGGACCAAACGGTGCAGGAAAATCTACTCTGATGAAAATCCTGACTACTTATTTATTGGCCGATAATGGCTCAGCCCTTGTAAATGGTCACGATGTCATGACAAACACAAAGGCAGTTCAGCTTTCTATTGGGTACTTACCAGAGCATAATCCGTTGTATCTGGATTTGTATGTTCGTGAGTATTTGGCTTTTAATGCCGATGTTTACCATGTTGACAAATCAAGAATTGAAGAGGTAATTCAACTGACAGGACTGACACCGGAAAGCCATAAAAAAATTAGTCAGCTGTCTAAAGGATACCGCCAGCGTGTAGGACTTGCGAATGCTTTGCTTCACAATCCTGATGTTTTAATTCTGGACGAACCAACTACAGGTCTGGATCCGAATCAGTTAATGGAAATTCGAAATGTGATTAAAAATGTTGGGAAAGATAAAACTGTTTTTCTGTCAACACACATTATGCAGGAAGTCGAAGCCATTTGTGATCGTGTCATAATTATTGACAAAGGACAAATAGTAGCAGATAAAAAATTAGATCATTTAGTTTCTGAAGATAAGGAACAAGTTATCGAAGTTGAATTTGATTATCAGATTCAGGAACAGCTTTTGGCAAAATTGGAAAATATTACTTCTTACAGAAATATCCACGACATGACGTGGGAATTAACTTTTGTTGCCGAAAAAGATATGCGTCCCGCCATTTTTGATTTTGCAAACGAAAATGGATTAAAAACATTACAATTAAATCAGAAAAATAAAAATCTTGAAGCTGTATTTAGAGAGATTACGAAGTAGTTTTCAGTTTACAGTTTCAGTTTTACAGACAAAGCCCGTTTAGTTTAAACGGGCTTTTTATTATTAAACTTCCAAATCCTGAAAAACAGCTTTCATTTCTTCAATAACTATTTTAATATCTTCTTCTGTTGTTCTCCAATTCACAAAAGAAGCTCTTATTCCTTTTTGATTTCGATAAACTGTTGGCGTCATAAATACTTTACCTCGATCGTTAAGTTCGGATAAAAATTGAGATACTTTTTCCTGATTGTGATCTCCTTTTAAAGTAAAACAAACATTATTAAGCCGAATTGGTGCCATTAATTCAAAATTTCCATCTTCAATAAGTTCATTTCCAAAATGCTGCGCCATCAAAACACTATTTTCTACAATATCCTGAAAACCTTCTTTCCCGTAAGCCAGCAAAGAAAACCAAACCGGCAAGGCTCTTAAACGTCTTGAGTTTTCCGGCAATACATTTAAGTAATTAAAATTCTCTAACGGATTTCCTAAATAAGGCGCATTCGAATTCTGAAATGTTTCAATCTGTAAACTGGTATGGTCTTTTTTAATTAAATAAAAAGCACTTTCGTAAGGTACATTCAGCCATTTATGACAATCAATAGTAATACTGTCTGCGCCTTCCCAACCTTTTACAAAATGTTTATATTTATCGGATACAGCGGCAAATCCACCAAAAGCTGCATCAATATGCCACCAGAAATTATACTTTTCTTTTAGTTTTGAAATCGCTTCAAAATCATCAAAATCTGCTGTATTCACAGTTCCGGCACTTGAAATTAAGATAAAAGGTTTTCCGTTTAAGCTTTCAATATTATTTTCTAAATCAACAATATCAATTGCTTCGCGATTGCCTTCAATTGTTTTTATTGTGGTGAAATTATTACTTCCAATTCCCAACATCGCCAAAGATTTTATCGACGAAGAATGTGGCGTCGCAGTCAGGATATTGATAGTTTCAGAAATTCCGTTTTTCGCAAAATCTTTCCCAGACTGTTTTCCAAACCATTGCCTGGCAACTCCTAAACAGGTAAAATTTGACATTGTAGCGCCGGTTACAAATCCGCCCAGAAAAGAGTTTGGCAAACCAAATAACTGTAACAATAAATTGATTGTTTCAAATTCAATTAATGCCGAAGCGCCGCCCTGTCCTTTTATTGCCTGCGTATTTTGATCGTAAACTGAAGCCAGCCAATCGCCCACAATAGAAGCCGGAGTAGATCCGCCAGTTACAAATCCCCAATATCTTGGTCCTGAAGATGCAACCATTAACGGTGCTAATCGTTCATTAAATTCTTTTAACGCTGCAAAGGAACCTAAACCTAATTCGTTTAATTCACGTGTTACATCAATTGAATTTTTATTTGAAGTTGGAACATTTTCAATATTATTCAGAAAATCAATTCCTTGCTGTTTTGCTGTATCAAGTATATTTTCAAGATTGTTTAAATCCTGCTGTAAAAATGTGTTCATACTATTTATTTAGAATATTTGGTAATGGAATCTTACCATTTTGTTTTTTCAGAAAATCGGGAAATCAACATTGAACAAATAACATCGCCGTTAGCATTTAATAAAGTAGCGACCGGGTCAACAAGCGTTCCTAAAATCATGGCTACGGGCAAAGCTTGTTCCATCGGTAAACCGTAAACGGTAATGGCTAAAATTTCGCCTATGTAACCGCCATTTGGGATTCCGCCTTCTACAATCGAAACGATTACGGTAATTCCTAATGCTATCAGAATTGTGATTGGATCTGTAAAATCTTTTCCAAACATGGCAAAAAGAACTGTTATTTTTAAAATCGATGACATACTGGAACCATCTTTATGCAAAGGTCCGCCGAGCGGAATAACCAAATTTCTGACGTGTTTAGGAATGCCCATTTTTTCGGCAGCATCCAGATTTGCGGGAATGGTTGCAATACTGCTGCAAGTTCCCACTGCAGTTAATGATGGCGTAATATTGTTTTTCCAAAAGACCATAAAAGCTCTTTTTCCTCCGGCTATAAAAGCGTAAATACTAAAAAACACGAAGAAGTAAAAGATACAAGCGGCGTAATAAACTCCCAAAGGTTTGGCGTAAGCACCAAATAATTGTGGACCAAAAACACCAACCTGATAGGCAAAATAAGCTCCTAGACCAATTGGCGCTAATTTCATAATCATCATTAGCAATTGCTTCATGACTTCGTTTCCGGAATCAAGGAAACTTCTAAAAGAACTTCCTTTTTCTCCTGATTGTAAACTTGCAAAACCAACTAAGAAAGAGAATATAATAAGCGCGAGCATACTTTTTCTCGACAATAGTTGATAGAAATCATTTACGGTAAGCAATTGCGCTATTTGGTCGCCAATACTTCCGGATTCAATATTTTCTATTGGAACTTTTGAAACAATAATGTTTTGATGAATCGGGACAATATAAACCGCCAGAATCATGACAATAGCCGAAATCAGGATTGTTCCTAAAAAAACAGCCAGCATGATCATAAAAAGTTTTCCCAGTTTTTCGGTTTGCTCTAAATTGGCAACGGAAGAAGCAATGGTGAAGAAAATCAACGGAATAATGGCCGTGAAAAGTAAATTCAGAAAAATGTCCCCAAGCGGTTTTATAACCAAAACATCTTTTCCGAAAAATAATCCGAGAATACTTCCCAGTATTATTCCTCCAAGTAATAAAAGAATGCTGCTGTAACTTTTGAGAAAATTGATTTTTTTAACCTCCATAATTTTAAAAAGTATTAGAATTCAGAATAGAAAACCCGAAATAAAAATCAATTAAAGTACTCAAAAAAAGAGTTCAAAAATTATTTTTTAATGCCACAGATTAAAAGATTTCAAATGATTTTTTAATCTATGCGAATAACTGTGCCGTTAGGCACTAAATGTTGGTAGAAATCATGAGAACCGATACAATTGCGTAACTACGGCACGCCAACCAATTTCGGATTTAATGTTTACCAATATTTAGTGCCTAACGGCACAGAATAAATACTTCTACTACTGATTCACATTATTCAATCTTTTTCCAAAACCAAAGTCGTGAAAGCTCTGTCAACCAATTCTCCTGTTTTGCTTTTTACTTTTTCGGTTAAAGTTTCTTTATTTATGATTTTGAAAGAAGTTTTCTCAATTAGTTTCTCCACTTTTTCGGTACTGTAAAGTTCAAACTCATATTGTGTAAAAGGAAGTTGTTTCATGAAACTTTCTTCGGCAAAGGTCAAAGAGAAAATTCCTTTTTCTTTCAAAACCCTATAAATTTCTGAAAGCAATTTTTCAGGTTCCTGCCAGAAATAAATCGTATTTACCGTAAATATTTTATGAAAGAAAGCATCTTCAAATGGAATTATATTTCCGTCATAAATCGAAAAAAAAGCCTGTTTTTGAGACACAAAATTTCTGTTAATCCGGCGCGCTTCCTGAAACATTAACTCAGACATTTCGAGTCCGTAATATTTAATATTTGGAGCTTCTTCAAATATTAATCCTACGTGTCCCGCATTTCCGTGACCTAATTCCAAAATATTATTTCCAGATTCTATATGTAGATTTTGAAAAGAATGGCGCGTCATGTTGATGTTGGTTTCATTCATCATATTCGCCATTTCGATTCCTTTTTCTCCCGTTGGATGCTTGAGCTGAGACGCGATTGCTTGTAATTCTTCTTGTTTCATAATGGTGTAATTAAATTCCAAATTAAAAAAAATCGAAATTCCAAGCTACCGATATCTTTGTCAAAGTTTTAAACTTTGACAAAGATTACAGCATGTGTTTTTAAAAAATACGACTCGCGATCTGACGAATATTCTCAGATTTTCCCATTGAATAATAATGCAAAACAGGAACTCCGGCAGCTTTTAATTCTAATGACTGTTGAATTGCCCATTCAATACCCACCTGTTTGATCTCTGCATTATTTTTACATTTATCAACAGCATCGATTAAATCTTCAGGCAAATCGATTCTGAAAATTTGTGGTAAAATCTGTAAATGTCTTTGAACGGCAATAGGTTTTATTCCGGGAATAATCGGAATTGTGATTCCCATTTCTCTTGCTTTTTCTACAAAAGAAAAATATTTAGCATTGTCAAAAAACATCTGTGTCACCACATAATCAGCTCCGGCATCTACTTTTTCTTTCAGTCTTTTTAAATCTGATTGTAACGATGGAGATTCTAAATGTTTCTCCGGATAACCGGCAACACCAATACAAAAATCTGCTTTGTTATCGACATCCATAACTTCATGCAGGTATTTTCCACAATTTAAATCATTGATTTGACGAACCAAATCGATAGCAAAACTGTTACCACCCACTTTAGGCACAAAAGATTGTTCATCTTTCATGGCATCTCCGCGAAGTGCCATTACATTGGTGATTCCCAGATACTGACAATCAACCAGCATGTATTCTGTTTCTTCCTGCGTAAATCCTCCGCAAAGCAAATGCGGCACAGTATCAACATTATATTTATGTTTTATAGAAGCGCAAATTCCAAGCGTTCCCGGACGCATACGAGTTAATTTTTTGTCTAAAAGTCCGTTGCCTTTGTCAATATAAATATATTCTTCGCGAGAAGTCGTTACATCAATAAACGGCGGTTTAAACTCCATTAACGGATCAATATTATCGTATAATTCCTGAATGCTTTTTCCTTTTTGAGGCGGAATAAGTTCAAATGAGAATAATGTATTTCCTTTGGCGTTTTCTATATGTTCTGTTACTTTCATTATTAGAGTTATGAATTATGAATTATGAGTTTTGAGTTTTAGTTCGTGTAAAAAATCTGAAATCAAAAAACGTAATCAAATAATCTTCTTGTTAAATTATAAAGTGAGTTCAAAATCTAAAATCTGAACTCTAAAATCATAAATTATTAGTCTGCTATATTAGGGTTTAACCATTTCATTGCGTAATCTGTTGGTACATTGCGTCGCTTGGCGTAATCGACCACTTGATCTTCTTTTATTTTTCCGAGTCCGAAATATTTACTTTTCGGGTTTCCGAAATAATATCCTGAAACCGAAGATGCCGGCCACATCGCCATACTTTCTGTCAGTGTAACTCCAATTTCTTCGGCTACATTTAGGAGTTTCCAGATTGTTGGTTTCTCTAAGTGATCCGGACAAGCCGGATATCCTGGCGCAGGACGAATTCCTTTGTAATTTTCTTCGATCAAATCTTCTGTCGAAAGTGATTCTTGAGGATCATAACCCCAGAAATCCTGACGTACTTTTTCGTGTAAATATTCGGCGAAAGCCTCAGCAAAACGATCGGCTAATGCTTTTACCATAATTGAATTATAATCGTCCAGATCTTTTTCGAATTCTGCTGCCCATTCGTCTACACCAAAACCTGTGGTCACACAAAATGCACCCATATAATCTGTAATTCCTGAGTCTTTTGGCAAGATAAAATCAGACAAAGCGATGTTTGGTGCTCCTTTTGTTTTTTGTGATTGCTGACGAAGCGTTAAGAATTTCTCCAATACTTTTCCGTTTTCATCACGCAATTCGATATCATCATCGTCAACTTGGTTCGCAGGGAAGATTCCGTAGATTCCTTTTGCCGTTAGTTTTTTCTCTGCTAAAATTACTTTCAACATTTCCTGAGCATCTGCAAAAACAGACGTTGCCTGTTCTCCCACAACCTCATCCGTCAAAATCGCCGGATATTTTCCGAACAATTCCCACGTTCTAAAAAACGGTGTCCAGTCGATATACGGAACCAAAACATCCAGTTCAACTTCGATGATTTGTTTCCCAATTACTTTTGGTTTTGTTGGAGTATATTCGTCCCAATCCAATTGTAATTTGTTTTTACGGGCTTGTTCAATCGTCAAAAAGTTTTTATCTCTCGAACGATTTAAAAACGTTTCTCTAAACGCATCGTATTCTGCGCGAATATCGCTTGCATATATTTTTCGGTTATGATCTAACAGGTTTCCTGCAACGGTAACGGCACGCGAAGCATCGTTTACGTGAATTACAGTTTCTCTGTATTGCGGCGCAATTTTCACGGCTGTATGTGCACGCGAAGTCGTTGCTCCACCAATCATAATCGGAATTTTAATTCCTTGTTTGTCTAATTCTTTGGCCAGATAAACCATTTCGTCAAGCGAAGGCGTGATCAATCCGCTTAATCCAATAATATCAACATTATGTTCTATCGCCGCGGCAATAATTTTTTCCGGAGGCACCATAACGCCAAGATCTACAATCTCATAGTTATTACAGGCCAATACTACCGAAACAATATTTTTACCAATATCGTGAACGTCACCTTTTACGGTTGCCATCAATATTTTTCCGTTTCCTTGTTTGTCTCCGGCTTGTTTACTTGCTTCAATAAATGGTAATAAATAGGCCACGGCTTTTTTCATTACACGTGCCGATTTTACAACCTGAGGCAGGAACATTTTTCCACTTCCAAATAAATCTCCAACCACATTCATTCCCGTCATCAAATTGATTTCAATAACTTCAATAGGTTTTGTGGCTGCCAAACGTGCTTCTTCAACATCTTCTTCAATAAAAGCATCAACTCCTTTTACCAACGAATGCGTGATACGTTCCTGAACCGTTCCTAAACGCCATTCCTGAATCGCTTTTTCATCACTTTTTACTTCGCCTTTTACGTTCTCCGCAAAATCCAAAAGTCGTTCTGTAGCATCGTCACGTCTATCTAAAATTACGTCTTCAACATGTTCTAATAAGTCTTTTGGAATATCATCATAAATCGAAAGCATCTCCGGATTTACGATTCCCATTGTCATTCCGTTCTTGATCGCGTGGTATAAAAACACCGAATGCATCGCTTCACGAACATGATCGTTTCCTCTAAAAGAGAACGAAACGTTACTCACACCACCGCTAATATGCGCGTGTGGCAAGTTATCACGAACCCATTTTGTACCTCTAAAAAAGTCCAAAGCATTCAGGCGATGTTCTTCCATTCCGGTTGCAACGGGAAAAATATTCAAATCGAAAATAATATCCTGTGGTGGAAAGCCAACTTTGTTAACCAAAATATCATACGAACGCTGACAGATTTCAACTCTTCGGTCATAATTATCAGCCTGACCTACTTCGTCAAAAGCCATAATAATTGCCGCAGCTCCGTATCGTTTGATTAATTTGGCGTGGTGAATAAAGGCTTCTTCTCCTTCTTTCAAAGAGATTGAGTTTACAACGCTTTTTCCTTGTACTACTTTTAAACCTGCTTCAATGATTTCCCATTTCGAACTGTCGATCATAATCGGCACTCTCGAAATATCGGGTTCTGATGCAATTAAATTCAAAAATTTTGTCATCGCCTGAACACCATCAAGCATTCCTTCATCCATATTAATATCGATGATCTGTGCTCCACCTTCTACTTGTTGTCTTGCAATATCAAGCGCCTCGTCATATTTCTCTTCCTTGATTAAGCGAAGGAATTTTCGTGAACCGGTAACATTTGTACGTTCTCCAATGTTTACAAAAACACTTTCCGGCGTAATAATCAATGGTTCTAATCCTGCTAATACAAGGTCTCTTCTTTTTTCTGTCATTTCTTTTAAAGTTACTAAGATCCTGAGATACTAAGGTTCTAAGTTTTTTATTCTTTGTTTTTCCTGCAAGGTTTCTAAAACCTTGTAGGTATATTTGTTTTAATAATTTTATTTTGGGCGTGTTTCGCCGAAAAAGGCGAACCGGGCTATCCGCTATTAGTCCTCGCACTTCCTTCGTCAGGCTGTGGGCTAGCCGCTTCTATCCCTCACGCAAATCTCGGTTTCAAAACCACTTTATATTCTTCACGATTTCAATCATCGTTTTTGAAACAATTTTTCTTTTGCTACCAACATGTCGTTCCTACGGAACATGTATTCTCAGTTCAACCTGCAAGGTTTTCAAAACCTTGTAGGTTTAGTTTTTAATCGGTGACAAATTCATACCTACAAGGTTTCAGAAACCTTGCAGGAACGCAAATATTACGCAAAAACCGGTGCCACACGCGGCTTATAATCCTTCGCGACCTCAGCAATTAATCTGATATGATCCGGAGTTGTTCCGCAACAACCACCGATGATGTTGATTAAATTATCGTCTAAATATTCTTTTATGAAAGCCTGAGTTTGTTCCGGTGTTTCATCATATTGCCCGAATGCGTTTGGTAAACCTGCATTTGGGTGTGCCGACACATTAAAACTCGTGTGTTGTGCTAATGTTTTTAAGTATGGTTTCAACAAATCGGCTCCAAGAGCGCAATTGAATCCTACACTCAATAACGGTATATGCGAAACTGAAATCAAAAATGCCTCAACCGTTTGCCCGGAAAGTGTTCTTCCAGAAGCATCGGTAATCGTTCCTGAAACCATGATTGGAATATCGATATTTCGGTCGTCTTTTACTTCTTCGATGGCAAAAAGTGCTGCTTTGGCATTTAAGGTATCAAAGATGGTTTCTACCAAAAGTAAATCGCATCCGCCATCCATTAAAGCTTCTACTTGTTGTTTGTAGGCAATTCGCAAATCATCAAACGTTACGGCTCTGTAACCCGGATCGTTTACATCTGGCGACATACTTGCAGTTCTGTTTGTTGGTCCAATTGAACCGGCAACAAAACGTGGTTTGTCCGGATTTTTGGCTGTAAATTCATCCGCTACTTCTCTTGCCAATTTAGCCGATTCGTAGTTTAATTCGTAAACCAAATCTTCCAGGAAGTAATCAGCCATACCGATTGTCGTTCCTGAAAAAGTATTGGTTTCTACGATGTCGGCACCGGCTTCAAAATAAGCGGCGTGGACATCGCGAATGGCTTGTGGTTGTGTTATGGATAGTAAATCGTTGTTTCCTTTTAACGGGTGCGGAAAATCTTTGAAACGCTCTCCTCGAAAATCTTCTTCGGAGAAATTATAGCGTTGCAGCATTGTTCCCATTGCTCCGTCAAGGATTAGGATATTTTTTTTAATTGCTTCCTGAATTGTTATTGCCATGACTTATTTGTCTTTTAGCCACTAGGACGCTAAGGCGCTAAGATGCTAAGTTTTTTATTTAATTATAATCTAACGTTTATTAAACCCGACAGGTTTTAAAAACCTGTCGGGTTTAGCGCGGTATTGATTCACTTTAATTCCAAGAATTCACTATGATGGCTCATTAGCCCCGATTGAAGTGGAAATCCTTTTGCTTTTTTCTTTAAAAAGCAAAAGATTGCAACGAAAAGCGGGAACGATGTTGGCAAAAATGCGCCAATGATTCGCTCATGATAGCAAAGTGAATTCGGTAAAATTATATTGTAAGTTGTCAGGAAGAGTTTTGAGAAATACTTTTATGTATTTGTGTTATCTATCTTTGATACTAAGAATAGTATAAAGTAGAATGTAGCACCTTCTTTATGATAAAGGGTTGCTAAGGTTTCATTGGGTCTTTCCCTCCGCCTTTCGTGATAACTTTCAATAATTTTAAGAACAGTGCAAAGGTATGAAATCACCTTGCGATTTGCAAGTATTTTTTTTAAGTTTCTGAGGTACTGAGATTCTGAAGTAAAGTCAGGTTCAAAATAATGAACATAGTTATCATTTATTTTTCAATTATAGCCCAAGGTTTCAACCTTGGGGAACGTATTGCGATAATTCGTTCGTGTAATGTATATCGATTATATGTTATGTCTATACGTTGTGTTCCAGTGGTTGAAACCACTGGCTATGTTTTTATGTATTGCTAAAAAAAAGCTCAAACTGTATTACAAGTTTGAGCTTTATATCTAAAAAAACCTTAGCGTCTTAGTCCCTTAGAACCTCAGCACCTTCGATTAAACAATCGCCTTAACAACTGCTTTTGGAGCTTCTTTACGAGTTCCGTCGAAACCATCTACACCAGAAACTGTAGTATATTTCAATACGTATTTTTTACCCGGATTGATGATGGCGTATGCTGCCTGACACATTAAAGTTGCTTCGTGGAAACCACAAAGGATTAATTTTAATTTTCCTGGGTAGGTATTTACGTCTCCAATAGCGAAGATTCCCGGAATGTTTGTCTGGTAATCTAATGCATTGTTTACTTTAATGGCATTTTTTTCGATTTCTAATCCCCAGTCTGCGATTGGACCTAATTTTGGTGTTAATCCGAAAAGTGGAATAAAGAAATCGGTTTCGATTTTACGGTGTGCTCCGTTTTCTTCGATATCTAATGATTCAACGTGCTCAGCACCATTGATTCCAATTACTTCTGCAGGAGTAATTAATTTAATTTTCCCTGCTGTTTTTAATTCCTGTACTTTTTCTACAGAATCAAGAGCTCCTCTAAATTCATTTCTACGGTGAATTAAAGTTACTTCTGAAGCTACATTTGCTAAAAAGATACTCCAGTCTAATGCTGAATCTCCTCCTCCGGCAATTACAACTCTTTTATCTCTGAATTTCTCCGGATTTTTGATGAAGTATTTTACTCCTTTATCTTCATAAAACTCGATATCTTCTATAAGTGGTTTACGTGGCTCAAAACTTCCTAAACCTCCTGCAATAGCAATAACCGGTGCATGAAATTTAGTCCCTTTATTTGACGTAACAATAAAACTTCCGTCTTCTTGTTTTTCGATTGTTTCAGCACGTTCTCCTAATGTATAACCCGGTTCAAATTGTTTAATTTGTTCTTGTAAGTTATCAATTAAATCTCCCGCTAAAACTTCAGGGAAACCAGGAATATCATAAATAGGTTTTTTTGGATACAATTCTGAAAGTTGTCCTCCTGCTTGTGGTAAAGCATCTAAAATATGACATTTTAATTTTAATAATCCTGCCTCGAAAACGGCAAATAAACCTGTTGGTCCTGCTCCAATTATAAGTATATCTGTTTTAATCATTATGGTTGTTGTTTATAATCATTCTTAATAATACAAAGAAACGAATAATTTATTCTACTGCCAATGATTTTTGTCATTGATTTTCTTTGTGAAATTTTTCATCGGGTTAATCCCGAACCTTCTGGACGACGCTACAATTTGAATTGTCTCTCCGGAACTTTTTTTATTCTTTATTTTTCAATGAATCAGTAATCTCATTCATTCTTTTAACCTTTTCTTCAAAATTGCCTTTTAGTGTTTTTCTGTATTCATTCAGGTTTTCTACCATTTTATTGATGTCCTCCGGAATTACTTCTTCAAAAAACTCCCGCAGCCTTTTGGCCGTTGTTGGCGATTTTCCGTTGGTCGAAATGGCAATTTTCACATTTCCTTTCGTCACAATTCCACCTAAATAATAATCACATAAATCAGGCGTATCGGCAATATTGCAAATCAAATAACGCTTTCGGGATAAATCATATACCCTTTTATTGACTTTTAAATCATCGGTACAAGCTATTACCATATGGCGCTTTTTGAGCATTCTCTTTTTAAACTTCGATTGTGTCAATGTAATCGAAGGATGTTTCTCTGCCAGAACCTTAATTTCTAAATGGAAATTTGGCGCTACAACCTCAACATTAGCATTGGGACTCGACTTTAGTAAAAAAGAGAGTTTTTCTAACCCAACATTTCCTCCTCCAACAATTAAAACATTCAGGTTATGAAGTTTTAAGAATATTGGATATAATTCATTCTGTTCCATTTTATTTTATTTTCATCCAAATCAAAATTAGATGATTTATTCTTAAAAACATCGTGATTTAAAATCCAACGTTTACTTTTGGCTACATCAGGTTGAAACCTGAAGCTATGTTATTCCTTTTGAATTTATCGAACGATTTCTTTTGATAAAAATTCTTCGTAAAACCCTTTTAATTTGTTGCTTTCGCGGACCACATTTCCCAGGACAATAATCGCCGGTGAACTTAATTTTTGCTGTTTTACGACTTCTAAAATCGAATCTACTGTTCCAACGCCTACTTTTTCTTCAGAAGTTGTTCCGTTTTGAATGATCGCTACGGGTAAATCTCCTTTGCCTTCTTTTTGAAACAAATCGATAATTTGAGGCAATTTGTGCATTCCCATCAAAATAACAACCGTTGCAGATGATTGCGCTGCCAAAGCTACATCTGAAGATAATTTTCGATCAGAAGTTGTTCCTGTTATGGCCCAAAAACTTTCTGAAACACCTCTCTTGGTAATTGAAATTCCAAGACTTGCCGGAACTGCCACTACCGAAGATATTCCCGGAATGACAACTGTCGGGATTCCAAAACTTTCAATAAATTCTATTTCTTCGCTTCCACGCCCAAAAATGAAAGGATCACCGCCTTTTAAACGCACTACATTCCCGTACGTTAAAGCATTATCTACAATCAACTGGTTGATTTGATCTTGTGTGTAAGCGTGGTTTCCTATTTTTTTTCCAACAAAAATCCTGATGGCATTTTTTGGTGCGTGCGCTAATATTTCGTCATTGGCCAAGGCATCGTACAAAACCACATTCGCTTCAGCTAGTGCTTTTACGGCTTTGAGCGTAAGCAAATCCGGATCGCCGGGACCTGCGCCAACTAAAGTTACTTTGGGTTTTACTGTATTATGCATTTGCTAATTCTTGAGCTCTGTATTTTTCTATGATATCAAAAAATGAAATTCCTTGTTGAATATATGCTTTTGCAAAAGCTTCTGAAGGTTCATTTTGATTGATTTGGTATACCAATTCTCTAAATGATGTTGGCAATTCAATTTTTCCGCTTGCAATGAAAACGGTATCAAATAAATCAACAATTCCTGCGTGGTTATTTGTTTTTTCGTTTTCCGAAAGCAACAATGCTTTTGCACCGTTTACAAATCCGGCGTAAGCATGGTAAATAGCGTCTGACCATTTATTTTCGTCGAATGATTCCTGAGCAAACGTTAATTTATCTTTGGCTTCTAATAATAAAGTCGCTACTAAATCGATCACAACTCCGGCACATTCTCCAACTCCAACTGCTTTTACATAATTATCTGCATTACCCCAATCCACAAAATCAGCTTCTGTTAAATTGGTTACATCTGCGAAAGGTTTTAAAATTTCATAAAAATATTTCTCTCCTTTTGCATCGTAATAGTTTAGGAATTTTTCTCCGTTTGCATTGGCATCAAAATCATTTAAAATGGTACGCAAAGCATCTGGTCCTCTACGGCTCGGAATTTTAATTACTTTGTCTGCAAAACGTCCAGCTCCATTTCCTAATCTTCCTCCACCTAACAGAACCTGCAAAGCCGGAGCAACTAGTTTTCCTGAGTTGATAGACATTCCTTGGAATCCAATTGCAGACATATTATGTTGTCCGCAGGCATTCATACAACCTGAGATTTTAATTTCAATTTCGCGGTTGTTTAAATACTGAGGATATTCTGCATTTAAAACTTTTTCTAATTCCTCAGCTATTCCGGTACTACTTGCAATCCCCAAATTACAAGTATCTGTACCCGGACAAGCTGTAATATCTGCCGTAGAATTATAACCTAAATGAACAAAGTCCAGTTTGGCTAATTCCTGATAAAAGAAAGGAAGATTCTCTTCTTTTACGTGACGTATTACAATATTTTGACGCAATGAAAAACGTAATTCGTTTGATGCGTAATTTTTTATTAAATCTGCTAATAATCTGGCTTTATCCGTATAAAAATCTCCTAATAAAACTTTGATTCCAATGGCATAATAACCTTCTTGTTTTTGTTTGATTACATTCGATTTTCTCCATGCTTCATAAGCTGCAGTATCTTCGATTGTAACTTGTGGAGCTTGCAATAATGGTTCAGCAATTGGTCCTTCAAAAGCTGTTGTATCTATTTCGTATGTTTCAAAAGCGATGGCTTTTTTCTCTTTTTCAACCAAATCAAGAAAAACATCTTTTCCCATTTCTTTGATTAAGAATTTCATACGTGCTTTCATTCTTTTGGCACGCTCACCATATCGGTCGAAAATACGGATGATTCCTTCTGCGGTTGGAATGATTTCGTTTACTGGAACAAATTCTGTAAGCAATTCGGCATGTGCCGGCTGAGATCCTAAACCTCCGCCAAACATGATTTTAAAACCTTTTTGTCCGTCTTTAATTTTCGGAATAAATCCTAAATCGTGCAAATAACTCAAAGCGGTATCTTCGTCTGAAGACGAGAACGAAATTTTGAATTTACGTCCCATTTCCTGACAAATTGGGTTTCTTAATAGATATTGAAAAAGCCCGTGTGCATAAGGCGAAACGTCAAACGGTTCGTTTACGTCTACACCAGCCAATTCGCTTCCTGTAATATTTCTAACCGTGTTTCCGCAGGCTTCACGAAGTGTAATATCGTCTTTAGCCAAATCTGCCCAAAGTTCTGGTGTTCTGTCTAGACTTACATAGTGAATCTGGATATCCTGACGCGTCGTTATGTGTAAACGTCCTGTAGAATATTCATCAGAAACCTGCGTGATACGTACTAATTGCTCACTGGTAACTTTACCATAAGGCAGTTTGATACGAATCATCTGAACGCCTTCCTGACGCTGCCCGTAAATACCACGCGCTAAACGTAAGCTGCGAAAACGCTCATCATCAATTTTTCCTCCACGGAATAAATGAATCTTTTTTTCTAATTCGATGATCTCTTTCTGAACGATCGGATTTTCTATTTCTGTTCTAAAACTTTCCATTTTCTTTTGCTTTTGGCTCTTAGCTAATAGCTAACTTTAACTTTGTTATTTGTGCTCAAGACTTAAAGTCTATTGCATTTTATCTAATAAATCCAACTCCAGCGGTGGTATTGGTTGCGGTATCAATTAAGATAAAAGCTCCGTTTGATTTATTTTCGTTATAGGCATCAAAATATAAAGGCTTGCTTAATTTGATGTTTACTTCTCCAATTTCGTTGATCGCCAATTGCGATGCCTCTTTTGTTCCAGAATAATCTGTTGAAATTGTATTTTTGATACTTTCTACTTTTGCCAGAACAGAGTTTGTGTTGTGCTGTACAATATATTTTGTTCCTGCAACCAGTTTTTTACTGTCCATCCAGCAAACGGTTGTGGTAATTTCTTTTTCAATTTTTGGAAGTTCAGATGATTTTACAATCATGTCACCTCTCGTTACATTGATATCATTTTCTAATTCGATTGTAATTGAAGATCCTGCTGCAGCTTCGTCAAATGTTTTATCGAAAAAGTGAATTTTTGATACTTTTGATTCTGTTAATGAAGGAAGAACCGTTACGGCATCTCCAACCTTAATTGAGTTTCCGTATAATTTTCCTGCGTATCCTCTAAAATCGTGGTATTCTTCTGTTTTTGGACGAATAACGGTTTGAACTGGGAAACGTGCTTTTCCTGTTTCAAAAACATCATGAGAATGCAATCCTTCTAAATGTTCTAAAACTGTTTGTCCATCATACCAAGGCATATTTTCTGATTTGTCAACCACGTTTCCGCCGTTAATAGCGCTTAACGGAATGTAACTTACGTTTTGTTCCTTGAAAGTACTTTTTGCATTTAATGCCTGAAAATCGGCTTTGATTTTATTGAAAACTTCTTCTGAATAATCCACTAAATCCATTTTGTTAATCGCAACAATTACCTCTTTTACTCTCAATAAATTATTGATAAAAAAGTGACGGTATGTCTGCTCGATTACGCCTTTTCTGGCATCAATTAAAATGATTGAAACCTGAGAAGTCGAAGCTCCTGTAACCATGTTTCTGGTATATTCTACGTGCCCTGGAGTATCTGCAATAATGTAACTTTTTTTTGCAGTCGAAAAATAAATATGCGCAACGTCAATTGTGATTCCTTGTTCTCTTTCTGCTACCAAGCCGTCTGTTGCCAAAGAAAAATCAAGATAATCGTATCCTTTTTGTCTGCTGCTTTTTTCGATTGCTTCTATTTTATCTGTAGTCAATGATTTTGTATCGTACAACAATCTTCCGATCAAGGTACTTTTTCCGTCATCTACACTTCCTGCTGTTGCTATTTTTAAAACGTCCATCTTAATATTTGTTTCAGGTTTAAAGTTTCAGGTTTCATGTTCTCTCGAAACTTAAATCTGTATGTTTTTTTGAATTTTCTTTCTGTTGTTAACTTTTAACTTCTAACCAAAAATTAAAAGTATCCCTGTTGTTTTCTCTTTTCCATTGCAGCCTCAGAACGTTTGTCGTCTATTCTGGCTCCTCTTTCAGAAATGGTTGACGATCTGATTTCGCCTACCACTTCTTCGATTGTTGCAGCATAAGATTCAACTGCAGCTGTACAACTCATATCTCCAACGGTTCTGAAACGAACAATTCGTTCTTCGATTTGTTCGTCTTCTTCCTGATACACATAAGGAGAATGCGACCAGATTAAACCGTCTCTCAAAAAAACTTTTCTTTTATGTGAAAAATAGATTGACGGAATTTCGATGTGTTCTTTTTCAATATAACTCCAAACATCTAATTCTGTCCAGTTTGAAATTGGGAAAACGCGAACGTTTTGACCATTTTCTATTTTTCCGTTCAAAATATCAAACAATTCCGGACGTTGATTTTTTTCATCCCATTGACCAAAATCATCACGAACTGAAAAAATACGCTCTTTTGCTCTTGCTTTTTCTTCATCACGACGCGCTCCGCCAATACAAGCATCAAACTTAAATTCTTCGATTGCATCTAAAAGCGTAATCGTCTGTAAGCTGTTTCTACTAGAATATTTTCCGGTTTCTTCCACCACTTTTCCTTCATCAATAGCATCCTGAACATTACGAACAATCAATTCTAATCCTAATTCTTCAACCAGTTTATCTCTGAAAGCAATTGTTTCAGGAAAATTATGTCCTGTATCAACGTGCAAAAGAGGAAACGGAATTTTTGCAGGGAAAAACGCTTTCTGTGCCAAACGCACTAATGTAATAGAATCTTTTCCTCCAGAAAAAAGTAAAACCGGTTTGTCAAACTGTGAAATTACTTCTCTGAAAATGTATATTGCTTCACTCTCTAAAGCGTTTGTTTTTAATACTGAACTCATTTTTGTTTTTTTGTTTGATAGTTTCAAGTTTTAGGTTTCAGGTTTCAAGTTGCTACCTCATCTAAAAATCTCGACTCTTTATTCTATATTCTTTGTTCTCTTGTCTGCAGAAGTCTAACCTCTTGCTTCTATCTTCTTTGTTCTATCTTCTTTGTTCTATTCTCTTTCTTCTATTCTCTTTATTCTTTCTTAGCGCTGTGCAAACCACACTCTTTATGGCTTGATTCCCACCACCATCTTCCGGCTCTAATGTCTTCTCCGGGGAAAATGGCACGTGTACATGGCGCACATCCTATACTTACGAAACCTTGTTTATGCAAAGCATTTTGAGGAACATTGTTTTCTGATAAATAGGCTTCAACTTCTTCTAAAGACCATTTTAATAACGGATTGAATTTGATGATTTCGAAACCTCCGTCGTATTCAAACAAATTCAAATCTTGTCTGTTCTCAGATTGTTCTGCTCTTAAACCTGTAATCCAAACTGAATTTCCTGCCAAAGCTTTTCGTAACGGAACTACTTTTCGAATAAAACAGCACTCTTTTCTATTTTCAACCGAATCATAAAAGCTGTTTGGTCCTTTTTGCTGCAACAAACTTTCTACAGCTGTTGCTTCCGGAAAATAAACCTCAATTGGTTTCTTGTATTTTTTTAATGTCTTATGAAAAACATCGTAAGTTTCCTGAAATAATCTTCCTGTATCTAAGGTAAAAATGGTAATGTCCTGATTACTTTTTGCAATAAAATCTGTTATTACCTGATCTTCCTGACCAAAAGATGTAGAGAAAATTACTTTTCCCGAAAACTCATTTGCTAAAAAAGCTAATGTTTCGTCAAGCGAAAAATCTTTTGTTTTATCTAATAATGATTGTATAATTGTCGCACTCATATTCTCTTTCCTTCCTAAAAAATCGATTACAATAATTTAGATAATGTTTTTAAACTCAATAATATAATTAAAATTCCAACCGCAATCATCATTGGTTTTCTTTTGATTTTATTGACCAGATAAGCTCCTAGAGGCGCTGCAATTACGCCTCCTAAAATCAAACCTATAATAACCTGCCAACCATGAATTCCTCCAAAAAGCATGAAAGTAATTCCGCTTGCAAATGAAATAGCAAACTCTGCTGCATTTACAGAACCAATGGTATAACGTGGATTTCTTCCTCTTCCTAACAAGGTTGATGTTACGATTGGTCCCCAGCCTCCGCCGCCAACTGAATCCATAAAACCTCCAAAAACAGCCAAAACGCTTAATTTTTTTGTTTTCTTCTTTACAATTGTTTTTTTAAGTGCTTTTTTAATAATAATAACAGCCAGAATAATCATGTAAACCGCAATAAAAGGCTTAATAAAATCTCCGTTAATAACATCTGACAATAAATAAGCTCCTGTAATCGAACCTAAAACCCCGGGAATCAACAAATGTTTTACTAATTTTTTATTGATATTCCCAAAACGATGATGAGATAATGCCGATGCTCCCGTTGTAAACATTTCAGAAACGTGAACTGCAGTACTACTCACAACTGGCGGAACTCCATAAGCCAATAAAAATGATGTTGAAGTTGCTCCGTATCCCATTCCTAATGTTCCGTCTACCAATTGAGCAAAAACACCAATAAGGAAAAAAATTAAAAACTCCTGATTAAATCCTGAAACAAAACCATTCCATGAAAATTCAGCATAATGATTGTATATCAAAGTACTTAACAACCCCACAAGTAAAACAACAGGTATTATAACCCACAATTTTTCTTTTATTGATGTGTCGGACTTCATATCAACACTATTTATTTTCAGCTCTTTTTCCATATTTCTATGTCTTTTTTTTATTAAAAACCTATTACCCTATCGGCTTAGTAGATTACATTGCAAAAATACTACTTATTTCTAAATATCAAAACAATATTTTTATTTTTTTAACCAGCTAATAGTCCATTAATTACACTATAACGAAATATTTAAAGCCTGAACAAACTAATTTAACAAATAAGGGAGTATTGTATTGTATTTCAACAGTAAACATTGGTAAATATTTGATTCTTAAAATAGATTTTAAAGTCTACCATTTCCATAGGATAATTATAAAATTGTTGTTATTTTTACGCCAAATTTTTATTATGGATTTTCAGATAGGTCTTGTTGTTGCAGGTTTGCTCGTTGGTTTTGTGGTTGGTTTAACCGGTGTTGGAGGCGGTTCTTTAATGACTCCAATTTTATTGTGGTTTGGTATTCCACCAACAACTGCAGTTGGTACTGACTTGCTTTATGCATCTTTCACTAAAATGGGAGGCGTATTTGTTCATCACAAAAAAGGAAATATCAATTGGCCTATTACGGGCTGGCTTACCTTAGGAAGCGTTCCTGCTGCCCTATTAACTTTATGGATATTAAACAGCATAAAAACAGATATCTCTACCATAAATGCTGTAATAAAATACAGTTTAGGCTGGGCATTGCTTTTTACATCGGTGGCGATTTTGTTTAAAAAGAGATTATTAGTTTACTCTCAAAAACATGCCGGAGACAAATTTCATAGCGAAAGCCATACGCAAAACATGCTCACAATTGGAATTGGTGTTTTATTGGGCGCCACTGTAACCCTAACTTCTATTGGCGCAGGAGCTTTAGGAACGGTTACTTTATTTTTTCTTTACCCGCTTTTACCTACGCCGCGTTTGGTTGGAACTGAAATTGCTCACGCTGTTCCGTTAACGCTTGTGGCCGGAATTGGACATGCTTCTATGGGTAATTTAGATTTGGTTCTACTAGGCCAATTACTATTAGGATCACTTCCCGGAATTTTCATAGGAAGTATGTTAAGCGGAAAAGTGCCTGATTTATTTCTTAGAAATGCAATTGCAATAATGCTTTTTATTGCCGGATATAAATTGATTTTTTAAACTAAAACTTTAATTATCTATAAATAAAAAGACCTTTTCAGTTACGAAAAGGTCTTTTTTTATTTAGAACAGAATGATTAAAATGCAATATCTGCTAATGAATTACTTTCAAGAATTTTAAGTGTATTATCACGAACTTCTGTCATTAAGCGTCTTGCAGCACAGGTTGATTCATCATCACAGTCATCACATCTTTCGTAGAAATTATGACTTGCGCAAGGAAGCAATGCAATCGGACCTTCAAGGATACGATAAACTTTGGCCATGCTAATATCTTTCGGATCTTTTATCAGATAATAACCTCCGCCTTTTCCTTTTTTTGCTCCCAGAAATCCTGAGTTTCGCAGCAATAATAAAATACTTTCGAGAAATTTAATCGAAATATGTTCGCTTTTCGCTATTTCGGCAATTTGTACAGGTTCATTATTTTCTCGCCTGGCTAAATATGTTAACGCTTTAATTCCGTATTTTGTTTTCTTTGAAAGCACTTATATAATTTTAGTTTAAGAACGCAGTTTTTAGATTTTTATCTAAAATTAACCGACTGCATATTTTTCTGCAACAAAAATAAGCTTTTTAAACGAGAAAAATAACACATTCAATTTAAATTCTACCAAATTAGTATAGTTTAACTAATTTGAATCATTTGCACCAATTAAATTGAATTCATGAAACGTTTTTATGTTTTCTACCAAATCTTTTTTATTAACCACATAGGTGTCTGATATTGTATCATGCCAGCCTCTTCCTGAGCTTCCTAAAAAAGAAAAAACTTCAAATGGAATTAAACGACATAAACTTCTTTTCAAAATAGTTCCAAAATCTGGCTTTTCACCACTTTCATCTACTACGATTGTACCGGTAATAAGTTTTCCTAATGATCTTCCTAAAAATCCTTCTGTAACTGTATAATAAAAAATTGTAACACCAATAAAAACTACCTGTCCGCTAAGATCACTCATGTCACTTAACCAAAGTAATATTCCGTTCCATTGCAAAAGATTCGCTAAAATGGCCAATACGAAAGCGAAAAAAAAGATTAAGATCATAATAAAAATGATATCTAAAATATAATTTAGAATACGGCTTCCTTTAGAAGCCAACAATGATTCATCAAGAATGTAAGTAGAGTTACTCATGTTTGGTTTGGTTTTAAGTTTATGATTATTAATAGATTTAAATTTTAATCCAAACAAAAATATACTTTTTACCCAAACAATTATAAAATAGAATAACGATTTTTAACAGTAATAGAATTACAGTCAAAAATCGTTATTTATATCTTGAATTATGGATTTCTAATAATGTCAAATCAGAAATCTAAAGTCTAAAATTATTTAAGAAAGCGCCTGATCTAAATCAGCAATTACATCTTTAACCGTTTCTAAACCTACAGAAACACGCACTAAACCTTCTGTAATTCCAACTGCAAGTTTTTCTTCAACAGATAATTTACTATGTGTTGTTGATGCAGGATGGGTTACAATTGTTTTTACATCTCCAATATTTGCCGAAAGTGAGCATAATTTAATTTTATCTAAAAATTTTCTTCCTGCTTCGATACCGCCTTTAATTTCAATTGCAATAATATTTCCGCCCAAAAGCATTTGCTTTTTAGCAACTTCATATTTTGGATGCGATTTTAAAAACGGATATTTCACGCTCTCTACATTTGGGTGACTTTCTAAAAACTCAGCTACTTTTAAAGCATTTTCACAATGCTTATCAACACGAACAGCCAGGGTTTCTAAACTTTTTGACAATACCCAAGCGTTAAATGGTGACATTGCCGGTCCCGTATTTCTTGAAAATAAATATATTTTACGAATTAATTCAGCCTCTCCAACTGCAACTCCACCTAAAACACGGCCCTGACCGTCAATTAATTTTGTTGCCGAATGAATTACGATATGCGCACCATATTTAATAGGCTGCTGAATGTATGGCGTAGCAAAACAGTTGTCAATTATTAAAATCAAATTATGCTTTTTTGCAATTTCACCCAACAATTCCAAATCAACTACATCTACACCAGGATTTGTTGGTGTTTCAGCATATAAAATTTTTGTGTTTGGCTTAATAAAACTTTCTATTGTTTCCGGTTTGTTAATATCAAAATAAGTTGTTTCAATATTCCATTTTGGAAAATACGTCATAAACAATGCGTGAGTAGATCCAAAAACACTTCCGGCAGACACAATATGATCGCCTGAATCCAGCAATGCGGCAAAAGTAGAATATATAGCAGCCATTCCGGTTGCAAAAGCATAACCTGCTTCGGCACCTTCCATGGCGCAAACCTTATCTACAAACTCTGTTGTATTTGGGTTGCTAAAACGGGAATAAATATTGCGGACTTTTTCTTCTGTGAAAGACGCTCTCATATCCTCTGCATCTTCAAATACAAAACTTGATGATAAATACAAAGGAGTTGAATGTTCCTGAAATTGTGTTTTTTCTAAATGTGTGCGTATGGCTTGTGTTTCAAAACCAAATTCTTCTTTATTCATTGTGTTGTTTGTTTAAAAGAGTTGTTCCGCAGAGTTCACGAAATAACCTTTCATTAATTTAATAGCAATAAAGAATTATCTAATTCTCCAATTGACTAATTTTCTAATTCTATAATTGTTCGTTGTTTAGTACAACTTTATATTTGATGGTTGCTGTTGGTTCAACTGTTTTGGCAACTGAGCAATATTTCTCAAAAGAAAGCTGTGCTGCGCGTTGTGCTTTTTCCGGAACAATATCGCCTTCTAAGTAGAAAACCACATTGATTTCTTTAAAAGGTTTTGCTTCATCAACCTGAACACGCTCGCCTTCAACCTCAGCATTAAAAGATGTTATTTCCTGACGCTGTTTCTTCAAAATTGAAATCATATCAATGGCGCTGCATCCGGCAACACCCATTAAAACTAATTCCATCGGACTTGCACCTAAATCGCTTCCGCCAAATTCTGCGCGGCTATCGACGTCGACTACATGCCCGCGTTCATTTTTGAGTTTAAAATGAAACGCATCGTTTACTCTGTTTAGGGTTACTTTCATTGTGTTGTTATTTTTTTTGTTTTTTGTTTGAATTCAGAAATCTAAAATCTGAACTCTGTAATCTAAAATCTTATTAGCCTTTATCCGATAATCTCAAAATATCTCCAAAAACTCCTCTCGCTGTTACAGCAGAACCTGCACCGGCTCCCTGAATTACAATTGGACGATCGCCATAAGATTCTGTATAAATTTCGAAGAAAGAATCAGATCCTTTCAATCCGCCCAAAGCGGTATCTGAAGGAACAGAAACTAATTTTACTTCCAGATTTCCTTTGTCATTTTGCAAATCTCCAGACAATTCACCAATGTATCTTAATACGTGATTTGGCTTTTGATCGGCTTTTATTTTCTCGTAAATTGGGTCGAATTCTTTTAGTTTCGTTAAGAAATCAGATACGTTTCCTTCACGTAAATGTTCCGGAATTAAATTCTGAATCGAGATTTCTTCAAACTCATTCTGTAAATCCAGTTCTCTTGCTAAAATCAATAATTTTCTTCCAACATCATTTCCGCATAAATCCTCACGCGGGTCCGGTTCTGTGTATCCGTTATCAATTGCCTCTTTCAAAATTTCGCTAAACGGAACATCTTTTGCAGAAAAATTATTGAATAAATAACTCAAAGTTCCGGAGAAAACCCCTTTTATTTTCGTGATATTTTCACCCGAAAGGTGTAATAATTTTATGGTATCAATTAATGGCAAACCTGCACCAACATTGGTTTCGTACAAATAATTCTTTTGGTTTTCTGCCAAAGCTTTTCTCAATTCTTTATAAAACCCGTAGCTTAATGTATTGGCTACTTTATTAGAAGAAATCAAATCGAAACTGCTTTCTACAAACGGAATATAATTTTCTACGAATGAAGCACTTGCCGTATTATCAATCGCAATTAAGTTTTCTAAATGATGTTGGTTTGCATAAAGGATAATGTCCTGAATTGTATACGCAAGACCTTCTTTTTCAATATCTGTTTTCCAGTTTGAAGTTACGCCGTTTTTATTTAAAAGTAATTTTTTAGAATTGGCGATAGCAAAAACATTCAGCTTAACGTCTTTTCTTTTTTCGATGGCTGCAGCCGATTCTAAAATCTGGTTGATTAAAGTTCCGCCCACTAAACCGTGACCAATAATGGCAATGTTGATTTTTTTAGAAACTCCAAAAATCTCTCCGTGAATTACATTTAAGGCTTTGTTCAGTTCTGATTTCTTAACAACCAAACTCACGTTTTTACCAGTAACGGTGTTGTTAAACAATATCGGAACAATTTTATTTTTAATTAATGCGGTATAAGGTTTATGGAAAGTGCTCAAATCCTGACCAATAATCGAAATTACCGATACATTATCAGTTACTGTAATCTGGTTTACATCTTTAGAATAAAAGTCGTTTTCGAACTCTTTTTCTAATTCAACCATGGCTAATGTCGCTTTATCAGTCGCTACAACAAGTCCAATTCCTCTTTCTGAAGAACCTTGCGAAATAATGCTTACGCTGATATTATGATCGCCCATTACTTTAAAAATACGGGCATCAACGCCGGCTTTTCCAAGTAATCCGCGGCCTTCAAGATTTACAAGAGAAACATTTTCTAAAACAGAAAGTGTTTTAATTCCTTCTTTTGTAGAATCTGAAGTAATTAAAGTTCCGCGATTTTCATGATTGAATGTATTTAAAATACGAAGCGGAATATTTTTTTCCAACAAAGGAATAATCGTTTTTGCGTGCAGAATCGTTGCTCCAAAATTAGCTAATTCGTTTGCTTCATTAAACGAAAGAAATTCGATTTTTTTAGCATCGGCAACCAAATCAGGATTTGCTGTGTAAATTCCGTCAACGTGTGTGAAGTTTTGTAATTCTTCGGCATTCAAATAATTAGCAATTAACGAAGCAGTATAATTACTTCCGTTTCTTCCTAAAGTTGTGGTGTCGTTATTGTTGTTTGAACCAATAAAACCGGTTACAATATTTACTGTAGAACCGTTATGTTCTTTAAAATAATTAACTACATTTTTCTTCGAAAGCTGTTCTAAAGGTTGTGCATCACCAAATTTAGAATCCGTTTTTAGCAATTCTCTTGCATCAACAAAGTTGGCCGGAATTCCTTTTTCTTTCAAAATCGAAGTCAATAATTTAGCCGAAAGCAATTCGCCTTTAGATAAAATCTGATCTTTGATTTTGTTGCTGTAATCGCCAATTAAGCTTACCCCTTCAAAAAGTTTTTCTAAAATGGTAAATTCTTCAGATAAATCAACTTGTGGATAATCTGAAATCTGATAGATTTTAAAGTTTTCAAATAAGGGTTTGTAATTCCCGTTTTTAGCGGCAATTTTTAAAATATAATCCAGTTCATCTGTAGCATCTCCACGGGCAGAAACTACAACGGCAATTTGCTCGCCCTGATTTACTTTATCTGAAATAATTGAGACAACTTTATTAAGTCCTTCTCCGTTTGATAATGATTTACCTCCAAATTTTAATACTTTCATTTTATTTTGCTATTGTTTCTGCCTTAAAAATATCGGCAAGTAAATGATCTAATTGTTTGTACTCGATTAAAAAAGCGTCATGTCCGTGAACTGAATCTATTTCGTTATAAAAAACATTGTCTTTGAACTTTTTTAAATCCTGATAAGTTTCTCTATTTTCTTTTGCCGTAAAAAATAAATCCGAATTGATTCCGATAATATGAATTGTGGCGTTTGTTTTTGATAGTAAAGATTCGAAACTCTCACTGTTTCTGGTGATATCTATGGTTTTAAGCAATTGGTTCATCAATTTATAAGAAGCCAATTGATATCTTTTTTGCAATTTATCTCCGTGATGTGCCAACCAGCTTTCTATGTTAAAAACAGAAAGATTTTCGTTAGTTGTTCGTTGAAATTTTTCCTTGAATGATTCTGGAGATCTGTAACACAACATTGCGTGAATTCTGGCGTCTTCGATTGGTCTTGATGAATTATTCAGGATTTGCTCTTGTAAAAAACAATTGGCAATCATCCAGTCTGTCGATTTCCAGTCGGTTGCAATTGGTATTAAGTTCTGAGTGATGTCTGGCCTTAGAGCCAACATTTCCCAGGCAATTCCACCGCCAACAGAACCGCCAATAATTGTATGAACCTGATCTATATTTAAAGCATCAAGTCCTTCAAGAAAAATTCTGGCAATATCTCTGGTTGTAAAATCCTGGTAGCTTTCTATAATAAAAGAATCTGTTCCGTTGCCCGGAACATTGAATGCCAGAACGGTATATTTATCGGTATCGATTGTTTTTCCTTCGCCAATTAAATCACTCCACCAACCGTTTTCGCCGGTAACCTGAGCATTTCCTGTCAAGGCATGATTTACCAAAACAATAGGCGCGCTATGCAATGGCAAACCGGAAACGGTAAAGCTTAAAGGTAACGAACGGTAAAGTGCACCATTTTCGGTGGTGAAATTTTGTATGGTAAAAGGGTTTGGTATATTTTCCAATTTCAAATCTGTTGTATTATTGATTTGTATCTGGAAATATTAGAAAGAAAAAACTAGTATGAAACTAGAAAAATTCTTGTTGTTATCTTTCCACGTTTGGGCGTGGTAGAATGCAGCACCTTCTTCGCTTTACCGAAGGGTTGCTAAGGATTCATCGGGTCTAATCCCTCGTCCTTTCTTTATAACATTTCAATACGTTTTTGAACTTAAAGGTGCAAATTAACTACTAATTTCTTAAACAAACAAATTTTATCGAAACTGATTGCTCAATTTCTTAAAGATAATTCAAACTAAAACTGTTGTACGCAAAAAATTACCGAACGATTTGCCCAGTAAAATTAAGCAGGTTATCCCCTATTTTATGATGCTTTTTGATTTAGATAAAAAGCGTTTCATTTTCTTTTGAGTACATCAAAAACAATAATGAATTTGGCGTTTTTTTCTCAGCGGTATTATCTGCCGGTTCCGTGATTCCAAAACTTGGATGGATCAATTCGTTTGGCGGCGGCGGATTATTTCTTTTAGTCCTGTTTCTCAATTTTGAAAATGTTCTTGTAAAATAGTTTAATGTACTCATGATATTAAGTTTTAGTTCGTTGTGTATTTTTTTATCTTTATTATTCGTTTATTATTTTGTTAAGCCTGCAAAATGAAATAAAAAAACCCTTTTGGAGCGTGATACCAAAAGGGTTTAAGTTTTTCAAAACTCATATATACTTTTAGTATCAACAGACGCGCACGCAAATAGCTGCGACAGAGAACATCTTGTTCATCTGTAGGGATTTATTCATCTGTGATTTATTTATTATTTTAAATTCTTGCATTTCTTATAAAATTAAAAAGCCTCCAAAAAATTATCGGGAGGCTTTTGCATATATTTTTATTGTTTTCTTACAATTTAAGCAAAAGACACCCCAACGGTTCTAACCGAAATGGCGCAAAACATTTTATAGACATTTAAGTGCATTGATTCAGTAGCTTTTGGGTTTAACAAATATGGGAATATTATTTTAATTACGCAAATAAAAAACAATAAATTAATACGAAAATCCGACAAAAAACTATTTTTTTTCGATATAAAACATCTTACAAATTTTTTGTTACACAAAAACACGGTAAAAACTTACAAAAACTTAATTTTCAATTTATTATTTCCACAAATCAGTTTATCAAAGAACATTCAAAGCATTTTTTTCTTTGGCTTAAAGCCAGACTGCTTCTTTATTTTTAATTTTTTCAGCCACTTTCAAAATATCAGTTATTATTCCTCTTGAAATTGCCTGTTTGCATGCCGATGCGCTTTGAATTACAATGGGAACATCTGCGTATGATTGTGTATAGATTTCGAAAATCGTATCTGATCCTTTTAACTGACCAATGGGAGATGTGGCAGATTCTGAAATTAATTTTACTTCTAAGGTATTTTTAGTAACATCAAATTCGCCTACATACCTCAAAACGTGATTGTCAGCCTGGGTGATTTTTGCAATTTTAAACGATTTATCAATTGCATCTTTATTAAGGATTCCGTTTTTCTCTAAATGTTCTTGTGTAATAAGAGGATTGATTTTAATATCCGAAAGTTCAAAATCTTTCCCAATTTCTCTGGTGAGAATCAGTAGTTTTCTGGCCGTATCATTTCCCGATAAATCTTCTTTAAAGGTCGAACGCATCAATCCTAATAAACTGGCGTCTTTTAAAACAGATGAAAAAGTTGTTTCTTCATTCGAAAACCGATTAAAAACATAACTCAGATTATCAGAGAAAACGCCCCGAATCTTGGTTATCTTTTCTCCTGAATAATATAAGTCTCTTAATGTTTGCAAAACCGGAAATCCGGTATCGACTGAAGTTTCATAAAGAAACTCTTTGTCATACTTTTTAAGATTTTCTCTTATTTCTTTATAAAGATCAAGCGGAAGCGTATTTGCTTTTTTATTGACAGCCACAATATTGAATCCGTTTTGAATCAACGTATTATAATGACTTATTAATTCGTCACTCGCTGTTGCATCAACTGCGATTAGATTTTCGAATTCATTTTCTTTGGCAAATTCTATAATATCTTCTACTTTAAAAGGAACAGCCAATTGCACAAAATTGGTTTCCCAGGCATATCCAACGCCTTCTTTCTCGAAAAAAGCAACGGTAGAATTGGTGATAATCGGAAAATGAAAATCGATGTTTTTACTTTGCAGAAAAAATTCCTGGCTTTCAATAATCTGATTAATCAAAGTGCTTCCGATATTTCCAATTCCAAAAAGGATAATATTTATTTTAAGCTTTGACATAATTTTTAATTTATTGGGGGTTGATTAAACCATATAAGTGATATAAGTTATTTAAATAGTATCAAATATTCATAATTTAGACGCACTGCTGTGCGTCTCTACTTATATGGTGAAAAAATATATGTTGTGTTTTTTCATAAAAAATCACCTCTAGCAAAACTCACTTGCTAAAGGCAATTTTTCAAACAAAAAACAAAAAAACCTAATTCTTATTAATGCTATATTGTGATTGTGTCACATTTGCAAAAACTGTTTTTAAATCGGCGATTAAATCTTCGATATCTTCAATTCCAACAGAAAGTCGGATTAAATCTTTTGAAACTCCGGTTTCTAATTGTTCCGAATCTGTCAATTGCTGATGCGTCGTACTTGCCGGGTGAATAATTAATGATTTTGTGTCGCCAATATTTGCCAATAAGGAGAATAATTTGGTTTGATCCACTACTTTTTTAGCTGCATCAAAACCGCCTTTTAATCCAAAAGTGATAATGCCGCTTTGTCCTTCCGGAAGATATTGTTTGGCTAAATCATAATATTTATTGGTCTTTAAACCCGGATAATTTACCCAAACCACCTCATCTTGTTTCTCTAACCATTCGGCTAAAGCCAAAGCATTTTCGCTGTGTTTTTTAATTCGAATTGGCAATGTTTCCAATCCCTGAATAATTTGAAATGCATTAAACGGACTCAAAGCTGAACCAAAATCACGCAATCCTTCAATTCTTGCTTTTGCAATAAAAGCAGCGTTTCCTAAAGCTTCGTGATATACTAATCCGTGATATCCTGCAGAAGGTTCTGTAAATTCAGGGAATTTTCCGTTAGACCAGTCAAAAGTTCCGGCATCGATAATGGCACCGCCTAATGAAGTTCCGTTTCCGGCGATATATTTAGTTAAGGAATGAATTACAATATTCGCTCCGTGCTCAATTGGTTTTAATAAATACGAAGTCGCCACTGTATTATCTACAATAAAAGGCACTTTGAAGTTTTTGGCTTCCGCCGAAATTGCCTTCAAATCCAAAACATCTAATTTTGGATTTCCCAAAGATTCTACAAAGAAAGCTCTTGTGCTTTCTTTGGCTGCTTTGGTAAAATTTTCTGCTCTTGCAGGATCAACAAATGTTGTCGTAATTCCTAAACGAGGCAAAGTCACTTTTAATAAGTTATAAGTTCCGCCGTATAAACTGTTTGATGCCACAATGTGATCTCCCGCTTTTAGCAAAGTCAGGAAAGTTGTTGCAATTGCCGATGCTCCCGATGCTGTAACAACCGCTGCGATTCCGCCTTCGAGCGCTGCAAGCCGCTGTTCTAAAACATCATTTGTTGGATTATTTAATCTTGTGTAAATAAATCCTGCTTCGGCCAAACCAAATAAATTGGCGGCATGATCAGCATTATTAAAAACATACGATGAGGTCTGATAAATTGGCACTGCTCTTGTGCTTCCGTTTTTAGTTACGTCGTGTCCTGCGTGTAGTGCGTTTGTTGCGAATTTTTGTGTGCTCATGATTTCTTAGTTTTTTAAATATTGTTAGATAGTTTTATATTGTAATTAAATTTATATTGTAATTGATTTTGAACAGATTTAAACAAAAAATTCTTCTTCTTCAAGCTCATACATTTGAAACAGTAATGATTTTTGGCTTGTCATGTATTGTTCCGGATTATATTGTAAAGCTCCGTTGGTTGATTCATCAGCATTATTGCTTTTTTGAGAATCTGTTCTTAATAAATATTGAAATGCGATTGTATTTATATCTAGTGTGTTCATGATTTTAATTTTAATTGTTGGAAATAAAAAAGCCCTTTCGGATGGCTTACCAAAAGGGCTTATAGTTTTAACTATAACAAAGATTTTATCTTTCACTTTCGGCAATAGCAAGTCTGGATGCACATACACATCTTACAACACATCATCATTTTATTTACTACTGAATTCATTTTATTTTTTGTTTTCACCATATAAGTTATATAAGTTCATTTAATACTATCAACTTCTATAATTTTAGATGCACTGCTGTGCATCTCTACATATGGTTTAATTCTTTTATACTTTCAATTTATGTCAAAAAAAAACCTCTGCGATTTGCAGAGGTCTTATTGTTATTTTTAGATTTAGATACTAAACAATAGTGCACTCTGCGGAAGTTTCCGGCATCATGCAACACATATTTTTAATTACTAAATTCATTTTTTCTATTTGTTTTGTTTGGCAAATGTGGGAACTTTTTTTCAAACCACCAAACAAAAATTGATTTATTTTCCATTACCCTATCAAATTAGTATATTATGTTAAATTTCTGCTTAGAAAAATAAAAAATGTTCAACTTTAATTTGCAAATCAAAATGGTTTTGTACTTTTGCACGCAAATACAGAGGAAAAATTTGAACTGATTGCAACCTCTTCATAATGAAATGGTTCGTTATGAATACTGAAAGATTGATTTCGGTAGTAAAAAATGCTAAAGCAGGAAATCTCCTTTAGCCTTTTTCAGCAATTATTTTCCTCGCTTAATTTTAATTTAATAATTATTATGGCTTATTTATTTACGTCAGAATCTGTTAGTGAAGGGCATCCAGACAAAGTTGCAGATCAAATTTCGGATGCATTAATTGATAACTTCTTAGCATTTGATGCTGACTCAAAAGTAGCATGTGAAACTTTAGTTACAACTGGTCAGGTAATTTTGGCCGGAGAAGTAAAATCGAATACCTATCTTGATGTGCAGCAAATCGCTCGTGAAGTAATCCGTAAAATTGGATATACAAAAAGCGAATACATGTTTGAGGCAAATTCTTGTGGAATTTTATCAGCAATTCACGAACAATCTGCAGATATTAATCAAGGTGTAGACAGAGCTAAGCCAGAAGAACAAGGTGCAGGAGATCAGGGAATGATGTTTGGTTATGCAACTAACGAAACTGAAAACTACATGCCATTGGCTCTTGATTTATCTCATAAATTATTACAGGAATTAGCTATTTTAAGACGTGAAAATAAAGAAATTACTTATTTACGTCCGGATGCTAAATCTCAGGTAACTTTAGAATATAGCGACGATAACAAACCAACCCGTATTGATGCGATTGTAATCTCAACTCAACACGATGATTTTGATGAAGAAGCTACCATGTTGGCTAAAATCAAAAAAGATGTTATCGAAATTTTGATTCCAAGAATCATTGCTAAAAACCCAACGCACGCTCATTTATTCAACGATAAAATCAACTACCATATTAACCCAACAGGAAAATTCGTAATTGGAGGACCTCACGGAGATACTGGTTTAACAGGAAGAAAAATCATTGTTGATACTTACGGTGGAAAAGGAGCTCACGGTGGTGGTGCTTTCTCTGGAAAAGATCCAAGTAAAGTAGACAGAAGTGCGGCTTATGCTACACGTCATATCGCTAAAAACTTAGTGGCTGCAGGTGTTGCTGACGAGATTTTAGTACAGGTTTCTTATGCAATTGGAGTTGCTCAGCCAATGGGTATTTTCATTGAAACTTACGGAACTTCTAAAGTAAATTTAACTAACGGTGAAATTGCTAAAAAAGTAGAAGAGTTATTTGATATGCGTCCTTACTTCATCGAGCAACGTTTAAAATTAAGAAACCCTATTTATAGCGAAACTGCTGCTTACGGACACATGGGACGTAAACCAGAAGTTGTAACTAAAACTTTTGCTGCTCCTGGAGGACATTCAAAAACAGTTACTGTAGAGTTGTTTACTTGGGAAAAACTTGATTTTGTTGACAAAGTAAAAGCTGCATTCGGACTTTAATTTTTAATTCAAACGATTATTAATTCTTAGGCTTCACGGTCCATTTCTTTTTAATCTTACTCATATAACCCCGATTTCTATGCTATAGACTTCGGGGTTTTTATTTGGTTATTAGATCGCATTTGCTTTTCTTTAATGCTAAATTAACCAAACCAAAAATGAGTAAACTTCCTTCGTTACAAAATGTATTGAATGCAATACAAAAAACAGTTTTCAGATTCCCGTTAGAAGTTTTAACTGCCGTTATCGGGACTGTTTTTGCGATTATTCTCAATGAAATAGAGTACAATAATCCCAACAGAGCGTTTTATGAAAAAGCCTTGATGAGCTCTTCGCTTTGCCTTGTTCTTTTTCTTTCTGTTAGTTTATTTTTTCTTAGTTCAGACAAAAAGAAAATCTTAAGGTTTGCTGCCAGTTTACTGCTTGGATCTTTAGTTGTTGCTTTTGTATTTAGCTTTAGCGAAAAAATAACACAAACAGAATTTCAGCAGTTTTTTGTTCTCAATATCGCATTACATCTGCTAGTTTCGTTTGCCGGATTCTTACCAAAAAAATACAATCAGGAAGAATTCTGGGAATTCAACAAACAGCTTTTCCTCAGAATCTTAACGTCTGGTTTGTATAGCGTTGTGCTTTACGGCGGTTTAGCTTTGGCTATTTTAGCGATCGAAAAACTATTCAAATTTGATTTTTACGACAATATTTACCTTTATATCTTTTTCACCATTTTCGGGATTTTCAATACGATCTTCTTCTTAAATGGAATTCCGGAAATTGATAAGGAAGATATTGCACTTGAATTAAATTACCCAAAAGGACTTAAAAACTTTACCCAATATGTTTTATTGCCTTTAATAAGTCTTTATCTGGTGATTTTAATTTGTTACGAAGCTAAAATTCTCGTGACACTTTCATTGCCTGTCGGATGGGTTTCTTACCTTGTATTAGCTTTTGCCATTACTGGAATTCTTTCGTTTTTATTGGTTCATCCAATTGCAAATGAAAACGGAAATCTCTGGATGCGAACGTTCAATCGCTGGTTTTACTTTTTATTAATTCCGTTATTGCTATTGTTATTCTGGGCCATTTTGTACCGAATTAATCTTTACGGATTTACACACGAACGTTATTACGTTTTATTGTTATCGATTTGGCTTGCAATTGTTGTGGCGTATTTTTTAATCAACAAACATCCAAAAATAAAATTCATTCCTATCAGTATGTGTCTTTCCGGATTGTTTTCGATTGTTGGTCCGCAAAGCGCAGATTCTGTTTCAAAATACAGTCAGTTATGGCGTTTTGAAAGTTATCTGCAAAAATCCGAAGGTAAAAAACTAACATTTGAACAAGAGCAGGAATTAAGCAGTATTGTTTATTTTTTAGAAAGAAATTATGGATTTGAAGTTCTGCTTCCGTATGCTAATAAAAAATTGGATGCTCTTTATAAAAGAGATAAAGATCCCGGAATAAATCAGATTATGGCAAGCTTAGGTTATGAATATCAATCTGAATATACTCAAAGAAGTGAAGTAAGAAATTCTTTTAGTTATTATTACTACGAAAACAAGGACAATGTTGTAGAAAATATTCATGGATATGATTTCATTTTTACCTTATTTAAAAACAATGGTTTTGAATGCAATAATTGTATCACTATAAATAATGTATCCTATTCTATAAGATCAATAGAAAAAGATTACGGGCAGGATTTACAAATTAATCAGGATGTAATTCCTCTGAAAATAAATGATTTTGTTAATTCAAATTCAAAATTTAAAATTGGAAACGACTATTCTGATTCACCTGAAAAAATTGAACAAAAAATAGAGAATTCAAAATATACGATTTTACTACATTATTATCTTGCGAATGGTAAAATTGAAAACAACAAAAAAATCTTAGAAAACTACCAGATAAAAATAATGGTTGGCATTAAGAAATAAAAAAAAGAACCTGACAAGATTTTACTTTTGTCGGGTTCTTTTTTTACATCTATTTTAAACTTAATACGTTCCGTTTTGCATTTTAGTTAATGTTTCACGAATTTCCATTGCAGTTTGTTCTTCAACTTCGGGAGTTAAATATTTAACCGCTAAAGTTTGTGTTGCAATTGCTTTTTCCTTTTGTCCGTCTTTATAATACAACTGCCCCAAAGTATCTAAATAATAAGGATTATTTTTAGTGATAATCAAACTGTATTCAGACCAATTGATAGCTGCCTTAATATAACTGGCATTTTCCGGTTTTAATGTTACTTGCCATGCAACAGTATTTGCAAGATTAGAATTATAATCTTTAAATGCATTCCAGCCTCCGTAATTGTACTCAAATTCAGGGTTAATTGTGGCATATAATTCATCTAATCGCTGAATTGCATTTCCTTTATCCGTAGACAAATACTTTTCAAAATAAGTGTCAAATTCTTTTATAAGAGTTGCGTCATTATTTCTGTTTTCAACATCTGTAGTTAAAAAAGTAAAATAGTTTTTATAAGAATCGTAATCCCCTTTTCCGGAAGAAATCAGTTTTTTATAAACGCTGCTTATTTTATTCTGATTAGCAGTTCCTTCAACACCTTCTTGTGAAATATAAGTATTCTGTTGCAATGAAGATGAAATTTCAGCACTTAAACTTCCGGTATACAATGCAATAGCTTCGCCTTGTTCATTTGCTGTATTCATTTGCTGTATCGCATCATAATGTTTGATCAAATAATCAATTGCCAGGAAATCGGTGTCATTTAATACTCTGTCTTCATTGAAGAAATGTTTGTAAAAACCCTGATTTTTGATTTCATTCAAAATAGTCTGAACTAAATATCTGTTTGGTTTTGCATCTTTTTGATGTGCTTCAATTAATTTTTTCCAGATTTGAGAAATCTCTTTTTTATCTAAACCAATCTTCGTGTATTTAAAATACGTTACCTCTTCGGTATAAGTAGAATCTCCTTCGTAGTGATAATCATAAGGCAATTCTGTGATAGCCGCTTTGTAAAAAGCTGCAACTAAATCAGCATCTGTAACCTTTTTATTTTTCTGTACTTTCTTAAAAGCATAGAAAGCATCTGTTATTTGCAGACTTTTATAAAGACCGTCGTAATAATTAAACTCTGATTTTTTATCTAACAGACTAGATTTTGCTGTTGCTAAAATATCGCCGTCACCATTTAAAACAACAACGCTTGGATCATCTGAAACTTTATTTGCTTTCAACCACTTTTTATCATCGGCTGTAGCCAAATAATAATTAAAAACATCATATTGAGCATCATAACCGTTATACATGCTGTAACTAACCTGCATTTCCATATCTTTCAAAAAAGCAGCAAAATCGGCTTTAGCATTAGCATTTTTATTGTCTACACTAATCACCAAAAATTTATTTTTAGCTGTCTTTGTTGCCGCAAGTGCGCTTTTTAGATTTTTTTCAGTTTTAAATTTAAAATCAAATGTAGGCGCAGGATAAGAAGTCGCGGCCGTATCGGTCTCAACGACAGTTGTTCCAAAATCATCCTTTATTAAAGGTTCTTTTCCAGGATACGTCCAGTTTGAGATTTTCTGATTTTCAAGAGGCGTCACTTTTGAAGGATTGTTTTCAGACTTAGCCTCTTTTTCGTTTACAAACACTAAAGGATTTTTACCTTTCTGTTCAGAAATCTTAAGTTCGTTTGTTTTCTTATCCAGAAATCCCGAGATATTCAAATCTCCCAAAACATCCAGTTCGTACTTTACAGTAACCTCTGAAACATCTTTTGGCAAAGCAAATTTCGAAAGCTGACTTTCTGTTTCATATCCTTCATATACAAAATATAAAAAATCGGTTCGCTCGATTTCAAACTCAAGATCTATTTCTTTCCATTCCGGATCAACTTTAGTTTTGATATCTGTTATTTTTTGATATTCAACCGGTCCGGAACCTTTTTCTGTACCAATGTAAAAGGAATAATAAGAAGGATCAATAAACTTAATTTTGACTTTGTCTGACTTTTTGCCTTTATTAAAAACAACATTAAAAGCACTTTCAGCTTTTTCTTTCTGAAAAAATAATAGCGAATCTCCTTTGATTTTGTATTCGCCTGTATAAAAAACTAATTCGTATTTGTTATCTTCTAATAGATTTAATTTGATTTTCTGACCTTTATTTGTAGAAATATAAGTTCCCTTTTCGATTGTTTTTGTTTGAGAAAAAGAAGTGGATATTAAACAAAAGAACGCTAAGGAACTCCATATAAAATTGCGCATAATATAAAATTTGGCTGTTAATATTACACGTAAAGATATTCGATTATTATTGAAATCAAATATCTTAAATCTAAATTAATACTTCGAATACTATAAATTATATTTCATCGAAAAGATGATGTAACGAGGCTGAACAGTATATTGCGAAACTCGTGTAGAAAACTGCGAGAAGCTGTCATCATTAAGATACTTAGTGTTTAACAAGTTTGTTGCCGCAATTTTATACTCCCATTTACTATCCTTTTTTTGATAAATTAAACTGGCGCTCAAAAAATCATATTCGTTATCGACTGTTTTATTGCCGTTATAATAATGGTAAAACTCATATTCTGAAACAAAAGAAAAACTATTTAGAAAATAATAATCTAATCTCACAAAAGGTTTGTCTGTGTAATAAGTCGACCCGCTGTATTTGTTAATCAAAGCATTATAACCTAATTCAATATTCGGCAAATTTTTATAGTTTGTTGAAGCTTTTACAGTGTAACTCTGCACAAAACTTTCTGTTGTTCTTGCTTCTTCATTTTGAATATTATTGAATTTTGACCAGTTGAAACTTGCGTTTACCGAAGCTTTATAGTTCTTTAAAAACGATCTTCCGTAATTTCCAATTCCAATAAAATTTTCGTCTGCCAAATTCGAATTATAAGGAACGGAAGTTTGATTAATTCCGGTAAAATCTGCCGCTGTTTTTATCGCATCTACTTTTCTGGTATACGTTGCATTCGCAAAAATATTTTCAAAATTGAACATATTGTATTTGAAATATCGAAGCGTATGCACCTGAGAAGTCGCGTTTTCTAAGAAACGATTTCCGCGAAACAAACTGCTGTAATCAGACAAAACATTACCAGCCGCTAATTGATTAATATCTGTAAAATCATTGGTCAATGAGAAATTATACGTTAGCGTTTCTGCTTTTTTAATTTGATAAAGTGCAAAAAAGTCCGGCAGAATTTTGGTGAAATTCTGAGAATAATCTGTTCCTAATTGTGTGTTTTTCATTGAATAAGAATGCACACTAAAACCAGGTGTTAAAGTAAATTTTCCGGTTAGTATTTTATAATGAAATCCTAAAAACACATCATTAAAATTATAATTAACCTGATTGTTGTTTTCCGGCGTATTCAAATCATTTCTCTCTCCGTTATCCAAAATTTGGAATATATGAGAATCAAAATTTTGGTGTGAATACGTATTCCCAAACGTAATATTGATGTTGCTTTTTGGTGTTACCATATAATAGTAATCCAGTTTTGCATCGATTTTATTGGTTTTCACAAAACGATTCTGATTCAAATCATTTCTACTCTGATCCGGCGTATAACCAGACAAAACAAAAGGCTGCGTTCTTAAATTTGCATTATAAAACGGATTTTCGTCCTGATACAAATGCTGCATTTCAAAAGCAAAAATATTTTTGGTGCTTTGTGTGTAATACAAACTCAAATTTTGATTTACAGATGTCGGGTCCTGTTTTTTATTTGTCAAAATAGTTTCTGTATCCGAAATATTCTGAACAACTGATTCACGAAGTAAATCAGTATCTTCCTCTTGTTTTGATAATTTGGTTAATATGTCATAATCAAACTGAAATTTATCGTTTGGTTTATACGTAGAACTCAGTTTGAAAAGTCCCAAATTATTTTTTTGATGTGTTTCTTCTTCTCTTTTTTGCTGATCGCCGGAATCTAAAATTGTAGTTTGCGATTTCGTTTCTAAATCTGTTTTTGAAGTCGAAAGAATTCCAAAACCACTAATATTCCATGCTTTTGTAATCGAATAAGCAAAGTTTGTCGCTCCAAATTTTGTTTCAATTTCCTTGGCGCGATTGTTTCTTAAAAGCGAAATCCCAATATCATTCGAAGAAATATTAAAATTGCTTCCGCCCTTTTTCATCATATTTTTAAATCCGCCCGTAAACTTAAAATAATCTTGTGCGGTTAACGGAAGTTCTCCAATATTATTAAAATTGGTAATTAAATTAATACTGTATTTGGGACTGTAATAAAACAATTTTGGGTTGATAATATAACGGCTATCGAGTTCGCCAACTCCGGTTCCCGCAGTGACATCTCCAAACCAAAAGTTCTTTTTACCTTCCTTCAGTTTAATATTCATCGCCACATTATCCTGATCGTTTTCTAAACCTTTTAAAGCGCTGACTTCATTATAATTTCTTAAAACCTGAATTTTATCAATCGCATCAGCCGGAATGTTTTTAACGCCAAGTTTGGTATCTCCGTCAAAAAAATCTTTGCCTTCGACCATTAATTTGCTTACTTTTTTTCCTTCAACTTCAATTTCTCCATCGGCATTTACCTCAACTCCGGGAAGTTTTTTCAGGACATCTTCGAGTTTCTTTTCCGTTCCTGATTTAAAAGAATCGGCATTGTAAACAATAGTATCGCCACTTATGGAAACAGGCATTTCCCGCACGATTTCTACTCCTTCCAGTTCAATTCCGGCATCATCCAAAACGATATTTTGTACTATATTCTCCGTTTTTGTCGAAAGATTGATTTCTTTGGATTTCATTCCCAGATAACTGATTTTTACGACGTAAGAAGTGTTGGGTTTCAACGTAAGCTGAAATCTCCCTTTATCATTTGTAATTCCGTAGGAATCCATTGCTTTTGTAGCAGAATTTACAGCCATAATATTGGCCATTTCCAACGGATTTTTTTCTCCGTCCTGAATAAAACCATCAAAACGAACACTTTGAGAAAAGGAAACAGAAGTCAATAAAAAGGCTACGAAACAAAGTATTTTGTTCATTGTAAAAATTTTGGAATTTGAACCCGAGCGATAGCAAACAGCCGAAGCAACTTGAAATTTGGAATTTTATAAATTTTTTATCTTCCCATCATTGGAGGCGGACCACCGGCGCGTCCACGATTCATTTCTCTAAATTCTTCCATCTTTTTGATCACGGTTTCATCATATTCTTTCTGCGAAACCACTTTGCCTTTTTTAGATGGTTTTATCTCTGCTTTTTCTTTGGCATTCAAAATAATTTTCGAACATAAAATCGTTGTTCTTCCATCGTTGATTTCTAAAATTAAACCCGGCAAGCCCCAATAATTTTCAGGTCCCTGATTTACCGGAATTTCCGGCGTATACCAGGCTGTTACGATAATTTCTTTTGGCATTTCGAAGTTGTCTTCAAAATTTGTTTTGGTTTCACCCGAAGTTTTTTTGGCTTCATCCTTTTTGTCTTCCGGTTTTTTGTCGTCGTTGTTTTTAGGCCTGAAATTTCTAAAATCAGTTTTGCTGGCTTCTTTTACTGCCGTTGCTTTATAACAATTGTAACCTCCAATTTGTTTGGTTTCCTGTTCTAATTTCCAGTTTAATTTTGGCAAAGAATCTACAACAAGAAATTCTTTCCCCATAAATTCTTTATCGACTGTATACGATTTCGTTTTTACATCTTTGTAGAAAGTTCCGCCGCCGCCCATAAAAGAGTTCATCATCACTCGCATTCCGCCGCCTTGTTGACCCGGTGCGTCGAGTTTTTCTTCTTCTTTATAAATAGAAGCCGATTTGTCAAAATTCAGAATGAATGTTTTTTCCAGCATTTTTTTCATTCGCTCCTCGATATTCTTTTGCATTTCCGGCGTAATATCCCGATTTCCGCCTCGCATACCTTCAAGTTTTGGTGCTTGCGTTTTTGACTCATAAACAGCCATTCCCTGAAAATCTTTTTGAGCCTGCATTTGAGTAAATACAAGGATTAAAGACATATATAAAATTAGTTTTTTCATTTCGTTTTGTTTAAAATTGAGTAAATCCGATAAAACTTACACTCAAATGTATTATTAATTTTAAAATCCTGAAAGTTAAATATATCAATTACTGTAAGGTATAGACAAAATTGCCTATTATTTAGACTATTACACTTTTTAAAGGTTTAAAACACAATTTCACGTAAATATGTCTTATTGGGGCAATTCATCGGGTAGTTTTTTGTAATTTGGCCCATCTGAAATTTTTATCTTATGAGTAAAACGATTCGCATTTTGTTTTTATTATTTATCGTCTGCTCTTCCTCTGTTACTGCACAAAACCAAAAGCTTGGTGTCTCATCAATTTCACATTTTAAAATGGACGTTGATGAATTTTTAGGTTATGATTCTTTTGGATATTCTTATCAAATAAAAAATAATGTATTTAGTAAAACCAAAGGAACTGAAGTTTTTGAATATAAAAACGTCTCGTTAGGAAACATTACTAAAGTCGATCTTCAAAACCCGCTTAAATTGCTTTTATATTATGACGATTTTAATACCGTTTTGTTACTGGACAATCAATTAAATAAAATCACGGAAATCAATTTTTCCCAAAATGCGATTCCAATTGTTGCAGACGCGATTGGTATGTCAACTCAAAATCAACTATGGATTTACAATGATTTAAACCAGCAAATTAGTCTTTTTGATTATTTAAAAAATGAATATAAAACGGTTTCTACTCCATTAACAGAACCCATAAAATATTATCAAACTGATTTTAATACTTTCTATTGGATTGATAAAAAAAACAATTGGTTTTCCTGCGATATTTTTGGAAAAACAACTGCTTTGGGAAAAGTGCCTGATTTTGACAAAATCGAAGTTTTAAACAATCATCAATACATTTTCAGCAAAGCTAATTTGCTGTATTTTAAAGACATTTCTGATACAAATTCAAATACTATTTCTGAAATCGAAGTTTTAGAAAAAACCTTTGATAAATTCTGCTACAAAGACCAAATTTTATCTATTTTTACAGCTAAAGAAATCACCAATTATAAAATCGTAACACCGTAATGCACATAGCAATAGCAGGAAACATAGGCGCTGGAAAAACTACTTTGACTAAATTATTAGCCAAACATTTTAAATGGGAACCACATTACGAAGATGTTGTCGATAATCCTTATTTAGATGATTTTTACCACCAAATGGAACGTTGGTCGTTTAATTTGCAGATTTATTTCTTAAACAGCAGATTCCGTCAGGTGCAGCAAATTCGCGAAAGCGGAAAAAAAATCATTCAGGACAGAACCATTTATGAAGATGCTTATATTTTTGCTCCCAATTTATATTCAATGGGATTGATGACAAGCCGTGATTTCGAAAATTATACTTCTCTTTTTGAATTAATGGAATCATTGGTAAAAGCACCAGACTTATTGATTTATTTAAGAAGTTCTATTCCGAATTTGGTGGGACAAATTCACAAACGCGGACGCGAATACGAAAACTCTATTTCTATTGATTACTTAAGCCGTTTGAACGAAAGATACGAAGCTTGGGTTCAGACTTATACAAAAGGAAAACTATTGATTATTGATGTTGATAATATTAACTTCGTTGATAATCCGGAAGATTTAGGAAACATCATTAATAGAATTGATGCTGAATTGAATGGGTTGTTTTAAAACACGGATTTCACTAATTACACGAATAAATAAAAATGCCTCTAAAAATTTTAGAGGCATTTTTATATTATAAATATAACCGCAATCTTGTCATCCCGAGGAACGAGGGATCTCCACGAGGAACTCCGCATTCAAAATCGTCAATCTTTATCTACTTGTGGAGAGACGGATAAATATTGATGTGTAAGCTTTGTCAGAGTTTTAAACTTTGACAAAGCTATCAAGTTATCTTTACTTTGCAGCTTCGATTTTCGCTTTTACTTCAGCTTCCGTTCCTTCATAAACTTCAGTTGTTGTTTTACCATTTTCAGTTTTCGTGACAGTTCCTGTTGTAATTCCGTTAATAGTAGACAAATTAACCTCAACTCTGTTTTTACTATATTTGGTTGTATCAAAACAATCTGTTTTTTGGTACAAATATTTCCCTTTTGCATCATAATGCGCTAAACATTTTGCAGTTTCTTCTGCTGTACATCCTTTTTCTTTGCACATTTTAGCACATTCTTCTTTTGTCATTGTAGATAAATCTCCGCATTTAGAAATTCCTCCGGCATGCATTTCCGTTTTACAGCAAGATTTTTCAGCCAAACCGGAAGCCGAATGTCCTTCACCCAAGATTGGGGCAATTACCAATCCTATTAAACAAGTCAATTTAATTAAGATGTTCATTGAAGGTCCAGAAGTATCTTTAAACGGATCTCCAACTGTATCACCTGTTACGGCTGCTTTGTGTGCGTCAGAACCTTTGTAAGTCATCTCACCATTAATTAAAACTCCGGCTTCGAAAGATTTTTTAGCATTGTCCCAGGCACCTCCGGCATTGTTTTGGAAAACTGCCCAAAGTACTCCTGAAACTGTCACTCCGGCCATATATCCACCTAACATTTCAGCAATTAACTGATTGTTATCTGCGTAAACTAATTTTCCTAAAAGTACAATTGCAATCGGGAAACCTATTGTTAGAATCCCGGGCAACATCATTTCGCGTAAAGCGGCTTTTGTCGAAATTTCAACACATTTTCCGTATTCCGGTTTTCCGGTTCCTTCCATAATTCCGGGAATTTCCTTGAATTGACGGCGAACTTCGTAAACCATATCCATCGCTGCTTTTCCAACAGAATTCATCGCTAATGCTGAGAAAACTACCGGAATCATTCCTCCCACAAATAACATCGCTAAAACTGGCGCTTTGAAGATATTAATTCCGTCAATTCCTGTAAAAGTTACATACGCAGCAAATAAAGCTAATGATGTTAAAGCAGCAGAAGCAATTGCAAAACCTTTTCCGGTTGCCGCAGTTGTGTTTCCTACTGAATCTAAAATATCGGTTCTTGTACGAACTTCTTTTGGTAATTCGCTCATTTCGGCAATTCCTCCCGCATTATCTGAAATTGGTCCAAAAGCGTCAATTGCTAATTGCATTGCCGTTGTTGCCATCATTGCAGAAGCCGCCAAAGCAACTCCGTAAAATCCAGCTAAAGCATACGAAATCCAGATTGCTGCAGCGAATAATAACACCGTTGGAAAAGTAGAAATCATTCCTGTTGCCAAACCTGCAATTACGTTTGTTCCTGCTCCGGTTGAAGATTTTTGCACAATCGCCATAACCGGTTTTGTACCCAATCCTGTATAATATTCGGTTACTGAGGAAATTGCTCCACCAACCACTAATCCAACTAAGGTTGCGTAGAAAACGCGCATTGAAGAGATATCTTTAGATCCTTCTCCAAAAAAGCTCATTTGCATGGTTTCCGGCAACATATATTTTACTAAAAAGAAACAGGCAATTGCGGTTAAAACAATTGAAACCCAGTTTCCTATATTTAATGCTTTTTGTACTTGCGCTTCTTTTGCATTGTCATCAGAAATTTTTACTAATGTAGTTCCAACAATAGAAAATAAAATTCCGAAACCGGCAATTGCCATTGGAAGTAAAATTGGTCCAATTCCACCGAAAGCATCCTGAATATTTCCGCCCATATCTTTGATGACGTAGTTTCCTAAAACCATTGCAGCTAAAACAGTTGCCACATACGAACCGAATAAATCAGCTCCCATTCCAGCAACGTCACCTACGTTATCCCCTACGTTATCCGCAATTGTAGCCGGATTACGCGGATCATCTTCCGGAATTCCGGCTTCGACTTTACCTACTAAATCAGCACCAACATCGGCTGCTTTTGTATAAATTCCACCGCCAACTCTGGCAAACAAAGCGATAGATTCTGCACCCAATGAAAATCCTGCTAAAGTTTCCAGCACTTTCGTCATATCTTCAGAAGAAGTCCAGACTCCGTGCATAAATATTTGAAAGAAAACAATAAAGAAACCCGTTAATCCTAAAACAGCCAGTCCTGCAACGCCTAAACCCATCACTGTTCCGCCTCCAAAAGAAACTTTTAAAGCCTGCGGTAAACTCGTACGAGCGGCCTGAGTTGTTCTAACATTGGTTTTAGTTGCGATTTTCATTCCCATATTTCCTGCTAAAGCAGAGAAAAATGCTCCAAAAATAAAAGCTACAACTATTAATATATGGGTAGTAGGAACGATAAAAGAAATTCCGGCCAAAACTAAACTCGCAGCAATTACAAAGAAGGTCAGTAATCGATATTCTGCTTTTAAAAATGCAAGTGCGCCTTCGTAGATGTGATCTGAAATCTCTTTCATCTTTCCGTCACCCGCATCTTGTTTTAAAACCCAAGTCCTTTTTATTCCCATGAAAAGTAATCCTAAAATTGCCATAACAATTGGCAAGTAAATCATAAATTCGTTCATAATATTTTAATGGTTTTGGTTAATAGTCAATAAACTAACTGAACGAATTTAAACAAAAAAGCAATACTCCTGACGGCAGTATTGCTTTTTTTATAATAGAATAGGGTAAAAATTATTTAATACTAAATAATCCCTCTGGTTTGTTTTCAATATCGTTAAAACGTTTCGTACACTCAGCAATAATTGCAAAAGCTTCTTTTACGTCTCCCCAACCTTCTACATCTACTTTTTTGTTTTCAAGATCTTTATAAACCTGGAAGAAATGCTCGATTTCTTTTAATAAGTGTCCATTAATATCTGAAAGGTCATTTAATGAATTCCAGATTGGATCTGAAACCGGTACACAAATGATTTTTTCATCTGGTCCTTTATCATCTGCCATATGGAAAACACCAATTGGTTTTACCTCAATAACACATCCTGGAAAAGTTGGTTCATTTATTAAAACCAATACATCAAGAGGATCTCCGTCTAATGCTAAAGTTTCCGGAATAAATCCGTAATCTGCCGGGTACATCATCGAAGAGAATAACATTCTGTCGAAACGCATTCTTTTGATTTCAAAATCGTACTCGTATTTATTTCTGCTTCCTCTTGGTATTTCGATTAATACATCGAAAGTCGTTAGTTTGTCTGCGGTCATTTTTGTTTTTTATTATATCTATAATTTCGATTGCAAAAGTAACCAAACAATCCTTTTTTACAATAAAAAACTACATTAATCTACTCACTTTTCTTTTAAATAACAGACAGTTAATATGTAATTTTCCGGTTTCGCTTGTTTAAGTAATAATGCCAAAGCAAATATGTCGCGTAAGATCGGTACGGACTCCATTGTTCGGCATGAATTTCCATTTCCTGTTTGTCATGAATATCAAGTAATTCTTTGATAGTATAGATGACTGCAATATCTCCTAGCGGAATCAAATCCGGTTCCTGAAGACAAAACATTAAATAAATATCAATGGTCCAGTTTCCTATTCCTTTTAATTTGATGAGTTCTTCCCGAACCTGCTTAGCCGATTTTGTCGCTAAACTTTCAATATCCAGTTCTTTATTTAAAACGGCATCGGCTAAGATTTTAATGTATTTTGTTTTTTGCCTGCTCACACCAAGACTTCTATATTCTTCATCTGATAAAACCGACATCGTTTCAGGATTACAAGTGGTGTACGCTTTGATTTTTAAGAATGTGGCTTTCGCCGAATCGATTGAAACCTGCTGTTCGAGAATCAACAATACTAAAGTTTCAAAACCTTGTGGACGTTTCGGGATTGTTGGTAATCCGTATTTTTCTATGATTTCAAGAAAAATTGGATTTTTAGTGGATAGAAAATCGATTGCTTCCTGCATTACTCTGATTTTAAGTCTATTTCAAAATTAACTAAAAAAGAATCTCGCAAAGACGCAAAGTTTTTTTTTGCCCGTAGATTTTACAGATTTAAGCAGATTCTTTGATATTTCTTAAGATGAAAAATTACCCCCAGCCTTTATGCGTAGTAAACCCGACAGGTTTTTAAAACCTGTCGGGTTTCGCGAAACGGCAAATGATAAGATTTGGTAGTTATCTCACGCAAAAACGCCAAACAGCAAGAATTTAAACTTAGCGGTTTGGCGTTTTTTTGGTAATCTATATATTTTAGAAATAGAATCCGAAAGATCCTTTTACTGCAAATTTATTAGCATCCGGAGTGTTTAAATAGCTTCCTCTCCAGGAGAAATCGATTCGGAATACTTTAAAGATATTTCCAATTCCTGCGTTATATTCCCAATATACATTTTCGGGCGCGTTATAAACCTGATCTGAAGCGTTTATGGCTCTGTTTTCGTTCGAAATTGTTCCATAAACTCCTTTTACACCAACAAATTCTCTCCAGTTTAATTTTCTCATAAATGGGATTCTGGCGAATAATCTTCCTCCAAAATCATGATTCCATTGCAGCGTTGTATATTGATCTGTAATAAATTCGTAGAAATTTAAGTTACTAAAAGTATTTTCAATTGTAAAATAAGTCTGATTCCCGGGAATTACACTCATTAATCCTAACGGAATTGTTCCAAATGTTTTTCCGGTTTCAAGGATAATATTTGATCTTCCTAATGGTCCAATGATAATAGGCTGCTTATAGAATAGCTGTATTTTTTCGTAAGCAAAATCACTATCTAAAACACCTTTAAGACCGTAACTAAAATTTACAAAAAAATGGCTAAACGGGCTGTCTACAAGATCGCGTTCTACCCCAAAACCAATTGTTTTACGTTTTGGCATTAGTTCAAACTGAACATTGGCTTCAAACTGTTTTACTTCGCTTGCAATAATTCCTGCAGGATTTGCAGCGGTTGGTAAAGTGGTGTAGTAATCCAGACTAAAAGTTGGTGAAGCTGACGCTAATGTTCTGTATGAAATTCCGGCCTGAACGACAAAGTTCTTTATGGGCTCCATTTCTACAGAAACGTTACTCAGGTTTATATTGGTTAATTTTCCATTACTTCCCGTTGTAAACAATGCCGAGGAAGCAAAACTTCGTCCTAAAATATCATTTGTCGTGGTTAAGCTGGCTCCAATTTGTTCAATATCGCGCCTGTTTCCTCCGGAAATAATAACGCGCTTTTGCTTGTCAACCATCCATTTTCCTGATACGCCATATTTGAATTTATTATCATCAAATCCGTAAGCCGTGTATGCTTGTACGCGCCATGGATCATTTGGTCCAAAATAAGTTCTTCCTCCAACTCTTAATCTTAAACCTTCGACTTCATTGTATCCAAATGTGGAAAAAATAGGTCCGTAATCGAAGTTTTTAAATTCGACATAACCACTTCCTAAAATAGAGACCAGATTGTATAATTGCTTGAATCGCTTGACGGTTTGCAAAGTATCCAGCATTTTATAAATACCTTCTTCGTCTTTATTTAACTTCTCAAAACGATTCTCTTCCCAAAATTCTTCCGGCCGTTCATAAACAGCGTTGTCTATAAAATTGACTTCTTCTTTATAAAACTTCTCCGGTTTTTGAAGGTTGAATTTATGGTTTCTATATAAAGTCGTTCGTTTTCCATAAACTCCTTTTGACTTTTCTTTTTTATTTAAAGCAAAATCAGACATCATATAATCGCGGGTCAATAGAAAAACAGAATCGTTTTCTACTTCAAATTCCTGCTCAATATAAATATCTTTTACCCAGTTAATATTGGCACTTTTGGTAACGCCCATATTAATTTTTTTGATAGCAAAAGTGGTATCGTTTACCCAAAAATCTCCTTTAAAAGTCAATTCGTTTTTACGTCTTGGATAAAAAACAATATTATAACACCATTTTTTGTCAATATAAGCACTGTCTTTCAGCACATAATTGTAAACATCAATTCCGGTTCTTGAAAGCGGACTTGTAAAGCTTTTATCAAAAAAGGTAAGGTGATTGTCGTAAATATTATAATCTGAATAAAGGTCTTTTACGAATGACAAAATCTGCTGATTTCCGTTGAAACCGGATGTTTTGCTTCCGTTAAGATTCTCTTTTACTTTCTTTAATTTATTATCGCCGTAAACATCATAAACAGATTCATTGATAAAAATGGGCAAATATGTTTTTCCGGTAACATCTGATGTATCAACGTGATCAAATACAAACTCCATTCCTTTAAAGAGTTTGTTTTTCATAAAAGCACTGTCGATCGTGTTCATGTCAAACTCGACTTTCTCGTACTTTTGCATTTGATATTGATTGAACTGGTAAAGACCGTTTTTACGTTTTCTTTCCCAGATTTTTCTCAAAATATCCAGTGCCGGATTATTTTTTTTGGAAGTTTTCCCGGTAAAAATAACCACCTCGTTCAAGGCTTCGGCTTCGCCTAAGACAATTTTAAAATCATAATTAACCGCTTTTTCCAATGGAACTTCCTTGTCTGAAAATCCTGCAGATGTTACTAATAAAGCGGTATAAGTATTGGGTGATTCCAGATAAAAACGTCCGTCTTCATTAGAAACTATCCCGGTATTTGAGCCTTTAAAAACAACATTTGCGAAAGGTATTGGCTGATTAGATTTATCCAAAACAATTCCACTCACTTTTGTTTGTGCAGTACCAATATTCGCAAATGCGAATACAAAAAGCAGGCTGAATAAAATTATTCTTTTCATCGTCTGGCAAAAAAAAACTTCATCAATAAATATGACTGATGAAGTTTTGTGAGTATTTTATATTTGTATTATTTGTACAATACTTTCTTCACAGCTTTTACTACATCTGCTGCGTTTGGCAACCAGTCTTTTAGTAAAACAGGAGAGTAAGGTGCAGGTGTATCTGCAGTTGTAATACGTTGAATTGGTGCATCAAGAAAATCAAAAGCTTGTTCCTGAACGATATAAGTGATTTCAGATGAAATACTGGCGAATGGCCAAGCTTCTTCTAAAATTACTAAACGATTTGTTTTTTTAACAGATTTAAGAATAGCATCTTTATCCATAGGACGAACTGTTCTTAAGTCGATAATTTCGCAAGAAATTCCTTCTTTAGCTAATTCATCAGCAGCGATAAAAGCTTCTTTGATGATTTTTCCGAAAGAAACAATAGTAACATCTTTTCCTTCACGTTTAACATCAGCAACTCCTAATGGAATTGTGTATTCTCCGTCGGGCACTTCACCTTTATCACCATACATTTGCTCAGATTCCATGAAAATTACAGGATCATTATCGCGAATTGCAGATTTCAAAAGTCCTTTTGCATCATAAGGAGTTGAAGGCACCACAACTTTAAGACCCGGAGTATTTGCAAACCAGTTTTCTAAAGCCTGAGAGTGTGTTGCTCCTAATTGACCTGCAGAAGCAGTTGGTCCACGAAAAACGATTGGCACATTAAATTGTCCACCAGTCATTTGACGCATTTTAGCAGCATTATTTATAATTTGATCAATACCTACTAAACAGAAGTTGAATGTCATATACTCTACAATAGGACGACAACCGTTCATAGCTGATCCTACTGCAATTCCTGTAAAACCAAGCTCAGCAATTGGAGTATCGATTACTCTTTTTTCGCCAAACTCAGCAAGCATTCCTTTTGAAGCTTTGTATGCTCCGTTATATTCTGCAACTTCTTCGCCCATTAAATATATGGATTCATCGTGACGCATTTCTTCGCTCATCGCTTCACAAATGGCCTCTCTAAATTGTATTGTTCTCATATTTATATTGTATGTTGAATTTTCTGAAGAGCAAAAATAAATATTTTAAATAACTTAAAAGCATAAATTGAATTTAAAATCACATGAACTTCTTTCTTCAATCTGGTTTTAACTTTTTAAAGTTTATTGTGATATTTACGAAATCGATGTAAAAGACATTCCAGCCTGTAAAATAGATTTTTAAAACGATCTTTACCTTATTTGTTAATTCTGAAAATTAGATCAGATTCTTCTTCTAAACTTCTTTATTCCAAAAACAGCATAAATTGACTCCGTTTTAATGCCTGATTATGCATATACAAATTGCAAAATATCTAAGAATCAACGTAAATCATTCCGTTTTTGTTTTTGTTTACCGATGAATAACACCTGAAAATCAACAATCTTCGAAAACGTAATAGTTTTAAAAAAATATTATGCATGCATAGTATATTATTCCGATTTTAATTTCTAAATTTGTAAAAGAATATTATAAATATAAAATATATACTTATGAAAATATTAGTTTGCATCAGCCATGTGCCTGATACTACTTCAAAAATTAACTTCTCCAATGGTGACTCAGAATTTGATACCAACGGTGTACAATATGTAATTAATCCTAATGACGAGTTTGGTTTAACACGTGCAATTTGGTTTCAGGAACAACAAGGCGCTAACGTAACTGTAGTAAATGTGGGAGGCCCTGATACGGAACCAACTTTACGTAAAGCTTTGGCAATTGGTGCAAACGAGGCAATTCGAGTAAATGCAAACCCAACTGATGGTTTTTTTGTTGCAAAACAATTGGCTGAAGTAATTAAAAACGGTGGTTACGACTTAGTAATTGCAGGAAAAGAATCTTTAGATTATAATGGCGGAATGGTTCCCGGAATGATTGCAGGAATTTTAGGTTCTAACTTTTTAAACTCTTGTACTTCACTAACTGTTGACGGAAATAATGTAAAAGCTGTTCGTGAAATCGACGGTGGAAAAGAAACGGTGAGCACTACTTTACCTTTAATTATTGGTGGTCAAAAAGGTCTTGTTGAAGAAAAAGATCTACGTATCCCAAACATGAGAGGAATTATGACTGCAAGAACAAAAGCACTTACGATTCTGGAGCCAGTTGACGCTCCTGTAAATACAAAAGCAGTGAAATTTGAAAAACCAGCTCCTAAATCAGCAGTGAAATTAATTTCTGCAGATAATTTAGATGAGTTAGTTAATTTATTACACAACGAAGCAAAAGTAATCTAGTAAACAGTTTTCAGTCGCAGTTTTCAGTTTTCGAACTTGAACTTTAAACCTGAAACTTTAAACTTCTAAACAAAAAATTATGTCAATATTAATATATGCAGAATCTGCAGAAGGAAAATTTAAAAAAGTTGCTTTTGAATTAGCTTCTTACGCTAAAAAAGTAGCAGAATCTTTAGGAACAACCGTAACCGCTTTAACTATAAACGCTGGTGATGTAAGCGAATTATCGAAATACGGAGTTGATAAAGTATTAAAAGTAAACAATGATAAATTAGCAGGTTTTACAGCAAAGGCTTACGCCGATGTGATCAAACAGGCTGCTGAAAAAGAAGGGACAAAAGTAGTTTTACTTTCTTCGACTACAGACAGTATTTATCTTTCATCATTAGTTGCAGTATCATTAAATGCTGGTTTTGCATCGAATGTTGTGGGATTACCGGTTAGCACTTCACCTTTTCAGGTAAAAAGAAATGCTTTCTCAAACAAAGCTTTCAACATTACAGAAATTTCTACAGATGTAAAAGTTCTTGGTCTGGCGAAAAACTCTTACGGAATTTTTGAAAGTGCAGGATCTGCAACTGAAGAAGATTTTAATCCATCAATTGGAGACAATGACTTTGGTGTAAAAGTAGAATCTGTAGAAAAAGTAAGCGGAAAAGTTTCTATCGCTGATGCAGATATCGTAGTTTCTGGCGGACGCGGATTGAAAGGTCCTGAAAACTGGGGATTAGTTGAAGATTTAGCGGCTGTTTTAGGCGCTGCAACTGCATGTTCAAAACCAGTTTCAGATTTAGGATGGAGACCTCATAGCGAACACGTTGGACAAACAGGAAAACCAGTTGCTACTAATTTATATATTGCAATCGGAATTTCAGGAGCGATTCAGCATATTGCGGGTATCAACTCTTCAAAAGTAAAAGTTGTCATCAATAGCGATCCTGAAGCGCCTTTCTTTAAAGTAGCTGATTATGGAATTGTTGGAGATGCTTTTGAAATTGTTCCTAAATTAACAGAGAAATTAAAAGCTTTTAAAGCTCAGCATTCTTAGTGTAAAAATCTCTATAAAATATAGCTGCCTAAAAATAAGATAATCGTATCTTTGTTTTAGGTGGCTTTTTTGTTCCATATTTTTTGATTAAAATTGCACCTTTATTTTCCAATCAAAAAAAGTACTAAAATGTGGCATTAATTGCCCTTTTTTACCCATATATATGAGTCTAGTAAAATTATCCATAAAAGGAATATCATACAGCCAAACTCAAAATGGCGCTTATGCCTTAATTTTGAATGAAGTCGATGGCGAAAGAAAATTACCCATTGTTATTGGCGCTTTTGAAGCCCAGTCGATTGCTATTGCCTTAGAAAAAGAAATCAAACCTCCTCGCCCGTTAACACACGATTTGTTTAAAAACTTTGCAGAAAGATTTGACATTGTCGTAAAACAAGTGATTATTCACAAACTTGTTGATGGCGTTTTTTATTCCAGTTTAATCTGCGAAAGAGACAAAATCGAAGAAATTATCGACGCCAGAACTTCTGACGCGATTGCATTGGCATTACGTTTCAACGCTCCGATTTTTACTTATAAAAACATTTTGGACAAAGCCGGTATTTATTTAAAATCAAATACTGCAGAAACAGATCAGGGTTCTCAGGAAATAGATGATGTACTTTCTAATCCGGAAACTTTTGGTCATGAGGAAGAAACAAATCAATCCGGAGATGTGTATGCCAAACATAGCCTGCAGGAACTAAACGAGCTATTAGATCAGGCGGTTTCTCAGGAAGATTATGAAAAAGCAGCCAAAATTAGAGACGAAATCTCAAAAAGATAAAATTATTGTTTAATCGTTGATTGTTTAGTCGTTAAATCGATTAAACAATTAAACGAATAACCGAATAAACCAAATATGAAACAATACTTAGATTTAGTAAAACATGTTTTAGAAAACGGGAACCAAAAAGGAGACCGAACCGGAACCGGAACAAAAAGTGTTTTTGGCTACCAAATGCGTTTTGATTTAAGTGAAGGTTTTCCAATGGTTACCACCAAAAAGTTACACTTAAAATCGATCATTTACGAACTGCTTTGGTTTTTAAAAGGCGATACTAACATCAAATACCTTCAGGAAAACGGAGTAAAAATCTGGGATGCCTGGGCAGATTCTAATGGTGATTTAGGTCCTGTTTACGGACATCAATGGCGTAACTGGAACAGCGAAGAAATTGATCAGATTTCTGAATTGATTACCGAATTAAAAACAAACCCAAACAGCCGAAGAATGCTGGTTTCGGCCTGGAATCCATCGGTTTTACCGGATACAAAAAAATCATTTGAAGAAAACGTTGCCAATAATAAAGCTGCTTTGCCTCCGTGTCATGCTTTTTTTCAATTTTATGTTACAAGTCCGGATCCTGAAAAAGGAGAAACAAAAGGAAAACTTTCTTGTCAATTGTACCAGCGCAGTGCTGATATCTTTTTAGGAGTTCCGTTTAATATTGCTTCTTACGCATTATTAACAATGATGATTGCACAGGTTTGCGATTTAGAATATGGTGAATTTATTCACACTTTTGGAGATGCACATATTTACAACAATCATTTTGAACAGTTAGAATTGCAGTTGACACGCGAGCCAAAACCACTGCCAAAAATGATTTTGAATCCTGCAATCAAAAATATTTTTGATTTTGATTATAACGATTTTACACTTTTAGATTACGAACCGCACGCTGGTATAAAAGGAAGTGTTGCTGTATAATAATAATCACAAAAAGATAAACACGAATTTCACATATTATCACTAATAATCAATTGTAAAAGTAATTACACAAACTAAAATTGGTGCAAATTTGTGAAATTCGTGTTTAAATTATATTACTAAAACACTATTTTCACTTCCGGCATAGTCATTCCATTTGTATGAATCTGCTTCGGGATCGTTTACATAACTTCCATCAATAACATACTTAAACTCGTAAATAGCATCTTTTACTAAGTCATAAGTAGCCTTAAAAGTTCCGTTTTTCAACTTACTTAAAGTTCCTTCTTCGACATTCCAATTATTAAAATCCCCTACCACAGCAGCTGAACTTGCGTCTTTAGCTTCTACAGAAAATGTAACTTTACAAACTGGCTTCGTTTTGATAAATTGCTTTTTTAAAGACATAACTATTTAATTTTTAGATTGATACATCTAAATTACATAAATTCATGCATACGCACCATACTAATCAAACCGATTTATGACAATAACAAAAAGCATATATCATTTTCATCATATCTGTAATTTTAACACTACTTTTTTTAACATTTAGAAATAAAAACCAAATTCAAAAGAAATATTCTCGGATTCAACTGGCTGAATTTCAAAATAAATTCTAACTTTATGACCTCATTTATACGTTATGGAAAAAGAAGTTCACGAGCAATATGAATATGCCAGAAGAAGATTAAGACAGAAGAAAGTACTTTATTTTCACTTTGTACTTTTCTTAATAGGAAGCTTATTTCTGTTTGTAGCGAATAGATTTTTTGGTTTAGGGGCTAATACTGAACAAAATTGGTGTATTTGGGCCATCACAATATGGCTTTTCATTTTTATTCTGCATTTTATTAAAGTCTATATTACGGATAGATTCATGAATAAAAAATGGGAAAGAGAACAAATTGACAGACTTGTCGCTTTACAGCAAAAAAGAATTAGTCAGTTAGAATCAAAAATCAACGAGGATACAGATAACAAAATTTAGTTTATACGATGATTATAATGATAGCGGCTGTTGCCGAAAATAATGCGCTTGGAAAAAATAATGAATTAGTATGGCATTTGCCAAATGATTTTAAAAGATTCAAAGAACTTACTACGGGACATCATATTATTATGGGGAGAAAAACTTTTGAAAGTTTCCCAAAACCATTACCAAACAGAACCCATATTGTTATGACACGTCAGGAAAACTACCAGCCTGAAGGTTGTATTGTTGTAAATAGTATCGAAAAAGCAATTGAATTATGTCCTGAAAATGAAGATTCATACATTATTGGTGGAGGAGAAATTTACAAGTTAGGCATGCAATACACTGATATCATTGAAATCACAAAAGTTCATCATACTTTTGAAGCTGATGCGTTTTTTCCTAAAATTAGCGATAGTGACTGGCAATTAGTAGAATCTGAAGAAAATTTTAAAGATGAAAAACATCTTTATGATTATACTTACGAAACTTACATTAGACGTTAAAATAAAAAACATCCCCAAAAAAATGAGGATGTCTTTAATAAAAATGATTTCCAGCTTAGGACTTATTCAAGAAATAGTATTTGATAACATGACGTAAATTACAATTGTAAAACAACTGAAACTATTGTTATAAATGATTTGAATTTGAGAATAAATCTCAAAAACGGGGTCTTTAATACCAAATACCACGAAGGTATTAAAGACAAGAAAATTAAAATTTCCAAAAACAAATTTAATCCTAAGAACGTATCTCGCGCTTTAAAAATAGTACTACAATAAATAATACTTTCAAAACTACTTACAAGAACAAACGAATTACCAGCGCAAAAAAAGTATTCATTTGATTTGAGTCACTAACTATTAATCATTAAAAATTTTAATATTTTTATAAGACAAAAGTGACAATAATATCTTGTTGCCACAATACCCACTTTCCGTGATTTTTTTTAAATACCCACTTTCCGTGATACGCAAAAGGCAAATCTTACTCTCAAAAATATTTTTACAAAACATTTGATTTACAATTTAAAAAACCCAATTACAGTTAAGTCAGATTGTATTATATTTGCGTAAATAAAAAATAATGACTGAAAAAGTAACCCCTTATAAAGATTCAACATTAGGCAAAAAAGAACAAGTTGCTCAAATGTTTGATACTATCTCCGGAAACTATGATAATTTAAACCGCGTAATTTCATTTGGAATTGATATTAAGTGGAGAAAAAAAGTATTGAAAATAGTTTCTGACAAGAAACCTAAAATCATACTTGATATCGCAACAGGAACGGGCGATCTTGCTATTTTGATGGCACAAACAAATGCTGAAAAAATTATAGGTCTGGATATTTCTGCGGGAATGCTTGAAGTTGGAAAAAAGAAGGTTGAAGAAAAAAAATTATCAAACACTATTGATTTAGTTTTAGGAGATTCTGAAAGCATCCCTTTTGAAGATAATTATTTTGACGCTATTACGGTTGGTTTCGGAGTTCGAAACTTTGAAAATTTAGAAAAAGGCTTTGCAGAAATTTTGCGAGTTTTAAAACCAAATGGTGTTTTCGTAATTTTAGAAACTTCGGTACCGGATAAAACTCCTTATAAACAAGGTTATAAATTTTACACTAAAAATATACTTCCACTTATAGGAAAACTGTTCTCTAAAGATAATTCAGCTTATGGATATTTGTCTGAATCTGCAGCTGTTTTTCCTTATGGAGAAGCTTTAAACAATATTTTGAGAAAAATTGGGTTTATAGATGTTGTGGCGATGCCTCAAACGTTTGGAGTTGCAACCATTTATTCTGCTTCTAAAAAATAGTATGAAAAAAACAGTAATCTTACTTTTATTAGTCTTAACGACAAAAGGATATTCTCAATTTGCTAAAAACATGTTTAGCAAAGACCCTATTATTAACCTGGAAAACTGGCAAAAACAACGCCTTTATTTCGGTTATTACTTAGGATTTAATAGTTTCGACTTTAAATTTGATTACAAAACTCCTGTACAACAAGATATTCAGGTAAAAAAAACAACGGGTTTTAATGTTGGTGTAGTTGCCGACTTACGACTTCAGGAATATATTAACTTACGTTTTGAACCAGGTTTATACTATACAAAACGTGATTTGTACTTTCCCGGTGTTGGAGACTTAGAAAAAGATTATTTCCGAGAAGTCAACAGTACTTATATTCACTTTCCTTTATTGCTGAAATTTTCATCCTTGCGTACGGGAAATATTCGTCCGTATTTAGTTGGAGGAATGTCGACTACGTTAAACTTATCCAGCAATTCAAAATCGCAGGATGATAATCACGAAGGAAAATTCAGGGTTAAACAATGGACTGCCGCTTATGAAGTTGGTGTTGGAATTGATATTTTTACAGAATATTTTATTTTCTCGCCTTCTATTAGAGGTATGTTTGGTATTACTGATGAACTTATTCGTGATAATGTAACTCCTGAACATCCTGTAAGTGCATACACAGATAATATTGATTCGATGAAATCAAGAGCAATTTTAATAAATTTTACTTTTCATTAAAACAATTTCTCAACTATTTCGTTTAAATTCACTTAAAATAATTGCTGTTGCAGTAGCTACGTTTAAACTTTCGGTTTTTTGTAGCTCTCCAAATCTTGGAATTGTGAGTCGGCTTGTAACCGTTTCTTCAATCTCTGCCGAAATACCATTGGCTTCATTACCCATAATAATGATGCCGTTTTGAGGTAAATTTGATTGATAAATGTTTTCACCATTCATAAAAGTTCCAAAAACAGGTAATTTTGTTTGCGAAATAAAAGTTTTCAAATCGACATAATTTACATTTACTCTGGTAATAGAACCCATTGTAGCCTGAACTACTTTTGGATTGTAGATATCAACGGTTTCTTTTGAACAAATAATTTGTTTGATGCCAAACCAGTCGCAAAGACGCAAAATGGTTCCCAAATTTCCGGGATCACGAATGTCGTCCAGCGCTACGATTAAACCAGAATCGATTATTTTATTTTCGACAGGAATTTTAAAAACCGCCAAACACGAATTTGGAGTAGATAAAGCACTTATTTTTTTCAGTTCCTGCTCATTAATAAGCGTGCGTTTTGAAGACTGAACTGTTTCAAAATCATTTTGTGTGGTGTATAAATGTTCTAATTCAAAATTGGATTGCAACAATTCCTGAATTACTTTTACTCCTTCGGCAAAAAATAATTGATTTGCAAAACGTTGCTTTTTTTGATGTAAACCTGTAATAAGCTTTATTTGGTTTTTACTAACCATAAAATAATGTACTTTTGAATTAAATATTAAAAAACACTTGAAAAAGAATTCCACAAAAATAGTAGCATTTATTCTAATAGCAATATTTATTTCTGCTTGTAATGCCGTAAAAAGAGTTCCGGATGGAAAAAACCTTCTTGTAAAAAATAATATTCTCGTTAACGGAAAGTCTACAAATGACGAAACCGCATCAAATCAAATGTATCAAAAACCAAATGGTACCTTATTAGGCTACAAATTGCGTTTGAATATGTACAATTTGGCCAATTTAAATCCTGATTCTACTTATCAGGCAAAATTTAAAAATAATCCGGGTCTTTATGAACGTCAGGCAAAAATATTATCTGCAAAACAAGTAGATCGTCTTGGTCAGTCTTTTTTATATAAAGGAATTCACGAGTTTTTAAAAAATACCGGAGAACCGCCCGTAATAATTGACACTGCAAAAACAAAAAAATCGCTGCTTCGTCTAAAATATTATTATTTCAACAACGGTTATTTTAATGTAAAAACAGATTATGATATTGATAGCGTGGGCAGAAAAAAGGCTCAGGTAAATTACAACATTACAACCGGTCCGGGTTATATGTTAGATTCAATAAAAACCAATATTCTTACGCCTGCTTTAGATTCTTTATACAAAACCAACAATGAACCTTCTGTTTTAAAATCCGGAAATCAGTTTAAAACTTCTGATTTTGAAGAAGAAAAAAGCCGTATAACCACTTATTTCAGAAATCATGGTGCTTACTTTTTTCAGCCAACTTATATCAATTACAATATTGATACGATTGGAAAAGTAAACAAGGCCGATGTTACTTTAATTATTAAAAACAATAACATTCAGGAAAGAGATTCCAGCCGTACTGAACCTTTTAAATTATACAAAATCAGTGATGTAAACATTTATACTGATTATTCGCCTACGAATGCAAAAGCAAAAGTTAACGACAGTACGACTTACAATAACTTTAATTTGTACAGCTACAAAACCTTAAAATACAAACCCCGCGCGATAACCGATGCTATTTTTATTACAAAGGGAAGTACTTTTTCTGATACCCGTACCACGCTTTCATCGCGATATTTAAATAATTTAAAGATTTTCAATTATCCTTCCATACAATATGAAGTCGATAAACGAGATCCGGAAGGAGAATCTTTGATTGCGAATGTTTATTTGACACCCAGAAAAAAATACAGTTTTGGAGCTACTTTAGACCTTACCCACTCTAATATTCAGGATTTCGGAATTGGAGCGAGTGTTTCTGAAACGATTCGAAACGTTTTTAACAGAGCCGAAACATTAGAGATTTCAGCACGTTTAAATATTGGTTCATCAAAAGATATGGCGAACCCGAATGATAATTTCTTTAATGTATCAGAATACGGAATTGACATGAAACTTAATTTCCCAAGAATTTTGATGCCTTTTGGAACTGAAAAAATTATTCCGAAAAGAATGATTCCTTCTACAAGCATTGCTGCGGGTTTTTCGAAACAAACAAATATTGGTCTTGACAAGGAAAACTTCACGGGAGGATTAGCTTATAACTGGTCTCCAAAACGTCGTAATACTGTAAAACTTGATTTATTGAATGCACAGTTTGTACGTAATTTAAATCCGGGCAATTATTACAGAGTTTATACTTCTTCTTATAAAGAATTAAATGGAATCGCGAATCAATACAATACTGACGCTTCAAACCTTGATGAAAATGGAAATTTAATTATCAGCCAGGGAACGACAAATTTTACAAATGAAGTTTTAAACGGACAAACATCATTGACTCCAACAGATCCTCAGTATAAAGATGTGGAAAGTATCGAGGAAAGAAGGGTTCGACTGACAGAAAATGATTTTATTCTTGCTACAAGTTATACCTTTACAACGACTACAAAAAAAGATCTTGCTGACAATACTTTTTATCAGTTCAAGACAAAAATAGAATCTGCAGGAACTTTATTATCCGCTATTTCAAATGTCGCCAGCTTGCCTAAAAATACAAGCGGAAATTATGAAATTTTCAATTTAGAATATTCAGAATATATCAAAACAGAATTAGATTATATCAAACACTGGGATTTTGGTAAAGAAAAAGTGTTGGCGGTAAGAAGCTTTTTTGGAATCGCAATTCCGTTTGGGAATTCAAATTATATTCCATTCTCTCGAAGTTATTATTCTGGAGGTTCCAATGATAATCGTGCGTGGCAGCCTTATTCATTAGGTCCGGGAAGCACCGATGCAATGAATGATTTTAATGAGGCCAATATGAAGCTTGCAATGAGTGCCGAATTTAGATTTAAAATCTTCGGCGATGTTAAAGGAGCTATCTTTGCAGACGCCGGAAATATCTGGAATGTGCTCGATAATGTGATTGACGATAAGGCAAGATTTAACAACTTAAACGATTTAGCTGAAATTGCTTTGGGTTCAGGATTTGGTTTACGTTACGATTTAAGCTTTTTTGTTATTCGTTTAGATTTGGGCTTCAAGACCTATAATCCGGCGCATCCGGCGGGTGATCGTTGGTTTAAAGAATACAATTTTGGACACTCGGTTTTAAATTTTGGAATAAATTATCCATTCTAATGCTAATTAATTCTTATTTTTGCAACCTAAAAACTAAAAACAACTATAAAAAAAATTACAATGGCACACAACATTAAACCGGGAGTAGCTACAGGAGATCAGGTTCAGGAGATTTTTAATTATGCGAAAGAAAAAGGATTTGCTTTACCAGCAGTAAACGTTACTGGTTCAAGCACAATCAATGGAGTTCTTGAAACTGCAGCAAAACTAAACGCGCCAGTTATTATTCAATTTTCAAACGGAGGAGCACAATTTAACGCTGGAAAAGGATTATCTAATGCAGGCGAAAAATCAGCAATCGCTGGTGGTATCGCAGGAGCAAAACATATTCACACTTTAGCAGAAGCTTACGGTGCAACTGTAATTTTACACACTGACCACTGCGCAAAAAAATTATTGCCTTGGATTGATGGTTTGTTAGATGCATCTGAAAAACATTTTGCAGAAACAGGAAAACCATTATTCAGTTCACATATGATCGATTTGTCTGAGGAGCCAATCGAAGAAAATATTGAGATCTGTAAAGAGTATTTAGCGAGAATGAGTAAAATGGGTATGACATTAGAAATCGAGCTGGGTATTACAGGTGGTGAAGAAGATGGTGTTGACAACTCTGATGTTGACAGCTCAAAATTATACACGCAGCCAGAAGAAGTAGCGTATGCTTATGAAGAATTATCTAAAGTAAGCCCTAAATTTACTATCGCTGCAGCTTTTGGAAACGTTCACGGTGTTTACAAACCAGGAAACGTAAAATTGACTCCGAAAATCTTAAAAAACTCTCAGGATTTCGTTCAAAACAAATTCAAAACTGGTCCTAATCCGGTAGATTTCGTTTTCCACGGAGGTTCAGGTTCTACACTTGAAGAAATCAGAGAAGGAATTAGCTACGGAGTTATCAAAATGAATATTGATACAGATTTACAATTTGCATACACTGAAGGAATTCGTGATTATATGGTTAAAAACATTGACTATTTAAAAACACAAATCGGTAACCCAGAGGGTGCTGAAGTTCCTAACAAAAAATATTATGACCCAAGAAAATGGGTACGTGAAAGCGAAGTGACATTCAACACAAGATTGGAGCAGGCTTTTGCAGACTTGAATAACGTAAATACTTTATAAGAGTATTCAGTCTCAGTTTTAAGTATTCAGTTAAAAAATGAACTGAATTACTTAAAACTAAATAAAAACTGATTACTGAAATTGATTACTGAACACTGAATACTTAGAGAAATGGCTTGGTTTAAAAGACAGGAAAAAGGGATTACGACCGCTACAGAAGATAAGATGGACGTTCCGAAAGGATTGTGGTACAAATCTCCTACTGGAAAAATTATTGACGCTGACGAATTAGCCCGAAACTTATTCGTAAGCCCGGAAGATGATTTTCACGTTAGAATTGGAAGCGCAACCTATTTTGAAATTTTATTCGACAACAACGAATTTGTTGAGTTAGATAAAAACATGACATCAAAAGATCCTTTGCATTTTGTGGATACAAAAAAATATGCAGAAAGATTGAAAGATGTAATGGAAAAAACTCATCTTAAAGACGCTGTACGTACCGGAGTAGGAAAATCGAAAGGAAAAGAGCTTGTAATTTGCTGTATGGATTTTGCCTTTATTGGTGGATCTATGGGAGCTGTTGTAGGTGAAAAAATCGCAAGAGGTATTGATCACGCGATCAAAAACAAAATGCCTTTTGTAATGATTTCTAAATCTGGTGGAGCCCGTATGATGGAAGCAGCTTATTCGTTGATGCAATTGGCGAAAACATCTGTAAAATTAGCGCAGCTTGCCGAAGCTGGTTTACCTTATATTTCTCTTTGTACAGATCCAACTACCGGAGGAACAACTGCATCTTATGCCATGTTAGGAGATATTAATATCTCTGAGCCAGGCGCTTTGATTGGTTTTGCTGGTCCGCGTGTGGTTCGTGATACTACAGGAAAAGATTTACCGGAAGGTTTTCAAACCGCTGAGTTTCTTTTAGAGCACGGTTTCCTTGATTTTATTACAGCCAGAAAAGATTTGAAAAACAAGATCAACTTATATATTGATTTGATTCAGAATAACAATATTAGATAGTTTTTAAACTTCTAAAAACATAAAATCCCATTCGCTTTTGCAAATGGGATTTTTTTATTCTACCGACATGTCGTTCCTACGGAACTTCTAATGCGCGCGATTTCAATCTCAACGGATTAAAATCCGTTGCTACGAAATATATCATTCGTCCGGAATTTCAGAAAGAGTTCTGAAGAAACAAAACATTGTAAGCATGCATTTTCATCCGTTCGTCGCAATTAAAACACATCATTTTGTCTTTCCGAGGAACGAGGAATCTTCGCAAGAAACCCCGCAAAGGAATTTGTTAGTTTTTGTCGCGCTACTCACGAAGATTCCTTGTTCTTAGGAATGACAAAAAATGAACATACTAACTTTTGAAACTCATCTTTTTAAAACCTGTCTGAAAAATTGTACTTTTGCTTATACAACGGGAAATAGTAGTTTTATACAAAGAAAAATATCAAAAAATGTATCGAACATAAATTGACCTGTTTTTTACCAAAACCGATTTTTTTTAAAACATTATAAATATCTTTGAAACATGAGCACAGCAATAAAACCAAATCATATAGGGCGAAAAATTAGCCGTATTCGTGAACTGAAAGACATGAAGCAAGAAGCATTAGCACAAGCTTTAGGAATATCGCAACAAACTGTATCTGCAATAGAAAATAGTGAAACTATAGATGATGCAAAACTTGCAGAAGTTGCAAAAGCTCTTGGCGTAAGTGCAGAAGCTATAAAGAATTTTACTGAAGAAAATATGATAAGTTATTTCAATAATTTTTATGACAACAGTACAAGTACTGGAATAAATGGAATGTTCAATCCAAGTCATTGTACGTTCAACCCATTAGATAAAGTAGTGGAACTTTTCGAGCGTTTGGTTCAGGCAGAAAAAGAAAAAGTTGAGTATTTAGAAAAATTATTAAAAGAAAAATAAGATTTTAAAAACATATAGATTTCGATCCTAAATCCTGAGAAATATTTCATGGGATTTTTTTTATTTTAATTTAAATCTTATTTTTTTGGCCTATTATTTTTCAATTCCTTTTCGGCAATTTTAAATGCCAATTTCTCACGCCATACAGCATAACGTTCTTTAAAAACTATTTTTATCGCGCTGTCTACTGCGCCGTGCATAAACAAACTCCAAACACTTGCCATTTTTCGGATTATAGAAGAATCCCAGGCACGAAGACTCAGCGAAAAAGAGCCATCGATATAACGCATCCAGTGCCACATTCCGGTTGGCATGAACAAAGTGTCGCCATGTTCCAGAAAAACCTCGTAACCTTCAACGCCTTTTAGAGCAGGAAACTTTTCAAAATCGGGATTGGCAACATCATAATCTTCTAAGGCATAAGTCGTATTTGGAACACAATAAAGTCGTTTTTTCCATTTATTATCAAATAGTATAATATGTTTCCTGCCTCCAAAATGGGTATGGAAAAGATGCGGCAAATCAATATCATAATGTAAAAATGTAATAGCCTGAGAACCTCCAAAAAACATAGCAGGCATACTTTCTATAAAACCGCCCATTAATTCTTTTGGGATTTTCACATCATTAATTAATTCGGGTTTATGCTTGAAAAGATTGAAGAAAAAAATACGCAGCTGTGTGGGTTCCCTTTTAATTAAATCCAAATATTCGCCAAATTTCATACTGGCAATCGAAGCATTAATTACTTTTTTAGGATCTGCTTTTGAATTATCAACTAATTTCACCTCAATATCTCCTGCAATTTCCTTAAAATAATCGGTTGTCCATTTATCTCTTGCAGGCCAGTATTTTGTTAATCCTTTTATAATTAGAGGCTTTCTTTTATCTAAATAATTCTTTTTAAAATCTTCTCTAGAAATAGACTCAACTGTATCAACACTTTTTAGAATAAAGCTCATTATTTATTGAATTAAATTACCCACAAACCAAAATTTATTATTTACCATCTTCAAATTTAAATCAACAACTCAAAAAACAAAAGATTACATTCCTGTTCGGATTGCTTCAACGGGATCCAGATTTGCTGCTGAAATTGCGGGTAAAATTCCTGAAATTAATCCGATAAGAGCGGCTAAAGTTGTTCCTAAAATGACGTTTCCAAAACTTAAAACAAATTCAAAATCCAGTGCTTTTGTCAGGATAAGCGCAATTCCCCAAACCATTAATAAACCAATTATTCCGCCAATTACAGAAAGAATGATGGCTTCGAATAAAAACTGAAATAAGATGAATCTGTTTTTAGCGCCAAGCGATTTCTGAATTCCAATTAAATTGGTTCTTTCTTTTACCGAAACGAACATAATATTCGCAATTCCGAAACCTCCAACCAAAAGAGAAAATCCGCTGATAATCCATCCTACAACATTCATCTGACCTAAAATTCCATCGATAAAATCGGTAAAACCAGAAAGTACATTAATGAAAAAATTATCCATCTCCCCTGCTTTCATTCCGCGAATGGCTCTAAGTTTTTGTGCCACTTCGGCTTTATAAGCGTCCATATCGATGCCTTTTACAGGTTTTAAAACAATTACGGGTGTCATTGCATCGCTGTCACCATACATTCTGCGAAGGAAATTTGCCGGAAAATAAACGGAAGTATCATTACTATCACCAAAAAATCCTGCTCCCTGCTTTTTCATAACGCCAATTACGGTAAAACGCTGTCCGTATAAACGAATGCTTTTTCCGACAGGATCACTTGCTCCAAAAAGTCCGTTTGCAATATCATATCCTAAAACAATTACCGGAGTTCCTGAATTTGATTCTGATTCATTGTAAAATCTTCCTTTGTCGAAACTTAATCCGTCAATATCGACCATTTCAAATGAAGAAGGAACCATATTTACATCGGCAACGGTTTTTGAATCGTATTTTAAACTTTCATGATTTACGAATAACTGATACCCAACCTGCTCTGTATTATTAAGTGAATTTTTTAAACTGATGTATTCGTCGTATTTTACATTTGGGAATTGTTCTCTTTTCCATTGTGGAATTTCTGAAGGCCCAAAACAATATTTCATTAAATAAATCGTATTTTTATCTAAACTGCTTAAGTCTTTAGAAATTTTTCGGTCTAAAGAATCAACGGCAGCGAGAACGGCAATAATTGAAAATATACCAATTGTAACACCTAACAAGGATAATAAAGTTCGTAACTTATTATTTCGTAAAGCATTAATGGCAAAGCTCAGACTTTCTTTTAATAACCTAAGATAAAGTAGCATAAATTCGTATTTTTCAATAAAGTAAAATTCAATAAATTAAAATCAAAAACCTAATAAAAGTTAACTTACTCATCAGTAGAATTTTTTACCATAATGTTACATTAAATCCTTTAAAATAATATTTAAAAAAACTACTTTTGCAGTCTGAAAATCATAACTACACAATGAGCACAACTAAAACAATACAATCGGCATTAATATCTGTTTTTTCGAAAGATGGACTGGAGCCAATCGTTAGAAAATTACACGAACAAAATGTAACACTTTACTCGACTGGAGGAACTGAAGATTTTATCAAAAACCTTGGAATTCCGGTAGTTCCTGTTGAAGATATTACTTCATTCCCGGAAATTCTTGGCGGAAGAGTAAAAACATTACACCCGAAAATTTTTGGCGGAATCTTAAATCGTCAGGATAATGAAAGTGATGTTCAGCAAATGAAAGAATTTGACATTCCTCAGATTGATCTTGTAATTGTTGATTTGTATCCATTTGAAAAAACTGTTGCTTCTGGTGCAAGCGAACAGGATATTATCGAAAAAATTGATATTGGTGGAATTTCATTGATTCGTGCCGGTGCTAAAAACTTTAAAGACACTGTAATTGTGGCTTCTGTAAATGAGTATAGTTTGCTTCTTGATTTGATTACAGAGCAAAACGGAGCAACAACTCTTGAAAACAGAAGATTGTTTGCTACAAAAGCTTTTCACGTTTCATCTCATTACGATGGTGCGATTTTTAATTATTTTAATACTGACGAAACGATTTACAAAGAAAGTATAGAAGGCGGACAGATTTTAAGATATGGTGAAAATCCACATCAAAAAGGTTTCTTTTTTGGAGATTTTGATGCAATGTTTAAAAAAGTTCACGGAAAAGAGTTATCTTACAATAATTTATTAGACGTTGATGCGGCTGTAAACTTAATAAATGAGTTTAAAACTGACGGACCAACGTTTGCTATTTTAAAACATAATAATGCTTGTGGTTTAGCATCAAGAAAAACAATTAGCGAAGCTTATTTAGCTGCTTTGGCTTGTGATCCAACATCTGCTTTTGGCGGAGTTTTGATTGCAAACACTAAAATTGATTTAGCTACTGCACAGGAAATCAACAAATTATTCTGTGAAGTTGTAATTGCTCCAAGTTATGATGATGAAGCTATTACAGTTTTGCAGGAAAAGAAAAATAGAATTATATTAGTTCAAAATGAAGTGGAATTACCTTCAAGACAAGTACGAACTTGTCTTAATGGTTTGTTAATTCAGGACAGAAATAATATTACAGATACTAAAGAGCATTTAAAAACCGTTACTACTACAGAGCCTACTGCTCAGGAAATAGAAGATTTGATATTTGCTTCAAAAATTTGTAAAAACACAAAGTCAAATACGATTGTTTTTGCAAAAAACGGAACATTAATTTCGTCAGGTACAGGTCAGACCTCAAGAGTTGATGCATTAATGCAGGCTGTTGATAAAGCGAAAGCTTTTGGATTTGATTTAACCGGCGCTTCTATGGCAAGTGATGCATTTTTCCCATTTCCGGATTGTGTAGAATTAGCCAAAAAAGCAGGAATAACGGCAGTAATTCAGCCGGGAGGATCTATTAAAGACGAATTAAGTATAAATTATTGCAACGAAAATAATCTTGCAATGGTATTTACAGGAACACGTCATTTTAAACATTAATTTGTTTAACTTTGTTCGATAAATTATTTATAACATTTTAAACCCCTAAAAAACTTATGGGATTTTTTGATTTCATGACCGAGGATATTGCGATAGACCTTGGTACCGCAAACACTTTAATCATTCACAATGATAAAGTTGTTATTGATAGTCCATCAATCGTTGCACGTGATCGAATATCAGGCAAAATCATTGCTGTTGGTAAAGAAGCTAACATGATGCAAGGTAAAACGCATGAAAACATCAAGACCATAAGGCCTTTGAAGGATGGTGTAATTGCCGATTTTGATGCTTCTGAAAAAATGATCAATATGTTCATTAAAAGCATACCAGCATTAAAGAAAAGAATGTTTACGCCAGCTTTAAGAATGGTTGTATGTATTCCGTCTGGTATTACCGAAGTGGAGATGCGTGCTGTAAAAGAATCTTGTGAAAGAGTAAACGGAAAAGAAGTTTACTTAATTCATGAGCCTATGGCAGCAGCAATTGGTATTGGTATCGATATCATGCAGCCAAAAGGAAACATGATTGTTGATATTGGAGGTGGTACTACAGAAATCGCCGTTATCGCTTTAGGTGGAATTGTATGTGACAAATCTGTGAAAATTGCGGGTGACGTTTTTACAAATGATATCGTTTATTACATGCGTACACAACACAATCTTTTTGTGGGAGAAAGTACTGCAGAGAAAATAAAAATTCAAATTGGGGCTGCTATCGAAGATTTAGATGGTCCGCCGGAAGATATGTCAGTTCAGGGTAGAGATTTACTTACGGGTAAACCAAAACAAGTTGACGTTTCGTATCGTGAAATTGCGAAAGCATTAGACAAATCTATTCAGCGTATCGAAGATGCTGTAATGGAAACATTATCTCAAACTCCTCCTGAATTAGCTGCGGATATCTACAATACAGGTATTTATTTAGCTGGTGGTGGATCGATGTTAAGAGGTCTTGACAAACGTATTTCGCAAAAAACAGATTTACCTGTTTACATTGCTGAAGATCCGTTAAGAGCTGTTGTTCGCGGAACCGGAATGGCACTTAAAAACATTGCAAAATTCAAAAGCATCTTAATAAAATAAGATTCAAAATAACAAATCAAAATATCTTTATAAGAGTCGAATTGAATCATTCGGCTCTTATAAAATTTGAAGCCCAAAAGCATATCCTGAAACAAAATAACCGAACAAGAAATGCAGCAAATTTTTAATTTCATTATAAGAAACAGTAATCGATTGCTGTTTTTGCTGCTTTTAGGTATTTCGTTGGCTCTCACAATTCAATCCCATTCTTACCACAAAAGCAGAGTAATCAGTTCGGCTAATTTTTTAAGCGGAGGTGTTTATGAAAAAATCAATCATGTAAATGAATATTTGAATTTAAGAACCGAAAATGACGAACTGGTACTTGAAAACGCAAGATTAAAAAGTCTTTTATTCAACAAAGAAGACACCACAAAAATACCTTTGGCTGATAGTATAAAAGGAGTAAAACCTGCTGATATCATTGTTTCAAAAGTAATTCACAACTCATACAGCACACACGAAAACTATATTACCTTAAACTCCGGAGCAAAAGAAGGAGTTAAGCAGGATATGGGTGTGATCAATAGTTTAGGAATTATTGGTGTTGTAGATAATACTTCAAAAAACTACTCGACTGTGGTTAGTATTTTGAATATGAAATCACAAATCAATGCTAAAATCAAAAAATCAAATCACTTTGGTTCTTTAACCTGGAATGGTAAAAGTACAGGATTTGTTCAGTTAGAAGATGTACCTAGATTAGCTTCCATCAAAAAAGGTGACACTATTGTTACCGGAGGACAATCTGTTATTTTCCCTGAAGGAATTAATATTGGAACTGTTGACAAAATATATATTAAAGACAAAACAAGTTTTTATGTTATTAACGTTAAACTGTTTAATGACATGACAAATCTTGGACATGTTTATATTATTAAAAGTAAAGACCGAGAAGAACTTATTAATTTAGAAAAAAAGGAGAAAGATGAATAGCGCATTGTTAGTCAATATTTTTCGGTTTATTATGTTGCTGGCAATTCAGGTTGTTATTTTTAATAATATGAATTTCCTGGGATATATAAGTCCTTTTCCGTATATTCTATATATCATTCTTTATCCGGTAAACAGTAATAAATCTGGTTTAATAATCTCTAGTTTTTTATTGGGCCTTACCATGGATATGTTCTGTAATTCCGGCGGAATTCATGCAACAGCATGTTTAATTCTGGCTTATTACAGGCCTTATATTTTTAAGTTTTCATTTGGTTTAAGTTATGAATATCAAACTATTAAACTAAATGAGTCTTTAACTCCAGAACGGTTTTCATTTATTTTAGTCTCTGTTTTATTGCATCACATTGTACTATTTATACTTGAAGCATTCCAGTTTAAATTTATTTGGGATATTTTACTCCGAACTTTATTCAGTTCAGTATTTACCATAATTATTTCGATCATAATAATATATCTTATTAAGCCTAATAGACGATGAGAAAAGTTCTGCTGCCCTCTTTAATTATTATTGCAGCATCTTTGCTAGTGATCAGGATATTTTACTTGCAAATTATTGATGATTCATTCAAATTAAAATCAGAAAATAATGCAATTAAGAAAGTCTATGATTATCCGGAAAGAGGATATATCTACGACAGAAACGGGAAATTGTTAGTAGCCAATCAGGCTTCTTATGATATTATGGTCATTCCGCGAGAAATCAAAGAAGACCTTAATGTTACCGAATTCTGTAACTTATTAAGCATCACAACTGACGAATACTATAAAAGGATTGCAAAAGCAAGAGTTTATAGTCCGAGATTGCCATCTGTGTTTTTAGCTCAATTAAACAAATCGGAATTTGCTGCTTTTCAGGAGAAGATCAGAAAATACGAAGGTTTCTATTTCCAAAAAAGATCGCTGCGTGATTACGAGGTAGATTACGGAGCAAATATCTTTGGTTTTATCACCCAGGTAACTGAAAATTTAATTGCTAAAAATCCGTATTACAATAGTGGTGATTTAATTGGAAAACAAGGTGTTGAAGAAAGCTACGAAGAAATTTTACGCGGAATAAAAGGGGTAAAATATATTCAGAAAGACAAATACAACCGAGAAATTGGTTCTTACAAAGAAGGAAGATACGATACTATTGCCGTTGCCGGAGAAGACATCAACTTAACTATTGATGCTGAACTTCAAAAATATGGTGAAGAATTAATGATCAATAAAAGAGGTGGAATTGTTGCAATTGAACCAAAATCCGGAGAAATTCTTGCATTGGTAACTGCTCCATCTTATGATCCGGGAATTTTAGTGGGAAGACAAAGATCTAAAAACTATACCCTTTTGTATCATGATTCGATCGCAAAACCTTTATACGACAGAGGACTTTTAGCAGAATATCCACCGGGATCTCCATTTAAAATCTTAACTGGTTTAGTTGCATTGCAAGAAGGTGTTATCAACGAACAAACGACTTTTATGTGCCATCACGGATTTAGTTATGGTAGAGGCCGTTTTATGAAATGTCACGGTTTTGGCCCGCATCAATTGCATAACGGAATCTACAATTCTTGTAATACGTATTTTGCTCAGGCTTATATGCTTACAATCAATAAATTTTCTAATCCGGGACAAGCGGTGGATGTTTGGAGCAATCACGTTAAAAGTTTTGGTTTAGGACAATTTATGGGATATGATTTACCAACGGGTAAAAAAGGAAATATTCCAACTTCTAAAACCTATAAAAAAATATATCCAAACGGTGGCTGGAGAAGTACCACTATTGTATCAAACGCGATTGGTCAGGGAGAGGTTTTAATGACGCCGATTCAGCTGGCTAATATGATGGCGACAGTTGCCAATCAGGGTTATTATTATACGCCTCATATCATTAAGAAAATTGAAGGAAAAAAAATAGACGCTAAGTTTACAACGAAGCATGAAACTACAATTGACAAACAATACTTTCCACCTGTAATCAGTGGTTTGTTTGATGTTTACAACAAAGGAACAGCGTATGCCCTAAGAGTTGAAGGCATTGATATTTGTGGAAAAACGGGAACGGCAGAAAACTATGCTAAGATTAATGGCGTGAGAACAAAACTAAAAGATCACTCTATTTTCGTAGCCTTTGCCCCAAAAGACAATCCAAAGATTGCAATTGCGATTATGATCGAAAATGGAGGTTTTGGTGCGACAGTTGCGGGACCAATTGCCAGTTTGATGATAGAAAAATATCTTAGAAAGAAAATTACACGAAACGATTTAGAAGTTCATGTATTAAATAAAAGTTTAGCAAGTGAATATGCTAAATTAGGAGGAATGACCGAAGCAAGCGCAATCGAATCTACTCCAAAAGATTCTGTTATGAAAGCTAAAATTGTTGTACCAAAAACGCCAGCAAAAACAGAAGTTAAAAAAATAGCCGTAGACACTACTAAAGAGAACTAATAAGGATTATTTCAAATGAGAAATCAAAGTGTAAAAAATAATATTGACTGGATAAGCGTCTTTATCTACATGGCCTTAGTAACTCTGGGTTGGCTGAATATATATTCATCTTCCCTATTGTCTACAGATGGTACTTATGAAAAGCAGTTAATATTTATTGCTTGTACAATTCCGCTAATATTTGTTGTTCTTTTTGTAGATGGTAAGTTCTATGAAAAATATGCCAGTATTATATTTGGTGTTTCTTTATTGTCATTGGCAGGTTTATTTCTTTTTGGAAAAACAATTGCAGGACAAAGATGTTGGTACGCGATTGGAAGTTTTACAATACAGCCTTCTGAGTTTGCAAAAGCCGCTACATCATTGGCATTAGCCAAATACCTGAGCGACAGCCAAATCAATTTAAAAGAAACAAACAGACAAATTCAGGCATTGGCTATTGTATTTTTACCTGTTCTTTTGATTTTGCCTCAACCCGATCCCGGAAGTGCTTTAATCTATAGTATTTTCATTATTGTTTTGTTTAGAGAAGGATTACCATCCTGGTACGTTTGGACAGGATTTATAACCATATTACTTTTTGTATTAACGCTGGTTTTAGAACCTTATGTCGTAATATTAATTGCTCTTGGAGTATTGACAATTATACATTTTAAAGGCCGGGTTGTCGATCGAAATTTACTTTTAAGCGGTATTCTTCTAGTTTTGATTTCGGGTTTTGTATTTTCTGTTGATTACGTTTTTGATAACGTTTTTAAACAACACCACAGAGACCGTTTTAATATTTTACTGGGAAAAACAGTGGATATGAAAGGTATTGGATACAACACCAATCAATCTGAAATCGCCATTGGATCTGGCGGATGGATAGGAAAAGGCTTTTTAGAAGGAACTCAAACTAAAGGAGGTTTCGTTCCTGAACAACATACCGATTATATTTTTACAACTGTTGGAGAAGAATGGGGTTTCGCAGGTTCGCTGGTTGTTATATTACTTTTTGCCGGATTACTTTTAAGGGTGATATATTTAGCAGAAAGGCAAAAGACCAAATTTAGCCGCGTATATGGTTATTGCGTAGCCGGAATTTTGTTCATTCACTTTTTTGTAAATATCGCGATGGTTGTTGGTATTTTCCCTACTATCGGGGTTCCGTTGCCGTTCTTTTCATATGGAGGCTCCGGACTTTGGGGATTCACTATTTTATTGTTTATCTTTCTAAAAATGGATGCCAATAAAGTAAATGAATGGTAATCTCTCTTAAATAATCAATCTTTTTAAATTCCAAATTCCAATTATATAAAAAAAATCCAAGCCTGTAGCTTGGATTTTTTATGCTTAAAGCTGTATTGATTTTAAATTCCAAGCCTTATTTTATGCTTTCTTATCAACACAAAAAAAGTCCGAAGGTATGCTTCGGACTTTTTTTATATTTGAATATCACATTTATATTTTTTCAATTGGTCTTTTCTTTAATAATTTAAGAAGAACCGGGAATGTAGAGATAATTACTATAATAATGATAATGTATTCGATATGCTCTTTTAAATCTATTCCTTGTTTCAGGAAAACTCCGTATAAATAATGTCCGGAGAAAATCAGGATAAAAGACCATAAAAATGAACTTAGAATATTATAGAACATAAATTTCTTTTTATCCATAGAAACTATTCCGGCAATAATTGGGGCGAATGTTCTAAAAATAGGCAGGAAACGGGCGTAAATAATAGCTTTGCCTCCGTACTTTTCAAAGAAATCTTTTGATTGCAATAAGTATTTCTTTTTAAACCAGAAAGTGTCTTCTTTTTTAAACAAATAATAACCGCTTTTTGCACCAAACCAATAACCGGTCATATTTCCAAAAACTCCCATAATGGCAACCAAAAGCGACAGTATAAAAACGTTTATAAAATCACTTGGAATATAAACCACATTTTGAATTAGATCACGACTGTAAATACCCGCCAGAAAAAGTAAACTATCTCCCGGAAGAAAAAAACCTGCAAAAAGTCCTGTTTCAGCAAAGACTATAAACAAAACAATATACAAACCAATTTGAAAACCTCCGATACTTAAAGTAATATAAAATTCAGGATTAATTAATTGGGTCCAATCAAAATTATTCATAAAATGGTTTGGTTACATTTATAGTTGGTGAAAGTAACAATAATTTACTTTAACCGCAATAAAATACGGTATTTTAAAGATAAATTAACTATTAAAAAAAGCCCGTGAATAAACCCGGGCTTTACTAATTATTGTCGCTCATACTTACAACAACTGTGCAGATTATCGTAATCTGCCTGAGTTGCTTTTACTTCTTTTGTATCATGTCCAACTTTGGCAACAGCTTTATTTAAATCCTCCGGAGATGATTTCTCTTCGTTTAATATTACAGTTAATTGATGTGAAGTAATATCCCAATTTGCGGTTTTTACTCCCGGAACACTAAAAGCGGCTTTTTCAATTCGTTTTTTGCATTGCTCGCAATTTCCGTTTACCTCTGTCGTGTATTTAAAGTTCTTATTTTTTTTAGTTTGGGCCTGCGCCGAAAATCCTAAAAAAGTGATCAGTGCAATTAAGATTAAATGTTTCATTTTGCTATTTATTAAAGTGTCAAATTTATTATTTTATTTTAAATCGTAATCCTGCGTAATACATCTGCCCATAAATTGGAGCATATGCTATTGAAGCATCAAAATTTGGTCCAAATGGATCGTCGGCGCCTAAAATTGCTTTTTCCTGCTTGTAATTTCCAATATTTTCTCCACCAATATACATTTCAAATACCGGTGAAAAAACTCTTGTTACCTGAACATTCATAACAGCGTATGAAGGCGAAAAATCAGGAAATTGATCTGCAGTTGGGTTTGTCGCTGTATAAGGTAATTGTTGTTTTCCTGACCAGTTAAAAGTATAATCGAATTTCCATTGTTTATCGTCATTCAGGTTTGTTTCATATTCAAGATTACCCAAAAAACGATGCTTTGCCTGCAACGGACGCTGAAAAGTTCCTCTTAGATAATCTGTTTGGATGTCATAATACTTGTACGCTGTTCGCAAATTCAAATTATGCGCCAACTCGTAATTAAACTCAACCTGCAAACTATTCGCAAATGAATTTCCTTTTAAATTATAAAACAAAACTTGCTGCGGACTTTGCATCAAATCGACAACGGCCTGATTTTGAAAATCGTTTCTGTAGAAGTCGAAACCGGCATCAGCATTTTTATTGAAAAGTTTAAATTTCTGAGAGAAGCTAATTCCGTAATTCCATGCAATTTCCGGATTTAAACCATACACTTTACCGTTTGTGTCCAAAATTGAAAACGTTCTTGAACTTGCGAACAGCTGTTGGTTCTCTGCAAAAATATTAGCAGAACGCTTTCCTCTTCCTGCCGAAAAACGAATTACTGCATCTTTCCACGGATTGTAACGCATATGTAAACGCGGCGTTACAAAAAACCCAAGTCGATTATGATTATCCACTCTTCCGCCTAAAATCAAACTGAAATTGTCGGTATTGTCATATGTATATTCAAAAAATGCTCCAACAGAATTATCAATTCTGCTATAATCATTTACATTCACAAATTCCTGATATTGATCGTAAGTGAAATTTAAACCCGTTGTGAATTTGTGTTTTGTATTATTTATAATCGAATTAAAAATTAAATTTGAATAATAGCTGTTTTGCTTTATATCATAAAGATTCAAACCAAAATAAGAGTTCTGATTGTGGCTGTTAAAAGCATTTTGAAAACCAATACTCTGATAAGGCATATCTGGAAAAACGTAACCAATTTTGGTAGAAACATCAAAACGTTCCGTATTAATTTCTGAACCCCAATAATTTGTTGTTCCGCGATCTCTGTCTTTATCAAAATTAACTTCACCGGTTTGTTTTTTATCATTCATATATCTAAAATTGATAAAACTTACCAAACCGCTTTCCGGATCATAATATTGATATCGGTTTAAAATATTGATTTGTTTTCCGAGCGGATTATCCAAAAAACCGTCATCGTTCATGTCGTTTTTTGCTACTCGGGTATTTCCGTGTACAAATAAACTCGTCGCCCATTTATCAGATAATTTTTTATTGAAATGAGTATTTAATTCAAAACGGGAATCTGTAGAACCGTAAGCGTTTAGAAAAAACGGAATATCGCTTAATGGCTTTAAAAGTTCTGTATTTATTTGTCCCGAAATACTTTCGTAACCGTTGATCACACTTCCGGCACCTTTTGTAATCTGAACACTTTCTATCCAGGTTCCGGGCGTAAATGATAATCCGTAAGCCTGAGAAGCGCCACGAACCGAAGGAATATTTTCTTCGGTAATCATTAAATACGGACTTGTTAAACCCAACATTTTGATCTGTTTGGTTCCGGTTAAAGCATCCGAAAAATTGACGTCTATTGAAGGATTTGTTTCGAAACTTTCAGCCAGATTACAACACGCTGCTTTCAGCAATTCTTTACTGGTTATCGTTGTTGTATTTGCGGTAAGTGTAAAGGATTTTTTAATTCCTTTTTGCTTTTTTGTAATTTTTACTTCTTGTAAATCTTCTTGTGAAAACACAGATACAGAAAGCAAAAAAACCACAAAAAGCATGATATTTTTTTGCATAAAAAATGATTTTAATTATTTAGAAAACTCTGTTTTTTAAGTTCTGTATAAATCAGAAAAATAAAAACAGCATAGTACAAACCACAATAAAGGGTTTGATTCTAAAAATTAAAATCAGGCGTAAAAAATATATTGTCTATATAATTTATATAAAGGGGGCGCATTCGCATCAGAATAATACGAAATGATTTGACTGCTTTTGAAATTTGGAACTGATAAAAAAGCAATTGGTTTAAATTCCTGAATTACTGCAGGAAAAGCAAATTGAAAAAAGAAAAACTTAATAGTCGCATTATCAGATTTTTTTTCAAAATGAACGACTTTGTCTTTACAGCAAGAAGATTTTTTTTCAGATGCTCCACAACATTTTTTTTCAGGAGATGCAGAAACTGAAGTATTTAATGAAACAGAAGCAATTTTACCTCCGCAATAATGCACATCAAAAGCAAATCCAATGTTGGAAACCAACAATAGAAAAGCTAAAAATAATCCTGTGCACTTTTTTAAATTCATACTGCAAAACTATTTAAAAATCTTTGAAAACGAACTAAGAAAATGTTATTTTTTGAGATTTTGCTGCTGGTAATAAAAGGCCGGAATGAATAATAGTACAAAAATTGGCTGGATAATAAATCGTCTTACATAAAAAAGAATCCAGCTTCCTTCAGAATAAAATTTCAGAATTATAAAAAACAATCCGAAAAGTAAAACTAAAAAAAATGCATATAAAAACGCGCTGAACTTCATCATTTCCAAATCCTTAAACAAAGAGTAAATTAATAGTAAGGATAAGATTGTATTTAAAAAATAACGAAATAATAATCCGCCAAAAAGCTTTAAAAGATCAACTTCGGGAAAAGGCTTGCTTTTAAAATCAGATTCAAAATAAACCAGGAAGGGATCATAAAACAATTGGTTTTCAAAAGCTCTTATTATTCCGAAACTGATTACAATTATGATTGTTATTATAATTTTCAGTTTATGTTCGAGTATTTTATTTAGCATATTTTGAAAATTTATTCACCCAAATAACCCACAAAATAAAAACCATTCCGTAGATAATTAGTGGGAAGAGAACGCCATGTAAAATATGTTCGTGTTCCGGAAAATGAAATAACAGAATAGTTAATAACGCAATCCGAATTACATTAAAAAGGTAAATAATAAAAACGCCGAGCAATATAAATAACAAGGTGGTTTTAAATTTTCCTGAAAATGAAATTACAAAAGACACAAATAATATAAAAACACTCACTGCATTACAGCCTTCTACAATGCGCAATGTATATTTTTGATTGTACCAAACCTCTAAATAAGGATCGAAAGCACTTTTGAAAATACTAATATCACAATTAAACAAACGCATTAGCTGATCGACATTATAACCAACAACATTTGTTATTCCGTCGACTTCGGTAGCTTCAAAACTATTCAAATAGAACTTATAAATCACTGTGAGCAAGATATAAGCAGCAAAAAAAGTGCTAATAAAAATCAGAAACGGCTTGAATTGTACTAAATATTTTCTCAAAGGATTTTTTTTTCAAATTTATGTATTTTTTGAGTTTAGCTTTAAATACTTTTGTATAAAATTTTTATATCATGACATTTCAGGAATTACAACCAAAAATAAGCGCTATTGTAGCTGACACGAATACTGTTAGAGACGAAAAACTTTTAGCAATCTGCCAATTATTAAACGCTAATGTAGAATATTATAACTGGGTAGGTTTTTATTTTGCCAATCACGAAAACAAAACCCTTCATTTAGGCCCTTATGTTGGTGCCGAAACAGACCATACTGTGATTCCGTTTGGAAAAGGAATTTGCGGACAAGTTGCAGAAAGCAATGCCAATTTTGTAGTGCCGGACGTTGCGGCTCAGGACAATTATATTGCGTGCAGTTTTACTGTAAAGTCTGAAATCGTTGTTCCTTTATTTGTTGATGGTGTAAACATCGGACAAATTGATATTGACAGCCACGTTATAGATCCGTTTACAGAAGCTGACGAAAGATTTTTAGAATTTGTAAATCAAGAGGTTGCAAAATTGTTCTAGAAAGGCTATCTTAACTATCAAAAGATAGAATGAAAAAAATCGTATTCCTCTTATTACATTTTATTGTTTCGGGTGGTTTATATGCACAAATTAATATGGTCTCGAAGAAAATTTTTCTGGACTCCTTAAATCGTGAAACGACTCCGGATAAATATGTCTATACAAGAGTAATTACCAATTATTCTCAAAAAAGTGTTCGTTATGTTGTAACTGATTTTTACAAAAACGGAAGAAAGAAAATGACAGGAGCGACTTTGGACAGAGATGTTCTAAAAAAAGATGGTGAATTTGTTTACTATTACAATAACGGATCCAAAGAATGGGTTATAAATTATTCTGACGATCATAAGGTTGGAAAAGAATTTAACTGGTACGATAACAAAAATATAAAATCAGAAAAAGAGAACCTTTGGAATTCAAAAACTAAAACATCCCAAACACTGATTCTTAATTTTTGGAACAAAGACAAAGAACAAACCGTAAGTAACGGCGAGGGAGAATACGAAGACACGAGTGAATTTATCACTGAAAAAGGAGCTGTAAAAAACGGACTGAAAGAAGGAGTTTGGAAAGGAACTGATTTACTGCGGAAAATTTCGTTTATTGAAAATTATGAAAAAGGCGTTTTAATCTCCGGAACGAGTACGGATGAAAACAATGTTAAGCATTCTTATTCGTCTATAAGTAATAGACAAGTTTCAAAAAAACCGCTTTCAAATCATTAAAAAAGAATTTAGCAAACCTTATTTTTAGATTCTTTTATTTTTTTTTTGATTTTTCTGATTTTTTAACCTAATTTTGCACCCGTCTTACAAAAGTTGTCTGACATACATAAAAATCATTAAATAATATTGGAATGTATTTAACTAAAGAAAAGAAAGAAGAGATTTTCGCACAACACGGTGGTGCAACAAACACTGGAAGCGCAGAAGGTCAGATTGCATTGTTCACTTACAGAATTTCACACTTAACTGAACACTTGAAAAAAAATCGTCACGATTACAACACTGAGCGTTCACTTGTACTATTAGTAGGTAAAAGAAGAGCTTTGTTGGATTACTTGAAAAAGAAAGAGATCAACAGATATCGTGAGATTATCAAAGTATTGAATATCAGAAAATAATCAATATAGAAAAGAGGTGCGAAAGTGCCTCTTTTTGTTTTTACGGATTGTATTTAATTACAAGCATTTTATAAGAAAAAAAGTTTGGTTTTTCATTGGGTTTTAGATTAACAACAACTACACACAACAACTACAACACAACTAAAACCCATTGTATAACCAATAAGGAAATTTTATGATTCCACAATTATTTGTAGAAAAAATCGATTTAGGTGATGGCAGAAGCATCACAATCGAGACAGGACGTTTAGCTAAACAAGCTGATGGTTCTGTAGTAGTAAGAATGGGCGACACGATGATACTTGCAACAGCAGTATCTGCACGTAGCGCTAACCCGGCGGTAGACTTTTTACCATTAACGGTAGATTACCGCGAGAAATTTGCAGCAGCTGGTCGTTTTCCAGGAGGTTTCTTCAAAAGAGAAGCTCGTCCAAGCGATAGTGAAGTATTAACAATGAGATTAGTTGACCGTGTTTTACGTCCGCTTTTCCCAGACGATTACCATGCTGAAACACAAGTTATGATTCAATTAATGTCTCATGATGAAGAAGTTATGCCTGATGCATTAGCTGGTTTAGCTGCATCTGCTGCATTAGCTGTTTCAGATATCCCTTTTTACAACTTAATTTCTGAAGTACGTGTTGCACGTATCGACGGGAAATTTGTAATTAACCCAAGTAGAGAAGACTTAGCAAAATCTGACATCGACATGATGATTGGAGCTTCTATGGATTCTGTTGCTATGGTTGAAGGTGAGATGAAAGAAATCTCAGAAGCTGAAATGGTTGAAGCAATTAAATTTGCTCACGAAGCTATTAAAGTTCAAATTCAGGCACAATTACGCTTGCAGGCTGCTTTTGGTAAAAAAGAAATTCGTACTTACGAAGGTGAGAAAGAAAACGAAGAAATTTACAAAAAAGTAAAAGCTGCAGCTTACGATAAAATTTACGCTATTGCAAAAGTTGGTTCGGCTAAACACGAAAGATCTGCTGCATTTGCTGAAGTAAAAGAAGAAGTAAAAGCTTTATTTACGGAAGAAGAATTAGCTGCTGACGGAGATTTAGTTTCTAAATATTTCTACAAAACAAACAAAGAAGCTGTTCGTAATGTAGTATTAGAATTAGGTGTTCGTTTAGATGGTAGAAAAACTACAGACATCAGACCAATCTGGTGTGAAATTGATTATTTACCAAGAGTTCACGGTTCTTCATTGTTTACACGTGGAGAAACTCAGGCTTTGGCAACTGTAACTTTAGGAACATCAAGAGAAGCAAACCAAATTGATTCTCCATCTGAACAAGGTGAAGAGAAATTCTATTTGCACTATAACTTCCCTCCTTTCTCAACTGGTGAAGCAAAACCTCTAAGAGGAACTTCAAGAAGAGAAGTTGGTCACGGTAACTTAGCTCAAAGAGCTTTGAAAAACATGATTCCTGTTGATTGTCCTTATACAATTCGTATTGTTTCTGAAGTTTTAGAATCTAACGGTTCTTCTTCTATGGCAACAGTTTGTGCAGGAACAATGGCTTTGATGGATGCAGGAGTTCAAATGGTAAAACCAGTTTCTGGAATTGCTATGGGATTAATTACTGACGGTGAAAAATTTGCGGTATTGTCTGATATTTTAGGTGATGAAGATCACTTAGGAGATATGGACTTTAAAGTAACCGGAACTGCTGACGGAATTACTGCTTGTCAAATGGATATCAAAATTGACGGTTTACGTTATGATATTATGGAGCAGGCTTTAGGCCAGGCACGTGAAGGACGTTTACACATTTTAGGTAAATTAACTGAAACTATCGCTGCACCAAGAGCTGATGTTAAAGCACATGCACCAAAAATCATTACCAGAACTATTCCTGGAAACTTTATTGGAGCATTAATTGGACCTGGTGGAAAAGTAATTCAGGAATTACAAAAAGCTACAGGAACAACTATTGTGATCAACGAAGTTGATGAGCAAGGTGTTATCGAAATCTTAGGTACAGATCCTGCCGGAATTGAAGCAGTATTGGCTAAAATTAAGTCAATCACTTTCAAACCACAAATGGGAGAAGCTTATGAGGTAAAAGTAATTAAAATGTTAGATTTTGGAGCCGTAGTAGAATATACATCTGCACCAGGAAATGAAGTTTTATTACACGTTTCTGAATTAGCTTGGGAACGCACTGAAAATGTTACTGATGTTGTGAACATGGGTGATGTATTTGAAGTGAAATATTTAGGTGTTGATCCTAAAACCAAAAAAGAAAAAGTGTCAAGAAAAGCGCTTTTACAAAGACCTCCGCGTGAGGACAAAAAAGAGTAATCAGATCTTAGTTTACTAAAGGTTTATTCATAGAAAACCCCAATTCATTCATTTGACTTGGGGTTTTTCGTTTTAATCTGTTTAATCAATAATAAATTTCAATTAAACTATTTCTGCCTCTTGAAAATCAATTCTTTAAACAGCAAATCATAAACTCAAAACTACTGGAACAATCCGGCCTAAAAGAAAAAAATCTATTCTTTAACCGGGCTATTAAAACAATAGATTTAATTAGAAAAGATCAATTCACAAGTAGATTTATTCTTTAAAAGTAAATACAGAAACCGTAATTAACCTATAAAAAACCTTAATTCATTTATTTGAATTAAGGTTTTTTCTGTAAAATGATAGAAAATAAATGACATTTTAACACTTATCAGTGAAATTTGTAACATTTTTTTGATACTTTTGAAATCGCCAAAACAAACTATTAAAACCATACAATCCTTTGAAAAATTATCAAAAAAAATCTGCATTCCTTATTTTATTTGGATTATTCTTAAACATTCTCAATATTCACAGTCAAACCAGCAATGATGTCGCTATTTACAATTGGTTTGATAAAACTGTAGGCAAAGAAAATCTGGATATAATTAATGGTATTCCTCACACAAATCCTTTCAGAACAAACGGAGAAACTAATTTATATTATCTGAATCAATACGAATCAGGAACTCTGAATTATGAAGGTCAAACGTATTATAATGTAAAACTTAAATATGATATCTACCGAGATATTTTGGTTCTAAATCCTTACGGTGAATCAGAAAATATTGGAGTGAATGTTATTACTACTAAAGTTCAGTCTTTCTCAATTAAAGATAAAAACTTTGTAAATATTGATAAAAAAGACCCTTTGGTTACAGAATTTACGCCTGGTTATTACGAGGAAAATAAAATCTCTCCAGATTTTATATTTTACATTAAACACCACAAAAACCAGTTAAAGTCTGTTAGTGAAGGCGTGTTACTTTATTCTTATGAAGAAAATACTTCCTTTTTTCTTGATTTAAATGGTAAAATTTATTCTATAAAAAGCAAAAACGACATCATCAAACTCTTTCCTGAACAAAAAAAACAAATCAATGGGTTTTATTTAATGAATAGAGAACTTCGAAAATCTGACTTGAATCAATTTATGAGAAATTTGATGAAATACATTAACAACTCTCTTTCCATTCAAACCAAATAAGACAAATGAAAAAAATTATACTCGCCTTTATTATTTTGTTCTCATTTCAATTATCTGTTGCTCAAAATTCTAATGATAAAATATCTATTACATTTAAGGATGACACTTTAGAAAGTGCGTTAAAAGCAATTGAAGCAAAAACATCTTATAAATTTTATTTTGATCCTACATGGGTTGGCTCAAACAAAAATTTAATAAACGAAACGTATACCGATATTAAAATCGACGAGTTGCTGGATAAAATTTTAAGCAAAACTGATTTAAATTTTATCATTTTGAAAAACAAAGTGATTTTAACTTTAAACAGTACCATTCACGATGATTTGCCGGCTAATTACTTTACGGATGCGCCAATAGAAAGTCAGAATAATGGAAACAATGGGACAGATAATCCTGTTTTTTATCAGCAATATGATTCGTTAAACAGCTATAGCGTTACCAAAAAAGCTTCTATTATTTTTATCGGAAAAGAAAACAAAGATTTAACCAAGAAAAATTACACGGTATCCGGTTCAATAAAAAATGCTGAAACGGGTAAACCTGAAGCTAATATTTTCATTAAAGTAAAAAATAAAAACATCAGCACTTCCAGTGATCCCGACGGAAATTATACTTTACAGCTTCCGCGAGGAATCAATGTTATCGAAATAAAATCACTAAGCCATAAAGATGTAACAAAAACTTTAATGGTTTATGATGACGGAACTTTTGATGTAAATGTAAATGATAAATCGAATCAGCTAGACGAAGTTGTAATTAATAAAAAAGGTAAAAAACAAACTGAAACAGCTGTTTCCGGTTTAGTTTCGATTGATATTGAGGGAATAAAAAATGTTCCGTTAATTCTTGGAGAAAGAGATATCTTAAAAGTTGCGACTACTTTTCCGGGTATTAAAACTACGGGCGAAGGATCTGCAGGATTTAATGTCAGAGGTGGAAAAGACGATCAAAACCTGATTCTTTTAGACAATGCTGTACTATACAATCCACAGCACTTTTTAGGCTTTTTCTCGGCGATAAATCCATATACTGCTAAAAAAGCTGATATTTATAAAGGAAGTATTCCGGCAGATTTTGGAGGAAGATTGTCATCTGTATTTGACATTAGTACAAAAAACGGAAATCCTGAGAAATTTTCGGGTGAAGGTGCAATTGGACCGATTACATCCAATCTTACACTTAGCTTGCCAATCGAAAAGAACAAATCAAGCATTATTTTTGGAGGACGCGCCACTTATTCTGACTGGATTTTAAAATCTTTGGATGATGAAAATCTAAAAAATAGTCAGGCCGGATTTTATGACGGAATCCTGAAATACAATAATGCCATTAACAGCAATAATAATATTGAAGCAACAGCTTATTACAGCCATGACCGTTTTAGTTTAAGTTCAGATTCAATTTATAAATACAGCAACAGACTTGCTTCTTTAAAATGGGATCATACTTTCAACAAAAAAAGTAAAGCTGCTTTAATTTTTACAAATAGTGAATACAAGTTTAATATTGATTATGATTCAGATGATCTTAATGCGTTTGATTTTGGATACAAAGTAAATGAGTCACAATTACAATTAAAATTCAATTATCAGTTAACTCCAAAACATAGTTTATCTTATGGTATTGCCAGTAAATTGTATAACATTTCGCCAGGATATCAGCATCCTAAAAACCCTGAGTCGCTTTTAATTTCAACAGATATTGAAAAAGAAAGAGCATTGGAATCAGCGATTTATTTAGCAGACAGTTATAAATTAAGTGATAAATTATTGCTTGATTTAGGGTTAAGATATTCTTACTATGCCGCTTTGGGAGAAGCCAATGTAAATTCTTATGAGGCGGGTTTGCCATTAAGTAATGAAACCGTTACCGGAACCACGCATTACAAAAAAAATGAAGTAATAAAGACTTATGGCGGTTTTGAACCACGTTTAGCAGCACGTTATTTTATTACCGAAGATTTTTCGGTAAAAGCCGGTTACGACATGACGAGACAATACATTCATCTTTTATCAAGTAATGTAACGCAATCACCTACAGACACCTGGAAATTATCTGACTCAAATGTTGCGCCTCAAACTGCACAGCAAATATCTTTAGGTTTATTTAAGAATTTAAAAGATGAAGAATATGAAATTAGTCTTGAAGGGTATTACAAAAAATCTAAAAACATTCTTGATTACAAAGTAGGTGCGCAAATTGTATTAAACGAAAATGTTGAAACAGAATTATTGCAAGGGGAAGGAAAAGCTTACGGAGTGGAACTTTTACTTAAGAAAACAACCGGAAGATTAAACGGATGGATTGGATACACGTATTCTCGTACTTTTATTAAGCTTGATAGTCAGTTTAGTTCAGAAAAAGTAAATAACGGGGATTATTTTCCAGCAAATTTTGACAAACCTCATGATTTAAGTGCCATTTTAAATTATAAATTTACAAGACGTTATAGTTTATCAACTAATTTCTTATATCAAACCGGAAGACCAATCACCTATCCTATTGGAACTTATCAATATGGAAATGCTCAATATACTTTGTATAGCGACAGAAATGCTTATAGAATACCGGATTATATTCGTTTAGATATAGGAATTAATATTGAAGGAAACCATAAAATAAAAAAACTGGCTCATAGCTTCTGGAATATCTCGGTATATAATGTATTAGGAAGAAACAATCCGTACTCGATTTATTTTGTCACGGATCAAAGCGGTAAAGTAAAAGGTTATAAAACATCTATTTTCTCAATACCTGTACCAAGTATAACTTATAATTTTAAATTTTAAATGATTAATTATAAGCTAAACAATGTTATCGTTTTTTTTCTGTTGGCTCTTTTATTGAATAGCTGTACAGAAACATATCCTTTACTAACCAATACTTTTGAAGAAGTAATAGTTGTAGAAGCTACTATAACAAACGAACTTAAAAATCAGGAAATAAAAATTACTAAAACGGCGAAGTTTGAAGATGAAAATTATTTACCAGAAAGCGGCGCCAAAGTATTTGTAACTGATGATCAGGGAAATCAATATGATTTTAAAGAAGATGGTGAAAGATATATTTCTGAAGTAGAATTTCAGGCTCAGCCAGGAACAAAATATCAACTACATATTAATACCAAAGACGGAAAATCGTTTAAATCATCTGCTGAAACTTTAAGCGTGATTAACCCAATGCAAAATGTGGTAGCTGCAGTTGAAAAAAAAGACAATGTAAACGGTGTAGGTATTCGAATTAAAAGTTTTGATCCTGCACACAAGGCGAATTATTACAGATATGAATATGAGGAAACCTATAAAGTAGTTGCTCCTAAATGGAGTTCTATAAAAGCAACGCTAAATGAGAATGGGCAGTTACTGCTTGTTCCAAATTCCCAAACCACTCAGGTTTGTTATGGTAATAAAAAAAATACAGAATTATTGTTAGTAAACACAAATAATCTAAGTGAAGATCGAGTAGATTTTATGACCCGATTTATTAGTGATCAGGATTATATTATCACAACAAGATACAGCATATTGGTAAAACAATATATTGAAAGTTTAGCAGCATTTAATTACTATGCCACTTTAAAAAAAATATCAGGATCCGGAGGTATTTTATCTCCTGTTCAACCGGGATTTTTGTCTGGAAATATAAAAGCGGTAAATTCTAATGATAAAGTAGCGGGATTTTTTGATGTAGCTTCTGTATCAACAGAAAGAATATATTTTAATTATAATGACTTATTTCCCGGCGCATTTCCACCGCCGTATGTTGTCGATTGTAAAGAATATTGTTATGGCGGAGAGGGAAGTGTTCCTGAACCCTGTACACACTCACTGCCCTATTCAGATGACTTGGGACAGCGATTGATAAATTATTATTCAGGATACGAGGGTAGTTTTATTTTTTGGGTTAATGCTCCTTGCGGAGATTGTACCACTGTTGCATCAAATATAAAACCAACTTTCTGGACAGATTAGCCTTTTAAATTTCGACTAAATAGCTCTAAATCAAAATGTAGCATTTACAAATGAAAATTTACAAAATAAAAAATATAATTCTCTTTAGTTTTCTTAGCATCCTAATTACAGGATGTACAGAGACGTACCCTTTATTGACCAATACTTTTGAAGAAATAATAGTTGTAGAAGCCACAATAACAAACGAACTTAAAAATCAGGAAATAAAAATCACTAAAACAGCCAAATTTGAAGATGAAAATTACTTGCCTGAAACCGGTGCCAAAGTTTTTATAACAGATGATGCAGGAAATCAATATGATTTTAAAGAAGATTCCGGAACATATATTTCTGAAGCGGAATTTCAGGCTCAGCCAGAGCGAAAATACCAACTGCATATTAACACAAAAGATGGAAGATTGTTTGAGTCTTCAGTAGAAACTTTAACCGCCATTAATCCAATGCAGAATGTGGTAGCGGCAGTTGAAGAAAAAGATACTGTAAACGGCGTAAGTATTCGAATTAATAGTTTTGATCCTGAAAAAAAATCAAAGTATTACAGATATGAGTACGAGGAAACCTATAAGGTTGTTGCGCCAAAATGGATTCCATTAAAAGGAATACTAGATGAAAACTCAAATTTACAGCTTGTATTAAATTCACAAAGCACACAAGTCTGTTATGGAAATAAAAAGAGTACAGATTTACTTTTGGCAAACACCAATAATTTAAGTGAAGATCGCGTCGATTTTATGGCGCGCTTCATTAGTGATCAGGATTATATTATCACTACCAGATATAGTATATTAGTAAAACAATATGTAGAAAGTCTGGCAGCATATAATTATTATGCTACTTTAAAAAAAATATCAGGGTCCGGAAGTATTTTATCTCCGGTTCAGCCAGGATTTTTGTTGGGGAATTTAAAATCTGTCAATTCTAATAATAAAGTAGCAGGATATTTTGATGTTGCTTCTGTATCAACTGAAAGAATCTATTTTAATTATAGTGATTTATTCCCCGGTAAAAATCCACCGCCATACGCTGTTGATTGTTTACAATTTTGTTATGGCGATCCTGAAGTAGGAACTACTCCTGTGCCATGTACGCATACACATAAAAATAAGTATAGACAAGATTTAGCATTTAATATCGTAACTTATTTTTCAGGCTTTGATAGTGCAGATTCGTTTAGTTATTGGGTATATGCACCCTGCGGAGATTGTACAACTATTGCATCGAATATAAAACCAACCTTCTGGACAGATTAAAAAAACTGTCTGTAATTTTGAATGAATAAAGATTTTTTTTCAATTTTAATAAATAAAAAAGCATCACCTTTTAAGTAATGAAAATTAATAAAATAAAAAATATAATACTTTTCAGTTTTCTTGCCATCCTTATTACAGGATGTACAGAAACTTTTCCGCTATTAACCAATACCTACGAAGAAATAATTGTTGTTGAAGGTACTTTAACAAACGAACTTAAAAATCAGGAAATAAAAATCACTAAAACTTCCCGTTTTGAAGACGAAGGAGTTGAGACAGAAACGGGTGCAAAAGTTATCGTTAAAGACGACCAAAACAATGAATATTTATTTACAGAAAATGCAGGAACTTATAAATCTCAAACTGCATTTGAAGCTGTTCCAACCAGACAATATACACTGGAAATTACTACAAAAGACGGAAAGATTTACCAATCGTCACCACAAGTTTTAACAACTGTAAACCCTATTGAAAGTGTCGTGCCATCTTTAGTAACAAATAAAGACAACCAAACCGGAATTCAGATTAATGTAACTAATTTCGATGAAACCAGAACTTCAAAATACTATCGATATGAATATGAAGAAACCTATAAAATAGTGGCTCCAAGGTGGAATTCCTTAAAAATCATTACAACTGGCGACCAAACAGTAGCACTTATTAATAATGATCCAAATACCAGAATTTGCTATTCTACAAAAAAATCAACCGACATTATTTTAGATAATACTAATAATAAAACAGAAGATCGGGTAAACCTGCCTATTCGGTTTATAGAAGAAAGTGATTATATTATTGGTCACAGATACAGCATTTTAGTAAAACAATATATCGAAAATTTAGAAGCTTATACTTTTCACAGAATATTAAAAGACATCTCAGGATCAGGTGGTATTTTATCACCAAAACAACCTGGCTTAATTTCAGGAAATATAAAGTGTATCAGTGATTCTAATACGAAAGTCATTGGTTTTTTTGATGTTGCTTCGTATTCAGAAACCAGAATCTTTTTTAATTATACTGATTTTTTTCCAAACGTATCACCACCGTATTTCAATACCTGCGAGGATATTCCTTTTCGACTTTGTTTTGGCGGAGAAGACTGCTCCGGAGACACCATGATTTATAATATAAACCGCAATTTAATGACATACATTAGTAATAGTACTATAGACTATAATTTAGTCGACGTAGAATGCGGAGATTGCACATCATTTTCATCTAACATAATACCACCATTTTGGACAGAGTAAAACACCTTATCGTATTGTTTGTACTAATAAGTACACAATTTAGCAGCGCACAACAAACCATCTCTTTAGATGAGACTGTTTTTATCCATACAAATGCTACAACATTTGTTTCGGGTGAAACTTTATTGTTTAAACTTTATTGTTTAAAATCGACAGATAAAACGCCAAGCAATATTAGTAAAGTGGCGTATGTTGAACTTGTAGACAATAATAAAAAATCTGTTTTTAAAACTAAAGTTTCTCTTGAAAATTCAGTTGGACAAGGCGATTATTTTATTGCTACAACTTTAAAAACAGGAAATTACAAACTTATTGGTTATACCAACTGGATGTTAAACAAACCGGTTTCTGAGTTGTTTCAATTGGATATTAATATTGTTAATCCTTATAAAACAACAGAAAAAAGTACTACAGAAAATGCTTTAGTTTCGAATACCACAACTTCTGCAACTAATTCTTCAACTGAAACTGTTGCTACAAACGAAAATGTTAAACTTAATTTGAATAAAAAAACATTCTCAAACCGTGAATTGGTCGATTTGAAAATTGAGTCTTCAAATACCGCTTTTGCAGACGGAAATTATTCTCTATCCGTTAGAAAATTAGACAATATTCCTAGTAAAAGTCAAATCTCTGCTGCCGATTTTGCAAAGAAATCATCTTATCCGGTACTGCTTGATTTACAAAATAAAAGTCAAAAAATAGTTCTGCCGGAACTTAGAGGCGAAACTATTTCCGGAAAAATTACCGCGCAGAATAATACGGATAAAGTTGCCGATATAAGTGTTGGTTTGTCTATTCCCGGAAAATCATTCGCCTTCAAAGTGGTCAAAACAGATGCTGAAGGAAATTTTATTTTCAACATTAATAAAACATATTATACATCAGATATTACAGTCCAGATTATTGATGAAAAAGCAATTAATTACAATCTGACAGTAAACAATGCGCCAGAAATAGAATACTCAAAGTTATCGTATGATCAAAATGCTACTTTATCTTATGTAATTAAAGAAAGTCTTTTGGACAGATCTGTTTCCAGTCAGGTTGAAAATGCATATTACCATAAAAAGGTAGATAATATCGAGAAAACGCCAACTCTTGAAACTTTTTATTATCCTCTTGCCAAAGAATATGTGCTGGATGATTACACCCGATTTAAAACATTAAAAGAAACAATGACCGAGGTTGTTACCGAGGTTTATCACAAACAAATAGGAGATAAAACTTATTTGCACGTAACTGATCCAAGTGTTTTTCCACAATTGCCTGATCCTGCTTTAGTTTTGGTTGATGGATTGTATTTAGAAAATCAAAATGATTTGATGAATTATAATATGAAAAACGTTTATAAAATTGATCTAATTGTTGGAAGATACTATGTGGGTTCAAAGTCTTTTAATGGTCTGATTAATTTTACCACTTTTGATAAAGATTTTAAAAGTACACAAAAAGCAAATTATATAGAAAGACCTGTTGTACTAAGACCGCAGCCAAAAAAATTATACAACAAAATTGAATACACGAATTCAAGTGACAATGCCAGAATTCCTGATTTTAGAAATCAATTGTTCTGGAATCCTGAAGTAGCATTAAACAACAAGAATAACAATTCATTTTACACATCAGATCTTTCGGGAACTTTTGAAGTAAGACTTGAAGGTTTCTCAAAAAATGGATCGCCGGTTTCTTTAAAAGAAATTATTGAAGTAAAAGATTCGGTTTCAAATTAAAAACTAAAAAATATCAAACAAAAATCCCGTTTCTACGCTATTGAAACGGGATTTTTTATTTTTTTTCAAAATAGTTGTAACTTTTTCGTAACTTATTACGTATAACTAATTGTACACTTTAAAAATAAGGAGACAATACAATGAGACAACTTAAAATCACCAAGCAGGTAACCAATCGTGAAACTGCATCGTTAGATAAATATCTACAAGAAATCGGAAAAGTTGACCTAATTACCGCTGATGAAGAGGTAGAATTGGCACAAAGAATAAAGGCTGGTGATCAAAGAGCTTTAGAAAAACTTACAAAAGCCAACCTACGTTTCGTAGTATCGGTTGCTAAACAATATCAAAATCAAGGTTTAACACTTCCTGATTTAATTAACGAAGGAAACTTAGGTTTAATTAAAGCGGCTCAGCGTTTTGATGAAACTCGTGGTTTCAAATTTATCTCTTACGCTGTATGGTGGATTCGTCAATCGATCCTTCAGGCATTGGCAGAACAATCACGTATCGTTCGTTTACCATTAAACAAAATTGGTTCTATCAATAAAATCAACAAAATGTATGCGTTATTAGAGCAATCTAACGAGCGTCCGCCTTCTGCTGAAGAAATTGCAAAAGAACTTGACATGACGGTAAATGACGTAAAAGAGTCTATGAAAAACTCTGGTCGTCACTTATCAATGGATGCGCCTCTTGTTGAAGGAGAAGATTCTAACCTTTATGACGTTTTACGTTCTGGAGAATCTCCAAACCCGGACAGAGAGTTAATTCACGAATCATTACGTACTGAAATTGAGCGTTCATTAGAAACATTAACTCCAAGAGAGGCAGATGTTGTTCGTTTATACTTCGGTCTTGGAGACCAACACCCAATGACTTTAGAGGAAATTGGAGAAACTTTCGACCTTACTCGTGAGCGTGTTCGTCAGATTAAAGAAAAAGCAATCCGCAGATTAAAACACACTTCAAGAAGTAAAATCCTTAAAACTTATTTAGGATAAACAATACTTGTTTCAGGTTTAAAGTTTCAGGTTCCTCAAAACAACTTGAAACCTTAAACTTGAAACTATTTTAACGCAAACAACAGTTTGATTGACTGTTCGTTTTTTGATTGATGATTGAAACTCCGGCTGATTACCGGAGTTTTTTATTTTTTATTGGAACGTTTTTTTTAACCACAAAGTTCACAAAGGTTTTTTCTTTTTAAATCTTGTAAAATACAAAGTTCGCAAAGCTTTGTGAACTTATAAACTCATCAAATCAAAATAAAACGTTGCGATCTTTGCGGAAAACTTTTGCGGACTTTGCGGTAAAATACACTACAAAACAACTTTACCTAAATCCTTGTAAATTTTGCGTTTAAAAAATTTATCTTTGCAAAAAAATAACACAACATACAACTAAACAATGAAGAATACACTTATTGCTCCTTCTGTTCTTGCAGCCGATTTTGCTAATTTACAACGTGATATCGAAATGATTAATAACAGTCAGGCTGATTGGTTTCATATTGATATTATGGATGGAGTTTTTGTTCCGAACATTTCCTTTGGAATGCCGGTTTTGGAAGCGATTTCAAAACATGCAAAAAAAACAATCGATGTGCATTTAATGATTATTGATCCTGACAGATATATTAAAACTTTTGCTGATTTAGGAGCAAACATTTTAAGTGTTCATTACGAAGCTTGTACTCATCTTCACAGAACGTTACAAGCTATCAAAGCGGAAGGAATGAAAGCTGGAGTTGCGATCAATCCACATACTAATATTGATCTTTTAGAAGACGTTATTAACGATATTGACTTAGTGTGTATTATGAGTGTGAATCCTGGTTTTGGCGGACAATCTTTTATCGAAAACACCTACGATAAAGTTAAAAAACTAAAAGATTTAATTACAAGAAAAGGCGCATCAACTATTATCGAAATTGACGGTGGTGTAACCAACAAAAATGCAAAACAATTAGTAGAAGCCGGTGCAGATGTTTTAGTTGCAGGAAGCTTTGTATTTAAAGCCGAAAATCCAACTCACACTATTGCCGATTTAAAAGCTTTGACTACTTTTTAGTTTAAAGAAATATAAATACAAAAGCCGAAGAGAAATCTTCGGCTTTTTTTTTATAATTAAATCTGTTGTTATCTGCAGGATATGCGTGAAAAAGAATTTCAGATCTAAAAGTCCTTACTGCTTTTTAAGTTTTTTAAATTCGGAAAGAAATCAATACCAGTCATTTTTTCGAGAGTTTCAACAGGAACTACGAAATCGTAAATTGACTTATCACTATCTTCATTTGGAACTAAAAAAGCAATTGCTTTATGTTCATTTCCTGATTTAGCTAAAACAATTTTATAAAAATATTTAGGGACAGCTACTTTTTCTGTTCCTATTTTTTTATCTGAATCTTTCAGAATTCCACCTGTAACAACGTAGACATCATTGTACTTACTTGCCCAATAACGCGTTTTTTGCTCGATTCGATTCCATATTCCGCTGTTAAAATCGTGCTTTTGAGGTGAAATATTTGAAGTGTAAAAAGTGTCGTTATAAGCATCCTTGTTAAACTCCATATCTCCGGCCGGACAAAGATGGCCTTTATCATAACCTGAGTTTTTATAATTTCTCCAATCTGCAGAACCTGTCGTTACTTTTGGATCTTCAATAAAATAAGGTCTTTTAAAATCATTATTTTTCAAATATTCTTTTTTCAATTCATAAGCAACCCATTCGGCCTGCTCGAATTTTTCATTATAAGACAACGTGTAATACTGGTGTTTTACAATTTGATTTGTTGTTGATGTTGGCAAATAAGTAACATCATATCCTGAATTAGTACTATTCTGATCTGAAACAAAAGATGATGACTCCTCTTTTCCAGACTCCTCTTTTGCAATATCTTCTTTTTCTTTAATGTCGCTTTTACAAGAAAACAAAGCCAAACCAATCAAACTAATTACAAGACTTTTTATCATATTATTTTAATTAAAATTCATAAAAAAACGCTCCGTAAATATAAACTTTCGGAGCGTTTTTATAACAAATTAATTTACTGAAAAATTAAGATTTTACTAATTTATCTTTTTTCATTTTACCTGAACTACCACCTTTAGCAACACCGCCTTTGGTTTGTAAATCATCTAAAACATTTAATGCTTCTTCTACATAAACATCTTTTGATAATGCTTGATGCCAGGCTTCTCTTTTTTCTTTTAAAGTTGCATCGTTTTTAATTTCAAGTTCTTCATATGGTAAAGATTTAAAAACCAAATTGTTTTTGTATTCTGAGATTGGTTTGTATTTTTTACCTTCATTTTCAACCTGTTCCTGCGTCGCTTTAAAACTATTGATATTTAAGCTGTATGTATTCTCTTTGTTCTTAATATCAATCCATTTTGCATTATCTTCAATTAATTTAAATTGAGGATTCTGAGCAATTCTACCTGTACTATTTGCAATTGCCTGATTAAATTTTTGATTTCCTGTCCAGGTATTATAATCTGCCTGATCAATTTTATCCCATGGCATTGCATTATCAATATCGCGTTCTCCCATTTTTAAGTAAGCATAACGATCCGGCATAACAACATCACTATGAACACCTTCTAACTGAGTTGAACCACCGTTGATTCTGTAGAATTTTTGTCCTGTAATTTTTAAAGCTCCTAAATCGCCATAACTTGCATTACGAACAAACTGGTTCAGATCAAGAACATTTTGCACAGTACCTTTACCGTAAGTTTGTTTACTTCCAATGATAATACCACGTTTGTAATCCTGAATCGCAGCAGCCAAAATTTCCGAAGCCGAAGCTGAGAAACTGTTCACCATGATTACTAACGGTCCGTCCCACTCTATTTTTTTATCTTTATCGTATAAAACTTCTTTCTTTTTTCCGGCAGATTTTACCTGAACAATTGGTCCTTCTTCGATAAATAAACCTGCGATATCAACCACTGTAGATAAAGATCCTCCACCGTCATCACGAACATCAAGAACGATTCCGTTGATATCTTCTTTTTTCAGTCTTTCTACTTCAAGAGCAATATCTTTTCCGGCATCACGACCGTCTTTGTTTTCAAAATCGATATAAAATTTTGGTAAATAAATTACACCATATTTCAATCCGTTTTTCTCTACAATACTTGATTTTGCATACGTTTCTTCGATCTCCACAACATCTCTTATAATAGAAATTACTTTGATACTTCCGTCTACTTTTTTAACCGTAAGTTTTACTTCAGTTCCTTTGTGACCTTTAATTTTTTTCACAACATCATCCAAACGCATTCCTACAACATCTACAGGCTCTTCGTTTCCTTGTGCTACTTTCAAAATTAAATCTCCGGCTTCAAGCTGTTTTCCTTTCCATGCCGGACCACCAGAAATTAACTCATCAATTTGAGTAAAATCATTTTTCTTGGTTAATCTTGCTCCAATTCCTTCTAATTTTCCACTGATATTTACATCAAAACGATCTTTTTCTTCTGGTGCAAAATAACTTGTATGCGGATCAAAACGTGTCATAATAGAATTTACGTACACAGAAAACCAATCTTCTTTATTTAAATCCTTGATAAGACTAAAATTATCATCTAAAGATTTTAACGAACTTTCTCTTGTCTCTTTTTCTAAAGTTTCAAAAGATTTTACTTTATAAGCAGGATCCGTTTTTTTCTTATCTTCTTCTAATTTTTGTTTTGTAACAAGTGAAGAAAGTGTGGATAATTTGATTTGTTTTCTCCATCTTTCATTAATTTCTGTTGCATTTTTTGCATACGGAAGCTTCTCATAATCTGCATTAAAAGTCTCATCCACATTATAATTGAAAGGTTGGGCTAAAATAGTCTTATAGCGTTTTTTGCTTTCTTCCATACGCTTCATTAATCTTGTATAAGTAAGATTAAAAAACGTAAGATCCTTATTTAAAAATTGATCATCAAGCTGTAATTCATACTGCTTGAACTCATCAATATCAGATTGCAAAAAGAATCTTTTTGAAGGATCAAGTGCATCAATATAATCTTTAAAAATTCCCTTAGAAAACTCATCGTTTATTTCTGCCGGACTATAGTGCCCTTTTTCAATAACGAAAGCAAGTAATTCTAAAAGTGTTTTATCTCTATTCGGATCCGGATCATCTTGTTTATCTGCATTAATTTTAAAAGCAAATAAGGTCAGGGACAAGCATAATACGGCTATAAGTATTTTATAATTTCTTTTCATAAACTTAATAATAGCATTCATCAAATTTTTTAATCTAAGTTACGGTAAAAACTGTGCCAACAAAGCCAAGCTCACTATAATTTTTTGTTAAAGATATAAAAATGTTTGAACTACCAAAGCCATCTTAAATTTAGTTGACAAATTTTATTTTATTTGTTACTATTCTACCAAAATCTGTCACTACATTTGCCTTATATACTGCCTTAACAGCGTATATGATATAGTATGGAAAAAGAAAAACCTTTAATATTAGTGACCAACGATGATGGTATTTTGGCACCCGGAATAAGGGCTTTGATTAGTGTTATGGAAATGATTGGAGAAGTATTGGTTGTTGCCCCGGACAAGCCTCAAAGCGCCATGGGACACGCCATAACAATTAACAACACTTTGTTTCTGGATAAAATATCAAAAGAAGAAGATATTATTGCAGAATACAGCTGCTCAGGAACACCGGTTGACTGCGTTAAACTGGCTGTAAATGAGATCTTAAAAAGAAAACCGGACCTTTGTGTTTCAGGAGTTAATCACGGATCAAATTCTTCTATAAACGTGATTTATTCCGGAACAATGAGTGCTGCTGTTGAAGCCGGAATTGAAGGAATTCCTGCCATTGGTTTTTCATTATTGGATTTTAACTGGAATGCTGATTTTGAACCCATAAAATCTTTTATCAGAAGAATCACTCTCGAAACTCTTGAAAACGGATTACCAAAAGGCGTGGTTCTAAATGTCAATTTTCCGAAATTAAAGGAAGACGAAATTAAAGGAATAAAAATTTGTCGTCAGGCGAAAGCGTATTATGCGCAGAAATTTGACAAACGACAAACTCCTTTCGGTAAAGATTATTACTGGCTTACGGGCAAATTTACAAACGAAGATCAAGGAGAAGATACAGATGAATGGGCTTTGGAAAACGGCTATATTTCTGTCGTTCCTGTACAATTTGATTTAACGGCACATCATACCATGCAACAACTTAATACCTGGAAATTAAATGAATAAAAAAGATATTTTAATTGGTTTTATAATCGGAATTCTTGTTGCTTTATTGGGAAGTTATTTGTTTATAAAACTCTTTACCGACTTTGATCTTTCTGGAATTAAAATCATTAAACAATATGGTTATTTAGGCAAAGTAATTGCTTTGGGCACCACTTTAGATTTAATTGTTTTTACCATTTTTTTGAAAATAAATAAAGAATTCATGGCCAGAGGAGTCATTTTTGCTGTAATTATTTTAGCGATTTCGACATTGTTTATTTAAATTCTATCTTTGCATAGCAAAATTTTGTTTGTGTTTTTAAACAGAAACACAATCTCAAAAATACTTTTATGAAATACTATATAATAGCTGGCGAAGCTTCTGGAGATTTACACGGTTCAAATTTAATGAAAGCCTTATACGAGGAAGATCCTCAGGCCGAGATTAGATTTTGGGGCGGGGATTTAATGCAAAAAGCCGGAGGAACTCTGGTAAAGCATTATCGTGAACTGGCATTTATGGGTTTTGTAGAAGTTATTTTCAACCTGAAAACCATTTTAAGCAATATTAATTTTTGCAAAAAAGACATCACTTATTTCCAGCCGGATGTAATTATTTTTATAGATTATCCTGGATTTAATATGCGCATTGCAAAATGGGCAAAAGAGTTAAACTACAAAACACATTATTATATTTCTCCTCAAATTTGGGCCTGGAAAGAAAATAGAATCAAAGCCATCAAAGAAGATGTCGACAAGATGTTTGTAATTTTACCTTTCGAAAAAAGTTTTTACGAAGACAAACACCATTTTCCGGTAGATTTTGTTGGTCATCCTTTAATAGATGCCATTCAAAACCAGCCTGCGTTTGATGAAACTGTTTTTAGAAAAGAAAATCAGCTGAGCGAAAAACCTATTATTGCCGTTTTACCGGGAAGCCGTAAACAGGAAATTACCAAAATGCTAAGTTTGATGCTAAGCGTTGTTGATGATTTTCAGGAATATCAATTTGTAATAGCGGGCGCTCCAAGTCAGGATTATGAATTTTACCAGCAATTTATTACCAATAAAAACATCAAATTTATTTCGAATAAAACTTATGATTTATTGCGTTCATCAGCAGCTGCATTAGTGACATCCGGAACTGCAACTTTAGAAACGGCATTATTTAAAGTTCCTGAAGTCGTTTGTTATAAAGGAAGCTGGGCTTCGTACCAAATTGCAAAACGTATTATTACTTTAAAATACATTTCGCTTGTCAATTTAATTATGGATCAGGAAGTGGTAACCGAATTAATTCAAAATGAATGCAATACAAAACGCATCAAAGAAGAATTACAAAAATTACTGGAACCGAGTTACCGTGAAAATCTGCTGAAAAATTATGACATTCTGGAACAAAAACTAGGCGGAGTTGGAGCCAGTAAAAAAACAGCAAAACTTATTGTTGCCGATTTAAAATCTTAATCTTTTTATTTTGAAAAAAATACTCGTTTTATTATTTCTGTCCCTATTGGTTGTTTCGTGCAAATCCACTTCAACTGCAGTAAGCACAACCGAATCAAAACGAGAAAACAAATACATCGTAAACAATTTAATTGACACTGCCACAGAAAATCTTGGCGTACGCTACAAAGCCGGAGGAACAACCAAAAATGGATTTGACTGCTCCGGTTTAGTTTTTACCACTTTTGGATCTCAAAATATAAAATTGCCCAGAAGTTCTTATGAGCAAGCTAAAATGGGAAAAATAATTAAATTGAATGATGCTAAAAAGGGAGATTTAATCTTCTTTAAAACCAATAAAAGCAATCAAATCAATCACGTAGGTTTAATTACTCAGGTTACTTTTGATGAAGTAAAATTCATTCATTCTTCAACTTCAAAAGGCGTTATAATTTCGTCAACCAAAGAAGTTTATTATAAAGACTCTTTTGAACAGGTCAACAGAATCGTTGATTAATTTTATTCAATAAAATATTATTTTTCTTACAAATTTTCAATACTTTTAAACCATGAAAGTATTCGATTTCCCATTGGTTAAAATTACCATCGGCTTTATTCTTGGTATTTTGGTTTGCTACTTTTGGCAAGCATCAATTTTAGCCACTGCAATTAGTCTAATTGTTGGTTTAATTTTTATTGCTGTTTTGTATTTCCATTCTAAAAACAAGAAACAAAACATCTTTTTTGGTATTGGCGTTTATTACCTTTCCTTTTGTATTGGCATGACGGCTTTGTTAATCAATACAGATTCTCTTCAAAAATCAAATTACATACATTATGACCAGGCATTTCAAAAACCCCATTATATAACTTTTACACTCCGCGAAAAAATCAAAAGCAATGATTATAATGATCGTTATATTGCTCTTATAAAGAATATTGAAGGAAAAATTTATTCCGGTAAGATCATCGTAAATATAAACAAGGACAGTTTACCAAACTCTCTTATAATTGGCAATACAATTAGGGTCAAAACAATTCTGCAACATAATAGTTTTGCTAAAAATCCACACCAGTTTGATTACGGCAAATACCTGGCTAATAAACAAATATACGGGCAGTTGTATGTTTCAAAATCAGAAATTAATGTCAACAAAAAAATAAAAAAAGACATTTGGTTTTATGCTTCCCGCCTGAACACCAGAATAATCCATAATCTCGAAAAAGCCAATTTTAATAAAGCCGAAATGAATGTTGCAATGGCGTTGATTTTAGGTCAGCAACAGGAGATTTCTTCAGATATTATTCAGGACTATCAATATTCAGGTGCTACGCATGTTTTATCTGTTTCGGGACTTCATGTTGGGTTTATCATGTTATTTATTCTTTTTGTTCTAAAACCTATTCCCAATACACAAAAGGGATCTTTCATAAAACTAGTCTGCATTATAATTTCTCTAGCCCTTTTCGCCGTGGTATCCGGGCTCTCACCTCCCGTTTTACGATCAGTTGTTATGTTTTCTTTTATAGCAATTGGAAATCATTTACGCAGAAGCACAAATACGTATCATACTTTACTAGTTTCCATATTGTTGATCTTACTTTTCGAACCTTATTTCTTATTTGATGTTGGATTTCAATTAAGTTATATTGCGTTGTTTTCGATTGTTTGGCTTCAGCCTTTATTGAAAAATATCTGGTCGCCAAAAAATAAAATCGTTAAGTATCTTTGGGAAGCACTTACTGTTTCATTCGCCGCACAAATTGGCACATTCCCTATTTGTTTGTACTATTTTCATCAGTTTCCGGGGCTTTTCTTTGTAACCAATATTTTGATTTTGCCTGTTTTATCGTTTATAATGATTGCCGGAATTATAGTTATGGTTATTTCCGTTTTTCAAAGCTGTCCTTTATTTATCATTCAGATTTTTGAGAAAAGTGTCTATCTCTTAAACCTTATTATTCACTATGTGGCTTCGTTTGAATCCTTTGTAATTCGAGATATTAGTTTTAATACCTATTATTTACTAACATTTTACTTATTCACCATCACACTAATTATATGGTTTAAAAAACCGGGTTTTAATAAATTATATGCGTTTCTGATTACAGTTGTTTTATTACAAATTTCATTTATTTATACTAAAAAAGAAACTGACAGCACACAGGAATTAGTAGTTTTTAATGTGAAGAAAAAAACAATAATCGCCGAGAGAAATGGCAAAAATGTTTTGCTTTTTACAAATGACAGCGTTTTAAAAACGGGTGCAAAAAATACTATTACAGATGCTTATCTAATGGGAAATTTTGCCAACTTAAAAGAAGTCAAACCCATTCAGAATACTTTATTTTGTAGTGGAAGCAAAATTCTTGTGATAGACAGCACAGGTATTTATGAAAGTAAAATCAGTCCGGATATCATTATCCTCACACAATCTCCAAAGATAAACTTAGATCGTTTATCGCAACAGCTCAAACCAAAAATCATAATTGCAGATGCTTCAAATTCATATGCTATTCAAAAAAGCTGGAAATCTACTTGTTTGAAAAAAAATATCCCTTTTCACGCAACTCGCGAAAAGGGATATTATAAATTGAATTAAATCTTAGTTATTCTTCCGGATTCAAAATCGCATTGGATTCAGCAATCCATGCTTTTACACCTGAAGACTTGTACGCTATTTTTCCCAGGGAATTAAAATTAGTTTTTCCTTTTCTAGTAACAGCTGTAGCAAAACATGCCTGAGGCAATTCATCTATACCAAAAGCATTTTTTAGGGATACATTTTGTTCTCTTACGCTCGAAGATGCAGACGCGTCTGATAAATCAAGTTTTACCAGAACAACATTCTTATTAGACCAATTTAAAAAATCCGGCGTATTAAAAATTTCAGTTTGAAGTTTCTCAGGCGTGTTTGAGGCGGTGAAAAAAATCAGCAGTGGTTTTCTTTCTTCATTACTTACTGCAATGGCGTTTGTAAGATCTGTATTCCAGACCAGTCCTTGCGATTGCACTAAAAATGAACCTAAAAAAAACAGTAGGATAAGTAGTTTTTGGGTCATAAAAAATAAGGTTTGGTTATAATAATTGAACCAATTTAACATTATTACACTAAAAAACAAGGCGCTGCGAGTTAAAAATTTAAGAATTTTTTAAGAAAAAAGGAATTACCAATAAATCGATAAAAAAATATCAAATTGAAAAAAAATAATATCAATAAATAACAAAATCATGCAATCGATTACAAAGCAAACAAAAAAAATATCCCTTTTTATCCAATAATAAAAAGGGATTTCTACAAATTAAATTAAGCAACTTAATTTAAATTTTTACTTTATTCACTTTCAACAGGATGCAGAATCGCATTCGATTCGTTAATCCAGGATTTTGCTCCGCCTGGTTTATATGCAAGTTTTCCTAAGGCGCTAAAAGTAGTTTTGTTTTTTCTAACAGAAGCACTTGCAAAACAAACTTCCGGTAATTCTACAACACCAAAAGCATCTTTTAGTCTCACATTTTGTTCTTTATCACCATCAGAAGCATTAACATCTGATAAATCCAATTTTACAAGAATCACATTATCACGAGACCAAACAGCGAAATCCGGTGTTTTAAAAATTTCATTTTGAAGATTTTCCGGTGCACCTGCACCAGTAAATAAAATCAACATTGGTTTTCTTTGTTCATTACTTATGGCTATAGCATCAGTCATGTTGGTTCTCCACACTAAATTTTGAGAATGTAACATTAATGAACCAAAAAAAACGAGTAGGATAAGTAGTTTTTTATTCATATTAATAGGTTTGGTTAGATTAGCATGACGAAATTAACATAATATTTTAATTTTCCAAGTTTTATTAATACAAAAAATGCACTATGTGTTTTTTTAACACTAATAAAATATCAAAATAATAATTTACAAAAATGCAATCAAGAACTTTTCCTACGAAACAAAAAAAACTCCCTATATTGCTATAGGGAGTTTCTTAAATATTTTAAACTAAACTTTTACTACGATTTTTTCGGATGTACGATTCCTTCTGCAACTGCTAACCAGGCAGATGGACCTCCGGCAACATATCCGGTCTGACCAAGTCCTTTAAAATTTACTTTACCATCTTTAGCTTCTGCGCTGGTAAAATAAATCGTTGGAAAACCTTGTATACCAAAAGCCTGCTGTAATTCGTTATTCTGACTTTTTATTTCAGGAGTTTGTTCCGTTCTTCTCGGATAATCCAACTCGACTAAAATAACATTATCTTTTGCCCATTTTTGAAATTCATTTGTTTTTAAAACCTCATTCTGCAAACGAATACACCATCCACACCAGTCGCTTCCCGTAAAAAACATCAGCATTGGCTTATTTTCTTTATTACTTACAGTAATAGCTTCTCTAACATCTGTATACCATTTTAATTCTTGTGCTTGAGAAGTAAAAGCTCCTACTATAAACAAGGCAACTAAAAATATTTTTTTCATGGTTGTTTTATTTTTTGACAAATTTAAACAAAAAAAGAATCCGTAAATGTCGACTATTTAACTTCTTGCATTAATTTTTTAATCAAAGGCGTTGTTACGATCAAAACAATACCGGCAACAAGTGCATAAATTGCCAATTGATAGTACCCGTCTGTATATGCAATAAGCTTAGACATCAAAGTAGTTCCCGTATTCGCATTTGACATTTCTGATCCTAATTTTCCTGCTGCAAATTGTCCGAAGGCGCTGGATAAAAACCATAATCCCATCATCATACCAAATAATCGTTTTGGTGATAATTTAGTAATTACAGACATTCCAATTGGTCCAATACAAAGTTCTCCCAGTGTATAAACCAAATATCCTAATGCAAATAAATCTAATGAACTCAAACCAGTTGCATCGACAAAAAATCGGGCACTATAAAAGATAAAGAAACCTACAGCCAATAATATAAACGAAAGTCCAAATTTAATAACGGTGTTTGGCTCAATTTTTCTTTTGTATAAAAAGATCCACAACAATCCAACAAGCGGACTAAAAATAATAACATACATCGAGTTGATACTGTTATTTACAACGTTTGGATCAATATTAAAGAACAACAATTTACTAGACAAATTATCTTTTGCAAACAGCGAAAGTGATCCTCCTGATTGCTCAGAAATAGCCATAAACATAAAATATCCGAAGATGAAAATAAAAGCTGCCAGCAATTTATATTGTTGCTTTCTATCTTTTATCTGAAACAATTCATACAAAAAGTACAAAAGCGCTGCAACCCCAATAGTATACATAAAATACTCTGTAAAATCAGAATTGATTACCATTATATATACTAATGGTATTACAATAATAGAACCAGCGTAAACTGCTATTTCATAAAGATTACGTTTTTTTGGCGTATGGTTTTCAAGAGGCGAATTTCCAATTGGCGCTAAGTGTTTCTTCGTTAAAAGAAAAGTAATAACCCCAATAATCATCACAATTGCTGCAGAAAGGAAACACAAACTCCAGGAATAGTTTTTTCCTAAATAAATAGGAATAGCACCACCCAACATTCCACCGATATTAATACCGGCATAAAACATTCCGTAACCGGCATCTCTACGCCCGTCATTTTCATGGTATAATTCACCAACCATTGACGATACATTTGGTTTAAAGAAACCAGTTCCAATAATCGATAAAGTAATTCCGTAATAAAAGAAATCATGCGGAGAAGCTGCAATAAGCAAATTCCCTAAAATCATTACGATTCCTCCAAAAAGCAATGACTTTTTAAAACCTAAAATCTTATCGGCAAAAATTCCTCCAATAAAAGTAAAAGCATAAACAAAAGCCTGAATCGCTCCGTATTGAAGATTCGCTTTTCCTTCCAATAAACCTAATTGGTCTACCATAAAAAAAGCTAAAACCCCTCTCATTCCGTAGAAGCAGAAACGCTCCCACATTTCAACTAAAAACAAATACCACAATTGTTTTGGGTATTTGCCTTTAAAATCTTGTATTTGTTCTAATGTAATTGTACTGTTTTCCATTTTATCTAACTCCATGCATCATTTTCTTTAATAATGGAGTCAAAGCAAATAAAATTAATGCTGCAATTCCCGTAAGAACCACAAATACCATAAAAAACTCATATAGGTTATGAATTATAAACCCAGCAAAATTAGGATAACCAACTGTTATTACTTTTTGTTCTTTAATAATATCTAATTCCTTTGCCGTAAATGTTGTATCCTTTGCTGTAAAATTATTTTCGAACTTTATGTTTTTCTTTTTAGCCAGATCTTTTTGGCTTTTAATTTCACCTATAGTCTCAATTTTCTTTTCTACATCTAAATTAAGTTCTTTCGACTTATCCTTATCAATTTTGGCAATTTGCAACTTAGCCAAAGCAAATAATTCTGCTCCGTTTGCAACAGTCTTATTTTCTAAAATCGATGCTAAATCTATATTTACTTTTTCAGCTGCTTTATATTTATCACCTGTTGGAGGTAAAATAGATCCTAAAGTACCACCCAATGCATAACCGGAAGCATTTGATAAAAAGAAAACTCCAAATAATAATGAAGCAAAACGTTTTGGAGACAATTTACCTACCAATGACAAACCAATTGGTGACAAACATAACTCTGCACAAGTGTTTAAGAAATATAATAAAATAAGCCATTTTACCAATAACAAACCAGAAGTTCCAATATACGAAACCTGAGTCGCAATCATGAAAAAACTTACTGTGATGATCAACAAACCTGCTGCTAATTTTACAGGAGAAATTGGTTCTTTTTCTTTTGCTCTTAAGTAATCCCAAAGAACACTAAAAGGAACAGCCATTACTACAACGAACATTCCATTGAAAATTTGTACCATAGACGGCGGCATATCCCATAAACCAAAAAAGTTCCTGTCTGTTTGATTATTCGCAATAAAAGTTAAAGAAGAACCAGCCTGCTCAAAAGCAGCCCAGAAGAAAATGATAAAGAATGAAACAATATAAATTACAAAAATTCTGTCTCTTTCTATTTTTGTTAATGACGAATCTGAGATAATTAATCCCGCCAAAGCTAATCCGCTTGAATAAATTAAAGTATAAATTAAATTTTGACCTACAACATAATGAAAAAACAAACCTAAGATGAAAAATGAAATTCCAGCAATAACTAAAGCCTTGTTAGAAAAATTTGCTTTCTGTGCTTCTCCTTCTTCAAAATCTTCTGCCACATTTTTAGATGGCAAACCTCCTAATGGTCTTCCGTCCGGAGAAACAACATATTTATTTTTTAAAACATAAAAAACAACTGTTCCTACAAGCATTGCTCCTGAAGCTGCTAAGAATCCCCATTTAAAAGCATGAATATCTCTAACTCCACCTCTGTCAACAACATCTCCTAATAATGGACAAATTGACTGACCTAAAAAGGCTCCGATATTAATCCCCATATAGAAAATAGTAAAAGCAGTATCCAGTTTTGTTTTTTCCTGTTTTGGATATAAACTTCCCACCATACTTGAAATATTTGGCTTGAAGAATCCGTTACCAAAAACAATAACTCCCAAACCACAATACATAATGGTTTTGGCCAGGCCTAAATTTGTCTCAAAAACGCTACCACTGGTAAATAATAACATTTGTCCAATGGCCATCAATAATCCACCCAGTAAAATACAATTTCTATTCCCTAAAAAACGATCGGCAACAAAACCCCCTAACATCGGAGTCAGATAACAAAGTCCAAGAAAACCTCCGTAAATCAATGAGGCCTCTTCTTCTTTCATTAATAATGAGTTTACAAGAAATAAAGTCAATAAAGCCCGCATTCCATAAAAATTGAACCGCTCCCACATCTCCGTCCCGAACAAAACCCACAGTCCCTTTGGATGCGCCGTTTTTACTTGAGTTTCTTCCATATTATTCACTATTTATTTAAGGTTGATAAAGTTATACTATAAATTTTCTTTGATAAAATTAGTCATTTTGTTATAAAGCTGAATTCTCGTTTTACCTCCGTAGATACCGTGGTTTTTATCTGGATATATTTGAGAATCAAATTGTTTATTAGCCTGAATTAACGCTTCCATCATTTGCATAGAATTTTGCACATGCACGTTATCATCACCAGAACCGTGAATCAATAAAAATTTACCTTTTAATTTATCTACGTGATTTATTGGAGAGTTTTGGTCGTAACCGCTCGCATTTTCCTGTGGAGTCTGCATGTATCTTTCTGTGTAAACACTGTCATAAAATCTCCAGTTTGTAACAGGAGCAACAGCGATTGCCATTTTAAACACATCGTTTCCTTGAAAAATACAGTTTGACGCCATAAAACCACCGTAACTCCATCCGAAGATTCCAATTCTTGAAGAATCAACATATGGATAAGCTCCAATTACTTTTGCAGCATCAATTTGGTCTTCTACTTCGTATTTACCTAATTCTTTTTGTGTTACTTTTTTGAAATCAGCACCTTTAAAACCAGTTCCTCTACCATCAACACAAGCTACAATGTAACCTTGTTGTGTAAGCGAAAGAAACCAATAATCATCTGTGTTATTCCAGTCGTTGTTTACCTGCTGAGATCCCGGACCAGAATATTGGTACATGAAAACAGGATATTTTTTTGAAGGATCAAAATCTTTCGGTTTTAAAATCCAGGCATTCAATTCGTTTCCTTTAGCTGTTTTTAAAACAAAGAATTCTTTTGCAGGAAGGTTATATGCTTTTAATTTATCAGCAAGTGCCTGATTGTTTTCGATAACCTGAATTTCTTTTCCTGTTTTAGCCTCGTTTAAAGTATAAGTCGTAGGCACTAAATTACTAGAGAAAGTAGTGATAAAATACTGGAAATTTGGACTGAAAGTCGCAGCACTTGTTCCAACTTTTGAAGTTAAACGTACTTTGTTTTTTCCGTCTAAACCAATTCTATAAATATCTCTGTTGATTGAACCATTTTCTGTAGATTGATAGAAAATCGTTTTGTTTTTTTCGTCGAAACCGTAGTAAGATACCACTTCCCAGTTTCCTTTTGTAACTTGATTTTTAAGTTTTCCTGTTTTATCATACACATAAATATGATTAAAACCGTCTTTTTCGCTAGTCCAGATAAAACTATTGTCTTTCAAGAAAGTTAAGTTGTCTGTAACATCAACATAAGCTTTGTCTTTTTCGTTTAAAACCACTTTTGCAGCAGCAGTAGTTCCGTCTACAAAAAGCAAATCAAGATTATCCTGATGACGGTTTAAAACCTGAGCTGATAATGTGTTATTATCGTTTGTCCATTGCATTCTTGCAATATAAAAATCATTATAATTTCCTAAATCAACTTTTTTAGTTGCATTTGCAGCCGCATCATATATATGTAATGAAACTACTGAATTTTTTTCTCCCGCTTTTGGGTATTTAAATGTCTCAATTGTTGGATACAAATCCTTTTTGAAGATTGACATCGAAAATTCAGGAACTGCACTTTCGTCAAAACGAATATAAGCTAGTTTTTTACTGTCTTTACTCCAGTCAAAAGCACGAACAAAAGCAAATTCTTCTTCATAAACCCAATCCGTGATACCGTTGATCACAGCATTTTTCTTTCCGTCTGTAGTAACTGCTATAGATTTTTTTGAAGCTAGGTCATAAACATAAAGATTGTTTTCCTTAGCATAAGCGATTTTCGTTCCGTCAGGAGAAAAAGTTGGTTCCTGAATCTGAAAATCAAAAAGCTTCGTCAATGATTTAGAGGCAATATCATATAAAAAATAATCTGCTGTAAACGAGTGACGGAAAATTTGATTTGAATTACAAGCAATTAAAATCTTTTTCTCTGAAGCATCAAAAGTATAACTGTCAATTCCGTCTGCTAATGCTTTATGATTTTTTGTATCAATTAAATTAGATACTTTTTTTAGCGTTGCAAAATCGTATAAATCAATTTGCATACTTCTGCTGGCATTATCCACATTCAATACAGTATATTGGTCTGTATTTTTCAACGATTGCAATTCATCCATTCCTTTGGCACGAAAAGCTCCACCATAAATATTCTCAACAGTAATTTTTTGTTGCCCAAAAACACTGGCAACTAAAAACAAAAGTATAACAGTAATTTTACTTGTATTCATTTGAATTAATTTAAATATAAAAAAGAGCCCAATTTTAGTGAAAAAAATAAACATAATACACATTTTAAGTGTTAAATGTTAAAAAAAATAACGATTGCGTATTTTTCAATTTTAAATAGATTGTAAACAAATCTCTTAAATTGGTATCTTTGTCGCAACATTATTATTTAAAATACTGAAAATGAACAATGCTGTTGCCGGATTTTCGAAATTATCCAAAAAAGAAAAAATAAACTGGATCGCCAATGAATATTTTTCAACCCCTGAAGAAGCACTTAATATAATAAGAAATTACTGGAATTCAGACGAAAAGCTTCAACAACTGCATGATGAATTCATAGAAAACACCATTACAAACTTTTATATTCCACTTGGTGTTGCGCCCAATTTTTTAATTAACGGAAAATACAAAACCATTCCAATGGCAATTGAAGAAAGTTCAGTTGTCGCTGCGGCTTCAAAATCAGCCAAATATTGGGCAACCCGCGGCGGTTTTAAAGCAACCGTTATCAATACCGAAAAAATTGGTCAGGTGCATTTTACATTCAATGGAGATGCAGAAAAACTACAATCTTTCTTTGACCAGATAAAACCTAAATTTTTTGAAGACACGCAAAGTATCACCAAAAACATGCAGCAGCGTGGCGGTGGAATTTTAGATATTAAATTAAAAGACAAAAGAAGTTTACTCGAAAATTACTATCAGCTTCATGCCACCTTTGAAACCAAAGACAGCATGGGAGCCAATTTTATCAATTCTTGTTTAGAGCAATTTGCAACGACTTTAAAAGAAGAATTTCAAAATGTTGATTTATTTTCTGAAGAGGAAGAAATCAAGGTAATTATGAGCATTTTATCGAATTATGTTCCTAATTGTCTGGTTCGTGCCGAGGTTTCCTGTCCTATTGAAGATTTAGCCGAAAAACATATTACAAATCCACAGGATTTTGCGGAGCGTTTTGTTCAGGCCGTTCAAATTGCCGAAGTAGAACCTTTTAGAGCCGTAACACACAACAAAGGCATCATGAATGGTGTCGATGCCGTAATTTTGGCAACAGGAAACGATTTTAGGGCTGTAGAAGCCGGAGTACATGCTTATGCTTCACGCAATGGTCAATATGCGAGTTTATCACACGCTAAAATCGAAAACGGAATCTTTACTTTCTGGCTTGAAATTCCACTTGCTTTAGGAACCGTTGGCGGATTAACATCTTTGCACCCACTGGTAAAATTGTGCTTTGATATCCTCGAAAAACCTTCAGCCGAAGAATTAATGCAAATTGTTGCCGTAGCCGGTTTGGCACAAAATTTTGCCGCTTTACGTTCTTTAACTACAACCGGAATTCAGGAAGGCCACATGAAAATGCATTTAAACAATATCATTAACCAGTTTGAGGCCAATGAAGAAGAACGTCGCCTGATTAAAGCTCATTTCAAAAAGAACACCGTTTCACATAGTGCGGTTGTTGAGTTTATTGAAAACCTAAGAAAACAAAGTAAATAAAAATTCCAAATAGTATAGTTCCGAATAAAATTCCAAATTCCAACAACAAAATGCCAATAATATTGGAATTTGGAATTTGAAAAATATTGGAATTTAAGTAAATACAGAATGAAAAAGACCTTTTACAGTAACGGAAAACTTTTAATTTCCGGAGAATATCTTGTTTTAGACGGCGCCAATGCTTTTGCTTTGCCAACAAAATTCGGGCAGGATTTAGTGGTTGAAGAAGGATCAGATCAAACAATAGAATGGAAAAGTTATGATTATGACAATCATCTTTGGTTTGAAGATGTTATTTCGTTTTCTGACATTATAAACAAAACAAATCCCGAATCAGAAACTGTCAAAACGACTTTAATCAATATTTTACACGAAGCTTATTTATTAAATCCTAATTATATAAACCTGACGCAAGGATATAAAGTAAGCACACATCTTACGTTTCCAAGAAAATGGGGATTGGGAACATCTTCTACTTTAATCAATAATGTTGCACAGTGGGCAAAAATAAATGCTTTTACATTACTGAATAATAGTTTTGGCGGAAGCGGTTACGATATTGCCTGCGCTCAAAATGATACTCCTATTATATATCAAATCGAAAACAACATTGTAGAACCAGTTATTTTTAATCCGGATTTTAAAGAAAACATTTATTTTGTTTATCTGAATAGAAAGCAAAATAGCAAAGCTGCAATAAATGCATATTACAACAACAGAAACGAACATTTAGCAGAAAACATTACAAAAAACAATAAACTTACTGAAGCTATCATAAATGCAAAAACGATATCCGAATTTGTGAGAGCTGTCGAAAAACATGAAATTCATTTAAGTAATATTCTTGAAACAAGAACAATTAAAGAAATTGCTTTCCCCGATTTTAATGGTGTAATAAAAAGTCTTGGAGCCTGGGGCGGCGATTTTGTAATGGTAGCTTGTAAAGAAAGTCCAAAAGATTATTTTGTTTCAAAAGGGTATGAAACTATTTTGACTTATAACGAAATGATTTTACAAGTATAAATCTCGCTTACAATCATTAAGACAAAAACTTAATTAGCTTTTTTATTATTATTCTTAACTTGTTTGTTGGTTTCAAGTCTGCGGACCTTTTGTGTTTCCTGCTCATTTGACTCAATAAGAGTATTGTGCAAACGCTCAGCCATCTTTTCTATACTATTTGTAATAGAATCATACACAAGTTCCATTCTGCGGTGTTTTTCTTCTTTTACGGCTCTCAAAACATCCTCTACAAAAAATTTATCGTATTTTTCAGCAACAGAATCTCTGGTATTCGTAAGTCTGATAACATAATCGTTACTTAAAATAGTAACTTTGAAATGTTGTTCTTCATTACTTAAATAATATTTGCCTCCCAATTCATCAACGTTGATGTCAGTACTGCTTACTTTTAAAAGTTCTGTAATTATCCCAAAAATGTGATTTTCAATTTTGGTATATACTTTCGCTTTTCTTCTAAACAAAAACTTAAACATAAAAAATATTAAATGCCTGATTATTAAAGTTCTCGATCATTGTTCTGTTGCAATATTGATTAAATTTGTTTTCAAAAAACTCAGCAAATAAACTGTAATAATTTGAATATCCCAAATATTTTAGATTATATTTCTATTATTCCTATATAACTTCAGAAAAAGAGAAAGATTTTTATTACGAAACTATTTTAAGTTGGTTTAAATAAATCGAAAATATAAGCATTCCATTCCTACTTAAAGAAAATTTGGCATACAGTTTTGTTCAGACTCATATACGAGTAATAACTCATTATAGTTTTAAACTTTGATGAAAAATTACCTGGAAATTTAAACCCATAAAAAAACCCGAAACATTCAAATGAACGTTTCGGGTTTATATATTTTACTTACTAAAAACTAGTAGTTAAATTGTAATCTGTTATCTTCAATTTTAGCATTGTTTTTCAACGCTGGTAAAATTCTGCTTGCATCAGATGCACTTTGAGATTTTATTTTTGCAACATATTCTGCATGATTAGCAATCGCCGGAGCTTTTACTGTGCTGATGTTTTTTACCACATAAACTCCAGTATTTCCTTCAATTGGAGCAGAAAGTTTATTTGCTGTTAATGCAAATGCGTTTCCAACAACAATAGGCTCTTGTCCAACTCCACCAGGTAAAACAGGATTGTCTAATGTTACATTAGCAGCTTGTTGAACTGCAACTCCTGCGCTTTTAGCAATAGCTTCAAGGCTTGAACCAGTCATTTTAGCTTTAAGCATTTCTGCTTTTTTCTTGTTTTTTAAGATTGGCTCAACATAAGGTCTTGCAACAGTAACTGAAACTAAACCAGATTTGTTTTCGCTTTTGTATTGTGCAATTACGTGACCAACATTTGCAATTTCAAAACGTTTTACATCGCCTTTGCTTGTTTCTTTGTCATATGCCCATCTGATGATGTTACGTTGGTTTCCTAATGGACCAAATTGCTCATCCATAGCTTTTGCAGTTACCGGAGCAGCTACTTTTAAACCTAAAGCTTTTGCAGTTGCATTAAAATCTTTATCAGCAGCATCCATTTCGAATTTAGTTGCCAATGTAAATACTTTATCTGAAGTAGCTTCAGAAGGCTCAATTTTTTGAGCGATTGTAGCTAAACGAATTCCGTCTTGTTTGTCTGTAACTTTGATAATGTGAAATCCAAATTGAGTTTCAACTAAACCAACTTTTCCAATTCCGTTATTGAATACAAAATCATTGAATGGTTTTACCATTTGGTTTGGACCAAAATATCCTAGATCACCACCTTGTTGTGCAGATGAATCATCAGAACTTGTAAAAGCCAACATCATGAAGCTATCAGGATTTGCCTGAACCTGAGCTAAAATTTCTTCCGCTTTTGCTTTTGCTTCTTCTTTAGTTCTTTTTTCTTTTGGATTAGGAGTTTGAGATCCTTCGTATCCAATTAAAATATGACTTGCTTTTGCATTAACTCCTGATTTAAATCCTAAAGATTTAGAGATAGCATAATATCTTCCGTAAATATAAGGACCATAAATTGCACCTGCAGGTAAGCTAAATAATTTATCAGCATCAACAGCCGGTAAAGCATTTTTAGCCACATAAGTAGAATCGTAAGGAACATCAGAATTTGCGTTTACAAATTCAGCAATGTTTGTAGCGTTTCTAAAACCTGGCAAAGTATCATTTTTACCTGTTTTTGCGTTATACTCTACTCTTCCGTTTAATAAAGCAGTGATTTTAGCTTTAATTTCAGCCTCATCTTCTTTAGAAGCTTTGTCTTCAACTAAAACATATTGAATTTCACGAGTTTCATCCGCTTTGAATTTTTTCTCGTTTTTCTTCATATAATCAACAATATCAGAATCTGAAATTTTTACATCACTATCTTTAATAGAAGAATATAATGCAGCAGCATAAGCAAAGTTTACTTTGTTAGCTTCCATTTCATATTTCAATTTTCCTTCACTAGCAGTTGTGTAAAGACCTGCTTTTACTAATGTATTGTAGATTTGAAATTTTGCGTTTATTTCAGCATCTTTTTCTTTTGCAGAAATATATTGTGCTGCTTCTGGATTTGTTTTGAAGTATTCTTTAAATTTTGCAACGTCAAAAGCACCTGCAGCATTTAAGAACATTGGATTTTTACCAATATTAGGATCTGTTTTTAAAACTTCCAAAAGGTGTTTTTCACCAACTCTCAATCCTAATTTGTCAAACTGAGATGACAATAAAGCGATTGAAACCTCTTGATCCCAAACTCTGTTTGCAGCTTCAGTGGAAGTAATTCCTTGCCCACTTTTTTCAACATTACTAACTTTAACTCTAAAGTCTTCAAATGAAATATCTTTTCCATCGATGCTTCCTACATCTTTTGAACTCTGACCGAAGCTTCCTCTTGTGAAAAGATCTTGTATTATAAATGCAAATAATGCAAGTGCAATAACTCCTATCAATAAAGCGGAACGCTGTCTAATTTTTGCTAAAACTGCCATTTTTATTATCGTTAATTTTATATTCAGTTTGCGAAAATACAATTATCTAGTTAATAACAATACAACTCGTGTTTTATTTTCGACATTTTTTTTTAATTTATGAAAAAATCACTCTTTTACCGTCATTTTTACCAATTCAATTTTCTTGTTTGATGCTTCTTCAATCACAAAATGAAAGCTGTCAATGACTATTTTCTCTCCTTTTTGAGGTATTTCTTTGGTTGAATTTACAATAAAACCACCCAAAGTTCCGTAAGAATCTTCTTCAGGAATATTCAATTTGTAGGTTTCATTTAAATACTCAACATCCAAACGTGCCGAGAATAAATATTTGCCTTCTTCTAACTCCTGCTCTATTAACTCTTCATCTAAATCATGTTCATCTTCAATTTCACCAAAAAGTTCTTCTACAATATCTTCTATTGTAACAATTCCCGAAGTTCCTCCGTGTTCATCCAAAACCACGGCGACATTTTTTCGTTTTTTAATCAGCAAATTTAATGCGTCTTTTATCGAAATTGTTTCCGGAACAAATTCAACAGTCATAAGGACTGATTTAATCGTTTTAGGCTTTTTAAACAAATCAAAAGAATGCACGTAACCCACAATATCATCGAGTGAATTCTGACTTACTACAATTTTAGAATACCCTGTTTCGATAAATAATTCTTTTAACTCTGAAACGGTTGAAAACAAATCGATATCGACAATTTCTGTACGCGGCGTCATGATATCGCGCGCTTTTACGCCTGAAAATTCCAGGGCGTTTTGAAAGATCTGAATCTCTGAATCGACCTCTTCATTATCTTCTACAGAACTCATTTGCTCTGTTATATAATTTCCTAATTCTATTTTGCTAAAATATAACTGCACCTGATCTCCTTCTGTTTTAAAAAACTTTCTTAAAATAAAATCAGAAATCCAGATAAAAAAGGTCGAAATATAATAGAACAATCTGTAAAACAAATAAGCCGGAATGGCAAAAATCTTAATTAAGGAATTGGCATAAATCTGAAAAAAGACTTTTGGAAAAAATTCAGCGGTTATCAAAACCACAAAAGTAGAAATTAAGGTCTGAAGCAATAAACTGGTAATATCTGAAAAGTGATATCCTAAACCAATAACACATTGCAGGACTACATCCCCCATAAAAAAACCATAAACAACCAAAGCAACATTATTGCCAATAAGCATTGCTGCAATAAATTTTGAAGGATTTTGGGTAAGTTTGGTAAGGATTTGAGAAATAAAATTATCTTGTTTTTTCTCTATTTCAAGATAAATTTTATTGGAAGAAATAAACGCTATTTCCATTCCTGAAAAAAAGGCTGATAGTATTAAACATAGTATTATAATACTAATTTCCATTTTTTATTGTTTTTTGTTACGATCGTCAAATTTCCTTGCAAACTTTCTTCTGAAGAAAAACATGAAAATGGCCAATCCTGCAATTATAAAACTTAAGGTCGAATTGTCATTTCCTTCATTTAATTTCGTGATTCCGTCGTAAATAAAAAAAACGGCGAATAAAATGTAAACGTATTGTGTGTAATTTAAATAATTCATGATTGTATTTTATTCTTCGGCTTCCAGTTCGCCGGTTATTCTTTGTGAATTTATCACTTTAAAATCTTTACTAAAGTCAATTCCCTGCCCATGCGAAACACCTTTGGCGTCTGTTAGCTTGAATTTTCTTTCGGTATAAAACCATTCGTTTTTCTGATCAAAATACAATTGCTCCGTTTCCAGCATTTGGCCGGTTTCTGAAGTAATTTTTACTTTTCCCTGCAAATCAATAATTCCGGTTTGTTTATAGGAAACAGCATAATTTGATCTTATAAAAGTACGCTTTTGCTTTTTATCATACAAAGTAACGTCAATTCCCAGAGGAAATTCTGTAAAAGGAAAATCAAGATTAGAATAATCCAGCATTTTTCGGCTTTTTAGAACTCCGGTAATACGCCCTGAATCTGTATATTTTATATCAACAGTATCAGCATCACTTCCGGGAACGAATTCTGAAAAGTTAATTTTCTGAACTTCTTTAAAATTACTTTCGCATCCAAAAAACAGTGTCACAGCAAAAACTGTGACAGCGTTTATTATATATCTCTTTGGTAAATTCATTTGCCAAATGTAGTAAATTGTAATGAGGTTAAAAAGACATAAAATTATGCTTAATTGAATTTACTCTTCACAAACCATTTGTCGTTGAAAGAGAAACTTAAACTAAAGTTTACATAATTTTCCTGAACTAAACCTGCTGTTTTTGTTCCTTTTTTACCAACTTCAATTCCAAAGTTGACGTTTGAAAATGTTCCTGTAATTGGGAAACCAGCACCTAAAGTCATTCCAACATCATTGATAGACTGGTCGTTTACAATTAGTCCTGATTTTTCGAATTTAAGACCTGCTCTGTACGTGATTCTGCTAAAGTAGCTTGAAAAAGAAGTATAATTAGGAACATAATATCCTCCAATGGCATATTTAGAATACTTTTCGTAACGAACGTTATCCGTTGTATTATAGTAGTTATTCAGTTTTCCGTCTCCCTGAAAAGCAATAGTAGTACCTACTAACCATTTTCTGGCTTCTCCAACACCTGCACCAAAAGTTATTTTATTTGGTAATTTCAAAGTGTTTTCAACAGGATCTCCCGATATCGCGTCAGGATCACCATCTACTTCAATAACTCTTGTACTGTTTGATCTTAATGTACTTCCAAATGTGTAGTTTAAACTTGTATATAGGTTTAATTTTTTATCAATTTTAGTCTGATACATAGTACCAATATTGAAATTCACACCTGATAATTCAGAAGCATTAGTTTCTCTTGTTGCACTCTGAACGCCTGTAACAGCTTCTATAGTGGTTGTGGAGATTTTACCAAAGTTATATTGAATATCTGCTCCAATATTCCATTTTGGAGTAATTTTATATCCTAAACCTAAAAACACTTTGTTAACTCCGCCTTTACCTTCAAGCTGGCTGTTTATTCCTCCCTGAGTTGGATTTAGATCTGAAATTTTATATCCTACAGAAGATAATGGTACTAAACCAAAACCTGCTCCGAATTTTCCCATCGGAATTCCTAATGCTAAATAGTCAAAAGTTGATCTTTGCGCTTTTGATGATTCAGAACTGCTTTTTATATTATTAGTTCCAAAAGTTCCTCCAACTGTAAAAGTCGTTTGTCCAAGACTGGCATAACTTGCCGGATTTTCAATATTCAAGTGAATACTATCCTGCTCTACTGCAACCCCACCCATAGATCTGTTTTCAAGAGTTCCTTTAAATCTTGATTCCCCAATTCCGTAAAAGGAATATGGTGAAGATGTACCTTGCTGAGCAAATGAAACGAACGAGATAAGTAAACAAGCACTTATTATAAATTTTTTAATCATTGTCGATTTTATATTGAAATGTTTGGTTCAAACTTTCCAGAAGGAAATTTGAATTGGCAAATATGGTATTTTTTAATCGTTTAGCCAAAAAATCTGCATCACCACCCGTTAAAATTATTATAAAATTTGAAAAGTTTCCCCGATATTCATCGATAAAACCATCAATTTCATAGACGAACCCATTGACAATCCCTGAATGAATCGCCTGTTTGGTAGAGTTTCCTATGTAAGAATCCGGAGATTCTAAAGTTAATAACGGCAGTCTGGCCGTGTAATTGTGCAAAGCTTCATATCGCAATCGCAAGCCGGGCGAAATGGCTCCGCCCAAATAATTATCATTTTCGTCGATAAAATCGTAGGTAATACAAGTTCCGGCGTCAATAACTAATCTGTTTTGTTTTGGGAATTGCAAAGTTGCTCCAGAAGCCAAAACCATTCTGTCAATACCTAAGGTTTTTGGCGTAGCATATAGATTTATGAAAGGAAAAACATCTTCATGTGTCAAAAAATGAATATTAATTTGTTTTTCGAAAGCCAAAAAAGATTGTTTTTCGACATTTCCAACCGATGCAACAACCAAATCAGAACAATTTGGAAACTTTTTTAAAATTTTTTCAATTTTTTTTTCGAGTTCATTTTTCTCAAAAACGAAATTTTCAAGAACTTTACTTCCCTCAAAGACAGCCGCTTTAATTCGAGTATTTCCAACATCAACCGTTAAAACCATATTTCTTTATTTACCAATGCGAAGGTACGAATTGATTTTTTTAAAAAAATGTTTTGGATAAACGAAAAATGATTCTATCTTTGCACCCGCATTAACCGCACAACGGTACCTTAGCTCAGATGGTAGAGCAATGGACTGAAAATCCATGTGTCCCTGGTTCGATCCCTGGAGGTACCACGAAACCCGAATAGAAATATTCGGGTTTTTTGTTTTTTATACTTTTCTGAAATCTAAATTCCAAAATTTTACCGCAAAGAGAGTTAAAATTATTATTTTGTTTTTGTACGCATTGCATTTCCAACATAGCCCAAGGTTTCAACCTTGGGAAACGCATAATTGCGATGATGCTGTTTTGGGATGATGTTCTTTATGGTGATATTTATTGTCCCAATGGTTGAAACCATTGGCTATGTCCTTATTGCGAGATCTTGGTTAGAATTTGGAATATTAAGAATTTCGTTGAACCTATATTCAAACATAGCCCAAGGTTTCAACCTTGGGAAACGCATAATTGGATGATCGTGTTTTGGGATGATGCTCTTTACGGTAATATTATTGTGTCCCAATGGTTGAAACCATTGGCTATGCCCTTAATAACTAAAAAACTTTGCGAACTCTGTGCTTTTACTCTGTCATCTTTGTGGTTAATTCATCCCAATATTTCAAGTTTTGTAAACTTTTAATTACCAAAAAAACCAAAGTTGATAATTATATAGTTTTTGTTAAAAAAGTATCAACTAAATAAAAAAATATCTCATATATTCGTAAAATCATACATTAAGTTTTTATTTATTATTAAAAACACATAGGATTTTATGAGTAAAACTTCTACAAAAGGCATTTGGAAAGTAATTTCGGCTTCATCGATGGGCACCATGATTGAATGGTATGATTTCTATATTTTTGGAAGTTTAGCAGTTGTGATTTCAACAAAATTCTTTCCGAGTGATAATCCAACGGCGGCTTTTTTATCGACTTTAGCCACTTTTGCGGCAGGATTTGTCGTTCGTCCGTTTGGTGCTTTATTTTTTGGAAGACTTGGCGATATTATTGGTCGGAAATATACTTTTATGGCTACCTTATTATTAATGGGTGGTTCTACTTTTCTAATAGGCTGTATTCCCAGTTATGAAACTATCGGTTTTTTAGCTCCTTTATTGGTTTTAATTCTGCGTTTGCTTCAAGGTCTCGCTCTTGGCGGAGAATATGGAGGGGCGGCGACTTATGTGGCAGAACATGCTCCGGTAGGACAAAAAGGATATTGGACTTCCTGGATTCAAACCACGGCAACTGTTGGTTTATTTATTTCTTTAATGGTAATTCTGGCAACAAAAAATGTTCTTTCGGCCGAAGATTTTGATTCCTGGGGATGGCGTGTTCCGTTTTGGGTTTCGATTGTAATGGTTGGCGTTTCATATTTAATTCGTAAAAATATGGATGAGTCGCCTGTATTTGCAAAAGCTAAAAAAGAAGGGACAACGAGCACAAATCCCTTAAAAGAAAGTTTTGGAAACCGTTATAATTTAAAGTTTGTTTTACTGGCCTTATTTGGCGCAACTATGGGACAAGGAGTTGTCTGGTATACAGGACAATTTTATGCCATGAGTTTTATGAAAACGGTTATGAATGTCGAGTCCTCTCAGGTAGATCAATTACTTGGAATTGCCTTATTATTAGGAACGCCGTTTTTTATTGTTTTTGGATGGCTTAGCGACAAAGTTGGAAGAAAATACATTATGATGAGCGGAATGCTGCTTGCTATTTTGTTTTACAGACCTATTTACAAAATGATGTATGAAACTACTGATGTAAATTATAAAACTGAAATTACCGAAGATCGGAAACAAGCCTTTGACATCAGTAAAAGCAAGGATTCTATCGTAACAACTGAAAAAAAATACACGGACGGAACAACCGTATTAGAGAAAAGAACGTACGTAGTAAACAAGAAAGAAGCTCTGGTTAGTACTTCAATTAATATAAATTCAAATGACGAATGGACGCTGGTTCTTCTGGTTTTCATTCAGGTTTTATTTGTTACAATGGTGTATGGCCCAATTGCTGCTTTTTTAGTCGAAATGTTTCCAACAAAAATAAGATACACTTCAATGTCATTGCCTTATCATGTAGGAAACGGAATTTTTGGAGGTTTGCTTCCGGCGATTTCGACCTATTTTGTTACGCATGCAAAAGCAAGCGGCAAAGCTGATTTTTATCTGGAAGGCCTTTGGTATCCAATCATTATCGCTTCGGTATGCTTTGTAATTGGAATGATCTATATTGATAATAAAAACAAAACAAATCACCTTTAATAATAATAAATATGAATACGGTTAAACAGATTTTAGGTGTTTTATGGGCTATTTTAGCTGTTGCTGCAGCTTACTTTTGTGTTTTTGAATTTGGCTTGCCAAAACTGCTTTCAGATCAACAGGACGATTTGGTATTTGGTATTATAATTCTTTTTATACTTACCCCGCTCATCGTTTTAGGCTTAGGCACTTTTGGTTATTTTGCCGTAATTGGAGAATATAACGAAAAGAAATAATAGCTATTCTTTTTGCAAAAAATAAAAGGGTTATCTGTTTCCAGACAACCCTTTTGCATTACTAACAAAACCAAAATTTTCTTGTGAAACTTATTTCTTAATCAATTTCATAACCTGAATTTTATCTTCCTGATCAAAAGCTTTTACGATATATAATCCTGCTTTTAAATCGCTTACGCCAAATTGAAAATCGGTATTTCCATTAGAAGTAAAACTTTTTACCAATTGCCCTGATATTGCATAGATCTGAACTTTTGTTACTGCTGCATTTAGGGTAAAATAATTCGGAACCGGATTTGGATGCAAACTCAAAGCATTCCCTTTTTCGAAATCAGCAATGGCCAGATTCGCTTGTTTGTTGCCATAAATTCTATATTCTCCGGGTGGTAAATTTATAGTTGCATTTACGTCGGTAACAGTTATAGTCGTATTATCCATCAAATTATACCAGGTTCCGGCATATGGAAAACCTGTTGCAGCGTTTTGAGCCGTAACATCAAAATTGGCTACGATTAAAACATCTTTCAATTGTGTGGAAGATAAACTGCTATTGGTGATTTTTATATTTACTGCTAATGAATTAACGCTTGCTATTGTGGGCGTTCCTAAAAATACCGGTTCAGTCGTTTTAAGTGTAATCATTTTAGCCCAATCGTTGTAAATTTTATTTCTGTTGGAATTTCCTAACCAGTTATTTACCCATTGAGGCTGTGGTTTTGTATCTAATTTACAATCTCCCGAAATGGCATCAAAATCATTATTTACAGAATTATCATTACAGGTAAAAATGGAATTTTCCCAGCCTAATTCTCCAAAATGCCAAATCATTTTTGGCCCCGGAACCAACAATGAAACAGCGCCAATTGCAGACATTCTTGACAAAGCCGTATTTAAATCTTTTACATTATAAGTTCCGTTTGAAGCTCCGTATTGTACATTTTTATACATTAAACGTTCTTCATCATGACTTTCGGCATAACCCATTAATCGATTTGCTGTAAAACCATGATTAGAGCTTATCATTCTTGAAATATCACTGTCTGATGCATATCCCATAGACAATTGATTATACGAATTTGTCATTTTTCCCCACATCATAACTCCTTTGCTTGGCGTTTCAGCAATTCTGTAATTTGCCCATTGTTGTTCTTCTGCATCAGATCCTAAATGTTCAAATATGGTATAATGCGTAGTGTCTAAACTCCACGAATAATCAGCATATTTTTTTAGCACATCTACCCTGTCCTGCTGGTAACTATCTGTACACCCGCCATCACCATCGGTACAATTTTGAGTAAATCCTTTGGTTAAATCCCAACGGAAACCATCAATTTTATATTCTTCAATCCACTGTTTCACGACACGCTCTACATAATATTGTGTTTTTGCTGACTGATGATTAAAATCCTGGCCTACATTATAAGCATGTTTTGCAACGGTATTAAAATAAGGATTTTCGGCAGTTGGCGAACCAAAACCATCGCCGTCAGGATCATCCATCCACATTCTAGCCATCGGATTTCTTCCAAAAGCGTGATTTAAAGCGACGTCAAAGATAACCGCAATTCCGTTTTGATGGCATAAATCGATAAGTTCTTTTAGTTTATCCGAAGTCCCGTAAAATTTATCTAAAGCCATATGGAATGACGTATTGTATCCCCAGCTTTCATTGCCTTCAAATTCCATTACCGGCATTAATTCGATTGCATTTATTTTAAGGTTTTTAAAATAATCGATTCTGTCAATTATACTTTGATAATTTCTCGCGGCATCAAAATCGCGAACCAAAACTTCATACACTACCAATTTTTCTTTTTCGGGTTTTTCAAAATTAGTAACCTGCCAATTGTATTGAGTTTGTCCTGTTTTTAAAACGGTTACTTCAAAATTTTGTCCTGCCGGATACACGGGCATATTTGGATAAGAAGTGGCAGGAATTGAACCATCATCATAAGGTGATAAAACTAAAGTTGAATAAGGATCGGCGGTTTTCACCAATGCAGGAGAATTGGCAAGCGGTGTCGCATCAACTATCCAATATTGATAGGTATTATTTACTCCGGAAACTAATCCTGTTATTTCTAACCAAAATTTACCTGAAGTAGGATCTTTTTTCATGGCATACGCCGAAGTTGGATTCCAGTTGTTAAAACTTCCGGCAACGTAAACAAAATCTTTTAATGGCGCATCAAGCACTAGAGTAGCTTTTGAAACATCTGCCGCATTATAATTAATTCCGTCAACCAAACCAGTCGGCATTGCTGTTGAAACTGTATTGGGATCTATCACAACCGAAAACTTCTTTACGATTGTCGTCGCACCCTGAGTTATGGCTAATTCATAACTCTGATTAGCTGAGATATTGGTGTGATTAAATGAATAAGACGATGTGCTGGCATTTGTATTAATCGTAATTCCATTTGCTTTTAATGTATAACTGGCAGCTCCATTCGTGTTTGTTGCCGTAATATTAAAATTGGCACCCGAAGTTATAATTGTTGTACTATTTTCTGTTGGCGCAGTTAAAGTTGCCTGAAAAAAACCTACTTCAACCAGGATATCCTGCGATTTTTTATCGCCGTTCCCATTTTTTGCTTTAACTAAAAATCCTATTTTTCCAATTCCTGTTGTATTGTAGTAAGTTGTTGGCGTAATGGTTTTTGTATAAGTATCTGAAACTGCATTGTAAGTAAATTTACTGGCTTCACTTGAATCATCCCAGGCTCCATTGTTTGGAGTTCCTTTTTGTGTGGTATCATTTGTATCAAACGCCCATGCCCATAAATAAAGTGAATTGTCTGTAATTCCCCAGGTTGTTTCGTTAATGCTGCTTCCGTTAATCGTAATGGTAACAGAAGTAGTTTCTTCAAAAGGAGAAGGACTCACAGCATAAATGGCAGTTTGCGGTTGCGCAAAATTGGCCATAGACCACAAAAATGTGATCAATAGTATAATTTTTTTCATAATGTGGTTTGGTTAAGTTAGTATTATAGAAAAAGGGCTACCTTATTTAGATAGCCCTTTTCAATATTTCAAAAGATTACTCTTGATTTGGAATCATTAAGTAACTTCCATCTAAATCATTGAAATAAATTAAATATTTAGATTTTGCTACCGGTATGTTATCTCCTGTATTTACTCCTACAAAAGGAGTTTTTCCTCCCCATGAAACATCCCAGGCATTATTTGCTCTAAATTTCATTTCACCATCGTTTAATGAAGTTACTCCCAGAGACCAAATATGTGGATCAAAAGAAGATTTCACCATCGCAGTTGAAGCATCCCAACCTCCTGCTGTACTGCTTCCTACAATACCAATTGTTGGATATGTTACAGCTGCAGACGCATCATAAGCAACTAACTTATATGTTAATTTTTCTACATCCATAGTAAATTTATAATATCCTTCAGTTACAATTTGGAAACTAGCCGGATCAGGGTCAGCATCTTTTCCTCTGTAAGCAAGTGTACCGCCAGAACCACCATACATTGGCGCCCAACTGCCTAAATTAGAAATCGTTTTAAAATAACCCGCTTTAAAGAATCCTGTAAATGTATACTCGTTAGCGTTTGTCGCGCTTCTAAATAAAATTTGGTTTCCTTTATTGTTTTCCCAACCTGAAACAGTTGCGTCTCCTACCAAATACCACTCTGTAAAAGCATAATCTACTTTTCCTGTGTAAGGAGTAACATTCATAGTGATTAATGTTTTTGAAAGCTGAGGAATTCCACCTGAAACCGCTGCTTTAATTTTCACATCATAAGATGCTTCAACTTCTGCTATTCCACCAAGATCTATGGCAGCCTGATTTAACACTCTCACTAAAATTGATGCATTCGTAACATTTTTAGTTGTTGCAAGCGTTTTTGCAGCTTTAAAATCACCACCTTTTTTATCAATCAGCAAGGTATATTCAACAACAACGTCGCTGGAATATTTTGCTGCAGACCATTCAAATTTGGTTGCTTCTTCTGCAGCCTCATTTACATCCAGAACAAATGTTTGTCCTGTAGCAGGAGCACTTATTTCTGCTGTCGAAACCGGGTCAAGAATTTTTCTCGTTTCTACATCATCTCCATCACAAGAAACCGCTAATACACCAATAAATGCGATTAAAATTTTATATATATTTTTCATTTTACCGTTTTATAAATTAAAAATATCCTGTGTTTTGTTTCAAGGTTGGATTTGCCTGAATATTTCTTGCAGGAATTGGCATTAAATCTCTGTATGATTCTGTAGCAGTACCATTTACAGATCCGCCTTTCCACTGCCAGGTTTTAGATCCTCCTGTGAATTTTCCAAAACGAATTAAATCCGTTCTTCTGTGACATTCCCAGTATAATTCTCTTCCTCTTTCTGCTAAAATAAAATCAAGAGTCAAATCTCCTGTAGCTACAGGTGCAACCTCTGCTCTTTCTCTAATTTGGTTGATATATCCTAATGCTGTCGCAATGTTTCCGGTAGTAGCACCTCTTACAACTGCTTCTGCATACATTAAATAAGCATCTGTTAATCTGAACATTGGGAAATCAATGTCCGGAATATCATTTCTTTGAGCAGCAGTTCCGTCTGAATTTACGTTACGGAATTTTGTAATAGCGTAACCATTTGTATAGGTTGATACGTTATCAATATCCAAAGTCTGACCCGGAGTATAAGAAGAAAGTCTTTTATCTGACCAAACTTGTTGTCTTCCTAAAGAAACCGGAGTATTATTAGTAAAACTAACCGGAGCAGCAACTGCAACACCATTTAAAGTAATTTGTCCTGTTACAAGATTAAGCAAATACGTATTGTTTGCATTATATCCGGGATCTTTTTCATTTTTATCACTTGAATCAAATGCTAAACCATCTTTGTTAACCAAAATACCTGTACTGTTAACTAAGTTTTTGTTTTTTGTCTGATAATATTCGAATGAACTTACTGGCGCTCCAAAACTCGCAACAAATTCTCTACGAGTTCTGATTCCCTGCCATCCACCATCCATACCTCTGTATGCTGCGTCGATGCTGCCTCCAATAGAAGCGTGCATAATAAAACTCATTCCACCACCAGTTGCTCTAATTGCATTTCCGTCTCCAACAATTGGGAAAATAAATTCAGACTGAGCACCATTTCTGTTATTGTCTGCTGCGAACAAATAGTTGTAAGGAACATCTGCAAAAGTATATCCAGAATTAATAACTTCACTACACAACGTAGCCGCTTCATTATTTCTGTCAACTCCTGTATATACTTTAGAATTTAAATAAATTTGTGCCAATAAAAATTTAGCTGCTGTTTTATCAACTCTACCATATTCATTTGCTTTTGAAGCAACTAAACTATTATCTAGATCTTTCAATTCAGATTCAATAAAAGCAAAAACTTCTGCTCTTGATTTTTGTACCGGATAAAAGAATCCAACAGGATCATTTTCTGTAGTAATTGGCACATTTCCAAACAAATCCATTAGGTTATAGTATGAAAAAGCTCTTAAAAAACGGGCTTCAGCTCTAAAATTAGCAATTTCAGCTTTCAAGTTTGCATCAACACCTCTTGCTGTTAATTTTTCATCAGTAGTTTGTCTTAAAAACTCATTGGCAACACTAATGTGATAAAAGGCTCTTGAGAAAGTCCCTTCTAAAAATTCATTAGCCGGAGCCCATGTTTGAGAATTAATATTTGGCAAAGTACCATCAGCCCAGGCAATAATAGCTTCATCTGTAGAGAATTCCTGAGTTACAAAAAGCAATCTTAGGTAACTGCTAAAGTCACCTCCAAGTCCTGCGATATCAGGGTTTCTACCTGGTATTGCAGCATCTCCATCTCCATCATTACCACCAACATACAAACCTGCATATAATTTTGCTAATACTTGTTTGTAAGATGCCGGATCCTGGAAAAAGGTTTCAGATAAAAATTCATCATCGTCCTTTGGTGTCACGTTTAAATCGTCCGTACACGATGTAAGCGTCATACTTAATCCTAAAACGAATAGGAAAAAATAAGATATATATTTAAATGATATTTTCATTTTGTTTATTTTTAAATTTTTGATTTCAGTCTACTATTAGAAATTGGCATTAACTCCAAACAAGAAAGTTCTCGCTCTTGGGTAAACATTATTATCAATTCCGTTGAATTTCTCAGGATCTAAACCATTATATTTCGTAAGAATGAAAACATTTTGAACACCAGCTGTAAATCTTAAAGAAGCTGCTTTGATAATTGTTTTATCAAAAGTATATCCAAGCGTTACATTATCTAATTTTATGAAAGAAGCATCTTTAATAAAATAATCAGAAAGGTAACGTTGTGTTCCATTATCTTCAAAAGTAAAACCAGTATTGAAATAATCTGAACTCACGTTAGACAAATCTGTTTGTCTTCTTAAACCTGCATCAGAATATCCTAAATTAGAACTTACGTTGTCAAAAATTTTGTTTCCAACACTTGCTCTCCAGTTCATTGTAAAATCAAACTTTTTGTAGTTTAAAGTAGAAAACAGACCAAAAGTATAATCCGGAGCAGTTTTGCCCGCTCTGTAACGGTCACCAGCATCAATTACGCCATCTGCATTTCTGTCTACATAAGCTCCTGCAATTGGTCTTTTGTTCGCATCATATAATTGCTCATATACAAAAAATGAATTTGGAGAATAACCAACAGAGTTAATCAGGATTTTATTTCCATTTCCACCGGCAATATTATCTCCGGTTAAATACCCCTGAAAACCTGGAACAGTAATTCCTAAATTAGAAATCTTCTGATCGATATAAGTAGTATTAAAAGCTACATTCCAAGTCAAATTATCATTTTTAATAATGTCTGAAGCAATACTAAACTCTAATCCTTTTGTTTCTACACTACCAATATTAAAGAAACCTTGATTTCTAATATTTGCACCATCAGGAACTGCAATATCTGCTAACAAATCTGTTGATTTTTTATCAAAATAGTTAATTGTTCCTGTAATTCTATCGTTGAAAAATCCATAATCGATACCAACGTTAGTTTCAGCCAATTCTTCCCATTTGATATTTTCATTATATCCTTCTGGTCTAGCCGTTGAATAAACCGTGTTACCAAAAACATACTGAGAATTAATTGTCCCTAAAGTTACCCTGCGTAAATAATCATATTGAGCAGAGATATCCTGCTGACCTGTAGTACCGTAACCAACTCTTAATTTTACTGTTGAAAAAGTAGCATTGTCTTTTAAGAAAGCTTCTTCTGATAAATTCCATGCAAAAGCAGCTCCACCAAAATTACCCCATCTGTTATCTTCAGAAAAACGAGAAGTTCCGTCTCTTCTGTAGTTTAAAGTTACTAAATATCTACTGTCATAACCTAAATTCAAACGTCCAAAAAACGATTGTAAATTAACATCTGGTTCAGTAGTAACATCCTCATTTGGATTTGGCTGTCTAACTTCACCTGATTGATACTTTTCTCTTTGAAACAATTGGTAGTTGTAACCGGCAGTTGCATCAACCTTAATTTTTCCTATATCTTTTGTATAATTAAAATAAGCATTTAAGTTTTTGTTCTGAAGTGCATCAGTATAGTGATTATAGTTTCCTAAATTCACATAATCCGGTCCATTAAAAGGTTTTGGCTGATATCCTAAAGCACTTTCTGTACTTACTTCAGTATATCCGCTGCTGTCAAATGTATCAATACCTGCTTCAACTACCGCTCTTAAGTCTTCAAAGAAATGAAGTTTATAATCTAGTCTAACATTACCCCATTTTCTTGTTGAAGTAGCTCTTCTGTTATCCTGATTTAGTCTTGCTACAGGATTTCTTGCCGGTAATAAAGGTAAGTTTCCAGTTGGCTCTAACCATTCAAAATAACCTCCGTAACGAGAACCTGCCGCATAAACAGATTGTGTTGGATCAAATCCGATAGCACTTCCAATAACAGCACCTTCATCCTGAAATTGGTTTTTACCAAAAGATAAGTTTCCGCTAATATCAATTTTTAAATGATTATCAAATAAAACCGGATTTAACGATATCGATGTCGTAGTTCTTTCAAAAGAAGTGTTTCTTAGGATCCCTGGATTGTCAACATTTCCAACAGATAATCTTACCGGAAGTTTGTTAAATAATGAACCACTTACAGAGATATTATTGTTTGTTGTTAATGCAGTATGAAAAATTTCATCTTGCCAGTTTGTATTTGCATTGCCTAATAAAGCTTGTTGAGCAGTACTACCTTTAGTATTTACTAACTGACGGTATTCATCTGCACTCATTACATCAACAGTATTAGCAACTGTATTAATACCAACCTGAGAACTAAAGTTCACTTTTACGCCACCTTTTGTACCTTTTTTAGTTGTAATAACAATTACACCATTTGCAGCACGAGAACCGTAAATTGCAGCAGCAGATGCATCTTTAAGAACCGTAAAAGATTCAATATCATTAGGATCAATTGTAGACAAAATACTTGTAGATCCTTCTGGTTTAGTGTTACTTAACGGAAGTCCGTCTAATACAATTAATGGCTCGTTTGAAGCGTTTAAAGAAGATCCTCCACGAATTCTGATGTCTGCTTTTGCTCCAGGAGCTCCTCCACCCGTTACATTAACACCCGAAATACGGCCGCTAATTAAACTTTCTGGGGTTACGTTAATTCCTTTATTAAATTCTTTTGCAGAAATTTGTGATACAGATCCGGTAGCATCTTTTTTCTTAACAGTACCGTAACCTACTTGTACAACAACTTCCTTAAGTTGATTCGTATCTTCTTCTAAAGAAACGTTTAGTGTTTTTTGTCCGGTGAAATCAATCGTTTGCGTTTTGTATCCAATAAAAGATACCACAATTTTGTTCCCACTTTTAACATTTGACAGTTGGTAATTACCATCAAATCCAGTTGATGCTCCAGTTGGAACACCTTGTACATTTACGTTTACTCCCGGTATTGGCTGTCCAGTTGCTTTATCAACAACTGTTCCGCTTAAAGTACTTTGAGCTAGTACAGTAAACGGCAACAACAGGAATAAAAATAACAACTTTTTGTAAATTGTTTTCATACTTTTTGTTTAAATTAGTTTGAGTTTTTGAGTGTTAGTTTAAGTTTTTAATTTTACTTCGAATTTCAAAATTATGAATTTATTAACATGACCAACGTTTTGTAATTTTTAATAGTTTACGAAAACGTGATAGTGTTGAAAACTTTCTATATTTTGTAATCTTTTCAGTCAAAAATTATCAATTATCAAAATTTCATATACCTTTATTATAAATTAGATTTTTTTCAAATATCAGCATGAAACGTAAAATCACCTTAAAACAGATTGCAAAGGAACTGGATGTGTCTATTTCAACTGTCTCAAAATCACTTAGAAACAGTCTTGAAATAGGAGAAGAAACGCGCTTAAAAGTGCAGGCTTTTGCAAAGTTTTACAACTATAAACCCAACAATATTGCCCTTAGTCTAAAAAACCGAAAAACAAAAAGTATTGGTATTATCATTCCGGAAATTGTACATTATTTTTTCTCTACAGTGATAAACGGAATTGAACAGGTGGCGAACGAAAATGGGTATAGTGTTGTAATTTGTTTATCTGATGATTCATTTGATAAAGAAGTCTTAAATATGGAGATGTTAGCCAATGGAAGTATCGATGGTTTTATTATGTCTCTTTCTAAAGAAACCCAATATAAAGGTGATTTTCACCACATTACCGAAGTCATCAATCAGGGAATGCCTGTTGTAATGTTTGATCGCGTTACCAATGATATTTTATGCGATAAAGTAATTATTGATGATAAAGCTGCTGCTTATGAAGCTGTTCAGAGTTTGATTGATAATGGCCGAAAAAAAATAGCCCTTGTCACAACCGTAGATTATGTAAGTGTTGGAAAACTGCGAACCGATGGTTATGAAAAAGCACTATTAGACAACGGATTACCATTCAACGAAGATTTAATTATTAAAATTGAAGACGTAGATACTTGCGAAATCACCATCAGCCAGCTTTTGCACGACAGGGCTTTTGATGCTGTTTTTGCTGTAAATGAGCTTTTTGCCGTAACCATTATCAAAACAGCCAGCAAAATGGGACTTAAAGTTCCGGAAGATCTGGCCGTAATTGCTTTTACTGACGGAATCATCTCAAAATATTCAACACCAAGTATTACAACCGTAAGCCAGAGCGGTGAAAAAATGGGTAATAAAGCGGCTAAAATGCTGATCGAAAGACTCGAAGCTGAACACGATGACGACGAGGAAGAAAACGAAAACTACACCACAGAAGTTATAGAAACACATCTTATAAAAAGAGAATCTACGGACTAATTTTCTTAAAATCAACATATTCTAAAGCCATAAATCATATTTATGGCTTTTTTGTTAGCATATATTTAAAAATAATTTATACTTTTACGGCCGTCAAAGCTTTTACTTTTACTTCGAAAAAAACAGTAAGTTTTGATAAGCAAAGCGCTTATCGTCTAATTAATTTTTTAATTACGATAATGGAAAAGCGTAAATTAAGTTTCTGGGAAATTTGGAACATGAGTTTCGGTTTCTTGGGAATACAAATGGGATTCGCACTTCAGAATGCAAATGCCAGCAGAATTCTTCAAATTTTTGGTGCCGATGTACACGAACTTTCGTGGTTCTGGATTATTGCTCCCCTTATGGGATTAATAGTACAGCCCGTTATTGGTCATTACAGCGATAAAACCTGGGGAAGATTCGGAAGACGAAAGCCCTTTTTTCTTGTTGGCGCAATCTTAGCTTCGGTAGGATTAATTTTAATGCCTCAGGCTAATATTTTCATTTCTGTTTTACCTGCTTTATGGGTTGGAGCCGGAATGTTAATGATCATGGATGCTTCTTTCAACATCGCCATGGAGCCATTTCGCGCTTTGGTTGGCGACAATTTAAGAACAGATCAGCGTACTGCAGGTTTTAGTATTCAAACTTCTTTAATTGGTTTTGGAGCCGTAATTGGTTCGGCATTGCCTTATGTTTTAACCAATTATTTTGAGATTTCAAACAATGCAGTTCCCGGAAGTATTCCTTTAAATCTGAAATTATCATTTATTATTGGAGCAGCCGTTTTAATTGGTTCAATCTTAGTAACGCTTTTTACAACAAAAGAATATACACCAGAAGAATTAGCCAATTTTGAAGATCCACAAAGTGAAGTGGATGTTCCTTCTGAAGAAAAATCAAAACTTACAGACATTTTTACAGACTTTGCCAAAATGCCAACAACTATGCGTCAGCTAAGTTGGGTGCAATTTTTCTCCTGGTTTGGATTATTTGGAATGTGGGTTTTTACAACTCCTGCCATTGCGCATCACATTTACGGATTGCCTTTAAGCGACACTTCAAGTCAGCAATATCAGGATGCCGGAGATTGGGTTGGAATTCTATTTGGTGTCTACAACTTAGTTTCTGCTATTATCGCTTTGTTTTTCCTGCCGTATATCGCTAAAAAAATCGGAAGAAAATCAACTCACGCACTTTCATTAATCATTGGGGGGATCGGATTAATTTCGATTTATTTTATGCCAAATGAAGACTGGGTTGTATTGCCAATGATTTTAATTGGAGTTGCCTGGGCTAGCATTCTGGCGATGCCTTATGCCATTCTTGCAGGATCAATTGCCCCTAAAAAGATGGGAGTTTATATGGGAATCTTCAACTTCTTTGTTGTTATTCCGCAAATTGTAAACGCACTTATTGGAGGTCCAATTGTAAAATATCTTTACAATGGCGATGCAATTTATGCCTTAATTACAAGTGGAGTCAGCTTTTTAATCGCTGCTCTTTTAGTTTACAAAGTAAAAGATGTAGACGACACTATTCAAAAATAATAAAGAACAATTTCTACTATAATGAGCAAAAAAGCATTCATATTCGACCTTGACGGCGTAATTGTCGATACCGCTAAATACCACTTTTTGGCATGGCAGAAAATTGCCCAATCATTAAACATAAATTTTACACACGAAAATAACGAATTACTTAAAGGTGTAAGTCGCGTACGTTCGTTAGATATAATTCTTGAATTAGGAAATGTTCAGGCTTCGCAGGAAGACAAAGACAAATGGCTGATTCAAAAAAATGAAGATTACTTATCTTATTTAGTTGACATGGACGAAAGTGAGATTCTTCCGGGAGTTTTTAAAATTCTACAGCTATTAAAAGAAAAAAATCAGGGAATTGCGTTGGGATCTGCGAGTAAAAATGCCCGCCCAATTCTTGAAAAAACCGGAATTCTTTCGTATTTCGATGTTATTGTTGACGGAAACGACGTTACCAATGCCAAACCGGATCCGGAAGTTTTCTTAAAAGCGGCTCAATTATTACATATTGATCCAAAAGATTCAATCGTATTTGAAGATTCTGTTGCCGGAATTCAGGCAGCAAACATAGGAGAAATGGTAAGTGTGGGAATTGGTGAGGAAACAATTTTACATGAAGCTGATTATATTTTTAAAGATTTCACAGAAATAAACACCGCGTTTATTGAGAAACTTATCAATTAGAGAATGTGCCAATTTGATAATTAGATAATTCGCATAAACCTGAATTTATTTAATTATCAAATAGAAACATCAACTATACTTTAAAAATAGAAATCATCTAAACTAAACAGTAAAATAGTAAAACAACGAGCAATTAAAGAATAAATCAAATTAGAAATAACCAAAACAATAATTATCTAATTATCAAATTGGCACATTTATCTAATTATCAGAATTGCCCAATTATCTAATTAAAGAAAATGAATCAAGATTATATAAAACCAGACAACTGGTCGATCATAGAAGAAGGATTTGATGTAGAAAGAGTAAAATCGTCTGAAAGTCTTTTCAGTATCGGAAACGGTGCTATGGGACAACGTGCCAATTTTGAAGAAACCTATTCTGGAGAAACTTTCCAGGGAAGTTATATTGCCGGAATTTATTATCCGGATAAAACAAAAGTGGGCTGGTGGAAAAACGGTTATCCAAAATATTTCGCAAAAGTATTAAATGCGCCAAACTGGATTGGAATTGATGTTGAAATCAATGAAGAAAATCTGGATTTAAACACGTGTACAGAGGTTAGAAATTTCCGCAGAGAATTAAATATGAAAGAAGGATGGTACAATCGTTCTTTTGAAGCGACTTTGAAAAACGGAACTGAAATTGCCGTAAACATTCGTCGTTTTCTTTCTCTGGATTTGGATGAAGTGGGAATCATCAAATTTGAAATCACCCCTTTAAACAAAGATGCGAAAATTGTTTACAAACCGTATGTTGATGCTGGTGTAACGAATGAAGATGCGAACTGGGAAGAAAAATTCTGGGAACCGCTTGAAGTGAAAAAAGGTACAAACGAAGCTTTTGTAACCGCTCAGACTTTTAAAACGCATTTTAAAGTTACGACTTTCATGCACAATACGATTTTAGCAAATGGCGAAAATGTAAACATTTCTCCTTCCACAATCGATTCAACTGCTGATAAAGTTCAGTTTACATACGGAACTATTATTGCAAAAGGACAAACCTCATCCATTCAGAAAATTGGTGGATATACGGTTTCTTTAAACCACGATAATACTTTGGCTGCAGCCGAAAAAGTAATAAAATCTGCAGTAAATTCAGGATACGATGCTTTGCTTCAAAATCAAATTGACGCCTGGGCAAAAATCTGGGAAATGTCGGATATTACCATTGAAGGCGATGTAAAAGCACAACAAGGAATTCGTTTCAACATCTTTCAATTAAATCAAACGTATTTAGGAAAAGATTCTCGTTTGAACATTGGACCAAAAGGTTTTACCGGAGAAAAATACGGCGGATCTACTTATTGGGATACGGAAGCCTATTGTATTCCGTTTTACATGGCAACTAAAGATCAGCAAGTTGCGAGAAACTTATTGACCTATCGTTTTAACCAATTAGACAAAGCGATTGAAAATGCCAAAGATAATTTAGGGTTCAAAAACGGAGCGGCATTGTACCCAATGGTAACCATGAATGGTGAAGAATGCCACAACGAATGGGAAATAACACATGAAGAAATCCACAGAAATGGTGCGATTGCTTTTGCGATTTACAATTATCACCGTTTTACGGGAGATTACTCTTATATTCCTGAAAAAGGTTTAGAGGTTTTAATCGGAATTGCGCGTTTCTGGCACCAAAGAGCTTCTTTTTCTAAAGAAAAAAATCAATATGTAATTCTTGGAGTTACAGGTCCAAACGAATACGAAAATAACATCAACAATAATTTCTACACCAATTATATTGCAAAATGGTGTATTGATTATGCATCAGAACAAATTAAAAAAGTGGCTGTAGAATATCCTGCAGATCACAAACGAATTCTTGAAAAAGTAAGCCTTTCGGCGAATGAAATTCAGGAATGGAAAAAAGTAGCCGATGATATGTATTTTCCAACTTCAGAAGAGTTAGGAATCTATTTGCAGCAAGACGGATTCTTAGACAAAGATTTAATTCCGGTAAAAGACTTAGATCGTTCACAACGTCCAATCAACCAAAAATGGTCTTGGGATCGCGTTTTACGTTCGCCTTACATCAAACAAGCCGACGTTTTACAGTGTTTTTATTTCTTCGAAGATCATTTTTCTAAAGAAGAATTAAAACGCAATTTTGAATTTTATGAGTCATTTACGGTTCACGAAAGTTCGCTTTCGCCTTGTGTGCACTCGATTCAGGCTGCTGTTTTAGACAAAATGGATATGGCGTATACGTTCTATTTGAGAACTTCTCGTCTGGATTTGGATGATTATAATAAAGAAGTGGAAGAAGGCTGTCACATCACCTCAATGGCCGGAACATGGATGAGTATTGTAGAAGGTTTTGGGGGAATGAGAGTTAAAAATGACCAATTGCATTTTTCTCCAAAAATCCCAAAAGAATGGAAAGGCTATTCTTTTAAAATTAATTTCAGAAATCAAATTCTGAAAGTGTCTGTAAATCATAATGAAACAAATTTTACTGTCGATGGTGATCAAGATTTAACAATTGTGGTTAACGGAAATCCTATAATTGCAAGTAAATTTGTACAAATTAATTAAATTACAATACCCTTAAAACTTAAAACATGAAAAACTTATTTTTCGCAAGTTTAATCTTGTTTGCCTTTAGCTCGATTGCAAAAGCGCAACAATTAAAATCACCCGAAGGAAAGTTCGTAATGGAATTTTCGCTTCAAAACGACGGAACTCCAACTTATAATCTGAAGTATAAAAATAAAGAAGTTGTAAAAACCAGTAAATTAGGTCTTGAACTTAAAAATGATAAAAAATCGTTATTGAATGATTTTACGGTTACAGATACAAAAACTTCGACTTTTGATGAAACCTGGAAACCGGTTTGGGGAGAAGTAGATCACATCAGAAATCATTATAATGAACTGGCTGTTACTTTAAATCAAAAAGGAACGGACAGACAAATCGTAATTCGTTTCCGTTTGTTTGATGACGGTCTTGGATTTAGATATGAATTTCCGGCACAAAAAAATCTTACTTATTTCGTAATCAAAGAAGAAAGATCTCAGTTTGCCATGACCGGAGATCATACTGCTTTCTGGATTCCGGGAGATTACGATACACAGGAATATGATTATACAAAATCAAAATTATCTGAAATCAGAGGTTTATCTGAAAAAGCATATACAGCAAACGTTTCGCAAAAAAACTTTTCACCAACAGGAGTTCAGACTTCTTTGATGTTAAAAACAAATGATGGTTTATACATCAATTTACACGAAGCAGCTTTGATCAATTATTCTTGTATGCACTTGAACTTAGACGATAAAAACATGACTTTCACGTCTTGGTTAACGCCGGATGCAAAAGGTGATAAAGGTTATATGCAGGCACCAAGCCACTCGCCTTGGAGAACGATTATGGTGAGCGATGATGCTAGAGAAATCTTAGCTTCAAAAATGACATTAAACCTAAATGATCCATCTAAAATTGATGATACATCGTGGATTAAACCCGTAAAATACATTGGTGTTTGGTGGGAAATGATTACAGGAAAAAGCTCTTGGTCATACACAAACGATTTTCCAACAGTACAATTGGGAGTTTCTGATTTCTCAAAAGCCAAGCCAAGCGGAACTCACGGAGCAAACAATGCAAACGTAAAAAAATACATTGATTTTGCTGCTGCAAATGGTTTCGACGCTGTTTTAGTTGAAGGCTGGAACGAAGGTTGGGAAGACTGGTTTGGTCACTCAAAAGATTATGTTTTTGATTTCGTAACGCCTTATCCTGATTTTGATGTAAAAGGTTTACACGCTTACGCAAAATCTAAAGGGGTAAAAATCATCATGCACCATGAAACTTCAGGTTCTGTTCGTAACTACGAGCGCCACATGGACAAAGCATACCAATTCATGAAAGACAACGGATATGACGCCGTAAAAAGCGGATATGTTGGAGATATTTTACCTCGCGGTGAAAACCATTACGATCAATGGATTGTAAATCATTATCAATATGCGATTGAAAAAGCAGCTGAATACAAAATTATGGTGAACGCTCACGAAGCAGTTCGCCCAACCGGAATTGCAAGAACGTATCCAAACTTAATTGGAAACGAAGCGGCAAGAGGAACAGAATATCAGGCTTTTGGAGGTTCTAAACCAAATCACGTTACGGTTTTACCATTTACACGTTTAATTGGAGGGCCAATGGATTATACGCCTGGAATCTTCGAAATGGATATCAGCAAAATGAATCCTGAAAATACTTCGCATGTAAATAGTACGATTGCAAACCAATTGGCTTTATATGTTACTATGTACAGTCCGTTGCAAATGGCGGCAGATACTCCGGAGAACTACAACCGTTTTCCAGATGCATTTCAGTTCATTAAAGATGTAGCTGTAGATTGGTCAGAAAGTAAATACATTGAGGCTGAGCCAGGTGATTTTATTACCGTTGCGCGTAAAGCAAAAGGAACAAGCAACTGGTTCGTTGGAAACGTAAATGGTGAAACGCCTCGTACATCAAACATTGATTTCAGTTTCCTTGAAAAAGGGAAAAAATACACAGCAACAATTTATGCTGATGCAAAAGATGCGCATTATAAAACAAATCCGCAGGCTTACACAATCAAGAAAATTGCCGTGACAAACAAATCAAAATTATCGCAGCTTTCTGCTCCGGGCGGAGGATATGCAATAAGTGTTATTGAAACCAAATAATTTTTAAAAAGGCAAGTAATCCTCCCCGAGATTGCTTGTCTTTTTTTTAATCTGATATAAATCATCCTAACAGGATTTAATCTCTTCCTTTTGATCCTGCAAGGTTTCCAAAACCTTGTAGGTTTCTAAAGCTTCTTCAATTATACCTACAAGGTTTTGAAAACCTTGCAGGAAATCGAACTAAAAAGAAAAACTATGAACAACCTAAAAATAAACCACAATCTATATAAATTAGTTTTAATGGTCTTTTTGTTTTCCGCTTCCGCGAAAGCGCAAATCCAAAAAGTAGAACCGCCATTTTGGTACGCAGGAATGAAAAATCCGGAACTACAGATTATGTTCTACGGAAAAAATATTGCACAATATGAAGCTTCTGTTTCAAACAATGTGGTGATTAAAAACGTAGAAAAAACAGAAAATCCAAACTATCTTTTCGTTACTGTTGATACACAAAACTTAAAAGCATCTGAATTGGTTTTCTCTTTCAAAACTAAAAATAAAGTAGCTTTTACGCAGAAATATTCTCTTAAAGAAAGAAGAGCCAATTCCGCAGAAAGAAAAAGTTATGACGCATCAGACATGATTTACTTAATCATGCCGGATCGTTTTGCTAATGGAAATCCGAAAAATGACAGCGATCCTGTTTTAACAGAAAAAGGAAACCGCCAAGATCCAAGCGGACGTCATGGTGGCGATATAGAAGGAATTATCAAAAACTTAGATTACATTTCGTCTCTTGGCGCAACGACAATCTGGAGCACGCCTTTATGCGAAGACAACGATACAAAACATTCGTATCATACTTACGGACAATCTGATGTTTACAAGATCGATCCACGTTATGGAACAAATGATGATTACGCTCGTTTATCTGCAGAAATGCATAAAAAGAACATGAAACTGGTCATGGATTATGTTACAAATCACTGGGGAATTACGCACTGGATGATGAAAGATATTCCAACCAAAACATGGTTCAATCAATTCGATACTTTTACACAAACACATCACAGACGTGAAGTTATTACGGATATTCATGCTTCAAAATTAGATCAGGAAGTTTGTGTTGACGGCTGGTTTGTGCCTTCAATGCCGGATTTAAATTTAAGAAATCCTTTAGTAGCAAAATACCTGACTCAAAACGCCATCTGGTGGATTGAATTTGCTAATCTTGACGGTTTCAGAGTAGATACTTACAACTATTCTGATGCTGCTGCAATGTCAAATTGGGCAAAATCGATTACAAATGAATACCCAAATTTCAATATCGTGGGAGAAATCTGGATGCACAATCAGGCGAATTTAGCCTATTGGCAAAAAGACAGTAAAATTGGAGCTATTGAAAATTACAATTCGAATTTGCCAAGTGTAATGGACTTTACTTTGCAAGATCAGATTAGTTCTGCTTTCAACGACGATAATGCAACCTGGGATAACGGAATGATTAAATTCTACAACAATTTTGCCATGGATTTTTTATATCCAAATCCAAACAGCATTTTGGTTTTTGCTGAAAATCACGACACAGATCGCATCAACGATAAGTACAAATATGATTTCACGAAATACAAAATGGTTATGACTTTAATCGCAACCGTTCGCGGAATTCCGCAATTGTATTACGGTTCAGAAATTGGAATGGGCGGTGACAAAGGCAAAGGTGGAGACGCAGACATTCGTCAGGATTTTCCAGGCGGATGGGCTGGAGATAAAAACAACGCTTTAACCGCAGCAGGAAGAACAGCTGAGCAGGCAAAATTCTTCGATTTTACATCAAAATTATTCAACTGGAGAAAAACAAACGAAGCGGTTCACTTCGGAAAAATGACACATTATATTCCTGAAAATAATATCTATGTTTATTTCAGATATACTGATTCAAAAACGGTAATGGTCGTTTTTAACAACAATGCTACAGCACAAACTGTTAAGACAAATCGTTTTAAAGAAAACATCAAAAACTTTAAATCAGGAAAAGATATCCTAACCGGAAAAACATTTGATTTAGCAGCCGAAATTACTTTAGAACCTAAATCGGCAGTTGTTTTAGAATTGGAATAATACAATTGCGTGTTATTTAAACACATAGAAACATAGTTTTTTGTAGATCTAAAAAAAGGCGTTTCACTTGCATTAACAAACATAGCTATGTGTAAATGACTAGTCATTTATTTTGATCTTTTATATGGAATAAATCTATGTTTCTATGTGTTAAAAATTCAACTCATACTTTCCGCCACGAATTCACGAATTTTATAAAACAATAATTCGTGAATTCGTGGCGGATTTTTTTATTATACGCTTTTCTTTCTTTATCTTTAAGATTCATAATAATTTAAATGAATAACGACAATACTTCGAAAACACCTTTCGTCTGGGAAGGAGCAAATGTTTATTTTTTACTTACCGATCGTTTTTATAATGGAAATCCTTCTAATGATTTAAACTTCAACCGAACCAAAATTCCGGGTAAACTTCGTGGTTTTGAAGGAGGAGATATTATCGGAATCATTAAAAAAATGGATGAAGGATATTTTGATCAATTAGGGATAAATGCCATTTGGCTTACGCCGATTGTAGAACAAATTCACGACGGCGTTGATGAAGGAACCGGACTCAGTTATGGCTTTCACGGCTATTGGGCAAAAGACTGGACGGCTTTAGATCCTAATTTCGGAACTAAAGAAGATTTAGCTAATCTGGTTAATAAAGCCCACGAAAAAGGCATCCGAATTCTACTTGACGGCGTTATCAATCATACCGGCCCCGTCACTCCTGAAGATCCAATGTGGCCGGAAGACTGGGTTAGAACCGGAATCGTCTGCGATTATAAATCATTCGAAAATACAACAATGTGCACTTTGGTAGATAATCTTCCGGACGTTAGAACCGAAAGCAATCAGGAAGTTGAATTGCCTTCTTTTTTAATCGAAAAATGGAAAAACGAAGGACGTTATGACAAAGAAATTAATTCCTTGGATGAATTTTTCAAAAGAACAAATTACCCAAGAACACCAAAATATTACATTATAAAATGGCTTACCGATTATATTCTCGAATTCGGAATTGACGGTTACAGAGCTGATACCGTAAAACATACAGAAGAAATTGTTTGGCTAGATTTTAAAAAAGAATGTGAATATGCTTTTGAAACCTGGAAAAAACATCATCCGCTGCAAGTTCTGGATCAAAATCCGTTTTACACAATTGCTGAAGTTTATGGTTATGAAATAAATGGCGGATTAGAGTATGACTTTGGAGACCGAAAAGTAAATTATTTTCAACATGGTTTCAATTCCATGATCAATTTTGAGTTTAAACTGGATGCTCAAAATGATTATGAATTTATATTTTCGAAATATTCGGAAAAACTTCAAAATGAATTAAAAGGTTACAGCGTCCTTAATTACGTCTCATCGCACGACGATCCTGATCCTTTTGATGCCAATCGAAACAGAACTTACGAATCTGCAACAAAATTATTGCTTTCTCCCGGAATGTCTCAGGTTTATTATGGCGATGAAAGTGGTCGATCTTTAGTAATTGAAGGCACAGAAGGCGATGCTACTTTGCGATCTTTCATGAATTGGGATGATATCGAAAACAATCCGGAAACACAGCGCATACTCTGGCATTGGCAAAAGTTAGGGCAATTTCGAAAAAATCATCCGGCAGTTGGTGCAGGAATTCACAAACTGATTTCGGTAGAACCTTATATTTTCTCCAGAAGTTACACTAATGGAATTTATAAAGATGAAGTAGTCATTGGCTTAGATTTAGGAATTGGAATAAAAGAACTTCCTGTCGATTCTATTTTTACAGATGGAACAAAACTAAAAGACGCTTTTTCAGGAAAAGAAACAGAAGTTCAAAACGGAAAAGCAATCATCGATTCTGAATTCGGACTTGTTTTATTGGAACGAATTTAAGCATAAGTTTTTGCCACGAATTTCACAAATTGTCACGAATTTGATTAGTGCAAATTCGTGAAATTCGTGGCAACTTTTTCATAAATCCTTGTGGCGTTGCGTAAAACTTTGCGACCTTTGCGGTTAAACTCTCAAGACATGCTAAAAATAGCGCATCGCGGTGCAAAAGGATACGAACCTGAGAATACGCTGAAGTCTTTCCAAAAAGCATTAGACTTAAATGCTGACGGAATAGAACTTGATGTACACCTTAGTTCTGACGGGCATATTATAGTAATTCACGACGAAACAATCGACAGAACTACCAATGGAAAAGGTTTTGTAAATGATTTTTCTCTATCTGAATTAAAATCATTTTTGATTGACGGTCAATATGAAATTCCAACTTTAAAAGAGGTTTTTGATTTGGTTGATAAAAAATGCCTGATCAATATCGAACTAAAAGGTTTGGGAACTGCGAGTAAGGTTGTTGACTTAATTGAAGAATATATTGCTGAGAAAAACTGGAATTACGAAGATTTTATCGTTTCAAGTTTTGAATGGAATTTACTGCAGGAAACATCAAATCTAAATTCAAATATTCCAATTGGAGTTTTAACAGAAGAAGATCTGGACAAAGCTTTGGCTTTCGCCGAATTGATAAAAGCACACGCTATTCATCCTGATTATCAGTTATTGAATGCTGACAACGTAAAACAGATACAGGAAAAAGGTTTTCTAATTTTGCCCTGGACAGTAAACGAAGAAGAGGACATTAAAAAAATAAAAAGCTTTAATGTAGACGGAATTATTTCTGATTTTCCAGACAAAATATAAAGTTTAATAGCCAAGAATTCACGAATTTTTATTCTCAAAGATTGTCAAAAAATAATTCGTGAATTCGTGGCTAAAACTCTTGTGACAAACAAAAAATATGATTAAAAATTTCGACATAATTATTGTTGGCGGAGGCGCTGCCGGTTTTTTTACAGCGATTAATATTGCAGAGAAAAATCCGAAACTAAAAATTGCCATTTTAGAAAGAGGAAAAGAAGTACTTTCTAAAGTTCGTGTTTCCGGCGGTGGAAGATGCAACGTAACACACGCTTGTTTTGAACCAAATGAACTGGTTAAGTTTTATCCTCGTGGTGAGAAAGAACTTCGCGGACCTTTTCACCAGTTTTGTTCCGGAGATACTATCGAATGGTTCGAAAAACATGGTGTTCAATTAAAAATTGAAGACGACGGAAGAATGTTTCCCGTTTCAAATTCTTCTCAAACCATTATTGATTGTTTCTTGGAAGCAACCGGAAAATTAGGCATTAAAGTATTAACAGGTCAAAGTGTACAATCGATTTTCAAAGCCGAAAATCATTGGAAAATTGATAGTCAGGATGAAAATTACGCTACCGAAAAATTAGTCTTGGCCACAGGAAGTAATCCTAAAATCTGGGAAATGCTGCAGACACAAGGACACGCCATTGTAAGCCCTGTTCCTTCTCTATTTACTTTCAACATAAAAGATTCCCGCATAAAAGAATTGCCCGGCGTTGCGGCACAAGTTACCGTAAACGTAAAAGATACCAAACTTGAATCGACCGGACCTTTATTGATCACGCATTGGGGAATGAGCGGTCCGGCAATTTTGAAACTCTCGGCTTGGGGCGCACGTACCTTATTCGATAAAAATTATCAGTTTACCATTTTCGTCAATTGGTTGAATGATATTGATATGGAAGATGCCGAAAAAATCCTGAAAGACTTAAAACAAGAACATGCTAAAAAAGCCGTTTCTAAAAAATCTCCTTTTGATTTCCCGAATCGTTTATGGGAAAGTCTGGTTTTAGCTTCAGGAATTGAAACCGAAACTAAATGGGCAGATTTATCTAAAATTCAATTGCAAAACTTAGCCTCTCAACTCACAAAAGCAGAATTTAAAGTCAACGGGAAAAGTACTTTTAAAGAAGAATTTGTAACTGCCGGCGGAATTGATTTAAAAGAAATCAACTTTAAAACCATGGAAAGCAAACTGCATCAAAATCTTTATTTTGCAGGCGAAATCGTAAATATTGACGCGATTACAGGAGGTTTCAATTTCCAAAATGCCTGGACAAGCGGGTTTATTTTGGCTAATAATATTTAATAGAATGAAATTTAAAGGAATTATTTTTGATTTAGACGGAACATTAGTAAACTCATTAGAAGATATTTCAGATGCCATGAACATCGTTCTTACAGGTTTAGATTACCCAACTCACACTTACGATACTTATCAATATTTTATTGGAAGCGGTTTGCGAAATTTGGTCAGCAAAGCGTTGCCGGCATCCAACAATACTGAAGAACAAATTGAAACGTGTTTTGAATGCATGGTTAATGAATATCGAGAAATTTGCACTTTCAAAACAAAACCTTACGAAGGAATTATCGAATTATTAGAGAATTTGTCTTCAAAAAACATCAAACTAGCTGTTTTCTCCAATAAAGCTGATGAACTTACCAAAAAAATAGCAGCAGAAATATTTCCCGATTATTTTGATTCGGCGGTTGGTTTGAGTTCCGAAGCACTGAAAAAACCAAATCCGTTTGAAGCAATTGAAATAAGCAAAAACTGGAATTTTAAACCGGAAGAAATTTTTTTCGTAGGAGATTCAGATATTGATATGCAAACTGCCATTAACGCTAATATGTTTCCTATTGGAGTTTCCTGGGGTTATCGAACTGAAGAAGAATTGAAAGCGAGTGGAGCGAAATTGGTAATAAATAATCCTTTAGAATTACTGGAGATATTGTAAAAAGTATACAGTCACAGTTTTCAGTCAATAAATAAAGGTAAGTATTGATTAAACTTGAAACCTGAAACAAATTTTACCTGTTCAACCACCAAATACTCGCGTTCAAAATCGCTGCAAAAGCAACCCAGCCCATATATGGAATCAGTAAATAACCGGCAATCTTGTTGATTTTGATGAACTTTAAATACGTTTCGTAAATCATCAGAAACAAAAGTGCTATTTCGATTAAAGCCAGCATCGGGTTTTTTAATCCGAAGAATAAATAGGACCAAATTGCGTTTAAAGCCAACTGAATCAAAAAGAAACCTAACGCCTTTTTTACTTCTTCGTTTTGTTCTTTTATTTTATCCCAAACTAATCCTGCGGCAACTGCCATCAAAATATATAAAAATGTCCACATTGGCATAAATATCCAATTTGGCGGGTTAAAACTTGGTTTTATTATAGTTGGATACCATGTTTCTACACTTGGTCTTGTCACGACACTTGCAGAATATCCTACCATTAAACAAACTATTAAAGCTATTACGATTTTAACTGTCTTATTCATTCTATTCAATTTTTATCCAAAAATAGTTAAAAAGAAAGGTTTAACCATATAAGTGAGATAAGTTCATTTTAGTTAAAGTCAAACTTATAATTTCTTATTTAACTTATATGGTGAAAAAAATCTAGAAGGGATAAAAAAATATCTATTATGGATAAAAAACTATCTTTGCCAAAATTTTATAATTCATGTTTACAGCAACTGATTTTATTCCTAAAAAATACACTTCGATCATTGAAGACGGAAATTTTGAATGGAGCGCTCCCAGCAATATTGCATTAGTGAAATATTGGGGGAAAAAAGACAATCAAATTCCGGCAAATCCATCAGTAAGTTTTACTTTGAATAATTGTAAAACGATTACCAAATTGGGTTTTTCAAAGCGATATACTGCGGCTCCGCTTAGTGAGACAAACGATAGTTTTTCTTTTGATTTACTTTTTGAAGGAAAACCAAAAGAAGATTTCAAACCAAAAATTCAGAAGTTTTTAGAACGAATTGAAGTTTATTTGCCTTTTTTGAAAGAGTATCACTTTACGATTGACACACAAAATACTTTTCCGCACAGTTCCGGAATCGCTTCTTCGGCTTCAGGAATGGCTGCTTTGGCGATGAATTTCATGAGTTTAGAAAAAGCGCTGAATCCAGAAATGACGGATGACTATTTTTATCAAAAAGCGTCATTTTTAGCGCGCTTAGGTTCTGGAAGTGCTTGCCGAAGCGTAAAAGGAAATGTTGTAGTTTGGGGAAATCAGGCAAATATTGAAGGAAGTTCAGATTTATTTGGAGTTGAATTTCCGTACACCATTCATGAAAATTTCAAGAATTATCAGGATACAATTTTGTTGGTTGATAAAGGAGAAAAACAGGTTTCGAGTACAGTTGGACATGATTTAATGCACAATCACCCGTATGCCGAAAGACGTTTTGCTCAGGCGCATGATAATCTGGATCAGTTAATTGCCATTTTTGAAAGTGGAAATATAGATGAATTTATCAAAGTTGTCGAAAGTGAAGCATTGACTTTACACGCCATGATGATGACATCAATGCCGTATTTTATTTTGATGAAACCAAACACATTACAGATCATAAATGCGATTTGGAAATTCAGGAATGAAACCCGTATTCCAGTATGTTTTACGCTGGATGCCGGGGCAAATGTCCACGTTTTATATCCCGAAAACGTTAGCGATAAAGTACTTCAATTTATTCAGGACGAATTAGTTGTATTTTGTCAGAATGGTCAGTACATTTGTGATCAAATTGGAGACGGTGCAATTGCATTATAATTTTGCGTATCTTTAATTAAAATTTTGATTATGGACATTCAATTAGAAAAACGTGAAGTGATAGATATTCTGGAAGGTACAGATGACCTTTCAATCATTTTGGCAGTCAAAAAATTGTTAACCAAAAAGAAAAAAGATTGGTGGGATGATTTAACTGAGGCGCAGAAAGAGGAAATTAAAGAAGGGGAAAGACAAATTGAAAGAGGTGAATTTGTTTTGTATGAAGATATGATGAAAAAGCATCGTTAATGAAAAGAACGATAATCTTTTCAAAAAATGCAGAAAAAAGTTTATTCGAATTATTTGAGCACTTAGAAATTAAATGGTCAAAAAAAGTAAAAGATAAATTTATATCTAATCTGGACAAAGTGATTTATCTAATACAAATAGAACCTGAAATTTTTCCTAAATCGGAACTAAATAAAAACTATCGCAAATGTGTCTTGTCAAAACAAACAACAATATACTATAAATTCAACACAAAAAGAGTAGAAATAATTACATTTTTCGACACACGACAAGACCCAAACAAAATTAAGAAAGACATAAAATAAACATGAAAGGACCATTATTTTACTCAAAAATATTACTCTTTGGAGAATACGGAATCATCCGCGACTCTAAAGGACTTTCTATTCCTTACAATTTTTATAATGGTGCATTGAAGAAATCCGAAGAACCTTCGGCGGAAGCAATCGCATCAAATGCAAGTTTAAGACGTTACAGTACATATCTTGAAGCTTTACAAAATGAGCAGCCTGAACTGGTTAATTTTGATTTGCTAACGCTAAAAAATGATGTCGAAACCGGGATGTATTTCGATTCAAGTATTCCGCAAGGATACGGAGTTGGCAGCAGCGGTGCTCTTGTAGCGGCTATTTACGACAAATATGCTACACACAAAATAACAGTTTTAGAGAATTTAACTCGCGAGAAACTGTTACAGTTAAAAAATATTTTTGCTCAAATGGAGAGTTTTTTCCACGGGAAAAGTTCTGGTTTAGATCCTTTAAACAGTTATTTGAGTATTCCGATTTTAATTAATTCTAAAGACAATATTGAAGCAACCGGTATTCCCACTCAAAGTTTTGACGGAAAAGGGGCGGTGTTTTTATTAGATTCCGGAATTGTAGGCGAAACGGCTCCAATGGTGAATATATTTATGGAAAACTTAAAAGACAAAGGTTTCCGTACAATGCTGAAAAACCAATTCGTAAAATACACAGATGCTTGTGTAGAAAACTTTTTACATGGCGACATGAAATCGTTATTTACCAATACCAAAAAACTTTCGAAAGTCGTTTTGAATAATTTCAAACCAATGATTCCGGAGCAATTTCACGGAATCTGGCAAAACGGAATTGACACAAATGATTATTATTTAAAACTTTGTGGTTCTGGCGGCGGTGGTTATATCCTTGGTTTTACCGAAGATTTGGAACGTGCTAAAGCTTCTTTAAAAGATTACAAATTAGAAGTTGTTTATCAATTCTAAAGTATAGATCACTTTAAAAATCATGCTTCTCTGAATATCCTTTTCTAATTTATCACTTTAAAAGTTATTTAATATGAAAAGTATTTTGAAAATTATTAAAGAAACTTTTTTAGGAGGAATTCTATTTTTAGCACCGTTGATTTTATTGCTGGTTCTTTTAGAAAAAGGATTTGGCATTATTCAAAAAATTACAAATCCAATTGTACATCATTTCCCGAAAGTAAAAGTCTTAGGACTTGCAATAGAGGAAATTGTAGCGATATTAATCATCGTAATTATTTGTTTTGCCGCAGGTTTAATTGCTAAAACCTCGTATGCCCAAAGATTGATTCAAAGATTAGAAGACGGAATATTAAGTTTTATTCCCGGTTATTCGTTCATGAAGAAAATGAATGAAAATATAATGGGATTTGAATCTAATGAAGACTTAAAAGTTATTCTTGTTCCTACTGATGCTGGTTTGCAATTTGCATTTTTGATTGAGCAGATAGACGAAAACAATTTTAGCGTTTTTATTCCCGATGCTCCAAATCCGTGGAGCGGTTCTGTTGTTTTTGTAGACAAAAAAGACATCAAAGAAGTTGATATTACTCAAAAAGAAGCCTTGGCCTGCATCCGAAAATTAGGCTTTGGTGCAAAAGAATTATTAAAAAATAAACTTTAATCATTCTGTTTCCTTCGGTAAAAAATCTTAAATTAGACCAAAATTCAAAAACTTAAAACAAAAAATGTTAAGCAGACAGCACAAACTTTTAGTCATGAAAATTGTCAGTCTGTTCTCTGTGGTAAGAGGTTACAACATTCCGATTATTGTTTTAGCGCAGTATCTTTCTGCTATTTTCATATTAGCTCCGGAAAAAAGAGCGCTTGATATTTTACTTGATTTTAATTTATTTCTAATTGTTTTTGCTTCGGCAGTTACGATTGCTTCGGGATATATTATCAATAATTTCTACGATAGTCAGAAAGATTTAATCAACAGACCCAATAAATCGATGCTGGACAGATTGGTAAGTCAGAAAACAAAACTGTCCGTTTATTTTAGTTTGAATTTTCTGGCTGTTTTAATGGCGCTTATTGTTTCCTGGCGTGCGTTTTTATTTTTTTCAGTTTATATTTTCCTGATTTGGTTTTACTCGCATAAAGTAAAAAAGTACGCTATTATCGGAAATCTAACATCTGCATTATTAGCCGTTGTTCCTTTTTTTGCGATTTTATTGTATTTCTACAACAAGATTTTATTTGAAGAAATAGAAAATCACATGAGTCATTTTGCGGTTATTTCGGCTCATGCGATGTTTTTGTTTTTGCTATTGCTGATTCGGGAAATGATTAAAGATCTTGAGAATTTGAAAGGTGATTTGGCAAACGATTATCAAACCATTCCAATATTATATAGCGAAACGGTTTCGAAACAAATTATCACGGTTTTGACTTTTATGACCGTAATTCCCGTTTATGTTTTGATCAATATTTATGATGTTGGTTATATGGATATTTACTTTTATATCTGTTTTGTTGCCTTGTTATTTTTTCTGCTTTATTTGTGGAAATCGAATTCTAAGGAACAATATTTACTGCTTCATAATGTTTTGAAATTTTTGATTGTTTCCGGTGTTTTTTGCATTGTACTGATTAATCCGAGTGTTTTGTGGCATGGGAAGAATCTGATTTCGCGTTTTTAAAGTTTTATACCACAGAGATACACGAAGGTTTTACACAGAGATTCACTGAGTTTTTTATTGCTAAATATTTAAAAGAAGCCAATTGTTTGAAACTAGCCCCGATTGAAGTGGAAATCCTTTTATTTTTTTCCTTTAAAAAAATAAAAGATTGTAACGAAAAGCGGGAAACCATGCCTGAAAAAAAGCCAATTGTGATGCTCCTGAAACTTCAAAAAACAATAGCTATCAATCTAAGAACAATGAACTTAGGATTATTTAGCAAGAATAAACTATCTTTGCACAAATTACAGAATTTATGAACAAAAAGGAAGGCAATAATAAAGGGGGCGGATCAAGACCAAATAGTTCAAGATCAAACTCTAGCAAGCCAAAACCTCCTATGGCGAAGCGCGCGCAAGGGCCAAAAAAAGTGAAACCTGCTGTTAAGGCTGCGGAAGAAGAAAAGGCAGAAAAAATTAAAAAACAGAATCAGGCTCCGAAAAGACAAAAAGCTGCAGACGAGATTCGTTTGAACAAATACATCTCAAATTCAGGTGTTTGTTCGCGTCGTGATGCCGATATATACATTCAGTCTGGAAACGTTAAAGTAAATGGCGTTCCGGTTACTGAAATGGGTTATTTAGTAAAATTAAACGATGTTGTTAATTTTGACGGCGTTACTTTGACTCCTGAAAAGAAAGAATATATTTTATTGAATAAACCTAAAAACTTTACAACTGCCCTTGATGAAGGTCAGGAATATCGTAACGTTCTGGAACTTGTACGTGGTTCTACAACAGCAAAAATTGCTCCGATTGGAAGAATGGACAAGAATACAACTGGTTTATTATTGTTTACGAATGATACAGATATGATTCGTAAATTTACTTTACCGAGTCAAAAATCATCTAAAATTTATCAGGTTTCGTTGGATAAAAACTTAAAATTTGAAGATTTAGAAAAAATCAGCAAAGGTTTAGTTCTTGACGGTCACCGTGTGTTTGTTGAAGAGGTTAGTTATATTGATAATGAACCTAAAAGCGAAATTGGTTTAAAACTTCGTTCATCAAATGTAAAAGTGGTTCGTGCTATATTTGAACACTTTAGTTATGATGTTTTACGTATCGATCGTGTATCTTTTGCCGGTTTAACCAAAAAGAATTTACCAAGAGGTAACTGGCGTTTTTTAACCGAACAAGAAATTATCAATTTGAAGAACGTTTAAGAAACGCTTCAAATTAGGCAATATAAATCCTGTTTTACATTTGTAAAATGGGATTTTTTATTTAAGTGCAATTGAGATTCTAGAAAAAATTATGTCCAAAAAGTGTAAAAACAGATCTTCCCATGGCTTGGTTTTTTTCTTCAACCGTTTCGTGACAAGAGAATCCAAGTATAATTTTTATTCCAGGCTGAATGCTGTTTAAGATATCACGCTTTTGATCTTCTAATAACATCTTTAAGCTTTTTAGTAATTGTGTATTATTTTTAAGATAAGAAACAACCAGAAGAGCTGAGAAATTTAGAATTTCGCGTGCTGTTTCGCTTTTAATACCAACTTCGTTTGAGATCATTTCAGAAATTCTTCCTTTTTTATTACTGAAAATTTCTTTCAATAATTCGTTTCCTTCAATTCTGTAGCAATCATCTACTGATAAAATTCTTCCGGAAGTAAAATCAACTTCTCCGTAAAAAGTAGAATCATCAGCTATCAGGGAAACAACATTTTTGTAAAAACCCGACTCCTCGGCTTTATTGTACAATCCCATCAGAACGGTTCCGATTGAAACATCAATTCCCTTTATTAAGAGTGCATCGTTTTCGAAATAAAACTTATTTAATTTAGAAACAACATTAGAAGAAATAAAACGTCTAAGTTCAATTTGTAGGTTAGGAGTCATATGTTTAGTTTTAAAATTATTTAAATCCATTCAAAATAATCGACTAAGTGGGGCTTTTTGTCGTTTATCGAGATAAAAATATAAAATATTTTAACATTTCCAAAAATTAAGTTAAAAACTTAGCGTAAAATTTTTAGACTATTTTTTATTAAAATCTAAAAGTCTCAATGAACATAACCCTTTCGTTATCAAAAAGAAATAAAAAAAATTATTTAGAAAATTGTTATTTTTTCAAAAAAATAAAAAATATAAGAAAAATATTAACCTAAATCTTGCGATTAAAACAATAAAGATCTGTTTTGCCAAACTATATTTAAAAATAAACCAAGAAAAATAACACAAAAAAGGAAATTTATGAAGCTGGAGGCCAAAAATCCCAGTAACGAACCTGTTGCCGCTTTTATTGCACGGGTATGATTTTTAGAATCATATATCATTTCTCCTATAAAAGCACCAACGAATGGACCAATTATAACTCCAAAAGGTATTGGAGCAATAATTCCAACAATTAAACCAATGTTGGTTCCCCAAACTCCGTATGAACTTCCGCCAAACTTTTTAGTGCCCTTCGCGGGAATAACATAATCTAAAACTGTAATTATTATGGTAATTAAGAGCGTGATTCCCAAAACCCAATAATTATTTTCGACCGCTTTTGTGAGATACAATAATAGCAAACCAACCCAACAACTGGTTAAGCCGGGTAAAAAAGGCAGAAAACTTCCGAAAACCCCAACAATCATGCATATAAAACCAAGTACCAACAATAGTGAATCCATATATTTTTTTGTAAATTTGCTTGTTAAACCGTCAGAAAAATTAGACAATGTACAGCGTTTTTAAATTATTTTTTATTTGTTCTTTGATCTTTATGATCAATACAAACTTGTGTGCTCAAAATAAAAAACTGTCGATTGACGATCAATTACTTCAGGACAGTATCTATAAAAGTACTAAGAAAAAAGTTTTAAATTTCTCTATGAAGGATTTTGATACTCTTTTTTTTGAATATTTTTCGCGTAAAAATAATCCAGATACTATTTTAAGCAAAACCGAGTTCTATAACTATACCGTTCAAATTGCTACTTTTTCTGATCGTCTTGCCAAATTATATCCTGATCAAAAAGAAGTTGCTGAGCAAAACAAGGAAAAATGGCTCTCTGAAAGCTATGAAGAATATCTAAATTATAAAGCAAGCCAAAAAAAATAATCGTATTTTTATACCATACAATATCATCCAATACAATATCACAGTCTTGAAGCAGTTATCCCTTTTCTTAGTTTTACTTTTTATCAGTTCTTGTCAATATTTTGAGAAGCAGATTCCATCTGAAAAAGAATTACTTCAAAAAGAACTAAAATCTATTAACTGGAAAGAAGTGGATGAGTTTCCATCTGTGGTTGATTGCGAAAAAGTAAGTGATAAAAAACAGCGTCAGCAATGTTTTTTTGAAGTAATGGCGCAGCTGATTCAGGAAAAATTAGACATTGATACCCTTTCGATTTTATATCCTGAACTGGATACTATTGAGGTAAAAGTGACTATTTTCCCCAATGCAACCATGAAATTTGAACCACAATTCCCAAAAGATTCTGTGGCTTATGACACCATTAAAATTGACAGTATTCTGCACGCTCGCCTGGTTGATTTCCCAAAAGTCAATCCGGCTATAAAACGCGGAGTTCCGGTAAAAACACAATTTATTCTGCCTGTAATTATCAAAACGAAAGAAGAAAAGAAATAATCTTTTTTCACCATTTAAGTGATATAATTTCATTTAGTTTTAGTCATTAACTTTAGAATTTTCAGGAGCTATTTCCTGCTATCCGCTTGTATCTTTTCCTTGCTAAAGAAGCAAGAAAAAGGATACCGCTTCTATCAGGGCTAGGGCTCTCGTTTTCATAAGCATATTGTTTAAAATTACCCCCAGAAAATCTATTTTCCAAACTTCCTTCCCTTCCATTCATAAGAACCAAACAGACTATATAAAGCTACTGTTGTACTAAAAAATGGATAAAACAAGCTGCTTAAAACCACGTAACGCAGTCTTTTTTTTGTCAAAAATTGATTTGTTTTATAAAGTAAAATAAAGTCGATAAAAAACTTGAAAACAACATACAATACTAAAAAATGCCAATCCCAAATTCTAAAAATCCAAAACAAAAATCCCATTACAAAACTCAGGTTTCCCAGAAAAACTATTACTCCTAAAAATTTCCCGAAATTACTTTGATACGAGCTTGTTTTCGCTGCCCAACGCACTCTTTGGTGAAATAAGGATTTCCAGTTTTCAGTGGGTTTTGTAATGACAATGGCTTCTTTGGCTTTTAAATAATGAACTTCATCCGGAAATAAATTTGCTGCTTTTTGAAGTAAAAAAACATCATCGCCGCTGGCAATCTTATTGTTGCCATCAAATCCGTTTAGTTTTTCGAACAATGATTTGGTGTAGGCAAAATTAGCCCCATTGCACATAAAGGCTTTTTGAACGCCAAAACTTCCAATTGTGGCGCCTTGCAAACTTGTTAAATCTAATTGCTGAAAATGATGTAAAAAAGAGTTTTCACATTCATACGAAACTGCTCCGGCCAGCATCGAAACATTATTTTCCTGAATATAATTATCAAACGTTAAAAGCCAATTTTCCGGCACCATACAATCTGCATCAGTTGTAATCACCCAATTGGTTTTTACATGTTTCATCGCTGTTGAAATCGCATCTTTCTTTGGGGAATTTGAAATCCGAATATTATCGACTATAGAAACTTGGAATTTGGACCCGAGCGTTAGCGAACTGGCGAAGCAATTTAAAATTTGGAATTTTTCAGAAGAACTATCATCCACCAAAATCACTTCAAACAAATCAGTCGGATAATTAAGTTGAGAGAAACTTGCCAACAGATTCGGCAAATTTTCTTCTTCATTCCGAAAAGGAACTATTATCGTAAAACTGATTTGAGGTTTTAGATTTGTATTTTGGTACTTTTTTATTTTGGTAAAACCATAAATAAGTAAGCCAATGCTAGATAAGTAAGTAACTAAAATTACATTAAGAATAATCACGATCATAGCTTTGGTTTAAAATTTATTGTTGTTCAGTAGGAATTTAAAATCTTCTTGTCTTAACATTTTATCTGTGTAATCCCTACGGGACATTTTTATCGATATCTCTTCATTTTTTTCTACCAAGATCTAACTCCTAACGGAGTACCTTCTCGTAAAGATTATAGATTACGTAGTAAAATTATTTTCTACAACATTTAACTCTTAACGGAGTATATCTCGTAGAGATTACATATTGGTAACAAAATTGCTTCTCCCAGAATATTTGTCCCGTAGGGACTATACAATCTTACTTAATCATTAAGAATCGATACTTATACCTTAGGAGAACTTTTAAAATTCAACACAAAGTAACTGCCTATAATAACCGGTAAAACTACATTAAGAAACCACATAAGCGTACTTATAAAAACCACAATCCATTCATTTACACCCAGAATTCCGAAGAAATAAATAGCTACACTTCCTTTTACGGCAAAGTCTAAAAACTGAAATGTAGGCAATGAAGAAGCCAAAAAATACACTACAGCAATTGTCGCAATCAGCGTAAAATAAGGCAAATCGACATCAAAAGCCAGAAACAAAAAATAATATTGATGCGAAAAAACAATATAACGCAATGTTCCCAAAAAGATATTTCGCTGATGAACTGGTTTTGGGATTTCATTAATTTTATGAATCAATTTTTCAATCGAATATCCTTTGATTTTGATTTTTTTCAATGAAAACAAAACAATAAAAAGCAATATAAATCCACCAAATAAAATTGTAACCGTTTTAGTTGTAATGATATTGAATTTAGCATTAAAATATAACAAACCGAAAATACCAAAAACAACAGTTAAAATCATCTGGATTCCGTTGCAGATTAAGTTCAGGAAAACTACTTTTTTAGCTTCAGCTTTTGGATAATACAATGCTTTTCCGGCGTACTCTCCTACTCCGTTTGGCGTAAAAATTCCCGCTGTTAATGCTGCCAGAACTTGTTTTGTTGCTTCGCCTAAAGAAATTTCTTGAATAACTTTTGCCAGATTCTGCCATTTTAAAATCTCAAAATATCGATTTAAAACACTCAAGAGCAGAATAAATCCAATTCCTAAAACCGATTGATTTTTACGAAACAGTGTGATGAATTTTTGCCAATCGAGTTTGTCATTATTCGCCAGCTGATTATAAATAAAGTAAAATGCACCACCTACAATCAAAAGTTTGACTAGAAGAACAAGGAATTGCTTAGCTTTGTGAGGAATTGAAATCATGCCGCAAAAGTAATCAATTTGAAAATGTGGCAATGAAAATGTGACAATTAGAAAATTAGAAAATGAGTCAATTTTCTAAACCTGAAAAATCAAACTTGAAACAAAAAACTTGACAAAAGAACGCATCATATTAGGTATTGACCCCGGAACAACCATTATGGGTTTTGGATTAATTAAGGTCATCAATAAAAAAATGGAATTTTTGCAGCTTAATGAGTTGCAATTGTCCAAATACGATAATCATTATCAAAAACTAAAAATCATTTTTGAGCGAACTATCGAATTAATCGAAACGCATCATCCGGATGAAATCGCGATTGAAGCTCCTTTCTTTGGTAAAAATGTGCAATCAATGTTAAAATTAGGTCGTGCTCAAGGTGTTGCAATGGCAGCGGGACTTTCGAGAGATATTCCGATTACAGAATACGAACCAAAAAAGATAAAAATGGCCATTACCGGAAACGGAAATGCAAGTAAAGAACAGGTCGCTAAAATGTTGCAACAACTTTTAGGATTGAAAGAATTACCAAAAAATCTGGATTCGACAGATGGTTTGGCGGCTGCCGTTTGTCACTTTTTTAATTCAGGGAAAATTGTTGCCGGAAAAAGTTATTCGGGTTGGGATTCTTTTGTGAAACAAAATGAAGATAAAATCAGAAAATAATTATATTTGTTAAAATTAACTTAATATTTAACAAATGACAAAAATTAAATTCATTGCCTTTCTTCTATTTGCAGCTTTAATTTCTTCGTGTTCTTCAGACGATAATAGTACTGAAGATTCTAAAGATGATCCATCAACTGAAGCTTATTTTAATTTTACTTATAATAATAAAGTTCAAAAAGTTAAAACCTGGGAAGCTAATAAACAAGGTGATTTTGTAGAGGTTTTTGGAACATCTGAAGAAGGTGTTGCAATTGACTTTAAATTCAATACATATGGAAATATATACGAGGTACTAACGCATGGTACAACAGCTACAAGTGCAATACCTTACTTAGTAGCTTCAAAAAATTTCACTTCTAATTCTTTTACTTTTACATTAGAAAAGCTAAATACCACAGATAAAACACTTCAGGTGAAATTTACCGGAAAAGTATATGAGGATGAATACGATCATGAATCAGATTTTGTAACTGTTAGCGGATCTTTTAAGATTTCATACAAAGAAATAACACCGGAAATCGAAGGGCAAGGAACTTTTGCAAAAATAGATGGAAAAGATTGGCATGGTCTGGTGATGAGCACTAGTCTTGAAAATCAAGAGTCTGTAGTACTTTATGCCGAAAATGGCGGTGAATATACAATTGGAATTGTTTATCCTGATTATCAACCAAAAACAGGAACTTTTGCTTTTACAAACAATAGTGCTAACAAAATATCTTTCCAAAAATATGATGTTGCAACACATGAATATGTAACTTACGAAGTGTCAGGAACTATAACTTACACGACTTTGACTGATTTTGTAGTTGCCGGTACATTTAGTTTAACAGCAACACATCCTGAAACAAAAGCAAAAATTGTAATTTCTGGCGGTACATTCAAAGAAAAAGCATCATCAATCTAAAAAATATTATCAATAATTTACATTGATTATTCGAGAGCAAGATTTATCTTGCTCTTTTTTTATTATGTCAGGTATCTACATTCATATTCCTTTTTGCAAACAGGCTTGCCACTACTGCGACTTTCATTTTTCGACTTCGATGAAAAAGAAAGATGAAATGGTTTTGGCTTTAGCCAAAGAAATTGCTATGCGCAAAAGTGAGTTTGCAACTGAAGTTATAGAAACAATATATTTTGGCGGAGGAACGCCTTCTGTTTTGAGTAATGACGAGATAAATTTTTTAATATCCGAAGTTTATAAAAATTATAAAGTTGTAGAAAATCCTGAAATTACGCTCGAAGCAAATCCGGATGATTTATCTGCAGAACGCATTTTAGAATTATCCAAAAGTTCGATAAACCGTTTGAGCATTGGAATTCAGTCCTTTTATGAAGAAGATTTAAAAATGATGAATCGCGCTCACAATTCGGCGGAAGCCATAAAATGTTTACAGGAAGCGACGAAGTATTTTGATAATATTTCGCTTGATTTAATTTACGGAATTCCGGGATTGACTGACGAAATGTGGAAACAAAATATCGAAACAGCTTTGAGTTTTGGAATTCCGCATATTTCGAGTTACGCCTTGACGGTTGAACCGAAAACGGCACTAAGCAAATTAATTCAAACCGGAAAAATTGCAGAACCGCAAGACGAAGTGGCTTCAAATCATTTTATGATCTTAGTTGAAACACTTCAAAAAAATGGTTTTATTCATTATGAATTATCCAATTTCGGGAAAGAAAACTATTTCTCTAAAAACAATTCAGCATATTGGTTAGGCAAAAAATATATCGGAATTGGTCCTTCAGCACATAGTTATGACGGCGAAAAAAGAGGCTGGAATATTGCTAATAATTCCCTTTACCTAAAATCAATTCAGGAAAATATTTTACCCATTGAATCTGAAATCCTGACAGTATCTGATCGTTATAACGAATATATTATGACGGGATTGAGAACAATTTGGGGCGTTTCTTTAGAGCGAATTGAAAAAGAATTCGGTTCGGATTATTTGAATTATTTACAAAAACAATCTCAGAAATTCCTGAACGATGATTTGCTTTCAATTGAAAACAACATCCTAAAACCAACCGCAAAAGGAAAATTTTTAACAGATGGAATTGCTTCAGATTTATTTTATCTAAATTTGGAAGAATAAAATTACCCACAAAGGCACAAAGACGCAAATTATTTAAACTTTGTGACTTAGCGACTTTGCGGCATAAAACCCTAATTTGTGTTAGCAAAAATCAACAACTTCGAAATCGACTTATCAAAACCCATTGATATTTCTATTCCATTAACAAATACGGACGAAAATCCCATTGCGTGGTACATCGAAAAACCAGTTATTGAACCTGTGGTTTTTGGTGATTGGATCGGGAAAGTTTCGGAAGGAAAATCATCTACCAATTTCAATAATATTTTCTTTAATCCGCACGGGCATGGTACGCATACAGAATGTTTAGGGCATATTACGAATGATTTTTACAGCATCAACCAATCTTTGAAGCAGTTTTTCTTTTTTGCAAAACTCATCACGGTTGAACCTGATCAAATTGGAGATGATTTTGTGATTACGAAAGAGCACATTTCGACTGCGCTTAATAGCACAAAACCGGAAGCAATTATTATTCGAACGCTTCCAAATGAGAAAGATAAAAAGTCCAGAAAATACTCGAATACAAATCCGCCTTATTTATCTGAAGAAGCAGCAATTTTCATCCGCGAAAGCGAAATTCAGCATTTATTAATTGATCTTCCAAGTGTTGATAAAGAACATGACGAAGGAAAGTTATTGGCACACAAAGCTTTCTGGAACGTAAAAGACACGCATAACCTGAATAGCGATGCCCGTTTTGAAGCTACAATTACAGAAATGATTTTTGTGCCCGATGAAGTTCAAGATGGAGAATATCTCCTGAACTTACAAATTGCTTCTTTTGAAAACGACGCAAGTCCGAGCAAACCTGTTTTATACGCTATCTCAAAACTTTCGTAATTAATTTATCAATTTTAATTTGTAGTTTTATAATTACTAATGCGTAATTATTTTGCATTGAAAACAGCCGCCACGAAACAAAACTTAAACCGAATGAATCATAATGCAGTTTTTGCATTTGTATTTGTGCTTTTTACTTTGAGTTTCACAAAATTAGTCGGCCAGAATAAATCAGAAAAAGATACCGTGAATTTTATTTATTATCCGGATAAAATCATGATTCGGGCAAACGTAAGCACCCAGACCGATGCTTATTTGTTAACGAATAAAAATGGTCCAAACCTGGATCTGGAAACCAATAACAGCTACAAACTTTTTTTAAGTATCGATTATAAATTTATCGGATTTAGCTATGGTTTTTATCCCAAGTTTTTTGGAGGAAATAAAGATGAAGACTTAAAAGGAAAATCCTCTTTCTCCGATTATAATTTCCGTTTCTTTTTAGGAAGATGGCTTCAAACAGCTCAATTTAGCAAAACGCGAGGATATTATGTGGCGAATATGTCTGAATTTAATCCGAATTGGGTCGAAGGAAGAGATCCGTATCTTCAGTTTCCGGATTTTAAAACGGTACAATACGGAATGTCGACTTCGTATCTTTTTAATCCAAAATTCTCTCTTAAAAGCATTACCTCTTTTACAGAATGGCAAAAAAAGAGTGCCGGAAGTTTTATTCCGTCGCTGATTTATAGCTACAACAGAATTATTTCAAAAATTGACGATCTCAACGGAAAGCAAAAAGAATACGATATTCGACTTGCGACAGGGTATCATTATAATTTTATTATTCATAAAAACTTTTATATTGCACCACATTTATCGCCTTCGATTGGAGTCAAATTTTTAGATGATAAAAGTATTGACGCAGGAGTTGAAACTGTGGAGAAGAAAACATATTTTACCAGAAACATTGAAGGCGGAATAAAAATAGGTTATAACAGCGACAGGATACTTTGCGGAGCAAGTATAAACTTCGACGACAGTTCGTATAATCAGGATAAAACTACGGTAATTACAAATGGTAAAGTGTTTGGATTATTGTATTTTGGCTACCGTTTTGATGCGCCGGAATTTGTTAGTAAACCGATAGAAAAAATCGACGAAAAAATAAAAATGTAGCCTACATAATTATAAAAAAACATGAATCAGATTACCGTTTCTACAGATAAAACAAAACTCAATGTTCCGTTTATCCAAAACTTTTTAAAAGATATTTATTGGGCTGCCGGCAGAACAATCGAAGAAGTACAAACTACAATTGATGCTTCTGTTTGTTTTGGAATTTATTTAGATGACAATCAAATTGGTTTTGCGCGCGTGATTACAGATTATGTGGTTTTTGGTTATGTTATGGATGTTTTTATTACTGAAGAACATCGTGGAAAAGGATATTCGTCAATTTTAATTGAAAACATGATGCATGAACCAATTTTAAAAGACATTAAAATCTGGCGTTTGGCTACGACGGATGCGCATTTTTTATATGAGAAATTTGGTTTTAAACCGTTAGAACATCCCGAAAAAATGATGGAAAAGAAGATATGAAAACAGTTATTAAATTAGAAGAATTAGGATTATTTATTCTGGGAATCTATTTGTTTAGTCTCCTGAATTATCAATGGTGGTGGTTTTTGGTTTTAATTTTAGCTCCGGATTTTTCGATGATTGGTTACGCCGTCAGTAATAAAATTGGCGCTTTGTCGTACAATCTTTTTCATCATAAAGGAATTGCGATTTTGCTTTATTTAATCGGCTGTTATTTGCAGATTGAAGTAATGCAACTTATTGGAATTATCTTATTTTCGCATTCGGCAATGGATCGAATTTTTGGTTATGGACTGAAATATGAAAAGGGTTTTAAGTACACTCATTTAGGTGAAATTGGTAAATAAAAAATGGTATGAATTTAGAAACGTTTTACGAATATTGCCTTTCTAAAAAGGGCGTAACAGAACATTTTCCATTTGATGAAGACACATTGGTGTTTAAAGTAGGCGGAAAAATGTTTGCTTTATCTTCCTTATCACAATGGGAAAATAATGAGCAATCTGTCAATTTAAAATGTGATCCGGATCGTGCTGAGGAATTACGAGCCGAATATGACGAAATAAAACCGGGCTTTCATATGAGCAAAGTGCATTGGAATACGGTGGCTTTGAACGGAAGTTTAACGACTGCTTTTGTAAAAGAACTTATCGATCATTCGTATCAATTGGTTTTCAAAAGTTTGACAAAGAAAATTCAGAATGAAATTATTGAATTAGAAAATTAGGCATTACATTTGCATCATTACGACAACAAAACTTAGCAATTTATCACCCATGAAAGAACAATTTAAAAAATTTCTAAACGAAGAACAAGATCCAAAAGCGATTGAAAAAATCACTTCAAAACTCAATGATTTATTGATGAAAGGTGAAGAAGTTGGATATATTGCCGTTCAAAAAAAGCCGGCGATTACTGTTTTTCCTGATAGTATTGTATTAACAAACAAACGAATTATTATTTGCAAACCTAAAAACTTAGGTCTTTCAATGGATTTTACAGATTATACCTGGGATGATATTGCGGGTGCTTTTGTAAAAGAAAACATTTTAGGTTCTGAATTCTCTTTTAACACCAATACTGATTTGTCAATTTCGATTGATTATATTCCAAAAATTCAGGCTAGAAAAATATATACTTACGCAAAAGAACAATTAGATTTACTTAAAAATCCTGTTGTTATTTCTGCTCCAACTATAGAAACTGCTACACCTGCAGAACCTGAAATTGAAGATACAATTGAAGAAGTAGAAACAGAAGAAGTAACAAATTATGCCGAAATTATGCCGGCTACAACTCCTTCTTATACGGAGACTTTTGAACCAATTCAGCCTCAGACTCCAACTGGAGATCGTAAATTGAGTGAATTATCTAAAGAAGAACTTTTTGATAAATTACAGAATTATAAAAAACTATTGGACAACGGATTAATCATGCAAGGTGAATATGACGCGTTCAAAAAAGAAATTTTGAGTTATATGTAAATCTAACCGCAAAGGTCGCAATGATTTTACGCAAGGCGCGCAAAAAAAACCATCAGTTTCATAGCTGATGGTTTTTTCTTTTATAAAACTTTGCGAACCTTGCGTAGACCTTTGCGCGCATTGCGGTTAACTCTCTACAAAGTCGCTTTCTGCTTTTCTACAAATTTATGCGACTGTAATTCGAGTAATTCGGTTGCATTTTTTCGTTGAAGATCATAAAGACTTTTATCTTCGGCAATATCTGCATAAACTTTGTCGTGCATTTCTGCACTTGTTTTTACTAATAAATCGCGTTGGTATTTATTTTGTGCCAAAGTCGCTTTCATCGCGGTTTCGGCTTCTTCCTGTTTAAAATCAAATTCGCCTTTTGGCGCTAATAATTTTGCAATAATCGGCGACGTTTCAATCGCCAGAAATAATAACATTATAAAGAACGATGGAAGCCACGGCAATTTATTCAAAGCGTTTATCCTCGCCATCAAACCATCAAAACCTTCGATAATGGGTTGTGTTTGTGATACTTTTTTATCTAAATCGGCTTGCAGTTGTTTGCCTGCTTTTTCTTTCTCGGCTATTTTAGCTTCATTTGTTGCTTTTAAAGTTTCGAATTCTTTTAAAGACGCGTCGTGTTTTTCTCTTTTCTCTTTATAAACAGGACCTTTACCGAGTTTTTTAGTTCCCGCAGTTCCTTCTGCTTCTGTAATATAAGTCGAATACAAAGCATTTACTTCTTTTTCTTTCGTGAGAATATCCGCTTTTAAAGCCGCGATCTCCGCTTTATTTTTATCTAAATCTGATTTGAAATAATTGCCAACTTGTTTTTTATTCGCCAATTCCATTTCGTTTTTTTCCTTCAATAAAACAGTGTTGATTTCTTTTTCGAAAATTTTAATCTCCAAAGGCTTAGAAATTACGATTGCAATAATAATGGCCAGCATAATTCTGGGAGTCGCCTGCAGGAATTCATCCATAAAGCGATCTCTTTTCTTAATTGTCGAAACGATAAATCGGTCTAAATTGAAGATCAATAAACTCCATACAAACCCAAAGATTAAAGCTGGATAAATGGAATCAAAAACAGTAAAAAGCGCATAAGCACTGGCAAGAAAAGCCATAACTGCGGTAAAAAAAACGGTAGCGCCAATACCAACGTATTTGGTTTGTTCGCCTTCTGAACAGCCTTCCAGAACATCTCTGTCGGCGCCGGAACAAAGGATAAAAAATTGTTTTAACATGATTGATGATTTTTGATTGTGATTGATATGGCAAATTTAGCGCCAAAAATTTAATTCTGATGTAAATACTTGATTTGTTTTTAGTTGTGAATCAATTATTTGCTACTTAAATGTTATTTAAATATTAATAAGATTTGAATTTACAACGTCAATCATAACGGTATATTAATTTTTTACAATGGTTTTAATAATACTAAGGTTCTAGTTTCGCAGTCAAAACAAACCAAACACAATGAAAAAAATTTATTTATTAGTCGCTTTTATGCTTTTGGCCTTTTCAGGTTATGCGCAAAAAGCCATTATTTCAGGAAAAGTATTAGACATTGACGACAAATTACCGTTACCGGGAGCCATGATTCAAATTGTTGGCGATAACAAATACACCGTTTCAGATTATAACGGTCGATTTGAATTACTTAACATAAACGTTGGAACTTATAAGGTTACCGTAAAATATATTGGATATACAGCAATAACACATGAAATTACTGTCGAAGAAGGCAAAAATAATGTACTCGATTTTGCCCTTAAAACTTCAGGAACTGAGCTGAATGAAGTTGTAGTTGGAGACATTTTAAAAGGTCAGGCGAAAGCTTTAAATCAACAAAAAAATAACAAAAATATCGGAAACGTAATTTCATCTGACCAAGTAGGACGTTTTCCGGATGCCAATGTTGGAGATGCTTTAAAACGTGTTCCGGGTATCACAATGCAAAATGACCAGGGTGAAGCGCGTAATATTATCATCAGAGGTTTGGCTCCGTCTTTGAACTCGGTGACTTTAAATGGCGACCGAATTCCATCTGCAGAAGGAGACAACAGAAACGTGCAAATGGACTTGATTCCGTCTGATATGATTTCGACTATCGAAGTAAATAAAACGTTGACTTCTGATATGGATGCGGATGCGATTGGAGGTTCTGTAAATTTAGTAACAAGAGCAACTCCAAACGGTGAAAGAATTTCGGCAACAATGGCCGGAGGTTTTATGCCAATTCGCGAACACGCAACTTATACAGCAGGTTTAGTGTATGGAAATCGCTTTTTTGACAATAAGTTAGGTGCCGTTTTTAGCGGATCTTATAATAATGTAGATTATGGTTCTGATGATGTTGAAAACGAATGGGTAAAAGATGAATTTGGAAATGAATTTGTTCAGGCTTCTGAAGTTAGAAAATATGATGTACAGCGTATTCGCCGCAGCGGATCTGTCGCTTTAGATTATAAATTTGACGAAAACAATACCATTTTTGCCAATGCCATTTACAATTGGAGAGACGACAGAGAAAACCGTTTCAGAACAACTTATGATGATATTGAAGCCATTTATGATGGTGAAACTATTACCGGTTTTGAAGGTCGTGTAAAACGCCAGACAAAAGGCGGAGTTGACAATAGCAGAAACAAAAACAGACGATTAGAAGATCAAAGAGTTCAGAATTATGCTATTCGCGGAGAGCATTTAATCAACTCAAAATTAGATTTGGACTGGTCTGCAAATTATGCAAAAGCCAGAGAATACCGTCCGGGAGAACGTTATATCGAATACCGTCAGAAAGGTTTAGAAATGTCTCAGAATTTATCTGATTTGAGATTTCCTTTGGTTACAACAACTGGAGAAGCCGTAGATCAATTTGAATTTGATTCGGTTACAGAAAACACAGATGAAACCAGCGAAAGTGAATTTGGTGCTAAAATAAACATCCGTTTTCCATTCTCTATTATTGCTTCAGAAAAAGGAAGAATCAGAACCGGACTTCGTTTGAGAATGAAAGAAAAAGAGAGAAACAACAATTTCTTTTCTTATGAACCTATTAATGGCGGAATGGATTTATTATCTGAGGTTTCAACAAGTTATTATGATGGAAAAAACTTTAATCCGGGAAGTAAATATGTGCCGGGAACTTTTGCTTCGGCTAGTTTTTTAGGAAGTCTTGATTTGAACAATTCAGCTTTATTTGAAAAAGAAGCAGATCCTGCAGAATTTTTAGCAGTAAACTACAACGCAAAAGAAAATATTTATGCGGCGTATGTAAGATGGGATCAGGATTTTAACGATAAACTTTCTATGGTTTTAGGTTTCAGAGTTGAGAATACGCATATCGATTATACCGGAAACCGCGTTCTTGACGAAGAAGAATTAGAAAGCAAAATCAATACTACAAACGCTTACACGAATGTTTTGCCAAGTATTTCATTTCAATATAATGCTACAAAAGATTTAGTTTTGAGAGCGGCTGCCACTACAGCTTTGGCAAGACCAAACTATTATGCACTAGCGCCTTATGTAAACAATATCGCTGCAGATAAAGAAATTACAGCCGGAAATCCGGATCTTGATGTAACGTATTCATACAATTATGATTTCATGGCCGAGAATTATTTCAAATCAGTTGGATTAATTTCAGGAGGTGTTTTCTACAAAAGATTAAATGATTTCATTTACAATTATAGCGATAATCAATATACAGATGCCAAATTTGCTGCAGATTTCCCAAATCAGGCAAACCCAATTCCGGCAGGCGAAAACTGGTCATTTGTGCAATCAAGAAACGGAGATACGGTTGATGTTTACGGTTTTGAAGTTGCTTTTCAGCGTCAGTTAGATTTCCTTCCGGGGAAATTCTTAAAAGGTTTTGGCATTTATCTGAACTATACCTACACAAAATCAAAAGCAAAAGGAATTGCTGATGAAGACGGAAACGAAAGAAACGATATCAGTCTTCCGGGTACAACGCCGCACATGTTTAACGGATCATTATCTTGGGAAAACAAACGTTTTTCCGCCCGAATTTCAACCAATTTCACTTCAGATTATTTAGATGAATTAGGTTCAGAATCGTACAAAGACAGCTATTATGACAAACAATTTTTCTTAGATGCAAATGCTTCTTATAAAATTACGTCTCACCTGCGCATCTTTGCCGAAGCCAACAATTTAACCAACCAACCATTGCGCTATTATCAAGGAATTGAGGCGCATACCAAGCAAGCAGAATTCTACCAGGCGAGATATAATTTCGGTTTGAAGTTTGACTTGTAATAATCAATTTATAAAATTCCTAAATTAGACAGGACTTAACGGTTCTGTCTAATTTTATTAAAATGAAAACCATAATGAAATATACATCGATACTCGCTTTTTTACTTTTAAGCACTTTATTAGTAGCCTGTAAAGACGATAAATTAGCTCCCGTTGCCGCAAATGCTGTTAAACCAACAACTGTAACGCAGGCTTTGCCTCACGATACAGATGATCCTTCGATCTGGATTCACCCAACCGATGCTTCAAAAAGTATTATTGTAGGCACAGATAAAGATACAGACGGCGGTTTGTATGCTTTTGATTTGAATGGAAAAATCCTTAAAAAATCGATTACTTTAAAACGTCCAAACAATGTTGATATCGCTTACGGTTTAATAATCAACGGAAAAAAAGTAGATATTGCCGTAACGACAGAACGTGAATCAAACAAAATAAGAATCTTTAGTTTGCCTGATTTAAACCCAATCGATAATGGCGGAATTCCTGTTTTTGAAGGCGAAGAATTAAGAGATCCAATGGGAATTGCTTTGTACACGCGCCCAAACGATAAAAAGATTTTTGCCATTGTAGGAAGAAAATCAGGACCTTCAGGAAGTTATTTATGGCAATATGAACTTTTCGGAAACGGAAAATTTGCTGCTGCAAAAGTGGTTAGAAAATTTGGCGCATACAGCGGAAAAAAAGAAATTGAAGCGATTGCAGTGGATAATGAGTTAGGAACTATTTTATATTGCGACGAACAATTCGGAATCAGGAAATACAAAGCGGATCCTGCTTTAAACGATAATAAAGAAATGGCACTTTTTGGAAAAACGGGTTTTAAAGCTGATAATGAAGGAATCGCGATTTACAAAAAGGCAGATTCGACAGGATATATTTTAGTATCCAACCAGCAAACGAATACTTTTATGGTTTATCCAAGAGAAGGCGCACAAGGAAATCCGAACGAATATCCTTTATTAGCAGAAATCCCAACCTCGACAATTGAATGCGATGGTGCCGATGTAACCAGTATAAACTTAGGAGGAAAATTTAAAAACGGACTTTTTGTCGCCATGAGCAACGGAATGACATTTCATTATTATTCCTGGGATCTTATGCAGTCACGTATCGATAAGAAATAGTTTTCAGTTTTCAGTGGCAGTCGCAGTTTTCAGTTTCTTAACTGTGACTGAAAACTGTGACTGAAAACTGTGACTGCCACTGAAAACTGAAACATAACAAAAAAGCTGTTCAATAACTGAACAGCTTTTTTAATTTTGAATTAGTAATCTTCCTTATTCTGTTTTAGGTGCACCAGCTAAAATTTCAGCGTTGGCAAACTCTTCAAATTTGGCAAAATTCGCTTTGAATTTTTGCGCCAGTTCGATTGCTTTTTTATCGTATAACTCAGGATCTTCCCAAGTATTTCTAGGATTTAAAATTTCACTTGGAACATTCGGGCAAGATTGTGGTTTTGCAATTCCAAATACGGCATGATTTTTAAATTCTACATGATCCAGTTCTCCGTTTAATGCAGCAGTAATCATGGCGCGGGTATATTTTAGTTTCATACGGCTTCCTGTTCCGTACGCACCACCTGTCCATCCAGTATTAATTAACCAAACTTTTACGTCGGCTTCTTTCATTTTTTTAGTTAACATTTCTGCATAACGTGTTGGATGCAAAGGCATAAATGGCGCTCCAAAACAAGCTGAAAAGTTAGGTTGTGGTTCTGTAACTCCCGCTTCTGTACCGGCAACTTTAGCCGTATATCCGGAGATAAAATGGTACGCAGCCTGACCAGGTGTAAGTTTAGAGATTGGAGGCAAAATTCCGAAAGAATCTGCCGTTAAGAAAAATATGTTTTTAGGATTATGTCCAATAGATCCCGGTTGAATATTGTCGATATGTGTTATTGGATAACTTACACGTGTATTTTGAGTGATTGAAACATCATCAAAATCAACTTCGTTTGTTCCTGCTTTAAAAACCACATTTTCTAGTAACGCTCCTTTTTTGATTGCTCTAAAAATGTCCGGTTCGTTTTCTTCTGTTAAGTTGATTACTTTCGCATAACAACCGCCTTCAAAATTAAAAACAGTATTTTCAGCAGTCCATCCGTGTTCGTCGTCACCAATTAATTTACGATCCGGATCTGCAGATAAAGTGGTTTTTCCGGTTCCTGATAAACCAAAGAAAATCGCAGTATCTCCGGCTTCACCAACATTGGCGCTGCAGTGCATTGGTAAAGTATTTTCGAAAACCGGTAAAATGAAATTTAATGCAGAGAAAATTCCTTTTTTCATTTCTCCCGTATATCCTGTTCCGCCAATAAGCGCTACTTTTTTAGTAAAATCTAAAATCGCAAAATTAGACTGACGAGTTCCGTCTACAGCAGGATCTGCCATAAAACTTGGAGCGCAAATTACGGTCCATTCTGGTGTAAAGTTGGCTAATTCATTTTCCTCCGGTCTTAAAAACATATTGTAACAAAACAAATTAGACCAGGCAGTTTCTGTTACCACGCGAACATTCAGTCTGTAATTTGCATCAGCACAAACATATGCATCACGTACAAAAACTTCTTTATTCGATAAAAACTGAGTTACTTTATTATATAATTTTTCAAAAGCTTCTGATGAAAACGGGATGTTTACATTTCCCCACCAAACTTTATCTTCTGTTATACTATCTTTTACGATAAAACGATCCTGAGGAGAACGCCCAGTAAATTCACCTGTATTAATTGCCAGCGCTCCTGTAGAGTTCTCAACACCTTGTCCTGATTGCACTGTAATTGCATGCAATTCGTCTGCAGATAATTGATAGTGAACCTTGGCATTTTCAATTCCTAATCCTGAAAGCGAAATCGATTGCGTGAAAAGTGTGTTAGTGTCCATAAATTTGTAGTTGTGTATATTATTTTTTTAGTGCACAAACATATTTTACTTTGACCCTTAAGTATTTACCTTAAAGTTATTGAATTGTTATATTTTTTATCAATACAGATAAAAACAAATAAAAATTCACATAAGTAATGTTTTATGTTATTTATGAGACAAAATTAAAGATTAATTTTTAGATAGAATTTTTTATTCTGTATTTTATGATTTTTGCTTCAAAATACTAACGAATAATCCCAACCAAGCAAGAATTAATAGAAATCCACCCAAAGGTGTTGCGAATACGATAATTTTTGAGTCAAAAACCGTAAGATTCTTTGTAGCTAATAAATAGATAGATCCACTGAATAAAATAACACCTGCGATCGCTAAATTATATATTGTTTTCAAAGCTTTTGGAGAAAGTTCTTTTCTGGTTGAAAGAAAAAATAAAAAGAAAGCATGGTAAATTTGATAGCGAACTCCGGTTTCAAAAGTGACCAATTGTTCTACTGTTAAATATTTTTTTAGCAAATGAGCTCCAAAAGCCCCTAAAATAATAGCCAACATTCCTATAAAAGCACCGGTAAGAATAATTTTTCTTTTCATATTTTCTATACTTTCAATTTGAACACAAAAATACTTCAAACTATTCGAAAAAGCATTTCCCTTTTTAAAAATCTTTTACGAAAAGAAAATCTTTAATATTTTATCTGAAATAAAAAAGATTTGATTTTTTTAAATCAATACAACTGTTATATTTGTAACAATTTAATATATTTGTGTTATAAATATAAAATATGAGAAGCATTCTAATTTTTGGAGCCGGAAGATCAGCCTCTTCATTGATACGGTATTTGTTATCAAAATCAGAAAGTGAAAATCTACATTTGATTGTAGCCGATTTGTCTTTGGCTTTAGCCGAAAAAAAGGCGCAAAATCATCCAAATGCCACTCCAATTGCTTTAAATATTTTTGAAACCGAAGAAAGAAAAGCGGCCATAGAAAAAGCATCTATCGTAATTTCGATGCTGCCGGCCCATTTACATATTGAAATTGCAAAAGATTGTTTAGAATTCAAAAAACATCTTGTCACCGCTTCTTATATAAGTGATGCGATGCAGGAACTTGACGAAGAAGCCAGAAAAAACAATTTGATTTTCATGAACGAAATTGGTCTTGATCCCGGAATCGATCACATGAGTGCCATGAAAGTTATTGACGAAATTAGATCAAAAGGCGGTAAAATGCTTCTGTTTGAGTCGTTTTGCGGTGGACTTGTGGCTCCTGAATGTGACAACAACTTATGGAATTATAAATTTACCTGGGCGCCAAGAAATGTTGTTCTGGCTGGACAAGGCGGCGCTGCCAAATTTGTTCAGGAAGGCACTTATAAATATATCCCGTACGGAACCGTTTTCCGCAGAACGGAATTTCTGGAAGTTGAAGGTTACGGAAAATTTGAAGCCTACTCCAATCGTGATTCTCTTAAATACAGATCTATTTATGGTTTAGATGATATTCTGACTTTGTACAGAGGAACAATTCGAAGAGTTGGTTTCTCTAAAGCCTGGAATATGTTTGTACAATTGGGCATGACAGATGACAGCTATATCATGGAAGATTCTGAAAACATGAGTTATCGCCACTTTACAAATTCTTTTTTACCGTACCATCCAACAGATTCTGTTGAGATAAAAACAAGATTGATTTTAAAAATTGATCAGGATGATATTATGTGGGATAAACTTCTGGAACTGGATTTATTTAATCCCGACAAAAAAGTAAATCTGCCAAACGCAACTCCTGCTCAGATATTAGAAAAAATACTTTCAGACAGCTGGACGCTAGAACCGGATGATAAAGATATGATTGTGATGTACCATAAATTCGGATATGAATTGGATGGTGAGAAAAAACAAATCGATTCAAAAATGGTTTGCATTGGCGATGATCAGACTTATACCGCAATGGCAAAAACAGTTGGATTGCCGGTTGCGATGGCAACTTTGTTGATTTTGAACCGAAAAATCACAACTCCTGGCGTACAGCTTCCTATAAATAAAGAAGTGTATTTGCCAATTTTAAAAGAATTAGAAGAGTATGGCGTTATTTTTAACGAACAAACCATGCCTTATTTTGGCTATAATCCTGACCTATTTTAGTGATGGCTTAGTTTTTTTTTGAGATTTTTTTTTAGTTTTTAATTTATCCGCCTCTAAAATTTAGAAGCGGATTTTTTAATTATTATGGGATTGGGGAAATTTAACTGCAAAGTTCGCTAAGATTTTTTTACTGTTGGGGCTTTGTAAAGGCACTCCCGAAGCTTCGGGACACAAAGCTTTGTGTTGATTTAGCTTTGCGGTTAAAAAATAATTATTCCGCAGATTGAATAGACATAGGCAAATGATATTGAGCCGCTACTTCTTTGCCGTCTAATTTTCCGGGAATCCAGTTTTTAGATAATTTCAGGACTCGTAAAGCTTCTTCACCCGTGCTAAAACCAAGGTCTTTATCTACTTTAAAATCAGATAATGATCCGTCTTTTTGGACAATAAAACTAATATAGATTTTTCCTTTCAAGAGTACATCTTTAGGCGTTTTTGGCACTTTAAAGTTTCTTCCAACAAATTTATAAAACTCCTGCATTCCGCCTGGATAGGTAGGTTTGGTAGTCAAATCAGAAGTTTTGTATACTCCGTTTTCTGCTTTTATTTCTTTGTATTTCTCAGCAGAGAGATTAATTTCTACCACTTCAGGACCTCCTTTTTGAAGTTTATCGATAATCTCCTCTTTAGACAATAATCTTCTGCCATCAAAGAAAATGTTGGGAAGCGCTTTTTTCTCTGCCAGACTAAGATCATCAAATCTTTTTTCAGCCGAAATAGTGCCTTTTTCATCTTTAATTTTAAAGATCGTGTTTTCAAAATACGATTCAAGAACATTCTTTCTTTGTGGTCCCTCTGGCATTGTCGCTGTTAGTGAAGACTGAGCAAAACTTGTTGCAGAAACAAATAGCACAGTAACAAACATGAATATCTTAATGGCGAAATCTAAACCTCTTCTTTTTATCATAAAATTTTAGTTTTTTTCTGATAAAAATAATAAAATTTCAATCATGTCTTTAAATAGTTATGTTGTTATCGAATTATTTCTAAAACAATTCGGCTAAAGCTAATTCTTTTCTAAAACAAAAACTCCAGCTAAAGCTGGAGCCTATTTAATCTGATGCACAACCTTTGTCCCTTTGAACCTTTGAGCCTCTGAACCTTATCAAAAAAAATTAATCTGCCTGGATTTTTATTGGCATTGTATACTTGACACGAGCCGGCTTTCCGTCTAGAGATCCGGGAATCCATTTAGGAGAAAGTTTCATGACACGAATTGCCTCATCTCCTAGTGCATAATCTAAATCTTTTACGATTTTAAAATCAGATAAAGTCCCATCTCTTTCAACCATAAATTCAATAACCATTTTTCCTTGCAGCTTGTTTTTTGCAACATCTTTCGGTATTTTAAAATTCATTCCTACAAGTTTATAAAATTCCCCAATCCCTCCGGGAAACTCAGGCTGTTTTTCAATTGAATCTTTGATTCCCTTACCCATGGCTTCTTCATAATTTGACTTATCTCTTCCTTTTTGGGCAATAGTTTCTGTACTAAAAACAAATAACAACAAGACGCAAACAATACTTACGACCAGCACTTTAAACATCATTTTTAATCGGGATTCTTTTTTAGTCATCATGATAAAACGTTTTTTTGTTATTAGATAATTCATATTACTGGCCAATGCTATGGTGCTTTTATCGGAAGCAAAATTCAACAATAACTTTTGATATGCTGTAACCGACTCAAATTGGGCATTAACAGCTTCATCAGCTAAAAATTCATGGTTTAATTTTATGGCTTTTTTGAACAAAACAATAAGCGGATTAAACCAAAAAACAATTTGCAGGACTTCTATAAAAAGAATATCCAGAGTATGTTTTTGCTGCAAATGCGCTTTTTCGTGCGCTAACAATTCTATTGGAATTTTACCCTCTTCGAATTCATTTTTATTGATAAAAACAGATTTCCAAAATGAATGCGGTAAAACAGGTTCTTCCATTAAAACTACTTTTACATCATTTACCAGTTGCCTGTCATTCCTTTTGGTTTTCTTATAAAACGAATACAAATTCAGAATAAAACGGACCAAAAAAAGTAATGCAACAGCAACGTAAATTATGCTTAAAAAAAAGGTTATAATTTGATCCCAATTGTTTTTGCTTAAAATAACATTGCTGGTTTTAATCGCAATTCCGTCTAATTGAATTACACTTAAAGAATTTCCTAATAATGGTTTAACTGAAATTAATTGCAATGGAAGCACGAAACTGAAAACCAAACTCAAAAGCAAATACCCTCTGTTAAAACGAAACATTTTTTCGTTTTCCAACCATAATTTATAGACTGCATAAAAAACAAAAAGCAGTATTCCCGATTTTAAAAGATAGTTTATCATTTTTTCTTTTTTTGAATTTCTGAATCGATTATTTTCTTGAGTTCTTCCAGTTCCGAAGTTGATAAATTAGTTTCGGTCGTGAAAAAGGAAGCAAATTGTGACGCCGAATTATTAAAAAAATTGCTAATTAATCCGTTTACATGTTTTGAAAAGTAGGCTGTTTTTTTGACAAGTGGATAATATTCCCTTGAATTCCCAAATTCATTGTATGCAACAAATTTTTTATCTATCATTCGTTTCAAAAGCGTTGCAACGGTTGTAGTTGCAGGCTTTGGTTCCGGATATGCTTCAAGTAAATCTTTCATGAAGGCTTTTTCAAGCTTCCAAAGATGCTCCATTAATTGTTCTTCTGAGTTGGATAATTGCATTTTTTTTAGGTTCTAAGTGGCTAAGATTCTGAGTTGCTGAGTTTTTTTTGCCACAAGTTAAAATGATTTTAAAGTTTTTTTATCATTAAAATAAATTCTTTATTCTTTATTCTTTATTCTTTATTCTTTATTCTTTATTCTTTATTCTTTATTCTTTATTCTTTATTCTTTATTCTTTATTCTTTACTATTATTTTATTTTTTTTGCTGATCAATTTTTTCTAGTTCCGGAAGCTCTTTTTTATAGGCTTCGACATCCCAAACGATATTCCATTGTTTGACATAATCTGCAATTGGCCCTAAACCTACTTCTGCACGTCTTTTATCTACGTTGTCCGGATCTTCAAGCGGGGAAATAAACTGTTTTTTCGTAGCTGGATTAGTTGCAATCTGGCTTCCATAAATTTGTTTGCGTCCTTCTCTTAAAGCGACTCTGTCTTCAAGTAACGCTAACGAACTTGCTTTTGCATCACCTTTTTTTACCGCTTCTCTCATCATAGGCAAATACTTTTGCTGGTATTTTAAATCCGAATGTTGTATGACCAAGAATAAAGTTTGATTGGCTTGCGATCCAATAACGTCTTTTCCTACCCAGCCTTTTTCATCTAGTATTTTAGTGACTTTAATGAGATTTATACTGTCTTTATAAATCATGATTTTTCCAATGCTGTCAACTTGTTTGTTTCCTGAACCTTTCTCTTTATAAATTTTCATGAAATCTCTACGAATATCCTGATCGTCTGCATAAATTTCCAAAAGTTCTTTTTGCAATGGTTTATCATAATTAGCTTCTATCACATCTAGTTTTTTCTGAAGTTTATTTATTGTCTTATCCCAGTCTTTTTTGGCATGCAAAACTTCAAGATCATTGTCTTTTTTAAGATGAGTAATATTTTCATATCCATTATCAATTGCCAAATTCAGCCAGTTAAATGCCTTTTTATCATCCTTAAACAATGCTGCGGCGCATGCTCCGTTGTATAAATGAGACGAATTTGTATGCTCTATTTTAAATGCTTTTTCAAAATAAGCAACAGATAATTTATACTCTTTTGCATTATAACACGAATCTCCTTTTTGAATAAAATCTTTATACGCTTGAGATTCCATAGAATAGCAATTCACTAAAATAAAAAAGAAAACAATTAGTTTTTTCATAAAGTCAGGATTAAGATTATTTTATTTTTTGTTCCGATATCAATTCACCATTATTGTATTTTTTGATTTCGTTTAATTTTCCTTTATCTGAGTAAAATTTCCAATCTCCGAAATAAAACCAGTGTGTTTCTACTGAATTGGTTTCTAATTTTGTTTTTCCTTTCGATTGTACTTTTCCGTTTTCATAATAATATTTTACGGTGCAGATTCCGTTTTTGTATTTCTCGGTTTTATAGATTTTTCCGTTGATGTACGATTTCCACTTTTTTACGGGCTGATCGTGTTTGTAATATTCAAATGATTTGTATCTGAAACTATCTTGCTCGTAATTATCAATCCAGACGCCTTCCTTTTTCTTGTCGATTTTCTGATTGATGGGTTTGCTTTTACATCCTAAAAGCATCAGTCCGAAAAATAAGATTATGAAAAGTTGACGCATTTGTTTGTTTTTACTCTACATTTATAGATGTTGCTCTACAAATGTAGAGATTAATTTTTAATATGCAATAAAAAAGGTTCAAAATTACACAGGGTCAGCGTTTTTTTTGTTTCATGTTTCATGTTTGCTTCGCCAGTTCTTCGGCTTCAACCTCGGGCAAGTTTAGACGCACTGCTGTGCGTCTCTACGGAAAACCTTTGTCCCTCTGAACCTTTGAACCTTTTCCAAGCGTTAGGGATAGAGGGGGTATCCTTTTATGAAGTGAAAAGGAATAAAAAATATAGCCGAAAGCCCGTCCGCGGCGGCGGAGAACGCCCATAAAAAAATCCGCTCATTTCTGAACGGATTTTATATAATTTGAGATTCATCTTTGTCAAATTTTAAAACTTTGACAAAGATCTAAACCTTAAAAAAACTTTGTGTCTTAGCGCCTTCGTGGCAAAACCTTATTTACTTAATTCTACGAAATACTTGTAAAACAACGGAATAGTTTCGATTCCTTTTAAGTAATTGAAGATTCCGAAGTGTTCGTTTGGTGAGTGAATTGCATCAGAATCTAAACCAAAGCCCATTAAAATCGTTTTGCTTTTTAGTTCTTTTTCGAACAAAGCCACAATTGGAATACTTCCTCCTGAACGAACCGGAATTGCCGGAACTCCAAATGTTTCTGTATACGCTTTGTTTGCTGCCTGATATCCAATGCTGTCAATTGGCGTAACATACCCTTGACCACCGTGATGTGGCGTTACTTTTACGGTAACTCCGGCCGGAGCAATACTGGTGAAATGTTTTGCAAAAAGATCTGTGATTTCATGCCAATCCTGATTTGGAACCAAACGCATCGAGATTTTAGCAAAAGCTTTGCTAGCAATAACTGTTTTTGCTCCTTCGCCTTGGTATCCGCCCCAGATTCCGTTTACGTCTAATGTTGGACGAATCGAGTTGCGTTCGTTGGTTACATATCCTTTTTCGCCATAAACATCGTTTAGGTCTAAGGCTTTTTTATATTTTTCTAAACTGAAAGGTGCTTTTGCCATTTCGGCTCTTTCCTCAGCAGATAATTCCTGAACTTTATCATAGAATCCCGGAATCGTAATATGATTGTCTTCGTCATGAAGTGAAGCAATCATTTTTGCCAGAACATTGATTGGGTTCGCCACTGCTCCACCGTATAGTCCTGAATGCAAATCACGGTTTGGACCTGTAACCTCAACCTCAACATAACTCAAACCACGTAATCCGGTCGTAATTGACGGTTGTTGGTTAGAAATCATTCCGGTATCTGAAATAAGAATTACGTCGTTTTTCAATTTTTCCTGATTGCGCTCTACGAACCAGGCCAAACTTGCTGAACCTACTTCTTCTTCGCCTTCGATCATGAATTTTACGTTGCAAGGCAAATTATTGGTTTGCACCATATATTCAAGCGCTTTTACATGCATGTACATTTGCCCCTTGTCATCGCAGGCTCCACGAGCGAAGATTGCGCCTTCCGGGTGAATCTCTGTATTTTTGATAACAGGTTCAAAAGGTGGCGATGTCCATAATTCCATTGGATCTGGTGGTTGAACATCATAATGTCCGTAAACTAAAACGGTAGGTAAATTTGGGTCGATTATTTTCTCTCCATAAATAATTGGATAACCCGGAGTATCGCAAATTTCGACTAAATCGCAGCCTGCTTTTGACAAACTTTCCTTAACTGCCTCGGCAGTATCGATAACATCTTGCGAATATGCAGTATCAGCACTTACAGAAGGAATTTTTAATAATTCGATCAATTCGTTGATAAACCGATCTTTATGTTGTTGAACGTAAGACTTTATATTTTCCATTTGAATTATTTTTATAGAATTTCAAAAATACAAAAAAGAGAATTAATATTTTTTTACAAAAATGCTTTGAAAATTAGAAGTTATGTTTATCTTTGCACCCACAATTGAGCGGATATGGTGAAATTGGTAGACATGCCAGACTTAGGATCTGGTGCCGCAAGGCGTGTAGGTTCGAGTCCTATTATCCGCACTGAAAAAAAGCTTCTGAGAAATCAGAAGCTTTTTTGTTTTTAGAATGTTTCGTTTCTGTGTAACAAAATCTCATCTTTCCTTATACTCTAAATAAGGATTTACAATTTCTGCTAATTCAGTTAACCAATGAAAACCTTGTTTTAAATTTTCTTTCTGAGCATATTTATTTTCATCTTCAAGTACTTTGCTTAGAGCAATTATATAATTTAATTGTCGTATTGCTTTTGCAAAACTTTCCGGATCTATGGTGTTGTCAAAAAAATCAAGCAGCTTCTTTTCTGTTTCTTTTGAAAGGTTGTTTTTGCTCATAATTTTTAAAGTATAAAATTATTATTCATCACCAGGCTTTCGCCGAAATCGTAAAGTAATCGCAATATTTGCCAAACCCGACAGGTTTTAAAAACCTGTCGGGTTTAGAATACGCACTACTATCGAGTTTCTTGCGGAGATTCCTCGTTCCTCGGAATGACAAACTGTATGTTTAATCAACATCCAAATAAGGATCTAAAACTTCTGCAAATTTGTTGAGCCAATAAAAATTATCTTCAATGTTTTTTATTTCAGATTCTACCGTTTCGCATTCTCTCATTACGGCTAAAGTGAGAACATAATTTACTTTTCGTATTGCCTTAGCCAGATCTTGAGGATCCATAACATCAATTAAAAAATCTTTTATTCTGATTTCAACCTCTTTAGGAAAACTTTCTGTAGCCATTGTCTTATTTTTTAGATGGTCCAAATATAATACATTTGTACGCATGTATGCCCACATGTGAAAAATAAATCTTATGACTTTTGAAATATGGATATTTCAGAAGAAACCTTTATTGCCAGTCTTGGAATTCACATTCGACAATTACGTGAAAAGAAAAACTTATCTCAACAAGATTTAGCTGATGACTGTGGTATTCCTAAATCTCAAATAGCAAGAATAGAAAGAGCAAAAATAAATACTACAGTAAAAACGCTTGTGAAAATTGCAAATGCTTTAGATATCGAACCTAAAGAATTGCTTGATTTTCCTTTAAAATAGAAATCCAAAATCTAAATTTCATTAACCACCAATGATTAAAACCAAAAAATTTCAACTCACAAAAAAAGAATATTTCTCGTTCCTCATTAGAATTCTATTAAAAAAGCGATGGTGGTTATTTGCATTTATTCTTTTACTTTCTACAACAATTCTTTTTACTGATAATAAAGATTCGTCTGATAATTTCATAATCATCTTTGGTTTTGCATATCCATTAGCTATAATATTTCAATTTTGGAGATTTACAAACTCAAAGGAAAATAAAATCATTTTTAACGAAAGACAACATGAAATTTTCTCAGATAGAATCATTTCCCAAATGGGAGAAATATCTGAGAGTACAATTGATGTGAAAAATTTTATAAAAGTTTTAGAATTAAAAGATCTTTACATTTTATATATTTCAAAAGGTCAAACTTTTTTCCTTCCAAAACGAATTTTTGAAACTCGGGAAGATGAAAATTGGTTTAGAAATGAAGTGTTTTTGAAGATTAAAAATAGATAATTTCGGCTAAAGCCTTTCCCTTTTCAAACATAAAAAACCTCCAGTTAAAACTGGAGGCTATTGATTTACTTTGCTAAGATGGATTAAAATCCATCCCTACAATATGTTCCGTTCCTCCGGAACTCTTCATGAAATTCCGGAGGAATGATTTATTTTGTAGCTAGGGATTTTAATCCCTTGACACGCAAAGAAGCTCGACAAAGATTTGTTTTTCGTTGCCAAGAATGGATTAAAATCCATCCCTACAATATGTTCCGTTCCTCCGGAACTCTTCATAAAATTCCGGAGGAATGATTTATTTTGTAGCTAGGGATTTTAATCCCTTGACACGCAAAGTAACCCCAATATTGTCATTACAAAATTTCACAAAAAAACCTTTGTCAAAGTTTTAAACTTTGACAAAGGTCTCTAGTATTTAAATGAACTTATATTGCTTATATGGTTTAAAAAATTTTACCTATTTATTATTTCCAAAATCTTATCAACATTGATTTCACTATAATCATTAATATAAAAACTACATGGCGGCAATTGTTCTTTTGTATGCGTGCTCAAAACACCAACAACTTTCATTCCGGCATTTAATCCCGCTGTAACCCCCGAAAAAGAATCTTCGAAAACAATACAATCAGACGGAGAAACCCCCAAACGTTCTGCTGATTTTAGATAAACTTCGGGATTTGGTTTGTGAAATTTCACGTCTTCACTCGACATAACCGATTCCATTTTGTCTCCAAATTTCAAAGCATTTAAAATAAGATCAAGATTGGCACGCGGAGCCGATGTGGCAACAGCCGTTTTAAAACCACGCGATTTCAGTTGGCTTAAAAACTCCAAATAATGTGGAATCGTTTCGACTTTGTCTTTATAAATATCACGAAACATTCCTTCTTTTTCGTCTTCGAGTTTTATAAGTTCTTCTCCCGCAATTGGGCGCTTGAAGAAATGCGACATAATATAACCATTATGTTTTCCGTACATATGTTCTTCAAACTCTTGTGCTGAGTGCGGAATTTCATATTTATCAAAAAATGCCTCGAAAGCTTTTGCATGATGCGGATTCGTGTGACAAATCACGCCATCCATATCAAAAATAACACATTGCTGCTTCATTATATATTTTGTTTTTAACAGTTGCAAGATAAGGCAATAAAGCGTTATTTCACAGAGATTCACGAAGGTTTCTCACAGAGATTCGCTCAGTTTTTTTAATCGCGCAGAGTCGCAAAGTTTGTTCTTTCACGCAGATTTAAAAGATTTAAGCAGATATGCGCAGATAATTATTGTAATTCATCAAAAAACAAATCTGCTTAAATCTGCAGAATCTGCGTGAAAAAATCTTTTTAATCTTTCTAATCTGTGGCTATAAATAAAACTTTGCGCCTCTGCTACCGATAGCTATCGGGATTGCGCGATTAAATCAGCCAATCCAAATCTTACTTTTAACCAAAGTCATAGTCTGTCTTAAATGCTGATTACAAGCGATAAGAATAATCAAAACTACAAGACCATATCCTACAATGGTATAAATTTCCATATCGACCAATAAAGTCGATTGTTTGGTAATGGTTCCGAAAAGTTTTTTTAAAGCAAGCGCATTCGACTCGTCAAGCGAATATCCTTTTGCGGCGAAACTCTGCGCTGTTTTAGAGATTGTTTCCTGAGCTTGCGGATTATCGCCTGTGACGAATTGGCTGAGTTTAAGAAAGTGTTTTTTATTTAAAAATGCCATTGCATTCTGCATCACACAAAACCCAATTGTGCTTCCCCAGAAACGTCCGGAAACCCCAACAATTCCCGAAGAAACCGCCATTTTTGCCGGAACAGAAGATGTGGTAAATAATATCAAGGGCACAAATAAAAACCCAACCCCAATTCCTTGTAAAATATACGGAATGATAATATCTGACAACGCTACATCGGGTACAAAAAGAAACGTAAACCAAAAGTGAAACAACGCAATAAGCGAAAAACCAATGATAAAAATGATTTTGGTCGAAACAGATTTTATCAAAAAATAAGCGGCTAAAATAAGCCCAATTACGTTTCCTAATCCGTTTATGTATTGCACGCCCGCAACTCGGGACGGATCCCAATTCCATATTGAAAACATCGCCGAATGACAAAGACTCAACGTTGCTCTGCTGATATAAAAGAGGAAAAACAACAAAAACCCTATGCGCAGATTGGCGTATTTAAAGACTTCAAAATTAAAAGTGGGTCTTTTTACCAAACGTTCTTTAAAGATGAACAAACCTCCTGTGATCAAGGAAATTATTAACATTAAAACCATTTGAGAAGAGTCGAACCAATATTTTTTTTCGGCGTAAACAAAAAAGTAAGCGCCACAGAGAATTGCCGTTAAAACCAAAATATAACTGATCCAGTCGATTTGATACAACGGAATTTTCTTTGTGATTCTGTGTCCGCGAAAAGTCACCAGAATCAAAAATACATTCAAAACCTGAAGTCCGCCCGAAACATACAACATGTATTTCCAATCGTAATGATCCAGAAACCAAACGGCAATATTCATAATAAACGGCGTTGACAACAACAGCGAACCGTAATAAAAGGAAAACCCAATTATAATCGCGTTTTTAGAATGGAACTGCTCAATCAACAATTGTCTGATCGTGATTACCGGAAGCGCCATTAAGATTCCCTCGGCCACTCTCAGCAATAAAAAAAGATAAAAATTGGTAATATATGCCGATGAAACAATCGTAATTCCGATCAGGGAATACACTGCCATCAGATAATTTTTTGCCGGAAAAAAACTCGAAAATCTACTTTCGATCAAAATCGTGGCCAGCAAAGTTCCGTACGTAACGCACATCGCAAACTGCAAATCTTCGGGCTCAATATCCAGAAAACTTGCCGCGTAGGTTACATTTGAAGTATAAACTCCCAATAAAATCATGGAATGCAGCAAACAGACAAACAAAATAGTAATGATTGCCCATTTGGGAACCCAGGATTTAAAAATGCTTTTATCTTCCATTTTAGTTGTGTTCCGCAATAACAGTGATATTCATACCGGCTCTTAAAAAATCAGCTTGTTTATCAGTCTCTTTAAGTTGAATGCGAACCGGAATTCTTTGTTCAATTTTCACAAAATTTCCTGTCGCATTGTCCGGAGGTAATAACGAAAATCTTGCACCGCTTGCCGGAGATAATGATTTGATGATTCCGGTAAATTCTTTCCCATCAATAGCATCTGCCGCGATTCTCACTTCCTGACCTACGGTTAAATATTGCAATTGCGTTTCTTTAAAATTGGCCGTAATCCATTTTTCTTTACTTACTATCGAAAGCAGCGATTGTCCTTCTTTAACAAGTTGTCCTGGCTGTAAAGTTCTTTTACCAACCCAACCATCATAAGGCGCCGTAATTACGGTGTACGAAAGAAACAATGCCGCATTATCTGCCACGGCTTGTTTTGAAGCAATATTGGTTTGCGATGCAGGAACATTTGCCTGAGCCTGAGAAGTACTTAAATTAGAAGACTGAATTCTGTCTCGCATTTCCTGAAAATGGGCTTGTGCCGATTCGTAATCTGCTTTTACTTTCTCTAATTGTTGTGATGTTGCCGCTTCGTCTTTTACCAAAGCCTGATATCTTTCGTATTCTAATTTTGTTTTCCAAAGATTGGTTTTGGCTGCTGCCAATTGTGATTCTCCAATTGCGGTAGAACTTGCTGTTGTCACTACATTTTTCTCGGCAACAACGCTGCTTTGTTTCGCGCTTTGCACATCGGCCAGCGCCACATTCAATTTTGATTTGTATTCGCGATTATCGATTACAACCAAAGTATCGCCTTTATGCACAAACTGATTTTCATCAAAACGAACTTCCTGCACATAACCCGTAATTCGCGACATAATTGGCGTTACATATTGTTCCACCTGAGCGTCATTGGTTTCTTCATGGTTTCTGTTGAATACATAAAACCAAATCCCTAAAATGATTCCGCTTGCCACAAATACGCAGGCAATAATTGTTATCAATATATGAAACGTTCTGTTTCTCTTAGTTTCATTTTTTATCTTAACCATAAACTCTATATCTATTTCTTAGTTCTATTCTCTTTCTTCTTTTCTCTTTCTTCTTTTCTCTTTCTTCTTTTCTCTTTCTTCTTTTCTCTATTCTCTTTCTTGCAACTTCTAAATCTCATCTGGCATTATTCCCGCTGTATGAAGCAATTCGTAATGTTTTAAAACGGCGTCTAATCGGGTTGAAATCTTGTTATATTTTGCCTGTAATAAAGCATTATCCGCATCGACCATTTCGGTAATTAAAACCAGTTGGTTTAAGTATTTCAACTTTACGATTCGGTAATTCTCATTGGCTAAATCCAAAGCTTTATCAACCACCACAAATTTTTCAAGGATTTCCTGATATTGTGTATGCTCTTTAAAAAGTTGATCCTGAATTTCATCTTTTGTAATTTCAGACTGCATTTTCTGCCATTCAATTTCCGTTGTCGCCTGCTGTACTTTGGTTTTGTTTTTATATAAAGCCGAAATATCAAAATGCGCTTCGATACCAACTTGTCCCAAAGTGTACAAATACGGATTTGGCGGAAAAAATTTGTAGTTAGGATAGTAAAAACCATAATTCCCGAAGAAGTTTACCGTTGGCAGATAATTCCCTTTAACCAATTGCAGTTCGGTTTTTTTGATGTTTAATTCCTGGCTGGCGATTCGCATTTCTTCGTTCTGAAAAGCTTTTTCCAAATAAAAATCATACGGATCCAAGCCATTCATTTTATCCATATTTGATGTTGTATCGATTGCTATTTCTTCGTTTTCCGGAAGCTGAATCAATGTTTTTAAATCGTGCAGTGCAATCTTTATATTTTTAGAATTTGTAAGCGAATTTAATTCACGATCAGAAAGCTGTAATTCCGCTCTGATAACTTCATTTTTAGTTACGGTTCCGTGTTTTTGAAGTGACTGTACTTCTTTTAATCGGCTTTTTTCTTCTTTGATGTTTTCTTCAAAAATTTTCTGAAGTTCCATCATTTTATAAATTGACAGATAATTGGCTACAACTTCGAGCTCAATATCATTTTCGGTTTTTTCTGTTTTTATTTTGGCAATTTCACTTTCCTGATTGGCAATTTTGATGGCGTTATTGATCTTATTTCCCGCATAAATTGGCATTTTAAAAGTGGAATTCACCTGATAAATTTCAGGAATTGCCTTTGTAACTTCTTTACCATTCAGGAAACCATTTCCTTTAAATTCCGTGATATTGGTAATTCTGGAATATTCGCCGTTTAATTCGATATCCGGCAAGCGGAGTTCTTTTCTTTCTTTGATGTTTTGCTCAGAAAGCGTCGTCTCTAATTGAGATCTAAGGATTTTTTTATTGTTTTCTTTTGCCAGTTTCAGCGCTTCATTCAAAGAAACCGAATGAATTTCCTGAGCCTGTAAACCATTAAATGTCAATATAATTAGAAATATCAACACGATTTTGAGAAAACTATTTTCTGTAGAATTTGTTGTTTTAAGGAACATGAATATATAAATATTTTTAAAGTGCAAAGTTCCTGCATTTTTTCCGTGACTGATAATTCTAAAAAGTCAATAACATATTCATTTCGGACAAATGTTAAAATTATAATTTTCGAAAACGTTATATAAAAAATACTGAATAATAGCGCGTTAAAAATAGATTTGGCTCTAAGATTTTCACGCAGATTAAAAGAATTTAAGCGGAAGTACGCAGTTTATTTTTTTTATGAAGTAAACTTCTCGCATATTTTGGAGATTAAGCCGATTTATTTCTATTGATTATCTGCAGAATCTGCATTAATTATAAAGAATCTGCATGACATTTTTTTCTCTCGCAGATTTAGCAGATTCGGCAGATTTTTTATTTAAATATAATTTATCTGCTTGATCTGCTAAATCTGCGAGAGAATAATTTTATCTGCTTTTCAAAATATTCTCTCCATTTAAGTAATCTGAAGGTCTTTGCCCAAGGAATTTAAAGAAGGTATTGCTAAATGTGGGCACGCTGCTGTAACCAACTTCCTGAGCGACTTCTTTAACCGAAAGTTTTCTGTCAAGCAGCAATTCGATCGCTTTTAGAATTCTTCGAATGGTATAATATTGAATGAATGACATATTAAGGTCCTTTTGAAACAAGCGATACAAAGAGCGTTCGCTATATCCAAATTCATGCGCAACTTCAGCAAACAGAATCGTTTCTCCCAAATTATTCTCAATGTGCCGCAGAATTTTACTAAGTCGTTTGTCTTTTGGCTGTGGGAGTTCTAAAGGTAAATTTATAGTGCAAATTTGAGGTAAAATCGCTTTTATGGCTTTTGCAATAGTAAAATTGGGAGTTCCTTTTTTAAGATCACCATTCCATCGATTTGTAAAAAGCATCATTTGCAACAATAAGTTATTGACCGGATAAATGCCTTCGATTTGATAAAAAACATCTTCGTCTTTTTCAACCGGAAAATACAAATTTCTCATCGTCACACTTTCAGATTTCGGCTCAATACTATGCGCCACCCCACTCGGAATCCAGATAAAATGTCTTGCGGGTAAAAAATAGGATTTGGTTTCCGTTGTCACAAAAACTACATCGCCTTCAGCATACAACATTTGTCCCTTTTCATGTTTATGTGTCGGCACAAACAATTCTCCCATCAAATCGTGGTGGCAGTAAATGCTTTTTTTATCAGCATCTACTTTTTTGATGTAATATTTATCTAGTTTCTGACCGGAATGTTCCATTGAAGTATCTAGTTAAATTTTTCATCAATATTTCAATAATTACTCAGCAGAAAGTCTAATTTTAGATTTCTCATAACCTTTTAATATTTCTTTAAACATAATTAAATGAGCTTCTTCATTTCCATGTACAGAATCTGAAACACAAAGATTCTTCTTCCATTTAAACGTGTCCAAATCTGCAGTTAAGTTAAAAATTTCAGTATATCTTTCTGCATATTTTTTTTCCAACTCCCTATTTAAATCGTATAAAGCTTTTCTTCTATCAAAAGGCAAAGGATTTCTTGGAGTTGTGCTAGTTACAATATATTCTATTTTATTAGTAATACATAAATCAGTCAGTACTTTCATATTATTTAGATATTCATCAATAGAATAGCCTGAAGCAATATCATTTGTCGTTATTGAGAATATAATAATTTTTGGAGATAATTTAATTGCAGCTTCAATATTATGTTCTTTGTCTGGAGCTATATTTCTATAATTAGGTTCATTTACTGGTAAAAAATGATAGGTGGTACTACCTGGAAAACTTTTGTTAATAAGCGTTATTGTTTTTTCATTTTTCAATAATCTTGCCCATGAATTATTTATATTGCTTGGTCCTATCCCATATGCGTTTGACGACCCCAAAACAACTACGATAGTTTTCCCTGCTATTTCAGGAAGATCTTTATCGTTTGTAGACTCGCAACCTTGGAGCAAAAAAATTAAAATAAAAAAATAAGTAATTCTATTTGCAATATTATTTTTTAAAAACATATACAGACATTGTTTTAGATTTAAAACGAAATTTAAAAAAAAATTGATGAATTACAAAAGAAGTTATAAAAACAATTAAAAAATGAATAATATTATAAAAATATTGAGAGGGATATGTAAAAATAACAATGTTATTCTTAAAAAGTATAGTTGAAGTTATTCTTAAAACAAATGGATGTATTAAGTAGATAAAATAAAAGGATATATCAATTGGCATAACAAAATTTATTTTATTTAGAAGATTATTCAGCAAATAAAATAACGAAAAAGAATAAAAAATATTCCCAATTCTCAATGTGTTAGCGTAGTCAATATTAGATCCATAACTCATTATAAAAACGGATTCTAAATTTGATATAATAAAAAAAACTGCAGTTAATAATATCAATTTTTTAGAATTTTTTAAAATTAATAAGTTTGATATTTTTTCATTATTAACATACATTAAACGTCCAAGAGTAAATATAAAGAAAAAGGCAACAAACCACACTGTATGGTATGTAATTGCAAATTTTATATAGATATTTAAATAAGCAATTATCCATAATGGAATAAATATAATTAACGACTTAAAAAGATATTTTGTTTTAATGAAATAATTAATAATTAATGTCACAAATAAGGCAGGCACAAACCAATAATTACTAAGAAAAATATTTTGGAATATCCTTAAGATAAAAACAGAGACTGTCAGATTTTCTTTAACTCCAATATTTGGCTCTACCAGTCCCGTTAAAATAATTATAGGAATTACAAATATAATTAAATAAGGAAACAATAAGCTTCGGGCTTTCTTCTTAACAAATATCGAGAAATTAGTAAATTTTAAAAATTGCATTTCAAAAAGAAATCCAGAAATAATAAAAAACAAAATTGTCCCTGCCTTAAATAAATTAATATAAATAGCATCCATTATTAATTGATTAAAATTTGCATGGAAGGATTCCCCTGTCATTTTTATACTAAAATCAATAACGCCGCTATTCATTAAGGAGGTATGCATTAAAAGTATAAAAGCAAGAGCAACTGTTCGAATATTATCGAAATTTTTACTATTAATCATTATTTGTGGTATTAAAAATATCATTTTCATAATTTAGTTATGAAAATCATTAACTATTAAAACGAGAAGAAGCCTTTCCGTTAAGAAAGGCTTCTTCCAATATTGCGGTCTGGACGGGACTCGAACCCGCGACCCCATGCGTGACAGGCATGTATTCTAACCAACTGAACTACCAAACCAACTGCGTTATTGTGACTGCAAAAATACAATAGAAACTGGGTTTTGCAAGGTTTTTTGGGAATAAAATTTGAGAAATTTTTAATGGACTAAATTCCAATCTTTTAAAATTTAAAATTTCAGGTTTAAAACCCAAAAAAGAGACTATTTAATCGCAAAGTTCGCAAAGTTAAAACCGCAAAAGTTCGAACTGTAAATTAAACTTTGCGGACTTTGCGTAAATCTTAGCGCTCTTTGCGGTTAACCACACAAGTAAAACCAAAAAGTCCGCAAAGCTTAAAAAACTTTGCGGACTTTGCGTAAATCTTAGCGTCTTTGCGGTTAAAACAAAAACCAAAAGTGCCGTAAATCAAAAAAGCCATCCACAAAAGTGGAAAGCTTTTCATTGGTCTAACTACTAAACCAGCTACGAGTTACAAAGTCGTAGCAAAACAACACAACTAATCTTAGATACCGTTTTTGGGCAAAAAAGCCTTTCTTAAAAGAAAGGCTTTTCCCAATATTGCGGTCTGGACGGGACTCGAACCCGCGACCCCATGCGTGACAGGCATGTATTCTAACCAACTGAACTACCAAACCTCTGCGTTATTGCGGTTGCAAAGATAGTACAGAATTTCATTTCTGCAAGTGTTTTGATAAAAAAAATTAAATATATTTTTAATTCTTTAGCCAAAGTTTTGTTTTTCAACTAAATATGTAGTCAAAATTTTTTCAAAATTGTCGCCTACATTTACCGGAACATACTTAATTTGGTTCTTTGCGCAGGTTAAAGCCAGTTTCTTAAAGTAGTCTTCTGCCCTTTTTTCATATTCTGCTTTTACATTATCGGCAAAAATAGATACTTCTTCGCCAGATTCTAGATCGATAAACTTTCTTGGGGTATTGTCAAAGTCGAATTTCAGCTCTGTTTCATTATCCACAACATGAAATAAAACCACTTTATGCTTGTTGTGTTTTAAATGTTGTAAAGCGTTAAATAACTTCTCATCATCTTCAGACTGAAACATATCCGTAAACAAAATAATCATCGAACGGCGATGCATTTTCTCTGCAATTTGATGCAAATAAGTGATTGTATCGGTGCTCTTTTTGACCTTTGGCTGTTCTAACAATTGCTCTAACTTATTAAGGAGCATTCTATGATGGCGATCACTTCCTTTTTCGGGAGCATAATACTCGTAATTGTCCGAGAAAACGCTTAAACCAACGGCATCACGCTGTTTCTTCAAAATATTCATCAAAACTGCCGATGCCAAAACCGCAAAACCAATCTTTTTTTCATAAAAAGGCTGATTCGCTTTTAGTTCAGGATAATGCATCGACGACGAATTATCTACAATAAGATGGCAGCGCAAATTAGTTTCTTCCTCAAAACGTTTAGTGTACAAACGATCTGTTTTGGCAAACAATTTCCAGTCGATATGTTTCGTGCTTTCTCCCGCGTTATACACTTTATGTTCAGCAAATTCTGCAGAAAATCCATGAAACGGACTTTTATGCATTCCGGATATAAAACCTTCTACAACCTGATTTGCCAGCATTTCGAGATGTTGAAAACTCGAGACTTTCTCTATTTCCGTTTCAATTTTCATTCGGTTTCTTTTTTAATATTTTGTGCGCGATATAAAGCATCTGTCGCCTGAAATAATTTTCGTTTTAATATCGGACTAAAATTAGGGTTTTCTTTTAAGAATCGCTGTACTTCATCAAAAGCATATTTCGAACTATAACGTCCAATTGTCCCGCTTAGCCAGTCTTTTGGGAAAAATATATCTCCCGTGCGCTGAATTTCATCTGTTAAATCCAAACAAAATCTCAAATGTTTCTGAGCACTTTCCTGACGCAAGGGATGGTGAATATTACCTAAAGCCGACAAAACCCACGATTCTTTTTCTCTGTTTTTTTCTTCTTTTAAAGATTCCATAAAAGCATCGCGAATCGATTTTTCTTTTGATAATGAAGGCAATAAAAACTCAAATCGCTTTTGTCTGTCCGGATTTGTAATGGCTTTTTGTGCTTTCGCTAAAATTTCATCTGCTTTTTCATGTTTAAAGATAGCCAAATTCATCGCTATATTGGTGTAATCGTCTTCGTTTAATTTCAGGTTTTGAATCACGATTTCTTTATTCCAAATCTGATATAATTTGGCTTTCGCCGAATCTGAATACGCAATTGAACTGAATAAATTAAATAATGTCTTTTTAATATTTCCTGGCAAATTGGTTTGCAGGCGATTGTAAACTATATCTTCAAATTGTTTTTGAGTTGCATTTTGCTGTTTTTCGGTTAGAAATCTCCAAAAAACAGCACTCGCATTATTTGTCAGTATTTTTAAAACCAATTCATTTTCTTCGAGTTGAATTCCGTTTAAAAAACAATCAAAAGCTTTATTCGGCGCAACATTTCCCGTTAAGGTATTTTCATAAAGATTACTATATGTAGAAGCTCTTGCAACCTCATCTTTTAAAGTTGCAATATAATTCAAATTATCCCCGTCAAGCGGAAAAACACCGTATCCAAAACCATTATAATTATAAATGATATTCAACGGTTTTTCAAGCCCCATTACTTCTTTTAAAACAGCCTTTTTATCGTTTACAGCAACATCAATAACTTTGACAGTATCTTTATAAACCAAACCAATCTGAAAAACCTGAGGCCAGATATTCCTTGATTTGTCTTCTGCTTTTTGTTCGATTTCAAACTTCTTAATTCGGTTTTTTGGATCGTATTCTATTTTGTCTGTAAAAATGGCTCTTCCAGATTTGTTGACCCAAACTTCGCTCCACTTTTTGATGTCGAGCGGCGTTTCTGCATCCAGAATTTCTACAAGATTATTCCAGTCGGCATTGTCGTTGGCGTATTTTTTAATGTATTTTTCAATTCCTTTTTGAAAGGGTTCTTTTCCCATTGTGGCTTCCAACTGACGCATCATAATGGGCGCTTTATTGTAAATAATACTTCCGTAAAGTGAACCGGCATTTTTCAAATTGGCTAAATGCTGTTTTATCGGGTGTGTGCCCAAAGAACGATCTTCGGCGAAAGCCCCGGAATAATGCGTTGTAAAAAACTGCAGATTATGATTGATCTTCGGAAAAATTGGATTCATGATTTTGTCTGCCATAAAATTGGCAAATACTTCTTTCATCCAAACGTCGTCAAACCATTTCATGGTCACCAAATCGCCAAACCACATGTGCGACGTTTCGTGAGCAATTAATTTGGCACGGCTTAATTTTAATTCATCGGTTGCTGTATTGTCCAGAAACAAAGCCGATTCTCTGTACTGAATGGCGCCTATATGTTCCATTCCGCCATATTGAAACTCTGGAATCGAAGCAAAATCGAGCTTCTGAAATGGGAATGGATAATTAGTGTATTTTTCTAAAAATTCTAAAGATTGCTGGTGTAAATTAAAAATAGTATCCGTGCTTATTCGGAGTTTTTCGGAATTGTTTTCACGATACAACATGGTCATTTCACGATTTCCCGGTTTTTGGGTTACGGTTTTAAATTCTCCGGCAACAAACGAAAACAAATAGGTACTCATTTTGTCTGATTCGGTAAATGTGTAATTTATGAATTCGCCTTTTTCAATTTTATCTTTTACTTCGGCTCCAGCCAAAACCGACCAATCTTTCGGAACGTTTAAATTTAATTGATAAGTCGCTTTTATATCCGGCTGATCAAAACACGGAAACAACGTACTCGCACGATCCGGAACCAGCAAAGTATATAAATAATTATCGTTTCGATTTAAAGATAAATTGCCGGCGATAAATGAAATAATGACTTGATTTTTTCCTAAGATTAAGTTTTCAGCAGGAATAATAATGTGTTCTTTTTCGTGTACAATGGCAATATTTTTTCCGTTGGCATCAATAGATTTTATGTTTTGAGATTTCTCTTTAAAATCTAAATACAAAGGCTGACTCAAATCTGATAACGCAAGGTTCAGAACTAATTTTGAATTTATTTCCTGTTGTTTTTGCATCGGAATTTCAAACAAAAGCTCATAAGTTACATTTGAAATTTGCTGTTTACGAAAAATAGCCAATTGTTCTGAAACGCCATTTTCTAAAAGAACGCTTTCTTTTTGCTTTTGAGAAAAACCAATTGTGACGATCGTAAAAAGGAAAAGAAAGCTATAGAGAATTTTCATTTTTAGAGAATATAAGATTCGTAAAAATAAAAAAAGTTTGCCACGAATTTCGCGAATTTCCGCGAATTAAAAATGGTTTGAACTTAGTCTAATTTTTTTGCCACAGATTAAAAGATTAAAATGATTAATCTGTGACTAAATTTAAAAAGCATCAAAATATACAATTCGCGGAAATTCGTGCAATTCGTGGCAAAAAAATCCTTGTAATAAAAACAAAAAAAGGCCTGACTTTCGCCAAACCTTTTTTCAAACATACTAAATCAAACATAAAAAATTATTCGGTTTGTTGGAATTTAAATGTCATATCTCCTGCATAATAGGTGTTGCGGGCATTTGTAGGGAAAAGAGTTTCTGCCGCTGTACTTGAAATGTACGCATAACCTGTAATCGTAATATTTCCGGCTACAATAGGATATGTTGCTGCAGATCCGTCAGTTTTTGTTCTGTTGATCCAGTCGTCACTGTTTACCGTAAAAAAGTATTCTTTACCTTTTGTTAAAGCAATTGGCGTGATGGCTTTCTCTACTGTAACATTTGCTGTAGCTACGTTTACAGTTTCAGATTTAATAACTGTTTTAGTTGCTGCATCCCACAACGTAATTCTCAAAGCAGTATTTACATCCGGAATTTTTACAATCAAAGCGTTGATTTTTCCGGTTACAGTAGGTTTAAAGCTAAAACCGTACTCATAAATTCCTGAGTTTTTTACATCTACCGCTTTTTGACTAAATCCTGAACCTGCCATATAAGCGTCAAGCGGGTTTTCTTCTGCATACTTAACCTCTTCTGGTTTGTCATCATCGCTGCTGCATGAAATTGCAAAAATGGAGATCGTAAAAAGAGCTATAATTGTTTTTAAAGTTTTCATAATAATTGATTTTAAAAATTTATTAATTGGTTTTTTATTTGGTCTAATAGTTAAATGATGCCTTATTATTTGGTTATTGCTGAATATTAAAATGCGCACAAACTTCTTCGTAACTCATTTTAGAATAATCTGATTTTACCCCTTTTGAAGTCGCAGCGGCAACGCCTCCAGGAATCAAAATATATCTCCAGCTAAGTGTTACTGGAAGATTTACAGTTCCTCCGCCATCATGTCTAAATCTGAATAATTTGATTTTCTTTAAAGTAGAAATAGCCGTTATAGTGTTAGCAAATCCGCCCGCAGTTGATGTATAGGGCACAGTATAAGTTCCTGATCCAAAAGACACGTAAACCAATATGGTCCCTTTTGAAAGAATATCTTCTGATAATTCAGGTGCATTAATCGTAGTAGAAGTTCCGGCAGTTCCATCGATCGTTTCTGCAACAGCCGTTGGAGCTGTTAACCATGCACTGTAAATTACATTTGCAGTTCCTGGTTTCCCATCCACTCCGTTAGTTCCATTTGTTCCGTTAACGCCGTCATCACTGCTGCAGGAAACTGCAAAAATTGCGATAGAAAAAAGAGTTAAAATGGTTTTGAAATTTTTCATAATAATTTTGGTTTAAATTTTATTAAAAGGTTCGTATTTAGTTCAATAACATTATTTTTGTAAAAGTCATCCAAGTAAAAAATTTGTTTATTTTTGGCTGATGAATTAATTACACGACAAATTTGCGTGATTAAAACAGGCCTGAAAACAGCTAATAGACAGACGACATTTTAAATAGACAGACGACGTAAAATCAACTTATAATGACTAACAAATACTCTTGTATGATTATTGATGATGATGAAATAGACAGGTTAACGGTGGTTTCGTTTGCCAAAAAATTTCCTGTTCTCGACATTGTAGGTGTTTTTGAATCGGCAGAAGATGCGCTTCCGTTTATCGAAAAAGAAAAAATTGATATTTTATTTCTGGATATTGATATGCCGGGTTTAAGCGGAATCGAGTTTAGAAAAAAAGCACTCGAAATTCCGGTTTGTATTTTTATAACCGCACATCCGGAACATGCCGTTGAAAGTTTTCAGATAGAAACCCTCGACTTTATCGTAAAACCTTTAAAACTCGATCGTTTTACACAAACAGTAAGTCGTATTGAGGAGTTTATGGAAATTAAACTTAAAGCGTTGCTTTTTGAAGCCAGCATTGGCGGCGATACTATTTATATTAAAGAAGGACACGAACAGACGAAAGTCAAATTACATGAAATTTTATATCTCGAAGCTTTAAAAGATTATACCTTAATTATTACAGATAAAAAAAGACATTGCGTTTTGTCGAGCATCGGGAATCTTTTGAAGGAAAATCATTTTCAGTCTTTTATCAGAATTCATCGAAGTTTTGCGGTGCAGAAACAGTTTATCCAAAAGATAAATTCTTCTGAAATTCTTCTCAATAATAATATTTCGATTCCCGTTGGCAGAAGTTATAAGGACAATCTAAACCTTCTGGCATGAAACAAATCTGGATTATGTTTTTGTACTGCTTTCCAATTCTGGTTTTTGCACAACAAGAACCTAATTTAGCACGCTATCAAAGCCCGGATGAAAAACTCAAAATGTGGCTAAAATATGCCAATGAAGTTTTAGACGCTGAAGATTATCCCAAACTTATAGCTGTTTCCCAAAAAGGAATTGAACTTTCTAAGAATCATCTGGCCTATTTGAGCCGGTTTTATCTTTATCAGGGAGTTGCTTATGAATTTAGCAACAATCAATATCAAAAAGCATTAGAGAATTATGAACTTTCCTGGAGATATGCCAAAAGTTCTAAGCATCTTAAAAATGAAACTACATCCTTAATGCGGCTCAATTATATTTACTATTCTCTTAACGCTACATCAAAAAGAGAAAAGTTAATAAGCTACATCAAAAAAGTACTGGACACTACAAAAAGCACTTACACTCAGGCTGTTCTCAACGGAAGTCTTGGAGAATATTACCTTGACCAATCAGAATATGAAACGTTTATTGGTTATCAGTTAAAAGCGATAACGTATAAAAAACTGATTCCGAAAGATGCCGTTAATGATGAAAATATCGGGGTTTCGTATAGCCAGATTGCAAGCGCTTACATCAAAATGAAGCAATATAACAAAGCAATCGAGTACTTAAACGAGGCAAAACCCTATGTGAAAAACTCCCCGTATGTTAGTGCTTTTTTATGCGATTATTACATGCAGTGTTTTGTAAATCAAAAAAAACTCGACAGTCTTCAAAAATATTATCGTTTAATATATACTTATCCAACCGCAAAAGATTCTTTGTTTCTTAATTTGAGTTTTGCTAATAGAAATGTAGCAGAATATTATGCGAATCAAAGCCAATTGAACAGCGCCTATAAATATGCTAAAAAAGCCGTTTTACTGGGAGAAAAATCGAATGATGAAGAAATTCTAATGGAAGCCAACACCATAATGGGAAGGGTTTTGTATGAGAAAAAAGACTATAAAAAAGCAATTGAAACCCTGAAACTAGCATCAAAAAACGCTTTAACTTATGATAAAGAATCCTATGTAATTATCAATAAAAAATTAGCACAGAGTTATGCCGCTTTGGGGCTTTGGAAGGAAGCGTTTCATTATAACGAAATATACAGTAAATATAATGATGAAATAATGCAGGAATCGGCTAAACAGAATATCGCCAATGCTGAAGCGCGTTATCAAAACCAAACCAAAGGACAGGAAATAAAAAACCTTTCGGCTCAAAACACCATCAAAAACATTCAGATTGCCGATGCCAAAAAGCAACGATTCTATTTAATTTCGGGAATTATTCTCGTTGGAATTATTGGATTATTACTTTTCAGGCAGAATCAAAACAGAAAGAAAACCAACCAAAAATTACAGCTTTTAAACCAGGAATTGGATGAAGCCAATAAAATCAAGGCGCGCTTTTTTGGAATTTTAAATCATGATTTGCGAAGTCCGGTTTCGAATTTAATTCACTTTCTGCATCTTCAAAAAGAAAATCCTGAGTTGATAGATGAAGCCACCGCTTTAAGAATGCAGACAAAAGTAATTTCCGGAGCCGAAAACCTTTTATCGTCAATGGAAGATATTTTATTGTGGAGTAAAGGGCAAATGGAAAATTTTAAACCGCATTCTCAAAAAATAGCGATTTCAGATTTGTTTGAAGAAACGCAAAAACATTTTTCAAGTGTAGAAAACATAGGGATTTCATTCGAAAATCCTCAGAATATTATTTTAGAAACTGACGAAAATTACCTGAAAACCATCATCAGAAACTTAACCGGAAATGCCATAAAAGCACTGGATAAAACCACAAACGGGAAAATACTCTGGAAAGCCTGGCAGGAAAACCATCAAACCTATCTTTCGATTACAGACAACGGATCGGGCGGAAGTCAGGAACAATTCAAAGCGCTTTACGACGACTCACAAGTTATCGGAATCAAATCCGGCTTGGGATTGCATTTAATTCGGGATTTGGCAACGGCTATAAATTGCAAAATCGAAGTAAAATCTCAGCAAGATTCAGGAACTACTTTTATTTTAAAGTTTGCCACGAATTAAAAAAGTTCGCCACGACCCGAGCGATAGCGAATAGGCGAAGCAATTCACGAATTATTATTCTGAAACTGCTCAAAATTTAGCCACAGATTAAATGATTCTCACAGATTAAAAAAATCATTTTAATCCTTTAATCTGTGGCTAAAAAATAACTTCGTGAAAATTAGTGAAATTCGTGGCAAAAAAATCATTTCAATCCATATAATCTGTGGCAAACAAAACTTTATCCCAATAAAAAAGGCCTGACTTTCGTCAAACCTTTTTTATATAAATCATAATCTTACGATTACAACAAAGCGTCTAAGCTATCAGCGTAAGTTTGTTTCGGAGCAACTCCTACTTGTTTACCTACTACTTCACCATTATGGAAAACCAAAACGGTAGGTATGTTACGCACACCATATTTTGCAGCAAATTCCTGGTTAGCATCTACATCTACTTTACCAACCACAACTTTACCTGCATATTCTTCGCTGATTTGGTCAATGATTGGACCAACCATTCTACAAGGACCGCACCATGCTGCCCAAAAGTCAACCATTACTGGTTTATCTGATTTTAAAACTACTTCGTCAAAAGTAGCATCTGTTATTGCTAATGCCATAATTTCCTTATTTTAAATTTATCGTTTGAACTAAATCTCAAACTACAGTACAAATTTAAAAATTAAAAACCATTCAAACACCATTCCCAAATTAGTTTTCATTATAAATGCATTGTCATTTATTATATTAATCCCATGTTTTAAAATTGTAATCTTAAACTTATATAATATTAACCGCCATAATTTTAAAAATAACGTCGTTTTTTTACCTTACCTTTAATATTCCAGAAACGGCATTCATGAAAGCACTTTTACACCACATAAAAAGCTTTTTGCAATCCTCTCATTTTAAAATATATGCCAAACGATTTGGCTTTTTTATTTTGGGATGCCTTGCGTTTGTGCTTATTGCTTCCGGCGCATTATCGCTTTATTTTAGTCAGAATAAAACCGAAATCATCGCCAAAATCAACACAAAGATTAATGAAAACATCAACGGAAAATTTCATGTTGGCGATTTTCAATATAAGTTTCTAACTGGTTTTCCCAATTTTACCTTAGCTTTAAAAGATGTCGAAATCAAAGACAATCAATGGCATATTCACAAACATACTTTACTGAAAGCCAATGAAATCGAAGTGCGTTTAAATGTTTGGAGTTTAATTCAAAACGAAATCAACATTCACAAAATGCTCATAAACGACGCCGATGTCTATGTCTATAAAGCCGAAAATGGCTATTCGAACGCTAATATCTTTAAACCAAAGAAGAAAAAATCACCCGAAGATAAATCTCAAACCGAAACTTCTATAGATCAGGTTGATCTCAACAACGTTCATTTTACTTTAGACAATCACGTTGGACACAAATTATTTGATTTTGATATCGAAAGTTTAAAATCAAAAGTAGATTTTCATGGCGATGACTGGCATACTGATGTATTTCTGAAAACCAACATCAAAAGTTTGGCTTTTAATACTGTTCACGGAAGTTTTGCCAAACAAAAAATACTCGAAGGCAGTTTTGCCGTTTCTTATTCTGATGAAAAAGAACGAATTGATGTTGCCACCAAAAACCTCAAAATAGGAACAGATTCTTTTGACATTCTTGCTTTTTTTAATCTCGCCAAAGGCAACGCTCTTTTCGGAATCAATATTACAACCACTATTTTATGGCAAAATGCTTCCAATTTATTATCGGAAAACATTAGTTCTAAGCTTAACCGATTTGATTTAAAAAAAGAAATCGACGTGAATTGCGACATCAAAGGGGATTTTAATGCCGAAGGAGATCCGAAAATTGTCGTTCAGGCAGAAATTAGAAACAACGAAGTCAGCATTCCCGACGGATTAATTACCGATTGTAATTTTAAGGGCACTTTTACCAATAATTTTAAACCAAAAGACGGTTTTAACGATGCAAATTCGGCCGTAATTTTGACCCGATTTTCGGGTAAATACAAAAATATTCCGCTTACAATTCCGCAAGCTGTTATTAATAATTTAGAAAAACCATTGGCAACCGGAATCGTAAATTCTGATTTTGATATTGAAAACCTCAACGAAGAAAACACCGAAAAATGGATTCATTTTACCGAAGGTCACGCTGCAGCCAACTTAAAATTTCAGTTTGATATTGTCGATTTGTACATTACAAAACCGCGTTTTATAGGCAATGTAGACATCAAAGACGCTTCTTTTCATTTTATTCCGAAGAATCTTCATGCCGAAAAAATCAACGTTCAGCTCGACTTTACAGAGAAAGCTTTATTGATTAAAAAAATCGCTTATAAACACAGCAAAAACATTTTTTATCTGGAAGGCAAAATCGACAATTTCCTGAATTTGTATTATGATGCTCCTGAAAAAATGGTCGTAAATTGGGATATTTACTGCCCGAATATCGATTTGAAACAGTTTTTGGGTGTTTTAACCAATACGCAAAAAAAGAAAGTAACGGCAAAAAAAGCCTCAATGTCTGACCAATTGCGAAACGCCATCGAAAAATGCATTGTAGACATCAACATCAAAGCCGACAAAATAAACTACAATAAACTAACGGCAACCAACACAAAAGCCACGATACAAATGATAGATTCAAGGCTTGTGATTAAAAACGGTTCGCTGCAGACTTCCGGCGGAACCATTACTTTTAATACCACCGTTTCGCCAAATGGCAAGAACTATAATTTTGTTTCAAACGCGCAGGTAAATAGTGTTGATATTGCGAGTTTTTTGGCTTCGTTCAACAATTTCGGAATCACTTCTTTTAGTCCCAAAAATATAAAAGGCAGGCTGAGCAGTCACGCCAATGTTAGCGGTTTTATCAATGGCCGTGGTGAATTACTGACCAATTCGATGCAAGGAAAACTCGATTTTAAAGTCACTCAGGGCGCTTTACTCAATTTTGAACCTATCGTAAAAGTGGGCAAATTTGCTTTTCCGTTTCGCGATGTCCAGAATATAACCTTCAGCGATTTGTCCGGAAACCTCAACATGCGCGGAGAGCAAATCGATGTTAACAATCTCATCATCAGCTCGAGTGTGCTCAACTTAGACATTAACGGAATTTATTCTTTTGGACGAGGCACCAATCTCGCCCTAACCGTTCCGCTCCGAAACTCTAAAAACGACGCCAAACTCGCCAGCCAAGCCGAACGCGACGCCGTTCGCGATCGCGGAATTGTCCTGCATTTAATTGCGCTGGATGATGAAGGAAAAATGAAAATTAAGTGGGGTAAGAAAGATAAGGAGAAATAATAACAAAGCTATTTCACACAATATTGTCATTGCGAGGAACGAAGCAATCTCACTTGCAAAATCGACAAAGATTATAAAACGCTGATCAGAAATGATTGGCGTTTTTTATGAATAAAAGTTAAAATATTATTTAATGAGGCCAATTGTACGCGGGTCAATTATAGTTGAAAAACTACATTTGAATTAGTAGTGTTTTTATAATAACAAAAATCCAATTCTCAAAAAATGAAATATTTAGCAGAAATAATTTTCGGAAAAGATCAAGTAATAAAATTTCATAATAATCAACCTTTAAATGATTTTGAAAAAATCATCAACTTAAAAAAATACAATTTTGAATCTCGAGAAGAAAGAAACGCATTTTATAAAGGAATTGGTGAAGCAATGGGTTGGCTTGAATTTGAAATAATTAAAGAATTTGAAGAGAAAATAACTCCACAAAAAGAAGATGACGATAAGTTTGATTATTGGGCATTCATTGAGAAATACTATCCAAAATATTCTCATTGTGATAATGTTCTTCTAAGCGATATATTAACTAGAAAACTTGTGGGTGAAGAGATTAGCGAAAGCGATGAAGAATATATTAAAGATTGGGACGTTAGGAACGAATTATTTGAAGTAGATAAAGAATTACTTTGTAAGGCATTTGAAAATTACTTCAATATTAGTTATCCTGAAAATCTTACTTCTTAATAAAAAACTGCTTCCCAAAAAATGCCTCAAATATTTGAGGCATTTTAAATCAATTATAATTTTATTATTTAAATCTCTTCAATTCCCAATGATTTAAAGAATTCAAAAGTTCCATCATACATAAATTCTGGTCTTGTAACATCTTCATTATTCCCAAATGGAATATAAATTACCATTCCTTGTCTAGCTCTGGTTAATAAAACCCGATATGAGTTAATCAAATAACTTGTAATTTCAGAACTATTAATATTTTGCCATTTAGTGCCTTTAAATTTTCTATAATGCCATTGATTTTCATCATAGAATAAATCTCCATCCCAAGCAACACACGTCCAATCTAATTCTAATCCTTGTATGTCAAATTCTGTCGCCACTTCTTCAAGAAAATAGGATGAACGAATATCATTTTTATCATTAAGAAACCAAATTGGTGCATCAATTTTAGCTTTTACATTTAATCCAAAAGGTCTTAAACGAATTCCTCCAGATGAAGCAACAACTCCAATTCTTTCCGATCCTTTAGCAGAAATCCTCAACCAATTTCTAGCTTTATCTAAATCACGGGTTATTTTTATTGGATAATCTTTTTTAATAAAAAGCTCATATATTTCTTTAGCGTTTTCAATATTATTATTTATTATTTCCTGAATAAAGCTAGATAATTGAGCACTTCTAAATGATCTTAAAGAAATAGACAAATGCAATTCATCTTTCTTTATTGCTTTTTTATCATTTAAAATCGTTAAAACTTCTCTGTCTTTGATATAGTTTTCATCTTCAACAATTTTAGAAGAATAATAAATATCCCAATCTTGAAATTTATCTGAAAACGGTCTAATCCATTCTTCTAAACCCGCTTCTCCTGTATTTATTTCCTGTCCCCCTCCAATCAGGCAAACTATTGTGCACCAATCTTCATGTCTATTCATTACTTCAATAAGAAATTCTGGCTCTGATTTATCAAAATCTGAAATACCCTTATTTCTTTTCATAAAACTTGAAGCTTGTTCTTTCGTCCATGCTCTTTGGGCTTCATCAAAAATTGTTACCTTTTCAATAGGAGCTTTTTCATCTTTTATTGAAGCATCTCTAAAATGATGAATATTTTGGATAAAAGATTTTACATGAGATGTTGCTGAAGATTTAGTAACAATTAAATTTTCTTCTTTAGCTGTTTTAACTTTATCTCTTGCCAAAGCTTCTCGCAAAACATCAACCAAAGGTCCATTTCCTGAAAGAAAAACGGCATGTTCTTCCTCTTCATAATTTGAACGTAAATTGGCTATATTTAATCCTGCTAACGTTTTTCCCGCTCCCGGAACTCCAGTTATAAAACAAATTGATTTTCTACTTTTATTTTTCGAATAATCAATAATTTCAGAAATACATTCTGAGGTAACAGATAAATTTTCTGCCCCTGAATCACTTCTTGAAATTTCAGAAACATTATGTTTTTTATATAAAGCTGTAGCTGCTTCTATAATTGTTGGTGTTGGTTTGTATATTGAATTTTCCCAATTTTCAACGTTTATAATTCCTAAACCTGTAAATTTTAATAATGTTTCAGATATTACTTCGGATAAGTTATTTTCATTCGCTACAATTGTTTCATATAAATTATCGAGACTCTTTTTGTAGACATTGTTAAGATTACTTGCTTTGTCAGCAATTAAAATTGGAATAATAATTTTATCATGACTTCCTTCGTGGAAATTGTTCAAATCTAAACCATAATCAAAAGCTTGATCTTTTGCATATTTATCATACTCTTTTGAACCAATCTTGAATTCTAAAACAAAGATGCAGTTATCAATAATTAAAATATTATCAACTCTTTTACCCATTCTAGGAATTGTAAATTCAAAATAAACTCTTCCATTAAAATTTAAGATCGTCTGTTTTAGAATTTTAATTTGACTTTGCCAAGCATTAGATTGCTGAATAGTTAATTTGTTTAAGTCGTATCTTCCAGAAATTTTTCCAAAAATACTGTCTCCATCCTCGATACAGAAATCGCAAATAGAATTGGCATAATAAGCCCTATTCATCAAATAGGTCTTTTATCTTAACTTCTAAAGCATTTGCTAATCTCTCTACAACTTCAATAGAAACATTTCTTTCTCCTTTTTCAATAGTTGGCAAATAAGTTCGGTCTATCTCTGCTAAATTGGCTAGCTTTTCTTGAGATAGTCCTTTGAGTTTTCTAAGCTCCTTAATTTTAAGTCCGAATTTTTGCTTAATATCCATGTTAACAAAAATTGCAAAATGTAGACTCTAAAACAACGGAGTATAGTCGGGGTTTTTGCTATCTTTGAAATAAAATTCTTATGTTAAGCTTAGATGAAAAAATTCAGCATTTAGAAAATTATTTGTCGCAACCAAGTGAAAATTATGCTGATAGTTTTAAAGAAGATATTGTCATGTTCATAGATGATTTTACAGATCAAAATGAGCTTTTGTCTTTTCTAAATAAAATTCATTCTTTAGAAGAAATTGAAAATTGGGTAGATAATTTATGTTCTAGAATTATTTTGAAGTTTGATTCTGAAGGAGAAGAAATAAATGATTTTATATATGATTATATACAATTTGGTTAATTAAAAAACATGACAGAATATTCAATTTTAGAAATTCCAACTGTACTTAATCCACCAATAAAACTTTTAGATCTTATTTACAATTGTCCTGTTTGTGATTACGAAATTGAAATAGATATGTTGGTAGATGATAATAGTTTTGTAAAATGTGATGTTTGCGACCACATGATTAAATTAAAAATCAAAAGAATTTGAACTTCTACATCATTATCTCAATTCCATAAGACAAAAATTTCCTGTCATAAAATATCGTTCCAATTGTCATTCTGAGGAACGAAGAATCTCCACGAGTAGCTCGACAATCTATGAAAATTTAGAATATTGCATTTATCAAATAGACAATTGCAACGGAGTTTCTTGCGAAGATTCTTCGTTCCTCAGAATGACAAAGCAGGTGGAACACTTAGCTTGACAATTGGAGCGGGACTTCGACTTCGCTCAGTCTGAAAATATTGCGGAGACTTTTCCTTCTTGAGCATTACAAAGCAGGCGGAAAAAGTAAAGCAACCACAAAATAAAAAAAGCCACTTCTTATAGTGGCTTTTAATTTATTCAACATCCAGATAAGGATTTAAAATTTCTGCTAATTCGTTCAGCCAGAAATAACCTTCTTCAACTGCTTTTGTGTCGATTTGAAGGGTTTCGCATTCTCGCATTAGAGACATGGCAAGAAGATAATTTACTCTTCGAATTGCTTTTGCGAAACTTTTAGGATCTGTTGCCTGGTTGAAAAATTCGTTTAACCGCAATTCTGTTTCTTTTGAAAGGGTGTTTAGACTCATAATCTGAAAGTTTGAGGAATATAAAACCCGCATGGGTTAGCTGTCCTACGCCTTTCAGAGCGTTGCAGTTGTTTCCAATACCGCCAGCGTACCACACGGGCAAAAGTTTAATCAAGTTCATAATCTGAAAGTTTAGGACTGCGAAGATACCAAATAAACCCTTTGTTTAATAGGATTTATTATTCAATATGAAAGATCTTCATTTTGTGAATTGCTTATTGTTGCGGTTCCGAAGCTTCGGGATTGACTTCGCTCAGCCTGACGATATTGTGGAGATTACTTCTTTAAGAAATGATATAGCGGACAGAGTCTCTAGTGTGATTTCTCTCCCGAAGCCTCGGGATCGAAATGACAAAACTATACGGAAATATTATTATGGAAATGATTGCCCTAGCCCCGATAGAAGTGGAAATCCTTTTGTGTCCGCCACTGCGGACACAAAAGATTGAAACGGATAGCGGGATTAGCTCCTGAAAAAAAATATAGTTTTATCATAGAATCGAAATGACATACAATACTCAAAAAACGTCAATTATTTTCATAATGTTTTATTAACTCACTTGGCTTTTCATCTTAAATAAAATAGCTTTGAGAATAATCATTAAATATAAACCAATATGAAAATTCAAATCAATACAGACAAAAACATAGAAGGACACGAAAGATTAGCAGCCTATTTTTCTGAAGAATTAGAAAAAGGCCTGACTCGTTTTGAAGAAAAAATAACCCGCGTTGAAGTGCATTTCGGAGATGAAAACGGAGAGAAATTCAGCCTTAACGATAAAAAATGCGTAATCGAAGTTCGTACTGCAAAATTACAACCCCTAACAGTTACAGAACACGCTGATACGATCGAAAAAGCTTTTAGCGGCGCTTTGGCAAAAGCAAAAAAATCATTGACTACTACTTTCGAGAAAATGAAAGAGCACTAAAAATAGGGACAAAGGTTCAAAGGGACAAAGATGCTAAGTTTTCTATGCACCTTTGTCCCTTTGTCGTTCTATACCTTTTTACCTTTGTTGCTCTGTACCTTTATACCTTCCTTTTAAGACTTCGGTAATGGTGCTCCCACAGCGATATCACAACGGTGTCCGGGTTGTCCGTGAGCGGGATTCATTCCTTCGGCAACTGTTGGAGTTTCGGTGCTTAATAAAGCGGGAACATTATTATTTGCTGGAGGCGTAACGGTAAAGGTTTGCGAAGTACTTCCGCTTTGTGCTGTATTTGTCGTTGTTTGTTTTGCTGCAACAGGAGAATTTAAAGGCGCGCCAACCGGAATATCACATCTGTGTCCGGGTTGTCCGTGCGATGGATTCATTCCCTTTCCTACTTTTACCGGCGCGGCAGTTGTCGTAGTTGTAGTCACCACACTTTGCTGCGTTGGATTTACCTGAACGGTTTGCGTTGGCTGCGCAGTTACCGTTTGTCCTTGCGTTGGAGCCGAATTCAACGGTGCGCCAACCGCAATATCGCATCTGTGTCCCGGTTGTCCGTGTGCGGGATTTAGCCCAGCGTTAGAACTCAAAACTGTATTTGAATTTGTTTGAACCGGATTTTGAACCAATGAATTTACTTTTGTAGTGTCTTTCATCAATCCCAATTTTACCAATTCTGATGTTGGTGTATTTTCCTGAGGTTCTAAGTCTTTTTTACAAGAAATAAAAAGTAATGAAGATAGAACTAACGAACTGATAAGTATTTTTGAATTCATGATTGTAGATTTTAAAAGCTCTCAAATATAGTAATTAAACCATATAAGTTAGGTAAGGGAATTTAAGATTTAACATGTGATTGTTTTTGTTATTCTCGCGCAATCCCACGAAGATGCAAAGGTTTATTTTAAAATAATGATACCGTATTGTTTGTCATTTCGATTCTATGATAACCAATTTTTTTTTCAGGAGCTAATCCCGCTATCCGTTTCAATCTTTTGTGTCCGCCGAGGCGGACACAAAAGAATTTCCACTTCTATCGGGGCTAGGGCAATCATTTCCATAACAATGTTTCCGTTAGTTTTGTCATTTCGAGGAACGAGAAATCGCATAAAGTGAAGACATAAAGCTCGTTGCTCTCTGGATGTGATTTCTCGTTCCTCGAAATGACAAACTAGACGAATAAATCATCTGCATATATCTGCCTAAATCTTTTAAAAATCTGCGTGAAATAAAAACTTTGCATCTTTGAACCTCTGCACCTTTGCACCTTTGCAAAAATATTTACTAACTTTAAACCAAAACAAACTCCATATGAAAAAATCAATCCTACTCCTTTTATTCGTTGCAACGTTTGCAACCGCACAAAACACCGAAAAAGACAAAATCAATCAAACGCTTGACACTTGGCACAAAGCCGCTGCCGATGTAAAATTCGACGCCTATTTTTCGGCATTAAGCGACGATGCGATTTATATTGGAACCGATGCTACAGAAAACTGGACCAAAAAAGAATTTTCAGTTTGGGCGAAACCTTTTTTCGACAAAGGAACAACTTGGAATTTTACGGCTTTGGAACGTCATATCTTTTTTGATAAATCCGGAAAAATTGCCTGGTTTGATGAATTGCTAAATACGCAAATGAAAATCTGCCGCGGATCCGGAGTTTTGGTAAAAGTGGGCAAAGAATGGAAAATTGAGCATTATGTTTTATCGATGACAATTCCGAATGATGAAGTTGATGCCGTAACCAAATTAAAATCTCCGGTTGAAGACGTTTTAATTGACAAGCTTAAGAAAAAATAAACATTTTTAGGGTTTGTTATTATAATCCTAACTTTTCTAGCGTTTTACGAAACCCGATATCAAATTAATTATAATACAATTGACAATATTAGCGGTAAATTAGAAGTTCAAAATAAGATTGTCTCAAAAAAACGGATCGAATTTTACAAAATCGACTAAAATAAAAGCCAAGCCTCTATTTTTTGAGCCCTGAAAATCTAAATATTGATTTTTTTTTAACTTTGACCCCAAAAAAAATAGGGTTAAATAAAGTATTTGAAAAATGAAAATAGAAAAACGCTGGGTCATCTCCTTTATTATTATAAGTATTGTTTGTATTACGGGTGCATTTTGGCCAACGGTTACCGAAAATAATTACGTTCTGTCAGAATTTGGAACCACAGATCATATCGTTCCTGCTGATGTCGCCTGGATGTTAACTTCCTGCTGTCTGGTTTTGATCATGACGCCGGGATTGTCTTTCTTTTATGGCGGAATGGTAGGCCGAAAAAATGTGATTTCGACCATGTTGCAAAGTTTCATTTGTTTGGGCGTTGTAACACTTTTATGGGTTGTAGTGGCTTTTAGTCTGGCTTTTGGAGATCCTGTGGGTTTTGGTTCCGGAGATCATTTTTATAGCTTCTTTGGAAATCCCACGACTTTTGCTTTTATGGATTATGTGGGCGTTTTGCCTCATAAACAATTGGCAAGTACGATTCCGTTTATGCTGTTTGCTTTGTTCCAAATGAAATTTGCGATCATCGCGCCGGCTATTATAACGGGTTCGTTTGCAGAACGCGTTCGTTTTATCTCGTACTTACTTTTCATCAGTTTATTTACGATTTTCATTTACGCGCCTTTATGCCATTCTGTTTGGTATCCAACAGGCGTTTTAGGAAGTTATTTTGGCGTAAAAGATTTCGCCGGAGGAACCGTTGTACATATGAGTTCCGGATTCGCCGCTTTGGCCGGAGTTCTGGTTTTAGGAAAAAGAAAAAACAGTCAGCATATACCAACCAATATTCCGTTTGTATTATTAGGAACCGGAATGTTATGGTTTGGATGGTTTGGTTTCAACGCCGGTTCTGCGCTTGCCGCAAACGGAACAGCCGCAATGGCATTTGCCACAACGACAACTTCATCGGCTGCAGCCATGTTAACTTGGGTTTTCTTTGATCGAATGAATGGCAGAAAAGTTTCGGCGCTTGGCGCTTGTATCGGCGCTGTTGTTGGTTTAGTTGCCATAACGCCAGCCGCAGGTTATGTGTCTGTTCCTGAAAGTATGTTTTTTGGATTCATCACGGCTTTGGTTTCAAACACCGTTGTAAATTGCCGTTTATCAAAAAGATTTGATGATACCCTTGACGTTTTTGCCTGCCACGGCGTTGGCGGAATCATGGGAATGATCTTAACGGCTATTTTTGCTCACGGCGAAAAGGCAAGTTTGCTTCACGGAGGATGGAATGTATTTGCACATCACATGATAGCATTGGTTCTGGTTTCGATATTTACTTTCTTTGGTGCTTATTTCCTGTTTAAAGTAACCAACTTTATAATTCCGCTTCGAGTTTCTGAAGAAAACGAACACATCGGATTGGATTTATCGCAACACGATGAAACTCTTGATCCTTTAAAACCTATAACTGAACCGCATTACGGGTAAAAAAATATTTGCAACATTAAAATTGGTCACAAATTGCATACGTTAAAATGATTTTTTTTACTTAAAACATATGTAGTCCCTACGGGACAATGTTTAGCGTGGTAATAATTGTTTTCTACCAATATTTAACTCCTAAAGGAGTATCTCTAGAGATTATATGTTGGTAGAAAAATATACAAATACCATATTCATGTCCCATAGGGACTACACCGGATTAAACAATCTATATTAAAAAATCATTTTAATCTGTAAAATCTGTGGCAAAAAAATTCGTGAAAATTCGTGTAATTCGCGGCAAAAAACTTTAAAACCCAATTCAGCTATTTTCATTCGTTTATATTCCTTAATTTTGCGGAAAATTTTTGTACAAGTGGGAAGTAAAAATAAACTAAAAAGATTCAGAGAAAACGAAACATTTCAAAACGTTTTTCAACCAACAAGAGAAGAAGTTGTAGGCGATTTAATGCCTTTAAAAGGAAAATGGAATTCTGATTTCTTTAAAAACGATAATCCTTTAGTTTTAGAATTAGGATGTGGAAAAGGAGAATATTCTGTGGGATTGGCAGAAAGATATCCTGACAAAAATTTTATCGGAATTGACATTAAAGGCGCCCGTTTCTGGAGAGGCGCAAAAACGGCCGTTGAAAACGGATTGCATAATGTTGCTTTTGTTCGTACTCAAATCGAATTGATCGACCATATTTTTAATGAAAATGAAGTGGATGAAATCTGGATTACCTTTCCGGATCCGCAAATTAAATACAAGAGAACAAAACACAGAATGACGAATTCTGAATTTTTGAAATTGTATAAAAAAATCCTTAAAAAAGACGGTGTCGTAAACCTAAAAACCGACAGCGAATTTATGCACGGCTACACTCTTGGATTGCTTCACGGTGAAGGACATGAGGTTTTATATGCGAATCACAATGTGTATAAAAACGAAGGAAGTCCGGAAGAAGTTACTGCTTTTCAAACCTTTTATGAGAAACAATATTTAGAAATTAATAAGGCAATTACGTATATTCGCTTCAAAATTAAAGATTAATTTAGTTTTGAAAAACAAATTTACGAACCCATAAACAACTGAATGGCCTTACTTACTCCATTACTTTCAGGTTTTATTGCCGCCTTCATTGGAATTATTCCACCTGGATTACTAAACATGACGGCTGCTAAAATAAATCTGAAAGAAGGGAAAAAGAATGCTTTATGGTTTGTTGTTGGTGCGGTTGTCGTTATCTTTTTTCAGGTGTATCTCGCGGTTTTATTTGCTCACGTAATTGACAATCGCCCGGATGTTGTGACTTTATTACGAGAAGTGGGTTTTGTTATTTTTTCAATTTTAACGATCTACTTTTTATTTATTGCCAAGCCAAAAGCCAAAAAATCGAAGATTAAAAAGAGCAGTAAAAAAAGCCGTTTCTTTTTAGGAATGTTACTTTCGGGTCTGAATTTTTTCCCAATTCCGTATTATGTTGTGGTGAGCGTTACTTTGGCGTCTTACCATCTTTTTGTATTTGAAACCAACATCATTTTTACTTTTGTAATGGGCTCTGTTGTAGGTTCTTTTGCAGCGCTTTACAGCTATGTTGCCTTCTTTGGCAGAATCGAAAAGAAAACCGATTATCTGATGCGTAACATGAATACTATTATCGGAAGTATTACGGGTTTAGTGGCGATAGTGACGCTTTTTAATATTCTGAATTATTATTTCGGGTAGAAATATAAGCCACAGATTACAGGATTAAAAAGATTTTTCTTTAAATTGAACCATTAAGATATTAAGAAAAATTAAGTTTTACTTTATGAAACTTTATCACACCACCAAATTGAGAAATATTAAGCTTTGTCTTAATGAAACTTAATATCTTAATGGTAAAAATATTTTAAAAATGGCTGAAGATAATTTTTTCGAAAAAGTATATGCAATCGCCAGACAAATTCCATACGGAAAAGTAACTTCTTATGGCGCAATTGCAAAAGCATTAGGCACGGCACGTTCTGCCCGAATGGTGGGCTGGGCAATGAATGCGTGTCATAATATGGATGATGTTCCCGCGCATCGCGTCGTAAACCGAAAAGGACTTTTAACCGGAAAACACCATTTTGAAGGTACGAATTTAATGCAGCAGCTTCTGGAAAATGAAGGTATTAAAGTTGTCAATCATCAAATTGTAGATCTTGAAAAACACTTTTGGCAACCTGAGATTGAACTTTAATTTTTCACCATATAAGTGATTATAAGTTCATTTAAACCGTTGCGTATAAAAATCTCACGCAAAGTCGCAGAGTCGCAAAGTATTTTAAGTTTTGCTTCGCGACTCTGCGACTTTGCGCGATTTAATGACAAAGTAAACTAAAACTTAATATGAACTTATATAACTTATATGGTGAAAAAAAAACCTAAATCAAACAAATCACAAAACTGGTTTTCTCCTCATCCGTTTGGTAACTTAGATAACCGCCGTGGGCTTCGATGATGTTTTTAGAAAGTGTTAAACCAATTCCCGCGCCGTCTTTTCTGGTGGTGAAAAATGGCAGAAATACTTTGTCCCGAATCTCAGAATCTATTCCTTTTCCGTTGTCTGAAATCGTGATAAAAAAGCGGTTGTTTTCTGTATAGCTTGACAGAAACATTTTCTTTTCCTCTTTTTCTTTTAATGCATAAATACTATTGGTAATCAAATTGATAATAACTTGTTCCATTTGATTTTTATCAATTAAAATCGAACGCGAACTGTTGATTTCATTTATCAATTCGATATTTTGTGCTTTTAGAATTGGGTTCATAATACGCAGGCAATCCTCAAACAGAATATTTATCGGCGTCATTACTTTTGTTGGCGTTGGAAGCATGGCGAGTTTTCGGTAGTTTTCAACAAAAACCTGCAAGTGATCGCTTCGGTTTATGATCGTCGAAATACTGCTTTTAATGTCGTCATAATCATCTTCTTCCAGTTTCTCCTGATCAACAATTTGGAGTAAATTCTGTGAAAGCGCGCGTATTGGCGTTAAGGAATTCATTAATTCGTGCGAGATAATCTTCATCAGATTAATCCAGGCTTCTTTTTCTTTTTTCTCAATTACACGCTGAATACTGTCTAATAAAATGATATAATATTCTTTGTTATACGTTTTTGTAAGCGACGTTTGCAGAATAAAAGTCTGTAAATCCTGTTCTTCAATTTTAATCGAAATCGCCGATTTTAATTCAGAAAATTCCGTTTTCTCAATTTCATTGCAAAGCGACGGCAGATAATTTTTAAGGTATTTCCAATGACTTACTTTCGGGACATTAAACAAGCTTGAAAAACAATCGTTCATTAAAAAAATATTCCATTCCTGGTTTTCTTTTTCTAAGATTAAAACGCCGGTTTCAATACTATTCAAAATAGACTGATACACAATTTCTTTTGAGGTTTGTTCCTGTTGCTGCACTTTTAAACTTTCATATAGAAGATATAAATTTTTAAAACTATCCCTTTTATTCTCTTCCGGAAAATTAGTAGAAAAGTCATTTTGAAGCATGGAAAGTAATGTTCTGTCATAAAACAGCACTCTGTTTTTGATGTAAAAATAGATTTCAAACAACATGACAACGCCAAAAAAACCAACTAAAAGTGCGTTATGATAAAACATTTTATAGATTAGAAAAACACAAACGAAAAAGAGTGTCATAACAAATATGACTCTTATAAATAAGGCGTTATAGAATTTCCAATTCTTCATTGTTTTATTTTTTTCTTTATAATGCTGATGAAAATTTAACCGCGAAGTTCGCAAAGTATTTACGCAAAGTTCGCTACATGCAGCTTTGCGAACTTAATAAACACAATTGTAAACACAACTAAAAATACATTGCGTGCTTTGCGGTAAAATCAATCTAGGCTTAAATATTTTTTAAATCGTATTTTTTAAATCGTATTTTTCAATTCTTCGATACAAAGCGGCTCTTGACAAACCTAATTCTTCAGCGGTTTTACTGATATTTCCATGGTGTTTGAATAATGCTTTTTCGATGGCATTTTTCTCCATTTCAGACAATGCATTATCATCATTTTCCGGAACATCTTCAAAATCTAAAATGTCTAAATCCTGCACAGAAATGGTATTATTTTCGGCCAAAATCAAAGCGCGTTCGATCTTATTTTCCATTTCTCGGATATTTCCTTTCCACGGATATTTTTCTAAATACGGTGCAACATTTTCTTCAAAACGCCATCCCGAAGCTTCGGGACCATGATTGTATTTTTCTGCAATTTGTTCTAAGATAAAATGCGCCATCGGAACAATATCATCTTTTCTTTCGCGAAGTGAGGGCAAATTTATTTCCATCGTATTAATGCGATAAAGCAAATCTTCACGGAAGGTTTTATTTTTTACCTCCGCTTTAATATCGCTATTTGTTGCGGCAATTATGCGAACATTTAAAGGTCTGGCTTTGCTCTCTCCCAAACGCGTTAGGGTTTTGGTTTGTAAAACATGTAATAACTTTGATTGCAAATGCAACGGAATATTTCCTATTTCATCAAGAAAAATAGTGCCGTTTTGTGCTGTTTCAAATCTTCCGGCCGTATCTGTTTTGGCATCGGTAAAAGCGCCTTTGGCATAACCAAAAAGTTCGCTTTCAAATAAATTATCACTTAAAGATCCTAAATCAACATGCACAAAAGGCTGGTTTTTTCGTTCTGAATGCTGGTGAATAAATTCGGCAAAAACATATTTTCCGGTTCCGTTTTCTCCTAAAATCAAAACATTGGCATCTGTTCTGGCTACTTTTTCAGCAATCGAATAGGCTTGTTTTATTTTGGCAGAAGTTCCGGTAAAATACCTCTTTTCTGTTTTTTCAACAACCGTTTTTTTAATATTCTTTCGGCTTTCGGCGACAGCCTTATCAATGGTTTCAAGCAGTTTTTCGTTGTGCCAGGGTTTTAAAACATAATCAAAAGCGCCCATTTTTATGCCTTCAACTGCGGTATCTATTTTACCAAAGGCAGTCATTAAAATCACAACGGTTTGCGGCGAAAGTACTTTTATTTCTTTCAGCCAATGAATTCCTTCTCTCCCATCTTCAAAACCAATTCGGTAATTCATGTCTAACAAAACCACATTTATTTCATTTTCACTTAAAATAGAAATGATTTTTTTGGGACTATTTGCTGTAAAAATGTTTTCAAAATGTTTTTTGAGAATCATTTTCGCCGAAAAAAGAATTTCTTCCTGATCGTCAACGATTAATATCTGGGCTTGTTTTTTTCGCATGTTGTCTTTTTTTGTCCGATTTTGAACGGTCAACTGTTCATTATCGAACACTACTTTTTTTAATGTTTTTTAAAGCTTCTTTAAAATCAATGCTTTACAAATGATAATTTTTATGGCACAGTATTTACCTATTGATTATCAGTAAATTATTTAAAAAATGGACAAGGTAATTCCTCGTAAAAATAGAAAATTTAGGTATCTGACAATAGCAATTGCGATTTTTTTAGCTTTGGCTGTAATCATCTTTTTATCTTTTAGCTCTAAAAGAAGTTTAAACGTAAAAGCAGAAGAGCTTACGGTTCAAAAAGTTGAAAAAGATTTTTTTGAAGACTTTGTTGTTTTTCAGGCAAAAGTCGAACCTTTGAATGTGATGCTTGTTAATGTCACAGAAGGCGGATCTGTAAAAGAAATTTTTGTTGAAAATGGCGCAATGGTCACAAAAGGACAATCGCTGGCTCGTTTGTACAACCCAAATACAGAGCTGAATTACCTGACTCAGGAAACCGCTATTATTGAGCAAATCAATAATTTGAACACAGGAAAACTGAACATTCGAAATCAGGAACTGAACTTAACAAAGGATTGGGTTTTAATCGAACACGATTATAACGACGCCAAAAGATTGTACGACATGAACTCGAAATTATTTGCAAAAGATGTGATTTCGAAAAATGACTGGAATACGTTTAAGGAAAGTCTGCGTTTTCAGGAAGAACGCAAAAAAACGATTCAGCAAAGCATTCAAAAAGAAAAATTAAGCAATCAGGTTCAGATCTCGCAAATCAACCGCTCGATTCAAACTATGGAAATGAGTTTGGATATTTTGAGAAACAACAAAAAGAATTTCCTGATTACAGCTCCGGAATCCGGTCGATTGACTTCATTTGAACCTGTTTTGGGAAAAACATTTCAGGCTGGCGAAAGCATCGGTAAAATCGATTCGAAACAAGGTTATAAACTGATTGCGGAAGTAGATGAATTTTATCTGGAAAAGTTGCGCGAAGGCTTAAAAGGTCAGGTAGAATTTAAAGGAAAAACACTTGAAGTATTGGTTACAAAAGTAATTCCGGAAGTAAAAAGTGGACATTTTACGGTTGAATTAGCTTTTACTTCTAAAGAAAATATCACTTTGCAGGACGGACTTAGTTTTGGTGTAAAACTGATTTTATCGGAGAAAAATAAAACTTTAGTTGTAACAAAAGGAAGCTTTAATCAGGAAACTGCCGGGAAATGGATTTTTGTTGTAAAAGGAAATAAGGCAGAAAGAAGAAATATAAAATTAGGCAGAGAAAATCCTTCGTATTATGAAGTTCTGGAAGGATTAAAAGAAGGCGAATCTGTGATTACCTCATCGTATTCTGATTATAAGGATATTGAGGAGCTGTCGATTAGTTCTCAGTGACAGTTTGCAGTTTTCAGTCGCAGTCTCGGTCGCAGTTTTCAGTTTTCAGTTTTCAGTCACAGTTTACAATTCATAATTTATAATTCATAATTAACAACGTTTCAATCATCAATCAAAAAATACAATCAAAACATTTAAAACCTAAAAAAATATGATAACCATTCAAAATTTGACCAAAGTTTTTAGAACCGAAGAAGTGGAAACATCTGCTTTAAGCGGGATTTCTTTAGAGATTAAAAAAGGAGATTTCTTAACGATCATGGGACCATCTGGTTGTGGAAAATCGACTTTGTTGAATATTATTGGGCTTTTAGACAGTGCAGATGGCGGAAGTTATAAATTATTAGACCAGGAAATGATTGGTTTAAAGGAAAAAGGAAGAGCCGCTGTTCGTAAAGAAAATATCGGATTTATTTTCCAGAATTTTAACCTGATCGATGAACTTTCGGTTTATGATAATATCGAATTGCCTTTGCTTTACAATAATGTGAAATCTTCGGAGAGAAAACAAAAAATTGAAGCCATTGCCGAGAAATTAAATATTTCGCACCGATTGAAACATTATCCACAACAGCTTTCCGGTGGTCAGCAGCAAAGGGTTGCGGTTGCAAGAGCTTTGGTAAACGATCCAAAAATTATTCTTGCCGATGAGCCAACGGGAAATCTGGACAGTAAAAATGGTAATGAAGTAATGGAACTTTTAACAGATTTACATGCAAAAGGTGCGACAATTTTGATGGTAACCCACTCTGATTATGATGCTTCGTTTTCGCAAAAAACCATTCATATGAAAGATGGTGTGATATTCTCTGAAAAAATAAATCAGAGAAATGTAGATGTTTTTATGGACGCTAAATAAATATAAAATGATTCAATTTATTGTAACCGCAATCACAATCCTGGTAGGATTTGTTTGTAAAGTATTGTCAATTATCTAACTAACCGTTTTAAAAAAACAAATTATGATTTTTAACTGGTTTAAAATATTTATATATCATTTAAGGCAAAGCAAATTGTTTTCGTTTTTAAATGTTTTTGGACTCAGCATTGGAATTGCCGGAGTGATCTTCGCGATTTTATATTGGAACAATGAAAATGCGTACGACCAATGGAATCCTGAAAAAGAAAATGCCTATCAGGTTTTGAATCAAATAGGAATGACGGGCGATATCTGGGCCACAAATTCTATTCCGTTTGGCGAAACCTGCAAAGCTACAATACCTGAAATTGAACAAATATCTTTTATGAATGTTTGGTATAATGAAGGTGTTATTAAATTTCAAAATCAGAAAGTGTTTGAAAAAAAAATCACTATTTCTGATAATGGCTTTTTTGATATTTTCCCTTTTGAAATACTAAAAGGCGCCAAGGAAAATATATTAAAAGAAGAGCATAGTGTCGCAATTTCGGCAGAACAAGCCAATTTGCTTTTTAAAAATACAGATCCAATTGGCAAGCTAATTCACTATAATAATAACAATTATGTTGTAAAATCTGTTTACCGCATTTCAAGACCTTCGTCGTTTGAACCTAACTTTGTTTTTAGCGGAATCAGACGCCCAAACGATGTCAACAGTTGGGGAAATTTTAGTTATGGCTTATTTGTTAAACTAAAAAAAGGGGCTGATCCTGTTGCTGTTTTAAAGAAAATGCAAAATGTAGATTATGTCAACCGAACTTTAAAAGAAGCGAAAGCAAGTGGTAAGCCAATAAAAGATTTCATAAAAGAATATGGCCAGACTACTGTAATTATAGACCAATTAAAAACAGCACGTTTGCACGGAACAAAAACAAGCGGAAACAATTTTCCAGAAGGAAAAGGCAATTTGCAGCTGCTTTATATCATGGTAGGTTTGTCGATTTTAATCCTGGTTTTATCGCTTGTAAATTATATCAATTTAGCAACTGCTTCAGCTATTAAACGCGCGAAAGAAGTTGGGGTTCGTAAAATAGTCGGGGCTACAAAAAAACAAATCATTGCCCAGTTTATATTTGAAACTACTATAATCGTAATTATTGCCATCCTTTTTGCATTAGCGATTGTGGAGCTTTCATTGCCTTTTTACAACAATTTCTTAAAGAAAACTTTAACTCTGAATGGTGGTGAATTTTACCTGCAGCTTATTTTTATATTTGGATTAGTGATTATTCTTGCCGGTATTTTTCCTGCCGTTTATATCTCGAATTTTGAAACTTTGAAGGTTTTGAAAGGCAATTTTTCGAGAAGTAAAAGCGGAATCTGGATTCGAAATTCGATGCTTATTTTTCAGTTTGGTATTGCTGCCTTTTTTATCATTGGCGCTTTGATTGTAAATTCTCAGGTTGATTATATGATGAACAAAGATCTTGGTTTTAGTGGAAATCAGGTCATCAGAATTCCGTTTAATTATGAAAAAGCAGATAAAAAAACCGAAGCCTATTACACTACAAAACAGGAAATAAGTAAAATGGCGGGCGTACTTGAAGTTTCTACTTTTGCAGGCACATTTGGAAACAGCACCAACTCGAGTTCGGGTTTTACACACAACGGTATTTTTGTTCAGCCAAGAAATGTTGAAATGGATTTTGGTTTTCTGGAAATGATGAAAATTAAAATTGTTAAGGGACGAAATCTATCCACGAAATTTTCCTCAGATACAATAAACAATTGGCTAATAAATGAAACCCTTGCTAAAACGCTGAATCTTAAAAACCCCATTAATACTATTATAAAATCTGGCTGGAGTGAAGGTGATGATGAAAGTATGAAATTTAGAGTCGTAGGTGTTGTGAAGGATTTTCATATCACAGGACTTCAAAATAAAGTGGCACCAATGGTTTTTATCAATATGAAAACTTTAAAATGGGGTAACTTTCAAAATGTTTATGTAAAAGTCTCACCGAATAATCTAACTGAAACTTTGGCAAAATTAAAAGCATATTGGGAGAAAAATATAAATGCTGATTATCCTTTTGATTATGAATTTGTAGATAAAGGATTTGCCAAAACGTATCAGGAACAGGTGAAACAAAAAGATTTGTTTTTTATTCTGAATCTGGTTGTGATTATTATTGCGATTTTCGGATTATTTGCGTTGGCTTCTTTTTCTATGGAAAGACGATTGAAAGAAATTGCTATTAGAAAAACATTAGGTGCAGAAACCGATGTTTTACTGAAAGAATTATCTAAACAATATATTGTTTTTTGCTTGATTGGTTTTGCAATTGGTGTCGTTCCGGCTTACATATTATTGCAAAAATGGCTGGAGAATTTTGCTTTCAGAATCGGGGTTTCGGTAGTTCCGTTTACTGTTGCGCTTATTTCTTTGTTGATTCTGACTTTATTAATTGTTTCGGCAAAAGCCTATCAGGTAACTAAAATAGACATTTTAAAATATTTAAAATACGAATAAGAACTTGTAGACCATTTTTTTAAATACCCGTTAGCTATATAAGTCTAACGGGTATTTTTTTATTGTTTGAAAATTGGAATTTATCTTTAATTCATAACAACATCATCAGAGTAAAGCAATTTTTCCAAACGTTTATCTCTGTCGTATACATCGGCAAAAAAACTAATTTCGCCGGTTTCGTCGTTTACCCAGGCGGTAAAATAACAGATGTAAATGGGGATTTTATTTTTAAGCATACAGGTTGTTTCTTTTTCACCACTCATTGCATTTTCTATTTTGTCGACAGGCCAGTCCGGATTGTCTTTTAAAATAGAGATTGCTAATTGTTTTGCTTCTTTTACGTTGATACAGCCATGACTAAAAGTTCTTTTCTCAAATTCAAATAAACTCTTGGCCGGCGTATCGTGCAAATAGATATCATTAGGATTTGGAAACAGGAATTTGACCAGACCCAAAGAGTTTTTTGGACCCGGTTTTTGTCTCACGCGACCTCCGTTCCATTCCATATTATTTTCGGCGAGGTAATTTTTATCAGCAGCAATTTTGAGTTTTAATTCATTATCGATTATACTTTGCGGCACATACCAATACGGGCTAAAAACGATTCTGTCTATCATTCCGCTAAAAATTACGGTTTCTGTCATTCTTGTTCCCACAAAAACATCTGATACAAGTTCGTACTTTCCATTTTTAACGTAAAATAATCTATAAGAAGGAATATTGACCATGACTAATTCGTCTGCATTGGCCAATTTTGCCGGTATCCATCTGCATCGCTCCATATTGATCATGATGGTTTTGATTCTGTTGGCAATAGGTTCGTTCATTTGATTGATGTGTTCTCTGGTCAATGCATAGTTCAATTTTAGTCCATATCTTTTTTTATAATTTAATACGCCAGCCATCATTTCTTCATCATAAACATTTCTTTTAGAATCCTGTTTCAAATCTCCCACAACAAACAAACGCTCTCTTATTTGCCCTATTATGGCCGAACTATCCATGGGTTTTAGGTCCTGATACGTGGCGCTGTCAATCACAATTTTCTTCCATAAATTATTTTTCTCGATAGTTCGGTATTTTTTTAAAACATCCTGAAGTTTGTAATATTGACTAAACAAAAGGTGTTCGTCTTTATTAAGTCGGTTTGGATTGCTAATAAGTGAATCTAATAATCTTGAATATGAAATGTTTTTGGTGGGCAGGTACCAGCCAATTTTTTTTAAAGTTGCTGCATCTTCGCCAGAATAAACATTACTGGCATAAAAAACATACATGCTGCTGAGTAATAATTCGGTATCTGACTGAGATGGTTTTTGAGTAACGCTTTCATTAAAAATTTCGTCGATCACATCTTTATAGGGCATTTTTTTATCGATACCCTGATCTTTCAGCACATTTACTTTTTGGTATAATAAATGTCCAAATTCGCTGATGTTTTTGTCGTCGTACCAAATGGTATTGTATTCTCGTTTTCTATAAAGATTGAAAACATCTTTCTGGTATTTTTTTAGTTTGGGATACGTTTTAAAAAACTGAATCAAAGACACACTATCGACAGAAAACCCTAAAGCTGATTTTTCCGGAAGCAAAATGGCAGCACTTAAAGCTAATTTGCTGTCATTTATCATTTTATCGCTTTTGGCAAAACAAAAAGAGGAAAGGAAAAAACCGATGGTAATAAGCAAAACTGAAAAGCTGGAATTTCGCATAATTTTATCTTTTAAATTTTAGAATAAATCTTTATTTAAACAATAGCGAAACTGAATATAATACCTTAAAACAAGCTTTCGTCTATTTTTTAAAGTAGTAGAAATCAAAAAATTCAGGGTATTCAAAGGTACAAAATTATACTTAGACCATTTTTATTGAAGAATATAAAATATACGAAAATTCATATTTTTTAACATAAATAGTTCATCATAAATTAAATTAAGCTGTGATGTTGTTTTTTTTATAATCTAAAATGTAAAAATAAAATAGAGTTACATTAGTTTGAATAATCTCAATATCAACAAATCCAATACAAAAAAGCCAAAATCCGAACATAATCATTTATCTTTGCAGTCTGAAATCAGTTTAAATAAAAACTATTTTTAAATTAATTTCAATTCCATACAAACACGACAATAAAATGAAATTAGACAGAAAAGAAATTCTTAAAGCGCTGGAAACAATTACAGTAGCCGGAGAAGGAAAAAATATGGTTGAAAGTGGAGCTGTTGCCAATGTATTGACTTTTGGTGATGAAGTTGTGGTCGATTTAGTACTGCACACTCCTGCAATGCACATTAAAAAAAGAGCAGAAGATGATATCAAAAAAACGATTCTTGAATTGGTGTCTGCAGATGCAAAAATTAAAGTAAACATTAAAGTAGAAACTCCGGAGAAAAACGAAATTAAAGGTCGTGCTATTCCTGGAATTAAAAATATTATTGCCGTTGCTTCTGGTAAAGGCGGAGTTGGAAAATCTACTGTTACAGCAAATTTAGCCGTAACATTAGCAAAAATGGGATTCGCAGTTGGTGTTCTTGATGCCGATATTTACGGTCCGTCAATGCCTATTATGTTTGATGTCGAAAACGAAAAACCGGTTTCGATTATGGTGGATGGAAAATCTAAAATGAAACCAATTGAAAGTTACGAGATCAAAATACTTTCTATTGGATTTTTTACAGCACCAAGTCAAGCCGTAATCTGGAGAGGTCCTATGGCCGCTAAAGCATTAAACCAAATGATTTTTGATGCAGATTGGGGAGAATTAGATTTCATGTTAATCGATTTACCTCCGGGAACTGGTGATATTCACCTTTCGATCATGCAATCATTGCCTATTACGGGTGCAGTTGTAGTAAGTACGCCTCAGGCTGTGGCTCTTGCCGATGCTAAAAAAGGAGTTGCCATGTTTATGCAGGATAACATTAATGTACCTGTTTTGGGGATTATAGAAAATATGGCTTACTTTACGCCGGAAGAATTACCTGACAATAAATATTATATTTTTGGTCAGGAAGGAGCTAAAAACCTTGCAGAAGATTTAAATGTTCCGTTCTTAGGAGAAGTGCCAATTGTACAATCTATTCGCGAAGCCGGAGATTATGGCCGTCCCGCAGCATTACAAACAGCATCGACAATTGAAACTGTTTTTGAAGAAATTACCAGAAATGTGGTACAGGAAACAGTAAACAGAAATGATAGCTTACCTGCTACCGAAGCCATTAAAATTACAACTATGGCAGGTTGTTCAGCAGTAAAAAAATAATTAGATAATTTAGATAATGAGATAATTAGATGATGAATATTGGGGAATTTAAGTTTTCTAATTATCTCATTTACTAATTGATACATTACCTAATTGACACATAAATATTATGACAACAGAAGAATTAACAAGTAACGTATTATTGGCTCTTGATGAAATCAGACCTTTTTTAAATTCTGATGGAGGAGACATTACACTTATTTCTATAGACGATGACAAACATGTTAAAGTTCGCCTTGAAGGGGCGTGTATTAGCTGTAGTGTGAATCAAATGACTTTAAAAGCAGGGGTTGAAACAACGATAAAAAAATATGCTCCACAAATAGAAACTGTGGTAAATATTATGTAACAAAGGCATTTTTAAGGCACTCTAGGAAAATTCTCATTTAACAGGAATATTTGACCTTTAATGATTTTGTTTTGGAAAAATTTAAAAAACATTCAAAAAAATGCTTGTTTTTGCGATATTATCAAAAAACTATCTAAAGATTTAAGATATTCAAGTAAGGTATTGTTACATTTTTAACTTAAATTTGCGACATAACCACTTAAACTCAAATTTATGAAGAATTTTTACCCCTTAGTTTTTTTAATGTTTTTTGTTTCAGCGAGTTATGCGCAACAAAACATAACAACACTTGTCGTTGACAAAGCTTATCTGAACGAAGCAGAAGAATGGACTGATTTTACTTATTCAGGAAAAATTGTATTCTCTACAAATTCAAATGAAGAAGAAGGAACTTTAAGAATTGGCAATTACGATTTTTTATATGATTTTTGCGATGGAAAAGCTAAATTTGCCAACAAGGCAACTTACAGCTCAGCGCAATTTTCGCATCCAAGAAAAGTTTCTGTTAGTACAGACAAACAAGGTGTTGTAAACTCTACTTACGAAGGAACGTTAGTTTTCCAGGCTGATAGAGATTATTATTCAGTTATTGCAATTGTTACCTTATTAGAAAAAAACGGTTATATCCTTGGTGTTAAAATGCGCCAGAAAGAAGGAAATAAAAAAGAGTACGCTTTTAGCACAAAACCAAGCAGTTAAGAAAACAGAGGATTTTTTCACGTTATTAAATCCTAAATCAGCAAAATTCCAACATTAAAAATGGATGTATTAATAAAGATTAAAGATCGAGAAGGAGTTATACACGAGTTACAGGCTCCAACTGATATGGCAATGAATATAATGGAGTTATGCAAGGCATACGAACTTCCTGTTGAAGGAACCTGCGGAGGAATGGCCATGTGTGCTTCTTGCCAGTGTTACGTTCTAAATGATGTTGCATTACCTGAAATGGGAGATGAAGAAGAAGCCATGCTTTCGGAAGCGTTTTATGTTAAATCTAATAGCCGTTTAGGTTGCCAGATTCCAATTACTACAGAATTAGAAGGACTGGAATTAGAACTGGCTCCTGAATATTAAAAAATAAATTCCAATCCCTAATCGGGATAAAATTCCAAATTCCAAAAACGTCATTCGTTCTATTGGAATTTGGAATTTTTTATTTGGAATTTATATCACTCATAGTTTTTAATCAGTTCTTCTAAAGAAAATTCTTTTAGCAGTTTATCCAGATATTTACCCCTGCTGCTTAATTCACGCTGATAGGGTGCAAAATCACTTGTGTATTTATTAAATGCATCATTCAGTTCTTTTAAATGATTTATTTCTACCTGAGTTATCGCTGAACCTTTATTTTCAATAAAATCTAATATTCTTTTTATGGCGATTTCTTTTTCGATAATGGCCTCTTCGTTATTTTGTAAAGTACAAATTCCGTAAATTCCTTTGCAGAAATAATCCCATTCTTCTTCTAAAGCTTTATCTGCTTTTTCGGGATCAATTTCTCCATTTTCGCTAAAAACATTTCCGTAAGCAAATGTTTTGTGTTTGTGCTTTTTTAAATTGGATAACAGGTTTTTTTTAAAGTCATTTTTAAAATCCAGACCATTATTTGAAATAGTAGTTTCAATAAGTTTCAGGATATTTTTCGGAAAATACTTTTTAGAAGTTATAATCTTAAAACTATCACCCAAAGAAGAGCTTATCGTAACTTCTGAATCAATAACATATGAAGCTTCCGGAATAAGGTTGTCCTGAATAAGCCTGCTTAATTTATCTGGAGTAAGATTCATTATCTTGATAACTTCTTCAAATTCCAGATAATTTTCTTCAATGTATTTTAGGTTTATGTCTTTCATTTTGGCTTTGGATTTACTACCCAAATATACCATTAAAACATCAAAAAAACCGTAATCACATTACTGCAATTACGGTTTCTTCTTTATAACAATCTTCTTTAATCTCTGGCTTATACCAAACCTGCCTGAATTAAATATTCAGCGATTTGAATCGTGTTTGTAGCAGCACCTTTTCTCAAGTTATCAGCAACGATCCACATGTTTAAAGTGTTTTCCTGGCTTTCGTCACGACGAATTCTACCTACAAAAACATCATTTTTACCTTCTGCATACAATGGCATTGGGTATGTAAAAGTGTCCAGATTATCCTGCACCACTACTCCATCTGTATTGTGCAAGATTTCGCGAACTTCGTTTACATCAAAATCATTTGTAAACTCAACATTTACAGCTTCACTATGTCCGCCAACAACCGGCACACGAACAGCAGTTGCTGTAACTCTGATAGTATTATCACCAAGAATTTTTTGAGTTTCGCGAACTAATTTCATTTCTTCTTTAGTGTATCCGTTTTCTTCAAAACTATCGCAATGTGGAATCGCATTTCTGTGAATTGGATATTTATATGCCATTTCTCCCTGAACTCCTGCGTATTCATTTTCTAATTGTCTAACCGCTTTTACACCAGTTCCGGTGATCGATTGGTAAGTAGAAACAATAATTCTTTTGATATTGTATTTTTTATGCAAAGGAGCCAAAGCCAAAACCATTTGAATAGTAGAACAGTTTGGGTTTGCAATAATTTTATCTTCTTTTGTTAAGGTCGAAGCATTGATTTCAGGAACGATTAATTTTTTAGTCGGGTCCATTCTCCAAGCCGATGAATTATCGATAACAGTTGTTCCGGCTGCAGCAAATTTTGGAGCCCATTCTAATGAAGTATCTCCTCCGGCAGAAAAAACAGCAATATCAGCTTTCATATCAACAGCCGTTTGTAATCCTACAACTTTATATTTTTGACCTTTATATTCAATTTCTTTTCCAATTGATTTTTCAGATGCAACAGGAATTAATTCTGTTACAGGGAAATTTCTTTCCGCTAAAACTTTAAGCATTACCTCGCCAACCATACCAGTGGCACCTACAACCGCTATTCTCATTTTTATATTTTTAGTATGAATTAATCTAAATTACTCTGCAAAAGTATACATAATAAAAATCAAAACAAGGCGATTCACAAAAAATAACAAAATGTTACAAAACAAACAAAAACAAAAAAACCGTCCCAGTTAAGGAACGGTTAAGTTAGACTTAGTGTAGCGGTATATATTATTGTTTATTTTTTAATAAATCTCTAATTTGAATAAGAAGCTCTTCCTGTGTTGGTCCTGCTGGTGCAGCTGGCGGCGGAACATCTTTCTTTTTTAAGTTGTTGATTCCTTTTATAATTAGAAATAAAACAAATGCCACAATTATAAAGTTAATTACTGCCGAAAGAAACAAACCATATTTTACACCTCCAAAAGCGGTAAGCTCTTCGATTGTAGATAAATGTGCAGCATCCAAAGCCGGTTTCAATATTAAAGGCGTGATTACATTTTCAATTAACGAGCTTACAATTTTGCCAAAAGCAGCTCCAATAATAACACCGACAGCCAGATCGACTACGTTGCCTTTCATTGCAAATTCCTTAAATTCAGAAAGCATTCCCATAATTGTTCGTTTTAATTTATATTTATTTAACCCCGAAAATACGGAATTTTCCTGAAAATCCCTCAAATCTATCTGAAAAATACCCTTTTTACGCGTTGCGAAATACTCGTTAAAATTTCATAGGGAATAGTTTTCAACGCATTAGCAATTTCAGTAACGGTTGGGCTTTCGCCGAAAATAATTACCGAATCACCTTCTTTACAATCAATTTCACTTACATTTACCATTAGCATATCCATGCAAATACTGCCTACAATGGGTGCTTTTCTATTTTTAATCATCACATATCCCACTTCATTTCCCCATAATCTCGAAATCCCATCGGCGTAACCAATTGGGATTGTCGCTATTTTAGTTTCTTTTTGCACCATAAATCTTCGGCCGTACCCTACGCTGTCTCCGGCAGGAATAGTACGAACCTGAGAAATGATTGATTTTAAAGTGCCAACATTTTCTAAATATTTTTGTTCCAAAGGATCATTGGAAACGCCATAAAGTCCAATTCCCAAACGCACCATATTATATTGTGCCGCAGGAAAATTGCTGATTCCGGAAGTATTCAAAATATGACGAATTGGATCAATATTTAATTCTGAAATTAATTTGGATGATAATTTTTCGAATAAATTAATTTGAGACATCACAAAATCATAATGATTCATATCGTCGCTTGTGGCCAAATGCGACAAAACACTTTGTACTTTAACGGTTGAATTTCCTTTTAAAGTCTGAATCAATTCGTCAATTGTATTTTCTTCAAAACCCAAACGATGCATTCCCGTGTCGAGTTTTATATGAATGGGGAAATCTTTTAAATTTTTCTCGCGGGCTATTTTCAAAAAGGCATTTAGTCCTTTTATACTATAAATTTCAGGTTCTAACTGATATTGAATAATCGATGGAAAACTTGTCGATTCCGGATTTAAAACCATAATTGGTAATTTGATTCCGCCATTTTTTAGTGAGATTCCTTCATCGGCGAAAGCCACACCTAAATAATCAACATTATGATGTTCTAATAATTTGGCAATTTCCAAACCGCCGTTTCCATAACCAAAAGCTTTCACCATAACCATGATTTTGACATCGCTGGCTAGTTTTGATTTAAAAAAATTTAGGTTGTGACTAATAGAATCCAGATTGATTTCGAGAATCGTTTCATGCGTTTTCTCTTCTAATAAAGTCACGATTTCTTCAAACTGAAACGTTCTTGCTCCTTTTATCAAAATCGTTTCATTTGCAAAATTCAGGCTTTCAAAATGAGCGATAAATTCTGCTGTATTCTGAAAAGTTATACAGTTCGAAAATTTGTGTGCAAAAGAAGAAATCGTTGTTCCAATGCCAATTACGCGATTTATTTTATTGTCTGAAATAAGCTGGGCAACTTTCGAATATAATTCTTCGTTTGAAAATCCGCTTTGAAAAATATCAGATAAAATAACCGTTTTCGAAGGATTCTTTTTTTGGCTTTCCAGAAAATCCAACGCAATTTTCAGCGATTGAAAATCGGAACTATAACTGTCATCAATAATACTGCAATTGTTGATTCCGTTTTTAACTTCCAGGCGCATTTCTACCGGATACAGCATTTGCATGCGGTTTTGAATGGTAGCCGAATCATATTTAAAATACAACAAAACCAACAAACACGAAATGGCGTTTTCTATCGATGCAGAATCCTGAAACGGAATTTCTAAATCAAAAACTTCATTATTATATTGATATTGAATATATGTTTTGTCACCTTTATTTTCTTTACTCAGAATAAAAACATCTGCCGATTTATCTCTGAAACTCCATGAAAAAAGTTTTCGCGGATGCATCATATATTCTGCTGCAAATTGCGATAAACACGAATCTACTGTTTCATTTTTTTGATAAATAATAACGGGACAATCCTTAAACAAAAGCAATTTTTCGTCAATCTTTTGTACCAAATTCAAAAATCCTTCATCGTGCGCGGTTCCTATATTCGTAAGGACACCAATTGTTGGCTTAATGATTTTTTCGAGTTTGTCCATTTCGTTAACCGTCGAAATTCCGGCTTCGAAAATACCCAGATTGTGTTTCTCATTAATGGCAATCACAGAAAGCGGAACACCAACTTGTGAGTTATAACTTTTAGGACTTCTGATAATATTATAATCCGGGCTCAGTAGAAAATTAAGCCATTCTTTTACGATCGTTTTTCCGTTACTTCCGGTCAGGCCGATAACAGGAAAATCAAAAAGGTTTCTGTAATAAGCTGCAAAATTCTGTAAAGCGTGTAATGTATTCTGAACCATCAAAAAGTTCGCTTTTCCCTCGCAGTTTTCAGGAATATATTGCACAACAAAATTCTGAACTCCTTTTTCAATCAATTCTGAAATATATAAATGAGCATCATTATTTACGCCGCTTAAGGCAAAAAACAAAGTTTTGGATCCGTTTTGTAAGGAACGGCTGTCGATTGAAATATGATCGATAAAAATATCAGTTTCAGCACCAATCCATTTGGCTTCAAGAACAGATACAAGGTTTTTTACATTTATGCTCATTTGGGAAATTTCTTTTGTCAAATTTAAAAAAAGGTTTGCCACGAAATTCACAAATTTTCACTAATTCTTTGTGTTTAAAAAATCTGCCACAGATTCGGGGATTAAGATGATTTTATATTCTGTGTGTTTTTTTTGCCACGAATTGCACAAATTTTCGCTAATTATTTTTCACGCAGATTTAAAAAGATTTTAGCAGATGCCTACCAATCTTTTATTTATTAAATCTGCCAAAATCTGCAGAATCTGCGTGAAATAAATACTACGCATACATTTAAAAATAAAAAATTAGTGCTAATTCGTGAAATTCGTGGCAAAAAAAATTATTTCATTATATTTGTTGAAGACCACAAATTTCCACGTTTTGAAAAAGATCCTTCCCGTTTTCTCCTATATATTACATCCGATTTTTATATCGATGTATGCTACTTTATTTTATTTGTTTTGTAAAGGCGATATTTTTACAAATCAGGAGAAATATTATGTTTTGTTTCAAATCCTGATTATTACTATTCTTGTGCCTGTATTATTTTTTATGCTGTTAAAGTCAACCGGGCATGTAAAATCGGTTATGATTCATGAAACAGCTCAGCGAAAAATCCCACTCATTCTGCAATGTTTTCTGTATATTTTATTGGTAAAAAGAAGTATTGTTATTGCAAGATATCCGGAACTTCATTTCTTTTTCCTTGGTGCTTTATTCAGTACAATTCTGGCATTAGTGGCCTCACTTTTCAAAATAAAAGCAAGTTTGCACATAATGGCCATTAGTGGATTTACACTTTTTGTTATCGGGTTAAATATTCATTTAAACATGCAAAACCCGTATTGGACTGCTTTGTTGGTTTTACTTACAGGAGTTGTAGCATCGTCGCGATTAGAGATGGAAGCACATACTAATAAAGAACTGCTTATTGGTTTAGTTCTTGGTGTATTTCCGCAGTTATTATTCTTTTATTTGTGGTTATAAATTTCACAATAAAAAGTTTTATGTCTTTACCGCAAAGCACGCAAGGTTATATGTTTAGAAATGTTTAAAAACAAAAAGTTCGCAAAGCTTTGTGTTCATTTAGCTTTACGAAGTTGTATTTTCTGAAGAATACTTTTACATAAAATCTTTGCGTTCTTGCGGTTAAAAAATTATAAAATGTAAAATATCAGTCCCGCATTTAGCGTTCTTACGTCAATTTTTTGTCCGGAAGTCGTGATTACATTTTTAAACAAAGGATTTAAACCATAATTGAGATAAACATTCCAGGTATTATAACCGGCAGCCAGATAAACGCCGTATTGGATTTTATTAATATCCGGATTATTGGTAACCGTGTATTTTTCTTCTCCGGTATCTACAACCGATTTATTAGAGAAAACATAACTCAATTTAAATCCTGCATAAATTCTCCAAAACCTATAACTTTCGTAAGTCGAATTTCTCCATCGAAATTCTATTGGAAGATCAACTAAATATTGTCTGTATCGATTTGATTTAATATCATTATAATCACTCACATCATAAGCCAAAGCTCCGCCCGGCAGTTGAGAAATGGTCAGGTTTTGAAAATAATTCTGATAACTTAATCCTAAACCTGCGGCAATGGCGAGAGTTCTTTTTTCATTAACGGGCATGTCACGAAGAAATCCGGCAGAAAGTCCGGCAGAAAATTTATTTTGTTTAAGATCTTTTGGAATCTGTGTTAACAAATTATAGGTAATCGAAAAATAAAACTGATCTTCACGATACAGCGAATCGATTTTTACAATGGGTTCTAGTTTAGGTTTTGTTTCTTCCTGAGCGAAAACATTAAAAAACGACATTAAAAAGAAACAGCTAAAAAGGAATCGCATATCGTAGTTTGGTTTTAAGTAAGTTCTCAAGTAAACGGTTTTTAGAGGTGATTTATTTCACTTACAAATATAATATATTGCTGGCTCAGGAAATGAATTACAACGAAATTATTCTTTTTTTCACTGCGAATAAATTCTTTTGTTGCACTTTTTTTAATAAAGAGGCAATAGAATCAAAAAAACAAATCAATTATTCAATGCTCTTTTATACCTTTGTCCTGCATGAAAAAAAAGCAGCTCATATTAAGTGTTTCTTTGGCGCTGACAGTATTGTTCTCAATATTGTTTCAGTCGATACACAGTTATGAGCATATTGTAAAACAGCTTTCAGAAAAACAATGCCATCACAATTATAATGATCCTCAAGGCGAAATAACGCATCAGCATCATGATTATGACTTGTGTTATGTTTGTCATTTTGCCTTTGGAAGTTATATTCTTCCGGAAGGTTTTTCATTTCAGTTTCGCACTTTTCACAAAGAAATTCCTTATTTCTTTACCTTTTCAGAAAATATTTTTTCATTTTCAGGAAGCGTTTATTTATTGCGCGGACCTCCTGCTGCTATAGTTGCTTAAATTTCGAAGTACTCGAAAAAACCCAAAAATCTTTTACTCAATTCAAAAAAAACTTTGAGTTTACCCATCTTGAAATGATCAGGATCGGCAAGCTTTACTGTTTGTTTTAGTTTTTGTTTTAAAGGAAAAAAATCAATTAACTATAGTATCATTTTCAAATGAAAAAAATAATATTAGCCCTTATTTTAGGGTTTTCGAGCCTGCTTTCGGCTCAAAATTCCGTTTCAGGAACGGTAACAAATCTTGAAAACCAGCCTTTAGCAAACGTTTCTGTTTACGCACCTGAATTACACAAAGGCACAACAACCGATGAAAACGGAAAATACGAATTCAAAAATCTTCCAAACGGAAGTTTTAGACTTGCTTTTACGCTTGTTGGCTATACAACTCAAAATAAAACGATTGCTAAAACATTAAAAGAAAACACTTTAGATATAATTCTGACTGAATCTGTTTTTGAAATGGATGAAGTTGTGGTTTCGACTCCTTTCAACAAATTGCAATCGCAAAACGTAATGAAAGTAGAACATGAAAGCATCAAAACTTTGCAGCAAAAAGGAACTTCGACTTTAATTGAAGGTTTGGCAACGATTCCGGGAGTTTCGCAAATTTCAACCGGAACTTCTATTGGTAAACCTGTGATTCGCGGACTAAGCGGAAACCGTGTTTTGGTTTATTCGCAAGGTGTTCGTATCGAAAACCAACAGTTTGGAGACGAACATGGTTTAGGTTTAAACGATGCCGGAATCGAAAGTGTTGAAGTTATAAAAGGTCCTGCATCTTTGTTATATGGTTCTGATGCTCTTGGCGGGGTTTTGTATTTTAATCCTGAAAAATTTGCTGATGCGAATACATTCAAGGCTAATTTCAGTCAAAAATATTTCACGAATACACAAGGAAGTAATTCATCAATTGGATTAAAAACGTCTACAGATAACTGGAAATTTCTGGCTCGCGGAAGTTATAACACACATTCTGATTATAAAATTGCCGATGGCGATCGCGTAACGAATTCACGTTATAACGAAACTGATTTTAAAACCGGAATTGGATACAGCAATTCTAGCTTTTCAAGTGTTTTGAGATACAATTACAATAAACTGGATATCGGTATTCCCGAAGATGGAATTGCGGAACAATCTTCAAGCAAAGACACACAATTTCCGAGACAGGGAATTTTTAATCATTTACTGAGTTTAAACAATGTGATCTTTTTCGAAAATTCAAAACTGGATGTTGACTTAGGCTATATTGCCAATGACAGAAGCGAATTTGAAGACAGCAACGACGCATCTCTTCACATGAAACTGAATACTTTTAATTATAATGCGAAATATCATTTTCCTAAATTAGGTAAAATCGAAACAATTTTAGGCGTTCAGGGAATGTATCAAACGAACAAAAATTCCGGTGAAGAATATCTGATTCCGGATGCAACAACAAATGATTTTGGTGTTTTTGGAACTGCAAATTACGAGTGGAATAACAGTGTTCTACAAGCCGGATTGCGTTTTGACAACAGAAATGTAACTTCTGAAGCGCATGGAACTGAAGGTGAAGAAGGTTATTTTATGCCTTTAGACAAATCTTTTGACAGTTTTAATGCTTCTTTGGGATATAAAACAAAATTGGCTGACCCGTTAACGCTTCGATTAAATGTCGCTACCGGATTTAGAGCGCCAAATTTAGCTGAGTTAACTTCAAATGGTGTTCACGAAGGAACAAACCGTTATGAAATTGGAAATGCTGATTTGAAAACAGAACAAAACGTTCAGACTGATTTAAATTTAGAATATAAAAATTCGCATTTTGAATTCTTCATCAACGGGTTTTACAATCACGTAAACAATTATATTTATACGTCGCCAACGGGAGAAACGCTGGAAGACAATGACGTTTTTGCTTACGTTCAGGACAATGCAAAATTATACGGTGGTGAAGTGGGTCTGCATTTTCACCCACATCCTCTTGATTGGTTACACTTTGAAACGAGTTTTGAAACGGTAACGGGTAAAAAAGACAACAATGATTATTTGCCTTTAATCCCTGCCAACAATTGGAACAACACGCTTAGAACCGAATTTAAAATCAAAAACTGGTTCGAAGAAGGATATGCTTCTTTAAACGTTTCTTCGACTTTTGACCAAAAAAATGTGAGTGGTTTTGAAACAGCTTCAAATGGATATACTTTGGTGAATTTAGGTTTTGGAGGAACGATAAAACTTGGAAAAACTGCTTTTGACGTAAACCTGAACGGAAATAATTTATTCGATAAAAAATACATCGCACATCTTTCGAGATTAAAAACAGATGGTATTCCTAACATTGGAAGAAATATCGTTTTAGGCGTGAATTTTAACTTGTAAAAATTAACCGCCAAGTGCGCTAAGATTTAGGCAAGGTTCGCAAAGTTATTTCACACAGCTTTGCGAACTTTGTGTTTTACAAAGGCTGCTTAATTAAAAAACTTTGCGTGCTTTGCGGTAAATTTATATTCAACAAAAAGTGCTATTTTTGTTACAACTGACAAACCTTAAACTATGAAAAAAACAATTCTTATAATGGCTATTACTACTGCAGGAATTTCATTTGGGCAAAACACGATTAAATATCCCGAAACTAAAAAAGGAGAAACTGTTGATGTTTATTTTGACACCAAAGTAAGCGATCCCTATCGTTGGCTTGAAGACGATAAATCTGCAGAAACCGGAGCTTGGGTAAAAGCAGAAAATGAAGTTACTTATGCTTATTTAGATAAAATTCCGTTTCGTGAAGAACTAAAAAAACGAATGGAAAAACTTTGGAATTATGAAAAAATAGGTGCCCCATTTATCGAGGGAAAATTTACTTATTTTTCTAAAAACAACGGACTTCAAAATCAATCGGTTATTTACAGAAAAGATGAAAAAGGCAAGGAAGAAGTTTTTCTGGATCCGAATACATTTTCTAAAGACGGAACGACTTCTCTTGGCGCTTTAGATTTTTCTAAAGACGGAAACAAAGCAGCTTATTCAATTTCTGAAGGCGGAAGCGACTGGCGAAAAGTGATTATTATTGATGCTTTGTCTAAAAAAGTTGTAGAAGATACTTTAGTAGATGTCAAATTTAGCGGTGTTTCCTGGTTAGGAAATGAAGGCTTTTATTACTCGAGTTACGACAAACCAAAAGGAAGCGAATTATCTGCCAAAACAGATCAGCATAAATTGTATTTTCATAAAATTGGAACTTCACAAAAAGACGATAAAGTTATTTTTGGAGCAGATCAAAAACGAAGATATGTTGGCGGTTATGTTACCGAAGACAATCATTATCTGGTGATTACTGCTGCGAATTCTACTTATGGAAATGAATTGTATATTAAAGACTTAACCGTTGCAAATAGTCCGATTGTGACTATTGTTGACAATTTTAACAGTGCCCATAATGTAATTGACAATGAAGGAACGAAATTGTTTATAGAAACAGATTTAAACGCTCCAAATGGCCGCGTGGTAACAGCTGATTTTAGCAATCCAAAACCGGAGAACTGGAAAGATTTTATTCCGGAAGCTAAAGATATTTTATCGCCTTCAACCGGTGGCGGATTCTTTTTTGCCAACTATATTAAAGATGCGGTTTCGTTTGTACAGCAATACGATTACAACGGAAAACTGGTTCGTGAAATTAAACTTCCTGCCGTAGGAACTGCCAGTGGATTTGGCGGAAAAAAACATGATAAAGTATTGTATTACAGTTTTGCAAATTATACCACTCCGGGATCTATTTTTTCTCTTGAGCCAAAATCCGGTAAATCTGAAATTTATCAAAAACCAAAAGTAGATTTTAAAAGTGATGATTACGAGTCAAAACAAGTTTTCTATACGTCAAAAGACGGAACAAAAATTCCGATGATTATCACTTATAAAAAAGGAACAAAACTAAACGGCAAAAACCCAACAATTCTTTACGGTTACGGCGGATTCAATATTAGTTTGACTCCTGCTTTTAGTATTTCAAATGCCGTTTGGATGGAAAACGGAGGCGTTTATGCGGTTGCCAATTTAAGAGGCGGTGGTGAATACGGTAAAAAATGGCACGACGCGGGAACGAAATTGCAAAAACAAAATGTATTTGATGATTTTATCGCTGCTGCGGAATATCTAATTGCGCAAAAATATACTTCATCTGATTTCTTAGCAATTCGCGGAGGTTCAAACGGAGGTCTATTAGTAGGAGCAACAATGACGCAACGCCCTGATTTAATGAAAGTGGCACTACCAGCCGTTGGCGTTATGGATATGTTGCGTTACCATACTTTTACAGCCGGTGCAGGTTGGGCTTATGATTACGGAACTGCTCAGGATAATAAAGAAATGTTTGAATATCTAAAGGGATATTCTCCGGTTCAGAATGTAAAAGGCGGCGTGCAATACCCAGCTACTATGGTTACAACGGGAGATCATGACGATCGTGTGGTTCCTGCTCACAGTTTTAAATTTGCTGCTGAATTACAGGAAAAACAAACAGGTCCTAATCCGGTTTTGATTCGTATTGATGTAAAAGCAGGTCACGGCGCCGGAAAATCTGTTGCGGCAACCATTCAGGAAAATGTAGACATTCAGGCATTCACGCTTTACAATATGGGATTTAAGGCTTTACCGAAAAAGTAAACTTTAGTCTAAAATTTTTATAGCCACGAATTCACGAATTTTTTATTTTAATTGTGCTTAATTATTTCACGTAGATCTTGCAGATTTAAGCTGATTTAAAAAAAGAAAAAATCTGTATACATCTGCTTAAATCTATTTAAATCTGCGTGAAAAAATAATTCATGAATTGCTTCGCCTATTCGCTAACGCTCGGGTCGTGGCTAACTTTTTTTCTCTTAAATTTGAAATAACTAAAAAACCAGAAAATGAAAATTGTAAAATGGGGAATTATAGGCTGCGGAAATGTAACCGAAGTTAAAAGCGGACCAGGATTTCAAAAAGCACCAAACTCTGCATTAGTAGCTGTTATGCGCAGAGATGCGGCTCTTGCCGAAGATTATGCAAAACGCCATAATGTGCCTAAATGGTATTCAAACGCTATTGATTTAATCAACGACCCTGAAGTTGATGCGGTTTATATTGCCACTCCTCCATCCTCTCATAAAGAATATACTATTTTGTGTGCCAAAGCCGGAAAACCGGTTTATGTGGAAAAACCAATGGCTTTGACTTTTGAAGAGTGCAACGAAATGATCAGCGCTTGCAAAGAACATAATGTTCCGCTATTTGTGGCATATTACAGAAGAAGTTTACCTCGATTCTTAAAAATAAAAGAAATAATAGATCAGAATAAATTAGGCAAAATAAGACATGTAAATTGTGTTTTATACCATCCTTTTGAAGCGCGTTATGATGACGATATTAATTTACCCTGGACGGTTTTACCGCATATTTCAGGCGGTGGAATTTTTGTTGATTTGGCTTGTCACACTTTAGATTTTCTAGATTTTGTTTTAGGTCCGATTAAATCGGTTCGCGGACATGCAACTTCACAGCTTCTTGCCTATCCTGCCGAAGATGCTGTTTCGATGTCGTTTTTATTCGAAAACGGAATTCACGGAACCGGTTTGTGGAATTTTGCCAGTTTTGAACGTTATGACAATACAGAAATTGTTGGTGATAAAGGTAAAATCTCTTTCTCGACTTTTGGAAATGATCCAATTCATATTCAGTATACAAATGGTGAAAAGGAAAGCATTACAATAGAAAATCCACTTCATATTCAGCAGCCTTTTATAGAAACTGTTGTTGCTGAAATTTTAGGGAATGAAGGGATTTCTCCATCAAAAGGAACTTCCGCAGCTAGAACAAGCTGGGTTATTGATGAAGTTTTGAAGGAGTTTAGGAATTCGAAACTATAATTGAATATTTAAAGACTATCACACAATCTTGTCATTCCGAGGAACGAGGGATCTTCGCAAAGAAATTCGCCAATCTTTGTCGAATTACGAGTGTGATTTCTCCCTTCGGTCGAAATGACAGAAAACCACAAAAAAAGAGGATATTCATTTTGAATATCCTCTTTTTTTATAAGTATAAAAATTTCTTTTAGAAAAATTATAGGCTGTATTTAATTCCTAAAGTTAAACCTAAACCTGAGATTCCAACGTAAGAACTTAATTCGTCCATTGCATCATTAGGTCTTGTAGTATCTCTTTGATCAGCGGTAGCTGTATTTGGATTAAACAAAGCATTATTAGAATTAACATCTAAATGATCTTGATAATTTGTATGAATTTGAGCTGTAGTTCTAGTTGCTAAAGCATCTTGTCCATTTACTGTAAATTTAGTTGTTTCTTTTGTGTCACCATGTACTGTAAAGTTACGGTATTCTAACTCAGCGAAAGCTGAAAGATGTGTAGTAAGCCTGTAAGTTGTACCTACTGCTGCAGTAAATCCTAAAGTTGGATTTGGTTTTACTTTGTCAACACTGTGAACATTTCCAAAAGCAACCGGAGCACCTGTTTGAGGGTTGAAAGCAATTGGAGCGTAGGCATCAGAAGTAATTTCTAAATCTCCATGAACAGGAACTAAAATTCCAACTTTTGTATATGGTTCAAAACCTTTAGATTCCCCTAAAAACATTACAATTGCAGGTGCTAAATCAAAAGCAGTAATTTGACCTACTGATTTGAAACTATAAACACCAGTTGGTGTAATAGGCAAATCAGAAGTAGTTTGCGCCATTTTCTTATCATTACTAGTATAATAATTAACACCTAGTTCTACTCCTATACGTGTTGAAAATCTATATCCTGCAGTTAAACCCGTTCTAAAACCTTGTCCGAAAGAACCTGTAACACTTTTTTCAGAAACTAATTTTCCTCCTACATAAGTTCTATCTAATGCAGCATTTCCACCTACTGTTGGAAATTCTGTAGAAGCTGTTTGATTAAAATATGATCCTCCTAATTTAAAATACCAGCTTTCTGGTTTATCTGCTTTTTCTGTTTGCGCCATTGTGGCCATAGAGCAAACTAATAATCCTAATAAAAATAGGTTCTTTTTCATAATTCTGATTTAATTAATTTATACAAATTTAGAATTTTTTAACACGTTCTATATATCTGCATTGTTAGACTTCGTACGAAAACGTTGTAATTTTGGGCAATATTACTAAAAAAGTATTATGCATGCATATTTTTAACTTAAAAAAAATATATTCTTCTAAATTTTAACTGTTAAAATTTAGTTCAGCTTAAAATTTACCTGCATTTTTTCCAATTCCTGTAATAACTCCGCTGAAATTTTGACTTTTAATCTGCGGCTTGGCATCGTTAATTTGGTTACAACCTTTATCTCTTCTACCTCTTTGACTTCCTGCATTTTAGTTTCACTAAGCGCCACATCATTGTCGTTATCTTCATTTTCGTCAACAAAAACAGCGTCTTCGGTTTCTTCAAACTCATTTGTTGTTTCTACCTCAACTAAACGTTTTATTTTTTCCAATTCCATGATTTCAAAAGTCACCGAATTATCTCCTTTATTATCATTAAATAAATGACTCAATTTATGGATAAATTCTGCCTGCAAATCTTTAATATTGAGTAAAACAATTAGTTTTTTAGCAAAGGTTTCTAAAACATCCTGCAATTGTTTCACCTCAACAAATTGCATTCTTGGGTCTGATTTTTTACCTGTATCGTGATTTACCCATCCATCTTTTATCAGGATTTTAAGGTAAGCAAAATTGTTCTGAATCAGGAAGTGACGGAACTTTAGGTATTCTTCTCCAAATATTTTAAACTCAAAACTCTCATCATATCCTTCTAAATTAAATACCGCCCAGCCTTTTCCGTTTTTAGCTACACGATGCTGAACGTTATTAATAATTCCGGCAAAAGTTAGATTTTTCCCCACATATTCATTCATACTTTTAAGCGCTTCCAATCGGGCGTTACAGAAGTATTTCATCTCAAATCTAAAATCATCAAGCGGATGTCCGGAAAGGTAAATTCCAACAACTTCTTTTTCTTTTGCCAATTTTTCCATTGTGCTCCAGTCTTCGCACGGAGGCACAACCGGCTCGGCAATTTGCACTTCGCTGGCTTCTCCAAACAAACTTACCTGCGATGAATTTTCATTTTCCTGAAACTTCGATCCGTAACGCATCGCCTTTTCATAAAAAGTAATTCCGTCGCCATCATCATGAAAATATTGTGCTCTTGTCGTTCCTTCAAACGAGTCAAAACCTCCGGCAAGTGCCAGATTTTCAATTGCTTTTTTATTGGCCGCACGCAAATCAATTCGCTTAGCCAAATCAAAAATCGATTTATATCTTCCGTCTTTTCTGCATTCTACAATTGTATTTACAGCTCCGGAACCGACACCTTTAATAGCACCCATTCCAAAACGAACAGCATAGTTATCGTTTACCGTAAATTTATAGTACGACTCGTTTACATCCGGACCTAAAACTTCTAATCCCATTCGTTTACATTCTTCCATAAAGAATGATACTTGTTTAATATCATTCATATTATTCGAAAGAACCGCCGCCATATATTCTGCAGGATAATGTGCTTTTAAATAAGCGGTTTGATAAGCAATCCAGGCATAACAAGTCGAGTGCGATTTGTTGAAGGCGTAACTCGCAAATGCTTCCCAGTCTTTCCAGATTTTCTCCAGAATTTTGGCATCATGTCCTTTTTTTGCCGCTTGTTCTACAAACTTAGGCTTCATTTTATCCAGTACGTCTTTTTGTTTTTTACCCATCGCTTTACGCAAAACGTCGGCCTCACCTTTTGTAAAGTCAGCCAGCGATTGCGACAAAAGCATTACCTGCTCCTGGTAAACCGTAATTCCGTATGTTTCTCCTAAATATTCCTCACAGGCATCTAAATCGTATTTGATTTCCTCTTCGCCGTTTTTTCTTCTTACGAAAGATGGAATATACTCCAAAGGTCCCGGACGATACAAGGCGTTCATGGCAATTAAATCTCCAAAAACCGTTGGCTTCAGGTCTTTCATGTATTTCTGCATTCCGGGCGACTCGTATTGGAAGATTCCAACCGTTTCACCTCTCTGGAAAAGCGCATATGTTTCTACATCATCAATCGGGAAAGTATCCGGATCCAGATCAATATTGGTTCTGTATTTTACCAGTTTTACGGTATCTTTTATCAGCGTAAGGGTCTTCAGACCCAGGAAGTCCATTTTCAGCAATCCTGCACTTTCTGCAACCGAGTTATCAAACTGTGTTACATATAAATCAGAATCTTTGGCTGTGGTTACGGGAACGAAATTCGTAATATCCGATGGTGTAATAATTACACCACAGGCGTGAATTCCGGTATTTCGCATAGATCCCTCCAGAATTTTTGCCTGCTGAATGGTTTCTCCTGCCAAATCACCTTCATTGGCAATGGCGATTAATTCTTTTACATTATCAAATTCATCAGATCGAAGGGCTTTTTTAACTTCTTCTTCGCTTTCAGAAATAAAACGCGCCAAATTCCATTTTGACGGCATCATTCCCGGAATCAGTTTTGCAATTCTGTCCGCTTCAAATAAAGGTAAATCCAATACACGCGCCGTATCACGAATCGCTGATTTGGTTGCCATTTTACCATAAGTAATAATTTGCGCAACCTGATTTTTACCGTATTTGTTGATTACATAATCCATAACGCGACCACGGCCTTCATCATCAAAATCGATATCAATATCGGGCATCGACACACGATCCGGATTCAGGAAACGCTCAAAAAGCAAATCGTACTTAATAGGGTCAATATTGGTAATTCCCAAACAATAAGCAACGGCAGATCCCGCTGCAGATCCACGTCCCGGACCTACCGAAACGTCCATATTTCGGGCTTCGGCAATGAAATCCTGAACGATCAAAAAGTAACCCGGATATCCTGAATTTGAAATCGTCAATAACTCAAAATCCAAACGTTCCTGAATAGATTCTGTAATCTCTCCATATCGCTTTTTGGCACCCACCATCGTTAAATGGCGCAGGTATTTATTTTCTCCACGAACTCCGCCATCGGCTTCGTCTTCAGGAACTATAAATTCCTCCGGAATATCAAATTTAGGAAGCAATACATCACGGTAAAGCGAGTATATTTCGACTTTGTCAACAATTTCCTGAATATTGATAATAGCATCCGGCAAATCAGCAAAGAGTTTTTTCATCTCATCTGCCGACTTGTAATAGTATTCCTGATTGGGTAATCCGTAACGGTATCCGCGACCACGGCCAATTGGCGTAGCTTGTTTTTCACCATCTTTTACACACAACAAAATATCGTGCGCATTGGCATCTTCTTTATTTAAATAATAGGTATTATTGGTCGCAATTAATTTAACATCATGTTTTTGTGAAAATTCAATCAGGGTTTTATTCACACGATTTTCATCTTCCTGATTATGGCGCATGATTTCCAGATAAAAATCATCACCAAATTGTTCTTTCCACCAAATCAAAGCTTCTTCGGCTTGGTTTTCACCGATGTTCAGGATTTTACTCGGAATTTCTCCATATAAATTTCCGGACAAAACCATGATATCTTCTTTGTACTGCTCCACAATTTTTCTATCAATTCTGGGCACATAATAAAATCCTTCGGTATAAGCAATCGAAGCCATTTTAGCCAAATTATGATAACCTTTTTTGTTTTTGGCCAATAATACAATTTGGTACCCGTTGTCTTTTTTGCTTTTATCCAGATGGTTGTCGCAAATATTGAATTCGCAGCCTACAATTGGTTTTATCTCTGTTTCTGTTGGTTCTTCTCCCGCCTCAACTAAAGCTTTATTTTTTCCCGATGCTGCTTTATTATGGTTCATGACAGCGCTCACAAAATGGAAAGCTCCCATCATGTTTCCGGTATCTGTCATGGCAACGGCGGGCATTCCGTTTTTGGCTGTAGCCGAAACAATATTACCAATACCTATTGTAGATTGAAGAACCGAAAATTGTGTATGATTGTGTAAATGCGCGTATTTTGCTTCTTTAAAATCTGCTGTGTCAGAATGTGAAACTGTAGCTTCCTGACCAACCGATTCTAAAGCTTTTAGCTGCTCTCTGATTTTATCAGAAGCTGCTTTTAAGTTGATATGTTTTAAACCAATTAACGGAAATTCCTGTGGATTTCTATCCTGAAATTCTTTGAAATAATCCTTCGGAACATCCAGTTCTTCTTTGGTAAAAACTTCTCTTCTTATTAATTCCAGGAAACAACGCGTAGTTGCCTCAACGTCTGCAGTTGCGTTGTGCGCTTCTGCAAAAGGTTTATTAAAAAGATATTCGTGTAATTCTGTTAAAGTTGGTAATTTAAACCTTCCTCCACGACCTCCCGGAAGTTTTAGCAATGAAGCCGTAACCTCAGTACAAGTGTCCAGAACAGGCATAGAACTCATTGGAGAATCTACTCCCATTCTATGAAATTCGGCTCCCATAATATTTACGTCGAAACCTAAATTCTGTCCAACGATAAATTTGGTTTTGCTTAAAGCGATATTGAATTTCTCCAAAACTTCTGCCAAAGTGATTCCATCGGCTTCCGCCAATTCAGTCGAAATTCCGTGAATACGCTCAGCATCATAGGGAATATTAAATCCGTCAGGTTTAACCAAATAATCCTGATGTTCGATCAATTGTCCCATTTCATCATGAAGCTGCCACGCGATCTGAATACAGCGAGGCCAGTTATCAGAATCGGTTATTGGAGCATCCCAGCGTTTTGGTAATCCGGTTGTTTCGGTATCGAATATTAAATACATAAATTTAAATAGCAAAAATTAAATTTCAATTCCAAATTCCAAAACTTTTCCAATATAAATCTCTGATTATATGGATTATAAAAATTTGCTTTTAGAAAATGGAGGAAGTTCAAATTTACGCTTTTTTTGGAGAAAGAAAATGGTATTTATTTTAAAAAATCATTCTTGTCAACTAATTAGTTTTTCTCTTAAAATACATAAAATTTCATAAAAATACACCACTTGGATGTCGTAGTATTTAGACCTTTTACAGAATCTAAATAAGGATCAAAAATCTCCTTTAAAAGCTTCAAAAAACCCAAAAAGCATCTCTTTTACAAAGAAATCAAAACTAACAATTATTACTATTTTTATTCATTTTGTTACATTTTTTCAAATTAATTCTTATATTTTATAGTGATTTTAAGATAAATTTGCAAACTATTAAAACAAAACACAATCAGACAAAATTAAAATTGAAAAAGAAAAAGAAAATCAATTTCTAAATCATTTTTCTCTCAAATTTGAATTTACAAAACCCTATTCGCAATTTGTATTTTAGTTTGGGTATCGTATATAATGAAATATTGAAATTGACCACTTTGTATCTTTTTTTACTTTTGTTTTGCTATTATCAGGAATTGCTGTGATTATAGAAATTACAATTAAAAAAAATAAAAAATGAGTAAGACATTATTTGACAAAGTATGGGATTCACATGTAGTGCGTAAAATTGAAGATGGACCAGATGTGTTTTTTATTGACCGTCATTTCATTCACGAAGTTACGAGTCCTGTTGCTTTTTTAGGATTAAAAGAAAGAGGCGTAAAGGTTTTATATCCGGAGCGTACTTTTGCAACTGCAGATCACAATACACCAACCATAAACCAACATTTACCAGTTCAGGATGCTTTATCAGCCAACCAGCTTAAAGCGCTTGAAGATAATGCCAACGAATACGGAATTTCGCACTGGGGATTAGGTCACATTAAAAACGGAATTGTACACGTAGTTGGTCCTGAAAACGGAATTACTTTGCCAGGTGCTACTATTGTTTGTGGAGATTCTCACACGTCTACTCACGGTGCTTTTGGAGCGATTGCTTTTGGTATCGGAACTTCTGAGGTTGAAATGGTGCTTTCTACACAATGTATTATGCAGCCAAAACCAAAGAAAATGCGTATTAACGTAAACGGACAATTAAGCAAAGGTGTTGGTCCAAAAGACGTTGCTCTTTATATTATTGCTCAGTTAACTACTTCTGGAGGAACAGGTTATTTTGTTGAATACGCCGGAGATGTTTTTGAAAACATGACTATGGAAGGTCGTATGACTGTTTGTAACCTAAGCATCGAAATGGGTGCTCGTGGCGGAATGATCGCGCCTGACCAAACTACTTTTGATTTCCTTGAAGGAAGATTATATGCTCCAAAAGGTGAAGCTTGGGATAAAGCGGTTGCGTATTGGAAAACTTTAAAAACGGATGCTGACGCTGTTTTTGATGCTGAATTAAACATCAATGCTTCAGATATTGAACCAATGATTACTTATGGAACTAACCCAGGAATGGGAATTGGTATCTCAAAACATATTCCGAACGCCAATCAGGTTGAAGGCGGTGAGGAAACTTATAAAAAATCGCTTGCTTACATGGGCTTCCACGAAGACGATGTGATGATTGGAAAACCAATTGATTATGTTTTCTTAGGAAGCTGTACAAACGGTCGTATTGAAGATTTTAGGGCTTTCGCCGAAATTGTAAAAGGAAGAAAAAAAGCAGATAATGTTACCGCTTGGTTAGTTCCGGGTTCTCACGTTGTTGAAGCTCAGATTAAAGAAGAAGGTATTTTAGATATTTTGACCGAAGCTGGTTTTGTATTACGTCAGCCTGGATGTTCAGCATGTCTGGCAATGAATGATGATAAAGTTCCTGCCGGAAAATATGCGGTAAGTACTTCAAACAGAAACTTTGAAGGTCGTCAGGGTCCTGGCTCAAGAACGCTTCTTGCAAGTCCAATTATGGCTGCTGCAGCTGCTGTAACAGGAAAATTGACAGATCCGAGGGAGTTATTTTAGATTGGAGAGTTTAGATTTTAGATTTTCATTTGCGAATAGCTTATGACACTTTAAAATATAAACCTTCATATAAAATTCATTTACATTATTAATACAAAAATTTTAGCCTTAGAAATTCATCCCAGTGAAAAAATCTAAAATCTAAAATCCAAAAATCTAAAATTAAAATGGCATACGATAAATTTAACATACTTACCAGCAGTGCAGTGCCACTGCCAATTGAGAACGTAGACACAGATCAAATCATTCCGGCTCGTTTCCTGAAAGCTACAAAACGTGAAGGTTTTGGAGACAATCTTTTTAGAGACTGGAGATACAATGGCGATGATTCTCCAAAAGCTGATTTCGTTTTAAACGATTCAACTTACAGCGGAAAAATATTAGTTGGAGGAAAAAACTTTGGTTCAGGATCTTCAAGAGAACACGCTGCGTGGGCAGTTTATGATTACGGTTTTAGAGCTGTAGTTTCTAGTTTCTTTGCAGATATCTTTAAAGGAAACTGTTTGAATATTGGTGTTTTACCAGTTCAGGTAAGCCCTGAATTTGCTGATACCATTTTCAAAGCAATCGAAGCTGATCCTAATACGCAATTAGAAATCAACTTACCAAACCAAACGATTACTTTACTGGCAACCGGTCAATCAGAATCTTTTGCGATTAACGGATACAAAAAGAACAACATGATCAATGGCTTTGATGACATTGATTATTTGCAAAATATTAAAGAAGATATTGTGGCTTTCGCCGATAAACTTCCGTATTAATAAAATCTCGTTCGATCTATTAGACCCGACAGGTTTTCGAAACTTGTCGGGTCTTTCTAAATTAAATTAGAAAACACAGAATGCGGATAGAAACAGATTTTATTTTTAGCTAAAGTAAAATCAATGGCAATCCGCGTCTTCGCAAAGCGAATCAGTAAATCAGCGCCAAAATTAAAATATGGATCAATCATATCCAGCCATTAGAAATTAGAATATCAATATGGAAAAAAGAAAAATTGAAATAATGGATACGACACTTCGTGATGGGGAACAAACCTCCGGAGTCTCATTTTCTGCTGCAGAAAAACTAACCATTGCGCAATTGTTGTTGGAAGAATTAAATATTGATAGAATCGAAATTGCTTCGGCCCGCGTAAGCGAAGGAGAATTTCAAGCCGTAAAAGGCATTACATCCTGGGCAACCGAAAAAGGATATATTAACAGAATTGAAGTTCTTTCGTTTGTAGACGGAGGAGTTTCCATCGAATGGATGAAAGAAGCCGGCGCCAAAGTGCAGAATTTGTTGACCAAAGGCTCCATGAATCACTTAACGCATCAATTAAAAAAAACACCGGAACAGCACTTTTCTGAAATTGCAGAAATCATCGCTTTAGCGAAAAAAAATAATATTGAAACCAATGTTTACCTGGAAGACTGGAGCAACGGAATGCGAAATTCTCCTGAATATGTTTTTCAGTTTCTGGATTTTCTTTCTACTCAACCTGTGAAAAGAATTTTACTTCCGGATACTCTAGGCGTTCTTATTCCGTCATTGACTTTCGAATTCCTTTCAAAAATAAGAGCAAAATATCCCCAAATACATTTTGATTTTCACGCACATAACGATTACGATTTAAGCATTGCTAATGTCATGGAAGCCGTAAAAGCCGGCATAAACGGACTTCACGTTACCGTAAACGGAATGGGAGAACGAGCCGGAAATGCGCCGCTGGAAAGCACGGTTGCTGTTATAAATGATTACCTGCCAGAAGTTAGCATCAACATAAAAGAAACTTCTCTTTATACAGTCAGCAAATTGGTAGAAACTTTTACCGGTTACAGAATTCCTGCCAACAAACCAATTGTTGGTGATAATGTTTTTACACAAACAGCCGGAATTCACGCCGACGGAGATAATAAAAACAATTTATATTTTAATGATTTACTTCCGGAACGTTTCGGAAGGAAAAGAAAATACGCTTTAGGAAAAACTTCGGGAAAAGCCAATATCGAAAAAAATCTTCAGGAATTAGGGTTAAAATTAAACCCCGAAGATTTGAAATTGGTTACCCAAAGAATCATCGAACTTGGCGATAAAAAAGAAACCGTAACCAAGGAAGATCTTCCATACATTATTTCTGATGTTCTGGACAGTCATACTTATCAGGATAAAATTACAATCGAATCGTATGTATTAATGCATTCAAAAGGAATGCGTCCTTCAACGACATTAAGTTTAAACTTAGACGGAGAAATTATAGAAGAACACGCTCAGGGAGATGGACAATTTGATGCTTTCATGAATGCGCTGACCAAAATCTACAAAAGCAAAAAAATGACTTTGCCAAAACTGATTGATTATGCCGTGAGAATTCCTCCGGGAAGTAGTTCTGATGCTTTATGCGAAACGATTATCACCTGGGTAAACAACGGAAAAGAATTTAAAACAAGAGGATTAGATTCAGATCAAACCGTTGCGGCGATTATCGCAACTCAAAAAATGCTGAATGTAATTGCTTAAAAAGATACTAAGTTGCTAAGGTTCTAAGATGCTAAGATTAACAAATAACTTACAACCTTAGCATCTTAGAACCTTAGACCCTTAAAGAGTAAATTCTTAAAAAACAAATCTTAACATTAGTAAGATTCTAACTATTTTTGCGATCCAAATTCATATTAAATAATGAAACCTACTTTTATAATTTTGTTTTTTACATTGTTTTTTTGCAGTAGTTACGGTCAGACTTATAAACCTTTTGATACAATTTCATTCGAAAAAAGAAAACTCTTTTTAAAAGAATTTAAAAGTCATTACGATCAAAAAATCAAGGAAGTAAAAAAAACGTACTCAGGAAAAATGAGTAAAGAAATAGAGGCCGTTTACAAAAGTCAGTTTGAAGATTTCTCCAGAACTATCGAAAATAAAGAACTTTATTTTGATGATAATCTTCAGATATATATCCAAAAAATACTGAGTGAAATTACGCGTAATAACCCTGCTTTAGCCAACGAAAAAATCGCTGTCTATTTCTCCCGTAATTCCGAAGCGAATGCTTATAGTGTTGGCGACGGCACCATTGTATTTAATGTCGAATTACTTAAATACTTAAGCGATGAAGCAGAAATAGGTTATATTATCTGCCATGAAATTGCGCATTATACTTTAAACCACAGAGATCAGAGTATTCATAAAGAAATTGCTTCTCAAAATTTGAAGGAAGTAAAAGCACTCGAAAAAGACATTAAAAAATCTAAATTTAACAAGCAGGTCAAATCAGAAAGTTTTGCAAAAAACAATGTCTATTCCAGAAAAAACAGATCTCGATTACAGGAATTTCAGGCCGATTCATTAGGTTTGGATTATTTTAAAAACACGAATTATAATAGTGCATCTTGCATCAATTTATTAAATCATCTGTCGAAAACCGATGTCGAAAAAGATAGCTTACCGAGGGTGAGTTATCCGAAAAATTTTACGACAAAAAATCAGCCTTTTATTAAGGAATGGGTTGTGATGGAGGATTATTCTAAATACTCTTATTCTAAAGAAAATATATTTAAATGGGATGTTGATTCGTTAAAAACCCATCCTGATTGCGAGCAGCGCATTGAAAAAATAAGCAATCGGGTAAAAAACGCGAAGACGAACTATTATACAGACAAAGCTTTTTTTGATGATTTAAAAAAGAGAATCGAATACGAGCAAATATATAATGATTATTACCTGAAAAACTACGGATCAAGTCTTTATGAAGCTCTAAAGCTAAAAGAAAAAAATCCGAAAAGTGTTTATTTAAAGGAAATCATTACATCAAACCTCGAAGCATTGGCAAAAGCAAAAAAAGAAATGAGAATCAACTCTTATATACCATCCATAAATCCGAATGAACAAACAAAGAGTCAACAGTATTATTTCAATTTTGTATCGAACTTAACTTTATCAGAGCTGGAACAATTAGCTATGGATTATAAAAATTAAATCACCAACCCCAATTAAATAAATATAAAGCCTACTTACCCTTATGAAAAAAACTTACTTATTATTTTTCCTGTTGTTCACGTCTTTTTGTTTTAGTCAGTCTTACACTGTTTTAAATGCTACTGCGGGAGAATATATGGCTTTTCAACCCATTTATGATGATTCTGAACTTTTTGGTTATGTAGAATTACGCACCATGAATATTGATGAGAATAACACTGTAACAATAAAATACATTGTTTTAGATAAAAATTTCAACACAATGTGTTCCGGTACATTAAAAGAAAAAACATCTAATTCCAGACGCAAGAAAAAATTTAATGATATTACATACTCTGATGGTTTCATTCGTATTGACTTTTTTGAATATTACAAAGCTTTAGATGTAGAAGTCCCTTTCTTCAAAACATATCAGGTTATTGATTTAAAAAAGAATGCTGTTGTGAGTAGCGGAATCTATAATGGAGAAGTAAAAGAAATTGACAAGAAATATGCTAAAATAGATACAAAAGGATATTTCTGCTACTCTTTAAATAAAACCGGCTTCTTGGTCCTGGAAACAAATCCGGATACTGAAATTGGAAACGAAGCCTGCGTTTTATATGCGTTGAATTTTAAAAACGAAAAAATTTGGGAATACAAGACCAATCGTGAATTGAAAAAATACCTTATGAATTATGCGCCTATCAATTATGATGAAAAGTACATTGTATTAGAAGGTTATTTTTATAAAAAAACAAAAAGAGAACAACGACATATTCTGGTGTTAGATGCTAAAACAGGAAAAGAATTGCTCTATCTGCCAACTTCAAGTGAATATACTGTAACAAGAGAATATACCTACCTTAATGGAGATAAAATCTACACCGGTGGAAGATTTTTTGAAAAAGACTCAAAAGAAGAATACGTAACTGATGAATCTTTAGGTATTTATCAAACTATTATTGATATTAAATCCAATAAAGTTATTAGAGACAAATATGTTAAGTACGATCAATTTCCGGATTTAAAAATCAATAAACACGGAAAAATACGTGGTGAAGGATTTTTAAGTTTTAAAAGAACAAGCATTAATCCAGACGGAACTACATTTGTACTGGGAGAGGCATATTGGCAAAAACAACAATATAGAGCTTATACACAACTATATACGTTTTTAATGGACAAAGATTTTAATCCGGTAAAAACTGTAGAATATGAAGTAAAACGTACAAGAGGATCTAAATATGATTTTTCGCAACGTTTAGCAAATAGTGCCGGAAGAGCTTATTTCTTTTTTGACAAGAATGATGATAAAGATTTAGAATTGAATATTTTAAATTATTATTTTAAATCACAAAAACAAGCAATTCAAAAAATGCCAATTACTAATGACGATAGTGCAATTAGCGTTTTTCCAGCCAAAAGCGGCTATGTTGGAATTGCAGAGTATTTTAAAAAACCGGAGAAAACCGGAAAATTTATGGAAGTGCGATTGGAGAAATTAAATTATGAACGCGAATAAACCCGATTATCTATTAACAATTATATAAAAACCATTAAATATGAAATTTAATATAGCCCTTTTAGCAGGAGACGGAATTGGTCCTGAGGTAATTAATGAAGCAGTAAAAGTATCTGATGCGATTGCAAAAAAATTCAATCACGAAATAAGCTGGACACCGGCTTTAACCGGAGCCGCTGCAATTGATGCAGTTGGAGTTCCTTACCCAGATGAAACTCACGAAGTTTGTATGAAAGCTGATGCTGTTTTATTTGGAGCAATAGGTCACCCAAAATACGATAACGATCCAAGTGCGCCAGTTCGCCCGGAACAAGGATTGTTGTTGATGCGTAAAAAACTTGGATTGTTTGCAAACGTTCGTCCAACTTTTACTTTTCCTTCTTTAATTGATAATTCTCCTTTAAAAAGAGAAAGAATTGAAGGAACAGATTTGGTTTTCTTAAGAGAATTAACCGGAGGAATTTACTTTGGAGAAAAAGGAAGAAGAGATGGCGGAGAAACTGCTTTTGACAATTGTGTTTATACAAGAGCAGAAGTACAGCGTTTGGCTAAGAAAGGTTTTGAATTAGCGATGACGAGAAGCAAAAAATTATGCTGCGTTGATAAAGCAAACGTTTTGGAAACTTCTCGCTTATGGAGAGAAACAGTTCAGGCAATGGAGAAAGATTATCCTGAAGTTACGGTTTCTTATGAATTTGTTGATGCGGTTGCGATGCGCTTGGTGCAATGGCCAAATTCTTATGACGTATTGATTACAGAGAATTTATTCGGAGATATTTTAACAGATGAAGCTTCTGTAATTTCGGGTTCTATGGGATTAATGCCTTCTGCTTCTGTTGGAGAGCATACTTCATTATACGAACCAATCCACGGATCATACCCACAAGCAACCGGATTAAATATCGCTAACCCTTTAGCTACTATTTTATCTGCAGCGATGATGTTCGAAGATGCTTTTGGATTAAAAGACGAAGCCGAAGCTATCAGAGCAGTTGTAAACAAATCATTAGAACAAGGTGTTGTTACTGAAGATCTGGCTGCAAAAGGTTCTAAAGCTTACAAAACAAGCGAAGTTGGAGATTGGCTTGTAGAAAATCTATAGTTATTTAATTTGTTTCACGTTTTATTTGTTTCAGGTTTCATGTTTCAAGTTGTTGGAATGTGAAACCTGAAACTTGAAACAAAAAATTAAGCATAAAAAAAGGGATCAACTTTCGTTGATCCCTTTTATATATTTAGAAAAAAATATTAATATCCTCCTCTGTTACCACCACGGTCATTTCCACCACGGCTGTTTCCTCCACCATAACCACCGCGTGAATCTCCACCACGACTGTTATTGTTGAAGCTTCTTCTTTCGCCTTCTGGTTTCGGTTCAGATTTATTAACCACAATTGCACGACCTTGAACAGTAGCTCCGTTCAATTCATCAATTGCTTTTTGAGCTTCCGCATCGTTTGGCATCTCTACGAAACCAAAACCTTTGCTTCTTCCTGTAAATTTATCAGTAATGATCTTAACTGAATCTACTGCTCCGTAAGCCTCGAAAGACTCTCTTAAATCTGCTTCCTCAATACTGAATGGAAGGCTTCCAACAAAAATGTTCATATGTACTTATTTATAATAATGTAGCAAATGTAGTCTTATTTTTCTCTAATCTACTATATATTAGTTTATTTATGTTTTTATTTAGATTTAAAAATACCGTTTTCAAAAATTAAATTGATTTATTTCTAAATTAATTTTCAAAAACAGTCGATAACGTAACCGGAACTTTATAAAAAACACCTTCTGTAAAGCTTATATTTGTTTTTTCGGTATTATTTTCTGCTGTTTTTACAGCATTAAATTTGAATGTTCCCGAAATGGTTTTGTTTTCAATATCGTATTCTGTAATTGTTATTTGTCCATTTCCCAAATTGGTTACCGCACTATAGAGAGAAGGTTCTGAGCCAATTTCGTTATAAAAAAATGCACCTGTGTTATTGTCACTACCAATAGTATATGTTTTAACTTCTGCAGAAGGCAGCTGAAGTCCAATTTTTTCATAACCTAAAAATCCGGTAATCACTACTTTGTCATCCTGAGAGATTTCAGCCTGATAACTTTGAGCTCTCCAAAAAACATTGTCTTTTAAGGTTTGAAATGCAGGGTTATTAAATTTTACATCTTCGGTACAAGATGTGATTATAAAAATTAATGAAAATAAAAAAGAGTACTTTTTCATGCAGAATGAATTTTACAGCAAAAGTATTGTATTTAACATAAATATTAAAAAACGACTTTGAAATACAACAAAAAATTAGGAAAAATTGAGCTTCGGTATATTTAATACAGTTTCGAACGCACAATTCAGAAAAAAATTATATCTTTGCGCCCTTAATTAACAGAGGTCGAGTACCTCAAAATTTAATCATACGATTATGTCAGTAAAAATTAGATTACAAAGACACGGTAAAAAAGGAAAACCTTTTTACTGGGTTGTAGCTGCAGATGCACGCTCAAAAAGAGATGGTAAATACTTAGAGAAAATCGGTACTTACAATCCAAACACTAACCCTGCAACTATCGACTTAAACCTTGATAGCGCTGTAAAATGGTTACACAATGGTGCACAACCAACTGATACTGCCAGAGCAATCCTTTCATACAAAGGAGCTTTATTGAAACACCACCTTGATGGAGGTATTCGTAAAGGAGCTCTAACTCAAGAACAAGCTGATGCAAAATTAGCTGCTTGGTTAGAAGCTAAAGCTGGAAAAGTTGATGCTAAAAAAGACGGTTTAACAAAAGCGCAAGCTGATGCTAAAGCTAAAGCTTTTAAAGCAGAGCAAGAAGTTAATGCTAAACGTTTAGCTGCTGCAGCTCAGGCTGAAGCTGATGCTATCGCTGCTGCAACTCCTGCAGTTGAAGAAGAAGAAGTTGCTGAAGTTGAAGCAGAAGCTGCAACTGAAGAAGCTCCTGCTACTGAAGAAAATAACGAAACAACTGAAGCATAATTTTAGCTAGCGAGAATGCGTAAAGAAGAATGTTTTTATTTAGGTAAAATCGCTAAAAAATTTAGTTTCAAAGGTGAAGTTCTGGCTTATTTAGACACGGACGAACCTGAGTTATACGAAAATCTGGAATCAGTGTTTATTGAATGCAATAAACACTTGGTTCCTTTTTTTATTGAAAAAAGTTCCTTACACAAAAACGATTTTCTTAGAATTCGTTTTGAGGATATAAATACCGAAGAAGATGCAGATGCTATAATGGGTAATGCTATTTATCTTCCTTTAAATATGTTGCCAAAACTTACTGGTAACAAATTTTATTTCCACGAAGTTATAGGTTTCGAAATCGAAGATCAGCGTTTAGGTGTTTTCGGAAAAATTGTTGCCGTTAACGACACTACAGCTCAACCTCTTTTTGAAGTTTTAAATGGTGAAGTAGAAATATTAATTCCGATGATCGATCATTTCCTTGTGAAAATTGATCGCGAGAATAAAAAAGTCATCATGAATCTTCCGGAAGGGCTTGTTGAAATGTATTTGTAAACGAAGTATTCACTTCGCAGTTACAGTTTTCAGTCATTCGCATATTTATTTTAAACCATTTAGTAATGTCTCAATTTACTTTTAAGCAATTTTCTATCCAACAAGATAAAACCGCAATGAAAGTTGGCACTGACGGCGTTCTATTAGGTTCTTGGGCTCCTGTAAATCACAATCCGTTTAGTATATTGGATATTGGCACAGGAACCGGAATTATTGCTTTGATGCTTGCTCAGCGAACTCATGCTGAACAAATTGATGCTCTGGAAATTGACGAAGATGCTTACGAGCAAGCTGTGGATAATTTTGAAAATTCTCCCTGGGGCGATCGCTTATTTTGTTTTCATGCCGGATTAGATGAATTTATTGAAGAACCCGAAGACGAATATGATCTGATCGTTTCAAATCCTCCTTTTTATTCAGAAGATTATAAAACTGAAAATGAACAACGCGACTTAGCCCGTTTTCAGGACGCAATGCCTTTTGAAGAATTAGTAGAAGCCGCTGATTTATTACTTTCAGAAAACGGAATCTTCGCAGTAATTCTTCCATTTAAAGAAGAAAAAAACTTTATTGCTTTAGCCAAAGAATTCGAATTGTATCCAATCAAAATTACACGTGTAAAAGGAACTCCAACATCTGAAATCAAACGCAGTTTATTGGCTTTTAGCCGGAATGAAATTTCTGAATTTGAAATCGATGAGTTAATTATCGAAATTGACAGACATGTTTATACGGCAGAATATATTGAGCTTACTAAAGATTTTTATTTGAAGATGTAAAAAACTTTGTCAAAGTTTAATTTCTGCTATTTACCATTTTTAGCAAAAAAAATTGCTCTGTCTAAAACCTCATCCTTACCATTTTGAATTCCCAGAATAGTAGGTTTTACTTCAATATCCGGAACAATTCCGATTCGTTGTGTCTCTTTTTTATTTGGATAAAAAACACCATAACAAGTAAATGATGTGGAGAATCCTTTAATGATAGAAAATCTATAATTTGCGCCATCGGCACCACCTGTTTGACTACCAATTAATGTTGCATTTGGAGCTGTTTTTAAACTCATAGCCGTAAATTCACCATGGCTAACGGCTTTTTCATCTATTAAAATAATCACCTTTCCTTTATAATAATCCGGATTATTTTTTCCGCATTTTTCCACTTCATTTTTCCAAACATAGCGTCCGGGATAGCTTATATCAGGATCTAGAAATCTTGCAAACTCTTTTTGTTCTGAATTTAGCCAGTCTGAAATTTCAAACATGACATCATGAGGACGTGTTCTGTTATCAAAAATAATGGCATTTGTATTGTTAAGTTCTGCAATTAAATTTGGAACATCATTTATATCAAGAGCATCAAAGTCAACATACCCGATATTGTCCTCTAAAATTTCCCATTTTACTTTTTTTTGTGATTGAATCTTTAAATCCTGATATTTATAACGGTTTATAGATTTTACCGCTGTTTTTCCTTGACGGATAAAATCAATTTCAAAGGATGGCGATTTTCCATTAAAAATAGCCCAATAAGCATTTTTTAAAATTGATGGTATATTTGATCCTTCAACATATTTTGAATTTTCTTTTAGAATTGCGCTAATTGTTTTTCCCTCAACTTTTGTAATTACATCGCCAATTCTAATATCACTGATTTTTGCCAATGAATCGTTTTTTAAACTAACAACAACCGCTTTTTCATCAATGATTTTAACATCGGCAGGAATAAATTTATCTCCAAAATATTCAAAGAGTTGAGGCATTTGAGTTGAAGCATGAGTATCATTGAGTTTTATAGAAATTTCACGCATTGCTAAGACAAAATCTTTTTCAGATTCAGGAGCAAAAAATCTCGGAATCATTTCATTTAATACATTATCCCAATTTTCATCCATTTGATATTTATATGGAAAAAAATATTCAACATAATTCCAATATCTAAATAGTGCTAAAAGGCGTAAATTTTTATCCGTCCACTTAAAATCTGTATATTTTATTTCGTTATTAAATTGCAGAGGCATTCCACCTTTACGGGCAAAATCTACATAATACTGTTTATCCTGAATTCTATTTTCCTCTATAAATTTTAATTTTTTAGAAAGTGATTTAGAGAACAAGTCATTTTTATTTATCCAGGATAAATCGAAGTTTTTATCAAAGTATTCGACTTTCGAAATTGGTTTTGATACTTTATAAGCTTTTACTTCTCCCAAAGAATCAATCCAGTTTTCTATAACTAACGAAAATGTTTCTGCTGATTTTGCTTCTTCTACTTTTGGTAAAATTTGAAATAATTGTTCGTCCCAATTTTTACTTCCATCAGTAACATTTGGATGATAATATTTTAGAAAACCCCATATTTTTGCTGTAGCAGCAAGTTTTTGAGTTTCCGTTATTGGTTTCGAAAAAGAATATTGAAAGACTAAAATAACAACAACTAATAGTGTCTTTTTCATTTAAAAAAAATGGAGTTTGGTTAGTTAATATTGGTTAGTAATATTTTTAAACCTGTTCAAAAATACTCTTGAACTGATATAAAATTCTTTCCAGTAAACGTAAATCTTCGGTTACAATTTCTGCGCTTCCTTTCATTTCCTGTTGAAACAGGATCTGTTTTTTATACGACGTTTGTAATCCGTTTGGAAGTGCTACATCCAATAATAAATTTCCATCCTTATCCGGAACTAAAGAAATATTCTGAATTTTACCATACAACACACCAAATTCCCTGTCAGGAAAATTCGCCAATCGGATATTTACTTTTTGCCCCACTTTTATTTTTCCTGAGTTCAATGCAGGTGCTTTTACTTTTCCAACAAAACCATTTTTTGTATCGGGAATTATAGAAAAAACATTATCTCCGGCATTGATTGTCTGATTTTCTGTCCAAACCTGTAAAAAAGTTACAACCCCGCTAACAGACGATTTTAATGTGTAATTAAGCTCCCAGTCTTTAATAACTTTTTTAAGCTGATAAAAAGACTGTGCCATGCCACGCTCGAGATTCACTTCTTCTTTAGTGCTGTTTATATGGGAACTCTGGCTTGATTTTGTATTATCAATCAAAGAAGATCTTAATTGGGAAATTGAGGTCAAAAGGCTTTTATAACTCTTTTGTGCCTGAAGATATCCCAATTTCTTGGCTTCCATTTCCTGAGCGGAGATAATTCCTTTATTGAATAAGGTTTCAAAACGGGCAATTTCATTTTTTTGCAATTGCAGCTCACTTTCATTCAGAAGTTTTTGCTGCTGCAGAATATCCAGTCTTTCCTTTAACTGAATCTTTTCTGAAATCTGAGCCCTGCTTTCCACTTCATATGGATGCAGATTTTCATTTAACTGCTGTGCCTGATAATCTTTTTGAAAAACAGCATATGCGCTTTCGATTTCTCCCAGTTGCGAGTTTTTGAGCAAAGCAAACGGGAAATCTTTTTTTGTGTCGTTGATGTTATAACTATCAACTATTCTTTTAAGTGCAAAGACATCTTTATAATTGGCCGTATTTTCAATGATGGCCAAAGTTGTGTTTTTTTCTACTACCGATTTATCCTTAACCAAAATTGCTTCAATACGTCCCGATGTTTTAGAAACTATTTTTTCAGGCGGAATATTGGTTGTAATCACAATTTCGGTATTTACAACATCCGGATATTTAATAAACCAGGATACGAAAAAAAGCATAAAAAGTATCGCAAATATCAAAACAGTTCCCCAACGTATCATCCAGTGTGGTACTTTGGTGAGAATGTCCTGAACTTCTTCACTTCTTAATTCAAATGTCTCTTCTGCCATGATTAATTTCCTAATTGTAATTGATTGCGAACGAGTTCAAAATAATTTCCTTTTTGTTCTACTAAAGCAGAATGTGAACCAATTTCGATGATTTTTCCTTTATCCAAAACCACAATCTGGTCAGCATTCATTACTGTGCTAAGGCGATGCGCAATAACTACTACCGTTTTATCCTTAAAGAAAATATCCAGTTTTCTCATAATTTCCCTTTCATTATTGGCATCTAAAGCTGAAGTGGCTTCATCAAAAAATAATATTTCAGGATTTTTATAAACAGCTCTGGCAATTAGTAATCGTTGTTTTTGGCCTGTGCTCATTCCCAATCCTTCCGAACCAATTTTTGTATTATATCCGAGCGGCAAACCACTTACATATTCTTTTATGTTAGCAACGTCGGCCGCATAAACCAAACGTTCCTTATCAACTTTATCAACGCCAATCGCAATATTATTGGCGATGGTGTCACTAAAAATAAAACCTTCCTGCATAACGGCTCCAATATTAGATCGCCATGCTTTTTGAGAAATATTTTTTAATTGTGTATTTCCAATATTAATTTCACCCGTATTGGGTTCATAAAATTTAAGTAATAATTTCATGAGTGTAGTTTTTCCGCTTCCGCTAACGCCCACTATTGCGGTTACTTTGTTGGCCGGAATCACTAAACTCAAATTTTCCAGAACAGGAATATCTGATCCTAAATAACGATACGTAAGGTTCTTTATATCAATATCAGCGTCATAAGGAACATCGCTGGTCTGATGTTCTTCTTGTTGGGTTTCATCTTCCTTTTCGTGAATTTCAGATAATCTGGCCAAAGATATTTTTGCATCCTGAAGTTCTCGCACAAACTCAATAAGCTGCGTAATTGGCCCATTTAAACTTCCAACAATAGAACTAATGGCCAACATCATTCCAAGTGTGATCGAGCCATCAATAACCAATTTGGCTGAAAGGAAAATGATGAAAATATTTTTTAATTCATTAATTACAGATGAACCAATAGTTTGGGTTTGTTCTAAAACCAATCCTTTTATCGAAACCCTGAAAAGCCTTGCCTGTACGTATTCCCAACCCCAGCGCTTTTGTTTTTCGGCATTGTGGAGTTTGATTTCCTGCATTCCGTTTATGAGTTCCATTACTTTGCTTTGTTCCTGAGAAACCTCGGCAAAACGTTTGTAATCCAGAATTTCCCTTCTTTTTAAAAACAAAGTGATCCAGCCAAAATACAGCAGACTTCCGGCAAAGAAAACAAAGAAGATTTGAAGATTGAAATAGGCTAAAACACCACCCATAACAAACATATTAATAACAGAAAATAATACATTCAAAGATGAAGTAGTTAAAATTCGTTCAATTCTTCTGTGATCATTAATACGCTGCATAATATCGCCCGTCATGCGGACATCAAAAAATGAGATAGGCAGATTCATTAATTTAATAAAGAAATCCGAGATCAAGGAAATGTTTATTCGGGTTGAAAGATGCAATAAAATCCAGCTTCTGATAAGTTCCAGACCCGTTCTTCCGGCAAAAAGAAATAACTGCGCAAAAAGAATCAAATAAATAAAGTGAATGTTCTGGTTTTGTATTCCAATATCAACAATACTCTGCGTTAAAAATGGAAAAATTAACTGCAATAAACTGCTCGCTAATAAACCAATACTTAATTGTGCCAAAAACGATTTGTAGCGCAAAACGTATTGTGCCAATAATCCAAATCCTAAGCCTTTGTTTTCTTCTTTGTCAAATTCTGACTGAAAAAATTTTGGAGTTGCTTCAACCAGTAATGCGATTCCTTCCTGGGTTGATTCATCGGCATTATTTCCTATCCAGAATTTAAGAAAATCTTCTTCATTATATTCAATCAATCCAAAACCAGGATCCGAAATATAATATTTCCCTTTTTTTATTTTATAAAGAACTACATAATGATTTTTATTCCAATGCAAAATACAGGGTAAAGGAGCTTCTTCCAGCCTTTTTACATTTAGTTTTACTCCCAAAGTTCTAAAACCAATTTTCTCAGCAGCATCGCTTAAAAAAAGCAAATTACTTCCCTCACGAGTCGTTTCGCTATTGTCGCGCAACTCCTGAATATGGATTGTTTTGCCATAATGCTTAGCAATAATCTTTAAACATGTGGGGCCACAATCTTTATAATCTGCCTGTTTGTAATGAGTGAATTTTTTCAATTCTAATTAGGTTTATGTAATAGCAATATTATACAAAAATTCTTAAAAAAAGAAGAATCATCAATTAAATATCTTAAATAAAATTTTCATTTTTAATCAAATTCACTACACTGAAAAATTAGCATAAATACTTAAATAACAGATTATTATATTATTTAAAAACAAAAAAAGCTTTGCTAATAATAACAAAGCTTTCTTGATTGCTTCAATTAAGTACATATAAATACTTAAAAAAATTATTTCTTCAGATCTTATGAATCTAATGGGCAATTGTGATCAATAATACCTCCACATCCTTCACCAGTAGTATCGATACCGGCAAAAGTACCATCAGGACAATAACACGCTGTGGGACCACCACCTCCTATTAAACTTTTTTGCTCATCTTTACTTAAAACATCAACTCCTTTTAATCTTTTTAGGTTTTTCATAATTTCGGTTTTTTTGATTTGTTATTTACTTCAATCATTTTTAGACACTTGAAGCTTATGTCTTTTTTTTATAATAAAATTCACACAATCTTATTTTTGTTTATAAAAAAAGAGAAACATTACATTTCTCTCTTTCTATCTAAAAAAGTTAAAAGTTAATAATACAAATTTTCTCTAGGATATGGCACTGGTTAGCCCTAACCAATTAAAACCAACTCAGTGACCACCTTTCCTGAGAATCCCGACACCAATCATCAATGTGGGGATATTTGCTCAATGTTCCACGATCGAGCGCCTACAAATTAAAAAAAACATGACTAAATTCTAATAAGGCTGTATTTTTGTATTACTATTTATTGTTTAGTCGAAGAAAATTACCAGTTAAGGTTTAAAATTTTCTTTAACATGATTTTATTTTAAATTATTCTATTCCGGGAGGCAGAGGAAAAGGATAACCACAATTTCCGGTGCTGCCTTCTGTTATTCCAGGAATTGATCCGTTTGGACATAAAGAATAACAATATGCATTAACATTCTTATTTCCGATGTAGCAAAAGCATGCACAGGTCGCTGGCTGAACAGGCAATCCTCCAAAAATGTTCTTTTGCTCATTTCTGCTCAATTTTTGAGCACCTTCCAGATTTATGATATTTTTCAACATAACTGTGTTTTTAAAATTCCTTTTGCTTCAATCATTTTAAGACATTTGAAGATCTCTGTCTCCTAATTTTTTAACAAGGACCGCTCCAACCAATTGGCAAACAACTCCAATATGCTGGTGAAGTACCTAAATCTGTACATCTTTTAGCAAAAAAGCCTTCTTCACAAACCGGTGCATTACCACCTATTATTGATTTTTGCTCTTTAGCACTTAATTCTTCAGCTCCATCCAGGTTTAAAATGTTCTTTAGCATAATGTTTATTTTTAAGGTTATGTTTGTTTAATGTTTCTTAATTAAAATTCACTACAGCAACAGCCTCCACTAGTTGCGTATGGGAAATATTCAGGACATGCGCCTGCTTTTCTAACACAATATCCTGCTTCAATTGAATCAGCACATTCTTTAGTTATTCCGCCATGAATATTTTTTTGCTGCGTCTTTGTTAGCAATTGAGCTCCTTCCAGGTTTAAAATGTTCTTTATCATAATATTTAATTTTATTATTTAAATAAATTTTCAATCATTTTAAGACATTTAAATTCTGTCTGTTCACTTATATTTTAACGCTAAGCTATCTTTTCTAAAACTGCAACTTCTTCTACAAAATCGTTTAAGAAATATTTTAGTTCATGCAATTCATATTCGTTTGGAAATAATTTGTCATTTACAATTTTGACCGGTGTATAATTAAAATTATTCTTAGAACACCATTCGTATTGCTTTTGTATTTCCTGATTGATCATCATACTAACTGGCTCAGTATTCCATTTTTTCAACCATTTCTTCAATCCCATTTTCTTAATGTGCCAATCTGAGATTGCTTCCACAATTTTTCCAGGCGTGGCTCTGTTTATCGTTAAAAGTCTTTCGACAACAACTTTATATGGATTTTCAACATTTTCAGGATTTACATTAAACAAAATGTTCAAAAATATTTTGTCCGGAAATCTTAAAACCAAATCAAATGCTTCCTGAAATGTTTTATGGCAATGTCCACAACTCGGACTTAAAACAATAGATAGTTTAATTCCGGCATTTCTGTTTCCAAAATGCAAGCCTCTTAAATCCTCCAGTCCATTTGGATGCGGTATTTTTTTAGATAAGAAATTCAATAAAGAATAATTTCTTTTGAATTTTTTAAGCTCCTTTACATTATTATCACTATTTAATATATTTTTTACAACCGGTTTTACAATCAGCCATGTTGATGTCAAAAGAATCAATGAAAATAAAAATGGAAATATATTAGCCAGACTAAAGCTTAATGTGAATAAATCTGACGCAAACCAAAGAACACTTTGCGAAAAAATCAGAAATGAAACTATCAAACACATTACACACCATTTTTGAATCTCAAATTTTTGTACCCAAATTGAAGTCACTATTACAGGAATAGCCAATAAACTCAAAAATCCTATAAAAATTGCCGAATCTAAAGGTCTCAACAAAATAGAAACAAAAGAGGAACCAAAGAAAACCAAAGGCAAATCTGAAAAATTAATCCATTTATTCGTATTAGTATCAAAATTAATAACTGAACTGCAAGATGTGTTTGTCGTTAAATTGCAAAACTTTGAAATAATATTGGTTTTAAAACCTAATTTTTCCTGAACAATAAAAACACTCACGATCAATCCTAAAACAGATGTTATCAAAAACACAAGACTAAATACATTATATGTATTGTAGAAAAATGAAAATCCAATTAAAATCAATAAAGGCAAATAATACTTTACATCTTTATATTCATTTTTAAAATTTTCTCTTGCAACTACATTATTAGGTTCAATTGCTACAATCACACCATTCCAGTCTAAAAGAAAGTTATCGTATGATATTTTTTGAATCCCTTTTTTAATTGTGTCGATTCGAACAAAGTCTTTTGCTCTTTCAACCAATGTCAATTCATCTTTAAAATAAGCTAAAAAATTAGATGGTAAATTTTCTATTTGTTCTTTCGAAACTCTTACAGCAGCATTCTCCACAGACAACAAATCTAACGAGTCTGTTATCGCAAATAAACTTGGATAATTTGGATGAGAAAGAAACAAATCTTTGAACTCATTTTTCACCTCCGAGTATTTATTAATTTGAAGAAATTTCTGTACTAATTTTAACATCTTTTTTTGCCGTTTAAATCGTAATGACAGTGCAAAGATTGTTGTTTTTATTGGAAAAAAAACACCAAAGGCATACATTTTATTAATTATACTACATACAATTTATAAATTATATCAGTCAGAATAAATCACATAATTGTTTGTATATCAAATAATTATACTAAATTTATGTTGGTAAAATTCTCGAAAAGCCCATTTTCGCTTAAGCGTTTTCCTTTTTGTCTAGTTTTGAAATATCAATAACCATAACACGTAAAAACATGACAAGTATGACCTTAAGATTAGAAGATTTTGCAGTAGAAAAATTGACAAAAAAACAACAAAAAACAGTTCGAGGAGGAGACGTTCCAGGTGATATAAATCCACCAATTAAAGAAGGAACAAATGGAAATCCATAAAAAATTATAGAATATAAATAATTATAAAAACACAAAATTCTTATTAAAAAAAACAATTAAAAAATATAATTATGGCAATTAAAAAATTAAAATTCGAAGATTTTGGAGTAGAAAAATTATCTAGCGGTCAGCAAAAAGCAATTAAAGGCGGAGATGGAGATGGGCCAATAGATCCAACTAAAGAAAAAGGAACTGGTGGAAATCCTTAAGACTTTTTAGAAAAAAATTAAATATTATTCGCAAACTGAGCTGGAGATACTCCAGTTCTTTTGCGAAATGATTTTGCAAAAGACACTGCATTTTTAAAACCTACACTTTCTGCAATAGCCTGCGTAGAATATTTGCGATACATATGATTGGTAATCATTTCATTAATGACGTAATTAATTTTAAGTTCATTAGAGTATTCTCCAAACGATTTACCAAATCGTTTATTTACCACATAAGATAAATAAGTGGTATTTGTTTTTATCTTTTTAGCCACATAAGACAAAGTAAAATCAGCATTTAGATATTCTAATTTATTCTCCAATGCCAATAATTTTTCAACTATTTTATTTTCTTTAGCTTCATCAATACTCAAATTGACATTTTCCTTTTTCAGCAAAACATCTTCCTCTATTTCAGGCACTTCTATTTCAGCCACTATTGGCGGATTTTCTTTTTTCTCCAGATTAGCTTTAAATTCTTCAATTAAAGCATTCATCTTCTTGTGTGCCTTATTTTTGTCCCTTATGTTTTTTATCAGCAAAAACACAATTCCAATTACTAATAAAACATAAAACACTTTTAATGCTTTATTTAATAATACTTCTTTTTCAAATTTCTTCTGAATGCCAATCATTTCATCACTCAGATCTCCGGTTCCAAGTTTGTAATTAACTTCTAAAGCTTCATCATTTAATTTGGCTTCTGATTTTTCATAATTATCTAAATAAATTTTAGAATGCTTATATGCCAGTTCAGGTTCTTTTTTAATATTATAAATTTTAGCTAAATAGTAGTTTGCCTTTAAAAAACTTTCCCCAGTAGACTTATTCACATGTGCGATTGAATCAACTCTTTTTAAAAAGACAAGTGCCTTATCGTATTTTTTTGTTTCGTAATATAAATTCCCTAGATTATAATTTGCAGTAGTTATTCCTTTACTGATATTATTTTGTTTGGCGATAAATATGATATCATAATAGGTTTTTTCGGCATTTTTAAAATCTTTTTTTAAGTAATAAATGTTGCCTAAATTAGTTTTAGCAGCCATTTTATTAATTGTAATATTTTGAGAGTAGGAAATTGTTTTCTTATAAAAATATTCAGCGGAATCTAACAAATATTTTTTATCCTCATTTTTTACATAACTACTCTCATATGAACCACCTAAGGTAAAGTAGTTATTACTTTTTATAGAATTAAATTGTTCCTTCGTATAAAGATTTTCATTTTGGTCGACTACAGCATCAAGTTGTCGCAAATTTCTAATAGCCAATTGGTAATTTCCTACTGCTTCATTAACATATGCGATATTACCTTTAAATTTTACGATCTGAATTATATCATCTAATTGTATAGAGAGCTTAATTCCCTGCTGATAATTTTCAAGTGCCTGGCCGAAATTACCTCTTTTATATTCTATTAATCCTCCGTAATTATATAAATATGATTTAAGACGTGTTTTGTCTCGTGATTCTGGCATCTGATTCAAATACTTAAATGCTAAAATATATTTTTCCTTTGATTTTGAAGTATTATCTTTAATTTGAAGTAGATAAGCTAATGATCCATTTGCAAATGCCAAATGTTTATTACTGGTGGATTGAGCCATTTTATTGGCATATGCAAAAGCACTATCAACATTTTTATTTGCATACAGCCGAATTTTATCCTGCAAGACTAAATATTCCTGTTCTGTTAATTCCTTCTTTTGCTGAGCAAAAGTAGTATTGAGGACAAGAAAAAGTAAAAAAGAGATGATCAGCCTCATTAATTATGTTTTTGGAATTCAAAAATAGCGCTTAAATTTTCAAATAACTACATTTAATTTGCCAAATTCCTATTAATTTTATTTAGTGCACAAATAAATATAACAAAACAAATTCATTTTGTTATATTTTTATTGCTTAAATTTGTTTTTGTAAAACTATCATAAAATGAAACCAGACTTATTTCAGGCCCCGGATTATTATAACCTTGACGATTTATTGACAGACGAACATAAATTAGTTCGTGAATCTGCCCGTGCGTGGGTAAAAAGAGAAGTTTCTCCTATTATTGAAGAGTACGCTCAAAAAGCAGAATTTCCAAAACAAATCATTAAAGGACTTGGCGAAATAGGCGGCTTTGGACCTTATATTCCGGTAGAATATGGCGGTGCAGGTTTAGACCAAATTTCTTACGGTTTAATCATGCAGGAAATCGAGCGTGGTGATTCTGGAGTAAGATCTACTTCTTCAGTACAATCTTCATTAGTAATGTATCCTATTTGGAAATATGGAAACGAAGAACAAAGAATGAAATATTTGCCAAAACTGGCGACTGGAGAATTTATGGGCTGTTTTGGTTTAACAGAACCGGATCACGGTTCTGATCCCGGAAGCATGATTACCAATTTTAAAGATATGGGAGATCATTATCTTTTAAATGGTGCCAAAATGTGGATTTCGAATGCTCCATTTGCTGATATTGCAGTAGTTTGGGCAAAAAATGAAGAAGGAAGAATTCACGGTTTAATTGTAGAACGTGGAATGGAGGGTTTTACAACTCCTGAAACTCATAATAAATGGTCGCTTCGTGCATCTTCAACCGGCGAATTGATTTTTGACAATGTAAAAGTTCCAAAAGAAAACCTATTACCTAATAAATCAGGTTTAGGAGCACCGCTTGGTTGTTTAGATTCTGCAAGATACGGAATCGCATGGGGGGCAATTGGCGCCGCTATGGATTGTTACGATACCGCTTTGCGCTATGCAAAAGAAAGAATTCAGTTTGGAAAACCAATTGGAGGAACTCAGTTACAACAGAAAAAACTGGCAGAAATGATTACCGAAATCACAAAAGCGCAATTATTAACATGGCGTTTAGGTGTTTTAAGAAATGAAGGAAAAGCAACGACTTCTCAAATTTCGATGGCCAAACGTAATAATGTTGATATGGCCATTCATATTGCCCGCGAAGCCAGACAAATGTTAGGCGGAATGGGAATTACAGGCGAATATTCGATAATGCGACATATGATGAATCTCGAAAGTGTAATTACTTACGAAGGAACTCACGACATTCATTTATTGATAACCGGAATGGATGTAACTGGAATTCCAGCATTTAAATAGTATATAATTATTAAAAGATATACAAAAACAATATAAAAAGCTTCTTCTAACCGGGAAGCTTTTTATCTTTGCAAAAAATTCCACAAATGAATATTGAAACTATAAACAATAGCATTCAACCACAAAAAGACCAATTATTACAACATTCTCTGTACAATAAAATCCAAAGTATCGATGATTTGCATAGTTTCTTAGAAAACCATGTTTTTGCAGTTTGGGATTTTATGTCGTTATTGAAAGCTTTACAAGCCAAACTTACCTGCACTACTACACCTTGGTTTGCAACTAAAAATCCTGAAACCAGATATTTAATCAATGAAATTGTTCTAGCCGAAGAAACTGACCTAACAATCGACGGAAGAAGACAAAGTCATTATGAAATGTATCTTGAAGCCATGGAAGATTGCGGCGCTGATACAAGTGGAATAAACAATTTTTTATCTCAGGTACATTCCTTACATAATATTTTTGTAGCCATAAAACAAAGTTCATTACATCCTGATGTAAAAGCTTTTCTGGATTTTACCTTTAGAGTGATCGAACAGGGAAAACCACACGAAATCGCGGCTGCATTTACCTTTGGAAGAGAAGACTTGATTCCGAGTATGTTTACTGAAATCCTGAAAAACTTTCAAAAAAATCTTCCTGAAACTGATTTAAGCAAATTGCTTTATTATTTCGAAAGACATATCGAACTTGACGCCGATGAACACGGACCAATGGCAATGCAAATGATTGCTGATTTATGCGAAGATGATGCACAAAAGTGGAAAGACGTTGAAGAAATTTCGATTCTGGCCCTTGAAAAACGTATCGGACTCTGGAATGCCATTGAAGAACAAATTCTGCTGAAAACAGAAATGGCATAAAACCAAAACAATATATTTAACGTAACTATTTGTTTAGAATCAATCTCTAATTTCTCCAAATTATGAAACCACAATTCAAACAAATAGTTACTGTTATACTTTCTATTTTTCTTTTAAGCTGTAACGCTGACGAAACATCTTCAGGAACTCCAGACGCTCCAATAATCGCAATTCCAAAAATTCCTATTGCAAGTTCTGTAAAATATTTAGCACTGGGCGATAGTTATACAATTGGTCAAAGTGTCTGCGAAACCTGTAATTTTCCCGAACAGTTAAACTCAAGTCTGCAGGCAATTTATCCTGAAACCAAATTTTCATTAAAGATAATTGCAAAAACAGGATGGAAAACGAACAATCTAATTTCAGCGATAAATACAGAAAATCCCAGTTCAAATTATGACCTGGTGACACTTTTAATTGGCGTAAACAATCAATATCAGGGAATCAGTTTTTCGGTTTATGAAAAAGAATTTCCTGAATTGGTCACCAAATCAATCGCGTTAGCCAAAGGCGATAAAAAAAATGTTATCGTGCTTTCCATTCCTGATTATGCTTATACCCGTTTTGGAATTACATACGGCGGAACCGAACAAATTTCAACCGAAATTGCACAATACAATACCTTTGCCGAAAACTATTGCAAAGCAAATGACATAACCTTCGTTTCTATAACTGATATTACCCAAAAAGGCCTGGACTACCCAAGTTTAGTTGCAGGCGATGGTTTACATCCTTCAAAAGAAGCCTATACACTATTTGTAGAACGCATCTTACCTAAGGTAAAAGTGGCTTTGCAGGATTAAGGTTTTTATAAGAAGCAGAAAATTTGTTTTCAAAAGACCAGTTGTCCCGCTATTCACTATATCTTTTATGGCTTAACAATAGTTACGGAGAAGCCATAAAAGGATGCCGTTTCTATCGGGGCTAGATAAGTATTTTTCGTTTTTTCAAGAATTTAGGAATAGAAAGATTTACTTTTACCAGTTCATTAATCTTTAGAATATCTTTCAAAATGCAATTTTTCAAAACTACAAATCAGGACATCGACACTGTTTTCGATATTTACAACGAAGCAACATCGTATCAAAAAACAGTCAACAACAAAAGCTGGAGAGGTTTTGAAAGAGCCCTGATCGAAAAAGAAATTGCCGAAAACCGTCATTTTATAATCAAAGAGGGAGATGAAATCGCCTGTACTTTTGTCTTAACTTTTGACGACTTGATTATCTGGAAAGAAGCCAGTAAAGATCCTGCAATATATCTTCACCGTATTGCTACAAATCCAAAATTCCGCGGACAATCTTACGTTAAAAAAATTGTAGAATGGGCAAAAGTATATGCCAAAGAAAACAACAAAGAGTACATTAGACTTGACACCCATAGCGGAAACGAACGAATAAACAACTACTACACAAGCTGCGGTTTCGATTATAAAGGAATCAGCACAATCGAATGGACAGAAGAATTACCGGAACATTATAAAGAAGGTTCTTTTAGCTTGTTTGAGATTAAGCTTTAATATAAAAACAAAAACCTTGCGAAGTTCTTTCACAAGGGTTTTTAATTTTTTGCAGAGAGGAAGGGATTCGAACCCTCGATACAGTTACCCATATACTAGCTTTCCAGGCTAGCTCCTTCAACCACTCGGACACCTCTCTATTTTGGTTTGCAAAGAACACAAAAAAAAATGAGTTAGAAAAACAAAATCACAGATTACTTACATACTTTTTCTAAATTCTTCCATAAACAGTTTTACAGCCTTTTTTTGATAAGCTCCTTCGATCGTTAACATAAACGAGTCTCTTTGTGTGGTAACTCCTGTAATGTTAATCGCTTTTATATTGTTCCAACCTTGTAAAGCCTTCTCTGTTACAATTGTAGCCCAATAATCACTGTCGCCAACCAATCGAAGTAAAGCATGAACAGCGTTTAATTCTATAGAAACTTTGGGTTTCATATTATTTTTCAAAAACAATTCATCCAGAAACTCTCTCGAATTAAATCCTTTTACGGGCAAAATAAGCGGCAAATCTTCTATTTTTTTAAATGAAATTTTATCTAAAGCTGCTAACGGATGCTCTTTTGAAACTGCCAAAACTAACTTTGATCGAAACAATGGCTCTTTTTGAAAAGGAAGTTCAATTTCGTTTGAAGAAATCACCAAAACCAAATCCAATTCATTATTTAATAATTTTTGCTCCAAAGGTTCAGTTGTTCCATATTCAACGACGATTTTTAAATGCGGATAGGTTTTAGCAAACAAATTCACAACCGGCAAAACCAAAAGCCCGAAAATATAAGTTACCCCAATTCGCAATTCGCCGCCAATCATTTGGTTTAAGTCGTCAATCGCTTGTTTACCGCTTTGTACGTTTTCAATAATTTGTTTCGCATGAATCAGGAAAACAGAACCTGCCTCGGTAAGTTGCACTTTTTTACCAATCCTTACAAACAAAGGCATTCCCAATTCTTCTTCCAGTTTTTTTATTTGTTGTGACAATCCGGATTGCGTAACAAAAGACAGTTCTGCAGCTTTTGTAAAATGAAGAACTTCAGCTGTTTTAATAAAATATTCTAATTGATAAATCTCCATATCGATAAGTTTAAATACTTATAATGAGTAAAATTATTAATTTTTCTAATGAAAACATAATCCCGAACTTTGTAGAAAATATTTAAGATCATGTTTAAAGCGTTAAAATCAAAAAACTTCAAGTTATTCTTTTACGGACAATCTGTTTCTGTAATTGGAACATGGCTTCAAAAAACAGCAGTTAGTTGGATGGTTTACAGTGTCACAGGTTCTGTTTTCTTATTAGGATTAGCTACTTTCTTAAGTATGATTCCGTCCTTGTTTCTCGCGCCTTTGGCCGGAAGTATTATTGGGCGTTATGACAGACACAAGGCCATGATCTTATTGCAGTCTCTTGCCATGCTTCAGGCCGGAGCTTTGGCTTTGCTGATTTATTTAAAAATTTACAACATCAATTTTATTCTGGCTTTAAGTCTTTTTCAGGGAATTATAAACGCCTTTGACATGACCTGCCGACAAACCATGATGATTGATATTGTCGACAACAAAGAAGATTTATCAAATGCAGTTGCCTTGAACTCCACCTTAAATAATTTTGCCCGAATCGCGGGTCCTGCCCTTGCCGGAATTATTTTGCACCAATATGGAGAAGACATTTGTTTTATTGGAAACTTCCTAAGTTATATTCCTGTTTTGGTTTCATTATTAATGATGAAAATTACACCACATATTAAAGCAACCGATAAATTTAAAATGCTGGAAGATTTTCTCGAAGGTTTTGATTACGTTAAAAAAGAAGCTGAAATGGCTAAAATGCTTTTAATGTTGATGTGCAGCAGTTTATTCGTGATTTCTTTTAATACTTTAATGCCGGTTTTTGCAAAAGATATCTTTAGCGGAAACGCCCAAACTTTCAGCTGGTTTGAAAGTGCGGCGGGAATTGGTTCGATTTTATCTGCCATTTATCTCGCAAATCTCAAAAGATCAGACAATATGAACAAGATAATGATCGCTGCGAGCTTATTATTAGGTTTTAGCATCATTATACTTGCGTACTCAAATAGTTTAACTGTGGCGCTTATTTGTATGGCGTTGAGCGGTGTGGGGATGATGGCACAAACCTCATCTATAAACATTTACATTCAAACGCAAAGTGCTGTAAATATGCGATCAAGAAGTATTAGTTATTATTTAATGGCGTATCAGGGAATGATTCCTGTGGGAAGTTTGATAATTGGTTATGTTTCACATATTATCGGAACAAGAAATACCGTTGCGATTCAGGGAATTATCTGTATTATTTCTGTGATTGTATATGTTTATTATAAAAATCGTAGTTCTGAAGAAGAATTGGGAACTGTTCCGGTTCGTTATAAAGAGTAAATTTTAAACTGCAATTATACGCAAAGTTGTCATTTCGACGCAAGGAGAAATCACACAAGTAACTCCGTAAAGAAAAGCCAATCGTTGTCGAATTTCGAGTGTGATTTCTCGTTCCTCGAAATGACAAAAACTTCATTAAACACTTCATTAAACGAACTTATATCACTTATATGGTAAAAAAAAAATTAAAGCGAAATTTCTCCGCGCAACGCCGTTTCAAAAATCGTTTTAAACTCAGCTTGTGGAATATTATGCCCTAATAAATACATTAATTTTGTAATCGCAGCTTCTGTTGTAATATCTTTTCCTGAAATAACACCAAGAGATTTTAGTTTTGTGCTGGTTTCGTATTGTCCCATATTGACGCTTCCGCCGGAACATTGTGTTACGTTTACAATTTGAAGTCCTGACTGAATCGCTTTTTCAATTAAATTTAAAAACCAATCTTCTGTAGGTGCGTTTCCGGAGCCGTAGGTTTCCAGAACAATTCCTTTTAAATCTTTAATGGCCAGAATCGAAGACAAAACTACTTCGCTCATTCCGGGGAACATTTTTATGATTGCAACGTGATTGTCTAATTTTTTATGGACAATGAGTTTGGCATCTTTTTTTACAGGAAGAAATAAATGGGTATTCAGTTTAAGATGCACTCCGGATTCTACCAATTCAGGATAATTAGGCGCCGTAAAAGCTTTAAAATGTTCTGCATTTACCTTTGAACTTCGGTTACCGCGGTACAATTTATATTCAAAATAAAGACAAACTTCATTGATAACCGGCTTTCCATTTTCCTGCAATGAAGCAATCTGAATCGCTGTAATCAGGTTTTCTTTTGCATCGGTACGTAAATCACCAATTGGCAATTGAGAACCTGTAAACACAACCGGTTTTGCTAAATTCTCCAGCATAAAACTCAACGCCGATGCCGAATATGACATGGTATCTGATCCGTGAAGCACCACGAAACCATCGTACGTATTATAATATTCTTCGATAATTGTGGCAATTTTTGTCCACATTTCAGGATTCATATTCGATGAATCTATCGGATTTTCGAACGAAACCGTTTCAATCTCACAATCTAATTGTTTGATTTCAGGAATATTTTGCAATAATTTACCAAAGTTGAACGCTTTGAGTGCGCCCGTTGCAAAATCTTTGCTCATACCGATTGTTCCTCCGGTATAAATTAAAAGTATTTTAGCTTTAGATGACATCCTGATATTTCAATTTATTGACAACCGGATTGGCATACATTGATAAAAATCCTTGTCTGGTAACAGGATTATCACATCCGATACGCATTTCTAAACGACGTTCAAAAAGTGACTTTTCGCTCTCTTTATATAGATGAGAGAATTTATCGGTTTCGTTTAAAATATCGTAAGCAATAAAATTAGTTGGCCATAATTGGTAATTTTTCAAAATAGAATCATCAATTACTTGTGCCAAAGCCTGAACTTGTTTGTTTGCGTTGTCATTTTCAGCCACAATCTGATCGATTTCAGTATCCAGAACATCGCCAACAGAAATGTGTATTCTTTTTTTGGTTCCCATAATACCACTTAAAATGGTCATGAAATCCTCATTTTTATCTTTAACGTAAACCTCGTTGTTTGCTTCTGCCATTAATTGCGGCATTTTTAAAACATCTGTAGGGTCATATTCATATGAAATAGAAACAGGAACGATTCTTAATTTCTTAAAATAATCCATTAAGTTGGCTTCGTCAGAACCCATTCCTATCATTTTTAAAACGCCCGGATTGGTCTCGTCATTTCCGTCTTTGGTACGGCCTTCTCTTTGGGCAATCCAAACCGAACGATTTTCGCGAAGCAATAACTGTCCCATATATTCGGCCAGTAATTTAGAACTTTGCAACATCTCACGAGGCGTTAAACCTCTTAAAACCAAGAAGTTTCTGTTTAATTTTGCCAAAGTGCTTAAAAAAGCTTTTTTAACTAAATTATCTCCAATTGCCGATGCCGTCATGACCAAACCATGCTCAAAAAGACAAACATTTAATAAGGTTGTATCTAGAAGAATATCTCTGTGATTAGAGATAAATAAATAAGAGGTGTTTTTTTCCAGTTTCTCAAAACCTGAAGTCGTAAGTCCTTCAGAACTTTTCTCCAAAACCTTTTGAATTGTATTATAAATAAAGTTGCACTGAAAATCACGAATAGAATGTGTTTTTCTAAGTTGTTCCTTCCAAACTTCATCTTCTACTTCCGGAAAAGTAAAGTTCATCATGGTTTTCATCATCGGATGATTGACAACATCATGAAGTGCTTCATTTATTTCAGAATCATAAAACGGTCGAATGGCATCAAATTTCTGCATTAATCTCTATTTTTAGTGGGCAAAAGAACAAAAAAAAAACTAAAGTTAAGTAACTATACGGTTAAATACCAAAAACATCTTTTGAGTTTTGGGTTGTAATTACTGCAATTTCTTCTTCAGAAATACCATAAATATAAGATAATTTTGTCAAAACATTTACTAAATAACTGCTTTCGTTTCGTTTTCCGCGATACGGAATTGGTGCTAAATAAGGCGAATCGGTTTCGAGAACGATATGTTTTAAATCGATCTGGTTTAAAAACTGATCGATTTTTCCGTTTTTAAAAGTGACAACACCGCCAATTCCCAGTTTCATATTATAGGATATTGCCTGTAAAGCTTGTTCGTAAGTTCCGCTGAAACAATGAAAAATCCCAAACAAATCAGCTGATTTCTCTTCTTCCAGAATTTCAAAAATCTCATCAAAAGCTTCACGACAATGAATTACGATGGGCAATTTGTATTGTTTTGCTAATTGAATTTGCCTTTTAAAAGCAATTTGCTGTTCTTTTAAATGTGTTTTATCCCAATACAAATCAATTCCGATTTCACCAACGGCGTAGAATTTTCTTTTTGCCAATTCTGTTTCAACATGCTTCAACTCGTCTTCGTAATTATCTTTCACGTAAGTGGGATGCAAACCCATCATAAGGAAAACATTATCAGGATAATTTTGCTCCAGATCGTACATTGATTGCGTTGCCGCCGCGTCAATTGCCGGAATAAAAAAACGGGTTACTCCTACGTTTATGGCTCTTTGAATCATCTCGTCACGATCCTGATCAAATTCTTCAGAATATAAATGAGTATGTGTATCGGTAATTATGGGTGTCGAATTCAATTGTCTAATTTTTAAAGGCTCAAAATTACGACAATATTAAAAACTTTCCAATTTGGAGGGAATGGCGGTAAATGGTACGCGGATGACACGGATTCACTTTGTGAAAACGCGGATTTGAACGGATTTTTTTTCTTGTATTACTTAATAAGAAATGCGTATTTTTTGTCAGACTGAGCGAAGTCGAAGTCCCGTAAGTAGCTCCGTTTAGAGAATCGTCAATCTTTGTCGACCTTCTTTGCTGGACTTCGACTCCGCTCAGTCTGACAAAACAAAAGTATAATAACCAAATGTTATTATTTTCCGGTTTCTATAAAAGCCAAAGCTCTGTCTAAAACCTCATCTTTTCCTTCCTGAATTCCTTTTATGGTTGATTTTACTTCGATATCCGGAATAATTCCTACTCTTTGAGTTTGTCTTTTGTCCGGATAATAAACTCCAATTCCTGTATATCTTGTATGAAATCCTTTAAAATCAAGTTCAAATACATTTCCATCTGTTCCTGCAGTTTGACTTCCAATAATTGTAGTATTCCCAGCCGTTTGAAAACACATAGCTGTCCATTCTGACTGACTCATTGAGTCTTCGTTAAGCAGTACAATTATTTTTCCTTTATAATTATCTTTATTTTCAGATCCGCATTTTCTTCCTTCAGTCCATACATATCTTCCCGGATAATTTAAATAAGGCATCGTGTAAACACAAAAAGTTTTTTCTTGAGGATTTAAAAATTTAGAAATTTCTTTCCATGTCCCTTGTGGATAATTTCTCATATCAAAAACAATTGCTTTTGTAGATTTTAGAGCCTCAATCATCGCTGGAACATGCTTTTGTTTTATAACACCCATATTGACATATCCGATGTTATTATCTAGAAGTTTAAACTTTTCTTTTGGTTTTAAAGCTCCTTTTTTGAATTCATTTCTATGAGAATCATGATAATTATGCCAGATCATTGATTTTGTTTCGTACTTTCCATCTTTCAGAAACTCTACTTCAACGTTTTCAGAATTACTGCCTAAAATCACATAAACCAATTTATCTAAATACTTCGGTTCGTTTGAAGCACAGATCGCATCTCGATTTTCTGCTGCAAATTGTTTTATCGTTTTACCATTTACTTTAGTGATTACAGTTCCAATTGTTATATTATTTGCTTCAGCCAGACTATCTCCCAGAATCTCTGTAATAACTAATTTATCGTCGATTATCTTACCTGTTGCAGGAAAATAATTTGATGAACGTTTACTTAACCCAATACCATAAATTGGAGTTTCGACATGACTATCATTGAGTTTAGAAGTTAATCTCTTAAACGCAATATAAAAATCATCTTGACTTTTAGCATCAATAATCGATGGCAGTATTTGTTCTAAACTCAAATCCCATTTTTGATCCATTACATATTTGTATGGGAAATAATATTCGATCAAATTCCAATAAGCAAATAACATTAAAATTCTGGAATTTTTACTAGTGTAATCAAGATCGAAATAATTTTTCACATTTTTAAAACTATCAAACCCTTGTCCAAATTCCTCATCGGTTTGAAATCTATTTTCTTCAATAAACTTCAATTTATTTGAAAGTTTTTTAGAAAACGCTTTATTATTAAACCAGCTTAAATCGAAGTTTTTATCAAAAAACTCCACATCTTTTGGTGCTATTATTGGTGCAATTTCTTTTACTGTTCCAAGATTATCGATCCAGTTTTCGAGTAATAACGAAAACTCTTCTTTCGTTTGTGCTCTTTCTACTTTTGGCAAAATTTCCAGAAGCTGATTGTCCCAATTAAAGTCGCCTTTGGCCACATTTGGATGATAATATTTCAGAAATCCCCAAACTTTGCAAGTTGCTGCCAGTTTTTCGGTTTCGGTAATTTTGGCAAAGCCAAAGGTAATTTGAGAAAGAACTAAAAGAAAAAAGAGGGTAATTTTTTTCATTCAATAAAGGTTAAAATTGGGTTTGGTGATTTTTTATAAAATAAAAATCGAATTTAGAATATAAATTCCAAATTCGATTACGTGTTTACGTAAAGAGTGCTTTTAAACTTGCTTTTTATACTATTCTTTTTCAGACTGAGAGAAGTCGAAGTTCCGTAAGTAGCTCCATTTAGAGCATCTTCAATCTTTGTCGACCTTCTTTGCTGGACTTCGACTCCGCTCAGTCTGACAACTTTACCTCCGAAATAGGAATAAAAAAATTAAACTATTCCAGATCTTTTAATAAACTCTCCACCTCAACATAATCTTCATAATCTTCAGAGATTGTGAGTAAAATGGCTTTACAGGCGTCGTATTTTTTTTGTTTTAATTTGATAAGTGCCAAATTCCAAAGTGCTTTATCTTTATATACCGAAGTTCCTGATTTTAAGTCATTAAAAACGGTTTCGGCTTGTTTGAGTTGACGGGATTGTAACAATGAAACTCCATAAAAATATTGAATTTCAGGCGTATTCTTTTGTTTTAAAATGGATTCAAAAAGCGGAACTGCCTTTTTAAATTCTTTCGCATTAAAAGCGGTTTCTGCTTGTTTTAAAGTTGCATTTTCATCGCTTCTTTCTGTAAAATAAGCCGTCTCGGGATGATTATAATCGTCAAAAGAAGGACGCTGATTGTAGTTGTAAAAAAACAATCCAACTAAAATCATTATCGACGCCGCAACGCTGTAATGCCAAGGTTTTAGCGCGATTACTTTTGGTTTATTGAAATGTATGTCTGAAACTTTTATTAGATTTTCTTTGAAAGCTTCTCTTTCTTTTTCATATCCAAATTTAGTTTCCAGATGAAGATTTACGGCTTTAAAAGTTTCAAATTCCGAAGCAAATTCGGGGTCTTTGGCCAATTGACTTTCAAAACTATTTTTCTCTTCAACAGTCATTTCATCCTGAAGATATTGGTCGAATGCTATGTAACGTTCTTCGTTCATGACTAATTATTTTTTAGCGATTTAAAGTGGTTGTTTTCCTGAATCCATTGTGTTAACTGGCCAATGCATAACGATTTTTTCTTGCGAACATAAGCGTATGTTACATTGAGTTTTTCAGCGACTTCTTCCATCGATTTAATGGTAAAACTCAGCTTTAATAATTCCTGGCACTTGTCTCCTAATTTGAGAAACATGGCATCAAAAAGCTGTTGTTTTTCGTTAAACTGTTCGGTTTGCTCTGCCAATTCCAGTCCGGCTTCATTTATAGATCCCACATCTTCGTGAATTGTTACCCCTTTATTCGATATTTTTTTCAATTCGTTGAGCCATTTTCTTTTGCACAACAAGAAAAAGTACGCATCAAACGGACAAGTTAATTGCAGCGTTTTGGCTTTTGCCTGATTAAAAAGCAAAATCATGATTTCCTGAACCACATCTTGTGCCTGATCCTGATCTCCGGAATTGTTCTTTATATAAAACACAACCTTAGGGACAAACTTTTTATAAATCTCCTTAATGATTGCCGAATTATTGGCCGCAAGTCCTTCAATATATTTTTGATCCGAATGAATTTTGATTTTGCCCATAAAACAACTTTTAAATAGCTAATGTAAATATAATCTTAAAATAAATTTTAACGATTGGGGTAACAATTATTAAATCAAGTTGATATAAAGTTAACAACAATCTTTTAAAACAATTAAAAAATTAAGAGAAATGGAAAGTTACCAATTTATAGAACACAAAAATCTGGATCAGTTTCATAGAAAACTTTCTGCCAAAATCAGAAACGGTTTTGTGATAATTGAGCATAACGAGAAATTGCCCTATGCTGTTTTATCCAAAGAAAAAAAAGAAATCAATCATTCGTTACATCTTTTTTTAACGATCATGACATTGGGGTTTTGGTCGATAATCTGGATCTGTTTAATTATTAAGCTTTCGCGGAAAAAAGACATTCTGGTCGCACTTGATGAAGACGGAAATTTATTCGAAGAAAAATGCTTTTCAAAATAAATTAAAAAAAAATGAAAAAGAGGGGTAACAAAATTTCAACCCCGAACATCTATAACTATAATTAACTATTTAAAACTAGAAATCATGAACACAAATTTTAAAAAATTCGGACTTTTATTATTAGCTATATTTTCATTAGCAAGCTGCGACAACAACAGCGACGGAGATGATAACATTGTTCTTCCGCCAACTTCTGGAGCTTTTAAAGGTATAACCGAAAAAGGAATTAAAAGAAATACACAAAATTTTACTGCCACAGCCGGAAATGGTTTGATCACTTTAACTTCTGCAAAAGGAGTAAAACTAAACATTAACGGAGACTGTTTAACCAAAAACGGAAATGCTGTAACCGGAACTATTGAAATTGAATACATCGAACTTTTTGACAAAGGAAACATGTTGGTAACCAACAAACCAACGATGGGAATTACAGCTGACGGAAAGAAAAACCTATTAATTTCCGGAGGAGAATTTTTCATAAAAGCAACACAAGGCGGCATTGAACTGCAAACTTCTTGTTCAATGAATTTAATTGTTCCAACTGCTTTAACCGACGGACTTGACAATGCAATGACATTATGGAATGGTGCAATTGATGATAAAGGAGAGTTAGCCTGGAGAGAAAACAAACCAAATGCTGACGGAACTGGCGGTGGAAAAGGCGGTGTACAAGGCGAAGGAGCGAATTATTACGTAACATTCGGTAATTTTGGATGGACAAATGTGGACCGTTTTTACAGCGATCCAAGACCAAAAACAACGCTTCTTGTAGATGTTCCTGATGGTTATACTAATGAAAATAGCGCCGTTTACCTTTCTTATGATGGCGAAGGAACAAATGCACTTGCCAAATTGGACACTTATACAGCACAAGGATTATTTAGCGAGCACTACGGACAAATTCCAATTGGTTTAGCTTGTCACGTGATTTTTGTAACCGAAGATAATGGTCAATGGCGTTATGCGATAAAAGCGGTAACCGTTGCGGCAAACGACATTTATACTTTTACAATTTCTGAAACAACAGTGGGTACAGAAGCGCAACTAGTAGCTGCAATCAATGCTATTCAGTAACTTACAAAATTCTTTTTAAGAAAAAGTGGTGATTTGCTCATCACTTTTTTTTACATTTAATCCTGTTTTAAAATTAATTCTGATCATTTTCAGAAGCTAATCCTGCTATTCGTTGCAATCTTTTGTTCCGCTAAAGGAGCGGCACAAAAGGATTTCCACTGCTATCAGGGCTAAAAAACCTCTAGTTATGAAACCACAACTGTCTCTTTTCTTTATTCTATTTTCTATTTTCTCAATAGGACAAACCAAAGTAAAAGACACCATAACCCGAAGAGCCAATATTGGTTTTATCCAAAACGGAAACGTTGTTACTTATAAACCTGAAACGCCGCCTTTGATCCCGATTGCAGGTGCGCCAAAACCCAGTTATTCGTATTTATGGGAACTCGGCGACGGCCATTACAGCAAAGAAGCCGAACCTAAACATGTTTATAAAAATAAAGGAACTTATACCACAAGACTTGCCGTAACCAACAACTACGACAATGGAAAACCACCAGCAACGCGACCTAAAAAAGTGGCGGTAAACGATATTACAGATACCAATTATAAAGACATTGCCTCAATCGCAGACCAAAACGGATTTGCAATAATTAAAAACTGCGATCCTATTCCGGAACAGGAAATGGTAGTCGTAGTAGGTTATCAAAATCTGGAGAATTATGTGTCAAGCGGAAAACTGTATTTGTTCTATAATGAGAAACAATTTAAAAGTAATAATTTCGAATTGGTTAACTTTAGAACTTATGCAAACGAACGCGAAGTAAAAGAAATTGCAGTTGCTTCTGCCGATGATCTTGACGACACAAAATCGTATCTGGCTTCCGCCGAAAATACAATCAAACTTAAAAAATACCGAAATACAATTACCGAAGAAGATCTTGATGCTTCCTTATTAGACGCCAATAAAACCTATCATAATGTTTCGGTTTTAGAATTTGATAATGCAAATCCGGGAGAAACGCGCAATGTTTTTTATACTTTTAAAACCACACCGGAAATGATAAAAGACACAAGCGCAACAGTTACCATGCGCGGGATTTTTGTTCCGAACCGAAGTTATAAAAACCATAAAATAAAAAACCTCGAAATGGAAATTGTCACTTCTCACGATCCTAATAAAATGGGTTCTAACGGAAGTTTTATGAATTACAGATTGGTACGTTTTAAAAAAGTGAATTTTAAAACCCGTTTTCAAAACAACGGCGAAGGTCCGGCAAGAATGATTCGGTTAGAAACGGATATTCCGGATATGTTTGACAAAAAAACATTCCAAATTGAAGACATGTATCCAAAATGTCCTATTTGTCCAAAAGGCGAAGAAACTACTGTAAGTTGTTTGGATACGATTATCAAACAAAAACAGATTTTCTTTACTTTCAAAAATATTTATCTTCCCGGAAGCGAGCAAAAAAATGTACACGAAAAAGATTCTACAAAAGGTTTTGTAAAATATTCAATGAAGTTTGCCGAAGATTTTCATAAAGTAAAAACCCGAAGCAGAACGGCTATTATTTTCGACAAAAATGAACCGATAATTACCAACTACGCTACGACCAGATTCTTACCCGGAATTTCGATTGGTGTAAAAGCCGGTTATAATTTATATCCTGATTTAGATAAATCAACGAGTTATTTTGTGGGCGCAACGATTTCGCCATTTAAATCTTATCGTTTTTATTGGCAGGCAGAATGGACGAATGCGTTAAACAAGTACGATAGCAAAATAACTATTTCAGATGTCACCAATACAAATGCAAACGGCGTGAGGCAATTGGTGCGCACAACCACAACGGCTGAAAACAAGAACGTGAATTGGGAAGTTCCGGTTTTGATTCGTTATAACATTAATAATTACATCGGGATTGGCGCCGGAATTCAGGCAAATATAAATGTCTCTGAAGAACAAAATCAAACTATACAAATCGATACCTATGAAGGTGATAAAGGCAATTTTTTAATTAATACAACGACAACATCCAATACGGTAAAAAATTCTTTTGCTGATTTTAAAACCGGACTTTTGTTTGATTTAACTGCTGGTTTCGCCAGAATTGGACCGAGTTTAGGCGCACGATATGTGATTAATTTCGAACAGGGTTTTAATTATTTTCAGTTTTATGGGATATGGAAATTTTAGGAAGTTTTACCACAGAGATACCCTAGGGTTTGTAAAAAATAGCCACGAATTCACGAATTATTTTTATCTTTTTTAATGAATAAAATTCGTGAATTCGTGGCGAAAAAACCTAATATGTCACCTAAGCAAAACACAACTATTATATGAACTTATATCACTTATATGGTTTAATCTTTCTTTTTATAAATCTGAATGTTTGCGGACAGAATCAGGAAGATAAAATATATAATGCGATTGATGTTTTCGTTGCGAATCCTTCGGCGAAAGCCATAGAAAATTTAAATCATACAGAAGCTGAATTTTGGAGGAATCCAAAACCAAAAACCAAAGATGAATTTCTGGCAATTGTGGTTTTAAACTGCAATAAAGCGTATTATGAAAACCAATTTGGGCAAACTCAAAAGGCGATTTTGAGTTACGAAAAAGCCTGGGAAATTTATCAGAAACAAAAGCTTTCTAATTACGATATAATAGAATTCTGCCTAAAACCTTTAGGGAATTTATACACTGTTTTGGGCGATTATGACAGTGCGGAAAACACAATAAAACAATATTTTTTTATTGTAAATACTTCTAAAAAATATCCTGACGCGCAAAAACAAAAATTTGCTGCGATTCTGAATTTATCGAATGTTTATCAGAGTTCGGGAAAAATTTCTCTGGCAATTGAATTGTTAGAAAGTGCCTTGAAAACAGAGACTTTATCGAATGTTCAAAAAGGGATTTTATTCAATAATTTGGGTAATAGTTATATCTTGAGTTCAGCAGGAAATTTAATGTATCCTGAAATTTATCAAAAAGCAGAAAATTCTTTTGAATTGGCGGTAAATTATTTAAAAAATGAAAATGAGCAGTCAGAAAATTTGTCTAATTCTTATCGAAATCTGGCAATACTTAATCGGCAGAGAGAACAATTTGAAGTTGCGAATTCCTATTTTGAAAAAGCTGAAAAACTGTTTTTAAAAACTTCAAATCAACAGCCACGAAGAGCAGCAAAACTCTATTATGAAAAAGCTTTATTGCTATTTGATGAGCAAAAATATGATGAAAGTGAAAAACAGATTTTTAAAGTTTTTAAAAATCTAATTCCCGATTATTCTTCAAAAAACCTTTTTCCTAATCAAGATCAACTGTATGCTGAAACGGTTTTAATTGATGTACTTGATTTGCAGGCAGAAGTTTTTTTAAAGCAAAATCAACTCAAAAAAGCACTTAAATCTTACCGCCTTTCGCTTTATATAGAAGATTTATTGATGAAGCTTTCTGTGTACGAAAACTCCAAAATCATTAGCCAAATCAGGGCGCGTAATCGTACCGAAAAATGTCTTTTGATTTATGATCGATTGTATAAGGAAGAAAGCAAAACTGAATATTTAAATGAAGCTTTTCAATTGGCTGAAAAAACAAAATCGGGCATTTTAAAAGGTTATCGCTCGAATATTAAAAATGCTTCCGCAGAAGAAAAACAGCTTTTACAAGAGTTTCAAAACTTAAATAATAAAATTATTAGAGAACAGCAAAAAGGAGATTCTGCAAATATTCCAAAAATAAATCAGCTTATTAAAAAGCAAAATGAAGTGATGCTTTCGCTAAAAAAAATACAATCTCAAAACCCTGATTATATTCCTGCCGATGTTGATTTAAAAGCTTTATTTTCAAAATTAGAGAAAGACAAAGCAGTTTTGGTTTATTATTTTATTGGAAATGAAAATTTGTTTTATTTCACTTTACAAAATAACAGAATTAATCTTAGACATGTTTATAGCGCACACAGAGCTATGCTCCAAATTGTAAAATTTATTGATTATTTCAATACTGGAGACGCCATTATAAATAATATTTCGGGATATAATTATTACGGTAAAAAGGTTTATGATTTATTGCAATTGCCTAATAATTCTGTTTACCAAAACCTCATCATTGTTCCTGATGGAATTTTAAATTTCCTTCCTTTTGAAGCATTAATTACACAAGAATCAAAAACTACGAATTTTGCCAAAATGCATTATTTACTGAATGATTTTAAGATTGCGTATAATACTTCGGCAAACATTTATTTGAATTCGAAACCTCTTTCAAAATCAGATAAAACGGTTTTGGGTGTTTTTCCTGTTTTTGAAAAAACAGCTTTTGAGTTGAGTTATTCTAAAAAGGAATTAGAATCGATTCGGAGTAATTTTAAAGGGAAATATTTAGAAAATGCTGAAGCTTCATTTTCCAATTTTAAAAATAATGCCAATCAATATTCCATTTTACATTTAAGCACACACGCGTCTTCGGGCGATATTGAAACGCCGGCGAGCATTAAGTTTTATGATCAGGAAGTTTTGTATTCTGAATTGTATAACCTCAACATCAATCCGGATTTAGTGGTTTTAAGTGCCTGCGAAACTGGAATTGGAAAACTTTACAAAGCCGAAGGCGCAATGAGCGTTGCAAGAGGTTTTCAGTTTGCTGGAGCTCAGAATCTGTTATTTTCATTATGGAAAGTCAACGATTATACAACATCGGTTTTTATGGCAGATTTCTATAAAAACATCAAAAATGATGTTCCTTATTTTGAAGCAAATGCAAATGCCAAATTGGCTTTCCTGAACGACAAATCAATTCCGAACGCTAAGAAGTCTCCTTATTATTGGAGTTCGTTTGTTTATTACGGATCTATTTCGGCAGAAGAAAAATCAACCAATTATATCTTTTACATCATTAGTTTATTGACAGTAATTGGCTTATTTTTGATTTTCAATCATTACCAAAAATGGAAAATCTTCACGAGGTTCTCAAAAAAGAGAAATACAAAAAAATAAAATTCAAAGTTACCAAGACGCAGCATCTATTAATAAAAGCGAAAATAAATGGCGTTTCGGGAAATTTTATTTTAGATACCGGAGCATCAAATACCTGCATTGGTTTTGAAAGTATGGAACGTTTCGAAATTTCATCAAAAAAATCAAAAACCAAAGCTTCAGGCGCCGGCGGAACCGGAATGAAAACTGAAGTTTCTGCTCATAACATTTTGCAAATTGGAAGCTGGAAAAATACTGATTTCGGCTTGGTGATTTTCGATCTTTCACATGTAAATGAAGCTTTGGAAGCTTATAAAGCGAAAGCCGTTCACGGGATTATTGGTGCTGATGTTTTATTGGAAGGGAAAGCGATTATTGATTATTATAATCATTGTGTCTATTTGAGATAGTGTAATCCAGTTTTTTCAATATATTTGTTAAGCTATTTTAACAAATTTATGCTTATGAAAAAAACTCTACTTTCATTGTTCATTCTGTTTACTTCAATTATCTATTCGCAAGGAAATGCCTGCGCACTAAGTGTAACAGCAACAAACAAACCAATTTTATGTAAAGGCGATACTGCATCGCTGACGATAATAGTTTCCGGAGGAAGCGGTTCCTATTTATATTCGCTAAATGGAGGCGCTTTTACAAACAACGAGTACTATCCTAATTTACCGGGTGGTGTTTATAACGTTGCTGTCAAAGATATTGCAGATAACTGTACAACTTCTATTAATTATACTATTGTAGAACCTACTGTCCTTAGCGCAACTTCAGTAAATTCAAATCAATATACCTATATTGATGCAACTGGAGGTAAGCCGCCCTATAGATTTTCTTTAGATGGTGGTCTTACTGAACAGGATAGTAATGTTTTTCAAAATTTAGCCCAGGGAACATATAATGTACTTGTTATGGATGTTAACGGATGTTCAACAACCGTGAAGACAACTATTTTAGCGCCTTTAACTTCATCCATGACCATAACCAGAGAATTAACCTGCTCAATGGAGTATGCAAATATCATGGTTAATGCTGCGGGAGGGAAAGCTCCATACTATTACTCTGTGGATGGAAAACCTTATCAGTCAAGCAATATTTATTATGATTTACTTGCCGGTTATCATAGCATATCTGTAAAGGATGCTTTAGGTACATCAGATTCAAAAACAGTCTTTATTGTACCGTATTTACCATTTTATGCTTCATCAACTGTTACAGCTGAAAGTTGTTATGGAGCAAATGACGGAAATGTAGAAATAACTGCCGTTGGAGGTAGAACGCCATATACATATTCAATTGATCATGGCCCTTTTGTCTCAGGCAATATTTTTAATAATCTGTCTGTCGGATATCATACGGCAGTGGTAAAAGATGCTGTAGGATGTTATACAAATGGCTTTGATATAGAAATAAAACAGGCTAATAATATAATCATAAACGAGAATATTAAAAATGCAGGTGCAAATAATAATGATGGCGAAATTACGATTACGGCTTCAAGAGGAGTTGCTCCTTATAGCTATTCTCTGAGTGATAATACAGGTACAGTATTGAAAGGTCCACAAACTTCTAACGTTTTTTCTGGTCTTTCAGCCGGATCTTATCAGGTTCAGGTTACGGATTCAAAAGGATGTTTTTCAACCAGATCCAATATAAAAATTACAGCGTCTACACTTGCTGCTAATTTAGCTATAGAGTCTGTAACCTGCAATAGTCCAAAGGGATCAATTACAGTTACAGCTGCTGGTGGAGTTGCTCCTTATCAATATTCATTAAATGATGGAGCTTATTCTTCTGTCAATGTTTTTACTAATCTAACTCCTAAAACTTATACTGTAAAAGTTAGGGATGCAGAAAGTACCAGAATTTCTCTTTCTGCAACAGTTATGCAGTCATCCCTTTTGACTCTTTCAACTAAGGTTAATGTACCAATATTTTGTAATGGAGATTCTTCCGGATCTATCATTTCGACACCAAGCGGAGGAAAAAGTCCATATACATATTCTATAGATGGCGTAACATTTCAATCCAGCAGATATTTTGAAAATCTAAAAATAGGTACTTACAACATTACAACAAGAGATGCTAATGGATGCCTTGCTATGAGTTCAATTGTATTAACAGAACCATCTCCTCTAAAAGCAACCTACGAAATAGTTAATGATCAGAATATATTTGTTCATGCTTCTGGCGGAAGCAACCTTTATACTTATTATGTTACGAACACAACAACAGGAGTTGTATATGGTCCTGAAACTGTAGGCACATTTACTAAACTACCTCCTGGAATTTATACAGTTACAGTTGGTGATTCTAATGGTTGCCGTTTTTCTCAAACCGGAGTAAAAATTGAAGCATCACAATCTACAGCATTATCTGCTGTTTCAATCGTTTATCCTCCAGGATGTGTAAGTACGGGAAAAATAACGGTCGATGCTATGGGTGGTAAAGCTCCATATCAATATTCGATAGATAATGGAACAAATTATTCTTCATCTAATTTATTTACTCATCTAGTTTCAAATACTTACATTGTTAAGGTTAAGGATGCCGACTTAAACACTACAACTCACACTGTAGTAATAGATCCTGTACCAGCACCTCCTACTATCGAGGCTGTAGCAAAAAATATAACCTGCCAAGGTCTTAAAAATGGGTCAATTACAGTGAAAGCAAGTGGAGGAACTGGCAATTATGCTTATAAATTAAACAACGGAATATCACAAAATTTTGATACGTTTTCAAATTTAGGTGCTGGAGTTTACACTATTGAAGTACTTGACATGAACATTTGTAAGTCTACAATAACAATGGTACTTACAGAACCACTAGCTTTGAGTGCAACCCCAACAGTTGATGTAGATAAAAACCTAACTATTAATATTACAGGAGGTTCTGCCCCTTATGCATATTCTCTTGAAAATAACAATGGGGTGGTCGTAGCCGGACCTCAAAGCAGTAATATCTTTCCTAATTTAGCAAATGGGCTTTATACATTAAAAGTTATAGATGCTAATGCTTGTAATGTGACTGTACCGAATATAAATGTGATGCCGGTAACACAATTAATTGCTTCTGTGAATGCAACTAACATATCTTGTAGCAGTCCAACAGGAAAAATAGCAATTGAAGCAACTGGAGGAATTGCCCCATATCAGTATTCATTAGATAATGGTGCGTATGTTTCTTCAAACTTATTTGAAAACTTAGCTCCAAAAAATTATACTGTAAAAATTAAAGATGCACAAAATACAATTGTGACGTTGGATGCAACAATTGTTAAGACAACTGCTATAAGCGTTTCTGCTGTAGCAGAAGTTGATATACATTGTGCCGGCGGTAATACGGGTCTTGTTAAAGTCACAGCAAAAGGAGGAACAGCGCCTTATGCATATTCAATAGACGGAATAAATTTTCAGTCTAGTAGATATTTCGAGAATCTTACTGCGGGGAACTATAACATTACAACAAAAGATAGCAATGGATGTGTAGCTATAACTTCTATACTATTGTCTGAGCCTGCTCCATTATCTGCTACTTATGAAATTGTTAATGAAGAAAATATAGTATTAACTACAACTGGCGGAAACAACTATTATACTTATTATCTTGAAAATGCTGCAACAGGTGCTAAATTAGGACCTGATCTTACTGGCAGATTTACAAAACTAGCTGTAGGTACTTATAATGTAAAGATTCTTAATTCTGACTGTACATTTAATATTAATGGAATAAAAATTGAGCCTCCAACATCAACGAATTTGACTTTAGCTGCTTTTGCAGATCCTGTAACTTGTTCAGATCGCGGAAGAATAATCCTAATTGCAAAAGGTGGTAAAGCTCCTTATCAATATTCATTAAATAATGGGGAAACTTATTCTTCATCAAATACCTTTGTTGGTTTAACTGCCAATTATACCTATCCTGTAATAGTTCGTGATGCAGATCTTAATATAGTTACAGCTATGGTACCAATGAAGTATATTAGCGATTCTGCGATAAAAATAAATAAAGTGGTTACAGATGTAAGCTGTGCCGGCAATAATGATGGTAAGATTGAAATCACAACAACCGATGGTATCGGTACATATAGTTATTCAATAAACGGAGGTATACCAGGTAATTCAGGCACATTTGAAAACCTGGCACCAGGAAATTATCTCATAACAATGTTTGGTCTGAATATTTGCAACTATTTTTTTGAAGTTGCAGTAAAAGAGCCGGCAAAATTAGTTGCGGCTGTTACAGTTGGTAACGATAAAAGTATAACAGTTAACACCACAGGTGGATCTGCACCATATTCATACACTTTGGAAAATGATAATGGGGTAACAGTTGCAGGTCCTCAAGTAAGTAACACTTTTAGAAATTTAGAAGCAGATCTTTACAGATTAAAGGTTATAGATGCCAATGGCTGCTATACACCTATATATGATATAAAAGTTATAGCTGTACCAGAATTAGCAGCAACAGCTACTATAACTAATGTGATTTGTAATACAGGTGGAACAATAACTGTCAATGCTACAGGTGGAACCGGTATCTATCAGTATTCTAAAGATGGTGGAACTAGTTATTCTTCTTCTAATATTTTTACGAATTTAACAGCTGGTACTTATACTATTAAGGTTAAGGATTCTCAAAATAATGTATTTAGTACTAGCGTAGAGATAACTGCAACACAACCTCTAGAACTTGTTGCAACAATTACAGCTCAGCAAACCTGTTCAAATCCAGCTACAATTACAGCTACAGCTGCTGGTGGACAGGCGCCTTATCTATATTCACTTAATGGTGGGGTATATAGTGCTTCAAATACTTTTAATGTTTATAGCGGTACTCACATGATTACGACAAAAGACAGTAAGGGTTGTGAAGTAATTATTTCTGTAACAACAACACAACCAATACCTCTAACAGCTGATTTTAATGTAGAAAATCAAACAGTAACGGTAATTGTACATGGTGGAACGCCTCCATATCAGTACGCAATTTCTCCGAATCTGGAAAAATTTTCTCCAAATAATATTTTTACAAATTTAGTTCCGGGAGTGTATACATCAATTGTTGTGGATGCATTAGGATGTACAGTTTTATATGACATTACAATTAATCCTCCTGCACCATTAATAAATGATGAAAAGGTAATAACTATCGAATTTACAGCCGGACAAACGTTAGGTGATCTTGTTGTCGAAGGTCAAGACATTAAATGGTATAGTTCTCAAAATCCTTCATTGGGTAAAACAAGTAAAACAAATGAAGTACCATTACCTTTAACAACAGTTTTGGTTAACGGAACTACCTATTATGCATCACAAACCATCAACGGAATTGAAAGCAAAGAACGTCTTGCTGTTACAGCCAAATTAAACGGTTCTCTTGCTACTCCGGATTTTGCTTTGCCTAATTTCACTTATTATCCAAATCCTGTTCAGCATACGTTGAGTATTCGTAATACTTCGAATATTGATGAGGTTGAAATAATTTCGGTTTCTGGAAAATCTGTGTTAACGAAAAAAATAAATACAGATCATTCCGAAATTGATTTATCAAATGTTGCTTCAGGGTTTTATTTCTTAAAGGTAAGAGCTGAAGGAAAAATAAAAACAATTAAAATTGTGAAGAAATAAAGGAAATTCCAATCCCGAGAGCCTCGGGATAAATTCCAAATTTCGATCTCACCAAATAAAAAAATCTCAAATTCCAACTTAGGAATTTGGGATTTTTTTTATTTTAAAACATTCATATTTAACAAAATCACTTTACTATTTATTGAGAGCGCGTTTTTTACATATATTTGTTAAAACAAATTAACAAACCTATACGTATGAAAAAAACTCTACTTTTTTTTCTTTTACTGTTCACTACAATTTTTTATGCTCAAGTAACATCTATTACTATTTGCGAAAGTCAATCTTTTGATTTGACTTCATTAAAAGAAGATTTTATTGGCAATTTAAATCCTGCTGAAACAAGTGTTACTTATTTTTTAAGCCTTGATGATGCATTAAATAATACAAATATAATTGCAAATTCCACGCATTATGTTGGTGTAGTAGGTCTGTCAAAAATTTACGGACGAATTGATTATAATGGAACTATTTCAACAGATTATCTTGATCTGCTGACTTTTCCTTCTCTTACTGTAACAGCTTCACATACCCCGATAGTATGTAGTGAAGAAACTTCTTCACTTACCATAAATGCTTCCGGAGGAATTGGTTCGTATCAATATTCAATAAACGGAGGTCCTTTTACCAGCAACAATTATTATAAATACTTACTTGCCGGAACTTATCATATAGAAGTAAAAGATAATGGTCTTCTTTGTAGTACTTCTATTGACCATGTTATAACAGCTCCTTTAACTCTGACGGCAACTGCAATAACAGTAAATCAAAATACAACTATTACTGCAGCGGGAGGCACGGCACCCTATCAATATTCTTTAGATGGTGCTAATTATCAAAGTAGTAATATTTTTTCAGATTTACCTGTTGGTATTCAGCCTATATCTGTAAAAGATGCCAATGGATGCAGTGTTTTTACTACTACTGTTGTTGGGGATTATCAACTTCCTTTAGGTTCCGGAGGAATGACTATCAAACATGTAAGCTGTTGGGGAAATGGTGCAATACGCGCTACTGGTTATGGCGGACGACCTCCTTATTTGTATTCAATAAATGGAGGAGTAACATTTCAAACAAGCGATACTTTTGATAATTTAACTGCAGGAACTTACCCGATAGCTATAAAGGATAGCGAAAATACGATTGTTAACAATCTTGCTATAGAATTATCTCCATATATTCCTGTAACCTGCACTGCAGTTACCATAAATACATCGAGCTGTATTAATAACGGTGGTATCAACATTGTCGCAAATGGAGGTCAAATTCCACATTATTATTCAATTGATGGCGGAACAACTTATTCTGCAGATAGTACTTTTTTTGATTTACCTGCCGGAACCTATACTGTATTAGTAAAAGATAGTAATGATTGTGTTTCTCCGGCAATAACAGCCATAATACAGCAAAATTCACAATTATCTGCCACGGTTTCTCATACGGAGTTACTGTGTGGACAAGATAAAACATCATTAATCATTAATGCTACAGGAGGAGAAGCTCCTTATCAATATTCTATTAATAATCTTATATATAAACTTAGTAATACTTACACTGATCTTGATCCCGGGACTTATCAAATTAAAGTAAAAGATGCTGTTGGCTGTATTAGTACTATTGAGCATATCATTGCACAACCTGTTCCGGTAACTGTTAGCGCTATAATTACTAAAGAAATAGATTGTATTAGTAATGCATCCATAACCGCCAACGCAACTGGAGGAAAAACTCCTTACTCTTATTCTATTGATGGAGGAATAAATTATATCAGCAACACTACATTTAGTAATGTTTTGGCCGGAACTTATCAAATAACGGCAAAAGACAGTAATGGGTGTCTCTCGCAAATCATGATAACAGTTGTACCACCTACTGCCTTAATTGGAGCGGCAGCTATTACTAGACCACTTAGCTGTAACGGTCCTGCTGCAATACAAGCTACTGCAACCGGAGGAACGAAGCCTTATCTATATTCAATTAATAATGGATCTTATTCAGGAATAAATATCTTTTACGAGTATGCCGGCACTCACGTTATAAGTATCAAGGACGCAGCTGGATGTATTGTTACAAGAACTTTAACTATTGCTCCTCTTACTCCAATATCTTCTGTTCCGCTTACTACAAGTGCAAGCTGTTCAGGAAACCCAGACGGATCTATAGTAGTTATGGCAAACGGAGGAGTTGCTCCATATACTTATTCGTTAAACAATGTATTTCAAAGCAGTAATGTTTTTAATAGTTTATTGGCTGGAAATTATGCTGTAACTGTAAAAGACAATTTAGGATGCATTAATCGCTCCACGGTCGTAATTGGGGTTACAAGGGGTTTGACTATCAATTCGACTACTACAAATACAAAATGTTACAATTCTGCCGATGGAGCAATATCGCTTAGTGTTTCTGGTGGGACGAGTCCTTACACTTATTCTTTGAATGGTGGTGTTTATCAGTCAGGCAATACTTTTAATTATTTAAATGCCGGCTATTATACTATAAATATTCAAGATGCTAAAGGATGCGTTACTTCTTATTCAGCAACTATTGCGCGTCCGGATCTTTTAGTAACGACAGTAGCAGTTAATATCGGATTTTTTGATGATGGAACTATTGGCGGTACGATCAGATTAAACTCTTCCGGAGGTGTTGCTCCTTATACATATACTATTAAAAATAATGACACGGGTGTTATAAAAGTTAATAATAATTCCGCAACGGTTTACGGTGGTCTTCGTTCTGGTTCATACACCATAACTACTAAAGACGCAAACGGATGTCAAACAGAAAATGATATAAGGATAATGTCAAGAACTCCGATGGTTATTACAGCTGCAAGTACATCTATTAACTGCAAAACAAACAATGCGGTAATAACAGCGACTGTTTCAGGAGGTATTCCTCCATATCTTTACTCCATTGATGACTTTAACTTTACTAGCAATAATACGTTTACAGTTCCAGAAGCCGGAACTTATACTATATCGGTAGAAGATTCACTTGGAATCATTTCTAATATCAATCATATTGTAAAACCGTATGTTCCGGTAACAATGACAGCAAATCTTAACTATTATACTGCCAGCGGTAACGTTGGCGGACAAATAGCCTTAAGCTCTTCCGGAGGAACTGCACCTTATAGCTATACACTTAAAAATAATGCAACAGGCTTAATAGTGTTTGAAAATTATACCTCAACAATCTATGCCGGACTGCCTAACGGATCTTATTATATTTATTCTAAAGATGCAAATAATTGTGAGTCAGAAAGAAAAAACATAACAGTTGTAGTCCCGGAGCCTATTTTGATAACTGCTGTTCATACTCCTCCTACATGCATGAACAACAATTCAAATGTAACTGTTACGGCAACAGGAGGTACAGCTCCTTATCTCTATTCATACAATCTTGGTACAACTTACACGGCAATTAATACGGTTACTTTAGAGCCGGGAAATTATTTAATTGAAGTAAAAGATGCCGTTGGAAATACAAGCAGGATTCATTATCTGATTGCTCCATATGCAGATCTACAACTTAATGTAACAAAAACAGATGTAAATTGTTTTGGACTTAACGATGGATCAATAACCGCAATTGCAACGGGCGGAGTTGCGCCTTACACATATTCATTAAATAATAATAGCTTCAGTTCATCTAATGTATTTAATTATTTGACTGCAGGAAATTATCTTATCACGGTTAAAGATGCTGTTGGATGTCTTACAAATACTGTATCGAAAATAGTTACACCTGCTATTTTACTATCCACAGCAGCTGTTATAACTAATCCAAACGGTACTATTAATAATGGAAAAATAGCGATAACTGTATCTGGCGGTACACTTCCCTATACTTATTCTCTAACAAATTATAACGGAACGATGATTACGCCTCCACAGTCTTCTAATATCTTTACCGGTATTGCAGCCGGGGTATATCAAGTACACGTTACTGATTCCAGAGGATGTACTACTTCACAATCTATTGTTGTAGAAGCATCTTCAACACTATCAGCGACAGTCACTGTAACTCCAGTTACTTGTAATACAACCGGAAGTATTATTGTTACAGCCACAGGCGGAACTGCTCCTTATCAATATTCAAAAGATAATTCAACTTTTACATCTTCAAACATTTTTTCCGGTTTAGTACAAGGTATATATAACATTTACGTTCGTGATGTTACAGGATATGTAGTTGTTTTCCAGGTAGCTCTTAAACAGGAACCTTTATTGTCCATTTCTGTTAATCCATATAGCGAGATATCCTGTTCAGGTGATAATAACGGCAGAATATCTCTTAATATAAAAGATGGAAAAGCACCTTATTATGTTTCTTTAGACCATGGCCCTTATACTAATTTCGGGAACAGCCTAACTGGAGTTTTTGAAAATCTTCGCGCCGGTATTCATACCATTTCAGTAAAAGATACTTACGGATGCATTGTAACAGGCGTAACAACTGTTTTGGAACCTACTCCTTTGGTTACTACTATGCAGGTCGAAAATCAATCTGTAAGTATTAGTGCTTTTGGTGGCTCCGCTCCGTATAGATATGCTCTTTCTCCTAATCTAAATGAGTTTTCAACAAACAATGTTTTCACTGATTTAGTTCCGGGAATGTATACGGCGATTGTTAAAGATCAAAATTCATGTATTGTACTTATGAATGCCCTTATAGATCCACCTGCCCCTGTAATAAGTGACAAAAGCACAATTACAATCGAATTTAAACCTGGACAAACCTTAGGAGATCTGGTTGTTGAAGGTCAAAATATAAAATGGTATAGCACTGCAAATAACGTTGCCAAAAAGACCAATAAATCTGCTGAAGCAACTTTACATCTATCGACATTTTTAGTTGACGGAACTACCTATTATGCCTCACAAACCATTAACGGAATCGAAAGTACAAAACGTCTTGCTGTTACAGCTAAATTAAACGGTTCTCTTGCTACTCCGGATTTTGTTTTGCCTAATTTCACTTATTATCCAAATCCTGTTCAGCATACTTTGAGTATTCGTAATACTTCGAATATTGATGAGGTTGAAATAATTTCGGTTTCTGGAAAATCTGTTTTAACGAAAAAAATAAATACTGATCATTCTGAAATTGATTTATCGAATGTTGCTTCAGGGTTTTATTTCTTAAAGGTAAGAGCTGAAGGAAAAATTAAAACAATTAAGATTGTGAAGAAATAAAAAAAAGGAAATTCCCATTTTTTTTAAATTCCAAATTCCAACTTTAAAACTTCATAAATAAAAAAATCCCAAACTCCTTAATCGGAATTTGGGAATTTTTATTTTACCATTTCCTCCCGAAGTTTCGGATTGGAATTTGGAATTTAAAAAAATTGAAATTTAATTTTCTTAATGGGTATGTTTAGGATTAAAACCGTCTTCGCTTAATTCGGTGTGCTCATAATCTGCAACCATTTCAGCTTCGTAATCGACTTTTTCTCCTTTGCTAACTCTGGCAATTATTTTTTCCATGATGTTATAGATAACAGGAACCACAATCAGGGTTAAGAATAACGAAGAAATTAATCCTCCGATAATTACCCAGGCCAATCCGTTTTTCCATTCAGCTCCTGCTCCAGATGCCAATGCAATTGGGAACATACCAAATACCATCGCAATTGTCGTCATCAAAATCGGACGTAAACGAGCGTGATTCGCCTGAATTAATGCCGTTCTGATTGATTCTCCTGCTGCTCTTCTTTGGTTCGTATAATCGACAAGCATGATCGCATTCTTACACACCAGACCAATCAACATGATTATACCTAAAATGGTAAATATGTTTAATGAGTTGTTCGTTAAAGCCAATGCTAACATCGCACCAATAAACGAAAGCGGAATAGCAAACAATACTACGAATGGATGCGCAAAACTGTCATACAAACTCACCATTACAAGGTAAACCAGAATAATAGCGGCCAATAAAGCAATTCCTAAAGTACCAAATCCTTCAGATTGATTTTCCTGATCTCCACCCCAGATATAGTTTACACCAACTGGTTTTTTAAGTTTATCTAATTTTTCTTGCCATTGTGTAACAATTGTTCCTGAAGGAACCCCAACGTTTTGTCCTTTTACTGTTACAGATGCAGATTTATCTCTACGCTCTAACTGGCTAGGTCCTGAACCTTCAGTAATGTCAGCAAATTGAGACAATTTAATTTGTTGTCCTGCTGAGTTAATGAAAATCAAATTACTTACGTCAGTAATACTTTTTCTGTCGAAGGCATTATATCTGATGTTGATATCGTACTCATATTCTCCAGCTCTATATTTACCGTCTGTGTTTCCACTAAAAGCTGTTTGCATCGTTAAACCAACTGTTTGAAGTGTTAATCCCAAAGCAGCCATTTTATCACGGTCTACTTTTACGTTAACTTCAGGGTTTCCGTCTTCAACAGTTAATTTAATCTCTGTTGTTCCCGGAATAGTACGCAATTGTGCTTCTGCTTGTTTTGCAAATGCCATTGCTGCTTCTGTAGAAGGACCAGTTACGATTAATCCTAAAGTAGCATCCTCAGCAGTTCCCAAGATACCTACCGGAACCGTTTTTACTTTGGCTCCAACTAATACTTTTTCTAACTTACGTTTGATTTTTGCAGCATAAACGTTTGCATCATCCGTACGATCTTTTTGTTCGATCATTTTTACGTCAATCTCTGCTTTGTATGCTGTAGCCTGCGATGCTCCAAAACCTTCACTGGTTTGTCCTACAGTTGTAATTTGACTGTGAACATATTCCTGAGATTTCAAATACGCTTCTGCTTTTTGTGTCATGAAGTTGGTTTGCTCTAACGAAGCGTCTTTCGGCATTTCGATTTGAACTAAAAACTCCCCACTATCAGAAGATGCAAAGAATTCTCCACCAATGAAACCTCCACCCATTAAACCAATTGTTGATCCAAAGAACAATACAACAACGACTAAAATGGTTTTAATATAATGATCTAAACACCAAGTCAATAATTCAGAAACCCAGTTTGTAAAACGAGTTAAATAACTTTCGAAACCAAGAATAATTCTTCCAAATAAATTCTTTCCTTCAATATGCTCTAATTTACCATAACGAGATGATAACCAAGGAATAATTGTAAATGACGCTAAAAGTGACAGTAAAGTTGAAATAATTACGGTAACACAAAATTGCGTAATGATATTAGAAACCAAACCAGAACTCATTGCGATTGGCAAGAACACTACCACAATTACTAATGTGATCGAAGTTACAGTTCCACCAATTTCTGCAGTTCCGTCATATGATGCACGAATTCTGCCTTTACCCATTTCCATGTGCCTGTAAATATTCTCGAGGACCACAATCGCGTCATCGACCAGAATACCAACAACAAGAGATAATCCTAATAAACTCATTAAGTTCAGGGTATATCCCATTAAATAAATACCAATAAAAGTAGCAATCAAAGATGCCGGAATAGACACCATTACAATCAATGAGTTTCTGATACTATGCAGGAAAAACAACATTACAAAAGCTACCAGAACTACCGCAATTAATAAATCGTGAACTACAGAATCTGCAGCTTCAAGAGTAAAGATTGTACTATCTTTTGCTACTTCAAGTTTTAATTGATTTGCTTTGTAATCACTTTCAAGAATAGCAATTGTTTTTAATAACTGCTCACTTACCGCTACCGCATTTGCATCAGATTGTTTTACGATTTGTAAAACGATGGCACTTTTTTGATCTACACGTGATATTTTTTCAGCTACTTTTTGAGTATCCTGAACATCGGCAATATCACCTAAACGAACCTGGATTCCGTTTTGAGACGAAACCACTAAGTTTCTTAATTCCTGAACACTTTTATATTTACCCGCTAAACGAATTAATATTTTTTGATTACGAGTCTGGATGTTTCCTGTTGGGAAATCTAAATTCGAAGTCAAAATATTTTGTTGTACCTGAGGAACAGATAATCCGTAACCCTGCATTTTTACAGCGTCAAGATTTACCTGAATTTCACGCTCTGAACCACCAATAATATTTACCTGAGCAACACCTTGCACACGAGATAAAATAGGCGCAATTTTTTTGTCAATTAAGTCATAAAACTCTGCTTCGTCCATTTTTCCATTGGCACCCAATGTCATAATTGGTAAATCACTTAGCGAGAATTTTGTCAGCGAAGGTGTTTCGGCATCATCCGGTAAATCACTAATAATAGCGTTTATCTTTCGCTGTGCATCATTCAAAGAAAAATCGACTTTTGCATTTGATGTCAAAGTAATCGATACAATAGACAAACTTTCGTACGATTTCGAGTCAATTTTCTTGACATTTTCTAAGGATGCAATCGCATCTTCAATTTTCTTGGTTACCGTGTTTTCTACCTCACTTGGAGAAGCTCCCGGATAAATGGTAGAAATTGTAATAACGTTTTGTTCAAATTTCGGGATCAGCTCATAACCTAATTGGCTATAACTGAACAATCCACCAAGTGTCAGAATTGTAAACAATACAATTACTAACGACGGACGTTTTATGGATATTTCGGCTAATTTCATATTTTTTGCTTTAGGCTGTAGGCTTTAGGCAATAAGCTTAATGCTTATGGCGTATAGCTTAATGCTTTAAATTATTTAATAATTTCTACTGTATTACCGTCTTGTAAGTTAATTTGACCTGTAGTAATTACACTTTCGCCATCAGATAATCCATTGATGATTTCTACTTTATCTCCTAAAATTCTTCCAGCCGTAACTTTTCTTAATTTTGCGATTCCGTTTTCAACTACAAATATTTCGTTGCTGCTCACACTTCCTACGAATGCATTTCTAGGTACAACCATCAGGTTTTGTTTTTGTTGGTTTGATGCAAAATTTGCAGTTCCATACATACCTGCTTTCAGGTCGTTGTTTGAATTGTTAGCAATTTCAATTTCAACAGGAAAGTTCAAAGACTCATCTGCTTTTGAAGCGATGAAAGTAATTTTTCCAGAGAAAGATTTGTCAGGATAAACACTTGCAGTTACTTTGATCTGGTTTCCTAATTTTAAGCTCGCAACCTGAGTTTCGTTTACTGTAACAACTAATTTTAATTTAGAAACGTTTACAATATCAAACAAAGCTGTTGCTGGCATTCCTGCTAAAATAGATCCCGGCTCAATATATTTTTTATTGATAAATCCGCTTATTGGCGCTTTTACTTTTGTGTCTCCAACATTAATGTTCGCTTGTGTTAAACTAGACTGTGCATTTGTTAAAGCAAGTTTTGCCTGATCTAATTGTTGTTTTGTAACACCACCGGTTTTAAAAGCATTTTCATATCTGTCATAGTCAGATTTTGCATTTTGATAAACAGCCTTTGCTTGTTGCGCACTTACATTGATTACATCTCCTCTTACTGTCAATAAAGTCTGACCTACTTTTACGTAATCACCTTCTTTAGCTAAAACGCTGATTACTTTTCCTGATTTTTCAGCAGAGAAAGTTAATTCCTGAATTGGCTGAAAGTTTCCGTTTGCCACAAAGTCCAAAGAAACTTCTTCTGTTTTTACCGGAGAAACTTTTACTGAAACTGCAGCATTTTTCTCTGCTACGATATCTGTTTTTGCCTTGTTCTCCTTCTTATTATTATTTAAGACATATCCAATCACACCCAGTGCTGCGATTATGATTACGATTGTTATAATAGTTTTCTTCATTGTAATTAGTTATTTAATAAGAGTTTTAAGTTCGCCTTTTGATTTGATTAGTGATACTTCGGCAATTTTATAATTTAAAACTGCTCTGGTATAATTATTTTGAGCTTCAAGTGATGCATTTTCAGCATCTAATAAATCTGTTAAAGATGCTAATCCCTGAAGGTAATTGTTTTTTGTGTTGCTAAGAATTTCAGATGCCAATTGCATGTTTTCTTTTTGATTCTGGATCGTTACAAGATTATTCTCAATGTCAGCCATTGCGTTTCTGTAATCTAAATCAAGAGAAAGTTTGGTGTCTTTGATATCTTCCTGAAGCGATCTGATTTGTACATCTGCCTGTCTTACTTTAGCGCGTGTTCCAAAACCTGTAAAAATTGGCACATGTAAGTTTAACCCAATTGCAGAGAAATCTGACCAGTAAACCCCTTTTTCAGGTTTTGCAAACCAAGGAAATTCTGGACCCTGACCAATATAATTGTAACCTGCTGTTAATGAAAGTGTAGGGTAATATCCAGCTTCAACAGCTTTTTTATTGTACACTAAAAGCTCTTCTTGTTTTTTCAAAAGCAAATATTCTGTTCTGTTTTCCACATTTGGAACTTCTGTTAGAGCAGCCGGTATAACTTCAAATTCTTCTTTTGGCATATCAATTTGAGTTTCAATAGGCATTCCCATATAAAACTTCAAAGCATTTTCCTGTAAAGTAATTTGATTTTTAATCTGTTGACGTTCTGTATCAATATTTGACATTTTTACCACGATACGATCTAAATCAATTTTTTTAGCTAAACCGTTATCAAATTGTCCTTTTACGATATCACGAACTTTTGTTGTGTTTACGTAATTGCTGTCTAAAAGAATTAATCTTTCTTTTTGAACATAAACTGAATAGTAGTTATTTGCCACTCTTTCAATAACCTGCTCTTCTGTCAACTGATCATTTATTAGATAAAACTCACGAGTTGATTTCGCCGCTTTTAATCCTGTAAAAACAGATTGATCAAAGATTGCCTGAGTTAAAGAAACTCCCGCAGTTGAAGTCCATTTTTGACCAAATGCTGCCTGGATTGTAGTTCCCGGTGCATTAAATGATGCTCCGTCAATAACTGTTGTCTGAATTACAGGGTTGTAAGTTAAATTTCCGTTTGCAGAAATTTGAGGTAATGCTCTTGAACGCACTTCCTGAATTTGATATTCACTGTTTTCAACCTGTAGTTTAGATTTTTTAGCATCCGACTTGTTTTGAAGCGCATACGTAAGAGCATCTCTTAAGGTTAAAGTTTGGACTTGTGCGCTGGCAGTCAAGCCAATTGTACACAAAAATATAAGAATTATTCGTTTCATAGATTGATGATTAAGTAATAATTTTTTTAAGTTGTTTTTCTAATTCTAGTATTCCATCTGGTGTTGCCATTGCTCTGGTATGATATTCCAAAGCTTCTAATTCTACTTCCTGAGCCTCTCTCTCAGAAATTGTATTTTCATTAATGTGAAAAATTAATATGTAATAAAATTTCACGTAGATCTCTACATTTAAATCCGGACGATATAGTTTCTCCCGAATTCCTTTTTGTATGTTTTCTGTAAAATACTGCGTGCACTGATCGATTTCATGAGACAATACATTTTGATATATTTCAGGATAGTGTTTCTTTAACTGATATATCGGAGAACTATCCATATTGTTTTTGAACATGTCTCTGAACATTTCTCTAATCTCAAAATTTTCCTGAATCGCATTGTAATTTTTAGCCACAATAGAGTCGATAATTTCATGTACTTGTCTGTGAACCATCGAAGTACTTTCTTCAATTAAAACCTCTTTGTTACAAAAATATTTGTAAATCGTTTTTTTTGAAATACACATTTCACCCGCAATATCATCCATCGTAACACTTTTAAAGCCTAACTTTAAAAATAAATCGCTTGCTTTTGCTATGATTTTTTCTTTCATTTTAATTTTCCAATTGCTCTACAAATATAATTCGGAAACTTTTTTAAAAAAAATAGTTTCCGATATTTTGTAATAATTTTACACTAATTTATTCATTCGATAAGAATTATATGCTGAATTCCAGGTTTGCGATTAGCTTAATATCTTTCCCAAGCGCTAATCCACCATTATGATTGTATGAATTATAATCTAAACCAAAGTCCTGACGTTTGATATCACCTTTAATTTCAAAAGCCACTTTTCTTTCTCCGTTATAAGAATTGATTCCGATAAACTCAGCGTCAAGTTCTACCACTTTAGTTACATCCTTAATAGTTAAATCACCTTTAAAGAAGTTAATATTGTTGTTTACTTTTTGAAAAGAAGTCGATTTAAAACTAATAATCGGATGTTCGTTTACATTAAACAAATCATTCAATTGTAAGTGAGTATCAATTTGTTGAAAACTGTCGGCCTTATTATTTATGTCTAATGAAAACTCCACCGAAGCATCTTCAATTTCATTATCTTCAATATTGACATAGCCATCAAATTTGTTTGTCGTTCCTCCCAAATAAGCGATTATCGAATGTCTCATTTTAATTAAAACATCTGACTGGCTAGAATTTATGTTCCATCTTGTCTTCATAAGTATCTGATTTATGAGTTTATAAATTACTCAAACTCGCCATGGAAACTTTTTAAGTGTTACAAGTTTCCATTTTGAAAGTGCAAATATAAGCAGGAAACTCTAAACACCAAGAAAGTTTCCAAGTTTTTTCAAAAATAAGTTTAACCTCTTAAAAATCAAGGACTTTTAATCCGATTTTTATGGAAACTCGATTCCTTTTAACTTTAGAAACCATAATTAACATTTGAGTTGTATCTTTGAGGCTCGTTAATCAGAATTTCACTTTATGCACGATATTAGTCAGTACCAGGATTTTTTTATTACCTATTTAGAAAACCAAAGCATTACCAAAGAACCTAAAAACCTTTATGAACCAATTGAATATATTTTAGGCCTTGGCGGAAAACGAATGCGTCCCGTATTAACTTTAATGGCGGCAGAAGTTTTTGATACTGATTATAAAGTGGCACTTCCGGCAGCAATGGCGGTTGAAGTTTTTCATAATTTTTCGCTCGTGCATGATGATATTATGGATGATGCGCCTTTGCGAAGAGGAAAAGTAACCGTGCACGAAAAATGGAACATCAATACCGGAATTTTATCCGGAGATGCGATGCTTATTCTGGCGTATCAATATTTTGAACAATATGAACCGACCATTTTCAGGGATTTGGCAAAGTTATTTAGCAAAACCGCACTTGAAGTTTGCGAAGGGCAACAATGGGATGTTGATTTTGAAGAAAGAAACAACGTAACCATTCCCGAATATCTGAAAATGATTGAATATAAAACAGCAGTTTTAGTCGCTGCAGCCATGAAAATGGGTGCGATTGTCGCCAAAACTTCTGAAAAAGAAGCCGATTTAATTTACGATTTCGGATTGAATTTAGGATTGGCTTTTCAATTACAAGACGATTATCTTGATGCTTTTGGAGATCCTGCAACCTTTGGAAAACAAGTTGGCGGAGATATTATCGAAAACAAAAAAACATATTTATATTTAAAAGCTTTAGAGTTTTCATCTGCAGAAAAAGCATCAGAATTACAACAATTATTCAGTTTACAACTTGAAGATAATTTAGAAAAGATAGAAACCGCAAAAACTATTTTTAATGAATCAGGCGCTTCAAAAGCGACTCAGGAAGCGATAGAAATGTACACTTTTAAAGCTTTTGAAACTTTAGAAAAAATGGACATTAATGCTGAAAAGAAAAGCATCCTAAAAACTTTTGGGGAGAATTTAATGGGAAGAAAAGTATAGTTTTTTTCCATGTTTTACACATAGTAAACCCGACAGGTTTTAAAAACCTGTCGGGTTTGTCATTTCAAGCACTAAAGGGGCTTCGACTCCGCTCAGCCTGACATCAAGATTGTCATCCTGAGCGAAGGCGAAGGCTTGTTTAACTAAAAAGCTCATCAGGATCAACTAAATCTGATAATTTTTGTTTTAAGTCATCTTTTAAAATCGTTAAACCGTATTGGTAAGAAGCATTCATCCAGCCAAAACCTTCTTCTGTTATGTAATCAAATTCGGTTCCTACATTTCCGTATTCTGCGAAAATTTTGTGTGAACTGATAGACAAATCAAACTTCTCCGGAATCGTTCCGTTATGATCAACGGCGTTTCTGGTAATCAGCCAAAGCCAGCGATAGACCATTTCCTGCGCTTCTTCGTTAAAATTATAATTCAGCAAACCTTCCCACAACAGCATTTGATGCGGCGCCCAGCCAAACGGATAATCCCATTGGCGTATTGGAGCATTTTCGTCTACACCGGCAATTGATTCTTTTGTACTGCCGGCAATTCCACCTTTCATTTTAAATCTTGGAAGTGTCTTTTTTACTAAAATTTCGGCCTGTTCCGGCGTACTTATTTTTGCCCAAAGCGGATAAAATGTTGGCGCAGCTTCAAAGAAATGCTGTTTCTCGTTTACAAAATCGTAGTCAAAATAAATTCCATTTTCCTGATTCCAGCACAACTCGTTGATTTTTTCTTTTCGGGAAACAGCTTTTGCCATCCAATATTCGCCTGAATACGATTTATCTTCAAAATATTGAAATTCATTTTTAAAGTATTTCTCAATTAAAAAAGCAATATCAGTTTCATATTTATACAATAAACTATTGATGGCTATTGTGTTTAAATTAGCACAAACTCCAACTAATCTATTGGTTGTATCATGCCCGCTTTCGCGCATACTGCGATCGTGAATAAAATATTTATCCAGTTCAGGATCAACAACTTCTCTTTCGAGATATTTCTTTTCAAATTCCCGTGTTGACAAATTGTATTTTGGCGCATATTGCTCCAGAATATCGTCAAAATGCCCTTCTTCCACCTCAAACGGCAATCCGATTCCTTCTGCTTTATAGCGATTCAATCCGTTTACTGTAAGCCGTTTTCCTTCTTCCATCCAAACGGTTTTGTATTCTTTTATAGCGGTTTTTAAATGCCTTTCAATCCAGAAAATATCCGGATTCGCCTTTTCTAAAACATCTATAATCAGCGATGTATAAAGCGGCGGCTGCGTTCGGGTTAAATAATAACTTCGGTTAGCGTTTAAAATTTTTCCGTAATGATCAATTTGATATTTAAAATTTTCTGCAATGCCCAAAGCGAGATCAATTTTATCATCTATCAAAAGTCCCTTGGCAATAAAATAACTGTCCCAACCGTACATTTCATTAAATCTTCCGCCAGGAACGACAAACGGAACTCCTGAAATTTCATTGTTTTTTATTTGAAGTGCCAATGCCAGAATTCCGGGTTTTTTGTTTAATGATAAAACATATTCAGGCGAAATATTTTTAGGCATTTGCACGACTTTTAATTTCGGCGTTGTGGCTTCTAATTTTTTGAAATAATCAAAAACAATTTCATCCCCAAATGGCACGTACAAATAAGCAAATTCATTTTCGATCTTATCGTCTTCCAGAATTTTCTTCACGCCAATAGCGTCAATAGTTCTGGTGAGACCATTCCAATAAAGATCTTTAATTTTTCTTGAAATTCGTTTTACAGGATCTTCGGTGATTTCATTCAGGTCTATTTGAGCAAATTTAGTATCGTTTTTTTTGGCCAAAGCCAGTTCCTGCAATAAATTAGAGAGCTGATAAGTTCCTTCAATCGCTACTGAATTTCCGTTTTCATCTTTTAATAAAAAACTTTTTGGACCGTTGTCATCAATCGTTATTTTTTTATCGCCGTCAGTATCTTCCTGAGCCAATAATTTTTCGATGGTTTGGGTTATATGTAATTTAAATTTCATCTTTTGCAGTTATTTTTTTAAGAATAAAAAATGATATCAACAACAAGGTCATTGGAATTAAAGTAAAATAAAAAGCTTTTTCCGGTCCTTCATTTTTAAATAGCCAGCCTGTTATTCTGGAACCTAAAGTGCCGCCAAGAGCAGAAAAAATGACAATTAATCCAGTCATGGAACTTTGCAGATTTTTAGGCAATGCGCTTAATACAATCGAATTTAATAGTGGATAAATAGGCGCAATAAACAAGCCGATTAACGGAAAGGCAAAACCAATTAATGGAATATCTGAAAGTGTATTGATGTTTTTTACTTCTAATCCAACCGTTTTTGGAAGTACAAAAATCACCAACAACATCGCTGATATAATGCAGAAACTCAACACCCAAATCCAATTTACTTTTTTGGTTACAATTCCCGCAATCAATCTTCCTACAGCTAATGAAATCGCTAAAATACTCGCCATCATAATACTGATATTCTCCGGTAAATGAAGCACTTTTGTATTGAATGTGGGCAGCCACGAAAGAATTCCCTGCTCAATCATAACAAACAAAAAGACACTGATAACGAAAATAACCGTTAGCAATTTTGCCATTAATTTGAACATTTGCAGAAAATCATCTTTAAGATTTGCTCCTGCGGAAACTTCTGCTTCTTCAAATTTTACAAAGAATAAAAACAGGAAGGAAATAAACGATAATCCGGCTAAAAACCAATACACATTCAGCCATGAATTCGGATCGTTTTCGTTATTAAATGCCGGAAATAAGAAATAAGCCAACGCAATTCCAACCATAAAAAAACCTTCAATACTGCTCATTAAAGCGTTATGTTCTTTTTTGGTTTCGGTTACGGTTCCAATCAGTGAATAAACGGAAACTTTGATCAAAGCAAATGAAACTCCAACGGTTGCAAAAAGGATTTTAGCATTGTCGAAAGAATTTCCAAAATACATCGAAATACAAGCCAGAGTAACCAAAGCCAATCCTATTAACATCGCTTTTCTATAGCCTATTCTGGGTAAAAAAGAAGCAATAAAAAAAGACACAATCGCAATTGGCATGTCTTTAAAAGCTTCCAGAATACTGGCCTGAACTTCATCAACTCCGTAATTTCTTTGCGATTTTAAAATCACAATTCCTACGCTGTTTAATAAAATAGCAAAGACAAAATAATTAAGATAAAGTGAGATTTTGATTCCGATGTTTTTCATGTTTTTATTGTCTATGCTTTGTGGTTACGGTGTATGAGACGCACAGCTGTGCGCCTCTACGATACCGCATACATTTGATTTTATATAAATTTAGAAATTAACGGCTACAGAAAATCTAAAAGCGCGTCCTAAAATTGGTCTAGCCATAAACACATCGCTTGCCGCAGATGTTGTTTGTCTTGGATCTCCTTCTGTTAAACCAATTTCGTTAAATAAATTCGATGCATCAACAGCAAAACGAAGATTATTATACGTATAATTTAAACCTGCTCCCACTTCTTTATAAGCTGGAAGAACTTGTCTGTTATCCTGATTTGTGAATTTTTTATCGTAATAAGAAAACTGAACATATGCTGTAAAATCTTTTGTAATATCTACTTCAGGTCTTAGGTTACAGAAAAATTTAGGGATTCTTCGGGCTGTATTTCCGTTGAAATCAAAAGTAGAACCGTCAGCATTTGTTCCTGTAAAATTATCATATTCCGGTTTTTGAACGGTAAAAGTAAAATTCAGTTTTACCATTTCGTATCTTGCATTTGTTTCAACTTCAAGACCTATATTGTTTACGTCAGCAAATTTATTTTCTGAAGATCCGTCTGATAAAATATCCGTGAAAGCTACATTTTTCAGGTTCATGTGAAACAAATTCGCATTTACATTAAAGAATGAATTTGAATATTTGTAACCCAATTCAAACTGGTTTACTTCGGTATTTTCTAATTTGCTTAAATCGGCTGCATTATCATAAAATGATTCTTCAATTGGCGATCTAAAACCATGGCTGTAACGTACATACGAAGCCATATTATCATTAAATTTATAATTTCCCGCTGCTGTATACGACCATTCGCTCACGTCATATCTCCAATATGTGTATGGATTTCCTTTTACTGTTGTAACCGCGTCATCAGCCGTATTGTTGTCTAAAATTCCTAAATCTTCGGCAAAAAAGCGAGCATTATCTCTGTAACCTGAATATTTGTCTTTGTTGTATCGTAAACCTGCGTTGAAAGTCAAATTATCTGTGGCTTTAATTTCGGCATCAGCATAAATATCGTTCAAAAGTCCTTTGGTTTGTGCATCTCTTTCTAACCATGTAATTCTTTCTACACCATTAAAAGTGTGTTCAACTCCGGTTGTATTATCAGTAACATTTAATAATCTTGGATTGTCTGAAACGCTTACTAAATAAGAATTCCAGTTCCAGTATTGATTTGATTTCCAGTTAGAATAATAATATCCAGCTGTTAATTTTACAGGATCTAAATCGAAAGCAAAAGAGAAATTATTAGCAAAATTGTTCATCTTTTTTTCAATATGCCAAAGATCAGCTCTCATAATTAAAGCATTTGGATCTAAAGCTGCACCATTATCTACATAAGAATAAGCAAGATTTCCGGCAGTAGTATTTTGAATATCTGTTGCATAAGCATCTTGTGTCCAAGGTCCGCCATTTGGGAAAATTGCATTGTAATTTAAATCAATAGAAGTTTGTTTGAAGGCGTTTTTGAAAGTCACTTTTTCAGATATTTTCTTTTTGAATTCAGCTCCAATAGAATTGATAACAGGATGAGAACCATCTTCTAAATCGGCACTAAAAGTTCCGCCGCCATATTGAGGCACATTTAAATGACTGAAATTTACTGAAGTCAGCGTTCCGTAATTCGGATTAAAACCGTCGATACCTTCAATTTTTCCGTTATTGCTTTTTAATGGAATTGGCAAATAGAATGTATTTCTATCATCAAGATGTTTAAAGTTAACTCTCAAATAATCGCTGTCATCAAATTTATACGTTAAGTTTCCTTTTATTTGTCCGCCTTTATTGGCTGTAAAACCGGTATTTCTTACTCCATTATCGGCTCTGTAAAATCCTCCAACATTAAAAAATAATTTATCCTGAATTAAAGCGCCTGATAAGTTAAGATCTGTTCTGAACATTCCGTAATCTGAAGTCGTGAATTTTGCTCTTCCCATAAATTCATTCTGACCCGTTTTCGAAATAAAATTGATGATTCCACCCGGAGCATTGTTTGCAAATATTGAGGCAGAACCTCCACGAACGGCTTCCATTTTACTTACAGTTTCATCTAATCTGTAAAAAGTATCGGCGTTGGCAAATTGCAAAGCTCCATCTTCAAAAACCGGTAATCCGTCTTCCTGAATTTGTACATATTCATAAGCTCCTGCTGACGGAATTCCTCTTGCAAAAAGGTTATTTCCAATTTCTCCTCCTGAAGCTTCTACCACAAATCCGGGAATCGTTTGCAATAAAGCTGCTGTACTTGACGGTGCTCTGTCTTCGATTGCTTTTGCGCCCATTGTAGTAATCGCAACGCTGGATTCGAGTTTAGATCTTGGAGCTGATGAGCCCGTAACCACGACTTCTTTTAGGTTTTGTGATTCTCCTTCCAATAATAAATTCACTTGTACCGACTCGCCTTCTTTAACTGTAATTTCTTTTGTATAAGTTTTATTACCCACATTTGTGGCTTCTACAATATAATTTCCTGCGATCACATCTGAGAAAATAAAAGCTCCGTTTTCATCGGTTACGACACTTTTTCCGGTGTCTTTCAAAGATACATTTGCGCCTGGAATGGTTTGTCCGGTTTCGTCTAATACTTTTCCGGAAACAGTATTTTTTCCTTGGGCAAAAAGGTTATTTGGAGCAAAAATCAGGCACAATAATAAAAATAATATGCCTGCAAAAGAATGTTGCTGTTTCATGATTTTTTGGTTTGGTTAGTAAAGTTTTTATTTGTGATTGTAAACTTAATTACTATTTAACTTCGATTTAAGAATTGGAAACCGAAAACGTTTTCGAAATCACCTAAAACGTTTTCGAAAGTTAATATTTTAGCTTTGCATTTTATTTTTACTACATTTATTTCATGAATGATACAAAACTAATAGATATAGCTTCGGCCTTAGGAATTTCAGTCACAACGGTTTCAAAAGCACTTAAAGGATATACGGATATTAGTAAATCTACGCGTGCAAAAGTTCTCGAAATGGCTGAGACAATGAATTATATTCCTAATTCTGTGGCTGTAAATCTTAGAACCAATGAAACCAAAACCATTGGCGTGATCATTCCCGCAACCGTTCATCACTTTTTTTCGAGCGTTTTGAATGGCATTTTAGAAGAAGCCGAAAAAAGAGGTTATCTCGTTATTATTCTGCAATCAAACGAAAAATATGAACTGGAGAAAAAACAGCTTGCTTTATTAATTCAGAAAAGGGTTGATGGCGTTTTGATGTCGCTCTCCAATGAAACGGATGATTTCTCTCATATTAATGAAGCCATTCGGAAAAATACGCCTGTTGTTTTATTTGATAAAATCGCCAAAAGAGTCGATTGTTCAAAAGTTATTATTAATGATGCAAAAGCGGCTTTTGATGCGGTTTCGTATCTTATTAATAAAGGATATAAAAAAATTGCGCATTTTCGAGGTTCTTACGTTCCGCAAAATTCTATTGATCGCTTTTTGGGTTATAAAAGAGCACTCGAAGCACACGGAATTGAGTATGATTCGAAGTTAGTTTACGTTTGCGACAACAATACTGATTTTGAAGATGGCTACGAAAATGCTCAAAAAATAATGACTGAAAATCCGGATATCGATGCCATTTTTGCCATTACTGATTTGGTTGCTATCGGAATTATAAAATATTTTAATGAAGCGGGAATCAAAACACCGGAACAAGTGGCCGTTTTCGGGTTTAGCAATTGGTTTATGAGTACCGTTATTTCGCCTAAATTAACGACGATCGATCAGCCAGGATTTGAAATGGGACATGCAGCGGTTTCGATTTTAATTGATGAAATTGCAGACATAAAAGAACATCGGCCGGTTACGCATCAAATTATAGAACTTCCCACAAGAATCATTGAAAGAGAATCGACAGTTAAATGATTTTTTAGTTTTAACTTTGCCTCAATCTTTAAAAAGCATCAATGTTTCCAATTCCCGAAAATACCGATATTTTATTGGCTGATGCCGAAACTGAAAATTTATATCTAAGTCTGATTGAACAAATTAATAAGGATTTTAATTTGGCCAATGAAGGAATTGATTTTCCGTTAAGTATTTCCCCTCAAGAATTAAAAATTCAGCTTCACGAAAAAATCTACAGAATGATTCAGTACAAATTCGCTGAATATTTAAATTTGCTTTATATCATCGATGTTTCTGAAATCGAAATCAAAAAACTCGACGGTTCTGATTTAGTGATTTTGGCTGAGCAGGTTTCGTTTTTAGTTTTGAAAAGGGAATGGCAGAAAGTGTGGTTTAGGAATCATTATTCTAAGTGAAGGTTCAAAGGTACAAAGTTGCACAGGGACAAAGGTTTTCTGTCTGCACTAATTTATTGATACAGTTTAGTCCCTAACGGGACAAATTTCGGTGGATGTTATTAATGTTCTACCAATAGATAATCTCTCCGAGATATATTTTAGGAATTAAATATTGGTAAAAAATTTCAATGTATTAATTGCGAAGACTTGAGACTTTGTTACATTTTTTTTATAACATTTTTAAGCAGTTCCGTAGGAACAAAATATATTGTAGGGATGGATTTTAATCCATTCTTCGCAATAATAATCACAATCTTATCTTTAAATCTTTGCGGAGCTACTTGTGGAGATCCTTCGTTCCTCAGGATGACAATTGGAACGAAAAAAACAATCGTTATATCTATAACTCTCAATTTCAAAACTTAGCAACTTAGCACCTCAGAACCTTAGTCACTTATTTAAAAATAAACCCGAACAAAAGGCATAAACGCTGATCCGTACAAACTTCTTTCATCATTAAATAAAACGTCGTAACGGGCACCAATTGTAACACTTCCGGTTCTGTAACCGGCACCGAGATATAAGGCGGTATTCCAGAAATTATCAGAATAAGATGGTCTGTAAGAAGTTGCGTCATAATCTGTGTTGACTCTCACTTGTTCTAGCTCTGCAGATAGTTGAAGTTCGGGAATTGGGTTTACGAGTGTGATTAAACTTCCTCCGTAAACAAAAGAATCGTAGTAATTTTTTGAAGATAAATAACCAAACTGCAATCCGACCCCAACGGCGACAATTTCGTTAACATTGTAAATAGCGCTTGGCATTACTGAGATATCCGTGTAACCAGAACCAATTCCAAGTCCCAGACCGCCTCCAAACTGTACCTTATCCCAAAAATGATTGCTATTGTCGATAACATACTTTTGTGCTTCCTGTGCAAAACTAAGTTTTGAAAACAGGAGTATCAAAATCATAAATAATGATTTGAAAACGATTGAAATTTGATTTTTTTTCATGGGTTAACACTATTTTTAACAAATTTTTACGTAAAAGTAAGCAAAAAAAAGATTTAAATAAATGCGATTGTTGTACTTTTGCCATTCTATTTAACAAAAAGTATATTCACTAATATTATGGATAGGTTTTCATTTTTAAATGCAGCGCATACAGAGTTTTTCGCACAATTATACGATCAATATTTAGTTAACCCAGATAGCGTTGAGCCAAGCTGGAGAAGCTTTTTTCAAGGTTTCGACTTTGGACAAACGACTTATAATGACGAAAATCCGGTTCAGCAAATCGTTGAATATGTGACTAGCGACAACACAGATTACAGTAAGGTCTCAGAAAAACTGCAAAAAGAATTCAATGTACTAAAATTAATTGATGGTTACCGTACGCGCGGGCATTTGTTCACAAAAACAAACCCTGTTCGTGACCGTAGAACATCATCTCCTACTTTAGATATTGAAAATTTCGGATTAACAACTGCTGATCTTTCAACAGTTTTTGATGCTGCACAGACAATTGGAATCCCGCCTTCTTCACTAGAAGCTATCGTAAACCGCCTTAAAGCTATTTACTGCCAGCATATTGGTATTGAATATATGTACATCAGAAATCCTGGCGTTGTAAAATGGATTCAGGAAAAACTGGCCGTTAATGTTAATCAGCCTAATTTTTCTACAGAAGAAAAGAAAGCAATCTTAAATAAATTAAACGAAGCAGTTTCTTTCGAGAACTTCCTTCATACAAAATATGTTGGTCAAAAACGTTTTTCACTTGAAGGTGGAGAATCTATCATCCCTGCTTTGGATGCTTTGATCGAACAAGCTGCTGAAAAAGGTGTTGAACAATTCGTAATGGGAATGGCTCACCGTGGTCGTTTGAACGTTTTGGCAAACATCTTCGGAAAATCTACTCAGGATATTTTTGGTGAGTTTGATGGTAAAGATTACGATCAGGAATATTTTGATGGTGATGTAAAATACCACTTAGGTCTTACGGCTGACAAAAAAACAAGATCAGGAAAAAATATCAACATCAATTTAGCACCAAACCCTTCTCACTTAGAAACGGTTGGAGCTGTAATTGAGGGAATTACAAGAGCAAAACAAGATAAATATTATGCTGACGATTTCTCTAAAGTATTACCTATCGCCGTTCACGGAGATGCTGCAATCGCAGGACAAGGTATCTTGTATGAAATCATTCAGATGGCACAGCTTGACGGTTACAAAACCGGAGGAACAATTCATATCGTAATCAACAATCAGGTTGGTTTTACAACTAACTATTTAGACGCTCGTTCTTCTACTTATTGTACGGATGTTGCCAAAGTAACGCTTTCGCCAGTATTACACGTAAATGCTGATGATGCTGAAGCTGTTGTGCATGCAATGTCTTTTGCATTGGATTACAGAATGCAATTTGGACGTGACGTATTTATCGATTTATTAGGATACAGAAAATACGGTCATAACGAAGGTGACGAACCTCGTTTTACACAGCCTGTTTTATATAAAATCATCGCAAAACATAAAAATCCAAGAGATATTTATGCAGAAAAATTATTGTCTGACGGCGTAATCGATGCATCTTATGTAAATGCTTTAGAAAAAGAATACAAATTAAATCTTGAGGAAAACTTAGAAGCTTCCCGTAAAAAAGATTTAACGATCATAACGCCATTCATGAAAAACGAATGGGATGGATTTGTTCAGGTAACTGATACACAAATGCTTCAAAAAGTAGATACTACTTTTGATAAAAACGGATTGGATTCTATCATCAACACCATCTCAACTTTACCGGAAGACAAAAAATTCATCAATAAAATAACTAAAATCGTTACTGATAGAAAAGCAGGATACGACAATAATACTATTGACTGGGGAACAGCAGAAGCTTTAGCTTACGGTTCACTTTTAACAGAAGGATTTGATGTACGTATTTCAGGTCAGGACGTTGAACGTGGTACATTCTCTCACCGTCATGCCGTTGTTAAAGTAGAAGATTCTGAAGAAGAAGTAATTCTTTTAGATGCTATCGAAAACAAAAAAGGAAAATTTGGCGTATTCAATTCTCTTTTATCTGAATACGGAGTTCTTGGTTTTGATTATGGATATGCATTAGCAAATCCAAAAGCATTAACGATTTGGGAAGCACAATTTGGAGATTTCTCTAACGGAGCTCAAATTATGATTGACCAGTACATTTCTTGTGGTGAAGATAAATGGAACAACCAAAATGGTATCGTTTTATTATTGCCTCACGGATATGAAGGACAAGGTGCAGAACACTCTTCTGCAAGAATGGAGCGTTACTTACAACTTTGCGCAAGACAAAATATGTACGTTGCAGATTGTACAACGCCAGCCAACTTCTTCCACTTATTGAGAAGACAAATGAAAACAAATTTCCGTAAACCTTTGGTAGTTTTCTCTCCAAAAAGTTTATTGCGTGATCCAAGATGTGTTTCTACAGTTGAGGAATTAGCAACAGGAAGTTTCCAGGAAACAATTGACGATAATACAGTAGATAAAAAAGCGGTGAAAACTTTGGTTTTCGTTACCGGTAAATTCTATTATGATATTGTTGCAGAAAGAGAAAACAACGGAAGAAATGACGTTGCAGTTGTTCGTATTGAACAATTATTCCCATTACCAGTTGAGCAATTGAAAGCAATTATCTCACAATATCCAAATGCTGATGATTATGTTTGGGCTCAGGAAGAACCTAAAAACATGGGAGCTTACAGCTTTATGCTGATGAACTTTGATCTTGTAAAATGGAGATTAGCTTCATTAAAAGCTTACGCTGCTCCGGCATCAGGAAGTTATACAAGAGCTAAACGTCGTCATGCAGATGCGATTAGAATGGTATTCGATAAAGATTTATTCAGATAAAAAGAATGTTTCAAGTTTGAGGTTTCAGGTTTAACAGCCCGATACCTCAAACCATAAAAACCTTAAACAAAAACAAAGATGATTTTAGAAATGAAAGTCCCATCACCAGGGGAATCAATAAAAGAAGTTGAAATTGCAACTTGGTTAGTAAAAGACGGAGATTATGTAGAAAAAGATCAAGCTATTGCTGAAGTTGATTCAGATAAAGCTACTCTTGAATTGCCTGCTGAAATGAGCGGAATTATTACGCTAAAAGCTGAAGAAGGTGATACAGTAGCAGTAGGAGCTGTAGTTTGTTTAATTGATACCGATGCAGCAAAACCTGCAGGTGACGCTCCGGCAGCACCAGCGGCTGAAGCTCAAAAAGCTGAAGCACCGAAAACTGAAGCTCCAAAGGCAGAAGCACCAAAAGCGGAAGCTCCTAAAACAGCTCCGGCAGCAACAAGTTATGCAGCTGGAACTCCATCTCCTGCAGCAAGAAAAATATTAGACGAAAAAAACATAGCACCAGCAACAGTTTCAGGAACTGGTAAAGGTGGAAGAATCACTAAAGATGATGCTGTAAATGCAGCAGTACCTTCTATGGGAACTCCAACTGGAGGAAGCCGTGGAACTGAGCGTACAAAATTATCAATGTTACGTCGTAAAGTAGCAGAAAGATTAGTTTCGGCTAAAAACGAAACGGCTATGCTTACTACTTTCAACGAAGTAAACATGACGCCAATCAACCAGATTCGTAATGAATACAAAGATGCATTCAAAGCAAAACATGGTGGTTTAGGTTTAGGTTTCATGTCATTCTTTACAAAAGCAGTGACAAGAGCATTACAATTATATCCAGATGTGAACTCAATGATGGATGGTGATTACAAAATCGCTTATGATTTTGCTGATATCTCAATCGCAGTTTCAGGACCAAAAGGTTTAATGGTTCCTGTTGTTCGTAATGCTGAACTTTTAACTTTCCGAGGAATCGAAGCTGAAATCAAAAGATTAGCTTTGAGAGCTCGTGACGGTCAAATTACTGTTGATGATATGACAGGTGGAACTTTCACAATTACAAATGGTGGTGTTTTTGGAAGTATGTTGAGTACTCCAATTATCAACCCTCCGCAATCAGGAATTTTAGGAATGCACAATATTATTGAGCGTCCGATTGCTGTAAACGGTAAAGTTGAAATTCACCCAATGATGTACGTTGCCCTTTCTTATGACCACAGAATTATCGACGGACGTGAGTCAGTTGGTTTCTTGGTTGCTGTAAAAGAAGCTTTAGAAAATCCGTTAGAATTATTGATGAATGGCGATGCTAAACGTGCTTTAGAATTGTAATCGTAATAATTTTTAATTTATATCAAAAAACCTGTTCATTTATTTGAGCAGGTTTTTTTTTGTTGAAATTTATTTAAGAATCTTACTTAGAATAAATAAAAATAATTTGCTTTGTTTAGATTCTTAACTTAGATTTGCGCTATTAAAATCTATTCTAAATAACATTCAGGTGTTTTTAAATTTTTAAAAATCATGATAACAATAGCAAGCCTTATCGTTTTTTTAGCTTTTTATACTTTGTATTATACCTCAAAAAGAGCCGTTTTATCGTATGATTTAGGTTTTGAAAAATGGATGAAGAACAATCCAAAGCAAACCAAAATTACTGGACTCGCTTTACTTTTAGCAGCTTACGCATTTTGGTTATTCACACAATCTTTAGGTTGCGGAACTTTGATGTTTTTTATTCAGTTAATGGCTGTTGGAAGTTTAATCATCATATTAACTCCTTTAAAAAAAGTAAGTTCTAAAGCACTTTTGGCATTGTTTGTAATTGTTGCCTTACTAGAAATCTATTACAACTAACATTCCTTATTATATGCCGGCTAATCCTAAATATTTAACCCAATCTAAATGGCAACGCTTTGCCAAAATCACAGCTGCTATTTTAGGCGGTTATTTTGTTTCTGTTACTTTTCATTTGGCTTTGGCATCCTGGCTTAATCGCGCAAATGTTTTAATGACAATGGCTTTTAGCGGTTTCATTCTTTGGGTAGCACTTATGGTAGTTGCCTTTTTAGCAAAAAGCGGATGGAAAATCTGGGGTGTCTATCTACTTCTTACTTTAGTTTTTTCTCTTTTTATTTATTTAGGTCAAACCTATAATCCAACGGCACAATAACATGAGCAACCGCAATTATAATATATATTTTCATACGCATACTGTTAGCGGAATTGTAATAAGCGTAGTTCTTTTTGTAATTTTCTTTGCAGGATCTTTTTCTTTTTTCAGAGATGAAATCATCAATTGGGAAAGAAGTGAATCTACTGCAATTACCAACGAAATTCAGCTAAATTATACTACCGCTTTAGACACGCTTGAAAAAAAATATATTTTACACGGAAGAAACATCACCATTTCTAAACCGAGTATAGAAAGAAGAGTTGCCATTTATTTGGAAGGAACCAAAGACACTACAGCTCCGGCGAAACAAAAAGAAGGATCGTTTTTTTACCTTGATAATAAAAGTTTTAAAACCTTCACTTATGAAGAATCTTATTCATTGGGTGAATTTTTATATCGTTTACATTTCTTAGCCCAAATACCATATCCGGTTGGCTATTATCTTTCAGGATTTATTGCGTTGTTCTTTTTATTTGCCATTGTAACCGGTGTTTTATTACACTGGAAAAAAATCGTTTCTAACTTTTATGTTTTCCGCCCAAAAGAGAAATTAAAAACTTTGTGGACAGATGCACACACGTCGTTAGGAATGATTGGTTTGCCGTTTCAATTTGTGTATGCGGTAACCGGCGCTTTTTTTATGATTAAACTTTTAATCGTTGCTCCTGCTGTAATGGCTTTGTATAAGGGCAATCAGGACAAACTATACAAAGAATTAGAATATACCGATCCGGATTATAAATTCCAAAATAAAAAATTGGCGAATCCTTTTAACATCGATCAGTTAGTTGCAAAAGCAAAAAGCAATTGGTCAGATTTTGAGGTTACTCGTGTTTTTATTCAGAATTATGGTGATGCAAACATGCATGTTTTAGTGGAAGGCGAAATGCCGCATCATAAAAAATTTACCGGAATTGGAAAAGTTGTATATCGCATTTCTGACGGAAAAGAAATTGCGAGAAAAAATCCGGTCACACAAACAAATTATTTAGATGTTGTAAAAAATGTATTGTACCGCATTCACTATGGAGATTACGGCGGTTATGCATTAAAAATAGTCAGCTTTATTTTAGGAATTATTACTTGTTTTGTAATTATTTCAGGAGTTATGATTTGGCTTGTTGCGAGACAAAAAAACAACATTCCGGAAAAGAAACGACGTTTTAATGCCGCAGTTGTCCGCATTTATCTGGCTATTTGTTTAAGCATGTACCCAATAACAGCCCTTGCTTTTATTGCAACAAAAGTTTTTTATCCCTTAAGTCAGTCAAATCTGTTTACGCTTTATTTTGGCGGATGGCTTTTACTTTCAATCTTTTTTATCATTAAAAAGAATGATAGTTTTACCAATAAATTCTGTTTAATTTCAGGAAGCATTTTAGGCTTTTTAATTCCAATTGCAAATGGAATAATTTCCGGACATTGGTTTTGGAATTCTTTTATAGAAAATCGCATTCAGGTTTTCTTTATTGATGTTTTCTGGATTGTTCTGGCTTCGATATCACTTTATGTTGCGTATCATTTAAAGCCAAAAGTGACCGTCAAAAACTAAAAACACTGCAAATTATTTGCCCCATATTGAATTAGCATATACATTTACGCTTTTATTCAAAATGGGATTCAAAACGAAAATACGTTTTCTACATAAATGGCTCGGATTAATTTCCGGGCTTATTGTTTTTATTGTCAGTATTACCGGCTGTATCTTTTGCTTTCATGACGAAATAAAAGATATTACACGAAAAGAGTGGCGATTTGTCGAACCGAAAAACCAGCCCTTTTTAATGCCTTCTGTTTTACAGGAAAAAGCAAAAGAGATTCTTCCTAATAATAAATCAAGCATGGTTTCGTATTATGGAAAAAACAGATCGGCAATTGTTTACACCTATTCTGATACCGAAAATTTATATCTCTACTTCAATCCTTACACGGGGAAATATCTAAAAACAGAAAATCCGGAAACTGATTTTTTTATTATCGTAGAATACATTCATTTGTATTTATTGCTGCCGGATTATATCGGAAAACACATTGTTGGAGGCGCAACTATTATTTTTATTTTATTGCTCATCACCGGAATTATTCAATGGTGGCCAAAAAGAAAAAGTGATATCAAAAGAAGTTTTACCGTTAAATGGTCAGCAAAATGGCGTCGTGTAAACTATGATTGGCACAACACATCCGGATTTTATATTTCAATAATTGCTGTAATTATTGCTGTCACCGGCTTAACCTTTACTTATGAATGGGTTGGAGATGGAATTTACAAAACTTTTAATTTTGGTGGAGACAAAAATTTAGAAACAAAAGCTCCAAAAATCGATACGACAAAATTCAAAGTGAATAAAATGATTGCCATTGATCGTGCTTTTATACAAACTATAAAATTACAGCCAAAAGCCGAAATGTATTATATCACAACTCCGCAACAAAAAGGAGACATTATAAATACAGGTGCATATCCGCATACTTTGCGTTATGATCATCAAAGCAATTATAATTTTCATCCTGAGGATGGAAAATTAATTCAAAGTCAGCCTTTTGATCAAAAAAGTTTAGGATTACAGGTTGTCGAAATGAATTACGGAATTCATACAGGACAAATTTTAAATTTACCAGGGAAAATTATTGCTTTTATTGTCAGTTTAATTGCAGCTGCTTTGCCGGTAACCGGATTTATAATTTGGTATGGTCGAAGAAAAAAGAGCTGTAAAAAAATAAAGCATAAAAAAACCGCTTAATAAGCGGTTTAGTATTCTATTTTTGAGATACTTTAGTTTCTGTTTGCTAAAGCATTCTTTTGTAAATTTTTAACTGATGCTATTTGGCTATTTTCAAAAGCAACTTCAGAAAGGTTATTTTCATTAAAGAAAATCCATTTTCCAGTTTTTACTCCGTCTGTGTACTCTCCTACTGCAAGTTTATTTCCTTTTTCATCATAAGATACCCAAACACCATCTAATTTACCATCTTTATAAAAGCCTTGTTGTTGTACTTTACCATTTTCATAGTAATAAGTAGCTTTTACTTTATTTCCAACAGCTTCTAATTCCGGCTGTACCTCTTGTGCAACTAAAATTCCAGAGAACATCATTGCAACTAAAATCACACACTTTTTCATATCTTTAGGTTTTAATGTTATCAAATCGTTATCAAATATAGTTAAATGTTTACATTAAGCAAACTTTTACTTAACAATTTGGTAACATTAGATAAAAACTTAACATTGAAAATGAATTAAACGCAAAAAAACCAAAGCTTAAGCCTTGGTTATACTGGGATTTCTTAATAAATTAAAATTTACTATATCGATATAAATTTGATCATAAATTACTTTAATAATGCATCTAATTGCGTTTGAAGCTCTGGAGATGAAGGTCTTTCGGCATCCGCACTTAAAACATTTCCTTTTGGATCAATAATAATAAATCTCGGAATTCCGGTTACGCCATAACTTGTTACAAATTCAGATTCCCAATCTTTATCGGCAAATAATTGAATTCCGCCTAATTTGTTATCAACCACAAACTTTTTCCATTTTTCATTGTCTTTTGCTTTATCAATTGAAATACTCACGAATTCAATATTTTTTCCGTGATACTTTTCTTCGATTTTTTGCAAATATGGAATTTCGCCTCTGCAAGGTCCGCACCACGTTGCCCAAAGATCAATGTAAACATACTTTCCTTTTAAATCAGAAAGTTTTGTTTTTCCTCCTTTATGATTGTCGTAATCAAATTGAGGAGAAGGCTTACCATTTAATTTATTTGCCTTCGAAACTCTTTCATATTCCTGAAATGCATATTGATTAAAACTTTCAAAATTGTTTTTCAATGCTGCTTTAAATTCAGGATCATAATTTCCTTTTTCAACATTCTCGATATCAGTCTTTTTCTTTGCTTCTAATAGTGATGCAAATTCCGCAGGTTCTTTGGCGAAAGCTTCTTTTTGAAACTTTTCATCTTTTAAAGCCTGTTGGGCAAGGAAATTACTTTCGTCTACACCTTTACCTTTAAACACAATCGTTTCATCAAATTCTTTGGCATCCATTGTTAAATTGACTTCAGAATTTGGTTTTAAATATAAATTAGAAGATTCTCTTCCATCTGTAAAATAATAAAACCCCTTTGGAGCATCAAAAGTAGCCGCAAAAACTCCTTTTTTATCAATTGGGATTACCTGTTTAAAATTATTTCTTCCTTTAATGAATAAAGTATCACTATTTCTATTTTCAATTTTTGCTGTAAATTTTATTGGATTTTTGGCTTGACCAATAACATTCAAAGCGCTAAAAATCAGAAGACCGGTAACAAAAAAATTCTTCATAATTATAAAAGTTTGTTTTTAGTGATTCAAATCTAGGTAAATTAGAAGTTCAAAATTTAAGAATTAACAAAATATTTAAGTTTTCTAAGTATCAACTTTATCACTTTACTATATTATCTTAATTTTTGTGTTTACTTTTGCAGTCTAAAATTTTGATCATGTATAGAAGTCATAATTGCGGCGAATTAAACGCCTCAAACATTAATAACGAAGTTACTCTTGCGGGTTGGGTTCAAAACTCTAATGATAAAGGATTTATAAATTGGGTTAATTTACGTGACCGATACGGTATTACTCAGTTATTATTTGATAAAGGTCGTTCAAATGAAACAGTTTTTGAACTGGCTAAAACGTTAGGTAGAGAATTTGTAATTCAGGTAACAGGAACTGTTATTGAGCGCGAAGCCAAAAATAAAAATCTTGCTACTGGTGACATTGAAATTTTGGTCACTGAAATGACAATTTTAAATGCAGCTCTTACACCTCCATTTACTATCGAGGATAAAACTGATGGTGGAGAAGATATCAGAATGAAATATCGTTATTTGGATATTCGTAGAAATCCGGTAAAAAACAGTTTGTTATTCCGTCATAAAGTAGCGATGGAAGTCCGTAAATATTTATCTGATTTAGATTTCTGCGAAGTTGAAACGCCTTACTTAATCAAATCGACTCCGGAAGGTGCGAGAGATTTCGTTGTGCCAAGCAGAATGAACGAAGGACAGTTTTATGCATTGCCACAATCTCCACAAACTTTCAAGCAATTGTTGATGGTGGGCGGAATGGATAAATATTTTCAGATTGTAAAATGTTTCCGTGACGAGGATTTACGTGCAGACCGTCAGCCTGAGTTTACACAAATCGATTGCGAAATGGCATTTGTGGAACAAGAAGATATTCTAAATGTTTTTGAAGGATTGACAAGACATTTACTAAAAGAAATTAAAGGTATTGAAGTAGATAAATTCCCAAGAATTACCTACGAATATGCGATGAAAACATACGGAAATGACAAACCGGACATTCGTTTCGGAATGGAATTTGGAGAATTAAACGAATTTGCAAAACACAAAGATTTCCCGGTATTCAATGCTGCGGAATTAGTGGTTGGAATTGCCGTTCCGGGAGCAGGAAATTATACGCGTAAAGAAATTGACGGATTAATTGACTGGGTAAAACGTCCGCAAGTTGGGGCATCAGGAATGGTGTATTCAAAATGCAATGACGACGGAACTTTTAAATCATCTGTAGATAAATTCTACGATCAGGATGATTTGGCACAATGGGCAAAAATTACAGGTGCAAAACCTGGCGATATGATTTTTGTACTTTCAGGCCCGGCTGATAAAACACGTGGACAGCTTTCTGCTCTTCGTATGGAATTGGCAACACGTTTAGGATTGCGTAAACCGGAAGAATTTGCTCCGTTATGGGTTGTTGATTTCCCTTTATTGGAATTAGACGAAGAAAGCGGTCGTTATCATGCAATGCACCACCCATTTACATCTCCAAAACCGGAAGATATGCATTTATTAGAAACTGAACCTGGAAAAGTTCGTGCTAATGCGTATGATATGGTTTTAAACGGAAATGAAATTGGCGGAGGATCGATTCGTATTCACGATAAAGCGACTCAACAATTGATGTTTAAATATTTAGGTTTCACCGAAGAAGAAGCAAAAGCACAATTTGGTTTCTTAATGGATGCTTTTCAATTTGGAGCACCGCCACACGGAGGTTTAGCTTTTGGTTTAGACCGATTAGTTGCCATTTTAGGAGGTCAGGAAACTATTAGGGATTTTATTGCGTTCCCAAAAAACAATTCAGGACGTGACGTAATGATCGATGCCCCGGCTAAAATTGATGATTCGCAATTAAAAGAATTACATATTAAAGTTGATTTGGTATAAAGCCACATCTTTTTTAAAATAAAAAACAGCAACTAATTGAGTTGCTGTTTTTTTATTATAAATACAAGAAAATAAAGCTTGTTTACTTACTATTAAGTAATAATAAAATAAAGCTGGGATGAAAAAATATTTATTGAGAATAATTCAAAAATTTCCTACTTTATATTCCTACAATAAATGATTCTTAAATAATGCACATCCATATCAAAATTGATGCAATATAAATAGCGAAAACACTGTGAATCAATAATTTTTACAAAAAATTAACACCTTATTGTCTTTTGTATGAATTTATATGTTACATTTGCTACATTATAAATTATTATTACAATTACAATGCGTACAGGTACAGTAAAATTTTTCAATGAATCTAAAGGTTATGGATTCATTACAGACGAAGAAACAGGAAAAGATATCTTCGTTCACGCTTCAGGAATTAACGCGGAAGAATTACGCGAAGGTGACCGTGTAAGCTATGAAGAAGAAGAAGGAAGAAAAGGGAAAGTTGCTGCTAAAGTAGCAGTAATCTAAGAAAAATATAGCAATTTATTTTTTTTGCCTCTGAATGGTTTTAAAACGTTTCGATTTATTTCGAAACGTTTTTTTTTGGCCAAATCTTAAAAAAAACTTAAAATGTATGGTTGTTATTTATAATCAATAAAAATTACAATTATTCACCCTTTTGCTACACACTTAAATCCTTTTTTAGCTTGTGATTTACAGAGTTGAGACCTATCTTTGTGGCTCATTTTTTAAGTAAAAACCCTAAGTTTATGCAATCTGATCAATACAGCTATCTTCCTATTTTAATGCAGCTTATTCTGGCTGTGGGTTTTGTGGTAGGAACTATCATCATTTCCGGAAAATTAGGACCAAAAAGAACTTCTGAAACTAAAGATAAAAATTTCGAATGCGGAATTGAATCTGTTGGTAATGCCCGTATTCCGTTTTCAGTAAAATACTTCTTAGTTGCTATTTTGTTTGTTTTGTTTGACGTAGAGGTAATTTTCCTTTATCCTTGGGCAGTAAACTTTAAAGAACTGGGAATTGAAGGAATGCTAAAAATGATTGTTTTCATGGCTTTGCTTTTGGTTGGTTTTTTCTATATCATCAAAAAGAAAGCATTAGACTGGGAATAACAATTTATGATTTGAGATTTCAGATTTTAGATTTCTCAGATTAAAAGATTTAATGATACTAATTGATTTTTCCTTTTACGATTTACCCAAATCTAAAATCAGAAATCTAAAATCTAAATAAAATGAGCGATTCAAATGTAAATATGGTTGCGCCGCCGGAAGGAGTTGTAGGAGAAGGTTTCTTCGCTACAAAACTAAATGATGTTGTAGGTTTAGCAAGAGCAAACTCATTATGGCCATTGCCTTTCGCAACTTCATGTTGCGGTATCGAATTCATGGCAACAATGGCCTCTCATTACGATTTGGCAAGATTTGGTTCAGAGCGTGTGAGTTTCTCTCCTCGTCAGGCAGATATGTTATTGGTAATGGGAACTATTTCCAAAAAAATGGCGCCTATTTTAAGACAGGTTTATGAACAAATGTCAGAACCTCGCTGGGTAATTGCCGTTGGAGCCTGTGCATCGTCAGGAGGAGTATTTGATACTTATTCTGTTTTACAAGGAATTGACAAAGTAATTCCGGTTGACGTTTACGTTCCGGGATGCCCGCCAAGACCAGAACAAATTGTTGATGGTGTAATGAAACTTCAGGAATTGGTAAAAAGCGAATCTGTGAGACGCAGAAGCTCTCCGGAATATCAAGAATTATTAGCTTCTTATAACATTTCATAAAATGGCTTTAGAAAATACCCTGATTCAGGATAAACTTACAGAAACATTTGACGCAAGTGTTTTTAACTTTCAAGAAGAAAGAGATATTTTTTCACTGGAAACTACCGCTGATAAAATCACAGCTTTAATTCTTTTTTTGAAAAACGACTCTGATCTTCGTTTTCACTTCTTAACAGATTTATGCGGTATTCATTACCCGGACAACGAAACAGATCGTCAATTTGCCATAGTATATCACTTACACAACTGGTACGAAAACAAACGTATCAAAATTAAAGTATACCTAAATGGTGAAAAACCAGAAATAAAAACCATTTCAAATATTTTCTTAAGTTCAAATTGGATGGAAAGAGAAACATACGATTTCTACGGAGTTAACTTTATTGGACACCCGCAATTGAAACGTATTTTGAATATGGATGAAATGGTATCGTTCCCAATGCGCAAACAATTTCCAATGGAAGATAGCGGAAGAACGGATAAAGACGACAGATTCTTTGGAAGAACAACAACAAATTGCTAAAAAATAAATAATTCAACATTATAAAATGTCAGAACTATTATTACCACCAGAGCATCGATATGCTAAAATAGTTAAGGAGAAACTAAACGAAGACGGAAGCGAGCTTTCGGTACTGAATTTAGGTCCTACACACCCGGCAACTCACGGTATTTTTCAAAATATCCTGTTGATGGATGGAGAAAGAATTCTTGAGGCTGAACCTACAATTGGTTACATCCACAGAGCTTTCGAAAAAATTGCCGAAAATCGTCCTTTTTATCAAATTACACCTCTTACTGACCGTATGAACTATTGTTCCTCTCCTATCAACAATATGGGATGGTGGATGACTATAGAAAAACTATTAGGAATTGAAGTTCCTAAAAGGGCGCAGTACTTAAGGGTTATCGTAATGGAATTGGCGCGTATTACAGATCACCTGATTTGTAACTCGATTCTAGGTGTAGATACTGGTGCTTATACTGGTTTCTTGTACGTTTTTCAATTTAGAGAGAAAGTTTACGAGATCTACGAAGAAATTTGTGGTGCTCGTTTAACAACAAATATGGGAAGAATTGGTGGTTTCGAAAGAGACTGGTCACCAGAAGCTTTCCGCAAACTTGATGTCTTTTTAAAAGATTTTCCTGTTGCATGGCAAGAATTTGTGAATCTATTTGAAAGAAACAGAATCTTCCTTGACAGAACTGTAAACGTAGGAGCAATTACTGCAGAGCAGGCAATGGCTTACGGATTTACAGGTCCAAACTTACGTGCTGCCGGAGTTGACTATGACGTTCGTGTTGCACAACCTTACTCTTCTTACGAGGATTTCGATTTTGTAGTTCCTGTTGGAAAATCAGGTGATACTTACGATCGTTTCTGTGTTCGTAACGCTGAAGTATGGGAAAGTTTAAGCATTATTCGCCAGGCTTTGGATAAAATGCCGGTTGGAAACGAATATCATGCAGAAGTTCCTGATTATTATCTTCCTCCAAAAGAAGATGTTTACAATTCTATGGAATCTTTAATTTACCACTTTAAGATTGTAATGGGAGAAGTTCCTGTACCAGTTGCAGAAATTTATCACCCAGTTGAAGGTGGAAATGGAGAGTTAGGGTTTTATTTAGTTACAGACGGAAGCAGAACTCCATATAGATTACATTTCAGAAGACCTTGTTTTATTTATTACCAGGCATATCCAGAAATGATCAAAGGCGCTTTATTATCTGATGCAATTGTTATTCTATCAAGTTTAAATGTTATTGCAGGAGAATTAGACGCGTAAAAAATTTTAGATTGAAGATTTTAGATTTTAGATTGCATAATTGCAAATTTAAAATTTAGATTGAAAATCTAAACTTATATTGAATTGAAGAATTCAGATCAAACGATCTAAAAACTAATATAAGATTGCAGAATATGGATTACGGACAAAGATTGAAAAAATCTAAAATCTAAAATCTAAAATCTAAAATTAAGAATGGAAAGAAAACATTACAAACAAGAAATAAACATAACTGAAGCATTGATGTCCCGCATCAATGAATTAATCAGTCATTATCCTGAAGACAAAAGAAAATCAGCTTTATTGCCTGTTTTGCACGAAGTGCAGGATGCACACGATAACTGGTTAAGTATTGAATTGCAGGATAAAGTTGCCGAAATTTTGCATATCAAACCAATTGAGGTTTACGAAGTGGTTACTTTTTATACCATGTACAACCAAAAACCAATTGGAAAATATATGTTCGAATTTTGCCAGACCTCTTGTTGTTGTTTAAATGGTGCCGAAAACTTAATGGATTATACTTCTGAAAAATTAGGCATTAAAATGGGAGAAACAACTCCGGATGGAATGTTTACCATTGCTGGTGTAGAATGTTTAGGTGCCTGCGGATATGCTCCGATGATGCAATTAGGCGATTTCTACAAAGAAAAATTGACAGAAGAAAAAATCGATCAGTTAATCGCTGATTGTAGAGATGATAAAATAATATTACACGATAAATAATATGTCACAAAAAATATTATTAGATAAAATCAACATTCCAGGAATTAAAACCTACGAAGTATATCGCCAAAATGGTGGTTATGCTTCTGTAGAAAAAGCTTTAAAAACACTTACACCGGATGAAGTTGTTGAAGAAGTAAAAAAATCAGGTCTTCGTGGTCGTGGTGGTGCGGGTTTCCCTGCCGGAATGAAATGGAGTTTTATTGATAAAAAATCAGGAAAACCAAGACATTTAGTTTGCAACGCCGACGAATCTGAACCAGGAACTTTTAAAGATCGTTATTTGATGGAATTTATTCCTCACTTATTGATCGAAGGAATGATTACTTCAAGTTTTGCACTAGGCGCTAACTTATCATATATCTACATTCGTGGAGAATATATGTGGGTTTTCAAAATTTTAGAAAGAGCAATCAACGAGGCAAGAGCTGCAGGTTGGTTAGGAAAAAATATATTAGGAACAGGTTACGATTTAGAATTACACGTTCACTGTGGAGCCGGAGCTTATATTTGTGGAGAAGAAACTGCACTTATAGAATCACTGGAAGGTAAAAGAGGTAATCCTCGTATTAAACCACCATTCCCAGCGGTTTCAGGACTTTGGGCTAATCCAACGGTAGTAAATAACGTAGAAACTATCGCAACTGTGCCTTGGATTATCAACAATTCTGGTGATGATTACGCTAAAATCGGAATTGGACGTTCAACAGGAACTAAATTAATTTCTGCTTCAGGACACATTAAAAATCCTGGTGTTTACGAAATTGAATTAGGTTTAAGTGTTGACGAATTCATGAATTCTGATGAGTATTTAGGAGGAATGTCTTCAAGCAGACCTTTGAAAGCTTTTGTACCCGGAGGATCTTCGGTGCCAATTTTACCGGCTGAATTAATTTTTAAAACGGCAAATGGCGAAGATCGTTTAATGACTTACGAATCTTTAAGTGATGGTGGTTTTGCTACCGGATCGATGCTAGGTTCCGGAGGATTTATCGTTTACAATGACACTGCATGTGTGGTAAGAAACACCTGGAACTTTGCTCGTTTTTACCACCACGAATCTTGCGGACAATGTACACCTTGCCGTGAAGGAACTGGGTGGTTAGAAAAAATCTTGTGGAGAATTGAAAACGGTCAGGGTCGTGAAGAGGATATCGAATTGTTGTGGAGTATTCAAAGTAAAATTGAAGGAAACACGATTTGTCCATTAGGTGATGCAGCATCGTGGCCAGTAGCAGCAGCGATTCGTCACTTTAGAGATGAATTTGAATACCACGTTCGTTTTCCTGAAAAAATAAAACACAGAGATCATTTTGTTGCTGAACCTTTCTCGCAAGTGAAACATTTAGTAGGCGGTAAAGTAATCGTATAAATATGAAAAGAATTTTTACATTTTTATTTGTCTTTTTAAGTGTAGTTACTAATGCTCAAAGATTTAATGGGTATGTCGTAACAAATGCTAATGATACTATAAAATGCAAATTTTCATTAGATATGAATATCTTCGATAATACCTTATTCTATGATGCAGGAATTAGTAAGAGAGCAAAAATCTACAAAGAAAACGGAGAAAAGGTAAAATATATGCCTTCAGAATTAAAAACTGTTTTTATTACTGGTCCGAAACAAGGAGATTATAAATTTGTGAGTTTAGCCGAAGATAAAGATCATTTTTTTCATGAAAAAATTAAAGGAAAAATATCTTATTATATTTTATACAAGGGAAACCTTCAAGGAGGATTTCCATTACAAGAACCTTACGTTTTAAAAGATGGAAAACTTGTAGAAATGACAGGGTTTAGTACCCGAAAAAAGTTTGCCGCATTTATAATTGATTATCCTGAATTATATGAAAAATGGATAGATTCAAATAATAATTATAAATTGGGTCAAATGGAAGAAGTAATAATATTATATAATGAGCATTTCAAATAGTTAAAAATATAAGCAGAAAGTTATAAAGTTAATGATATCAAAAAGGACAGCAATTCTTTTGAATATTCCGACTTTCAACATTCAAATCAATAAGAGATGAAAGTAACCATAGACGGTCAAAGTATAGACGTAGAGCCAGGAACAACGATCCTGCAGGCTGCACGTATGATTGGTGGAGATTTAGTACCGCCAGCCATGTGCTATTACTCAAAATTAAAAGGGAGCGGCGGTAAATGTCGTTGTTGTTTAGTTGAAGTTTCTAAAGGAAGTGAAGCTGACCCAAGACCAATGCCAAAATTGATGGCATCTTGCGTAACAGGATGTATGGACGGAATGGAAGTAAACAGTAAATCTTCTGACAGAGTAAATGAAGCCCGCAAATCTGTTACTGAATTTTTATTAATCAATCACCCACTTGATTGTCCAATTTGTGATCAGGCCGGTGAGTGTGATTTACAGAACTTAAGTTTCGAACACGGAAATCCGAAATCACGTTTTATTGAAGAAAAAAGAACATTTGAGCCGGAAGATATCGGTCCAAATATTCAACTGCATATGAACCGTTGTATTTTATGCCAAAGATGTGTACAAGTTGCAGATCAATTGACAGACAACAGAGTTCACGGAGTATTAGATCGTGGTGATCACGCTAATATTTCAACTGGAATCTCAAAAGCTATTGACAATGAATTCTCAGGAAACATGATTGATGTTTGTCCTGTTGGAGCATTGACAGATAAAACTTTCCGTTTTAAATCAAGAGTTTGGTTTAACAAACCTTATAACGCACACAGAGAATGTACAACTCCGGGATGTTGTGGAAAAACAACAGTTTGGATGTTTGGTGGAGAAATTCAACGTGTTACAGGTCGTAAAGACGAATACCATGAAGTGGAAGAATTCATCTGCAACTCTTGTCGTTTTGATCACAAAAATGTGAATGACTGGGTTATTGAAGGACCAAGAGAATTTGAAAAAGATTCTGTTATCAATCAAAATAACTACACTCAAAAATTAGAGAAAGTAGAAATAGATACAGAAAAAAATATCCTTTTAGGAAGAGATATCGACCGTAAAAAAATTAGTATGGCTGAAATTCCATTAAACACTAACAACAAAAATTCTTAACGATGGTCGATGGTGCATTTATTATAGAAAAAAGTGTTGTAATTGTTGTGGTTTTTGCCGTAACAATGATTATGGCAATGTATTCTACCTGGGCTGAACGTAAAGTTGCAGCATTTTTACAAGACCGTGTAGGACCAAATCGTGCCGGATGGGGAGGATTATTACAACCTCTTGCAGATGGTATGAAATTATTCTCAAAAGAAGAATTTTTCCCAAATACTCCTAATAGATTTTTATTTATTGTGGGTCCCGCAATTGCAATGAGTACGGCTTTAATGACAAGTGCTGTAATTCCTTGGGGAGACAGATTACATGTTTTTGGCAGAGATGTTCTTTTACAGGCTACAGATATCAATATCGGATTACTATACTTTTTTGGCGTTGTTTCAGTTGGAGTTTACGGAATCATGATTGGTGGATGGGCATCTAACAATAAATTTTCATTGATGGGAGCTGTTCGTGCGGCTTCGCAAATGGTCTCTTATGAAGTTGCCATGGGATTATCAATGATTGCCTTATTGATGATGACCGGAACTTTAAGCTTAAAAGAGATTTCAATGCAACAAGCAGGAATGAATTGGAATGTTTTTTACCAGCCACTATCTTTCCTGATCTTCTTAATTTGTGCTTTTGCAGAAACAAACAGAACTCCTTTTGACTTGGCAGAATGTGAATCTGAGTTGATTGGTGGTTATCACACAGAATATTCATCTATGAAAATGGGATTCTACTTATTTGCTGAATATGCAAATATGTTTATCTCGGCTACTATTATCTCTGTATTGTTCTTTGGAGGATATAATTATCCTGGAATGCAATGGATGGTTGAAAATGTAGGTGTAAATACGGCTAACATTTTAGGAATTGGAGTGTTATTTGTAAAAATATGTTTCTTCATATTCTTCTATATGTGGGTGCGTTGGACAATTCCAAGATTTAGATATGACCAATTGATGAATTTGGGATGGAGAATTTTAATTCCGCTTTCCATTATCAATATCATGATTACAGGTGCTGTTATTTTAAGACATGATATTGCTGCCTTTTTAGGATTTTAGAACCTTAGTGCCCTAGCCCTGATAGAAGCGGCATCCTTTTATTCCGCCGCGGCGGATAAAAGATATAGCGGATAGCAGGATTAGCTTCAAATAAAAAATAAAATAAATTTAGATTTGATTTTACCGTCAAATTATAAATTGTAAATCATACATTAAAAATGTCGATAGAAACTATATCATTATCGGGTAGAAAAAAGATGGTCTCAAATAAAGAGATGACCTTTTTAGAGCGATTGTATCTTGTGGCGATTGTGAAAGGATTGATTATCACGGTTAAGCACTTATTCAGAAAAAAAGTGACGATTCACTATCCTGAACAAGTACGTGAAATGAGCCCGGTTTATCGTGGTCAACATCAGTTGAAACGTGATGAACAAGGTCGTGAAAACTGTACAGCTTGTGGATTATGTGCTTTGTCATGTCCTGCAGAAGCTATCACGATGAAAGCTGCTGAGCGTAAAGCTGACGAAAAGCATTTGTACAGAGAAGAGAAATATGCTTCTATTTATGAAATCAATATGTTGCGTTGTATTTTTTGTGGTTTATGCGAAGAAGCTTGCCCGAAAGATGCCATTTATTTGACTACTTCAAAAGTATTGGTTCCTGCAAGTTATGAAAGAGAAGATTTCATTTTTGGAAAAGACAGATTAGTGATGCCTCTTGATGTGGCAATCAAAAATGCTCAACTTAATAATGCTAACTAAATGATACATATTCCTGATTTTGCACACGCAACAACTGTACAAATTATATTTTGTTTCTTAGCGTTTATTACGGTGATTACCGCATTTTTGACCATTTTTAGCAGAAACCCAATTCATAGTGCTATTTATTTAGTGATTTGTTTTTTCTCGATTGCTGGTCACTATTTACTTTTAAACTCTCAATTTTTAGCTATAGTACATCTTATAGTTTATTCTGGAGCAATTATGATTTTGTTCCTGTTTACGATTATGTTGATGAATCTTAACGAACGACATCAAGTACACAGACCCAGAATTACGCGTTTGGGTGCGATTGTTTCTTTCTGTTTGATTTGTATTGTATTGATTGCCATATTTATTAATTCAAAACCAATTGTTGGCGCTTACGATTCAACAGGTGAAGATTTTCAATCTATAAAAGTATTAGGTAAAATATTATTGAACGAATATATGGTTCCTTTTGAATTTGCATCAATCTTGCTTTTAGTTGCGATGATTGGAACGGTACTATTGTCTAAAAAAGAAAAATTAAATAAATAATGGGTAATATATTAAATCAAATAGGTATTGAAAACTACATCTTTTTAAGTGTTGTGCTTTTCTGTATTGGTATTTTTGGTGTATTGTACAGACGAAATGCTATTATCGTTTTCATGTCTATCGAAATCATGTTGAATGCTGTTAACCTTTTATTTGTTGCTTTTTCAACTTATCATCAAGATGCGCAAGGACAAGTTTTTGTGTTCTTCTCGATGGCAGTTGCTGCAGCAGAAGTTGCAGTCGGATTGGCTATTTTAGTTTCGATCTTTAGAAATTTAGGTTCGATTAGTATCGATAATTTAAAAAATTTAAAAGGATAAATGGAAATGGATACCAATTTAGCTTTAGTTTTAGTATTAGCTCCTTTTTTAGGATTTTTAATAAATGTTTTCTTTGGAAAAAGTTTAGGAAAAACAGTTTCCGGAATTATTGGCACTGTAGCAGTGGCGGTTTCATTTGCTGTAACATTATTCTTTTTCAACCAAATTACTCAAACTGAAAAAGCCATTCAAATCACTTTATTTGACTGGATTCAGATTAGTAATCTTCACATCAATCTTGGATTCTTATTAGATCAGTTGTCTTTACTTTGGTTGCTTTTTGTAACCGGTATTGGTTCTTTGATCCACTTATACTCTATTAGTTACATGCACGATGATGAAAATATCCACAAATTCTTTTCTTATTTGAATTTATTTGTGTTTTTCATGATTACGCTTGTAATTGGAAGTAACTTATTAGTATTGTTTATTGGCTGGGAAGGTGTTGGACTTTGCTCGTATTTATTAATTGGATTTTGGTATAAAAACCAGGATTACAATGACGCTGCGAAAAAAGCTTTCATCATGAACAGAATTGGAGATTTAGGTTTATTAATCGGAATGTTCATTATTGGTTCAATGTTCTCTACTTTAGATTATGCAACTTTAAAAACTGCAATTGCCGGAGCAACAAATCTTAATTTACCTTTACTTTCATTAGCTGCTTTATGCTTGTTTATTGGAGCTTGTGGTAAATCTGCACAAATTCCATTATACACCTGGTTACCTGATGCGATGGCTGGACCAACGCCGGTTTCTGCATTGATTCACGCTGCAACAATGGTAACAGCAGGTATTTTTATGGTAACAAGATTAAACTTTGTATTTGATTTAGCACCGGATGTTCAAACTGTTATTGCTGTTATTGGAGCTATCACTTCATTAGTTGCGGCAACAATTGGTTTAGTTCAGACAGATATCAAAAAGGTTTTAGCCTACTCTACCGTTTCTCAATTAGGTTTAATGTTTCTAGCATTAGGATTTGGTGCTTATGAAGTTGCCGTTTTTCACGTTATCACACACGCCTTCTTTAAAGCTTGTTTATTCTTAGGATCAGGATCTGTTATTCACGGATTGCACGGAGAACAGGATATGCGTAAAATGGGTGGTTTGCGTAAAGCAATGCCTATCACTTTCTGGACTATGTTAGTATCATCATTAGCAATTTCAGGTGTACCGTTTTTCTCTGGTTTTTTCTCTAAGGATGAAATTTTATTAACGGCTTTCCACCATAGCATTCCACTTTATGTAGTTGGATCTATTGCTTCTATAATGACGGCTTTTTATATGTTCAGATTAATGTTCCTTACGTTCTTCAAAGATTTTAGAGGAACTGAAGAACAAAAACATCATTTACATGAAAGTGACGGATTAATTACTTTCCCTTTAATGATTTTAGCTGTTCTTGCTACTTTTGGCGGAGTTATCAGTTTACCTGGAAATAGCTGGTTAAATGAATACTTAGCGCCACTTTTTGCAAAAGTAGAAGGTCAAGAACATCATTTAGGAACAACAGAATATACCCTTATGGGAGTTGCAGTTTTAGGTGGTTTATTAGGTATTTTAATTGCTTACATCAAATACTTCAAACAAGATAATGTTCCGGAATCTGATGAAAACATTACTGGTCTGACTAAGGTACTTTACAACAAATATTATGTTGATGAAGCTTATGATGCACTTTTTGTTCGTTCAATAAATGCATTATCAAGATTCTTTAGAGACAGTATTGAAACAGGTTTATCAGCACTTGTTTTCGGATTAGGAAAAGTAACCAATGAAATAGGTTTTCAAGGTAAAAAATTACAAAACGGAAGTATCGGATTATATCTTTTTGCCTTTGTTTTGGGTCTTTGCGCCATTGTTTCCTATATATTTTTAGCTAAATAATTTTACAACTATGAACGTTTCTCTTATATTAATTATTCTTTTAATTGGTGCATTTGCCACTTATTTTGTTGGTGACAAACTAGCATCTAAAGTAGCTTTGTTCTTTAGCTTAGCGGCTTTAGGTTGTTCGGTTGTATTATTAAATCATTTTTGTGCAGGCGAAAATATTAGTGTAATAAATGCCTGGATTACGCAGCCAAAAATTTCATTTGTTTTAAATGCTGATGGATTAGCAATGGCAATGCTTTTATTAACCGTTGCTTTAACGCCAATTATTATATTCTCCTCTTTTGGCAACGAATATAAAAATGCCAAAGGATTTTATGCTTTAATTTTATTTATGGCCTTTGCAATGACAGGAACTTTCCTTGCCGGCGATGGTCTTTTATATTATATCTTTTGGGAATTATCTCTTATTCCTATTTACTTTATTGCTCTTATTTGGGGTAATGGAGATGCAGAAGAACGCAGAAAAGCAGTAGTTAAATTCTTTATCTACACTCTTGCAGGATCTTTGTTTATGCTGGTTGCCTTTATCTATTTATATACAAAAGCAAAAAGTTTCCTTATTGACGATTTATACAACCTGAATTTATCTGCTGGTGAGCAATTCTGGATTTTCCTGGCTTTCTTTTTTGCTTATGCAATTAAGATTCCAATTATTCCTTTCCACACCTGGCAGGCAAGTGTATACCAAAAAGCACCAACTGTTGGAACAATGCTTTTATCCGGTATCATGTTAAAAATGGGATTATATAGTGTTATTCGTTGGCAATTGCCAATTGCACCTCTTGCTGCAAAAGAATACATGAATATTTTTATTGCTCTAGGAATCGCCGGCGTTATTTACGGATCTATTGTTGCTTTAAGACAAAAAGATTTAAAGAAATTATTAGCTTATTCTTCTCTTGCTCACGTTGGATTAATCGCTGCAGGAAGTTATACGCTAACAATCGATGGTTTACGTGGAGCTGTTTTACAAATGATTGCACACGGTTTTGTTGTAGTTGGATTATTCTTTGCTGCTGAAATTATCTTCAGAAGATTCGAAACCAGAGAAATTAGTGAGATGGGCGGAATTCGTATTCAGTCTCCAAAATTTACTTCTATGTTTTTAATTTTGGTTTTGGCTTCAGTTGCTTTACCGAGTACTTTTAACTTTATTGGAGAGTTTACCGTTTTATACAGTCTTTCTCAAATTAATGTATGGTTTGCTGTTTTAGGCGGAACTACAATTATTTTAGGAGCTTATTATATGCTTAAAATGTTTCAAAATGTAATGTTGGGAGAAACAAATTCGAAAACTTTTGCAGATGTTTCTGTTAATGAAGGAATTTCATTGGTCGCGATTATTGCGGTTTTAATCTTCTTCGGATTTTATCCAAAACCAATTACAGATTTGATTACACCAAGTTTAGAAACAATTCTAAACGTTATCAATAAAAATTAATATTTTAAATAAAAATAAATTAGGACGTCATTAGTTGTCGGTTACCTAAATCAAACAAACAAAAATGAATACATTAATAGCTATAACAGGATTGGGTATTTTCTGCCTATTGTTTGAAATTCTTAATTTAAGAAAGGCCATCGTTCCTATTACCATTATTGGTTTATTGGGTGTTTTGTCACTTAATTATTACGAATTTGGATCAACAGCAAGTTACTATAACAATATGATTACAGTGAGTAAATTCTCAACTGCTTTTTCATCATTGTTTATTGTTTTAACCATATTTCTGGTAGCCTTAAGTCATAATTTTTACGAAAATCATCAAACTAAAATCTCAGATTTTATTGCAATAAAAATATTTTTATTAGCCGGAGGAGTTGCGATGGTTTCTTTTGGAAACTTAGCTATGTTTTTCTTAGGAATCGAAATTTTATCTATTTCATTATATGTTTTAGCAGCAAGTGACCGTTTAAATCTAAAAAGTAACGAAGCTGGTATGAAATATTTCCTGATGGGATCTTTTGCTTCTGGTATTATTTTGTTCGGAATTTGTTTGATATACGGAGCAATGGGAACTTTTGATGTTGCTGAAATTCATGAAAGTTCTTTATCTGCAGAGCTGCCAATCTGGTTTCCAATTGGAATGATTTTAATGATTATCGGAATGTTATTTAAAGTAGCAGCAGTTCCGTTTCACTTTTGGGCTCCAGATGTTTACGAAGGGTCTCCTGCATTAACAACTGCATTAATGAGTACTTTGGCTAAAGTAGTAGCCATTGCTACATTATATAAATTAGTTTCAGCATTAAATTTTGTTCCGTCTCTGGACAATCAGGATCTTTTGGGAACTTTTGAAACTATTGTCGTTATTATTTCGATCGCTTCTATGACCGTTGGAAATATCATGGCATTACGTCAGGTAAATGTAAAACGCATGTTGGCCTTTTCAGGAATTTCACATGCAGGTTTTATGTTAATGACATTATTAACGGTAGCAACTTCTGCAGGTGTATTATTATATTACACAGCAGCTTATGCATTAGCCGGAATTGCAGCTTTTAGCGTTGTTTTATATGTATGCAAAAATCAGGAAAATGAAGACATTACGAATTTTCATGGTTTAGGAAAAACAAACCCATTGTTAGCAGCAATACTTACGGGATCATTATTGTCAATGGCCGGTATTCCTATTTTCTCCGGATTCTTTGCTAAATTATTCCTGTTCGATCAAACTATTCAGGCCGGATATATAGCTTTAGTGATTGTTGCAGTAATCAACTCGATTATTAGTGTTGGATATTATTTCAAATTGATTTTGGCAATGTATTCTAAAGAACCTAATGAAGAACGCACCGGAAAACCTTTTCTTATTTACGCAGTTGCTATAATTTCAATTGTTTTAAATATTGCTTTAGGTTTATTTCCATCACTGGTTTTAGATTTATTAAATTAAAAAAATTAACTCAAAATACATATAAATCCATCCGCAACAAGCGGGTGGATTTTTTATTTAAGGCTACTTTATTTAAGAAGAAAAAATCATGTTAAAAAAAATACAGAAGTAATTGCACCTCAAAAAAACTCCATATATTTGGATACAATTAAATGTTTTAAACTATGAACTTCAATTCAAAAAATCCATTTTTAAGCAACAAGCGTTTTTCATCAAATGCTGTGTCAAAAGCTCAGGAAGTACACGAAGCACAAATTATTGATTACAATCAGGAAATGAGTATTTCGGGTACAATCAACAAAACGGCTATTTTATTCCTAATATTATGTGGCGCTGCTATGGTGACATGGTGGATGGCATTTAACGGAATGAATGCAATGCTTCCAACAATTGGAGGTGCGATTGTAGGCCTTATTTTAGTTATAATTTCGGCATTCAAACCACAATATTCTCCTTATTTAGCACCAGGTTATGCCTTGTTTGAAGGATTATTTATTGGCGGAATTTCTGCGATTTTCGAAGCCATGTATCCGGGAATTGTAATTAACGCTGTTGGAGCGACCTTAGTTACTTTCTTAGTTTGTCTTGGTCTTTATAAATTTAAAATTGTAAAAGTAACAGAACAATTTAAGTCAGTAGTTATTGCAGCTACTTTAGCCATTGCAACTTATTATTTAATTTCCTGGCTGGCGTCATTGATTTTTAACTTTACTCCTGTTCACTATGGAAATGGGATGATGAGTATTGGAATTAGTGTTTTTGTAATTATCATCGCTGCCCTGAACTTATTTTTAGATTTTGATCAAATCGAAAAAGGAGTACAACAAAGAATGCCAAAATTCATGGAATGGTATGGTGCAATGGGATTAATGGTGACTTTAGTTTGGTTATACATTGAATTCTTAAGATTGTTATCAAAACTTTCAAGTAAAGATTAATTCTTTCAACATATAAAAACAGAAGCCTTTTTGAAATTCAAAAAGGCTTTTTTATTGCAAAAAATTTTGATACATACTCAAATTAAAAGTATTCTTCATAGGTTTAAAATTTCTTTTAGCTTCTTTTTACTCCGCTTAATTCAATTAAAAACATTCTATATATTGTTTGTCTGTTCAAAAAAATACAAATTAACAATACTTTTCTTTTATTTTTATAAAATTCTTACTCATTCTTAAAATAGTCCAAATTATAATTTCCAAGTTAAGAATTGAAAAAATTAAAATCTGGAAACTGTAGTAAAAATAATACTTCCGAAAGTTTTATACAAATATGTAATAAATTACATTTAATGCAATTTATTACAAAATAACCAAATTAATTATTGTTTTTTTATTATATATGTTTTTTTATGGTAAAATTATTTTGAATATCGAAATTTTATTTATTTTTGTGTAATCGATTACAATAAAACCACTTTTTGTAATAGTTAAATAACCACAAAATTTATTTTACTAACTTAAATCAAACATTATGAAAAAAAACTTACTATTTTTAGTTTTTCTGTTATTTGGTGTCCAAACTTGGGCACAGTCAATTACCGAAGCCACTGGCTGGCTCGAATCGGTTTTTGTAACATGGCAGCCTGTTAGCAATGCACAAACTTACAATGTGTATTATACAGGAAACGGCGTTACCGACAAAAAAATTGACGATCAGCTTATTCGCAGTTATGGTAGCTATTTTCGTGCTGACATTCCTGGACTAAAAGCCGGTACTTACACTGTTAAAATAAAACCTGTAATTTCAGGCGTAGAAGGCACCGGAACAACAACTGGTACTTTGACTGCTATTGCACAAGACCGTAACGGTTTTGCATTTGAAGGCGGACGTGTTCCGGGAGGTTACAAAGCTGATGGAACTCCAAAAGATAATGCCGTAATCGTTTACATTACACAACACACCAAAAACACGGTATCCATGAATATTACAGGGGCGAGCGCAAATCCTTGTGTTGGTCTGCAGAATATTCTGTATGCTATAAAAAAAGGAAAAGATACACGTCCGTTCATTTTTCGTTTAATCGGAAATATCACGGATATGACCGTAATGGAAGGCGGAGATGTTGTTATTGAAAATGCCAATAATGCAGCAAGCTACGTAACTATCGAAGGCGTTGGAACAGATGCTGTCGCTAATGGATGGGGAGTTCGCCTGAAATCGGCGTCAAATATCGAAGTTAGCAATCTTGGTTTCATGAATTGCAACAGTACAGCTGGTGATAATGTTGGAATGCAGCAGGATAATGACCACGTTTGGGTTCATAACTGTGATTTATTCTACGGAAATGCCGGAAGTGATGCGGACCAGATTAAAGGTGATGGAGCATTGGATAATAAATCATCAACTTATATTACGTTGTCATACAATCACTTTTGGGACAACGGAAAAGCCAGTCTTTTAGGATTAAGTGAAGGAACTACAACTGGTTTATACATTACTTACCATCACAACTGGTTTGACCATTCTGATTCACGTCATCCGCGTGTTCGCTATTATACAACACACGTTTACAACAATTATTTTGACGGAGTTTCAAAATATGGCGCAGGTTCAACTTTGGGATCATCGCTTTTCGTAGAAGGAAATTATTTCCGCAACAGTAAACACCCAATGATGACTTCTCTACAAGGAACTGACATTTGGGATGAAGCAAATCAGGTAAACAACGCCGGAACAATGGGAACATTTTCCGGAGAAGCTGGAGGTTCAATTAAAGCATTCAACAATACATTTGATGCTTCAAACGGAACAAACAATATGCGTTTTGTAGCTTATAATGATCCGAATCCGTTATATAACATTGCAGGGAAAATTAGTTCTACAACAGATTTTGATGCTTATGTAGCCACAACAAGGGGAGAAACTGTAAGTAGTGCCGTTAAATCAAAATCAGGTGCAAATACTTATAATAATTTCGACACCGATGCCTCCTTATATGTTAAAAATTTAGTCGTAGATCAGCCTGCTGCCGCAAAAACTAAAACAACACAATATGCCGGACGTGTTTCCGGAGGTGATTTAAAATGGACATTTAACAATGCGGTAGACGATACTTCATCACTTGTCATTACAGCTTTAAAATCTGCTCTTACTAATTATACCGGAACATTAGTGGCAGTGCAAGGTGAAGGAAATCCTCCAACAAGCAACCAAACTTTAACATCAACAGCAAACAACAGCCAAACCGTTACAAGCGGAACTGCTATAGCCTCTATTGTATTCACTTGGGGTGGAAGCGCAACCGATGCCATTGTTACGGGATTACCTGCATCTGGAATAAGCTTTGTAAAAAACACAACTGCTAAAACAATCACAATTACAGGAACTCCAACAGCTACAGTTTCTTATTCTGTTGCTACAACAGGAACTGCAGGAACTCCTGCAACGGGATCCGGAACAATAACTGTTACAGCAACGGGATCACAAACATTAACGCCTCCTTCAAATAATAATCAAACTGTTGCAAGCGGAACAGCTATAGCTTCAATTGTATACACTTGGGGAGGCACTGCAACTGACGTAACTGTAACGGGACTACCGGCTTCTGGAATTAGTTTTGTGAAAAATGCAACGGCAAAAACAATTACAATCAGCGGAACACCAACTGCGACAGTATCTTATTCTATTGCTACAACAGGAACATCTGGTTCTCCTGCAACAGGATCCGGAACCATAACAGTAACAACTGGAACACCAGCAGGAAATGAAATCCATAATTTTACAACTTCAGGAAAAACGAGTTCTTTTTATACTATAACAGGAAATCTTTCTACTTCAAAAGGAACGGTAACTTACAACGGCTTAACATTGACACAATGTCTTAAAATTGAATCTTCTACAAGTATCACTTTTACAACAACTCAGCCAAGTACTCTTACTTTGGTTTTTGTTGAATCGGCAGGAACAATTAAAGTGGATAATGTAGATAAAACGGCTTCAGGAGGAATCGTAACCGTTTCACTTGCTGCTGGAAGTCATACAATATCCAAAAAAGATACCGCTAATTTATTCTATATGAGTACTGTCTATAATTCTGGTACGCTTCGTGTAGCCAAAACAGAAATTACAGATAAAACTCAAGCAAAAGTATTTTTATACCCAAATCCGACATCAGGAACTTTGTATTTATCTGATTCTAATCACAAAGTGGAAAAAGTTTTTATTTACAATATCTTCGGATCTCTTGTAAAAACGATTCAGAAAGGAAGTGAAAGTGCAGATATAAGCCAATTTAACTCAGGAACTTATTTAGCAAAAGTTTTTACAGCTGATGGTTCTTTCAATCAAACAATTATTAAAAAATAAATAAGAATACAATTCTAAAAAGTAAAGGCTTCCATATTTGGAAGCCTTTTTTATTTATAAAATATTAGTTACAAATCAAATTTGATTCCTTGTGCCAATGGCAAACTCGTTGTATAATTGATCGTATTGGTTTGACGACGCATGTAAATTTTCCACGCATCGGAACCAGATTCACGACCGCCTCCGGTTTCTTTTTCACCACCAAAAGCACCACCAATTTCTGCTCCTGAAGTTCCGATATTTACGTTTGCAATTCCGCAGTCAGAACCAACTACAGATAAAAATCTTTCGGCTTCACGAAGATTATTTGTCATAATTGCGGATGATAATCCCTGTCCTACTCCATTTTGAATTTCGATTGCATTGTCAACATCTCCCGAATATTTAATTAAATATAAAACCGGAGCAAATGTTTCGTGCTGTACGATTGCAAATGAATTTTGAGCTTCGGCAATTGCAGGTTTTACATAACAGCCGCTTTCATAACCTTCTCCAGAAAGTACACCGCCTTCAACCAGAATTTTTCCGCCTTCGGCAACAACTTTATTTAGGGCAATTGCATACATTTCAACGGCATGCGTATCGATTAGCGGTCCAACGTGATTGTTTTCGTCAAGCGGATTTCCGATTCGTAATTGTTTGTAAGCTGCTACCAAAGCATCTTTTACTTTATCATAAATACTTTCGTGAATAATCAATCGGCGTGTTGATGTACAACGCTGTCCGGCAGTTCCAACAGCTCCAAAAACAGCTCCTATCACCGTCATTTTTATATCAGCATCCGGAGTTACAATTATGGCATTGTTTCCACCTAATTCCAAAAGTGATTTCCCTAAACGTCCTGCTACTTTTTGCGCCACGATTTTTCCCATTCGGGTTGAACCTGTCGCTGAGATTAACGGAATTCTGACATCAGAAGTCATCAATTCTCCTATTTGATAATCACCATTAATCAAACATGAAATACCTTCCGGTAAATTATTTTCTTTAATAACCTGAGCAATTATATTTTGACAAGCGATTCCGCATAAAGGCGTTTTTTCAGAAGGTTTCCAAACGCAAACATCGCCCGAAATCCATGCCAAAGCGGTGTTCCATGACCAAACCGCAACCGGAAAATTAAATGCCGAAATAATTCCGACAACTCCTAATGAATGATATTGTTCATACATACGATGTCCAGGACGTTCAGAATGCATCGTTAATCCGTGTAATTGTCTGGATAAACCAACAGCAAAATCGCAGATATCAATCATTTCCTGAACTTCTCCGTAACCTTCCTGCAATGATTTTCCCATTTCATAAGAAACCAATTTACCAAGCGCTTCTTTATTCTGACGTAATTTTTCTCCAAACTGACGTACAATTTCTCCACGCTGTGGAGCAGGAATTAAACGAAAAGTCTTGAAAGCTTCTGTTGCAGCCTGCATTACTTTTTCGTAATCTTCCTGTGTTGACATTTTTACCGAAGCAATCAATTTTCCGTCAACTGGTGAAAAACTATCTAAAATTTCTCCAGAAGAAAAATTATTTATACCTGTTGATGTTCCTTCATTTATCAATTTGATGCCCAATTTATCCAGAGCCTCATTCATTCCAAATTGCGATGCTATTGTTGTCATTGTAACTTTTTTAGTTAAAATTGTTATATTTTTATGTAAAGATATTGTTTTCGACTTGAAATACAACTTTAATTAGATTTTAAAACAAATGTAAATTTAGCCTTATTTCAGATGAATTTCAGGAATAAGCCTCAATTTATTCACTTTAATTAATGAAATTTGTACCAACAAAATTTATTAAATATGTCTGTTTTCAATCACCTTCTGATTTGTTTCTTTTTAATTTCATTTAATGCTTTTTCGCAAAAAGAACAAAAAGCTGCTTTTCAAATTATTCCTTTAGGCGTAAAAGGCGGAATTGATGAAAAAAATCTATCAGCTTATTTGATTGCACCAACTGATAAAAAAGATTATATCTGTCTTGATGCCGGAACATTAAACGCCGGAATTGAAAAAGCAATTGAAAAGAAAACTTTCAAAGTTTCAACGAGTGAAGTTTTACGAAAATACATTAAAGGATACTTAATTTCGCATGCACATTTAGATCACGTTTCGGGTCTGATTATAAATTCGCCTGCCGATTCTTCCAAAACAGTTTATGCTACCAATAAATGTATGGAAATGATGGAAAACCATTATTTCAATGATCAAACCTGGGCTAATTTTGGCGATGCCGGAGTTGGTTTTCCTTTGAAAAAATACCATTTCCAGACTTTAAATACTGGAGAAGAAACACTGCTGACAAATACAAAAATGACAGTTAAAGCATTTCCGCTAAGTCATGTGAATCCGTTTGAGAGTACTGCTTTTTTAATTAAAAATGGAGAAAATTATGCTTTATATCTTGGCGATACCGGACCAGACGCTGTAGAAAAAAGTACTGATTTACACGATTTATGGACAGCAATGGCGCCACTGATTAAAACAAAACAATTAAAAGGAATTCTAATTGAAGTTTCGTTTCCAAATGAGCAGCCTGATCAATTTTTGTTTGGTCACTTAACTCCAAATCATTTAATGAAAGAACTTCATCATTTAGAAGAATTAGCAGGAAAAGATTCTTTGAAAGGTTTTAAAATTATTATAACGCATTTAAAACCACCAACTAAAAACATTACCAAAATTAAAGAGCAATTAAAAGCTCAAAACGATTTAGGTTTGAAGATTATTTATCCTGAACAGGGGAAAAGAATTGAGTTGTAAAGAATAAAATTTAACTACTTAACCTTTTACGGCATGTAGAGCCAAACCCGACAGGTTTTAAAAACCTGTCGGGTTTACTAATCGTATCTAAGATCAAAAAACTATTTCTTAATTGTAAATCTAGGATCTGTTTCCATAACAGTTCCGCAATTATCGCAGGTTCTTAATTCTTCGGAATTATAAAAATATTCGAAATGCGGCAGGAAATCTTTCTCGATATTATGCAATTCAAAAAACACTTCGTAGAGTTTATGATTGCAATTGTCGCAATGCCAAAGCAAACCGTCAGTATACCCTTTTCCGGCGCGTTTACGCTCAATTACCAAACCTATAGAACCTTCGGAACGAACGGGTGAATGCGGGATTTTTGCAGGATGAAGATACATATCGCCGGCATTCAATTCCATTTCTTTACGTTCTCCATCTTCCTGAATCACAACTTTTATACTTCCCTCAAGCTGGTAAAAAAGCTCTTCAGTTTCATTATAGTGATAATCTTTTCGGGCATTTGGACCCGCTACAATCATTACAATATAATCGCCGGAATCAACATACAGATTTTTGTTGCCAACAGGCGGTTTCAGTAAATGACGGTTTTCGTCGATCCATTTTGTAAGGTTGAAGGGTTTTGCTATTGCCATTTTCTTTGAGGTAAATTTTATAAGTAGCTAAGTTAATGAAAAGTTTTCTTGTAGAGGCGCACAGCAGTGCGTCTTAGTTCTGATTTTTTTCATTTCATTACTGATCTCTTTGTGTAGACGCACTGCTGTGCGTCTCTACAGTACATCTATTATTTCATTTCTTTTATCAAATAAATATAAACCGGAAAATGATCACTAAAACCAATTTCGGTCAAAGTGTGCCGTAACGGATATCCTTTGTATTTACCCGAAGTCTGAATAAGATAATATCTGTTGAAAATGCCGGCTTTCCAGAATTTAAACGATTCGAAATCTGGTTTTATCAAAGATTGTGTTATGATAATCTGATCAAAAATATCCCAGGAATCCCGAAATGCCAAAGTTCCCATTCCTTTATAAAACATTTCCTCAAACGGATTAAAAACACCAAACTCCGGAACTTCGGATTTTTTTGCTTTTGCACCCAATGCTTCTTTTACACTTTTATTATATGGTCCGTCATTTAAATCTCCAAGCGTAATCACTTTTGCATTGGGATTTATTCGCTGTAACGAATCGATAATTCTTCGATTTAATTTGCCTGCTTCTTCGCGAAATTTACTCGACGCTTTTTCTCCGCCAGAACGCGACGGCCAGTGATTGACAATAATGCTGATTTCCTCACCTTCTAAATAACCCGTAACCAAAAGCTGATCCCGGGTAAAAACCCTGTTCTTTTGCGATGATATTTTTACTTCTTCATTTTCTGTCTCTTCTTTATCCTCTTCCTTGATCGTTTCTTTATTCTTGAATAGGTATAAAGGGATATTCGAATAGGATGTTGGCTTAAAATATTTCTTCTGATATAATAATGCAACATCGATTCCACGTTTATCCGGAGAATCAAAATGAATAATTCCGTAATCGAAATTCGCTATTTTAGGCTCTTTGATTAAATCTTCTACAACGCCACGATTTTCAATTTCTGATGCGCCAATTAATGTGGGCGCATTTGAATTTTCAGGGGTACCAATATCTGATAAAACTTTGGACAGATTCTTTAATTTTTGCCGGTATTTTTCTCCTGTCCAATTTTGTGCTCCGGCTGGCGTCCATTCGTCGTCGTGTGTCTCAGGATTGTTTATTGTATCAAAAAGGTTTTCGAAATTATAAAAAGCCACGGTATGAATCGTGTATTTTTTAGACTGTGCTGCAACATTTAAAATGGAAAAGAAGAATACTAAATAAAACTTAGGCGAATATCTCATTTTGGCTAAATAAAAAAATTCAAAGTAAAGAATTAAATTATTTGTAAGAAAATTATATTTATTTTTATTTTGGTTTAATCTTTTATTATTTCAAATTGTCTTGTAACTTGCTGACTTAAATCCTTTATTTAAAAATGAAAAAAAACTTTTTTGCGGCTGTTTTATTTATCTTTTTCAACGTTACATATAGTCAGCAAAACAGTTCATTTGCAGATAGCATCAGAATAAAACATAATATTCCTGAACTGGCTTATGCCGTTGTTTCCTCTGATTCAATATTAGAAATCAATGCCTTGGGTTATCAGCAAATCAATACTTCTTTTAAAGCAAAAATTGATGATAAATTTCGTTTAGGTTCTATTACAAAAACGGTAACAAGTTATCTTGCTGCAGTTTTAGTTAAGGAGGGCAAAATAAAATGGGACACAAAATTTTTTGATTTGTATCCGGAATTGAAAGCAAAAAGCAATCCTGAAACGTACAATTTTACCTTACAGGATTTTATAACTTTTAGAGCCAAACTTAGCATTTGGTCGTATGGAAATGAAACGCCAACTCAAGATCAAATTAAAGGAAATAATCAGCAACAGCGTTATGAATTTATCGCCTGGTTTTTGCAGCAGGATCAGCAGTTAAAAAAACAAGATGTTTACTGGTCAAATCCAAGTTATGTTGCAGCCGGACTTATGCTCGAAAAAGCAACCGGAAAAAGCTATGAAACTTTGGTTAAAGAACTGGGTAAAAGCTTCGATATTGATTTTGAATTTGGCCAGCCTAATTTAATCGATAAAAATCAGCCTTGGGGACATGATGAAAATTTAAAACCAGAAAAACCAGCACTGAACTACAAATTAAACTGGCTTTCTTCTGCAGGAAATATAACGGTTAGTTTACCGGATTTTTGTAAATTTATTCAAATGCAGCTTCAAGGATTACAAGGAAAATCAAAAATGTTTACTGCAGAAGAATTTAATTACATGCATTTTGGTTTATCCGAATTCTCGTTTGGATGGAATTCCGGATATGATAAAAATGCGCTGATGCAATATTCTTTTCATAATGGAAGTCCGGGAACATTTTTAACCAAAGTGTATCTTTGTAAAACCATCGATAAAGCTTTTATACTTTTTGCCAACGTGCAATCTGAAGAAGCAGACAAAGAATTAATTTTAATTTTAGAAGCATTACAAAAGGAATATGGAGGCGAACCATTTAATTAAACCCGAGTTAAAAATAATTTATAATTTTAAGCAAAAAGAAATATGAATATGAAAAGCGTCCAATACTTCAAGAAACACTTTACTTTTTGTAATTTCTTATTTCTTATTTTTGCGTTGCAATCATTCACCTGTCAATCTCAACAAAACATGATAACACCACCTTATTTACAAAAAGGAGATACTGTAGCCATTTTAGCAACTGCGAGAAAAAATATCGACGACAATTTAAAACCTACCATAGATTTATTGCACAGCTGGGGTTTAGAAGCCGTTGTTGGAACTACAATTGGACTCGATTTTAATCAATTGGCAGGAACGGATGAACAACGTGCAGCGGATTTCCAAAAACAATTGGATAATCCAAATATTAAGGCAATTTGGTGTGTTCGTGGCGGATACGGAACTGTACGAATGATTGATCTTTTAGATTTTACCAAATTCAAACAACACCCAAAATGGATTATTGGTTTTAGCGACGTTACCGTTTTGCACAATCATTTAAACACAATGGGTTATAAATCAATTCACGGTGTGATGCCGGTTACGATTCCGCGTGCAACTCCGGCTGCGATTAGTTCCATGAAATCGAGTTTGTTTGGCGAGCCTCTTTCCTATGCTGTTGGACCGGATAAAATGAACCGTTTTGGAACTGCAACCGGCGAATTAGTTGGTGGAAATCTGTCTATTTTATACAGTTTATTAGGATCACAATCGGCAATAGACTGCAAGGATAAAATTTTATTTATCGAAGATTTAGATGAATATCTATACCATATCGATCGCATGATGATGAATTTACGTCGAAATGGATGCATCGAAAATCTAAAGGGAATCGTAGTTGGCGCCATGACCAAAATGAAAGACAACGAAGTGCCGTGGGGCAAAAACGCAGTAGAAATTGTTGATGATGTAACTAAAAAATACAATATTCCGGTGATTTTCAACTTCCCTGCCGGACATATTCAGGACAATAGAGCTTTGATTATGGGAAGCACGGTGACAATCGATGTAAATGCCTCCGGAAGTACACTTACTTTTAAAAAATAATAGTATTTCCACATTTCCTTAATAAAAGGATTTAAAATACCACATAAAAATATTTCACGCAAAGACGCAAAGTCGCAAAGTATTAATTACTTGTGACTTTGCGTCTTTGTTGCGTATTGTTTCCACAAAGAAATATTGCATCACACTAAAAACTGAGACTGAGACTGAAACTAGACTGCGACTGAGACTTAGACTGAAACTGAAACTGCGACTGAAAACTAAAAACTAAAAAAAATGGCTGAACACAACGAACTCGGGAAAAAAGGAGAAGAACTTGCCGTAGAATATCTTAGGGAAAACGGATATGAAATTCTGGATCGAAACTGGACGTACCAAAAAGCTGAAATAGACATTATTGCGCAAAAAGAAAATATTCTGGCAGTTATAGAAGTGAAGACAAGATCGTCTCTTGATTTTGGTTCGCCACAGGATTTTGTGAAGCCAAAAAAGATTCAGCTTTTGATAAAAGCAGTAAATGCCTACATAAACTATAGGGAAAAAGATTTTAATGATGATTTAAATATTCGATTAGACATTATTGCGATCCATAAAACTGGCGAAACATTTGCAATTGAACATCTTACTGACGCTTTTTATCATTTTTAACATAATTTTTTATTGTTATATTTGTAACAAATTGTTTTTTTATTTATATTTGTCAAGTTTTATAACAACTATTAAACTAAACCAACCCAATTAAGTTACAAAAAAAAAAAGAATTATGAAAACCGTTTCTTCAATTGTAGAGAATTACATCAAGACAAAGCCCTTTTTATTAAACGCGTTATCGCTCGGAATTATCAACTTAACGTCTCTTTCCCGGAACATTATGACCGAACTGGAAAGTGAGTTTGGTAAAGAAGTAAAACAAGGCGCTGTTGTAATGTCACTAAAACGACTCACAGAAGAATTAGATTTTAAATTGAACCATAAAATTAATAAGGTAATTAAAAATATTGGTGAGATTACAGTACGTTCTGAGCTAACAGATTACACATTTGCAGCTTCAGAAACGGTATTGAACAAACAAGCAGATTTGATTTCGGACATTAATGTTTTATCTGATATCTTTTATACTTCGTCTCGTGGTGTAAATGAAACTAACATCGTGGTTAGCAGCAGTGTAAATCATTTGGTTGAAAAACATTTCATGCGCGAAAAACTGATTCAGAAATTAGATAATCTGGCTTCAATTACCGTAAAATTACCAAAAGAAAACATCGTAGTTCCTGGTATTTATTATTTCATTTTCCAGCGTTTGGCTTGGGAAGGAATCATTATCAACGAGGTAATTTCGACTTCAAATGAATTTACAATTTTAGTTGGTGAAGATCAGGTTGATGTTGCTTTTAAAGTTATCAAAGACCTGAAAAACTAATCAAAAAATTGATTTAAACAGAATTTCAGGATTCTACACCATCATAACTATCCTTTTATCTTTTTAAACGAAAGATAAAAGGATTTTTCATTTTAAAAATAGTTGATATTAAAGCCAAATAAGAATATTCTCAATAAATCTATTTCATAATAATTAATTTATCAAATAAAGGTTAAAATCTTATTGACTTGATAAAAAGCCTATTACCACTGGTTTTACTGGATGTTTGCATAAAAATTATTAAAAAAAACAGAATTAAGTTTTTTTAGATAACATTTGTTGCGAATAATATTTTTATATATTTGCTAATCAGTCAGCATCTTAGACCCCTCATTTTGATAGTATCATAATATAATTAGAATTAATTAAAGACTAATTAAATTAATGTTAGAAGCAAGCAACAGTAGCGAAAAATTATTGGTCAGTGAACTCAAAAATGGCAACGAAAAAGCTTTTCGTACGCTTTTTGATTTATACTACCAGGATATCTATGGTTACAGCATCAGCATTTTAAAATCAAAAGAAGCCGCGGAAGAAAATGTTCAGGATGTTTTTATGAAAGTCTGGCAAAATCGGGAAAACCTAAATACCGATCAATCTTTTAAAGCCTATATTTTTACTATTGCACGAAATCAGGCTTTTAATTTCCTGAATAAAGCAGCAAACGAAATACTTCTTAAAGAGGAAATTTTTTATGAAAGTCAGAAATCTCATGAATATGGAGATTACTCGATTCGCGAAGCCGACTGCAAAAAACTTCGGAAAGAAGCCATGAAGCAATTACCACCCAAACGAAAACAAATTTTTAAAATGTCACGAAAGAAAGGCATGAGTTACGAAGAAATAAGTCAGGAACTCGGCATCTCTATAAATACTGTCAAGAATCAAATGAGCAAAGCATTAGAATCGATGCGGGTCTTTTTTCAGGTTCATGATGAAATTATCTAAACCAAAGAATACCTCAACCAATTAAATCACTCTTTTTGAGTGATTTTTTTTTGTTTTATAGCAACGTTTGTCATTGCGAGGAACGAAGTAATCTCACTTGCTGCATTCTCAGCAGTGCGTTGCTCTCGGGATGTGATTTCTCCTCCGTCGCAATGACAAAAGCTGCTAATTCTTCAAAAATCTAAACAATTTTCAAAAAATATTTTTCATCCAAAAACTCAACAAAATCAACACTTCACAAACTTTACTTCATCTTTAAAATGTTAAAATTGAAAAAATTACAACGTTTGAGTAGTAGTCAAGATCCTTTCAACTGTATTATATAAAACCCAGACATAAAATCATTCGTAATGAATTCAAATTCTGAAATAAAAAACCTATTACAAAAGTTTGTTTTAAACCAATGTACGCCCGAAGAAACAAACGAGGTAATTGCCTATTACAAAAAAAATAAACTTACGGATGATTTTCCTTCTGTAGAAGACATTCAAAATCTTTTGGGCGAAATGCCGAAAATGAGTCAGCAAAAGGCAGATGATATTTTTATGAATATTTTATCGGCTTCAAAAGAAGCAGAAACTGTTATTGAACTTCCGGCAAGAAAATCGAATTTCAGAAAATATATTGCGATCGCGGCTTCGGTTGTTGTTTTATTGGGAATTGGATTTTTCTACAAACAAAATATTTCCACTACAACACCTCAGCCAAAATTCGATTTTAAAAGCACCGATATTGTTTTGCAATTAGAAGATGGAAAAGTGCAGATCATACATGAAGACAATTCGGTTCAGGTTTTAGATTCTAAAGGAAATGTAGTTGGAAATCAGGCGGGAAATAAACTGGTTTACGAAAACAATTCAGATTTGGAGAAAGTATCTTATAACACGATTAAAATTCCGTACGGCAAAAAATTCCAATTGCAATTGTCAGACGGAACTCTTGTTCACCTGAATTCAGGAACTACTTTAAAATATCCGGTAAAATTTATTGCCGGCGAAAACAGACAGGTTTTTCTTGATGGTGAAGCATTTTTTGATGTGGCTAAAGACAAAAAACATCCTTTTATCGTAAACGCCGACAACTTGAATGTTCGTGTTTTAGGAACTCATTTTAATGTTTCGAATTATCCTGAAGACGTTTCTACTGATGTTGTTTTGGTTGAAGGTTCGGTTGGAATGTATCATTCTGACGAAGAATTCAATGCTGCTAAAAACACGATTTTAAAACCGGGTTACAAAGGAAGTTTCAATAAAGAAAATGCTACAATTAGGACCAAACCGGTTATTACGGATATTTATACGTCTTGGATAAATGGCGGTCTGACTTTTAGAAATATGACTTTCAAAAACATTATTACAAAACTCGAAAGACGTTATAATGTTACCATCATCAATAAAAATGAAAAACTGGCAAACGAAAAATTCAATGCAAGTTTTAAGGAAGAATCTATAGAAAATGTGATGAGTTATTTTAACGACATTCATGGCATTAATTACACGATAAAAAACAATCAGATACTAATTAAATAACCACTAAAAACATGACAATTTATGAAGGAATAAAATTTCAGGAATAAAAAAATCGGAAAGAGCTGCGAACAATTTCCGATTTACTAAGTGATTGAATATAACGAATTAACTACAATCAATTAACAAAATTATGAAAAAAAAATCAAAGGACACTGGGTTTTTATACCGAGTGTTCCAAAATGACCTAAAATTGAAACTAACTACATTACTTATTTTGGTCGCCATGTTTAATATCAGAGGGAATACTTATGCCCAAAAAACAAAAGTTACTCTTGAACTAAACAATTCAACAATCGAAAAGGTTATTGAGACCATTGAACAAAAAACAGATTTCAGGTTTATTTACAAACTGAATGATATCGATCTTGACCGCGTAATTTCTATTTCTGTAAAAGATCAGCCCATAAATATTGTTTTAGACAAACTTTTTAGAGGAACTCCAACAGAATTTAAAGTTCGTGATACGCAGATTATCCTAAAAAAACCGGAATTAAAAACTGAAAATATCCAATATGAAAAAGTAACTATTTCGGGAATTATTACAGATGAAAATGGTTTTCCTTTGCCAGGAGCTTCTGTTATTGAGGAAGGCACAAAAAACGGAATGGTAACTGATTTTGACGGAAAATACAAACTTACCGTTGAAAGTTCTGCTTCTGTAATTGTGGTGTCTTTTATAGGATATAAAGAGAAAAAAGTAACCGCTAACCAAAACATTATCAACATTCAATTGCTTCCTGACGCTACAAATCTGCAGGAAATTGTTGTAGTTGGTTATGGAACTACAGCGAGAAAAGATGTTACAGGCGCAGTTTCTTCAATAGCGGCAAAAGACATGAATCAGGGTGCAATTGTAAACCCGTTATCGTTGATTTCAGGAAAAGCGGCCGGTGTTAATATTACTCAAATTGGTAATGAGCCGGGTTCTGGACCGAGCGTTCGTATTCGTGGTATTTCATCTTTAATTGGAGGAAATGATCCGCTTGTAGTTGTTGATGGAATTCAGGGCAATATGGATTTATTAAATCAGGTTCCGCCTAGCGAAATTGAAAGTATCGATGTTCTTAAAGACGCTTCGGCTACAGCAGTTTACGGTTCAAGAGGAGCGCCCGGAGTTATCATCGTAACAACGAAAAAAAATAAAGCAGGAAAAACGACTATGGAATATATCGGCTATACTTCTATCGATTTTATTCCGAAAAAATTAGAGATGCTAAGCGCTGATCAATGGTGGGAAACTGCTCAAAGTGTGGGTGTTCCGGCATCTGCAAATCACGGTTCTGATACAGATTGGTATGGTCTTTTGACTCAAACCGGAATCACGCAAACGCATACATTATCCTTTGGCGGAGGAACGGATAAATTTAATTACAGAGCTTCTATCACAGCAATTATGCAGGATGGTGTTGTAATTAATTCAAGTAACCAAAAATATATTGGCCGTGTTCAGGCAACGCAACTGGCTCTTAACGACAAATTAAAACTGACTTTTAATTTAAACACAGGAGTAAATAATGTAACAGGAAGTATTGCTAAAATTGGTGCTGTTTCATATCAGTCAAACCTAATAACAAACTCATTATTGGCCAGACCAACAGATCCGGTTTTTGATACTGAAGGAAATTATTTTACTGATTCAACTGTATTTCAATATTTAAATCCATACGCCGCTGCGCAATCGGTAGTAAATGAAAGACAGGAAGATAATTTATTTGGAAGTTTAAAAGCAGATTTAGACTTAGGTAAAGGTTTTTCGGTAAACTGGTTTGGAAGCTGGAGAAAAACAAATTCAACTCAGGGATATTTCCTTCCGGTAAGTTCAACAGAAGCTTTTGCTGTGGAACAAAAAGGCTATGCTAATATCGATAATAAGAGACAAAATGAAAAATTAACGAATATCAGTCTTACCTATAAAAAAACGTTCGGAGTCCATAGCTTCAATGCATTGGCTTTATACGAATGGCAAAGTCAGACGTATCAGGGTAATTTTGCTCAGGCAAGAGGTTTTATAAGTGATGAAGCAACTTACAATGCTCTTCAGTTTGGTGATTTGTCTAAAGTTAGACCGAATGATTTAAGATCTTATAAAAATGACCGCTCTTTAGTTTCGTATTTGGGAAGATTAAACTATTCTTTATTAGACCGTTATTTACTTACAGCAAGTATCAGACGTGACGGTTCTTCTGTATTTGGTACCAACAACAAATGGGGAAGTTTCCCTTCAGCATCTGTTGCATGGCAAATCAACAAAGAGTCGTTCATGACGAATTCTCCATTTAACGAACTTAAATTACGCGTTGGATATGGGGAAACCGGTAATCAGCAAGGTCTTTATCCGCAAACTTCATTACCATTGGTTGATAGTTCAGGAAATACCTATTTTGGAGGATCTGTTATTACCAATTTTGGAATTTCTCAAAATGCAAATGCTGATTTGAAATGGGAAACTAAAAAACAAACCAACCTAGGTCTTGATTTCTCTCTTTTAGACGGAAGATTAAGAGGTAGCGTAGATGTTTACGATTCTAAAACAGATAATTTATTATTCAATTATACTGTACCTCAGCCACCTTACCCATACAAGGAAATCAAAGCCAACGTAGGTAGTATTTCAAACAAAGGTTTGGAAATTGCCCTTGGATACGATGTGATCAGAACGGAAAACAGCACGCTGACATTAGCCGGAAACGTGTCTTTCATGAAAAATGAAGTACTTAATTTAAGCGGAAGCATTAATAGCATTCCGTTAAATACAGATTATGTAGGCTGGGGAGCTGCAAACTCTTACTTAGTGCAGGGAAAACCGGTTGGTGCATTTTATATTTTAGAGCATACCGGCGTAAACGGAAATGGTGTTGAAACAGTAGCAGATCGTGACGGAAACGGGATAATCGATCAGGGAGTAAAAAGTCCGGATCGCTATTATGCAGGTTCAGCATTGCCTACTTACACTTTTGCATTCAACCCTTCTTACCGATATAAAAACTTCGATGCTTCGATGTTGGTAAGAGGCTCAGGCGGAAATAAAATTTACAACGCATTGAATCAAAATTTAAGTATGCTGGAAAATACCGGTAAATCAAATATTTTAGAAAGTGCCGTTGACAAAGGAATTCATTCTTCTCCATACGGATCTGATTTATGGTTAGAAGACGGTTCATTTGTGCGTTTAGAAAATCTTACAGCAGGATATACTTTCCGCTTTACTGATAAATACATAGACAATATTCGACTTTCTCTTACAGGAAACAATTTACTGCTGATTACAGATTATACAGGCGTTGATCCTGAATTGAACATCAGCGGAAGTGGTGATCCTAATGATAATTTTGGTGGAGACAGAGGAATTTACCCGCGTACCAGAAGTGTTGCATTTGGTTTGACTGTAAAATTTAAATAGTAAAAGAAATGAAAATTAAAAATATACTACTAGCAGGAAGCGCATGTTTCCTAACACTTTTCAGCTGTACAGATATCAACGAAAACATATACGATAAATATCAGCCGGACAGCTTTTATGGCACTCCGGAAGGAGCAGATATTGCCCTTGCCAGTGTTTATGCCGAAATTCCGGGAGACTTTGTACGCAATAATGTGCCGGGAGTTGGTTACGCCGGAGCAGATAACGGCTGGTATGATATGAATTGCATGTCATCAGACGAACAGGTAATTCCGCATAGAAATACAGGAGACTGGCAGCAGGATTTTGCCCGTTTGCACAAACACGAATGGCTCCCAACAGATTTCATTATTAACAATACCTGGAACTGGCTGTACAAATCTATTTTCAACGCCAATTTAGCCATTCAATTATTAGAAAAATCAAATGCCGAAGCTTCAAAAATTGCCGAAGCAAAAGTGTTGCGTGCTTTCTTTTATTATTTATTAATTGATGATTTTGGTAATGTTCCTTTCTTTACAGATAACAATATTACAGTAGATAAAATTCCCCAGTCAAGCCGTAAAGACGTTTATACTTTTATTGTAAAAGAAATCACTGAAAACGTAGACCTGCTTTCTACAACAAAAGGAGGAAATTACTATGGAAGATTCAACAAATGGGCCGGTTATACCTTATTGGCAAAAGTATATCTGAATGCCGAAGTATATACCGGAGAATCAAAATGGAATGAATGTTTAGCCGCTTGTAATAAAGTGAGCGAAGGTGGTTTTAGTCTTCATTCAGGAGAAAAAAATGACGCAAGCCCGTTAGGATATAAATATTATGAATTGTTTGGAGACGTACTTCCGGATGATGAAACTATTTTACCTATTTATGCCACTCTTGATGTCGTTTCCCGAAATATTTACGCCACTCGTAGTTTATACGGTCCGCATGGTAAAAATTTATTTGGATATGATGGCTGGAACGGAACTATTGTTCCTAAAGATTTCTTCCTGAAATATGATGCAAATGACATTAGAATCAAACAATTTTTAGTAGGCGAACAAGCGGGTGGATTTAATTACACTCTCGATGTCGCTTCTTTAGACAATCCCGGAGCTGCGCCTCAGGCTGGTGTTCGTAATGTGAAATTTTATCCGGCAACGCCAAGATCCGGCGGAGGAGCTTCAAACGATTTTCCAATTTTCAGATACGCTGATGTACTTTTAATGAAAGCAGAATGTTATGTTCGTTTAGGAAATGCTGCCACAGCAAAACCTTTTATTGACCAAATCAGAGTACGTGCAGGATTAACAGGATTAGCTGCAAACCCAACTTTGGATGATGTGTACAACGAAAGAGGATTTGAACTAAACTGGGAAGGCCACAGAAGACAAGACATGATTCGTTTTGATAAATTTTTATTGGCAAACGAGTTCAGACCAGAATCTCCTGCTTATAGAAAATTGTTCCCAATTCCAACATCTGCATTAGATGCCAACAGAGGATTAAAACAAAACGAGGGTTATTACTAAAAACAAAACAATCATGAAAAAATATATAAACAAATTACTCTTGTTAGGCGGCTTGCTTTTTTTAGGTACATCCTGCGAAACCGACGGCCAATTAACAACTTTAAAAGCAGTAAGTTTTCCATCACAAATTGTCGCTTCATCAAGTACAATCGTGCTTTCAGAAGATACTGCAGATGAACAGGCTCTACTGCTTTCATGGCCGGCTGTTACGTTTCCAATTGCCGCTCCCGTTACTTATGCCGTGCAATTTGATTTAGTTAGTGATATAAGCGGAAGTCAGGCATGGCAAAAAGCCAAACGAATTGAAGTAGGTTCTGATGTTTTAAGCAAGGCATTTACAGATCTTGAATTAAACAAAATAGCGGTTGATTTGGGACTTCCAATAGACGCTGCAGGACAATTGGCTGTTCGTGTAGAAGCTGCAATGGACCGCAAAATTTATTCAAATCCTGTTACATTAACCGTTACACCTTATGAAAAAAGTGTTGTTTTTGGCGAAATATATATGCCTGGCGCGTATCAGGGAGAATGGAATGTCGAAACTGCCCTTGCTTTACCGGCTATCTCAAAAGGTATTTATCAGGGTTATGTAACCGTTCTTCCGGGATATGGTCCTGTATTTAAACTAAATCAGGGAAGAAACTGGGAACAATACTATGGCGCAGGAGCAACTAACAGTGACTTAAAAAACATGAGTACTGCCGATTTCGCACTGCCTGGAGAAGGTTCTTATCAGGTAAAAGTTAATCTGAATACTCTAAAATGGACAGCAGCTCCATATTCATGGGGAATTGTGGGCGACGCAACTGCCGGAAGCTGGGACAACAGCACACCAATGAACTATGATTATCAGACAAAAACATGGAAAATTACCGTTGATTTAGTGCCTGGAAATGTAAAATTCAGATTAAATAACAGCTGGACAATCAACTATGGTCCTAAAAACACATCCGATGGATTGGTTTATCTGGACGATCAGGGTGCCTACTATGTTGAAGCCGGTACTTATGAAATCACATTTAAAATAAACGATGTTGATCCTGTAGGCCTTGGATATCCGGCAACTGCAGCTTACACCATCGTTAAAAAATAATCTAACATTGAAATAAAGCTAGATTAGTTTGAGTGATACCTGCCTTTTTTGAGCGAAAGGCAGGCTATCTTAAACTATAGACTATTAAAAACAAACTTAAAAAATATGAAATCAAATATAAAAATCGTTCAGACATTGCTGCTCGCTTTAGCGTTTCTTTCCTGCAGTTCTTCTGATGACGATGCAAAAACTCCGGATTCTCCGTATACACAATATGGAGCTTCATTTGACAAAATGCCAAAAAAGGAAGATGCCATCATTTATCAGGTAAATATTCGTGCTTTTAGTCAGGCCGGAAACTTAAAAGGTGTTCAGGAGAGGCTAACACAAATTCAGGAATTGGGTGCCAATGTGATTTATTTAATGCCCATTTATCCTGTTGGAAAATTAAAAGCTTCAGGAGAATTAGGTTCGCCTTACGCTGTACAGGATTACAAAGCCGTAAATCCGGATTTTGGAACTTTAAAAGATCTTCAGACCTTAGTTGAAGAAGCGCACAAAAAAAACATGGCCGTTGTATTAGACTGGGTTGCCAATCATACTGCTTGGGATAACGTCTGGATTACACAACATCCGGACTGGTATCAAAAAGATGACAAGGGAAATATTATTATTCCGCCTGGAACAAATTATGCTGATGTCGCACAATTAAATTTCAACAATACTGAAATGAAAGAGGCCATGATCGATGCCATGTCATATTGGGTTTACACTGCAAATGTAGACGGTTTCAGATGTGATTATGCCGATTTTGTACCACAGAATTTTTGGTCAGATGCCATTACGAAACTGAGAAGCATCAAAAAAAATCAAACTATTTTAATGCTGGCCGAAGGTTCTAAAGGAACTCACTTTGTATCAGGTTTTGATTATACGTTTGGTTTTAATTTCTTCAGCACTTTAGAACAGCTTTTCAAAGAAAACAAACCTGCAACCACAATTCAGGATTCTAATGCCACAGAATATGCCAATAACTACAATCCGGAAAACAGAGTGGTACGATACACTACCAATCATGACGTGAATCTTACAGAAGGAACTCCGTTAGAACTTTTTGGAGGTAAAAAAGGATCAATAGCAACTTTTGTTGTGGCTGCTTACTTAAAATCTGTTCCGATGATTTACAACGGACAGGAAATTGGTTATGCACAAAGATTGAATTATTTCGCAAGAACTCCTATCGACTGGTCTACAGCAGATACAGAAATGCTTGCTGAATACAAAAAAATTATTGCTTTTAGAAACACCAGCAATGCCATTAAAAAAGGGAATTTTACAGGGTATAGCAGCAATGCTGTAAGTGCTTTTACAATGGAAAAAGATGCTGAAAAAGTTTTAGTTCTCTCAAACTTAACCAATTCAACAACTAAATATTTGGTATCACCGGCCTTAAAAGGAACCTGGAAAGATGCTTTCGCAGGAACCGCTGTAACAGTTGGTGCAGAAATAACATTAGAACCTTTTCAGTATTTAGTATTGAAAAACTAATACAAAAGCAAGTTTAATAAATTAGATTTGCAAAAAACTAAATAACATGAATTTTCAATCCCACAATTCGCTTCACATTCGAAGCAAAAAAATCGCATTGTTACTTTTCATTTGTGCCAATTCTTTATGGATTCAGGCGCAGGAAATAACTTCGCCAAACAAAAATCTTTCTCTGAAATTTGAATTAAAACAAGGCGGAATTCCGTCTTACCAATTATCATATAAACAAAAAGCAGTTATAAAGCCAAGTTCTTTGGGTTTAGAGCTTCAAAATATGCCTTCGTTTTTGGATGGTTTTACCGTTACAAATACAGCACAATCTTCTGTTGATGAAAATTGGAATCCTGTTTTAGGCGAAGAAAAAACAATTCGCAACAATTATAACGAATTGGTTGTCACTTTGGCGCAAGCGAAAAATAACAACAGATATATTAGAATTCGTTTCCGTTTATTCAACGACGGATTAGGTTTTAGATATGAATTTCCGAAGCAAAATGACCTAAGCTATTTTGTAATTAAAGAAGAACGTTCTGAATTTAATCTGGCCGGAAATCATAAAATTTTCTGGATTCCGGGAGATTATGATACCAACGAGTACGCGTATACAACTTCGAAGATTTCTGAAATTCCTTCGTTGATGAAAAAAGCAACGATCGAAATCAATGCGCAATGGCCAATTAAAGAATTATCGGTTCAAACACCTTCTATGATGAAATCTGATGATGGTTTGTACATCAATATTCACGAAGCAGGATTAATTAATTATCCGGCCATGTATCTTGAAGTTGATGCTGCAAACAACAAAATGATCAGTCATTTAGCACCAGATGCTGTGGGTGCAAAAGGATACATCCAAACAGATGCACAATCGCCGTGGAGAACCATTGTGGTAAGCGATAAAGCAACAGATATCCTGGCTTCAAAATTAATTCTGAACCTTAACGAACCAACAAGTTATAAAGATGTTTCGTGGATAAAACCCGTAAAATATATCGGAATCTGGTGGGAATATTTCGTTGCCGGAAAAAGTACATGGGCTTTCGGAAAAGAAAACAATGTAAAACTGACAGATGATTTTACCAAACTTACACCAAACGGAAAACACGGAGCCACAACAGAACGTGCAAAAGAATATATTGATTTTGCTTCTAAAAATGGTTTTGATGCGATTCTTATCGAAGGATGGAACATTGGCTGGGAAGACTGGATTGGAAACTGGAAAGAAGAAGTTTTTGATTACGTAACCGCTTATCCGGACTTTGATGTAAAAGCAGTTCATGAATATGCGGCTTCAAAAGGCGTAAAAATTATCATGCACCACGAAACTTCAGGATCTGCTACCAATTATGAGCGTCGTTTAGATCGTGCTTTTCAATTTATGAATGACAACGGTTATGATGCTGTAAAAACAGGTTATGTGGGTAAAATTATTCCGCGTGGCGAACACCATGACGGTCAATGGATGGTAAATCATTACATCAATGTTGCCAAACGTGCTGCCGATTATAAAATCATGATTGACAGCCACGAAGCAGTTCGTCCAACGGGTTTACACCGAACTTTCCCAAACTGGATTGCTCAGGAATCTGCGCGTGGAACTGAATTTGAATCTATGGGAGGTTTAGCGCCGGACCATACCACGATTTTGCCGTTTACCCGTTTAATGGGCGGACCAATGGATTACACTCCGGGGATTTTCCAAACTGATCTTTCTTATTATGGAACCGGAAGTTCTCAACGTGTGAATACGACTTTGGTAAAACAGCTGGCTTATTACGTTACAATGTACAGTCCGTTGCAAATGGCAGCAGATATTCCGGGGAATTACGAACGTTTTCCAGATGCTTTTCAGTTCATCAAAGATGTTGCTGTAGATTGGGATAACAGTTATATTCTGGAAGCTGAACCGGGAGATTATATCACAATTGCCCGTAAAGCCAAAGGAAAAGACGCCTGGTTTGTAGGTGGAATTACAGATGAAAATGCCAGAACTGCTAACATTACTTTTGATTATTTACCTGCCGGAAAAAACTTTATCGCTACGATTTATGCTGACGCCAAAGAAGCCAACTGGAATAAAACGCCACAAAAATATACCGTGACTAAAGTTGTTGTAACCTCAAAAACAACTTTAAAACAGTATTTAGCTCCGGGTGGAGGTGTTGCCATCAGCATCAAAGAAGGAAATGCTTCAGAATTAAAGGGATTGAAAAAGATTTAATTTAAGGTTCTAAGTTACTGAGAGACTAAGTCTCTAAGTTTTTTTGCCACGAATTTCACGAATTAGCACAAATTTTTAATCTCTTTGAGATTAAGAAAACAAGCTTAATTCGTGCTAATTCGTGCAATTCGTGGCGGAAAAAACTATTGTCCTTTCATAGGCAAAATTTAAAATTTTACTACTTGAAAACTATTAACCACAAAATGTTTGTCGAATTTAAAAACAATGCGAGTGAGAATGAATTTTAGTTAGAGATGCTGACAAGCATGCAAAAAACAAAAATTATGAAAATCAAAATTACCACCGGATTATTTCATTTCACGAAAACAATAGTCTGTTTTCTATTATTATTTGCAAGTTCAGTTTATGCACAAGATCCGCCTCAGTACGGCACGCCTTTCGCAGGTGTTCCGGATACGAGAGACGTAAACATGTATCAGGTACATATTCGTCCGTTTAGTGCCAACGGAAATTTAGCCGGAGTAACCGCCCGTTTAGATAATATAAAAGCACTTGGCACCAATGTTATTTATTTAATGCCTATTTACCCACACGGTACCGATTCCAGAAGTTCACCTTCGCCATATTGTATCAAAGATTTTAAAGCCGTGGGATCAGAATATGGCTCACTTTCAGATTTAAGAACTTTAGTCGATGGTGCTCATAGCCGCGGAATGGCGGTAATTCTTGATATTGCCATTAACGGAACATCCTGGGACAATGCCTGGACAACTACGCATCCCGAGTATTATTTGAGAAGCGGAACAACGATCCAGCAATTAGGAAACTTTTCAGATATTGCGGCACTTGATCTTAATAGTTCAGCGACAAGAAACGCCATAAAAGATGCGATGCGCTACTGGATTCTGGCTGCAAATGTCGACGGTTACCGTTGCGATTATGCGAATAATCCAACACTTGATTTTTGGTCAGAAGTGATTGGAAATATCCGCGGAATTTCATCGCATAAATTATTAATGTTAGCCGAAGGAGACAGACAAGCCAACTTTACGGCAGGTTTTGACATGAACTTTGGTGACAGATGGTTTTGGAATGCCTTAAAAGATGTGGCAGCCGGAGGTCCGGTTTCACAACGTTTTCAAACCATAAACGATTACGAATATACCAATGCAACAGGTTCAAATCAGGCCGTTCGTTATACCGGAAATCACGATACTTATACGAATGATAATGGCGTTCAAAGACCATTTGTAATCTTCAACAACCATAACGGAATCGTTGCTAATTTCTTAGTTTCGGCTTATATGAAAGGCGTTCCTTTTTTAATGAGCGGACAGGAAATTGATTACGAACCTAAAACCGACTGGCCTTGGCAGGGATTCAAATTTAACTGGTCTCAAAACCCAACCGCAGCTGCTGATTTTGCTAAAATTCTAAATTTCAGAACGGCAAGCGCCGCAATCAGACGTGGAGATTTGACTCAATATGCAAATGATGATATCAGCATTTTTACCAAAACATTAGGTACTGAAAAAGTGATCGTAATGTCGAATTTAAGAAATGCTTCTAAATCGTATGTAATTCCCGCAGCTTTGGCGGGAACTTATCTAAATCCGTACAACAATAATGCTTCCGTTACCTTAACTACTGGCGCTACAAGAACATTTGCAGCCTATGAATATTTGGTTTTAACCAATACAAATGCGCCTATTGTAGCGGTTACAGGAGTTTCAGTTAATCCTACAACAGCAACTGTTGGTTTAGGATCTACACAACAATTAAACGCAACAATTGCTCCGGCAAATGCAACGAACCAGAATTTGACCTGGACATCAAGCAATACTGCTGTTGCCACAGTAAACGCATCTGGATTAGTTTCAGCAGTTTCAGCAGGAACAACAACGATTACCGTTAAAACAGTTGACGGAAATAAAACCGCGACTTCGGCTATAACAGTTGCGGCAATTCCGGTTGCTTCAGTAAGTGTTTCGCCAACAACGGCAAGTTTGTATGCAGGAAATACACAACAGTTTTCAGCAACAATTGCTCCGGCAAATGCCACCAACAAAACAGTAACTTGGTCATCTAGCAATACAGCGGTTGCCACTGTAAATTCATCTGGATTGGTAACGGCAGTTTCGGCAGGAACAGCTAATATTACCGTAACAACACAAGACGGAAATAAAACTGCCATTGCAGCAATTACTGTAAACCCAAATACGAATTTCACGGTTTATTTCTACAAACCATCAACTTGGGGAACCGGAATTAAAATTTATTATTGGAGCGCTTTACCAACCGGAGTCTTAGCCGATGCATCATGGCCGGGTGTAAACATGACAAATACCGGAAATGGCTGGTACAGTTATACATTTACCAATATAACTTCGACTAATTTAATTTTTAACGATGGCACAAGTCAAACAGCCAACTTAAGCAGAAACAAAACGGGTTGGTATATGAACGCAACATGGTATGATTCTAATCCTGGAACTGGTGTTGCCGTTACCAGCGTAAGTTTGAGTCCGGCTACAGCGTCATTATCCGTTGGTGCAACACAACAATTGACTCCAACTGTTTTGCCTTCAAATGCAACAAATAAAGCGGTAACTTATAGTTCAAATAATACTGCTGTGGCAACTGTAAACAGTTCTGGTTTAATTACCGCTGTAGCGAACGGAAATGCGACAATTACAGTTTCAACAGTTGACGGAAATAAAACAAGTACTTGTGCCGTAACTGTTTCGACAACTTCTACCGGAGGAACTTATTATACCATCAAAAACAGATGGACTGGCGCTTATTTATCTGATGCCGGAGCAAATGTTGGCTACGGAACAACCGTTTCCAGCAACAATTACAAATGGCAGAAAATTGCGATTGATGCGACTTATTTTGTATTGAAAAATGTAGCAACCGGAGAATTAATTAATATTGAAGGCCAAACCGGTAGTGTTCAGTCTAATATAACAGATACTACTTTCTGGAGCGCACAATGGTCTGCTGATTACATCGACGGAACCTGGGTTAGACTAAGAAACAGATGGCAATCCGGAAATATCATTCATGTGGAAAACCAAACAGGATCTGCACAATATGGAAACTCTCAGGATGGCTGGTTTAGTGCGCAATGGCAATTGGAACCAACAACAGTTGGAACAGGAAAATCGGCTTTAAAAGTTGATGATGTTTCAGAAACCGAAAAAGTAATTAGTATTTATCCGAATCCTTCTACAGATACTTTTCAGGTTTTATTACCGGAATTACAAAATGGACATTCTGCTTCAATAACAGTTTCTGATATGAACGGAAGAACTGTTTTGACTGAAAAACTTTCAGCTTCAGGACAAATTAATCACCATTTAGCTTCTGGTGTTTATATTGTAAATATCAATTCAGCAGCTTTTAATGTGACTAAAAAACTGATTGTGAAATAATTCCGTTTTAATTTAAAACCTAAATGGCGTATGAAAATTTTCATACGCCTTTTTTTATTTTGAATATGTTTTTTGCCACAAATTTTTTTAAAACGAATAATTTAGAGCAACTCCAAAATCATTTTTTAATGTACTATTGTTATTTATCATTGCCGGTTTAAAAGCTAAATTTTCACTCACATTAAATTGAGATAAAGCGGCATCAATATTAGCATCAATTATATTTAAAACATAAAACCCAACGATGAATAATGCTGATAAATCTCTGTTTCTTTGAAATCCTTTTTGAGCGGCAATTAATCTGCTTTCGTCAAATCTGGCTAAACTTGCAGAGGAACTTGGATTTCCTGCCAATCTGTTTTTATATTCATCTTTGTAAAGATTATAGCTTTTTTGATTGTCTATATAAAGATAAACGCTCGTACCAATTGCGCCATAAACTAAAGGAAGTTTCCAGTATTTTTTATTGTAAATCTGTCCCAATCCTGGAAAAATAGCGGAGTAAAAAGCTGCTTTGGCAGGTCTCAGAGGATCTATTGTTTCTGATTTTAAAGAATCTGCAGCTATAATTTGCGGTGTTTCCTGAGCGAAAATTGAAGTTAATCCAAAAAGTAAAAATAAAACAATGTACTGATTTTGCATATAAGTTGGTTTGGAAATTGCATCCAAAGAAACCTTTTTACTTCTAAGTTTTTTCTTAAGTAAAAGATAAATAAAACTTAATGTTTAGTTGTTGAAATTTTGCATTTCCAATAAAACATGATAGAATTACTAAATTTCTCGCTTAGCCCCGATAGGACTGAAAATCCTTTTGTGCCGGGGTTCGGCACAAAAGATTGTAAGGGATAGCGGGACTCATGCTTCTTATGAAACCAATTTATCTGCTTCTAAAAAAATCATATTACTCTCCCAATAATTCCATCAATTCTAAAGCGCGTTTGGTTGATTTTACATTTTCAAAAGTCAATAAAAGCCGCAAACCGTTAGGAGTTTGTTTTTCCTTCATCTGGCAAAGATTGCTATACTTTTGCACAAATTGTAAAACCTTTCTAAACTTAGTCGATTGGTAATAATCAGACTGTTGATCCGAAACAAAATAGCCTATCATTTTGCCTTTTTTCATGACCAGTTTCTCAATACCAACAGCTGTTGCAATCCATTTGATGCGAATACTGTTCATCAAGGCATTAGCACGCGGAGGCATTGGTCCAAAACGGTCAATTAATTTGTTTTGGAAAATTACTAATTCTGCTTCATTTTTCACGCTGCCCAACTCGTTGTATAAACTCAAACGTTCGGTAACATTATTAATGTATTCATCAGAAAACAAAAGCTCAAAATCGGTGTCGATTTGCAGATCTTTTACGTATTCTTTCGTTTCAATATCGTTCTCTTCCGGATATAAATCTTTGAATTCGTTTTCTTTCAATTCTTCGATGGCTTCGTTCATGATTTTTTGGTACGTATCAAAACCAATTTCGTTGATGAAACCGCTTTGTTCTCCACCCAATAAATCTCCTGCTCCGCGAATTTCAAGATCTTTCATCGCAATGTTGAAACCGCTTCCTAATTCGCTGAATTGTTCCAACGCCTGAATACGTTTTCTGGCGTCTTCGGTCATAGAAGAATACGGCGGACAGATAAAATAACAGAATGCTTTTTTGTTGCTACGTCCTACTCGCCCACGCATTTGATGCAAATCTGATAATCCGAAATTATTGGCGTTGTTGATGAAAATCGTGTTGGCATTTGGAACGTCCAAACCACTTTCGATAATGGTTGTAGCCACCAAAACATCAAAATCTCCGTTCATGAAACCTAACATCAATTCCTCCAATTTTGCGCCTTCCATTTGCCCGTGACCAATTCCGACTCTGGCATTTGGCACCAAACGCTGAATCATTCCGGCCACTTCTTTTATATTTTCGATTCTATTATTGATGAAGAAAACCTGTCCGTTTCGCTGAATTTCATACGAAATGGCATCCCGAATTATTTCTTCATTAAATCCAACAACATTCGTTTCTATCGGATATCGATTTGGCGGAGGCGTTGTAATTACAGATAAATCACGTGCTGCCATTAACGAAAATTGTAAAGTTCTCGGAATTGGCGTTGCGGTTAATGTCAGCGTATCAACATTTGCCGCAATGGTTTTTAGTTTATCTTTTACGTTAACTCCAAACTTTTGTTCCTCATCGACAATCAATAAACCAAGGTCTTTAAAAACCACATTTTTATTGACTAATTGATGTGTTCCAATTACGATATCAAGTTTTCCTTCGGCTAAATCTTTTAAGGTTTGCGCTTTTTGTTTCGCCGTTCTAAATCGGTTTAAATAACCAATAGAAACCGGCATATCTTTTAATCGTTCTGAAAAAGTTCTGTAATGCTGGTAAGCCAAAATAGTCGTCGGAACCAAAACAGCAACTTGTTTACTATTGTCAACGGCTTTAAATGCGGCCCGAATGGCCACTTCCGTTTTTCCAAAACCAACGTCACCACAAACCAAACGATCCATTGGGCGATCGCTTTCCATGTCGGCTTTTACTTCTGCCGTCGATTTGGTTTGATCCGGCGTATCTTCATAGATGAACGAACTTTCTAATTCGTTTTGCAAATAACTGTCCGGTGCAAACTGAAAACCTTTTTCCAATCGGCGTTTTGCATACAACTGAATAAGGTTGAACGCAATATGTTTGACGCGCGCTTTGGTTTTTTGTTTTAAAAGCTTCCAGGCGTTTGATCCTAATTTATAAATTTTCGGCGGCGTTCCGTCTTTTCCGTTGTATTTTGAGATTTTATGAAGCGAGTGAATGCTTACGTACACAATATCATTATCGGCATAAACCAGTTTTATCGCTTCTTGTGTTTTGCCTTCCACCTGAATTTTCTGCAAGCCACCAAACTTTCCAATTCCGTGGTCGATGTGTGTTACGTAATCACCAACCGAAAGTGCGGTCAGTTCTTTAAGCGTGATATTTTGCTTTTTAGAATAACCATTTTTAATATTGAATTTATGATAACGCTCAAAAATCTGGTGATCGGTATATGCCGTAATCTGATTTTCTTCGTCAATAAATCCTTGATATAAAGGCAATACAATGGTATGATATTGTTTGCGGATGTTCTCTGAATTGGCTTCGTCTAACGATTCAAAAATATCGTGAAAACGTTTTGCCTGTGTTTCATTCGAACAGAACAAATAATTTTTATATCCGTTAAAATGATTTTCACTCAGATTATTCAACAGCAAATCAAATTGTTTATTGAAAGAGGGCTGAGGATTAATATGAAAATCGAATGTTTTTGTGGTTTTGAAGATTGGTTTACTTCGTCCGTTCGCTGTCGCTCGGGTTGAAGCCAATTCTACAATGGAAAAATCTAAAGCCCGTTTGATAAAAGAGCTTTGATTTAAGAATAATTGTTCCGGAGCAGCGTGTTTTATTTCTCCCGAAAGTTTTCCAAAAGCTTCTTCGGCCCTTGCAAATTGTTTGTCTAACTGACTGAAAAGTCCATCCGTATTTTGAATAAAAATTACGGTTTTCTCCGAAATATAATCTAAGAAACTTTCGCGGTTTTCCTGAAATATCTTGTTTTCGACATTCGGAATAATCGTAATTTTTTTATGGGTTTCAACAGACAATTGGGTTTCGACATCAAAACTTCTGATGCTGTCTACTTCATTTCCGAAGAATTCAATTCTGTACGGATGATCGTTTGAAAAGGAGAATACATCGACAATTCCTCCACGAACCGAAAATTCGCCCGGCTCTGTAATAAAATCGACTCTTTTAAACTCATATTCAAATAAAACTTCGTTGATAAAATCAATTGAAATTTTATCATTCAAAGCCACTTTCAAAGTGTTTTTGTCCAATTGCTGGCGTGTTACTACTTTCTCGAAAAGTGCCTCTGGATAGGTAACAATTATGGCTGGTTTTTTACGGGAATTGATTCGATTTAAAACCTCAGCACGAAGCAAAACATTAGCATTGTCCGTTTCATCAACCTGATACGGACGTCGAAATGATGCAGGATAAAACAATACATCCTGTTCACCAATCATTTGTTCGAGATCATTCAAATAATAAGCGGCTTCTTCTTTATTGTCTAAAACAATCAGAAAAGGCAGTTCTGTTTTTTTGAAAACGGCGCGTAAAACAAATGAAACTGCAGATCCTAACAATCCGTTAAGATGCATTTTTATTTGATTTTGTTCTAGTAATTGTGTGGCAATCTGCTGATTTTTTGGCAGATTATCATACATTGTATATAAGGCGTTTTTACTCAACTTTTGGTACTTTTTGATCTATATTTTGCGGCGGCATAGGCGCCACAGTTGTATTTGGAATCGCACGTGTTGTATCTAACATTCTCAGGAAATCTTCTTCTCCCTGCTCTTTTGGAATTTTACTTTTTACCACAAGGTTATCCATTTGTCTTTCTAACGAGACTAATTCTTTGTTGATATCTCCAATTAAAAAAGTCACTTTTTCATCGGGAATCTGGCTCAAATGAATAAATAAATCCATCATTTTGACTTTGGTAATCAAAATCGAAATTCGGCTTTTTATTTGAGGCTGATTAAATTGCGTTGGAATATTATTGTTTAATGCCAATGCTTTTTTCGAAATTGCTGTTGACTTTTTTTGAAACGCACCAATCGTTTTTCTTGGTTTTTCTCCAATTTCTTTTAGGAAATCGCGCCATTCCGGCCAGTTTCTTTCATTTTGCTCTGAAACTTCATTGATAGGTTCATCAATAAAAATCCAGGCTTTATTGATGTTATTAAATATTTTTTCGTTCTTTTTTGCTTCTTTTTCATTCGCCGCACGTCGCTTTTCGTCTTCATCCTGACATGAATTCAGTACAAAAATCAAAAGTAAAAAAAGAGATATTTTATATTTCATTTGGTAAAACATTAAGCTACAAAGTTACAAAGTAAATTTACAATTATGAATGCTGTTTTTTGCTAAAGATTCTATAAATCATGGATGTTTTTTTTGCCACGAATTGCACGAATTATCGCGAATTTAATTGTGTGAAAAAAATTTAACCACAAATACGCTAAGGTTTAATTTTGTATTACGCATAAAAACACAAAGTTCACAAAGCTTTGTGTTGAATCAGCTTTGCGCGCTTTGCGGTAAAACAACAAAAAGGCTCAACGGAGAATAATCCAAAAAAGCATCTTAATTGTTGTTAAATTTATAATTTGTTATTCTGAAAAGTAAAATTATTTGCGAAAACGTTATATTTGTGCATCTAAAAAACAACACAAATGAATCCAAAAATATTAATCATTGGGGCTTGCGGTCAGATTGGGACAGAACTCACCCAAAAATTGCGCAAAATCTACGGAACAGAAAATGTAATTGCTTCTGATATTCGAAAACTAAATACTGATGTTGTTAATTCAGGCCCTTTTGAAGTGGTTAATGCTTTAGATTTTAATCAAATTGAGCATCTTGTTGAAGTACATCAAATTACGGATATTTATTTGATGGCTGCACTTTTATCGGCTACAGCCGAAAAAAATCCTGCTTTTGCATGGGATTTGAATATGAATTCCCTTTTTCATGTTTTAAATCTGGCTAAAGCCAAAAAGATAAAAAAGATTTTCTGGCCGTCAAGTATTGCCGTTTTTGGACCTACAACTCCTAAAGAAAATACGCCGCAATATACTATTATGGAGCCTTCTACGGTTTACGGAATTAGCAAACAAGCAGGTGAAAGATGGTGCGAATATTATCATAATATTTATGGTGTTGATGTTCGCAGTATTCGTTATCCGGGCTTAATAAGCTGGTCTACACCTCCGGGCGGCGGAACTACAGATTATGCTGTTGATATTTTCTATAAGGCTATTGCCGATAAAAAATATGAGTGCTTTTTATCATCTGAAACAAAAATGCCAATGATGTATATGGATGATGCTATTAATGCAACTATCTCTATTATGCAGGCGCCTGAGGAAAAAATCAAAATACATTCTTCATACAATTTAGCAGCTATGAGTTTTACTCCAACAGAAATTGCTGCTGAAATTAAAAAACATATTCCTGAATTTGAAATTACTTATGAGCCTGATTTCCGTCAGAAAATTGCGGACAGCTGGCCGGCAAGTATTGACGATACCGAAGCAAGAAAAGACTGGAACTGGCAACATACTTTTGATCTGGAATCAATGACAAAAGATATGCTGGAACATTTGGGATAACCTAAAATTCCCGATTATTTTAAAGCGTGTTATTCTAAAGTATTTTTAGAATAACACGCTTTTTTCATGAAATATATTTTACAACAAACTGCCCGATACATAATTTTATTAAATTTGGCTCTGTTAGAATAATTTCAAATTTATCTAAAATCATCAATCAAATCACAACAAAAAAGTTAATCAAATGACAAATTCTCATTATCCTGTCGAACAAGGCAAAAGAAATGCTATTGTCGATATTCTGCGTGGCTGGGCCATCTTAGGCGTTGTAATTGGCAATTATACTGGTATTCCCCATATCGATGTGCCCAATGAAACTACTAGTTTTTTAACTGAACTTCTCTCTACTTTTGATCGGTATTTTTTCTCGGGAAAATCCTGGACTTTATTGACCATTTTATTTGGTTATGGTTTTGCAATTTTAATTAATAATGTCGCGGCAAAAGGCAAAAACCCGATTACTTTTTTTAGCTGGCGAATGCTATTACTTTTTGTGCTGGCTTTTATTCATTCTGCTTTTTGGTTTGGAGACATCTTAAAAGATTATGCTTTTTTAGGACTTGTATTATTGCTTTTTTATAAAAGTTCTCCAAAAACATTAGCCATTGTTTCCGCTGTTCTTATTCTAAGTATTCCTTTTGTTATGGCTTACATTAAGAGCTTTAATTTTGAAAGAATAGATATTATCTCAAATCCGGAATATTTAAAATTATATTATTCAGGAAACTGGCTGGACTTTTTTAAATTTAATTTACTGGCTGCTTTTTACCAGCAAATCATTTCTCCAGGTTATGCCATTACGGCTCATCTTGTAATGCTGGCTTGCATGCTTTTTGGTGTTTTCCTTCAAAAAATAGATTTTTTTAATCGTTTGCACGAAATGAAAAAACTTTTGAAATATGTACTTATAATTAGTCTGGTTATTGCTGTTATAATAGGTGTTGGTTTTTATTTTGCTATTGAATACAAAGCTGGTTTTCTTAAGTTCTTTCATCCGTATTTCTGGCTTATTATAAGCTCAATGACTTTTATCGCAACCGGAATTATTTTATTATACACTAACGGAAAACTCAAAACGATTTTCGAATATTTTAGTTACGGCGGTAAAATGACTTTGACCAATTATATCAGCCAAAGCCTATTAGTTGCTTTTATTTTCTCCGGTATTGGTTTGGGAGTAGCTGATCCGATGCCTTATTGGTTTTACTTTTCACTGGCTGTTTTTGTTTTTATAATTCAGTTATTTATAAGCAAATGGTGGTTGTCAAAATACAATTATGGCCCTATTGAATATCTTTGGAGATGTGCCTCTTACAGACAATGGTTTCCTTTTAAGAAAACGCATTCCGACATTCTAACAGAAATAAAAACAGTCTAAATATTTTAGATAAATTTGAAAAAGAAAAAGCCCTTAAAATTATTTTAAGGGCTTTTTTATTGAAGCTTATTTTTTGTTATTTCACTTCATAAACATTATTCGCAGCTTTCACATCAGCCATTAATCCGCTTGGATCTATTGTGATTTTTTTGATTGCTGTTTTGTTTTTATCAATTGTAAAACTATAGTTTGACATTGCCCACGCCCAGTCTTCCAAAACAGTTCTTTTTACATTCGGGTTTGGATTTGGTTTAATGAAATTCATCATTCTCAACGGAATGTAGAAACTTTCAGAAGTTCCGTCTGTGTATTCAACAGTCAAATCAATTGGCATTGGCATTCTGCCAATTCTTTCTAAAGTAACGGTTGTTTTTTCTGCATTGTCCGCAACATCTCTAATTCCGTAATCAATTGTGTTTGCCGTTTCTGCCCAATCAATTAGATACCAATCTAACTCTGCTCCTGAAACTCTTTCTGCAGATCTTTTGATATCATTTGGAGTTGGATGTTTGAATTTGAAATCGTTGAAATATCTTCTTAAAGCGGCATCAACATTTTCTTTTCCAATTACATATTCTAATTGTGATAAAAAGATACTTCCTTTAATATAAGATGAAATGCTGTAAGGTCTGTTTTCGTCGTAACGATCTCCGTGTGTTGTTTGTGGCTGTTCTTTTCCAGAATTTACCAGGCTGTAATAAGCATTGTAATTTCCTTTAAACGGATTTTCTACTTTTTTATCTCCTTTCAATTCATTCAAAGCAAGGTCTTCAATGTAAGTTGTAAAACCTTCATCCATCCACGGATGTTTTGATTCGTTTGAAGCCAAAATATGCTGAAACCAGGAATGTCCTAATTCGTGTGTTGCTGTTCCCAGAATTCCTTCCAAAGTTCCGTTTCCTAACATTAAAGTACACATGGCGTACTCCATTCCACCATCTCCACCCTGAATAAAAGAGTATTGTTTATATGGATAAGCACCAACTTTGTGATTGTAAAAATCCATTACTTTTACCATTAAAGGCTCTAATTGTTTCCAGTTTGCTGTAGTTTTTGGATTGTTTTTGTAGAAGAAATGCAAATCAACATCGTTTGGTCCTTTTACGATATCGTGTGTGTATTCTTTATCTGCAGCCCATGTAAAATCGTGAACATTTGGGGCGATAAAATGCCATGTTAATGTTTTTGCTTTTTTAGGATAATTAACTGTTACACCGGCATCTTCGTAACCGTGACCAATTTCATTTTTATCCTGCAAATATCCAGAACCGCCAATGGTGTATTCTTTGTCAATTGTAATTTTTACGTCAAAATTTCCCCAAACACCATGAAATTCTCTGGCGATGTAAGGATCTGCGTGCCATCCTTCAAAATCAAATTCGGCTAATTTAGGATACCATTGCGACATTGATAATTCGACACCTTCAGAATTATTACGTCCTGAACGACGAACCTGAACCGGAACCTGTCCGTCAAAATCTAAAGTAAAAGTCGATTTAGAATTTGGTAAAATTGGTTTAGCCAAAGTTACTTCCAGAATCGTTCCTGAAGTTCTTGTTTGAGCTGTTGCACCATCTTGTTTGAAATTTGTGATTTTTAAAAATCCAATTTCGTTTGGTTTCAACGTTTCAATTCGGCTTTGCTTAATATCTTTTCCATCGGCACCTTTTGTTTTGTTGACCATTCTTCCGTCAGGATCTTTTATCGAATGCAAACGCGCATCCATTTCGCTGCCTGGCTGAAATGCATTTGGAAACAAATGATAAAAAACTTTCTTTAAAGTGTCTGATGAATTATTGGTATAAACCAATTCTTGTTTTCCTTTATATTGATAGTTTTTTACATCCATCGAAACCTCCATTTTATAATCGACATGTTGTTGCCAATATGGAGCGTTTTGGGCAAAAGCTGAGTTTAAACCAAAACTCAAAAAAGAAAGTAGAATAATTTTGTGCATAATATTTATAATAAAAAATGGAAGAGTTTACACTCTTCCATTGGATTAGTATTGTATATTTTTTATTTTTTTGACATTTGTTCCGCCATCAATAAAGCATTATAAGCATTTACCATTTTTGCTGTTTTTGATGATTCAGTTGATGAAACTGCAACCGGTTTTTGATCCGGATTTGGATTTTCTCCCAAAATAACCTTCGCAGGAAGCGCTACTCCTGAATCCATTAAAATATGTTTTACCTGAGATGCTTTTAATTTTGGATAGTAAGAACGGATTAAGGCTGCAACTCCTGCTGCATTTGGCGATGCCATTGAAGTTCCTTGTAAAAACTTGTATTTATTGTTTGGAACCGTTGCATAGATTTCTTCTCCCGGAGCAAAAACATCAACGTTTATTTTCCCGAAGTTTGAAAATCCTGCAACAACAGTTTCTCCATATTCCTTATTAATAGCTCCAATTGTAATTACGTTATCCGCAAATTCTTTGATATTATCTGTCGCGTCATTTGGATAATTGATGTTTTTTGTTTCATCAATATTATAACCGTCATTTCCTGCTGCATGAACAATTAAAACATCTTTCTTTGCAGCATATTTTATAGCATCATAAACCCATTGTTTGTGTGGAGAAAAACTTTTTCCAAAACTTCCGTTGATTACTTTTGCTCCGTTATCTACTGCATAACGAATTGCCAAAGCGATATCTTTATCATATTCATCTCCGTCCGGAACTGCTCTTACAGTTAAAATTTCAACATTACTGGCAACTCCGTCTCCGCCTAAATTATTACCGCGAACCTGCGCAATAATTCCGGCAACGTGAGTTCCGTGAAGTGCTTTTTCTTTATCCGGACCAAAAACAATATTATTTCCATAATGGTTGTTTTTAATATCTTCCGGATTATCTCCTACAACTTTTCTTCCGTCAAATTCTTTGTTTAGATTATAATTTAACTGATCGTAAACTTGCTCTCTGTATTCTTCAAAATCAGCTTCAGGATCAAAAGTTGGACCTGCATTTGTAAAAATCTGAGTCATGATCATTTTACTTCTTGTCACTTTTGGATCTGTAGAAGTAATAGCCGCTAAATCCTCAACTTTGTAAGTTGTTTTATTTAATTCTTTTTTAATCGTAGCGTGAACGTCTAATAAAAAATCAACTTGTTCCTTGTCTTTTAATGCTTTTTCATATTTTTCAGTATACTGAGCTAATGCATTTTTATATTCAGCAGAACCATCATCTTTCTTTTTGATGATACGCGTCATTTCAAGATTTTCGGCAACAGCATTTCCAAGGAAATTCCATCCGTTAACATCATCAATAAAACCGTTTTTATCATCATCGATTCCGTTGCCCGGAATTTCTTTAGGATTTGTCCAGATCATTCCTTTCAAATCTTCGTGCTCAATATCAACACCTGAATCAACAATACCTACAATTACTTTTTTACCTGTTTTTCCTTGCAGTAATTCGGCGTAAGCTCTATCAACACTCATTCCCGGAATAGAATCTTTGATTAAGTCAAGATGACTCCATCTTTTTAAATCATTTTCGGTTACGGGTGCTTTTTTAACAACAGCTAATGGGGCAACAATTGCTTGTTTAGGAATTGAAGTTTGCGCTTGTAAGGTAACGCTGCAACCTGCTAAAACAAGTAATGCAAAAGCAGATAAATTAAGAGGTTTTATATGGCTCATGTATCTTTTTTTATAATAAAAGTTAAAATAAGCGCCTAAATTATGGTTTTTTGTTACATAAAACTAACTGTTAACACTGTGTTATGATTTATTTGTAGCAATTTAGGTCTGTTTTTGTGACAAAAGAAAGCTTTTATTTACAAATAATTTTTGTTGAGGTTGAAATGAACAGATATTAACTTTAATACGTCTTTCCGTAATAAAACCCGAATTCAAATTTGTATAATTGCAAAACTAATTCTAAATTTTATCTATGAAAACAAAATTACTTTTATTGCTTTTTTTAGCAAATTTTTCTATTAATGCGCAGACTAACTTGGTTCCGAATGGCGGATTTGAAAGCTGGACAGGTTTTACACTTCAAGATTGGACTGTGGCAAATTCTGTTACTCAAAGTACTGATTTTACTGAAGGACAGTCTAGCGCAAAATTAACAAATACTGGGTTATCACCTAAAATTATAGCGTTGATTCCGTTAAAAGCAGGTATAACTTATACCATAAAATATAAGTATAAATATCTTAGTAATAATTACGGTGGTGATCATCCTATTTCATTAAAAATATCACAAAATGGAAGTTCTGCCAGCATTTCAAGCAGTGCATTTGCATCAAACAATAATTGGACGGAAAAAGAAACCACTTTTACACCCGATTCAGATCTTTCGTATGAGTTGTCAATTTCTACTTTTAACTTTGACAGTGCTACTTTTGAGGTTTTAATTGATGATGTTTCGGTAGTAGATCCTAATGAAACTGCAATACAATACACTTTGATTCCTGATCCTAAGTTTGAGCAGGCATTAATTAATTACGGTTATGACCTTGGTGTTATTGATGGAAAAGTTCCTACGGCAAATATCTCTGGTATTAAAGAACTTAATGTTTCTTTCTATTCTATCAGCAATTTGACCGGGATTGAGGATTTTGCTGCTCTTGAGACATTAACTTGTCCATATAATAATCTTAACAGTATTAATATCAGTAATAACCTTAATCTTAAAGCTTTATATTGCAACGAAAACAAATTGTATACTCTGGATGTTTCTAAAAATACAGCACTGTCTACGCTTGATTGCTCTAAAAACAATATATATATAATGGATGTTTCAAGCAATCCTGAATTATTGAGTTTAAACTGCAGTAGCAATTATAATATACAGAAATTAGATGTTTCAAATAATTTAAAGCTAAAGACTTTAAAACTTGATGGAACTGGAGTACACATTCTTAGTGTAGCTAACAATTCTGAACTTACAACTTTTAGTAGCGTCGGAACAACGATAGTTGATTTGGATTTTTCAAAAAATACAAAATTAACGTCTGTAGATTGTAGTAATAATTATTTTCTAACGCTAGTAAATTTAAAAAATGGAAATAATAAAAATTTAGATTTAACTACTTCTAATTTCACAGGAAATAACTTTTTATATTGTATACAAGTAGATGACGCTGATTATTCTAATAACAACTGGGGTTCTTTAAAAGCAGATGGAGTCGCATTTTACAAAAATTCATGCGCAGATGAACCTCATACTTTGATTCCTGATGTAAATTTTGAAAAAACACTGATAAGTTTTGGAAGTGATTACAGAGAAGTAGATGGTAAAGTTTTAACAGCTAATATTGTTAATTTTAGTCGAATAATTTTAGATAACCGCAATATTAGTGATTTAACAGGAATTCAGGATTTTGTAAATTTAGATGAGTTATCAATCAAATCTAATAATCTTACAACAGTTGATTTATCAAAAAATGTTAATCTGACAAAATTAAATGCTTCTTTGAATCCAAATTTAACTTGTATAAAAGTAGCTGATGTTGCCTATTCTCAAGCAAACTGGACAACAATTAAAGATGCACAAACTAATTTTTCAACAACCTGCACATTAGGTCTTGAGAATTCTGTTTTTGCAAAAGCTACTGTTTATCCAAATCCAACGCATGGTGAAGTAAACATTAACAACATCGCATTAGAAAAAGCAACTGTTTATAATTCATTAGGACAACTGGTAAAAACTTTTAACTTAAATTCAGACAATACGAATAATACAATCAACTTATCCGGATTGCCAAAAGGAATTTACTATGTATATCTAATTAATCAGGATGCAGCTTCGGCAAAGAAAGTTATACTTGAATAATTTCATTATTTAAAATTATAAATCCCATTTTCAAATAAATGAAAATGGGATTTTTTTTATAAAAAAGATTCGCAAATTATTTATTTTCAGATACGTCTTTCCGTAATAAAACTTCAATTCTTATTTGTATACTTGTACTGCCTAAAACCAAAATCTAATTTAGTGGTGCAAAAATACTTATGCTGCTTTATTTCTAAAGCAGGCTCAACTATTTTAGCTTTTTCAAATTTGCAGAACACAATATATTTAATCAAAAAGATACTTTCTAATAACTCAGAACATTACTATATGAAAAAAACTTTACTCTTATTTTTAATACTTACTTGTTTACAAATAAATGCCCAATGCTGGAAAACAGTAACTGCTGGATATAGTTATACTGTAGCTACACAAACAGATAATAGTTTATGGAGCTGGGGAGAAAACAAAAGTGGACAATTAGGTGATGGCACTGTTATAAATAACTACACGCCACAAAAAATCGGGACAGCTACTGATTGGAAAATAGTAGTTACCGGAACTAATCATACGGTTGCACTAAAAACCGATGGTTCTTTGTGGGCCTGGGGTAGCAACAAGGAAGGGCAATTGGGAGATGGTACCTCTACAAATAAAAGCACTCCGACGCGAATAGGAACTGCTACTAACTGGCAGACTGTGGCAGCAGGAAATCAATATACAATTGCACTAAAAACCGATGGTACTTTATGGGCTTGGGGAGATAATTATTTTGGAGAATTAGGTACTGGTAACAGTTCGGGTAGCAGCACTCCTAAGCAGGTTGGAACAGCTACAGATTGGAAATCGATAACGGTAGGTTATTTTCATACGATTGCCTTAAAAACAGATGGCACTTTATGGACGTGGGGAGGAAATGATGATGGACAATTAGGAGATGGTACTACTTCTAAAAGTTACTCTCCAAAAAAAATAGGAACCGCAACTGATTGGAAAACTATATGTGGAGGAGGCAGTCATACACTTGCTATAAAAACAGACGGATCTCTATGGGCCTGGGGGAAAAATGCATATGGAGAGTTAGGAAATGGCACCACTACGAGTAGCAATGTTCCGACAAAAATAGGAACCTCAACAGATTGGAAAAATTTAGGAGCTGCGGGTGATCATACAATTGCAATAAAAACAGATGGTTCTTTATGGAACTGGGGATATAATTCGCATAACGAATTAGGAAATGGCACAACCCTAAACAGCCTTATACCATTACAAATAGGAGCTTCAAAAAGTTGGCAAGATGTCGCCGCAGGTTGGTATTACACAGCTGCTGTGAGTTCTGATGGTGTGATGTGGACTTTCGGAGATAATGCTGATGGACAATTAGGTGATGGTACAAATACCTATAAAAATGTACCGATAACAGTTGCGTGCCCATCTTCGCTTGTACTAACAACAGAACAAGCCAATATAACCTGTTTTGGTGATAAAAATGGTTCAGCTTCTGTGACAGCTGTTTCTGGCGGTACGGCTCCATACACTTATCTTTGGTCTAATGGAAAAACAACCAGTTCTATTACGGGATTGGCTGCTGGCGAATACTCTTGTACAGTAACAGATGCTGCTTCATTATCCGTTACGAAAACTTTCAGTATCACGCAGCCTGTACTTCTTAATTTAATTGTAACAGCTACCAATTCTGCCTGTAACGCTAATAACGGAAGTATAACGGCTACGGCAACCGGAGGAACATTGCCATATCAATATGCAATTTCTTTTTTACCTTATCAAAGTTCAAATGTATTTGCTGGTTTATCGCCGGGAACTTACACAATAAATGCAAGAGACAATAACGGGTGTGTAGTCTCAAATATTATCGTTTTGAGTGCAAATGATATGCCTCCTACAGCTCCAAATACGCAGACATTTAATAATACGGCTACAGTTGCAAATTTAAAAGCGTTCGGAATTAATCCGCAATGGTATAGCGTTCCTGTTGGCGGAACTGCTTTAAATTTATCTACATTATTACAAACGGGTACATATTATGTTTCGCAAACAGTTGATGGTTGTGAAAGCTTAAGAGCAACAGTTAATGTAACAATTACACTTCCATCAGGAAATGAGCAAATACCGGCAAATGGTTTGGTTGCTTATTATCCTTTTGACGGAAATGCAAATGATGCCAGCGGAAATAAATCTAATGGAAGTGTTGCAGGTGCTGTTCTAACATCAGACAGATTTGGTAACATCAATAGTGCCTATAATTTTAACGGAACAGACAGCTTCATAAATGCAGTTATACCAAATATTCCTCAAAACAATTCGTCAAGAACAATTTCAGGATGGTTTAAAACAGATAATGTTTTTTCTGATCCCAAAAAATTTGAGACTTGCATTTTTAATTATGGTGCTTTAGAAAAATCAAAAAGAATATCTCTTTATATTTATAGTAAAGGGTATCTTGAACCAATAACAGGTGCTGATTTTTCGAGCGATGATTTTTATGTAGACAACTATAATTACTCTAATAATGACTGGTACTTTTTTACGCTTACCTATAACGGAACTAAACTTTCATTGTACGTCAACGGTAAATTTGTAAGTGAAAAAGCTGTCGCTTTAAATACGACCAATAACATCTTCAGGCTGGGAGAAACAATACCTGATGTTAGAAATGAATGGTTTAAAGGAACTATAGATGATGTTGCTATTTGGAATCGCGTTTTGACTCCGCAAGAAATTTCAGCTATGTATACACCGGCAGCTACAAATAATTATACCTTAATTCCTGATGCTAATTTTGAGAAAAAACTAATCGATTTGGGAATGGATTCCGGTGCTGTTGATGGAAAAGTTCTTACTTCAAATATTAGCACTGTAAAGTTCTTAGACCTTACCAAAAGTAATATTTCTGATTTAACAGGAATACAAGACTTTGTATCATTAACTGATTTGTATTGTGGTCAAAATTCATTAACAACAATAAATGTAAGTAAAAATATCGCTCTGACTACTCTGGACTGTAACAACAATAAAATAACCTCTTTAGATGTAAGTAATAATATTGCTTTACTCAATTTGAGCTGTTATGCAAATCAATTAACAGCGTTGGATGTCAGAGTAAATACAGCGTTAACAAAATTAGATTCGGGTTCAAATAAATATACTGCTTTGGATGTAAGCTCAAATACGGCGCTAACATTTTTAGGCTGTAATACTAGTCTATTAACCAGTTTAGATCTAAGTAAGAATACAGCTTTAACTCTGCTGGATTGTCGCGAAAATAAATTAACACACCTGGATGTTTCTAAAATCACTACTCTAACAGAGCTATATTGTCAATCTAATCAATTAACAAATTTGGATATAAGCAAAAATAAAGCTTTAGAATTTTTAAATGGTTCAAAAAATCAGCTAACCACTTTGGATGTTAGCGTAAATACTGCTTTAGTCGGTTTATATGCTAATTCTAATCAATTAACGAGTCTAAATTTGAAGAATGCAAACAATGTTAAATTTGCATATCTAAATCTTACAAACAATCCAAATTTAACTTGTATTCAGGTTGATGATGTTGCTTATTCAAATGCGAATTGGTCCGCTAAAAAAGATGCCGTTGCAACATATAATGAAGTTTGTACTCCTTTTTATACGTTTATTCCCGATGTAAATTTTGAAAAAAAATTAATTGGTAAAGGTCTTGATTCAGGTGCTCCTGATGGAAAAGTTTTGACGGCAAATATTGCATCTGTTAAAAATTTAGACATCTATAATTCTTCCATCAGCAATTTAACTGGTATTGAAGGATTTAGTGCTTTAGAAGTTTTGAATTGTGGCAAAAACCAAATAAAATGGCTTGATTTTTCTCAAAATACTAAGCTTAAACAACTGGAATGTTACGAAAACAAATTAGATAGCCTAAACGTAAGTCAAAACGCAGATTTATTGTATTTGGATTGTTTCACCAATAAATTAACAACTTTAGATTTATCTAAAAATAACTCATTGACTACAGTATATTGCTATGATAATTTACTAACAAATCTAAATGTTTCTAATCTAAAAAACTTAGAATCTTTAGATTGTCCGGATAATCAATTAACAAATCTTGATGTTTCTACCAATATTGGTTTGAAAGAATTGCATTGTTACAGGAATAAATTAAAAACTCTGGATATTTCTAAAAATATTGTGTTGTATGATTTGGTCTGCTATTCAAATGAGTTGACATATCTGAATTTAAAAAACGGAAACAATTCCAATTTTATACTTAGCCAGTACACTACTAAATTTACAAACAATCCTGATTTAACTTGTATTAAGGTTGACAGCGTGGCATATTCAAATGCTAACTGGGCAGACAGAAAAGATGTTACTGCATGTTACAGTACAGATTGTTCGCCTTCTTTTGTTGCAATTCCAGATCCAAATTTTGAACAAAAATTAATTGATTTAGGAATAGATACAGATGGTCTTAACGGAAGAATAACCATTGCAAATATAACTGCAATCACTTCTTTAGACTTATCAAACAGTAATATTAAGAATCTAACTGGAATTGAGAACTTTACATCATTGACTTATTTAGATGTAAGCAACAATCAATTGACTATCTTAGATGTAAGTAAAAATATCCTTTTAGAAACATTAAATGCTTCTTCAAATCAACTTACAACTTTAGATTTGTCTAAGAATAATAAACTTACAATTGTTTATATAGCAAACAATCCTTTGGTTTCATTGAACTTGAGAAACGGTAATAATAAAAACTTTATTTTGCCAGCACAAACTGCCAAAAAATCAGGATCTGGTTTATATACAAGCTTTTTAGGACTTACAACTCTAGGTTGTATTCAGGTTGACGATGCAGATTATTCAAATGCGAATTGGTCGAATATCAAAGAACCAAATACATCTTATTCAAATACTTGTAAAAATTTAGGTGTCGAAGATTCTGTCTTTGCAAAAGCAACGATTTATCCAAATCCAACGAATGGTGAGGTAAACATCAGCAATATCATTTTAGAAAAAGCAAATGTTTATAATGACCTAGGACAACTGGTAAAAACATTTACTTTAGATTCAAATAACACAAATAATACAATCAATTTAGCTGGTCTTTCAAAAGGAATTTATTACATCTACCTTATTAATCAGGATGCAGCTACGGCTAAAAAAATCATCGTAGAATAATTATAATAATAAAAACTAAAAAATCCCATTCGCCGCGGCGAATGGGATTTTTTTTATGTTTTAAAGTTCTTTACAAAATCTCTTCGCAAGTAAAAACTTCTTTTAAGCGAACACCTTTTTCAGTATGTTCAACTGTTATAATTTGGTTGTGTGCATCGTGTTCCAGAAACAAATAATAATTATTGTCTGCTGCTGCGTTTAGAAATTTTGATTTCTCCGGCATGGTCAACAAAGGTCTTGTATCATATCCCATAACATAAGGCAGCGGAATATGTCCGGCTGTAGCCAATAAATCGGCACAAAAAACGATCGTTTTATCATTATACTGAATATGCGGGATCATCTGTTTTTCGGTATGACCATCAACATAATAAATTCCAAAATTCAATTCATTAGAAAATCCAAAATCACTTTCAGGACGTTTTATAAAATTCAGTTGTCCGCTTTCCTGCATAGGCAAAATATTCTCTGAAAGAAAAGACGCTTTTTCACGTGCATTGGGTATTGTTGCCCATTCCCAGTGATTTTCGTTGCTCCAATATTTAGCATTTTTAAACGCAGGCTCATATCCGGTTTTATCTGAATTCCACTGAACACTTCCTCCACAATGATCAAAATGAAGATGTGTCATAAAAACATCTGTAATATCATCTCGGTGAAAACCATATTTCGCCAGTGATTTATCTATAGAATGCGATCCCCAAAGCGAATAATATCCGAAGAATTTTTCAGATTGCTTATCTCCCATTCCGGTATCAATCAAAATTAGTTGGTTTCCATCTTCAATAAGCAGGCATCGTGCTGCAATATCAATTAAATTATTTGCATCAGCAGGATTGGTTTTGTTCCAGATTGTTTTTGGCACAACGCCAAACATGGCGCCGCCGTCTAATTTAAAGTTTCCGGATTCTATAGGATAAAGTTTCATGAGTCTAATTTCTAATATTGAAACAAAGCTAGGAAATCAAATTTCCCTGTGCTAAATTTTCGTTCAAAAACACACTTCCTTGTCTAACATTCCATCCTTATATATCTGCTGGATTTTTTATACGAGAATAAAGTTTAATTTACTAAAATAACTATTATCTATTTTAACATTTGTTATAATAATGTGAACCGTTATGGAAAAAGGTTTTTAAGTCGTATCTTTGCAGATAATTTTATTTCAACATTGAAATACAGCACTTTAAATTGTAATAATTTCATTACTGTTTATGATGCAAAATTAAAATGAAGAAAAAACAAATACCATAAACAATGATAAAAGTTTCTGATACAGCAAAAAAGAAAATCATCGACTTAATGAATGATGATGGTTTTGATGCCGCTCATGACTACGTACGTGTAGGTGTGAAAAGCGGTGGATGCTCTGGTTTGTCATATGACTTGAAATTTGACAAAACCAAAGGCGACGACGATAAAATATTTGTAGACAACGACATAACAATTGCAGTTGAAAAAAAATCATTTCTATATTTAGCCGGAACAATTCTGGAGTTTTCCGGAGGATTAAACGGAAAAGGATTTGTATTTAATAATCCAAATGCAAGCAGAACTTGTGGTTGTGGTGAATCTTTTTCACTATAAATTAAAAGCAAAATTTAAACGCTTTAGAAATAATTTTAAATCGTTTTAAAAAACTAAAAAATGTCAAAATATACTGAAGACGATTTAAAAATCGAACTCGAAACCAAAGAATACGAATACGGATTTTATACCAATATTGAGTCTGAGACTTTTCCTATTGGTTTAAATGAAGATATTGTAAGAGCTATTTCTCTTAAAAAAGAAGAACCTCAATGGATGACCGACTGGCGCATCGAGGCTTTTCGTGCATGGAAAGAAATGATCGAACCGGAATGGGCAAATGTTCATTACGAAAAACCGGATTTTCAGGCAATCTCTTATTACTCAGCTCCAAAACAAGTAGATCCAAGTAAAACTCTGGACGATGTAGATCCGGAACTTTTAGAGATGTACAAAAAGTTGGGTATCTCTGTCGACGAACAAAAAATGATGAACAATGTCGCTATGGATATTGTGGTCGATTCTGTTTCTGTAGCTACTACTTTCAAAAAAACATTAGGAGAAAAAGGAATTATTTTCTGTCCAATTTCAGAAGCTATCAAAGAGCATCCTGAATTAGTTCGTAAATATTTAGGAACAGTTGTACCTCAAAAAGACAACTTCTATGCAGCATTAAACTCAGCGGTTTTCTCTGACGGAAGTTTCTGTTATATTCCAAAAGGCGTTCGCTGCCCAATGGAACTTTCAACTTATTTCAGAATCAATCAGGCAGGAACCGGACAATTCGAAAGAACTCTTGTTATTGCAGATGAAGGAAGTTATGTTTCTTACTTAGAAGGTTGTACAGCTCCAAGTCGTGACGAAAATCAATTACACGCTGCTGTAGTGGAACTAATTGCACTGGATGATGCTGAAATTAAATATTCTACCGTTCAAAACTGGTTCCCTGGAAACAAAGAAGGAAAAGGTGGAGTTTACAACTTCGTAACCAAAAGAGGTTTATGCGAAACAAACGCGAAAATTTCATGGACACAAGTAGAAACAGGTTCTGCTGTAACGTGGAAATATCCTTCTTGTGTATTAAAAGGAGACAATTCGGTAGGAGAATTTTATTCAATTGCCGTTACCAATAATTACCAACAAGCTGATACAGGAACTAAAATGATCCATTTAGGTAAAAACACCAAATCGACTATTATTTCTAAAGGTATCTCTGCTGGTAAATCACAAAACAGTTACCGTGGATTAGTGCAAATTAGCCCAAGAGCTGAGAATGCAAGAAACTTTTCGCAATGTGATTCTCTTTTAATGGGGAACAATTGCGGAGCGCATACTTTCCCTTATATTGAAAGTAAAAATCCATCGGCAAAAATAGAGCACGAAGCAACTACAAGTAAAATTGGAGAAGATCAGGTTTTTTATTGCAACCAAAGAGGTATCCCAACTGAAAAAGCAATTGCCTTAATTGTAAACGGTTTCAGTAAAGATGTCTTGAACAAACTTCCAATGGAATTTGCTGTTGAAGCTCAAAAATTATTAGAGATTTCTTTAGAAGGATCTGTAGGTTAATTACAAATGGAAGGTAAGAAAGTAATCATTTTAGGTTCAGCCAGAAAAAACGGAAACACAACCCGAATTGTGGATGAAATTTCTAAAGAATCGGGAATAGATGTAATTGATTTAAGTAATTATAATATTTCTCATTATGATTACGAAAGCAAAAATATAGAAGACGATTTTCTTCCTTTGATAAGAAGAATACTGGAAGAGTACGACACTTTAATTTTTGCAACGCCAGTATATTGGTATAATATGAGTGGAATAATGAAGGTTTTCTTTGATCGTTTTTCGGATTTAATCCGAATTGAAAAAGAAACCGGACGAAAACTCAGAGGAAAGAAAATTGGCGTGATATCAAATTCACACGATAATGAAATTGAAGAAAGTTTCTACATTCCGTTCAAAAAAACAGCCGATTATTTAGGCATGGAATATTTAGGACACGCGCATTTTAATGCTAACATCCTAAACCAAACAACAAAAATAGAATTGACATTTATATAAAATAAAAAAAACAATGTTATCAATAAAAAACCTTCACGCCTCAATTGGTGATAAAGAAATCCTAAAAGGAATTAATATAGAAGTTAAAGCTGGCGAAGTACACGCTATTATGGGACCAAACGGTTCTGGAAAAAGTACACTTTCGGCTGTAATTGCCGGAAACGAAAACTATGAAGTTACTGACGGACAAGTTTTCCTTGACGGAGAAGATCTTGCTGATCTTTCTCCAGAAGAAAGAGCGCACAAAGGAGTTTTCCTTTCTTTTCAATATCCTGTAGAAATTCCTGGAGTAAGTGTTACAAACTTCATGAAAACTGCCATCAACGAAACTCGTAAAGCAAACGGACAAGAAGAAATGCCGGCTAACGAAATGCTAAAAGTTATTCGTGAGAAATCTGAATTATTAGAAATCGATCGTAAATTTTTATCTCGTTCTTTAAACGAAGGTTTTTCCGGAGGAGAGAAAAAAAGAAACGAGATTTTTCAAATGGCCATGTTAGAACCAAAATTAGCTATACTTGACGAAACCGATTCTGGTCTTGACATCGATGCACTTAGAATTGTAGCTAACGGAGTTAACAAATTAAAAAGCGAGAAAAACGCTATTATCGTTATCACGCACTACCAACGTTTGTTAGATTATATCGTTCCTGATTTCGTTCACGTACTTTACAACGGAAAAATCGTAAAATCAGGCGGAAAAGAATTGGCTTACGAACTGGAAGAAAAAGGATACGACTGGATTAAAGCAGAAAACTAGTTTACAGTTACAGTTTACAGTTTGCAAAAACTCATAACTCATAACTCATAACTTATAACTACGAAAATGGATTTAAAAGAAAAATTAGTATCGTCTTTTATGGCTTTTGAAGAGCGTGTTGATGTACATTCAGATTTACATGACATACGCACAAATGCCTTAAAAAACTTCGAAAATAAAGGTTTCCCAACCAAAAAAGAAGAAGCTTGGAAATATACATCGCTAAACGCCATCTTAAAAAATGACTTTACGGTTTTTCCTAAGCAGGAAAATGCAATCGAATTTAATCATGTAAAAAAATACTTTTTACACGAAATCGACACTTATAAATTAGTGTTTATTGATGGGGTTTTTAGTTCGCATTTATCTTCTACAACACACGACGGAATCGATGTTTGTTTGATGTCTTCGGCATTGACCAAACCAAAATATAAAATGGTTATTGATACCTACTTCAATCAAATTGCAAGCAAAGACGAAAGTTTGACTTCGTTGAATACTGCTTTTGCAAGTGAAGGCGCTTTTATCAATATTCCAAAAAAGAAAGTAGCTGACAAACCTATTGAAATCATGTATTTCTCAACAGGAAACGAAGCTGCATTAATGGTTCAGCCTAGAAATTTGGTTATTGTGGGTGAAAATTCACATGTTCAAATTATTGAGCGTCACCAAAGTTTGAATGAAAATCCGGTTTTAACCAACTCGGTTACAGAGATTTTTGCTCAAAAACGTGCGATTGTTGATTATTACAAAATTCAAAATGACAACAGCGAAGCTAACTTAGTTGACAACACTTATGTTTCTCAACAACAGGAAAGTCACGCTGCAGTTCATACGTTTTCATTTGGAGGAAACCTTACACGTAACAACTTAAATTTTTATCACTTTGGTGAAAGATTGACAAGTACGCTTAACGGAATCACAATCCTTAATGACAAACAACATGTTGACCATTATACTTTGGTAAACCACGCAACGCCAAATTGCGAAAGTTTCCAGGATTATAAAGGAATTTTCTCTGATCGCTCAACAGGCGTTTTCAACGGAAAAGTTTTGGTAGAAAAAGAAGCTCAAAAAACAAACGCTTTCCAAAAAAGCAACAACATTTTATTGAGTGACAAAGCGACTATCAACGCAAAACCACAATTAGAGATTTTCGCCGATGACGTAAAATGTTCTCACGGTTGTACCGTAGGGCAATTAGACGAAACAGCAATGTTCTACATGCAGTCTCGTGGAATTCCTAAAAAAGAAGCCAAAGCTTTATTGATGTACGCATTCTCAAATGCCGTTATCGAAAGCATCAAAATACCGGAATTAAAACAAAGAATTACTAAAATCATTGCCATGAAATTAGGCGTGAATTTAGGATTTGATTTGTAGTTTTAGTTTTACCGCAAAGACACAAAGGTTTCGCAAAGTTCGCAAAGGTTATTATAAACTTTGCGAACTTTACGCTTTTTACTTGGCGCCTTTGCGGTAAAATTTTATTTTTTTATTGAAGAAATAATCTCTTTCAAAAACCCATTAAAGTCAAAACTTTTATCACCTTCCCTCACTCCCATTCTAACAATCACCATATCCAGAGATGGAATAATCGCTACCATTTGCCCTTGATATCCGCTGCAGTAAAACATGTCACGAGGAACGTCTGGGAATTTCCCTCCGGCATTTAACCAAAACTGCGCTCCATATTTTCCTTCAGAAATATTTGTTGGTGTTGCTGTGTATTTTACCCAGCTTTCGTCCAGAATTTGTTCGCCGTTCCAGTTTCCTTTTCTTAAATATAGCAATCCAAATTTTGACCAGTCACGCGGCGTTGCCCATCCGTAAGACGAACCTACAAAAGTTCCCGACATATCCTGTTCAACAATCATCGAATTCATTCCAATTTTGTCGATTACGGCGCTGTACCAAAAATCAAGATATTCTTGTTGTGTTTTAAACTGGTTTCTTAAAATTCGGGATAATAAATTGGTTGTTCCAGAAGAGTAATTCCAATGCGTGTTTGGTTTAAACTGAGCCGGTTTATCCATCTGTACTTTTCCCATATCTTCGGCCTGAAAAAGCATTTTTGTAGCATCGCAGATTGTACTGTAATTCTCTTCCCATTCTAAACCGGAATTCATGTGCAGTAAATCGTTAATGGTAATGTTTTTACGTTCATCTTTTTGCCATTCTGTAATTGGTGCCGGTTTATAAATATCAATTTTTCCTTGTTTGGCTAAAACTCCAAAAGCCGAACTTGTAATACTTTTTGTCATCGACCAGCCTAAAATTTTACTGTCTTTATTAAACCCTGTGTCGTATTTTTCTGCAATTAATTTGTCTTTGTATAAAACGACAACTGCTCGTGTTCTTTTTGATTTTGCATCTGTTTTATCAAAAGCATTATCAACAGCTTTCTTCAATTTTGAATAATCAACATTTGCAAAAAGGGTATCTTTTGGCTCATTATTTCCGTATGGGAAAGGAAGGTTATTTGCTAATTTTGTTCTCTTTGGAAGCAGATATGGCTTCGAAATATCAAAATCATCATTAATTAAAGTAGCTCCTAAACCTTCTCTATAAATTGCTTTTCGTTCCTTTAATCCGTAAACTGCCGAAGTGGCAAATTTTCCTGCATCATTAATTGAATTTGTTGCCAAATCAATCATCTTAATATCATTGTCGGTTTTTTCGATTAATTCTTTCGAACGATGATCAATAAAATGTCCCGAAGCAATGCTTTTGGCTGAAAAGCCGGATATTAAATCCAGTTTCGGATAAATTGTAAATCCGAAATACAGAAATGCAATAACTAAAACAAGTACAAGAAGTTTGAGGAATTTTTTCATAATGTAGCTAGATGTTTTTATTGCAATATAATTAATTTATGTTCACGATTTTACGACTCAATTTAGAATTAAGATTCATAAAATTCATAAAACGGAATTAAACTTTAAAGAATCACTATTAAAGCCTTCCATTGATCGGATCGTATCATAAAAGGAAATTATAGTTTTCATGGATAAACCAATTTTGTTTTAGTACTTTTGTAAATAGATTTTTTCTAAATAAGACATGCTAGATATTCAAAAAATAAGAGCTGATTTTCCAATTCTTACTCAAAAAGTAAACGGAAAACCATTAGTATATTTCGACAACGGAGCAACTTCGCAAAAACCACAAATTGTGATTGATGCCGAAGTCAAATATTATCAGGAAATAAATGCCAATATTCACCGTGGCGTTCACACTTTAAGTCAATTAGCTACTGATGCTTACGAGCTTTCTCGTGGCAAAGTACAACAACATATTAATGCCAAATTTGCTCACGAAGTACTTTTTACATCGGGAACAACATTCGGAATCAATTTAGTAGCTAACGGTTTTGCCTCTATTTTAAAACCTGGCGACGAAGTTATTGTTTCGTCTCTGGAGCATCATAGTAATATTGTGCCATGGCAAATGTTATGCGAAAAGACGGGTGCTGTTTTAAAAGTTATTCCAATTGACGAAAATGGCGATCTGATTTTAGAAGCTTTTGATTCTTTGCTTTCAGAAAAAACTAAAATCGTTACTGTAAATCATATTTCAAACGCACTGGGAATCATTAATCCTATCAAATATATTATTGACAAAGCACACGCTGTTGGCGCTGCTGTTTTAATTGATGGCGCACAGGCTGTTCCGCATTTAAAACCAAATGTTCAGGAATTAGATTGCGATTTTTATGCTTTTTCAGGACACAAAATGTGTGGTCCAACCGGAACCGGAATTTTATACGGAAAAGAAGAATGGCTAAACAAACTTCCTCCTTATCAAGGCGGTGGTGAAATGATCAAAGAAGTTACTTTCGAAAAAACAACTTACGCCGATCTGCCTCATAAATTTGAAGCAGGAACTCCAAATATTGCCGGAGGAATTGTTCTTGGAACTGCCATAGATTACCTAAATAATATTGGTTTTGAAAATATTCAACAATATGAACACGAACTTTTAGACTACGCTACAAAACAATTATTAGAAATTGAAGGTTTAAAAATTTACGGAACCGGAAAAAATAAAGCTTCGGTAGTTTCGTTTAATATTGACGGAATTCATCCTTACGATATTGGTTCAATTATTGATAAATTAGGAATCGCCGTGAGAACCGGTCACCATTGCGCACAACCTATTATGAACTTCTTTTGCATTCCCGGAACTATTCGCGCTTCATTTTCTTTCTATAACACAAAAGAAGAAATTGATTCGATGGTAGAAGCGGTTAAGAAAGCAAAAACAATGCTAAGCTAAAAACAAATTTTATGAGACTATTATCTTTATTGCTGTTAACGATTTTTATTGCAACTGGCTGTTCAAGTCAAAAGAAAACAGATATGACAACAACCGAAATCGAATATTCAGCTGTATCACGAGGGCTATATAAAACGATAGTAGTTAAAAATCAAACTGTTTCGATTATAAATACAAGAGGCGGTGAAGCTGTAGAAAGCAAAATAGACACTGCGAAATGGAACAAAATTGTATCTGAATTTAAAAAAGTAAATTTAGATAGTATTCCGAATTTAAAAGCACCAACAGAAAAACGTTTTTATGACGGCGCCGCAATTGGAAATTTAAAAATAACTCAAAATCAGAAAACATACGAAACGAAAGGTTTTGACAACGGTTTTCCTCCAAAGGAAATTGAAAAATTGGTAAATTTACTGACTGATTTTACGAAAGAATAATTATGACAATAAAAGAAATTCAAAACGAAATAATCGACGAATTTTCGATGTTTGATGATTGGATGCAACGTTATGAGTACATCATCGAATTAGGTAAAAGTCTTCCATTAATCGAAGAAAAATATAAAACAGACGAGAATTTAATCAAAGGCTGTCAATCGAAAGTTTGGCTGCAGGGAGAACAAAAAGACGATAAAATTGTCTTTACTGCAGACAGCGATGCGATTTTAACCAAAGGAATTATCGCGATTTTAATTCGTGCATTTTCTAATCAAAAAGCATCAGACATCATCAATGCAGATACTGAGTTTATTGACGAAATTGGATTAAAAGAGCATTTATCAGCAACTCGTGCAAACGGCTTGGTTTCGATGATTAAAAACATCAAAATGTACGCTTTGGCGTTTAATGCTAAGAATAATTAGTTTTTAATTTTTAAACCATATAAGTTCATAGTAGAAATATAAGCGTTGTGTTTAATAATTAATTGTTTAAAAAAATCATATAAGAAATATAAACATTACATTAAAATGAACTTATATGGTGGAAAAATAAAAAGTAAGTTTTATCTTTCTTTTTTATTTGTACTATTGCTTAAAAAAAGTAAATGATAACAAAGAAATACTTAAAAGATTTAATTTATCATGTTAACGGAGCAGCCATTGAAGTTCATAAAAATATTGGGGCGGGACTTATAGAAAGTATTTATCATCAGTGTATGATTAAGGAATTATCTTTGAGAGGTATTAATTTTCAATCTGAGTTAGTCATTCCAGTCGAGTATAAGGGCTTAGAACTGGAATCAGATTTAAGATGTGATTTATTTATTGAAAATTGTTTAGTTCTTGAGCTAAAAGCTTGTGATCAAATAATACCTGTCCACGTTGCCAAATTGATGTCATATATGAAGCTTTTACAATCTCCAATAGGACTAATAATCAACTTTAACGTTACAAATATCTATCACGAAGGTCAAAAAACATACGTCAACGAATTGTATCGCTGGCTAGAAGATTAAAACATAAAAACAAAACATCATCTGTAATTATTAAACGTCCAGTTTTTTAAATGAACTTATATAACTTATATGGTGGAAAAATAAATAAAAATGGAACAAGAAATAGACACAAACGAATTAGGAGAATCAATTGTAAAGGTTTTAAAAGGCATTTACGATCCGGAGATTCCTGTAGATATTTATGAATTAGGATTGATTTATGACGTAATGGTAAATACTGATTACGAGGTAAAAATCTTAATGACATTAACATCTCCAAACTGCCCAGTGGCGGAAAGTTTGCCGAGAGAGGTTGAAGAAAAAGTAAAAACAATCGAACATATAAAAGATGTTGATGTTGAAATTACTTTCGACCCGCCATGGAGCAAAGATTTAATGAGCGAAGAAGCAAAATTAGAATTAGGAATGCTTTAAAAAAGTATACAGTTTGCAGTCTCAGTTTTTCAGTTTTTACTGAGACTGAAAATTGCGACTGAGACTAAAAAAGAATTAGGAATGCTTTAAAAAAGTATACAGTTTGCAGTCTCAGTTTTTCAGTTTTTACTGTGACTGAGACTGCGACTGAAAACTAATAAACATGGAAGAAATTATCAATAAAGTTGCCAATAGTGTTTTAGAAGTATTTGATCTTGAGGATTATTATCCAAAAGGAATGCGAACACAAATTGACATTTCGCAATGGCTTTTGGAAGGTTTTTTATTGAAAGAAAAAGACTTTAGAGAACATCTTAAAAATCATGATTGGTCGCAATATCAGGATCAGTATGTGGCTGTACATTGCAGTACAGATGCTATAATTCCCGCCTGGGCATTAATTTTAGTTGCTGTTCAACTGGCTCCTTATGCCAAAAAAGTAGTTAACGGAACAATCGAAGATCTGGACGGAAGTTTATATGAGGAAATTTTACCCACTATTGATTATTCGGCATACAAGAATAAACCTGTAATTGTAAAAGGCTGTTCGAGAAAACCAGTTCCTATGCGAGCGTATATTTTGGCAACAACCTATTTACAGCCATTTGCAAGAAGCATTATGTATGGCGAAGCATGTTCTGCTGTACCTTTATACAAAGAAACGAAGAAATAACTTTCAATTCTCGTCCATAAACCCTAACCTTTTCATCGTTTTTAGTTATATTTGTTAGTCATCTTAAACTAAACAACTATGAGAAAGATAACGTTATTATTATTCATTTTAGCGAACTTTACTTTTGTACAAGCCCAAAATTCAGAAAAAGAACTAATTCAGAATACTGAAAAAGCGGTAAAGAAAATCAATGACACAATCGAAGGCGAAGGCTGGAAAGCAAAAGGAACGGTTTCTCTTTTATTAAACCAATCAAGCTTTAATAACTGGATTGCCGGAGGTGAAGATAGTTTCTCCGGAACTTTAGGAATCAACTACGATTTCAACTACAAAAAAGACGATATTACCTGGGATAATAAGGTTTTAGCTTATTATGGACTTTTACAAACTAAAAATTCTGATTTCGAAAAGAAAACAGATGACCGCTTGGAATTCAATTCTATTCTTGGAAAAAGAGCTTTTGGTGAATGGTATTATTCTTTTTTCCTTAATTTTAGGACACAATTTACCACAGGATATATTTATGGCCAGGATGAAAACGGTAAGGAAATCAGAACCGAAAGTACTAAGTTTATGTCTCCTGGTTATCTTACAACAGGTCCGGGTATTTATTGGACAAAAGATGATAATTTAAAAATAAACTTTGCTCCTTTAACTTCAAAATTTACATTTGTAGATGGTGCTTACACCGCAGGAATCGATCCTGCAACTGGTTTACAATATGTTGATGGAGATTATTTTGGCGTTGATGCCAATAAAACTATGCGTTACGAATTAGGATTCTATGCTTCTTTATATTACAAATTGGCTATTATGACCAATGTAACTGCAGAAAATACTTTAAATCTCTATTCTAATTATTTAGAAGATCCACAAAACGTCGATATTAATTACTCTTTGAATATCGTTATGAAGGTAAATAAATTTTTATCTGCCAATTTAGCTTTTCAGGCTATTTATGACGACAATGCCTTTCGTGGTCTTCAAACCAGAGAAGTATTTGGTTTAGGAGTTAATTTTGGATTCTAATTTGAAACTGGAAAATATTATATTTAACCGCAAAAGTCGCTAAGATTTAATAAGTCAGGTTTTATAAAAACACAAAGTCCGCAAAGCTAAATCTATACAGCATTGCGGACTTTGCGTTTTGTAAAAATATAATCTTCGCGCTCTTTGTGCGGTAAAACGTTTTATTTATTCTTGATCTTCCTGATCTTCTTCTTTTTCGATTGCGTCTTTATAATCCGGATACAAGAATTTGTTATAAGGAAATCTCGTAATATGAATTTGGCGTACAGCTTCATAAACACGTTCTCTGAATTCTTCAAAATTTTCTTTATTCGTAGCCGAAATAAACAATGCATTATTTTCACCTAAACGATGCATCCAGGTTGTTTTCCATTCATCAAGCGTGTAATGTCTCGGCGTTTTTTCCGTCATTAAATCATCTTCATCAATAGTCAAATGTTTATAAGCATCAATTTTATTGAAAACCATTATAACAGGTTTTTCATGCGCTTTAATATCCTGTAAAGTCTGATTTACAGATTCAATGTGATCCTCAAAATCAGGATGTGAAATATCTACAATATGCAACAATAAATCGGCTTCGCGAACCTCATCAAGTGTACTTTTAAAAGAATCTACCAATTGTGTTGGCAATTTTCTAATAAAACCTACGGTATCAGAAAGTAAAAATGGCAGGTTTTTAATTACCACTTTTCGAACCGTCGTATCTAAGGTTGCAAACAATTTATTTTCGACAAAAACATCACTTTTACCAACGGCATTCATCAAAGTCGATTTTCCAACATTCGTATACCCTACTAAAGCAACACGTACCATGGCACCGCGATTACTACGCTGAACGCCCATTTGTTTATCAATCGTTTTGATTTTATCTTTCAACAATGAAATTCGGTCACGAACAATACGTCTATCCGTTTCAATCTCAGTTTCACCTGGACCACGCATTCCAATACCCCCTTTTTGACGCTCAAGGTGTGTCCATAAGCCGGAAAGTCTTGGTAGCAAATAAATACATTGCGCTAATTCTACCTGAGTTCTTGCGTATGAACTTTCGGCTCTTTGTGCAAAAATATCCAGAATCAAATTTGTTCTGTCTAAGATTTTACAATCAATAATTTTCGAAATATTTTTTTGTTGAGATGGTGATAATTCATCATCAAAAATTAAAGTCGATATGTCGTTTTCTTTTACAAAAAGATTGATTTCTTCAATTTTTCCCGTTCCCATAAAAGTCTTCGGATTCGGGCGTTCCATTTTTTGCGAAAAACGCTTAATCACTTCACCACCAGCGGTAAAAGTCAAAAACTCTAATTCGTCTAGATATTCGTTTAGTTTTTCTTCACTTTGATTCTGAGTCACAATTCCCACAATGGCTGTTCTCTCAAAATTTATAATTTCTTTTTCTAACATAGCTTTGAATAAGGTGTAAATTTAATGATTTGTAAGCTACTAACGCTTATAGAATTTGGTTTTTAAGTTCTATTTAAGAATTTAGCTTTCTGATCAAAAATAAAAACCATTTAGAAATTAAGATCATAAAGAGTTTTATTCTAAATGAAACTTAACTTTTAAATGGCTTTAAAGTATTTTAAAACTGAATTTACTCGTAAATAAAAGTCTTTTCCGTTTTTACAATTCCGTTTTCTTCAAGCTGTGAACAAGAGATTGGGAAATTTAATTTATTGTATTTGTATTTTTTACTGACACCAACCAAAACAGTCGAAGAAGGACTAAAATTGGTTTCGTTGTTATAAGAAATTGATTCAAAAGCAAATTCATCTTCATGGTAAGAAATCATTGGAACAATTACTTTATAATTATCACCAAACAAGTTTTGAACGATTAATGCATCAACCGATTTTTTGTCATCAAAAGTAAAGGTTTTAGATATTTTATCACCAACCAAACCTCTGTGTCGCACAACGTTATCATTAGTATAAGAATATTCAATTTTACCAATAATAGCTTTATTTCTATCGCGTGATGTACGTCTTACAATAATACCGTTTTCAACAATATATTCAATATCATCAACCACATTCTGGTGATTTGTACTCTTTTTAGTAATCACTTTTATTCTTGCACCTTCATAAGTAAATGTTACCGTTTTAGTAATGTAGTCACTACCTTCCTGGTATTTTTTTACTAATTTGGTAATGTTGTCATCTGCATTATAAGTGTAATTTACAACTTCTTTCCAGTCGCTTCCTACTTTGTCCTTCACAGTCATATCCAATAATCCTTTCGGGTTATAAAAGAAGTGCTGCACAACATCTGAAGTCGTAATAGTTTGAATTTTACCATCTTTAAAAACAACCGTTTTGTTTACAATCTCACCATCTTTAAAATTCTGGTAATTTGTTTTTACAATGTTAATCTGTTTTAATTTGACAGGTGCCTGATCTTGGCTGTGCACTAAGCATGAAAAGACCATCATCATGATGGCAATAAAATAGGTTCTCATAGTTTTGTATCAATTTGGGATGACCAAAATACAAAATTCTATCAAATTTTAACAAATTGTAGTTTAAAAACTATAAAATTTTACCGAATCACTTATAAATCAATACATTAATTTTAAATGTAAAAAATTTAACCTTATTTTTCGCCAAATATCTTAACGTCATCTAGCATAAAAGCTCCATTTAATGTTTTGTCTTTACCTGAACCAATGTACTTAAAAGCAATATGAATATTTCCTGAATAAGATGATAAATCAATTCCGCCGGAACTTATAAACTGACGCGTTGGAGTTGACAATGAAGGAAATTTTGCCGATAATTTTGTCCATTTTGCTTTCGTTACGCTCGCTCCGTCAAAATTTGTAGATATATAAACTTCCAGAGAATTTAGAGGCGAATCCACTTTTAGATCATGTTGTGCACTTCTAAAAGACAAAACTGCATTTTTATATCCGGTCATACTAATTTTTGGAGAAACCAACCACGCAATATTTTCGGCGGCAGTTGTACTTGTTGTATTAAATTCAGCATAACCATTTCCGGCATACAACATACTTTTCCACAACTTCGATGCTTTTTCTACAATATTACTCCAACCCGGAAGCGCAAAATTGACATTGTTTTTTACCGATTGAAAATCTTCTGAAAAGAATGGAACACTTCTGTTTCCAGACATTACAACATCATTTTCATCTCTTATCATTAATTGATAATCAGTTCCAAATTTTGTTATAATTCCCCGAACTTTTCCGCTTCCTTCCGGTACAGAACCGTTCGCAAAACCAGCATAACTACTGGTTCTGAAAATAATCTGATTTCCGGTCTTATCGCTTAAATTCCAATTTGTCGCACCGCCCACGTTATTAGATTCCTCAAAATAATGTCGGCCAATTGCGGCTTCTGCAAACTGAACGTCCTTTAATTCTATCAAAGTATTTAATTTACTTTCGTTTAATGCTTCTTCTATTGAAATTTGTTCCACCAATTCCTCTTCGTCGATAACAGTGCAGGAAGCGTTTAATACATTTTTATAATCGTTTTGCGAAATTCTTCCAATTGTTGGGTCGCCCGCATTACTTACATACAAACTTCCAACACGCAAGGCACCATAATAGATATCGGTAAATTGATTTTTAAGTTTTATGTACACTTTATTTCCAACACGAAAATCAATATAGGTATTCGTGACATCAACAGGCGCGCTAAATCCCATTGCAGGTATTTTATCTGTTTTTAAAGTCTGAAAAGAAATCGTTTTAAAAAAATTACCTCCTTCGTCACTCGAAACTACATACGCTTCAATCACGTCATCAAAACTGTACAATTTAGGAGTCAGACCTGAAATGCTAGTAACCTTTTCAAGTGTTTGATTAACGGTTAAATCTGGTTGTGTACATCCTAATTTAGGAATTTCTGCTTCTGTACTACAAGAATTTAGAAGAAGTAATAATGATGCAAAGAATGCAATTAGAAATCTATTTTTCATAAAGAGTCTTTTTTGAAAGTTTATAAATTGATGGCAAGATTGACGAAATAAGTTCTGCCATATCCGTAATAATATTTGGGTCCAAAGGATGGAGTTCCGCTACTAACATCCTGATTTAGTGCTCTGAAATTAGCATTTCTTGCTTGCTCAAAACCTCCCGTTTTATAAGTACAATCCAAAACATTATTTACGCTGGCAAAAAGATTTACATTTTTACCGTAAACACGCCAGGATTTTACTCCGGTGAGATTTAGCAATGAAATAGGATCAAATTTTTCTTGTTTTAATAATTTTGACGCTCGTTCTTCTGTGGCTTCAGGAAAAACAAGTCCGCTTATCGGGTTTTTATAAAATCTGGCAGTTCTGGCAATAGGCGAAACATCTATATAGCTTTCTCTCATATAATTAATATTCGCAGCCAGCCACCAAAATTTTGGATCACGATACTCTAATCCTACTGAATATGCCTGCTGTGGCATTCCGGACTGTTTGTAATCTTTTAGATATGACTTTCCAAAATCAAATATTTGTGCTTCCCCTTTTGCTGCGTTAGCATCATTTGTTATCGAAACATTTGGATTACTGGAATAGGTATAATCGCCATAAGCGGCCGATAAAGTGGTTTTTATTGTGGGGGAAATTTGATATTCAAAACTCAATTCCAGGCCAACATTTTTCTTGTCTAAATGTGTTAGTGTCTGACTCACAAAAGCATCTGTATTATTATAACTTGCGCCTCTGTCAAAAATTCCTTCGGCATAAAAAAAGGAAGTTTTTGTTGTGTTTTCTATTGAAGTATAATATGCCGTAATCCTTGTTTTGAGTTTGGGCGAACGAAAAACATAATTTATTTCTGCGCTACTGATGTTTTCACTTTCGAGCCCGTCTACAACTGAATTATTTAAACGTGAATTCGAAAAAGTATTTCGAATTGAAGGCGCTCTGCTGAGATGCATTCCGTTTAAAAATAACCATTGCTTCCCTGAAATTTTATAAGTGAATCCTCCTTTAAAACCAAAGTTTTCGAAATTCATTTTTTGGCTTTTGCCGAGTGAAGTTGTCGGATAAATTCCGTTTTGATACAATCCATCACGTTGGTAATTTGATACGGAATAAGACTGCGCGAGGTAAAAATCAACTTTTTTATAATTGAATTTAAACTGTGTAAAAGCTTCAATTGTATTGGCTATAAAATTATAATTGTATCCGTAAATATCTCCTTCTTTAACCTTCCGATTTGGATTTTGTAAATCAGATTGCGCTTCGTTTCCGGTATAAAAAGCGTCAATATCTTCAAAATATAGGCCTCCTAATAAATCCAAAAGATATTGAAACTGATGTGATTTTAAATTCCGAAATGTAATGCCGCCATCAAACGCGCTATTTTCTGTAAGCTGAATATTTAAGTTCGTATTCGCCGAAATTGTTTTATCATCGTTTCGGTCTTCATACAAAACATAATGGCTTTGTCCGGATTCATAACCTGTAATTTCACCTTGAGAGTTTGTTATTGGTTTTTGATTGGCGCGATATATGTCATCCCAATTTATTTGAGAATTCTGGAGAAAAACCACTTTACTTCTTTCTCCACTTTCATAATCCGGAGTAAAATCTCCGGAAAACTCTCCTTTGTCTTTTCCATATAATGATGTAAAATAACTGGGTAACTTTCGGTAATAAACAGGATCAGGACTGTTGGCATTTTGATAATCAATCGTGCTGTTTCCGACTTTCCCAAACTGATACAGTATGCCAGAATTCAGGTTTGCTTTTTCATTTATTTTAAAATAATGATTCAGCATGAAAACGGGTTCTTCGACATTTTTAATTCTTGCATTTCGTTTTTCGCCATCCTGAAAACCCCAATACGAATTGTATTTCTCGTTTGTCAATTGCGTAACTTCATCTGTGTTTGCTGAGTTTTTTCCGCGTGAACTTGGCGTATAAAATCCTGTGAAATTCAACGAATGTTTCTGGCTTAACTTTTTTTCAACACTTATAAAAAACGATTCTGCATCAAAACTCGTTCCTTCAAAATAACCTTCATTTCCTATTCTTTTTCCCGCCGATATAGCAAAAGCCCAGCCTTTAGAATTCATTCCGGAAGCATAAGTTCCGATAGCGCGCCAATTGTAAGTTGTATTACTTCCGGAAAATGAAAGTCGCCCGCCTTTTCTGTATGATGAAGCCCGGGTAGAAATTTGCTGCGTGCCTAAAATTCCGCCAAAAGTATAATCAGAAGCCGCAGCACCAATTGAGAATTCCTGATTTCGAAGTACATCATTCAAACCTCCCCAATTGCTCCATTGTGGTCTGCCGTCGTATAATTTATTCATTGTCATGCCGTTGAGCATCATGGTTCCGTTTTCGCTATCGAGACCACGAACCCTAAATCGGGCCTGACCCCAATTAAAAGCTGCAGCCTGCATAAAAGCATCTTTTGAAGATTGCAAAAGTCCCGAAGTCATTTCTGAGGAACTATTGTCATCGGATAAATCACTTTCTAATAAGGTGATTAAAGTTCCCGGAATTTCATCGGAAAAACTTTCTTCCATTTGTAATGTTCCAAGACTAACTATGCCAAGATTTGAACTTACTTTTAAAAGTAAATCTTTATAACCCTGACTGCGCAATAACAACAATTGTTGTCCCTGAAGCGCGACATGTAATTCGAATTGTCCGTTTGGTTTTGTGAGTTCTGTAATCGAAGAATTTTGAATACTTACAACAACATTCGATAAAGGATTTTGTGTTTTTGCATCAATGACAGTTCCTGAAATAACCGTTTCCTGTTGAGCAAAAACAAAAGTAAAAGGCAATAAAATAAAAAAGAGTAAGTAGTTTTTCCGCATGTAAAACCAATTTATTTTAAACAATGATTTTTGAATGAAAATGAATTTGGTGAGAATGCATTTTCGATTCTTAGTCAAAGATTAAATTGGCCTCTGGAAAAAGAGAGTCTGAAAATTCAAATATAAAACAAAATATATTAAATAAGTCATTTCTTACTTATTATGTTTTTACAATAAAATATTAAATATGATTATTTAGCTAAAAGCTAATGAATTAGTGCTGAAAAAAAAATTTTGGTTTCACGCAGATTTACAAAGATTTCAGCAGATTTTTTTATAATCTTTTTAATCCTTTAATCTGTGGCTCTAAAAATTTGAGGCTTTTCGACATTGCGAGATTATCGATAATCTACAAGTTTAGGTTTCATAAGCCTTCGACTTCGCTCAGGATGACAATTGGGTAAACCATAAAACAAAACTTAAATTTTCTTCTATAACTTATATGGTAGAAAAATTTTGCGACTTTGCGTGATTAAAAATTTAAACCGTAGTTCTGATCTTAGAAACCATAAAGGCAATCAGAACTCCAAAAATTCCGATAAAAGCAAAGGAAAACTGAAGTCCAAAATTTTGAGCGACGTGACCAATAACGGGCGGTCCCATTAAAAAGCCAAGAAAACTTACACTCGAAACGATCGTTAAAGCTTCTCCAGGCGGAACCGTTGGGTTTTTTCCAGCGATACTATAAACGGTAGGTACAATCGTTGCAACTCCTAAACCAACCGCCATAAAAGCAATGGTACACGGAATAATATAAGGAAGGAAAACGGCCGTAAAAAGTCCGGCAGAAATCATGACACCGCTAATTTGCATCACGCGTTCGCGGCCAAATTTATTGATTAATCCGTCGCCTAAAAATCTTCCGCCGGCCATCATGATCATAAATGAGGTGTAGCCTAAAACCACCAAAGGTCCGGGCGCTTTTACAATATCTTTAAAATAAACACCGCTCCAGTCAAACATGACACCTTCGCTGGCCATGCTGCAAAAACCGATCACACCCAACCAAAGCAAAGCGCTGTCCGGTTTTGTAAATATTTTTTTCCCTTCTGGTTTTGGTTTGACTTTTTTCTCTTTGGCTTTGACCAAAAAATTAAAATTAAACGCCACCATAAGTAATACGATAACGCCCACAATCATAAAATGATGTAAAGGTGTAAGATCCAAAGCTAACATTCCTAAACCAACCAAAGCACCGGTGAATCCTGCAAAACTCCACATGCCGTGAAATGCCGACATTATGGTTTTCTTGAAAAGAACTTCGGTATAGACGCCTTGTGTGTTTACTGCGATATTGGCAAGATTTCCGAAGATTCCGAACAGAAATAAACCCAATGACAATTGCAAAGCTGTTGTTGCCAATCCCAAATTAACTAGACATAAAACGTACATCATTAAGGAGAAAATCAAAATGCGATGACTTCCAAATTTGGTTACCATTTTTCCCGAAAAAGGCATAATAATCAATTGCCCCACCGGAAGTGCAAAAAGTATCGAACCTAAGTCGCCTTCGGTTAAATTCAGGGCTGTTTTGATATCCGGAATCCGGCTTGCCCACGTTGCAAAACTCAATCCCATACCAAAATAAAACATCCCGACCGCAAATCGGATTCGGTTTAAATAAGAGGCTTTTGCTTCTCTGTATACTTTCTTGATTTTTCCTTTGGTCTGGAAAAGTGATAACGGATTAAAATCTATCAAAGCTTATCGTTTTTTGCGTTTGTACTATAAAAATACTAAAAACCTTTTTTATAGACTATTTATCTCGATGAGTTCGTTAATTTATAACGTTATTGTTTATAAATTGGAGTTTTATCATGCACGAAAAGACGCACTGCTGTTTTTTTGCCACAGATTTTCAGATTAAATGGATTTCTAAAAAGTTTGCCACCAATTGCACTAATTTCCGCTAATTTTTAATTCAGTTTGAACTCAATTTAATTGGTGAAAATTTGTGAAATTCGTGGCAAAAAAACTTTTTAATCTGTGACAAAAAACTACAAATCAATTACTTTTTTCTGTGTATTACTTGCAATTGCAGCTTCGATGATCTGCATTACTTTTACGCCGTCTTGTGCGGTAACAGGTTCAGTTTTGTTGTTTGCAATTGATTCGTAAACGCCATCAAAAAAGGAGAAATAATTGCCCTGAAGCGTTGGTATTTTTTTGCGAATAACTTTTCCGTCAACTTCTGTGTGTAAAAGTCCTTGCAAGCTTTCTGATTCGGTTCCCCAGGATTCTAAGTTTGGTTTTTTACCGAGTTTTAATTCGTCTTCCTGAACGTCACCGCGGGGTTTTAAAAAAGATCCTTTTTTTCCGTGAATCGTGTATGCAGGATTTGCTTCTCTGACAAAGAAACTGGCTTTTAAACGCACTCTGAAATCTTCATAAATCAACAATAAATCGATCCAGTCATCAACAAGTGAATTTTCTCTGGTGTAGCGAATATCTCCAAAAACCGACTTTGGCGAACCAAACAAACAAACGGCCTGATCGATTAAATGCGGACCTAAATCTTTCAGGATTCCCGCACCATCGTTTACGGTTTCTTTGTGTGCTTTTGGACTTAATAACGGGTTGTATCTGTCAAAATGGAATTCGGCTTCGACTAAATCTCCCAGAGTTCCTTCTTTAATTATTTTTTGAATGGTTTTAAAATCACTGTCCCATCTTCTGTTTTGAAAAACGGCTAATTTTAATCCTTTTTCTTGGGCAATTTGAGCCAATTCCTGAGCTTCGGCTACGGTTGTTGTAAAAGCTTTTTCTACAACGGCATGTTTTCCTGCCAAAAGCACTTTTTTGGCATATTCATAATGCGTTCCAACAGGCGTGTTTACGATTACCAAATCGACATCGTCTGCTAATAAATCATCGATTGTGGGATAACTTTTTACAGCCGGATAATCTTCCTGAATGAGTTTTTTACTTCTTTCCCAGGATCCTAAAAGTTCAAATCCTTCATGAATATCCAGAAACGGAGCGTGAAAAACTTTCCCCGACATTCCGTATGATAATAGTGCTGTTTTTATTTTTTGCATTTTGTATGTTTTTTTTCTGCCACGAATTACACAAATTTTCACAAATTATTTTAAAACTCAAACTGAATAAAAATTAGTGCAAATTCGTGAAATTTGTGGCAACCTTTATTTTAAAAAATCATTTTAATCTGTGAAATCTGTGGCTAAATAAATATATTAAACTTTAGCGCGTGCGTATTGTTTTGGCCAAAGGATATCTTCGTTTAAATCTTTGGCGAAATCTAAAGGCAAATTCGGATTTCTCAACGATTCTCTGGCGAATAAAACCAAATCGGCCTGATTGTTTTGTAAAATTTCCTCGGCTTGAGCAGCTTCGGTAATTAAACCAACGGCTCCGGTCAAAATATGGGCTTCTTTTTTGATTTTTTCTGCAAACGGAACCTGATAATTTGGATGCAATGGAATTTGCTGATTCGAAACCAATCCACCTGATGAAACGTCAATTAAATCAACCCCTTTTTCTTTTAAAATAGCCGAAAGCCTTACCGATTCTTCAGGACTCCATCCGCCTTCTGCCCAATCTGTTGCTGAAATTCGAACAAATAATGGCAAATCGGATGGCCATTCTGATTGTACCGCTTCCAGGATTTCTAAAGTAAAACGGATTCTGTTTTCAAAAATTCCGCCGTATTCATCCGTTCTTGTGTTGGTTAAAGGCGACAAAAACTGGTGCAGTAAATAACCGTGCGCGCCGTGAATTTCCAAAACCTGATATCCGGCTTCGACCGCTCTTTTTGTGGCTGCTTTAAAATCAGAAACCACTTTTTGAATTCCGTTTTTGTCTAATGCTTCGGGAAGAAATGGTTCGTCTTCATGATAAGGTATTGCACTTGGCGCAACAGTCTGCCATCCGCCCTGAGCGAAATCTAACTTTTTATTTCCAAGCCACGGAGCCGAAACACTTGCTTTTCTTCCGGCATGCGCCAACTGAATTCCGGGAATAGAATTCTGTGAAACGATAAATTCGTTGATTGTTTTTAGTTTTTGAATGTGTTCGTCTTTCCAGATTCCTAAGTCTGAAGGAGAAATTCGGGCTTCGGGAGAAACGGCTGTGGCCTCCTGAATGATTAAACCCACTCCGCCGACAGCACGGCTTCCTAAGTGAACCAAATGCCAGTCATTTGCAAATCCGTCGATTGCAGAATATTGACACATAGGCGAAATAACGATTCTGTTTTTTAAGTTGATTTTTTTTATCGTAAGAGGAGAAAACAATAATGCAGCCATATTTGTAACGTTTAATGATTTTGGGCTACCAATGATAGGATAGCGTATAAAAAAGTAAAGTTAAAGCTTCTTGAGAAAAGTAGAAATCTAAATGTTTATTAATTAACAAACATTTAAAACCTTATGTATTATCTTGCACTATCAAATTAAAATAGAAACGTTACTTTTGTGCGTTAAATTACGAACTAAAAATACAAAATGGATATAGTTATCAAACTCTCTCAATTTCTATTGAGTTTATCTTTACTTATTATTCTTCACGAATTAGGGCATTTTATCCCTGCAAAATTATTTAAAACGAGAGTTGAAAAATTTTACTTATTTTTTGATGTTAAATATTCGCTTCTAAAAAAGAAAATTGGCGAAACAGAATACGGAATTGGCTGGCTGCCGCTTGGAGGTTATGTAAAAATTTCCGGAATGATCGACGAAAGTATGGACAAGGAACAAATGGCTTTACCGCCTCAGCCTTGGGAATTTCGTTCTAAACCGGCATGGCAGCGTTTGATTATCATGTTGGGTGGTGTTACGGTAAACTTTATCCTGGCATTTATCATTTATATCGGAATGGCGTTTGCTTATGGCGATACGTATGTGGCGAATTCTGATTTGAAAGATGGTGTTTTTATTGAAAACCCAACGATGCTGAAAGCCGGTTTTAAAACAGGGGATAAACTTGTTTCTATAGACGGGAAAAAAGTAGAAAACTACGACAATAGTTTAAACATGAATATTATCATGGCTAAACAAGTTTTGGTGGAAAGAAACGGACAACAGCAAACGATCAATATTCCAAATGATTTTGTTGATCAGTTGTCTAAAAATGAAAAAGGATTATTAGTGGGTATTCGTGTACCTTTTGCAGTTGCAAAAGTATCTGACGAATCTCCTAATCAAAACTTAAAACCAAAAGATTTGATTCTTTCTCTTAACGGAGAAAAAGTAAAATATTTTGATGAAGCAAAAACGATCTTATCAAACAACAAAGGCAAAACGATTCCTGCAGTTGTATTGCGTGATTTAAAAGAAACTCCTATTACAGTAAAAGTATCTGCAGAAGGAACTTTGGGCGTAATTGCCGGTGGTTTAGACATGAAATCATTAGAGCGACTTGGATACTATAAAATAAGCACTAAAAACTACAGTTTCTTTGAATCAATTCCTGTTGGGCTTGAAAAAGGCAAAGACCAATTAGTAGGTTACGGAAAACAGCTTAAAATGATTTTTAATCCTGAAACCAAAGCGTACAAACAAGTGGGTGGTTTTGCGGCGATTTTTAACATTTTCCCGACTTCATGGAGCTGGGAAACCTTCTGGTCAATCACGGCTTTGTTGTCGATTATGCTTGGAGTTATGAATTTATTGCCAATTCCGGCACTTGATGGCGGACATGTGATGTTTTTATTATACGAAATAATTAGTGGCCGTAAACCAAGCGATAAATTCCTTGAAAACGCCCAAATGGTTGGTTTCGTATTACTTATCACACTGCTTTTGTTTGCTAACGGAAACGATATTTACAAGGCAATCGTAGGCAAGTAAAAATATTTGATAAAAAGTGTGAAAATGTTTTTGAGAAACTAAAAATTCAATTATATTTGCACTCGCTAAAAAGAGCAACAACTTCCTCCTTAGCTCAGTTGGTTAGAGCATCTGACTGTTAATCAGAGGGTCCTTGGTTCGAGCCCAAGAGGGGGAGCAACTTTTTTTAGCAAACATATTTACCTTTAAGGTGATTCCTCCTTAGCTCAGTTGGTTAGAGCATCTGACTGTTAATCAGAGGGTCCTTGGTTCGAGCCCAAGAGGGGGAGCTTATTAAATACCACTTACAAATTGTAAGTGGTATTTTTTTTTGCTCAAAATCAGCTGTTAATCAGAGCCCCGATAGCTATCGGGGTTGGTTCGAGCCTAATAGGGGGAGCTTATTAAATATTATTTAAAATTTTTAAGTGATATTTTTTTGTTCAAAAAATTAACTGTTAATCAGAGCCCCGATAGCTATCGGGGTTGGTTAGAGCCTAATAGGGGGAGCTTATTAAATATTATTTAAAAATTTTAAGTGGTATTTTTTGCTCAAAATTAGCTGTTAATCAGAGCCCCGATAGCTATCGGGGTTGGTTAGGGCCTAACAGGGGAGCTTATTAAATATTACTTACAAACATTAATCGTATTTTTTTTATTCTATTTAATTATTATGAATTGTGTTTACATTTTACATTCTATCAAGCTAAACCGTTTTTACATTGGATTTACATCTGATTTCAACACTAGAATGGAATTCCACAAAAATGCTGAATCTAATAAATTCACAGCAAATGCTGAAGATTGGGAATTATTTTTACAAATACAATGTGAAAATAAAGTTCAGGCCTTAAACATTGAAAAGCACATTAAGAAAATGAAAAGCAAAACTTATATTGAAAACCTAATTAAGTATCCAGATATCATCCTTAAACTCAAAGACAAATATAAATAAACTGTTAATCAGAGCCCCGATAGCTATCGGGGTTGGTTCGAGCCCAAGAGGGGGAGCTTATTAAATACCACTTACAAATTGTAAGTGGTATTTTTTTTTGCTTTTATTTTACCCCATATTAATTTATAAACCTTTAAAAGTCAAATGCTTTTTACAAAAAAAATAAACCTATAAGTTGATTAATGAAAATTATTAATACATTTGTACCTGGACTAACCGTATTCAAGTTTAACTCAAAAGATGAATTGGAGAGAAATTTTGATTTGTGGATGGATACAAAATATTTAAATGAGTTTTTCACTCAACATAAAGAGAATTTAGCCTATTTCAATGTCAAATCAATTAAAGAAGCAGTGAGTTTAACTTTAAGAGAGGCTGAACAAATACAGGAGAAATTATTTAGGCTTACGCAAAACACCAATAAACAACTTGACGAATTATTCCAAAATTTAGATGATAATGAGTATCGGGAAACATTTTTATCTAGACAAAAATCAAAACAACGCTGGTTAAGATTATACGCAATAAAGATTGAATCCAATCATTATGTTATTACAGGTGGCGCAATAAAACTTGTACACAAAATGAAACAGAGTGAATTGACAAAAATTGAGATCACCACAATTGAAAAGTGTAGAAATTATTTATTAGAACAAGGAGTATATGACGCAGATAGTTTTTATGAATTAATTCTTTAAAAAAATGAAATCCAAAAATTTAGAAAATTTCGAAAAACTGGTTTCTAACGAACAATCTGGTTGGCTGGATAAATTTTCCTATTATAAAGCCAATAAAAGTTGGCTGGATAAATCAGCAATGGTAGCCGTAAATGTTTTAGAGGCTCTTAGGTTAAAAGGCTGGTCACAAAAAGATCTAGCTGAGAAAATGAAAGTATCATCGCAACAAGTAAACAAAATTGTCAAAGGACAACAAAATTTAACTCTGGAAACAATAAGCAAACTAGAATCTGCTCTGGAAATTTCCTTAATAGAAATTATTGACTATAAAACAGACAATAAAGTCTTCGATATTCGAATATTGAAAAACGGATAAAGCTTGCCTTGAATAATGAAGTTATTCAACGATTTGTAATTCCAAGAAACGAGAATGCAGCGATAACGAACAGACGAAGTAATCTTCGCTATCAGCCGCAAAGTTTATTATATTTAACCAATCGTTAAAAATAAACAGTCAAAAAGAAATGACAATAAAGAATCTTCATTATATATCCGGACTCACCATTACCGTTTTTGTTGGATTACATTTATTCAATCATTCTATTAGTGTTTTTGGTGCTCAGGATCACATTGAGATGATGCATACTTTACGGGCTTTTTATCGTAATATTTTTGTCGAGACCATTTTATTACTAGCAGTCGTGGTTCAAATTATTTCAGGGCTGAAACTTTTTAAAACAAATAGAAAATTAGCCATTTCTAAATTTGACAAACTACAAATATGGACTGGACTATATTTATCCATTTTCTTCATCATTCATTTGAGCGCTGTTTTAAGCGGAAGACTTTTTTTAAAACTCGATACCAACTTTTATTTTGGAGTAGCCGGATTAAACTCGTTTCCGTTTAACTTGTTTTTTATACCTTATTACGGACTCGCAATTGTGTCATTTTTTGGACATATTGCTTCCATTCATAATAAAAAAATGGAAAGAAATATTTTGGGTTTATCGCCAAAAAAACAATCACTTGCAATCCTGGTTTTTGGATTTATTTTGACAATGGTAATATTCTACGGATTGACAAACCATTTTAAAGGAGTAACAATACCTAAAGAATACGGAGTATTAATTGGAAAATAAAAACCACAAACAAGAGATTTCAATTGTAATCTGTACGAAAAATTGTATTTTTGTTTCGCGCATTGCAATTACCGGAAATAGTAAAAATGTATCGTACAAAGCCAAACCTGTATTGTACTACAAACATAATATCTCAAGAATTTTAAATATCTTTGAACTATGAGCACACTAACAAAACCAAATCATATAGGGCGAAAAATTAGCCGTATTCGTGAACTTCGAGATATGAAACAGGAAGCATTGGCACAAGCTTTAGGAATAAGCCAACAAACAGTTTCGGCTATTGAAAATAGTGAAACAATCGATGAAGAAAAACTTCAGGCAATTGCTGAAATATTAGGCGTTTCTGTTGAAGGAATTAAGAATTTCTCTGAAGAAGCGGTTTTAAACAATATTCAAAATAACTATGAAGGCTCTGTTATAAATTCCGGACCTGTAGTAAATCATAATTGCTCATTTAATCCTCTTGATAAAGTTGTGGAACTTTATGAGCGTTTGGTGCAGGTTGAAAAAGAGAAAAACGAATATTTGGAGAGGTTGTTGAAAGGGAAGTAGATATTTTTAGTAAATGAAAATTTACATTTTTTTCATTTACTAAAAATTATACCTTTTACTTTCTTTAATATTTTTCCAGTAATCAATTATTTCATTAGTCACGGAATATTTATCTAAATTTTCAGCTATTTCAATCATATTTTTCATCATAAACGTTTTTTCAGTGTTTTCTGGCAAACTTTTAGAATAGATGTTTAAAATAATTATAATTTCTGAAAAATCATTTGAAAACAACTTTTTAAGATTTTCATTCTTTAGATAGCTAACTAAACAAATTAAGCTAGCCTCTATTGCAACACTATTTCCAAATATTATTTTATTAATTAAAGCGGAAATCATTTTTTTCTTCTCAACAATTGAATTTTTTTTGTCTATCTTATAAGAAAGTTCTGAAAGACCCCAAATTATTTTATTAGAGTCATTTGATATAATGTTATCAATCACGTTTAAATCTTTCTCATAAAGCCCAATAATTCTTTTATTTACACTTTCATAATCTTTTTCACCATGCAATTTATTTTTTTCCTCACTTAAAAAATAGATCATTTCCTGTAAAATATAGTCAAAGTTATTTCTTCTGCCTTTCTTACTAATTATATCTTCAATTTTAATCAATTCAGCAACCATTTTATTATAAATTATTAGTACCTCAGATTTTGTCCATAAATTAAATTTATCATTCTTTAAAGAATGTAACATAATAAATTCATGCCCCATGTATATGCTGCCACTTGCTAAAATTCCAGCATTCCAAAGCTCATTATTTTGGATAATACCTTTTTTAATAAATTTAAGAATGTTTTTATCTCCTTCAGAAAAAATAACAAAAAGGTTCCACAGTCTCACATTTTTTACATTATAATAATCCATATGGATTAACTGTTTTTTAATTAACTGTAATTGTGATTTTGACAAGGTGTAAAAAATATTCCCAACTATAAACCATAAATTTTCGTTATTAATTAATTCTGTTATAACTGTAGTAATTTTAGTCCGAAGTTTGGCATTAATATTTTTAGTTTTTAACTTTTTAAAAGTTTTATTTTCATTAAGATTATACAAAATACTAATCGCAAGATCATTATCTCTATTATTCAAGCAAAAATCAATTATATTTCTAATTATAACTGGATCTTTTATAAAAGGAATTGCACCAGTAATTAATATATAATTTTCATCTCTTTTGGAATCTAGTAAATACTTCTGAAAAGATTTATTTTTGAATATTTTAAAAATGTGGCTCTCCCATAATTCGGGATCAACAGCGACAAACAGTTCTGTACAAAATAACAATATACTTTTTTTAAATATTGGTATTGTGTCTGAATTTTCATATACAGCTAAAAGTTTCGGCAATAAATAATTTGTTTCTTCAATTAAATAATCAGAGTTAATAAAATCTTGTGCCATTCTCCTAATCAATTTCTGATCAGTGTATTGTAACGTAAAAAAAACTGCTGGATATGGATAACTTTGAAAGATAGCTTTATATACTATGTACCAATCGTGCACATTAAATAAATATGATCTTGGCGTAGTTATTGGCAAACAAAAATTAAAAAGCATTTGTACAAACTGAACTCCCTTAACTAATGCCGACGAATCATTTGAAAAATCAATAGAATTTGAAATAGAAAATCTATTTGCTCCATATCTATCTAATTTTTGAGGTTTTTCTTTTAATTCTTGTAATAAATTTTCAAATCTATTATACAAATCACCAAATCCTAGAGATTTAATATTTATAATTTTTTCATTAAGATCTTTACTTGATTTTTGTGTTGAAAAATACTTTAAAATTTGATAATAATGTAATTGTTCCTCTATTGAGATTTCCTGAAATTTATTCCAATTGTCAGACAATAACCTTTCCGCATGATTCAAATTATAAAAAGACAGAATTCCTGCCTTTCGTATTATATGTAATGGTGAAATAGGATTCCATTTTTCGACTTCTGTGTTTAAATCTTTAAAATTAAAGTTCAATAATAAATAAATTAATCTTTGATGAATTAATTCATCCGAAACAATTCTTTCTTCTTTCAATTTAGAATTTAAAAAATCATTATCTAACCTAAGAAGACTATCTTTTAAAAGGAAGTTGTTAAATTTAATTTCCATTCCTTTAAATTTCCTAGAAATTTTTTCAAATAACAATATCTCATCATTCTCCCAAATTAAACTCAAAGGAACATCTAAATCATCTATTGCAATATATGTTAGATTTAATAATTTTTCTTGTTTAGATTCTTCATCATTTACTTCTGATAATAAGTCTAAAACTCGATGCAAGAATGCTGTCTTATTACGACTGTATGCAAATTCTAAATTTGGTAATTTAATTATATTTTTTAAATCAATTATTTCTTCATAATTAGAAAGTAAATTATTTAACTCAATTTTATCACTTGGAAAAAAATTAAATTTATTCCATACCTCTTGATATTTAGTTTTATTCCTCTTTTCTAAAAATATTTTTGAAAAAGGATGATTACCGCTTCCTAAATAATTTACAAATAATTGTAATAACTCCTTTTTATTTTTTCTATTTTTTACTAGTATATTGGTATTGCTTTCTAAGAAAGAAATCACTTCTGCATTTTCTAATGAAATTTTATATATTCTATAATTTTCATAAAAAAGTTTTAAATCATCAGGCGTTTCTGTCTCACCGGCTTCTATAAGATAGATTTTGTAGTCATTGTTTTCATGATTTCCTTTCTCTAAAATATCTCTTACCCATTTTACCCATTCGATAAAATTAGGATCAACACCCGAAAATCCAACTAAACAATATGACTCTTGTAATAATGAAATTCTCATTAATTGTGTAAAAGCTTCATGTTTTTGAGGATAAGTTTCGTAATCTTCTTTAGCAATTATATATTGTAGTCGGGGATCATTGTCAAAACCATAATTATCATCTCTTAAAGTACCATGAAGTTTAATGATATTCTTGTTTCTTTTTATACTTAACTGAGAAGAATTTTTGACCACATTAATACATTCACTAAAAGCTTTTTGAATATCTGACAATTCCTTTTCTATGTATTTGCTGCGTCTTTCATTGTGGTCAATGTCCCAATTAAGCTTTAATATTTCATTATTTACTGCTCGTAATTCTGTAGTCGAGGAGGTTCCAGAATGATAAATACTGTCTTCTTCTGAGTCACTTTTTACTTTAATTAAATTGTTTTTCTGATCTTCTAATTCTATTAACTTGTCAGCTAAAATATTTTTATTTTTAAAAAACTTATGTTTTTCATTCTGTAATTGCATTAATTCTTCATCTAAACCAATTTTTATCTTAGATAAAGATTCTTCAGTAGATAAATCGCTCGCCACTTCAAGCATTTCATCATAATTTGTAGTGTAAATATTATTCCAAGGAAGATTAATTAATGTTTTATGAAGAGAAAGCAATTCATCTGTTAATTCAATTTTGTTAGTTTTTCCTGAAATATTTTTCACTAAATATCTTTTGTTACCATCAAATTGGACTTTGGGTGTTTTTTGTTCTATATAAGTTGTAATTGCCTCTCTATATCCTTTTTGTTTAATATACAATGAGACAATTTCTAAATAACCTATTTTGTTTATATAACTTTCAATTTTGGAGTCAAAATATTCGGCTTTTATAATCATTGGATTCTTAAGTTTTTCAAAGTCCTCTTCTATATCTGATCCATATAAAAAAACAACTATATCATAAAGTAATTCCCACCAAGTTGGAAAAAAATCACTTACATTTTTACTAAAACCAGCACCAATTAGTGTAGACATTTCTCTACTTCCTAATTTTATTTTAAGATTCCTTAATTGATTAACTTGAGAATTTTCTTCTAATTGCATTTATTTATATGTTGTTACTTATTAGGAGTTAAAAAATTTAAAACTTAATCCACATTACTTTTGTTTTAGCAAGATCATATTCAGTATCTTCCAAAGTTAATTTCAGCAAGATGTTTGTATACTTGTTATGTCTTAAAATAAAATTTATGATTTATAGATTTAAATAAATATAAGATTATTTTCTAATTTATGAAAATTCTCTTTCTATGTCAAACAAAAAAAGCGCCGCAATTTCCATTGCAGCGCTTTTTCAATATTATAAAATTTTAAGATAATTAAACCCCTAACTTCTTAGCAATCTCAGTAGGAATTCCACCTTTGTTTACCATTAAAGCGGTAGTTTTATATTTCACGAAATTTTTGGTTACAAACAAGAAACCTTTGTAGTCGTTTGTTTCTCCCCATGAATTTTTTACAATGTAATATTCTCTTCCGGTTTGATCTTTTGCAAGACCAATAATGTGCATTCCGTGATCGTCTGTGGTTGTGTAGTTATCAAACGCAGCCTGACGCATTTCCGGAGTAATTTCCGGTTCTGGTTTTGGTCCGTTAAACATATCTGCTTTTTCCTCAGCCGTCATGTCGTCGAATTTTTTTGTTGGTACGTAAGCCACACCGTTTTTCCAGCTAAAGCTTTTCTCGCTTACGTCAGTTGCCCACGCTACAGTATATCCTTTTTTCAACGCATTGTCGATAACATCTGTCATGTCGTTTACTTTTACGTTGTAAACCTGATCAAATGACCAGTTGTCCGGTACCATCATTGTTGTTTTTTGGTAATATGGAGACGTTGTAAAAGAGGAAATCTCTACATATTCGTCAGGATTGATTCCAACCACTTCTTTTGCAAAAGTTTGCGGTGTATAGTTTTTTCCTTTGTAAGTAAAGTTATCCGGCACTTTTCCTAAATAAGAATCGATAACGGCAGCGTATGCTTTTTGCCAGTTTGGCGTTAATTCACCATTTGGGTTTTTCACCACAGCAGCCAAAACACCTTCGATAAGTGCTGCCATTTCGCCAAATTTATTTTTATCAGTTCCGTAGTTCAAACCTGTGTAAACTTCTCTTGGTACGGTTCCGTATTTTTTGTACATATTAATTACGTCATGCAAAGCACCACCGTCGCCCAAAGTAACTGCGCCGTGCATACGCACATAATTAATTCCTTTTTCAACATACACATTTCTTGCAGAGTAAATCTGAGATAATTCTACCGGTTGTTTCCCTAAACGTATCATTTCTGACTCTAAAAATGAGTTTGTAGAATAACTCCAGCAAGTTCCTGATGAACCTTGCGTTTTTACCGAAGTTGTTCCCAAATTAATTTGTTCTGTGAATTTAAAGTTCTCTTTACTTTTATCACTTGCGTTTAGTTTTAGTGAGTTAACCAAAACGTCCTGCGCAAAAGAGCTGCTCACGCCAACTAAAAAAGCGGATGCAACGAAAACTGATTTCAACGTAATTTTATACATAATCAATGATTTAAATAGTTGACTAATTAGTAGCCTGTATTTGATATTTGTTACAAATCAATTAAATATTACATAATTTGTGCGATGTATAACCGTTAATTTTTTCATAATCTTTTTGTTACGATATATTAACTTACAAAATTCATAAAAGCATTATGTGCTTTAAAATCAATATATAAACTTATTTATTTGTTTGAAAAATAAGTATTAATTTGCCGGCTTTAACAGCGCCACCTCCTTTAAAAATGTACGAGCTTCAAAAAGAAAATTATTTAGGTAATACCAAAAAAATATTCACCAATACGCAGGGAATTGCGGTGGTTGAAACGGAGTACCAAAATAAGGTTTATGAAGGCTGGCATTCGCATAATAACGCGCACATTACACTTTTCTTAAAAGGCGGAACTTCAGAAAAACGAAAAAACTTTAGCGAAACCGTTGGTCCGGGTTCGTTGTTGTTTTACCACAGTGACGAATTGCATTTAAATCAGGATACGCTTTTTCCGTCTAAAAACATCAATATCGAAATTGGGGATAATTTGCTGAAAGAACTTCAAATCTCTGAAAGCATAATCGAAAAATCGGTTCAGAATGCTGCACTTACGAAATTTTTGATTCTGAAAATCTTTAAGGAATCTCTGGTTGCCGATGCTTTTTCGGGCGATACGATTACGATGCTATTTTCGCAATTAACGAATTCCGGTTCGCATTTGGAACGCTTTGAAAAAAGTCCGTTTTGGGTCAAAAGTTTAAATGAATTACTAAATGATTGCTGGAACGAGAATCCTAATTTACACGATCTGGCGCAGGTTTTAAACTTAAATCCGATTACCATTTCAAAACATTTCCCAAAATATTTTGGCTGTACTCTGGGCGAATACATGCGAAGAATCAAAATCAATCGTTCGCTTTCGCTGATAGAATCCAATAAAACAAATTTGACGGAAATTGGTTTTCAATGCGGTTTTGCAGATCAAAGTCATTTTATCAGAACATTTAAAAACCAAACGGGATTTTTGCCCAAACAATTTCAAAAATTATAAAGAGGCAAATTTCATTCTATTTTTTGGTTTTTATCAAACATACCTTTGTTTCATCATAAATCATTAATCAAATGGAAACACTTACTTTAAAACAAAGAACTTTTAATTCTCCAATAACCAAAATTATTCTCGCCTTACTTACTTTTATGGCAGTTGTGATTATTAGTCAACAAATTGCGGTAAAATTATTATCGTTAACTTCTCTCGATAAAGACTATCGAAATCTTTTAAAAGGACTTTTTGTTTCGGGTTTATGCGTTTTTAGCTATATCCTTTTCTTTAAAAAATACGACAAAAGAACCGTAACAGAATTTGCCTCAAAAGGACTTGCAAAAAATCTTTTTATTGGTATTTCAATTGGTTTTCTTTTGCAATCGCTGACTATTTTAGTGATTTACCTTAACGGAAGTTACAGCGTTATAAACATTAATCCCATTTCGTTCATCCTGATTCCGTTTGCCCTTATGTTTACAGTCGCCATTATCGAAGAAGTTTTGGTAAGAGGAATATTATTGAGAATTATGGAAGAAAAATTAGGAAGCTATATTTCTTTAATCATTACTTCTATACTATTTGGTGTTTTGCATCTCGCAAATCCCAATGGTACTTTGATTTCCGGAATATGCATTACAACTGCAGGTTTTTTAATGGGCGCTGCTTTTATTTACAGTCGTAATTTATGGATGCCCATTGCGTTACATTTTGCATGGAATTTTACCCAATCAGGCATTTTTGGTGCGATCACTTCCGGAAACGAAAAAACAAAAAGCTTATTAGAGGCCAAAATACAAGGTCCGGAGTTTATTACCGGTGGCGCATTTGGTCCGGAAGGATCGATACAGGCAATTGTTTTTTGCGCTTTGGGAACGCTTGTATTCTTGATTCTATGTCATAGAGAAAACAGAATCATAAAACCATATTGGAAGAAATAAATAAAAACTGACCTTAAAGGTAAACCCGACAGATTTTGAAAACCTGTCGGGTTTGTTATTTAAATGACTAAAAGATTTATCGCAGCCAATTGCTTCCAAAAACAATATAATATGCCCAGTCTTCAGGGCCTTTTGCAACATCGACGCCCATTCTTAATTTGAATTTTCGCGCCAGCAAATACCTGAAACCGGTTCCGTAACTGTAAACTACAGGTTTTGCAAAAGCTTTGTCCCAGTCGTCAAAAGCACTTGCGAGACCGCCATAACCCATTAAACTCCATCTTCGGTACAAATCCCATCTAAATTCGGCTTCGGTTACAATACTGGCTTTTCCCTGATATCGGGCAGCGGGAATTCCTCTTAAATTAATTCCCGGACGCAGATAAAAAGGCGCGCTTCCTAATGCTTGTTCTCCTTCAATTCTCAATCCGCCTATTAATTTTTTAGCTATCGGATAATAGCCTATTGCCGATAAATTTAACCGCCACGCATCATAATCGCTACCAATTGAATTATCAGACCAGAAAAAATCTGACTGGAGCCGAATTCCTTTATCCGGAGTAAAAATATTATCGCGTCCGTCAAACTGAATCGCCGCTCCTAACTGACTCACGGTACTATTGATATCTTTTAGTTTTGCAAACGCCGGAAGATCATTTACATTCGGAAAATTAATTTTAGAATCTAACAAAAAATATTGTGGACCCGCACTCCATTTTCCGTTCCGAAACTGTTTCATAACGCGCGTGTAAAACACAAATGATTTAAAATTAAGGTCAATTTCCCGATCATTTCCGTTGGGTAAATTTTCATAGAAAGACATGTTTACATCTCCATAACCAGCTCCCACACGATACATTATTCTTGATTTGATAAAACTTCCTGCACGAAACGCGCCCGCAACCCAGCTTTTATTTCCTGTATACATGCCCATCGCTCCCGTAATATCAGGATCTACAAACCTTTTTTTTCCGTTTGCATCAATAACCGGATCGTGTTTTTTTAGAAAAATAGGAACAATTGCACCTCCAATTCCGCCCAAAGCAGGCTCCGTAATTATGGTGGGAACAACAATAAAACCGTGTGCATAAATAATATAATCGCTTAAATCGAATGCGCCGTCAAGAGAATCTTTTACGCTAATATGAGGTTTTTGTCCCAGCATTGCCTGAAAAGACAAAAGAAAAAGGACATTTATAAGGATGCTCTTCAGGAAAAGTTTTGCGTTTTTCATAGTAATGTCTGATTTCTTTAAAACCTATTTTCAAAACTTAAAAACATATCGCTATTTCGGTGTTTCTTTTTTCAGGCTAAAAACATGTGCCAGCGTTACAAAAAAAGTGTTTCCCTGAAATCTGTTTACGGCATCAATTTCTCCCAGCCATCGAAGACCAACAGAAGTCATACATCCTAAATGCAGATAATTTACCTCAGCACCAAGAGCAGCGACACTGTCTTTATCACCTTCAATAATTCCAATTACAGGAAGCGGTATTTTATCGTTCGTAACTTTATATTGCATGTAATAAATTAATCCGGCGTTCAGGATCGATTTTGGCGCCGTTTTTTCGGCATTCATCATATAAAATGTTTTGCCCAAACCGCCTTCAATACTTAAAATATCTCCAGTTTTAATATCTGTATCTTTCTTTTTTCCATTGATTTCATACGATGCCAAAGCAGAAAAATGAAACGTTTTTTTATCATTGAAAAACAAGGTTGTTCCGGCAGAAAACTCATTCATGAACATTCCCAATCCGGCATTGTCAGAAGCTCCGGCGGTGAATTTACCGGTTGGCAGATACATTTGATAACTAAAAACAAAATCGGCTCTTTTTGTGTGCCAGCCCAATTGCAGCGGCTGTACATACATATCTGTAAAAGCCAGAGAATTGTTGACGTTTACATTGTTTCCCTGTATGGTATTTGCGGCAAAAGCAACCAAAATTGCGGCTCCGTAATTGGCTCCTAAAATTTTGAAATCACTTACATATGCTGCTCCTGCACCCGTAATCGTCATATTTAAATCCGGATTTGCAATCGCTTCATCGCCATCGGCATTTCTTAAAGAGGATGCGGTATAAAAATAGCCCGGTACATAAACGCTTAACGTATTTTCAGGCGTCTGGGTTCCGGATTGTAATCCCATGGCACCCAGAATATGCCCGCCTTTAAGCTGTGCATTTCCGGTAAAATAAAGGATTAAAAGGAATAACGTTAGGATTAATTTTATTGCTTTACTGCGAATATTACATTTCGTTTTCATCGTGTTTTATTTTAAAAAAATTAATGAAACCTGACAATTGCTTTAAATCCTACGAAGATTGTTTTAAATAAAAAGCATTTGTTTTATTATCAGAATTAATTCTAATTACTTTAAAATATTCTGAAGGAGATTTGCCTGTGTGTTTTATAAAGGCTCTGAAACACGTCGTTCTTGATTTAAATCCAGATCCCCAGGCCATGCCTTCAAGCGATAAATCTTTCCATTCCGGATCGTTTATTTTATCTTTAAAATATTCGATTCTTTTTAAATTGACATAATCCTGAAAGTGAAGATTAAATTCTGAATTGATTAAATTAGAAAGATGATGTACTGAGATTCCGGTTTCATCTGATAAATCACGAATTACAAAATCCTTTTTCAAAAAGAGTTTTTTGGCACAAAAAACATCATCCAGTTTTTCCAGATATTCCTGTTTTTTATCCGGAGTTAATTCTTTTACCAAAGGCAGATTATTTTTAATTTCTTTTGTTTTTATTTCTAATGAATCATACACTTCAATATCAAAATCGAGTTTGGGTTCATTATTTATATCATAAAAAACCTGAGGTTTGAAATAAAGCCAGCCAACTGTAAAAACAAGTACTGAAGATATCAGAATATAACAGGAGAAATCAAGATTGTCTACCTGATTCATCAAAAAATAATGCACAAAAAGTGTCGAAAACAAAAACAGAATCATCAAATTATAAACCCTGATCCAGCTTAATAATTTTACTCTGTTAAAATGATTTTCTTTAAATTTTTTCAAATCATAATTTAAAAGCATCATCGTTTGGCAAAAAGCATACAACAGCCAAATCGTAAGGCTTAACATCGAAAATGGATTTTGAACTTTTTCAGAAATATAATCTACCAAATGAAGGTCGGCAAAGTTACCAATCCAGACAAAAATGGTTAAACCAAAATAAAGCATGAAAGGTAAAAAATGAAGCCAATCGTATTTTTTGAATATTTTTTTATTGGAGAATAAAATGCTTCTGACGTATAAAAATGCCGAAGGCGCTACCAAAAAAATAAACGATTTTGTGATCATAAAAAGATCCGGGAAATGTTTAAATATATTGGCAGACAAATAAAAATTATAAACACTAACTACTGCCAGGCTAAACAAAAACAGACCCAGGAAAAAACTTTTTGAGTAATTTTTTCTTGAAAAAAGAACCATAAAAGAAGTAGCAAATCCAACCAGGGTTGCTATAAAAAAGAAAAGTGAGAGTACTATATCGATCATATCATTAAAATTTCAGTTACTACTATTTTTCTTTCGATGTGGAACTATCTGCTTTTGAAAAATTATACCTGCCCTGAAAAGCAGGCATAATCTATATAATAACTTAGCCGTTTATTTTTTGGCTAAACCGGGAGGAAAACCTGCCAATATTTTTTTGATTGAACTGGCAACAAATTCTTCGGGATTATCTGGTTTGCTGTCGATTTGTGCATTTCCAATGCCTTGCCAGACTAATTTTTGTGTTTTTGTCGAAACGATATCAATGACCAAAGAACCATCGACATAATCGTAAGTATTGAATGTTGTGGTTCCGCCGCCCATCATGGCACCGCCGCCCCAATATCCGTATGGACGATACATACCGCCATAACCATAGAAATCAGAGTTTGCGGTAACGGATTGTTTGTTTTTTAATATCGAAACTGCATTTACTTTTAAGTCCGGATTGGTGTTGTTTTCTGTAAAACCTTTCGCAATCATTTCAGAACGAATGGCATTGGTAACACGATCTACGTTTAATTGGTTTACCTGACCTTCCTGTGCTTTTAAATCATAAACCGCAAAGGTTTTGTATTCGCCAAAATTAGCTGCATGATCATAATCTGTTGTGACATTTACTGTTGGAGAACAACTGTAAATTAAACCCAAAAATAACATTGGGATTATTCTGAGAAATGTGATTTTCTTGTTCATTTTGTACTATTTTAAATTAATTATTATTTGAGTAAACTTCTAATTATTAAAAAAATGCTTCAAAACTGGAAAGAATCGGCGGAAAAGTCGTTTATAAATTACAAACTAAGATAAGTGCTTGTAGTACAAATGATTGTGAATTATCAAAGATAAATCTTTTTTTTAACTCGTTTGACAACAAATAAACAAATGCTTTTTTTTATAAGTATAAACTTAAATAAATTAATTGAATATGTAATAAAAATAATTCTTTTTTTTCTCCGCTTTATTTTCTTATTGTTAAGAATTCCAATTATTTAAAAATTATATTTCTGTCGAAATTGGCAATCTTCCTTCCTTTATTGCTTCTAACATTTTGTTGTAATCTATTTCGTTTTGATCCGCATATAAAATTGAAAATTTTGAAATCGCATCGGCAAATTCATCACTATTTCCCAGATAACCGGACAATAACGACGGATCTCCAGAGCGGGCATGCGCCCTTGCCAGCGCCCATCCGCAGGCTTTTGCATAATCAGCCATGTTTCTGGCTTTCATAATTTCGAGAACCGGTTTTACTTTTGCATCCCGAAGCTGACGGATGTAAAAAAACTTATTCTGATCATCATGTGTCCATCCTAAAAACATATCCGATGCGGATTGCATTAACTTTTGTCCCATTACAATGCGCTCGCCCTGATGTTTGTATTTGTTTTTAATCTTCAAATTGGGCTCTAATACACTTTGCCTGGCTTCTTTAAACTGTAAAAAAATAGGTTCTCCCGTTGCGGACATTAACAAGCTAATGCCGCAAATTGTGCCAACACTTCCTACACCTACCACTTTCATAGCCAGATCATGCAGCTTGTATCTGCTTAACAATACCTTTTTGTCATCCGGCAACGATTCGATATAGCGATTGTGTGCCGCTTCTGCCTCCCGTATGATTCGTTTTCCTTCTTCTCCCACAGGATGAAAAATCAATGGTGGATCATCTTTTATTCTGGCACGTGAACCATCCTGATACGTCATTTTTGCAAACTCTTTTTCATGAGCCGTATATTCCGAAGCTTTTTTTATTCGCTTGTGCTGAAATTCCTTAATCTCTTCATCTTCTCCTCTTTCGATAAGTTCTGCCAGATCAATATCAGCATACCAAATTTGAAGCGCCGATAATTTACTGTATTCGAGCATGTGTCTTTTGTAACTATCCGCCACATGCCAGGCAAACTCTTTGCAGTTTTTCTCCGAAAATTTTCTCCATCTTCCGGCAATGGCAAAACTGGCGGCGAGTCTTTTCAAATCCCATTCCCACGGACCTGGAAATGTTTCGTCAAAGTCATTAATATCAAAGACCAGTTTTCGTTCCGGAGTTGCAAATCCGCCAAAATTCATCAAATGACAATCACCGCAAAGCTGCAAATGGATTCCGGTGTTGGGCGTTTGTGCCAAATCTGCTGCCATAATTGCTGCCGCTCCCCTAAAAAAGGCAAATGGCGATTCCATCATTCGGCTGTATCGTATTGGCAGTAAACTTTCAACTCTTCCAATGCTTGTTTTAATCAAAATTTCGATTGGATCTTCTCTTATTTCTGATGGATTCCATTCCTGATGAACCGAACGGGGCGTAACTTTTCTGATCGCAGCGCCATTTTCAAAACGTGTTGCTTTTGATGCTTCCGGATCAAATAAATTATTGCTTTTATGTTCGATTTTTGTCATCATAAAAATTATTTATTTCACTTCTTTAATATCATCCATTTTCCAGCTTTTATCAAAATAAGCAGCAGTTGGTCCGTAAAAACGCATGTAAGTAAACCAATGTTTGCCCGGTAAAGTCTGTACCCAGTTTTTCTCTTTTCCAGCCGGAGCTTTTGGTCCAAAATACAAGTCGACAGATCCGTCAGCATTTTTTATTAAATCCTTACGGGAAGATAAATCGGCATTTTTCTGCGGATTATCGATCAGACAACGTGTTGCAGTATCATAAATCGTAATCGACCAGAAGTTTACCGCCGGAGGATTTGCCGGAACTTTAAGTGTATAATTTTTACCTCCGTCCAGCCAGTTTCCTTCGCTGTCGTAATAAGAACCTAGATACGCCTGACCTACATTTGGTATTTTGGTTATCATGGCTTTTGAGTACGTAACGGCTTCATAGAAATAAGAACTTCTCTCAAAAAACTCATCGTAATTATCTGCGTGCTGCGACGGATCTTTGATGATCATTACATAATCCCATTTTTTATCCGGCCAGTGTTTTACATCTGCAAAACGTTTGTTGAATGAATTTGCCATGGCCATTTGTTGTCCTTTCGCAGCAGCGGCAATTAAAATTTTCTTCTGACGTTCGTCTGGCGCAAAAGGTTTGCCTTTTTCGATTCCGAGATTTCTAAGCCATGCCATAAAAAAACGATCACGTTCTTCTACAGGTTCATTTTGCAAAATGGCATGAAGACGTTCCCAATACGCAATTCCGGTTGGCTGAATTCCGTACCATTTTTTTCCCGCCGGCGGACTCACCACTTTTGTAGGCGTAGGATTTGCTCGTTTATCATACGGATAAATCTTAACTTGTTTCACTAGTGTTTCCGTTGTTTTTGGGTCCGGATCCAATGCCCGGAATCCAAAAAACATATTTACGGTTGTACACGGAACTATAAAATATCCCGCTGGTTTAAAATCTTTCATTGTTGGCGGAACCAAAATATATTTTCCGCCTTTTCCTTTATCCGGTCCCATTTCTCCAATAGTTGCCTGCTCACGCTGCCAGAAATCTCCAAGTCCACCCGCAGTATGTCCGGCAGGCATTTCTATAACGGTTGGTCCATTTGCAGCAAGATCAATAAATGATATGATATAAGGAGTAGTGGCATTTCCTGTCAATATTCCTAAACGATCATTATACGAATTGTAAAAAATAAGATCATTACTTGATGCATTAAATGTTTTATATTGAATGTTCTGCCATTCGGCGAAAGCCACAATTGGCAATCCCCACAAATAACATTGGGTTGCCTGTTGAAAATCCATTTCGTCAAACAAAACCGGAATCGATTCTTTTGAAGGCAATTCACCATCCATTTTTATTTGCGTTCCAAATTCTGAAACTGAAACTGATGTAGAATCTATTGACGGTGGTTCATTTATAATGGTCTTTTTTTCACATCCGATCATTAGAATCAAAGAGAAAATCAGTAGGATTTTATTTTTCATATTGTTGAAGATTTGATTCACAGTATTAGACAATCATTCTTAAGGACGACGGAATAAATAAAAGTATCTGACTTTTTACGACCCAGGAAACACAAAAGCAATTACGGCTCTTAATCCCCAATCAGGTTTAATTTCGTGAGGTCCAACAATTGGAATTAAGGGCATAACGGCAAACTGAACTACCTGATCTCCCAATTTTGTAACGGCTCCAATGGATGGATTTAAGGAAATCAACGTTGTATTAGCTTCCCAGTTTTGAGTAATTTCAGCATTTACACCTAAACTTGCCCCGCTTTTGTAACTGTGCGACATAAATATTTGTGTATAAAAACTATTGAAATCCGCACGATCTTCATTTCCGGCAACAGACCAGATTTGATTGGCTATAAAACCGACTGAAAGTCCTTTGCCCTGATGCATTACCAATGCACTTGGCCCCACTCCGAATTTTTCTGTTCCAAGGAATTTTTCTGTCGCGGTTGGTACTAAAAATGCAGGTCCAAATCCTAAAATAAGTCCTTTTGTTTTAGGGGCAAAAAAGGCGGTTACCGTAGCGTCGCTTAATCCAAATTGATGCGTGTTTTCGCCCGTAATATCCCGTTGATCTACAACCGGAAGAATATAACGCGTAATTAAATTGAGATTCTCACTTAATTTAAACGGAATTACTGGCTGTATGTTTATCGTATATTTTGATCCGTTGAAAGGCCCAATACCATAACTAAGATTATTTTGTAACGGAACACTAATTAAACTAGCTACAGGATTTGCCAGTTTATCTGCCAATTCCTGCGCACTTGATCCCGCTTTTGCCGGTTCTTCCTGTGCAAAAAGAGTGAAATTCAGAAGAAAAAAAGCGGCACTCAGGAATAGTTTAATGCTAATATGTGGTATTGTAGATTTCATAATCGTATACTTTAAGATTTCGTAATCATTCTTAAAAAATCAAAATGAAACAACTCCCAACTTGTAAAAGTTGTTTCATTTTAATCTTCATTAATTCAAATTATTTGTCTGGAAAAATCTTTTTCCAATCGTCTTTCATACTGATTACATGATACTTATACTTAGCAGCTGTATTCAATGATAGATTATCTTTTTCTTCATAACTGTATTCTCTGGCAGCATCGTTGTGGTCGACAATCATTTGAAATGAAGGATATTTACTTCCCTGAGAATATCTTAACATGGCAAGATCTCCGGCACCACCTTCGTTTCCACAGGCAAAAACGGGTCTTTGACCAATATGCAATTGTATACCAACAGGTTTTCCTTCTTTATCATTTAAAAGATCTAAAGCCGGCTCTCTCTGAATATTATTTGTTGCATCATCAAATTTGTATTTGAAAGAAGTTCCTACCACCTGATATTTTGGAATACCATAAAAATCAGCTGATATCGCACGGACTAATTCAACTGTTCCTCCGGTTACAATAAAGGTTTTGAATCCGTTGGCACGTAAATAATTCAGCAGTTCTAATTGCGGCTGGTATCTGATTTGTTTCAGCGGGACATTTTTCCCTGGATATTGAGCTCCCGCAAAAAATTCTTTGGCACTGGCTTCAAACTCCTCTTCGGTCATGCCGGTATGCGTTGCGGCAACTAACTCGATCAATGCTTTCTCCCCGCCTGTTTCAAAATAGGTTTTGTCTTTTTCTACTACAGCTTTAAAAGGTTGTTTTTGAGCCAACTCTGGTTTTGCTTCCACCATTTTTTTTACTCTGTAAAAAGCAAATAACTCCTGAACATATGGTTTTTCAGCCCATAAAGTTCCATCATTGTCAAAAGTGGCGATTCTGTCTTCAACCGGAATAAAGTCGGGACCTCCTTTTTTGGTTACTTTGGTTACGTAAGCAATAATCTCTTTTTTTAATGCGCCATCATTCCAGCTTGGCAACGGATCTGATGTTTTTGCAAAGTTTACAGCATCTGAAGGAATTGCTGTTATAGTATGATCCGCTTTTGTAAATGAAACCAGCATCAAAAAAAATAAGGGTAATATGTATATTTTTTTGTTCATGATATTGATTTTTAATTTATTGAAAAGCTTGAGTTACTCCATAACTCAAGCTTTATCCTGACTACTGATTTTTTATTTTTTCTTTGAAGCCTGAGCGTCTCCTTTTATAACTTTTTGAATTTTAATTGCATTTAATGTCTCTTCCATAATAGTCGCAGGAGAAAAACTTGGCGGTATAGCTCTTGGTGGATATTCTTTAAAAGTCTCCGCAAATGTGGCTACTTCTGCAATAAACTCATATCCATAATAAACGTGGTTCAAAATCCAGTCCCAGTATGTATTTGAGGTAATATCAGCTCTTTCGTATGGATCCTGGTATAAATTATACATTTTTTGCAGACGTAGTTTTGTAAATGGTTCTCCCCAAAGTGCTAAAGTTCCCGGAGAACGCTGTTCTGCAAAAACCGATTTATAATCGCCTTTTCGCATTGCCACTAGCATACCATCATCATCCGAATAGAGGAATATATTTCGCGCGCTTTTTGGGTTTTTTCCCTCCAAAAATGCCGACTGATCATATCCGTCTAAGTGTACTTTATAGTTAATTCCGTTTGCTTTATAACCGGTCAATAATTTTTTGGTCAGGTCAGGTTCTCCTGCAATTGCAGCCAAAGTTGGCATCCAGTCATTGTGTGCCATCAATTGATCGCTAATTTGTCCCGCTTTAATATGTCCCGGCCAGCGAACTAAACAAGGAACACGAAACGCGCCTTCCCAGTTGGTGTCTTTCTCAGAACGAAATGGTGTCATTGCCGCATCTGGCCAGCTGTTCATGTGAGGTCCATTATCAGAAGAATACACAACTATAGTATTATTAGCAATTCCTAAATCGTCCAGCGCTTTTAAAATTTCTCCAACCGTCATATCGTGTTCGATCATACCATCAATATACTCGCTGTCTCCATGTGTATATTTTCCTCTGTGTTCTGCTCTTACGTGCGTACGCAAGTGCATACGGGTTGCGTTGTACCATACAAAGAAAGGTTTACCGGCAGAATTTTGTCTTTTGATATAATCAATTGCAGCAGCAGATGTTTCATCATCTATAGTTTCCATTCTTTTTTTAGTAAGAGGGCCTGTATCCTCAATTCTTTGTTTTCCAATTTTTCCAAAACGAGGATCTACTGTTCCATCGTCTGTAGTTGTTGCAGTACATCTTAGAACACCACGAGGTCCAAATTTATTGAAGAAGGCAGGATCTTTAGGATAATCTGCTAATTCCGGTTCTTCTGAAGCATTTAAGTGATATAAACTTCCAAAATATTCGTCAAATCCATTAACCGTTGGAAGGTTTTCATTACGATCTCCTACGTGGTTTTTACCAAACTGACCTGTAGCATATCCTAAATTTTTCATGATTCCGCCAATAGAAGGATCTAACTGATTCATACCCATTGGAGCACCCGGAAATCCTACTTTAGTCAAACCGGTACGAATACCTTGCTGACCAGTTAAAAGTGCTGCACGGCCTGCAGTACAGCTTTGTTCTCCATAATAATGCAAAAATTTTATCCCTTCATTACCAATTCGATCAATGTTGGGAGTTTGATATCCCATTAAACCGTTACTGTAAGCACTAATATTGCTTATACCTATATCATCTCCCCAAATTATTAAAATATTAGGCTTTTTATCCTGGGCCTGTAACTTGGTCATTGAAAAACAAGCTAATGCAAATAGCATTATCGAAATTCGAAATCCATTTTTAAGTTTACTTTGTTTCATGGTAATAAAATTTGTTAATAATTCTTTATTAATGTAAATACAAGAAAAATAGTGCTAAATAATTTTTTGCTAAATAAATTTGATTTGTATTAGCTGTCGTTTCGAAATTTTAAGAAGTAGGAAAATCAGAACAAAAAAATTTCTTAAATTTTGTTAACTAGTTCAAAATTAACTAATAAAAAAACGAAGAATTGTATTTATTGGGGTTGAGATTGTTTCATTTTATAAAATGAAACGACATAAATACTTTATTTAGATACATTTAGTGATTTTGTGAAATGGAAAGTCCAAAAACACAGAAACGTTTAAAAAACACTTACACATAAAACGATTTCCAGAATAATGAATTCTAATGAACATAGATCGAAATGCTGGAGAACATTATTTAAATTTAGATTCCTACTAAAAGGACAAAACCATAAAACGCAAAAAAGCCATTCGACGCATCGAATGGCTTTTTCTATTACAATTTTTTCTTAAACGAAAACTATTCTATTTCAGAAACTCTCATGGTGTTCACCATTCCTTTATCTTTAATTGGCATTGCAGCAAGGTTAATTAAATAATCACCTTTTACAGCGTACCCTTTTTGAACTGCAATTTCGTTAACATCAGTTACAGTATCATCTGTACTTTCGTCTTTATCATAGAAGTATGATTTTACTCCCCATAATAAATTCAATTGTGTTAAGATTCTTTTGTTTGAAGTAAACACCAAAATATGTGAAGATGGTCTCCAGGCCGAAATTTGGAAAGCAGTATAACCACTATTTGTCAATGTACAAATTGCTTTTGCTTTGATTTCGTTAGCCAATAAAGCTGCCTGATGACAAACCGTTTTTGTAACAAAACGTTTCGTTTTAATTTGTGGTGTGTTTTGTGGAACCTGAATAAGCGGTGAATCTTCAACAGCCTCACAAATTTGAGTCATTTTTTGGATTACCTGTACCGGATAATTTCCTGTAGCAGTTTCTCCAGACAACATTACAGCATCAGCTCCGTCCATTACAGAGTTTGCAACGTCATTTACTTCAGCTCTTGTTGGCGTTAAACTTGTAATCATTGTTTCCATCATTTGTGTAGCAACGATAACAGGAATTCTGGCCGTTTTAGCTCTGCGAATTAAATCTTTTTGAACCAATGGTACTTCGTGTGCAGGAAGTTCAACTCCTAAATCTCCACGAGCAACCATAAGACCATCGCAATAAGCAATAATTTTATCGATATTCTCTAAAGCTTCCGGCATTTCAATTTTTGCAACAATTGGAATTTTGTATTCAGAATGCTTAGCGATTAATTCTTGTAAGTCTTGTAAATCGCGAGGTGTTTTCACGAATGAAAGTGCGATCCAGTCTACTTTTTGCTCGATAGCAAAAATAGCATCTGCAATATCTTTTTCAGTTAAAGCTGGTAAAGAAATTTTAGTGTTTGGTAAATTAACTCCTTTTTTAGATTTTAATTCTCCACCCTGAACTACTTTAGCAACAACTTCTGTTTTTTTATCTGTAGAAATAATTTCAAAAATAAGTTTTCCGTCATCAAGCAAAATACGCTCACCAGGATTAACATCATTTGGAAAGTTTTGATATTTCATGAAAACTTTTTGAGCAGTTCCCAGAATATCTTCGGCAGTTGTAAAAGTAATTAAATCACCATCATGTACAACAGTTCCTTCTTCCATTACACCAACTCTAAGTTTTGGTCCTTGTAAATCTCCAAGGATTGCAGTAGTGTAACCAAACTCTTCATTAAGACCTCTAATGATATTAATCTTGTCTTTTACACCTTCGTAATCTGCATGCGAAAAATTGATTCTAAACACGTTAACTCCTGCATCGATCATATCCTTGATAATCTCTCTCGTACTACATGCAGGTCCAAGTGTAGCTACAATTTTAGTTTTTTTGTTTGTTAGCATTTTTTTTAAAAAATTAAATTGTTTTTTGATTTTATTTTATTGGTATCAACGACATAAATAGCGGCGATGCTCTCGATGGTATTTAATTGTTGTTGAATTTCTGAAAAATCAATAGCCTCTTCACTATTCTCTATTTTCAGGAAAAAATCTACCTTTTTAAATTCAGGAAGTAAATGAATTGTTGTTGAAACCTCACTTGTTTCATTGGAAAACAAATTCTGGAAATCATTTGTACTCACTGAAATGATTTCATTTTTATTCTGAATTAGATTCCATGCAGCGGCTTTTTCAGAATCATAATAATAAAATCTAGAAAAATTTGCTTCTCCTTCCTTAGTCTGAGCATGGATCTCGTTTTTGCTCTTACTTAAGTTGATCGGAAGTTTTTTATTGATAAAATAGGCTAATCTATAATCTTCTAATGAAGTATGAATTGCCATTAAATAATAATCAATCTCGTCAAATTCGTCTAAATCCAATCTATGAATTGCCATATCATGAAAAATCTAGGTGTAAATATACTATTTCTAATGGAGCATCAATAGTTAAGATGGAGTTGTTTTTGTTAATTTATAAACGAAAACGATATAGTTTTAAGTAAGTTACAACAATCTTGTAGTTATTTCTTATCTATTTTTTCCTGAAAAGCAAAATAGGCGCGTTGCGATGCCTTTTCTTCCGCCTTCTTTTTTGAAGTTGCTCTTGCTCTTGCAATTACTTTATCGTCTATACTCAATTTTACGCCAAACAAGCGTTGACCGTCAATTCCGTTATCTTCAAAAATATCATAATGAAATATTCTTTTCTCTTTCTGACACCATTCGATAACCAAACTTTTATAACTAATCACTTTTCCTTCAAGTCTTGCAATGTCTACATAAGGAGTAATAACTCTTTTTTGAATAAACTTTTCGCAAAACGAATAGCCTCTATCCAAATAAATAGCACCAACAAGTGATTCAAAAATATTACCATGAATGTTTTCTCCAAAATGCTGCACCGGTACTTTACTTTCGACAAAACGAACCAGGTTTAAGTCTTTTCCCAGTTCATTTAAATGCTCGCGGCTCACAATTTTTGAACGCATTTTGGTTAAATAACCTTCATCGCCATTTGGGGCTTTGTTAAACAAATGCGCAGCAATTACCGCACTTAACATAGCATCTCCCAAAAATTCTAATCTTTCATAATTAATTGGGTGCCCGTTTTCATCTAATTTATTTGAAGATCGATGCGTAAACGCTTTCTTATAAAAATCTATTGAAACAGGCTGAAAACCAAGTATTTTCTGAATAGTGTCAAAAAAAATCCCGTCTTCTTGAGAACGGGATTTTGAAAATATTTTTTTGATAATATTCATAGACAAAACTAGTCAACTAATTTTTTAAACAATACACACGCATTGTGTCCACCAAAACCAAAGGTATTACTCATTGCAACATTTACCTCTCTTTTTTGAGGTTTGTTCAAAGTAAGGTTTAATGACGGATCAATGTTTTCGTCAACAACTGTATGATTAATCGTTGGAGGAACAAGGCTGTGTTGCATTGCCAGGATAGAAGCGATTGCTTCAATAGCTCCGGCAGCACCAAGTAAATGTCCTGTCATTGATTTTGTTGAGTTGATATTGATGTTTTTTGCATGATCACCAAAAACAGCGCTGATTGCTTTTAATTCGGCAACATCTCCTAATGGAGTAGAAGTTCCGTGAGTGTTGATATGATCAACATCTTCAGGGTTCATTCCGGCGTCTCTTAATGTATTTTTCATTACTGCGATAACTCCAATTCCTTCCGGATGCGGTGCTGTTAAGTGGTAAGCATCAGATGACATTCCGCCTCCGCCAATTTCGCAATAAATTTTTGCGCCTCTGGCTTTAGCATGTTCGTATTCTTCAAGAACTAAAGCTCCTGCTCCTTCTCCTAAAACAAAACCATCTCTGGTTGCATCAAAAGGTCTTGAAGCCGTTTCCGGACTTTCGTTTCTTGTTGATAATGCATGCATCGAGTTAAAACCTCCCATACCTGCAATTGTGATAGCAGCTTCTGAACCACCAGATACAATTACATCACACATTCCTAAACGAATGTAGTTGAAAGCATCAATTAATGCATTTGCAGAAGATGCACATGCAGAAACAGTAGTATAATTTGGACCCATATAGCCATTACGCATCGAAATGTGCGCAGGAGCAATATCGGCAATCATTTTAGGGATAAAAAACGGATTGAATTTAGGAGTTCCGTCTCCTTTAGCGTAATAAATTACCTCTTCCTGAAAAGTCTCTAAACCTCCAATTCCTGCTCCCCAGATAACACCTACTCTTGTTTTGTCGATATTATCATCAGTAAGTCCGGCATCTTTAATAGCTTCATCACTTGCAGCAACAGCGTATTGAGCGAATTTATCTAATCTTCGAGATTCCTTGCGGTCCATGTAATCTTCAATGTTGAAGTTTTTTACTTCGCAGGCAAACTTCGTCTTATGCTTCTCTGTATCATAATATGTGATAGGAGCGGCTCCGCTAACTCCATTCACAAGTGCATCCCAATATTCCTGGATATTATTCCCGATAGGAGTAAGAGCACCTAATCCTGTTACAACAACTCGCTTTAACGCCATAAATATGTATTTTGTACTTTAAACAAATAAAACCCACGCTTTCTTAATTGTATTGTTACTTAAGAGCTATGGGCATTACAATATAAATATATCTTTTTGATTGAAAACCAATCGAATTTTAAAATTTAAAAAAATAATAACACCCGAGTTTTAACAAATTTCAAGTTTCAAAAACAAATTCCAAAATTGGAATCTGGAATTTCAAAAATTGGTGTTTTTTTAGAATTCGGGTGTGATATTATTATTTTTTAGCTTCCTCGATATAAGAAATAGCTTGACCAACAGTAGCAATGTTTTCTGCTTGATCGTCTGGAATTTGAATATCAAATTCTTTCTCGAATTCCATAATAAGCTCAACAGTGTCTAATGAGTCAGCTCCTAAATCATTAGTGAAGCTTGCTTCTGTTACAACTTCGTTTTCGTCAACACCTAATTTGTCTACGATAATCGCTTTTACTCTTGATGCAATGTCTGACATAATCTTTAATTTTAGAATTTAATTTGTTGGCAAAAATAAAAAACTTTATTTTAAAACAACTATTTAGTTTATAAATGTGATACTAATTTATAAAATTAATTTCAAGAAAGCCCTTTTAATACTATTTATTTTCGATTTTTATTCCGTTTTTTGCATTCTCAAAATTAACTAGATTATGAAAAAAATTGTTGTTTTTGCCTCAGGTTCAGGAACTAATGCAGAAAACATTATAAAATATTTTGCCCAGACAGAAATCGCAAAAGTCGTTTCGGTCTTTACAAATAATGCTGATGCAAAAGTTATCGAAAGAGCAAAAAATCATCAAATTCCGGTCGAAATCTTCTCAAAAAACGAACTTTTAGAGCGAAACGTATTACAAAAAATACAAAAAATCGACCCGGATCTAATAGTTTTGGCTGGATTTTTATTGAAATTTCCTGAAAACATAATCGAGCAATATCCAAACAAAATCATAAACATACATCCGGCACTTTTACCTAAATACGGAGGAAAAGGAATGTACGGAATGCACATACACAGGGCTATAGTAAATAATAAAGAAATAGAAACCGGAATCTCAATTCATTATGTAAATGAAAATTATGATGAGGGCGGCATTATCTTTCAGCAAAATATAGCTTTAACAGACCAAGATACTCCGGAAACTGTAGCCGAAAAGATTCATGAACTGGAACAAAAGCACTTTCCAGAAATTATTCATAAAATATTAGAGGAGAATTCTAAATCTAAAATCTAATTCCAAATTCCAATTTTAGATCATTTACTCAAAAATCTAAAATCTGAATTCTACAATCTAAAATAAATGAATCACGAAGTACATATATATACAGATGGCGCTGCAAAAGGAAATCCGGGAAATGGCGGTTATGGTGTGGTTATGGAATTGGTGGGAACACCGCATAAAAAAGAATTTTACGAAGGTTTTCGTTTGACAACTAATAATAGAATGGAGCTTTTGGCTGTAATTGTAGGTTTAGAGAAATTGAAGAACCCCAATATGAAGGTTTTGGTTATTTCAGATTCTAAATACGTTGTTGATTCTGTCGAAAAAAAATGGGTTTTGGGATGGGAAAAAAAGAAATTTGCCGGCAGAAAAAATGCTGATTTATGGCAACGCTTTTTAATTGTTTACCGCAAACATCAAGTAAATTTTAAATGGATCAAAGGTCACAATAATCATCCTCAAAACGAACGCTGTGATCAACTCGCTGTTATGGCATCGGCGCAAGCCAAACTTTCTGTTGATGTTTACTACGAAACCATCGGTTCAAAAATGGAATAAAAAAATAACGTATCAGGAAATGTTCCCGATACGTTATTCAAAATACTAACTTAAAAAATCTTATTCTTCTTTATCTAAATCTTTGGCGGTTTTAAATCCGGTCAACAAACCTACTCCGGCCATGATAAAAATAATCGACGGATAAACGGCATCGTCTTCTAAAGAAGTGTACGTTGTAATTAATAAGGCAAGAAAAATTCCAACTCCTGTTCCTATTAATAAGAAAGCAAAATTTACAACAAATATTTTCCACGCCGGAACGCCTTTTCCGCTTCCTTTCAAAAAGATACTGGCATCGACACCTTTTTCGATAAGTGCTAAACGCTCTCTGTTTCTTGTTGAAAAAATAAGATAAACGATTCCGAAGATCATTAGGAAAAGACTAATTGGTATTAAAATTTGTGGTCCCATAATTTTTATGTTTTTATAATTGATTGATACCCATATGACGATATGTTTTGAAATGAGGTTACACCTTTATTAAAATAAATTTTAAATTTTAAATTCCATTCCGAAGCCTCGGAACCAAAACTTATTGAATATCAGTTAATTTTGGGTTTAAATTTATTTCTTAATGAAACTCTAAATCTATGACAAAAGTTAAATTTTTAATTTTGTTTGATTATTTTTTGTCATCTCGACGGAGGAGAGATAACAAGATTAAGGTTAAACTTTGTCAAAGTTTAAAACTTTGACAAAGTTCTGAACTTGGAATTTGGAATTTAAAAATATTGGAATTTATTTTAAAATTCTTGTAACCTAAACACAAAACATGTCGTCCTATATAATATGAGCACAATAAGCGATCAACATTATATCGATAAAATCCTGCAGGGCGATGCAAATGCTTTTGCCGTGCTGGTTGACCGTTATAAGAATATGATTTTTACCTTGGCTCTCAAAATGATCAAAAACCGGGAAGAAGCTGAAGAGGTTGCGCAGGATACTTTCATTAAAGCTTACAATTCTTTAAGTAAATTCAAAGGCGATTCTAAGTTTTCGACATGGATTTATAGAGTTGCTTACAATACGTGTCTTGATCGATTAAAGAAAAATAAAAAGGAAGACAATAATATTTCGATAGATGAATTTTCGGCACATTTAATCAAGACAATGGACAATGCTTTGAGTGCTTTAGAAGATAACGAACGAAAGCAGACCATTCAGCATTGTTTGAATTTGTTACCTCGAGAAGAGAATTTCTTATTAACTTTATTTTATTTTGAAGATCAGAGTTTAGAAGAAATCGGGAAAATCATGAACATTAATGCTAATAATGTTAAGGTGAAATTATTTAGAAGCCGACAAAAATTAGCCGTAATTTTGAAAAAGAAATTAGAACCTGAAATAATAGATTATTATGAAAGAGAGCGATAAAAACATAGAAAATCTTATTGATAAAATGATGGCTGAAAGCACATTGGAATCGCCATCCATTGACTTTACTTCACAAATAATGGCTCAGGTTTTAGTGGAAGAGAAAAGTAAAATTAAAGTTTACAAACCTTTGATCTCTAAACCAGCCTGGATTATTATTGGCTTGAGTTTAGCTGCTTTGGTTTATACATCACTTTCTTCAGCAACCTCATATAATATGATAATTGATAAAGAATATACAGAAAAAATATTTACGCTGTTTTCAGGAATTCATTTGTCTAAAAATGTGTTGTATGCCCTTTTAATAGTTCCGTTCATGATTCTTGTTCAGATAGGATTATTGAAGAATTATTTTGACAAGAAATATCAAGTATAAAATTTAAAAATGAAAAATAAAAAGTTGATTTTTAAACCCATTTTAAGAGCAAAAAAAACATGCAGATATTCTCTCTTAATGTTATTGTTTTTTTTCACTAGTTATGCATCAGCAATTCCGCCAAACTTCACTACTAAAGAAATAAAATTTGTTAGTGAAGGGATTTCACTCGCGGGTACTATTTTCACACCCAACAACATACAGGCAGCCGTTGTAATTATTCATGGATCTGGACAAGAAAAAAGAATGAGAGACTTTGCTACAATTTTAGCCAACAATGGAATTGCAGTTTTAACGTATGACAAACGCGGCGTTGGAGAATCAGCTGGTGTATATGCAGGACCTGAAGTAGGAACTAACAATGTTGATTTCTCAAATCTAAATCTTTTGTCTTTAGATGCCAGTGCTGCTGTAAATAATTTATCTAAATATTTATCAAATGATCAAATACCAATAGGTTTAATAGGTGGCAGCCAAGCTGGATGGATAATTCCATTGACTGCAGAAAAAAACAACAAAGTCAAATTTATGACAATATTTAGCGGAGCTCTTATAACAGTTAAAGAACAATTGAGATTCCAATTTTATACTAATGGAAATAAATTTTTTTGGGATTCCCACTCAGAAGAAGATGCAAGAAAACATATATTCAATGACCCAGATAGATATGAGTTTATTGACACAGATCCCAAAGGTATTCTTGCTAAATTGTCAATTCCAGGATTATGGATTTTTGGAGGTAAAGACATTCAGGTTCCTGCAAATTTATCAATTGAATATCTTAACATATTAAAATCTAAAGGAAAACATTACAACTATAAATTGTTTGGAAATTTGGGCCATAATACAGCATTTTCAGACTCTGAAGAACCTATGAAAGATGCTATCAATTGGATTAAAAATATAAAAATAAATTAAAAGGATAATACGCAAAATCTTCTTGCTTTGCAGAAAAAAGAAAAACTACTTTTTTTTAAAAAACTTTTATAAAATTTAGACATATTTTCAAAATAAAACTTGCAATTTAAATCCGAAAAACATATTTTAAGCACTCGAAACAATTGAATTTAATTCCTTCATTTACAATAGTTTTAGCCCCGCAATCGATATTGTTTTTTTATGAAAATTTTGAGAACCTAAACCGTTGCAATATTGTAACTTATGAAGTATCTTTGCACCCTAATTCGAAATTCATAAAATGAATAAATTATTGATTGTTGGAACGGTTGCTTTCGACGCGATTGAAACTCCTTTCGGAAAAACAGATAAAATATTAGGTGGTGCTGCAACGTACATTGGTTTATCAGCATCATTTTTTAACTTACAATCGGCCATTGTTTCTGTAGTTGGCGACGATTTTCCACAAGAACATTTAGATCTTTTAACTTCAAAAAATATTGATATCTCTGGTATCGAAATTGTAAAAGGCGGAAAAACCTTTTTCTGGAGCGGTTTATACCACAACGATTTAAATTCAAGAGACACTCTTGCAACGGAACTAAACGTTTTGGCTGATTTTCAACCAAAAGTTCCTCAAAATTACAAAGATGCTGATGTCGTGATGTTAGGAAACTTGCATCCATTAGTACAAAGCAGCGTTTTGGATCAAATGGAGAAAAAACCAAAATTAGTTGTTTTAGACACAATGAACTTTTGGATGGATTGCGCTCTTACGGAATTACTAGACGTTATTAAACGTGTAGATGTTATCACAATCAATGATGAAGAAGCAAGACAACTTTCTGGTGAATATTCATTAGTAAAAGCTGCTGCCAAAATCCAGGACATGGGACCAAAATATGTGGTGATCAAAAAAGGAGAACATGGAGCACTTTTATTCCACAATAGAGAAGTATTCTTTGCACCGGCATTACCATTAGAAGATGTTTTTGATCCAACAGGAGCCGGAGACACTTTTGCAGGTGGTTTTTCAGGGTTTATTGCGCAAAGCGAAAACATCTCGTTTGGAAACATGAAAAATGCAATAATTTACGGTTCTAATTTAGCTTCGTTCTGCGTAGAGAAATTTGGAACCGAAAGGATGGAAACATTAAGTAAAGCTGAAGTAGCGATTCGATTACAACAATTTAAATCGTTAACGCAGTTTGACATAGAAATATAATGCCCGAAAGCCTCGATAACACGGGGCTTTTTTATTACGTTAATACACACAACTTACAACAACACAAAATACAAAAAACAATGAGCGACGCGTTAAAACACGAATGTGGTATAGCCTTAGTTAGACTTCTGAAACCGCTTGAATATTACAAAGAAAAATACGGAACTGCTTTTTACGGAATACAAAAAATGTATCTGATGATGGAAAAGCAACACAACCGTGGTCAGGATGGGGCCGGTTTTGCAAGCATCAAACTTGATGTTGATCCTGGACAACGTTACATTAGCAGAGTTCGTTCAAATCATGCACAGCCTATTCAGGATGTTTTTGCACAAATCAATGATCGCATTAATGAAGAGTTAGGAGCTCATCCGGAATATGCAGATGATGTGGCAGCTCAAAAAGCAAACATTCCTTATATAGGAGAATTATTTTTAGGTCACGTTCGTTACGGAACTTTTGGAAAAAACAGCATCGAAAGTGTTCACCCATTTTTGCGTCAGAGTAACTGGATGCATCGTAATTTAATTTTGGCAGGAAACTTTAATATGACAAATGTTAAAGAACTTTTCGAAAACTTAGTTGAGCTTGGACAACATCCAAAAGAAATGGCTGATACAGTGACCGTAATGGAAAAGATTGGACATTTCCTTGACAAAGAAGTAATGCAGCTTTACCAGGATTGTAAACTTGAAGGTTATTCTAAAAGAGAAGCTTCTCCGGTAATCGCAGACCGCCTGGATATTGCAAAAATATTAGCCCGTTCTGCAAAAAATTTAGACGGAGGTTACGCAATGGCCGGATTATTAGGTCATGGTGATGCTTTTGTTTTTAGAGATCCAGCGGGAATTCGTCCTGCTTATTTCTATCAGGATGATGAAGTGGTCGTTGTGGCTTCTGAGCGTCCTGTTATTCAAACTGTATTTAATGTTCCGTTTGAAAAAGTTCAGGAAATTGAACCAGGAAATGCTTTAATCATCAAAAAAAGCGGAAAAGTTTCTATGGAGCAAATCCTGGAGCCTACTGTTAAAAAAGCTTGTTCGTTTGAAAGAATTTATTTCTCCAGAGGAAGTGATGCCGAAATTTATCAGGAACGTAAAAATTTAGGAAAATTAATTTTGCCTGCGGTTCTTAAGTCAATAGACAGCGATACAGACAATACTGTATTCTCTTATATTCCGAATACTGCCGAAACTTCATTTTATGGTTTGGTAGAAGCAGCTCAGGATTTCTTAAATCAGAGAAAAAACAATTATATTCTGGAAAACAGAAACACATTAACTGCCGAAACTTTACAGGAACTATTAGCTGTAAAAATTCGTACAGAGAAAGTTGCTATTAAAGACGCTAAATTAAGAACCTTCATTACAGAAGACAGCAGCCGTGACGATTTAGTGGCTCACGTTTATGATGTAACTTATGGAGTAATTAAACCAACCGATAATTTGGTTATTATTGACGATAGTATTGTTCGTGGTACAACATTAAAAATGAGTATCATCAAAATGATGGATCGTTTAAAACCAAAACGTATTGTCATTGTTTCTTCTGCTCCACAAATTCGTTACCCTGATTGTTACGGAATTGACATGGCGAAGCTTGAAGGTCTTGTTGCTTTTAGAGCAGCACTTGCTTTATTGAAAGAAAGAAACTTATATCATATAGTAGATGAAGTTTATGCGAAATGTAAAGCGCAGGAAAATTATGTTGATACAGATGTTGTAAATTATGTTACAGCTATTTACGATCAGTTTACTCCTGAAGAAATTTCAGATAAAATTGCGGAAATGTTAAGTTCTCCGGAAATTAACGCCGAAGTAAAAATCATTTTTCAAAAAGTAGAAGATTTACACATTGCTTGTCCTAAAAATCTTGGTGATTGGTATTTTACAGGAGATTATCCTACACCAGGAGGAAATCGTGTTGTAAACCGAGCATTCATGAATTTTTATGAAGGAAAAGACGCCAGAGCATATTAAAAAAATACTAACAAAAGGTTAAATCGTGTAGTTCATCGGTTTTTTATGCCGTTCGTCCTATATGTTTGGCAAAATCGCATAGCTGCGATACTTTTGGGAAACCATAACATTAGTAGGTTAAGTTTATGGTAGATTTGGGGCAAAAAGGGTGGAAGCAATTCCACCTTTTTTATTGGAATAAACTGAATAAAATACTTCAAAGTAAGAAATTACGTATTTCATCGAATTTATTTGCATTTCGTCTATTATATTTGGCAAAACAATATAACTATCATAGCTTTACTATACCATAACATTAGTAGGTTAAGTATATGGTAGATTTGGGGCAAAAAGGGTGAAAGAAATTTCACCTTTTTTATTGGAATAAACTCAACAAAGTCCTAAAGTAAGAAATTACGCATTTCATCGATTATATTTGCATTTCATCTAAAATATTTGGCGTAACGATTTAACTATCATACTTTTATAATACCATAACATTAGTAGGTTAAGTATATGGTAGATTTGGGGCAAAAAGGGTGAAAGAAATTTCACCTTTTTTATTGGAATATACTCAACGATAATCTAAAGTAAGAAATTACGCATTTCATCGATTATATTTGTATTTCATCTAAAATATTTGATAATCAAATTTAGCTATGCTATTTTTATACTACCATTACATTAGTAGGTTAAGTACATGGTAGATTTGGGGCAAAAAGGGTGGAAGAAATTCCGCCTTTTTTATTTTTATTTTTTAAAGAGAATAGAATATAGATCATAGAATAAAGAATTAAAAAAGTGTAGACAAAAAAAAAGACGAATAACCGTTAGGCCATTCGTCTTTTTTTATATTCTATTTTCTATTCTCTTCTATAGACTATTTGTCTAAAGCGTATCTTCTTGCAACTTCTGTCCAGTTAATTACGCTGAAGAAAGCTTCAATATAATCTGGTCTTCTGTTTTGATAGTTTAAATAGTAAGCATGTTCCCAAACGTCCATTCCTAAGATTGGAGTTCCACCGTTACCAGCAACTTCCGGCATTAATGGATTATCTTGATTTGGAGTACCTACAACTTCTAGTTTACCGCCTTTTTGAACTGTTAACCAAGCCCATCCTGAACCAAATTGTGTTGCACCAGCTTTAGCAAATTTTGCTTTAAACTCTTCAAATGTCCCAAAAGAAGATTCAATAGCTGCTAATAGATCACCTGTTGGCAATCCTCCTCCATCCGGGCTCATTACAGTCCAGAATAAATTGTGGTTGTAGAAACCTCCACCATTGTTACGAACTGCAGCGTTTGATTTATCTAAGTTGATTAAGATGTTTTCAATTGTTTTTCCTTCCAAATCAGTACCTGCAATTGCAGCGTTTAGATTTGTTGTGTATGCATTATGATGTTTTGAATGGTGAATTTCCATTGTACGTGCATCAATATGTGGTTCTAATGCATCATATGCATAAGGTAATTGTGGTAATTCAAAAGCCATGATATTTGATTTTATGGTTTATAATAATTTATCCCAAATTTAAACATTTAACTTTGGAATAGAAAATACTATTTCGTTATAATTCAATTTAATTAATTGACAACTTGATTATTTAACACGTAAATAATTGGAAATCTTTATTTTCCATTAAAAGTTGTCATTGTATTTTCTAATCCCGCTGTTCCAAAAGATTTAATAATTTCTGAAGCAACTTCTAGACGTTCGGGTAATTTTGCTTTTTCTTCTTCATCCCAATCTCCCAAAACATAATCAATTTGCTGTCCTTTTTTAAACTGATCGCTTATACCAAATCTAAAACGCGTATAGTTTTGAGTATTTAATATTAAATTGATATTTTTTAATCCGTTATGACCCCCGTCACTTCCTTTTGGTTTGATTCGAATGGTTCCGAAAGACAGATTTAAATCATCTGTAATCACCAGAATATTTTCTAACGGAATGTTTTCTTTATCCATCCAATATTTAACGGCTTTGCCGCTTAAATTCATGTAGGTGTTTGGTTTCAGCAGAAAGAAGGTCCTTCCTTTAAGCTTATATTCGGCCAAAGCTCCCAATTTTGCAGTTTCGAATGAAAGACTTTCTTTTTTAGCCAAAAAATCCAGGACTTTAAATCCTATATTATGTCTTGTATTTACGTATTCGGCACCAATATTACCAAGTCCTACGATTAAATATTTTTTACTCACGTTTTTTATATTGTTTTTTTGGTGTTCGTGAACCTCCGGTTTCATATTGTCTGTGTTCTCTTCTTTTTGTGTTGATGAAAACAGTTTTGTTATCCATTTTATCATGAGACAAAAATAAGATTATTTATTTTTAAACCGCAAAGTACACAAAGGATTTACGCTAAGAGCACTAAGAATGGCACGCGGATGACGCATGTTTAAACGGATTTATGCAGATTTATTATTTCTTTTCGTCAGACTGACCGAATTCATTCCAGAACTTAGAACCTTAGCATCTTAGCAACTCAGAACCTCAAAAAAAAAAGCACCAACCTTTCGATTGATGCTTTGTATTGAATTTTGAAAAAAATTATTTTTTCTTTCCTTTTGCAGGAGCTTTTGCAGCTTTTGCAGCTTCTTGAGCAGCTTTCATAGCAGCACGAGAAATTCTTACCTGAGCAACAACTGTGTTCTCTGGGTGCATCACTTTGTATTCTGGTTTACCAACTTTAGTAACATATAATTTGTTACCCATTTCAAGTGGAGTAATGTCAGCTTCAACAAAATCAGGAAGATCTTTAGGTAAAGCTTTAACTTTTAATTTACGAGTGTTCAAACGTAAAACACCACCTGCAAGAACACCTTTAGATGTACCAACAACTTTTACAGGAACTTCCATAGTGATTTCTTTGTCATCAAATAATTGAAAGAAGTCAATGTGTAAGATTTTGTCAGATACAGGGTGAACCTGAATATCTTGTAAAATTGCATTGAATGATTTTCCTTTTCCAAGCTCAATCACAACTGTGTGTGCGTTTGGAGTGTAAACCAAGTTTTTGAACGCTGCAGCGTCTGCTGAGAAGTGTACTGCTTGATTTCCTCCGTATAACACGCAAGGAACCGCTCCAGCATTACGTAAGGCTTTAGTTGACACTTTGCCCACGCTTTCTCTTTCTGATCCTTTAATTGTAATCGATTTCATTGTAAAAAAATATAGTTATTAATAAATATTCTAATCCTTATTGTAGTGAGATTGCTTTATTGCAATGACTACATTATAAATTTTCCACTAATGGAATTGTTGTGGTGCACCATGTGCATAACTTCAGCAAAAAGAGGTGCACAACTCACTACTCTGATTTTCTTTGATTCTTTCTTTAATGGGATTGAATCAGTAACTATTAACTCGCTTAATTTCGAATTTTCAATTTTTTCGTAAGCTCCACCTGATAAAATAGCGTGGGTACAAATTGCTCTAACGCTTAATGCTCCTTTTTCGATCATTAAATCTGCTGCTTTCGCTAATGTACCACCAGTATCGATCATGTCGTCTACTAATATTACGTTACGTCCTTTTACTTCACCAATTAGTTCCATAGTGTCGATAACGTTGGCTGCTTTTCTTTGTTTGTAACAGATAACTACATCTGATTCTAAAAACTTAGAGTAAGCATATGCTCTTTTTGAACCTCCCATGTCCGGAGATGCAATAGTCAAATTTTCTAAATTTAAACTCTGCACGTAAGGCAAAAAGATGGTTGATGCAAATAAATGATCTACCGGTTTTTCAAAGAATCCCTGAATTTGATCTGCGTGCAAATCCATTGTCATGATTCTTGTTGCTCCTGCAGCGGTTAATAGGTTTGCTACTAACTTTGCTCCAATCGGAACTCTTGGTTTGTCTTTTCTATCCTGTCTTGCCCAACCAAAATAAGGCATAACAGCTGTAATATGTCTTGCAGATGCACGTTTTGCTGCATCAATCATTAGTAACAATTCCATCAAATTATCTGCCGATGGAAAAGTTGAACACACGATAAAAACACGTAATCCTCTGATTGACTCTTCGTAAGATGGCTGAAATTCTCCATCGCTATACGTTGACATCGTTACTTTTCCTAACGGAATTCCGTATTGTTCTGCAATTTTCTCTGCAAGATAAACACTTTTTGAACACGCAAAAATTTTAGCTTCTGGTTCTAGGTGCGACATTATAATTTGTTGTTTTGTAGTTAGTTGTGTGTGCGTCGTTTTAACGAGGTGCAAATTTAGAAAATTTATTGGAGACTGAAAGGAAAAATTTAAGTATTTTTAGTAGAACATTTAATTTTATTTTTTACATTTGCACCGTGTTAAAGGAATAGGCACAGTTATGGCAACATAATTACTTATTCTATTGCGTTAAAATAATTGATTATTAATTGTTTTTTCGTCTGCTAAGCCCGGATGGCGGAATTGGTAGACGCGCTGGTCTCAAACACCTGTGGGAAACCGTGCCGGTTCGACTCCGGCTCCGGGTACAAAAACCTCTTCGAAAGAAGAGGTTTTTTTCATATTGTCTCTTCCTAAAAAAGTTGACTATAATTACTTGAAAGTATTTCAATAAACAAGAAGAATAAGACAATACTCTATCACAAACTTTAGTAAAACATTTAAGAGATTTATTATCAGTAAATTATAACTGAGTTGTTTTAATAAAGAGCAAAAGTTCGACATTGTCTATTATTGGTTAAACAATGTGGTAATTATTATGAAAAATAGTGGTCTCCTGTAAAAGATTCAATATGTCAAAAAAACCTTAGTTCAATAAACAAAAAATATGAGTTAGGATTTACTTTTTACTAGTTGAATATTTAAAACTTAAAAAAAGTCAAAATCAATTACATTTATCTATAAAATATATTAACTTTTTAATCTAGTATTGAATAAACTGACTAAATTTAAAAAATAATTAAAAACTTATTTTTTTTCAGCACCGATTTCTCTATTAATATGTTTTTTTGAAATATCCATAAAAGGTTTTTCGATAAATTTATAACCTACAAAACTAAGAATAACAAGAAATGGCGTAGTCGAGAATATAATGAGGCAAAATTCTGACGAAGTGAAACTTTTTACTTTATCAAATCCAAGACCAAAATAAAATATTACAAAGAGAAGAATTCCGTGAATTAGGTAAGTACTATAAGATATTTCTCCAAGTAATTTTACTGTAGAACTTTTAAAAACACCAAAAAAGGTACTACCTGAGGCTACTAAAATAAAAATAATAGTAATTAGAATTTTACAATATATATCACTTGAATCTTTAAATTGCCCTATTAAAACAAAACAAATTAAAATTCCAAAGCTTGAAATAAAATTATTTAGCTTAAAAGATTTATACTTTATTATCAATGCAGCTGTAATACCGCCTAAAAAAGAATATATATTATGTACATCTAATTTATTAAATAAAAAATATATAATAATAAACACAATACTAATTATAACATAAAAACTAGAAGGTTTTCTTTTTAAAATTAATAGGGAGATTACAGGCAAACTAAAATAAAAAAGCCATTCATAAGGAAGAGACCAAACCACACCTGAATTGATCACATTAGTTAATTCAAAATCATTAATATTAGTATTACTAATAATAGTGAATGTACCCCACAAGAATATTTGACCAAAAAATTTAAACGTTTCTACTTTCAATTTCCAATCACTAATAACCATAATAATTAATATTATTATACTAATAGCAAAATAATACATTGGAACTAATCTAAAAACTCTAGAGATAAAAAAATTCTTCCAATTAAATTCCTTTTCTCCTAAGTTTAAAAATTTTGAAATAAACAAAAATCCTGTTATCATAAAAAAGAATGAAACACTTGTAGAACCAAGTTGGGTGTAAAGATTAGAATTCGGTGCATCCCAAGTATTTGTCTGAATATATTTAAACCAAATAGCTGAATGATGAATAAAAACACCTATTCCTAAAAAACCTCTAAGTCCGTCAATAGTTTCGTATCTTGATGTAAGATTGTGTACTTTATATTTCAAATTAATAATGAAACAAGTGGCGATAGCTATTAAAAATATTATAATGGAAAATAACGGATTTAATGTATCCATAAATTTAAGTTTATTTATAATTAATTATTCCAAACCAAAAATCTTAAGGCAATTTAGGAGTAATTTTCGCAAAGAAACAATAATTATAAATTTCTTGCAACATACATCACTGTTATCGATACTTTGTTAATTTATTTAGAACCATAAATAATATACAGTAAACTAATCTTATATATCTTTGTTATGAAATATTATTTACAAACCTCACAACTCGCATCATGCAAAACAGGAAAATTGCACGAATTAGCAATAAAACACAATTGATTGGCTTTCGTATGAAGTTCAAGTGCCAATTCAATTTTATCCGGATTTGAAATTTTTACTTTAGGTTTTAATATTACTTCAACAAAACGCCCGCTTCCGTCAGGAGAAACTTCTAATGTAGCTTCTGCATTGTCTGAATATTCCAGAACTTCTATTCCGTTTTGAGAACATACATATAAATAAGACATCATGTGGCACGAAACCAAACTGCTTAATAACAAATCTTCGGGATTGTATAATTCAGGATCGCCTTTGAAAGCTTTTGCAGCTGAAACATTTAAAGCAGGTTTTCCGTCAATTTTAATTTGATGACTTTTACTGTAAAATCGCTTTGTTGAATCTTCTTGATTTTGATTGGAATTCCAATTTAGTGCTGCTTTAAATAGATGTTTCATTTTGTTTTCGTTTGCTATTGCTAAATTAAGAATTTTATAAGCTGCAAATGAATTAATCGCGCAAGTCGCCGAGACGGAAAGTTTTCGCCGCGAATTTCACAAATTAAATTGAACAGAGTTTACTAAATCAATTCGTGCTAATTCGTGAAATTTGTGGTGAACTTTTTCATTACTTTAATTTCCATAAAAAAACCTCGAAAGTATTCCTATCGAGGTTTTTAGAGAATTACTAAACTAATAAAACTTTGAGTCTGCTTTTATTTTCCCCATTTAGTCCAATCCGAATCTGGTCTTTTAAACGGTTCAGATAAAAACTTATTGGCTAATGCATTAAATACTTCCGGAGTAGAAGCCGGTGCAAAATGGGTTTCTCCAGGCATAATACATAGCTGTGCCTTAGGTATGTTTTCAAAAATTTCTACCGAATGTTCGTTTTTAATAATGTCTTTATCTCCTGCTATTATAAGCACTTTTGCTTTAATTTTTGATAAATCTTTAGTTGGAATATTAGGCTGATCTACCAAAAGTCCGGCAAGTTGTTTTTGCAGATTCCAATTCTCACTTGTGTCTTTCGTTTTTATTTTTGACACAATCATTTTTCTCATGTTCTGAACATCGTTTGTAGCCCACGAATTAACAGCTGTAGCATCAGGCCTTAAATTTGCTCCCATCGTCACAATTTTCTTTATTTTTGATTTGCCTGAAATACCCATTTGCAAACCAACAATTCCACCATCACTCCATCCAATAATACTTATTGAATCCAGTTTTAACCGACTAACTAATTCCTCTGTATCTTTTGTAATCTGAACGTATGTCAAAGAATCGGTTTTCAACTCTGATTTACCTTGCCCTCTACTATCAGCAACAATAACCCTGTATTTACTTTTAAAATAATCGATTTGATTTCCCATTGATTCAATACTTCCTCCATTTCCATGAATCAACAACAAAGGTTCGCCTTTTCCATATTCTTCATAATAGATTTTAGCTCCATTGATTTCAATAAATTTTCCAACACCAGTATTTTTACCATAAGGCGTGTCAAATTTAAAATTCATTTGAACCTGAGCATTTCCTATTTCACATAGAAAAGACATTAATAACAGAAGTAATAATTTAATTGGGTTCTTCATAAATAAAGGTTTTTTATAATAGTTATAACACAAACGTAAGAAATAATTGAACAAATTAATAAAATCTTTATAGATCGTAATGTGGTTTAATATTTATAAATAAAAAAACCTCGCAAGCATCACTTACGAGGTTCTTCAGAGAATTACTAACTAATTAATATAATTCCAAAACTATTTTTTTACAGAAAATTTAAAAGTAGTTTTAGTTTTATAATTTTCTCCCGGGTTTAGAACCGTTGTTGGGAAGTTTTTCTGATTTGGAGAATCCGGATAATGTTCTGTTTCTAAACAAAGTCCAGTTCTGTGAGCGTATGTTTTTCCGTCGCGTGTTGGTAAAGTTCCGTCAAGGAAATTTCCGGAGTAAAACTGAATTCCAGGTTCATCCGTTGTCATTTCCAAAACTCTTCCGCTTGCAGCGTGGTATACTTTTGCAATAATTGTTTTTCCTTTTTCAGGATTGTTCAAAACCCAGCAATGATCGTAACCTTTTCCTCTTTCTAATTGTTCGTTTTTAACTGCAATGTCTTTTCCAATTAATTTTGGTTTTCTAAAATCGAAAGGCGTATTCGCAACATCTTCTAATTTTCCTGTTGGAATAAGAGTAGTATCAACCGGAACAATTTTATCAGCGTTTAAAGTCAATTCGTGATCTAAAATTGTTTTAGAAAAATCTCCTGATAAATTAAAATAAGAATGCTGCGTTAAATTCACGACTGTTTTCTTATCTGTTTTTGCTTCATAAAGCACTTCTAACTGATTATCATTTGTCAAAGTATAAGTCACAAAAACCTGTAAATTTCCCGGATAACCTTCTTCCATATCTTTACTTAAATAAGATAATTTCAAAGAAGCGGTATCTCCTGATTTTACCTCATCTGCTTTCCAAACAACGTTGAAATAGCCTTGCGGTCCGCCGTGTAAAGCATTTGGAGCATTATTTATCGCTAATGTATATTCTTTTTCGTCTAAAGTAAATTTCCCTTTAGCAATTCGGTTTCCGTATCTTCCAATCAAAGCTCCGAAGAATGGATTTTCTTTCTCATATTGTGCCAAAGAATTAAATCCAATAACAACATTTTCAGAAACTCCTTCTTTATTTGGTACTTTCAAATCTGTAATTCTGCCGCCAAAAGTGATGATGTCAACTTCCATCCCATTTTGGTTTTTCAGTTTATAACTTTCGACTTTTTCTCCTTTAGCAGTAGTTCCGTAAGAAGATTTTTCAATCGTAACAGCACCCTTTTCATCCGAAGAAACTTTCTCCGTATCTGCCTTTTTATCGCTTTTGCATTGAACTGAAACTGCAGTCAAACTCAAAATACTGATTCCAAAAAGACAACGTTTTAATACATTCATAAATGATATTTTTTAATTATTGTAAAAGTGAAATGTAAGATATGAAAAAATTAAAAGCGACAAAATTTTAAAACCTCTGAACCTTTGCCTCTTTGAACCTTTGTCCCTTAATTACAATCCATGTTGAAACAAATGATAATATGCTTCATTTGCATTGATCTTATCTTTAAAGTCTCTCACAGTCGTTTTTTCATCAATAACCAATAATTCGATTCCGGCAATATCAGCAAAATCTTCCATATATTCTGTTGTGATGGACTGGCTGTAAACCGTGTGATGCGCCCCGCCAGCTAAAATCCATGCTGTTGCAGCGATATCAAGATTTGGTTTACAATCCCATAAAACTCTGGCAACCGGTAATTTTGGTAATTCTGCCATTGGTTTAATTGCTTCTACTTCATTTACAATCAAACGGAAACGAGTTCCCATATCCACTAATGAAACATTAATTGCATCTCCCGCAGGTGAATTAAATACCAAACGAGCCGGATCTTCTTTTCCGCCAATTCCTAACGGATGCACTTCGCAAGAAGGTTTTCCATCTGCAATTGAAGGACAAATTTCTAACATGTGTGATCCTAAAACATATGATTTTTGAGGTGTAAAGTGATACGTATAATCTTCCATGAAAGATGTTCCTCCTTCAAGACCCACATTCATTACTTTTAAGGCACGAACCATTGCAGCGGTTTTCCAGTCGCCTTCTCCACCAAAACCATAACCGTCGGCCATTAATCTTTGTGTTGCAATTCCTGGAAGTTGTTTCCAAACTCCAAGATTTTCAAATGTATCTGTAAAGGCTCCGAAACCACCTTCTTCAAGGAAAGCCCTTAAACCTAATTCGATTTTTGCTGCTTCAACCAAAGAACTTCTTTGCGCGCCGCCTTCTTTTAAAGAATCAGTTAAAGTATATGATTGTTCGTAAACGGCTAATAAATCGTTTAATTCTTTATCCGTAACTTTCTCGATATATTTCGTAACATCAGATGAATCAAAACCATTCACTGACATTCCGAAACGAATTTGAGCCTCTACTTTATCGCCTTCGGTAACGGCAACTTCACGCATATTATCTCCAATACGAGCTACTTTTAGGTTTTGAAGTTCGTCCCATCCAAGAACCACTCTTGACCAGATTCCTAATTTTTTCTGAACTCTTTCGTCTTCCCAGTGTCCTACAACAACTTTACGTTTTTTACGCATTCTTGACATGATAAAACCAAATTCACGATCTCCGTGAGCAGATTGGTTTAAGTTCATGAAATCCATGTCAATAGATCCCCACGGAATTTCAGCATTGTATTGTGTATGCAAATGGCATAATGGTTTCTTTAAAATACTCAAACCGCCAATCCACATTTTTGCTGGTGAAAATGTGTGCATCCAGGCGATAATTCCGATACAGTTTTTTTCTGAATTCGCAGCCAAACAAACATCTAAAATTTGTGCAGGAGATTTTACCACATCTTTATAAACCACTTTTACCGGAATTTGAGACGACGCCCCTAATCCTTTTGCAATTATCTGCGAATGTTCCGCTACTTTTCTTAATGTTTCTTCACCGTATAATTCCTGGCTTCCTACTACAAACCATACTTCTTTTTGAGATATATCAATCATTTCTTTTATTGTTTATTTTGTTTCAGGTTTTCTTTGTTTCAAGTTTTGAAATCGTGGAAAATCTTTGTTCTATATTCTTTGTTCTTTTATCTAAATTTACTGTCCGTAATACGAATCTTTTCCGTGTTTGCGGTTGTAATGTTTCTTAATTAAGGAATCTTTTAATCTTGGTGCGTTTGGATTTATTTGCAAAGTCAGGTATGCCATTTCGGCAACAACTTCAAGAACTTTACTGTTGTAAACTGCTTTTGCAGCATTTTTTCCCCACGCAAATGGACCATGATTTCCAATTAAAACCATTTCTACTTCTTCGTAGGAAAGATTTTTTTCTTTGAAACAATCCAAAATCTGAATTCCGGTATTGTGCTCGTAATTTCCTTCAATTAAGTGATCTGCCATTGGCGGTGCACACGGAATATCAGCCGTTAAATGATCGGCGTGAGTCGTTCCAAAAATTGGAATATCCTGCTGCGATTGCGCCCATGCAACCGAATAGGTGGCGTGTGTATGTGCAACCCCACCAATATTTGGCCAGTTTTTATACAAATATGCATGCGTTTTGGTGTCTGAAGACGGACGCATAGAACCTTCAATAATATTATTATCAAAATCGACAATTACAATATCTTCCGGTTTTAAATCTTCGTAAGGAACGCCGCTTGGTTTAATGGCAAAAACACCATTTTTTCTGTCAACTGCGCTTACATTCCCAAAAGTATATACGACCAAATTCAATGCATTTAACTGGATATTGGCTTCGTAACATTCCTGTTTTAAATCTTTATAAAGAGAACTCATGCTGAGAAATTTTAATAGTTGGATCTTCGTAAGCACTTAATTGATCGTAAGCAATTAGCAATTTGTTGTACGCTGCTACTTTATCTAATTGAGGGAAATATTCACCGTCAAAATCACTTCCTATTTTTTGACTTGCTTCGATAACATTTGGATAAATTCCGGCTGCAACAGCTGCATAAATTGCCGCGCCCAAAGCTGGAGTCTGGTCTGAAGCTGCAATTTTAATTGGCTTGTTTAAAACATTGGCCAAAGTCTGCATGATAAAAGGAGATTTACGGGCAACGCCACCAATTCCGATTACGCTGTCAATTTTTACACCTTCCTCTTCAAAACGGTCGACGATTTTTTTCGCTCCAAAACAAATTGCGTTTACTAAAGCTTTAAAAATATGAGGTGCTTTTGTTCCTAATGATAAATTAGAAATAGCGCTTTTTAATTCCTGATTTGCATCTGGAGTTCTTCTTCCGTTGATCCAGTCTAAAGCAATTGGCAGACTTTCTAAAACCGGAATTTTCTCGGCTTCTTTTGTCAATTCAACAATTAATTTATCACTGAATTCTTCTCTTAATTGTTCTTTTTGAGCCTCTGTTAAAACAGAAGATGAAGTCAATAAATGATCTGTTGGCCAAAGCAATAATTCTTTGTACCAAGCCAATAAATCGCCAAAAGCAGATTGTCCGGCTTCTAAACCAATAAAACCTGGAATTACAGAACCATCAACTTGTCCGCAAATTCCGCGAACGGTTTTTGTTCCCACTTCATCATAAGAACCAACCAGAATATCGCAGGTTGAAGTTCCCATAACGCGAACTAAAGTATTTTCTCCAATTTTAGCTCCAACAGCTCCGGAGTGTGCATCGAAAGTTCCAACAGCCACAACTGTTTCTGTAGAAAGTCCCAAACGATCTGCCCATTCTTTACTTAATTTTCCGGCAACTAAATCTGATGTATAGGTTTCATCATATAAATTACCGCGAAGTTGTGCTAAATAGGGATGTAGTTTTTCTAAGAATTCAACCGGAGGAAGTCCGTTCCAGTCTTCGTGCCACATCGCTTTGTGACCGGCAGCGCAACGGCTCCTTTTAAAGGTTTTTAAATCTTTATCTTCGATTAATAAGTACGTCATTAAATCGCAGTGTTCCATCCAGGTGTGCGCTGCATTTCGAACGGCTTCATCTTCTCTGGCGATGTGCAGGATTTTTGCCCAAAACCATTCTGATGAATAAATTCCGCCCACATATTTGGTTACATTTTCTCCGCCCCAGCTTACCGCGAGTTCGTTGATTTCGTTGGCTTCATTTATTGAAGTATGATCTTTCCACAAAACCAACATCGCATTTGGATTTTCCTCAAAACCTTTGGTTAAGGCTAATGGAATTCCATCTTTCGTAACCGGAACAGGAGAAGATCCCGTTGTATCAATACAAATTCCTCGAACCAATTTTGGATCGACTTTGCTTTCCTTAATAACGGTCTGAATCGTAATTTCCAGCCCCTCGATATGATCTAACGGATGCTGACGAAATTGATTTATCGATGCATTGCAATACTGCTTATTTTTCCATCTTTTGTAATGAGAAACATTGGATGCCAATTCCTGCCCATTTTCAGTATCTATAAGAACTGCGCGAACAGAATCTGTTCCGTAGTCTAACCCTATGACATAATTTTTCATTCGAAATTAATTTTTAATGACGCAAATATAATTATAAATAATTATTAAGTGTACAAAAAACACTTAATAAAAAAGCTATGATAATTTTTTACAGATATTGCACTCAAACAGCCTTTTAAGGTTAAAAGAAAAAATAAACGTAACAATAACATTTATTCTGTTGCGATTATTTCACTTAATGATTTAAAACTGTTAATGACAAACTGCTTTTCTGACTTTATTTTATCTGAATTTTTCTCCTTTAAGCTACTTCCCTTCCAAAACCAAAACTGAAAACGGAGGCATATTTATTTCTAATTTTCCTTTTTTATTTTCAAAATCTTTAAAAACTACAGGACTAATTTTATTTGGATTTTCGAAAGAATTATAATCTTGTAATTTTGATGAAGTGATGATACTAGCCGTGAAATTTTTAACACCTAAATCTTTTGTATCAATCTCTATTTTATGTTTGTTTTTTGCGTCGATATTTACAAGCGAAATATGAATTGCTCCATTTTGATCTTTTGATGCCGAAGCAGAAACTGCCGGAATCGTTTGATCTTTAAATGTATATAGTGGGGAAGTAAAACTCACAGGTAATAATTTTGCATCCTGATGCACATTGTACATTTGCATGACATAATACGTAGGCGTTAAAATCATTTTTGTTTTATCTGTAAGTATCACAGCCTGAAGTACATTTACACATTGTGCTAAATTGGCCATTCGAACACGATCTGCGTGGTTGTTGAAAATGTTAAGCGTTGATCCGGCTAAAACCGCGTCTCTTATGGTATTTTGCTGATATAAAAATCCCGGATTTGTTCCTTTTTCGACATCATACCAGCCGCCCCATTCGTCTACCACCATCGCCACCTTTTTTTCAGGATCATATTTATCCATTACAGCAGCGTGTTTTGTGACCAATTCTTCCATTTTTAAAGCCTGATTCATCGTCAGAAAATATTCCTCTTCAGAAAAATTGACTGCATCGCCTTTTTTATTCCAATTGATAACCGAATAATGATGTACTCCAACCCCGCCAAGCATATTTAGCGGAATATTTTTCATTAAAACTTCTGTCCAGTTATAATTGCTGCTATTCGCTCCGGATGCAATGCGATTGATTCCTCCACTGTTATTCCAGTCTGCCATAAATGTGGCAAACTTGCGATATTCATTGGCATAATATTCCGGTGTCATATTTCCTCCGCAACCCCAGGCTTCATTTCCAATTCCCCAGAATTTAACTTTCCATGGTTCTGTCCTTCCGTTCTTTTTACGCAAATCGCTCATCGGACTTTTACCTGCAAAATTTGCATACTGAATCCAGTCAGCAAATTCCTGAACGGTTCCGCTTCCCACATTTCCGGATAAATAAGGTTCTGCTCCAAGCACTTCGCAAAGGTTTAAAAAGTCGTGCGTACCAAAACTGTTATCTTCTGTCACGCCTCCCCACCATTGGTTTACAATTGTTGGTCTTTGTTCCTTTGGTCCAATGCCGTCTTTCCAGTGATATGTATCGGCAAAACAACCGCCCGGCCATCGTAAATTTGGAATTTTCAAATCTTTTAAGGCTTTAATAATATCATTTCTAACTCCGTTTGTGTTTGGAATTTTGGATGTATCGCCAACAAAAAATCCGCCGTAAATGCATCGCCCTAAATGTTCTGCAAAATGCCCGTAAATATTTTTATTGATAATCGGCGACGAAGCCTCATTTTTTATTGTTATAACTGTGGGATCTTTTTGTGCAATCATTGTTTGAATACAAAGTATAGCAAACAAAATAAAAAGTAGTTTTTTCATTTGGTTTTGTGGTTTTTTAGAAAGTAATGTTGGTTAGACGGCTTCTTAGTTAGTATTTGCTTCAGAAACACAATAAGTGTTTCTTTGACATTTGTAAAATTAATTAAAAAAAAGTCTTAAAAACAAATTAATTTCTTAAAAACAACTGGTTGCAAAAAACATATTCTTAAAGTTTATTTTGAAACAGACTACAAATTCACATTCCTGTCTGGAATAATCCAATCTTATTAAAAGTTTATTACCTGTACAATTCTTAAATAAAAAAATAATACTATTCTTACGAATTTTATTTTAAAATGTTTATACCTTTGACCCTGATTTGAATAATAAACAGAATAAATCATTTTAGTTTGCGGTTTTATTCAATTATTAAGATTCTAGCTTTATTACTATAAGTGTAAATACTACATTAATAAATTATGAAACAACTTAATAAGTTTATATATTTACCAATAAATTATTAAATATGCTAAACAGTTATAGCTCTGCCGATAAGGTTTTATTAGCAGTAGATTGTATCATTTTTGGATTCGACCACGAGGGGTTGAAAATTCTTCTCATTCAAAGGGACTTTGAACCGGAAAAGGGAAAATGGTCTTTAATTGGTGGGTTTTTAAAACGCGATGAAGTATTGGATGATGCTGCCATCAGAATTTTGAATACTTATACCGGTTTGAATGATATATATATGGAGCAGCTCTATGCTTATAGCGAAATTGATCGTGACCCGGTCGAAAGAACAATTTCTGTTTCCTATTTTGCCTTGATTAATATTGAAAATCACAATGCTGAATTGATCAAAAATTATCACGCAGAATGGTTCCCTATTAATGATTCTCCAAACTTAATTTTTGACCACAACGAAATGGTTCAAAATGCCATTAAGAGACTTCGCTACAAAACATCAGTAAAACCAATTGGGTTTGAATTGTTGCCGGAAAAATTCACGATGCGTCAGCTTTTAGAATTATATGAAGCCATTTTGAGTAAAGAATTAGATAAAAGAAACTTTATCAGCAAGATTAATTCTCTCGAAATTCTGAATAAACTGGACGAAAAAGACATGCAGTCTTCCCGAAAAGGATCTTATTTATATACTTTCAACAAAGAAAAATACGAAGAAAAATTATTGAACGATTTTGTTCTGAACCTGTAAAAGTTTTATGCACGTTCTACAGATTTGATTTAAAAAACAAACCCCAAAAGCTACAATCTTTCGGGGTTTTTTTTCTTCAATAAAACTACTAATTAAAAAACTAAACAAATTATTTTCTTTTTAATCCACATTAATAAAAAATAAGTGTAGAATTTACATTTACAAATGTATGTAAAATAATTCTATTAAAACAATAAATTAAAAGCTTAAAAAAATTATTAAACAAAACTTATTTGTACTGTGATAAAACACGGATTTCACGAATTTTCACGAATGTCTTTCTAAAAAATTATTTGACTTTTTGAAATTTGTGCAAATTCGTGAAATTCGTGTTTATAAAGAGTTTCGAATTATTAAAGAAGATTTGTTTTCGATTTGCTCTTTTATTCCTTTTAAAACCATTTCTGCCAAAATTTTTCCCATGGCTTCAAAATGAGTGGAGATTGTGGTAATTCCGTTTGCTGCAATTTTTTTTAGTGGCGTTTCATTATAGGAGATAATTCCAAAATCAACTCCCAGTTTTAGGTTTTGATTCCTGGCATTTTCGATTACGCGAACTAAATCACGGTCATTCGGAATAATAAAAAGATCGCCAACCGTAATTTCTCTGTTAGTAAACTCGGTTATGATTTCAGATTCAAAATGATATTCGGTACAAAAATTTTCAAATCCTATTTTCATTCCAAGCGGTTCTCTGAATCCCGGAAAAATCAAAATGAGTTTTTTGTATTTATTCAATCTGGATTTGCCTTTTTGCAATCCTTCAAAAATATCTTTCTGGTGATTTTGATAAATAGCGGGATATATTTTTAAATCAGGATTTGTCTGATCGAGTATAATTACGTCACCTACTGGTAGGGTTTTTACAGAATGAACTATATCGATTAAGTTCGTGGGCATAATAATGTATTTGGTGTAATTTCCGTTGCTGTCGTTGATCAGTTTTTGGAAAACGGGAACATTAAAATGATGGAAGAAAATATCAACCTGAACATTTTTTCCGATGTGTTTTAAAAACGAATTATATATGTCTTCTTTGAAAATATTCAATTCATCAAAAAGTAAAAAAATCTTTTGTTTTATAGTGGTTTCAACGCTTTTAACGTAATATCCTTTTCCCGGAATGGCATAAATAATTCCTCTTTTTTTGAGTTCATCATACCCCTGCAAAACCGTATCGCGCGACAAATTAAACGCCAGACAAACTTTATTGACTGACGGAAGCCGATCTCCTTTTATCAGTTGTTCGTCTTCAATTGCTTTTTCAATTGAAAGAATAATCTGCTTATATTTTGGCAGTCCAAGATTATTTTGAATGGAAATGATATTCATGAAAACAGATTTTTTTGGCAATATACAAAAAACTGGTAGGTACTGGTATGCAAAATTTTAAAATGTTTCTATTTTTGGATTTCATTTTTAGTAATTTTTTTATGGAATTAAAACACATATCGCATTTAATAGATATATCTTATTCGAAATTGTTTGGTTTAATGCCCGATGGAGAGAAGATTTATTCTTTTGAATTGTCTAACAAAAATGGAATGAAAGTGCAAATCATCAATTATGGTGCGACTGTTACTTCATTACAAATTCCTCTTGAAAATGAAAAAACAGTTGATGTAGTTTTAGGTTTCGACAATTTAGAAGCTTATCTGCAATCTTATAATTTACCAAGCGCACCTTATTTTGGAACTACAATTGGGCGTTATGCCGGAAGAATCGATAAAGGGAGTTTTACTTTAAATGATAAAACATTTCAATTGGCCGGTAATAATAATGGTAATACACTGCACGGCGGAAATGATGGTTTTGGCAAAAAAGTATGGTTTGTTACTGCTTTAACCGAAGGTGAAAATCCATCGATAACATTTAGTCTGTTAAGTGAAGATTTAGACGAAAATTTCCCCGGAGAATTACGCGTTGATTTAACGTATACTTTAACCGAAGAAAACGAATTACAATTAGAATACAAAGCGACAACAACAGAAGATACTGTTATAAACCTGACACATCATAGTTATTTTAACCTCAACGGTCATGATTCTAGTGTTTTAGATCAGGAAATGTTTGTCAATTCTGATAAGATTTTAGAAACAAACGACGATAATATTCCGTCAGGAAATTTCACAACTCTTTCTCATCACGATTTTGATTTCAGATCGCCAAAAAATTGTCCTGCTGTTATTGATAATTCATTTGTGTTGGATTCTAACAATGCCATCGCAGCGACTTTATTCAGCACAAAAAACAATTTGAAAATGAACGTTTACACAGATCAGCCAAGTGTTCACGTGTATGTAGGCGGAAATTGTTTTGATACTTTAAAAGGAAAAGAAAATGTAGATTATCATCGCTCAAGCGGAATTTGTTTTGAAACGCAAAATTTTCCGGATGCACCCAATCATGCTAATTTTCCCAATTCTGTTTTGAAAAAAGGAAACGAATATCATCAAAAAACAGTGTATCAGTTTCAAAAAATAAACTAAAAATATAAAAACCCACATCTATATTATTACCCAATGAATGACATTTTAATACAAAACACAACCGCGTTTTTTGAGAAATCTTTTGGATCTGCTCCTCAAAAAGTAGTGCTTTCTCCTGGCCGAATTAATATTATTGGAGAACACATAGATTATAACGACGGTTATGTTTTGCCTGCTGCGATCGACAAAATAATTTGTTTTGCTTTCGAAAAAAGTAATTCTTCGACATCAAAAATAATTGCTATTGATTTAAATGAAGAATTCGAAATTGATTTAACGCAGGAAGTGCAATTAAGCGATGTTGTCTGGACAAATTATATTCGCGGAGTTATCAAACAATTGCAGGATAATGGTTTTTCATTTGAAGGTTTTAATTGTGTTTTTAGCAGTAATATTCCGGTTGGTTCCGGATTATCGTCTTCTGCGGCTTTAGAATGCGGGATGCTTTTTGGAATTGCAGCACTTTTCAATCTTACTATTAAAAAGGTTGATATTGCTTTGATGGGACAAAAAGCAGAACATTGGGTGGGTATTAACTGCGGCATTATGGATCAGTTTTCAAGCGTACACGGACTTGAAAATAAGGTTATAAAATTAGATTGCAATACATTGGAATTTGAATATCACGATGCCAATTTCAAAGATTATTCATTGGTTTTATTTGACAGTAACGTAAAACATTCTCTTTTTACATCAGAATATAATACCAGAAGACTCGAGTGTGAAGAAGGTTTGTCGATTATAAAAAGTCATTTTCCTGAAGTAAAAAGTTTCAGGGATTGTACGGAAGAACAGGTTTTGAGCATTCGTGATAAAATGAACGAGACTGTTTTTAAAAGAGTTCATTTTGTGGTAAAAGAAATTGGTCGTGTAACAAAGGCATGCGAGGCTTTGGATAATGGAAATATAGAACTTTTAGGACAATTGCTTTTTGAAACACATTATGGTTTATCGCAAGAATATGAGGTTAGTTGTGAGGAGCTGGATATGCTTGTAGATACAGCAAAATCAGATGAAAATGTAATTGGTTCGAGAGTGATGGGAGGTGGTTTTGGAGGCTGTACCATAAATTTAATTAAAAAAGGTCATGAAAATGAAGTGAAAAATAAGTTTGCAAATCTTTATTTAAATATATTTGGTATCGAACTAAAATTTTATGATGTAAAAATCGCAAACGGAACAACACTACTTTAATACCACAACAACTACAATGAAAAATTTTGACATTAACGAAGATCCGCACAGACGTTACAATCCATTAATTAACGAATGGATTCTGGTTTCACCTCATCGCTCGAAGCGCCCGTGGCAAGGACAAAACGAAACCGTTTTAACTGAAACACTGCCAAAATACGATTCTACCTGTTATTTATGTCCGGGAAATATTCGTGCAAACGGAGTAAACAATCCTGATTATAAAGACAGTTTTGTATTTGAAAACGATTTTGCTGCCATGAAGCAGGACGAAATTATTTTTGAAGAGGATATTAAACACACTTTTTTTAAAGCACAGCCAGAACGCGGAATTTCGAGAGTGGTCTGTTTTTCGCCAAGACACGATCTTACTTTACCGGAAATGACGATTAGTGAAATCGAAAACATCATCAGAACCTGGCAAAAAGAATATACTGATCTAGGGAATATTAAATATATTAATTACGTTCAGATTTTTGAGAATAAAGGAAGCGTAATGGGCTGCAGTAACCCGCATCCGCATGGGCAAATCTGGGCACAATCGTCTTTGCCAACTCAGGTTGAAAAAACACACAACAGCTTAAAGGCTTACTACGATAAAAACAACAGAACATTACTGGCAGATTATCTTCAGGCTGAATTAAGATCCGGAGAACGCATTGTAATCGAAAATGAACATTTTGTGGCTTTGGTTCCGTTTTGGGCAATCTGGCCTTATGAAACAATGATTATCAGCAAAAGATCTGTGGGGAAAATCACTGATTTTACGCCAGACGAAACACTTGCTTATGCTACAATATTGAAAGAATTAACGACAAAATACGATAATTTATTCAACACTTCTTTTCCGTATTCATCAGGAATCCATCAGGCGCCAACAGATGCTTTTGAACATCCTGAATGGCATTTTCACATGCATTTTTATCCACCATTATTAAGATCTGCAAGTGTAAAAAAATTCATGGTAGGCTACGAAATGCTTGGTGAATCACAACGAGATATTACACCTGAAAAGAGTGCCGAAATTTTAAGGGAATTATCAACTGTACATTATAAAAGCAAAGAAAAAAGCCGAGTAGAACAATCGTAATAAAAAACCTGTTTTAGAAAATAATCCATTTTAAAACTTAAAAATAAATAAACAATCACCCTATACTAATTTTTAAAAATACTAACAATGAACCAGAACCTTGCTTTCGCAGATTATGCGGTTTTTATTATTTATTTCATCGTAGTTTCGGTCTACGGTTACACCGTTTATCGCAAACGTAAACAAGACGAACAAGATGCTAAAGCGTACTTTTTAGCCGAAGGAAACTTAACATGGTGGGCTATTGGAGCTTCTTTAATCGCCTCAAACATTTCTGCTGAACAATTCATCGGAATGAGCGGTGAAGGTTTCTTCTTAGGAATCGCCGTTGCTGCTTACGAATGGCTTGCTGCCGTTGCTTTGATTATCGTAGCCGTTTGGTTTATTCCCGTATATCTTAAAAATAAGATTTACACGATGCCACAATTCTTAAAAACACGTTATAACGAATCGACTGCATTGATTATGGCCGTTTTCTGGTTGTTTTTATATGTATTTGTAAATTTAACTTCAATCTTATATTTAGGAGCTGTTGCCATTAATGGTCTTGCCGGTGGAGAATATCTTCACGTTATTATGGTAGGATTGGCCATATTTGCTTTGTTTATCTCTTTAGGAGGTATGAAAGTTGTGGCTTACACCGATGTTATTCAGGTTGCGGTTTTGATTATTGGAGGACTTGTAACTTCTTATATCGCATTAACAACTGTTGGACAATATTTTGGCGTAGGCGAAAATGCTATTGCCGGTTTTAAGGTGTTAATGAGAGAAGCTCCTGAGCATTTCAAAATGATTATCCCAAAACCTACTGCAACATCTTCTCAGCTTGATATTGATAAGTACTTAACATTCCCGGGCTTGATGTCGTACCTTGCCGGTATCTGGATCATCAACTTAAACTACTGGGGTTGTAATCAATACATTACGCAAAGAGCCCTTGGTGCTGATTTACAGACAGCCCGTACCGGTATTTTGTTTGCGGGTATGTTAAAATTATTAATGCCACTAATCGTAATGTTACCTGGTATTGCAGCTTTTGTTTTGTACCAAAACGGACATTTACCACAATTAGTTGGAGGAAAAGACGGTGCTTATTCTGCTGTATTAACGTTCTTGCCAACAGGTTTAAAAGGACTTTCTGTAGCGGCTTTAACGGCTGCAATTGTAGCTTCATTGGCCGGAAAAGTAAACAGTATCTCGACTATTTATACTTTAGATATTCATAAAAAGTACATCCAGAAAGAGGCAGGCGAAAAACAACAGGTAAACATTGGTAGAATTGCCGTTTTTGCTGCGATGCTTTTAGCTGTTTTATTTACTTGGAATGATATCTTAGGAATTGGCGGTGTTGGTGGATTTACCTACATTCAAAAATACACCGGATTTATCAGCCCTGGAGTTTTTGCTATGTTCTTCCTTGGTATGTTCTGGAAAAGAACAACAGGAACTGCAGCGATTGTGGGTGTAATTCTTGGATTTGTTTTATCTGTATTGTTCAACGAATATGCTCCAATGTTATTCGGAAATGAAACTTTATTATACACAGCATATCCTAATGGAAAAGGCGCATTCGAAATTCCGTTCCACATTTGTATGGGATTATCGTTCTTCTTTACGATGTTAGCGATGATCGGAATCAGTTTCGCAGGACCAAAAGTGAATCCAAAAGCGTTTGAAATAGACTCTGAAATGTTTAAAGTAAAACCACAAACTACAGTTTTAATCGTAATTACATTATTGATTATTGTAGCATTATATGTAAAATTCTGGTAGTATAATTTTTTACTATATTATTTTTTGAAGAATAAAAGACTGTCTGTAAACGACAGTCTTTTTTTGTAAATTACTTTTTTAAAACCTAACTCTTCTTACCAATGACCACACAAAAATTTTGTTTAGCCTTAGATTTAAAAGACGATTCCAATTTAATTGAAGAATATAAAACACTCCACCAAAATATTTGGCCTGAAATTACAGAAAGCATAAAAAACTCAGGAATTTCTATTCTCGACATTTATTGTACCGGAAACAGATTGTTTATGATTATCGAAGCCGACGCCGATTTTACTTTCGACAAAAAATCAAAAGCCGACGCTGAAAACCCAAAAGTTCAGGAATGGGAAACCTTAATGTGGAAATTTCAACAAGCTTTACCGTGGGCAAAACCCGGAGAAAAATGGGTTTTGATGGAAAGGATTTTTGAGTTGAAATAACCAATAAATTTATCAAGATGATTTAAAGTATCATATATGTTATTAAAATAATTAATAGCAGCTTTGTCAGAGAAATTTTTAACGGGTTAAGTATTTATGTAAAGTGCTTTCTCCTCTTTTTTTGTAGTCATTATGTGGAGACGCGATGAATCGCGTCTGTACGGTTGTGGATTTATGATTCTATGTAAATGATTGGCAGAATGTGATATTTATTTTTAAATTTTTTCTTATTCCAACATTTCAATTCTTACTTGCCATAATCTCTAGCCTCCAGCATAGTACAGACGCGATTTATCGCGTCTCAAAGCAATCCAAATCTATCTCTTTAGTAATCTAGTAATCTTTAGTAATCTTGATTTATTGTTTAAGGTTTTCTGCTTCTTTTTGCATATTTAATAAATAAGCCATATTCTTGATCACGTGGTCGTGTTTCTTCACAAACGGATTTTCTTCGTTCCAGACATAACCTGCCAAAACCGAACAGATTTTCTCTTTTACTTCGGGATTTTCAGGTTGGTGGAAGAATAAAGTCTGCAGGTTTCCGGTGTACCATTCTTTCACGTAAGTGGTAAAAACAGCAATTCCGCGTTTCATGTATTCTGTAAATTCCGTTTCCCAATCAACAGCAATTCCCCGTGATTCCTTAATATATAATTTTGCTGCAAGCATTCCGGATTCTGTCGCAAAAGCAACTCCGGAAGAAAAAACAGGATCTAAAAATTCAGAACTGTTTCCGGTTAAGGCAAAACCATCGCCATACATTCTTTTTACGGCTCTCGAATAATTCTCCAATTTTACCGGCTCAAACAAAAACTCAGTTCCTTTAAATCTTTTAATATAATAATCTGATTTCTGAATGGCATTTCGCAAAGCTTCAGCATTGTCTTTATTTTCTGAAAGTGAGTTGATAAAATCTGTTGGCCCAACCACTCCTAAACTTGTATTTCCGTTAGAAAAAGGAATTACCCATAACCAGACTTCGGTTTCCAGAATATCAAACGAAATTTGAGTTCCTTCTTCACCTTCCGGTCGGTTAATATCTTTTACATGCGTAAATATCGAAGAGTGCGGATCTAATTTTGATGGCGTATCAAGATCTAAAAGTCTTGGTAAAACGCGTCCGTATCCGCTGGAATCGATGATGAATTTAGCGTGAATTTCTTTTAAATTTCCGTCTTTATCTTTTACGATTGTTTTAGAATTTTTTCCTTCAAAAGAAACTTCCACAACTTCTGATTCAAATTCTAAATCTATTCCTTTTCTAATCACTTCCTGAGCCATCGTGTTGTCAAAATCTGCTCTTGGAACCTGCCAGGTCCAGTCCCAGCCTTCTCCAAATTTCTGGCTAAAATCAAAAACGCAGATTTCTTCTCCTCTGATAAAACGTGCTCCGAGTTTTTTCTCAAAATTCATCGCGTCAAGACATTCAAAAAGTTCCGCTTCCGCAAAATGATCCATCACTCTGGGAATAAGACTTTCGCCAACAACCAGCCTCGGAAACTGAGATTTTTCTACCACTTTTATCTTAATATTGTTTTTATGAAGATAAGATGCTGAAACACATCCAGAAGGTCCTGCGCCTATTACTAAAACATCTACAAACTCCTTTATCATATTAAAAATGTTATCAATTATTAAACTACATTTGCCATCATCAAAATAACTACAATTATTTTGATAAATAAAATTAAATTAGCACAACCAAAAACAATTTAATGAATACAATTAATGAATATTTAAGTTTAGCAGAATTCGAATCCATTATTTTTGGAAATAACAAAGTTGTTGTGAGCGACCTTGTATTAAATCGAGTAACTCAAAGCTTTAATTTCCTAAAAGAATTTTCAGGAAATAAAGTGATTTATGGTGTAAATACAGGTTTTGGGCCAATGGCACAATATCGAATTAAAGAGTCTGATCAGATTCAATTACAATACAATTTAATCAGAAGCCACTCTTCAGGAACAGGAAAACCTTTAAGTCCGGTTTGTGCAAAAGCAGCAATTTTGGCCCGATTAAATACATTATCGCTAGGAAATTCAGGAGTTCATCCTTCTGTAATTCATTTAATGGCAGAATTAATTAACCGAGATATTACGCCATTAATTTTTGAACACGGCGGCGTTGGTGCCAGCGGTGATTTAGTACAATTATCACACTTAGCTTTAGTTTTAATAGGCGAAGGCGAAGTTTTTTATAAAGGAGACAGAAGACCAACTCCTGAAGTTTTTGAAATTGAAGGTTTGAAACCGATTCAGGTAGAAATTAGAGAAGGTCTGGCTTTGATCAACGGAACGTCTGTAATGACCGGAATTGGAGTTGTAAATGTACACCATGCTAATAAATTATTAGACTGGTCATTAAAAGCTTCTTGTGCCATAAACGAATTGGTTCAGGCTTATGATGATCACTTTTCTGAAGAATTAAACCAAACAAAACGTCATAAAGGACAACAGGAAGTGGCTGCCAAAATGAGAGCCAATCTTTCAGACAGTACTTTAATCCGTAAAAGAGAAGACCACTTATATTCTGGTGAAAATACAGAGGAAATCTTCAAAGAAAAAGTACAGGAATATTATTCATTGCGTTGCGTGCCTCAAATTTTGGGCCCGGTTCTTGAAACGATCAATAATGTTGCTTCTATTTTGGAAGACGAATTTAACTCGGCAAATGACAACCCAATTATCGACGTAAAAAACAAACACGTTTATCACGGAGGTAATTTCCACGGCGATTATATTTCGCTTGAAATGGATAAATTGAAAATTGTAATTACCAAGTTAACGATGTTGGCAGAACGTCAGTTGAATTATTTACTGAATTCAAAAATCAATGAAATTCTTCCTCCTTTCGTAAACTTAGGAACATTAGGATTCAATTTCGGAATGCAGGGAGTTCAGTTTGTTGCTACCTCAACAACTGCCGAAAGCCAAATGTTATCCAACCCAATGTACGTTCATAGTATTCCAAACAACAATGACAATCAGGATATTGTAAGTATGGGTACAAACTCAGCTGTAATTACATCAAAAGTAATCGAAAATTCTTTTGAAGTTTTGGCTATCGAATTGATTACAATTGTTCAGGCGATTGATTATTTAGAACAAAAAGGTAAAATTTCATCGGTTACAAAAAAATGGTATGATGACGTTAGAAAAATAATTCCTGTTTTTAAAGAAGACATGGTGATGTATCCGTTTGTTCAGCAAGTAAAAGATTATCTGATCAACAGTTAATATTTCGTTTTACATTATTAATATTGAACCTTAAAAATCATGAAAAAACTATCTCTTTTTTTATTAGTATGCTGCATTCAATTTGTTAATGGCCAGGAATTGGCATTAGTTAAAAAAAATTCTAAGATTGGATATATTTCCAAAGACGGAAACTTTAAAATTGAACCACAATACAAGTCGGCAAAAAGCTTCTCTGAAGGTTTGGCGGCTGCAGAAAATAACGGGAAATGGGGATTTATTGATTCAAAAGGAACCTGGGTAATTCCAGCCGATTATAAGGACGTTAAAGATTTTAACAGCGGAATTGCCATTGTACAAAAAGACAAAGACTGGGTTTATATCAATACAAAAGGTGAAGTTCAAAAAGGGCCGACAACAGACAAAGTATTTGATTTTAATAACGGCGTTGCTTTTTTCAGACAGACAAGCAAAGTTGGATTAATCAATCCTAAGATGGCAGTTGTTTTAGAACCAAAATACGATCAGATAAAACCGTTTGAAAATGGTTTTGCAAGAGTTGAAAACAATAAAAAGTGGGGAATTATAAACACTGAAGGAAAAGAAGTTGTTGAGCCTGTTTATGACGAAATAGGAAACTATTTTAAAAACACCACCTGGGCAAGAAAAGACAAAACTTTTGGAATTGTTAGTGCCGGAAAATTTATTCCTGTTGATGGTGCCGAAAAAATCTGGGATTTTGAAACTCAGGATTTAACGTATGCCAAAAAGAACGGAAAAATTGGTTTCATCGACTTAAAAGGAAACTGGATAATTCTGCCTATTTATGATAAAGCAAAAGCATTCTCTAAAAATTTAGCGCCGGTTTGTGTAGGTTCTAAATGGGGATATATAAATCCAAAAGCAGAATTTGTTATTCCGCCAACTTATAGTGATGCAGAAGTTTTTAGTTCAAACGGACTGGCTCCGGTAAAAGAAAAAAACTGGGGATTTATTAATGAAACCGGAAAACTGGTCATTCCAACCCAATACGGAATTACCTCAAACGGATTCGTTATTTCGCTTTTTGTACAACAAGACAAAGGATTTATTGATGGTGTGGCCCGAGTTAAAAACGAAGGAAAATGGGGTTTTCTTAGACCTGACGGAACCGTATTAGGCAACCAATGGTATGAGAACGCTGAACTTTTTTCAAAATCAAAAGAAAGAAACAACACAACTGAAGTCGTTACAGAAAAAGCGAAACCGGAAACAAAACCGGCAGCTGCAAAAACAGTAACGAAAAAGAAAAAATAACATTTGTGTTCTAAAAAATAATTTTACATAAATGAAATCGCCACTAAAATGACAAAATCATTTATGACTACAAATAAATTCTACATATGAAATGTGTATTAGTAACGGGTGGTTCAAGAGGAATTGGAAGTGCTATTTGCAAAAAACTAGCGGTTGAATCCAGCTATCATATTCTGATTAATTACCATTCGAACAAAACTGCTGCAGAAGAAACTTTGCAGGAAATTCAAAAATTAGGCGCAACTGGAGAAATCGTAGGTTTTGATGTTTCTAATTTTCAACAGGTACAACAAGTTTTAACACAATGGCAGGACGCAAATCCTGAAGCGATCGTTGAAGCAATTGTAAATAATGCCGGAATTACAAAAGACGGTCTTTTTATGTGGATGACTCCCGAAGACTGGAACGGTGTTTTAAATACTAGTGTGAATGGCTTTTTTAATGTAACACAATTTTTTATTCAAAAAATGTTGCGCAATAAATATGGCCGAATCGTGAATATGGTTTCTGTTTCGGGAGTAAAAGGAACTGCGGGACAAACCAATTATTCAGCAGCAAAAGGTGCTATTGTTGCAGCTACAAAAGCACTTGCTCAGGAAGTTGCAAAACGTAATATTACCGTAAATGCAGTTGCTCCGGGGTTTATCAGAACTGATATGACAAGCCAGTTAGACGAAAAAGAATTACTAAAATTAATTCCCGTAAATCGTTTTGGCGAAGCCGAAGAAGTCGCTGATTTAGTAAGTTTTTTGATTTCGAAAAAATCGAGCTACATTACAGGAGAAATCATCAATATAAACGGAGGAATATATTCTTAAAAAATTACTTATAAAAAGACCATGAATAAGAGAGTTGTAATTACCGGAATGGGAATTTATTCCTGTATAGGAACTTCTTTAGATGAAGTAAAGGAGTCTTTGTACAACGGAAAATCTGGTATTCAGTTTGATTCTGAAAGAAAAGAATTTGGTTTTCAATCAGCCTTAACGGGTATGGTTCCTAAAACTGATTTAAAATCTTTGTTGACCAGAAGACAACGTATGAGTATTGGTGAAGAAACCGAATATGCTTATATGGCAACCATTGAAGCACTAAAAAATGCCAACATTGATGATGCTTTTTTTGATGAACGCGAAGTGGGTATCATGTACGGAAACGATAGTGTCTCAAAAGCCATTATTGATGCTACGGATATTGTTCGTGAGAAAAAGGATACAGCCTTAATTGGCTCGGGTGCCATTTTTAAATCGATGAATTCTACGGTTACCATGAATTTGTCGACCATTTTTAAACTTCGAGGTATCAATCTTACCATAAGTGCGGCTTGCGCAAGTGGCTCGCATTCTATTGGACTGGCTTATTTTTTAATAAAAAGCGGTTTTCAGGATATTATTATTTGCGGAGGCGCACAGGAAATCAACAAATATGCCATGTGCAGTTTTGATGGTTTAGGCGTTTTTTCTGCAAGAGAAGGCGAACCTCAAAAAGCGTCAAGGCCTTTTGATGCTGACCGCGACGGATTAATCCCGAGTGGCGGTGGTGCTACTTTAATATTAGAAAGTTACGAATCGGCGATAGCGCGCGGTGCCACTATTATTGCTGAAGTTGCAGGTTACGGATTCTCTTCAAATGGCGGTCATATTTCGACCCCAAATGTTGAAGGACCGGCAACCGCCATGCAAAGAGCACTTGATGACGCACAATTAAAAGCAAGCGATGTTGATTATATCAATGCTCACGCGACTTCAACGCCTGTTGGAGACAGCAATGAAGCAAAAGCCATCTTTGAAGTTTTTGGCGAAAGCAATCCTTACGTAAGTTCAACAAAATCAATGACTGGCCACGAATGCTGGATGGCCGGAGCAAGCGAAATTATTTATTCGACCTTGATGATGCAGCATGATTTTATAGCTCCCAATATCAATTTGGAAAATACAGACGAAGACTCTGCTAAATTAAATTTAGTTAAAACTACGTTAAATAGAAAAATTGATATATTTTTGTCGAATTCCTTCGGATTTGGAGGAACCAATTCTGCACTGGTAGTTAAAAAGTTTAAATGAAGCGATGAATAAAGAAGAAATAATAAAAAAAATTAATGGTTTTTTGGTTGATGAATTTGAAGTAGATAATGACGACATTGAACCAGACGCAAATTTAAAAGATACACTAGGGCTTGATAGTTTAGACTATGTTGATTTAGTGGTTTCTATTGAAGCAACCTTTGGTGTAAAATTAGTTGAAGCTGATTTTGTTGGAATTTCCTCTTTTCAAACTTTCTACGACCTTATCGAAAACAAACTAAAAGCTAAAACTGCTTAATGAGTCAATGGGATGGCAAATCAAAAGGAACAGTTTTAGGCTATAAAATATTCGTTTTTTTAATACAAAAAGCGGGTGTAAAATCCGCTTATGTTTTACTTTATTTTGTTGCTTCTTATTATTTCTTGTTTCTAAAAAAGAGCAATAAAGCTATTTCTTACTATTTTAAAGAAAGACTAAAATATTCCGGTTTCAAATCTAAAAAAATGGTTTTCAAAAGTTATTACACTTTTGGGCAAACCATTATTGATAAAATTTCTATTTCGGCAGGAATGCGAAATAAATTCACTTACGAATTTGACGGAATTGATATTTTAAAAAATCTTTTGGCCGAGAAAAAAGGCGGTGTTTTAATTAGCGCCCACATTGGAAATTTTGAAATCGCCGAACATTTTTTAGGAGATATCGATATCAATTTTCAAATTAATCTTGTGACGACGGATTTGGAACATTCTGCTATAAAGAATTATCTGGAAAGCGTTACCCAAAAACCTACCGTAAAATTTATTATTATCAAAGAAGATTTATCTCATATTTTTGAGATCAATGCGGCTTTGGCCAATAATGAATTGATTTGTTTCACCGGCGATCGCTATTTTGAAGGCACAAAATCACTTTCAGAAAAAATATTAGGCGAAGAAGCTAATTTTCCTGCAGGACCGTTTTTAATCGCATCGCGCTTAAAAGTTCCGGTTGTTTTTGTTTATGTAATGAAAGAGCCAAACCTGCATTACCATTTGTATGCGCGTGAAGCTGTTGTAAAACACCGCGATGAAAAAGCACTTTTAAAATCATATGTAGAAAGTGTCGAATCGATGCTTCAAAAATATCCGTTGCAATGGTTCAATTATTTTGATTTCTGGAATCAGTTAAAATCGAAATAAAAAATTACAATGCATATGTTCATTTTAAACACATAGAAACATAGCTTATTACATTTAAAAAAGGCATTTGACCAAAAATAAATCGCATAGCTATGTGAAAAAATCTAAATTTTCTGAAACAACTTTGAATTCGATTTTTAATTTTTAATTCTCAATTTTTAATTTTAAAGTCATTCTTTCATACTTAAACGCTTAAAACAGAATATGCAGGAATTTGACACAATTATCATCGGTTCAGGAGTTGGAGGTTTAGCAACGGCAATATGTCTGGCAAGAGCAGGACAAAAAGTTTTAGTATTAGAGCAGCATTATGTTCCGGGTGGCTGGAGTCATAGTTTTACGTTAAAAGGCCAGCGTTTTAGCCCCGGAGTTCATTATGTTGGACTTATGGAAGAAGGACAATCTACCAACGAATTATACCGCGGTTTGGGAATTGCTAATGATTTGGTTTTTTTTCGAATGAACAAAAATGCCTACGAACATTGTTTGATCGGAGATGAAGTTTTTGATTTACCCGCGGGACTTGACAATCTTAAAAAAACACTTTCTTCCCATTTTCCACACGAAGAAAAAAACATACACGAATATCTTTCCTTAGTTCAAAAAGTAAGCGTTGAACTGCAATTGATTCCAAAACTAAAAGGTTTCTGGCAAAATATTACCGTTCCTTTCCGTACCAAACATTTTGGGAAATTTGCTTTATTTCCTTTAAAAAAAGTAATTGGCTGGCATGTTAAGGATTCAAAGTTAAAATCAGTTTTGAATATTCAGTGCGGCGATCACGGACTTCCGCCAAACAGAGCGTGTTTTCCTGTACATTGTTCGGTTATGAATCATTATTTTGATGGTGGTTTTTATCCCATGGGCGGCGGCGGCGGCATTGTAAAAGCCATGACCAACGGTATAAAAAGACATAACGGAGAAGTCAGGGTAAAACAAAATGTCAATAAAATTGTAATCGAAAATAAAAAGGCAATTGGCGTTGAACTTGAAAACGGCGAAAGAATTTTAGCTAAAAATATAGTTTCAAATGCGGATCCTTCTATCACTTATTTAAATTTAATTGATAAAGAACATTTGAGTAAATCGCTTCTTAAAAAGCTGGAGAAAACAAAATATTCTGTTACCTCATTAATTTTATTTTTAACATTAGATCTCGATGTGACACAATTTCAAATAGATTCAGGAAATATCTGGATGATGAAAGACGAACATGACGACGACAATTTTGAAAACTTAATGAGCAATAATATTGATGAAGGAGATTCGTTTCCGGCTGTTTTTATAAGCTGTACAACACTTAAAGATCCGGCGAGTTTTAATGGAAAATATCATAATTTTGAAATTGTAACGTATGTCAATTACGATCATCTAAAAGATTTTAATGGTTTAGAAGATTATCATAACGAAGAATATAAAATCTTTAAGGAAAAAATCACCAACAAACTGATGAATAATGTTGAGAGGATAATTCCAAATGCGAAACAGCATATTATTCAGGCAGAACTGGGAACGCCAAAAACAAACGAATTTTACATTAATTCGACCAAAGGAAATGTTTACGGAACCGAAAAAACCTTAAATCAGGTTGGTCCTTTTGCTTATAAAAACAAAACCGAAATTGAAAATTTATTTCTCTGCGGATCTTGTACTTTATCTCATGGCGTTGCAGGAGCTTCTTATTCTGGTGTTGAAGCCGCTGCAGCAATTTTAGGATGCACTTCAGACGATTTATTAATTGAAGATGAAAACCAAAAAGTACGAATTTATGATGCCGAAGATGCTGCTTCATGGCCGGATTGGGTTCACACCAAACGAACCGATAAAATCAGGAAATTCGTCTCATAAAAATTAATTACTTTTGCAAACAAACCAAAAAGCCACCAATCCAAAATGAAAAATATTCTTGTTGTTTATTACTCCCAATCCGGACAACTGGAAGAAATTGCACGAAACATTGCAAAGCCCTTCTTAAATTCCGAAGATATAAAAGTAACGTTTCACGAAATTCAACTCGAAAAACCTTTCCCTTTTCCCTGGGATAAAAATTCTTTTTTTGATGCTTTTCCAGAATCTTTTCTGCAAATTCCAAGAGAATTAAAACCCGTTCCAGAAGAAATTCTAAACACAAAATTTGATTTGGTTCTTTTCCATTATCAGGTTTGGTATTTGTCGCCGTCAATTCCGATTAACTCATTTTTAAAAAGTGCCGATGGTAAAAAATTATTAGATAATACTCCTGTTATTACCATTAGCGGTTCTCGTAATATGTGGATTATGGCGCAGGAAAAAATCAAAGTTTTGCTAAAAGAAGCCAATGCACAATTGGTAGGAAATGTAGCTTTGGTAGATCGTGTTGGAAATTTAATTAGTGTGATTACTATTGTTGAATGGATGTTCTCCGGAGTAAAGAAAAAATACCTGGGAATTTTCCCACTGCCGGGAGTTTCGGATAAAGACATTCAGGAATCAGAAAAATTTGGAAAAGTGATGCTTTCTGAGTTTCAACAGAACAACCTTAGCAATTTGCAGCCAAAATTAATAGGAATTGGTGCGGTAAAAATTAGCTCGTATCTTGTAACTGTTGACAAAACGGCGAATAAAATTTTCAATAAATGGTCAAATATCATCTATAAAAATAAAAATAACAGAAAACTGCTTCTTAAAGTATTTAATGTTTATTTATTCCTCGCGATATGGTTAATCTCACCAATAGTGTATATATTGCACCTTATTACATACCCCATCAAGTTAAAAACCATAAAAAAAGAAACTCAATATTATAAAGGAGTTTAGAATAGGAAAGTAGATTATGTTTGAAGTATATATTACCAGAGCTGCAAAATTTTTGCCAAACGAAGCTGTTTCAAATGATGAAATGGAAAGTTATTTAGGTCTTATTAATGATACCGCTTCGAAAGCAAGACGTATTATCTTACGCAATAACAAAATTTTAAGCCGCTATTACGCAGTAGACAAAACAGGAAAGAGTACGCACAGTAATGCTGAGCTGACTTATAATGCAATAGAACAATTGTTTGATGAGAATTTTACAGCACAGGATTTAGAAGTACTTTCTTGTGGAACCTCAACACCTGATATTTTTCTGCCTTCGCATGCGGCAATGGTTCATGGTTTGCTTAAAAATAAATCGGTAGAATTAAACTCTTCAACAGGAGTTTGCTGTGCCGGAATGAATTCATTAAAATTTGGTTTTCTTTCTATACGATCTGGAAACTCTAAAAATGCTGTTTGCACAGGATCAGAAAAAGTTTCAACCTGGCTTATCGCTCAAAAATACAATCAGGAAGTAAACAATCTGAAAAATCTGGAAGAACAGCCGATTATTGCTTTCAAAAAAGATTTTTTACGCTGGATGTTATCGGATGGCGCAGGCGCTTTTTTATTGGAAAATAAACCAAGCCGAGACCTTTCTCTAAAAATCGAATGGATGGAAGCTTTTTCATACGCTTTTGAATTAGAGACTTGTATGTATGCCGGTGGTGATAAATTAGAAAACGGCGAAATTAAATCATGGAGTGATTATGAGCCGGAGCAATTGCTAAACGAATCTGTTTTTGCCATTAAACAAGACGTAAAATTACTGGACGAATTTATACTTTCTAAAGGAGCTGAAAGTATGCATGATGCCATGGTTAAAAACAATATTACATCAGATCAGGTTGATTATTTTATTCCACACGTTTCTTCTAACTTTTTTGTCGAAGGATTAAAAAAAGGACTGAGCGAAAAAGGAATTGGAATGGACGACGAGAAATGGTTTATGAATCTTTCAAGCGTAGGTAATGTAGGTTCTGCCTCAATTTATTTAGCTGTGGAAGAATTGTTGAATTCAGGTAAATTAAAAAAAGGAGATCGCATTCTTTTATCAGTTCCTGAGAGCGGAAGATTTTCATTTGCATACGCTTACTTAACCGTTTGTTAATGGAAAGAACTTTACCTTTAGAAAAAAAAGCTGTTGAGGAATTACTGCCGCAAAAGTTTCCTTTTGTAATGGTAGATAAAATGTATTCGTTTACCGAAACCTCATTGGTTTCGGGATTAAAGATTCAGAACGACAATATTTTTTTTGATAATAATGTTTTTTTAGAAGCCGGATTAATCGAACATATGGCGCAATCTGTCGCTTTGCATACCGGTTATGACTATTTTTTGAGAAACGAAATTGCCCCAACAGGTTATATTGGTTCTATAAAAGAAATTGAAATAAAAAAATTACCTGAAATTAATGATACGATTGAGTCAACGGTAACTATTTTGCAGGAATTTGCAGGAATCACTTTGGTTGATATCGTAACAACTTTAAACAATGAAGAAATTGCTAAAGGGCAAATGAAAACCGTTTTAGCCAAATAATATAAGTATGAATATTGCTGCTGTCGACATTCAGAATTATTTACCACACCGGGCACCACTGCTTATGGTGGATTTAATTTTAGATATTGAATCAGACTTTGTAGAAACCATATTTTTGATAAAAGAAGACAATATTTTTGTAGACAAAGGTGTTTTCATCGAAGCGGGCTTAATCGAAAACACGGCACAAACCTGTTCATCAATTGTAGGTAAAAAATATTTTTTTGAAGATGACGGAACCGAAAATGAAAACGTAAACGTTCTTGGTTTTATCAGTGCAATCAAAAATCTCAAAATACACGAATTACCAAAAATTGGAGATACCATAATAACCAAAGCAAATCTGGTTTCGAAATTTTCAGGCGATGATTATACTTTGTGCACCATGAGCTGCGAAAGTTTACTGGGCGAAAAAAAGCTTTTAGAATGCGAAATTAATTTGTTCATTCAAAAAACCATTTCGGCATAAATGAACCTTAAAAAGATCATTTTACACTTAGTGATCCGAATTGGAATTTTGATTTTCCTGACAGGATCGGTTTTCTTACTTTGGTATTTTACCTTTGATCCTCATAAATTTTGTGACGAAAACGGACATAAACACGTTGATGGAGGTTTGGGAATGTTTATTGGAATATTTATGGTCGCTCAAATGTTTTATTTGGGATTACTCGTAGAAATGATTTATTTGTTTGTAAAAAAAGATAGAAATTTAGCACTCGCAAATCTGGGATTTTTAATAATTAGTTTAGGCATTGCTCTTGCATTATTTATCTAATCAATTAAATAGAATGATATGGAAAAAGAAAAAGTACCACAAGACACCAGCAACTTAACCAAAAACAACGTTAAAGAGCTTTTATATGCAACCGATGAAAACGGAAACTATACCACAACTTTAAGTACGGGATGGGAGCCAAAAGCAATTGCACTCTCCAATTCTATTGACGATATCAACGAACGAATTGCCGAAGCAAAATTACAGGTTGAAAATGGCCAGGTAAGCCCAATTTGTTATTACATGGAACTTAATAAAATGGATTTGACTATTTTAGCAAGTTACGCAGGACTCTGGAAATGGCGTGTAAAAAGACATTTTAAACCGGAAGTTTTTGCCAGATTAAGCGATAAAATTTTAAAAAAATATGCCGATGCCTTTGAAATTTCGGTAGATGAATTAAAAAATAGTATACAGACTAATGCAAGTTAATTTCACACACCATCAATCTGCTCACTGCGAAAACGGAGTAGCTTCGAATTTGTTAAAAAACAACGGTCTTAATATTAGCGAACCGATGGTTTTTGGTATTGGCTCCGGACTTTTTTTCGTGTATTTGCCTTTTATAAAAGTAAATCATGCGCCGGCAATTAGTTACAGAACTTTACCGGGACAAATTTTTAATAAACTCGCAAGTCGTTTAAATTTAAAAATAAAAAGACAAAAATTTTCTTCGACAACAAACGCCAATAAAGCATTGGATGAAAATTTAAAAAACAATATTCCAACCGGATTACAAGTTGGCGTGTATCATTTAAGTTATTTTCCTGATGAATACCGCTTTCATTTTAACGCGCACAATTTAGTCGTTTACGGAAAAACCGAAACAGATTATTTAGTGAGCGATCCCGTTATGGAAACCGTAACAACGCTTACGCACGATGAACTGGACAAAGTACGTTTTGCCAAAGGTGCTTTTGCTCCACGAGGACAAATGTATTATCCAATTCAGATTCCAAAAGAAGTTGATTTGAAAAGTGCTATCATCAAAGGAATCAAAAACACATGCCGCGATATGCTGGCGCCAATGCCAATTGTTGGGGTACGCGGAATCAAATTTGTATCCAGACAAATTAGAAAATGGCCTGTAAAACACGGTACTAAAAAAGCCAATCATTATTTGGCACAAATGGTTCGTATGCAGGAAGAAATAGGAACCGGAGGCGGAGGTTTCCGTTTTATATATGCGGCTTTTTTACAGGAAGCTTCGGTTATTTTAAATAATGAAGAACTGAAAGTATTATCGAAAGAAATGACGCAAATTGGAGATTCATGGCGTGATTTTGCTGTTGAAGCTTCCAGAATTTATAAAAACAGAAGTGCAAAAGAAGATGCCTACAATACCATTGCAGATGAACTTTTGGATATCGCAAACAGAGAAGAAATCTTTTTCAAAAAACTAAAAAAAGCCATTAGCTAACTATATTTTGCAGCCAATAATTAAAATAGAATCTCTTTCGAAAAAGTACAAAAATGCAGAAATGTATTCTTTGAATGACTTTTCGCTGAATATAAACGAAGGTGAAATTTTTGGTTTATTAGGCCCAAACGGTGCCGGAAAAACAACCTTGATTTCCATGCTTTGCGGATTGGTAAAACCAACTTCTGGACATTTCACCATTAATGATTTGAACTACGCAAATCATTCCAGAAAAATCAAAAAAATTATTGGCGTTGTGCCTCAGGAATATGCTTTATATCCTACACTAACAGCTCGCGAAAATTTGCTTTATTTTGGAAGCATGTACGGATTAAAAGGCGCGTACTTAAAAGATAAAGTAATTGAAACTTTAGATCTTTTGGGATTATTAAAATTTGCAGACAAACGCATTGAAACCTTTTCGGGCGGAATGAAACGCAGAATTAATCTGATCGCAGGAATTTTGCACAACCCAAAAGTTTTGTTTTTGGATGAACCAACCGTTGGTGTTGATGTTCAGTCAAAAAACGCCATTATCGATTATTTAAAATTCTTAAATCAAAACGGAACGACGATCATTTATACATCGCACCATTTGGCTGAAGCCGAAGATTTTTGCACCAATATCGCCATTTTAGACCGAGGCAGGATTTTTGCCCAGGGCACACCATCAAGTTTAATTTCAGCTACAGATGAAGCCAGAAATCTTGAAGACGTTTTTATTTCATTAACCGGTAAAGAATTTAGAGATGGTGAATAAAATTTGGATGTCGGTTGTAAAAGAATTTTTGCTGCTAAAACGAGATTTAGGCGGTTTGATCATTTTGTTTATAATGCCTTTGGTACTTGTAATCACGGTTACCTTGATACAAGACAGTACTTTTAAAACAATCAGCGATAATAAAATTCAGATTTTATTGGTTGATAAGGATAAAGGTTCGGTTTCTAAAACCGTTTTTGATAATCTCGAAAAAAGTCAGTTGTTTAGTGTTGTCACTCAAATCGACAATAAAACCATTACAGAAGATATTGCCAGAGAAGCCGTTTACAAAGGTAAATTTCAATTGGCAATCGTAATTCCTGCAAATCTAAGTACTGATTTACAGGCAAAAATTGATCAAAACGTAGAAAATATTGTGAGCAGTATTGGTTTAACCGGTAGTGAAGCTCCGACAGTGGCTCCAAAGGAAATCAAACAAAAAGAAGTAAAACTATATTTTGATCCGGCGGTTCAGTTGAGTTTTAAAAATGCGGTTATGAATTCGATTGATAAAATGATTTCTCAAATCGAAACAAAATCAATTTACACCACTTTTCAAAATCAATTGGGAGAAGGAAATGCCAAATTCGAACAAAAGAGTTTCATTACTTTTAAAGAAATAATTCCGAAAATAAACAACAAAGAAGTACTTCCAAATTCGGTACAGCATAACGTTCCTGCCTGGACGCTTTTTGCAATATTTTTTATTGTAATTCCGTTGTCTATTAATATTGTAAAAGAAAAAACACAGGGAACTTTTGTTCGGTTAAGAACCAATCCGGTTTCGAACTTAGTTGTCTTTATCGGAAAAACAATTACGTATTCCATCATTTGTATGGTTCAGTTTTATATGATGGTTGCCGTTGCGGTATTTTTATTTCCGCATATTGGCTTGCCTTCTTTAAACATCGAAGGACATTTATTTTTAATGAGTATCGTTGCTTTATTCTCTGGATTTGCAGCCATTGGTTTCGGAATTTTACTGGGAACTGTTGCAAGTACACAAGAACAATCTGCTCCGTTTGGCGCGACAAGTGTTATTATTTTAGCGGCTATTGGCGGTGTTTGGGTTCCTGTTTTTGCCATGCCAAAAATCATGCAGATTATTGCCAAATCATCTCCAATGAACTGGGCATTAGAAGGTTTTTACGATGTTTTATTGCGCAATACTTCTTTCTTAGAAATCATACCAAAAATAAGTTTATTGTTTTTGTTTTTCATCATCACAACATCCATCGCATTATTTTATGACAAAAAGAAAAGAACAGTATAACGAAGCCACTTCCCTAACCGTTTCCCACGAAATCAGAATTCGTTTTAACGAAACTGATCCGCTTGGAATCGTTTGGCATGGCAATTATATTACCTATTTTGAAGATGGACGAGAAGCGTTTGGACGTCAACACGGACTTACGTATCTTGATATTGGAAATACCGGTTATACAACACCAATTGTAAAATCAAAATGCGAACATAAATTATCGTTGCGTTATGGCGATGTAGTGACAATCGAAACTACGGTTGTTGATACACCGGCTGCCAAAATGATTTATCGTTTTAAAATAATCGATGCAAAAGGAGAAGTTGCCTGCACCGGAGAAACCGTTCAGGTATTTTTAGACGGCGACGGAAATTTAATGTTGACGAATCCGCCTTTTTATGAGGAATGGAAACGAAAAGTGGGATTGTTGAAGTAAAACACGAATTTCACGAATTAGCACGAATTCATTTTCGTTTTCGTTTTCCTGCAAGGTTTCCAAAACCTTGTAGGTATAAATTAAACATTATAAAATCTGCTTAATCTGCAAAATCTGCGTGAAAACTTTTTTCAGATGACGCTTTAAATAAAATACCTACAAGGTTTTGGAAACCTTGCAGGAAAGAAATAGATCATAAAATGATAAAAGAAATATATATCACCGAAACCAATTGTATCACGCCTTTAGGATTTGATGTTGAATCGAATGTCGAAGCAATTCTTCGTGGCGATTCTGGTATTCAATTGCATAGCGATATTTCTTTAATGCCCAATTCATTTTATGCTGCCATTATTTCTACTGAAAAAATAAACAGTGCTTTTGAAAAAATCAGCGCTGAAACAAAATATTCCCGTTTAGAAAAAATGATGATTCTGGCTTTAGAGCCGATTATCAAAAATTCGGGAGTTGAATTAAATTCAAAAACGGCCTTTTTACTTTCTACCACAAAAGGAAATGTTACCGCTTTAAAAGAAGATTCTGAAGAAAGTTTTAACAACTCATATTTAGATGTTTTAGCAAAAAATGTTGCTGATTTCTTTCAGTTTAAAACACAGCCAATTGTTGTTTCAAATGCTTGCGTTTCGGGAATTTTAGCTGTTTCAATTGCTAAAAGAATGATTCAGTCTGAGTTATACGACAATGTTTTTATCGTAGCAGGCGACGAAGTTTCAGAATTTGTTTTGTCTGGATTTAATTCTTTTCAGGCGATGAGCGAATTGCCTTGTAAACCGTATTCTAAAAACAGAACCGGCGTAAGTTTAGGCGAAGCGACGGCCGCAGTTTTAATTTCGGCGGAAGCCAAAAGCGCCAAAATAAAAGTGATTGGAGATAGCTCGATAAACGACGCCAATCATATTTCGGGTCCGTCAAGAACAGGCGAAGGTTTGTTTAGAAGTATTCAGAATGCCTTGAAAGAAGCACAAATTGATGCCGATAAATTAGATTATATTTCAGCACACGGAACCGCAACTCCGTTTAATGATGAAATGGAAGCGATTGCATTAAGTCGTTTGAATTTGCAAAACGCTCCAATAAATAGTTTGAAAGGATTTTACGGTCATACATTAGGCGCTTCGGGATTATTGGAAACCGTAATTGCAATTGAATCTGCCAATAAAAATATACTTTTTGAATCGAAAGGTTTTGATGAAATCGGCGTAAGCGAAACGATAAATGTTATTGAGAAAAACGAAGAAAGAAATATTGATTATTTTTTGAAAACGGCTTCCGGGTTTGGGGGCTGTAATACGGCTGTGGTTTTTGAAAAGATGAAATAATATGGAGAATCAAACTAATTGGACCCCGTTTCCTGATGATAATTTACTTGGCTTAACAGACAAAAATCAAATCAATGAAATTGAAGCATCTGGAATTGCCAGAGCTGAACTTTATACTTTTGAATTAGAAACTGATGTTGAAATTTCAACATCATTAGTTCTGTCAATTCATAAAATTGCATTTGAACAACTATATGATTGGGCAGGAAAATGGAGAACGACGGAAGTTTCAGTTGGACAATTAACTCCTCCAAAACCGACAATGATATTACAATTCATGTATCAGTTTTTAGACAATTTAAACTTCAAAATTTCGATTTCTAAAACTCTCCAAGATCATATTGATTGCTTAGTTTATGCACATTATGAATTTATAAAAATTCATCCTTTTAATAATGGAAATGGTAGAACTGGAAGGATTTTGATGAATCTTATTGCTCTGAAGTTTGGTTATCAACCTTTAGAATTATATCACAGAGAAGGTGAAAGCAGAAAATTTTATATTGGAGCAATGAAAGCTGCAGATAATGGCGATTATAAATTGTTAATCCAGTTAATTAGTGAAGAATTGGTCTCCTTTTAATTCTTTTTCTTTTAAAATGGAATCAACAATCTTAACAATTCTACCTTTTGAAACCTGTTGGTCTTCTAAAGACATTGTAGAAAACACAGTATCAGTAAGCACTTTAGATAAAAAGCTTTTCTGTTTTAATTTCGGATATTTTTCGTAGAATTTCATATATTGACAAAGTTATAAAAAAATGACAAATAACACAAATAGTTCAATAAACATTTTATATTCAATGAATTATAAAAACTAAATGACTCAAACCAAAACATACATAAACGATTACATCACCATCCAAAACAACGAAATTGTTTTGAACGGAACTTCTGTATTCAAAATTGAACCATCAGATTTTGCTGATTTCTCGAAACAGGCTTATCGTAATTTTGAAATACAATATCCAAAGTTTTTCAAAATGGATGCTTTGAGCAAACTGGCATTTTTAGGATCAGAATTGCTTTTGAGTCCGATAACTTCACAAGAAAAAGAAGAGAATAAAGAAAATAATATCGCTTTAGTTTTAGCCAATAAATCGTCAAGTTTAGATACAGATGTTAAGTATCAGGAATCTATTTCTGATAAAGAAAACTATTTTCCGAGTCCGGCGGTTTTTGTTTATACGCTGCCAAATATTTGTCTGGGCGAAATAAGTATTCGTCATCAGCTGAAAAGTGAAAATTCTTTCTTTATATTTGAGGCTTTCAATCCTGAATTTATGTTTAACTATTCAAGCATTCTGTTAAACACAAATAAGGCAGAAATGGTGCTTTGTGGTTGGGTTGAATTTTTTAATGACAATTATAAAGCATTTCTTTGTACTATTAGCAAAGAAGAAAACGAAAAATATAAAAACGAAACTATCAATACATTATATAATAAATAATCATGGAAGCATTAAAAGAAGAATTAAAAAACAAAATCATTACAACTCTTAATCTTGAAGATATCGCAATCGAAGATATTGCTGATAACGATCCTTTGTTTGGAGACGGTTTAGGTTTAGACTCGATTGATGCATTGGAACTGATCGTGATTTTAGATAAAGATTATGGTATTAAATTGGTTGACCCAAAAGAAGGAAAAACTATCTTTCAATCAATCGAAAGTATGGCAGCTTACATTAGCGCCAATAGAACAAAATAGATTGCAGATTTTAGACTTTAGATTTTAGATTCTTTATACCGAAATATCTAAATCGAATTCAAATGGTTTTCATTTTCCTTGCAAACCTAAACAATAGTCTAAATTTAAATTTCAAGAATCTTTGTCAAAGTTTAAAACTTTGACAAAGATTGAATAATTTACAATCTAAAATCATAACTCTAAAATGACAAAAGGTGTTGCTATAACGGGAATGGGAATTATTTCTTCGATTGGAAATTCAGTCGAAGAAAACTATGTTTCGTTGATTGAAAATAAAATTGGCGTTACCCGTATCGAAAATATTTCGACCGTTCATGCCGATATTATTAAAGTAGGGGAAATTAAAAAAACCAATGACGAATTGGTGAAAGAATTGAATCTTACAGAAGATAATAATTTTTCGAGAACCGCTATGATTGGTACTTTGGCAGCAAAACAAGCTGTTGAAAATGCCGGAATTTCAGCTATAAACGAATTCAGAACCGGACTTATTTCGGCTACAAGTGTAGGCGGAATGGACATGACTGAAAAACATTATTATGATTATTTCAAACATCCTGAACTTGTTAAATATATTGCTTGTCATGATGGCGGCGATGTAGCTGAGAAAATTGCCGAAGAATTAGGTTTAAAAGGATTGGTTACCACAATTAGTACCGCCTGTTCCTCTGCGGCAAATGCAATTATGCTGGGCGCGCGTTTGATAAAAACCGGAAAACTGGATCGCGTTATCGTAGGCGGAACTGATGGTTTGGCAAAATTCACCATCAACGGATTTAAAACCTTGATGATTTTGTCTGATGATTACAACAAACCTTTTGACAATAACCGAAAAGGACTGAACCTTGGCGAAGCCGCAGCTTATTTGGTTTTAGAATCTGATGAAATTGTTCAAAAGCAAAATAAAAAAGTTCTCGCGCGTGTTTCTGGTTACGGAAATGCAAACGATGCTTTTCACCAGACTGCTTCTTCAGAAAATGGTGATGGCGCTTATTTGGCCATGAAAAAAGCTTTTGAAGTTTCGGGTTTAAAACCTTCTGAAATTGATTATATAAACGTTCACGGAACCGCAACTCCCAACAATGATTTATCTGAAGGAAGAGCGATAAAGAGAATTTACCAGGATGAAAAAGTTCCGGATTTTAGTTCTACTAAACCTTTTACCGGACATACCTTGGCAGCAGCAGCAGCGATTGAAGCTGTTTACAGTGTTTTGGCCATTCAGAATAGTGTGGTTTACCCAAATTTGAATTTCGAAACACAAATGGAAGAATTCGATTTAAAACCACAAACATCTTTAAAAAATAAAAATATCGAACACGTTTTATCCAACTCTTTTGGGTTTGGAGGAAATTGTTCTACTCTTATATTTTCAAAATGCAATTAAAAAAAACATATATAAATGGAATAGGTTGTATTTCGACTCAAAAAACATTTGATACTGTTTTTTTGGAAGAAGCTGTACACAATCACGACGAGAACGTGCTGAAAATAGTGGCTCCGGTTTACAAAGATTTTATTTCACCTGCCGCTGCCAGAAGAATGGCAAAAGGGGTGAAAAACGGAATTGTAGCTTCGGCAATTGCCATGAAAGATGCGAATGTTGAAAATGTAGACGCCATTATTACCGGCACAGGTTTAGGTTGTATCGAAGATTCTGAAAAATTCCTGAAAAATATTCTGGACAATAACGAAGAATTTTTAACACCAACCTCCTTTATTCAATCCACACACAATACTGTTGGTGCGCAAATTGCACTTTTACAGCAATGTAAAGGGTATAATTTTACGTATGTAAATGGCGCTGTTTCTTTTGAGTCTGCTCTTTTAGATGCAAAAATGCAAATTGAAGAAGACGAAGCGCAATCACTTTTGGTTGGCGGAGTCGATGAAAATGGAGATTATACAACGGCACTTTTTAAATTGTCCGGACGCATAAAACCAGACAATCAACAGCCTTATAATCTTTTGGATTCTGATACAAGCGGAGCCGTTTATGGAGAAGGCGCCAGTTTTTTTGTTTTAGAAAATGAAAGAAAACAAACGACCTATGCAGAAATTCTGGATGTTGCGATTATAAATACTTTGGAAGCAAACGAAATCGAAGCTGAAACCAAATCTTTTCTAAAAGCAAATAATCTTGAAATTTCAGATATTGATGCATTGGTTTTAGGATTTGACGGCAATATTGATTTTGAAGTTTATTATAGAAATCTTGGCGAAAATGCTTTTGCAAATACACCTCAGTTGTATTACAAACATTTAAGCGGAGAGTATGATACAGCGTCGGCATTTGCTTTATGGATGGCAGCCAAAGTATTGAAAACACAGGAAATACCGGAAATTATAAAAGTAAATTCGGTTGAAAAACCAGCTTACAAAACCATTTTATTATACAATCAGTTAAACGGAAAAAATCATAGTTTTACGTTAATCTCAAAATGATAACGCACAAAAACATATCACTATTTTTTGTTTTTTTATTGCTTTTATTATTTCTCCTGAATTTTTATACAGCAATTAATTTTTGGTGGTTTGTTGGCATTATTTTGATTTGGCTGGCTATAAATGCCGTTGGTTCTGCCCGAATATCTTCGAATTATCACGTAAAAGCATACTGTAATAATCCATATGAAAAAGAGAAAAAAATCGCCATTACTTTTGATGACGGACCTGGCATTTTTACTTTGGAAATTTTAGAACTTCTAAAAAAATACAATGTAAAAGCGACATTTTTCTGCATTGGAAAAAATATTGAAGCACATCCCGAAATTCTAAAACAAGTCATTGCCGAAGGACATTTGGTTGGAAATCATTCGTACAATCATTCTCCTTTTTTTGATTTTTATAATGCTAAAAAAATAAGAGAAGAAATTGAAAAAACAGATGCCCTTTTAGAAAAATTCACTTCTAAAAAAATAAATTTCTTTCGTCCGCCTTACGGAGTTACAACACCTTCGATTCGAAGAGCTTTAAATACTACCGGTCATAAAGTGATTGGCTGGAATATTCGTTCGCTTGACGGGGGAACAAAAAATCAAAATTTAATTTTCAATCGCATAATAAAACGTGTTTCTCCCGGCGGAATCGTACTTTTGCATGATACGGCGTCTCACTCTGTTTTGGTATTGGAACAGTTTTTGCAATTTTTACAGCAAAACAGTTATAAAGTGATTTCGACTGAAGAACTTTTGAATCTTAAAGCTTATGAAATTGAACGCGGATAACGCAGATTCGCTAAAGTGAAAACGCGGATAAAAACGAATTTTATAGCACAATCTTTAACAAATTATGAAAACTAAAATAGCACTATTAATTCTATTTATTTCGGGCAGCTTATTTGCGCAGGAGCAAAAAATGACGGCGGCAGAAATTGCTTCGTTTAAAGAAGATGTAAATGTAGTTTCTAAAAAAATCAAAACTTTAAGCACTGATTTTGTTCAGTACAAGCACATGGATTTTTTATCGAAAGACATTGAAACTTCGGGAAAAATGATTTTTAAAGAACCAAATTTGCTTCAATGGCAATATAAAAAACCATATAATTATAGTATCGTTTTTAAAAACGGAAAAATCCTGATTAATGACGAAGGCAAAAAAAGTGCAGTTGATATTGGCAACAGCAAAATTTTTAGCCGTATTAATAAATTAATCATTGGAAGCGTAAGCGGAAATATGTTTGACGATAAAGAATTTACAATTTCTTATTTTAAAGCGAAAGGACAAAACATTGCGAAGTTTATTCCGAAAGATGCTACTTTAAAAAAATACATCAAACAAATCGAACTGACTTTTGATAAAGAAGAAGCTACAGTTGAACAAGTAAAATTGTTGGAATCATCTGAAGATTATACCAGAATTGTACTTAAAAATAAAGTGATCAATGCAAAAATCGACGATTCAGTTTTTACTAATTAATTGTTTTCTGGCAATTATTCTGGTTTCTTGTGGCTCGGTCACAAAAAATTATACGCCCAAAAAATTAGACAAAACATCTTACGAAGTTCCTTATTTCAAGGATTCAAAAACCGATTATGTTTATAAAACAAATATCACGGTTTATGGTCACGACTTATCCGGAATTTTTATTGCCAAGAAAATAAATGACACTACACATCGCGTTGTTTTTACAACAGAGTTTGGTAACAAATTGTTAGATTTTGAAATTTCTGAGAAAGCTTTCAAAGTCAATTCGATTGTTTCAGAGTTAGACCGGAAAATTTTGGTGAATACACTGAGAGATGATTTTCGTTTGCTTTTAAAGAAAGATTACCAAATTCAGGAGCAATTTGAAAATGAATCAGACAATATTTACAAATCTGCAGATGGAAAACGGGATAATTATTTATTTATATCAAAAAAAGATCGTAAATTAGAGAAAGTCATTAATTCGTCGAAAACAAAAGAAAAGATAACGTTTCTTTTTAGTTCGAAAAACGATATTTTTGCCGAGAAAATTGAGATTATCCATCAGAATATTAAACTGAAAATTGAATTGAATTATTTTAAATCAGAGTAGAAATTTAAACCAGAATCAAAATGAGAAAAATAACTACAATCGCTTTAATTTTATTTATCGGAATTCTGACATCTCAGGCTCAGGTAACAGTTAGCCCGGGTTTGCGTGGAGGTTTAAATCTTTCAAAATTAAGCAATATTGATGATAACGGTTTAAAATCCGGCTTTTATGCGGGGGGATTTGTTGCTATAAAATTCAATAAATATTTTACGCTTCAGCCTGAAATAACTTATTCGCAACAAGGCTCTGAAGGTCGGTATTACACCGATCAAAATCCTGATTTTGGTACTCCTGCAAAATACGAATTAAACTATCTTTCGTTAGATGCTGTTGCTAAATTTCATTTTGGCGGACAAGGTTTTCATATTTTAGCCGGCCCGTCTGCAGATTTTAAAACAAGTGATAATTTTGGCCGATATAATTTTAATCCAATAGATTTTGATTTTTCTGTCATTGCCGGCATTGGTTATTCTTTGCCAAATGGTTTAACATTTGAAGCAAGATTTAAACAGGGATTGATTGATATTTATGGTTATGACGGTCTTGATTATGATGATAATGACAATTATTATTACGAAGATTTAATCTTGAATCAGGTTTTCCAGATTGGTATTAGTTATACATTTAAAGTAAAGTAAAATATGGTTTTAAAAGACTTTTATAAAGTTCTTTCAGAAGAAAATACAAGTGATTCTAAATATACAATAACGATTTTGGTCAATGAAAAACATGAAGTTTTCAAAGGTCATTTTCCTGGAAATCCTATCATGCCCGGCGTTTGCATGATTCAGATTATCAAAGAACTTACAGAGAATATTACTGAAAGTACTTTGATGATTCAAACGCTTTCGAATGTAAAATTCATGGCGCTTATTAATCCAGAGGCAACTCCGGAACTGCGCTTAGAACTTGACATTGTTACAACCGAAGATGATTTGGTTAAAGTGAAAAACACGACTTATTTTAACGACACGGTTGCTTTGAAATTAAGCAATGTGTACAAAAAACTATAATTATGAAATTATTATTCTCACTACTTCTATGGATAAATTTTGCCGCAAATCCAGATTTGGCAGCTATCCGAAAAATGTATCCTGATGTTGCTAAATCAGAAGCTAATGCTAAAGAGTTTACAGATAAACTTGCCGGAATTTCAAACAGCGATGATAAAATTTTAGTGGCTTACAAAGCTGCTTCAATTTTGGTAGATTCTAAATTTGAAAATTTAATTGGAAGTAAAATTTCCCGTTTCAAAGAAGGCGCAAAACTTCTTGAGGCAACTTTAAAAAGTGATCCTAACAATATCGAAATCAGAATGATTCGATTGAGCATTCAGGAAGATGTACCCGGAATTACAGGATACAAAAAGAATATCAAAGAAGACAAAAAATTCATTACGACGCATTATGCAGAACAAACTGGCGTTTTGAAAGAATATCTAAAAGACTTTGTTTTACAATCGAAAAGTTTCTCTGAAAAAGAAAAACAATTCGTGAAGTAGATAAAGAAAAAAATCTCCATGCAACCAATTTTATCTCAGGAGGAATTACTTCATTCGACTCATTTTTGTGTCATTGTGCCCACGTACAATAATCAGAAAACATTGAAAAGAGTGTTGGATTCTATTTTAGATTTCACCCAAAATATCATTATTGTTAATGACGGATCGACTGATGAAACCAGTGAGATTTTAAAGCAATATTCGCAATTCACGCAAATTCATCATCCAAAAAATATTGGTAAAGGAAGGGCATTGCGAAATGGTTTTAGAAAAGCAATCGAAATGAATTTCGAATATGCGATCACGATTGATTCTGACGGTCAGCATTTTGCAGCTGATATTCCGAATTTTATTGCTGAGATTCAAAAAGAACCCAATTCTTTATTGATTGGAAGCCGTAATATGACACAGGAAAATGTGCCAAAGAAAAGCAGTTTTGGAAACAAATTTTCTAATTTTTGGTTTCAATTCGAAACCGGAATCAAACTCGAAGATACCCAATCCGGTTTTAGATTATATCCTTTGCGATTACTCCCGAAGCAATTTTATACCAATAAATTTGAATTCGAAATAGAAGTAATTGTGCGGTCTGCCTGGAAAGGAATTGTGGTAAAAAATATTCCAATTCAGATTTTATACGATCCTGCAGAACGCGTTTCGCATTTTCGTCCGTTTAAGGATTTTACCCGAATTAGTATTTTAAATACCGTTTTGGTTTTAAATGCTTTGCTATACATCAAACCCAGAGACTTTTTTCGAAAAGCAAAAAAAAAAGGCTTTAAAAAATTCTTTCTTGAAGATATTTTAGAAAGCGGGGATTCTAATTTTAAAAAATCTGCGGCAATTTCGCTCGGTGTTTTTATAGGAATTTCCCCATTTTGGGGGTTTCAGACTGTTTTGCTATTATTTTTTGCAACCGTTTTTAAGCTCAATAAAGTGATTGCTTATATGGCATCAAATGTGAGTTTTCCGCCTTTTATCCCTTTTGTTATCTATGGTTCACTAAAAATGGGAAGCTATTTTGTTTCTACAGATACCCCATTAATTTTAGATAGTTCCCTTACGCTTGACGATATTCAAAAAAATGCTACGCAATATATCGTCGGAAGTCTTACTTTAGCATCCGTTTTAGCACTAACATCCGGACTTTTAAGTTATTTGCTTTTAACCGCTTTTAGTTCTAAAAACAAACAGAATATTAAGTAAAGTTTGCTACAGATTAAACAGATTTACTGTGATTTTTTTTCGCCACAAATTTCACAAATTAGCACAAATTAATTCGTGAAAATTCGTGAAATTCGTGGCAGAATTGACACAGAATTTAAAATCAATTTAATTCTTTATCCCGATAGCTATCGGGAGTGGCAAAAAAACTAATAAATAACCATGCATCACTATTTCTACGCCATTCATTTATTTGTAAACCGAAGAAAATCCTTGTCTGTTTTTCTGGCTGTTCTGATGCTTTTTGCATTTGGTTTTTTTGCTTCTCAAATTAAATTTGAAGAAGATATTACCAAACTTATTCCAACAAACGATAAATCTGACGTTACGGCAAAAGTGTTGAAACAACTCAACTTTGCTGATAAAATCACTGTTATTTTCAAACTCGAAAAAAACGGAACTGATGAAGATTTAAAAGAAATGGCAACTGCATTTTCAGACAGCGTTGCCAAATCCTGCAAACCTTACGTAACCGGAATTCAGGGAAAAGTTGATGAAGAAAACATTCAGGAAACTATCGATTTTGTTTACCAGAATTTGCCGCTTTTTTTAGATGATCAGGATTATGCCGCCATTCAGAATAAATTGCAAAAAGATAGTATTGCAGCAACGGTTCAGGGAAATTATAAGTCGATTATTTCGCCATCCGGATTTATAACCAAAGATTTTATTCTGCAGGATCCGCTTGGGATTTCTTTTATTGCGTTGAAAAAATTACAGCAATTAAATATTGGTGACGATTTTACGCTCGACAATGGTTTTGTAATGACCAAAGACAAAAAGAAATTATTGCTTTTTATTACCTCAAATCTTCCATCGAGCGAGACAGAAAAAAACAGCTTATTTGCTGCTAAACTAAAATCGATTCAGGACAATCTAAATCAAAAATATAAAGCCAAAACTTCGATTAGTTATTTTGGTTCTGCTTTGATTGCTGTTGCAAATGCCAACCAAATTAAAAGCGATATTATATTAACAACGTCAATTGCAATGTTTACCTTAATGTTGATTCTGATTTTATTTTATCGAAAGATTTTCATTCCGCTTATTATTTTTCTTCCAACGCTTTTTGGCGCTTTGTTTGCCGTGGCATTTTTATATTTTGTAAAAGAAACCATTTCAGCCATTTCACTCGGAATTGGTTCTATTTTATTAGGAATCACGATCGATTATTCAATTCATATTCTCACGCATTACAAACATAACAGCGATGTAAAAACACTTTACAAAGACATTACGATGCCGGTTATTATGAGCAGTTCCACAACGGCCGTTGCATTTTTATGTCTGCTTTTTGTAAAATCTGATGCGTTGAACGACTTGGGAATTTTTGCCGCCGTGATTGTGATGGCTTCAGCATTTTTCTCTCTTTTGATTGTTCCTCATCTATATAAACCAAAAGAAAACAACTTTGATCACAAGAAAAATGTGATTGATAAACTGGCTCATTTCTCCTTTCACAACAATAAATTCTTAATTGGTTTTTGCGTTCTAATTACCATTATTTGCTTTTTTACGTATAATAATGTTGGTTTCAATAACGATTTGTCGCAATTGAATTTTGTTCCAAAGGAAATTAAAGCGGCAGAAAAAGATCTTGAAGAAAGCACGAGTTTAACTTCAAAAACCATTTATGTTGCGGCATACGGAAACAGCATGGAAGAAGTTTTGCAAACCAACTCGCAGCTTTTTGCTAATTTATCCAAAGAAAAACAAACGAATAAGATCTTAAATTTCAGTTCTGTTGGAGGAATTATGCTTTCGCAGAAGGAGCAACAGCAAAAAATTGACAAATGGAATTCATTTTGGAACGACAATAAAAAACAAATTCTAAAATCAGAATTGATTGCCGAAGGTTCAAAATTAGGATTCAAACCTACCACTTACAGCGCATTTTTTGATCATTTAAACTTTGATTTCAAACCAGTTTCGGCACAGGATTATTTAAAAATTCAGGCGTTGCAGCTGAAAGAATTTGTGACTGAAAAAAATGGTTTTTATACGATTTCGACTTTAGTAAAAGTGACTCCGCAACAACGTGATGCTTTTGTAAAATCGGCTGCAGCCAAAAATAATATCATTGCAATTGACCGCCAGCAAATGAATGAAACGTTTTTCAGCACATTGAAAACTGATTTTAATTCATTGGTAAATTATTCGTTTATTGCCGTGATTCTGATTTTGTTTTTCTTTTTCCGCAGAATCGAATTGGTTATTGTGAGCTGTATTCCAATTGCGTTAACGGGAATTGTTACGGCAGGAATTATGGGCATTTTTGGCATTCAGATGAATATTTTCAGTATGATTGTCTGCACTTTGATTTTTGGTCACGGAGTTGATTTTAGCATTTTCATGACAAGCGCACTTCAAAAAGAATATACAAACGGAAAGAATGAAATTGCGATTTACAGAACTTCAATTATTCTGGCCGTTATCACGACAATTTTAGGAATTGGCGCGATGATTTTTGCACAACATCCTGCGCTTAGATCCATTTCATCGGTTTCTTTAATCGGGGTTTTTGCAGCGCTGATTATTACCTTCATCTTCTACCCGATTCTCTTTAAATTATTTATATCAAACCGATCAAAAAAAGGAAATCCTCCTTTTGTTCTTCGACCTTTTATTCACGGTGTAATATCATTTTTTTATTACGGAATGGGTGGTATTTTAATGTCGCTTTTCAGCATTACAATCATGCCGATTCTTCCAATAAATGAAAAAACAAAAATGAAAGGATTTCGATATGCGATTTCAAAATTCATGAATTCGGTATTGTATTCAAATCCGTTTCTTCATAAAAAAGTCATTAATAAATACAACGAAACTTTTGAAAAACCAGCGATAATAATTGCCAATCATTCTTCGTTCATCGATATTTTGGCAATGGGAATGCTGAGTCCGAAAATTATCTTTTTAGTAAGCGACTGGGTTTACAACTCTCCTATTTTTGGCGGAACAGTTAGAAAAGCAGGTTTTTATCCGGTTTCTGAAGGAATTGAAGGCGGGGTTGAACATTTACGCCAAAAGGTAAAGGAAGGATATTCGTTAATGGTTTTTCCGGAAGGAACACGTTCTGAAAGCAATCAGATTAAGCGTTTTCATAAAGGTGCTTTTTATCTTGCCGAAGAATTTAACCTGGATATAATTCCGGTAATCATTCACGGGGCTTCAGAAGCAATTCCGAAAGGCGATTTTGTTATTCACCATAGTTTTGTTACCGTTTCTATTTTAGAAAGAATTACACCTGATAATCTTTCTTTTGGAAAAAATTATGCTGAAAGAACGAAACAATTAAGTTCGTTTTTTAAAGATGAATATCACAAGATTCGTCAGGAACTTGAAGGTCCGGCGTATTTCAAAAAAATGCTGCTGCATAGTTATGATTACAAAGAAATTGAAGTTATAAAAAGCGTCAAAAGCAATTTAGAAACTCATTTAGAAATATACCATCGCCTTAATAAACATCTTTCGGCGAAAGCCAGAATATTGCATTTAGCAAATGATTATGGGCAATTAGATGTTTTATTGACATTGCAGGAACCACAGCGAAAAGTCTATTCTTTTATTGCTGATGAAGAAAAATTATTGGTTGCGAAAACGAATTATTTTTTAAAGAAGAGAAAAATAATTTATCAGGATCAGTTAGAATCTGTAACTGAAAACCAATACGATGTTCTTTTGATTTCTGATGAAAGTTATAATGACAGTCCTGAAAAAATAGTTTTACAATTTTCTTCGGTAATTTTGATATATTGCCTGCCTTATAAAGAAAAATTAATTGCTTCCGGTTTTGAAATTGTTTCAGAAGAAAACGGTATAACGGTATTAAAGAAAAAGTTAGCATGAAAGAGCAATACGATGTCGTAATTGTAGGCAGCGGTTTAGGCGGATTAGTCTCGGCCATTATTCTGGCTAAAGAAGGCTACAGCGTTTGTGTGCTCGAAAAAAACAATCAATACGGTGGAAATCTGCAGACTTTTGTACGCGATAAAACCATTTTTGATACCGGAATTCATTACATCGGAGGTTTAAGCGAAGGACAAAATCTGTATAAATATTTTAAATACCTGGGAATTATCGATCATTTGAATTTAAAAAAAATGGACGATAATGGTTTTGATATTATTTCTTTTGAAGATGATGAAACCGAATATCCACATGCACAGGGTTATGATAATTTTGTTGATCAGTTAGGCACTTTTTTTCCGGATGAAAAAGAAAATATCGAACGTTATTGCGATAAAATAAAAGTGATTTGCGATTCTTTTCCCCTTTATAATTTACAATGGGAAGGAAAATATGATAATGAAATCCTGGCTTTAAATGCCAAGGAAACCATTGATGCATTTACCGAAAATGAGAAACTAAAAGCTGTTTTGGCAGGTTCTAATTTTCTATATGCCGGTATTCCGGATAAATCGCCTTTTTACGTTCATGCCCTTTCTGTCAACTCTTACATTCAAAGTTCATGGCGTTGTATCAATGGCGGAAGTCAGATTACAAAACAGCTTTTAAAACAGCTTAAAAAATACGGCGGTGAATTTTATAAATATAAAGAAGTTACCAAATTTAATGTTGAAGACAACAAAGTAACTTCTGTAGAAATGAAAGATAAATCCAAAGTTTCGGGTTCTTATTTCATTTCGAATATTGAACCAAAAACGACGCTGAAAATGGCAGGTGAAGAACATTTTAGAAAATCGTTTTTTAGCCGTGTTCAAAGTCTTGAAGGTGTTATTTCTGCTTTTAGTTTGTATATCGTTTTTAAACCGGAAACCTTTAAATATATCAATCACAACCATTATCATTTTAAGAAAAGCAGCGATGTCTGGAATTCTCATGAATATGATGAAGATTCCTGGCCAAAGGCTTTTATGGCGTCAATGAATGCTTCGAAAAAACAGGAAGAATGGGCGGAGGGAATGACTTTTATAACTTACATGAAATATGACGATGTTGCGCCTTGGGTCGACACATTTAATACAACTGCCGAAGAAAGCGATCGTGGAGAAAATTATGAAGAATTTAAAGCCAGAAAAGTCGAAAAATTTTTAAAAGAAATTGAGACAAAATTTCCGGGAATCAAAGATTGCATTCAATCGATTCATACTTCTACCCCGCTCTCTTATCGCGATTATATTGGCGGCAGCAATGGTAATATGTACGGTTATGTAAAAGATGCCAGTAACCCGATGAAAACATTGATTCCGTCAAAAACCAAGTTAGACAATCTTTATCTTACCGGGCAAAGCATCAATATGCACGGCGTTTTAGGCGTAACAATTGGCGCGGTTGTAACTTGTTCTGAGATTGTCGGAAAAGAATATCTAGTAACTAAAATAAATAAAGCATCTGAATAAAAAGTGTTATGAAGACCAACAGCATACCTCTATCCTTTATATTTTTTATATTGATATGTGTTTCTTGTGGTACCTCAAAATCAATGCACCATTTACCGGAAATTGCCAGTTATAATGCGGCAAAACCAGTTGTAAAAAAACATTCGAATGAACTTTTTACTTCCGGAAAAAATTCACTTTTAAAAAACAAACAAGGTATTTGGGAATTGTATGTAGAAGGTGATCCACTTGAAATTGGACTGACAACAGGCGCATTATCAGATTCTCTTTTAAAAAAACAGGAACAAATATTTTTTGGTAGAATTGAAGATATTGTGCCTTCAAAATTGCAGCAAAATTTACTTCGGAATTTTCTAAAATGGTACAATAGAAAATTATATTTGAATGTTCCCAATGAATATCAAACGGAAATTTACGGCGTTTCGCAATACACTTCTCAGGATTTTAATAATATCGCACCGCAATATCAACGTAGTTTGTATCTGCATGCTGCACACGATATTGGTCACGCTCTGCAGGATTTGGCTTTAGTGGGCTGTTCTTCTTTTGCTGCCTGGGGAGAAAAATCTGAAGATGGAAATTTAATTTTGGGGCGCAATTTTGATTTTTATGTCAATGATGCTTTCGCAGAAAATAAAATAGTGGCATTTATAAATCCAAAAGACGGTTATCCATTTATGACGGTGACGTGGCCCGGAATGGTTGGTACGGTTTCGGGAATGAACAAGGAAGGTTTAACGGTTACGATTAATGCCGGAAAATCTAAAATCCCGATGATTGCCAAGACACCAATTTCGATTTTAACCCGCGAGATTTTACAGCACGCTCAAAATATTGATGAAGCAATTGCCATCGCAAAAAAACGACAATTGTTTGTTTCAGAATCTATTATGGTGGGAAGCGCATACGATAACAAAGCTGTTTTGATTGAGGTTTCTCCGGAAAAAATGGATGTTTTTGATGTGCCAAACAGCAACCAATTAATTTGCTCGAACCATTTTCAAAGTGATGCTTTTAAAAATGACGAACGAAATTTGTCGCATATTGCCAATAGTCATTCGAAATATCGGTATGACAGAATGCAGGAACTTTTTACCGAAAATCCAAAAATCAATCCGAAAATTGCATCTGAAATTCTACGAAATAAAGAAGGTTTACATGATATTGCTTTGGGTTATGGAAATGAAAAAGCATTGAATCAATTGATGGCGCATCACGGAATTATTTTTAAACCGAAAGAAAAATTAGTCTGGGTTTCTGCAAATCCGTATCAATTGGGTGAGTTTGTATGTTATAATTTAGATTCGATTTTTAAAGACCGAAAAACCGATTTTCCAATTTCATTTCAAGAAGAAAAACTAAATATTGCCAAAGATCCTTTTTTGGAAAGTACAGCTTATCAAAACTATCAGAAATTTAAAATCGAAGACCGCAAAATAGATTTATATTTGAAAAATAAAACGAAAATTTCTTTCGAATTTATTCAGAATTACCAATCTTTAAACCCGGATTATTGGGTTGTGTATTATAAAGCGGGATTGTATTTTTACGAACAGAAATACTTCCAGCTGGCCCAAAATAATTTTGAAAAAGCATTAACCAAAGAAATTACAACTCTTCCTGAAAAAGAAGCAATTGAAAAATATTTAAAAAAACTCAAAAGAAAATGAACACGATTCCACCAATAGAGCAGGATTCTTTAGAACAAATTAAAAATTTTCAAGAGCAGAAATTAGCAGAACTTTTAACTTATATCAGTCAGAATTCTCCTTTTTATAAACGTCTTTTTGCCGGACAAAATATTGATATTTCAAAAGTTAAAACACTCGAAGATTTACAGCATTTACCTGTAACCACAAAAGAAGATTTACAACAATATAATGATGATTTTGTTTGTGTTCCGCAACATAAAATTATCGATTATGCCTCGACTTCGGGAACTTTGGGAGATCCGGTTACTTTTGGTTTAACCGATTCTGATCTGGATCGACTGGCTTATAACGAAGCGATTTCTTTTGCCTGCGCCGGAATTGCAGAAGGTGACGTGGTGCAATTAATGACGACTATTGACCGAAAATTTATGGCCGGTTTAGCTTATTTTCTTGGATTAAGAAAACTCCAGGTTGGCGTTATTCGTGTTGGTGCCGGAATCCCGGAATTGCAATGGGATTCTATTTTAAAATACAAGCCTTCATATTTAATTACGGTTCCTTCTTTTTTATTAAAATTGATTGAATACGCCGAAATTCACGGAATCGATTATAATAATTCGAGTATAAAAGGTGCCATTTGCATTGGAGAATCGCTGAGAAATCAGGATTTTTCGATGAATACTTTATCGAAAAAAATCACTGAAAAATGGAATATTCAGTTGTTTTCGACTTATGCTTCTACAGAAATGAGCACCGCTTTTACAGAATGTGAACACGGTCTTGGAGGTCATCATCATCCGGAATTAATTATTATTGAAGTTTTGGATGAAGAAAATAACCCGGTAAAAAATGGTGAAATAGGCGAATTAACTTTTACCACTTTAGGTATCGAAGCCATGCCTTTATTACGTTTTAAAACGGGCGATATTGTGCAGCTACATAACGAACCTTGTGCCTGCGGAAGAAATACGGTGCGCGTTGGTCCGGTTGTAGGGCGTAAAAAACAAATGATTAAATATAAAGGTACAACACTTTATCCGCCAGCGATGAACGATGTTCTGAGCGACTTTGATAATATCGAAAATCATATTATTGAGATTTCTACCAATGATTTAGGAACGGATGAAATCCTGATTAAAATCGCCTGTAAAAATCAGACTCCAGAATTTTTACAGGAAATAAAAGATCATTTCAGAGCAAAATTAAGAGTAACTCCAAAAATAGAATTTGCGCCAAAAGAAATTCTAAATCCCTTAGTTTTTAATCCGATGAGCAGAAAACCAATTCGCTTTTTTGATTATAGAGTTCAATAAAAGGGACAAAGTTGCAAAGGTTCAGAGGGACAAAGGTTCTTAACAGTCTGATAAAAAAACCTTTGAACCTTTGTTACTCTGAACCTTTGAGCCTCATATCACGTAAATTCGAGGAAATGTTGTAATTTTGCACAAAATATTGAAGATGGTCAAGATTGGCAACATAGAATTACCCGAATTTCCTTTATTACTCGCTCCGATGGAAGACGTGAGCGATCCGCCGTTTCGCAGATTATGCAAAACGCATGGCGCTGACATGATGTATTCTGAATTTATTTCGTCAGAAGGATTAATTCGCGATGCTATCAAAAGCAGAATGAAGCTGGATATTTTTGATTACGAACGTCCGGTTGGAATTCAAATTTTTGGTGGAGATGAAGAAGCAATGGCGCTTTCGTCTAAAATTGTTTCTACCGTAAAACCTGATTTGGTTGATATTAATTTTGGATGTCCGGTAAAAAAAGTAGTTTGTAAAGGTGCCGGTGCCGGAGTTTTGAAAGATGTCGATTTGATGGTGCGTTTGACAAAAGCAGTGATCAGAAGTACTGATTTGCCTGTGACGGTAAAAACGCGTTTAGGTTGGGATGATAACTCGATCAACATTGATGAAGTAGCCGAAAGACTTCAGGATATTGGTGTTAAGGCCTTGACAATTCACGCCAGAACCCGTGCGCAAATGTATAAGGGTCACGCCGATTGGTCGCATATTGCACGTGTAAAAAACAACCCTAGAATTACAATGCCTATTTTTGGAAATGGTGATATCGACAGTCCGGAAAAAGCATTAAAATATAAAAACGAATACGGTATTGACGGCATCATGATTGGTCGTGCTGCCATTGGTTATCCGTGGATTTTTAACGAAATCAAGCACTTCTTTAAAACCGGAGAACATTTGCCTGCACCAACTGTTGCTGATCGCGTAGAAGCCGCCAGAAATCATTTAATGTGGTCGATGGAATGGAAAGGTGAACGTTTAGGAATTGTAGAAATGCGTCGTCATTATACCAATTATTTTAAAGGAATTCATTCGTTTAAAGAATACAAACAAAAACTGGTTACCACTGATGAACCTGAAAATTTGTTTGCTATTATGAAAGAAATTGAACAGGTTTATGCTGGATATGAATTTGTTTAGATATACGATTAATCTTTGTCAAAGTTTAAAACTTTGACAAAGATGTAAATGCAGAAAACGACCTTCAAAATTGAAGGTCTTTTTTTTTAGAAATGTCTATTTTATTTAAATCAAATGTTATTAAAATTAAGATAAAAGATTTGAGTTTTTCATCTGCTTAATTGACTCTGCAAGTTTTTCTCTGTTTTTTTTCGACGACAACAAATGCTGTGTTTCCTTAGAAATTAATACAAAATCATTCTCTTCACTATTTTTTCCAAGATCCATTTCTGATAATTCAGATTCTTGTCCTAAATCATTTTCCATGCTTTTCATTTAAATTAGGTATTCAATTAAACCTGAATACGTTTCCATTTTCCTCTTTTATAAAAGAAAATCCCTGCCAGCGTTATAGCGGTTTCGGCAACCGGAATGGCGATGAAAACTCCGGTTGGTCCCATATTAAAATGTTTTGCTAAAATATAAGCTAATGGAATTTGAAACAGCCAGAATCCAAAGAAATTAATTCCTGTTGGTGTCCAGGTATCTCCTGCTCCGTTGAAAGTATTTATTAAAACCATTCCAATTCCGTAGAAAATAAATCCTACGCTCATAATTTGTAATGCTTCTACAGCTACGACTTTTACCAATTCGTCATTGGTGAAAAACGAGATAATATATTTTCCAAAACAAAGGGTAATAATCATAATTGTTGCCATGAAAATCACGTTGTATTTTGCTGTAGTTAAAACAGATTTTTCGGCACGGTCAATTTGTTTGGCGCCTAAATTTTGTCCAACCAAAGTTGCAGCGGCGTTACTTAATCCCCAGGCTGGAAGAATGAAAAACATCATAATTCTTAAAGCCGTTTGATAACCCGCAGAACCGTGATCGCCTCCTGTTGTTGCTACCAATTGTGCCAGGAAAATCCAGCTGCAGGATGCGATTACAAATTGCAAAATTCCCGGAGCAGCAATTTTTACTAATGCTTTTATTTGTTTAAAGTCCGGAGCGAAATAGGCTATTTTAATTTTTAAAATTCCGTTTCCTGAAAATAAATGATACACCTGATATAGTACTCCAATACTTCTGCCTAAAGTAGTTGCTAATGCTGCCCCCGTTAATCCGAAAGCCGGAATCGGTCCCAAACCATTAATTAATATCGGACATAAAATAATGTTACAAATATTGGCCAGCCACAAACTTTTCATGGCAATGGCGGCATTTCCTGCTCCACGAAATATTCCGTTTATTAAAAATAAAAGCATAATGCATAAGCTTGAACCAATCATGATTTGGGTAAATCGATAACCGTGTTCTGCTGCATCCACAGACGCGCCCATAAGCAAGAGAATATATTTGGCATAAATAACTCCCAAAATACTCATGACACTATTTACTGCAAATGCAATAATTATGGCTTGCATTCCTGCTTTTGCTGCGGCGACCGGATCTTTCTCACCGATACGTCTCGCTACAACTGCCGTTGCCGCCATGCTCATTCCTATTGCCAGGGAATATATAATAGTAAGAACAGATTCTGTTAACCCAACGGTTTGAATCGCAAAACTGCTGTGTTCTAAATGTCCAACAAAATATAAATCGACCAAAGCAAAAACCGATTCCATCATCATTTCCAAAACCATTGGAATGGCTAATAAAATAACGGCTTTTTTGATACTTCCGGCGGTATAATCAAAAGATTCATCGCCTTTGATTGCTTGTGTTAATGTGGTAAAAATTTTAGAAAATAAACTTTTCTTTATTGTAGTTTCTGTCATGATTTGTTAGAATAAATGATAAGATTAGCTCAGAAATTATGATTCTGAACTCAAGAGAAATAAACGTAAGTATCCTAATTATTCTAAAAATAAAATAGGATTAGGCAGAAACAATCATATGCTGTAGTTTTTGAGACGATAAATATAAGTAATATTTTTTAGGAAGAAATATTAATCTAATAAGTTTTTGCTTACGCGGCTGCTGGCAATTAAAGAAGCCACAAATCCAAGCGAAACAATTGTTGTCATAACAATCAAAACGTTTTCAAGACTAAAAACAACCGGATATGCTAAAGTGGGTGTGATCATTATAAGCTCATATTGTTGTTGTAACAATACTAAAATAATCCCCAGAACGAGACCAATTATTCCTCCAAAAACACTTAATAAAGTTCCCTGCAGTAAAAATATTTTTCGGATGCTGTTTATTTCTGTTCCAAGATTGAAAAGGGTTTTCAGATTTCCTTTTTTCTCTAAAATCATCATAATCAAGGCACCGACCAAATTAAAAAGTGCCACGATAATTACGAGAGTAAATATCAAATAAACCACAATGTTTTCGGTGTTGAGCATTTTATATAAAGACTCATTAAGCTGTGCCCGATTTTTTAAAGTGATTTTGTTTTTGAAAATGTTTTGGAGCTGCGTTTTAATTGTGTTTTCATTTGCATTTTCCTTTAAATGAAATTCAATTCCTGAAATTTGATTGGGTTTGTACATCAGCAATTCCTGAGCTAAACTTAAATCAGCAAATACATATTTCGAATCTAAATCTTCGCTTATAGAATAAATTCCAACAGGCAAAACATCGGTTTTATTAAATGCTTCTTCGGGATTTTCGAAGGCTCCTTTTCCCGGTTTTGGAGCAAATACCTGCAACGGGTTTTCGAAATCTAAGATTCCCATCGAAAAATCTCTGGCGATTCCATAACCCACTACAACCTGATACGTATCGGGTTTAATCCATTGTCCGTTAAAAAGCTTTTTATTAATGTCGTTTACTACAGGGTAAAGACTATCAACTCCTTTTAAATACGTAACCTGCTGTTTGTCTTTAAACAAAAATAAAACACGTTCTTCTATAATTTTGGTATATGAAGCAACGCCGTCAATTTTTTTAAGCTGTTTGTCCTGATCCGGTGTTATCAAAAACGACTTTCCAAGCGTACTTGTCATTTTTAAGTCAGGATCTATTTCGTTTGTAAACGAAAGGCTGAATACTTTTAATCCGCTAAAAACAGATAAAACCACAAACAAAGCCATCGTACCAACTATTATTCCTAAGCTGGCAATGCGGTTAATAATATTAATAGCATTGTTTTTACTTCTGCTAAAAATGTAACGTTTGGCTATGTAAAGGGGGAAATTCAATTTATGATTTTCTTCTTTTTTCTAAAAGATCGCGGTTCTCAATTGGGTTTTCTCTGTTTGATAAAGCATTATCAATTTTTTCGATATAATCTAATGAGTCATCAATAAAAAATACCAAATTTGGTACGCGACGCAATTGCAAACGTACACGCTGTGATAAATCGTGTTTGATTAATGTCGTGTTTGATTTTATTCCGTCTAATGTTTCCTGCGCTTTATCCTGAGGAAAAATGCTTAAATACACTGTTGCTACAGATAAATCTGAAGTAACACTAACTTTGGATACCGAAATTACCAAATTACTAATTCCGTTTTTTCTCACTTCACCTTGCAAAATGTCAACCAGATCTTTTTGAATGACACCGCCTATTTTTTTCTGTCTATTTGTTTCCATAGTGCAAAAATACTATTTTAAATTTCATCGATGCAATTTTCAAATGAAAAAGGGAGCAATTAGCTCCCTTTCTTTTATCTGTTTTGCAACCATCCTTCCGGATTATTGTTTGATGTATTTTGAAGAATTAAAAACTTAATGATTGTTTTTCCCGTGTCTCCACTTGTTCTTACTTTTCCAATAACCTGTTTCACTTTTACTTTGTCACCTTGCTCAACAGATACCGAACTTAGGTTTTGGTATACTGTAAAGTAATCTCCATGCTGAATAAAAACAGCTCTGTTTACAGGAGATAATGCTATAACTTTTGATACTACTCCTTCAAATACGGCACGCGCATTTGCTCCTTGTTCTGTAGTAATCTCTACTCCGGAATTATGAACCGTTAGTGTTGGATAAAGCGGATGCGGCTGATCTCCATAACCAAGAGATATAAATCCTTTCTCTACCGGCCAAGGCAGTTTTCCTCTATTTGCTTTAAAATCGGCAGCTAAAATTTTACCTTCCGGGGTTAATGTAATTCTGTCTGATGAATAACTTTTAGGTGCTGACGCTTCTGCTTTATCTGCTTCACTGGCTTTTCCTTCAGCGATTCTTTTACGTCTTTCTTCTTCAGCTCTTTGATTGGCTAATCTAATTTGTTCACGGATAAGATCCTTAATTTTAGCATCGATTCTTCTCGATTCCTGTTGTTTGGATCTTGTATCAGCAATAATTTTATTTTTATCTCTTTTTATTTCGTTAACCAGTTTTTGCTGTTCTTTCTTTTCAACTTCCAAGCTTTGCTTTTCTTTTTGATTTTCAGCAATAATTTTTTTCTTGATTTGTCTTTGTCCGTCAAGTTTTGCGTTAAAATCTACTAATTCAGTTGTTTTTGACTGGATTTCTAAACCTTGATTTTTTCTGAAATTGGTGTATTGTTTTAAATATTGTGCTCTTTTATAAGCTTGCAGAAAACTTTCTGAAGATAAAATAAACATGGCCCTGCTTTGCTCAGAACGGCTTTTGTATGATTTTAAAATCATCTTAGCATAATCTGCTTTTAAAACAGTCAATTCCCTATTTAGTTTATTAACCTTAAGCTGATTAATATACATATCATTATTTAAAATCTTTTCTTGTTTTGCCGTTGTATTAATAAGTTTTTCTTTCAGCTTGATTTTATTCGCCTGAATTAAAAACACATTTACCGCTGATTTTTCTTTTTTCTTTACAGATTGCAACATTTTTTCGTTGTCTCTAATTTCCTGCTGGATCTGAGCTTTTCGCTGTTCAAGTTTTTCTTGCTGCGAATCTTGTGCCCAGACAAAAGTTGTGGCACATATAAAAATTAGGCTGAGGAGAAATTTCGGCATGTTTGTGTTTTCTTTTTACAAATTTACTTAATTAAAACTTTTTTATAACCACTTGGAACGCTATAAGGGAAAGAAAGTTCTTCATTAAACGAAATATTATTGTAATTTAAATTAATATCTGTTTTTCCTTTTGGCTGAATCGCGTTAATTTCGATACTTGTGGGAAGTACACCCTGATCAAAAGATTTAGTATCAGCGTATTTAATTTCTAACATAATATTTTCTGCCGACTGCGTAATTTGTTCTTTTTGCAATATATATTTTTCAGGTTCCAAAAAGAATGCTTTCTTTAATTTATTGTCTTTTTCATCTTCTAAACGAATCAGGTTTTCAACAATTGTTTGTGTGTATTTCCCTTTTCTTAAATCGTCTAAAGCTTCTCCAACTAATAAATTTTGTACTTTACTGTAATCCAGTTCAGTTCCCAGCCATTTACTTAAACTGGTAAAATCTCCTTCATAATAAGTACTGTTTATTTTTTCGTAGTAACTTACTGTTGTTGGCGTGATTAGTGCTTTGGCCATTGTAATTCCAAGAAAACGAACGCTTATTAAAATCTGTTTGTCTTTTTCGATTCTAATTTCGGCTGTTACATTCTGACTTTGTTTTTCATCAGCATATTTGGCACTTGCTTTTATGTATAATGTTTTAAAATCTAATTTATTATCATAATGCTTTTCGATCACATTATTGTCTTTTTTTGCTACAACCTCGTTAGCTCCTGTGTTTTGTACTGCAACAGCTTTTGATTTACATGAAATCATAAAAACCGATGCGAATACAATTATTATATATTTTTTCATCCTGAATTTTCTTTTTTACTTCTTTTTCTTTAATAATTCATTTGCCTTCAAAAAGTATTCCTCTTTTTTCTTAGCTTCTCCCAATCCATTATAAGCTTCTCCTAATTGAATATTAAAATTTGCCTCAAGTTGAAGATCATCAACTACATAATCTAATCCCATTTCTAAAACTGTCTTAGCGTTTTTAAATTGCTGTAACTGATTACTTCCCAATCCGGCATAATAATAAAATTGTGGCTGACTCGGGTAAACTTCAATCATTGTCATAGCCCTTTTTGTCATCGCATCAAATTGTTTTGCCTGCGCATAAGCATCAAGCAAAAGCAAATTAGTTTCGCGATCTGTATCTGAATTGGCTTTTAAATCTTTTTCATAATATTTAATTGCGTTTTCAAATTGATTTTTGCTATGATAAAATTTTCCTATTTCTTTCGCTACATCAACATTTGGATCATTATCAAAATAACCAATCGCTTTTTCTAAAGCCGGTGCATATTGCGGATTTTTATTTACATAAATCAAAAACTCATTCAATGTACGATGTTTTATTTTTAGGTCAATTTTTGAACTTGCCAAAATAATATTCATCGAGTTTATTGCTTTATCTGCTTGATTTGCATCTAAATATCCTTTAAACAAACTTACCTGCGCCCACTCTGAAGTTGGAATTTCTTTTGCAAGCTGTTTCGCAACATCCAAAGCTTTATCTGTTTCTTCAGATTTTGAATACAGGAAAATCAGATCTACGTAATTTGATTCTTCTTTCGGATTCTTTTTAATTTTGTCAATTAAATTTGAAGCCTCTGCATTTTGATATTTTCCCTGCGATAAAATTTGCATTTTATAACGATCACGATCTTCCGATTTTCCAAACTTATCGTTCATTTCATTAATCGTCGCAAGTGCTTTATCATATTGATTGGAAATCATATACAACGAAATCAAATCATCTTTGTATTCTTCGTCAAACGGAATAATTTTTTGAATTGTTTCGATTGCCAAAGGATAGTTTTTGGTTTCATAACTTACGTCATAAATTCCAAGCCAGTACCATTTATTTTTAGGATCTAATTGTGTCGCTTTTTCAAAAGAACTCTGGGCATTGTTGTAATCCTTTAAGGCTAGGTAATTTTTTCCTAATTCAAAATAAGCTACTGCGTCATTCGGTTTTAGCTTCACGCATTTTTCTAATGATGCAATTGCTTTATCGTAATTTTCGATTCCTTTTTGCTTCAATGATTCATAAAAAGAGTCCTGATATTCATCTGTTGCCATAGCAATATCTTCTGTATTGGTTTGTGCCATAACCGAAAATGTATTGCCTAACAATGCGAATATTAAAATTACTAAAACTCTCTTCTTTATCATTTACACAATTTCTTTTTAAATTTTTATTCTAAAACAGAATAATCACCAATGCTAATGCTTGTAAACTTACCATCATAACAAACGTGGTTTCCAATCATTGCATTGTCCAGATTAGCATTTTTTATTTGTGAAAACGTTTGTACTAAACTGTTTTTTATTGTACTGTCAGTAACATGGCATCCTTTTCCTAAAGATACATATGGACCTACAGTTGCATTTTTCAACACTACATTTTCACCAATAAAACATGGCGGAATAATGGTTGAGTTATCTAAAGTTACGTCATAATCTACTAAATGTTCACCATCATTGTGTAAAAATCCTAACATTCTTGTATTGGTTTCTACAGTTACATCTTTATTTCCGCAATCCATCCATTCGTCAACGCTTCCGGTTTTAAAAACTTTTCCGTTAGCCATCATTGCTTTGATTCCGTCATTGATCTGATATTCACCACCATTCTGAATATTATTATCCAAAACACCCTGAAGTTCTTTTTTCAAATCGCCAACTTCTTTAAAATAATAGATTCCGATAACGGCAAGATCGCTTACAAATTCTTTTGGTTTTTCGACCAATTCTATAATTTCGTTATTGTTGTTTAATTTTACAACACCAAAAGCTTCTGGCTGTTCTACTTGTTTTACCCAAATCACAGCATCTGCAGAAGGATCTAATTCAAAATCTGCTCGTATTAAAGTATCTGCATACGCAATTACTGCCGGACCAGATAAAGATTCTTTGGCACACATAATTGCGTGACCAGTTCCTAAAGGTAAATCCTGACGATAAATTGAAGCTTTTGCTCCTAAACTTCCTGCCAATTCTTCTAAACTTTCTACAAGATCATCTCCAAAAAAAGCAGGATCTCCTAATATAAAAGCTACTTCTTCGATTGGTTCTTTTAATATTTTGGCAATATCTTCAACTAAACGATGTACTATAGATTTTCCCGCAACCGGAATTAATGGTTTTGGAACTGTTAATGTATGTGGCCTAAGTCTTGATCCTCGACCCGCCATTGGAACGATTATTTTCATTTTGAAATTATTTTATATGGGAAGATTTAAAATCTTCAGTTTGGTTAGTTCAAATTATGTTACGGTAAAAGGCATTTTGTCCTAAAATTTACCGCAAAATTCGCAAAGGTTCTTTCGCAAAGATTAATAAGTTTTATTCATTTTAAGATCGCAAAGTTTACAGACCGACAGTTAAAACTGCGACTGAAAACTGCAACTGAAAACTAATTACTAAAAACTACTTCACGCCAGTGCTTCCAAAGCCGCCTTCGCCTCTTGATGTTTCAGAAAGTTCTCCAACTTCAATCCACTCTGCTCTTTCATGTTTGGCAATAATCAATTGAGCAATTCGTTCTCCGTTTTCGATTACAAATTCCTCGTTTGATAAATTTACTAAAATTACTCCTATTTCTCCTCTATAATCAGCATCAACAGTTCCAGGAGAGTTTAAAACCGTCACTCCTTTTTTTGCAGCCAAACCACTTCTTGGTCTTACCTGTGCTTCGTAACCAATTGGTAATTCAATAAAAAGTCCTGTTTTTACAATCGTTCTTTCTAATGGTTTTAATGTTATTGATTCGGTTAAATTGGCACGTAAATCCATTCCTGCCGAAGCAATTGTTTCGTAATTTGGTAACGCGTGTTGTGACTTATTGATTATTTGTATTTTCATTTTTTTATTTAAAGATTAAAAAGCAATACTACTTTCTATTCATAATTCCTTTAATTGTATTTTTTTCGTTGTGATAAACAAAATAGATGAACGCTAGTAATAACGGAATTCCAACGAAATAATTTTCTCTAAATCCATAAAAAGAAATAGCCGAAAACAGAATCGAAATTCCTAAATAAGCTCCAATTTTATTCATGTCATAAGGTATTGGATAATATTTGTTTCCTAAAACATACGAGATCAACATCATACTTCCGTAAGCTGAAATTGTAGCAATTGCAGAACCATAGTAACTATATTTTGGAATTAACATATAATTTAAAACCAATGTTACAATGGCACCAACTATAGAAATATAAGCGCCAATTTTTGTTTTATCTGTTAACTTATACCAAACCGATAAATTGTTGTAAATACCTAAAAAGAAATTGGCCAGAATAATTAACGGAACTACTTTCATGGCTTCCCAATACGATTTATTGTCCAGTAAAAGATATTTTAGAACATCGGCAAAAACAATTACCCCCAATAAAATCAGCGAACCAAAAATCACAAAATATTTCGTGATTACGGCATAAGTTTGTGGTGCATTTTCACTTTTTGCATGACTAAAAAAGAAAGGCTCAATTCCTAACCTAAAAGCAGTTGCGAATAAAACCATAAACAAACCTAATTTATAACAGGCTGAATAAGCTCCCACTTCTGACTTGGCTAAATTTTCAGGTAATAAGTATCCAAGTAAGATTTTGTCGAAATGTTCGTTAACGGCAAATGCAAGTCCGGCAACCAGAATTGGCAAACCGTATTTCATCATTTTTTTCCAAAGTACAGGATCAAATTTTCTGCCAAGCGAAAGGTAATTTGGCGAAAGCACCACAAAAGTGGCTAAACTTGCCAGTAAATTTGCAATGAAAATATAAGCGATCTGGAAATTTTCTACATATAAATTATCCCAAACAGAATTAGGATTTGCAGCGGCAAGTTTAGGCAGATATATTAAAAAGAAGAAATTAAGTAACATATTAATTACTACGTTTCCAATTTTAATTGCTGCATAAACCATTGGTCTCTGGTTCGCACGAAGTTTAGAAAAAGGTACTAAAACCAAAGCATCCAGAACTAATATCCAGACAGAATAAGTGATGTATTGTGCATCAACTTCGGCCCAGTTTGCTAGTGTATTTCTAAAAATTAAGGCTGCAAATAGAAACCCAATCGATGACCAAAATATTGATATTGTTGATGTTGCGATTACGTTTTGCTTATCTTCTTCGGCGCTGTAAAATCTAAAAAATGCTGTTTCCATTCCATAAGAAAGTACAACATTAAAGAAAACCATCCAGGATAAAACAATCGAAACTTCTCCGTATTCTGCAGTTGGCAGAATCCCGGTATACAATCGCACTAATAAAAAACTTAGCATTCGGGGTAATACTGTCGCTAATCCGTAAATAGCAGTTTGTTTGAATAGATTTTTATATAATCCCAAAATATGTGTGTAATAAAAGTTTGTAAGACAAAAATAACCAATTCTTTCGTTATTATTGATTTTGTTGATTCAATAAAAAAACTTAGTATAATTTTATAGTGTTAATTTTTTTTCGTCTAATATTTTAACAAAGTGAAATCCCTTTGGACCGTATCCCTGATTGTAGTAAAACCGATGTGCTGCAAAATTTCCTGTAAAGGCATCCAAAACAATACTACTGCAACCTAAATCAATGGCTTTTTGTTCGATGTAATCTGTTAGTAATTTTCCAATTCCTTTTGAACGAAATTCCGGATTTACCACAAAATTATCTATTTCGAGATATTTACCCGTCCATAATTTAGTAGCTGCCCAACAACCTGTAATTCCCAGACAAACCCCGTTTTCAAAAACTCCTATCTGAATATAATTGTGAGGTACCATTTGCGAAAGATAATCTTCATACTTCTCAACAGAGATATTTGGATAAAGAAACCGTATTGTTTCAATATTGTCCAGCATTTCTTTAATAGTAGTAAGTTCTTGTATTTTCAGTTTCATGATGTCTAAGGATAGTTTTCAAAATTAATCAAAAAAAACAAATTGTTCAGAGTTGAAAAGTATTTGATTTAATTAAAATTTATATCTGTTTGTAAGTTATTATATCATATAATTTTAGTTAATCCCGAAATAAAATGCATTTCAGGCTTTAAAAAATGTATTCGATTTCTACAAATTAAACAGACTTAATCTCTTGATTTTAAGAAGTTTTACTCTTTTAAAATTTAAAAAATAACTAAAACATGTGAAATATATAAATTGTTGTCAAAAATTATGTAACATTTTTTTAACAGTCTCTTCTTAAATTTGCTTCACAGGGATTGAGAAAGCTAAATACAACCCTTATAAAAAAGGAAGCACTGGGACTAATAAAGCTTGTTTGTTCCCATAAAAGACAAAGCACAAGGGATTGATTCTGCTGAAATGTAACCCTAAAAAAACAGAGCATTGGGACTAATAAAGCTAGTTTGTTCCCACGAAAGACAAAGCACAAGGGATTGATTCTGCTGAAATGTAACCCTCAAAAAAACAGAGCATTGGGACTGATAAAGCTAGTTTGTTCCCACGAAAGACAAAGCACCGCAGAGACATACATCTGCCTTTTGATTTATAAAATGGAACTGATTCTCGGTTTATGATCAAATTGGGAATCACCATTTTATAATCCTTTTAAAATAAAACTAAAAAATACAATTATACAAAGAGCCAGCAATTTATTGTTGGCTCTTTTTGCATGCGTAAATCTTAAAATTTATTCTCAAATATAGCAGATGAAAAATCTATAAGAATATTTAAAAATCATATAATATTTTCAAGCCATTGCCATAGTAAATTTGCTTTGTAGGGATTTGATAACAGCTGATTTGTAACCCTTAAAAAAACAGAGCCCTGGGACTAATAAAGCTAGTTTGTTCCCATAAAAGACAAAGCAAATAGGGATTGATTCTGCTGTATTGTAACCCTTAAAAAAACAGAGCATTGGGACTAATAAAGCTAGTTTGTTCCCATAAAAGACAAAGCAAATAGGGATTGATTCTGCTGTATTGTAACCCTCAAAAAAACAGAGCATTAGGACTAATAAAGCTAGTTTGTTCCCATGAAAAACAAAGCAAATAGGGATTGATTCTGCTGAAATGTAACCCTCAAAAAAACAGAGCATTGGGACTAATAAAGCTAGTTTGTTCCCATGAAAGACAAAGCATTCGGAGACGTAAATCTGCCTGGAAATTTTATAAAATGGTATTGATTCTCATTTTTGATTAATTGGGAATCACCGTTTTATAAGTTAAAGTTCGAAAATAACTAAACTACTATATATAAAAAGAGCCGACAATTATTTGTCGGCTTTTTTGCTTTATAACCTGAGAGATATTTTAAAACTATTCAGACTCCTTATCTGTCATATTTAAGTTAATACTTTTCTCTGTTTCTTTTGGTTCCGGAATATCTTCTTCGGTAAGTGTTTTTAAAGATTTATTAGATATCTTTTTTAATTTTACAATTCTGTTTGCCTGATTCTGAACACACTTTTCAAATAAATTTCTAACAACTCTCGCATTTCCAAAACTTTCATTTTTACTTTCATAAAGCAATTCAAAAGTATCTGTTAGTTTTTCTTTCGCATCTTTTGAAACAATAAAATCAGATTTGGTGCAAAACGATTCAAAAATTTGAAATAATTCTGCGGGAGTAAAATGCTCGAAACGGAAATATCTATTGAAACGAGAACGCAGTCCCGGATTTGATTCTATAAAAATTTTCATAGGTTCTGTATAGCCCGCGACCACAACGGCCAGATCTTCCCGATGATCTTCCATCCTTTTTAATAATGTGTTGACAGCTTCGTTTCCGTAGTCATTACCAAATGGATTTTGGGTTAAGGCATACGCTTCATCAACAAATAAAACACCGCCAAGACTTGCTTGGACAGCTGCATCTACCTTTGTCGCCGTTTGTCCTACATATCCTGCGACTAAACCTTCTCTATCTGTTTCATACATTTGACCTTTAGACAAAAAGCCCAAATGTTTAAAAATTCTGCTTAAAAGTCTGGCTACAGATGTTTTTCCGGTTCCCGGAGGTCCAAGAAAAACGGTGTGCAATGTTATTTCAACATTTTTTAATCCTTGTTGAGAACGCTTTTTTTGTATTTCAAGTAAATTGATAAGTTCTGAAACGTCTTTTTTTACTTCGGCTAAACCAACTAATTCATTTAATTCCTTCATCACTTTTTCAAGTGTATCTTCTTCCGGAAGTTCTGTTTCTTTTTTATCAATTTTCGACTTATTTATGTTTAAGCCTAAATAATCTCGGAAAGCTGCATTGTTCTCAATTTTTTTATCAAATGCAAAATGAATGAAATTTTGATATTTTAATAAAACTTCATCAAGCTTACTATGGTTTTTATCTAACAAAAATTGTGGCAGCAAATATTGATTTTGTTCTGCATTTGCTGCTATTATTTTGTTTTCTTTTTTTATTCTTAAAAGAAGGTTTTTAAAATCTTGGCTATAAACCAACTGATTTAATTCACTTGCAGAATTTTCATCAGCAAAATGTTTGTTGCGCAAAGCATCGTAATAATAAGCCAGAACAAATTGTTGTTTTTCGTTTTTCTCCTCAGGTTCTCTTTCATAAATTGTAATGATATCCGAAAGGAAAAAATGCTCTGCTTTAAATAATAATCCTTTTGAAAAAACAGGGTTTACTGTTTCATTTAATTTCTGAATAAAATCTATATCCTGATTTAACGTATTGCAAATTTCAAGAATATTTCTTGTTTCTTTTTGCAGTTCCATAATAAATGAAGCCGTAAAAACGGCTTCATTACTAGATACGTTTGTTTCTAAATATTTTTTTAGAGACAAAAATGATTCTTCAATAATCGATATTGGATTGTTCTTCTTTGACATATTTTGATTTAAGAAATCATCATTTGATGAATAATTTCTTTTGATAATTTTGAATGATCTTCACTATAATCTTTCCACGAAAGTCCCATGTCTCTTAAATCATATTTTGCGACAATGGTTCCGTAGTTTTCTTTTTTTCCATTGATGGTTGGATGCCCAATAACGTAAATGGTTTGTGCTAACTCAATCGCCAGTTCAATATCATGAGTTGAAAAAATAACGGTATTAAACTCCGATGCTTTCCCTAATAACTCAAACGATTTTTTTACTTCTTGAATATTTCCAACATCTAATCCTGAAAAAGGTTCATCTAAAACAATAAACTGGTCTGATGAAAACAATTGTTCGATAATAGCAGTTCTTTGTCTTTGTCCTCCGGAAAGTTCATTAGGATATTTGTCTTTACAAATTTCTAATCCCCATTCTTTTAAATAGTGCTTTATTTTTTCATCCTTCTCAGTATTCGAAAGTTTTGTTTTTCTTAAAGAAAATTTCAAAGCCTCAGTAACTGTTTTATGTCTGAACAAAGTATATTTTTGATCTACAAAACCAATGTCGCCTTCACATACAGCTTTGGCCGTATCAGGTTCTTTGTTTTCAAAATCTCTAATTAATATTTTTCCGGAATTCGTTGGAATTAGTCCTGTTAATGCTTTAAAGAAAGTTGATTTTCCGCGGCCTGATCTTCCAACAAAAGCTATAACTTGTCCTGTACAATCAACTCCTTGTCTAATTACGTCTTTTTCTACAAGATTTATATCTTTTATAATAATGGTATCATCGTAACCTACGCTAAGGTTTTCTACATACAAAAGCGTTTCTTTATATTCGTGTGTCATGATTATATTTTTGAATATCTAAATACTGCTTTTCTTAAATAATTTATTCCTGCATCTAAACCAAGACCTATTAATAAAATGATGATTTGAAGTGCAATAATTCTTCCGGTATTCATAAATTTATCAGAGTTCTTAATTAAAAAACCTAATCCACCAGAAGCTACCACAATAGATTCTACCGTTACAAGCATCATCCAGGTTATGGCAAGATTTTGTCTGATTACATCAATTACATAATCTATTCTTCCTAAAATAATAACCTGTACAAGAACTTCCCAACGGTTACATTTTAACATTTTTGCATGGTCAAATTCTTCTTGCGGAATATCTTTGATAACTGCAATTAATGACGTTGTTAGAAAAGTAGTTAAGAAAATTACCAAAATCCAAACCTGCATCATTCGTGCTTCATGAATTACCATTGTAATATAAAATGAAAGTCCGGTAAAAGGTAAAAATCTAAATTTAGTAACAAATTCAGAAACTGATTTTAATAACGGAATTGGCCATGCATAAGCAAATAGCAAGGAAATAATTGTGGCTAGAAAAATCGAGATAAAACACAATTTAAGGGAATTCAAAATGTGTACCACCAAACCTTCTCTATACAAATCTGAAAAACCAGTCAGAACCTGAGACGGAGATGGAAAAAGATGTTTTTCACCAGCGGTTGCTGCAAACCAAATAATAATCAAAACAACTAACCAACCTAGTAAAATAAAGGTCTTGTTCGTTTTTGATATTTTTTCAAAGGGAGTTAAAATTTTTATCATGCTGATTGTAAAAAAGGCTATCCCGTAAGATAGCCTTCAATTATTATTATTTTAATAAAGTAATAACCACACGTCTGTTTAACGCTTTTCCTGAAGCAGAATTATTATCTGCAATTGGATCACTTTGGCCTTTTCCGTCAACTAATTGGAAACGATTTGCAGGAATACCTTTTTGTTTTAGGTAATCTACAACTGCTTGTGCTCTGCTTTTTGATAAAGCTAAATTAGAATCAGCATTTCCAACATTGTCAGTGTGACCAACAACAGTTAATTTTGTGTTTTCAGCTTGTACTAAAAGATTGTAAATTTTCTCTACTTCTTTACTAGAAGAGTTTGAGATATCAGCACTTCCTGTATTAAAATTAATTTTCCATTCTCCAGAAGCTACAACTTCTTTTGCTTCGCTGCTGTAATCTGCTTTATCTGCAGAAGTAGATTCGATATCGTTAATATTTTTCAGGAAGAATAAGTTTACTGCTTGGTCATAAGGTACAACAGCTCCTACGTTTTCATTAAATCCAAATGGATTCAATTCTGTCAAATATCCTGCAACCTGATTGTAAACTGATTTGTATCTGTTCACACCATCAGACAAACCATAATATTGCATTGCATCAGCATAGTTAAATACTTTTGAACCTCCCATATTATAAGTCAAACCACCTTTTGTTCCTTGTTGTCCTTTAAACATTTTATACCAATATTCAGGAGTTTCAAGTTTATAAGTTGCAGCAACTGCTTCTGAAGCTCTTACCTTCCAGTCTTCATAATTTTTCATTTGGTTTGAAGCCGTCAATGCCGATTTCAAAATATTAGAAACAATATCAGGATTTTTTACTGCCCATTCTTTTACACCAATAATAGTAGTTGGCATTTGATTATTGAATTCTTTTGTAGAAACAATATCAACAAAACCAGTTAATTTATCAAAAACTGTTTTATCTCCAGGCGTCCAGGTTGCACAACCATCGATTTTTCTGTTAACTGATTTTCCGGTTAATTTTCCGTTTACTACTTCTTTCAAAGTAACAGTCCATCCTGTAGTTTGAGATTTGATTAATTCCTCTGCCGATTTAATATAATCATCATTTTCTGATGGATAAATATTTACTGCATCAGCATCATAAGTTGTAGGATCAGGGTTTACTTTTAGCCCGTTTGCAAAACAATAGTTTACAGTAGTAACCCAGTCACCATCTCCAAGAACTGCAGATATAACAGCACCTTTCATAGATTTTGGATCTGATTTCCAGCTTGGCGGCCCAATTAATTTATCTTCACCATAACTCATACCTACAGCTCCCATTACCTGGACGTGGTATTTATCTTTTCCGTATTTTTCGTCAAGTGATTTCTGAACAGAACTAATGTAAAATGGCGCACCATCACCCATAATAATAACAGCAAAAACACTTTTTTCTGAAGATGGAAAAGCTTCTCCTTTATCAAATTCTTCGATAAATTTCATTTGCATATTACGCAATTCTGAAAGCCAGTCCTGACGGATAATTTCAAGATTAACTCCATTTTTTTCCATCAATGATCCTTTTGTCGTTTTTGGACCACCATTAGAAACAATAATTCCAGACTGAGCGTTCCATGCATAAGCACCAATTCTTACTAAAGGTTTGTCTGCAACTTCTGAAGATAATTCAGTTGATGGAAGTGGAATTTTTGCGGCATTGGTAACATTATTAACATCCGTTTGGTTCAGCTCTATTCCGTTTAATTGTTTTGAAACAGCTGTTTTAATTCCCGGAGACAAGTAATAAACTCCTCCTAAAATTACAGCAATACCAGCAATAACGATTAATAATTCAGAAAACGTAGTTAACTTTTCTGTTCTTAAAATTTTTCCCATTTTTATTTAAAAATTAAATTTATTGTTTTAAAAAATATCTCCAAATCCACCACCAGATAATTTATCTTCTTTGGTCATTTTATAATTTGGACTTGTATATTTTGTTGAATCCGGAATTGTATTGTCTCCTGTTTTTATTTCATCTGCTAATGAATCTAATCTTGAATAAAGCTCATCATTATCTACAGAATATTTAGATGTTAAAGCATCAATGTCAATTAAGTTTTCTGAAGTTCTGGCGATATCCTGAGCAATAGTAGAAGTTACTACTTCTAGAGCATATTCTAATTCCCAGTCTTTTGTAAAGAGCATTGCACTTTTGGCACTTTCTGTTGCTTCTTTAGCATTTTTAGCAAATTCATATTCTTTTTGAAGCATCTTAACCGTTACATCAAAATCAGCAATTTTAATATCAATAGCTGTTCCTGCCAAAGTAAGTTTACGATCCATTTTTCCTAAAACATTGGCACGAACACCATATTTTTGAATGAAGCTTTTACTTTGTTCATATTGTGTAGAAACTCTTTGAGAGTCACTTAATTTTCTTGCCAATTCACTTTGCAGCGCTACATACTCATCTGTATCTTTTGCTGCAACTCCGTTTTGTTTTACCATTTCGTCCATAGCCGATTTTAATTTTTCGGATTGGCGCTGTAAACTCAAAACATCTTCCTGAAAGGCTTTTGCTTCTTTTTCAGATTTATTTGCTTCAATTTCCATTTCATTTTTAAGACCTTTCAGCTTTGCTTTAGTATTCTTAAAAACTTCACGGTTTTTGATCATTTTTTGTTTTTGCTCTTCTAATTCATTAAAAGGATTGCTTTGAATCAATGCTTTATGAATGTTTTTTGTTGCAAAACGAAGCGCCTTCATTATAACCGGAGCCATCATTACTAAAAAAACCAAAAATACTCCCGTAGCAGAAAGTGCTATTGCCTGACCCAGCATTGTAAATAATGGCGGGATAATGTAAGTCCAGATTAAATAACCTCCAACTCCCAGTAAACCTAATGCCAAAGCCAAAAATAATGACTTTTCTCCTTTTTTAAGCGCACCCGACTTTAAAGCAATTTCTCCTTTAGACTCGTCAAAATGTTTTAAAATTGGCAGTGTTAAAAGAGTGCTTCTTTCTTGTTCAAATTTATCCATTATTACAAATATTGATTGATTCCTGTTATTACAGTATTGATTGATGTTAAGATTTTTTGTTTTGCTAAATTGTTAGCATCCATTTTTAATTGAATTTCTGAAAGCTGTTCCATATTAACCGGATCAATTTTCTGAAGATCAATTTTTTTAGATTCCAGTTCTTTTTGAAGTTCAATAATTTTCGCTTCCAGATCAGAAATGCTTTTAGATAAATTGTATTTTTCTTTTGTTATAGTATTGTCGAGATCAGCTTTTTTTGTCTTACCAATTGTATCATATTTGGTATACACTTTTTCAATTTCTGCAATATAAAAACTGCCTTTCTGTAAAAGAAACTCTTTTGTTAAATCAGATTTTATTGATTTACCCATTGTAAAAGCCATCTGATAACTTTGCGGATTTGTTGGCCCAACTGCTACAACTGACTTATAAAGTTCAAAAAAATCAAAACCATCCTCATTCAATGACTCAAACCCCTTGTTGTAAACCTCAAATATTTCGTTTAAAAAAGGATTTGTCAGCGAATTTGCCGGAAACGATTCTGTAGCTTGATTCGGAAATTTAGTGTCATGGGTTGGTAAAACCGGTGCCGGTGGTTGATTTTTAATTTCGGCCTCTGAATTATTAGCCTCCTCATTAATGAAAAGACTCTTCCAATTAAAACTTTCTTTTGCCATTGTTTTTAGTTGATCTGTTTTTAATAACTTTTTGGTTGTTAAATGTTATACGCAGAAAGTGTTAAAAAGTTACGAACTTTCAAAGTATAAATATATACTTTTTTACAATTGAATAGATAACCATTTTAATATCAGGTAATTTATTCAAATTTAAATTTTAAAAAAATGACTTTATTTTTTTATCCTAATTTTAAAAAATGAAAATCAAAAGTACTTAATAAAAACCTGACTTTACTATAATCCGTCTTTATTATAAGTTTTTTCTTTCTTAGATTTTATGTGAACATCATTGATAATTTCTCCTCAAACAATTAAGAGCAAAAAAAAAGAGCCGACAATTACTTGTCGGCTCTTTTTGTATATTCTTAAATAAATTATCCGTTCAATGCTTCTGCACCACCAACGATCTCAAGGATTTCATTAGTAATAGCAGCCTGACGTGCTTTATTGTAAGTCAATTTCAATTGGTTTCTCAATTCAGTTGCGTTGTCAGTTGCTTTGTGCATTGCTGTCATACGCGCTCCGTGCTCTGAAGCGAATGAATCACGAATACCTTTGTATAATTGTGTTTTCAATGATTTTGGAATCAAAGTTAAAACAATTTCTTCTTTTGAAGGTTCAAAAATATAATCTCCAGTTGTAACCGGTACATCAGATTTAATTGGAGCTAAAGGCAAAAACTGTTCTGTCTGAACGATTTGTGTCGCAGCATTTTTAAACTGATTGTAGATTAATTCAATTCTGTCGTATTCTCCTGATAAGAATTTTTCAGTAAGATTATCAGCAATTCCGGCAACATTTTCAAAAGTTAAATGATCGAAAATTGCATTATGATGACCGTGAACTTTATGAGTTTTACTTAAAACGTCATTTCCTTTTTTACCAATAGCAAAAACGTCAACTTGTTTACCTGCGTAAAATTCAGTACGGTTTTTAATCTCTTTAATTACGTTTGAATTGAATGCTCCACATAAACCTCTGTTTGAAGTTATAGCGACAAGCAATACTTTTTTTACCTCACGTTGAGTTGTATAATCTCCTCCAACTTCACCATCAAGTGTAGCAGAAAGGTTTTGCAACAACTCCGTTAATTTCTCGGCATAAGGGCGCATTGCAGTGATTGCATCTTGTGCTTTCTTAAGCTTTGCAGCAGAAACCATTTTCATAGCCGATGTAATTTGCATCGTCGATGAAACGGAAGTAATTCTATTACGGATTTCCTTTAAATTTGCCATTTGCGAATTAGAAAATGTGACAATTTGAAAATTAGATAATTAAAAAAACCTGAGGCATTCTAATTATCTAATTGACTAATTATCTAATTAGTTATATTTTGCTGAAATTTCTTTTGCTGCTTTTTCGATAACATCAGTAATGTTGTCATCTAATTTTCCAGCTTTCAAAGCGTTAAGCGTATCTTTATGTTTGCTGTTTAAGTAAGCAATAAAATCAGCTTCAAATTCTTTTACTTTATTTACAGGAACGTTTCTTAATAAGTTTTTAGAACCAGCGTAAATAATTGCAACTTGATTTTCAACAGGATAAGGATCATTCAAACCTTGTTTCAAGATCTCAACGTTTCTTTTTCCTTTTTCAATTACGTTTAATGTAACAGAATCCAAGTCAGAACCAAATTTAGCGAAAGCTTCTAATTCACGGAATTGAGCCTGATCTAATTTTAAAGTTCCTGAAACTTTTTTCATTGATTTAATCTGAGCATTACCTCCAACACGAGATACAGAGATACCTACGTTGATTGCAGGACGAACTCCAGAGTTAAACAAATCTCCATCAAGGAAAATCTGACCATCTGTAATCGAAATTACGTTTGTTGGGATATATGCAGAAACGTCACCAGCCTGAGTTTCGATAATTGGCAATGCAGTTAAAGAACCACCACCTTTTACAATAGACTTGATAGAATCTGGTAAATCGTTCATGTTTTTAGCAATTCCGTCATCAGCAATTACTTTACAAGCACGCTCTAATAAACGAGAGTGTAAGTAGAAAACGTCTCCAGGATATGCCTCACGTCCCGGTGGTCTTCTTAATAAAAGAGAAACCTCACGGTAAGCAACAGCTTGTTTAGATAAATCATCATACACAATAAGTGCAGGACGACCTGAATCTCTAAAGTATTCTCCAATTGCAGCACCTGCGAAAGGAGCATAAACTTGCATTGGAGCCGGATCAGAGGCATTAGCTGCCACAATAACTGTATAAGCCATTGCACCTTTTTCTTCTAACATTTTAGCGATTCCTGCTACAGTTGAAGCTTTTTGCCCAATTGCAACATATATACAGAATACAGGTTTTCCTGCATCGTAAAATTCTTTTTGATTTAAGATTGTATCGATACAAACAGTTGATTTACCTGTTTGACGGTCACCAATAACAAGCTCACGTTGTCCACGACCAACCGGGATCATAGCATCAACTGCTTTTACTCCTGTTTGTAATGGCTCAGTTACCGGCTGACGGAAGATAACTCCAGGTGCTTTTCTTTCTAAAGGCATTTCGTATAAGTCTCCACCAATTGGTCCTTTTCCGTCAATTGGAAAACCAAGAGTGTTCACTACACGTCCTACCATTTGCTCACCTACTTTAAGAGATGCAATACGCTGTGTTCTTTTTGCTGTTGAACCTTCTTTGATTCCTGTTGATGGTCCTAAAAGTACCACACCAACATTGTCTTCTTCAAGGTTCAATACAATAGCTTCAAGTCCGTTATCAAATTCAACTAACTCACCATATTGTACATTAGATAACCCGTAAATACGAGCAATACCATCTCCAACTTGAAGTACTGTTCCTACTTCTTCTAGCGTAGCACCAGATTCAAAACCTTCTACTTGCTTTCTTAATATTGCTGAAATTTCAGCAGGTTTGATTTCCGCCATCTTAATTTATAATTTAGACACTTTTATGTGTAATAAAACTAATTACTTAACTCTCTTTTTAATACCTGCAGTCTGTTTGCAACAGAAGCATTGTATTGATTATCACCTATTCTTAAAATAAATCCTCCAATAATTGATGGATCTACGATATTTTCAATTGTTATTTTTTTATCTGATAATGTTGCAACTTTAGCTAAAACTTTAGCCTCTAATGCTTCATCCATTGGAATTGCTGTTGTAACTGTTGCTACTTCAACTCCATTATTTACATCAAATAATTTTTTATATTCTAAAGCAATTGCTTCTAAAATTTCGAATCTTTTGTTTTCAAATAATAAATGAAACAAACCTTTAGTTACTCCATTTACATCTGCAAAAACTTCTAAAAGAGCACTTTGTTTCACTTCAACTTTTGTAGTTGGGTTTTGAATAAAGGTACTCAATTCTTCATTTGATTCAATTGCATCTGCAATTGATTTCATGTCGTTATTGACAGCTTCGGCAACACCTTTAGAGTTTGCTAAGTCTAGAATTGCTTTTGCATAACGAATTGCTGCTCTTGTACTTGCCATAATCTTAGTTTAACTTTACGTCACCTAACATTTTCTCTACTAATTTAGTTTGAGATTCTTTGTTAGATAATTCATCTTTCAACAATTTTTCAGCGATGCTTAATGATAAAGTTGAAACTTGTAATTTCAATTCTGCCATAGCAGCATTTTTTTCATTTTCGATAGCAGCTTTTGCCTGCTCGATCATTTTTTGACCAGCTTCTTGTGCTTCGTTTTTAGAATCAGCTATCATTTTCTCTTTCATCTCACGAGCTTCTTTTAGCATCGCGTCACGTTCAGCACGAGCTTCATTCAAAATTCTTTGATTATCAGCTTGCAAGTTTTCCATTTCTCTCTTTGCATTTTCTGCAGAAAGTAATGCATCTTTAATACCTTCTTCTCTATCTGTGATAGATTGCATGATAGGTTTCCAGGCAAATTTTACTAAAAGCAAAATTAAAACCAACAAGATTAAAGCTTGCCAAAAGAATAAACCGAATGAAAAATCGTTAATTAACTTATCCATTTTATAACTATATTAAATATTTAATTTCTTTTTTAAAGGTAACAACACCTTTAACCAACCGTTAAAGATGTTGTTATTTTCTTCTTTATTATTTTCCTAAGATTAAAGCAGCAAATGCTAAACCTTCTAATAAAGCCGCGATAATAATCATCGCAGTTTGAATTTTACCAGCAGCTTCTGGCTGACGAGCAATCGCGTCCATAGCAGATCCACCGATTTTACCTAAACCTAAACCTGCACCGATTACTACTAAACCTGCACCTACTAAAGTTGGAATTGTTCCCATAAGTATTTATATATATAAAATTAAACTTCTAAAAAATTAAATGATTGCTGTTTCATCTTCGTGTGGGTGAGCGTGACTATGATCATGATCCTGAACAGCCATACCAATAAATAAAGATGATAACATTGTGAAAATGAATGCCTGTAAAAATGCAACTAAAACTTCGATAACAGAAATAAATAATGTTAATCCTAAAGAGATTGGCAAATCTGCAGCTAAATTTTTTCCAACAAAAATCATGGCAATTAAACTCATAATTACTACGTGACCAGCAGTAATATTTGCATACAAACGAATTAATAATGCAAATGGTTTTGTTAGTGTTCCTAACACCTCGATTGGTGCAAGGATAATTTTCATTGGTACAGGAACTCCCGGCATCCAGAAGATGTGTCCCCAATAATCTTTGTTTGCACTAAATTGTGTAATGATGAAAGTAAACATTGCCAAACAAACTGTGATTGCAATATTTCCTGTAACGTTAATTCCTAGTGGAGTCATACCTAATAAGTTTAACACCCACACAAAGAAAAATACGGTTAATAAGTAACCCATATATTTTCTGTATTTTTTCTCACCAATATTTGGAACAGCGATTTCATCTCTGATAAAAATAATTAGTGGTTCTAAAACTCTTCCAAATCCTGTTGGGATTGGTCCTTTTTTATATGATTTTGCTAAACCGGTAAACATGAAGAATAATAATACCGCAACGAAAAGCATCGAAACAACATTCTTTGTAATTGAAAAATCTAATGGTTTTTCATTTTCAGGATGTCCGTGCTCATTAAAGTTAATTGTTCCGGCAGCATCTGTTTTGTATATTTTACCGTGAACTAATTTGTAAAAGTTTCCATCAACTTCTGCAACTTCTTCACCGTGGTGTAATTTTGAAGACGAGAAAATTTTCAAACCCCCGTCAATAAGAATAACCGGTAATGGAAAACCATAATGTTTATTTTCTTTCTCATCTGAGAAGAAAACAAAATCATGAGAATCCTGTAAGTGATGGTCAATAAAAGCATCTACTTTTGCTTTTGGATCCAGTGCTACATGTTCTGCTTCTGCATGATTATCATGCGAAACTACTTTCTCTTCATGAGCTACCTCGGTTTGTACATGCGTTGAGTCATTCTCTGAGTTTGCAAAACCCGATGCCGGAAGACAAGCTACTAAAGCTGCAAGAATAAATTTAAGAGGTCTGTTTGAAATCACCATATCTGTTAAAAATCTTATTTTTACGTTTCTGAAATTTGGTGCAAAGGTACATTTTTTATTAATATTCAAAAGGATATGAAAAATTATTTTTAAACCTTGTTTTACAGAATCGTTATTTTAACGCTTTTCATTTAATAATCGGACAGTTAAAAGCGTCTCAAATAACAAAAACAAAATAAATGTTATAAAAAAATTGATTTTTTCAATCATGACCTCTCCGGATTTACTTTCCAAAACAGGTCTCAAAATTAAATATCCTAATAACATTTGCGTAAAGGTTCCAAACAGGAAAACCATTCCAACAATTTCAAAATTCTTCTTTTTAACTATTAATAATATAAGGTATAACAATGCGGAAATTCCGAAAAAAATTAAATACAAAAATTCTATACTATAATAAAAGTTTTGGGGGTTAACTTTTAAAAGTAAAAAAACTGCTTTATGCAAAATGTAGGCTGCCAAAGCTAAAAAGAATAATTGTAAAAAAGGTTTGTAAATCTTTAAAAGCATGTGAAATAAATTTTATGCAAATATGCAACATTTATTTAAAGCACTTTTAAAACACAATTTACTTCGTTTTGTTGATGTCATTTACCTGCCGAATAACATTATATAAGGCAAGTCCAACGCCAAGCATAACAAAAATAGTATTATAATAAACTTTGGGACTTGGATGATTTTCATCTAACCAGGTTCCAAAATAGGAAAACAAAAAAATAATAATTCCCATTTGAACAGGAATATTTATAAGTGGCATCCATTTATTCCGCCTGTTTTTTTTCGGCTCCTTTTCCATCTTTAATTGTTACTTCGTTATTGTTTTTTAACATCGTACAAGTAGCAGCAAATTCGGCTCCAGGCTCAATAGATAATTTTCCAACGGCTACTTCTCCAAAAATATGGGCTGACGCTTTTATATTAAGGATTTCAAGAACTTTTATCTTACCATGAAATTCTCCTTCAATATCGGCATTGTTACAAATAATTTCTCCTTTAATAACTCCGCTTGCTCCAATTACTAATTTTCCCTGTGATGTAAAGTTTCCTATTAACTCTCCATCTAACCGAAAATCGGCTTTCGAAACAATATCTCCTATTATAGAAGTTCCTTCAACAATTCTATTTGTTTTTCCTAAAAGTTCTGTTCCGTTTTTTTTTACTTTGTCAAACATGATATTATGGATTTGGGGGGGCTACATATACGTCAAGATTTTTCTTGATTTGGACTACTTTATAGTTGTCACTAGAAATTATAATTGGCTTTTGTGCAATTTTATACTTTTTATCATCTCTTAAAATTCCCACAACATCATTTGCATAAGCCTCTGATTTCATTCCATGGATAACTACAAAATTGTAGGTTTTATTGTATTTATCCACAGAAGTTGTTAATCTCTCATAATTTTCAACTAACAAAAATACTCTGATTGCTTCCTCAATTTTTTTACGTGCCTGAGAATCGGTACTAGGAACTAAATATAAAATTTTCCAATTTTTACCGTCAACTGCTGTAAAATCAAGTTTTTCTAAACTCGGAATTTGTTTTTCCAGGATTTCACGCGCATTTTTACCTTCTTCAGTATTAGGATAATTATCTGCAACCGATTCAAGACCTTTTTTATATGCTGCTAAACCATTTGTTTTTCCTAAAGTGTTTGCTTTCAGCAATTCATACTTAGAAACAATTTCATCACCTGAATATTGATTTATCAAATTATCAATATTGTCTAAAACTACATAATATTGTTCTTCCTCAAACAATTTATACCATTTTTTGTATTCTTTATCCGGCGATGTTATGTCGTCTTCACTTGTTTTGTTTAAAATTTGAGCATATCTCGAATTTGGATAAGTTGCTGTAATATTTGCTTTTATAGCTTCAGCTTTTGCAGGATTTGTAATTTGATATATTTTATACAAATTATACATCGATGGTAAAACAAGTTTTTCTTCCGGATTATTTTTTAATAATTGTTCCAGTTTATCACTTGCTAAAGTATATTCTTTAAATTTTTCTTTATAAATAAGTCCTAATTGATAATAAGCAAAATTGCGTTCTTTGCCAATACTGTCCATTACAATTGGAGATGTTGGAAGCTGCTTTTCATAAAATTCTGTGGTGTACTTTTCAATAACAATAGTGTCTTTTAATGCAGTCGCCGCATCCAGATCATTATTTATAGTGTCGTTTAAGGCTGCATTATTTGCTGCTTTTATTGTTGCAAGTCTCCAGTTTGTTCCAATAGTTCTGCTGCCCCACATTTTTTTGAACTGCAATTTTCCATATGCAACCGTCGTTGGATTATAAAAATAAAAAGTACTTGCTGTAGAATTTCCGTCAGGCGGCATAATAGCCCCAACGTTAGGATCAGAAGGTTTACCTATTGAGGCTGGATTTATTGCAGTCGGGCCATTATCAGAATTTGAATTTCGCTCAATATTCGCCAGTCTTTCTTTTTCCTTTTCTTCTAAAATACGTTTGGCTTCATCTTTCTTTTTCAGCTCTGCGATGTAATTTTCAAAGTAAATTTTTCGATCAGGTGCCGGCAAATCATGTACTTTTATAATACTGTCGTTGCGTTTGGCAATGGCTTCGTATTTTATTACATCATCAAGATTTTTTCTGTTTTTTTGAATAAAAGCAAATTCTCTGGTTTTTGGATCTAATTTTACCAATGTACTGTCATAATATTTTGCAGCCATTGTATAATCTGTATCTTTAAAATACATATCCCCAATATTTCTATAAGTCGAAGCTATTAAATACTGATCTTTAGATTTTCTGCCCAATGATTTATTATAAAATTCCAAAGCACTTTTTTGCTCTTTTCTTTTATCATAAAAAACGCCCATTTCATAAAAAAGAACATCATAATACGGTCTGTTTTCACGGTCTTTAACCAGCTTATTATAGGTTTCAATAAATATTGTGTCATTGCCATTTTGATAATCATACATTTGCGCTTTTTTGGCATACGCATGCATCATATATTTTCTGTCGGCTTTACGGTTCATGTCTATCACACCGTCATAAAAATAAGCCGCGCTATCTTTATTACCAACTTCCTGATACATTTGTCCAAGAATAAAACGGTAACGGGCTTTGTCCTCGTTTATTCTCGAAAATTCCTCAGCAATTCTAAGTCGGGACACGGCACTGTCTCTTACCTCTAAATTTAAAAACGCTTCGGCCAAAAGAGCATTTGCATCCGAAAATGTTTGTTTATTCAGGTCTGTATTTTTTAATAAAAGTTTAATATTTTTTACAACAATTGCATCATTTCCTAAACGCATATTGGTTTTTTCGCGCCAAATTTTTGCCGTATAAATATTGCTGCTGTTTGGGTATTTGTACAAAATATAATTGAAAGCTTCAAGAGCCGGAATAAAGCGCTGATCATAGTATCTGGCCTTTCCCAACATTAAATAAGCTTCGTCAATTTGAGTGTTTTTTTCTCTTCCGCCAATATTCATCGAGTGTTTCTGAATGGCTTTTGTGGCTTTAGTTTCGGCCTTTTCAAAATCAGGATTTTTTGCTTTTTCTTCGTCTGAAAAACCTTCATCGACCTGCATTTTTTCAATTGGCAGCATCTTCCAAAAATTATCCTGATTATCAGCCTGAATTGATTTTAAACCTTTGTCTAAACCAATACCGCCATTGTACAAAATGTTATATTTTGTACTTAAAGCATGCGAATTTCGAGACAAAAAGGTGTTTTTTTTGGTAGAGCATGCTATCAAAATAAACAAAAATGCCAAAGCACAACTGTATTTTAGAGTATTCTTTTTCAATAGAAAAGATTTTAAATCAATTAACTTCTAAAAAGGATTTTTAGTATAAAAGCCCTGTAAAATTACGCTTCTTTTTCATATATTTATACTTTAAACTGCAAAAAACGATTCGAGTTCTTGTAAGGTTTCTTCCGAGGTTTGAATGTCTTTTACAATTTCTCCTTTGTTTAAAGCAACAATACGATCACAAACTTCGACTGTATGCTGCAAATCATGACTGGAAACGAGCACAGTAACGTCGGGATTTTGAGCCAGTTCTTTTATGATTTTTTTTAATCGGCTTACCGTTGTTGGATCTAAATTAGCAAACGGTTCATCCAGAATAACCACTTCAGGATTTCCAATAAGTGTGGCAATTATCCCCACCTTTTTCTGATTTCCCTTAGATAAATCACGCAGGTATTTTTTGTTGTTCAGGATTTCTCCATTAAAAAATTCTTCATATTTGGTAAGAAAAGCATCAATATCAGCTTTGTTCTGATGGCGCAAATCTCCAATAAAATAGAAATATTCTTCTGGAGTTAAATAGCCAATCAAAAAGCTTTCATCTAAAAATGATCCTGTAAAAGATTTCCAGTTTTCATTTTCATTTACCTGAATATCATTGCTTTTAATGTTTCCGGTTGATGGCTGAATCAAATCTAACAGCAAACTAAAAAAGGTCGTTTTTCCAGCGCCGTTATTTCCCACTAATCCAAAACTTTGACCTTTCGGAATTTCAAGATGATTAATGTTTAAAACTGTAGTTCCGTTATATGTTTTTGAAAGTTGATTTACTTGTATCATTGTAATTTTAGATTTTAGATTGTTGATTTTAGATTAAAGAATATGATAAAATTATCTCATTATCAAATTGGCACATTCTCTAATTTAACTCTTTTGTTTATAAGCATTTATCGTACTGTATTTTTCGGTTTTATATCTTTTCTCTATTAATGAAAAAACGGAGTTTCTAAAAACAAAACCTAAAACTCCTGCTCCGGCTACTAAAGCCAATCCGAGATTTTTATTTCCAAAATAAAGTCCGATGCCATATAATCCTAAAGGCAATAATAATTTAGGCAAAGTGAGCAGCATCGCATTTACATTAAACGCTTTTTTGTCTCCAAAAGCACCGCCTGCATTACTCAAGTCAATTGGAGTTTTTGTAAATGCGCCGCCAAGAAGAACCAAATGTGAATTGACCCCAATATTATATATTGCACCGACCACGATAGTCAAATAAATTTCCCAACCGTACAAAAGATAAAATGACGCTAAAATCGTCGAGATAAAAGTAGCGATTACAACAAGCCACCATTTTGAAGTAATATAGCCGCGATACGGAATATTTTGGGTCATCATTAATTGATAATACGAACTGTCCCAACTCGGTACAAACTGTCCGAAGACAAATAAAAATCCACCTGAAACAAATATTCCGGCAAAAATATGCATGATGGCAGGCTGGTGCGTATTTCCAAAAAAGATCAATCCATAAAACAAAAAGAAAAAACTCATTATAAGTGTCGTTTTCGATCTTTTATTTCTTCGGATCAGCTTAATGTCATTTTTAAGAAATGTTCCTAAAGTTCCAAATTGATTCAGCCAAACCAGATTTTCAGTTGTTGCAATATCTTCTTTTTTCGAAAGTCCCGCATCAAGAAATAAGTTGTTTTTAAAGTATTTAAACGTAAATACATACAAGCCAATTAAAACTAAAACGGGAATTAAAAACAATCCTTTTTCAGTATAAAGTCCTTGAAAAAAAGGTGTCGTAAAAACCGTGACATCAAATAATTGATAATATTGTGCTGCGCCAAAAGCCAAAGCAAGCCCTATAAAAACAACAAACAATTTGTCGATATTGCTTAAAATTATATTTAAAAAATTATTGATGTAAATCAAAGAGAAAATCGCCAAAAGCCAAAATACAATTCCGATAATATCATAACCCTCTATTATTAAAACAATTGCAAAAGGAATGAAGAAAAGAGCATGAACCCAATTGAAAAAAGACAAAGCCGTTTTACCCAGAGAAAAATGAACAATTGTTGGTTTTTTAAACGGTAAAACCAACAACGGTTTGATATTAAGAACCGGAATCGCCTGCATTAATAAACGAATTACCAAATCGAACAAAAAGTAATAAATCAAAAATCGATTGACCGTTATTAAAGGTTCCAGATTCATTTCTTTAAGAAGGTAAAATGTTCCAATCCCCATTGCTATAAAAAGGACTGAAAAATAGACCATTAAAAACCCAATTAAAATTTTCATGGCCAGATTAGCTCCAAAAGAAGCTGATCTTGTAAAGGCTTTCCATTCCAGGTAAATAAACTTTCTAATCATGGTTTTGGTTTTGCGTTTATAAGTAAGATGCCAAATGTAAGAAAACATTACAAAAAAAGTTAAAAATAATAATTTAGTGTCTGTCAATTAACTGCCGTTTGCTACTTTTGCATAAAAATTAAATCATGCCTTCATTTTTAAAACTTATAATTAAAGAGGTAAAACGCGAAACGGCAAATGCTGTATCGATTCTTTTTAATGTTCCCGATGAACTAAAACCAGACTATAAATTTATTGCCGGACAATACTTAAACTTAAAGTTAACTCTTGATAATCAAGAAATTCGTCGTGCTTATTCTATTTGTTCAGCTCCAGAAAGCGGTGAATTAAGAATTGCAGTAAAGGCAGTAAAAAATGGTTTGTTTTCGCAATTTGCCAATACAAAATTAAAAGCCGGAGATGTTCTTGAAGTAGGTCAGCCAGAAGGAAAATTTACCTTTGAACCAGACGCTGAAAGACAAAAAAACTACGCAGCTTTTGTTGCCGGAAGTGGAATTACTCCTGTACTTTCTATTATAAAAGCGATATTAAAAAGTGAGCCAAAAAGTTCATTTGTATTAGTTTACGGAAACAGAACTCCGGAAGATACCATCTTTTATCAGGAATTACATGACTTGCAATTGCAATATGTAGGACGTCTTTTTGTACATTATGTTTTTAGTCAGGCTAAAGCCGAAAATGCTTTATTTGGCAGAATAGAAAAATCAGCCGTTAATTTTGTTCTGAACAACAAACACAAAGAGTTAGAATTTGATAAATTCTATTTGTGTGGTCCGGAAGAAATGATCAATACTGTTTCTGCAATTTTGAAAGAAAAAAATGTAAAAGATTCAGCAATTAAATTTGAACTTTTTACTTCTTCATCACAAGAACATGAAATAAAAACTTCACTTGAAGGTCATACAAAAATTACTGTTTTGGTTGATGATGATGAAGTTTCTTTTGAAATGTCTCAAAAACAAACCATTCTGGACGCAGCTTTAAAACAAGGAATCGACGCTCCTTATTCTTGCCAGGGCGGAATTTGCAGCAGCTGTTTAGCACGTGTAACTTCCGGAACTGCAGAAATGACTAAAAATTCTATTTTAACAGATAAAGAAATAGCTTCAGGTCTAATTTTAACTTGTCAGGCACATCCAACTTCAGAATCTATCTATGTAGATTATGATGATGTTTAGTCTTTAAAATTCCAAAATAAAAAGATTCCAAATTCCAAAATTATCATTGGGATTTGGAATCTTTTTTTGTCCAATAACGTTTATTACAATCTTTGTCAAAGTTTAAAACTTTGACAAAGATAGCTTCCATTTACATTTGGAATTGACTTTATTAAAAAACACACTAAATAATACATAAAAAAGCACACTCTTTTTTATGTATTGTTTAAAAACATCGCCAAAATTTTATTATATTAGTGCTTGTAATTAAACTTTTAGAGCTTTCTAAAGAGACGTTTGTAAAATTGTCTCTAATTGTCAACACGTTTTTAAACTTAAATATTATGGCAATGCATCACTACCTTCGTTTGTCTTTTATATTACTATTTGTAATAACATCTTTAGCTTGTGTCTACTTTATAATTAAAAAAAGGAGAAACAAAAAAGCCCCAAAACTACTTTCAACAGAAAAGTATAATGCATCAACGATTGGGGGAATGAAAGAAATATCCGCTAATGATAGCTTTTTTAATATTTGGCCCTATGTAAGTGAATTAAAGGCGGCTAAAATTTTATCAAAAAAAATTAAAGAATCAGAATTGGTACAGAAAGTTTACAGAAATTCAACCGAAGATTTTGAACACATTTTACTCGCTACTGAAAAAGAAAATCATTTTGTTAAAATTGTAGTGGACCGAAATAAAAAGAAAGCGATGGGATATCTTTTTCTAGAGCTATAAAATTCCAATAAAAAAATTCCAAATACCAACTTTAAAATTGGGATTTGGAATTTTATTTTGAGCGCAATCTTTGTCAAAGTTTAAAACTTTGACAAAGACGAACACGCATTTCTAATGCAATAAAATTGAAATTCTCTACGATAACTGTGACTGAATTCTGTTAACTATTTCATCCGGAGAAATACTTCTCATCACATCTTCATAACCTTCCACAATTTTATTTCCGTAAACCGATGTTGGCAGTTTTGGATATTGATTTCTATCTGAAGTTAAGGCATTTTCTAAACTTTGATTGAATGGCATAAATCCTGCATAAGGATGTGTTGCGCCCCAAAGCGTTACAACTTTTACGCCTAACATGGTAGCAATATGTGCGTTTCCCGAATCCATGGAAAGCATGACATTGAGATTGCTTATTAATTGTAATTCCTGCTGAAATTTAATTTTTCCAGCCATATTGATTACATTTTCAAATGATTGTGAAAGTGAATCCAGAATTTCGATTTCTTTTTTTCCGCCACCAAAAAGCAAAATTTTATATGTTGAATTTTGTGCCAAAGTTGTAATAACTTCCGTCATTAAATCTAGCGGATAAACTTTAGAATCATATTGTGCAAAAGGTGCAATGCCTATTAATTTTTGATTTTGACTTCCAATAATATCTAAAATATCTGGGCTCAAATTTGCCTTTTCAGGAAATTCAGGATTAGATAAATCTACAGGAAAACCAAGCTCTTCAAATACTTTTGCATGCCTTTCAAACATAGTTGGCAATTGTTTGAAAATCTTGTTTTCTGATCTTGTCAATTCTTTTTTTCCTTCTCTTCCCTTATCAACTGTAGCTCTTTTTTTTCCGCTTAAAGCGAAAAGTAAACTCACAATTTTAGATCTTAAAACATTGTGAAGATCTGCAAAAGCATCAATTTTTAATTTTCTGACATCTTGAAACAATCGTAAAAGTCCTGAAAAACCTTTGTGACGTTCTTTTTCATCAAAAGCAAAAAAATCCAGATTCGGAATTCCGTCAAAAAAAGGTTTAAAAAACGGACGCGAAATTACAGTCAGTTTTACCTCCGGATATTGTTTTACAAAAGCGCGTAAAACAGGAACCGTCATGGCGACATCTCCCATTGCGGAAAGTCTCATGACGGCTATATGCTTAATTTTATTGGACAATTCTGCCAATTATTTTTTATTTTGGTATAAAACCGGATTCAATTCATCGTCGTTGTACATTTTCATTTGTTTGTACACTTTCATGAATTTTTCTCCACTTTCGATATCTGCCAACAAATCATCAATTGCTGTAGACAAATCCGTTCTTTGCTCTAAAAGGATATTTAATTTTTCCTGACATTTATCTCTGTGTTCCTGAGAAGCTTCTGCACGAGTTGCTTCTTCCTGCATATGATAAATTTTCAGAGCCAAAATAGACAATCTGTCAAATGCCCAGGCCGGACTTTCAGAATTGATTTTTGCTCCGTCTTTTGCTTGTACATCACTGTATTTTTGTAAAAAATAACTATCGATATATTCCACCATATCTGTACGTTCCTGGTTTGAAGCATCAATTCGTCTTTTTAAAGTTAATGCTGCAACCGGATCAATTTGCGGATCACGAATAATATCTTCAAAATGCCATTGAACAGTATCAATCCAGTTTTTTAAATATAATAAATGTTCGAATTTATCTTTTGGATATGGATTGTTTATCGGTTGATCAACGTTATCAAACTGGTGATAATCTTTAATGCTTTGTTCGAAAACAGAATATGCTAATTTTGAAAACATGTCTTTATTTTTTAGAGTAACAAAGATACTTTTTATACTTTTATAGTCCGAAAAAAAGAAGAAATTTTTCGTTTTTGTTAAGATTGTAATTATAATTTTAAATATTCATCATGAAAATTCATTATATCTCCGAAAATAATAGCGTGCTAAATCATTTTTTAGGTCAAATCAGAAACATAAATGTTCAGAACGACAGTATGCGTTTTCGAAGAAATATTGAACGAATTGGCGAAATTATGGCTTATGAATTAAGCAAAGATTTGTCCTATAAAAATGTAGACATTCAAACGCCTCTTGGTATCAAAAAAACAACTCAAATAAATGATGATTTGGTTTTATGTTCGATCTTAAGAGCCGGATTACCGCTTCATAACGGCTTTTTAAATTATTTTGATCATGCCGAAAATAGTTTTGTTTCGGCCTGCAGATACCATCCAAATAATGATCATGAGTTTGAAATTCGGGTTGAATATCAAGCCGTTTCAGATATCAATAACAAAACCGTTTTACTTCTGGATCCAATGCTGGCAACCGGACAATCAATAGTTGCTGTTCATGAAAAATTAGTTCAAAATGCTACTCCAAACGAAATCCACATCGTTGTCGTTATTGCCGCACCTGAAGGCGTAGCTTATCTGGAGAAAAACCTTCCTGAAAATTGTCATTTATGGATTGCTTCTCTGGACGAAAAATTAAATGATAAAAATTACATTGTTCCCGGACTTGGTGATGCGGGCGATCTTGCTTACGGAAGTAAATTATAATTGTGTAAAAAAAGTAAATAAACTACACGCAATCAACGTATAATATACCACTTCGCTGTTTAATTTTTGCTGTGCATATTCGACATAACTTGATGCCATCATGGTTAATGGAGCAATACTGAATAACAATAAATCGTTGCTTTTATTTGGAGAAATAAGGTAAACAAAACCAGCTATAAAAAAGCAAGCTATAATTTTTTTGTATGATGAATGCACAATTTGTGGTCGGTTTGAAAAAGTCATTAATATCGAAACCACAAAAAATAAAGCGACTGCAACATAGATTGAAAGAGCTCCGTTTTCGTAATTATTTTTAAAATAGGTAATATCAAAATCAACTACGGCTCGTTTTTGAAAAAATTCAACAGCGTCGATATGGAAGATTAAGGAGATCAATAAAAAAATCACCGCAACAGCCATAAGTGCAATAAATGGCAATACCCAGTTTCTATAATCGCGTGATGCGTGAAAAATAATCGATATAAAAACCAATATTAAGAATAAAATGCACCAAAATTGAAATAAAGAGGCTACTAAAATCCAAAAAGAAGCATCAAATATTTTCTCTTTTGAAGCTTTTAACGACTGCAAAGAAATCAGCCTTCGAAGCGCCAGCAAAATAAAAAAGTTGGCATATATTACATTTGCATTATTAAATATTGTGGGGAAAAATAGCAGAAACAATAAGTAAAAAAATATCGCGTAGCCGTTGTCTTTACTGAGTCCGTTCTTTTTTACGATAAAATTTATCAGGAAAAAAGAAGCAAATAAAAAGCATAATAAGCTCATTTTTTGGAACGCCAAAAATGAAGAACTCATCCACGAAGGTTCCTGAAATTGAAACATAAAAAAGAAAACCAGTATTAAAATTACGACCAATGAATAATTTAATGGCGTAGATTTTCTAAAAACACTTGTTATCATAAGGATATTTTATACTTTTGTGATTGTAAATATAATACTTGTTTAAAAAGTAAAACCAACAAGTTGAAAAAAGATTCTATAATCTGAATTTGTTTTCAATGCGTTACACAACAATAAATAACATATAATTTTATAAATTATGACAGCTTTTTTTGAAGGAATACAATACTTATTCGTTAACATTTTATTTGCTCCACTTGACTTTTTACGTCACTTAGAACTTATTACATGGTTTGGTGCAAATACAATTAACTGGATTTTTATGATCATCTGCGCATGCGCAATCGTTTATTGGATTAAACAATTACGCATTTTTGATGACGCCGGAACAGAAAACCAAGATACTACTGCTCACTCTTTCTTAAAGTAAGTCGAAGCCAATATCTTTTCTAAAATACATCTTATCAAAATTTAGTTTATCTATATTTTGGTAAGATTTTTTTATGGCCTGTTGGAAATCGTCTCCGTATGATGTTATTGTTAATACACGTCCTCCATTACTAACGACATTTTCGCCATCTAATTTTGTTCCCGCGTGAAAAACTATAGAATCTGTAATATTTTCTAATCCGGTAATCACTTTTCCTTTTTCAAAATCCTCAGGATATCCGCCGGAAACTACCATAATTGTAGTCGCACTTCTTGGATCAACTTTTAATTCTAAAGTATCTAAGTCCTGATTTGCAACTGATAAGAATAATTCAACCAAATCAGATTCTAATCTTGGCACCACAACTTCAGTTTCGGGATCACCCATTCTTACATTGTATTCAATAACAATTGGTTCGTTTTTTACATTTATCAAACCAATAAATACAAAACCTTTATATTCGATTCCGTCTTTCTGGAAACCTTCGATTGTTGGTTTTACGATACGTGTTTCAATTTTTTCCATTAAAACAGCATCCACGTAAGGAACCGGAGAAACTGCTCCCATTCCGCCTGTATTTAATCCTGTATCTCCTTCGCCAATTCTTTTGTAATCTTTTGCTGTTGGAAGAATTTTATAGCTTTTTCCATCTGTTAAAACAAAACAGCTCAATTCAATTCCATCCAAAAATTCTTCGATCACTACTTTTGAACTTGCAGCTCCAAATTTTTGGTGAACCAGCATGTTTCTTAATTCTGTTTTAGCTTCTTCAAGATCCTGAATAATCAAAACTCCTTTTCCGGCAGCTAAACCGTCTGCTTTTAAAACGTATGGAGCTTGTAATGTTTCTAAGAAATCACATCCTTTTTCTACAGTTTCGGCAGTAAAACTGTCGTAAGCAGCAGTTGGAATGTTGTGTTTCATCAGGAATTCTTTAGCAAACTCTTTACTTCCTTCAAGTTGAGCGCCTAATTTTGATGGTCCGATAACCGGAATATGCTGTAAACTTTCATCATTTTTAAAATAATCGTAAATCCCTTTTACCAAAGGATCTTCTGGTCCTACAACCACCATTTTTACATTTTCCTGCAATACAAATGTTTTAATTGCATCAAAATCGGTTGGAGACATTGCCACGTTTGTAGCAATTGCAGCCGTTCCCGCATTTCCTGGTGCAACAAAAAGTTTTTCGCAAAGCGGACTCTGAATCATTTTCCACGCAAAAGCATGTTCTCTTCCGCCTGATCCCAATAGTAAAATTGTCATGGTATAGTTGTATTTAGTTGTGGTGCAAAAATAATTGCTTTTGTACGTAAAAAATAATTAAATCTTAAAAAGTTCGTGATTCTTCTCTGTTACTAATGGGATAATATTATTTTTGGTGAAAATTTAGTCTCAAATGATTTCACTTTTTGATCTTTCCTTAAAATTAAATGGCTTTCCAATAAAGGAAGCGAAAACTGAATTGAGTAAAATCGTGAATTTATCTGAAGAAGAGTACTCCGTTTTCCTTCAAACTAAAAAACAAGAAATTGTTGATTTTCATTTAAAGAATAATACATTTTATCAAGAATTAGTCGGAAATAAAACAGCTCTGAAATGGGAAGATTTGCCAATTCTAAATAAACAAAATCTTCAAAAACCTTTAGAACAAAGACTCTCCAAAGGCTATACTTTAAAAAACATTTACCTCAACAAAACATCCGGATCTAGCGGAACGCCTTTTGTTTTTGCTAAAGATAAATATTCGCATGCTTTAACCTGGGCATCCAATATTATGCGTTTTGGCTGGTTTGAGATTAATTTTAATCATTCGTATCAAGCTCGTTTTTATGGGATTCCGATGGATTTTATTGGATATCAAAAAGAACGTTTTAAAGATTTTTTGAGCGGACGTTTTCGTTTTCCGGTTTTTGATTTATGCGATGAAATTCTTGAAAAATTTCTTCAGAAATTTAAAACGAAAAAATTCGATTATATCAATGGATATACGAGTTCGATTGTTTTATTTGCCAAATATTTAGAAAAGAAAAATATCGTTTTAAATGAAATTTGCCCAACCTTAAAAGCTTGTTTTGTGACTTCAGAAATGCTTTTTGAATCGGATAAAAAGCTTCTCGAAAAGCAATTCGGAATTCCGATTATCAATGAATATGGAGCATCTGAACTTGATTTGATTGCTTTTGAAAATCCCCAAGGAGAATGGCAGGTTAATGCCGAAACTCTTTTTGTTGAAATTTTAGATGAAAATAATAAAGTTCTCCCTTTCGGGGAAGAAGGCCGAATCGTGATTACTTCTTTATTTAATAAAGCAAATCCATTTATAAGATATGAAATAGGAGATATTGGAATTTTAGACGAAAAAAGTACGCCTCAAAAGCCAATTCTCAAAAAACTAATTGGCAGAACTAATGATGTTGCTATTTTACCAAGCGGAAAAAAATCGCCTGGATTGACCTTTTATTATGTAACCAAAAGCATTATTGAAGATGATGGAAATGTCAAAGAATTTATCATCAAACAAACACAACTCGATACTTTTGAAATTGAATATGTTTCTGAAATAGAATTAAGCACAGAACAAATTCAAAAAATTAAAAATGCTATTGATTTGTATTTAGAGCCAAATCTAAACTTCACTTTTACCCGAAAAATGGTTTTAGAAAGAACCAATCGCGGGAAATTAAAGCAATTCAAATCTTATTTATAATATAAATAAAATCTTACATTTGTTTTTTTTATTTAAAAACTCATGAGCGATCAATCTTTACTTTCTGAAGAAACAATTTCTAACAAAATATATTTTATCCGCGGTCAAAAAGTGATGCTTGATAGCGATTTAGCTTTGCTTTATGAAGTTGAAACTAAAAGATTAAATGAACAAGTTAAAAGAAATTTATCTAGATTTCCATCTGACTTTATGTTTCAACTAACTGAAATTGAGTATAATTCTTCAAGGTCGCAAATTGCGACCTTGAAGAATGGTAGAGGATCGAACTTAAAATATTTACCTTTTGCATTTACAGAGCATGGAATTTTGATGTTATCAAGCGTTCTAAAAAGCGATAAAGCAATTCAAACCAATATTCAGATCATGCGTATTTTCACGAAAGTGAGACAAATGCTTTTGGATACAACAGAAATTAAAGTTGATATTCTTCAGATTCAGAAGAAGTTAGAGAATCATGATAAAAATATTGAATTGGTTTTTTCTTATTTAGATGAATTGACAGAGAAAAAGGAAGGTGAAAGCGAAAGAGTTAAAATTGGATATAAAAAATAATAATCGTTCAAGGTCACAAATTGTGACCTTAGAAACTTGAGGTCACAATTTGTGACTTCAAGTTTTCAGAAGATATTGTGTTTGACTGAATAATCAGATTTTGAAAATTGGAGGTCACAAGTTGTGACCTCCAATTTTGAACGAGATTCTTTAAGGTCGCAAATTAAGACCTTAAAGATTCAGAATTATTTCATCTTTATATATCTTGGTTTTATAATCAACTGAGTAAATAAAAATCGGATCATTAAGAAAACAGAACTCACGAAATTAAAACCGTGAAAATCTCTATAAACGCCAAAATTGTGTTTGATCAATTTGAATTTTGATGACGAAATAGAATCTTTTCTTATTCTGTAAAAAGCTAACGGTTCCGGAACTGGTTTTGTTGTTTTTATTTGTTTCAAAATAGTAAGCCACAATCGCCAGTCTTGTCTTTTTTGTGTGGCTTCTAAAATAATTTTTCCAAAAAAATCTACATCGTAAATGGCGGTTAAATTGCCAACATAATTGCAGAAAAATAATTGATTATAAGTTAAGTTAAGTGGTGCTTCTACTCGCCTGTTTAAATTATTTCCTTCTTCGTCAATACAATCATAAAAGCTGAAAGTAAATGGTAAATTGTTTGTTTTTAAAAACAAAATCTGCTTTTCTAATTTCATCGGAAACCATAAATCATCAGCATCTAAATAAGCAATATATTTTCCCGTTGCCTTTTCTAAAGCTACATTTCTTGCAAAACCATTTCCGGAATTTTTAGATAATTCGGTTAATTTTATGCGATTATCATTCGCTGCAAATTCCTTAATAATAGAAACTGTTTGATCTGTAGAAGCATCATCAACCAAAATCATTTCCCAATTTTGATAACTTTGATTTTGTACGGATTCTATTGTAGCCCGAATGTATTTTTGGGCATTAAAAGTTGGCGTTAAAATCGAAACTAATTCACTCATTAATATGCTTTTTTATCGCCTTTAAAAATATTGATTACTGTTTGAAAAATTATTTTCAAATCTAAAATAAGAGACCAGTTTTCGATATAAAAAACATCAAATTTTATTCGGTTTATCATGTCTCTTTCCACTGTGATTTCGCCTCTAAAACCGCTTACTTGCGCTAAACCGGTGATTCCTGGTTTAACACAGTGTCGAATCATATATTTTTTTACCTTGTTTCCGTATTCCTTGTTTTGTGACCAAAGATGCGGCCTTGGGCCAACAACTGACATCTCTCCCATTAAAACATTGATAAACTGTGGCAATTCGTCAATACTTGTTTTTCGCATAAATCTGCCTATAGACGTAACGCGCGGATCGTTTTTTGATGCTTCTTGTTCTGTTGTTGTATTTATTCGCATAGAGCGAAATTTATAGCATACAAATTCATTTTCGCCCATTCCCGGTCTTCCCTGCGTAAAAAAAACAGGTCCTTTAGATTCTAATTTTATCAAAATAGCCAATAATGGAACCAGCCACGATAATACAAAAACAATTATTAAAATGGAGAAAACTACATCAAAAGAACGTTTCAATATTTGTATTGCCGGTTCATTAAGCATGGTTTGCTTTAATGAAAGTACCGGAAAAAAATCGTAATAATCTATTTTTAGATTCTTCGAAAAAATCTCTTTCGTATCCGGAATAAATTTTATTGTTTTATTGTTTTCATCAGCAAACTCAATTAAATCTTTCAGATAATTATTGGATACTTCGTTCAGAGAACAATAAATTTCATCTACAGAATTCTCTATTACAAAAGGTTTTAAGTCGGTTAATTTTCCTTTTATCTCCTGATTTACTTTTTTATCTGAAAAATATCCCAAAAAACGATATCCATAATCTTTTCTATTTTCAAAAAGATTTTTTAAACCAATTGCTTCTGGTGTAAATCCAATAATAATAGCATTCCGATAATTGCTGCCCGTTATTATCCTGTATTCTTTTAAATAAAAAAACAAAGAGAATTTAAAAATCGTGACTAATAATACCAATAGCGATATAAATATTGCAATTGCAGTCTGACTAAAAACAACCTGTGTCGAAAAAGGAAAAAAAGCAATTACGACCAAAAGAAACAAAATTCCCTGTTTGATTATTTTTGAAGCAATTTCGATGGGTGTTGTGAAGCGATAAACATCATAATAATTTGTTGAAAAAGCCAATAATCCCCAACCAATATATTGATACAGAATAAATACCAGAATATTTGAAACATACTCTGTGAATACAAAAAAGCTTAATAATGCAATAACCGTCAAGTCGATTAAAATACTAATTGGCCTGATATATTTTGAGTATCTTCCTGTTTGAAATACTGTCATATTGATTCCTATATACTATCAATAAAATGATTTTAAAATCACTTTATATAACTGGAAAAATCCTTGTGCTCTTCTTTTGAAAGTTCTTCTTTTGAAAGAGATCTAAAATAATCGTATGTAATTTTCATTCCTTCAGAACGGCTTACTTTTGCTTCCCAACCCAATAATTCTTTTGCTTTGGTTGTATCCGGCTGGCGTTGCAACGGATCGTTGATTGGCAATGGATGATACACTACTTTTTGATTTGTTCCTGTAAGTTTTATTATTTCTTCAGCAAAATCCCTAATCGTGATTTCATCCGGATTTCCAATATTAACAGGATACACATAATCAGAATGTAGTAACCTGAAAATACCTTCAACCTGATCATCAACATAACAGAAAGAACGCGTTTGCATTCCGTCTCCAAAAATAGTTAAATCTTCACCGCGAAGTGCCTGACCAATAAAGGCCGGAATTACACGCCCGTCATTGAGACGCATTCTTGGTCCGTAGGTATTAAAAATACGCACGATTCTGGTTTCTACACCATGAAAAGTATGATATGCCATTGTTATGGATTCCTGAAAACGTTTTGCTTCATCATAAACACCACGCGGACCAATTGTGTTTACATTTCCATAATATTCTTCTGTTTGCGGATGTACAAGTGGATCTCCATAAACCTCAGAAGTTGAAGCGATCAAAATTCTTGCTTTTTTAACTCGGGCTAAACCCAGCAAATTATGTGTTCCTAAAGACCCCACTTTTAAAGTCTGAATCGGAATTTTTAAATAATCAATTGGACTTGCCGGCGAAGCAAAATGTAATATATAATCTAAATCACCCGGAATATGAACAAATTTAGTAATATCATGATGGTAAAACTCAAAGTGTTCCAGTTTGAATAAATGCTCTATGTTTTTAAGATCTCCTGTTATCAAATTATCCATACCAATAACATAATAACCTTCTTTGATAAAACGATCGCATAAGTGTGATCCTAAAAAACCCGCTGCTCCGGTAATAAGTATTCTTTTCATAATGGTTATTTATAGATCGCAAATGTAATTGATTTGAAAATTATAAAATATTTTTGATGTTTATCTTTTCAAATTATCTTTTATTCAAAAGTTCCAAATGCTCTTTAAATTTGCTTTCAACAAAAGCTTTCATTTCATTTTCAAATCGTTGCTTAGAAAATTTAGTCGCATGTTCTCGTATTTTTTTTGGATCAAATTCTAATTTTTCGAAAGCACTTATGGCTTCTTTTAATTTTTGAATTGATTGTTCTTCAAAAAAAACACCAGTCTGATTTTCAAGAACAGTTTCTAAAGCTCCGCCTTTTGCAAAAGCAATAACCGGAGTTCCGCAAGCTTGTGCTTCAACGGGAATTATTCCAAAATCTTCTTCTGCTGCAAAAACAAATGCTTTTGCCTTTTGCATTAATTTTCTAAGCTTTTCATAATTAACAAACCCAACAAACTCAATATTACTTTTAGCTATATTTTTTAATTTTTGAAATTCCGGTCCATCGCCTCCAACAATTAATTTTAAATGAGGTAATTCATTAAAAGTTTCTACAATTAACTGAACTTTTTTATAAGAAACTAAACGTGAGGATGTAAAATAATAATCCTCTTTCTGTTCTTCCAACTGAAAAAAACCAATATCAACCGGCGGATAAATTACAATTGATTCTCTATTATAAATTCGCTTTATTCTTTGGGCGACATAATTAGAATTGGCAATAAAAAAATCAACATTTTTAGAATTTGCAATATCCCATTTTTTTATTTTGTTTAAAACATATTTTGCATACAAGCCTTTTAAACCTTTATTTAATCCTGCATCCTGCAAATATTGTTCTTGCAAATCCCACACGTATCGCATAGGCGAATGACAATAGCAAATATGTAATTGTTTTTTGTTTCTACGAATTCCCTTTGCTACAGAGGATGATGAACTGATTATTAAATCATATCTACTTAAATCAAACTGTTCAATTGCTAAAGGAAATAATTGCAAAAATTTACGATGGTTTTGCTTTACTGTAGGCAATTGTTGAATGAAACTTGTTTTGGCTTTTTTTCCATTAAGGATAAAATTTCGATCATCATCATTTAAAAAATCAATCAATGCAAAATGATCAAAATCATCCCAAACGGAGTTAAGAGAATGAATGACCTTTTCGGCACCACCATTTACATAATACCAATCGTTAATTAGTGCTTTTTTCATTTAAATTGTTGTATTGAAAGAAAATTAAGGAATTAAAAAAACTAAAAAAAATAACACCATCGTGCCTGCTTAAAATGTTTTCAAAACAAAAATTTAGAAAAATAAAAGAAATAAATGAGATATAAATACCTGATTTTCTGTTAACCGCTTTTCTTATAAAATAAAAATTAGACAGCAAAAACAAAATAAGTCCAATTATTCCTGCTGATAAAATTATATTTAAATACTCATTGTGCGAGTTATAACTGGTTACTTTATAAGTATCAGTATTGGTGAAATTGATATCATAACAGGATTGTAATTTAGCATCTACATCACCAACTCCATAACCCAAAAAAGGCTCTTGCTTCAGGGTTTCATAGCTGCAAAAATAAATTCCATTTCTAATTTGTTCGTTACTTATATTGGGATAATTATCTTCGTATTTCCCTTCAGGAAAAGAGAAGTCATAATTTTTTAATTTACCAAATCTTTCGCCAATTCGATCCAACTTTAAAACTAAAACCGCACTTAAAACAACTAATAAAATGGCAGCGAAAACCATTTGTTTTAGGTTTTTAAAAAGACAAAAAAAGCAAACTATTATAGTTGCCAGAAAAGGCATTCTGGAACCAATAACATATTGCCAATAGAAGAAATAAGCAATAAGAATTAACATCAAAAAAATAGTATAATATCTTTTTTCTGACCGAATTTCATTTTTAATTTTATATATAAGAAGTACAATTGCAAAACCTACCCACATCGCCAAATAAGTTCCATGTACTTTAGTTTTTATTTCAATTAACTGTCTAAAATCCCAAAATTTAACGCTGGAAACATATAATTCCTGAAACAAAACAATATTCAAGTAGATAAGTGCGAGCAATATTGCGCCACAATAAACACTGGTTATTTTATTGAAACGATCAATATTTATAATTTTTTTTTCATTGAATAAAAAAATAGCCGGAAATAAAATAGTGGGTAAAAGCCTGATTATAAATTTAATTCCCCTCTGAATATCTTTTGTATACAGTAACGAAAAAATGAAAATTAAAAATAATGAGGAGAATAAAACCAATTGAATTGTTTTCTCTTTTGTCCAGAAATTTTTACCCTCAACAATAAAATAAAGAAGCGAAAATAGAAATCCACTAAACATTAAAACACTTTCAATACCCACTGGTAAGATAGGAAAAAGTGCTAATGCTAATAGAAAAAAGTATAAAACTGAAGGATTATATTTTAAAATAAACTGTTTCATTCTAATTTTTTAAATGCTTTTAAATGTTCTTCTATTGATTTTTCCCAAGTAAATTTTTCTAACTGTTTTTCGCCTTGGGCCAATAAAAATTCATTCTTCGGCGAATCTTCAATATTATTTTTGATTATTTCGGCAAGTTCTAAATAATTATTTGGATCAAAATAAAGAACTGCTTCACCTCCTACTTCGGGTAAACTTGCTGCATTTGAACTTATTACTTTTGTTTGAGAAGCAAGTGCTTCTAGAATTGGTAATCCAAAACCTTCATACAAAGACGGAAAAACAAATAATCTTGCTTCGTGATAGATTTTTGGAATTTCACAATCTTCAATATAACCTGTAAATGTAATGTGTTTCTGTAAATTATTACTGATTATAAAGTCTTGAATTTGGTTATCTTCTGTTAGAAAACCTTCTTTTTTTCCAACAAAAACTAATTGATATTTTGATTTAAATTCTTCTGGAAGAGAAACATATGCTTTTAATAAAATCATCAGGTTTTTATGCGGTTTTATATTTCCAACATATAAAATATAATTTTGAGGAAGTTTTAAATCAGAACTAAATTTTGTATTTCTAAAAAATAATTTATCCACTCCACAATAAACAATTTTCAATTTCTCTGAATTGGCATTTGTATATTTTAGAATTTCAGATTTTGAAAATTCTGAAACCGTAAATATCATTTTAGATTTTCGGACTGCATTTTGAAATAAAACTTTAGCGTAATTTTTCTTTATATAAGAAATCGAAGCATTATTACTTAAATGATAAACATCGTGAATTGTTGTTACAATTTTATTAGCCTTGACAGAAAAAATAGGAACATTAAAATGTGGACACCACAATATATCACATTTTGGAACTACAAAGGGATATTGAATTTGTTCCTTTATCGAATAAATAGCTGCGTTAAATTCTATTATTTCAACATTTTTACTCCAATCAAAAAGTTTGATTTCTGCAGTATTTCCCAGAACAGTAACCTCATCAAATGCATGCAAAATTCCCGGAATTATATTCTTTAAATATGTGCCAATTCCGGACGCATTGATTAACCGAACATCAATTACTAATTTCATCTATATAATTGTTTCTGTAGGCCAAAATAATAGCCAATAATACCCATGGATATAAAAAGTAAATTTGCACGCCAAAACAGTAAATTAGTAAAAAACCAAAAACTAAAACTATTCCTTTATTAAATGTTTTTATTTCCTGACATAAACCGTAAATAATAAACGTAAAAAAGAAAAAACCAACAAGTCCCATTTCGACAATAATATCTACAATTCCGCCAAAACCATGTGCATCAATATCTATTGATTCTTTTGGTGGTTTAGGAAAAATAGTTCTGTACTCTGCATTGTTTCTTAGTAAGGGATAATTCCCCATTCCGATTCCTAAAAGCGGATGATCTTCAACCATTTTTGGTGCAATGTAAACTCCTGAAACTCTTCCTAAAATTAAATTAATATCAGTTGGTCGTTCTTTAATAGATAGTTTTATTCTGTTAAATTCATTAAAATACATATAACTTACATTCACAAATAAAAAGTAAAATCCAACCGAGAAAATAAGTATTAACGGAATTACAAATGCACGAAGTTTGTTTTTTAAAATTTCGAAATTATATAGCGCTATCCAAATAACAACAAATAAAATTCCGGCCTTAGATCTGGCACAAACAGCAATAATTATAAATAAAAATATTTGCTTAAAAAGTCTTCTACTTGTGCTTTCCTGAAAGAAGGTAAGTATAAAAATAAAAGACAACATTAACCCAAATGGTCCGCCTTCATTATAAAGTCCTCTTAATCTATTTGAATCATAAATAATAATACTGTTTTGGGCTGCCAACAAACCAAATTTAACGAGTAAAAAAATCAGGAAAAAAAGAACCGTAATAGCAACATTCCAATTCACTAAATAATCAATTATTTTTTTTGATTCCTGAGGGTTTTTTTTGAATAATCGAAAGGTTAAAACACACAAACTTATGCAGGCTATTAGCTCAAAATAACGACCGATAGTTATAATATACGGTGCTTTAAATCTTGATGGGCCCAGAATTTCAAAATGATGCGTTGATGTGATCAAAAGGCTCAAAATCGCTTCAACGGTAAAAAAAACAAAAAAATAGAATATAAATTTATTAATTGGTTTTGTAATGAGAAACGGTACAATTAGCAATAGTAAAATCTCTGAAATTTTTACAAAACCTAACTTAACGTCAGGTGTTTGAATACAAAATGTAATCAAACAGACTGTCAAAATCAATTTAAGATTATTGGTATTTATTTTCACTTTTACTAAAATCGATTTATAAATAAAGTCTTTTATTTTTTTAACTGAACCTCAACATTAAATGCCGGAGCGATATTACGAAAGAACGTTTCTTCGTAAATTTTTCTGGTGGTATTGTTGATATTTACCCAGATAATAAAAGGCCAGTTGATTGGGTTTTTGCTAATAAAGGTAATCTTAGAATATAAAACCTCACTAAACTGAAAGTCAAAATAATAATTTCGTTTGTATTTAATGTTGTTTGCAAAAAAACTAAAAGTTCGAAACGAAAACATTTTTTTATGTGTAGGATCAATAAAATTATTGCTCGATGTAAAATGAGGAACTCTAATTTCGACAATACCTCCAGGTTTTAAAACTCTGTAAATTTCCTTTAAAACCTTAATATATTCAACATGTTCTAAAACATCTGTACATAAAATATATTCAAAAAAATTATCTTCAAAAGGCAATGGACTATTTTCAATATCGCAAACAACATCAACGCCAGGTAATTGTGTAATATCTAAATTTACAAATCCTTCCTTAATATCATTTCCGCAACCAATATTAAGCTTATTTGTCATCATTTATAAAATTAAGATTTGGGAATTTAACTATTAAAATTGCCCATAAAGATATTGAAATAAAAATTTCTGTTATGTAAATTCCTGTGGCCATACCATAGATTCCATAATATTTTGAAAGAATTGTGTTTATAACAACATTCAATATCACAGAAAATATCATAATTGAAGTAATGTTTTTTTGTTTTCCAAAAACCATAAATGTCATATACGGAACCATATTTAAAGCTACTATGAAAGGAATCCAGGCATTATAAATTAAAAATTCACTACAAACCAATCGGTTTGCTTTTAAGAAATAAGAAACTACTAAATCTGAAAAAGCAGTTAAAAATATGCCTGCAAAAAGCATCGAAACCAATAAAAAAACAAATATTTTTCGTGAAAACAGTTTATAACTATAAACGCTATTTGCCGCTACTTCGCAAGCTTTTGGAAAAATACTCTGAATTATAAATGAGCCACAAAACTTAACAACCAGAATGATTTTTTCAACTACACAATAAATTCCCAAGGCATATTCATTTACAAACAAACCTAAAATAACAGGGTTAAGATAAGCATTGGCGTTAATTGAAATTACCTGAATGAAAATGCTGAAACCGGTTATTATTTCGTTTTTAATAGCTGCAATATCTGGTTTGCAAAAATGCCATTTCATACTAAAAAACAAAACAGTAATAGACGAAACACAGGTAAAAAAGTCAGATAATCCAATCGTTAAATTCACCAGATACAAATTACTTTCATCATTCAAAAAGAAGCAGATGATTAAAAAACTTATTATTTTGAAAAGAATAAAAAAGTAAAAAAAATACTTGATTTTATGTAGTGACCTTAAGATCCATAAAGGATTAAAAGCTCTTCCGATTAAAATAATCAGCGACAAAAAATATAGCATTGTATATTCATTTGCCTTTGGTAAAAATATATAAATGAACATAGAAAGTAAAAGAGCTAAAAACAACAAAAGCCCTTTTGTATAACCAATAACAAAAAAATGACGGTTGATAAATTCGTTCTTATTTTGATTTAATGTTATCTCTTTTGTGCCATTGATGTTAAACCCATAATCTGTTATTGAGGCAATAAAAATAAAAATGGATTGAAACAGAATTACCAAACCAAAACCTTCAAGTCCACATTTTTTTATAATTACAGGCGAAATCAAAAGTGGGTAAACAAAATTGATGAAATTGATGAAAAACAAAAAAAAAGAAGAATTAATGTGCTTTTTATTTGCAGCAAAAGTTTCAGCAAATTTATTTTTAAACATTTTTTTTAGCTTTAATTCTAAAGGTTTCTTTCAGATTGTTTTCTGTAAAAATCTTTAAAAAGATAAATGAAAATAAATATCAATATAAACAAAACCGGCAAAATGATTTTTAATTTTCCCGTTAGAGATTGTGTGTTTTTTATATTTAGGGTAGAACTTATTTCTTTAATTGTCCGGTCAGAACTAACCAGCTTTAATCTGTTTTTTCCTTGTTCTGTAACTAGATATTGTTTTGTTTTTAGAATATCATTTAGTTGTGTGTTTTCATTATAATAAACCAGTTTATCGTTTTTAGATCTGCTTAGATTATTTGTAAAACCACTTAAAACATGATCAATTTGAGCAATAATAGTATCATTTTGAGCAATTAACTGTTCAAGGTTTTTAAATCCGATTTTTTGAATGGAGTTAAAATATTCAGAGCTGTTCAGGTATTTTAATAATGGCTCAATAATCTTTCTTTCATCTGTCAATTCATCTGAAACAAAAGAAATGGTATGAAGTGTGTAATTTTTACTGGTAACATTATCGACTAAAACTTTATTAATGTCGCCGTCATCAGCCATTAGTTTAAGAAGCTCAAAATTTTGTTCTTTATCTTCCACAAATTTAAAAGCATCAGAAATTGGCTTAATTTCTATTTTTTTGATTGCTTGCGGATGTACTATCCCAACTATATTTTTCAAAAAAGTAGTATCCCCTGATATAATTTTGGCTTGTATTAAATCAATTTTTGAGTACAAATAATCAACACTTCCAAAATTAGGAGTTACAATAATCTGGTTTTTATAGGATTTTTTACTGGCATCTAAGTACAAACCAAGACCAAAACCAAGACCGGCTAAAATCAAAATTAAAATCCAGTTGCGAACAAAAAACCGAATAGATCGAAAAATAAAAACATTTATTTTATCAATAAAAGTGCTTATACTTTTCGAAATGTCAAAAATATCAATTTCCTGATCTGTGGTATTTTGGGGTACATTTGTACTCATTTATGCTTTTATTTTACGTTGAAAATCTGTTCCAAAATTTTAATGGTAATCAAATAGGTTGGTTTTACACCTGTTGTTCCCAATCCGCCGGAAGCTAATGTACTTCCTGTTTCTAAAGGATTATCCGAAGCATAATAAGCATAACGAACTTTTATATCGTGTGGTACGCTTTTTCTAATTTTTGATGCCGATTGTATTGCTTTCTGGTAATACGATCCTTCCATTTCAAGACCAATTACTCCCCAGGTCGATTCGTGAAAGAATTTCAGCAAATCTCTGTTTTGTAACGATGTTCCTAAAACGGTTACCATTGCGCCTTCAAAAACTGCAATATCATTTCCTTCAAACATGGCACCTTTTAATTCATTTTCGAAGAAATAATTATCTGCAGTTCCTTCATTGATATGTGCCGTCGGAATCATAATATCTCCTTTTCCTCCTTCAAGAATTCCGGCTTTTCCCATTATAGAAACCGATTTTACATTTAGTAAAGTATCCTTTTTATACGGTTTTAATAGTTCATCGATGGTTTCGTAAGCCTGCTCGCCAAAAGCATAATCCATTACAACGATTACAGGTTTTTCCTCATCAATATTTGCATACGAAAATGTAGTTTTTGACCAGTCGATTTTGGCTGTATCAAAAATCTGAACATCGATATTTGTTCCTGAACTATCCGGCAACGAAATCATTCCGTTTTTCAAGGCAAGTTCTTCAACCTGTGCCCTAACTTCTTTAGCGCCGGATTTGCTTAATTCTTCATAAATAAAGAAATCAGATTTGTCTTTGAATTTCGTTTTTAACAAAGGCGTTGCAAAAATCGAATTCATTACGCTGTGCATATTCGCACTTATCACGTGAATTGGACGTTTTAAAAGATCATTTGCTTTTAAAACTTCCTTGATATTTGTCGCCCAAATTTCACCGTGAATGTGGTGTCCAAGACGTTCTCTTAAAACGGGACTAAAAGTGATCGTTCGTTTGTTATTGTCGATCATTTCTTCGATCGCTAATTTTCCTAACCAATAAATAACGTGCAAAAATCTGTCAGGAGCATTTTCAGATCCGAAAGCGTCATAAATATCTAAAACTTCTTCAAAAGTTCTTCCTAAAATATTGGCAACATGCGAAATAGCTTTTTCCTTTTCTATTTGAGAAAGCTTTTTAGTCTGTAATACAGCTTGTTCTAATTTAAGCCAGTCGCGCGAAACTTCGCCTCCATCGTCTAATAAAACTCTGTTTTTTATTTTATGTGATTCGATAAAAATAAAAGTCAAATGCGTCAAAATATCGTAAATATCTGAACGACCTCTCGTAATCTCAACATTCATTTGTTCCTCATCAATTCTATAACAATTTCTTCTTCTCTTTGGAGGAACAATTGCCTGAAAATGCGATTTAGAATATCCTTCATCCGAAGTTAAATTAATAAAACGACATTGCTCAATTCCTATCGGAAGACGTTCTATTACGTACAAAAGTCCGTTAAGTTCTACTTTTTCTTCACCTATATTTCCGTAAATTTCCGGACGCAAAGCCAGTAATGATTCGCGCAAACCATCACCCGACACCCCCATTGGTTTATAAAAACCGCGGTTAAATAAGTGACGCATTGTAATGTACATTCTTTCTATCGCCGCAGATGATTCCTGAGCTCTTGATCTTGATATATGTTTGGTTTCTTTCATGCTTTTATTTTAAAAATCTTCTGTTCCGGAAGATGTAATGTATTTGTTTTATGGAACGAAATTAGGAATTTAAAAGGTAATTCCTGCAAAATCATACTTTACCTTGACAATAAATTTATGTCAACAAATATTTTTTTATTTATAATTTTCAAAATCAACTTCTATTTTTTGGAAATTCTCATTTTGAAGTAAAATTAAATTTATTTTTTCAAGACATTCCTGATTATCATCTGACATTATAAATACCAGATCCCAAATGTCTTTTGAAAAGGAAAACGGACCAATATCTGACTTAACATAAAATATATATTCGTCATTCATCCAAAGGTCATTAATTTTCTCAATTATTGGATTTATCTCTTTAATTGAGTCGAAAAAATCTGAGAAAAAATTTTCATTTTCACCACCAGAAAAAACTTCAATTAGCAGATTTTGAGATTGATATTCTGGCCTTAAATGATATTTATATTTCATAAATAAACCTTTGCTATTTCAATCTTAAGATTTCAACTACCTCACATTGCGCTACTTTTCTTGGACCTTCCATAAAATAGCCTTTTTGCCCAATTTTAATTCTTGATTTATGTAATTCCTGATTTCCCTCGCTTACAATCCACATTTTGGCTTTCCCAAAAGTTGAAATATGTGCAGACTTATCTAAAATCACATTATTTTCATTGTCTAAAAATTCAGGCCAGATCATAAATAATTTTATAGATTTTTCATCTTCAAAATACATAAAATCTGAACGAAAACCTTGTCTTGGATTTGTTTTTCTTCCTCCTTCTTCTTCAGAAAAAAAAAGATATTGAACTATAAAATCACATTCACGATTTTTAATTTGCTCATATGATATATGTTTATCCATTTTATTTTTTACTATTTCAAATTATCTGCAATTTTTCTGTCATTCGATAATCTTGGAATTTTATTTTGTCCGCCTAATTTTCCCTGTGATTTCATGTAATCCTGAAATCCGTTTTTAGAAACTTTGGTTACAACCACTTTTCTTAAAACATTTCCGGTGATCAAATCATCATAATAAATGTTTTGTTTTCGCATCGAATCATCAATTGCTTCCTGAAACGATTCCATATTTTCAGGTTCATTTTCAAATTCTACAAACCATTCATGATAAGGCAATCCGCTTGACGGATTAATTTGTGGCGCTACCGTAAATTCGTTTATAATTGTTTGAGTTCCTTCTGTTGCTTCTTTCATCGCCTTTTCGACTTCATTAGCAATAACGTGTTCGCCAAAAGCAGAAATAAAATGTTTGATTCGGCCCGAAACAATGACACGATGCGGAAACAACGATGTAAACTGAACGGTATCACCAATATTATAACCCCAAAGTCCCGCGTTTGTCGAAATAATCAAAGCATAATTAACACCCATTTCTACTTCGCCAATGGTATATCTTTTTGGATTTTCTGTAAAAAATTCATCCGATTTAATGAATTCGTAGAAAATTCCCGAATTTAAAAGCAACAGCATTCCTTTTTCTATTTGAGAATCCTGATAGGCAAAAAATCCTTCAGATGCCGGAAATAATTCGATACTGTCGACTTTTTTACCAATCATTTGTTCAAATTTAGCGCGATACGGTTCATAATTAACGCCACCATAAATAAACAAATTAAAGTTTTTGAAAATCTCGCTTATCTTTTTTCCACCGCTTTTTTCCTGTAAACGCTCAAAATACATTTGAACCCAGGACGGAATTCCGGAAATAACAGACATATCTTCTTTAATCGTTTCGCCAACAATTGCATTTACTTTTGTATCCCAGTCTTCAATGCAATTCGTTTCCCATGAAGGCATTCGGTTTTTCTGCAGGTATTTAGGAACAAAATGAGCAACAATTCCCGAAAGTCTTCCAAATTTAATTCCGTATTTTTCAGTTAAAATGGGACTTCCCTGCAAAAAAATCATTTTCCCATCCACAAAATCTGCATTTCCGGTTTCGTTTATATAATGCAGAATGGCATTGCGCGCTGCATTTACGTGCGTTGGCATTGATTCTTTCGTTAGCGGAATATATTTTGCTCCTGATGTTGTTCCTGATGTTTTAGCAAAATAAAGTGGTTTTCCTTTCCAGAGAATATCTTTTTCACCGGTTCTAACTTTGTCTATGTAAGTTTTTAAATCTTCGTAATCACGAACAGGGACATTTTTTCTAAAATCTTCGTATGTTTTTATTTTGTCAAAATGATGATCAACACCAAACGCTGTATCTTTTGCAGTTTTAATTAAACTCTTAAATACTGCCAATTGAGTTTCAACAGGTTTATTTGCCCAGGATTTAGTTTGATGGTATATTTTGCCGGCAAATAATTTTGCTGCTACTGATTTGATTGACATTTTATGTGGCTTATTTTTTGTCTTTTTTAATTTTACTTCCCGTTTTCTTAATTGACTTCTCAATTGTATCTACTTCTTCTCTCAATTTAATTTCTTCTTCAGAAGCTTTCATATTAAGGTGTGGCGTTTCTTCTGTTTCAGATAAAATAGAATCTTTATTGAATTTTGCATATTCTAATTCGCCTCTCAGCACTTTCTGAATTCCGTTTATATAAGCTTCATTTTTTCTTAAAGCGACAGTCAGAGAATCAGATTTAATGGCTAATTGTGTGGCATTCTTTTTTAATTGTGTAGAAGAATATCCCGGAATAAATTCTCTTAATGGCGTAAAAGCAATAATAAAAGTAGTAACCAATATTAAGAATATTCCACCTAAAGAAAAAACGACAAACACATTCATTAAGGTTAACTTGAATGAAAAAATCTCCTCAAAGGTATCTTCGTTCAAAATTACCAATCTGTTTTTGGTATATAACTTTTTCCTTAAATTACGTTTTTTCCCTGCCATTGTTGTAAGATATACTCGCAAATATAATAATTAATCGCCTTGTTAATATCAGAGAAAATTTGGCAAACGCATTAATTTAATGATTTTATAAAATATTTAACGCTCAAAAAAATAAATTTTTAATCCAAAAACACTTCTTGTTCGTATATTCTATATAACTTTGCGTCAAAATTAAGAATTAATTTGCTTCGGCATTAAATATACAACCATGGGAAGATTAGGTCTTACAGAAATCCTTGTTATAGTAGGTATTGTGATATTACTTTTTGGAGGTAAAAAAATTCCAGAATTAATGAAAGGTTTAGGAAGCGGAATCAAGGAATTCAAAAACGCTGCTAAAGACGATCAACCTGCTCCTGCTGTAAAAAAAGAAGAGGAAGAAATTAAATAGTAACCTTCAACTTATTGAAAATCCCAAACAACAATTGTAGAATTGTTGTTTGGGATTTTTTTTATATCTAAAAATTCTTACTTTTAGAGTCCCTAAATCAAATAAATAATAATTTATGAAAAACCTACTTTTAGTAAGTATTGTATTTTTGTGTCTCAAAAGTTATTCACAAAATCCTGCCCAGCCTTTTCCTGCCAACAAAGTTTATGGAAGTGGTCTTATGGCAGCCAACAGAAACAGCCAGGATGCCCAAACCAATTATGACACCTGGAAAGCTAATTTTGTTACTGATTGTTCGAATGGTCGAAAAAGAATAAAATTTGATGACCCTTCTCAAACTGTTTCTGAGGGAATTGGTTATGGAATGCTTCTTTCTGTATACATGGCTGATAAAACCCTTTTTGACGGTCTTTGGCTGTACTATAAAGACAATGTCAATGCAAACGGTGTGATGAACTGGAAAATCAGCGGCTGTTCCGGAATTAACGGCGCAAATGGCGCAACCGATGCTGAACTTGATGCTGCTTTTGCCTTAATTGTTGCCGATTTTCAATGGGCAAGCGCAGGAACAATTAATTATAAAAATGATGCTAAAACGTTAATTGCCGCTGTAAAAGCTCATGAAGTTGAAGCCAGTACTTTTGTTTTAAAGCCCGGAGATCAATTCGGCGGAAGCCAAATTACAAACCCTTCTTATTTTTCGCCGGCTTATTACAGGGCTTTCGGAGTTTTTACTAATGATGTGTCTTTTTGGAATTCGGTTGCGGCAAAATCGTATACCATTATCAACAACAATTTAACGGTTAATAATGCTGCTGGCGGATTAGTTTCTGACTGGTGCACAGAATCCGGGGCTTATTCTTCTCAAGCCGGAGGATATAATAACGGCGGAAAAACCTATACATATGATGCGGCCAGAACGCCTTGGAGAATCGCCGTTGATTATTTATGGTATGGTACTCCCGATGCTAAAACCTATTCTAAAAAATCATCAGACTTTGTTCGTGTAACGCTTGGCGGATCTGCAAATATTAAAGATGGTTACAATCAAAACGGTTCCTTAATAGGTCAATGGCACAATGCTACTTTTGTGGGAGCCTTTGCCTGCGCTGCGATGGGCGGAGAAAATCAGGCACACTTAAACGCTTCTTATACCGATTTAAACAATTTGAATGAGCCTAACAGTTATTTTAATCACACTTTAAAAACATTGTATTCGTTTTTATTAACAGGAAATTTTTATTTGCCTGTAAATGCAACATTATCTAATGATGAGTTTGATATTGAGAAATCTACGGTTACGCTTTTCCCAAATCCGAGCAAAGATCTATTTACGGTTCACGCACCTCAGCAATCGACTATTTCAGTAATTTCTCCTTCGGGAAGTATAATTCACCAACAGAAAACAACTTCTGAAACCACGGAGATAAATTTAAGCAATCAAGCTTCCGGAATATATTTTATAAAAATATCCAATGATGATTTTAAAAGTGTCACCAAAAAAGTAATTTTGAACTAATCATAGAAACAGAAAATCCCAAACTACAATTTGTAATTTGGGATTTTTTTTATTGGAATTTAATACTAAAGTACCATCGTCAACTGAATTCTCTTTCTGTCTTCATCAACTTCTGTAACCTTAACATCAACATGTTGATGTAATTTTACCACTTCATTTACATCGCTTACAAAACCAGCTTTCAATTGAGAAATGTGAACCAATCCGCTTTCTTTGATTCCGATGTCAACAAAACATCCGAAGTTGGTAATGTTGTTCACAATTCCCGGTAAGATCATTCCGGTTTTTAAATCTTTGATTGATTTTACATTCGCATCAAATTCAAAAACCTTAGCCGACTTTCTTGGGTCTAATCCAGGCTTTTCAAGCTCTTTAATGATATCTTTTAGCGTAAGCAAACCAATTTCAGGTGTAATATACTTTTCGGCTTTAATAAGCGCTGTTTTCTCTTTATTGGCAATTAAGTCATTTACCGAAAGATTTAAATCTTTCGCCATTTTTTCCACAACAGGATAAGCTTCAGGATGTACTGCCGAATTATCCAGTGGGTTTTTTGCATTTGAAATTCGGATAAAAGCCGCACCTTGCTGATAGGCTTTATCGCCCAATCGAGGCACTTTTTTCAACTGCTTTCTATCTTCAAACGGACCATTTTCTGAACGGTACTGAACGATGTTTTCGGCAAGCTTCTCTCCTATTCCGCTCACATAACTTAGTAAATGTTTACTCGCTGTGTTAATATTAATTCCAACTGAGTTTACGCAACGAATCACCGTGTTATCTAATTCTTCTTTTAGTTTTGTTTGATCAACGTCATGTTGGTATTGGCCTACGCCAATGGCTTTTGGATCAATTTTTACCAATTCGGCCAAAGGATCTGAAAGTCGTCTTCCAATAGAAACCGAGCCACGAACCGTTACATCATAATTAGGAAATTCTTCTCGCGCAATTTTTGATGCAGAATATACCGAAGCTCCCGCCTCAGAAACTATAAAAACCTGTACCGGTTTGTCAAACGCGATTTTTTTTATGAAAAATTCTGTTTCTCTCGAAGCCGTTCCGTTTCCTATAGAAATCGCATCAATTTGATACGCGTTTACCATCGAGCGGATTTTCTTAATCGCCATCGCTTCCTCATTTTGAGGCGCATGAGGATAAATCGTTTCGTTATATAATAAATCTCCTTTTTCATCCAGGCAAACTACTTTACAACCACTTCTAAATCCCGGATCGATTGCCAGAATACGTTTTTCGCCCAAAGGCGGCGCTAATAATAACTGACCTAAATTATTTGCAAAAACCTGAATCGAGTTCGCATCTGCTTTTGCTTTTGCTTCCTGCAGCGTTTCGTTTCCAATAGCCGGATTCAATAATCGTTTGTAACTATCTTCAATCGCTAATTGCAAATGAGCCGTTGTACTATTCTGTTTTTTGATGATTATTTCATCAATAATATCATACGCTTCGTCAATATCAACATCGATTTTCATCTTTACAAAGCCTTCATTTTCTGCACGAAGCATCGCCAATAATCGGTGCGAAGGCGCTTTTGTCAAAGGCTCTTCCCAATCAAAATACTGACTGAATTTTTGAGCTCCTTCTTCTTCGCTTTTCTTTTTAACGACTTTAGTTCCTATTGTCGCTTTTCTATTAAATAATCGTCGCAATTGCTTACGAACATAAATATTCTCATTAATCCATTCAGCGATAATATCACGCGCCCCTTGCATTGCGGCTTCTTCGTTAATAACATTTTCATTCAAATATTGCGTCGAAATAAAATCGACATCAACGTCATTTTCTGACATGATGATTTTTGCCAATGGCTCTAAACCAAATTCGCGCGCCACATCTGCTTTTGTTTTTTTCTTCTTTTTGTATGGAAGGTAAAAATCTTCAATTTCTTGTAAGTCAAAACTTTGTTCGATTTTTTGTTTCAATTCCGGCGTAAGTGCTTTTTGTTCTTCGATAGATTTTAAAACAGCTTCTTTACGTTTTACAATGGTATCATAATCTTTTTGCAACTTTGCAATTTGCTCAATAACAACTTCATCCAGATTTCCGGTTGTATCTTTTCGGTAACGTGAGATAAACGGAATCGTACAATCTTCCTCTAATAATTTTACCGTGTTTTGAATGTTAATCGCTGCTGTTTGAACAGTCTTGGCAATGAATTGAATATTAGTCATGACTTTTAATGAAATAATTTCTAAATACAAAATGATATAATTTACTTGTTAAAACAGTAAAGTAAATTGATCAATAATTCCGCTAAAATAATATCTTTGTTTCTAATTTTAAGCCAATGGAAGTTTTATTCGCGTATTTTTTAATTGTAAATTGTCTCACCTTTCTAATAGCGGGATACGATAAATATTTAGCCATTAAAAATAAACGCAGAATTCCGGAAAATACATTATTTTTCTCTGAAGCAATTGGCGGTACTATCGGATTATTATTAGCGATGTTACTTTTCAGACATAAAACGAGTAAATCTTCTTTTATTATAAAATTTACAATCATCTTGATAATTCAAATTGGCGCAATTTATCTAATATCAACTCATAAAATCTAGATATTAACAATGTTAATAACCTTGTAATTAGCTGAATTTAATACATTTAAACAAAAAAACCGGATGAATTTAAAAATCCGCCCGGTGTGTTATATTATATTGGTGCGAAGCACCGCGATTTTTTTTTGACTTTTTAAGAACAAGCAATTTTATTCACTCTGTTTTGGTGTCTTCCGCCTTCAAAAGCTGTAGCTAAGAAAGTTTCAACAATTTCAACAGCTTGTGGAATAGAAGTAAAGCGTGCCGGAATACTCACAATATTGGCGTCATTGTGTAAACGCGTTAAATAAGCAATTTCTTTAGTCCAGCATAAACCAGCTCTTACTTTTGGGTGTTTGTTAACTGTCATGGCAATTCCGTTTCCGCTTCCGCAGATAACGATTCCAAAATCAGCTTTTCCTTCAGATACATCATTTGCAACCGGATGACCAAAATCAGGATAATCAACAGAATCTTCAGAATCAGTTCCGTAATTGGTTACTTCATATCCTTTTTCTTTCAGCATTGCAACAATTGCTTTTTTATAATCTGGTCCTGCGTGGTCGTTTCCTATCGAAATTTTCATTTTAAATACTATTAAGTTGTGTTTTGCAAATTTAACCAAAGAAATTCGTAGCAACACATTAATTATAAAAAAGTTCGCCATGAATTTCACGAATGTGTACTAATTCTTTTCTTTGCAAACAATTTAAAAAGGCATTTTAAATTAAAAATAAAACTAAGACAGATTCCTTATTTATGGCAAAAAAATTAAATTCTACAATAGTCTTACTATCAAAACCTTAACACTTATTAACAATCTTGATAACTATATAACTATCTCATAATCAATAAATAATAAGCACAGATTTTGTTAAAATTTTATAATGTTAATAGCAAATCGTAATTCGTTGATATTCAATTAACTTTAAGTTAACATTATTTGTTCATAAGTTGAGATAGAAAATTAGAAGTTTTTTTTGGTTGTGTCGAAAAAAAACCTAATCCAAAACCGGAATCAAAAATCCTAATAAAGTTTGATGAATTTTTAGAAAAGTTATCAATATCAAAAATGCCATTTTCAACAAATATCAACATATGAACTTATCTACAAAATGAATCCATTTTTGGTTGTCAACCGTTGTTAATTAAAATACAAAAAGTCTTATAAATTAATCATTTAGCAAAATATAAGTATGTTGATAACTCCCGATAACTAAAGAAAACTTCATTTCAATACTTTTAAAAATAAATTTATTCGACATATTAACAAGCTATAATAACCATCAAAAATTAATTAAATTTAAAATTTCTTTTTTGTTGTATTTAATATATGTTGAAAACTTTGAAAGTTTAAAAAGAAAAAAAAAATTTGAGTTTGAAAAAACGAACTGTTTTAAACGATTGTAAGTGGATTATTGAGATTGTCCAGAATTTGCTGAACTTCTTCGAAATCGTTGGGATGAACTTTGAGTTTGATTCCACCAAGCGCCGTGGTGTACATGGGAACGACAGAAAGCGTCATTTCGTTTTCAAAATAATATGGAATCTGTTCTTGTTCTAATAAATGTTTCAGAACCACGGTTTCGTGCTGATAATTGAATATAGCAATGGTTTTAAAGCTTTCCATAAAGTGTCTTTTTATAAAGATACGAATTACAAATGACCTTTTAAATTCAATAAAAATCTATTTTAGAAAGTTATATTTTTAATAATTTATTTGTTAAAATCTATAATCTGATATCTTATTTGTAATTTTAACTTTTTAAGAAAAGATTATATGAGTAAGAAAATTAGAAAGCCGATAAAAAACGAGAAGGATTTCTCAAGCAAAATAATAAAAATTTTATCGCAAAGCCCAAATAAAGCATTCAATTACAAACAAATAGGAGCAAAGTTAGAACTTGACGATACAAAGAGCAGAAACCAAATCATAAAAGATTTAAAAATTCTGGCTGCTTCAAAGAAAATTATAGAAACTGAACCTGGTAAATATTTAGTAAAAGCTGAAAGTCAGGATTATTACGAAGGAACAATTGATATGACGAGCAGAAAAACGGCATATTTTATTTGTCCTGATTTTAGTGAAGATGTTTTTATTCCGACTAATAATTTGAATCGTGCACTGGATAAAGACAAAGTAAAAGTTTACGTTTATAACAGAAGAAAAGGAAAAAGACCTGAAGGTGAAGTTATTGAAGTTATCGAAAGAAATAAAACAGAATTTGTTGGAGTAATCGATATTCAGCCCAATTTTGCTTTTGTTTCTACTGCAAATCCTAAAATGTACACGGATATTTTTATTCCGAAAGATAAATTTGGAGAAGCAGAAAATGGTGATGTTGTTTTGGTTACGATTGAAGACTGGCCAAAAAGAGCCGATAGTCCGTTTGGTTCTGTGATTAAAGTTTTAGGAAAACCAGGAGAACATAATACTGAGATTCATGCGATTTTAGCAGAATATGGTTTACCATCAGATTTTCCGGTAGAAGTAGAGGTGTTTGCACAAAAGATAGATACTTCGATTCAGGAATCTGAGATTGCAAAACGTCGTGATATGCGTGATACACTTACGTTTACGATAGATCCAAAAGATGCAAAAGATTTTGATGATGCCTTGTCTTTCAAAAAGTTAGAAAACGGAAACTATGAAATTGGAATTCATATTGCCGATGTTTCATATTATCTTGAAGAAGGAACAATCCTGGATGATGAAGCATATCAAAGAGCAACTTCAGTTTATTTAGTAGATAGAGTAGTGCCAATGCTTCCTGAAGTTTTATCAAATTTTGCGTGTTCGTTACGTCCAAATGAAGAGAAATATACATTCTCTGCCATTTTTGAAGTTTCAGAAAATGCACAGGTTATCAACCAATGGTTTGGAAGAACTGTTATTTATTCAGATCAGCGTTTTGCTTATGAAGAAGCACAGTATATCATTGAAACAAAAGACAGTACAATTCCGGTTGATGTTTCAATTACAGGAGAATCTTATACAGTTTCTGATGAAATTACTGAAGCAACTTTAAAATTAGATGAATTAGCTAAGATTTTAAGAAAGAAAAGAATGGCTAATGGTGCTATTTCTTTTGATAAAGTAGAAGTAAAATTCAATCTGGATGCAGAAGGAGAACCGGAAGGAGTTTACTTTAAAGTATCTAAAGATGCCAATCATCTGATAGAAGAATTCATGCTTTTGGCCAATAGAAAAGTGGCGGAATACATTGGAAAACAAAAGAAAACATTTGTTTACAGAATTCACGATGAACCAAACGAAGACAAATTAATTGCGATGCAAACCGTAATTGCAAAGTTTGGTTATAAAATTGATTTCCGTAACAAAGGCGATATTTCGAAGTCTTTGAATGCATTAATGGAAGAAGTAAATGGTAAAAAAGAGCAAAACTTAATTGATACTCTTGCGATTAGAAGTATGAGTAAAGCCAAATATTCGACAGAAAACATTGGTCATTACGGATTGGCATTTGATTATTACAGCCATTTTACATCACCAATTCGTCGTTATCCGGACGTTATGGTACACAGATTGCTGCAATATTATTTAGATAATGGAGCTTCTGTAGATGAAGAAGTGTATGAAACAAAATGTCTGCACTGTTCTAATATGGAAAGTTTAGCAACTAATGCTGAACGTGATAGTATTAAATACATGCAGGTTAAATACATGCAGGATCACCAGGACGAAGAATTTTTGGGAGTTATTTCAGGAGTTACAGAATGGGGAATTTATGTTGAAATTGTATCTAACAAATGCGAAGGAATGGTGAGAATCAGAGAAATAAAAGATGATTATTATACTTTCGATGAAAAACAATATGCTTTAGTTGGAGCGACTTCAAACAGTATATTGCAATTAGGAGATGAAATTTACGTTAAGGTAAAAAATGCGGATTTAGTTAAAAAACAACTGGATTTTCATTTTTTAAGAAGAGCAGAATAGTTATTAAAATTTAAAATTAGAAAGATGAAAAAGTTATTAATAGGAGCTGCAATTTTAGTTGCACAAATGTCTTTTGCACAAGTTACAAAAGAGTTAGGAGATTTTGATTCAGTAAAAGTTTTCGATAAATTAAGTGTAAAATTAGTGCAGTCTTCAGAAAATAAGATTGTTATAAAAGGAGCAAGAGAAGCGGAAGTTGAAGTTGTTAACAAGAAAGGTTTATTAAAATTAAGAATGCCTTTTCCTAAATTATTGTCCGGAGATGATCTTGATATTACAGTTTACTACAAACGTATTGAACTAATTGATGTAAACGAAGGTGCTTATGTTTCAAGTAAAGATGCTATAAAAGCAACAGTTTTTAAAGTTAGTGCTCAGGAAGGCGGAAAAATTAATGTAGATTTGGATGTTGATAAGCTAAATGTAAGTTCAGTTTCAGGCGGAGAAATCACTTTAACAGGTAAAGCTTCAAATCAGGATGCAAGTCTTGGAGCAGGTGGTTATTTGTTAGCAAGTAAATTAAGTACGTCTCAGACTAAAGTAAGCGTTTCTGCGGGAGGAAAAGCAGATGTGAATGCTTCTACACTTGTTGATGCAAAAGTAAGCGCAGGAGGCTCTATTTACATTTACGGAAAACCAAAGCAAATCAATCAGAAAACTGTTCTTGGCGGTAAGATTGAAGAAGTAAAATAAAATCAAATTGTATTTGAATGATAAATGATATTTTAGCTGGACTGCCATGGGGACTTTTTTTAAGTTTCATGGTAGGTCCGGTATTTTTTATACTATTAGAAACCAGTATTACAAAAGGATTCAGAGCAGCAATTGTCTTTGATTTTGGTGTAGTATTAGGGGATGTTTTTTTTATAGGTATCGCTTATTTAGGCAGTTACCGACTTATTCAAAGTTTAAAAGATAAACCTGCCCTTTTTATTTTTGGCGGAATCATAATGCTGGCTTACGGTATTATTTCTTTTATAAGATTAAAAAATGAAGAAAAAATTGATGACGAAGAAATCGATCGTGATATTATAAAAAGAAACTACGGCAGTTTGTTTATAAAAGGATTTCTTTTGAACGTTATCAACATTGGTGTTCTAGGTTTTTGGTTAGCAGTTATCATTTCTGTAGGTCCAAAATTAGAAATGCAAAACTCAAGAATGATCACTTTTTTTGCATCAGTTATTATTACGTATTTGTTGGTTGATTGTCTTAAAATATTATTAGCCAAACAATTAAAAACTAAAATGACACCTACTAATATTGTAAAAATCAAAAAAGGAATTAGTATTGTTTTAATGATTTTTGGATTGGTTTTAATAACTCAGGGTTGGTTTCCAGGTGAAAAAGAAATGGTTAAAAATGCTTTTGAGAAGATAGAAAAGTAGTTGTTAATAACTAAAATATAAAATTAAGCCTCTGAATTTCAGAGGTTTTTTTGTGTTTATAAGTCAGTGCGAACGAAGTAATCTCACTATTTAGAGATACAGTTTTGTCATTTCGACGAAGGAGAAATCACATAACGGGATTCCGGCTTGTTGCTCTCTGGATGCGATTTCTCCTTCGTCGAAATGACAAAAAAGCTAAAAATTAAATACAAAACATCCTAATTACTTTGAAGGTTTTAGAGACATCGTACGGATTCGAACGTAAATCTTTATCTAATTTTTTCTAAAAATTAAACACAAAAAAGCCTCCAAGTTTGCTTGAAGGTTTTAGAGGCATCGTCCGGATTCGAACGTAAATCTTTATCTAATTTTTTCTAAAAATTAAACACAAAAAAACCTCCAAGTTTCCTTGAAGGTTTTAGAGGCATCGTCCGGATTCGAACGTAAATCTTTATCTAATTTTTTCTAAAAATTAAACACAAAAAACCTCCAAGTTTCCTTGAAGGTTTTAGAGGCATCATCCGGATTCGAACGTAAATCTTTATCTAATTTTTTCTAAAAATTAAACACAAAAAAACCTCCAAGTTTCCTTGAAGGTTTTAGAGGCATCGTCCGGATTCGAACCGGAGTAGGAGCTTTTGCAGAGCCCAGCCTAGCCGCTCGGCCACGACGCCGTAGTTGAACGGATGGCAAAAGTAACTAAAATCTTTAAAATTCAAAACTTTAAAAGTAACTATTTTAAAAAATTAGTTTTTTAACTGAAAGAATTACTTTCTATTTTCCGTCATTTTTATAGTAACTGATTCAACATCACCACCAATAGGAGGATTTATTTTAGAAACCCAAACTGTTGTTTTTTCTATGCTTTCTATTTCAGCAAGTACACGAATATTGATTCTTTTGGCTACATGTTCTAATAAATGCGAGCGAATTGCCATTTCTTCAGTAACAATTTTGTTTAAATGTACATAATCTACTGTGTCAGCAAGATGATCTGTTTGTGCTGATTTCTGTAAATTTGTTTTTATTTTTAGATCAACAGTATAGTCAGATCCTATTTTTCCTTCTTCAATTAAACATCCGTGGTATGAAAAAGTGCGAATGTTTTTTAGTTTAATAACTCCCATTTTTATAATTTTATTCTTGTAGTGTTTTGATCCTGATAGTTACAAGTTACGGCTTGAATAGAAACAATTTTTTCTAATTCATTAACTGTAAAGTGGATAGTGTAAGGAAATTTCTTTAGGGGTAAAGTACGAACAATATTGTATTTTTCCTCAAAAAGAGGGAATTTGTAAAGAGTTTTTAAATGGTCTTTGTAATCCAAAATAAATTTTTCTCCTAAACCTTTTCTAATATTTTCATAGTATTGAAGAGCCTCTTCAATTTCTAAATCGGCTCTTTTTACTATTAAAACTTTAAAAACCATATTTATTTTTTAAATTTTCTAAAGCCACATTAGCATCTATATAATCTTCGGGTTTGGCATTTTTCATACGTTCTAAAACCATTTCTTGCTGCCAAAGCGGGATTTCATTCTCTTGAATTTCATTTATGGAAACATCAGGAATATGTTTAAAAAAACTAACAAAAGTTTCGTAAAAATCGTCTGGAATTGTAACAGTTAATTGTCTCATAACTTCAATATTTATGCAAAAATACTAATAAATTTAGTTTCAGGTTTAAAGTTTCAGGTTTAACGCCAGTTAAGTAACTTTAAACCTGAAACCTGAAACCTTTTTTTTATCTTTGCTAAAATTACTATAAAATAATGGCATCAGAAGAGAAATCACTCAATTTTATTGAACAAATCGTAGAGGAAGATCTAAAATCGGGTCTTTCACAAAATAAACTTCATTTTCGTTTTCCACCAGAACCAAACGGTTATTTACATATTGGACATGCGAGTTCTATTGCGTTAAACTTTGGTTTAGGAATTGATTATCAATCTCCTGTGAATTTACGTTTTGATGATACAAACCCTGAAAAAGAAGAACAGGAATTTGTTGACGCCATTAAAAAAGACGTTGAATGGCTGGGTTATACCTGGGCAGAGGAGCGTTATGCATCTGATTATTTTCAACAATTATACGATTGGGCAGTTTTATTAATTAAAAAAGATAAGGCGTATGTTGATAGTCAGTCTTCTGAAGATATGGCGATTCAAAAAGGAACTCCATCAACTGTAGGAACTGATAGTCCATACAGAAATCGTTCTGTTGAAGAAAATTTAGATCTATTCGAAAGAATGAAAAACGGAGAATTTGAGGCTGGTACACATATTCTTCGTGCAAAAATTGACATGAAATCGACCAATATGCTGATGCGTGATCCTATCATGTACAGGATTTTACACAAACACCATCATAGAACGGGAGATAGCTGGAAAATTTATCCAATGTACGATTGGGCACACGGACAAAGTGATTATCTTGAAGAAATCTCACACTCATTTTGTACACTTGAATTCTTGCCTCACCGTGAATTGTACGATTGGTTTTTAGATCAGATTATTGATGAAAATCAGATTCGTCCAAAGCAAAGAGAATTTGCAAGACGTAACTTATCACATACTGTTGTTAGTAAAAGAAAATTACAACAATTAGTTAAAGAACAACATGTTAACGGTTGGGATGATCCTAGAATGTCTACTATTTCAGGATTAAGAAGACGTGGTTATACAGCTGCATCTTTACGTAATTTTGCTAATACAATTGGTATTGCAAAACGGGATAATTTAATCAATGTATCAGTTTTAGAATTTTGTATTCGTGAAGATTTGAACAAAATTGCACCTCGTGTAATGGCAGTTTTAGATCCTGTAAAACTAGTCATTACCAATTATCCGGAAGGAAAAGAGGAGTGGTTGGAAGCCGAAAATAATCAGGAAGATGAAACTGCCGGCTTTAGAAAAGTTCCTTTTTCTCGTGAATTATACATAGAAAGAGAAGACTTTTTAGAAGAAGCTCCAGCTAAGTTTTTCCGTCTGACTTTAGGAAAAGAAGTTCGTCTTAAAAATGCGTATATCATTAAAGGTGAATCTGTTGTAAAAGATGCTGAAGGAAATATTACAGAAATTCATGTAACTTATGATACCGATTCTTTAAGCGGAAGCGGAACAGAAGCAAGCCAGAGAAAAGTTTCCGGAACCTTACATTGGGTTTCTATCACACATGCAGTTGAAGCAGAAGTTCGTCTGTATGATCGTTTGTTTACAGATGAGGCACCGGACAGCTATAAAGACAAAAATTTCTTAGATTTTGTAAATCCAAATTCATTAGAAATTGTGAAAGGATTTGTTGAACCAAGTTTATCAACAGCTCAAAATGAAGATAAATTTCAGTTTCAACGTTTAGGTTATTTTACTGTTGATAAAGACTCAACTGCTTCAAAATTAGTATTTAACAAAACTGTTGGACTAAAAGATGCTTGGGAAGAAAAAGGTAAAAAAGAAGAAAACAGCATTAATAATTCTTTAAAGGATATCAATAAATATTTTAAAGTTGAAAGTAAACCGGAACGTATTGCGATTGAAAGTGCAATAGGGGAGAGTATCAAAAATGTTTCTAGTTTTTCTTTGTTACAGAATTCTTTAAAGAAAAATATCAACAATAACAAAGGTTCATTGTTGTTTGCTCAGTTTATTTTGAAATATTCAAACTGGAAATCTACAGATTTTGAAGAAGAAGATATTAAAAAATTATATACGATGTCTCTTAGAAGTGAATCAACTTATGTTCGTTCAAAAGCACTTTTAAATTTAAGAGATATTGAAGATGCAAATTTCAAAAATCAGTTTGATGATGAAATTTTGAAATTATATTCAAATCCTCCGAAAAGTGCTTCGGAAAGGGAAATTGAAATTCTTACCGAGATGGTAAAGAAGTAATATCATTATAATCTATTGAAAAGCGCTTTTTATAAGCGCTTTTTTTATTATTTATTTTTTCTATTATAAATTTAAAAATTATAAATTTTTTAGATTAAAATTGACTTTCATAAATTGATTTTAAAGCAATTTTTTAATTCTTCGAAGTCATTAATCATCTTTTAAAAAATGATTAATTAAAACGCTTCATTTTAGTTTTAGACCTCAATTTGACCAGGTTTTCCGCTTATTAACAACGAATTGTTTATAACTCAAACCGATAGTAATTTAACGGAATTCAATTCAATTTTTTACTTGGATTTGAAATTTTCTTTAAGTTTTAAAATTTCAACGTATAATATTAATTGATCATTATTAATTTCTTTAAAGTTTTTTATTATTATATATAAAATCTATTTTAAATATAAATTTAATAGTTAATTTAGATTAAAATTGACTTTCATAAATCAATTTTAAGGCTTTTTTTTACCACTTCCATCTCTTAACTCATCTTTTGAATAATAGTTGATTTTTAAGCTTTATTTTAGATTTAGCTATCATTTTTCGCAGTTTAACGGGTTATTAACATACAATTGTTTATAAAGTTGCTATTTTTATCCAAAGGTCAAAATTGAAATTTTATAATTTTAAAAATGACACTTTAAGAATCGAAGCTGAGTATTTCTAAAATTCGAAAATGTAATTTTTGTTTTTAGAAGTATTCTAAGTCTGAATTCTGAAAATTGGTTTTATGGTCAATTCGTAATTGTATTTGTGCTTTGATAATACTTCTCTGTAAAAGTATTTTTCATTTGCATTTTATAATTTTAAAGTTTCATGAAATTGATTTTGTGGTTTATTTAAATTTTGATTTTCATTTTGAACTAAGAAATTTTTTAATCCTTAAATTTAATTATCATGAAAAATTTATTTTTTACACTAGCTATTTTGTTTGCAAACATTGCAATTTCTCAAACCCATCAAATTACAAAACACAACGGAGAAGAATTAGATGTCAATTTTATTAAAAATGAAAATGGTTTAATTTACTATGCGGTAAACGGAAGTGCCGAAGAACATAAAATTAGCAAGTATGCTGTTTCAAAAATTACGAACAAGCAAACCAATCAGACTCAGAAAATATCTGATAAAGTTATAATAGATTCAAAATCTGATTATTCAATGGTAACTGTTTTACCTCAGGAAAAGACAATTGGTTTAAAACGGGCGGCAAATTTTACAGGAGTCTCGACAAAGACAAAAGGAGAACCGCCAATGGCTAACAAAAATCAAACAGCTTTGAGAATCAAAACTAAGTCTGCTTCAAACGGTTATCCTTTTGTTAGCATAATCGAAAAAGATGGTAAATATGAAGCTATTGCTTATATGTATTAATTTTATTGTTAATTATTAAGCAAATAAATTTTAATCAATTATTTATATTTTAAAAAACTGTATCTTTAGTATTCATTTAAATTTTAATATTATGTCTAATAATTCAAATACACTTGCGGCTATTTTAGCTGGTGCTGCGGTAGGAGCAGCAATAGGAATTTTATTGGCTCCGGATAAAGGTTCAAAAACGAGATCAAAAATTAAAGAAGGTTATGATGATGCAAAGCACAATTTAAAAGATTCATTGGGAGCTACTTCTGATGTTCTTCGTGAAAAATTTGCCGGAGCTACACAAAACCTTGACGGAACTTTAGATGAGTTACTTTCAAACGTAAGCCACAAAACAGAAGAAGTTATTACTTTTTTAGAATCAAAATTGGCAGATTTGAAGTCTCAGAACGCTAAATTTCAAAAATAATAATGTGTAAAAGCACAAAACTTACTTCTTTTTTTAAGTCGGTTTTGTGCTTTTTTTTAACCTAAAACCTAATTATGGCTTTTGAAGAATTAAAAGAAAATACCGAAAATATTCAGGATCAGGCAAAAGTTTATCTCGAAAGTCATTTAGCATATTACAAACTTTGGGGTTTTAAAGTTGCGATGAAATCAACAACTTTAATTTTTAAGTTTACTTTGATTTTATTGTGTTTTAGTATGGTTCTAATTTTTGGATCGTTTGCTGCAGCATATGCTTTTGGATCTTTGTTTGAAAGTAATGCACTTGGATTTTTGGCAGTAGGAGGGATCTATTTTATTTTTACAATTTTACTTTTCTTTATAAAAGACAAGTTTGTTGAAGGCCCTATATTAGAAAAATTTTCAGAAATCTTTTTTAATGATTAATTTATGGAGATAAAAAAATACTCATCATACGCAGAAATCGAAAAAGATTTAGAAATTCTGAAATTACAAAAGGATATCAATTATCAAAAATTAGTGCTAAGTTTTCAAAAAACTAAAGAAAGCATTACACCTCAAAATATTGTTGGGGGCTTATTTTCTTCATTCAAAGAGTACGTTTCAACATCTTATCCAAAAATTTTAGAGTCCATTTTACCATTTGCAATCAACTGGTTTATTAATAAAAAAAGAGGCCATTAAGCCTCTTTTCTTTTTTTGTTCTCTTTTTTTATTCTTTTATTTCCGGCTGAATGTCATCTTCATAACCTGATTGTGGCTGAATAGGTTTTGGTTTCTCTACTTTTTTATTGTTCTTTTTCATCATTTCACCAACCTGGTTTGAAGCTGTAAATGAGGCAACCATATTATTTAGCATATCACTTCCTGCTTGTGGTGAGTTTGGTAACAAGATTAAGTTAGAATTTGCATCTGCACCAATAGCTTGTAATGTATCATAATGTTGGGTAACAACAATCAGCGCAGAAGCTTCTTGAGAATTGATTCCAACATTATTTAAAACTTCAACACTTTCTACTAAGCCTCTGGCAATCTCACGACGCTGATCTGCAATACCTTGACCTTGCAAACGTTTACTTTCTGCTTCGGCTTTTGCTTTTGCAACAATTCTAATTCTCGAACTTTCTGCTTCAAATTCGGCAGCCGTTTTTTCTCTGTCGGCAGCGTTGATTCTGTTCATGGCATTTTTCACCTGAATATCCGGATCAATATCAGTAACCAAAGTATTGATAATATCATATCCGTAAGTTGTCATCGCTTCATTCAATTCTCTTTTTACTGCAATGGCGATATCATCTTTTCTTTCAAAAACGTCATCCAATTTTAGTTTAGGAACCTCTGCACGAACAACATCAAAAACATAAGCGGTAATCTGATCGTGAGGATATTCTAATTTATAAAAAGCATCGTATACTTTTTCCTGGATAACTTTAAACTGAACCGAAACTTTCATTTTGATAAAAACGTTGTCTTTGGTTTTGGTTTCGATGATAACATCTAACTGTTGAATTTTCAAATTTACACGTCCTGCAATTCTGTCGACGATAGGAATTTTAAGTTGTAAACCCGAATTTCTTACGCTCAAAAATTTACCAAATCTTTCGATTACAACAGATGATTGTTGTTTTACAGTAAAAAATGAAGACATAAAAATAAAAAATCCGAAGACTAAAAGGATAATTAATGCTGTACTCATGGTGATATTAATTTAGATTTATTAATTTTTTAAAAATACGAATAATATAATGACATTCGTCTATTTAATATTTCGTTATAATATTTATTATTACAATTTATCTTACATTTGTTTAAAAAATTGATTAAGACCAATAGTTATGAAAAAAACTCTATTTTGTATTATCTTATTTTCTTCTGTTTATTTATCAGCTCAAACTGTTATTGTAGAGGAAAAATTTGAAAAGAAGAATGAACCCGTAGGATATAGATATCTTTCTAATTCAAAAAAGTTTGTAATTTTTAAAGGAGAGGCATTACCATTGGTTACTGTATCTTATGAAACTATTTTTTATATGACAAAATCTGCTTATATTTTTGATGAAAATGGCGGCAAATCTACTTTATTTGAAAATGAAAAATTAGCTAATTGTACATTCTCTTTGACCGAAAATTCTTTTAAAGCTTATGGAGGTGATAAAATATCAGTTAAATCAGATCGTAAATATTATTTGAATAACGTTTATAATGGTAGTATTTTAAATGACGACATTAAAAATATTAACAGCAATTATTTTGGAGTTATAAATTCTAACAGTGAATTTATTTTTAATGAAAGAAACTATTCTAATAGTCTTTTTTATAGTTCTTTTAATGATTTTTATGACTTAGGTTTTACAAATCAGAAAGGTAAGGATAAGATTAATTTCGAGAAGGATGAAGTTTATTTAGAGGTTTTTGATATTAAATCTAACCATAAAAATAGAATCAAATTAGAAACAACTAAACTTGATTTATTAAAAGGAAAAACATTATTCGAATCTACTGAAGGGGTTACTTTTGCTTGTCAAATGAAAGGAAATGACAGTTTTGATTTAGTAACGAAATCATTATCGATAAAACAAAATGAATCTACCATCTATAAAACCACTTATGATATTCAAGGCAAAAAAATAAAGGATTTACCACTGAAATTAAATTTAAAAGACAATTTTTTTATTTTATCCTCCTGTGGTGCTGGTTATGTTAACTATTTTGATTGGGATGTACAGGCAGTCAATAATTATTACGAAGATTCTAACAATGGTGATATATATGTTTATGGAATCTATACTAATAAGAAATCCAAAATTCATAAAGGTTTTGATCCTGTTGGATTTTATATTTTTAAGTTTGATAAAGACGGAAATAAAATATGGGAATCTATTAATCCAATCAGTGATAAATATTTTGAAGATTTACGGTGTGGTATAAGTTTCCATCTTAATTTATTTGAATACAACGGAAAACTCCTTTTTACTAATTCTGTAAATGAATTAACTGAATTTTCTAATTATGCTATTGTTGATAAATATTCTGGCAACTTATTAAAAATGAGTAAGGTAAATTACAATAATAATACGAGTTTCGCTAGAAATAGGGCATTTATAAGTAATACGTATAATAAAGAAGGTTTTAAGAATAAAGCGTTTTCGCCCATATCATTTGTTGCGATAGATCTTAGTCCAGCAATGAATAGTTATTTAAAGACAATTCCAAGTAAAGGAAATTCAGTTTATTTTGAAACTCTTTTTTCTGATCAGGGTATCTGGTTAGTTGAAACAGATAATAAAGAATATTATAAAGTTCTCTTATTTAAAGATTAAAAAAAAGCTCCCAATTTGGGAGCTTTTTTGTTTTTATAAAGTTGCGATTGCTTTCTGAATTCTGGAAATCGTTTCTTCTTTTCCGATGATTTCAACAATGTCAAATAGGTGAGGACCTTTCAAAGCTCCAACCAAACTCAAACGGAAAGGCTGCATTACTTTACCCATTCCAATTTCATTTTTCGTTAGCCAGTCTTTTACGATTGCTTCAATATTTGCCGAATCAAAACCATCAATATATTCTAGAGTCGAAATCAATTCCTGCATTAAAGCCGGTGTTTCTTCCTTCCAGTTTTTGCTTGTTTTTTCATCGTATGATGTTGGAGCCTGAAAAAAGAAATCAGTTAAATCCCAAAATTCAGAAACGAAATGAGCTCTTTCTTTAATTAATGAAACGATTCTCGTAACATCTAATTTAGAAATATCAACACCTTTTTCTTCTAAAATAGGAGTGAAGTCTTTCGCCAAATCTTCATCATTTTGTTTGATTAAATATTGATGATTGAACCATTTGTTTTTCTCCGGGTCAAATTTTGCTCCGGATTTATGAACTCTGTTCAAATCAAATGATTCTACTAATTCTTCTAAAGAAAATAATTCTTTGTCAGTTCCGTCATTCCAACCTAATAATGCAAGGAAATTTATAACCGCTTCCGGGAAAAATCCTTTTTCTCTGTAACCAGATGAAATGCCTTCTTCCGTTTTCCATTCTAATGGAAACACAGGAAATCCTAATTTATCACCATCTCTTTTAGATAATTTTCCGTTTCCAATTGGTTTTAAAATCAAAGGTAAATGTGCAAATTCCGGTGCATCCCAACCAAAAGCTCTGTATAATAAAACGTGAAGCGGCATTGATGGCAACCATTCTTCACCACGAATTACATGTGAAGTTTCCATCAAATGATCATCCACAATATTGGCTAAATGATAGGTTGGCATTCCGTCACTTTTGAATAATACTTTATCGTCAAGTAAACTAGTTTCAAATTTTACATCACCACGAATGATATCTTTTAAATGTAAAGTTTCATCAACCGGAGTTTTAAAACGGATTACATAATGTTCTCCATTTGCAATTCTTTTAGCCACTTCTTCAGATGAAATTACAAGAGAAGTATCTAATTTTTCACGAATTGTATGATTGTAAATAAATGTTTTTCCTTCTGCTTCCTGTTCTTTTCTCAAAGCATCAAGAGCTTCCGGAGTATCAAAAGCATAATACGCCCAACCAGAATTGATCAGTTGATCAGCATAAGTTTGGTATAATTCCTTACGATCACTTTGTCTGTACGGACCAAATTTTTCATTTTTCCCAACGGTTTCTTCAGGAGCAATTCCCAACCATTCTAAAGCTTCCATAATATAAGCTTCGGCACCAGGAACAAAACGAGTCTGATCTGTATCCTCAATTCTTAAATAGAAAACACCATTATTTTTTTTGGCAAATAAATAATTAAATAGGGCAGTACGAACGCCGCCAATATGTAAAGGTCCTGTTGGACTTGGTGCAAAACGCACACGAACTTGCTTTGACATTTGTTTAAATTTTGATGCAAAGATACAATTCTAATTAGAGAATTAGAAAATGAGTTTCAATTAGATAATGCCTTGCTTGTAGCTCAATTGACTAATTTTCTCATTGATAATTATCTAATTAAAATTACTACTTTTATGGGTTATAATTAAAAGAGATTTTATTTTGAAAACAACATCTGCTATATATCAAAAATTAGAAGCGTTTATTAAAAAATATTACACGAACGAATTGATAAAAGGAGGAATTCTTTTTATTGGTTTTGGATTATTGTACTTTTTATTTACGCTTTTTATAGAGTATTTTCTTTGGTTGAAACCCATGGGAAGAACCCTTTTGTTTTGGTTATTTATAGGAGTAGAAGTTTTCCTTTTGTTTAGATTTATTTTATTTCCGATTTTTAAGTTGTTCAAGCTTCAAAAGGGAATTGATTACAATCAGGCTTCAGCCATTATTGGAAACCATTTTACAGAAGTGAGTGATAAGCTGACGAACTTTTTACAATTATCAGCTTCTGAGAATTCAGCAGAAAGTTCTGAATTGATGTTGGCTTCGATAGAGCAAAAAGCAAATTCATTACAGCCAATTCCGTTTGGAAATGCAATTAATTTTAAATCAAATAAGAAATATTTACCATTGGCAATTATTCCAATTTTGCTTTTTGTTGTGTTTTATATTTCAGGAAACAGCAATGTAATTTCTCAAAGTTTAAATAGAGTAGTACATTTTAATGCTACTTTTTTACCTCCGGCTCCGTTTAAATTTGTGGTTTTAAATCAAAATTTACAGACAGAACAAAACAAAGATTTCGTTATCAAAATGGAATCAATTGGAAATGTCGTTCCGGAGAATGTGATGATTCATATTGGTGATGAAAGTTATTTTATGGAATCATCTCAGCCAGGAAAGTTTGAGTTCAAGATTGAAAAACCAGTATCGAATGTTGCTTTTTCTTTTGAAGGAAATTCAGTTTCATCAGAAGAATATGAATTGAAAGTAATCACAGTTCCTTCAATTGCGAACTTCGAAATGGTGTTGAATTTTCCATCTTATCTAAAAAAGAAATCAGAAACTATTCAGGGAACCGGAAATGCAATCGTACCGGAAGGAACTTTGGTAACCTGGAAAATGAATACGCAGTCGACTCAGGAAATTGTTTGGAAGGATGAAAACGCAACTTTGAAGTTCAAGAAGGCCGAAAATGAGTTTAAATTGGCTAAAAACATCAGTCAAAATACAGAATATCAAATTCTTACTTCGAATAATAAAGTTAAAAACTATGAAAAACTGGATTATCAGCTGTCTGTTATCAAAGATCAGCATCCAACTATTACAGTTTCACCTGCGCCGGATAGTTTAAAATTAGATAAAAATTATGTGTTAGGAAGATTGGGTGATGACTACGGATTATCAAAATTGCAGATTGTTTACTACGAACGCAACAAACCACAAACGGCAAAGCGTGGAACTATTCCGGTAAAGCAAACCGTTTTTGATCAGTTTGTTTTTAACTTTCCAAGTAATCTTGCTGTTGAAGAAGGAGTCTCTTATGAATACTATTTTGAAGTTTTTGATAACGATGCACCACATGGATTTAAGAGCACAAAGTCTTCTGTTTTTTCTGATCGTGTTTCTACAACAGATGAAGTTCATGATATGGAACTGCAACAGCAAAATGACAACATTAATAGTTTAGAAAAATCATTAAAGAATCAAACCAAGCAGTTTTCTGAAATGGATAAGCTTCAGAAAAGTGGAAAAGAAAAAGATAATTTAGAATTTAAAGATCAGCAAAAGGTAAGCGATTTTATCAAACGTCAGAAACAACAAGACGAAATGATGAAGCAATTTGCTGAGAAAATGAATAAGAATTTAGATAAGTTTCAATCTGAAAAGAAAGATAAAACTGCTGATGATTTACAAAAGCGCTTGGACAATGCCGAGAAAGATTTAGAAAAAAATCAGAAGTTGATGGATGAGTTGAAGAACTTAAATGACAAATTACAAAGCGAAGAGTTGTTTGATAAGATGGAAAAATTCAAACAAATCAGCAAAAACCAATCTCGTAATTTAGAACAATTAGTTGAATTAACGAAGCGTTTTTATGTAGAAAAGAAAGCAGAACAGGTTGCGGATAAATTAAGCAAACTGGCAGAACAACAAGAAAAGCTTTCTAATAAAGATGGAGAAAACACTAAAGAAAAGCAAGACGATATTAATAAAGCGTTTGATAAAATCAAAGAAGATCTAAAGGATTTAAAACAAGAAAACAAATCTTTAAAATCTCCAATCGATATTCCTTCTGATGCTTCAAAAGAAAAAGATGTAGATTCTGATTTACAAAAAGCTTCTGAGGAGTTGAGTAAAAAGAATACTTCTTCGGCTAAGCCAAAACAAAAAAGTGCTGCGAAGAAAATGAAAAGCATGTCTCAGGAAATGCAGTCAAGTATGGAAGGCGGGGATCAGGAACAATTGGAAGAAGATGTTGCCATGCTTCGTCAGATTCTGGATAACCTTTTAGCATATTCTTTATCTCAGGAAGATGTGATGAAACAATTTAAATCTATGAAATTAGGTTCGTCAGCTTATACGAAGAACATCAAAATTCAGCAAAACTTAAAGCAACAATTCAAACATGTTGATGATAGTTTGTTTGCATTGTCATTACGTAACCCAAAAGTTGCTGAAGATGTAACGAAAGAAATTGGAAATGTTCAGTATAATATTGACAAAGCTATTGAAACTTTGACAGATGTTCAGGTTCCAAAAGGAGTTTCACATCAGCAATATGCAACTTCATCTGCAAATAAATTAGCGGACTTTTTAAGTGATCTTTTAAATAATATGCAGATGTCGATGTCTAAACCGGGAGCAGGAAAACCAAAACCGGGTGACGGACAAGGAATGCAATTACCGGATATTATTCAAAAACAAAAAGGCTTGGGTGATAAAATGAAAGAGGGAATGCAACAAGGACAAAAACCTGGCGAAGGAAAACAAGGTCAAAGCGGAGAAGGAAAACAAGGACAGGGAAAAGAAGGAAGTAAAGATCCAAATGGAAAAGACGGAAAAGACGGAAAAGACGGAAAAGATGGAAAAGGAAATCAAGGAAAGAATGGGGAAGGTAAAAATGGACAAGGAAGTAAAAGTGGGGGTGAAGGAAAAGATGGCGAGAATGGAAATGATGGAGAAGGAGATGCAGAAGCAATCATGGAAATTTATAAAGAACAGGTAAAACTTCGTGAAGCCTTGCAAAAGGAATTAGCAAAACAAGGATTAGATTCTCAGGGTAAATCTGTAATTGATCAAATGAAAGCTTCAGAAAAACAAATTTTAAATAAGGGTTTTAAGAATGAGAACCTGCAACGTATATTAAATATTCAGCAAGAATTATTAAAATTAAACAATGCAGTTCAGCAACAAGGTCAGGATACAAAGCGTCAATCTGAAACAAATAAAGCTGAATTTACAAATAGAACAAATGCTTTGCCGAGTTCACTTTTGGAATATTTAAACAGTGTGGAGATTTTAAATAGACAATCACTACCTTTGCGCTCGAATTTTAATCAAAAGGTTCAAGAATATTTTAATACAAAATGATCAATTTTAATTACGAAACCGAATTTACTTTAGATAACGAACAAGCCTTTTCTGATTGGTTGAGCGCTGTAATTGTATCTGAAAATAAAAACGAAGGAGAGATAAATTATATTTTTTGTGATGATGAATACCTTCATAACATAAATGTAGAATATCTAAATCACGACACACTTACTGATATTATCAGTTTTGATTACACAGTTGGAAACGAATTAAACGGAGATATTTTTGTTTCTGTTGAAAGAGTAGAAGATAACGCAAAGGATTTTAATGTTCCTTTTGAAGAAGAATTAAAACGTGTTCTTGCTCACGGTATATTACATTACTGTGGATATAAAGACAAGATTGATAAAGATGCAGAAGTTATGCGTTCTAAAGAAGATGAAAAGATCGCCATGTTTCACGTGGAACAATAGTTTAATTTCTAAACTATGATCTTTAAATTGTAATGTTCCACGTGAAACGTTTTAATTGAAATTATAATAATAAATGTTTCACGTGGAACATAAAGTAATTCGATTTCATGTTTGAAAGAAAGTTAAAACGTTTCACGTGGAACATAAATTTTTCAAAATAGTGATTTATATTTTAGGATTAGTTTTTAATTTGTTCCACGTGGAACAAATTAAACGTAAGGTTTAAACCTTGATGTAATTGTTGTTCCACGTGGAACAATGTTTATATTGAAGTGAAGTTGTTCTAATATTGGAATTTGGAATTTCAGAGATTTAATATTGCGCGTTAGTGTCGTTCCACGTGGAACAAAAAGAAGATAAAGTTAATTCTGTGAATCGCCTTAAACGGTTTCCAGAGAATAATAAAACAAAATGTTTTTAGAAGAATACGATGTTATAGTTGTTGGTGCAGGTCATGCCGGATCTGAAGCCGCGGCAGCGGCTGCAAATTTGGGATCGAAAACTTTATTGGTTACAATGAGCCTGCAGAACATTGCACAAATGTCTTGCAACCCAGCGATGGGTGGAATTGCAAAAGGACAAATCGTGCGTGAAATTGATGCGCTTGGAGGATACTCAGGAATTGTTTCTGACCGAACTGCGATTCAATTTAAGATGTTGAATAAATCGAAAGGACCTGCAATGTGGTCGCCAAGAGTTCAAAGTGATCGAATGCGTTTTGCGGAAGAATGGAGAATGATGTTGGAGGGAACTCCAAATTTGGATTTCTACCAGGAGATGGTAAAAGGTTTGATTATTGAAAATGGAAAGATAAAAGGAATCAGAACTTCGTTAGGGGTGGAGATTCGATCTAAATCTGTTGTGTTGACAAATGGAACTTTTTTGAATGGTTTGATTCATATTGGTGAAAAACAATTTGGAGGAGGAAGAGCAGGCGAAAGTGCTGCAACCGGAATTACCGAAGATTTAGTGAAAGCAGGATTTGAAGCCGGAAGAATGAAAACAGGAACGCCACCACGAGTTGATGGACGTTCTTTAGATTATTCGAAAATGAACGAAGAAAAAGGAGATGCAAAACCGGATAAGTTTTCTTATTCGGATTTAACCGTTCCGTTGACGCATCAAAGATCTTGTCACATGACATACACTTCGCTGGATGTTCATGATATTTTGAGAGAAGGATTTGATCGTTCGCCAATGTTTAACGGAAGAATCAAAAGTCTCGGACCAAGATATTGTCCTTCGATAGAAGATAAGATAAATCGTTTTGCAGATAAAGAACGTCACCAATTATTTGTAGAGCCGGAAGGTTGGAATACTTGTGAAGTTTATGTAAACGGATTTTCAACTTCGCTTCCGGAGGATATCCAATTTAAAGCTTTGAGTTCTGTTGCCGGTTTTGAGAAAGTGAAATTTTTTCGTCCGGGTTATGCAATCGAATATGATTATTTTCCGCCGACACAATTGAAACATACTTTGGAAACAAAGCTTGTTGAAGGTTTGTATTTTGCCGGACAAATAAATGGAACGACAGGATATGAAGAGGCAGCTTCGCAAGGTTTGATGGCTGGAATAAATGCGCATTTAAAAGTGCATGAAAAAGCACCATTAATTTTAAAACGTGACGAAGCTTATATTGGAGTTTTGATTGACGACTTAATTACAAAAGGAACTGAAGAACCTTATCGTATGTTTACGTCAAGAGCAGAGTATAGAACTTTGTTGCGTCAGGATAATGCCGATTTTAGATTGACGCCGATGTCTCATGAAATTGGTTTGGCATCAGAAGCTCGTTTACGCCGAATGGAAAAGAAATTAAACGAGTCTGAAAAGATGGTTGCGTTCTTTAAAGAAACAAGTGTTTCGGTTGCAGAAACTAATCCAATTTTAGAATCGAAAGAAACTGCTCCGATTACGCAAGGAGATAAAATGTTTAAAGTTTTTTCACGTCCGCAGATTGATTTGGAGGATATGATGAAATTTGAAAAAGTAAAGGAATATATAGAAGCTAATGATGTTGATCAGGAAATTTTGGAACAAGCCGAAATCCAGGTCAAATATTCTGGTTATATCGAAAAGGAAAGAAACAATGCTGATAAACTAACTCGTTTAGAAGAAGTGAAAATTCCGGAGAATTTCGATTACAATAAAATTAAATCAATGTCGATTGAAGCAAAACAAAAATTGAGCAAGATTCGTCCTGTAACAATTTCGCAAGCTTCAAGAATAAGCGGAGTGTCACCAAGTGATATTTCGGTGTTGTTGATTTATATGGGAAGATAGGAGAGTTTCCAATCTCGGTTTTGAGTTAGCAGTTTGATAACTGAAAACTGAGACTGAAAACTTTATTTTGTTCCACGTGAAACAAATTTGAAATCGATAAGGAATAAGAATTTCAAATAGTTCCTCGGAATGACAAAAAACTAAGAACTTAAAATTTCTAAACATGAAAATCATTCAAAAGGAAATTTTATCAATAGAAGAAAGGGAAGTTTTACGTGAGATTTGGAACAACGAATATCCCGCAAGATTGCATTTAAAAACTTTGGAAGATTTTGATGCATATTTAAACGGACTTTCAAATACCAAACATTATTTGCTGTTTGATGATTCGGATAAAATCATTGGCTGGACATTTACTTTTTTAAGAGAAGCCGAAGATTGGTTTGCTATAATTCTGGATAGTAAAATTCAGGGAAAAGGAAATGGTTCTCTTTTGATAAATGAAATTAAAAAGAAAAATAAAAGTTTGAATGGTTGGGTAATTGATCAGGAAAATGAATTAAAACAAAACAACGAATTTTATAAATCACCAATGCCGTTTTATATTAAAAACGGATTTACAATTTTGACAGAAACAAGAATTGAAAATGAAAAAATGTCGGCTGTAAAAATAAATTGGAGAAGCTAAAAAGAAAATATAAAGATTAAAAAATTAAACCCAAAAACTGAATTTTCAGTTTTTGGGTTTGCTGTAACATTAAACCAAAAATACCTATAATTAAAAAATGGACGTTTTAAATAAAAAACATTTTCTTACTGTAAAAGACCATTCTGTTTCTAAAGAAATTTTCGAATTGTATCATGACGAAATTCTGGACATGCTAATTACATCTCCGCAGCCGAATTTAGAAAATCTTGGAAAATATTACGAAAGCGAAGATTATATTTCGCACACAGACAACAAACGTTCTTTGTTTGAAAAAGCGTATCATTTTGTGAAAAATATTGCTTTAAAAAACAAACTCAATTTAATAAATGCCGAACAATCTCAGAAAGGTAAAATTTTAGACATTGGAGCAGGAACCGGAGATTTTTTATTAACGGCAAAAAATGACGGTTGGGAAACTGTTGGAGTAGAACCAAGCGAAAGAGCAAAAAATATTGCAATACAAAAAGGAATTTCTTTTGTGGACGAAATTAGCGTTCTCGAAAATAATTCTTTTGACGTAATTACAATGTGGCACGTTTTGGAACATGTTCCAAATTTAGAACTTCAAATTCAGGAATTGAAGCGTTTACTAAAACCAACTGGAACATTAATTGTTGCGGTTCCAAATTTTAAATCTTACGACGCAAAGTATTATAAAGAATTTTGGGCAGCTTTTGATGTGCCGATTCACTTTTGGCATTTTTCAAAAAAAGCCATTCAGTCGCTTTTTGAAAAAGTAGATATGAAACTGGTAAAAGTGCTTCCGATGAAATTTGATTCTTTTTATGTGAGCTTATTATCCGAAAAATACAAAACCGGAAAAATGAATTACATCAGTGCGTTTTTTGTTGGTTTACGATCAAATTTAAAAGCGGGCCGTACAAAAGAGTACTCATCGCACATTTACGTCTTAAAAAACAGCTAAAACGTAAAATAAGCGCATTTACGGCACTTTTTCTGGTTAGACGAGTAGAATATCCTCTTTTTTGAGAAAGGCGCTCTAATAAAAGCTATAAAAGCCACTTTTAATAGTGATATTTTATAGTAAAATCAGGAGTTATAAAGAAAACTAATATCATAAAATTCGAGCATTTTTTAAACTTTATGTTGATGCTATTTATTTTTTTATATTTTTGTCTTCAATACATTAAAAAAATTAGAAATTTAGAAAATGAAAAAAGCATTAGTAATTATCGCACTTTCAATTTTGGTTGTTTCGTGTAATAAAACAGCAGAGGTTAAGGAAGTAAAAACAGCTTACGTTGATACTTCAGTTTTAATGAAAGAGTACACTGAAGCAAAAGATCTTGAAGCAAAATACAAAGCTCAAGCAGAAGAAAAAGGAAGACAGCTACAAGCAGAAATTACTCGTTTTAAACAAGACGCTGCTAATTTTCAAAGTCAGGCACAAGCAAACGGACAAGCTTGGGCACAACAAAGAGGTGCTGAGCTGCAAAAAAGAGAGCAACAATTGGGTTATGCTCAACAAGCATTATCGCAACAATTGCAACAAGAAAGCGGAGTTGAAATGGATTCTCTTGTAAGTGGAGTTAAAAAATTCATTAAAGAATACGGTAAGAAAAACGGTTACTCTTATATCTATGGTACTGGTGATGCTGCAACAGTATTATACGCTGAGGATAAATATGATATCACAAAAGATATTATCAAAGCCTTGAATGATAAATACAAAGATGCTCCAAAAGCAGATGCTAAACCTGCTGCTAAAGAAGGCGAAGAAGCTAAAAAATAATACCAACCAACTAACTATTAAAAAAACCTAAATCTTACCGGATTTAGGTTTTTTCTTTTATAAAAATAAGATACTTTTAGTTTTTCAACAGAATCCAATGCAAAACGTTTCAGAAGCTGCTGCTTACACCTTACAATTCATCAATCAAACGCAAAAATCTATATTTCTTACGGGTAAAGCCGGTACTGGAAAAACAACCCTTTTGCGCGAAATTATCGCGACAACACACAAAAACACCGTTGTGGTGGCGCCTACTGGAATTGCGGCTTTAAATGCAGGCGGAGTGACGATTCATTCCATGTTTCAATTGCCATTTTCGGCATTTATTCCGTCTTACGATGAAGCTTCCCAGTTTACTGAAACAGTTAAATTTGAGAACAAGGAAACCTTACGCCGACATTTTAAAATGAATAATGTTAAGCGTAATGTAATCAGAAACATGGAACTTTTGATTATTGATGAAGTTAGTATGTTACGCGCTGATTTGCTGGATGCTATCGATTTTATGATGCAGACTGTTCGCAGAAATTCCCGTACTTTTGGCGGTGTTCAGGTGCTTTTTATTGGCGATTTACTGCAATTGCCGCCCGTAATTCGTGATGAAGAATGGCGAACTTTGCGTAATTATTATAAGGGAAAATTCTTTTTTCATTCGCACGCGATTCAGCAAAATCCGCCGCTTTATATCGAATTATCCAAGATTTATCGTCAGACAGATGATACTTTTATTTCTGTTTTAAACAATCTTCGAAATAACCAGATTACACCTCAGGATATTCAGGTTTTGAATGAATATGTCAAACCGGATTTTGATTTAAAAAACAATCCCGGTTATATCACGCTTACGACACATAATGCAAAAGCTGATTCGATTAACGAACAGGCCATTAATGATTTAGCCGGAAACGAATTTGCTTTTCAGCCTTTTATCGTTGGAGATTTTCCTGAAAAAATATTTCCGGTAGAAGAAAACCTGAAGCTCAAAGTAGGAGCACAGGTTATGTTTGTTAAGAATGATATTTCTTTTGAAAAACGCTATTTCAACGGAAAAATGGGCGTTATAAAATCACTTTCACCAGGAGAAATTTTTGTTCATTTTCCGGAAGAGAATAAAACCATAGAAGTAGAGAAATACGAATGGAAAAACATTCGGTACAAAGTAAATGAGCTTACAAAAGAGATCGAAGAAGAAGTTTTAGGCACTTTTGCGCATTATCCGCTTAAATTGGCGTGGGCAATTACAGTGCATAAAAGCCAGGGATTAACTTTTGAGAAAGCTGCGCTCGATGTATCGCAAGTTTTTTTGCCTGGACAAGCGTATGTAGCATTATCGCGTTTAACTTCCTTAAACGGGCTTATTTTACTTTCTCCGATACAAATGAATGGTATTTCGAACGATCAGGATGTAATGGATTATGCTTTGAATAAAGCAACAGAAGAAGTTTTAAAGAATTCTTTGCATTTCGAAACTAAAAACTTTATTCATAACTATTTGATAAACAGTTTCAACTGGACAGATTTAGCCCAAGAATGGCGAAATCATCGTTTTAGTTATAACGAAAATGCATTAAATTCAGAAAAAGCGAAACATTCCGTATGGGCTGCAAAACGTTTAGAAACAATTGAATTATTGCTTGATCCATCTCAAAAATTCGTGCATCAGCTTAATAAAATTTTCAATAAAGAAACCGTTGATTTATTTTTTGTGCAGGAAAGAGTAGTGGCCGCTTATGATTATTTCTTTAAGCCAATGGACAAATTGGTGACGGATCTTTTGCAGAAAATGGCTGAAATTCAGAAATTTAAAAAAGTAAAAGAGTTTTATGAAGAGCTGGCTTTTCTGGATGATTTGCAGACAAAGGCGGTTTTACGTTTGATGAAAGCTAAATTGCTGATCGAGATTGTGGTTGCCGGAGAAGCTATTTCTAAGGAAAAATTAACCTCTTTTGCAATTAAAAATTATAAAACAGATAAGATTGCGAAAATCCGGGAGGAGTTTAATATGTCTAATACGGATATTTTTAAACTTAACGAACCTGTGGTACGTTATACAGCCAAAAAACTGGACAAAAATGAACCAAAAGCAGCCAAGAAAACGACTGTGGAAGAAACACACGATTTGTGGCTCGAAAAAAATTCAATCGAAGATATTGCGCGTATTCGCAAGTTAAATGTGCAAACTATTGAATCGCACTTTGTGAAACTGATTCAGGCTAAAAAAGTCGATATTTCTGATATTCTGCCGTATGATAAAATCCTGGCACTTCGTGAAGCTTTTCAGTTTTATCAGGAAGAATCTTTAAGTCCACTAAAAGAAAAATACGGCGACGAATTTACCTGGGATGAACTTAAAATGTTTAAAGCCAGTATAAATTGATTTTAGATTTTAAACATTATGTAAAATAGGAGTTGAAAATAATTCTTTCTTATGAAGTTGTAATTGTTCCACGTTAAACATCCAATCCTGATTTAATTTATTAACTTTATAATTATCAGATTAATAATTAAAAGATTTAGATATGAAAAATGGAATTATATATTTTGCTATTTTGGTTTTATGTAGTCAGTTGACTTTTAGTCAGGATTTAAAACCTGAATATCAAAAATTCATTAAAAGCTTTATTGCCAATGTAAAAAGTAATAACAAAGATGGAGTTGCTGCTTTTATTTCTTTTCCGTTGAAAAGAGAAACGCCAATTCCTGCAGTTAAAAACAAAGCGGATTTTATAAAAAAATACGACCAAATTTTTGATGCTACACTTAAAAACAAGATTATAAAATCTAATCCGGCCAAAGATTGGTCAGAAATGGGCTGGCGTGGAATTATGCTTGCGCAGGGCGATGTCTGGATGGATACTGATGGAAAAGTGATAACCATAAATTACCAATCTCAGGCGGAGAAAGATCTTAAAAACAAATTAATTGCCGGAGAAAAAGGAAAATTGCATCCGTCAATTGCGAAATTTAAAGTGCCGAAATATGTGTTGGAAACATCAAAATTCAGAATAAGAATTGACGATTTAGGAAATGACAATTACAGATATGCCTCGTGGTCTGTTAAAAAATCAATGAGTGAAAAGCCTGATTTAATTATAACTAATGGAAAATGGATTTCTGATGGAAGTGGGGGAAACAGCCATTTCGATTTCAAAAAAGGTGATTTTTTATATCAATGTTCTATCATCGTTTTAGGCACTTCAGATTCACCGCCGGCGAGTTTAACCATTTCGCAAAACGGAAAGGAAATACTTTCTCAGAATGCAAAAATAGTAGACAAATAAAAAAAAAATCCTGTTCCACATGGAACAGGATTTTTTTAGTTTTATATTTCTGCTTTTACTTTATCTAAAGCCTTTTGCTGTTCAATTTGCTTTAGCTTTATTTTTTGAATTTCAACTTCGTTTTTTTTAACTTTCAGTTGTTGTTTCTGAGATTCTTCATCTGAAAGTGAACCTAATTTTGAATTCATCTTTTGATTATCAGCTTCAAGCTTTGAAACTTTCTTTTTGCTGTTTTCCAGATCTTTTTCAGCGCTTTTGAGGTCTTTTTGATGTCTCTCAACTCGCTTTTGTTCCTTTTTTAATTTCGCTTGTTCGTCGTTAAGTTTCGCATGATATTCATCAGATGATTTTTTAGCCTCTTTTTCGGCTCTCTGATTGATGATTTGCTGTTCCTTGTCACTAGTCACTATTTTCTGTGCAAAAAAGGCCTGAGAAGTCAGCATTAGCATTATTGCGATTGCAAATTTAATTGTACTGTTCATTTCGTTTATTTTTAATGTTGAAACAAAAATAAACGCTGCGTTATTTCTCTAAAGGTTGCAGAAGGTTTTTAAAAGACAGAATAAGGCAAAAAAAAATCCAATTCTGCAGAACTGGATTTTTAAAAGTTTTTTATAAAGATTCGACTAAAATCCAAGCTTGTGGATTTTCGCCTTTTTGAATTTCTTTTTGAGCTTTTTCGGCTTCGGCCATGGTAGCGTAACTTCCATATAAAACCGGGAATAAACCGTGTTTGTTTTCGCCAAGCATTCTGGCATTATAACCATCTTTTATTAATTGATCATACGCTTTTTTGGCATTTTGTTCACTTCTAAAAGCACCGGCCATAATGTGGTACGGCATTTTTGTTTCAACAGTTTCAGTTTTAGAAGAATCTACAGAAAGTGTTACAGCAGGCAACGGATTCTGAATTAAGAAAGTTGCTTCCTGTATTTTGTTTTCTACTTTTTTCTGAACGGCACTTTCAACGATAAGTGTTTGATTTGCAATTTCATTTTGGTACAATGGATATCCAATACTTCCTGTGATTCCAACACCTAAAACAAAAATTGCCGCATATCTTAAATACGATTTAGAAGATTTTACTTCCTCTTCATTTTCGTGTAATTTTATAACTTCTCTTTCTTCAAGTTCAGCCACTTTTTTCTCAAAGATTTCTCTTTTTACAACTGGAGAAACAAACGGACTTAATCCGAAAGAAGCTGTTAGATAATTATGCTGATCGTTTGGTGTAAATACCATATTCTGATCGGCATTTAAACGAATGTCACCGATGTTTTTTAAATGCAAAGAACCATATTCTTCTAATACTTTTTTCCAGTTTAGTACCTCATGAGCGATAGCACTAACAGCAAAACCGTAAGATGTATTTTCTGCCTGGGCGATATGATTTGCCAATAGTCCGTCGTTGTTTTTCAAAAGACCATTAAATGAGATTGTTTTTTTTGGTGGAAAAAACGAATTTGTGCTCTCATTTACCTGAGCCGGCTGAATTTCTGTTAGAAATGCTCCAAATCCGGGAACCGTTACACACTGATAACGATACAATAATTGCGCGATGTAAGTTTCGATTTTCATAGTAACAAAGTTATGCATCCAATATAGTTATCAAAATTTTATTCACAATTTTTATTAACAATTCACATAGTTTTACAGACGTCTCAATTTCAATTAGTTAAATATAAATCGTTTTTTTGAAATAATTACAGCTCGCTGAAAATATTTTATTTTTGAAAGAAATTACTTCGTTTTTATATCTTTGCCATTCTTAAAAGTAGTCAGGTAGTTATTGTTTTTAAGATTTTTTCTTCTTCTTAAAAAACGAATTATTACGATGTCAGAACAGGATTTATTTTATTTATTAGCATTACTAAAGGTCGAAGGCGTAGGCGATATAATGGCAAAAAAATTATTGACCCACTGTGGAAATGCCGAAGCCGTTTTTACAACCAAAATAAATCAAATTGCTGCTATTGATGGAGTTGGATCTATTTTACTTAAAAATTTAAAAGACAAATCAGTTTTTGAAAAAGCCCAGAAAGAACTTGAATTTATTCGTTCGAATGACATAAATGTTTCCTTTTTTCAGGATGAAAATTATCCCGAAAGATTAAAACATTGTTTTGATTCGCCTGTTCTGATTTTTTCGGCAGGAAATATTAATCTGAAAAATAAAAGGATTATCAGCATTGTTGGAACCCGTCAAATTACTTCATACGGAATGGAGTTCTGTAAAAAACTTATTGAAGATCTGGCACCTTTGGATCCTGTAATTGTTAGTGGTTTTGCTTATGGTGTTGATATTGTGGCACATCAATTAGCTATGGAAAATAACCTGCAGACGATTGGAGTTCTGGCACATGGCTTAAATCAAATCTATCCGAAAACGCATAAAAAATATGTGGCAAAAATGGAGCAAAACGGTGGATTTATTACGGAGTTCTGGAGTTCATCAAATCCGGATAAGGAGAATTTTGTTCGCAGAAACCGCATTGTTGCCGGCATGACAGAAGCTACAATTGTCATTGAATCTGCCGATAAAGGCGGGTCATTAATTACAGCAAATCTCGCAAACGACTATAACCGTGATGTTTTTGCCGTTCCCGGAAGAGTGACAGACAAATACAGTCAGGGTTGTAATGATTTAATTAAAACACAGAAAGCCAATGTTTTGTCAAGCGCGGCAGATTTAATTTATATGTTGAATTGGGATCTTGAGAAGAAAGTAAAACCAATTCAGAAATCGTTGTTTATAGATCTTGATCCGGACGAACAAAAAGTATATGATTTTCTATTACAAAATGGAAAAGAGTTAATGGATATTATTGCTTTAAGATGTGATTTTCCTATTTTTAAAATATCAGGAATTCTTTTGAATATGGAATTAAAGGGCGTAGTTAGGCCTTTGCCCGGAAAACTTTTCGAAGCTATTTAACGAGTAATTTCTCTTTATTGTTACTTTTTGCCCTTAAAATGTTTGTACAATTGATATAAAACAATAATGATTACAATGGCAAAAATGACATTTAGTGCCTGAAACAAATAGGGCGGAACGTCATAATCTTCGATAACTTTATTCATCTTTATTTGGTTTGATTAGTTCAAAAGGAATAAAAATTTTTATTCAATTTATTGATTATGATGAAATTACGAATTAATTATTTAAATTTTAGAAATTCTACGAATAAAAAAACCTCTTGCGTAAACAAGAGGTTTTTTAATCTATTTTAGTTTAGATTTATTGACCGAAACCAAGAACTTCTCTAACTTTTGCTAAAACACCATCAGCAACAATTGAAGCTTTTGCGGCTCCTTTTTTCAATAGTGCATCTACTTCTTCGAGGTTGTTGATGTAGTAATTGTATTTCTCTCTCTCAGTTTTAAATTTCTCTGTAATCAATTCAAAAAGAGCTTGTTTGGCATGACCGTAGCCATAATTTCCGCCTAAATAATTGGCTCTCATTTCGGCAATCTGAGTTTCATTTGCCAATAAAGAATAGATTGCAAAGGCGTTGCAGGTATCCGGATTTTTCGGTTCTTCAAGCGGAGTACTATCGGTTTCGATACTCATTACCTGCTTGCGAAGCGTTTTATCGTCAAGGAATATGTTGATAATATTATTTGCGGATTTACTCATTTTTCCGCCGTTTGTTCCGGGAATCAGCATACTGTCTTCCTGAATTTTAGCTTCCGGAATTACAAATGTTTCTCCCATTTGATGATTGAAACGGGACGCAACATCACGCGTAATTTCCAAGTGCTGCAGTTGGTCTTTTCCAACCGGAACAAATTCAGCGTCGTATAATAAAATATCTGCGGCCATTAACATCGGATAAGTAAAAAGTCCAGCGTTTACATCATCTAAACGATCGGCTTTATCCTTGAAAGAATGCGCCAAAGTCAAACGTTGAAACGGAAAAAAACAGCTTAAATACCAGGTCAGTTCAGCAGTTTGAGTCACATCAGATTGTCTGTAAAACGTAACTTTATCAGGATTTAGTCCGCAGGCAAGCCAGGCCGCTGCAGTGCTATAGGTGTTTTCTCTTAATGTTTTCCCGTCTTTTATTTGTGTAATCGAATGTAAATCAGCGATGAACAAATAGGATTCGTTTGCAGGATTGTTTGATAATTCGATTGCAGGAATAATTGCTCCCAATAAATTGCCTAAGTGTGGCGTTCCAGTACTCTGAACACCAGTAAGTATTTTTGCCATTCTCGTTTTTTTCTTTTTCTAACCGCAAAGATTGCAAAGTTTTTTTTAACCGCAAAGGTCGCAAAGTTTTTCGCAAAGTCCGCAAAGTTTTTTAAAGAGTATACTTTTCGTACAAACATTGCGGTTATAGATTTAAAAATAGTTACCACAGATTACATCGATGCTATAGATTTTTTTAAAATCTGTTTAATCTTTTTAATCTGTGGCTAAAACTTTGCGGACTTTGCGCTTTTTGCGGTTAATTTTTTTACAAGTAAATTCTTTTTGCAAAATTCACTTCTGATTTCTTACATTTGAAACCATGAAAGGAATTAAGATTGTTTTTTGGGTTTTGTGGCGCATTTGGTTTTACATTTTAATGGCCATTCCGATATTGATTATGCTGCCGTTTTTGCTTGTTTCTATTATAACCGAAAGCGGATATCCCTATTTTTTTAAAATGGCCCGCATTTGGGCTAAATTCATCCTTTTTGGCATGGGTTTTTATTATAAGATCGAACGTCTTCAAAAACTGGAGAAAGGAAAAAGCTATATGATCGTTGCCAACCATACCTCGATGACAGATATTATGCTGATGCTGGCTATCATTAAAAATCCATTTGTTTTTGTGGGGAAAAAAGAGCTTTCTAAGATTCCGTTATTTGGGTTTTTCTATAAAAGAACCTGTATTTTGGTAGACAGGAATTCATCTAGAAGTAAAAATGAAGTTTTTAAAAGAGCACAAGACAGACTTAATCAAGGACTTAGTATTTGTATTTTTCCAGAAGGCGGAGTTCCGGATGATGAAAGTATTTTGCTGGATGAATTTAAAGATGGCGCGTTTCGTCTCGCTATAGATCATCAAATTCCAATTGTTCCAATTGTTTTTGCCGATAATAAAGAGCGGTTTTCGTATACATTTTTAAGCGGAAGTCCAGGAAGAATGAGAGGAAAAGTGCTTCCATTTGTAGAAACGAAAGGACTTACAAGTGAGAACCGAAAAGACCTCAGAGATCAGGTAAGACAGTTGATTTATAAAGGCTTACTTGAATTTAAAAAAGAAAAATTAAACGAATAATTTTAAATAATAAACCCGGCAGACTTTAAAAGCTTGCCGGGTTTTATTTTGAATTAAAACCCCTTTTATATTCAAAATTTATCGATGTATTATTTTCTCAGAAATAAAACGTAATACTTTTTTAATTTTCAGTTTGGTTTTTTTGCGGTTTTTATTCAACAACACTTCTAGTTTCTCTTTCATGGTTACAGTACTTTAAAGGTTGATAATAAAGAGTTTGGCTAAAACTCAGTCAACGTCACAATTATTAGATTGCAAAGAGTAAAAAAGGTTGCGCAGAAAAGTAAAATATTTCTTAAAAAAGAATAAAAACCCGTTAGCACCAAAAAACTAACGGATCTTTATAAACAATAAACAACCAAATTTATTCTAAAAATGAACTTTTGATTAAAGTATTTATGGCAGTAAATACTCCTGTAAAATCATAAGTTTATTTATTAGATAGAATTTTTGTAAAAGGGTTGCGTGTGTTTTTCAATTTTTTCCAATAAAAAAACCCGACTTATTTCTAAAAATAAGTCGGGTTGAAATAAGAAGCCAATAAATGATTGACCTATAATTATTTAAGCGTTTGCCAATTCTTTAATATGCGCTTTAATTTTTAATTCTAATTCATCTGCTAATTCAGGATTATCTTTAATTAAAGCTTTTACAGCGTCACGTCCTTGTCCTAATTTCGTGTCACCATAGCTAAACCATGATCCGGCTTTTTTAACGATATCAAATTCAACCGCTAAATCAAGAATTTCTCCTGTTTTAGAAACTCCTTCTCCGTACATAATGTCGAATTCGGCAGTTTTAAAAGGCGGAGCAACTTTGTTCTTAACCACTTTTACTTTAGTTCTGTTTCCTATAACATTTTCACCATCTTTGATTTGAGATGAACGACGGATATCTAAACGTACAGAAGCATAGAACTTTAAGGCGTTACCACCCGTTGTAGTTTCAGGATTTCCAAACATTACACCAATTTTCTCTCTCAACTGGTTGATGAAGAAAACGGTACAGTTTGTTTTGCTGATTGTTCCGGTCAACTTTCTCAAAGCCTGAGACATCAAACGTGCGTGAAGACCCATTTTAGAATCTCCCATTTCGCCTTCGATCTCACTTTTTGGAGTCAACGCAGCAACGGAGTCAATTACTACAATATCAATTGCTCCTGAACGGATTAAGTTTTCGGCAATTTCTAAAGCTTGTTCACCATTGTCTGGCTGAGAGATGATTAGGTTTTCGATATCTACGCCTAATTTCTCAGCATAATTTCTATCAAAAGCATGCTCAGCATCTATAAAAGCTGCAATTCCGCCTGCTTTTTGAGCTTCGGCAATTGCATGTAATGTTAGTGTTGTTTTACCAGAAGATTCCGGTCCGTATATTTCGATAATTCTACCTTTTGGGTAACCGTTTACTCCAAGTGCTAAATCAACACCAAGAGAACCTGAAGAAATTGTTTCAACTTCTACAATGGCTTTGTCGCCCATCTTCATTACAGTTCCTTTACCGTAAGTTTTATCTAGTTTGTCAAGCGTAAGTTGTAACGCTTTTAATTTAGCATCTTTTTCTGAACTCATCTTTTCTTTGTCTTTTTCTTTTTCTTTCATCTAAATTTTTATAATTTTTTCATTCTCAAAAAACAAATCGGAAAATTTAACAACTTCCTGACTTAGATTTCAATGGGCTTATAATTTTGTAAAATTAGTTCTTTTTTTGAAGTTTGATTGTCTCAAATTGTAACAAATTGTACTACAAAAACAAAGCCTTTAATTCTGTCGCATCAGATGGTGTTATTTTACCGGCCAATAGTAAACTCAATTGTTTACGTCGTAAAGCCGCATCAAAACGCTGTATTTCAAGTTCAGTTTCAGGCAAAATTGGCGGAACTTCAACAGGTCTTCCGCTGTCGTCCACGGCAACAAAAGTATAAATGGCTTCGTTGGCTTTGGTCCTGCTTCCGGATTCACGGTCTTCTACCCAAACATCGATAAAAACTTCCATAGAACTTTTAAAAGATCTGGAAACTTTTGCTTCTATTGTTACTACGGCTCCAAGGGGAATGGCTCTGTTAAAAGCGACGTGATTTACAGAAGCTGTAACCACAATTCGGCGTGAATGTCTACGAGCGGCAATACTTGCTGCACGATCCATTCTGGCTAAAAGCTCGCCGCCAAAAAGGTTATTTAAAGGATTTGTTTCGCTCGGTAAAACTAAATCGGTTAAAATAGTTAGAGATTCTGAAGGGTGTTTAGGATTCATTTTTTTAATGTAAAATTTGTTTTTCTGTCCGCGAAAGCGAATAAATTTATTTTTGCCAAAGATTTTTAATCGTTTTAATCTGTGAAATCTGTGGCTTATTTTCCCGTTCCGGATTGTAGCAATTTTAATTCAGCCAATAAACAGCCATCACGGCTGGAACAAAATAGATAACGATGGTTCTTGCACCATCATAGTCTTTGGCTAATCGTTGTCCGAAAAGCATCATTAATAAAGAGATACAAGAAAAAATGGCTCCGTAAAAACCAAATTCCCGACCGCTGTTTGTAAGCAATTGTATGGCACCAACTACAGATAAAATTCCGGAAATCAATTCTAAAATTAAAAGATGTAAAAGGGCAAGAGACACTTGATTTTTTAAAGGTGTTTTGGCAAAATGTCCTTTAAGCCATTCTACATTATCTTTCCAGTAAAAAATTTTCTCGTAACCTGATTGTAAAAACGTTAAGGCTAAAAAAGCCAATATTAAAATTGAGGCAACATTATTCATTTGAAAATTATTTTTTATGAATTAGACGAGTCAGTTTTATAGATAAATCGGTAAGAATTATTTTTGCATTTCCGTTTCTTTCAATGTGATACATCGCATCCGAAAGTTCTTTGAAAATGTCATGAATATTGTTTCCGTTTACAAAAGGCGCAAAATTTTCGAGTTTAAACTTGTCTACTTTTGGTTCGATATAAACAAGGTTTGGCGCTTCATAATTGAGCAAAAGTGCCTGACGAAACATTTCGATACAAAACTGAATGAATTTTTTCTGGCTTTCGCGGCCCAAACCGGCAATTTCTTCACTCCAGGAAATCAAATCCTGAATTGCAGCGGCATTTCCTTTAGCTCTAAAAGCGGCACGAACCCAATTGACAAACCATTGCTCAAAAGGATATTCTGAATCATCTTCTTTTAATAAAGAAATGGCTTTGTTAAAATTTCCCTGTGCCTGATGTGCAATTTTTTTGGCAAGATTTGAATCTATATTTTCCTGAGATACTAATGCTTCTGCAATTACTTTTTCTGGTAACCCATTAAAGTGAATTACCTGACAACGAGATCGTATGGTTTGTATAATGTCTTCTTCGTTTTCGGAAATCAAAATAAAAATGGTTTTATCTGATGGCTCTTCGAGAAGTTTTAAAAGTTTGTTGGATGCGGCAATATTCATTTTATCGGCCATCCAGATAATCATGATTTTATAACCGCCTTCGTATGCTTTTAATGAAAGTGATTTTAAAACTTCTGTGGCATCTTCGACACGTATTTCGCCTTGTTTGTTTTGTACACCAAGAATTTTATACCAGTCGAATAATCCGCCACAAGGCATTTCCTGAATAAAAGTTCTCCAATCCTGAATGAAATCTAAACTCTTTGGTTTTGTTTTTACATCTTCGGTTGTTACGGTTGGATAAATAAAATGCAGATCGGGATGCGAAAGATTTTGGAATTTGAGATTGCAGGAATCGTTTCCGTTTGAATTTTCGTCGCCTGTATTACTGCATAAAATATACTGCGCATAGGCAATAGCTGTAGATAAGGTACCGCTTCCTTCTGGCCCAATGAATAATTGCGCGTGCGGAATTCGTCCGGAAGCTGCACTTTTTATCAAGTGACTTTTGATGTAATCCTGACCTAAAATTTGTGAAAATTGCATGAAGCAAAGATAGAAGAAAATGATGTAGGCAAAAATTTTCGGTAAAAAGTTTAATTCTGTAGACTCATTTTTGTATTTATGAAAAGTTTTTTAACTGAATTGTTGATTTATTTCTTCTTAAGTTTTATCAATACTGAGATGATTTGAATAGATATTAAGATTTTTTTGTTAATAGTTTTTGTGAAAATGTTTAAAACGGATGTTTTTTTTGAGTACAATGATGCGTAAAGTGATTGTTTACTTAAACTATTTCTTACAGGAAAAAATTTTAACAAAATTAACAAAATCTTCGGCAAAACGCATATTTTCTCGACCTATGACCCTTTTTTAAGGTAATTTTAAGTGGAAATTTTGAAAAAAAAAAACATTAAAGTTGCGATTTAACATAATTTATATATTTTTGTTTTCATCAACAACCAATTTTTAATAAGAATTTATGAAAGGGAAAATTATTTTTTTAAGTTTATTTTTTATTTTGACAACTGCGGCAGCGTCAGCTCAAGCTAAGAACGCTCCCAGAAGTATTATTAGTACAACAGCTCTTATTCGTAAATACCACGATCAAAAAGAATTGAGCGGTATGCAAAAAGGAGAACTTTTAGAGTTGTACATTGAACGAATTAAAGTATTAGTTAAGACGCTCCCTTACATTGCATTGGTTACAAAACCTGGTGTGACGATGGCAGACTTAGGTATACCGGACGATTCTGAACACAAAAAAGTTTTAGACAATCAGGCTGTAGGTACATCAGCATTCTTGGATGTGACTGTAGAGTTTCAAAGAAAAATGATGCCTTACTCTGATAAAGGAAACTTGATTGCAGCTATTTTATTTTACGAAAGCACATTAAAATCTTTACATGAGTTCAATGAATTGAACGAAATGTAATTAAAATAGAATTTTTTAAAACCTTTTTTGAAGTGTTTACGTAAATGTACGGGAACATTCAAAAGAAGTTAAAAAATATTAACTCGTTCTCGATGTGTTCTGATCTTTCAGGAAAATCGAGATGAGTTTTTATCATATTACGCATACCCAAATTTATTATTAACCTAATACCCTTTATTCATGAAAAAAATTACTCAAATTATCTGCGTTCTTTTGACAGTTACGAGTATGAGTGCTCAACAAGAAAAAGGAATTATGGGCTACAACAACTGGTTAAACAACTGGACTGAATTTAAGCCTAACAAAGTTGACTATGGTGAAGCAAACCAAATCTTAGCAGGAAACATTTCTGTTAATACAAAATTGCTAAAAAGAAACATCTACGTTTTGCAAGGAAACGTTTATGTTACTAACAATGCCGTTTTAACAATTGAACCGGGAACTTTAATTATTGGTGATTTCGAAACAAAAGGAACGTTGGTAGTTACAAAAGGTGCACAACTTGTTGCAGATGGTTTAGAAACAGATCCAATTGTATTTACATCAAACCGCAGCCAGAAAAAAGCTGGAGACTGGGGAGGAATTGTACTTCTTGGTGATGCGCCAATTAATAAATTTGGAAACGTTGGTTCTTACAACCTGGATCTTGACCCTACACTTACTACTTATGGTGGTGACAATGTAGCTAGTAATTCAGGAATTTTAAGATATGTTAGAATCGAGTTTGCAGGTAAAAAAGTTAAAGGTTTAGATACTTTCAACGGATTAACTGTAGCTGGTGTTGGTAACAAAACAATTCTTGAAAACGTTATGGTAAGCTACTCTGGTGGTGACTCATTTGCTTTCTACGGAGGTGATGTGAATGCTACTAAACTTGTATCTTACAAATCAATCAACGACGATTATAAATTTAGTCAAGGTATTCAATGTCGTTTATACAATTCATTAGCGGTAAGATCTTCTTATTTATCAAGTAATAAAGACGGTTCTCGTTGCATGGAAGTAAAATCATACGAAAAGAAAAGCGAAACAGATTTTACTAAAAAACAAACTTTGGTTGCTGCAACAAACATTACAATGCTTAATGATAGCGAAAACATCAATGCTGACATTCAGGCTGGTTTAGTAAAAGAAGCGATCTACGTTGCTGAAAATGCTTCTCTTGAAATGAAAAGAAGTGTAATCTCTGGATTTAATCCTGCTGTTTTATTAGACAGTAAAACAGAGATTAACGATGCCAACCTTAAAAAGATCAAATTTGAAGAAATGTATTTCAACCTATGTAAAGGAAATATCTTTACAGAGTACAATTCTAACAATGAAGATTTAGAGAACTGGTATGGTAATACTGTTTTCTTTAATGTTAAGTCTCAAAGCGACAACAAAGAGACATTCATTGATATCTATAACCCTAAGAAACCAGATTTCAGATTACAATTAGGAAAAATTACAGCATCTAGCGGAAACAGATAAATAGATTTAGATTTTTATTTCAGAGCGTAAATTTTATTAATGAAGTCCCCAGACACAATTTATGTATTCGTCTACAACGGACTCAAATAAAGATCAAAATATAATGGCCCCGATAAAAAGATATTTTACTTGTATAATATTTTTGGTTTCGCCTGTAACGTTAAGTTTGTATGCACAGAGTAAAACAGAAACACCTACATTTTCTGCTCATTCTGCTTGCGAGATGACTGCGTCTACTCTTAATCAAAAGAATGATATAGCTGATAAACGTATCAGCAAATTAGAGAATTCTAATCAGTTTATAGTAGGGCTATCTATCCCCAAAGATAGCCTTGCTATGGCGGCTGATTTGAACAATCAAGCAACTCCTTCAGGATGTGAAGAAAATTCATTAGCAGGTTCTTATTCTGTTCTTGCAAAAGACATTATTGAGAACTACAAATATGATTTTTCTGAAACATTTATTGATATTTTGTTTTTTGAAAATATAGATTTAGCAAGAAAACGCACTATATGATTCGAAAAATTACTCTATCTTTTACTATTAAATTGATAATTTTCTTCGGCGCATTTTTTGCAATCGAATCAAATGTAAATGCACAAACAATTGTGCCACAAACTTTTGAAGGGGTTGAGAAACTTTGCGCCGGAGGAACATTCAATGAATTTAGTGCTACATTTAGTTATATTAATTTTCCAGTAGGAACAACGTTTGTTATTGAGCTTTTAGATGGTTCAAATAATCCAATAGCGACAACCTTACTACAGCCTCCTGTTAATAATACTCCAACTCAGCAAACCATTACATATGCTGTGCCAACGAATTTAGTTGGTGCTGATAATTATGGTGTTCGAGTTAAAAGTTCTACCGGTACAGTAAGTACCAGATTTAAAAATTCCTTAGGGAATACTTCTTTTGGAGCTTACTATAAGAATTTTGAAGCCTCTTTTTTTATCAATGATAAAAACACTACTGCAACACTTTGTACAGGAGGAAGCGTAACTCTCTCTGTAGTTAGCGAAACTTCTTCACCAGCAAATTTCCCAGATCTTAAATACAGATGGTTTAAGGATGATGCGTTAATTTCGGGACAAACCGGTAAATCTATTAGTGTTAATGCTCCTGGAGTATATTATTCACAAGTAGATTATGGAGTTTGTACAGAACCTAATATTAGTTCAAACAGGGTTAATGTTGTTTCTTCAAGTTCTGGTTCTGCAGTAACTATTAATTCAAGTTTGGGAAATCCTTTTTGTGCTAACGGAACAGGAACTGTTTTAACTGCGACTTCTGGAAATAGCTACAAATGGTTTAAAGACGGAGTTGAAATTAGCGGAGTTACAACACGCAGCTACACAACAAACGAATCAGGAGTTTATACTGTTGAAGTTGATTTTGGCGGATGTAAAGCTACAGGAAGTATTAATTTAAGCAGTAATGGTTTTGATGCCAGTATTGATGTTGCTGAAACAACTACCATTGAAGAGGGTGAAACTGTAAGCGTAAGTATTACAACAGATGCAACAACTCCAACTTTTGAATGGTATTTAAACGGGAATATTATTAATGGCGCAAATACCGAAAACTACGTGGTAGCCGTAAGAGGTAATTACAGAGTTGTAATTTCTCAGGCATCCGGATGTGTTGCAAAAAAAGAGTTTAATTTTAGAGTTATCGGTCCATCTGGTCCGTCAACTGTTATTCCAAATATTATTAAGTTAAGTGGTTTAAATCCATATTGGAATATACCAAATGAATATAAAAATGCAAGCACCAAGGTAATGATTATAAGTTCGAATGGTGATATGGTCTTAGATGTTGTCGATTATCAGGGTGACTGGCCACAGACCGCAATAGATTTTAAAAGTGTCAATCCAGTATATTACTATGTTATTCAAGGCGATGCAGGTGAAAAAAAAGGATCAATAACAGTGATAAAATAATATGAAGAAAATTTTACTATTCATAACTTTATTTTACGGTTTTTCAAATGTACTCTATTCCCAGGACACTGCTGAGAATGGAGTTGTTTCGTTTTCATTACCTATCAGAAATTCATTAAAGTTTAATAGATATTTAATCAACCCGGCATTTAGTTTTGTTCGTGAATCAAATGCTTATCTAAGTTTTTATAATAAAAGACAATGGGTGCAGTTTGAAGATGCCCCAAACACCTATTTATTTGGTTATTCAGGTCGTTTTAGAGAAAACGAGGCGTTTGCTTTTGGCTTATTCCAGCAAAATTATGGTTTAATGACAGTTTTTGGCGGAGTAGGTAACTTTGCGCATAACATCGTTTTAGATCAGGACAGCAATTTAACTTTTGGTTTAAATGTTGGTGCTTATCAAAGTGCTTTAAATAAAGGAAAAATTATATCTGATGATACCGACTTGTTAACGGGTGATTATCCATCAAATACAATGCTTACCGTAAATCCGGGTATTAATTACGGAACAGCATTTCTTGATTTTGGAGTATCTGTAAAGAATTTAATTCTTTACAATTTTGGTTCAGGAGTTGTAAAAAATGATCCGGAAAGAGCTATTGAATTGCATGCAATGTATACCGGTTATATTGATAGCTACGGTTTTTTTGACAGAAGTAAATTTTCCGGAATTATAAAAACAGAAGTCAAAGAAGCAAAAACAGTTATTTCAGGACTTGCCATGATCGCCATTCCAAAAGGAGTTTGGGCACAGGCAGGTTATAATACGTTATACGGAGTTTCAGCAGGAATAGGACTAAATATTACGCCAAGTATTGCTATAGAATATAATTATGAAAGAGGAATGGGGAATTTCACCAATCTAGGTGGTTCTCACGAATTTGCAATTGCTTATAAATTCAAAAATAAAAATTACTATTACGGAGATGATGAAGATGGTTCTCTTATAGATCCTGCGAAAGCAAAACCGGTAATGGCTAAGAAAACAACTGCTGCAACAGATGCTACAAGAGTTAGCGGAGCTGAAAAAGCAAAACTGGCGGCAGAAGCTAAGGCAAAAGCCGATGCCGAAGCACAAAGAATAAGACTTGCAGCTGCAGAAAAAGCGAAGGCAGATGCCGAAGCCGCAGCAAAAGAAAGATTAGAAGCAAGCAATAAAGCGAAAGCAGATGCTGAAGCATTAAAAATAAAACTAGCAGCAGATACTAAAGCTAAAGCTGATGCACAAGCAGCAGAAAAAGCGAGACTGCTTGCAGACAATAAAGCAAAAGCTGATGCACAAGCACAAGAAAGAGCAAGATTAGCTGCTGATACAAAAGCCAAGGCAGATGCACAAGCAGCAGAAAAAGCGAGACTGGCTGCAGATAATAAAGCAAAAGCTGATGCGCAAGCTGCAGAAAGAGCAAGATTAGCCGCAGATGCTAAAGCCAAGGCTGATGCACAAGGTCAGGCAAAAACACAAGTTGCGACTAGCCAGCCAGCAACAGCTGCACAATTGGCTGCTGATAAAGCAAAAGCAGATGCACAAGCAGCAGAAAGAGCAAGATTGGCAGCAGGAAACAAAACAGTTGCTGACGCTCAGGCAGTAGAAAGAGCAAGATTAGCCGCAGACAATAAAACTAAAGCTGATGCACAAGCACAAGAAAGAGCAAGATTAGCTGCTGACAATAAAACTAAAGCCGATGCACAAGCGGAGCAAAGAGCAAAATTGCTGGCAGATAACAAAGCAAAAGCAGATGCACAAGCTGCAGAAAGAGCAAGACTTGCTGCAGAAAATAAAGCAAAAGCAGATGCTCAAGATGCAGAAAGAGCAAAATTAGCTGCGGAAAATAAAGCAAGAGTAGATGCTCAGATTGCAGAAAGAGCAAGATTGGCTGCTGCAAAAGGAAAAGTAGATGCAGAAGGTGTTGCTAAAAAACCAGCTGCTACAGAAACTGTTGCTGAACCGCAAAAAACAACTGCGGAATTAGCTGCTGAAAAAGCCAAAGCTGATGCCGAAGCTGCTGCAAAAGCAAAACTAGACGCTGATAATAAAGCGAAAGCAGATGCAGAAGCATTAAAAATTAAACTGGCTGCAGATGCTCAGGCAAAAGCCGATGCTGCAGAAGCAAAACGTAAAGCTGATGCCAAAGCGAAAGCCGAAGCTGCAGATTTACAATCTATACTAGCTGCTGATGCAAAAGCAAAAGCAGATTCAGATGCACTTCAGGCAAGATTAGCTGCAGAAGCTAAAGCCAAAGCTGCTGCTGAAGTGAAAACAAAAGCTAGTATTGACGCAGCAAACAGAGCAAAATTAGCTGCTGATGCTAAAGAAAAAGCAGCTCAGGAAGCGGCATTAAAAGAAAAAGCAGCAACAGAAGCGAAAGCGAAAGCTGATGAAGAAGCAAGACAAGCAAGACTGGCTTCTGAAGCAAAAGCAAAAGCGGATGCAGAAGCATTAAAAATAAAATTAGCTGCCGATGCAAAAGCGAAAGCCGATGCTGAAGCACAAGCAAAAATAGCTGCTGAAGCAAAAGCAAAAGCAGATGCAGAAGCTTTACAGGCAAAATTAGCTGCCGATGCAAAAGCGAAAGCCGATGCTGAAGCCAAAGCAAAATTAGATGCAGAGGCAAAAGCCAAAGCGGATGCTGAAGCATTACAAGCAAAATTAGCTGCTGATGCAAAAGCAAAAGCGGATGCAGAAACGCAAGCTAAATTAGCAGCAGAAGCAAAAGCGAAAGCAGATACAGAAGCACAACAAGCTAAGTTGGCTGCTGAAGCCAAAGCCAAAGCGGATGCAGAAGCATTAAAAATAAAATTAGCTGCCGATGCAAAAGCGAAAGCCGATGCAGAAGCTGAACAAAAAAGATTAGCTGCTGAAGCTAAAACTAAAGCAGACGAAGAAGCACAGCAAGCTAAGTTGGCTGCTGAAGCCAAAGCCAAAGCAGATGCAGAAGCGCAACAAGCTAAATTGGCTGCTGATGCAAAAGCAAAAGCCGATATGGCAGCTTTACAAGCAAAATTATTAGCCGATGCCAAAGTAAAAGCAGATGCAGAAGCTACTGAAAGATTGTTAGCAGAACAAGAAGCTAAAAAATTACAAGCTGCAGAAGAAGAACGTCAAGCAAAATTAGCTGCAGATAAAGCGAAAGCAGATGCAGAAGCATTAAAAGTAAAACAAGCTGCTGAAGCAAAAGCAAAAGTTGAAGCAGAAGCTCAAGAAGCAAAATTAGCTGCTGAAAAAGCAAAAGCCGATGCTGAAGCTCAACAAGCTAGACTTGCTGCCGAAGCAAAAGCAAAAGCAGACGCTGAAGCACAACAAGCTAAATTGGCTGCTGATGCAAAAGCAAAAGCCGATGCAGAAGCTGAACAAAAAAGATTAGCAGCAGAAGCAAAAGCGAAAGCAGATGCAGAAGCGCAACAAGCTAAGTTGGCTGCGGATGCAAAAGCAAAAGCCGATGCAGAAGCTCAACAAGCTAAATTGGCTGCTGATGCAAAAGCAAAAGCCGATGCAGAAGCTGAACAAAAAAGATTAGCTGCCGAAGCAAAAGCGAAAGCAGACGCTGAAGCACAACAAGCTAAATTGGCTGCTGAAGCAAAAGCTAAAGCCGACGCTGAAGCTCAACAAGCTAAGTTAGCTGCTGATGCAAAAGCCAAAGCAGATGCAGAAGCGCAACAAGCTAAGTTAGCTGCTGATGCCAAAGCCAAAGCAGATGCAGAAGCACAACAAGCTAAATTGGCTGCTGAAGCAAAAGCCAAAGCAGACGCTGAAGCACAACAAGCTAAATTGGCTGCCGAAGCAAAAGCGAAAGCCGATGCACAAGCACTTCAGGCGAAATTAGCTGCTGATGCCAAAGCCAAAGCAGACGCTGAAGCATTACAAGCGAAATTAGCTGCTGATGCAAAAGCTAAGGCAGATGCAGAAGCTCAACAAGCTAAATTGGCTGCTGATGCAAAAGCAAAAGCAGATATGGCAGCTGAACAAGCAAGATTATTAGCAGAACAAAAAGCAAAAGCTGATGCAGAAGCTAATGAGAAGTTGAGAGCGGAAGAAGAAACAAGACAATTGAGATTAGCTGAAGAGGCACAACAAGCGAAGTTGCTTGCTGATGCAAAAGCGAAAGCAGATGCTGATGCACTTGCTAAAGCCAACGCTACAGATGAGGCTGCAAAAGCAATTGATAATTTATCACTTTCACTAGATGCAGCTGCTAAAACTCAAAATGATCTATTGACTCAGTTTAATGCTACCGTAGCAAATAAACAAAAGGATCTTGATGATTTAAAAGAAGAAAATGATTTAAGTGATAAAGGAATTTACAAAGAGCCAAAACCATTTAAAAGTGTAGCGGCAGAAAATAGTCAAATCGAAGCTTTAAAATTACAAATAGCAGAAGCAAACAGAATTCAAAAAGATGAAATTGCCAGGCTGACTAATTTATATAACGAGAGACTTAAAAAATTCCCTAATAAAAATGATGCTGCAAACAGAGCTTATTTAGAAAAAATAAACCAATTGAAAGCAGCTCAATTAAAAATGGAAGCAGATAGTGCAGCATTACTTGCGAATTTAGAACGTATTAAGGCTGAAACTGAAATTGAAAAGAGACGTAGAATTAAACAAGCTGCATACGAGAATGATCAGGGAAGATATGCACAGGATGTAGCTGCTCTTAAACGTATTAAAGAAACAACAAAACCAAGTAGTACACCATTAACTGCAAGTGATTTTGATTTTGGTGAAGACCAGTCTAACATGCAGATTATTAAAAATATTAAAAATGCTGACAGCGGTTTCTATTTAATTATTGCCGTTCACAGCAGTGTTGAAAAAAGAGATGAGTTCTTAACTAAAGCGGTTGCCGCAGGACGTACAGATGTGAATTTCTTCTACAACGTAACAACAAGTAAGTATTACATCTATTACGAAAAAGTCGAAGGATTACAAGAAGCTCAAAAAGCAATGGAATCTAAAGGAAAGTCGCCATATAACGGGAAAATGGCAATCGTAAAGGTTGAAAATTAAAGATAAATAAAAGTATAGGCAGCTCTTTTTTGAAGAGTAAATACTAAAGATTAAATGTTTATAATGCTAATTATTTTGCTTTCTGATGCCCCTCAGAAACTGAAGTGTAAGTGAAACAAATAGAATGATTATGAAAAAACCTACTATTTTAAGAACGCTAATTTTTGCTTTGGCTTTGTTATTAAATTTTGCATCCTACTCGCAAAATTTAATAGCTTACAACTCAAAATTTGAAGATAATCGAAATGAGAATATCTTCTTAAAAGCAAAGAATCAGTCTGCTGATAACATTAGTTTAGATACTAATGCTGTTGCTAATACTAAAAAAGTGGCCGCGCCAATTATCCCAAACCCTGTCATTAAGTATGCTACAGGTGATTATGCTGGTACGGTCTCTACTTGTCCTAACAATGGAGAGAAGCTTCCTAAATTATTTTTATGTGGTAAAAATGATCCAAGATTAATTGATACAGGAATTGACCCTAAAGATGCAACTATTGTATGGTCGAAATTAAAAACGGGAACAGGATGTACTGCTTTTGCAAATGCAAACTGTCCTAATCTTGCTACTGCATGTGGATGGGATCCCTTATCAACGGGCCAAACATTTAACGCTGATACGGCAGGGGAATATAAACTGGTTATTACTTATACAGATAAAACAGTATTTACATTCTATTTTAATGTCTATACCAGTGATATTGATCCAACAAATATCTCTAAAAGTAATATTGTTACAGGTGGTACAGGTTCTAATTGTAACATTCCTGGTAGAATTATAGTTAATGGTTTTAACTCCAGTTATGAATATGCTATTAATCCTAGTAGTAGTGGTACAAATGCGCCTACTACAGGATGGCAGGACAGTCCCATTTTTGGAAATATTACAACTGCCAGAAACTATAATGTTTTTATACGATTAAAAAATGTACCGGGATCTTGTGTTTTTAGGGTTCTAAATGTGGCAATTACTAGTGCTGCTGTTAATGTTGCAACAACAATAATAGATCCAAAGTGTAGTAATGATGGTGGTAGTATATTAGTTAAAACCAATGATATTGGTCTTAAGTATACCTATAGACTTTATAAGGGAGCAACTTTAGTAACAACTATAACTAATTCAGGATCTCCTGAACAACTTTTTAGTGGATTAGCCCAGGCAAACAATTATAGAGTAGAAGTTCAGATAAGTAGTCCTAACTCTGGTTGTACGCCATTTAATTCATCACCAAATACTTTAACAATTAAAGCTCCGCCTAGCACTTTATCGGCTACTTTAACTGATATTAACACCGCATCGGGATGTAGCACTAAAAATATTCAAATTAATCCTTCGGGAGGAACACCAACTACAGCAGCACCTTATTATAAATATTTTGTAAGTATAAATAATGGTCCGTATGTTCCTAATACATCTACAACTGTTGTAGTAACAACGCCAGGAAAATATACTGTACGTGTAGAAGATGCTAATGGCTGTACATTTGAGACTTCAGTAACCAGAGCTGCAGTTGCAAAACCAGATTATGTAGTTACACCAACTAGTCCTAATTGTAGTATAATAGTAGGAAACATTAAAGTAACCGTTAATAATGCTAATGGTTATTCAATGGGCTATAGCTTAAATAGTACCAATAATAATGATTATATATCAGGTACTACAGGTACTACCTATAATAATCTTGCTCCTGGAACGTATACCGTTTATGTTAGATATAGAATAGGCAATTCAGGAACGTGGTGTGTCGATACTAATGTTGTTACTATCACAGACGCTCCAAATGGTTTAACGGCATCTGCGGGTGTTGCTAAATTAGCGGGTTGTGCTCCTGGCGGTAAAGGTGTTGTTAAAATTGCTAACCCATCGGGCGGTATTCCTCCTTACACGTATAGTTTTGATGGCGGTAATACATGGATTCCTTCCAATCAGGCAGATATGGCGCCAAATCCAGGTTCAGCACCTACTGGTTATACTGTATATATAAGAGACTCTTCGCCTACACCTTGTGTTTATGCAATGTCAGGTATTGTTATTGATGCTAAACCTACAGATCCGGATGTAAAGTTTTTTGGTCCGACATATGATTGTAAAGGTTTGGGAACAATAAGAGCAGAAGCTACTAGTCCTGTTGGTTTTAATTATACATATACTTATTTAATAGACGGTAAAGAGAATACTAATATTCCACCTAATATTTTTCCTGATATTAAAAGTGGGGATCATGAAATTAAGGTAGTTTATAATCTACAAAAAGTATCAACCTACAGTAATTTATTGTCAGAAGATTTTGGTAGAGGAAATCCAACCACATCCCCGGGTATTAATACCGCATATTGTTTCGAAAATATGTCCGGAACTCATGCTGCAGATTATGCTTGTAATAAGGATAATTATATTAATGATGGTGAATATGCCGTAACCAATTATATCCGATATAGATTTGGAACCTGGCTGGACGTTAGAGACCATACTAGCGCTGCGGGACCGGTTGATTCGCAAGGAAGATTCCTTGCGATAAACATTGGTGGTGTTGCAGGAGTTGGGGGAATTATTTACAGAAAGCCGATTTATGATGTTATACCAAATCAGGATGTTAAAATTTCATTTTGGGTTCAAAATTTAATTGAAGGGGGAAGAAACTATCCAGATGTTGATCCTGATATTACCATTGAATTAATTGCAGATTTTGGTTTACCAACACAAACGTTAGTTGCATCACAGGCAACAGGTATCATTCCAAAAAGCAATAAATGGGAAAACTATAATATGGATTTAAATCCTGGAGCTTATTCTACTTTAGATTTTGTTGTAAGATCTTATAGTATTGCTACAGGAGGAAACGATTTAACCTTAGATGATATAAAAGTGTATCAGGTTCCTGAAATTTGTGGAGCTGAGTATGTTAAAAAGTTTAATGTTCCTGAAAATCAAGGATTTACAGGATCTGTAAAGAAAATTAGTGATGTACAATGTAACGGAGACGGCACTGGTAAATTTGAAATTTATGCCGAGAACTTCGATACTAATAATGGATTTCAGTATACTATAGATGGAACTAATTGGTTTACTTCTACAGTTTCACCGGTTACTGTTCCTAATGCCCAGGTTCCTGCAAAATTAACTGGAAAAACGTATGATGTTCGTATACGTTATAATAAAGATGATGCATCATGTGATAAATCTATTCCAACCACAATTGCCGAACCAACAGCATTTGAGATAAAAGTTACAAAGATAGATGCGAAATGTGAAACTAATAAAAAAGGTACAATAGATGCAAGTGGTACTACAGGAGGAATAAAACCATATCATTTAGTCCTTACTGATGCAAATGGTGTTCAAACTCCTTTTCCAACTAGTTTGGTTTTAACAGTTGACCCAGGTAACTATACAATTTCAGGTACTGATGATAGAGCTTGTCCATATTTAGGAACTATAAACTTAACTGTTGATCCTGCCGATGCACCAGAAGCTAAAATTGTCTCAAATTCAGGTTTATGTTTTGATAACACTAATGCTGTTATAACAGTTGATATTACAAAAGGGGTAGGTCCATTTAGTTATCAGGTAAGTTTTAATGGAGGTGCGCCAAGTGCCTTAAGTGCTGAATTCATTGCACACACTTTTAACTATACTGCAACAACACCGGGAACATATACTTTTACTATATTTGATAAAAGTAGTGGTTGTTACGCAACTGCCATAAGTCAAAAAATTGACCCAAAAATTACAGCAACTACAGCCATTAAAAACTCCTTAACTTGTGATCCTGCTACACCAGAGGCAACAATTGAAGTTACAATTACAGGAGGAACAACTCCTTATACCTATACAGTAACAAATAAAACTACAGGAGCAGTATTGTTCACTAGCGGTTCTATTGCAGGTCCAACATTTACATATTCAACTGCCAATGCAGGAACCTATACTTTTGATGTTAAAGACAGTAATGGTTGTACAACAGCAATTGACGGAACTGTAAATTCATTAGTTCCAGTTATCGCTTCGCGTACACCAATAAACCCTACCTGTAATGGAGGCAGTAATGGTTCTGTTCAATTGGCAGGATCAGGTGGAGTAGGTCCTTACATGTTTAGTTTTAACGGAAGTGCATTTGCTACGCAGTCTTTATATACAGGATTGGCAGCAGGAACTTACGCTTATCAGGTAAGAGACAGCAACCTTTGTTTATCAGCAGCGGGTTCAGTTACCCTTACAGCCCCGACTCTTATCACGGGAAGCACTACAGTTACTCCATATACTTGTTTACAAACAGCAAGTATTACTGTTACAAGTTCAGGAGGAACAGGTACACATCAATACAGCATCAACGGAACTACATTCCAGCCTGGTGCTACTTTCACTGGATTGACCAATGGTACTTATACCATTACAGTTAGAGATGCCAATCTGTGTACAGTTACATTACCGGCTGTAACAATAGCTCCTTTAACACCACCGACGGCTTTATCTTTCAGTAATTCGGCCCTTACGTGTCCAACCAACAAGGTTAGCATTACAGTTACATCAACCGGAGGTTTTGGAACAAAAACATATAGTATTACAGCCCCTGCATCAGCAGTTGGCAATACATCAGGATTAAACACCGGAATCTTTATCAATTTAGATCCGGGGACTTATACTTTTGCAGTAAAAGACCAAAAAGACTGTACGTACAGCGATAGTTATACAGTTGCGGCATTACCTGCCTTAACGGTAAGCGCTTCGCATACTAACGTACAATGTTCAGGTACGTCAACAGGAACGGCACAGTTTATCGTTAACGGATCAACAGGCTTTACCTATACTTTAAACGGAGTTGCCCAGGGAGCAGGTACATCACCAATCAACTTAACAGGATTGGCAGCAGGTACTTATGCAGTTGTAGTAACCAATACTGCAACAAGCTGTACGGCTACGGCTTCAGTGACTATTGCAGCGCCGGCAGCACCATTAACATTAAGCAACACACCAACGCCAATCACTTGTGATGCGCCTGGAAGTGTTACCCTTACAGCGAATGGCGGATGGGGCGGAAATGCCTACCGTTTAACTCTTCCTAACGGAACAGTTGTGGGTCCACAGGCCAGCGCTACATTTGCGGGATTAACGCAAACAGGAAATTACACGGCAAGTGTAACGGATTCAAACAATTGTAGTGTTACAAGTACATTTACCTTAAGCGCACCGGTTGCACCAGTTATTAGTGTAACGGGATCAGATATCTGTTATGATACAACCAACCAGGCTACTATTACAGTTACTGTAACAAGCGGCGGAGTTGCCCCATTCCAGTACAGTATCAATAACGGAGCAACTTTTCAGTCAGGAAATACATTTGCAGGTCTTTTACCTGGATCGTACACCGTATTGGTAAAAGATGCTTTTGGATGTACTTCTACAGCTATTGTGCAGCCTATTGCAAATCAACTTACAGTGGGTACGGTTTTAACTAAAGATATAAATTGTGACGTACCGGCAGCAGCAAGAATTACAGGAACAGTTTCCGGAGGTACAGCACCAATTACATATAGCGTTTCTATCGACGGAGCAGCTTATACATTAGTAGGAACAGTTGCAGGAACAACTTTTACTTACGATACAACAACAGCAGGAACATACCAATTCCAGGTATCCGATGCGAGTACTTGTACGGCTGTTTCTACAGTTTCTACAGTACATGCATTAGTTCCAGTTATCGCTTCGCGTACGCCAATAAACCCTACCTGTAATGGAGGCAGTAATGGTTCTGTTCAATTGGCAGGATCAGGTGGAGTAGGTCCTTACATGTTTAGTTTTAACGGAAGTGCATTTGCTGCGCAGTCTTTATATACAGGATTGGCAGCAGGAACTTACGCTTATCAGGTAAGAGACAGCAACCTTTGTTTATCAGCAGCGGGTTCAGTTACCCTTACAGCCCCGACTCTTATCACGGGAAGCACTAC